>Ga0160495_100002_pt1 | contig 926121 bp, 834 predicted proteins | sample DID4MG_4_FD_108251 | JGI IMG/M metagenome (GOLD analysis project Ga0160495, IMG submission 108251) | Enriched soil microbial communities from UW Madison campus, WI, USA - DID2933_E24_FP4 MG | ecosystem: Environmental > Terrestrial > Soil > Unclassified | place: USA: Madison, Wisconsin...
CAAAAACCTTAAGGTGGTTATTGCGGCGGGGCTCACCTCTTCCCATCCCGAACAGAGAAGTTAAGCCCGCCTGCGCAGATGGTACTGCATCATTGTGGGAGAGTATGTCGTCGCCTTTCTTTTTAAAAACCCTGTTTTATTTAACGGTTTTTTTTATTCTAACTTTTACTTTTAAAGTAAAAAGGTACCTTAGCTCAGATGGTAGAGCAATGGACTGAAAATCCATGTGTCCCTGGTTCGATCCCTGGAGGTACCACATAATGCTCGGATGGTGAAATTGGTAGACACGCTGGACTTAAAATCCAGTGAACAGCAATGTTCGTGCGGGTTCAAGTCCCGCTCTGAGTACTAAAACTTCAATTGGCTTTTGCTGATTGAAGTTTTTTTTTGGAATAAACTGAACTTTTTTCTTTTTAGTAATGTAAAATTGTATTTATTAAAATAATTTTAAAGCAAATTTTATATTTTTACCTTATTGTGTCATTTATATTATTTCGATTATGCAAAATGTTTTTAAAAGAGAGGATTGTGACGAATTTATAAAACGTATTAATCAGTTGAAAAATGATTCTCAGCCAGTTTGGGGCAAAATGTCTGTTGATCAAATGCTGGCTCATTGTAATGTGACATATGAAATGGCGTATGATAACATTCATGCAAAACCAAATGTTTTTGTGAGATTTCTTCTAAAAGCATTAGCTAAAAAAGCTGTTGTTGGCGATACTCCGTATGCTAAAAATATCAAAACAGCTCCACAATTTATTATAAAAGGAGATAAAAATTTCGATCTTGAGAAAAATAGACTCATTAACTATATTGATAAAACGCAGAGCTTGGGAGAGAATGAATTTGAGGGGAAAGAATCTCTTTCATTTGGCAAATTAACTTCTAAAGAATGGAATAATGTTTGCTAAACATTTAGATCATCATTTAACACAATTTGGGGTTTAATTAAAAGATTTTGGATATGAGAATATATATTATATGTTTAGCTTTTTTGTCACTAACAGCTCATGCACAAAAACAAGAAGTTCAAAAAAGTATTGAAATTTTTTTTGAAGGATTTCATCAAAGAGATTCAGTAAAAATAAAATCAGTTTGTTCTGATAAGATTATTCTGCAATCAATCAACGAGAATTCTGTAAAAGGAAATAAATTAAACGGAGAAAGCGCTGGAGAATTTTATAAATCTATCGCCTCAATTCCTTCTACTTTAAAATTTCAGGAGAAAATATTAAGTTATAATATTCAAATTGATGGCTCAATGGCTCACGTTTGGGCACCATATGAATTTTATCTAAATGAAAAGCTCAGTCATTCGGGCGTGAATACTTTTACATTATTTAAAGAAAAGGATTCCTGGAAAATTATTTATTTAATTGACACAAGAAGAAAATAATTAGTTTTTAAGTATTTCTGTATTATAATATAAACAGATGTCCGTTAAAAGACATTCCGGACATTTAGGTTTAGGTCTGCATGTTTCGCGACCCAGAAATGAAATTGCCATTCCAATTTCACCCCAAATATTTTTAGGTAGTGCCTGCATCAAATCTTTTTCTACTTTGTTGCCATCTTTTGATTCTTTTATTATTCCAATTCGCGGTGCAACCCTTATCACATGTAAATCAGCTATAATTCCTTCGGCTGGGTGATTTGTTTCTCTTAAAATTACGTTTGCAGATTTTCTTCCAATACCTTTCAATGCGGTTAATCCTGACATAGTTAGAGGAATATTTTTATCTTCTTGAATGTCTTTCGCAATTTCCAAAAGCCAATTTGCTTTGGTTCCGTGATTTCGAACTTTGCTTATATAAGGTATAAAAGTTTCAGTATCAGTTTTTGATAGACTTTTAAGAGTAGGAAATTTTTCAAATAGTGCAGGTGCTATAGAATTAATATTTGCATCTGAATCTTGTGCAGACAAAACAACCATGACTAATAACTGATAAGTATTTTGGTAATCTAAAGGATGTTTTTTGTTTTTATACTTTTTTAAAATGGGTTTTAATTTAGTTTCCCAATCTGATGTTTCTCCAAATAAATCCATTTTTATTCTCTTTATTGTTAATATTGAAATTGTTACTTATAAAGTTAATTGATTTTAATGAATTCAAGAATCTTTTTTATAACATTTTGATTTCCAAGTATTTTTCTGTGGCCCAATCCATCAGTTAAAAATAAGAAACCATTTATGAGATTTTGATGAATATGTTTTCCAGCTTTAACGGATACCTCGGGATCATCGTTATCATGGATAACTAAAACTGGTATTTCAATTTTCTGCGCAGCCTTGTAAGCTGAAAAATCATCCATTTTTAATTGGTACTTATCTTCAAAATATAGGCGTAAACGATCACTAAATTCATTTTTCAGCTTTAGCTTTGAAATAAATTCATCAAGAATATCCTGAACAATATCTCCGCTGCCTATTATAATGGCTTTATTAACGTTTAGACCGTCTTTAATAGCATTTAAAACTGACATTCCGCCCAGAGAATGACCAATTGCAATTTCAAAAGGACCAAATTGTTTTTCAATTTCTAATATTGAAGCAATAAATTCAGACATTATTGTGGTTGTCCCTTCCGATTTTCCGTGAGCAGGAGCATCAAAACTAATAGTTGAATAACCGTTTTGAATAAGTTCTTCGGCAATCTTAAATAATTGAGTTCCACGTCCAGACCACCCGTGTACTAATAATATTTTGCGCTCACTTTGGCCGTAGTGATATGTTACTACATCCTTATTGATAACGGGGACGGTAATTTTTTTTTGTGTGCTTTTGAGATCCATTTCGAACTCACGCTTAGGAACCTTATGTTTTATGGGTGTTGTAAATATTCTTGCAGCAAATTTTACAGCCAGTTTAGTAGACACAAATGCGCAAATTTTCGCAGATATTATAATAATCTGTGGAATTTTTAATGATTTAGTAGGATTAGTTGCCTTTTTTGCCATTTCGATAAAACGTATTTGAGAGCAGAAGTTTGCCTATTTTTTTGCTAAATTTAAAAAAGATAAAAGTAGCATATTAATGATTGTTTTATAAAAATAATCGCAAATTAATTTCTGAAATGGAAATATTTCATATTAGTGCAGAATGTTATCCTATGGCTAAAGTTGGCGGTCTGGCCGATGTTGTAGGCGCATTACCAAAATATCAAACCAATGCAGGACACAACACAAGGGTTGTTGTTCCTTGTTACGATACCAAATTTAAAAATGAAAATAATTTTGAATGTGTGCATTGGGGAACTGTCAAACTTGGAAATTTTAATTTCCCTTTTAGTGTTCTTAAAGAATCTACAAATAAATTGGGATACGAATTGTATCTTATTGAAATTAATGAATTGTTTAATCGTCCTAACATTTATGGATATGAGGATGATATCGAGAGATTTGTAGCTTTTCAAATTGCCGTTTTAGATTGGATTATTGCGCGAAATAAAGTTCCGGATGTTATAAACTGTCATGATCATCATACAGGATTAATTCCGTTTTTGCTTCAATTTGCTTATAAATATGAGAATTTAAAAGATGTAAAAACAGTTATTACCATTCATAACGGTTTGTATCAAGGTTGGTTTGGCTTTGATAAGTTATACTATCTTCCAGAGTTTGATTTAAAACATGTTGGCTTTTTAGAATGGAACAATTGCATTAATTCACTAGCTGTTGGAATTAAATGTGCCGATGCTGTAACTACAGTTTCTCCGAGTTATTTAAATGAAATTAATTATGCAGCAAACGGACTTGAAGGGTTATTTAATTCCGTTCGAAATAAATCAAAAGGCATTTTAAACGGAATTGATTTTGAAGTCTGGAATCCGTTAAAAGATTCAATGATTGCTGAAAACTATTCTATAAATGACTTTGAAGCAGGAAAACAAAAAAATAAGGAAAAATTATGTAAGCAGTTTGAACTTGATGCTTCAAAACCTCTATTTAGTTTTATTGGACGTTTGTTTGATGAAAAAGGAGGGGATTTACTGCCTCAGGCTGCAGCTTTAGCATTATCTGAAAATTTTGAGAATTTAAATATCTTGATTCTGGGCTCAGGAAAGCCTGAAATTGAATCACAATTAATACAGCTTCGTACTGATTACACAGGAAACTATAATGTATTTATAGGTTATAATGAAGATTTGGCACATCTAATTTATGCTGGTTCTGATTACATTTTAATGCCTTCTAGAGTGGAGCCGTGCGGATTAAACCAGATGTATGCTATGCGTTATGGAACCATTCCTGTGGTAAGAAGGACAGGAGGTTTAAGAGATACTGTTATTGATTTTGGTGATGATGGAAACGGAATCTGTCATGATCAGGCTTCAGTAGGCGATATTTGCTATTCTATAAATCGTGGTTTAAAGCTGTTTGCCGATAAAATAAATTTCAATAAAGTAGTCCAAAGAGGAATGACTGCAGATCATTCCTGGGAGCGAGTATGCCAAGAATATATCGAAATATACAACCTAATAATTGAGAAAAATGAAATTTAAAAAGAAAAATGTAGTTGCTATTATTTTAGGAGGAGGACAGGGATCACGTTTATTCCCATTAACAGAAACAAGGTCAAAACCGGCGGTTCCTATTGGTGGAAAATACCGTTTGGTAGACATTCCAATTTCTAATTGTATCAATTCTGATATTTTTAAAATATTTGTTTTAACACAATTTAATTCGGCGTCTTTGAATGCTCATATTAAGAATACTTTCAATTTTAGTATTTTCAGCCAGTCATTTGTAGATATTCTGGCAGCCGAACAAACTCCGGATAATCCAACTTGGTTTCAAGGTACTGCAGATGCTGTAAGACAATGTATGTCGCACTTTTTAAAACACGATTTTGATCATGCTTTAATTCTTTCGGGCGATCAATTATATCAAATGGATTTTAACGAAATGCTGGAAGCTCATATAGCTGCCGATGCTGAAATTTCTATAGCCACATTACCGGTTAATGCTAAAGATGCTCCAGAATTCGGGATTTTAAAAACCAATCACGAGAGTGTCATTGAGGCCTTTATTGAAAAACCAGACGCATCTTTACTGCCGGAATGGGAATCTGATGTGAGCGAACAAATGAAGGAAAAAGGTAAAAAATATCTTGCCTCAATGGGGATTTATATTTTTAATAAATCATTACTTGAGGAATTAATGTCAAACCCTGAAACAAAAGATTTTGGAAAAGAAATTATTCCGCAGGCTGTTGGAAAACACAAAATTGTAAGTTATCAATATGAAGGTTACTGGACAGATATTGGAAATATTGAATCCTTTTTTGAAGCCAATATAGGTTTAACTGCTGATATACCAGAGTTTAATTTGTTTGATAATGAAAATAAAATTTTCACAAGACCAAGATTACTTCCTCCTTCAAAATTTAGAAACTCAATTATTAACCAATCTTTGATTTCCGAAGGATGTATTATTAATGCTAAAGAAATAAAAAGTTCTGTTATTGGAATCCGTTCCAGAATAGGCGAAGGAACAGTTTTGGAAAACTGCTATGTTATGGGTAACGATTTTTATCAGGATCTTGATGAATTGAACCATGAAAGCAGTATTAATAAAATTCACGTAGGAATTGGTGAAAACTGTTTTATTAAAAATGCTTTAATTGATAAAAATGTGCGAATTGGAAACAATGTCCATATTAGCGGCGGAAAGCATCTTGATAATTTTACTAATGAATTATACAGCATTAAAGATGGAATTGTCGTTATTAAAAAAGGTGTTACGCTTTCAGATAACTTTAGAATAGAATAATTTTTGAAAAAATTTTAATATAAAAATTCCAATATTGCCTTAAAAACCAAATATGAATAAAGTAATTGCACATTCTCTTTTTACCGATTTTGATATAGATTTATTTAAAGCCGGAAAACACTTCAGATTATATGAAAAATTAGGAGCACATTTAATTGAAGTAAATGGAGTAAAAGGTGTTTATTTTGCGGTTTGGGCGCCTACAGCAAAATCGGTTTCGGTTGTTGGTGATTTTAATTACTGGACACATAAAGAACATAACTTAAATGTACGCTGGGATTCTTCGGGAATTTGGGAAGGATTTATTCCGGATATTTCAAAAGGTTCTCTATATAAGTATAAAATTGAATCCAGCATAAATGGTGTCATTACAGAAAAAGCAGATCCTTTTGCTTTATACTGTGAAAAACCGCCTCATACAGCTTCTGTAGTCTGGGATTTAGATTACAACTGGAAAGATGAAAACTGGATGCAGCATCGTGAGCAATATAATGCTCTGGATAAACCGTATTCAGTTTACGAAGTGCATTTAGGTTCATGGAGAAGAGGCGATCATAACAAATTTTTAAGTTATTTAGATTTGGCCGATGAATTGGTAAAATATGTAAAAGAAACCGGTTTTACACATGTTGAGTTCATGCCGGTTATGGAATATCCGTATGATCCATCCTGGGGATATCAATTAACAGGATATTTTGCACCCACTTCTCGTTTTGGCAAACCACAGGATTTTATGCTTCTGGTAGATAAACTGCATCAGGAAGGAATTGGTGTAATTCTGGATTGGGTTCCGTCGCATTTTCCTGATGATGCTCACGGTCTGGGTTTTTTCGACGGTTCGCATTTATATGAACATCCAGATAGAAGAAAAGGTTATCATCCGGATTGGAAAAGTTTAGTTTTTAATTATGGAAGAAATGAAGTACGTGCTTTTTTAATCAGCAATGCGGTATTTTGGCTTCAAAATTATCATATTGACGGATTAAGAGTCGATGCTGTAGCTTCAATGTTATACCTTGATTATTCAAGAAAAGATGGTGAGTGGGAAGCTAATATTTTTGGCGGAAGAGAAAATCTTGACAGTATAAGTTTTCTTAAAGAATTTAATGAAGTAATTTATTCTAATTTTAATGGAATTCAAACCATTGCAGAAGAAAGCACATCGTTTCCTATGGTTTCAAGACCAACTTCTATAGGAGGTTTAGGTTTTGGAATGAAATGGATGATGGGCTGGATGCATGATACGCTCCAATATTTTCAAAAAGAAACAGTTTATAGAAAATACCACCAAAATGAACTGACTTTTTCAATGACTTATGCTTTTACAGAAAACTTTATGCTTCCGTTTTCTCATGATGAAGTGGTTTATGGTAAAAAATCACTTATTTACAAAATGCCTGGCGACGAATGGCAGCGTTTTGCCAATTTGAGATTATTATATGGCTATATGTTTACGCATCCGGGAACAAAACTTTTATTTATGGGAGCTGAATTTGGACAAACATCTGAATGGAATTTCGAACAAAGTCTAGACTGGCATTTACTGCAGTATGATTTTCATTCAGGAATAAAACAATTAATTACAGATCTTAATCAATTATATAAGTCGCAGCCGGCTTTGTATGAAAAACAATTTTCTGGAGAAGGATTTGAATGGATTAACTATTCTGATCACCAAAACGCAGTTATGTCATACATTCGAAAAGGAAATAATCCTGACCAAGATGTTATTGTAGTATGCAATTTTACACAAGTAGTTCGTGAAAAATATAGAATTGGAATTCCTAAAAAAGGGAAATTACAAGAAATTTTTAATAGTGATGCTTCAGTTTATGGCGGAAGCGGTGTAGGAAATTCTAATACATTAAAAATAGAATCTACACCTTATGACGGCAGAGAATTTTCTATAGAGCTTATTTTACCGCCATTAAGTGTAACAGTATATTCTTTCGCTTAGAAAAAATCTTACAATCATTTTTAGAAGTATTATTTTGTCATTTTATCGTTCTTAAATTATCGATTTTTCGATTTTTAGAACGATAATTTAATTCTAAGCCAGAAAAAACGTTTTCGTTAATAAACCTTTTATTCATAGGGCTTTACTAACTTTTTTTGTATGTTTGAAATAGCGATTATTGTTATAATTAATTCATTGGCGATATGATTACAAACACATCATTAGAGTACAAAGGCGATTTATATCCTTCCAAAATTGTGTCTTACGAACACGAAGGCGATTCGGTTTTTTTTAATACAGATAACAAAGTTATTTTAAAAGTCACAATTCTTAGAGACAGTTTAATTCGATTTCGCTTTACAACAAAAGGCTATTTTAGCAATGATTTTTCATACGCTATTGATAAAACGCAGCTGCATGGTTATAATTTTCTGGAAGTTACAGAAGAAGAAACTTTTTTTCAAATCAGGACTAGTAAAGTAAAATGCAAAATTCAAAAAGCAGATCTGCGTCTGGCAGTTTACGATTTAAATGATTTCCTGATTCTTGAAGATGAACTTGGTTTTCACTGGGAAGAAAGTTATGAGTACGGCGGGAATATCGTAAAAATGAGTAAATTTTCTAAAGATGGAGAATGTTACTATGGTTTAGGAGATAAAGCAACCCAAATGAATTTAAAAGGCAAAAGAGTAGAAAATTTTGCCACAGATCAATATGCATATCAAAAAGATCAGGAACCATTATACAAAGTTGTTCCGTTTTATATTGGTCTTCATAATAAACAATCCTACGGTATTTTCTTTGACAATACTTTTAGAACTTTCTTTGATTTTTGTCAGGAAAGAAGAAACGTAACCAGTTTTTGGGCAGAAGGAGGCGAAATGAATTATTATTTTATTTACGGTCCGCAAATGCAGGATGTTGTTACAAATTATACTGATTTAACCGGAAAACCAGAATTACCGCCACTTTGGGTTTTAGGATATCACCAATGTAAATGGAGTTATTATCCGGAAAGCAAAGTAAAAGAAATCACATCAAAATTCAGAGAACTTCAAATTCCGTGTGATGCCATTTATCTCGATATTGATTATATGGAAGGATTTCGATGTTTTACATGGAATAAAAACTACTTTCCAGATCCAAAAAAAATGGTGGCAGAATTAGCCGAAGACGGATTTAAAACGGTTGTAATTATAGATCCGGGAATTAAAATTGATAAAGATTACTGGGTTTATAAAGAAGCTCTCGAAAAAGATTATTTCTGCAAAAGAGCCGACGGTCCTTATATGAAAGGTAAAGTATGGCCGGGAGAATGTAATTTTCCTGATTATACAAATCCCGTAGTTAGAGAATGGTGGGCTGGTTTATTTAAAGAATTAGTTGCAGATATTGGTGTAAAAGGCGTTTGGAATGATATGAACGAACCTGCGGTTATGGAAGTGCCAAATAAAACTTTCCCAATGGATGTGCGTCATGTTTACGACGGAAATCCTTGCAGCCACAGAAAAGCGCATAATATTTATGGAACCCAAATGGCAAGAGCAACTTATCATGGAGTAAAACGATTTGCGTATCCAAAACGTCCGTTTGTAATTACAAGATCGGCATATTCAGGTGCACAGCGTTATACATCGTCATGGACAGGAGATAATGTGGCAACTTGGGAACATTTATGGATTGCGAATATCCAAGTACAGCGAATGTCAATTTCAGGAATGGGATTTACAGGATCTGATATTGGCGGATTTGCAGAACAGCCAACTGGAGAATTGTACGCAAGATGGATTCAATTAGGTGTTTTTCATCCTTTCTGCAGAACACATTCGTCTGGAGATCACGGAAATCAGGAGCCATGGGCTTTTGACGAAGAAGTAATTAATATTACCCGAAAATTTGTCAGCCTTCGTTATCAATTACTGCCTTATTTGTACACCATGTTCTGGCAATATATTGAAGAAGGAATCCCAATGCTAAAACCTCTTGTGTATTACGATCAGGATGATACTCAAACGCATTACAGAAACGATGAATTTATCTTTGGAAACCAAATTTTAGTATGCCCAATCCTTGAACCTAATGCTGTAGGCAGACGTATGTATATTCCAAGAGGTGAGTGGTATAACTACTGGACCAATGAACTTTTTATTGGCGGAAGAGAAATATGGATTGATACTAAATTTGATGAAATTCCTGTTTTTGTAAAAGCAGGCGCTGTTATACCAAAATATCCCGTGCAGCAATATGTTGGCGAATTAGAATTTGACGAATTAACTCTAGATATTTATTTCAAAAATGGAAAAGAACAGTCCGCAGTTTATGAAGACGCTCAGGATGGTTACGATTATAAAAAAGGACGTTACAGTTATTTATCTTTAAGAACTATTGGAAAAGAAAAAGAATTAATTGTTCAGCTTCACAAAGAAGGAAAATACGAAACACCATACAGCAAGTATAAAATCAATTTAATTGGATTGCCATTTAAGGTTTCGGAAATTGAAATTGACAACGAAAAAATTGAGTTTGATAAAATAAATTTTGAAGAAAACAAATTCTTACTAATTGATAAAGAGTTTAGTGAACTTCATATTGTGGGAGAATAAATATAATTCTGATATTTTTTTGTTAAATTCTGTAAAAAATTAAATTTTAATAATTGTATTTTTGTTTGAAAATAGCACGAATTATGAAAAAATATTTGTTTTTAGGGATTTTCTGCAGTCTTGTTTTATCCTGTGCAACAAACCCAATTACAGGAAAACAAAACTTGAATTTTGTTTCAAATAGTGAATTGTTTCCAACTTCATTTCAGCAGTACAGTACTTTTTTGTCCGAGAATAAAGTTGTTACCGGAACATCAGATGCGAAACTTGTCGAAAATGTGGGTTATAAGATTAAATTAGCAGCCGAAAAATATTTAACCTATTTAGGACAATCACAGTATCTAAAAGATTATCGTTGGGAATATAAATTGGTTGAGAATAAAGAGGTTAATGCTTGGTGTCTGCCAGGAGGAAAAATTGTCGTTTATTCTGGAATTCTTCCTGTAACTCAAAATGAATCTGGTCTGGCAACAGTTATGGGACACGAAGTTTCGCACGCATTAGCTAATCATGGTGCACAGAGAATGAGTGCAGCACAATTACAGCAAATTGGAGGAGCGGTTCTGGATGCTGCAACAAGCAGTAAATCAGCACAAACGCAGGCGATATTTTCTCAGGCTTACGGAATGGGAACAGAAGTGGGAGTAATGCTGCCATTTAGTCGCAGCAACGAAACGGAAGCTGATAAAATTGGCTTGACCTTAATGGCAATTGCAGGCTATAATCCAGAAGATGCAGTATCATTTTGGAGCAGAATGGCTGCTAAATCAGGCGGATCCGGAACACCTGAATTCATGAGTACTCACCCTTCAGACGCTACCAGAATTGCTAATATAAAAGCTTTAATTCCTGAAGCTAAGGCAATCGCACTTAAAGTGGGAACTATAAAATAAGACTACATTAAAAGATTTAAAAGCTATTCATTTTTGAATAGCTTTTTTGTTTTGAAGAAGTTTATAATTTAATAATGTAGCAATTAAATAATTTCTGTTTGATTATCATAAAAAATAGATAAATTCGTAGCCTGTTAACAAAATCATTTCTATGAAAAACCTACAAAAAGGAGATAAGAAACTTTTAAATGCCTGGGCATTTTACGATTGGGCAAATTCAGTTTACACACTGACTATTGCATCGGCAGTATTTCCAATTTTTTATGAAGCTTTATTCAGCGACCGCGATCATTATATAGATGTTTTTGGAATGCATCTTAAAAATTCGGCATTAATAAGTTTTATTACCGCTTTTGCTTTTATGGTAGTTTCGTTTATTTCTCCATTGCTTTCTGGAATTGCTGATTATGTTGGAAACAAAAAATCCTTTATGAAGTTTTTCTGCTATGTGGGAGCTTTGTCCTGCATGGGATTATACTGGTTTGATTTAGATAATATTTACGTTGGACTACTGTTTTATTTCCTTGGATTATTAGGTTATTGGGGAAGTTTGGTTTTTTATAACTCTTATCTTCCGGATATTGCATTTGAAGAGCAACAGGATAGAATTAGTGCCAAAGGATATTCTTTAGGATACATAGGAAGTGTTATTTTACTTATTATCAATTTAGCCATGATTATGAAACCAAAACTTTTTGGAATTTCAGGAACAGATGGTGAAGCTGCTATGAAAGCAATGCGCTATTCGTTTGTAATGGTGGGAGTTTGGTGGATTTTATTCAGCCAGTATACGTATTACTATTTACCAAAAGGGAGCAAGGAAACTGGACAAAAACTGACAAAATCTGTTGTCTTTAATGGTTTTAAAGAACTAAAAAAGGTTTGGGCTTTATTAAAAGAGAATATTCCTTTAAAACGTTATTTAGGAGGTTTTTTTGTTTCAAGTATGGCTGTACAAACCGTAATGCTTGTGGCAACGTATTTTGGTGCACAGGAAATTCAATGGGAAACTAAAGAACAAAGTACAATTGGATTAATTGTTTGTATTTTAATAATTCAATTAGTCGCAGTAGTTGGTGCTGTTTTAACTTCAAGAGCTTCAGAAAAATTTGGCAACGTTCCAACTTTAATATTTATTAACGGAATTTGGGCAGTATTTTGTGCACTTGCATTTTTTATTACTCTGCCAATGCATTTTTACGTTATGGCAACCATTGCAGGATTTGTAATGGGAGGAATTCAGGCATTATCGCGTTCTACTTATTCCAAACTGCTGCCGGAAACTGAAGATACAGCATCGTTTTTTAGTTTTTATGATGTAGCAGAAAAAATAGGAATCGTAATTGGAATGTGTGTTTACGGAATTATAGATCAAATAACAGGAAGTCCGCGTGCTGCGATTGTTATTTTAGGGATTTTCTTCGTTACCGCTATTTTCCTTTTAAGAAGAGTACATAAAAAAGACGTTTCAAATTAATCGAAACGTCTTTCTTAACAACCAATATCACGAATTACAAGAAATTATTTGATTGATGATAGTTTTGTAATTCGTGATATTTTATTTAAATAATCAACCTTTATAAATTTGTCCTGAACCAGAAACCTTTACATCTCGTTTTTCAGGGTTTCCTAAATATTTAATATTCCCAGAACCAGAAACTCTTCCGGTTAAACTTCCCTCGCAGTTTACTATATTATTCCCAGAACCAGAAACAGTAATATCTGCTGCTTTTGATTTTAAATTAGAAGCATTTACATTTCCAGAACCCGATGTTTTACTTGTGAAAGAATCTGTTTTTCCTTTTAAAACAATACCTCCGGAACCGCTTAAAGCAAGATCAAAATTTCTAGAATCAACATCTAAATCAAAATTTCCTGATCCTGATAATTTAGCAGAAAAAGCATCGCTGTTGATTTTATTTTTAGTTCGAACATCGCCTGAACCCGATAATGTAACAGCCGAAATTTTTTCAAATGGAACTGTTATTTCAATTTTTTTACCTGAACTTGTACGAATTTGAATGCCTTTTTCAACATACAGTTTTAATTCATTTCCTTCAACTTCAACTTTAATTGAAGACAGTAAATTTTCTTCTCCTTTAATACTAATTTTTCCTTCTTTTCCAGAAACTAAATCTACATCAAAGGAACCTGAGATTCGTATACCGTCATAATCTCCGGTATTTCTGGTTTCGGTAATAATTTTTCCGTTTCCGTTTATTTTCTTTTGGGCATTAGAATTTGCTGTAATAAGAAATACGCTCAAGGCTAAAAGTAAAATTGACTTTTTCATTGTTTTGATTTTTAGATGATTAATTTTTAACTAATGAAACATTTCCATAAGTTGACGTTATATTGACTTTATTTTGTCCTTTTTTCTTATAGAAACCACTTATTCTTTTATTGTTGCTTTTTACTTCAGAAACCGAAATATCTAAAGAATTATCGTGTTTAATGTTTGTATATCTGCCGGAAATATCAAAATCAAAAGCATAATTAGGAGCATAGCCAATAGAAACATCTGTATATCCAGAATTAATCGTTACGTTTCCTGCTTTTTCATTCATGTTGTCAACACTAATTCTGCTGTAATTTGTATCAAAAGATAAGTTACTTGAGATTTCGCCAATATTTACCGTTAAATAATTTCCAGAACCATTTAAGGAGTTAATTTTTTGAAATTTAAAAGTGCCGTAGTTACAGTTGTATTTAATATTTTGGCCGTCATTTAAGTTTACATCGGTGTAATTTGCATCCAGATTTATATTTCCAGAATCATTAATTTTCAGGCCGGAATATCTGGCGTCAATGTTTCCACTTTGTATGTAATCTATAGTTGAGTTTTGGCAGTAAGCAATTTCAACCTGATTATTAGACCCGTTAAGTTTTCCTAAAGTTACTTTACCATATTTACAGTTTATATTCGTTGAAGCTTCGGCAACCGGAACAGAAATATTTCCATACTTGTTTACCAGCTTAATACCGCCGTTTTTAGGAATTTTGATTACATAGTTAATTTCAAAACTATTGTTGCTGCCTTTGCTTTTTACACTCGAACTTCCTATAGATGTTACTGCACTTACAAGGCTTTTTAGAGCTGTAATATTTATATCGATGCTGTTTAGTTTTTCGTTTACCCAGTTTTCGTTAGGGCCGTTAACTTTAATTACAATATCAAGATCTATTTTGTCTTCATCCCACGTATTTACAGTGATATTGCCGTATTTGTTATCGATATCAATTCCTGCGTTAGAATTTACTATGTATGTTTTTTTAATTGTTTTTTGTTTTGAGATATAGCTGTCGTCATTTGAAAACCCTAAAAAAGGAATCAAAAGCAATAAGATTAATATGTTATAATGTTTTTTCATGAGTTGTGTTTTTTAGATTTTCGTTTTCTTCAATGCGCTGTAATACTGTCTGCAAAAATGAAATTCTGGTTTGCAGGTTGCTTATCATTGCGTAAATAATTTGTTTGTTTTCTCCGTTTTTCTGAACTTCTTTGATGATTTTTTCATAATCAGCATCAAAAACTTTCATTTGTTTTAAAGCGTCGTTAATGATTTGTTCATTTTCAGGAGAATTTTTTTCTTTTAGTTTAACCAGCTCATTTTCAATCAAAATATTAAAGATAGAATCCGTACGTTTGGTTTCTTTTGAGGCAAATTTAAATTCCTTAGGTTTCTCGTTATTATTGTAAAATAGAGATACGCCCAGCAGCAGTGCTATAGAAGCAGCAATGGCCCAGCCGGCATAATTCTTTTTTCTTGGTGTTTTTTCGTTTAATTTATTTAAGAAATCAATTTGATGATCCGGATTCATCTCATGAATATCCCATTGATTTTCAAACTTGTTAAATAATTGATCTAATTCGTCATTTTCCTTTTTCATATATCCAAAATTTATTTTTTTAGAAGTGATATTGTTTTCTTTTTAATTGGCGTGTATTGTAACCAGCTTTTTAGGTGGAGATTTCAATATCTTCTAATTTTTTTCTTAAACTTTCTTTTGCGCGGCTTAGAGTGGTTCTGCAGTTGGCATAGCTTATATTTAATATTTCGCAGATTTCTTCCTGATCGTAACCTTCAATGTAAAAGAGCGTTAAAACCATTCTGTAATTATCTTTTAAACCTGAAATAGTATCTAAAACCTGTTTCACTTTTAGCGAATTCAGATCTATGCTTTCAGATAAAATAGAATCGTTTTCTTCAATTTTATAAAGCGTTTTATTCAGGTCTTCCATCTGGAAAGCATTATTTTTTTTATAAAAATCAATACTGGAATTAATAATGATTCTTTTAAGCCATGCCCCAAAAGCGACTTCCTGTTTATAATCGTTAATTTTTGTAAAAGCTTTTAAAAAGCCCTCCTGCATGACGTCTTGTGCAAAATGCTCGTCTTTTACAATCCTGTAAGCCACGTTAAACATAGCTTTACAATAACGATTGTAAACTTCGAATTGAGCCTTTTGGTTCTTACTTTTACAAAGTGCGATTAATTCTTCGATATTTTGATTAGTTATACTCAAGTAATTTTTGCTGGTTTATTATAATGACTTTGCTTTTTTTAAGATGTTACAGTTTGAATGAAAATTTTTTTATTTTTTTTAAAATTAATGAAAATACCACTTGAGATTGTATTTGGCATAATGATTGTCTATTTTTACCACCTATCTTGTAAATGCAATACTTAATAGAAATTAAGTCATTTTATAAAATGTTTGCAGATAGGTTTAAAATTTTAATGACAAAACGACTTATATATTATTATGTCAAATCATAAAATACTTACTATTGACAATCTGTCACTTCAGGAATTTGATTCAGAAGCAGAATTAATTCCATTATTAACTCCAGAAGACGAAGAGGAAATGAATAATGAAGAACTTCCTGTTTCTCTGCCAATTCTGCCTTTACGAAATACCGTTTTGTTTCCGGGAGTTGTAATTCCAATTTCTGCGGGAAGAGACAAATCAATAAAACTAATTAATGATGCCAATGCAGGCGGAAAAATTATTGGTGTAGTTTCTCAGATTAATGAAGAAGACGAAGATCCTTCAAAAGATGATATCCACAAAATAGGTACTGTAGCGCGTATTTTGCGTGTTTTAAAAATGCCTGACGGAAACGTAACCGTTATTTTACAAGGAAAAAAACGCTTTGAAATAGACGAAGTGGTTTCTGAAGAGCCATACATGACAGCTTCTATTAAAGAAGTATCTGAAGAACGTCCAGATGAAAATGACAGCGAATTTACTGCTATTTTAGATTCAGTTAAAGAATTGGCAATTCAAATTATTAAAGAAAGTCCAAACATTCCTTCTGAAGCAACATTTGCTATTAAAAACATTGAAAGCCAATCGTTTTTAATCAATTTTGTTTCTTCAAACATGAATTTATCTGTAAAAGAAAAACAAGGACTTTTATCGATAAATGGTTTAAAAGAACGCGCTCTGGAAACATTGCGTTATATGAATGTTGAGCTTCAAAAATTAGAATTGAAGAACGATATTCAGTCAAAAGTTCGTTTTGATTTAGATCAACAGCAAAGAGAATATTTCCTTCACCAGCAAATGAAAACCATTCAGGAAGAATTGGGAGGCGTTTCGCAGGAAGAGGAAATGGACGAAATGGGGCAGAAGGCTAAAACTAAAAAATGGGACGAAAAAACGCAGAAACATTTCGAGAAAGAATTATCTAAAATGCGTCGTATGAATCCTCAGTCGCCAGATTTTGGAATTCAGCGTAACTATTTAGAGTTATTTTTAGAATTGCCTTGGGGCGAATATTCAAAAGATAAATTTGATCTAAAATACGCTCAAAAAGTTCTGGACAAAGATCATTTTGGTCTAGACGAAGTAAAGAAAAGAATGATTGAACATTTGGCAGTTTTAAAATTGCGAAATGATATGAAGTCGCCAATTATATGTTTAACAGGGCCTCCGGGAGTTGGTAAAACTTCTATTGGGCGTTCTGTAGCAGAAGCTCTTGGACGTGAATATGTGCGTATTTCTCTAGGTGGTTTACGTGATGAAGCTGAAATTCGCGGACATAGAAAAACGTACATTGGAGCCATGCCGGGAAGAATTATTCAAAGCTTGAAAAAAGCAGGAACTTCAAATCCGGTTTTTATTTTAGATGAAATTGATAAGTTATCAAGCGGCAACAGCGGTGACCCTTCATCTGCATTATTAGAGGTTTTAGATCCGGAGCAAAACAATGCTTTTTATGATAATTTCCTTGAAATGGGATATGATTTATCTAAAGTAATGTTTATCGCGACTTCAAATAATATGGCAGCGATTCAGCCTGCTTTGCGTGACAGAATGGAAGTTATCAAAATGTCAGGTTATACTATTGAAGAAAAGGTAGAGATTGCTAAAAGACACCTTTTTCCAAAACAATTAGAAGCACACGGTTTAACGGCAAAAGATCTGACAATTGGTAAAAAACAATTAGAAAAAATTGTTGAAGGATATACTAGAGAATCTGGAGTTCGTAATTTAGAAACAAAAATTGCTCAGGTAATTCGTAATGCAGCAAAAGCGGTTGCGATGGAAGAGGAGTACAATAAAAAAGTTACAGACGAAGATATCGTAAAAGTTTTAGGAGTTCCAAGATTAGAACGCGATAAGTATGAAAATAATGATGTTGCCGGGGTAGTTACAGGTTTAGCCTGGACAAGCGTTGGCGGTGATATTTTGTTTATCGAATCATTAATTTCTGAAGGAAAAGGTGCTTTAACGATCACTGGAAATCTTGGAAATGTAATGAAAGAATCGGCTACGATTGCTCTTGAGTATATTAAAGCAAATGCAAAGAAATTAGGTTTAGGTATTGAGTTATTTCAAAAATACAATATTCACCTGCACGTTCCGGAAGGAGCAACACCAAAAGACGGACCTAGCGCAGGTATTGCAATGCTTACTTCTTTAGTTTCATTATTAACACAAAAGAAAGTAAAGAAAAGTCTTGCTATGACCGGAGAAATCACATTGCGCGGCAAAGTATTACCTGTTGGTGGTATTAAAGAAAAAATCCTGGCTGCAAAAAGAGCTGGTATTAAAGAGATTATTCTTTGCCACGAAAACAAAAGCGATATCGATGAAATTAAAGCAGAATATTTAGAAGGTCTTAGTTTTCATTACGTAAAAGAAATGAGCGAAGTTCTTGCAATAGCATTAACAGATCAAAATGTTAAGAATGCAAAAACGTTGAAATAAAATTTCAAATTCAAAAAATTAAATTCCAAATTCCAATTTTACGATTGAGATTTGGAATTTTTTTTATTGTAATTTGTTCAAAATTATTAGAATTTGGATTTTTTTCATTGAAAGTTATTTTACACTTATTTTTCCTTTATATAATTTTATATTTGCATCTGCGTTATTTCCACAAAGGAACGCCACAAAACAAATGCTAAAACGCCCTGTTTTATTTTTAATGATACTAATTTGTTCGGTTTCTTTCGGGCAGATTGGGGGGCGCTACACCTATCAATTTCTTAATTTAACGACCAATCCGCGACAGGCGGCGCTTGGCGGAAAAATAATTACGATTTATGATGAAGATGTCAATCAGGCAATGTCTAATCCTGCGGCTCTAAATGAGGATATGGATAATCGTCTGGCTCTAAATTATGGTAATTATTACGGAGAAGCTTTGTATGGAACTGCTTCGTATGCTTATACATACGATCGTCATGTGCAAACCTTTTATGCCGGCGTTAATTATATAAATTATGGATCATTTGAAGGTTATGATGAAAATGGCCAAAAAACCTCAGATTTTACAGGAAGTGAAGGCGCATTGTCTTTGGGATATGCGTATAATGTTCCTTTTACTGATCTTCATATAGGTGTAAATGGTAAACTGATAACATCTACTTTAGAAAGTTACAATTCTTTTGGGGCAGCAGTCGATGTAGGTTTATTATATGTCGATCAAATAAATGATATAAATTATGCGCTGGTATTTAGAAACATAGGAACACAATTTAAAACGTATTCTGGAATTAAAGAGAATTTACCTTTTGAAATTACCGCAGGAATCTCACAGCAATTAGAACATGTTCCGCTTCGCTGGCATTTAACATTAGAAAATCTACAGCAATGGAATATTGCTTTTTCAAATCCTGTACGTGGTGAAACCAATATAGATGGAACAACAAGAAATGAAAAAGTCTCTTTTTTTAATAACGCACTGCGTCATGTTGTACTTGGTGCCGAGCTTTTTCCGCAAAGAGCTTTCAATATACGTTTAGGATATAATTTTAGAAGAGGAGAAGAATTACGAGTTGATGAGCAGCGTAATTTTTCTGGAGTTTCGTTAGGTTTTGGCTTAAGAATGAATAAGTTAAAATTTAATTATTCATATTCACGATATACATTGGCAGCAAACACAAGTTTATTTGGGCTCGTTTTAAATTTTCAGTAATTTATAGAATACAAAAGATTTTTATAACAAAAAGTTTGAAAATATTCAATCTTATTTAAAAATAAAGATGGTTACATTTGCAATAGTTTTGTGCGGCTGCCGTAATCAAATTTGGTTTTGATAGTTTATCTAATCAGAATTTCACTTAACAGAATTAAAAATAAATTTAAAAAAAATACAATTGAAAAAGATTACTATTGCCATCGACGGCTTTTCATCAACAGGAAAAAGCACATTGGCAAAACAATTAGCGAAAGAACTCGAATATGTATATGTTGATACGGGAGCGATGTATCGCGCTGTAGCATATTTTGCTATGCAGAATGGGTTTATTGGAGCTGATTTTTTTAATAAAGAAGCTTTAATTGAATCTCTTCCAAAAATTCAATTGGAATTTAAATTTAATAGTGATTTAGGATTTGCCGAAATGTATTTAAACGGCGAAAATGTTGAAAAACAAATCAGAACAATTGAGGTTTCTAATTTTGTTAGTAAAGTAGCTGAAGTTTCACAAGTACGCGCAAAACTGGTTGAACAGCAGCAGGAAATGGGAACTAATAAAGCTATTGTTATGGATGGCCGCGATATTGGAACAGTGGTTTTTCCAAATGCAGAGCTTAAAATATTTATGACTGCGAGTCCTGAAACCCGTGCACAAAGACGTTTTGATGAATTACAGCAAAAAGGCGATAATGTTTCTTATGAAGAAGTTTTAAAAAACGTAGTCGAAAGAGATTATATAGATACACACCGCGAAGATTCTCCTTTAGTAATTGCTGATGATGCTATTGAGATCGATAATTCTTACTTAAATAAGGAAGAACAATTTGCAGCAGTTTTAGAATTAGTGAATGATGTTGTTAAAACAGCATAATTTTTTGTAGATTTCATTTTAAATGGTAGTTTTACCGCTTCATTTTTACTTTTAAGACAATTTCATTATATGGGAATTAAAAACAGGTTAATTTTTATGAGCTTTCTTCAATTTTTTGTTTGGGGAGCCTGGCTTATTACAATTGGAAATTATTGGTTTGGAACCAAAAATTGGGAAGGAACACAATTTGGTTTAGTATTTGGAACCATGGGAATTGCTTCTTTATTCATGCCTACATTAACCGGAATTATTGCCGACAGATGGGTAAATGCTGAAAAACTTTATGGAGTTCTTCATATTTTATACGCTGTAGTTTTGTTTGGAATTGCTCAAGTTACCACACCAGACACTTTTATTGCAGTAATGCTTTTGGCAATGTGCTGTTATATGCCAACAATTGCTTTAAGTAATTCTATTTCTTATACTTCACTGAAACTTAATAATAAAAACATTGTAAAAGATTTTCCGCCAATTCGTGTTTGGGGAACAATTGGTTTTATTGTTGCGATGTGGATTACGAATTTAAGCGGCAGTAAAGCAACAGAATATCAGTTTTATATTGCCGGAGTGGGAGCTTTAATTTTAGGTTTATATGCTTTTACACTTCCTAAATGTGAGCCACAGCGATTAATTAAAGAGAACGCAACCTGGACAGAAACATTAGGTTTAGAATCTTTTAAATTATTTGGGAACTACAAAATGGCTTTGTTTTTTGTTTTTTCAATGTTTCTTGGCGGTGCACTACAATTGACAAATGCATATGGTGATGTGTTTTTAGATGAATTTAAACATTTTCCAAAATATGCAGATTCTTTTGTAATTCAGTATTCTACAATTATTATGTCTATTTCTCAGGTTTCTGAGACGTTATTTATATTAGCAATTCCATTTTTCTTAAAACGTTTCGGGATCAAGCAAGTTATGCTTATTAGTATGCTGGCTTGGGTTTTGCGTTTCGGATTATTTGCTTTTGGAGATCCTGTAAATGGTTTATGGATGATTATTCTTTCTTGTATTGTTTACGGAATGGCATTTGATTTCTTTAATATATCAGGTTCATTATTTGTAGAAAGTAATACTGATTCTAAAATTCGTTCTTCGGCACAAGGTTTATTTATGATGATGACAAACGGAGTAGGAGCAGTTTTAGGAAGTTTAACTTCTGGATGGGCAATTGACCGCTTCTTTACAAAGTCTTTTAATACTTCAACAGAATTAGCCGGATTTTTGCAAACAGATCCTGCAAATTCAAAAATGCTGGAATTTGTAAAAAGTCAGGGAAATTCTGTTTCTGCAGATGGTGTTTTTGCAAATCCTATTTTAATGAAAGATTGGCATACAATCTGGTTATCTTTTGCAGCTTATGCTTTGATTATCGCAATTGCTTTCGCTGTTTTGTTTAAACACAAACACGACCCAAAAGAAATTGAGAATTTGAGTCATTAATTTCTTTTTTAAAATATTTATAATCCTATTTTCAGTTTTGAAGGTAGGATTTTTTATTTTTAATCTTTTTCTTACATTTGTATCGTTATTACAATGATTATGAGAAATCTTCCACCTTTTAAAAAAATCACCTCGATTCCATCAAAATATGCTAATTATTTTTTTGGACTTTCAGCATTGCTTCCAGTTTTTATGCTTTTAGTTCTTTTGGTAGTTATTCCATTTTCATTTACTGTTGACCTGTGTATGTTTTACTTTCTATCTGCGATTCTTGTTTTTCTTATCGTTCTCTTTTTTGATTTAAAAAGGAAGATAGCGGGCACTACAACAATTATAATTGATGATATAGGAATTCATTATATTAATAAGTTTAGAAATCAAATTGTTGTTGAAATACTTTGGAAAAATTTCATAAATTCCCAAGAATTCTTTGTGATTTTTAGAGATACCATTTCAAATTATAAAAGTAATTTAAACTATGATATTTATGTTAAGGAAATTGGTTCATACAAATTTCATCAGCCAGCAATTTTTTTCAGCGTTTTGGTTGAAGGAAAAGTAATTAATTGTAAAGAGACATTTTTTGGAGAACATATTTTTAGTAAGTTTTACTCTAATCGTGCAGAATTGATAAGAGCTTTTCTATTAGGTTTATCGCATTTTAGACCTGATATAACTATTCATTCAGACGTTTTTAATACTTTTAATATAAATACAGATAATTTTAGAATTGAACAGCCAAAGCCAAATGTTGCAGCGCTGATTTTTACTATTATCGCTATAATCATATTTGCAATCTGGGTTTATCATACTTCTTCAGGGAAGTAATTAAAGCATTTAAATTAAAATGTATAATAAAATATATGTGTAAAAGAATGGTAAAGTTTTTAAAAAACTTTTAAGTATTTTTAGTGTTCTAAATTTAAATATGCAGTACCAAAGAAATCTTCCGCCATTTGAACCCATAACTTCCATTCCTTCAAAGATTTTTAATTATAGTTACGGACTATTGATGTTAATTTCTTTATTCCTTTGTTTGGGCATTTTGTTTCTCTTGTTTTACAGTTTTTCTTTTGAATCTGAAATAAGGGTTATTTATTTTTTACTGATTTTGGTAATAATTATGCAGTTGTTTTATTTCAAAAGAACTAGAAAACATACTACTACAATTATTGACAATCGTGGAATTCATTTTGTAAATAAATTTAATGATAAAGTAGAAAAAACAATTTCCTGGGACAGTTTTGCGAAAATCAACGAGTTTAAAGGAAAACTAAAAGAAATAAGTGCATCTGATTCAGATTATCTTGAATATGATGTTTTTGCAAAAATGACAAGAAATGGAAAATATAGTCGAGAAGTGTTATTCGGCTTTGCTTCGATAAACGGAGAAATTGAAGTTTATAAAGAAGTATTTTCTGGAAACCATATTTTTAGCATGATATATTCTAATAAGCTGGAATTGGCAAAAGGTTTATTGTTAGCTTTGGCGCATTTTAGACCAGATTTAAAAGTTCATCCCAAAACTTTTAGTTTATATTACATAAATCCAGATAATTATACAATAGAATATGAGAAAAGAACGGAAGATATTAATTCTGCTGGATTTATTACAGCTCTGGTTATTATAATTACCGTTTTTGTATTGCTTGTTGTTTTCTTTTAAAAAATAAAAGTTTAATTTTTTTATCGATTAATAAATTCTCCTCTTTCAGAAACTATTGTATTTCCTAATAAGGTAATTGTATCAAGAACAGTTGAAAAGGTTTTTCCAAAATTTGTTAAACCATAGGTAACTTTTATTGGCGGTTTTTCACCTTCAACTTTTCTAAAAACAATACCATCTTCTTCAAGTTGTTTCAGCTGTATACTTAGTGTACGCTCTGTAACTGTTGGCATTTCTTTTCTGAGTTCGTTGTATCTTTTGTCACCGTTTTTAAATAGTAAAGAATAACAGCTTTCCATTTGCCTCCTATTAAATCCATGACCAAACTAAGCGGGCAAGGGTAAATTTTACCATCAACTTTAATCAATTCTGATTGACATTCTAATCTTTCCATAAAACTATTTTAGCCTATCCAATTGGATAGTTATTGTAAGAATACCAATATAGATATAATTTTGATGCTATAAAAATTATAGTATAAAAAACGAATATGGCATTAGTAATTTTGGGACATCCACAAATAGAAAATTCAGTTGCAAACAAAACAATTATTGAAGAAATGCAGAAAGCTGATATGAAATTAGAAGTAAGACACATTGCTGCTTTATATCCAGATTTTAAGATTGATATAGCAGAAGAACAAAAAGCTTTATTGCGCCATGAGGTAATTATATTTCAATATCCAATATATTGGTATAATATGCCGGCAATTTTAAAACAGTGGTTTGACATGGTTTATACATATCAATTTGCTTATGGCTCGAAAGGTGATAAATTAAAAGGAAAAAAAGCACTTGTAAGTATTACTGTTGGAGGTGTAGAGGCAGATTATAAAACATATGGAAAACATAATTTTAGAATATCTGAGTTTTTTAAAAATGTAGAGCAAACAGCATATTTTGCCAAAATGGAGTTTTTAAATCCTAGATTTTTTCACGGGACTTCAACAGTTGACGGTTTTAAAGAAGATGATGTTAAACATAGAGCGAGGTTGTATGCAAAGGATTTATTAGAATATGTTCAAAAACAAGATTTATAGAAATATATAAATTTGTTAAAGACAATGAAGCCCGGTAGATTTAAAAGCTGTCGGGCTTGTTAGTTTTACAGCTTGTTTTTTTAGCGATATCCTTCTGGATTTTTTCTGGAATCAAATATATACGGATCGTTTTGTTCTATTTTACATTCATTTTCAATTTCTTTTGGCCATATTGGTATTTTACTTGTCCAGCGATGAATAAAACGTCCAATGAAAGCTAATATTAGCAACGGAGTTATTATGGCTCTAAAAATTGGCATTTCTTCATAATCTAGTGTTAGTGCTTTCCAGCTTTGGAAAATAGTTTCATATTTATCTGCGATTGGAAGATAGTATTTGAGGTCTGATGCTTTCATTACTGATGGAATACCTTTCTCCATATATAGACGAGTGAATTCCCAATATTGTAAGCATTCATATTTAGAAGTTTCAAAAACCACAAAATTAAAAACTTCTTTCACAGTTTCTAAATCCCGCATGACTAATCCATAAATATTATATGAGCTATATTTTCCTCTTTTATATAGAATTGTAAAATAAACTTCATCCCAAGGGATACTAAGGATTGTATTGTCACCACGAAATACATAAACCATTCGGTTTTTTCTGTTAAAGCGAATTGGGTAATGTGTATAACGAAAACATTCTCCAATTTCACGAAGAAAAGCGATGCATCCAAATAAAAATAAAAATGAAATGGTAATAGAAAATAATGTTGTCCAAAGCAATTCAAATTCATCATGATGGTCCCAGTTTGGATCCAGATATTGATAAAATGCATTGTATAAAATGAAAATTATTACAACGCCAATTCCTCCAACTGCAAAAAATCCAAAGAAACTCATTAATCCACGTTTTCTATACATTCCGTCATCGATTTCCAGATAAGTAGAATTCATTCTGATAACTTTTTTACTTCCATTTGGGTAAGAAACGCTTGTATTTATATCTAAACGATTTATGCGTTCTTCACTACTTAACTTTCTTTCTTTTTTAACCGTGGTATACATTGTTTATAACAAGTTTATTTAACAAAATTACCATATCGTTTTTTTGTATTTTACCCTTAAAAGTTTAAAATAAACTTTAAAATAATAAAATAAGACACAAATTGATTAATCAAATTTTATATTAATTAATAAAAGTTAGAGATAGGGTCTTAAATAATATAAATCAAACAATCTTTGTATTTATTTTGCTGATTTAAATAATAGTATTAATCTTGCAAAAAAAAAAATAATTTATGTTATTTAAATAATTATGTAAAAATTAGATGGATTGGGAATCAGTAAAATATAATTAACAAACTCTAAAAATTATCAGATAAAATCATGGACAAATATTATAAACCGTCAGGCAGGTTTTCATTAATTTTTATTTTATACTTTTTGTTAGTTAGTATTACTGCATTTCCAATTCTTGGATTAATTTACGCTTACTGTATATGGTATATTCCTTTCATTTATATAAACTTTTTTATTACAATGGGCTTTGGATTTCTTGTAGGATTTGTAATTGCTGTATTTGTTATTAAAAAAGGAAAAGTTAGAAATCCGCTTTTAGGACTTTTTATTGGATTATTAGGAGCCTTTTTAGCATTATACATACATTGGGCAATCTGGATAGACCTAGTAATTAATGCCGGAAAAAGTTATGGTTCAAACAGAATAGGAGTTACAGTAAGCAATATTCAATTTTTACAGGTTTTTTCATTAATATTTCAGCCGGATGTTGTTTTTAAATATATCATTCAGGTTAATGAATACGGCACGTGGGGTATTCGAGGAGCAACGGTAAGCGGTGCTTTTCTCTGGCTGATTTGGGCAATAGAATTGGTTATTGTTGTTGCGATTTCAGGGTTTGTAACATATTTAGATGCTAAAAAACCTTTTTCGGAATCTACCAATTCATGGTATGACGAAATCATCCTGCCTGCTTTTGGTTTTATTGAAAATAAACAGCAGATAATAGCAGATATATTAACAGGTAATAGTGATAATCTAGAATTATTAAGTAAAGATGTTGACAGCAAGAAAGACAGCCACAGTATATTTACACTCTATAAATCAAAATCAGGAACCAGTTATTTGTCTATAGAAAATAAGACATCAAAACTGGATAATAAAGACAATATTACATTTGATACCGATCAGGTTGTAGAATATATTGCAGTTAATGCTCAGTTGTCAAAAATATTACTGGACAAATAATAAGTTGCTTATCTGTTTGTAATTACAAATATTTGTAGTAATTTTGCAGGCCTTTTGGCAGAGAAGAGTTTCCTTTAGGTATCAACCATTTATGTAAAACAACTTCTGTATTTTCTATCGCATGAAGAAACTCGAGAAAAGCAGAATACAAATTTTTTTATCAGCATGTCTGAACAATTAAAATCACAAGAAGAGTTTTTAGCAAATTTTAACTGGCATAACTTCCAAGAAGGAATCGATGCAGTAGATGAGAAAAACTTACAAGAGTTTGAAGAACTAGTATCAAAAACTTTCATCGCTACAGATCAAGAAGAAGTAGTTGAAGGAGTTGTTGTTAGAATTACAGATAGAGACGTTATCGTTGATATCAATGCTAAATCTGAAGGTGTTATTTCTTTAAATGAATTCCGTTACAACCCAAACTTAAAAGTAGGTGACAAAGTTGAAGTATTAATTGACATCCGTGAGGACAAAACAGGTCAATTAGTATTATCTCACAGAAAAGCACGTACTATCAAATCTTGGGATAGAGTTATTGCAGCTAATGAAACTGGAGAAATCGTTAACGGTTTTGTTAAATGTAGAACTAAAGGAGGTATGATCGTTGACGTATTTGGTATCGAGGCGTTCTTACCAGGATCTCAAATTGACGTTAAGCCAATTAGAGACTACGATGTATATGTAAACAAAATGATGGAATTCAAAGTGGTAAAAATCAACCACGAATTCAAAAATGTTGTTGTATCTCACAAAGCTCTTATCGAGGCTGATATTGAAGTACAGAAAAAAGAGATCATCGGTCAATTACAAAAAGGACAAGTATTAGAAGGTGTTGTTAAAAACATTACTTCTTATGGTGTGTTCATTGACTTAGGTGGTGTTGACGGATTAATTCACATTACTGACCTTTCTTGGAGTAGAATCAACCACCCAAGTGAAGTTCTTGAATTAGACCAAAAATTAAACGTTGTAATCCTTGATTTCGATGATGAGAAAACAAGAATTCAATTAGGATTGAAACAATTAAACGCTCACCCATGGGATGCTTTAGATGCTAACTTAACTGTTGGTGATAAAGTAAAAGGTAAAGTAGTTGTAATCGCTGATTACGGTGCTTTCATCGAAGTTGCTGAAGGTGTTGAAGGTTTAATCCACGTTTCTGAAATGTCATGGTCTACTCACTTACGTTCTGCTCAGGACTTCGTGAAAGTTGGAGATGTTGTTGAAGCAGTTATCTTAACTCTTGACAGAGACGATCGTAAGATGTCATTAGGTATCAAACAATTGACTCAAGATCCATGGACTGACATTACTTCTAAATACCCAGTAGGTTCTAAACATACAGGTATCGTTAGAAACTTTACAAACTTTGGTATTTTCGTAGAATTAGAAGAAGGAATTGATGGATTAATCTACATCTCTGACTTATCTTGGACTAAGAAAATTAAACACCCATCTGAATTTGTAAACGTTGGTGAAAAACTTGATGTTGTTGTATTAGAATTAGATGTTGAAGGACGTAAATTATCTTTAGGTCACAAACAAACTACTGCTAATCCTTGGGATCAATACGAAGATTCTTTCGCTGTAGGAACTATCCACAACGGTGAGATTTCTGAAATCGTTGACAAAGGAGCTACTGTAGAATTCGGAGATGATATCGTTGCTTTCATTCCTACTCGTCACCTTGAAAAAGAAGACGGAAAGAAATTGAAAAAAGGTGATACAGCTGATTTCAAAGTAATTGAATTCAACAAAGAATTCAAAAGAGTAGTTGCTTCTCACACTGCTATCTTCAGAGAAGAAGAAGAGAAAAACGTGAAAGCTGCAACTGAAAATACTTCATCTAACTCTACTACAAATGCACCAGCTGCAACTTTAGGAGATAACAATGATGTATTAGCTGCTTTAAAAGCTAAAATGGAAAAAACTGAGAAAAAATAATTCTCAGTAGAGACGCACAGCAGTGCGTCTTAGATTCTAAATAGAAAGTCCCGCAGAAATGTGGGACTTTTTTTGTTGTAATTTTTTAAAACTTATGGAATTATTTTGAAGCAATTAATTTTTGTTCTTCTGGAGTAAAATCATCTACAATAGCATATGCATCAATTTTTGCAATTCTCATTTCTTCTAAAGCTGCCACAAGATTTCCGTAATTACTTTTGCTGGACGGCTTTATAAAAACAATTGCACCACGATTAGATTTTCCTATAGAAGCATAATATTCAAGTGTTTTTTTATTAAAAAGATTTAATTCATTTCTAAATCCATTTTTATTGTAATTTTTTTCTTTCTTTTCTTTTGACGAATTTGGAGAAATTCCGCGATATGTTAAGACTTTATCATTATCGCCTAATAATATTGTGTAAAAGCGATCACCTATATAGCATCCAGTTGGTTCGCCGCCACAACCACGATCTTTATCAGGTAAAGCAAAATCCATTGCTTTAGGTTTTGATAATTCGCCAACAACCATAAAAAATATAATCAACAAAAAAGAAACGCTGACCATGGCGGTTAAATCGACTTTTGAGTTTAATTTTCTGCTTCGAACTTTTTGAGGAAGGTTTTTCATATGGTTAGGATTTAGTTTAAAGCTAATAATTTGGTTTCTTCTGGAGTAAACTCAGGCACAATTGAATAAGAATTTATATTTGTGATTTTAAGTTCATCAAGTATTTCCACTAAGTTTCCATAATTTGAATGTTTACTCGGTTTGATTATTACAGAAATTCCTCTTCCTGGTTTTCCTAATGCCGCAGAATATTCTAAGACTTTCTTATTACGCTCTAATAGCACCTTTCTAATTCCGTTTTTGCCGAATTTAATTTTTTTTGGTGCGTCAATAGGAACAAATAACAATCCGCTATAAGTAATTATTTCATTATTGTCATTTAATAATACCGTCATTGTGCGATTTTCATTTGGCATATTACAACCTAAATGAAGATCTTTATCAATACAATCAGGACTTGTCAATTCCATAACTTTAGGTTTCGATAATTCACCAACAACCATAAAAAATATAATCAGTAGAAAAGAGACGCTGACCATCGCGGTTAAATCGACTCTTGAACTTAACTTTTTACTTCTAACTTTTTGAGGAAGGTTTTTCATAGGTTTTACTTAAGATTATTGAGAATTATTTCGAAGCTATCAATTTAGATTCTTCTTTAGAGAATTCATCCACAATGGCAAAGTTTTGAATATTTGCTATTTTCATTTCATCTAAAATTTCTACTAAATTTTTAAAATTGCTTTTAGAACTTGGTTTTATAATTATAATCATCCCAGATTTCGGTTTTCCAAATGATGCCATTAGGTCGCTAATCTCCTTTTTTTTGCGAAATATCTCTTTTCGGATTCCATTTTTTCCAAAATTGATTTCTTTAGGTTTTTCTATCGGATTTTCTAATGCACCAGAATAAGCAACTATTCTGTCATTTTTGTCAAGCAAAATGGTATATAAACGGTTCCCTTTAATACAGACGTTTTCCCATCTGCAAACATCTTTCTCAGGCAAACTCAAATCCATAATTTTAGGCTTCGACAATTCACCAACAACCATAAAAAATATAATTAACAAAAAAGAAACGCTGACCATGGCGGTTAAATCGACTCTTGAATTCAATTTTCTACTTCTTACTTTTTGTGGTAAATTTTTCATGATAAAAAGTTTCATTTCTAAAAATAATAATAAATATTTAATAAAAATTACTTTATTAAAAAATATTTTTAATGATGCTAAGCTGAGTTTTTACTACGATTCTAACTCTTTTTAAGTTTATTATCAGGGTTTCAATAATTTATTTTAAAACCAAAAGATCTTTATCACCGTAAATGAGCTTATAACTTAAAAACATTTATTATGAAAACTAGAAAATTTTTAGCAGTTGCAGTTTTAGCTTTAGGATTTGTATTTACGTCAAACGCTCAAAAATCAGTTATGGTTGGTGGAGCAGCAATGTATCCAAATAAAAACATTATTGAGAATGCCGTTAATTCAAAAGATCATACAACGCTTGTGGCAGCAGTAAAAGCAGCAGGATTAGTAGAAACATTACAAGGCGCAGGTCCGTTTACTGTTTTTGCTCCAACAAATGCAGCTTTTGATAAACTTCCAAAAGGAACTGTAGAATCATTATTGAAACCTGAAAACAAAAAAACACTTCAAACGATCTTGACCTATCATGTCGTTGCCGGCAAAATGAATGCATCTGATATAGCGACTGCTATAAAAGAAGGGAAAGGAAAAGCAACTTTAAAAACAGTGAGCGGTGGTACACTTACAGCCTGGATGAAAGGAAAAGATTTATACATTACAGATGAAAATGGCAATAAATCTAAAGTTACAATTGCTGATGTAAACCAGTCAAATGGAGTTATTCATGTGGTTGACGCGGTATTATTGCCAAAAAAATAAGAAAGATTTCCAAAAACAGATTGTCTAAAACGAAAAGTCCTGCATTATCAGCAGGACTTTTTTATTTCTTTGCGGTTAAAGTGCTTCCTGCGGAAGCTATTACGACGCACACGACAGCTAAAATTTCTGAAATACTTAGATTTTCACTTAAGAAAATAAAAGCGCAGATAGAAGCAGCTGCGGGTTCTAAACTCATTAAAATACTAAAAGTACGCGGAGGAAGTTGTCCTAAAGCTTTCATTTCTAATGTAAACGGAATTGCACTGGATAAGAGTGCAAGTGCAACACCCATTCCAAAAAGTTTTGGTGTAAGATTAATTAATCCGTTTTCTATAAAACCAAAAGGCAGGACTAAAATAGCAGCAAACAACATTCCGGTTGTAACAGCTTTACCATCATTCATTATTTTAGAGATTTTTCCACCTAAAACAATATATGCTGTCCAGAAAGCTCCAGCTAAAAGTGCACACAAAATTCCAATAGGATCAAGTCTGTCATTTGTCCAGGGTGCGATTAACAAAATCCCTATGGCAGCTAATAATACCCAGCAGTAATCGATTATACGTTTTGAACCGGCAATGGCTAATAACAATGGTCCTACAAATTCTAATGTAACTGCTAAACCTATTGGAATTCTTTCAATTGCAAGATAAAATATCAAATTCATTGCGCCAAGCGACAAACCGTATGGTATAACAATTTTCCATTGTGCTGGCGTAATTTCCTTTAAATTAGGTCTGTAAGCTAATAATAAAATTAAAGCCGAAACGCCAATACGTATTGAAGCTGTTCCTGCAGCGCCAATTACAGGAAAAAGAGTTTTGGCAATTGCTGCGCCGCATTGTACACTTATAATAGCCAATAACACCGCTGGAACAGGCGGAAGGGCAATTTCTTTATTTTTCATAAAAGGAATAATACAGAGAGACAGTTAAACTGTTTTTCTGTTGTATAAAATATTTGATTTAATTGTCTAATGCACGTTTAGTAACGTAAGCACGATAGCCAATAATAGCCATCTGCCATTTTTTGGCTTTTGAAATGTCTAAACCTTGTTTGGTAAAACTTGGAAGAAGAATTTTATTTAGTTTGGCTAAAAATTTATACATGACAGATTTGTTTTTTCAAAGATATAAAAAAAGACTTTGCTGTCGGCAAAGTCTTTTTTGTAGATTTTAGAAAGATGTTTTATTAAGATTTTCTGTTTTCTTTCTCCCATTCTTTCATGTCTTTTTCATGCTGTTTCATATCTTTTGCATGCTGCTTCATATCTTTTTCGTACTGTTTCATGTCTTTGGCATGTTGCTTCATATCAAAATCATACTGTTTCATGTCTTTTTCGTACTGCTTCATATTTTGCTGATACTCTTTTGAATCCGGACCATATTTTAGCTGAATATCTTTGCTGTATTTATCCATGTCGATATTGAATTTCTGCATTGCAATTTCGTATTTTTCCATTTGTTTTTCGAAAATTGCTTCTCTTTCCGCCATAACTGCTTCGACTTTTTCTCCGTATGCAGAAAGTTCTGGTTCTATTGCCTGCATCTTTTTTTCAAATTCAGCTATATCTTTTTCAAATTTGCTCCAGGCAGCTTTATCATTAATGTTTTTTGGAGCTATTGGTGCTTTTGGTATTCTTGACATATCAACAGGCGTTGGCATTGGTCCTGCTGGAAAAGCTGGTGCAGCCGGTGCGATAGGTGCTACAGGAGCAATTCCGTCTTCATCAAAATTACGAACAACAACTGCTCTTTCAGCATTTACAGGAGGAATTGGCGGTGTTGGCGGTTTAAGGCCTTCAACACTAATGGTCGCAGCTCCTTTATTATCTGTTCCAATTGCGAAAGTACAATCCTTAATTCCGTTGCTTCCATTCATGCTTACAACTTGTTTTTTGCCTGATTCTGATTTTACCTGAATTTGTATCCCAGTCAATTCTTCTTTAGAATTTCTTTTCACATCAGAAACCTGAAAATCAACATTATGATTCGTTTTTAGTTTTCCTTTTAAATCATCTAATTCCTTGTCAGTAGTATTTTTGGTGATGGTAACAAGTTCTTTAACAGTATCTTTTTGAACTACTGCTGTATTCTGTTTTTTCTCCTGAGCAATGGTTTTTATTTGAAACAACAGCACAAAAGCGCCTAATGCCGGAATTACTGCGTAATATTTCCAGTAATTTCTCTTTTTTGATTGGTTTTTGTTTAACATGACAATTCGTTTTTTGATTAATGATTGATAAAAATGATTGGTGATTGCAACACATGTATCATGCGTTGTGATTTTTAATAATGTGTACTGATATGCTTTTTTATCAGTAATTTTTTTTGAAGCTTCGCTGTCAGCAATAAATTCAAGATTTTGAAGAATTGCTTTTTTGTAAAGCCAGATTATTGGGTTAAACCAAAATAAAATGCAGAATATTCTTGTAATCAAAACATCGATGGTATGTTTTTGATCGCTGTGCACTTTTTCATGCTCCAGAATATTTTCTAATTCGGCTGCTGTATATAGTGATGAGTTATATACAATGTAGTCGAAATAAGAAAAAGGAGCAATGTTTTCATTAACATCAATAAATTTAAAATCTTCCTGCTGCTGGATTTTTCGGCCTTTTAAAACAGAATTTAAACTGTAAAAGTCTAAACCAAATTTGATCATAAAAGCTGCGAATCCAATGCTGTAAATTACAACAGTGATTATATTCCAGTTTATTTCAAAACTTTCTTCTTCAACAGGCTGCGGAACATAAACTGCGTTGTAGTGATTAGGTACAGCAGTGTCTGAAACCGCTATTGTTTCTATTACGGCTGGAGCAGGTACTGGTGTCGGATTTACCCAGATTACTTTAGTATAAACTACAAAAGGCAATGCAACAGAAGTAATCAAACCAGCCAGAAGAAACCATCGGCTGCTGTTGAAAAAAGTTTCTTTGCGCAATAAAAAAATGTAAGCAAAATAAAAGGTTGCCAGCAGTCCGCTTGATTTTAAAATAAAAATGAAAAGTGCTTCCATGGTGGTATTTGATTAGTTTACTGTTGGTTGTTCGATCATTGCTAAAATTTCGCGTAATTCATCGGCAGATATTTTTTCTTCTTTGGCAAAAAAAGAAACCATATTTTTATATGAACTGTCAAAATAATTATCAATTGCCGTATTCATATACTTTTTACTATAAGCCTCTAGAGTTACAACCGGATAATATTGATGTGTGTTTCCAAAAGCGTTATGAGCGACAAAACCTTTTTCTTCCAGATTGCGTACAATTGTCGAAAGTGTATTATAATGCGGTTGATCTTCGGTAATTTCTGCCTGAATTTCTTTTACAAAAGCTTTTTTCAGCTTCCATAAAATATGCATTATTTCTTCTTCTTTGTTGGTTAGTTTTTGCATCCTTAGAGATTTTAATTAACTAAATGACTACTTATGGGTTTTAATAACCATAACACCATCTTTTCCTTTATCTCCATATTTGTTTGCAGCAGTATTTCCTGTAAAAACATTTACAGACTCAATGTCATTAGGGCTTATTTCATTATAATCATAACCGGCAGGCATTTCTTCACCGTCAACAATAATAAGCATAGGAGAACTTTTTGTGCTTGTTTTTGTTCCATTTGAAACAGCAACACTTGAACCTTTTTTTGTAGTAATTATTTTTGTAGTTGTAGTGTTATCATCATTAGTAATTACAGTAGTGCTAATACTTGTATTACTATCGTTATTATTTTTTGTACTAGTACTAGAATTAGTGTTAACATTGGTATTGGTTTTTGTGGTTAGTTTATTGCTTACAGCTGTTTTTGAATTGGTTTCAGAGTCAGAATCGTCAGTTTCGTTAATTTCTATTTTTCTGATGCTTTTGCTTACGCCGGTTTTGTGATTCTCTTCATCAGAAGTCTGAATACCTACTTTTTTAGTACCATTGCTGTTTGTAATTACAATTACGCCAAAATCTTTAATAGTGCTATTTCCTGTAGTTTGTGTTGACTGAGCCGTTTGATCTCCGTTTTTAAGATCAATTTTTATCGAAGTTAAATTATTTTCAGAATTACGTTTTACTTCTGAAATTTCACAATCAACATTGTGATTTTTTTTCAATTTCTCTTTAATTTCCTGAAGTTCTGCATCTGTAGAAGTTTTTCTAATTTTATAAACATCAACAGATTTAATTTTTTCCGAAATTTCTTTTACAGTCTGCTGTTTTTCTTTTGCAATAGTTTCAATTTGAAAAAGTAATACAAAAGCGGCAAGCATGGGAACTACAACACAGTATTTCCACAAATTTTTCTTTTTTGATTGATTTTTGTTTAACATAACTATTCGTTTTTTGATTAATGATTGATAAAAATGATTGGTAATGGCAACACAATTTTCGTGTGTTGTTATTTTTAAAAGTGTGTACTGATATGCTTTTTTATCGGCTGCTTTTTCAGCGGCTTCCTTATCTGCAATAAATTCCAGATTTTGTGTAATTGCCTTTCTGTAAAGCCATATAATGGGATTGAACCAAAAAATCATACAAAATGCTCTCGAAATCAAAACATCAATAGTATGATTTTGATCGCTGTGTATTTTTTCATGTTCAATAATATTTTCTAATTCTGATTCTGTATACATTGATGAGTTGTACACTATATATTCAAAATAGGAGAAGGGTGCAATGTTTTCGTTTGTGTCGATAAATTTAAAATCAGCCTGCTGCTGGATTTTTTTTCCTTTTATAACAGAATTTAAGCTGTAAAAATCGATCGCAAATTTTATTAAAAGAGCAGTAAAACCTATGCTGTAAACAAAAAGTGCCAAATAAATCCAGTTAATTTCAAAAGATTTATTTTCTGCTGTTTGAATAAAATTTGTTTCAGAAAAATTTAAATTTGATACAGAAGCAGGATTTATCCAAATCACTTTAGTATAAACAATTAACGGAAGCACTATAGATGTAATTAATCCCGTAAGTAAAAACCATCTGCTGCTGTTAAAAAATGTTTCTTTTCTAAGTAAAAAGAAATAAGCACAATAAAACAGGGCGATTAATCCGGATGATTTTGCGATATAAATAAGTAATGCTTCCATAACGATTTATTTTTCTTCTTTTGGATTTTCTATCATGTCTAATATTTCGCGTAATTCTGCGGCAGAGATTTTTTCTTCTTTGGCAAAAAACGAAACCATATTTTTATAAGAGCTGTTGAAATAATTATCAATAGCAGTTTTCATGTATTTTTTGCTGTATGCTTCCAGAGTTACAATTGGATAGTACTGATGTGTATTTCCAAAAGCATTATGCGCTACAAACCCTTTTTCCTCCAGATTTCGAACTATAGTCGAAAGCGTATTATAATGCGGCTGATCTTCAGTTATCTCTGCCTGAATCTCTTTTACAAAAGCTTTTTTAAGCTTCCATAAAATCTGCATTATCTCTTCTTCTTTGTTGGTTAACTTTTGCATGTTTTCTAATTTTAATTCAAACCTACAACTATTTTTTTAGTTACGCAACTATAAAAATAGTTATTTAACTAAATTTTTCGTTTTTATCTAAATTAAAAGCATAGAAAATCGATTCAAAATCAAAGTTAATGATTTGAATTTTAGTATTTTAAAATATAAAACAAGAATTATTTTCTTTTTTCGAGAAGGAGAGCTTTTTTAATCCATACGCAGCAGCAAGTCGCCAGAACTCCAATGCAGGCCATAAAAGTCCAGTTTATTTGATAACCAAAATCAGATATGATTTCAAAACCCACTTTTGAACTCACAATATGGGCAAGACTAAAACTCATTGTGTACAAAGCCATATAACGACCTTCCTGTCCGCGTGGAGCACGGCTCAAAGCAAATGCATTAGAAAACGGGAAAGTCAGGATTTCGCCTATTGAAATACAAATCATACTTATAACCAGAATTCCTGCCCAAATATTAATAAGTAATAAAACGAAACTAAATGCCATTACAAACGATCCTATAATAATGATTCTGATTTTAGGAAAAGCTTTTCTTTCCATAAAACCAACCGTAGGCATTTCGAGAGCAAAAATCAAAAGTCCATTTAAAGTCATTAAAAGTCCGGTTTGAAATTCACTTAAACCAAACTTTTCATTATGATATAAAGGAAGGGTCGTAAAAAGCTGAAAGAAAATCATTGCCGTTACAAAGCTTACAAACAAGAAAACCCAGAAAATTTTATCATGAAAAACTGATTTTGTATCTCCCGCACTTTCCGCTTTATCATCGTGTTCAACTTTTTTCTTTTCTTTTACAAGTAGAGCAAAAATAGATATAGAAAGTATGCACGAAGCTCCGTCTACCCAAAATAATCCAGAATATCCCATTCCCATAATTATCAAACCGCCAAGCGCAGGCCCAGCGGCAAAACCTAAATTAACGGCAAGACGTACCAATGTTAAGGCACGGGTTCTGTTTTCGGGTTTTGCATAAGCGCCTAATGACACAAACATCGCAGGACGAAACATATCAGCAATTACCATTAATACAAACATGGCAATGCAAAGTCCCCAAAAAGTAGTTACATATTGTATAAAGAAAAGAGAAATTCCGCTGGTAAATAAGCTGAAAATCATGATTTTGTAAAAACCAATTTTATCTGAAAGTTTACCGCCCAGCCAGGAACCCAGCATAGAACCAAAACCAAAAGAAACCATAATCCACCCAACCTGATTATAAGTAAAATGAAGGTCTTCTTTTAAATATTTAGATAAAAACGGCAGTACCATTGTACCTGCACGATTTATAAATGTAATTAAAGTAAGTATCCAAATTTCTCTTGTAAATCCTTTAAAATTGTTGATGTAGTGGTTAAAAGCAGTTTTGAGCATTATAAATGATGTATTTGCCACAAAGTTAGGAAACTTTGTCACGTACAACGGTTGTTGCTTTGTTAGTTTTAAACTATTTTTGCATAAAATTTTCCAGATGAAGAAAAGTGTAATCCTAATTTTGTTACTGGCTTTTAATTTCGGCTTCAGCCAAAAGAAATTCAGTAAGAGTGAAGCTGAAAAGTTTCAAAAGCAGATTAACTCAGAATATGCTGATGCTAAGACAAGTCCGTTAATGGAAGAAGATTTAAAGACATTTAAAACTTTAGATTTTTACCCAATAAACGAGAAGTTTTTTGTAAACGCAAAGTTTGAAAAAGCAAAAAACGAAAAAGCTTTTGAAATGAAAACTACTGGAACACGAACTCCAAAATACATTAAATACGGTACTTTATTTTTTACTCTTGACGGTAAAGAAATGCAGTTAAATGTGTACCGAAATATCGAACTTTCTAAACAAAAAGAATATAAAGACCATTTATTTCTGCCTTTTTCAGATTTAACTTGTGGTAAAGAAAGTTATATTGGAGGAAGATATATAGATTTAAAAATTCCGAAAGGAAATACGATTGCAGTTGATTTTAATCAGGCATATAATCCGTATTGCGCTTATAATCATAAATATTCGTGTCCGCTGGTTCCATTAGAAAACGACTTAAAAGTTGAAGTTAAAGCTGGTGTAAAAACTTTTCATTAATGGAGTTTTTCAATTTTCATACCCATCAATTTACAAATCAGTCTAATGTATTAGAATTGGTAAATCAATATCCGCAGGAATTTGATGAAACTATTCCGGTTTATTCTGTCGGAATACATCCCTGGCACATTAAAGAAGATCAAATTGATGCCGAACTGAAAATTGTCGAAGATAAGCTTCAAAATAAAAATTGTCTGGCTGTGGGCGAATGCGGTCTTGATAAACGAATTGAAGTTCCCTTAGAACTGCAGATTCCGGTTTTTGAAAAGCAATTAGCATTAGCAGAAAAATATAAAAAACCTGTTGTAATTCACTGTGTTGCTGCTTTCCAGGAAGTAACCGAAATTAAAAAGAAACTGAAAATTTCGGTACCTATGATTATTCATGGTTTTGCCAAAAATAAACAGCTTGCAGAACAGTTATTAAAAGATGGATTTTATCTTTCATTTGGAAAATATCTATTAAAAAATCCTGATTTAAAAACCGTTTTTCAAAATATTCCAAACGGACGTTTCTTTTTAGAAACTGATTCAATGGAAGAAAATATTCAGCAGGTTTATGAATTAGCTTCAGAATATAAAAACATAAATTTAAAAGAGTTACAAGAGATTATTTCAAGTAATTATAAAGAGGTTTTTGAAAACGTGAATCATTAAACCTAAAATAAAACAATTAAAAAAACAAAGTTATAGTATATGGCAGAATGGACAGAAAGAGCTGAGCTTTTATTTACAAAAGAAGGATTAGAAAATTTGCGTAATGCAAATGTATTAGTAGTAGGTTTGGGCGGTGTTGGATCGTTTGCAGCCGAATTTTTAGCAAGAGCCGGAGTCGGGAATATGACAATTGTAGACGGCGATGTGGTAGATATTACTAATATTAACAGACAGCTGCCAGCTTTGCATTCTACTGTTGGAGAACCAAAAATTAAAATTGTAGGCGACCGTTTAATGGATATAAATCCTGAATTAAATCTGACTCGTGTTCAGGAATTTTTATCGCCGGAAAGAGCATTTGAAATCGTTTCTTCAGAGTTTGATTATGTTTTAGACTGTATTGACAGTATTACTCCAAAATTGAATTTAATTATCGCAGCAAAACGCAAAAGAGTTAAAATCATAAGCAGTATGGGAGCTGGAGGAAAAATGCTGGCTTCTAAAGTAAAAGTTGCCGATATTTCTAAAACCATCAATTGTTATTTCTCAAAAACGATTCGTAAGCGTTTAAAAGCTGTAAAAATTAATAAACTGAAAGTGGTGTTTTCATCTGAAATTCAAAATGAAAACAGCCTGAAACTTACAGACGGTAAAAACTTTAAAAAATCTTTCTACGGAACAAACAGTTACATGCCCGGATTATTTGGTTTACACGCCGCAGAAACCGTTATTCGTTATTTGATTAATAAAGAGACTAAGGAGCAAAGAGACTAAGCTTCTAAGTTTATGATCCTTGATTAGAAAGGTGCAAAGAAAACCTTAGAACCTTAGTCACTCAGAACCTCAGAACCTAAAAAAAATGATTAAAACAGTAATTTTTGATATGGACGGCGTAATTGTCGACACAGAACCCGTTCATCGTTATGCTTATTACAAACAATTTTCTGAATTGAATATTGAAGTTTCAGAAGAAATGTATACTTCATTTACCGGATTTTCGACCCGAAACACGTTTCAGGCTTTAAAAGGAAGTTTCCCGTCTATCGGACATGAAGTTGAAGATTTGATTCAAAGAAAAAGAAACCTTTTTAATGATGCTTTTGATACTAAAGAAGATTTATATTTATTAGAAGGTGTAGAAGATTTAATTAAAGATTTATACAACAGCGGTATTCAGCTCATTCTGGCTTCATCGGCATCAAAAGTTACTATAGAGCGCGTTTTTACAAGATTTAATCTGCACCAGTATTTTTCGCATATTGTAAGTGGCGAAGACTTTCCGCAGTCAAAACCAAACCCTGCGATTTTTATTCACGCTGCATCATTATCAATCGCTCCAAAAGACGAATGCATCATTATTGAAGACAGCACAAACGGTGTAAAAGCAGCAAAAGCAGCGGGAATTTACTGCGTGGGCTACAACAGCGACCATTCGTATATGCAGGATCTTTCTCTGGCCGATTTAATTATCAATAATTTTAGCGAATTAAATGCTGAAAAAATATCACAGCTTAAAGCCTGAATTATATAAAATTTAACATTTGTAAGCTGATTGAATTCGTAAATTTGAACAAAAACAAATAAAATCATAAATGAAAAAACTACTTATTGCACTAGCCATTGTTTTGGCTCCGTTTGCAGTTGAAGCTCAGGTTAAAACACCGCAAGCGAGTCCAAAAGCATATATCAAACAAACAGTTGGTTTAACTGATGTTGAAGTTACGTATTCAAGACCAGGAGCCAGAGGAAGAGCCGTTTTTGGTAACTTAGTTCCTTTTGGTAAACTTTGGAGAACAGGAGCAAACGAAAACACTATTATCAATTTCAGTGATGATGTTGTAATCGACGGTAAAACTTTGAAAAAAGGAAAATACGCGATTTACACAATTCCTAAAATCGAAAGCTGGGAAGTTATTTTTTACCTTTCTACAGACAACTGGGGATTACCAGAAAACTGGAATGACTCTTATGTTGTGTTAAGAACAACGGTTAAAGAAAATGCACTTCCAACGCCGGTTGAAACTTTTACAATTGGCATTAATGGTTTAGATCCAAATTTTGCTTATTTAGAAATGTCTTGGGAAAACTCTCATGTAGCTTTAAAATTTGAAGTACCAACGGCTAAAACTGCAACAGCAAGTATCGAAAAAACATTATCTGGACCATCATGGAATGACTATTTTGCATCGGCTCAATATTTATTTTCTTCAAACGGAAATATTGAAACAGCAAGAACTTATGTTGATAAAGCTTTAGATATGAGTACAGAAAAGCCTTATTATGTTTCTAGATTAAAATCATTAATCCAAGCAAAACAAGGTGATAAAAAAGGTGCGATTGAAACTGCAAAAGCTTCTTTAGCAGCAGCCGAAGCGGCAAACAACCAAGATTATGTAAAAATGAATAAAGACAGTATCTCTGAGTGGAGCAGATAAGGTTTTTAATCTTTTAAATAATAAAAAATCCAAATTCCAATACTTATAAAGCTGGAATTTGGATTTTTTTATTTTGAATTTATCTTTTCTGTTATTTTAAGATCAGCTGCATAAAAACCAAATCAAGCCAATGATCAAATTTGTAACCTACTTCGCGAATTGTTCCCGTGGCAGTAAAACCAAATTTTTCATGAAAAGCAATACTTCCGGCGTTATCCGCATCGATAGCACCAATCATAACATGATAACCTTGCTCTTTTGCCAAACGAATTAGTTCAGTTAATAATTTAGATCCAATGCCTTTTCCTATAATATTGTCGACTACATAAACAGAATGTTCAACCGTATATTGGTATCCTATTTTTTCTCTAAACTGTCCGTAGCTCCCAAAACCAACCACTTCGCCGTCAAGCTCGGCCACAACAATAGGAAGATTTTTAGACTTTTTATCCTCAAACCATTTTGTCTGCACTTCAATAGTCTGCACATCATAGCTGTAATTTGCAGTTGTATGAAGAATAGAATGATTAACAATTTCCAGAATTTTATTTAAATCGCTTGTTACGGCGGGTCTAAGTATAACGCTCATTTTTAGTTGAATTTATTCATCACAAATTTACGACGAATAAATATGTTTTTAAGTTATTTTGAATTTAGTTCAGCAAGTAAAGCATCAACATCATTTGTATTCCAGCCCATTTCTTTGCCAATTGCTTTGGCATCTTTCGCATATTTTAATGCCGATTTTTTATCTTTAATTTTATTGTAAAGTCTTGCTGTAAGCAGGTTTCCATCAAAAGAATCATTTAATTCTAAAGAATGTTTTACCCACGAAATAGATTTTTTTAAGCCTTCTGTATCATCAATATGCTTTAAATATGTCTGTCCAATTTCTTTCAGTAAGCCTGCGTCATTCCAGGCTGTTTTTTCGGTATCCTCAAAAGTTACTTTTTTATAGAAATTCCATTTCTCAGTACGTTCAGCCATGGTCAAATCGAATTTAAAAACAAGTAAATCTGTTTTTTGCAATTTGATAGATTTTGCAACTTCTCTTTGTTTGTAATAGCTTACCGTATCAAGATTATCAACTAACGGACGCAGTAATTCATTTACAATATTTTCTACCTTACGATCTATACGATCTTGAGAAGCTACGGCAGCAAATTCTTTTTGATGTTTTAAAACATATTGAAATTCTCTCGAATTAATATCTGTAACCCCATTTGCAATCACACGCCAGTTGGTTTCGCTGATTAACTGATCATCTGATTGTGTTTGAAGATAAATATGTGTTGGAATCGACAATTCGGTTCTGTCTTTTCCTTTTTTTAGTGTATTTAAATAAGCAAAAAATTTGGTAACGTTATTTGGATCTGCCAGAAACTCTTTTTCTAAATACGGAAGTTGGAATTTCGGATTTAATGCATAATTTGCTTCGGCTAAAAATTCTGGTGTTTTCAATTCTCCTTTTAAAGCATATAAAACCGTTTCGTTTGAATCTAAAAACAAAAATGCAGGCAGAGAAGTGGTTTTAAACTTATTTTTAAGCGCTGTTCCTTCTTCTTTTTCAATATTTTTCCAAACGCATACATAATTTTTATTCAAAAAATCCATCACTTTCGGGTCGCTGAAAACTTCTTTTTTCATTTGGTTACAATGCGGACACCAATCTGCATAGAGCATTACAAAAACAGGTTTATTTTCCTTTTTTGCATTTTCGATTGCAGTTTTATAAGATATTCCATCAACAGAAAATTGATTTTGTGATTGTACGGCAGGTATAGAAATAAAAACAAATAGTAAATATAAAAAACGCATATAAGTGCTTATTTAGGTAAAGAAAATTCTGTTTTACAAATATATCCTCTTTTTCTAAAAACACTCTTAATATCTTCCTAATATATAAGTTAAATAAGACGCGAAGTTTGTAACTTTGTAATCGCAAAAGAAAATTTTTCAGTACTTAATTTTCTTAAAATATTATACACCATTTAGAATGATTTACCCCAAAATAGCGCTTGCACAAAGCATTATCGAGATTTGTTCAGCAAAAGGAATTCACAATATTATAATTTCTCCAGGTTCGCGAAATGCACCTTTAACTATAGGTTTTGCGCAAAATCCAAATTTTAAATGTTACAGTATTGCCGATGAGCGCTGCGCCGCTTTTTTTGCGTTGGGAATTGCACAGCAGACTCAAAAACCAACAGCGGTTGTATGTACATCAGGATCAGCCCTTTTAAATTATTATCCGGCTGTAGCCGAAGCATTTTACAGTCAAATTCCGTTGATTATAATTTCTGCAGATCGTCCGCAGAGTAAAATAGATATTGGCGACGGGCAGACCATTCGTCAGGAAAATGTCTTTTTAAATCATTCTGTTTTTAATGCCAATTTAACCGAAGAAGCTTCTGCAGAAAATGATTTAAAAATCAACAAAGCCATAGAAGAATCTATTTTAAGAAAAGGACCGGTTCATATTAATGCTCCGTTTGAAGAGCCTTTATACGAAACCGTTTCAGAACTTTCTGTACAGCCCAAGATTACAAATCTGGTAGAAAATCCGGAAACAAAAATTATAGAGAACGAAGACGAAATTATTTCAATTTGGAATAAAGCCAAAAGAAAGCTTATTCTTATTGGCGGTATAAACGAAGCCAATTCTGTTGATGCGGAAATCTTGGAAAATTTTGCTAAAGATCCGTCGATTGTAGTACTTACAGAAACAACTTCAAATCTTCATAATCCAAGTTTTATAAGCAGTATAGACAGCTTAATTACGCCGTTTGATGATGACGATTTTAATGATTTTCAGCCAGAGCTTTTAATCACATTTGGAGGTATGATTGTCTCTAAACGAATTAAAGCTTTTTTAAGAAAACACAAACCAGCAAACCATTGGCATATAGATACCTTACGTGCTTACGATACATTTAATGCTTTAAGTAAACATTTTGTAATGGAACCGAATGATTTCTTTAAAGATCTGCTTTCAAAAACAGAGTTTACAAAAAGTGATTATTTCTCTAAAATTGAAGAAGTTTACAACTTAAGAAAAATCAGAAAACAGGATTACCTTAAAAAAATTGGTTTTTCAGATTTTAAAGTATTCGAAAAAGTAATAGAATCACTTCCTAAAAACAGCCAGCTTCAAATCAGCAATAGTTCTGCTATACGATACGCACAGTTAATAGATATCGATCCTTCAATTGAAGTATATTGCAACAGAGGTACAAGCGGTATTGATGGAAGTACATCTACGGCAGTAGGCGCAGCCACAGCAAGCAATAAACAAACGGTTTTTATAACCGGCGATATCAGCTTTTTATACGACAGCAATGCGCTGTGGAATTCTTATATTCCTAAAAACTTCAAAATCATTATAATAAATAATGGAGGCGGCGGTATTTTCAGAATTTTGCCCGGACATCAGGAAAAACCAGTCTTTAATACTTACTTTGAAACTTCACATCATTTAACAGCCGAACATTTGGCTAAGATGTATCAGCTTAATTATTTTAAAGCAAGTGATTTATCTTCTTTAAATGAAAATCTGAAACAGCTTTACAATGCAGACGATGCTGCTGCAATTTTAGAAGTATTTACGCCAACGCAGGAAAATGATGTTATTTTAAAACAATACTTTAAAGAGCTTGTATAACAAATTGTAAGTTAAATATTGTTAAAAATTTGTTTTCATTTCTAATATTATTTAGATTTGACTGCATTAATAATAACCAATATTTAATTTATTATGAGCAAGAGAGAAGAATTAATCAAGAAGTATGAAGCTGAATTAAAAGAAAAATGCGGCGTGACTCCAAACATGGATTTGCTGACAAAAGTAACCATTGGCTGCGGGCCGTCAATTTATAATGCTGACGCCTCTACAGTAGCAGGAAATCAAGATTCAGAAATTCATACTGTTAAAAATAATTTTCTAATTAAAAAATTAGGCTTAGCAGATACTCCGGCACTAGATGAAGCCATTCATGCGGTTTTAGAAAAGTACGGAAAGTCAAATAAACATAAATACAGAGTCGTTATTTATTATTTATTGACCATACATTTCAAAAAAGAAAGTGTTTACAAATAAAAAGAAAAAAGCGTCAAAATTTGACGCTTTTTTCTTTTTATAAGATTTAATTTTAAACATTTCCCTATTACCATTTCAAACTTCGTACATTTGCACCTTAGAAACTTAGCCGCTATAAGGCTTAGAAACTTAATATAATGCTTGAAATAGGAAAATACAATACACTTACTATATTACGTGATACCAAAGTTGGTTTATTTTTAGGAAATCCTGAAATTGATCCAGATGGAATTCACGATGTTTTATTACCAAATAAATACGTTCCAAAAGAGTTTGAAATAGGCGAAGAACTTGTTGTTTTTGTTTATTTAGATCACGAACAGCGTCCCGTTGCTACAACCCTTGAACCTTATATCTTTTTAAATGAATTTGCTCTTTTAAGGGTAAACTACATTAATCAGGTTGGTGCTTTTATGGACTGGGGAATGGAAAAAGACATTCTTGTTCCGTTTAAAGAGCAGGCAAGACCTATGGAAAAAGGAAAACGCTATTTGGTATATTTATACTTAGATAAACAGACAAATCGTTTAGTTGCTTCCAGTAAAACAAATCAGTTTTTGAGCAATGATCAGCTCACCGTTGAAAAAGGTGAAGAAGTTGATTTAATTGTTTCGCATATTACTGATTTAGGGATTAATGTAATTATAAACGAACAGCATAAAGGTCTTTTATACAAAGATGAAGTTTACGATGATTCGATAAGAACCGGCGACAGAATGCGCGGATATATCAAAAATATTCGTCCTGACAATAAAATTGATGTTGCTTTGCAAGCTCAAGGATATCAGGGTATTGAACCAAATGCCGAAAAGATTTTAGATGAATTAAGAGCAAACAGAGGTTTTTTACGTTTAAACGATAATTCACATCCTGAAGACATTAAAACGGTTTTAAAAATGAGTAAAAAGACTTTTAAAAAAGCAGTTGGAGCTTTATACAAGGAAAAACTCATTGAAATTAAAGAAGATGGAATTTATCTTGTAAAAGAAAATTAATCCCAAATAAAATTCAAAAATATAAATTCCAAATTCCAATGTATTAAGGATAAATTGGAATTTGGAAATTTTATTTTTTGGAATTTTAAAATCCACATAACAAGAAAGGCTGCTCATTACAAGCAGCCTTTCCCTTTTTATTCTAGTTTTAAAAAAAATTGTAATTAAAAAAAAACAGAAATAAAATAAATTCGAATTCATCTCAAAAGTAATAGCTTTACGAATTTTTGAAATTACTCTGAAATGGTATGTCTTTAAACGATTAAAACGTTCATTTTAAAATCAAAAACTTAATTTCACGGCTAATCCATTTGGTTTAATAAAATAACTTTTAGAAAGTTTTAGTTAGCATTTATTCCTCTTTCGTAATCAATTTGATACTAATTACAAAACAATTCTAGCGTTTAACCTTAGGTGCTACTTTCTCCTTTTTGAAGTTTCAACAAACGAATAAATCATTTGCCCATTATTAACAGGTTTACTAATTAAAACCGTAAAAAAATGAGCGACAAATTTTTTAAATTTTCTCAAAAAAATCATTTTTTAGGTTAATAAATCAGTGAAAGAAAATCAATCTTATATCAACAAAACAACTCGTATCTCGTTGATTTCTAGGGTGTAAAATTACTCATTATTTTTTAAAACTAATGTTAAAAAGTGTTATTTTTTGGCTGCATTATCTAATTGTTAACATTGAAAGTATTATTAATGCTGACTAAAACGAAAATCAATAGGGTAAAATGTAAAAAATGCTTTATTTTTACACTATAATTTTTTAAAATAAAACAAATAGAAATGGATTGGATTACTGCCAGAGAATTTGAAGATATAACCTATAAAAAATGTAATGGAGTTGCCAGAATTGCTTTTAACAGACCAAATGTTAGAAATGCGTTCAGACCAAAAACAACTTCAGAATTATACCAGGCTTTTTACGATGCACAGGAAGACACTTCTATTGGAGTAGTTTTGCTTTCTGCAGAAGGTCCTTCAACTAAAGACGGAGTTTACTCATTTTGCAGCGGCGGTGATCAAAACGCTCGCGGACACCAAGGATACGTAGGTGATGACGGACAACACCGTTTAAATATTTTAGAAGTACAGCGATTAATTCGTTTTATGCCAAAAGTAGTTATTGCCGTAGTTCCGGGATGGGCAGTAGGTGGCGGACATAGCCTTCATGTAGTATGCGATATGACTCTTGCAAGTAAAGAACACGCTATTTTTAAGCAGACTGATGCTGATGTTACCAGTTTTGACGGTGGTTACGGATCTGCTTATCTGGCTAAAATGGTTGGACAGAAAAAAGCTCGTGAAATTTTCTTTTTAGGAAGAAACTATTCTGCTCAGGAAGCTTTTGAAATGGGAATGGTAAATGCCGTAATTCCGCATGACGAATTAGAAGCAACTGCATACGAATGGGCGCAGGAAATTCTTCAAAAATCACCAACTTCTATTAAAATGCTGAAATTCGCCATGAACTTAACAGACGATGGAATGGTAGGACAACAGGTTTTTGCCGGCGAAGCAACACGCTTAGCCTACATGACCGAAGAAGCAAAAGAAGGAAGAAATGCCTTTTTAGAAAAAAGAAAACCAAATTTCGGTGAAAACAAATGGCTGCCGTAAGTAATTTTAGATTTCTGATTTCAGATTGTAGATTTTTCAATCTATAATTTTTCAAGTCAGAAAATAATCTAAAATCTCTATTCTAAAATCTAAAATTAAAATATGAAACATTGGATTGAAGCCGCAAGACTGCGCACATTGCCTTTATCAGTTTCCGGAATTATAGTTGGAAGTATTTATGCACTTTCAAACCCTACAGAAACCATTAATACACCAACAGAAGTTTTTAGCTGGAAAATTTTTGGTTTTGCACTTTTAACAACATTGGGATTACAGGTTTTATCAAATTTTGCCAATGATTACGGCGATGGTGTAAAAGGTACTGATAATGCCGACAGAGTAGGACCAAAGCGTGCTATTCAAAGCGGAATTATTACGCCGCAAGCCATGAAAAAAGCAATTATTATTACTTCTGTATTGACTTTATTAGCAGCAATAACCCTTATTTATTTTGCTTTTGGAAAAGACAATTTCGGATATTCGATATTTTTTCTTTTACTGGGAATCGCAGCTATTATTTCGGCAATTCGCTATACGGTTGGAAACTCAGCTTACGGATATAAAGGATTTGGTGATTTGTTCGTTTTTATATTCTTTGGTCTTGTAAGCACTCTTGGAGTTAATTTTTTATATGCTAAAGAAGTAGATCCGTTACTAATACTTCCTGCAGTTTCAATAGGATTATTAAGCGTTGGGGTTTTAAACCTAAACAATATGCGCGACGAAGAATCAGACAGAAAATCGGGAAAAAACACAATTGTGGTACAAATGGGCGGCGCAAAAGCAAAAAACTATCACTACTTTTTAATTGTTACAGCAATGGTTTTAGTAGTTGTATTTGCTATTTTAAGCGATTATCGTTTAGATCAGTATTTGTTTTTATTGGCTTACATTCCATTAACAAAACATTTAATCACGGTTTATAAAAACCAAAATCCTAAGTTATTAGATCCAGAATTAAAAAAACTGGCACTAAGCACATTCTTGCTTTCTATATTATTAACAGTATGCATGATTTCATTAATCGCAGACATTTTTGTTAATCTTTTCATGGGCGGAAGATAAAAATCAAGTTCAATTTTAAAATTTGAAAAAATGAAAATAACATTCTACGGACACGCTTCATTAGCGATTGAAGTTGGAGGAAAACATATTATCGTTGATCCTTTTATTTCAGGAAATCCACAGGCAGCAGCCATCGACATAAACACATTAAAAGCAGATTATATTTTATTAACTCATGCCCACAGCGATCACGTTTTAGATGTTGAAACAATTGCAAAAAACACAAATGCTGTTATTGTTTCAAATGCCGAAATTACAAGCTATTACGCTAAAAAAGGCTTTAATGCGCACCCAATGAATCACGGCGGAAGCTGGAAATTTGATTTTGGAAAAGTAAAATATGTTAATGCAATACACTCCAGCTCTTTTCCTGACGGTACTTACGGAGGAAATCCCGGAGGTTTTGTTATTGAAGGCGAACACAAAAACATTTACATCGCCGGAGATACTGCGTTGACTTATGACATGAAATTGATTCCGCTGCGAACAAAATTAGATTTAGCAATTCTGCCAATTGGAAACAATTTTACAATGGATGTAGAAGACGCTATTATCGCTTCTGATTTTGTAGAATGCGATAAAATTCTTGGTTACCATTTCGATACTTTTGGTTACATCGAAATCAACCACGAAGAATCTATTCGTAAATTCTTTGATAAAGGAAAAGATTTAATGCTTTTAGGAATTGGTGAATCCATAGAATTATAATTTATAATAATAGAAATAAGGAGCTAATCCCGCTATCCGCTATATCTTTTATGGTGAACCCCACCATAAAAGGATGTCGCTTCTATCGGGGCTAGGGCATTCGGTTTCAAAATAATATTTTTTGGCACAATTTTTTATCAGTCCATTTGAATTCGAAAAATAAATCAAATATGAATTTCAAAAGAATATTTTTACTTCTTTTAATTACTTCAACATACAGCTCTTTTGCTCAAAAAGACGGCTATTGGGATAAAGAACGTGCTACAACCAAAGAAATTCTGGTTTCTGCCGGAGACCGTATTGTAGTAAAAACAGAAGATCTGCCAGTAGGAACAACTGAAATTGTTTACAGAATCACGCTTCTTGACAAAAACCAGCAAATGGCCAATAGTCTGGTTTCTCTTTTAAAATCAATTCCAGATCCCTACGGTATAGGACAAGGTTCTGCCGGAGCTGTTTTTTTAATGTCTAATATTTCCGGAGATGATCAATGCACGTATTCGCTTTTTACTTCAAACGAAAACGCTAAAAAATACGTAACCGACGGAAAAATAGACAAAGCCTGCTATTCTCAGGGAGAACCTGTTAGTAAGGATGCAAAACGTATTTCGTTAGGAAAAAATTCGTGCTTAAAAGAAAACACAATCACAATTTGGTTTGGATTTGAAAGTAAAAACTGGTTTTTGAGCCAGAAAGTAGTTTTAGAAGTTGTGCCTTGGGTTGACGTAAAACTCAATCGAGGCTGGAATCAGGATAACAAAAATGAAATCATTAGTCTTTGCAAAACATCGACAATGGCACAAAAAATGGCCAATTCTGATGATTTTTGTGTTTGTATTCTTGAAAAAATAATGAAACAATATCGTTATTCAGAATTTGACAAACTGCTTGCCGTAGAAAAAACAAAAGTGTACAAAGATTTTGGAAACGCTTGTTATAAAGATGCCGATATTTCTAAAAACGTTTATAACGATTTAAGAAATCAGGTTTCTGGTTTAATAAAGCAGCAAAAATACAACGAGGCAATCCAAAAATCAAGCACAATTATCAATGACGGAAAAGCCACAGCATTAGATTACAATTCAATTGGTTACTGCTATATTTTAACGAAACAATATGCAAAAGCCCTGAAGTTTTTGCAGGAAGGTGAAAAATTAGACGATACAGAGTTGCTTATAAAACTAAATTTAGCCCACGTTTATTTAGTGAGTAATAATTACAGCGATGCCAAAGCAATCTATAAAAAATATCAGGACCAAAATGTTACAGATAACATAAGCTGGAAAGAAAAAACAAAATCTGATTTTGCAGTTTTCGAAAAAGCAGGCCTGCCTTCAAAAGACTTTGAAAAAGTCTTAAAATTATATAATTAAAATATTTGCCATATAAGTCATATAAGTTTATTTCAAGTTGCTAACGCAAAATATTAAATAAACTTATGTGACTTATATCGTTTAAAAACAAAAATATGACAGCTTCATATCATCAATATATGCTTGAGTTTAAACGTCCGTCAGGAACGTCACGAGGCATTATGACCGAAAAAGAAACCTGGTTTATTGTTTTAGAAGAAAACGGAAAAAAAGGAATAGGAGAGTGTGGTATTCTGCGTGGTTTAAGCGCTGATGATCGGGATGATTATGAAGAAAAATTGCGCTGGACCTGCGAAAACATTCATTTAGGAGAAAAAGCACTTTGGGAATCTTTACTAGAATTTCCATCAATTCAGTTTGGTATTGAAATGGCTTTTTTATCTCTCAAAAGCGAAAGTCCTTATTTTCTTTTTCCATCTGATTTTACTTCCGGATCAAAATCAATAGAGATTAACGGTTTGGTTTGGATGGGAGAACCTGCATTCATGAAAGAGCAAATTGAAGATAAATTAGCGGCAGGTTTTAGCTGTATTAAACTAAAAATTGGAGCAATCGATTTTCAAAAAGAACTCGAATTATTGGCTTTTATACGCCAGCATTTTTCAGCAGATGAAATCGAAATACGCGTAGATGCAAACGGTGCTTTTGCTGTAAATGAAGCTTTAGATAAACTCAGTCAGTTAAATCAATTTCAGCTGCATAGCATCGAACAGCCTATTAAAAAAGGTAATATTCAGGCAATGGCTTATTTGTGTAAAATCACGCCATTTCCAATCGCATTAGATGAAGAGTTAATCGCCATTTATTCATTCGAAGAAAAAGAAAAACTGCTTCAGGAAATTCAGCCTCAATATATCATTTTAAAACCAAGTTTTATAGGCGGTTTTAGAGGAACACAAGAATGGATTACTTTAGCCGAAAAATACAATATTGGCTGGTGGATTACATCGGCATTAGAAAGCAATGTTGGTTTAAATGCCATTGCACAATGGACATATACCCTGAATTCTAATATGCCTCAAGGCTTGGGAACCGGAGCCCTTTATACCAATAATTTTGACTGTCCGCTCGAAGTTTCAAAAGGACAATTATGGTATAATACGTCTCTGAAATGGGATTCTGAAATAACTAATTTAGTAACAAATTAACAGAGTTACAAAGTGGCAAAGCAGCAAAAAAAGCTTTAAATCTTTGTCACTTTGTAACTCTGTCACTTCTTCTCATTCCTTTCCTCCCAAAAGATTTTCCTGCCACTCTTTTAATTCCTGCCATTTTCCTTCATAAGCAAACAGGGCTTGTTTTGGCCAGGTACTTGGATTGTGAATAGCATAATTTTCACCGCCGGCATCTAAAATTGATTGTAGTTTTTCTGTAGAAGCTTCAGAAAGATCTTTCCAGCTTTTAATTCCGGCTTCGTTAAAAAGCGCTTCAATTTTTGGACCTATTCCTTCCACAATTTTTAAATCATCTTGTTTTATTTTTCGGCCTAAAACATTTTCTGCCAGTGTGCTGTCAAATACAATAACAGGTTCAGAAGCGGCAAACGATTTAGAAACAGAAGCAGAAACTTTCGCATGAGCGGCTTCTAGATCTTTTTCAAGCAAAGATATTTTTGTATTCAAATTCTTTGTATTTGCTTTACAGGCATCTAAATCGGCCTGCAGTGAAGCAGTAAGTGAATCATCTCCTTTTGAATTCAATTTTCCAAGCAGGTAGCCTAAAATTCCGCAGATTATCCCCACTACTATTGGTATTAAAATACATGGTAAATTCATGATCGTATATTTTTAATTATTTAATTGTAATTACAACTCTTCGATTACTGGCTTTTCCTTCAGCCGTTGTATTATCGCCGGCAGGTTCATCGGGTCCTTTAGACTCTGTTGCAATTCTGGAATTTTCTATGCCATTTTTTATTACATAGTTTTTAGCAAAATCAGCACGTTTTTGCGCCAGAATTACATTCGATTCACGGTTTCCAACATTATCACTGTGTCCAACAATTAAGACCGAAGCATCTTTTACATTCTCTAAATATTTTGAAATATCTGACACTTTCTCCTTTTCATCAGAATTTAAATCAAAATTGGATTTATTGGTATTAAAATGAAGTGTTAAAGGATTGGCATTAATTTTATCTTTTAATGCTGTCCAGTTATCGCTTCCGAGAGAAGAAGTATCGATAGTTTCAAATTTATATTCAACAGGTCCAATTAAAGTATCAGCATCTATTTTCCAACTCTTTACAATTTCTCCTTTAGTATCAAACTGCGAAGCTGTGAGACCTTTAGAAACGAAATAATTTTTAACATCGTTTGCTCTTGCAAGACCAAGATTTTCAAATTTTGAAGTGTTTGTTTCATCAGATAGAGCATAACCCGTAATGGTTACTTTTTGCTTTGGATTTGAAATCAGATACGATTTAAGATTTTCAATTCCAATTATAATTGAGTCGCTTACAGGCTGAATTATGGCGGTATTATTTTTTAAGAATTTGAAATTATCATTAGTCTGATATTCAAATCCAGAACCATTCAGTACAAAAGGGACAAAATTATTGGTCTTAATTACCGCTGGCGGTGCCTTTTCAGCAGCCTTCGGTTCAGTTACACCGCAATTGCAGCAAAACTTTATGTACAAAAATGTACCTAAAATTATGGAAAGAGCAATGCCTAACAAATAAAGTGCTTTTTTAGACATAGTAAATAAATTAAGATTCTATCAAATTTAGGCAAAATACAAACACTCAACATATTAATAATCAGTTAAATTGGTTTCATTTCATACCAGTTAAGGTTTAAGTTAAAATGAACATGAAAGTTTAGATTTTTAACAACCCAATTTCATGACTGAATTAAATTAAGTAACTTGCAGTAAAATAAATTTAGAATTAAAATGCTCGAAATAGAACGAAAATTTCTTGTAAAATCTAATGATTTTAAAGAACAGGCATTTGCAAAAAATAAAATTGCACAAGGGTATTTGAGTTCAGTTCCCGAAAGAACAGTGCGCGTAAGAATTAAAGGAGAAAAAGCCTATTTAACTATAAAAGGGATTGGACATCAGGGTGGTATGACGCGTTTTGAATGGGAAAATCAAATTCCGCTGGATGAAGCTGCTGAACTGCTGAAATTATGCGAAAAAGGTAAAATTGAAAAAACACGTTACGAAATTAAATCAGGAAACCATGTTTATGAAGTTGATGAATTTTATGGAGAAAATGAAGGTTTAATAATGGCTGAAATTGAACTTCAGTCTGAAACTGAAAGTTTTGAAAAACCTGAATGGCTGGGAGAAGAAGTAACAAACGATAAAAGATACTACAATGCTTATTTGAGCCAGAATCCTTTTAAGAATTGGGAAAAAGAATAATATGACAACACAATATGATTTAATAATTGTGGGAGGCGGACCAATTGGGCTCGCCTGTGCAATAGAAGCTCAAAAAAAGAATTTAAACTACCTGATTATAGAAAAAGGAGCAATTGTAAATAGTATTTTCAATTATCCGTTATATATGACTTTTTTTTCAACAGCCGAAAGACTGGAAATAGGCAATATTCCGTTTAACTGCTTGGCACCAAAACCGGGTCGTCAGGAAGCTTTGGAGTACTATAGAAACATTCATCGTTATTTTAATTTCAACATAAATCTATTTGAAAAAGTAACTGAAATTAAAAAAACAGCAGATTCTCTATTTGTGGTTTCCACAGATAAAAATTTGTACCAGTCTAAAAATGTAGTTATTGCAACCGGATTTTATGATATTCCTATTCTGATGAATGTAAAAGGCGAGGAATTACCAAAAGTGCGCCATTATTATAAAGAAGCCCATGAATATGCATTTAGAAATGTTTTGGTCGTAGGTGCAAATAATTCGTCTGTAGATGCTGCTCTTGAATGTTGGAGAAAAGGCGCTAACGTAACGATGGTAATTCGCAAAAACGAAATAAACAACCGTGTAAAATATTGGGTTAAACCCGATGTTGAAAACCGAATTGCTGAAGGAAGTATCAAAGCATATTTTGAATCGAATATTACCGAAATTCGCGATAATGAAGTTGAAATTGAAACGCCAAACGGAAAAGTTACTATAGAAAATGATTTTGTTCTGGCATTAACGGGATACAAACCTGATTTAAAATTTCTTGAAACCATTGGTATTCAGCTTTCTGATGATGAATTAAAAATTCCGGTTTACAATCCTGAAACTATGGAAACAAATGTTGAAGGTTTATTTTTGGCAGGTGTTGTATGCGGAGGAATGCAGACGCATAAGTGGTTTATCGAAAACTCAAGAATCCACGCCAATATGATTGTGGATTATATTGCTTCAAAGTAATTTTTTTAGCCGCGAATTCACGAATTAATCTTTTTGTCATTTTAGAAAATTAAAATTCATGAATTCGCGGCAAAAACTTAAGAACTGCAGGAAAGCATTGAGCAGCCAACTTTAGATCTTGCCCAATCTGGTCGTTTTGCAAACCATTTTTCATATTCCGGCTGTTCGTCATAAGGTTTTTGCAATAAAGTATAAAGCTCATTTATTAGCGAATAATCATCCTTATCAGCAGCATCTATAGCCAATTGTGCCATATAGTTTCGAAGAACATATTTTGGATTAATTACATTCATTTTTTCTGAACGTTCCTCATCTGATAATTCTTCTACGCTTAATCTTTCAAGATAAACCGTGAACCATTTTTTCCAGGCTTCTAAAATTTCTCCTGAAAACTCTTCTATTTTATAAAATGCAAATTCTACTTTTTTGATAGCTTCATCTGCAGAATCTGATTTTTTTACGGTACTTAAATTTCTGAAAAATATTGTCATATCGGTTTCCGTTAATTGTAAAACAGCTTCCAGATTGTCAATTAAATCATTGTCAGTTTCAGTTGAAGTAAATATGCCTAATTTACTTAAAAACATAATTTTATAATCTGAAATAAAATTATCCATAAAAGATTCTAATATTTTTTCCAGTTGTTCTGTTTCATAAATTAAAGGATAAATTGCGTTTGCCAATTGATATAAATTCCAATGCGCAACCTGAGGCTGATTTCCAAAACGATATCTTCTGTTTTGACTATCTGTAGTATTTGGAGTCCAGTTTGGATCGTAATTTTCCAGCCACCCGTAAGGTCCGTAATCAATCGTAATTCCATGTACAGACATATTATCTGTATTCATAACACCATGAACAAAACCCACACGCTGCCAGTGTAAAATCATTTCGCGTGTTGAATCGGCAATTTTTTGAAAAAACTGTAAATATTGTTCTTTTGGTTCTCCTGTAATTTCAGGAAAATAATGTTTGATATTGTATTCTACAAACTGTTTCAGATTTTTCAGTTCATTTCTGGCAGCCAGCATTTCAAAACTTCCAAAACGAATAAATGAAGGCGCAACACGACACACAACAGCTCCTTTTTCGTAAGCAGGATTTCCGTTGTACAAAATATCTCGTAAAACCTGGTCACCGGAAAGAATTAAAGAAAGTGATCGGGTAGTGGGAACACCCAAATAATGCATAGCTTCCGCACATAAATATTCTCTTATAGATGATCTCAAAACTGCTAAACCATCTGCAGTTCGTGAATAAGGAGTTTTTCCGGCACCTTTTAACTGAAGTGTAAAATGCTGTTTATTATTTTCTACTTCTGTTAAATTTATGGCGCGGCCATCACCTAATTGTCCTGCCCAGTTTCCAAACTGATGTCCTGCATAACACATCGCATAAGGCTGGGTTTGATCCAGAATTTCTTTTCCTGAAAATACATTCAAAAATTCTTCTGATTGTATTTCATCTTTGGAAATCCCAACTAATGCCGCCACTTCTTCAGAAGCATGAATTAATTTAGGGTTTGAAGGTTTTGTTGGATTTACATACGAAAACAAGGTATTTTTAACCTGGCGGATTTCATTCGTTAATTCCGGATCTGCAGGAAGTTCTGCTGTAAATCGATTATTTATTTTTAAATTTTTCATTTTTAGTTTTTTATTGTTTAGCCATAGATTTCAAGGATTTTAATAATTATTACAACAAAATCAAAATCCTTTTAATTCATGTAATCTGTGGCAGAAAAAAAATCAGTTTACTAATTTATCAGCATACATTTTTTTTAGTTTTTGAATTTTTGGATCAATTACAACCTCACAATATCTGGCTTCCTGATTGTTGTTATAATAGTTTTGATGATCTTCTTCGGCTTCATAGAAAACTTGAAAAGGTTTTAGCTGCGTTACAATTGGATCAGCATAAAGTGGCTGTACTTCTTTAAAAACCTGTTCTGCGATTTCTTTTTGATTTTGATCATGATATAAAATAATCGAACGATATTGTGTGCCGCTATCACCACCCTGACGATTTAGTGTTGTAGGGTCGTGGCTTGTCATAAAAACGGTTAGCAAATCATGATATGAAATTATGTCAGAATTAAAAGTAACCTGAATAACTTCTGCATGTCCTGTTCTACCTGTACACACCTCACGATATGCCGGATTTTTTATAAAACCATCTGAAAAACCAGATTTTATCGTTTCAATTCCTTTTAACCGCTGAATTACAGCTTCTATACACCAAAAACATCCTCCGCCAAAAGTAGCAGTTGATAAATCTCCCATAAATGTAATCGTTAAGTTTACATGCCCTATTAATCCGATAGAATATTGTGATAATTTATCTAAAAAACTTCCGTTTGACTAAAAATACTAAAAGTTTATTCAGTTTTTGAAGTTTGTTATTGATAAATCCTCAATTCTATAAAAAAGCAATATATTTGCAGTCAAACACAGGCACAACTAATGAATACCAAAAATAATACCATGAGCCTTGAAACTTATTTTCAGGATTTTAGGAAGCATATTGTTGGCATAGATCAGGAATTTATGTCACCTTTTGGCAAAAAGAATATTGTTTATACAGACTGGACTGCCAGCGGAAGGCTTTACAGGCCTATTGAAGAGAAACTTCTCAATCATTTTGGACCTTTTGTTGCCAACACACATACCGAAACAACAGTGTCAGGTACTGCCATGACAAAAGCATATCATCATGCCAGACATATTATTAAGCGTCATACGAATGCAAACGAAGATGATGTTTTAATTACTGATGGTACAGGAATGACCGGAGTTATTAATAAATTCCAGCGTATTTTAGGTATAAAAATTCCAGAAAATCTTAAAAATTTTACGACTGTTCCTGCCGAAAAGAAACCTATTGTTTTTATTTCGCACATGGAGCATCATTCTAATCAGACTTCGTGGCTGGAAACCATTGCCGATGTTGAAATAATTCCATCTTGCGAAAAAGGTTTATTTTGTTTAGATAATTTAGAACTGTTATTACAAAAATACAGCGACAGAACTATAAAAATTGCTTCTATTACTTCTTGTTCGAATGTAACAGGTTTACAAACACCTTTTCATGAAGCAGCAAAATTAATGCATAAATATAATGGAGTTTGTTTTGTAGATTTTGCATGCTCTGGCCCTTATGTTGAAATTGATATGCATCCCGCTGATCCTGAAGCATCACTTGACGCAATTTTCTTTTCACCGCATAAATTTCTGGGCGGACCCGGAACTTCTGGTGTTTTGATTTTTAATAAAAAATTATACAACAATATGATTCCTGATTGTCCGGGCGGAGGAACAGTAAGCTGGACAAATCCGTGGGGCGAACATAAATATATTGATAATATTGAGGATCGTGAAGATGGTGGTACTCCGGGATTTCTTCAGGTTATTAAAACCGCTCTTGCAATTGAGCTTAAAGAAGAAATGGGAATTGAAAACATTTTAGAGCGTGAGCATGAAATTGTTGATTTTGTTTTTAATGAATTAGAACCTGTAGAAAATATTAAAATTTTAGCAGGACAGCATAAAAATCGTTTAGGAGTTGTTTCCTTTTTTATAGATGATCTTCATTTTAATTTAGGTGTAAAATTATTAAACGACAGATTTGGAATCCAGACTCGGGGCGGTTGCAGCTGTGCCGGAACTTACGGTCACTATTTGCTGCACGTAGATCAGGAAACTTCTAATAAACTGGTGAATGAAATCACGATTGGGGATTTGATTAAAAAACCGGGATGGATTAGAATGTCAATTCATCCAACTACAACTAACGAAGAAATTGCTTTTGTTTGCGAAAGCATCAAAGAATTGGCTAAAAACCATAAGACATGGGCTTTAGATTATTCGTATAATAAAAACACAAACGAATTTATTCATAAAAATGCAGCTTCATTTGAAGATGAATTGGTGGAAAGCTGGTTCAAATCTTAATAGCTTGAAACATCTTCGACTTCGTTGAGCCTGAGCAAAATCGAAGGCTCTAAAAACAATAAACCCGACAGGTTTTAAATCTGTCGGGTTTGTTTTTTTATAGAATATTTTCTAATTCTAAATTAATTCTTTTCCTGAAATTTTTTAAGAGACTGCAGAGCCTGCTGCTGGATTTTTTTATGAAAGAAACCTGTCCATCCTAATAAGTATCCCATGGTTCCAAAAGCTTGCTTTGACCATTTCCAGACATCAAAGCTATCGGTATGTTTAATAATTAAACCGTCCTGAAAAACAAATTCTGCCGAAATGCGATTTATAACCTCACGGTTTGTCTTGCTGAAATTATAAACAGCAACCCATTTTGCAGATCCTGTAGATTCATCTGCTTTAACATCAAAGAATTCAATTTTAATATTTCCTTTGCTTCTTGATAAAAGCATTTCCCACATTTTAGAAACCTGTTCTTCTTTTAATAAACCAAAAGCCGGATCAATAAAATGAACTTTTGGATGGTAACATTCAGCCATTGTTTTAGCATCAGAATTAGAAAAGGCAGTATAGAATTTTGTTATTAAAGCTTCGTTTGAACTCATAAATTTGAAATTAAAACATAAATATAAGGCTTATTTTATAAAATATTTTATTTATAAAACACTAATTTCTTTTGCCGTATCGTAACTCTTTTTTGAATTATCGTAAGCAGTTGAAAAATAATTCTTTTTGTTGTAAGTTGTAAAATAACCCGTTTGTGTTTCAAAAGTATTAGTTCCGCCGTTTAAGATAAATCGGACAGCGTAGATGTCTGTTTTTTTCAATTTTGCAAATTCAGCAGGAGTAAAATAATAGTAAGAAGTTGTTTTTCCATCTGCAGATTCTTTTATGTTTTTATCTACACAGGCAATAACATCCGCATTAGCCAGATCTACATAAAGTCCGCCGGCAATTCTTGCTTTATCATTTGATGTTGCAATTGTGATTTTTAAAATGCCGCCTTTATCTGTTTTTGCAATTTGAATATTGGTTTCGCCCGTAAAAGCATATTTTTCGCAGATAAATGTATAATCCTGTGTGGCTGGAAATGGCTGAGAACCTTTTACACTCATCGTTTGCTGTGCATTTACAAAGGTTGAAATAAACAGTAATAAAAGCAATGGCATTTTTAATTTCATATATTTTAACTTTATTGTTCGGCTAATTTTGCATCAAACTTTTCATCCCAATCCATTGATTTAATGGCTGATATTAAATTTTCTTCGTTTACAAAAACTCTAAGTTCTTTATTGGCTACCTTTTTAGTATACAAAGCATGGTAGCGGTAAATTACTTCATTTTTAGTTTTATAAACACCGTCTAATTTCAAATCAATAAAACTTCCGTAGTATTGTCTAAATCTTGTACAGGTTTTAGTCAATCGTTCTTCGGTAGTGTTTTCACGTACAGATTGTGTGACTTCAGTTTCATTAAAAGGTTTAAACTTTGATGTGTTACAGGTTTCTAAAACTCGTTTTCCTAATTCATACGCTTTTCGCTGCTGCTCAGAGCTGATTTCGGCATTAGAAACTTTCTTAATTTTTAAATCTTCAGTATCTCGGCTTACAGTTTTCGATTTACATCCAATTAATAATAGCAAACATATAATCAATCCCGCTTTCTTCATAATCATTTAAGTTATTTTTAATAATAAGTTAGGGTCGGGACAATTTTCGATATAGAAATTCAAATCATTTGTGTTGCAGACTCCGGGATAATCGCCCCATTTATCTTCCATGTTTTTTATAATCTGAAAGTGAACATGGGGTGCGTAATCGCCGTTAACAGTTGAATTTCCTAAGGATGCAATTTGATCTCCTTTTTTGAAAATTGTACCAACGGTAAGGTTTTCTATACTTTCTAACGACAAATGTCCGTATAAAGTATAAAATTTTTCAGTTTCGGCTTCGTGCTCTAAAATTATAGTTGGACCATAATCGCCTAAGCCTTTATTGTTTTGAAAACTATGCACTTTTCCGTCAAGCGGTGCTAAAACCGGAGTTCCGGCTTTTGCCCATAAATCCAGACCAATATGAATGTTTCTTTCCGGAACAGAATCGTTTTTAAAAATAGTACTTCTTTTATATAAATTTCTTCCTTCTATATAACCACCATAAGCAACTTTAGCATTATTATCTGCTAAATATCCAAAAATAAAACGTTCAAAATCTTCTGAAGTTTCAGGCTTACTTTCGACTAAATCTGTATTGGTTACAGATAAATCCAAAGGAAGGTATTTTGAAAAATCGATGGAAGAATCAATGATTTTAGTAGGTGGCAAAGCTTTTAATATAGATTCAAGGGATTTCATAAAGTATAAAATTTAAGACTGCTTTTCGATTATAATTAATTCATTATGAACTTCTATGCGGGGCAGCATTTTTGAAGTAAATAATTTCGGATTTATTTCAGAGATATATTTTCTGTTGCGTACATTATGAGCTTCATCTAAGATCATTGTATTAAATAAAATAAATCCGTGATCTTTTAACAGAAAACAAATACGTTCGCTAAAAAACTTTTCAAACAAAAAGTTTGGCATATTGGTATCTTCAAAAATATCAATAATTATTAAATCGTATTTGTCTTTTGTTTTTAAAACAAATTCAAAAGCATCATCTATAACAATTTCAAGCTGTTTAATTTCATTAAGCCCAAAATATTGATTTGCAATCTGAATCATATCAGTGTCAATTTCTACACCTGTAATTTTACTGTTATATTTTATTTCGTCGACAAGAGTCTTTATAACGCTTCCGCCCGCGACACCTAACACCAGAATATGATCCATTTCCAGAACTTTATCATAACCAATATTTCTAAGTCCGTATCTTAATATACGCTGCAGGCTGCCGTAAGAGTAATTTGTATTTTCAGAATCTAAAACCAGCTCTCCGTTTGCCCAAGTAACTTCGATGACTTTACTACGGGCTGATTTTTTTTTAAAGATTTTAACCGGATATAGATAACTGACTAACTTTTGAATCATTTTTGTAATGCTTTTACTCAAAAATACCATTTTAAATCTTTTATTTTGCAAGAAATATCAAATTTTAATGAAGAAACGATTATACAAATTCATCTTTTTTAAGCTAATGGGCTGGAAAATAGTGGGAATGGAGAATGCTGAAGTGAAAAAATGTATATTGATGGTTATGCCTCATACCAGTAATCACGATTTTTATATTGGATTATTTACTCGAGGCATTTCTGGTTTGCAAATGAATTGGGTAGGAAAGAAGGAATTATTCCGTTTTCCGTTTGGTTATTATTTTAGAAACGTAGGAGGTGAACCGCTTGACCGATCGGGCGGGTTAAATAAAGTAGATTCTATTGCTGCAATTTTTGACCGCAAAGAAGTTTTCCGCCTTGCTGTTGCTCCCGAAGGAACCAGAAAAGGTGTAACAGAAATTAAAACCGGTTTTTATTATATAGCGCTTAAAGCGAATGTGCCAATAGTTCCTGTCGCTTTTGACTGGGGTAAGAAAGAGGTTAATTTAGGAAAGCCATTTTACCCAACCGGAAATTACGACGCTGACTGGGAAGTATTGAAACAGCATTATAATGGAGTTTTAGGAAAAATTCCTGAAAACGGTATTCAAGTGTAAAAAATTAGGATTTTTTCAAACGCGTGAGAATCGCGTATTTGAAAATTTTCTGGACTAAGTCTCAAATATGCGAAAATTATGTATTAAGGTTTGTATGCCTTAAAAGTTCCATTTTTATAAAAAATTACTATTTTCTCAATTTCGTCTTCTTCAAAAGTTATATTTTGTTTTTTGGTTTCGATGGAATTTTTAATCACAGGTTTTTCTTCTTCATAATTTAACTGCGAAAATAAATCAACTCCAGAATAATTTTGATAGAATGAAGCAGGGGAGTCTTCTGTTTTTAAATCAGATTTTGGCTCATATTCTAAAGTTTCGTTTTCTGATTTAGGAAAATTTCCTTTCCCAATTAAAATCCAATACAAGTCTACTTCCGGAAAAACATCTAAAATTTTCATGACAAAATCAAGACTTGGTTTGTTTCTGCCAGACAAGAGGTGAGACATACTGGAGCGCTGTACACCAATTTTATCAGCAAAAGAAGAAGCATTTAGTCCATAATAATCCAGTATAATTTCCAGCCTTTTTACAAAATCATCGATGTTTACCATTGTAAATTATTGTTATCATTTAACTTGTTTACAAATGTAACTAAAAAGATTGTATAATACAATTTTACATCTGTAAATGATTAAAAAAGGTATTAAATACCAGTACTATTACTTTACATAAACAAATATAACTAATTGAAATACATTTAAATGATGTTTTTTACTTAAATTAATAACAATTGTTAACCGCGTTTTGCTTTAAACTATAAAAACAGTCTAAAAAGTTGTTTACATTTCTAAATTCCGCTTATTTTTTCTTGTTTACAATTGTAAAAATAAAGATGTTTACTTTTGTAAACTAATCAAAACACAATGAATTTAGAAGAATTATTTAACCAGCACAAAGAGCAGTCAATCCAAGGAAGATATTTAACTTTAGATCATATTACTCCTTTATTAGATAATCTAAATACCAATAATCAGGTAAAAGTAATTGGAAAATCTGTTTTAGGAGAACCTATATATAGTTATGAATTTGGAACCGGAAAAACCAAAATTTATTTGTGGTCTCAAATGCATGGTAACGAAAGCACAACAACAAAAGCCCTTTTTGACTTTATTAATGTATTAAACAGCAAATCTGATTTTGCCGAAAAAATGCTTAATACATTTACTTTTTATGCTATTCCTATTTTAAATCCTGACGGTGCAAGACTTTATACACGTGAAAATGCTAATAAAGTAGATTTAAATCGTGATTCTCAAAACCTGACTCAGCCGGAAAGTAATGTTTTAAGAGAGGTTTTTGAAACATTTAAGCCGGATTTTTGCTTTAACCTGCACGATCAGCGTACAATTTTTGGTGCGGGCGATACTGGAAAGCCTGCAACGGTTTCTTTTTTGGCTCCTTCTTATAATGAAGAACGTGATGTAAATGAAAACCGACAAAAAGCCATTAATTTAATTGCGGGAATTAACGATGAATTACAAAAATATATTCCCGGACAAGTGGGAAGATTTGACGATTCGTTTAATATAAACTGTATAGGAGATACTTTTCAGTTTTTAGGGGTTCCGACTATCTTATTTGAAGCAGGACATTATCCTAATGATTACGATAGAGAAATCACCCGAAAATACATATTTTTCTCACTAATTTCAAGCTTTAAGCTAATAAGCGAAAACGATTTAGTTGTCAATAGAAATTCCGATTATTTGAATATTTCACAAAATAAAGTGGTTTTTTATGATTTTATGTATAAAAATATCAAAATAAATTATGATGGTATCGAAATTATTACGAATTTTGTCGCACAATACAAAGAAGAATTGATTGAAAATAAGATTCATTTTAATGCTTATATAGTAGAAGCAGGCGAATTGGAAAATTATTTTGGTCATTACGAATACGATGGAAGAGGAGCTGTTTATTCTGATGATTATTCTAATATTCCGAAAATGAACCAAAAAGCAGATTTTTATTTAAATAAAAACATTAAATTTGTTAACGGGTTGATAAAAAGTTAATTTTTATGTGAATTTGTTATTTTTTATATATATTTTTATACTTTGTAATAGCAATTAGTAATATTAATTAAAGAATTATGAGTAAATTTCGTTTAGATGAAGTAGATCACCAGATTTTAGACATGTTAATAGACAATACGAGAGTACCGTTTACTGACATTGCAAAAAAACTATTGATTTCTGCTGGTACAGTACACGTTAGAGTAAAGAAGATGGAGGATGCCGGTATCATCATGGGGTCTTCATTAGCCTTAGATTACGATAAATTAGGCTATTCATTTATTGCTTATGTTGGGGTTTTCCTTAACAATACATCACAAACTAAATTTGTATTAGAGCGTATCAATCAAATTCCATTCGTAACAGTTGCTTCTGTAACGACAGGAAAATTCAATATCTTTTGTAAAATCAGAGCAAAAGATACAAAACACGCAAAAGAAGTTATTTTCATGATTGATGACATCGATGGTGTTTACAGAACTGAAACAATGATTTCATTAGAAGAAAGTATTAACGATAAGAAGCGTTTGATGCATACTATTTTCAAAAATATGTAAGAACTTTTCTTGAATGCTATATTAAAATATACCTCAAGTTTATTCTTGGGGTTTTTTTATGACTAATTAACCAACCACAACTATAACAGGATTTTATGTACACGCTGCCGAAAATAGAACGTTTTAACAAAGACGTTCTCTCGAAATACCACATATACAATAGTGTTTTCATAACATTACCATTTGATTCTATAGATAATACGGGAGTTTTACTGCCTTTATTTACAGAAACTTGCGAAACGGGATTTAAAAAACAAGAAACACCAAAAGAGATCTTTGATTTCTTTTCGAATAAGTTTCTAAACAATGCTTCAGAAACAGAAAAAATCGATTTAATGTTTCGATTTATTCAATATATAGAACGTCAGATTGTATTGTTTGATGCGATTGAAGATGCTGCCTTTCCGGAAGTTAACAACATGGAAGGACGCGGATCTTTACGCGACATTAAAGAAAAATCAGATGCAAAAGAAAAAGACGATGAGTTAATTGAGTTTATTGAAAACTTCAATGTACGCACCGTTTTAACTGCACACCCAACTCAGTTTTATCCTGGTCCCGTATTAGGAATTATAAACGATTTGACAGAAGCAATTCGTCAAAACGATTTATTACAGATTAAACAATTACTTGCTCAGTTAGGAAAAACACCTTTTATACAACATGAAAAACCAAATCCTTACGATGAAGCGGTAAGTTTAATTTGGTATCTTGAGAATGTGTTTTACGCAACTGCTGGAGAAATTGTGCATTATCTTCAAAAAAATATTCTTGAAGGAAATGCTATTCAAAACCAATTAATAAAACTTGGTTTCTGGCCGGGAGGTGACCGCGACGGAAATCCATTCGTTACAACAGAGATTACTTTAAAAGTTGCAGATCGTTTAAGAACTTCAATTTTAAAGTGTTATTATGTTGAAATGAGAAATTTAAAACGTAAGCTAACTTTCTCAGATGTAGACACTTTGGTAGCTGATCTTGAACATAAGCTTTATCGTTCAGTATTTTATTCTAAAGGTGAAATTTTCATTACTTTAGATGAATTATTGACGCAGTTAAACAAAATCAGAACGATTATTATCGAGAAACATCAGTCATTATATTTAGATGAACTGGAAGCTCTATTGGTAAAAATCAATTTATTTGGATTCCATTTTGCAACTTTAGACATTCGTCAGAACAGCAAAATTCATAATGTGGTATTCAAAGATGTTGTAAATTATTATTTGAACTCAGGTTCGGATATTTTTCCTAAAAATTATTATGATTTAACGGAAGATGAAAAGATCGTTGTTTTATCTAAAATAAAAGGAAATTTAAATCCTGCTGATTTTGAAAATGAAATTACAAGATCGACTTTAGAATCGGTTCAGGCAATTAAAACCATTCAGCAAAATAATGGTGAAGAAGGTGCAAACCGTTACATCATCAGCAACAACGAAAGTGCTCTGAATGTAATGGAAACTTTTGCGATGATTCGCTTAAATAATTGGGAAAATCCAACAGTTGATATTATTCCGCTTTTTGAATCTGTTGATGATTTGCAAAATGCGCATCAGATTATGGAGCAGTTATATACGAATCCTGAATATGCGAAGCATTTAAAATCAAGAGGAAATGAGCAGACGATTATGCTTGGTTTCTCTGACGGAACTAAAGACGGTGGTTATTTAATGGCAAACTGGAGTATTTATCAGGCAAAAATTTCGTTGACTGAAATTTCAAGACAATACGGAATTAAAGCTATTTTCTTTGACGGACGCGGCGGACCTCCTGCACGTGGTGGCGGGAAAACTCATAAATTCTATGCTTCTTTAGGTCCAAAAATTGAAAATAAAGAAATTCAAATAACAGTTCAGGGACAAACGATTAGTTCTAATTTTGGAACTTTGGATTCTTGCCGTTACAATATTGAAAACTTATTGACAGCTGGTGTAACCAATCAGGTATTTGGAAAGGAGAAAAACGAATTATCTCCTGAAGAAACTCAAATCTTAACACAGCTGGCTGATTTAGGTTATGAAAAATATTTGAGTTTTAAGAATCATCCAAAGTTTATTCCGTATTTGGAAAAAATGAGTACGTTAAAATATTACTCAAAAACAAACATTGGAAGCCGTCCTTCAAAAAGAAGCAAATCAGAATCATTAGATTTTGCTGATTTAAGAGCTATTCCGTTTGTGGGTTCTTGGAGTCAGTTAAAACAAAACGTTCCAGGTTTCTTTGGAGTAGGATCGGCACTGAAACATTTTGAAGAAAGCGGTCAATGGGACAAAGTAAGTGATTTGTATCACAATTCATTATTCTTTAAAACTCTGCTTGAAAACAGTATGATGTCATTGGCAAAATCATTTTTACCATTAACAGCATACATGAAAAATGATCCTGAATTTGGAGAATTCTGGCAGATTATTTACGATGAGTTTTCAGAAACAAAACGTCTTTTATTGAAAATAGCTGGTCACAAAACGCTGATGGAAAATTATCCTGATGGTATAGCTTCAATTCAAATAAGAGAGCGTATTGTATTGCCATTGTTGACAATACAACAATATGCTTTATTGAGAATTAATGAGCTTAATAAAGAAAATTCTACAAATGAAGAGCTTATCAAGGTATATGAAAAAATTGTAACAAGATCTCTTTTCGGAAATACAAACGCAAGTAGAAATTCAGCTTAATATAAAAAATGAGAGCAGCAGAATTATTAGATAATGAATATTCAGGTCATTTTGGTACATATATCAAAGAGGCCGGCGATGGAATTTTAATTGAAGAATTAGAAATTTCGCTTCATGAATTTATCAGGTTTGTTCAGGATATTCCAATGGATAAATTTGATTATCGTTATGCGGAAGGAAAGTGGACAATTAAAGAAATTATTCAGCACGTAATCGATACTGAACGTATTTTTGCCTACAGAGCTTTGAGATTTTCCAGAAATGATAAAACGCCTCTGCCTGGTTTTGAAGAAAATGATTATGCAGATAATACGGATTCTAATAAAAGAAGCATTCAGGATTTGTTAACTGAATTTTCTGCCGTAAGACATTCAAATTTATTGTTTTACAAAAGCTTATCTGAAGAACAGCTTAAAAGAATTGGAACTGCATCAAACAATCCAATTTCGGCTCGTGCCTTAGGTTTTGTAATCATTGGTCATGCTAAACATCATCAAAAAGTTTTTAAAGAAAGATATTTGTAAGTTTAAAATTTTATAAAAAAATCCTGTGAAGTTTTTTCACAGGATTTTTTGTTTCTAGATTTTGTCATTTCAACTCAAAGGAGAAATTACAATTACTGAATTTTTTGATGCTTTCTCTCAATAGATGCTAAACCAAAACGAATTTTATCGTAAGACATTTTTTCTTCAAAATAATCAAAATACGGTTTTAAGGCATTTGGATTTTCTAATTCAATTTGTGCTTTTTCGATTTGAGCAATTTCTGAATCAGAAACAAATTGACTTAAATCCAGATCATGTCCATCAACGTATAATTTTGCTAAATGAGAAATTATGGTTGTTTCTCCCAGATTTCTTTTTCCTGCAATTTCTTCTACAGAAAATCCATTTTGAAATAATTCCAGGGTTTTAGCGTATGTACTTTCTTTTTTCTCTTTTTTAACAACTGATTTATTTCTTTGAAATTCAATAATGGCATTTATAAAATCGGCACCATATTTTTCAAGTTTTGCTTTTCCAACTCCTTCTACAGCAAGGAATTCCTCATCGCTCATTGGTCTTAAAATTTCCATTTGACGTAATGATGCATCACTGAAAATAACATAAGCCGGAACTTCTTCTTCTTTAGCAATTTCATAGCGTAATTTTCGAAGTGTTTCAAAAAGAGAATTTTTAGCTGCTTTTGCTTTTTCTACTTTTACTTCGTTTTTGTCAATTACTTTCTTCACAACAGTCGTAAGTTTTACCTTTTCTCCTTCAAACAAAACTTTTTTTGCAAAAGGAGTCAGTAAAATTTTATTATGCTGATGAAAGGCAATTTCGCAGTAACCTAAATTTATAAGCTGAATTAAATATTGATTCCAGTCGTACCATGAAACATCGGCACCAATTCCGTACGTTTTTAGCTCTTGATAATTTTTTTCGTAGATATACGCGTTTCTCGAGCCGCGCAAAAAATCAACAATTACGGCTAAAGGCTCAGATTGCTGTAAACGTGTAATAGCCGACAGCGCTTTTTGCGCGAGAATCGTACCATCGAAAAAAGTTGGCGGATTTTTGCAAATATCGCAGTTACCGCAATTCTCTGTTACCAATTCACCGAAATATGAGAGCAGAATTTTTCGCCTGCAGCTTACAGCATCGGCATATTGTTTCATACGATCTAGTTTGGCAAGCTGCACATCAGCATTTAATCCATCCGATGCGAATTTTTGAAGCTGAATAACATCGGCATAACTTTCAAACAAAACAGTTTCAGCCGGCATTCCGTCACGCCCGGCGCGTCCAATTTCCTGATAATAACCTTCAATGTTTTTAGGAAGATTGTAATGAATTACCCAGCGTACATTCGATTTATCAATTCCCATTCCAAATGCAATTGTGGCACATACAACCTGACAGTCATCATTTATAAATTCATCCTGAGTTTTGGCACGAGTTGTATTGTCTAAACCTGCGTGATAAGCTTTTGCAGAAATTCCGTTTTTTGATAATTTCTCAGCAAGTTCTTCGGTTGTTTTTCTGCTTAAACAATAAATGATGCCAGATTCATTGGGTTTATTTTCAACGAAATCTATAATTTGTTTTACACGATCTAATGCGGGACGAACTTCAAGGCTTAAATTTTCTCTGTCAAAAGAAGCTAAAAAAGTTTTTGGGTTCTTTAAATTAAGCTGTTTTGTTATATCAACACGTGTAGCTTTATCTGCGGTTGCCGTTAATGCGAGAACCGGAGTAGAAGGGAAGCGGTTTTTTAAATATCCTAAATTTGTATAAGCTGGCCGGAAGTCATGACCCCACGATGAAATACAATGTGCCTCATCAATAGCAATTAAACTGATTGTCAGTTCATTGAAAATTGTATCTAAATATGATAAACTTTCGGGAGCAATATATACTAATTTGAAAGTGTTTGTTCTTAAATTATCTATATAAAACTGCTGTTCTTCAGACGATTGACTGCTATTTATATAACATGCCGAAATTCCATTTGTTTTTAAACTGTCGACTTGATCTTTCATAAGCGCAATTAGCGGCGAGATTACAATTGTAATTCCCGGCAGCACAAGTGCAGGCAGTTGAAAACAGATCGACTTACCACCTCCGGTTGGCATAATGGCAAGCGTATCCTGTCCGGATAAAACAGTCGTTATAATAGTTTCCTGATTGGGTCTGAATTTTTCAAATCCAAAATTCTCCTTTAGTTTGGCGTGTAGTAGTTCTGAATTCATACGGCGAATATTTATATTTTAGCATTATGTTTTAAAAATATAAATATAGTATTTTTCTTATAATTTTATAATATGATTTTCAATGACAATTTGATAAAAAAAAGGAACTCTAAATGAGTTCCTTAATTTTTATAATTAAAACGAAAAATTAATCTTCGTCGTCTTCATCATCATCATCGTCAGCGATATCATCACTGTCTCTATCTTCATCATCGTCATCGTCACCTCCGTCAGTATCTGGCTTATCCTGATTGTCATCATCGTCATCGTCTTCAGCTTCATCATCAAGATCAAGGCCTTTTACTGGTTCGATTGTGTCAACATCTAAATCCATATCATCGTCATCTTCGTAATTTTCGATTCTGTCAGCAAGCTTAGTACTAATTTTTACTAAATAAATAGTGTCTTCAGTACGAACTTCAACAGCTTCTACTAATTCGTTTTTGGCGTTTCTGAAACGGATAACATCCGAATCGTCATAACCGTCAGGAAATTTTTCAACCAAAAGGTTTAAAATTTCGTTGGTCAATTTGGCGTAGTCTACTATAACTCTTTTCATAAAAATATCCTATAAATCTAATAAATATGCAAAAATTAACGGTGCAACGATTGTAGCATCCGACTCAATAATAAATTTAGGGGTTTTAATATCTAATTTACCCCAAGTGATTTTTTCATTTGGAACTGCTCCGGAGTAAGAACCATAACTAGTTGTTGAATCTGAAATTTGGCAGAAATAGCTCCAGAATGGAACATCGTGCATTTCCATATCCTGATACAACATTGGAACAACGCAAATAGGGAAGTCTCCAGCGATACCACCACCAATTTGGAAGAATCCAATTCCGTTTGAACTGTTTTTAGAATACCAGTCTGCAAGGAAAGTCATATATTCAATACCTGATTTCATTGTAGATGCTTTCAGGTCACCTTTAATAACGTATGATGCAAAAATGTTACCCATTGTACTATCTTCCCATCCAGGAACAATAATAGGTAAGTTTTTCTCAGCAGCAGCATACATCCAGCTGTCTTTTAAGTCAATTTCGTAATATTCTTCAAGAACGCCGGATAATAACATTTTGTACATGAATTCATGTGGAAAATATCTTTCTCCTTTATCATCAGCATCTTTCCAGATTTTATAGATGTGTTTTTGTAATCTTCTAAAAGCCTCGTGCTCTGGGATACAAGTATCGGTAACACGGTTTAATCCTCTTTCCAATAAAGCCCATTCGTCTTCTGGAGTTAAATCACGGTAGTTAGGAACTCTTTCGTAGTGAGAATGAGCTACTAAGTTCATGATGTCTTCTTCTAGATTGGCTCCAGTACATGAAATAATTTGTACTTTATCTTGTCTAATTATTTCAGCAAAAATTTTACCTATTTCGGCTGTACTCATTGCTCCAGCCATACTTACCAACATTTTAGAACCATTAGCTAGTTGTTGTTCGTATTCTTTGGCTGCATCTACAAGAGAAGCAGAATTAAAGTGCAAATAATGTTTTTCAATAAACTGACTGATTGGTCCTTTCATTTTGTTTTGTTTTTTGTTTTTTTTTTGAATTAAAAGTTTTTAACCTTTTTACTGTATATGCAAATTAAGAATTTTATAGGAAATAACTTTTTAATTTGCAGTTTTTTTTACAATTTTTTCTTGTAACCTAAAATCTTTAAAACATCATCAGATGTCTGCTGCTCAGAGAAAACTTCTGTTGCCAATATTCCATTTTCATCGCGATCAATTAAAATATGTTTTGGCTGCGGAATTAAACAGTGGTGTAAACCTCCGTATCCTCCAATTGTTTCCTGATATGCTCCTGTATTAAAGAAACCAATATATAATGGTTTTTCTTTATTGTATTTAGGCAGGTAAATCGCGTTCATATTCTGCTCTGAGTTGTAATAATCATCGCTGTCGCAAGTTAGACCTCCTAACAAAACCCGCTCGTATGTATCATTCCAGCGATTAATTGCCAGCATAATAAAACGTTTGTTAATAGCCCAGGTATCAGGAAGAGTAGTAATGAAAGATGAATCGATCATATTCCATTTTTCTCTGTCATTTTGCTGTTTTTGATATAAAATCTGATAGATTGCGCCGCCGCTTTCTCCTACAGTAAACGAACCAAATTCTGTAAAAATATTTGGTACATCAACTTCCGCTTCATCGCAGGCAATTTTAATCTGATTGATAATTTCATCAATCATATATTGATAATCATATTCAAATGCCAATGAGTTTTTAATTGGGAAACCACCTCCAATGTTCAATCCATCAAGAGTAGGGCATTCCTTTTTAAGAGCAATGTATACTTTAATACATTTTACAAGCTCATTCCAATAATATGATGTATCGTTGATTCCGGTATTAATGAAAAAGTGAAGCATTTTAAGCTCTAATTTATCATTTTCCTGAATTTGTTTTTTATAGAACGAAACAATGTTTTTGTAACCAATTCCTAATCTTGATGTATAAAACTCAAATTTAGGCTCTTCTTCGGCAGCAATACGGATTCCAATTTTGAATTTTCCTTTAATTTCTGCCTGAAGCAAATCTAACTCTTCGTAATTATCAATAATCGGAATAGTGTTTTTATGTCCGTTATTAATTAATCTTGCAATGTTAGAAATATATTCATCTCTTTTAAAACCGTTGCAGATTACATAAGTACTTTTGTTGATTTTACCATTTTCTAATAAATTCTCAACAATATTAACATCAAAAGCAGATGAAGTTTCGATGTGAATGTTATTCTTGAAAGCTTCATTCATAATGTATTCAAAATGAGAGCTTTTTGTGCAATAACAGTAGTAATATTTTGCGTCGTATTTGTTCTTTTCCATTGATTTTCTGAACCATGCTTTTGCTTTGTTGATGTTTTCAGAAATCTGAGGAAGATAAGTAAACTTTAAAGGCGTTCCGTATTGTTCAACCAATTTCATCAAATCGATGTTGTGAAATTGAAGATTGTCTTTGTTTAGTTTAAATTCCTCTTGTGGAAAATAGTATGTTTGATTTATAAGATCAGAATATTTTGTATTCATTTAGTTTTCAATATTTTATATTTGTTATTTAAATTTAGTAAAAAAGGTTCTAAATCTAAAATTCAAACTCTAATATTGGCAAATACAATCTGCAGTTTTTCGTGTTCGGCTTTTGAGCATTGGAAAACATCAAAACAAAACGGACTTTTGCTATTGTAAAAACGGTTCAACATTCTTAGTAAAGAACTGTTGAGTCTGTTTCTGTAAGAGCTGAATTCTCTTTGTTTATTGTTTGTTTTCATCGTGGCAAATGTAAAAAATAAAATATACCAAAAGCAATGGTTTTGATTAAAAAAAAATTAAGATTTATAATCTTGAAACGCTTCCAGAATCAATTTATTTTCAACCGATTGGTTAATTTTTATTTTTCCGATTCCTTCAATTAATGCAAATTGAATTAAGCCGTATTCATTTTTTTTATCGTGAACCAGTAATTCAAGAATAGGATCGATGTCATTTTCTTCAAAAATTACCTGATCGTAAATTGACTGAATTGCGGTTTTAATCTCGATATATTCTTCTTTTGAAATTAAATTTTTATGCAGCGAAATGTAGCTTTCCAGGATCATTCCTACAGCGATTGCTTCGCCATGCAGCAACGTTGTTTTTTCTTCGCTTTCCAGAAAATAACTTTCTATAGCGTGTCCTAAAGTATGCCCGAAATTTAATGCTTTACGAATGTTTTTCTCTGTTGGATCCTGAATTACGATTTCGTTTTTAATTTCAACAGAACGATAAATTAATTCATCAAGCCCGTTATAATCAATAGAAGTTATATCAAGAAATTCTCTCCAGTATGCAGCATCGTAAATTAAACCATGTTTAAGCATTTCTGCCAGTCCGGAACGCATTTCGGTTTGTGGTAAAGTCTCAAGATATTGGGTGTCGATTAAAACCATTTGCGGTACATTAATAACACCAATCTGGTTTTTAAGATTTCCTAAATCAACTCCGGTTTTTCCGCCCACAGATGCATCAACCATAGATAATAAGGTTGTTGGAATATTAATAAAATCAACACCTCTTTTAAAGGTAGAAGCCACAAAACCGCCTAAATCTGTAACGACCCCGCCGCCAAGATTAATAATAAGTGATTTTCTATCAGCGCCAAGCTCTGTTAAAACATGCCAGATCTGAATACAAGTTTCAATATTCTTATTAGCTTCTCCGGCTTCAAATTCGATAATTTCGATATTTAAATCCGTTTCTATAATAGGAAGAAGTTTAGGAAGACAGTGCTCATTTGTTTCTGTATCTACTATAATAAAGATATTAGAGTATTTATTTTCTCTTAAATGGTTATTTAAAGCTTCGTAAGCATTTTGGTTGAAATGCACGAGATAATTATTTGCTTGTATAGACTGCATAATTCTTTAGTTAATTGAAAGCGCAAAATAAGGCATTTTAAGCTAAATAATATTCAAATTTTGGTTCTAATTTGTTTTAAAATGAATGATTCTAAATTAGCTTCAGATAACATTTGATTATCTAATTTCCAGATTTTGAATGATCTCGCAAATAAGCGGTAAAATTTTACTTCATAATTTAACATTTTAAACCGCGATATTGATAATTTGTAAAAATTTCATACGATTTCGTGAAGAATATTCAAATCACTCTATATCTTTGCATAAAAACTAAACTTAATGGAAAAAATATTCGACAACACGCAAGTTGCTTTTTCACTTAAAAGTGATACGGAACTTGACAGAGCTTATTTTCTTTTTAAAATGATTGACAGTGAACCATTAGTAAGAATTGGTACTGCTGTAACCAATTTTGCTATTAAAGCGCATCTTCCTGTAGAAGGCTTGATTCGTGCCACTGTATTTGATCATTTTTGCGGAGGAGTTAACGAAAATGACTGTTTAACGGTAGTTGATAAAATGTTTACCAAAGGCGTTTCATCTGTATTAGATTATTCAGTTGAAGGAAAAGAAGAAGAGGAACAGTTTGATGCTGCCTTAGAAATGACCTTAAAAACTATTGAATTTGCAAAAGAACGCCTTGCGATTCCGTTTGCAGTATTTAAGCCAACTGGTTTAGGACGTTTTGAATTATATGAGAAATTAGGAGAAAAACAAATTTTAAGCCCAGCTGAACAAGAAGAGTGGAATAGAGTTGTGGCCCGTTTTGATCAGGTTTGCAGCGAGGCTCATAAAAAAGATGTTGCTTTGTTAATTGATGGTGAAGAAAGCTGGATGCAGGATGCTGCTGATGATTTAGTTACTGATATGATGCGCAAATACAACAAAGAAAAAGCAATTATATTTAATACTTTACAAATGTATCGTTGGGATCGTTTAGATTATTTAAAGGGTCTTCATGAAGTGGCTAAGAAAGAAGGTTTCTATATTGGTATGAAATTAGTTCGCGGTGCTTATATGGAAAAAGAAAACAAACGTGCGGAAGAAAAAGGATATGTTTCTCCAATCTGCGTTTCTAAACAAGCTACTGACGATAATTATGATGCTGCTGTAAACTATATGTTAGATCATTTAGAAACAATGTCAATTTTTGCGGGTACTCATAACGAATTAAGTTCTTATAAACTTATGGAAATGATGGCTCAAAAAGGAATTGCAAAAAACGATAACAGAATCTGGTTTGGGCAGTTATACGGAATGAGCGATAACATTAGTTATAACTTAGCCGAAAACGGTTACAACGTAGCTAAATATCTTCCTTTTGGACCTGTAAAAGATGTTATGCCGTACTTAATTCGTCGTGCAGAAGAAAACACTTCGGTTGCAGGACAGACAAGCCGAGAATTATCGATGATTAAAGCTGAACGTAAACGCAGAAAAGGGAAATAATTTTAGTGTTCAGTGTGAGCAGTTTTTAATGTTCAGTCTGATTGTATATAAAAAAAGCTCCGATTTTATCGGAGCTTTTTTTATTGGAACTTGGATTTTATTTTTTGGAATTTAATCTTAAGAATTACTAAACTGCAGATTACTTAAGTTTTTGTAGATTCCGTTTTCAAGGTTTATTAATTCCTGGTGCGTTCCTTCTTCTGAGATTCTTCCATTGTCAAGAACCAGAATCTTATCAGCATTTCTAATCGTCGAAAGTCGGTGAGCGATAATAATACTCGTTCTTCCTTCCATTAATACTTCAAGGGCTTCCTGAACCAGTTTTTCGCTTTCGCTGTCTAATGATGAAGTAGCTTCGTCTAAAATTAAAATACTTGGATTTTTAAGCAAAGCTCTTGCAATGGCAATACGCTGACGCTGTCCGCCTGATAATTTTACGCCGCGTTCTCCAACCAAAGTTTCGAATTTCTCTGGAAAACCATCAACAAAATTAAAAGCATTTGCCTGTTTCGCTGCCTGAATAATTTCTTCATCTGTTGCATCAGGTTTACCATAAGCGATATTTTCTCTAATAGTTCCTCCAAATAAAATAACATCCTGAGGAACGATACTCATATTACCACGAAGATCTTCAAGATCATAATCGTAAATATTTTTACCGTCAACCGTAATTTCTCCCGAAGTTATATCGTAAAAACGTAATAAAAGAGATGATATCGTTGATTTTCCGGCACCGCTTGGTCCAACAATCGCTATTTTCTGTCCAAATTCAGCTTTAAAATTAACGTCTTTTAAAACCTGAATTTCCTGACGTGCTGGATAACTAAAAGCAACATTTGTAAAGGTTACGTTTCCTTTTATTTTTTCTTTGTTATTATTTGAATCTGAATTGATTTTCTCCGGGTTTTCATCTAATAATTCAAAAACTCTTTCTGTTGCTCCAATTGCTTTTTGGATTTGAGCATATAATTCGGCAATACCGCCAAAAGAAGCTCCAACGAAAGTAGAATATAATACAAATGAAATCAATTGTCCTACACTCATTTCTCCGGCAATACTTAAACGCACGCCAAACCAAACTACTGCTACAATAGCGCCAAATAAACAGAAAATAATAAATGAAGCAAAATAACCACGATACTGCCCGCCTTTAATAGCCAGTTTTACAACATCGCTGATTTTCCCTTTATAACGGGCGATTTCGTACCATTCGTTAGCAAAAGCTTTTACAATACTGATTCCCTGCATGGTTTCTTCAACAATAACCTGACTTTCTGCAACCTGATCTTGTACTTTTTTAGAATATTTTCTAATGAATCTTCCAAAAACAACAGCTGCTACAGCTACTAAAGGCACTACAGAAAGCATTAACAAAGTCAATTTGAAACTTTCTGTCGCCAGTAATATTACACCGCCTATAATTAATATAAACTGACGTAAAAATTCGGCAATGGTTGTTGTTAAAGTATCCTGAATCTGAGTAATATCGGCACTAATACGGCTGTTTAGTTCACCAACTCTTTTTTGCGAAAAGAAAGTCATTGGCAGCTTTACTAAATTTGTGTATAAAGCCAAACGAAGATTTGCCAGTGTGTTTTCGGTAAAATTTACAAATAATGATAATCTGAAAAATGAGAAAAAGGATTGTAAAAACAAGATTCCAATTAATCCAAAAGCAATTTGATTTGCCTGGCCGTTATCTTTGTTTTTTACGCAGTCTACAAGCATTCCCATTAATTTAGGAAAGGCTAGGGCAGTAGCTCCTGTTAAAAGCAGAAAAATTAATCCAATGAAAAACTTCCATTTGTGATTTCCTGCGTATGTAAATATGGTTTTTGCTTTGTTGAGTGAAGTAGCCGTTATTTTTGATTTTGGTAAATCATTTTCTTTAAATCGTGCCATTAGAATATACTATTTTTAGGTATGCAAATGTATGACTATAGCAAATCAATACAAAGTAATATTACGAATTAGAGTTCTCGTTTTAGCTTTTTAACGAAAATATAAGAAAAAGCTAAATTTTCTTTACTTTTTAAGATCCTGAAAAATAAGCTTGTAAATAAGAACATTAAATTTTATTTCATTTTTTTTATAAATATGCTTGCAAATACAAAATCTAGCTGTATATTTGCACTCGCAATCACAAATGATAGCAGCCTAGTAAAATAGGGCGATTAGCTCAGCTGGTTCAGAGCACCTCGTTTACACCGAGGGGGTCGGGGGTTCGAACCCCTCATCGCCCACAAAATTCCAAAAACTCCAAAGTCATTAGATTTTGGAGTTTTTTTGTTATTATAATTAATTACAAAGAAGACAGATATAGAATATTTCAAAGAATATCAGCAGATCTCTAACTAATCATGTTATATTTTTTAAAAAGAATAATCTGTACAAAATGAAGGTATATTATCTGACAAGTGAATACTTTCCAAGATATTTTTTTTTACCTTTGAAACTCGCACTTTTTAATAGAAATGGCTTTATATATTTGAGCCTTCAGAAAATTGATTTTCGATATGGAACAGAAAATACATCAGGGAAGAAACGTAAAACGTTTTAGAGAAATGCTTGGTATTAAACAAGAATCATTGGCTTTTGATTTAGGAAACGATTGGAATCAAAAGAAAATTTCTATGCTTGAGCAAAAAGATGTAATTGAAGATGATATGCTGAGACAAATTTCAAACATATTAAAAATTCCTGTAGAAGCGTTTCAGAATTTTGATGAAGAACAAGCGGTAAATATTATTTCTAATACTTTCAATGATCAATCTAATGGTTATAATTATTATCCAACTTTTAATGTAAATCCAGTTGAAAAATGGTTAGAAGCTTTGGAAGAAATTAAAAGATTAAATTTAGAACTTTTGAAAGCCAAAGATGAACAAATTAAGGTTTTAGAAAAATTATTAAATAAATAATTCGAGATAATTTATTAAAGAATAAGGCTCAACTAATCATTGAGCCTTTATTATTTTTGAATACTTCAGAAAGACTAAAGAAATAATTTAAACCATGAAAGCATTAATAATAATATTAAGCATTATCGCAGGATTAGTAGTTTTTTATTTTCTATTGGCATTTATTGTAATTCAGATTCGAAGACCAAAAACCACTCGCAAAGGTTATACAATACTCGAAAAGAAACTTTTAGATGTCTTTATTTCAATGTTTGATCCTGAATTGGCCGAAAAGATTAAAAAACAAATCGGACACTTCGAAAATAAAAGAAAATGGAGGGTATATTGGGATAAAAGTATGTCGTTAGAACTTTATGGAGATAAAGAAATACCGGATGATTTAAGATTTCCAAGACAAGATGAAAGTAAAATTGCTACTATAAGATTTAAAGTAAACGAAGAAAAGTACAGTATTGAGTTTGATAGTTATAACGGAAGAATTTGGGGATGGAAAATAAGACCTAATCCTAAACACATTCAAAAAACTGACAATATTGAGATAACGAGCAAAAAAATAAATAGCGATCCCAACGAAAAAGTTTTGATTGTTATTTCTAAAACGGCATTAGATACAATACCAGATTTAAATGAAACGATTAAAGAAATTACAAAACACAAAACCATTGTAAAGACTTATAAACCATTGCTTCCTCAACAAATTGCAGTATTTAAGAAAAAAAACGAATCTGTATTTCCGGAAGGTTATTTGGAAATAATTGAAAAAACAGAAGGTTTAGATTTTAATGATTTCAGGATTTGCGGTATTTCTGAACTGCAAAGAACTGGATTAGATGATGGAAATTATTTCCATTTGGCTGAATTTGACGATGGAATAATTGCAATAAAAGAAAATGATAAAAATGGCGGACTTTATTTTTGCCCTTTTTCAGGTGAATTGCCCCGAAATTTAGGAACGGATTTCTATAAAGCATTAAAAGAAATTACAGATATAAACAAATAGATTCACTTTTCATAAATTCAAAAGTATATCTTTATCAGCTTATAATTTAATCCCGGAATTAAAACAGAAATGACACAAAATATTTTATTGATTATTGCCGTTTTAATTGGGATTTATTATGTTGAAAGAAACAGCAAAACGGCTAAAAAAGAAATTGAAGAGTTTAATTTTAAAAAAAACAACAATATTCTTCATGATCAGAAAACAAATTATTTGAAAACAAATGTTTACTTTGGTCTTCAAAATAAAAATGATGGTTTTGATTCTGAATCTATATATCATTTTTCAGAATCTGACTTTGAAATTATCATAAAAAGAACTGAAACAATCGGAATTGAAGTTTTAGGTATTGAAGTCTGGCTGAATAATGAATTTTGCGATGTAAAAACAGCCGAAGATTATAAACCAACAGAATCAAAATGGTACCGAAAAGCTTTTTCTGATTTCAAAAAAGAAAATCCAAATTATATATACTCAGCAAGTTATAATATTCATTAAAATCCCAAATCTTAAAATGAAACAAAAACTAGTAACTTTTTTATTTGTATTTACTGTTATAAATATTTTTGCTCAAACGCCTGCTGCTACAAAGCCTGCAACAGCAAATACAAATAATAAAACGCTGCCGCCTGCAGAAATGGTTTCTAATAAAGTAGTAAGCTCCATTAAAAAAATTCCGTTAGACGAAACATCAATTCTAATTTATGATTACGACGGCGCTCTTTTTTCGTATGATTTAGAAACAGAAACCATAGGCTGGACAGTAAAACCAGCCGATAATCATAATGAAATGTGTGCCAATAAAGTAACTCTTAATAATGGAGTAGTGTACATTCCGTTTGTAAATGGTGAAATAATTGCCGTTGACAATCAAAGCGGTGATGTTTTCTGGAAATCAAGATTAGGGAACATTACAGATCAGATTGTTTTAAAAGATCAGACTCCAATTGTAAATAATGGTAAACTATATATAACGGCTCAAAATCAAAACGGAAGCAGCAATATTTATGCTCTTGATACAAAAGACGGCAGTTTAGCATGGAATTACAAACTCGATACAGTAACTAATGATATTACGCCGCTATTTTTTAATAACAAGGTTTATATACCAAGTGCAAATAATTTGTACAGCTTTGATGCCAGTACTGGAAAAGTTATCAGCCAAAAAAACTTTGAAGAAGTTATGTCTGGAAAACCAGTAACAGATGGCGAAAATGTATTTGTCGCGAATGACAAAGACATATTTTATGCTTTATCTCCAGATAAACTGGATGTTTTATGGCAGTTTAAATTAGATGAAAATCAGCACAGTGTTAAAGAACGTATATTCTGTAAAGACAAAAAAGTATATTTTGCGGCGCAGGGCGAAACGGTTTCTACTTTATATGCGGTTGATTCAAAAACAGGAACTCAACTATGGAAAAGAGATTTTGCAGGTGATAATATCGAATACATTACCGAAGCCGACGATAATATTTGGGGGTATACCAAAAAAGGAAAACTTTTTCAGATTGACATAACAAACGGTGAAATAGCATTTGAAATTAAACTAACAACGCAGCCTATATCTAATATTGAATTTCCTGTTGATGATACTATATTTTATTATTGCGATGCCGGTTTAATTAAATTTGATTTAGGCACCAAAGACGAAGATTTGTATTATATGCGAACTTCAATTAAAGACAATGTTTACAGCGCTTATTTAAAAATAATCAGATAAAATACAGAAAGCCGTTTCAATTTGAAACGGCTTCTTTTTTTAAAGATTTTGCATATAATAATTGATTAAGAATTATTTCAATTCTATATTATTTTTAATAAAAGTTTCGGCAAACCGATTTAGATTTTCTAAACCATCATTGCCTTCGTCAGAATAAAAAAAAGTACGATCGACCTTATCAATCAATATAGGATCGTATGTTTTTTTTACTCTGGTATTCTTTATCAAGTTGGAAGAAATGACTATTGTAATTCTTCTAAAACTCTTTTTTGGAAGACCATATACGGGTATTTTCTCATGCGCTATTCCTCCATATTCTGGAAACAGATACACCTTAGCTCCAGCCCGAAAATGTTTTGTACCGCTTTTTATCTCTTTTTTATCACCAAAAAAATGCTTGTCAATTATATTTCCGACAAGAACATATCTAAATTCCTTTTCATTTTCCACGATAATACTTATAACAAAATTATATCTTATAAAATTTTATATTGAAAAGCTAAAATAGAAAAACCTTGCGAAATAACTTATAAATCCTTTTAATTCCTTAACTTTAAAATTAAACAATAAAACTAAAGTTTATGAAAACCAGAATGATATGGGCCAATCTTGTTTCGAGCGACTTGCAGAAAACAATTCAGTTTTATACAGATCTAGGCTTTAAACAAAACGGAAAAGAGACAGAAGAACTGGTTAGTTTTTCATTTGCAGAAAGCAATTTCATTATTAATTTCTTTGTGCCAAAACGATTTGAATGGGCTTTAAAAGGAAAGCTCACCAATACAGAATCCGAAAACGAAATTATTTTTTCATTATCTGCAGACAGCAGGGAAGAAGTAGACCTTTGGCTTGAAAAAGTAAAAGCAGCCGGAGGAAAAATATTCTCTGAACCTGAAAATTTTGAAGCCGGTTATACTTTTGGTTTTACAGATCCGGACGGACATAAATTTAATTTCTTATACTGGCCGGGAATGTAAAAAACAGACAAAAACGTAGTGATATACCGCGTTTTTGTCTGTTTTATTTTTTAAACCAATTCAATATCCATTGTCTTGATTAATCCGTCCTGAAAAGTGTAAATATGTTTCACAAAACCGTCAAACATTAGATTTCCTTGTAAATCTTTCACAACCTGATGCACTTTAACTTCCAGACTTCCATTTTCTCTTTGGGTAAAGCCTGCAGGTTCAACTTTTGGGTTAATTTCAGTCCATTGTCTTGTCCAGTATTGTTTTATTTCATCGTGCCCGCTTATATAACCGCCTTCCCAGGCTTTTGACCATTGTACATCGGGCTGCATGGTCGATAAAGCATTGTCGATATTTCTTTCATTAAAAGCGGTATACGCTTTATAAATTACATTTTCTAATTGATCTGCCATTTCGTTTTAAGATTGATTTGTTCAACTAATATAGTAAATTATTCAAGCTTAAATTTCTCGTTTTTACAATCAATGAAAAGTTTATGATTTAAAAACAGTTTATTACCAATCATACCCTGCATTCCGGAACGTTTCATCAAAAAAGTCTGCAGTTTTGATACGCCCTCAATGTAGGTTACTTCAGAAACCTTTAGTTCACAGTTTTCAAACTGCATTTTTTCATTGGCTTGAGCCGAAATTACTTTTAAAACATTTCCCCACGAATTTCCTTTTTCGGTTTTTATTTTACTGTTTTGAAGTTTGTAACGCTGCCATTCTTCTTTATTTACAATCAATTCGTAACCGCTTGTTCCTGAATCATAAAGCAGTTTTAGATTTTGATTATCAATTTTTGCGGTAAATAATATTTTACGTTTTTTAAACTCAAAATCAAAAGCATCGTTCAATTTTAATTCATTAAATGAACAATTATGATTTGCAAAATCCAGTACAACGGTTCTTTTCTCTAATAAATCGGTTCCAATTGTACCAATACTATTTACAGCTTGCGGACTTTTAGAATCGATATTTTCTCCATAATCCAGCAGCTCGAAAATTGAAGAAGAAACATTTAAACCTTTGATATTAAAATCTAATGAAATCTCTTTTTGTGTCGGTTTTAAGCTGATATCATTCGGAAATTTATTCTGAATTGATTGTAGTGATTTTTTGTAAAATACGGTTACAGGCGAGCCAAAATCAAGCTGCATATAAAATGTCTGTTCAATGCCTCTAAGCTTAACAGGAAGTAAAAGCGCCGAATATTGGTTTTCATTATCTGAAACCCATTTTATTGGAATATTTACACCATTTCCGGAAACTTTGAGATAATTTTCCGGCGGACTAAATTTTTTATCAAAATAAAAATAGCCTGCGGTTACTGTCAGGAGAATAAGGACTAAAAGAGCCAAAACGATTTTCTTAATTATTTTCATCACAATTTTTTTTGCAATAATGCGAATTGTGATGTATTTAATCCTTAAAAACGCTGCGACAATTTTACGTCAATTACATGACATTGTTTATAAAATATTGTATTTCAATTTTATAGACAAATCCGATTTTCGGGATAAATCAGATCCGTTTTTAAAAATAATAAACAGATTGGCTATTTTCAATACAACTAAAAACACTATAAACAACGGAAATTGCATAGAAAACGCTTTTTGGATAAAAGGACTTACAATCATTAAAGTGCCTAAAACAAATGTGTAAATAATTTGAATTGTCAAAATGCTTTTTCCTAATTCTTTTGCTCTAGGCTCTTTTGATTTATAGGTTAAAACCGAAGGAAAAATAATATTTCCAAACGGAATAATTAAAGAAGACAAAGCCGAAAAATTAATGAGTTTGGCGCGTTTTATTTCAGGATCATGCTGCAAATTCGGAATTAGACTTTCCGGAATTACTTCGAATGATTTTGCCAATGCTTTTAAAGTAAACCCTTTTGGAACATTTCCGGCTTCAATACGTTGAATTGTTCGTAGAGAAAGTCCTGATTTCTCGGCAAGTTCAGTTTGAGTAAGATGATTTTCTTCTCTCAATAATTGAACTTTTGTTTTCATGGTATACAATCTTTATAATATTAATAAACAGGTTCCCAAAGTTCAATTTTATTACCTTCAGTATCCATAATATGAACAAATTTACCATATTCATACGTTTCAATATCATCCAGAACAGTAACGCCGTTTGCTTTTAGTTTTTCTAAAAGACCTTCGATATTCTGAACACGGTAATTCACCATAAATTCTTTTTTAGAAGGTGAAAAATAAGGATCATCTTTTTTAAACGGACACCATTGCGTTGATTCTATCTGGTCTGGTTTATCAATATTTCTGGATTCAAAACTGGCAGAACCCCAATCGTTGATTTCCAGTCCAAGATTTTTGGCATACCAGTCTTTTGTTTCAGCCGGATTTTCCATAAAAAAGAAAATACCTCCAACTCCCGTAACTTTTGGAGTTGTGTTATCGGACTCGTTTTGTGAGTTTTCCATGTTTTTACTTTAAGTTATTGGTTCGTTTTTTCTGTTACTAAGATAAAATTATTTCCCTCACCATCGACAAAATTTTAATCAGCAAATTTCAGGAACGAAAAATCATTTTTAAGTATTTCAATTTCATTAACTCTTGTATCGTGCTGGGCTTGATTTGCATAAACAAACATTTTTTGTTCGTAATCAAAAACAGCATCTTCAATCGTTTTGAATTCTCCGTTTATGAGATTTTCAGATAAAATTAAAGCATCGACAAGCCCAATATTTGCGCCTTGTCTGGCAAAAGGAGGCATTAAGTGCGCGGCATCGCCAATTAGTGTAACTGGCAGCGGACGATTGCTTTTCCATGGTATTTCAACCGATATTTTTTTTGTAGGCAGGCCCGTAAATAATGAAGAAGCACGAAAGAGTTTATGATAGATTTCTCCCCAGTCAGAAAGCTTGTTTAAAAGAAATGCATCCACATTTTCTTTATCTTCAAAATTTATTTCTAAGCTTTCAGGCATTTTAAAAATTACATTGTAGCTTAATGCCTTGTTATTCTTTGGATTTGCTACTAATAAATTTCCATTTTTAGAAGTCATCAAAATTTTATCATGACACAATTCATAAAAATCAGGGCAGTTTATTTTTGGGTTAGAAACTTCGCCTTGAATCATATATGTTCCAGTAAATTCTACTTCAGCATCAGTAATATATTTTCTAAGAGATGTCATTCCTCCATTTGCACCAATTACAAAGTCTGCCTGCGCTGTAGTATCGTTTTCAAAATGCAGAAGCCATTTACCGTTTTGTTCCTCGATATGCATTAATTTTCGATCCCAAACAACCGTTTTGTCTTCTAAACTATTAATTAAGAGCGTTCTTAAATCATTTCGATTAATTTCGGGATTGTCGTGTTTTTCTTCTTCGGTAGTTTCTTTAACAGATAAAATATTTCCCTTAGAATCCGCCACAATTCGCCCCATAGGAATTGCTTTTTCGTAATATTTATCGAGAAGTCCGGCTTTCTGCATCGCATCCTGTCCGGAACCTTTATGCAGATCGAGTGTTCCGCCCCAAATTCTGGCCTGCGGATCTTTATCTCTTTCATAAACCGTGACATTAATCCCGTTTTGCTGTAATAATCGGGCCATAGTTAAACCAACCGGACCCGCGCCAATAATGGCGATATTTTTGTTTTTAAGTAACATAATTTTGATATTTAATTAGGTTACAAAATTGAAAAAGAGGGAAGGAGAAAAATAGTAAAAATCAGCCGTTTTTGGGATTCGTTTTCTTAATGGCGACAATATCCATAAACCGATTATCGCTGTTTTTACTTAATTCTTTTGGGGTAACGCCGGAATATTTCTTGATTTCTTTAATAAAATGATTTTGATCTGTAAAGTTGAGTTCAGGAAAAAGACGACCTTCGCTTATAGGTTTAAAAGACGACCCAAAACGAAGAATATTGCAATATGTTTTTAAAGAAATTCCAAATTGCTGATTAAAGTATCGATTGATTTGACGACTGCTCCAAAACACATTTTCAGAGAGTTCTTTTACTGTAATTGATCCTTCTGAAATATAAATAAGTTCAAATAATTTCTTCTTTCTGTTGTCGATATTTTCTATTGAAATGCTTTTGATGATTTGGGTTATTCTGCTGCAAAAGTTTTCAAAACTACTAAAATCATCATCTGAAAACTGCCAGATTTCATCTGAAAGAATCCTGCCGCCATTTAAAACATCTTTTATCGAATCACCAAATAAATATTCTACAGCCAGAAGCTTAAACCCTGCAGAATACATTTTAGTGCCTACAGAAATATTAATCGCGCTTGGCATTGTGTCTAAACCTCTAATCGATATCTGCCATGAACTGTCAATATTTATTACAGCCAGATCGACCATTCCGTTTGGCAAAATTGTCGACGGAATTTCTTTTCCCGTATTGTTTTCAAGCTTCCAAAAGCTGTGAACCAAGTGGGAAATAGAAGAATCTGGTAAAGCCGACTGAATTATTAAACTCATTTTCTCTGATCTTTTAGCAAAGTTAAAAATTAGAAGTAGAATATTTCTTTGGCTTTAAGCCGATATGCTGCTCAAAAACTCTTGAAAAGTGGCTTAAATTGGTAAATCCAAGCTGATAACCCACTTCTGAAACCGATAAATGATTTTCCTTTAAAAGTCTTGCTGCTTCCTGCATTCGCATAAATTGGTAATATTCAAAAACACCTTTTCCAAAAGTCTGTTTAAATAATTTTCGCAGTTTCGGTTCGCTCATTCCCGCATCCTGCGCCAGCGAAGCGATATCAGGAGCTTTATCAAGATTAGCCTGTAAATGGTATTTTATGGCATAAATGGCTTTTATATCTTTTATATGAATGCTGCCGGGCGGTGTTTCTTCGCGCTGCAGCAGTAAAGCAAAAATATGACACAGCAGTTCTTCGCATTTTAGTTTGTTGTAGTGATTTTCCAGACTTTCAGGAACCGGCTGGTGAATCATTTCGCTTGCTGTTGTAATTATGGCCTGTGAAATTCCGGTTTCATAAATAAAAGTATCTTTTGGTGAAAGGATATTTGAAATTACAGGATGTTTTAAACTTCCAAATCTTTCCTGTAAATATTCTCTTGATGCAGCAATAGTTATGCTTCTAAAAAATGTATTTTGAGGCATTGCAATTACAGATGAAACCGACTGCATAAAGATAGAAACACTTGGCTGTTCTGCCATTAAATGTTCTTGCTGCTGTAAAGACGAATCAAAGATACCGCTTAGAAAAAAGATAATATTTTCTTTTCCTTCCGGAAATTCGTTTTTGCGTTCCAGTACAATTTCTTCTTTAATGTAATAATTCCTAATCATCACTCGCAGATCATTTCCCCACGTAAATCCGGTCATATAACCTTCTCCCAGATTTTTAGGAATATCTACAAAACGACCCCGTACAGAAGCGCCAATTGCTTCTGCAAGCTTATACAGAATTCCTGAACCGTTTTTATCGACAACTTCAATTTTCATTTACGACTATTTTAATATCATATCTGAATATTTTGTCTGTAAAGGTAAAGATAATTTTGTAATGAAAATTTTAATGAATTTAAAAAGAAGAAAACTATGTTATTAGATAATAAAAAAGTTGCCATTATAGGCGGCGGTCCGGGCGGATTAACTCTTGCTAGATTATTGCAGCAAGACGGTGTAAATGTAAAAGTATATGAAAGAGACGAAAACCGAAATGTGCGCCAGCAAGGTTCAACACTGGATTTACACGATGATACGGGGCTAAAAGCCATTATTAGGGCTGGATTATTAGACGAATTCAAAAAAAATTATCGTCCGGGAGCGGATAAAATGAAAATTACCAATCGCAATATGGAAGTTGTATTTAGCGACCATGACGAAAAACCGAATGAAGATTTTGGAAATGAACATTTTAGACCTGAAATTGACCGTGGTCCTCTGCGTGATTTACTTATAGCATCTTTAAAAGAAGAAAATGTAGTCTGGAATTCTAAATTTACCAAAATGAAAAGGGAAGGTGAGGGCTGGCAGATTTTTTTTGAAAACGGAACAACCGCTTATGCTGATTTTGTAATTGCTTCTGATGGTGCAAACTCGCGTGTTAGAAAATATATTACAGATATAAAACCGATATTTTCGGGAGTAACAGCCATCGAAATCAATGTTTATAACGCCGAAATGAACGCTCCACAATTATGGAAATTAGTAAACGACGGAAAAATCTTTGCCCTGGAAGAAGGAAAAACAGTTTTATTGAGTGCGAAAGGTGACGGAACTTTATCGGTTTTAATTGGAATAAACACAACAGCAGACTGGCTTGCAGAATCCGGAATTGATTTTAAAAATAAAACCGAGACTTTTGAATGGTTTAAAAATGAATTCAAAGACTGGAATTCTGATTGGCAGGAACTTTTTCAATCAGATGAGATTTCAATAATACCGCGTCCTATGTATCATTTTCCTTTAGATCAATATTGGGAACCGCTTTCTAATTTAACCATGATTGGCGATGCTGCACACCGTATGCCTCCGTATGCGGGTGAAGGCGCTAATCAGGCACTTGCAGATGCTTTAGAATTACATGAAGTATTAACATCTAAACTATTTGTAAATCTGAAAGATGCAGTTGCCTTTTTTGAGAAAAGAATGGTCGCCAGAACTTCTGAAATTACCGAAATAACATTACAGCAGACTGAAGCTATGCATGATGAAAATAATCTTCAGTTACTGCTGGATTTTTTCTCTTTTTAATTCGGTTTTAGTATTCAGTCGCAGTCTCAGTTTACAGTTTACAAATTCTGTAAACTGAGACTGTAAACTCAAAATTAAACACGTCTTTCAGCTGGTCTAAAATACCATGAAATTATTGTTAGAACTAATAATAAAGCAGGCCCGAAATATGCAATTCCGGAATCGCCAACTGCAAAATGCGAAAAAATAGCACCGCTCATAGCAAAAAAGAAACCAGCGTATGTCCATTCTTTTAGTAAAGGATATTTTGGAATTAAAATGGCGATAACGCCTAATATTTTCCAAATTCCAAGAATTGTCAGGAAGTAGAGCGGATAGCCTAAATGTGCCATCATTTCTGTTTCTTCTTTCATTTTAATTATCTGTACAATTCCTGTTGAAGCCATTCCTAGTGCTAACCAAAGCGTAGCAATCCAGTAAATAATTTTGTTTCTTTTACTCATGATGATTTATTTTAATTGATTAACGATTTCTTCTAAGCGGTTGTGTGCCATATTTATACCCATTGCAAAAGGCAGTTTTAACTGCTGATCTCTGTGTTCTACTGATTTATAAATAATCTGCATAGTTAGTTTGCTGGTTTGATCTGTAAGTTTTTCAAATTCCAAGAACTCTAATTGAGGAGCAAAATTGACATTTTCCATTTCAAATGTTCTCACAATTCTTTCATTTGGCACAAAATCATGAATTACACCGTTGGCACTAAATACAACATTTCCGTTAGGATCTTTGGTTTCAAACTGCCAGCCGCCATACTTTTTGTTTTCTAATTTTAAAACTTTTGTTCCCATCCATTGTTCTACAATTTCGGCTTCGGCATAGGCTTTAAACAGTAATTCCAGCGGAAGATCAAATTCTCTGGTAATCACAATTTCCTGCTGGTCTTGTTCAGCATTTACTTTTGTTTTACGTTCCATAATAGTTAGTTTTTTGGTTTATAATTTTTCATGATATCTTCTAATTTATTGAAACGATCATCCCACATTTTGCGGAAAGGTTCAATAAAATCAGCAACTTCTTTTATTTTTTTTGCATTGATGTAATAATAAATTTCCCTTCCGTTTTGCTGTTGATCGAGCAGTTCACATTCGGTAAGGATTTTAATGTGTTTTGAAATAGTCTGTCTTGCTGAATCAAAATTTTCAGCAATCATTCCAGGCGTCATAGCCTGAATGGCTACTAAATTTAAAATCGCTCTTCTCGTTGGGTCGGCAATAGCCTGAAAAACATCTCTACGTATTTCCATTGTGCAGTTATTTGACTGCAAATATAGCGAAGCCATTTGACTGCGCAATGCTTTTTTGAACTTTTTTTTATAATTTTAAAGAATCTAAAAAATATTCAATGGAAAATAAAAAGGTCTTTCAGTATTCATTTGCAAGCATTTACCGCTTATACAAAGAAAAAGTAGAGAAAAAAGAGCGTACAGCAGAAGAGCTGGACACTGTTATTCTATGGCTGACGGGGTATAATGAAAAACAGCTGAAAGAACAGATCGAAAAGAAATCTGATCTCGAAACTTTTTTTGCAGAAGCACCAAACCTAAATCCAAATGCTTCAAAAATTACCGGTATGATCTGCGGTTATCGAATTGAAGAAATAGAAGATCCGCTGATGCAGAAAATTCGCTACATGGATAAATTAGTCGATGAATTAGCTAAAGGGAGAAAAATGGAAAAAATCCTGAGAGAATAAAAAAGCTCTCTAAAAATTGGTTTTTAAAGAGCTTCTTTATTTGAAAATTTACATTTTAATCTAATCCGGCGAATTTAAAAGACGCCGTTGGTTTAAAATTCATAGATGATTCTCCGGAATAATTCTCGTTGTTGGCCAGACTTAGTTTTTTTACTTTGGCTTTTTCGCTAAAATCCAGTTTGCTAAATTCTACCCAGACTACATTCGGATTCAATACATTATCAAAATAATATACCAGATTCTTGTGGTCTGCAACGGTTCGCCATCTTGTAGAAGAAATATTAGGTTCTGTTTCTGAAGAAATTCCCAACGGAACAGAGCAGTTTCTAATAACACCAAAAACGCTTGAAAGTGCTGTTCTCGTATTATCTGTTTTAGGAATAGCATCTATATAATACGATGCTCTTACAAAGCGGTCAGCAGCACGGTTTGTGCCTGGAAGCATTATAGTTCCCGGAATTGATTTCCAATAGGTATTAATAGCCAATTGTTGATCAAAAATAGGAGAGTTGGTCATTGCAACGTATTTTCTATCGTGGTGAATAACCAGATTTCCATTTATATATTCAAAAATAGCATTATCGCCTGATGAATCAGATAACGACAAATGTACGGTTGCAAAAATATCTGTGCCGGGAATGTGTGATGATGTTACGACAAAATCTTTTTTTTCTAAAGCACTTACCGCTTCGGCAACTGTGGCGTAATTGTCTAAAACATATTGCAGCCACAATGAAACAGCTAAACCTTTTTCTGTGCCATTCTTTACAAACTTTGGATATGTAGATTCTACAAGCCATAAAAGATTGCCAACCAGTCCTTTTTCGTTCATTCCGTCAGAAGAAGCAATATCCCACGAACTGGTTACTACGCTGCCATACTTTGATTTCCATTTTACTGAATTATTTCCTGCTTCACCAAATCGTTCAATTCCTCTAGGAAAAAGCCATAAATTGGCGGGAATTTCACCTCGCCAGTCCATAGATCGTGCCGTTATAATAGTGCCATTTAAACCTTCATAGACAATTCTTGTGCAGGAATAGGCTTCTGGAGTAAACAAACTGGCACTTACGAAAACTAAAATTGCTGATAATCTTTGTTTTAATTTCATAATATGGTATTTAAAAAATTGATTATTTGTTTTTGAGACTAGCTAATTTAATGAATATATACTATAAATAACTTACATTTTTATTGATTTTAAATCTTTTAACTACTCAAAAAATCATAGAGAGATTATTATTTAGAATAATTTTAAATAGTTTTGTTTTTTATACTTCTAAAATCTACTTTTGAAGGATATAAACGCCTTTAAAATATTTCTAAAATGAAAAAAATACTTTTAAAAACCGCTAAATATTCGATTTCAGTACTATTCTTATTGTTATTTGCAGGATTTGTTTACGAACATATTTCAAGAGTATATTTTAATAAAAAACAGCCTCATGAAAGTGAATTTGTTACGGTTAATAATCGAAAAATACATTTTAATAAAGTAGGAAACAGTGCAAAAGGAACTGTAATTTTCGAATCTGGTTTGGGCGGTGATTATCTGCATTGGCAGGAACTTCAAAATAGATTATCAAAAGAATATACAACATTGAGTTATGATAAAGCAGGAATTTTGTGGAGCGATCCAACCGAAGATGTTTCTTTAAAAAGATATGCTGCTGATTTAAGTGCAGTTTTAAAGCATACAAATTGTCCAAAACCTTATATTTTAGTTGGACATTCGTTCGCAGGAATTACATTAAGATCATTTATAAAAGAAAATTCAAAAGATATTCAAGGAATTGTTTTTGTTGATGTTTCGCATCCGCTGCAATTAAAAAAATCTTCTGAAAATTTAAAAAAATCCGTTACACCACCTTCACGCCAGGTTTTAAGTTTTTTTAATGAAACTGGAATAATACGGCTTTTATATACTTTTGTTCCGTTTACAAAGTCAGTTCCAAAAGAGCATATTTTTAATAAAAATGTCCAAAACTATTTTTATAAGATATTTGACGGGCTGATGCAGGAAATGGAAAACGACGATAAATTGATGGCAGAAGCTACGCAGATAAACGATTTTGCAGATGTTGCACTGATCGTGATTACAGCAAAATATCCAAATGGCGTTGAAAATATGCCAGATCCAAAACTAACAAATGAGTATTTATCTATTCATAACACACTGCAGAAAGATTTACTGCAGCTTTCGACTAAAAGCAAACAGGTTTTTGCTGAAAAAAGCGGTCACTATGTAACGCTTCAAGAACCAGAATTAATTGTTGAAGCTGTAAAAGAAATTGAAAAACAAGACAAATAACAGTCTTTACAATGCATAAAAAAACCGCTTACAAAAAGCGGCTTTTTTTATATTTATTTTATTCTATTTTCTTGAGTGTCAATTTTACCTCTTTACTGTCTAAAATTAATTGATCGCTTGTAATAGTACTTTCGCAAGGGTAAGGTGTTCCTACTTCATCTTTAATCACTAAACTTTTTCCACCTTTTGTCAATGCATAAGTCCCGTTTGTTATCTCTCTTGTCAAATATCCGGTAACGTGTCCGTCTTTTGTAAATGTTAGAGTTCCATCGGTTAAAATAACAGTTTTTAAAGAATCCGACATGGGGATTTTCGGTTCTACTCCGGTTATTTTCCAAGAGTTAATCAGTTTATTTCTACCCTTAGAACATGAAATCATTAATACTGCTGCCAATGCAAGCCCGAAGATAAATACTTTAGAATTTTTCATGGTTATGTGATTAAAAATTAGATAGGAAAAGATACAAAAAAAAGTTTTACCTCTAACATTTTATTAACACAAAATAAATTTTAAAATATCTGATTTCTAATATTTTAAAATCGATAATATAAAACTAGACTTACAAAACAAAAGTCTTAAAATTAGTCTGTTTTAATTAAGAGTAAGCGCCCCTAAAATTTCTTCATACATAAAAGGTCCGCCCGGATATTTAGCGGTATAATCGAGATTCATCCAAACCTGACCGCGCTCATCAATATGGTAATGCAGTTTTTTACCATAACTTTCTTTTTGAAAAAGAACGTTTTTAATTAGATAATTGACTTTTTCCAGATCGATCATAGAACCAATTAATATTTCGGGATAAATATGACCTTTGGTGTGTATTAATCGCGGTGTACCGCCAATAGAACGAATTGCCGCAGCCATCAAAATTGAGTGATCGTCGCAATCGCCAGAGAAATATTCTAATGATTCGCTGGCGGTTGCAATATAATCACCGTCTTTTGGGTCGTTTACATAATTCCAGCGTCCGTTAATTTCTTTAAAAACTGCAAAACACTGAATAATAGTTCTATAGTCTGAATATCCTTTAATACCTTTAAAATGCTTGTTGGCAGCCATAATGGCAAAGTTGCGCACTTTTGGGTTTTGATATTCTATGGCGCTTATAATTTTTGACCGGTTAGGAAAAGGCAGCAGTTTTGCCACAATGATATCCTGCGGATACGGATTGTCTGACATGGTGTAAATCATCGAATTATAATCTTCTGATATTTCACTAAAGCCGTAATTGCCAATAACCGATCCGTAAAATAATATTAATAAGTATACTGCAACACATAAAATAATTATGGTTCGCAGGTACATTAACAAAAAGAAAATTGCAGCAAATACAAAAATGAAAATAATAACTCTGTCGAGATTAAAAGCCCATTCGAGATCAATCAGGTTTTGATGCAGTATGATAAATATTGGAATTGTAATAAAAAGACTCAACACAGAAATAATAATCCTATCCCAAGGTGATTTCACCTGTAATTTGGATTTTAATTGTGGAAAGTCAATTTTAGGAAAATTTATCATAAGAGTCAAAAAGCAGTTTTTACAGCGCTTTTACCGTTTCAACAAAAGTACTTTTTTTATCAATAATTCCCAGATCAAATAATTGATTTTGAATTTTGATAAATGCTTTTTCATTTAAATGTTTTTGCGACCATTGCGTTAATTTAAGCCATTCTCTAATATCTTCGGCTTTTTGGTTAAAAAGCTCCGCTAATGTCTTATCGATATTAGGAATCTGCGCAAAATCCTGCGTTGTTTTATTAATAACTTCTAATACTTTTTCGATCACTTTTGGATTCTTTTTCAGGAATTCATCGCGCACTACAATTACAAATGAAGGCCATGGAGTAGGACAGTCGCCAATGCGTCTGAAAATTCCCTGATCAACAAGAGGTTTTGTCATAAAACGTTCCCACATAAAATAATCTGCGGTTCCGTTTGTCAAAGCTTCTACAGCGCCGTCAATCGTATTAATAATTTCAAACTGAAGATCATCTGTTTTCCAGCCTTGTTCGTTTGCATTTACATAAGCCATTAACTGCGATCCCGAACCAATGCGCGAAATAGCTGCTTTTGTATTATGCAGGTCTTTTACGGTTTCATAATTAGATTTTGCGGCAACGTGAATTCCCCAAATTAATGGTGACTGCACGTAAATCTGAACAATTTTGCTGGGATTTCCTTCTGTTATGTCTTTTACGATTCCTTCCGTTAAAATAACCGCCATATCTGTTTCGCCGCTGCGTAACATCTGGCACATTTTTCCGGTGCCTTCAGGAACATTTTTCCATTGCAAATCGATGTTCTCTGCTTCGAATTCGCCATTTTCAATGCATAAATGCCATGGCAGATTGAAGTGTTCAGGAACACCCACAATTTTTACAGTTTTCATTATAGTTTAGTTTAAGTTAAGTTTGGTATGCGTATTCTTAAGTTTGTAAGTTTAGTTTTTTAATAAATCTGTCCGGTGTTTATCAGACAAACATGGTTCTGCATATTGAATAATTTCCTGAGCTTCATATTCGTTTAAAACACTTCGCACAATCGAATAATCAACATCGCGCACCACTTCTACAGAAATAAAATTATCATTTAAGCCTTCAGATAAGCAGTTAATTGCTTTTAGTTTTTCTCTAATGATTTCTTTATCAAATCCTTTTTCTAATATGATGACCTGAACAATTGAATTTCCGGAATTTTCAATTGTTTCTTTGTACACCAAACGTTTTTCATCTTCATCAAATTCGGCATAAAACAAATCATCTGTGGCAATTAAGGGACCAAAAAACGGAATATTATCTAATTTAAACAGCCCTTTTTCCAGGTTTACAATTTCTGCCCACATGGTTTCTGAAACCGTTTCTTCGAGATAATCGCTATAATATTTAAATAATATTTTTTTGTGTGTTTCCTGCATTATTCTATTTCGTTTATTACTGCTTTTAAAGGTGATATTACTATACGATAACCGTCAGGGTCCTGAATCATTTTTCCGTTTTCATTCCAAAAAGGATTGGCTGCAGTTATGGTTGAAATATTTTTATGTATAAGCTTATTTATTAGTTCATTATAATCTGTAATTGATTTTGGGTAAAGCACAATTACATCATCTTCGTCAAAAGAATGATTCGCTTTTGTATTTGATTTTGTAAATTCAAAATGCCAGTCTAAACCTGATTTGCCAATAAATATGCCGTCGTAATTATTATGGTTCTGAAAATCTCCCAATCGTTCAAAACCAAGAATATCTACATAAAAGGCTTCTATTTTTTCTAAATCATCGGTATGTCGTGCCACTCTCAAAAACATAATCTAGGATTTTATCTGGTTGATGTGATGCTCTAAATGTTCTACATAATCTGTCATTAGAAATTTTAAATCTATTACAGATGAATCACTCAAAATGATTTTATATTCTAAAGCTTTCTCATCAACAGATTCCATAATTCGCATAATCTGCTTATTTACAGAAAACCATAACTGAGTAAGCTGCTCAATATCCATTTGCTGATATTGATTTAAATTTACTAAATCTATTTGATTATACGGCCTGTGATGATAGGGTTTTTCAAGATAATGAATTTCTGTAAACCGAACCAGATTATGAATGGCAGAATCTGTTAAATGCCCTAAAATCTCTTTTTTAGACCATTTTCCCAAAGGTTTAAATTCTAATGCTTCTTTACTCATTTTTGGAATAGAAGAAGCATTTTCATTCAATAACTGTTCAAATTTAAGAATAGAATCCTGCATTACTTAATTACCTGCCAGTTTGTTTAATGTATAACTTATTAATTCGTCAACAGCTTTATAAGGATCTTCGCTGAATGTTCCGGAAGCACGATTGGCAATAATGGCATTTAATGACAATGCATTATGACCTAAAAGTGATGAAAGTCCGTAAATAGCCGCTGTTTCCATTTCTAAGTTCGTGATTCGATTACCATTAAAATCAAAATTATCCATTTTACTGTTTAATTCTTCATCCTGAATATTTAATCGTAAAACACGTCCCTGCGGACCGTAAAATCCTCCGGCTGTAGCAGTAATTCCTTTAAAAATTTTATCGGATTCGATTAATTTTTCAAGTTTTTCAGAGCAGGCAATTACATACGGTTTTCCTTTTCTTATATCCCAGTTTGTATGTGTTACAAAAGCATCTTCAAGGGCAATATTCGAAACTTTGTCGATTAAATAGGAGCGAAGCATATTATCTAATCCAAGTCCGAATTTTGACATTACAAAGCTGTCTACCGGAATATCTTCCTGAAGCGAGCCCGACGTTCCAATTCTGATAATGTTTAGAGAAGTTAATTTTTCTTTTGGCTGACGTGTTTGTAAATCAATATTTACCAGCGCATCTAATTCGTTTATAACAATATCAATATTGTCAGGACCAATTCCGGTTGACATTACAGAGATTCTTTTGCCTTTGTAAATTCCGGTTTGGGTTTTAAATTCTCTTTTTTGTGTCGAATATTCGATAGAATCAAAAAACTGAGTGATTTTTTCTACTCTGTTTTGGTCTCCAACAAAAATTATATCGTGTGCAATATGTTCAGGACGAAGATTTAAGTGGTAAACACTCCCATCCGGATTAAGTATTAATTCTGATTCTTTTATCATTTTTTTAAGTTGCTAAGTTTCTAAGGAACTAAGGTTCAAAATTTTTTTTGTACGTTTTTCACATCCCAAATTGGAATTTGGAATTTAGAACTTGATTTTTAAAGTTTTTATCCGCCTACACGTTTGGTTTTAAATCCTTTTTCTTTTAAAATAGCCATTATTTTATCACGGTAATCACCCTGAATTATAATAGAATCATCTTTAAAAGTACCGCCAACGCTTAGTTTGGTTTTTATTTCTTTGGCTAAAACTTTAAAATCTTCGTCGCTTCCTTCATAACCTTCAATTATAGTAGTTGGTTTTCCTTTTCGTTTTTCAAATTTACAGATCATAGGTTCTTTCTGTACATACAAAACGTGATCTTGTTCCTGAATTTGCTCAGGTTCATTTGATTCTTCATGATCAGGAAACAAGTTTTTTAATTGATCTTTTAAGTCCATATTTTTATTAAATTCCAATATTTAAAAATACATAAAAATTAAATTCCAAATCCCAAAAAATAAGTTATTTGGAATTTGGAATTTTTATTAATTGAGAATTAAGTATTTATTTTTTAATTAACCCTAATTCTACTAAACGTTCATGTAAAAACTCTCCAGCCGAAATATCTTCATATTTTTTAGGATTTTCTTCATCAATACAGTTTTCAAGGCAGTCTAAACGCATATCGCTTACCGGGTGCATGAAAAAAGGAATCGAATAACGAGAAGTTCCCCATAATTCTCTTGGCGGGTTTACAACCTGATGAATTGTTGATTTAAGCTTGTTGTTAGTATGTCTGGATAACATATCACCAACATTAATTACTAATTCATCATCAGCTGCAATAGCATCAATCCAGTCGCCGTTATGGTTTTGAACCTGAAGACCTTTACCCTGAGCACCCATCAATAAAGTAATTAAATTGATATCGCCGTGTGCTGCTGCACGAATTGCGTTTTCTGGTTCAGAAGTAATAGGAGGGTAGTGAATTGGTCTTAAAATTGAGTTTCCTTCTTTTGCATATTCATCAAAATAAAACTCATCTAAACCTAGATGTAAAGCCAAAGCTCTCAATACATAAACTCCGGTTTTTTCAAGCATTTGATAAGCTTCTTTTCCAACCGCATTAAAACGAGGAAGTTCTTTAACTTCTACGTTATCAGGATATTCTGAAGCCCATTTTGAATCCTTGTTAACATACTGTCCAAAATGCCAGAATTCTTTTAAATCTCCCTCTTTACGGCCTTTAGCATGTTCTTTTCCAAAAGATACATAACCTCTTTGTCCGCCAATTCCGGGAATTTCATAATTATGCTTAGTTTCTATTGGCAAGGCGAAAAATTTTCTAATTTCACCATAAAGTTCGTCTACCAACTGATCATCTAAGAAATGACCTTTTAAGGCAACGAAGCCAATGTTTTCAAATGCACTGCCGATTTCATTTACAAATTTTTGTTTACGTTTCGGGTCGTCCGAAAGGAAATCACGTAAGTCTACACTAGGAATGTTTTGCATACTTTACATTTTTATTTAAGAAAAAGGTATAACCCTTCAAAACAAAGGTAAATAATATTTTAGATTTGAATTTTAAATCTTACAGGAAAATTGAAAAAATAAAACTAAAACTATCAAAATTGTTTCATTTTTTTATCTTTGATAAAAACTAAACTCACTTAACCAATGATCTTTTACAGACAGAATCTTACTGATGAAAAATTATTAGACTTATATAAAAAAATATTAAAACCCCGCCTTATCGAAGAAAAAATGCTCATTTTAATTCGACAGGGAAAAGTTTCAAAATGGTTTTCCGGAATAGGACAGGAAGCCATTTCGGTGGGCGTTACTTCTGTTTTGGATGATTCTGAATATGTATTGCCAATGCACCGAAACCTGGGCGTTTTTACGACCAGAAACATTCCTCTGCACCGACTTTTTTCGCAATGGCAGGGAAAAGCCAATGGTTTTACCAAAGGACGCGACAGAAGTTTTCATTTTGGAACTCAGGAGTACAATATTATTGGTATGATTTCGCATTTGGGTCCGCAGTTAGGAATTGCTGACGGAATTGCTTTAGCAGATAAATTACAGGATAATAAAAAAATTACAGCCGTTTTTACCGGAGAAGGAGCGACCAGCGAAGGTGATTTTCATGAAGCGCTGAATATTGCTGCTGTTTGGAAACTTCCGGTAATGTTTATTATTGAAAATAATGGCTACGGGCTTTCTACACCAACAAATGAGCAGTATTTATGCGAAAATCTGGCAGATAAAGGAATTGGGTACGGTATTGAAAGCTGGATTATAGACGGAAATAATATTGTAGAAGTTTATAATAAATTATCTCAGTTAAAAGAAGAAATGATTGCTGATCCGCATCCTGTTTTACTGGAATTTAAAACGTTCAGAATGCGCGGACACGAAGAGGCGAGCGGTACTAAATATGTTCCTCAGGAATTAATGGATCAGTGGGAACTTAGAGATCCTGTTACCAATTACAAAAAATATTTAACCGAAATTGGAATTCTTACCGAAGAACTTGACGAGAAATTTCGTTCTGAAATAAAACAGGAAATCGATGAAAACTGGGCAATGGCAAATGCCGAACCAGAAATCGAACCAACTTACAGCGGTGAATTAGATGATGTTTACAAACCATTTCATTATGAAGAATATACACATAATTCTGATTTAAAAAATATTCGGTTTATTGATGCCATTCGCAACAGTTTAGAGCAATCTATGTGGCGTCATAAAAATCTGGTAATTATGGGGCAGGATATTGCGGAATATGGTGGTGCTTTTAAAATTACAGAAGGTTTTGTAGATGCTTTTGGTAAAGGCAGAGTACGAAATACACCTATTTGCGAAAGTGCCGTTGTTTCGACAGGAATGGGATTATCTATAAACGGATACAAAGCAATTGTAGAAATGCAGTTTGCTGATTTCGTTTCAACAGGTTTTAATCCAATTGTCAATTTATTAGCAAAATCACACTATCGTTGGGGCGAAAATGCCGATGTTGTAGTTCGTATGCCTTGTGGAGGCGGAACTCAGGCAGGACCTTTCCATTCGCAGACAAACGAAGCCTGGTTTACAAAAACTCCGGGATTAAAAGTAGTTTATCCGGCATTTCCTTATGATGCAAAAGGTTTATTAAATACAGCGGTTAACGACCCAAATCCGGTGTTATTTTTTGAACATAAATTATTATACAGAAGTATTTATCAGGATGTTCCAACAGATTATTACACGATTCCGTTTGGAAAAGCAGCTTTAATAAAAGAAGGTAAAGATGTCACCATTATTGCTTTTGGAGCTCCAGTTCACTGGGCTTTAGACACATTAGGAAAACATCCTGAAATTGAGGCTGACTTAATCGATTTAAGAACTTTACAGCCACTTGATATTGACACAATTTTTGCTTCGGTTAAAAAAACAGGAAAAGCCATAATATATCAGGAAGACACTATGTTTGGCGGAATTGCCAGCGATATTTCGGCTTTAATTATGGAAAATTGTTTTGAATATCTGGATGCTCCGGTAAAAAGAGTGGCAAGTTTAGATTCGCCAATTCCGTTTACAAAAGCTTTGGAAGATCAGTTTTTACCTAGAGACAGGTTTGAAGAAACTTTGTTAGAGCTATTGAAATATTGAAGGTTCTAAGTTACTGAGATACTAAGGTTCTAAGATTTAAGTTTAAACTTATAATTTTAGAACCTTTTTAATATGTCTTACCAGTTTCACTAGATAAAATATGAATAATTATTGAATCTAAAAATTCTAAATTCTGATCTTCAATAAGTAAAATTATTTTTAAAGGAGTTTTCCAAAGAGTATTCTTTACATCAGCAATCTTCTTTTTATTTAAAAAATAAGAATAATTCCAGTTTAAAGAGATAAACCTCTCTTCATACTTTTTAATTAGATTTCGATTTTTATCGAGATAAATATTACTTTCATTAATTCTTTTTATATCAAACGCATCAACTGTTTGCTCAAATTGAATTTGATGAGATGAATCCATAAAAAAACCTCCAATTTTTACCTTTAGTATAAGTTCATTATTGTGATTAAATATACTTACAATCCTATTTAGCCAATTATTTTTGAAGGTCGAAGAATAATACAATTCATTTTCTTTGTAAACAAACAAACTCCGTTTACTATTTTCTACAATTTCTATTTTCATGCAAATATTTAAGTAAATATAGGTTTCTTTCTGAAACATCCAATCTAGTAACTTGAAATGATAAAATTTCGGATTTAAAATCTTTTTAAAACTTTTCTATCTAAAAAAATATCTTTCCATATTTCTATTTTATAAAAATCTTCTGGATTTTCAGAATAAGCAGATTCTAAATTCTTGAAATAAACCCGAACTCTGTAAATTCCTATTTCAATTTTTTCTTCTAAAACAAGATTTGAAAATGGACAGTCATTAATTTGTAAAAAGCCTGTTTTTATTTCTAAAGATGCTTCTACAACATGATCAAAATCGCTGAAGTCTGAAATCAAACTTTTAGAGTTCAAAATTTCGAGTTCACATTTTACTATTCCTTCGCTGTTTTCTATGGAAATGCCTAAAATTCCTTTTTCTACAGCAAGTTTATCATTCAAGGCTTCATCTGACCAAAAATCTTCGCTACCAGTATCTCCTTCATCTTTATCATTCAAATAGAATTAACCGTAATCTGTTGTAAAATTTAAACTAAACTTCATTTAAAATTTTATTTTTTTTATTCTTATTCTAAGAAAAATCAGAACCTTAGAAGCTTTATTTAGCCTCTACTTCAAACAATTGCACTTGATTCTTCAATCTTTCAATTAATAAATTCATCATGCGTTTATTCAAATCTGATGAATTTTGAATATACGTATTGTATTCTTCTACTGTAAAAAGTGCCATGATGATTCCTTTTAAAGAATTTCGGAACTTGATATCTTTTTGAATTGAGTTTTCGATTGTCTGTAGTTTCTTTTCAACCGAATACGAGTAAAAATCAGCTTTGTTTTTATTTACGTAATTAATAAATACTGCCACAAATAAGTCGTTCTGCAGTTTTAAAATCGGCCTGATCGTCTGGTTTTGGAAGATCTCATCTGGTGAAGATTGAGCACTTACGGTTCCTAAAGTTTCGCCTCTGAATTCTCTTAAAAAAGTATCTCTATCTGCCATGTTTTTTATTTAAATTTAAGAAAAAATAAAATAGAAAAAAATCTATTTTTGTTTTAATAACTAAAAAACTTAAATTCTATAAGCCTTTAAGTTTTCTATAAACAAACTTAAACGGCTTGTTAGCTTTTAAAAGATTAACAATGAACAAATTATCTTTTATTCTTATCATAACAATTTTGATTTCTGTAATTTCTTGTAATTCAAAAGAAGGGAATTACAAAGAAGTACACTATCAAGCCATAAGCGGAAACGACACGGCGGTTATTGCTTTAAAAATCAGCGACAAACGTTTTTACGGACGTTATGAAATTTCGTATTATAAATTCGGAAAAGATTCTGGCGATGTTCGTGGTGATATAAAAGGTGATACTTTAAGAGGTGATTTTCATTATATTTCAAATGGAGGAAGCTGGAAAAGGATTCCATTAGCATTACTAAAAAAAGATGACAAGCTTATTCAGGGCAGCGGTATTATAGGTACTTATATGAGTCTGCCATGTTTTCTTCCCGGCACGCTTTCTTATAAAGAACCCAAGTTCGTTTTTGAAGAAACGAAGTAGTTTTAAAAAATAGTTTCATGTTTCACGTTTCAAGTTTCAGGTTGTTGCAGAACGTAAAGTTTACAACTTGAAACTTGAAACGTGAAACTCTTGAAACAAAAAAAACTTACCTGTCAAAACGCCCAATCTGCGATGGCAGTTCGAATATTTCAAGATCGAAATAAATAACAGAAGCCATAACATGATCGAAAATATCCGACATTATATATTCGTAATTCGCCCAGCGTTTATCGCTTGAGAAAACATAAATTTCTAACGGAACTCCGTGTGCTGTAGACTGCAGCTGACGGCACATAATATGCATATTTTTATTTAATCCAGGATGATCTAATAAATACTGCATAATGTATTTTCGAAACATACCTAAATTGGTCATATTACGACCGTTAAGCAATAACGATTTATCAATTCCCCGAACTTCATTATACTTCTCAATTTCGGCTTGTCTAGTTTCAATATAAGAGGTAATCAATTGAATACCTTTCATGTGATTTAAATCATCATTGTTCAGAAAACGAATACTGCTGCTTTTTATTAAAACGTGTCTTTTAATACGTCTTCCGTCTGATTTTTGCATACCGCGCCAGTTCTGAAAAGAATCAGAACTTAAAGCATAAGTAGGGATGGTGGTAATGGTATTATCAAAATTTCGAACTTTTACCGTCGTAAGGTTAATTTCGATTACATCACCATCAGCACCAAATTTATCCATCGTAATCCAATCGCCAATACGAACCATGTCGTTTATGGCAACCTGAACACTCGAAACAAATCCAAGAATAGTATCTCTGAAAATCAAGATAATAATCGCCGAAAGTGTTCCTAAAATGGTTAATAATTCGCCTTTTTTAATTCCGAACAAAGTTGAAATAATCATCGCCACTCCAAAAATCCAGAGCACGATCATAATCACCTGAACAAAACTGTCGATTGGTTTATCGCTGTATTCCGGTTTTTGTTTTAAATAATCACGCAGGGCATTAAAAATGGTTCTGATAATCCATAAACTAATCAGAACAATGTAAATACCTACGATTTTTCCAAAGAGTAATTCCCAGTATTCATATTTATCAAGAATTACCGGAACAGCCTTATAAATAAAGAAAAACGGAATTAAATAGGCTGTGTATTTTGTGGTTTTGTTGTGAATTAAATAATCATCAAATTTGGTTTTGGTGCGCTGCGCAAAAACTGCAGTAAGCGTAACCAGAACAAATTTAGCGACATAATAAATTGCGTACGCCAAAACCAGCATAACAGCAATATTAATAACAAGACTGATGTATGACGCAAAATTGCGATTCATACCCCAGTCTCTAAAAAGCGGATATAAAAAATTAAATATTTTATCCAAAAGTTTATGCATTTGCTTTAGTTTCTAAATACTTTTTCTCGATGTAGAAAGTTCCAAACGGAATTAAAGAAGCAATTAGTATGATAGCAAAAGTTTTAAAATCCCAGTTTTGAGATTTTTTAAGCAAAAAAGCCAAAAGAATATAACCTATAAAAAGAACTCCGTGTGTCATTCCTAATGGTCGTAATAATGTATGATAAAGTTCAGGATTGTTAGTTTTAATAATAAGCATATTAGCAAATAAAACTAAATACGAAATTCCTTCTAAAATAGCGGTAACTTTGAAAATCTTAAGCATGTAAATGATTTTTGAGATTATTGCCGGCAAAATTAAGTATTATGGTTGGTTTTTAAGTTATGTGTCAGGAAAGTAATTTATTTTTGTATTCTTAATCTTTGATAATGAGCAAACGCGATTTAAAAAAATATTTGGCCCAATTAAGTAAGGAACAGCTCGAAGAACAGCTTATTGAACTGTACGAAAAATTCAGCACTGTAAAAGTGTATTATGACTTTGTTTTTAACCCAAAAGAAGACAAACTGCTGCAGGAATCTAAAGTGAAAATTTCACACGAATATTTTCCGGTAAAAAAGCCCAACGCAAAATGGCGCCCGAGAGCAAAAATGCGTCGTTCTGTAGCGCAAAAAATCATTAAACATTTTATTTCTTTAGGTGTTGACTCGTTTATTATTGCTGATTTGATGTTTTATAACATCGAAATAGCACAAACGTATTCGTCAAATAACTTTATTAAGCAGGAATTATTCTACAAAAGCATGTTTAATTCGTTTGAACAAGCAGTAAATTTTGTCATTTCTAATGGAATTTTAACTGAATTTAAAGCAAGAATTGAAGCAGTTTATGAGCAGACTTTGCAGCAAAAATGGAAAAACAGGTATGATTTTGAAGCAATTTTAGATAAAATAGACTTTTAAAAACACTTCCTATAAAAAATCTTATTTTAAAAAAAACATTTATTTTAGGTTAAATTACGATGAATAACTGTTTTTTGTGTGTATTTTTGCAAAAATCCAAAAACAAACAATGTCTCAAAACACTTTAGAAATAGAAAGAGAAGAGAAAAAAGAACTTTATGCATACCAAAAAGGCGATATTGATGCCATTTTTGACCGCTTAGACAATGCTCCTCAAAAACATCACTTATTGTATCAATTACCTACTGGTGGCGGGAAAACTGTAATTTTCTCAGAAATTGTGCGTCGTTATTTATCAAATAACGATAAAAAAGTGGTGGTTTTAACACACCGAATCGAGCTTTGCAAACAAACATCAAAAATGCTGAAAGGCTTTGGCGTAAGCAATAAAATAATCAATAGTAAGGTAAAAGAACTTCCTGATCAAAACGATTATTCTTGTTTTGTGGCAATGGTCGAGACTTTAAAAAACCGTATTAATGATGAAAAACTTCATCTGGACAATATTGGTTTAGTGATTATTGATGAGGCGCATTACAATTCATTCAGAAAATTATTGAACTCGTTTAAAAATGCTTTCATTTTAGGAGTTACAGCAACACCGCTGAGTTCTAATATCAAATTACCAATGCACCAGAGTTACGATGAACTTATCGTAGGAGATACTATTGGTTCATTAATAGACAAAGGATTTTTGGCCAGAGCAACAACATATAGTTATGATGTTGGTCTGACTTCATTAAAAGTAGGTATCAATGGAGATTATACAGTTAAATCTTCAGATGATTTATATACCAATACCATGATGCAGGAAAAACTGCTTCATGCATACACAGAACGTTCTTTAGGAAAAAAGACCTTAATTTTTAATAACGGTATTCATACTTCGTTATACGTTTACGATACGTTTAGAGAAGCAGGTTACGATATTAGACACCTTGATAACACAAGCAGTTCTGAAGAGCGTAAAGATATTTTGCAATGGTTTAAGAAAACGCCTGATGCAATTTTAACTTCTGTGGGAATCTTAACGACAGGTTTTGATGAGCCTACCGTTGAGACTATCATCTTAAACAGAGCAACAAAATCGTTAACTTTATATTTCCAGATGATTGGTCGTGGATCTCGTAAATTACCTGGTAAAGACGAGTTTACAGTTATTGATTTAGGTAACAATGCCGCACGTTTTGGTTTATGGAGCGATCCGGTAAACTGGCAGCATATTTTTAAATCTCCTGAGTTTTATCTTGAAAATCTTAGAGATGATACCGAAATCGAAATGTATTTTAAATACAGCATGCCGCCAGAATTACGAGCGAAATTCAGTAAAACTGCCGATGTTACTTTTGATGTAGATGAAGAACACAAGCTGGCTATAAAACAAAATTTACGTTCTAAAATTGTTTTAGATAAATCATTAGAACAGCATGCGGCAATGTGCGTGGATAATGCCGAATTACTGCCGGAAGCAAAAGCACTTTCAAGAGAACTTGAAGACGATATTGAAGATCGTATTAAACGTTTTGCAAAATGCTTAAGCCAATGCAGTAAAAACTATCGCGAATGGCTTTTAGATGATTATAAGCAAAGACTAACCTTATTAATAGGTAAAAAGTACCGCGAAAAAATCATGAACGAACCAGATTGATAAAAGGTTTAAAAGTTTCAGATTTCATGTTTCAAGTTATTGAAATCTGAATAATATAATTACAAGGAGGAATTACATTGAGAATAATTAAATCTAATGTAATTTCTCCTTTTAAACTTAATGGAGTTTCTGTGCAACTTGAAACATGAAACCTCAAACAAAAAAACAAAAACTATGTCTAAACAATTTGCAGCATTAGGACTTTCAGAACCAATTTTAAAAGCTTTAAGCGAATTAAATATTGTTGAACCTACTGAAATTCAGCAAAAAACAATTTCGCTTTTATTATCTGAATCACATGATGTTGTAGGTTTAGCCAAAACGGGAACCGGAAAAACAGCCGCTTTCGGACTTCCGTTATTGCAGTTAATTAATACCAAATCAACAGCAGTTCAGGCCGTTATTCTTGTACCAACAAGAGAATTAGGACATCAGATTTTTAGAAATTTAGAAGATTTTTCAAAATATATTCCCAATATTTCAATCGCAGCAACCTGCGGCGGAATCCCGATAAAACCTCAAATTGAGCGACTTACTTCGCCAACACATATTATTGTTGCCACTCCGGGACGATTAGTTGATTTGATTCAAAGAAATGCAGTCGATTTAAAACAAACGCAATATTTAGTTTTAGACGAGGCAGATGAAATGGTTTCAATTCTTAAAGAAAGTCTGGATGAAATTTTAGCAGAAATTCCTAAAAAACGTCGTACTTTATTATTTTCAGCCACTTTGCCCGGAACTATAAAACAACTGGTTCAAAACTATTTGAATAAAAATGTAGTTCAGGTAAGTGCTAATATGGAAGTGGTAGGAAATGAAGGAATTGACCACGAATATATTGTGGTAGATCCTATTGAAAAACTCGATGTTTTAATGCATTTTTTAAACTCAAGAGAAGGCGAAAGAGGTATTATTTTCTGTAAAACAAAAGCTGCCGTAAACAAATTAGCTAAAAATCTGGCTATAAACCGTTTTTCATCCGGAGCAATTCACGGAAGTTTAACGCAGGGAATCCGCGACAGAATTATGGAGCAGTTTAGAGAAGGTCATATTAATATTTTGGTTGCAACCGATTTAGCAGCAAGAGGAATCGACGTAAAAGAAATCTCGTATGTTGTAAACTACCATTTACCAGACGCTTACGAAACTTATGTTCACAGAAGCGGAAGAACAGCTAGAGCAGGAGCAAAAGGACTTTCGTTAACTGTTTTACAAGAAGAAGAAGTTTTTGAAATTGCCGATTTTGAAAGAGAACTTGGACTTACATTTTCTAAGTTCCAAAAACCTTCTGCATTAAGTATTGAAGAAAATAACACCCTTTTATGGGCCAAACAAATCTTCAAAACAAAACCAAATCATGATGTTTCAAATGATCTAAAAACTAAAGTAAAAACAGTCTTTCATCATTTAACTAAAGATGAACTAATCGAGAAATTGCTGGCAAATTATATTTTGCAAAACAAAATCGATATAGTTGAAAAACCTGTTAAAAAATTCAAAAACAAATAAAAATGACAATTGTCATTGCATATTAAAGTTGTATATTTATAAGGAATTATTTCATAATCCTACTTAATAAACAACATATATGAACATAGTCATAATAGGAGGTGGTTTTGCCGGAATAAATCTTGCAAAAGAGCTTGTTAACCACCCAGATATACAAGTTACGCTTGTAGATAAGAACAATTATAACTTTTTTCCGCCGCTAATATACCAGGTTGCTACCGCTTTTTTAGAGCCGTCAAGCATCAGTTATCCTTATAGAAAATTTTTCGCAGGCAAAAAAAATCTGCAGTTTCGTTTAGGCGAACTTCAGTCTGTTATTCCTGCCGAAAATAAAATTGTTTTAAACAATGGCGAATTATCATACGACCATCTTGTTTTTGCCACAGGAGCAGAAACCAGCTATTTTGGTATGGAAAACGTAATGAAAAATGCCATTCCGATGAAGACCTTAAATGATGCCATCGAAATGCGTAACACATTACTTAAAAATCTTGAAAAAGCCGCCATTTGTAAGGATATGCGCAAACGCCGTAAACTACTTACGATTGTTGTAGCCGGAGGAGGTCCAACTGGAGTTGAAGTTTCCGGAATGTTTGCCGAAATGAGAAAAAGCATCCTGCTAAAAGAATATCCTGAACTGGATACTTCTGCCAGCAACGTTTATTTGGTTGATGGAGGCGATGCACTTTTGGCTCCAATGAGCAAAGAATCTCAAAAAGATACATATGATGCTCTAACAAAATTAGGAGTTGTAGTAAAACTAAACACCAAAGTTGTTGATTATGTAGATGATACTGTATTTTTTGAAGGCGGAGAAACCATTAAAACCAAAAATTTAATTTGGGCTGCCGGAGTTTCGGCTAAAATTTTCGAAGGAATTCCACAGGAAAGTTACGGTCGCGGCCGAAGAATGGCAACAGACCAATACAATAAAGTGAACGGACTCGAAAATGTTTACGCCATTGGTGATACTGCTATTTTAGCCGGAGATAAAAATTTCCCTAACGGACATCCGCAGGTTGCACAGGTCGCAATACAACAAGGATTAAATCTGGCTAAGAATTTCAAAGCAATGACAAAAAATAAGCCTTTAACACCATTTATGTATAAAGACAAAGGCTCTATGGCTATTATTGGAAAAGCAAAAGCGGTGGTTGATTTACCAAGTCCGAAATGGCATTTCAAAGGATTTTTTGCATGGATTATCTGGTTGTTTATCCACCTGATTTCCTTAATTACATACAGAAACAGATTAAACACATTTTGGAACTGGATGGTCGCATATTTCGCAAGAGATCAATCTCTTAGAATGATCATTAGACCAGATAAAAGATCTCAGGAGAAATAAAAATTCTAAAATATTTAAATTCCAAATTCCATTCAACGGATTGAGATAATACAAAAAAGCCAGAATCTTTGATTCTGGCTTTTTTATTGGAATTTGGAATTTCAAAAATTGGAATTTAAAATCAATTAATGAGCAATGACATTATCACTATCATCAGATATTTCAACTTTATTTTTAATGAATTTCTTCCCGATATTCAAAACTATAAAAGCTATAATGGTTGTAACAGTCATAATAAAAACCATTGGCGCAACAGAATCCTTTACAAAAATTCCAACAGCAAATGAAGCCAAAGATCCTAATCCTAACTGAATAGCACCCATTAACGCAGAAGCACTTCCTGCATTTTTTGCAAACGGGGCCATTGTCAGCCCGGCAGTATTTGGATTTGAAATTCCTAAACAGCCTAAAAACACAAAAAGTATGGCAATAGTTTCATACAATCCTAAAAGATTATTTAATGACAGTACAAGGAAAATTACAGCAACAACAGATTGTAAAATCAATGCTCCAAAAATCATTTGTTCGCTCGAAAATTTCTTTAGTAAAACTGAATTTAACTGACTTGAACCTATAAAACTAACTGACATAAAAGCAAAAATCCATCCGTATGTTTTAGCATCAACATGGTAAATATCCATAAAAATAATAGGAGAGGCCGCTACATAAGTAAATAATCCCGAAAAGGCAATTGCACCTGTAAATGCATAAGTATAGAACTGAGGCTCTTTAAGAACCTTTAAAAAGTTCGAAATAATAGGTTTTGGTTTTAAAGATATCGAAGTATCTGGTTTGTAACTATTTGGCAAACCAATTTGAGCTGCTAATAAAATCGCAATTCCCATACACATTAAAATAAAGAACACAGTATGCCAGCCATAATCTTCTGTAACATAACCGCCAATAGTTGGTGCCAGCATTGGCGAAAGCCCAAGAACAAGCATTAAAAGCGAAAACACTTTTGGAATATCTTTTACAGGAAATAAATCACGAACCATTGCTACAGAAGCAACTGTGGCAGCACAGCTTCCAATAGCCTGAATAAATCGTAAAAGGATAAACATATCAATATCAGCTACATATACACAATCTAAAGAAGCTAAAATGTAAACCATTAATCCAATAAATAAAGGCTTTTTACGTCCAAAACGATCTAATAAAGGACCATAAAGTAATTGTCCGGCAGAAATTCCGATGAAATAACTCGATAAACTCATCGAAACTTTGGCTACCGAAGTATTCAAATCTTTTGCAATACCAGAGAAACCAGGCAGATACATATCAATTGAAAATGGACCAAGAGCGGTTAACGAACCTAAAATGAGAATTAGTTTAATGTATTTTTTTGTTGTCATTTTCTTAAAAATGGGCTTATAATTTTCTGCAAAGATAAAGATTTCGTACCTTGATATAGTATTGAATACATTTAATATCTAGAACAGAACTTAATTAATCTAAAAATTAAAAAATTATGAAGAATTGTATTTTGTTATTAGCCTTTATTTTTACATCGGTTTCATTTGCTCAAACTATTACATCAAAAAAAGAAGATGTAAGTGTTGAACAATATCAATTATTGGAAAAAGTAAATAAACTTTATCCAGACATTACATTAAACAAAACGATAACGAATTTTTATGCTGACGGAAATATTATTGATTCTCAGCAGGAATTTGATTTATCTGGTTCAAAATTTTCAAGTTATAAATTAGGAATTGAACCAGGAAACAAAAAATTGTTATTTGAATACATATCTCCAGAAACCGGAAAAGTTTACGGCGACGTTTCAATTTTTAAAGGAAATGTTGTGCGAACAACGTTTTCTGAAAAAACAGATCAGATTGAAGTTTCACTTAACGGAAAATCCGTTTATTTGAAAAAATTAAAATAATTTTTCAAATATGAGAAATTTAAAGCATCACATATTGTGATGCTTTTTTTATTTAGTAAGTTTTTATTTTGCCTGAATAAGCTTTTCTAACTTATCAATCATTTCCTGTTGCTGCTGTAACATTCGCTCATAAAGTTCTACCATTTTATCAATAGGATTGAAAGTACATTGATAATTCATTGCAACAGGATTGGCGATGGCATTATCTTTAAAATCGCTAAAAGTATTAGAAACAATATTTATTACTGAATCTTCATCAAAATTCTCAATAGCTTGAACAGGCACTTTAAGAATTTTAGCAACTTGGTCCAAAATATCATTTTCAATCAATTCTTTTTGCTCCAAAAGAGAGATTTTCTTCTGATTCCAATCTTCACCTAATTCATAAGCAAGTACTTCTTGCTTAATTCCCAACATTTCACGGAAACGCTTTATATTTCGACCTTGATGTATTTTCTTGTCTGTCATATTGATATGTATGATAAATGTCAAATATAGGATTTTTACTTAAAATAATTAAGACATATTTTTTCATTTTTATTTAATTCTATCAAAAACATCCAATATATCACTAAGCCAAAAATCCGTTATTTGAAAAATTATTTCATTTTTTTTCAAATATGAGAAATTTGACACACTATAAAAATTCAGATTATTTCAGAATATAATTGTTTGATATACGGCCAAGCTGAAAATCCAATATTCAAGAAAAATAAATTTATTTTTTCAAATACGGCAAAATGAGCAAATAGTCAAATATGGGAATTTGAATCATTTTAAATTCTTCAGATTATTTCACAATATAATTGTTTGATATACGGCCAAGCTGAAAATCCAATATTCAAGAAAAATAAATTTATTTTTTCAAATACAGCAAAATGAGCAAATGGTCAAATATGGGAATTTGAATCATTTTAAAATCTTCAGATTATTTCAGATTAAAATTATGTTATATACTGGTAAGCTGAAAATTCAATATTTGAGAAAAATAATTTTATTTTTTCAAATACAGCAAAATTGAACAAACGTACATACGTTGAATTTTATAAAAAAGCAAACGCGATAATAGAGATGAGAATTAGTTATTTAAAAAATTAAAATATTTTTCTGAATTATGATAAATATGAAACAATACGATTAAGAAAGAGAAAGATCTGATTAAACGTTTACAAACGGATAATCCGTCATGGCGACCTCTATCAAACATATATGCTTTTGACCTATAATTTATATTATGTAAAATAGAAATTATTAGAAATTTCCTTCCGCTAAATCAATCTGCAATATTTTACACTCATACTTCTCTTATCAAAAAACTGATAAGAATGTTCTTGAGAATAAATATTTTGAATTAAATCAATACGTAAAACTGATTTTGTAAATTAAACTAAATCAAATAATTATTCAAAAATAAAACTTCAAAAAGCATTTTAAAGCCTTGAATTCATTAATTCTTAACATTTCTTTAAAATAATCAGATTCTAATCAAGATGCTTTCATTGTAAGACATTATTTTACTATTTTTACATTGAATATTTTTAAAATATTATCCACATATATGAATACAATTGCTGAGCATATTGCAGATTTTTTAAAAGAATACCCGCCGTTTGATAATTTAACCTTTCAGGAATTATCAGATATTGCTACAAATATTCGTGTTATCAATTTAGAAAAACATGCAGTATTGTTTCAAAATAACGATCCTTTGCACGACAGTTTTTATGTTGTGGCTTCTGGTGTTATTAATTTAACTACTATTGCCGATGCCGAGGAAACAATTATTAATAAATGCCATGAAGGAGATATTTTTGGTCTGCGTCCGTTTTTTGCCAAAAATAACTATATGATGACGGCTAAAGCTCGTGAAGAAAGTATTATTTATGCTATTCCTATCGCGGTTTTTAGACCTTTTGTAGCCAATAATTCTGATGTATTAAACTTTTTACTGGAAAGTTTTGCCATAAATTCAAGACACACAAAAGATAATGCACGTTCTAATGGTAAATTAGATGTAGATAATGTTTTTATTGACCAACAGTCTGAAATACAATTCATTCAGTCGCTTACCTATAATAATTCTCCTTTAACGACAGAATCACATCATATTGTAAAAGACGTTGCTCTTTTAATGACTGAATCAATGGTTGATAATATCGTGGTTTGCGAAAAAAATCATCCAATTGGTATTGTAACTCATGCCGATTTAGCTTCTAAAATTGCTACAGGACGTTATCCTATTACTGAAACTATAGATAAGATTATGTCTTCTCCGGTTGTAACTGTAATAGAAAATGTTTCACTTGCCGAAGCGCAGCTTTTAATGCTTAAACATAATGTGTCTCACCTTTGTGTTACTAAAGACGGTACAAGCAAATCATCTGTAAAAGGGATTATTTCAGAACACGATCTTGTTGTAGCTCAAGCTAGTAACCCTGGTGTTTTAATTAAAGAAATTAAGCGTTCGCAATTACCAAAAGATTTAAAACAAATACGTGATCGTTTATCTGATTTGATTCAAAATTCAATTCAAAAAAATATCCCAATCTCTCACGTCAGCAATATTGCCAGCGAAATTAATCTGGCTATCATTAAACGTGCTGTCGAATTATCTATTTTAGATTTAGGCTCCCCTCCTGCCAGATTTGCATGGTTAAGCATTGGAAGTCAAGGGCGTAAGGAACAGCTTTTATTGACTGATCAGGATAGTATTTTAGTTTTTGAAGATGTTGCTCCTGAAAAATATCGTGAAGTAAAAGATTATTTTTTAAGACTGGCAAAAAGAACAACTGCCATTCTGGAAAAAGTGGGTTACGAATACTGTCCTAACGGACACATGGGAAGCAATATGCTTTGGTGTAAATCATTGAGTGACTGGACAAAACAATACAACAGCTGGATGAATACTCCAGGTGAAAACAGCAATGACTTAAGCAGTATTTTCTTTGATTATGAGATCGTTATTGGCGAACCAAAAATTGAAGAAGTTATCGAAAATGTAGTTTTCAAAAATGCTGTCAACAATACTTTATTTTTTGATTTCTTAGGAAATGATGCCTTAAAAAGAAATTCTCCTTTGAGTTTCTTCAAAAAGTTTATTGTTGAAGAAGAAGGTCCGCATAAAGATAAATTTGATATTAAAACCCGTGCTTTAATGCCTTTAATAGACAGTGCCAGATTATTAATTTTAAGCGCTAATATAAAAGGAATTAAAAATACGTATTTAAGATTCAAACAATTAGCTATAACAGATTCTAAAAACGCCGAAATATATTTAAGTTGTGCCGAAGCTTTTTTAACGCTTTCAAAGTTTAGAACAATGGAAGGTTTTAAAAATGACGATTCGGGACAATATATCAATTTAAGAGAAATGTCTAAAACAGACAAAGAGAAGTTAAAAAGTGCTTTAACCCCGATGAAAGACCTTGAGGAACTAATTAAGAGTAAATTTCAACTTACACAATTCTCATAAATATGCTAGACTGGATTAAGAACATTAACAAGGATTATCCGGAATTCTGGAAAGATTACTTGACAAAATTAGAAGCCAAACCCAGTAAATATGTGGTTTTGTCTACCGAAACTTCTGGTTTAAATCCCAACAAGGATGTTATTTTATCGCTTGGCGCTTTTTCTGTCATGGATAACAGTATTGTAATCAAAGAGAATTTTGAAGCCGTTTTACTGCAATACAAATTTCTGGAAGACAATGGACTTTCTAATGAGTTTATTATCGAAAGCAAAATGACAAAAATGCCTGAAGCTGAGGCGTTAGAAGCTTTTATAAATTTTTTAGGAAATGCAGTTTTGGTTGGGCATCATATTAATTTTGATATTGAAATGCTAAACGCAGCTCTGGAAAGACTAGATTGCGGCCGACTTAAAAATGAAGCTCTGGATATTGATGTTATGTACAGAAAACTTACCGACATTAATGACAAACAGTTTTCTTTGAACGATTTATGCGAAATTTATAAAATCCCAAAAAGCGACAGAAATTCTTCTGCAGAAGATGCTTATAAAATTGGGCTTTTGTTTTTAAAATTAAAATCCCGATTAAAAATTAAATAAAAAGAAGGCCTCTTAATTTTAAGAGGCCTTCTTTTTTATTTAAACGGAAAGAATTTCAAACTAAGAAATTCTCTCTTTCATAATTTGTTCTACAACTTCCGGATTCAATAACGTTGTTGTATCTCCAAAGTTAGAGAAATCTCCTTCTGCAATTTTACGTAAAATTCTACGCATAATTTTTCCTGAACGAGTTTTTGGTAATCCAGAAACAAATTGAATTTTATCTAATTTAGCAATTGGTCCAATGTGGTCAGCAATATACTGGTTGATCTCTTTTGTTAAGTTTTCTTTGTTTCTTACTTCTCCTGTTTCTTTCAGGATAACAAAACCATATAAAGCATTTCCTTTAATATCGTGAGGGAATCCAACAATTGCAGACTCTGCAACAGCCGGATGCTCGTTAATTGCATCTTCAATTGGCGCTGTTCCTAAATTGTGTCCAGAAACAATAACAACATCATCTACTCTACCTGTAATTCTGTAATAACCAACTTCGTCTCTTAATGCACCATCTCCTGTAAAATATTTTCCAGGAAAAGCAGAGAAATACGTTTCTTTATAGCGATCGTGATTATTCCAGATCGTTCTGGCGATACCCGGCCATGGGAATTTAATACACAAACTTCCTACAACTTGGTTTCCTTCAATTTCATTACGTTTTTCATCCATTAAAACTGGCTGAATACCCGGTAATGGCAATGTCGCATAAGTTGGTTTTGTTGGCGTTACAAAAGCAATTGGCGAAATCATGATTCCTCCGGTTTCTGTCTGCCACCAAGTATCTACAACCGGACATCTCTTATCTCCTACGTGGTCATTAAACCAGTGCCAAGCTTCTTCGTTAATTGGTTCTCCAACAGATCCAATAACTTTAAGAGATTTTAAAGGATATTTCTGGATATAATCTAAACTTTCTTTTGCTAACGAACGAATTGCTGTTGGCGCCGTATAGAATTGTGTAATTTTATGTTTTTCGATGATATCCCAAAAACGACTGAAATCAGGATAAGATGGAACTCCTTCAAATATTACTGTTGTAGCACCATTTAATAATGGTCCGTATAATATATATGAGTGCCCTGTAATCCAACCAATATCTGCCGTACACCAGAAAATATCATTTTCTTCATAGCTGAAAACATTTTTAAATGTATAAGCTGTGTAAACCATGTATCCGGCAGTGGTATGAACCATTCCTTTTGGTTTTCCTGTTGATCCTGAAGTATATAGAATAAACAAAGGATCTTCAGCATCCATAATTTCAGCAACACTGTTATCTAAAGCTGCATCTAATAATGGCTGCAACCAAATGTCACGGCCTTCTCTCATGGCAACCTCAGTTTTTGTTCTTTTTACCACTAAAACTTTAGAAACAGACGGGCAAGTTTCAAGAGCCTCGTCTACAATTCCTTTTAGATCAATTGTTTTGTTTCCTCTGTAACCACCATCTGATGTAATTACCATTTTACATTCGCAGTCAATTATTCTCGCTGATAATGCAGATGCCGAGAAACCAGCAAATACCACAGAGTGAATAGCTCCAATTCTGGCACAGGCCAAAACTGCAACTGCTAATTCTGGAATCATTGGCAAATAAATACAAACACGATCTCCTTTGCGAATTCCCTGCTCACGCAATACATTCGCCATTTTTGAGACTCTCTCGTATAATTCGTTGTAACTTATATGTAAAGCTTCTTCAGAAGGATCATTCGGTTCAAAAATAATAGCCGTTTTATCTCCTCTTTTGCTTAAGTGTCTGTCAATACAATTTTTGGTGATGTTAACTTTTGCTTCTGTAAACCATTTTACTTCGGCATCAGCCATATTAAAATCAACAACTTTTTCCCACTGTTGATACCAAGTAAAATTTTCTTCAGCAATTTTTCCCCAAAATTTCCTTGGCTCTCTTATAGACTTATTGTAATGTTTAAAATATTGTTCTAAATTTTCAATTTTATAATAACTCATAGTTTTGTGGAATTTTTTTTATAAATGTATTAAATCTGCTTCTATTCTTAAAATTATTTAATTCATAAATTTTGACAAAAAAAAACACATATTAAAAAAATAAGAGGTTTTTAATGTATTTAATTTAAAAAAAGATTTTTTTACAAAAAAAAGCATATTACAGAAAACCAAAATAATTTTAATAATTATTATTTTTTATTTATATATTGATTTTTTCAACAAGATGATTTTTTCAAATTTTAAGTACACTAAATGTACACTGAACTTCAAACAATAATATACTGCTTTTCATGTTAAAAAACTCAATCATAAGGAATTGATAATTAACATGTTAAATAAGAGAAAAATATTAAAACTTTTCTGTTTAACTACATAATATTATGCAATATTATCTAATTGTTTTAAGAAATTTTGTATTAATTTTACTAAACAACAACGCAATCAACTGTAAATCAGATTGATACATAAAACACTTTTCAATACACTCCCAATTATTTATTCTTTACTCTCCCATTTACTTTTAATACCCGAACTAATTAACTAATTTTTTCATTTCAAAAACAACTATTATGAAACTAAAATTATCTTTTTTATTCGTTTTTATTATTAGTTATGTATGGTCACAAACCATTACTCAAACATTTAACGCGAATGGCACATTTGTAGTACCCACAGGCGTTACCAGTTTAAATGTGAGGGCTTGGGGCGGTGGTGGCGCTGGCGGTGGTTCTCCTGCTGCATCAGGGGTACAGGCTTTTAACGGCGGTGGTGGCGGCGGCGGGGCTTATGTAACTGGTACATTGTCTGTTACTTCAGGCACAACCTTAAATATAATAGTTGCAGCTACAACACCTGGAACTACTGGAGATGGAGCTGCAGGTGGAAATTCGACTATTGAAGGCTATGAATCATCAATTTTGCTGCCGGAGGATTAGGAGGAAAAGCATCAGAAGGTTATTATGAAACTAAACCGGGAGGATTAGGTGGACAAAGTGATGATTCTAATGGAGCTGTCAAGTATAATGGTGAAAATGGAGAAAGCGGCAGATCAGGACTAGTAAGCTTGAAGCTTTATTCGGGCAGCGGTGGCGGTTCACCCTATGGTGGTGTATTAGCTTATCAATTGTATCTGCTTGCTTCAGATGGAAGAGACGGAAATGCTCCCGGAGGAGGCGGTGCCGGAGGAATGAGCAGAAGCCCCAGCGGCGTACACACTGGAGGAGATGGCGCTCACGGGAGAGTGATTATCTCTTATGAAGTTCCTGCATTTGCAGCAAATTCAACTTCAGACAGTATGATTTCAGTTGATTCTGCAAAAAAAGTAATTAATGTCGAGACATTTAATCAAAATATAGACAAAATATTTGTTTATGATTTATCAGGAAATTTAGTTTATAAAAAATCTGACGTTGGAAATTCTAAACATGATATTGAAGGTCTGAAATCTAACAATCAAATTTTGATTGTTAAGGTAACTCTAGATAATAATTTGACTCAAACCAAAAAAATAGTTTATTAATTATATATTTATTTGGCATTTAAAACGATTTTAAAAGAGCAAAAAAGGCATGATAAAACAAATTATCATGCCTTTTTATTTAACAAATTTCAATAACAATTAATTTTGTAATTTCTGCATTACAATACTTTATCTATTTCGAAAATAGCAGCATCTTTATTAATCATAAATAGAAATTCTACAAGTATATTTTTTAGTAAAAAATATACCCCGTTTTCGGGATCAGCTTCACTTAACTAGCTTATTTCATAGAAGTTAAGTGAATGCAACATGCATCTATATCTATTTTCTTAATAAGTGCTTACTAATTCAAAATATTAATTTAAAACATTGATACAGAGCAAATTCCACCTCGTTAATTTGGCGGAAATTCCCAAATTTATTATCCAATTTTTTTCATTGCTGTCATAGACTCACGCAGCCAAGCTCCTACTTCTTCGATAGGGTGCTGACGGATTTCTTTGTTTACAGCAATTAATACTGTATTATCTACACCATTTGATGTTGAAAATGGTTTACCAATAATGTTAGTTTCAACTTTTTTCATGAATTCAGTCAATAATGGCTTACAAGCATGATCAAATAAATAACATCCGTACTCAGCCGTATCAGAAATTACACGGTTCATTTCGAATAATTTCTTTCTAGCGATAGTGTTAGCAATTAATGGTAATTCGTGTAAAGACTCATAGTAAGCTGATTCTTCGATAATTCCTGCTTCAGTCATAGTCTCAAAAGCTAACTCAACACCAGCTTTTACCATAGCAATCATTAATACACCATTGTCAAAATATTCCTGCTCAGAGATTGGAGCTTCTTGTGGAGCTGTTTTTTCGAAGTTAGTTTCTCCTGTTGCCGCTCTCCATTTCAATAAGTTAACATCATCATTAGCCCAGTCAGCCATCATAGTTCTAGAGAATTCTCCAGAAATAATATCATCTTGGTGTTTTTGGAATAACGGACGCATGATATCTTTTAATTCTTCTGCTAATTCGTAAGCTTCAATTTTAGAAGGATTATTTAAACGATCCATCATGTTTGTAATACCACCATGTTTTAAAGCTTCAGTGATAGTTTCCCATCCGTATTGAATTAATTTTGAAGCATAAGCAGCATCGATTCCTTTTTCAACCATTTTATCAAAACATAAAATAGATCCTGTTTGAAGCAATCCGCAAAGAATTGTCTGCTCACCCATTAAATCTGATTTTACTTCTGCTACGAAAGATGATCTTAAAACTCCTGCTTTATGTCCTCCAGTTGCAACAGCGTAAGCTTTTGCCTGATCTAAACCAAATCCGTTTGGATCGTTTTCAGGGTGAACCGCAATAAGTGTTGGTACACCAAATCCTCTTTTGTATTCTTCACGTACTTCAGAACCTGGACATTTAGGAGCACACATAATAACAGTTAAGTCTTTACGAACCTGCATTCCTTCTTCAACAATATTAAATCCGTGAGAATAAGATAAAGTTGCACCTTGTTTCATTAATGGCATAACTGCATTAACAACAGAAGTATGCTGTTTATCCGGAGTAAGGTTACAAACTAAATCAGCAGTTGGAATCAACTCTTCATAAGTACCTACTTTAAATCCATTTTCAGTTGCATTTTTATATGAAGCTCTCTTTTCTGCAATTGCATCTGCACGCAATGCGTAAGAAATATCTAAACCTGAATCTCTCATGTTTAAACCTTGATTCAAACCTTGTGCACCACAGCCTACAATGACAACTTTTTTTCCAGCTAACGCTGCAATTCCGTCTGCAAATTCTGATTGCTCCATAAATTCGCAAACTCCCAGTTGCTCTAATTGTAATCTAAGTGGTAATGTGTTGAAATAATTTGCCATTTTGTTTTAAAATATTAATGAAATGAAATTTAATAATTGACTATTTTTAAATAATTGCGATTTTAAAAACCGCGGTTTAATTTTATTTGAATGTTTCTAATAATGTTGAAATTTCCATTTTTTGTTTAGAAACTGATATTCTGCCAGAACGCACAAACTGCATGATTCCGTAAGGTTTGAACTTTTCATACAACTCTTCGATTTCCTGACGTCTTCCCGATTTTGAAATCACGAAGAAATCTCTAGAAACTGTTACGATTGTCGACTGACTTTCTTTAATAATGTTTTGAATCTGTTTCTCATCAAACAATAAATTTGAAGCGATTTTAAACAAAGCATTTTCTAAGAAAATAGTTTCTTCGTCTGTATGATAAAATGCTTTTATAACTTCAATTTGTTTTTCGATCTGCCCAACAATATTCTGAACCCATTTTTCTGTAGTATTAACTACAATAATAAATCTAGAAACATTTTCTATTTCTGATTCTGAGACATTTAGACTTAATATATTAATGTGACGCTTTAAGAATATTCCCGATATTCTATTTAATAAACCCACATTATTTTCTGAATATACCGATATGGTGAATGTTTTATCTTCCATTTTGTTTTTTAGTTTTATTTGTTTCAAGTTTCACGTTTCAAGTTCTGTTGGGAACGTGAAACCTTAAACCTGAAACCTGAAACTTTTTTCTTAGCTTAATCTAATTTCAGAAACACAGGCTCCCGTTGGAATCATTGGGAAAACGTTATTCTCTTTTTCAATCATAACTTCTAAGAAATAAGAATCTTTTGAAGCCAGCATTTCTGCCACAGCTGCATCAAGATCTTCTCTTTGTGTTACTTTTTTAGATTTAATGTGATATCCTTCTGCAATGGCAACAAAATTTGGATTTGTCATTCTTGTTGAAGCATATCTGTTATCAAAGAATAATTCCTGCCATTGACGTACCATTCCTAAAAACTCATTATTTAGAATAACAATTTTAACTGGTACTTGTGTTTGAAAAATAGTTCCTAATTCCTGAATAGTCATTTGGAATCCACCGTCTCCGATAATAGCAACCACTTCGCGTTCTGGTTTTCCCATTTTCGCTCCAATTGCTGCCGGAAGTGCAAATCCCATTGTTCCTAAACCGCCAGAAGTAATATTACTTTTAGAAGAATTAAATTTTGCATAACGGCACGCAAACATCTGGTGCTGACCAACATCACTTACGATAATTGCATCACCTTTTGAATGTTTGTTAATCATTTCGATAGTTTCTCCCATCGAAATTCCTTTATCTGTACTTGGATTTAATTCGTCTTTTATTACCGTATCAAATTCTATTTGATGTAATTCTTTAAATTCATTATGCCAAGAATCATGAGATTTTTGATCTACTAAAGGTATAAGTGCAGCAAGAGATTCTTTTACGTCGCCTAAAACAGCAATTTCTGTTTTAACGTTTTTATCGATCTCCGCTGGATCAATTTCAAAGTGAATTACTTTTGCCTGTTTTGCATAAGTGCTTAATTTTCCTGTAACACGGTCGTCAAAACGCATTCCCATTGCAATTAATACATCACATTCATTTGTTTTTAAGTTTGGTGCATAATTTCCATGCATTCCAAGCATACCAACATTTAACGGGTGATCTGTAGGAAGTGCAGAAAGTCCTAAAATAGTCCATGCTGCAGGAATTCCTGTTTTTTCTACAAATGCTTTAAACTCTGCTTCTGCCTGACCAAGAATAATTCCTTGCCCAAAAACAATAAGAGGTTTTTTAGCGCTGTTGATTAAAGCTGCAGCTTCGGCAACTTTATCTTGTTTTAATTTCGGAACCGGAACATAACTTCTAATTCCTGTACATTTTTCGTAGCTGAATTCAAATTCATCAAACTGAGCATTTTTAGTAATATCAACTAAAACTGGCCCTGGACGTCCAGAACGAGCGATATAAAATGCTTTTGCCATAATTTCAGGAATTTGAGAAGCCTCTGTAACCTGAAAATTCCATTTGGTAACCGGAGTTGAAATTCCGATAATATCTGTTTCCTGAAATGCATCAGAACCTAATAAATGTCTTCCAACCTGACCTGTAATACAAACCATTGGTGTAGAATCGATTTGTGCATCTGCAATTCCAGTAACTAAATTAGTAGCTCCCGGGCCAGAAGTAGCAATAGCTACCCCTACTTTTCCTGTAGCTCTTGCATAACCTTGAGCCGCGTGGGTTGCACCTTGTTCATGACGAACTAAAACGTGGTGCAATTGATCTTGAAATTTATATAATTCGTCGTAAACCGGCATTATAGCTCCTCCCGGATAACCATAAATTAAATCTACACCTTCTGCTAACAAACATCTTATAACGGCTTCTGCCCCTGATATTTTCATAGTATATTTTTTTTCAATATCAATATCAAAGTTCAATTTCAAAATTCAATGCAATCTCAAAGTTCAATTTTAAATTGACTTTTTATTTATTGCAATTGATTTTTCTTATTGACATTGATATTGATTTTTGATATTGTTATTTTAAATTTTAATTGTCGGTAACGCAACCAGTTGAAGCGCTTGATACCGCTCTGGCATATTTAAGCAAAACTCCTCTATCTACTTTTAAAGGAGGCTGAATCCAACTTGCTTTTCTTTTTGCAAATTCTTCATCAGATATCTTCAGATCGATAGTGTTTTTTACTGCGTCAATAGCAATTATATCGCCATCTTGAACTAGTGCAATTCCACCACCATCATAAGCCTCTGGTGTTACGTGTCCTACCACGAAGCCATGCGAACCTCCAGAGAATCTACCGTCTGTGATTAGAGCACAACTGCTTCCTAATCCAGCTCCGATAATGGCAGATGTAGGTTTCAGCATTTCTGGCATCCCTGGACCACCTTTTGGCCCGCAATACCTGATGACGACTACATTACCTGGTTTAATTTTTCCGGCTTGAAGACCTGGAATTACTTCAAATTCTCCTTCAAAAACTACAGCTGGACCTTCAAAATATTCTCCTTCTTTTCCAGAGATTTTTGCAACAGCTCCTTCAGAAGCAAGGTTTCCGTATAAAACCTGAATATTTCCTGTTGGTTTTAATGCTTTTTGAATTTCATGAATTACTTCTTGTCCGTCTTGTAAATCCGGAGTTTCTGCTAAATTTTCTGCAACTGTTTTTCCTGTTACAGTTAAGCAATCTCCGTGAATCAATCCCACTTTCAATAAATATTTCATTACAGACGGAATTCCACCAACTTCGTGAATATCTTCCATCATGTATTTTCCACTTGGTTTCATGTCTGCCAGAACAGGTGTCCTGTCGTTAATAGCCTGAAAATCATCTAAAGTGATTGTAATACCAACAGAGTGAGCCATTGCGATTAAGTGCATAACTGCATTTGTAGACCCCCCTAAAACTGCTACAATTGTAATAGCATTCTCAAAAGCTTTACGAGTCATGATATCTCTTGGCTTAATATCTTTTTCTAATAAAATTTTGATTGCAGCTCCGGCAGCAGCACATTCTTCTCTTTTTTCCTTACTCAATGCAGGATTCGAAGAACTGTATGGCAAACTCATACCCAAAGCTTCAATTGCAGAAGACATTGTATTTGCTGTGTACATTCCACCGCAAGCACCTGGGCCTGGGCAAGAATTCTGAATTACACCTTTAAAATCTTCTGGAGTAATTTCGTTTCTTACTTTTTTACCTAAAGCTTCAAAAGCAGAAACAATATTTAGTGATTCACCTTTCCACTTTCCTGAGTGAATAGATCCACCGTAAACCATCATCGCTGGGCGGTTTAATCTTCCCATTGCGATTAACGCTCCCGGCATGTTTTTATCACATCCTGGAATTGCAATTAAACCATCGTACCATTGTGCTCCCACAACTGTTTCGATAGAATCTGCAATTACATCTCTAGAAACCAATGAATAACGCATTCCTTCAGTTCCGTTAGAAATACCGTCACTGACACCAATGGTATTAAAAATAAGTCCGACCAGATCTGCATCCCAAACACCTTTTTTAACATCTTTTGCTAAATCGTTCAAGTGCATGTTGCAAGTGTTACCATCGTAACCCATGCTCACAATACCAACTTGTGCTTTTTTCAAATCTTCTTCAGTTAAACCAATTCCGTACAACATCGCTTGCGCCGCAGGCTGTGTTTGATCTTGAGTGATGGTCTTGCTGTACTTATTTAATTCCATTATTGTATTATTTTTTTAATTTTTATTCAAAAAAAAACCTTCCAGTATTTGGAAGGTTTGTAATATAGTTTTTCAATTATATTTATACCATTCCCGCTGCAGATGTGCTAAACACATTGACAACAACGACAGAAGTAATAATAATTGAGATTTGCATTTTTCTATTTTTTAGTGAGACAAAAGTACGGAAACTTTAAGAACTAAAAAAATAAAATCTCAACATTTACAATACTTCTTGTTATTTATTTCATTATTTTAATAAAAAACTTAAACAATTGTCGATTGACCGATGCTAACGTTGTCATTATTAAAATACAACAGATCATCTTTGCTGAAAATAAAGTTAGAAACGAACTCCCCTACTTCATTTGTACCGAATTTTGAATCTGGTTTTAAATCAACAGTAACTACATTAAATTCAATTGCTTTTTTAACTGCGAGAAAAACTACATTCGCTTCTTTAGTTAATCCAAAATGCTCTAATAAAAGTGCCACTGCTAAAATCGAAGCGATCGGATTCGCAATATTTTTTCCTTTTGCCTGCGGATATGATCCGTGAATTGGCTCAAATAATGCGTGTTTTTCTCCTAAAGAAACTGATGGCAATAAACCAATAGATCCTGTAATTACGCTTGCTTCATCAGATAAAATATCTCCGAACAAGTTTTCAGTCAAAATCACGTCAAATTGTTTTGGATTTAAAATTAACTGCATTGCAGCATTGTCTACAAATAAGAAATCTAGCTTTACATCTGGATAATTTTCGCTCACTTTCTGAACTACTTTTCTCCACAATCTTGAAGTTTCCAAAACATTTGCTTTGTCAACAAGAGTCAGCTTTTTACGGCGATTTTGCGCCGATTTAAAAGCTAAATGTGCAATTCTTGTAATTTCTTCTTCTGTATATTCACATAAATCTGAAGCGTGTGTGCCTTCTTCATTCAGCGTTTTAGTTCCGAAATAAGCACCGCCTGTTAATTCTCTGAAAATTGTAAAATCAGCTCCTTCAATAATTTCTTTTTTTAATGGAGAAGATTCAATTAAAGCTTTGTATGGTTTAATCGGACGAATATTAGCAAACAAGCCTAATTCTTTACGAAGTCTTAACAAACCTTGCTCTGGACGAATTTTTGCGCTCGGATTATTATCATATTTCGGATCTCCAATTGCACCAAGCAAAACTGCGTCTGTATTCAAACACAGGTTTAAAGTTTGTTCCGGCAAAGGACTTCCTGTTTTATCAATCGCAACAGCTCCCATCAGTGCGTCTTCAAAAACAAATTCATGATTATAAACTTCCGCAATAGCGTACAATGCTTTTTTAGCTTGTAAAATAACTTCAGGCCCAATTCCATCTCCTGGCAAAACTGCAATTTTCAAATTCATAACGTCTCGTTCTTTATGTATTTAAATCCTTTATTGTTCCTCTTTTTTATTGTTTGTTTTTTTCAACACATAGAATCATAGATTTTGCAAGCTTACAAAGGCGTTTCACTTGTATAAACAAACATAGCTATGTGTTGAAACTAGTTTCTTTTATATTCTTTTACACATTTAAAAACTATGTTTCTATGTGTTAAATTGATTTTATTACTTTACTAAATTAACTTCTAATTAAATCACCTTCGATTTTAGAAGCTTCGATAATTTGGTGAATATCAGAGTCTACAACTTCTTTTTTGATATCAGCAAATTTCAAGAACTCAACATATACAATATCCAATTGTACTTTTGTAAGTTCATAACCAACTTTTTTAGCACGGTAAGCCAATGCTGCTCTACCGCTTCTAGCAGTCAATATAATAGACGATTCATTTACTCCAACTTCAAGAGGATCCATGATTTCGTAAGTTGCTCTGTTTTTAATTACACCATCTTGGTGAATTCCTGAACTGTGTGCAAATGCGTTAGCTCCAACAATTGCTTTGTTTGGCTGCACAATCATCCCCATACTTTCAGAAACTAAACGGCTCATTGCGTTCAATTCTTTTGTATTGATATTGGTATCTAAGTTTAAGTAAGGATGTTGTTTAAAAATCATTACTACTTCTTCAAGCGCTGTGTTTCCAGCTCTTTCGCCAATACCATTAATAGTACATTCTATTTGTCTTGCTCCATTTATAGCACCTGCGATTGAGTTTGCAGTTGCCATTCCTAAATCATTATGACAGTGACATGAAAGGATTACGTTTTCGATTCCTTTTACGTTTTCTTTTAAATATTTAATTTTTGCTCCGTATTCTTCTGGTAAACAATATCCTGTAGTATCAGGAATATTCAATACAGTAGCTCCGGATTTAATAACTTCTTCGCAAACTTTTGCCAAGAAAGCATTGTCTGTTCTACCAGCATCTTCTGCATAAAACTCTACGTCTTCTACATACGATTTTGCGTGTGCAACAGCATATTTTGCTCTAGCAATAATATCTTCTGGTGTTGTTTGTAATTTATGGAGGATATGAGATTCTGACGTTCCGATTCCAGTGTGGATTCTAGGTTTTTTAGCATGTTTTAATGCTGCGGCAGCAACATCAATGTCATTTTTTACGGCTCTTGTCAATCCGCAGACGGTTGCATTCTCAACAATTTTACAAATCTCAGAGACCGATAAAAAATCGCCCGGACTTGACACAGGAAAACCTGCCTCGATGATATCAACTCCCATCTGATCTAGTCGTTCTGCGATAACTAACTTTTGTTTAGTATCTAACTTACATCCTGGAACTTGCTCGCCATCGCGCAAAGTGGTGTCAAAAATTTGAACTTTCTCTCTATTCATATTCATTTATTTAATGTAATTTCACATCTTGATAACAAATATATATTGTACTATCGCAGTACGAAATTCATTTTAATGAAATTATACTGTTCATAACGCAATTTATACCACTATAACAAATTAATTTTCAATAAGTTAAATTATTATTTTTTACAATGGCTAACCATCAAAAAGATTTTTTATTTGTACTAATAAAATCACTTTCTAAATCCGAAAAACGTCAATTTAAAATTTTTGCGAGTCGTTTAGAGACGAGTTCAAACACAAAATTTATTGAATTGTTTAATATTTTGGATAAATCTGAAAACTATGATGAAAAGCTAATTTTAAAAAGTGGCGTGATCCAAAAAGTACAGTTATCTAACTTAAAATCATACTTATACAAGCAGATTTTGGTTAGTATTCGTTTGAATATTCCAAGTCAGAACATTCGTTATCAATTGCGCGAGCAAATGGATTTTGCTGTTATCTTATATAATAAAGGTCTTTATAAGCAAAGTTTAAAGATTCTGGACAAGACTAAACAACAAGCTCTTGAAAATGATGAAAAATATATGGCGTATGAAATTGTAGAATTCGAAAAACTAATCGAATCGCAATATATTACCCGAAGTATTCAAGGCCGCGCCGACGAATTGGTGATTCAGGCAAAAGAATTAAACTACAGAAATACCATTTCGAGTAAATTATCGAATCTTTCGCTTCAATTGTACGGAATCATGCTGAAAACAGGTTACGTAAAAAGTGACGCCGAATACAAGTATATAGACGATTATTTCAACAGACATATTGCAAAACTTGACGAAAGTAAATTTGGTTTCCGCGAAAAGTATTGGTTTTACAATGCTAGTCTTTGGCGAAGCTTCTTAGTTCAGGATTTCTTGGCGAGTTATAAATTTGCTTATAAATGGGTTCAGTTATTTTATGATAATCCAAACATGATTTATCTGAATCCGGTATTTTTCTTGAAAGGAAATCATTACTTCTTAGAATCGCTTTATATGTTAAAGTATAAATCGAATTTCAAGAAATATTTGAATTTATTAGAAGAAACAATTTCTGATCCAAAATTCCCTGTAAACGATAATATTGCTTCATTGTCATTTCTATATGTGTATAATAACAAATTGAATCTTCATATATTAAAAGGAACGTTTGCTGAAAGCGAATATTTAATTCCAGAAATATTAGAAAAACTAAAACTTCACAGTGATCACTTAGACGAACATCACGAAATGTTGTTTTTCTATAAGATTGCTTCTATTTATTTTGGAAATGAAAAATACAATGAATGCATTTTATATTTGGATAAAATCATTAACAACAAAAACTTAACGATGCGCGAAGATTTAATGTGTTTCGCGAGACTTTTATCTTTGATTGCGCATTATGAAATTGGTAAAGATTATTATCTAGAAAATCATCTAAAAAGTACGTATAAGTTCTTGATTAAAATGAATGACTTACACGAAGTTCAAAAAGAGATTATTAAGTTCTTGAGAAATCTAAACAACTTTTATCCTGCTGATATTAAAAATGAATTCAAAAAAATGCATGCACGCTTTGTTGAACTTGAAAAGAATACTTACGAAAAAAGAGCTTTCCTTTATTTAGATATTATTTCGTGGTTAGAAAGTAAAATCGAAAATCGTACTATTGGTGAGATTATTCGAGAAAAAGCAAAGTTGAACAGCCGTTAGTTTAAATTTCAATTTTTAAAATTTCAAATTCCAATAAAAATGGCGTTAAAATTTTATTCTTAACGCCATTTTTGTCATTTCGACGTAAGGAGAAATCGCAATAGTATTTTCGTAAAGAGGATCGCCAATCTTTATAGAGTTTCGAGTGCGATTTCTCCTTACGTCGAAATGACAATATTCGTTAAAATATTAAGAACAAAAAAACCCCAAACTCTAACAATTGGAATTTGGGATTTTTAAAAATTGAAATTTTAAGTTTTATTCTACAATATTAGAAGTCGTAACATAGAAATCTTTATCAACTTCTACTTTTCTATCTTCATTATCTGTTTTAACTGACTGCCATTCTGTTGTTGGTTTCAGCCAGGTTTCAACACCGTTTAATTTCACTCTTACAGGCATATCAAATTTAGCTACACAGTTTGTCCAGTGATATCCAAAAGTTCCGTTTTTAAACATATATTCAAAAACCGGAATCTGCGTTGTAGTTAAGTATTGTGCAAAAACTCTATTGAAATTAATTCCAGACTGTTCATTGATATAATCCTGAATTTGTTTTCCGGTTACAGTTTGATGATAAAAAGTCTTGTTCATACCTCTTAAAATCGATTTCCATTTTGCATCGTCATTAATTACCTGACGAATCATATGAAGCATTGTAGCTCCTTTTGGATACATATCACCAGATCCTTCATTATTTACATCATAATGTCCTATAATTGGAGTATCGTTTTTGATATTTTTTCTGCATCCAATAACATATTCAGCACCGGCATCTTTTCCATAATAATATTCAACGAAAAGACTTTCTGAATAGTTGGTAAAACTTTCGTGAACCCACATATCAGCGATATCTTTGTATGTAATATTATTTGCATACCATTCGTGGCCAGACTCGTGAATAATGATAAAATCAAATTTTAATCCCCAGCCTGTTCCGCTTAAATCACGTCCTAAATAACCATTTTTATATTGGTTTCCGTACGTTACAGAACTTTGGTGCTCCATTCCTAAATACGGAACTTCTACCAGCTTGTAACTATCTTCATAAAATGGATAAGGCCCAAACCAGTTTTCAAAAGCTGTCAGCATTTTTGGCGCATCTTTAAACTGTTCTTTTGCTAAAGCTAAATTGTCTCTTAAAACATAATAGTTACAATCTAAATTTCCTTTTTCACCTTTAAATACTTCAGAAAAATTTACATAATCTCCAATATTGATGTTTACACCATAATTATTAATTGGATTTGCAACATACCAATTGAAGGTTTTAGTACCGTCTTTTTCTTTTTTAACGCTTTGTAATCTTCCGTTTGAAACATCAGTTAAATCTCCCGGAACATTCACGCTGATTAACATATTTTCTACTTCATCATACATGTGGTCTTTACACGGCCACCAAACACTCGCGCCTAAACCCTGACATGATGTAGCAATAAAATCTTTTCCGTTTTTATCTTTTTTCCACGAAAATCCTCCATCCCATGGTGCTCTAACAGCTTCTTTTGGTTTTCCGTTAAAGTAAACTATGATTTCTTTTACATCGCCAATTTTTTGTTTTTCTGTCAAAGTAATAAAGAAAGCATTTCCGTCTCTTTCAAATTTTAATTCTTTACCGTTTTGCGTTACTTTGGTAATGTTCATAGGTTCCTGCAAATCAATCTGCATACGGTTATTTTCTGTTAAAACAGTATAACGTACTGTATTTGAACCCGAAATTGATTTTTCAGCCGGATTAACCTTTACATTAAGGTGATAGTATTTCAAATCCCACCAGGCTCTTTCTTTTGTAATGCTTCCGCGTAAAGTATCCTGATGTGTAAAAACCGTTTCTGACTTATTTAAAAGTCCCTGAGCATTGGCAGTAAAACCAATTAGAAAAGCAGTTAAAATGCTTCCAAAGTAATTTTTCATTAGTTAGAATTATAAAATAAATAAAGTATTCGAACTTAATCTGCAACAAATGTAAACATTCGAATCAAGAATTCTAAAATTTTATGATTTCTTCATAAAAAACAAACCCAATAAATAAGAAATTTATTGGGTTTCAATTTAATTGTCTGTGAAATTTAATTTGTGATATTAAATTCTGTTACATAAAAGTTTTTATCAACGACTAATGTAGGTTAGTCACTGTTTACATTTTCTGCTTTCCAGTCTGTTGTTGGTTTCAGCCAGGTTTCAACACCATTTAAAGTAACTTTTAAAGGAAGATTGAAATTTTCTACAGCATTTATCCAGTGATAAACTAATTTTTGATCTTTAAAATAATACTCAAAAGTAGGAACCTGAGGTGTTCTTAAATACTGATCGAAAACCGGACTAAAATCAATTCCTGATTCTTGGTTTATAAAATCTTCAATTTGTTTTGTCGTAACCGTTTGATGATAAAAGGTTTTATTCATTCCTCTTAAAATCGATTTCCATTTGGCATCATCATTAATCACCTGACGAATGGTATGAATCATGTTTGCGCCCTTTGGATACATATCGCCTGAACCTTCTCTGTTTACATCATAATGCCCAATAATAGGTTCTTTATTAGCAATCATTTTTCTGATTCCTCTTGCATATTCATTTGCTGCTTCTTTTCCGTAATAATATTCTATAAAAAGCACTTCAGAATAAGTGGTAAAACTCTCGTGAATCCACATATCAGCAATATCTTTATAGGTGATATTGTTTGCAAACCATTCGTGGCCGGATTCGTGAATAATAATATAATCGAATTTTAATCCCCAGCCTGTACCGCTTATATCGTGTCCGTTATGACCATTTTGATAATTGTTCCCGTACGTTACAGAACTTTGGTGTTCCATTCCTAAATACGGAACTTCAACCAGTTTATAGCTGTCTTCGTAAAACGGATAAGGTCCAAACCAATTTTCAAAAGCTTTCAGCATTTTTGGCGCATCTTTAAACTGCTCTTTTGCTTTTGCCAGATTATCTCTTAAAACATAGTAATTACAGTCTAAATCACCTTTTTCTCCTTTAAACTTTTCAGAGAAATTAACGTAATCACCAATATTGATATTTACGCCGTAATTATTGATTGGATTTGAAACATACCAGTTAAATGTTTTTGTGCCATCTTTTTGTTTTTTAACACTTTGCAATCTTCCATTTGAAACATCGGTTAAATGTCCAGGAACATTTACGCTGATTAACATATTCTCGACTTCATCATACATATGATCTTTACACGGCCACCAAACACTTGCGCCTAAACCCTGACAAGATGAAGCTATAAAATCTTTTCCGTTTTTATCTTTCTGCCACGTAATTCCACCATCCCAAGGTGGACGAACGGCTTCTTTTGGAACACCGCCAAATGAAACTACAATTTCTTTAGTTTCTCCAACTTTTTGATTTTCGGTTAAAGTGATGAAGAAGGCATTTCCGTCTCTTTCAAATTTCAGCTCTTTTCCGTTCTGCGTTACTTTGGTAATGTTCATAGGTTCCTGTAAATCGATCTGCATGCGATTGTACTCCGTTAAAACCGTATAACGAACCGTATTAGATCCTGAAATAGTTCTGTCCGCAGGATTTACTTTTATATCCAGATGATAATATTTTAAATCCCACCAGGCTCTTTCTTTTGTAATGCTGCCGCGTAAAGTGTCCTGATGCGTAAAAACGGTTTCTGACTTATTTAAAAGTCCTTGAGCATTTACATAGAAACCAATAAAAAATGCAATTAAAGCACTTCCATAGTATTTTTTCATCATTATAAATTAAGTTTTGAATTTTGTTGCTATAATATTAGTATTCTTTTTTGGTTTATGTTACAAAAGGATTTATAAGTTATAATTTAATGTAATTTTATAACATCTGTTTCGAAATCAAATACTCTTATTCTATAAATGAATCTCTGTAATATTGAATACGGCCTTCGTTACAATTTTCATCAAAAAATATAGAAAAATTTATTCCTTTCTTTCCTTCCATCCAATTGGTTAATTCATCAGAATAAAACCAAAAATGAAGACTATTATCAATTTCTTCTAATTGAATATAAAAATCTTCAACCTTGTAAATTCTATTAGTATCCTTTTTGTTTTTCCTATTTAACATTTGAAGTTCTGAAACCGCCTGTTCTGCCAGTTCAAGTGCCCTAATCAATTTTCTGGTATATTTTTTGTCTATCTTCAAGATAGTTTTTTTTATTTCTTTCATAACTTACATTTTTATTTTATAAGTAATTGCTTAATAATTTAAATAAAGATAAGCCTAATTAATATTCAATCGAATATTTTATAATTACTATATTACTCTTTATTTTTGATATTCTAAATCAGTAACCAATTATGAAACTTTACCTGCCTTTGATTTTTACTTTTATTTTTTCAAATTCCATTTATTCACAAACAATTCCTATCTATAAAACTCAAGATAACATCATTATTGATGGCAATTTAACAGACTGGAAAACACCTTTTCTGGGACCTTTCGTAATTCACAATTCCGGAGAAAAAGCAACTCAAAATACTATGGTTTCACTTTCGTGGAATGATGAAAACCTATATATCGCTTATCGTTCTGCCGATTCGCAGATTGTGGGTAAACCACAGACAAAAGATTCTAAAATCTATGAAACTGATGACCTGGTAGAACTATTTATTGATCCGGACGGCGATGGCAAAAATTATATTGAAATTGGGGTAAATGCTTTTTCAACCTATTATGATATGCTTTTGAAATGTATTTCTCCTGATTGCGGAGGCTGGAATACAGCAATGGATTTTGATATTTCGGGTTTTGAAGCAGTAAGCAAAATAACCTCAGAAGGTTTTTGTACCGAAATGAAGATACCATTTTCAAGCTTGGAAAAAATTAAAAACGGCAATTTTACAAAACCAAAAACGGGTACTAAATGGAATGGAAACGCTTTTAGAATTGATTACGGTAATACGACACAATATCTTGCTTTACAACCTTATAAAAGTTTAAAATTTGGATTTCATCAGCCAAAAGAATTTGCTGTATTTGAGTTTGTAGAGTAATACTTTGGTTAATCATCTTATTTTTTTATCTCTGAAGTTTTCTCAAATCAGTTATTCCTCTTAAAAATAAAACAAAGCCAAACAAGAATACACTAACAATAAAGAAAAAAGGCGTTTTACCAAATTCATTTTGAAATAAAAAATATCCTCCAATACTAAAGATTATCATAAAAATACCTAAATATATTTTTGCTTTAGATTCTTTCCTTAATAATGTCAATTCGATGCTGAATACTTTTTTAATTTTTGATTCTAATTCTGCATTAATCTCCAGATCTTTTTCTAAAATCATATTTTTTACCAAATTATAATTTTTGTAAGTGTAAAAATCTTCCGCGTTATTATCAAATTTTCCTTGTCTTAAAACATTGTTCAGAATATCATCGAGAAGTAAAAACAATTCATTTTGAGTTAATTTTTTATTTTCTACAAAGTCTTTTTTCATTAATCCAAGTTCCGTTTTTATTCAATAAATCTTAACTCAATTTTTTTTAATATTCATTTTAAAAAATTCTATAACTCATAATCCTGAACTGCACGAAGTAAGAAAAAAATACCTAAAAAAAAGATTAAAATTTTAGATGTATCGGCAAAAGAATTAGCATTATTTTCATCTGTTACCTGATTAATAATTATACCTGATATTATTAAAAACAATGCGATAAACATTGTAACAGCTTTTTTTCTATTCAAAAGTTTTGTTTCTATAAAATGTACTTTTTCAAGCTTAGGAAGTATAAAATCAGAAACTTTACAATAATTATTTGAAACCAATGTGTCAATTAATTTTTTGTAATTTTTATAATTGTAAAATTCTTTAATCGTATCAAATTTTCCTTTTTCTGAAACGGCATTAATAAAATCTTCATGAAGTATCAGCAGCTCATTTTGTGATAACTCATTTTTATTTGTAAATTCTTTTCTAATTTCCTGTATTCCCATTTTGATATATTGTTTCAGTATTGTCGATACTTACCTAATCCACGTAAAAAAATTAGTATACCTGCAAACAAACCGGCAATACCTAACAAGTTAATTCCAAAATCTAATAAAATGCATACAAAAACACCGCTAAAAAATAACACAACACCAAGGAACATTGACATTTTAGCTTCTTTATTAAAAAGCTTTATTTCAATTACCCTGATATTATCTAATTTTTTAAATAAATGAGAAAATTTTGAAGGATCTTCCAAAGCAATTAATTTAGATAGTTTTGAAAAATTATTGTAATTATAAAAAGCTTTAATGGTACTGTCAAATCTGCCTTTAATCAAAATCGTATCTGTAAAATTTTCTAAAAGCACTAGCAGTTCATCACTTGTTAATGATGAATTTTCAGATAGTTTTTGTTTTACATTTTCAATTTCGCTATTCATTTAATCTTTTTTTTGCAAAGATATATTATAAAAGCAGTAAAGAGATAAATTTTAACAAGATTTAACTTAGATTAAAAACATAAATTGCGATAATTAAAAAAGAGAAATTACACTAAAATCGACAAAGATTAGGATATACTTTGTAGAATTTCTTGTGTGATTTCTCCCTTCGGTCGAAATGACATTTATGTTATTTCTGGCGCTTCTTCAAAACTTCAACAACATCATTTATCTGATAACCTTTTGCCTGCAGTAAAATCAAATAATGAAATAATAAATCGGCGCTTTCGCTAAGGAATAAATCGTCGTTATCATCTTTAGCTTCAATTACCACTTCTACAGCTTCTTCACCGACTTTTTGAGCAATTTTATTGATTCCTTTTGCAAATAATGATGCCACATAACTCTGTTCAGAATCTGCATTTTCTCTACGGGTTTTGATTGTGTTTTCTAAATGAGAAATAAAGCCGTAATTCGCCTCATTCGGTTCTTGCCAGCATGTATCTGCACCTGTATGACAAGTCGGCCCGACAGGTTTGGCCTGAATTAAAAGCGTATCGCCATCGCAGTCATTTTTAATGCTTACGAGATTTAAAAAATTACCGCTCTCCTCTCCTTTTGTCCAAAGTCTTTGTTTAGATCGGCTGAAAAAAGTTACTTTTTGAGTTTCTATTGTTTTTTGAAGCGATTCTTCATTCATATAACCCAGCATTAAAACATTTTTAGTTTCAGAATCCTGAATGATAGCCGGAATTAATCCGTGTGCGCTTTTGATATCGATTTCCATTTTTATTTTAGATTTTTGATTTCACATTTTAGATGTATTCCAAAATTGAAATTGATTTTTGATATTGTTATTGAAATTGAATTTTTACAACCTTACTTCAATTCCGTTATTTCTAAGTTCTTGTTTTAAAGCTTTAATTTCGATTTCTTTAAAGTGAAAAACGCTTGCTGCCAAAGCTGCATCGGCTTTTCCTTCTTTAAATGAATCTACAAAATGCTGCATATTTCCCGCACCTCCGGAAGCAATAATCGGAATATTAATTAAAGTTGATAATTTAGCCAAAGCTTCATTTGCAAAACCATTTTTAGTTCCGTCGTTGTCCATTGAGGTAAATAAAATTTCACCTGCACCACGTGCTGCGACTTCTACAGCCCAATCGAAAAGATTTAATTCTGTTGGGACTTTCCCGCCAACTAAATGCACAATCCATTGTCCGTCGATTTGTTTTGCATCGATTGCCACAACCACACACTGGCTTCCAAATTTCTGAGCCAGATCGTTAATTAACTGCGGATTTTTTACTGCAGATGAATTAATAGAAACTTTATCTGCTCCGTTATTGAGCAGAATATCAACATCTTCAACAGATGAAATACCGCCGCCAACCGTAAACGGAATATTGATTTTTTCTGCAACGCTTCGAACCATATTAACAAGCGTTTTTCTGCGTTCTTCAGTGGCTGAAATATCCAGAAAAACCAATTCATCTGCACCTTCAGCAGAATAAATTGCTGCTAATTCTACAGGATCTCCGGCATCGCGTAAATCGACGAAATTAACACCTTTTACGGTTCTTCCGTTTTTTATATCTAAACAAGGTATAATTCTTTTTGCTAACATCTCTTTTTTGTTAATTGTGATATGCAAAATGTGAAATGATGTATTTAAACGTCAAATTTCATTTGACATTTTACATTTCACTTTTTACATTTTTCCAATAATATAATTTTCCAATTGTTTCAGCGTAATTCTTCCTTCGTAAATCGCTTTTCCAATAATGGTTCCCTCGCAGCCTAGTTCAGCTAACTTTGGTAATTCATCAAAAGTTGAAATGCCGCCTGAAGCAATAAGTTTTATGCCGCCTGCTTCTGCTAAAATTTTCGCATACAAATCAAAACTTGGTCCTTGCAGCATTCCGTCTTTTGCAATATCTGTACAAATAACGTACTGAATTCCTTTGTTTTGATAATCCTGAATAAACGGAATCAAATCTTCATTTGATTCTTCTAACCAGCCCGAAACGGCAATTTTTTCATCTTTTGCATCGGCGCCTAAAATGATTTTTTCGGTTCCGTATTCTAATATCCATTTTTCGAAAATTGCTCTGTTTTTTACCGCGATACTGCCGCCAGTAATTTGGTTTGCACCACTTTCAAAAGCAATTCTCAAATCATCATCTGATTTTAATCCGCCGCCAAAATCAATTTTTAAGCTTGTTTGTGTGGCAATTTGTTCTAATATTTTATAATTGACAATTTTGCTTGATTTTGCACCGTCAAGATCTACTAAATGCAGATATTCAATTCCGTGCGCCTCAAATGATTTCGCTACTTCCAGAGGGTTTTCGTTGTAAATTATTTTGGTATCATAATCACCTTTGGACAAACGAACGCATTTTCCTTCAATGATATCTATGGCTGGTATTATTCTCATGTATTTTTATTTTAGATTTTAGAGTTAAGATTTTAGATTTTTCGAAACTTTAAAATTGATATTTTGATTGAAATTGATTTTTGATCTTGTCCTTCGACTTCGCTCAGTATGACAATTGGAATTTCTAAAAAATTTGAATTTAAATATTTAAAAAGTTCCCAAGAATCTTTTCCCCAACATCACCGCTTTTTTCAGGGTGAAACTGTGTTCCGTAAAAATTATCTTTTTGCAACGCCGATGCATATTCAACATCATAATTGGTCGTCGCGATTGATTCTTTGCAATTTGGTGCGTAAAAACTATGAACCAAATACATGAATTCATTTTCTGAAATATCTTGAAACAAATCGGTTTTTAAATCATAAATCTGATTCCAGCCCATTTGAGGAACTTTTACATTATTTGAAAACTTCAATACATCGACATTAAAAATTCCCAAACCATTTGTATTTCCTTCTTCGGTTTTGTTGCACATTAATTGCATTCCAAGACAAATTCCTAAAACCGGCTGTTTTAATTGCGGAATTAAATTATCCAATCCGCTTTCACGAAGTTTAGTCATTGCCGAACTCGCCTCGCCAACGCCAGGAAAAATCACTTTATCAGCAGCTTTGATCTCGTCCGGATTATTACTTAAAACAGCTTTAAAACCCAGTCTTTCAATAGCAAACATAATGCTCTGAATATTTCCTGCTCCGTAATTTATTATAACAATGTTCATTTTTGTTTGTTTCAGGTTTCAAGTTTCAGGTTTCAAGTTGTGTAGAGTAACTTGAAACCTGAAACCTGAAACAAAATTATTATTAAAGCATTCCTTTCGTTGAAGGTAAAATCATTTTCTCTGTATCGCGTTTTACGGCAACTTTTATTGCTTTTGCAAAAGCTTTAAAAATAGCTTCAATTTTGTGATGCTCGTTGATCCCTTCTGCTTTGATATTTAAATTAGCTTTTGCTCCGTCTGTAAATGATTTAAAGAAGTGATAAAACATTTCTGTTGGCATTTTACCTACCATTTCGCGTTTAAATTCGGTTTCCCAAATCAGCCAGTTTCTTCCTCCAAAATCAATTGCAGCCTGTGCTAAACAATCATCCATTGGTAAACAGAATCCGTAACGCTCGATTCCTAGTTTATTTCCTAATGCTTTCGCAAAAACTTCTCCAAGAGCAATTGCCGTATCTTCGATTGTATGGTGTTCATCGACTTCTAAATCGCCTTTAACGGTGATTTCTAAGTCCATTTGACCGTGACGTGAGATTTGGTCTAACATGTGGTCGAAAAAGGCAATTCCGGTATCGATTTTGCTTTTTCCTGTTCCGTCAAGATTTAAGTTGATGTAAATATCAGTTTCGTTTGTTTTACGCGTAATAGATGCTGAACGTGCTTCTAATTTCAAGAATTCATAAATTCTTTTCCAGTCTGTGGTTTGTAAAGCGATTGTTTCGTTTAGTTCTTCTCGTTTAGACGAAATTTCATTACTGCCAATTCCATCTGTCATATTCATGAAAATCGCTTTTGCACCTAGGTTTTTAGCCAATTCAACATCGGTTAAACGATCGCCTAATACGAATGAATTTACTAAATCATATTCGGGATTGTTTAAATATTTGGTTAACATTCCGGTTCTTGGTTTGCGTGTCGGCGCATTTTCTACAGGAAAAGTTCGGTCAACGAAAATTTCATCAAACTTTACACCTTCGTTTTCAAAGGCTTTTAGAATAAAATTTTGCGTTGGCCAAAAGGTATCTTCAGGAAAACTATCGGTCCCTAAACCATCCTGATTGGTTACCATTGCCAGTTCATAATCTAATTCGGTAGCAATTTTTGCCAGATATTGAAAGGCTTTTGGATAAAATTCTAGTTTATCTAAACTGTCTAGTTGATAATTTTCAGGTTCTAAAACAATCGTTCCGTCACGATCGATAAAAAGTACTTTTTTCATAGTTATGTTTTTTAGCAAGTATATCTTGCACGCATTATATGTTATTTCGACGAAGGAGAAATGACAAAACTGAGATTAAATCTCTGCGGTCTTAGCGCAAAACCCTTGCGAACTTTGCGGTTAAAGATTTACTTCAATAATTTCAATTCTTTAATTACAACTGCATTTTCTTCTTTTGTTCCAATTGTGAAACGAAGACAGTTTTCGCATAAAGGCTGTGTTGTTCTATTACGAATTACGATGCCTTTTTCTATTAACTGATCATATCTTTTGTTGGCGTCATCTACTTTTGCTAAAATAAAATTGGCTTCTGTTGGATATACTTTTTCTACAAAACTAACTTCAAGTAATACTTTAAGCAGTTCTTCTCTCTGCTCAATAATAGAAGCTATTTCCTGCTTTATTTGATCTGAATCTTTTAAACGTTCGATTGCTCTTTGCTGCGTTAGTTCGTTTACGTTATAAGGAGGTTTAATTTTGTTTAAAATTGAAATCACAGCTTCAGAAGCATAACAAACTCCTAAACGAATTCCTGCTAAACCATAGGCTTTAGAAAGTGTTTGTGTAATTATCAGATTTGGATATTCGTCGATTTCTGTCAACCAGCTTTCTTTGTCTGAAAAGTCAATATATGCTTCATCAATTACAATTAAACCTTTGAAATTTTGAAGCAGTTTTACCACACTTTCGTCAGAAAAAGAATTTCCAGTTGGGTTATTTGGCGAACATAAAAAGATGATTTTTGTATTCTCATCAACTGCTTCCAGAATTTTTTCAACCTGAGGCTGAAAATCTGTAGAAAGTAGAACTTCTCTATTTTCTACATTATTTATATTAGCCAAAACGCTGTACATTCCGTAAGTCGGAGGAAGCGAAATAATATTATCTGTTTTCGGCTCGCAGAAAGCTCTGAATAGTAAATCTAAAACTTCATCACTTCCGTTTCCTAACAAAATCTGACTTTGCTTGGTGTTATTGTTTTTAGCTAAAATTGCTTTTACAGACATTTGCTGTGGATCCGGATAACGATTTACCCCATTTTGAAAAGGATTTTCGTTAGCATCCAGAAAAATCATTTCGGCTGTATCAAAATCTTCAAACTCATCTCTTGCAGATGAATAAGGTTTTAAAGATTTTACGTTCTCACGTGTTATGGTATTTATATCGAAATTACTCATTGTTTAATTGATTTTCCTGCAAGGTTTTTAAAACCTTGCAGGTATTTTTAAAACTTTAAAATTAAAAGCGAAGTTTATACCTACGAGGTTTGTCCCGAAGCCTCGGGATCGCAGGAAGTCAAACGTAACGTTACCGCATTTTTATGTGCTTGTAAACCTTCAGCTTCGGCCATTGTTTCAATTGCTTTTCCAATGTTTTGAATTCCTTTTTCAGATATTTTTTGAAATGTCATCGATTTCATAAAACTATCCAGATTTACACCGCTGTAATTTTTGGCATAACCGTTTGTAGGCAGCGTGTGATTGGTTCCTGATGCGTAATCTCCAGCACTTTCAGGCGTATAGTTCCCAATAAAAATCGATCCGGCATTTACGATTCCGTTGCAGTAAAAATCATCATACTGCGAACAGATTATAAAGTGTTCAGGACCGTATTCGTTGATTAAGTCTAAGGCAATTTGATCCGTTTCAACATAAATTAATTTTGAATTATCGATTGCTTTTTCTGCTATCGCTTTTCTTGGAAGCACATCTAACTGTGATTGAACTTCTTTTTCTACTTCTGCAATGAGCTTTTTTGAAGTCGAAACTAAAATTACCTGACTATCAGTTCCGTGTTCTGCCTGCGACAATAAATCAGAAGCCACGAAAGCAGGAACAGCAGTATCATCAGCCACAATTAACAATTCTGAAGGTCCGGCCGGCATATCAATCGCTACTCCAAACTGAGTTGCTAATTGTTTGGCAACCGTTACAAACTGATTTCCAGGCCCGAAAATTTTATATACTTTCGGAATAGATTCTGTTCCAAAAGTCATTCCCGCAATAGCCTGAATTCCACCTGCTTTTAAGATTTTAGTCACACCGCATAAATTCGCAGCATACAAAATAGCAGGATTAATTTTTCCTTTTTTGTCCGGAGGAGAACATAATACAATTTCTTTACAGCCAGCAATTTCTGCCGGAACTGCCAGCATTAAAACGGTTGAAAACAAAGGTGCAGTCCCACCCGGAATATATAAACCAATTTTTTGAATTGGTCTTTTTTCCTGCCAGCAGTTTACGCCTTCAATGGTTTCAACTTCAATTCTTTCGGTTTTTTGAGCTGAGTGAAATTTATAAATATTATTTTTCGCTAATTGAATAGCTTCTTTTAATTCATTCGGAATCAATTCAATGGCTTCTTGTATTTCTTCTTTTGTAACTTCGTAAGTATCCAGCGTGATTCCATCAAAAATCGATGTGTATTTTGCAATGGCTTCATCTCCCTTTCTTTGAACTTCTTTGAAGATTTCCTTTACCGTAACTTCAATATCGTCAATTGTCTGGGTTGGTCTTTTTAATATTTCAGACCAGGTATCTGGTTTTGGATTGTCTATTTTATTCATAATATTTCATATTAAATTCCAAATTTTTAAAATCCCAAATTCCAATCTTTAAAAACTGTCGCCGATGTTTGGAATTTGGATTTTTTTTATATTGGATTTTCTTCTTATTTGGATTTTGGAATTTTATAATTGGAATTTTTATAAAACCATTTTCTCAATCGGGCAAACTAAAATTCCTTCTGCTCCTACTTCTTTTAGTTTATCTATTACGTCCCAAAAAGTATCTTTATCGATTACAGAGTGTACACTGCTCCATCCTTCCTGTGCTAATGGCAAAACGGTTAAACTTCTTAAAACCGGAAGAATTTTTCCAACGGCATCGATTTTGTCGTTTGGAACATTCATCAATATATATTTTGAATTTCTCGCTCTTAAAACAGATTGGATTCTGAATTTTAAAGTATCAATGTGTTTTTGAATTTCCGGAGAAACTTTTGGAGAAACGGCAAGAACCGCTTCACTTTTCAGAATTACTTCAACTTCTTTTAAATTGTTTTTGAATAAGGTGCTTCCGCTTGAAACAATATCTACAATGGCATCGGCAAGGCCAATGTTTGGTGCGATTTCTACTGAACCTGAAATCTGGTGGATATCAACCGTTAAACCAAATGAATTAAAGTATTCGTTTACGGTGTTTGGATATGAAGTGGCTATACGAAGTCCGGCTAAATCCTGAATCGAATTGTAATCAAAAGTTTTCGGGACAGCAACAGAAACTTTGCATTTTGAAAACCCAAGACGTTGTACAACTTCGATATTTTTTCCTTTTTCTACTAAAAGATTGTCGCCTACAATGGCTAAATCTACTACGCCATCTATTAAATACTGAGGAATATCTGAATTTCTTAAATATAAAACTTCAAGAGGAAAGTTTGATGCTTCGGCTTTTAACTGGTCGATTCCGTTGTTGATTGAAATACCACAGTCTTTAAGAATCTGGATACTGTCTTCGTTTAAACGACCTGATTTTTGAATTGCAATTTTTAAAGTACTCATTTTTTTAGTTGTTGTTTGATTAATAGTTTGAGTACAAAGAATTGGTATAAAAAAACCCGTTTGATGTACTCAAACGGGTTTTAAAATATGATGATTTACACACATACCATTAACACATCGCTTGAGAGCAATAATGTAAATGATGATGATGTAATTGATTTGAAATCATTGTTTGGTTTGTTTTATAATTCTTTGATTCGGTTGCAAATATACTAGATAAAATTATAAAAAAGCAATTTTTTATTTAACTTAACAATAGTTTATTGTTAAAAAATGGTTTAAACGCATTTTCTGTTAGAACTTTTTAATTTACGACAACGTTTTTATTTCGTCATCAAAACTTAAAATCACCGTGGTTCCTACTCCTATTTCGCTTTCAATTTTAAATGGAATATTAAGTTGTTCCGTGATTCTTTTTACAATAGACAATCCCAATCCAACACCTTTAATTTCAGGATGATCTGTATAATTGGATCTAAAAAACGGATTAAAAATCATTTCAAGATCACCCTTGGCAATTCCAATTCCGTTGTCAGTTATTTTGCAGATTGTTTTATTATTTTCTTTTAAAAGCAAAATCGAAATTTCACCTTCGGGATTTGTATATTTTAATGAGTTTGAAATAATATTTCTTAGAATTGTAATAATTAAAAAATGATCTGAATAGGTGTAATAATCCTGCTCTGCATCAAATTTTACTTTTAGCTGTTTGCTGTTTATTTTTTCTGAATTTAAAGTGATAACATCTAAAATTACTGCGTTTAAATATACGTTTTCATAATCAACCTGATGTTTTTGATTTTCAAAACGAGCCATTGTTAACAGCTGATCTACAAGCATATTTAAATGGTCTACTTCGTTTATACAATAGTTAATTTTATCTTCGTATTCCTTGCTATCTCTTGGCTTACGTATAAGAACTTCAAGTGTTCCTTTAATTACTGTTAAAGGAGTTCTTAACTCATGAGAAGCATCAGACGTGAATTGTTTTTCACGTTCAATAGCATCTTCAATTCGGTTTAATAAATTATTTATGGTTTTTGAAAGTGTGTATAATTCGTCGCGCGATTTTGGCAGCGGAATACGGGTTTTTAGATTATCTTTTGTAATAATTTTTGAGGTATTGATAATAGCATTTATAGGACTGATGCTTCTTCCGGCTAAAAAACGGGCAATAAAAAACAGCAGTATAAGTATTACCGGAAATGCAATTAAAAGGGTATCTGAAAGATTATTTAAAACCTGTGCTGAATCAGATAATGACATGGCAATAATAAGGTATCCTATTTTTTTTGACTTAATATGCAACGGCACCTGAATCTGCCTGATTTTATTATCTAAAAATTGGGTATCAAAAAGCTCAAAAGCAGCTTTCTTTTCATTATAATTGAGTTTTTCATTCTTTAAATTAGGCGATTTTTCTATTATCTTTTTATTGAGATCCAAAAACTGCACAAAAACCGGATTTACATCAACTGAATTATGTTCTCTTTCTTCCCATTCTTCAGCATCCATAAGGATTACAACATTATTTTCGACTTTTATTTCGTTAAGGTGATCACGAATTTCAATTAATAAATTTTCGTCGATATGATTATAAACTGTTAAACGCACGATAAAATAAATAGCCGAAAAGACCGCCAAAATCAAAAGTCCTGTGGTAATAATATAGTTTAACGCAATTTTATTTTTAAATGAAAGCTGTGCCATTATAAATCATTTGCTATATATCCAATACCACGGATTGTTTTGATGTAATCTTCTTCTACTTTTAAATTTAGTTTTTTGCGAATAGCATTCATAAAAACATCAATTACTCCGGTATCGTATTCAAAATTAATCTCCCAGACATCTTTTAAAATCTCATTACGAGTGCAGACTTTACCTTTTTTCCTTATTAAATAAGTCAGTAATTCAAATTCTCTCTGTGTGAGATTAATTTCTTCATCATTTTTTAAAACTATATGTTTAGAAAGATCAATGGTAATACTGCCCAGCGTTAGGATTTCATCTCCACCCTGGTTTCTGAAATGAATTTTTACTCTTTCGACTAATTCTTCAAAACTGAAAGGTTTTTTAATATAATCATTAGCTCCGGCACGTAAACCTTCTATAGTTTCCTGAACGGTATCTTTTGCCGTTAAAAATATAATAGGCGTTATTTTATCCTTAATTCTAATTGCTTTACACAAATCGAGTCCGTTAATTTTAGGCAGCATCCAATCTAACAAAATCAAGTCAAATTTGTGATTTTGTGTTAGTTCAAAACCTTTCGATCCGTCGTTTGCGGTAGTAATCTGGTATCCTTCTTCGCGAAGTCCCTGTTCTAAAAACTGAACAATTCCAAGCTCATCTTCTACAATTAAAATATGCATGCTAAACTTTGATTCAAGATTAATTTTCGTTTTTTGTTTCAAAGATAGCTATTTTACAAGTCTCAAAAACTTCAAAATGGTCAGAATAAGATGAAAACAAGCATCTTAAGCAAATATTAAGTTGAGGCTAAGCAAGGTAAAAGCATAACTTCATCTATCGTTCATAAATCAGATTTAATTTTGCAGAAAACAACTAAGCGTATGAATTTTTACAAAAAGTTTTCTGCATTTTATAATCTTGCAATATTCTATTTTTCAATAAGTTTGATATTGCGCGTTGTGTTACTCTTTCATCCTATAACACAAAGTTCTTTTACTTTTTTTGAAAGTCTGAAGATATTTGGTGTAGGACTTCTTTCAGATTTTTTTGTTTTTATAATAGCCTGTATTTTTCTTTGGCTGTATCTTATTTTTGTTTCAAATTCTAAATATAATAAGCCCTCAGGTTATATTATTTTAGGGATCCTAACTGCTTTGTTTCTTTATATTGCTTCTGGCAAAAGTATTTTTGACGAGTATGGAGGCGCACTGCCTAGAATTGTCCTGATATTTGTGGGTTTAAAAACAGTTTTATTTGCTTTGCTTCTGTTTGTTCCAAAATGGAAAAATAAAATACGTTTCTGGCTTTTTACTTTTGTAATTTTCCTTTACGTTTTATTGATTCTTCAAAACGGATTGAGCGAATTTTTCTTTTGGAATGAGTTTGGAGTTAAGTACAATTTTATTGCCGTAAACTATCTTATTTATACTAATGAGGTAATTGGCAATATCATGCAGTCATATCCTGTAATTCCAATCTTTTCTGCTTTGTTTTTAATCAGCGGAACTGTGACTTATTTTATTGTAAAAAAATCTACAGATTACATTAATGATATTCCGTCTTTTCGTGAAAAAATCAAAATTTCAGCCGTTTATTCAGGTTTGTTTTTAGTTTCACTTTATGCCGTTCCAAGTTTGGCAAAAACTGAAGATTCTAAAAATGTTTTTGTAAACGAACTGCAGTCAAACGGTTTGTACAAGTTTTATCTGGCATTTCAAAATAACAAATTAGACTATTTTAAGTTTTATAAAACTATTCCAAACCAGGAAGCTTTTGCTATTTTAAAAGAGCAGTTTCCGGATATTTCAGGAAAAATTACGACACAAAAAATAAGCAGTGATTCTGCCGAAGTTCATAAAAATGTAGTTTTAATTACTATTGAAAGTTTAAGTGCCGATTTTATGAAAGCTTACGGAGGCAAAGCTGATATTACTCCGTTTCTAGACAGTTTATCTCAAAAAAGCCTTCAGTTTACTAATTTATATGCGGCTGGAAACAGAACCGTTCGCGGACTCGAAGCTGTTACTTTGTGTATTCCGCCAACGGCCGGAGAAAGTGTGGTAAAACGAGAAGACAATAAAAATAAATTTTCTACCGGAGCTGTATTTAAACAAAAAGGCTATAATGTTAAATTTATGTACGGCGGTGATGCTTTTTTTGATAATATGCAGGATTTTTATTCTGGCAACGGATATGAAATTGTAGACAAATCCAGTTTTTCTCCTCAGGAAATCACTTTTTCTAATGTCTGGGGCGTTTGCGACGAAGATATGTACAATAAGGCAATTAAAATTATGAACGCCGAAGCCAGAGAAAACAAGCCTTTTTTTAATCATATTATGACTGTAAGTAATCACAGACCTTTTACTTATCCAAACCATAAAATTGATATTCCGGGTGATATTAAATCACGTGACGGTGGTGTAAAATATACGGATTATGCGCTGAGTAAATTCTTTGAAATGGCACGTAAACAACCTTGGTTTAATAATACAGTATTTGTAATCGTGGCAGACCATTGTGCTTCGAGTGCCGGAAAAACAGAGCTTCCGTTGGACAAATACAGAATTCCGGCTTTTATCTATTCTCCAAACGAAAAGCCTGAAAAGTTCAATAAATTAATGTCGCAGATTGATATTATGCCAACGCTTTTTGGATTATTGCATTTTGATTACAACAGCAAATTCTTTGGACAGGATGTTTTTAAAACTGATTATAAACCCCGAGCTTTTATTGCTACATATCAGGATTTAGGTTTGATAAAGGATAATGTTTTGACAATTTTATCGCCAAAACAGCAAATAAAACAGTTTGAATTAAAATTAAAAACAGATCCTTTGGCCGAATACCAAATACATTATGATGAAATTCCGTTAAAGTCACAAAACACTGACTTAGCAAACGAAACGATTTCATTTTATCAATCAGCTTCTTACTTGTTGAAAGAGAAAGAATATCAGTTTAATGACTTGAGTTCAATTTCTGGAAAAGCTAAATTATACGCTAAAAATCGTTGATTTATAAACAGAAAAAAATCACAAAAAAACCTCAAATTCTAATGAATTTGAGGCTTTTTTAAAGTATAATTTTCAAAACTGAAAACTCTTTTTTTAGTCGTTTTGATTTTTCATTCCAAACAAATCTCCTTTTTGGAATAATTTTAAATCATCCTGTAAAGACTGATAATTTCTTTGTGTAACTGCCGGTGCATCTAAATCACTTAAATCTGGTTTTCCTGCATTTACCCACGCAGTATACCAAAAACTAGCCGTTGCAGCAATAGCTTTTCTCATTTGACTTTCCACCATTCCATTTAATTGTTCGTGCAGTTTTTTAGCATATTCGTCTGTAAAAACAGCAGTGTTGTATTTAGATTTTAATACTTTACCTTCTGCATCCAGTTTAAATACTTTGTCTTGCGGTGTTTCTGTTCTTAACTTTTTATCAATATCCAATAAAGGTTGTGCAAAACTGTGAGTATCATTAATCATATCCCAGATTGCTTTATGAACATCTCCATAATATTGTGCCTCAGGAACATTTAATTTATAGTTTTTAACGAATAATTCCGGAAGTCTGCTTTCCCAAAGAGAATGAATCCCTTTTTGATCTGTTAATTGTCCGTCATGATTTGCAGATGTATGCAAAGGCATATGAGCATCACCTATATAATGACCTAAATCTGCTGCAAGAAATAAGATTTCAGCTCTGTTTTTTTCCTTAAAAGCTTTAGTAAGTTTTGCCATCATATCTTCAATATACCAAGGCAAAATACCATTGTCACTTAAAAATTTAGCGTCGTATTTTTGTTTTGCTTCTTCTAATGTTTTCGGATAAGTATCAGCAGGACCAAAACTTTCCATATCAAAATAATGTCTCGGACCTTCTTCTTTATAACTTAAAGCATATTTACGGATATCCGGAACCGAAGCTTCCTGCGTAATAAAATCAATATGATTATAAAAAAATATCTGTAATTGTTTTGGTAAAGCCATTACAGCTGCTTTATTAATACGCTCATGGCCTACATTTCCCCATGATAAAGTAATAAAGCCAATAATTAATGCGCCAAAAGCGATTAATTTTGGTCTCATTTTGAAGTTTTTCATTTGTAATTAAAATTTGAGGGGACAAATTTAATTTATTTAAGGATAACTCAAAAGAATACGGCATAAGATTGCTCTAATTTAATTTTTTTAAATTTTTAAACCTTAAAAATGACATAAGTACATCTAAAATATTTTTTTATTTGTATTTTTACAGTAAATTAATTCTTACAAATAAAATGCGTTATTATATTTTAAATTTCTTTTTATTAGTTTCTATATCTTCTTTTGCACAAGAAGTGGATATACAGTTAAAAAATGTCAGCGACACTATCTTAAATTCAAAAAGAGTATTAAAGATTACTGATCCGATTGATGGTGTAAAAACCATGCAAAAGTTGTTTCCCGGCAAATTATATAACCTTGCAGATAAAAACACTTTTATAAGCTGGAAATGCAAATCGTGCAAACCATCTCCGTTTCTTGATGTAAACGGTGTTGAAGGGGATCAGTTATTTCCTTATACAGACGGCGTAGCGACAAGACTTCTTGCTAATATTGATTATGCCGACTCAAAAGGAAATCAATTTAAAGTTCTGGCTTTTAATCATTCTGTTCATGATGAAGACGGTTTACAAACAGGAAGATTTTCCGGCGGATTGCTGGGCTTGGCGAAATTTGCCAAAAATGGTAATGTATGGGAAATGAGATCTTTTCAACCGGCTGTAGCAGCGTTTGGTGCTTTTGCACAATGTCCAACACCTAAACTGGCTGAAATTGGAGAAGATCAATTTGCTTTTACTTTAATACATGTTAACGGAGGTGCCGGCGGTGCATACGAAGGTTATCTATATCTTGTTGCCGGTTTTGATGGCAAATACCAGCCTATTCTGGAAGTTAACAATTACCAGTTAACCAATTCTTCATTTATTTCGTGGTCAGGATCTTATACCGTTGTAAATGATAATACTAAAAAACATTTTAGAGATATTATTATTAAAACAAAGGGATCTTACAATATAGCCGCTAAAGCCCAAGATGAATTTGATGTTGCCTTTCCTGATGAAATAGCAGAAATGGCAAAAACGAAAAAGTCATTTAATTTTGAAATCGAACGACATTTTTCGTTTAAAGGCAAATTTTATAAAATGGTCGATAAACCAATCGTAAAATTCTCTAATGTAAAGTAATTACTTTAGATATATAATTGCTGTTAAGCTTAAAACTGCAATAAATATCCAAAGAAAAACGCCTTGAAGCAAAGGTCTTATTCCTACTGATTTTAAAGTATTTATATTTAATGTAGCACCAATTAAAAATAAAGTTATGGTTAAACCTATTTTAGCCAGATTTACAATATGCGGTGCTGCAAAAGATATTTGAGGCACATACGAGTTTAAAAGCATAGCAAGAATAAACAATCCAATAAAGTAAGGGATTTTTATTTTGCTGTTTTTATTTTTAAAAGCAACAGCTGTAAGCAGTGAAATTGGAATAATCCATAATGCTCTGGCTAATTTTACCGTTGTTGCAATTTGCAGTGCTTCGGCACCATATTTATTAGCTGCGCCAACAACAGAACTAGTGTCGTGAATAGCAATGGCACACCATAATCCAAAATCTTTTTGCGATAAATCAAGCTGATGGCCAATAAAAGGAAAAGCAAAAAGCGCAATTGAGTTTAACATAAATATTACACCTAAGGCTATTGAGGTCTGATTTTCATTTGATTTAATAACAGGTGAAATTGCTGCTATAGCACTTCCGCCGCAAATAGCGGTTCCGCAAGAAATTAAATGTGAGGTTTTCTTATCTGTTTTAAACCATTTACCTAGCAGAAAACCAAAAACTATAGTGCTGAAAATTGAAAACACAGTTAATACAAAACCTTCTTTTCCTGCCGATAATGCGCTTGATGCGTTCATTCCGAAACCTAATCCCACTACCGAAAACTGTAACAAAAAAGTAATGGCTTTGTGATTGAATTCAATAAAAGGGTTTCCAAAAACGTTAACAATTATAACGCCAAGTAATAATGCAATTGGAGGTGAAATAATCGAGAACAAGCATAAAAAAATAATGCCCGCAAAAATAAATTGCTGTAAATAGTGATTGATTTCAAATAGTTGTGACGTAGATTGTTCTTTTGTTTTCAAAATAGGATAATTGATAATTACCCTGCAAAGTTCTATCGTTTAAACCAGAATCGCCAATCGTAAAATACAATTGACTATAACTTCAGGTTATAATGATTTGCAATATTCTGTATAAACAATTCTGACAACGGATCTGATTTTCCTAATAAAGTAATGATGTAAAAATATCTTTCAATTGATAATTTATCAACATCTAAAACAACCAATTCATTGTTTTTTAACTCTTTATTCACAGCATGAATTGACATAAAAGCAAAACAATCAGAATTTAATAAATAGGATTTAATGCTTTCAGTACTTCCTAACTGCATTTCGATTTGTAAATCAGTTAATTTTAATCCCATATTTTTAAGAGCAAATTCTATAACTTCAAGTGTTCCGGAACCACGCTCTCTGGTAATAAATTTCATTGATTTTAAATCATTTACAGAAATTTCATTTTGCCTTGCAAGAGGATTTTTACTATTGCAGACTAAAACCAGTTCGTCTTTTAAAAACGGAATGTATTTTATGGATTGATTTTTTGACTGCCCTTCGACAATACCAATTTCGATTTCTTTATTAATTAATGCATTTTCGATTTGTTCTGTGTTTCCGTTAAGCAAATTGACTTTAATGTCTTTTTGCTTTTGATGAAAACGTGCCAAAACAGGTGAAATAATGTACTGAGAAATAGTTGTACTCGCTCCTAATCGCAGCAAACCCTGACGTTCGCTAATAAATGAACTCATTTCAAAATCTATTTCACGGTAAATTTCAAAAATTTCTTTGGTGTGTTTTAAAAGAATTTCTCCGGCGGGAGTCAAAGCGATTTTAGAACCGTTTCGTTCAAAAAGTTTGGTTTTATAGGTTTCTTCAAGTTCCTGAATATGCTTAGAAACTGCTGGCTGTGTAATGTACAATTCTGTTGCCGCTTTAGTAAAATTAAGGCGGAGTGCAACGGTATAAAATACTTTTAGCCTGAAATCCATAATCATAAATTTTAATTCTTAATCCACTTTTCTTCGTAATATTTTTTGCAATAAAATAATTTTAAAATTTATAACAAAAGTTCAGGTCGATACTCAAAATGCATTGTGTCATAATGTTTCCAATTTCCCCCCCAAATAAAGCCATATTTTTCAAAAATTGAAACTAGCTTGAGGGGAATTTGATTTCTATACGAAAGAGTAACTTCTTCATTCTTACATTTACAGTCCCATTGCCAATAATTAGAATTTTTGACATTAATATCTATTGTCATTCCATAACTATGCATACTCAATCGGTTTGTTCCTGAAATTTTTCTCCAGCTAAATGTACCTCCAATATTAGTAATGTATTTTTTAAATTCTGGATTATTATCTAATTCTGCTGAGAGTTTTTTTACTATTTTATCAATTCCATTTATGGTTGTTACTTTTATTTTTTGATTGACTAATTTCGGACACCAAATAATTTCAGTCATTTTTGATTCAACTTCTGATTTTGAATTTCCGTAAATTTTCTTGAAAAAAGCTTCATTTCGAATTCTTCCTGCATCTTCCTTTGGAATTAAATTCTTATCTGCTTTATTATATACAAACTTAAATTGATCCTCAATATCAGGATTATCTAATAATTCCTGATTGGTTTTATTTTTAAAATCATCATAAATTAAACTTGATTTATCCCTAAAAATAATTCTATTATCTTTATAACCAACTATTTGATCTGGATATGCTTTAATTAATTTTTGAACGTTTAATGGAATTTCCTGAGAAAAAGCATTTTGAAATATAAGGACTAAAAAAAAGAATCTTTTCATTTAAAAACGTTTTAATTGTGAGGAACTAAAAGTCCATTCGGGGGTTTTTAGAGAAGTTCCAAAATCGACAGTGTACCAAGGACTCAAAGAATTATCATTTGGATTTTTCAATATTTGAATTTCCTGTGCCGGCATATAACTTTGCGCCAATAGCATAATTTTTTGATTGTTTTTTGGATTCACTGCAATATCAACTACAATAACAGCATGACCCGGAAAGCCTCCTTTTATAAAAACATCCCCTATTTTTATATCTGAACTATTAATTGGTTTCATCTCTTTTTCTAACGAAGCCGTTCCTGCATACGTAAAGACCGTCTCTAAATATTTCCAATAAGTTTCATAACCGTCAGATGGTTTTGCAGTTTTAACCCAGCTAGTTTTGTTGCCTTTAATTGCAATTCTGTAACCTTCGGCCCATTTACTAAAATCAGCTCGAAAACCATTTGTAAAATTAAAATGTATTTTATTGTACTGTTTTTGGCTGTAAAAATAATCCGCTCGTAAACGCATCACGGCATCAGCACATTGATGCAAATCCTTTTTTCCAATGGATAAATCCACAACCGCATCATATACATTTCGATTTGGTTTTATAGTTCCATCAAAATACAAAACATTTGAACCCAAGGGTTTTAATGGAAGATTTCGCAAAAAAAAATCAAATGAAGTTTTAGATTCATCTTGCCTCACAAATCCCTGTGGAGGCTGAAAACGTTCATGAATCGTATTTCCCAAAAGATTGCTTTTGTTGGTTTTATTTGTCTCTGAAAATGAAAAAAAACAAAAAATTACCATCAAAATCGCTGCAATAAAAAAGAATTTAACTTTCATAATTTTAGACTTTTAAGTTATAACCACAAGATTACAAAATGTTAAGGATTCGATTTTTATTTCATCACAACAATCCGTTATATTTTCTAATAAACCATTCCGTAGTTAATAAAGCTGCAATTAACACTAATAACCAAACCCAGTCAATTATTGGTGTTTTAGTGGCAACATTTTTCTCGATTGATTTGTATTCTTTATTTTCTAAAAGCGTATTAATTAAATCTTCTGACTGATCTTCAAAGAAAGCCTTTCCGCCTGTTTGAAGAGCAAGCTGTTTTAATTTTGTAACATCAGGATTTACGAATTGCTTTTCAATATCAAAATCTAAAATCTCAAAATGACTTGAATAGGAAGTATTTGAATTCAATTCTTTAACTGTAAAATTATATTTTCCGGCTGTTAATCCCTCAAGGTTTACAGAAAAAGAATTATTTCCTTTTAATAAATCGTAGTTTTTAGCCTGCTTCGTTTCTGCATTTGTAACAGTTATCGTTAATCTGGCTTTTTCATCAAACTCATAATTTTTGTTGAAGTATTGTGCGTTGATTACAATCTCTTCACCTGAATTATAAAAACTTTCGTGGCTTACAACCAAAGATTTTTTTGATGCTGATGTTGCTAAAAACTGAATTATCTTATCAATAAAAATATCATATTTTTCAAATGACTGATTATCGATATGGCTCTGCAAACGCCATTTCCAGCTGTTTTCTCCTAAAAGAAAAGCGGTTCTTTTTCCTTGATTTTCTGCAAAAGCCAATAAAGGCGCATTTGTAGAAACATTTCTAATTTTTGAAGAAAGTAAAATTGAAACATTGCCGTTTGTTGAAATAGTTCCAAAAGGATTTTGTAATGGTGGAAAATTTTCAAAGCCAATATTATCTATGGCAAATAAATTAAACTGCGGCTGAAACTCTGATAAATAATCTTCAAATTGTCCACTCGTTTTAAAAATAAGATTGTTTTGCTGCTGATTTAAAAAATTAAAATCGGTACTGTTTCCTGTTATGATAAAAGTATTTCTTCCTGCTGCTTTATTGTTTTCAAAAACTTGTTTAAAAGCAAATGACGGCTGATACAAAACTAAAACTGAAGCTTCTTGTAACTGACTAATATCATTTGGTTTAACCAATATTACTTTACGTTGCGCATTAACTTCTATTGAACGTTTTAAAGCTGCAATATCTGGGTGATTTATTGCCGAAACTATGGCAATTGTAGATTTTTGATCGATAATTTCTACAGCAAAATTCTTGATATTATTATAGCTGTTTTTTTCTTTTGCTCCAGATGAAATATTGGCTCTAAAAATTTGAAGTCCTACTTTATCTGCCGGTAAAAGTAAGTTTAAAGATGCCGTTTTTTTTGAAGGTGAAAAAGAAACCTTCTCTTTTGCTACAACGGAATTTCCTTGCGAAATTGTAAAATCTGCATTGACGGTTTTGTCTCCAGCATACTGCAGAAAAACTTCGACCGGAAATTTATTTTTATGAAATGCGTATTTATTTACGTTGAGCTGATTGATTTTTAAATCAAAAAATGTGGTTGTATCTCCCACAACCAAAGGATATACTTTATTTGCAGGATCGAATCTGTAAACATAATCGTTTCCTGTAGTTTGATTTCCATCGGTAATTATTACTGTTGGGAAAGTCAGATTTTTGTTGATGCTTTTTAAATTCTTGGCAACCTGATCTAAATTGGTTTGATTGCCTTTAAAATCAAATTTATCCGATGCCTTAAATTCGTCATCAAATTGATAAGACTGAATTTCAAATTTCTCTTTTAAAGCTGGATTTGAAATTAGTTTTTGATATAATTCAAGTGCTTTTTTGTCTGACTTTAAAGCTGTAATCGAGCTTGAATTATCAACGGCAATTGCTAAAGGTGTTTTTGTTATTTCAAGTGAATTTTTAGAAATTATTGGGTTTATTAATAAAACCAATAATCCAAAAATGGCCAGAAAACGTAAAAAAGCCAAAAACCAAATCAGATTTGATTTGTTTTTGGCTTTATAAAAATATTGAAAGTACGACAAACCACCTGCTATTACTAAAGAAAGTAATAATAATAAAATCGTGTTTGTAGTCATAATTTTTTAGTATTCAGTAATCAGTTTTTAGTGATCAGATTAAAAAGTCGAGATTACGACTGTAAAAAGTGTTCAGTAATTATTCTAGAGTCAGAAAAATACTGAATACTAAAAACTGAACACTGCAAACTATTACGTAAGCATTCCTCCGCAAACGTTAAGAACTTGTCCTGTAACGTATGCACTCATGTCTGAAGCTAAGAAAAGACAAGCATTTGCAACATCTTCGGTAGTTCCGCCGCGTTTTAACGGAATACCTTCTCTCCATCCTTTTACTACATCTTCAGATAATTTTGCAGTCATTTCAGTTTCGATGAAACCTGGAGCGATTGCATTGCAGCGAATGTTACGAGAACCTAATTCTAAAGCCACAGATTTAGTAAAACCAATTGCTCCTGCTTTTGAAGCAGCATAATTTGTTTGACCTGCGTTTCCAGAAACTCCAACTACAGAACTAATATTGATAATAGAACCTGCACGTTGTTTTAAGAAAGTTTTTTGGATTGCTTTTGTCATATTGAAAACAGATTTCAAGTTAACATCAATAACCTGATCAAAATCAGCTTCAGACATACGCATAAGTAAATTATCTTTTGTGATTCCGGCGTTGTTGATTAAGATATCAACAGTTCCAAAATCAGCTAATACAGCATCAACGAAAGTTTGAGCTTCGTTAAAATCAGCTGCATTTGATTGATAACCTTTTGCTTTTACTCCTAAAGCGTTCAATTCAGCTTCAAGCGCTTCAGCAGATGCAGCAGATGAACTATATGTAAATGCTACGTTTGCCCCGTGTTTAGCAAAAACTTCTGCAATTCCTTTACCAATTCCGCGGCTAGCGCCAGTAATGATTGCTACTTTTCCTTCTAGTAATTTCATATTAAGGTATTCGTTTTTATTTTTCGAATTACAAATATAGATTATTTGGGCATTTAATAAAATTTGAAATGTAAAAAATGGTTTTGATTCTTACTTTTATTAAAGGAAATACTTAATAAATTAAATAATTCAAAAGTTTTTCTTTCAAAAAAAATACCACTTCAAAATGAAGCGGTATTTCAATGATTTATATTAACATTCTAAAATTGTCCCATCTGCCATAATTCTTGGTTGGCAGGGAACCGGTTCATAGATATCTGCACAGGGATAGTTTGGATAATTTGCCGCAATAGCGCCAGGTGGAGCCCAATTTCCATCACTGCAAACCGGATAAACTCTAGTACCTTTTCCTAAAATGTTTTTTTGTTCTTCTTTTCCAAGAACTTCAGCTCCTCTAAAATTTAAAATTGATTTCAACATAATAATTTAAGTTTATAAATATTTGTCAGCTCAATCATTTTACGTCCGTTGAGATTCAGACTAATGTATTAAAAGGAAAAGAAAAAAACAGCTCATAAATGAGCTGTTCTCTTCAAAATAAAAATTAAAACTAAAAATAATCTTTAAAGCTGCCATACTGACATTCTAAATGAACTCGATGAACTTGTTAAAGTGTAAATGATATTGGTATAACCCAGCTTAAAGTTTTCTTGTTTAACATAAATTCCATTAGGATCTGTTAGATGACTATCAAAACTTGCAAGGAAAGGCGGAGCAGCAACTGTAGTGTTCCCATTCCATGATTTATGTTTTAAAATTACTTTTTTTCCTGCAGCATCTTCTATTACATCAACATAATGAAATATCGCGGCACGTCCAACAAAAGTGTAATATATAAAGTTTCCTAATGCATGATTTGTATACAGCTGAATAGATGAAATGGATTGTCCTGCCGGTAATGAAGCATTAATATTTTCCAATTCTTCGTAAAACAACACTGAATTTGTTGGTGCATCTTCTATATAATCTCCTGGATAATAACCAAATCTATTAGCTGCTCTTCCAGGAAGCATCATTTTATAATCATCTGTTAAAATTGGCGGCGTATTAGTAAACTTAATAGTTGCTGTAACTCCTCCTGTGCCTGTTGCTACAAAATTTGAAGTTGAGGCATCGTATACAAAGTTTGTTAATTTTTGTCCTTTTACGACTACAGCAGGTTTTACTACTGCGCCAGTTGGAGTGTATGAAAGTGCGAGATTAAAACTGTCATTTGAAGTTAAAGATTCTGCTATTCCAAAACGAGCCGCTGCATTAAAATCGAAATTATATTGCTGTACAGACGAACCATCGTTTATTTCAACTAATCTGAAAAGCGGACTTGTAGCATCTCCTGTTATATTTTGATTTATAATAACTCCCCCTGCTAAATTAGTCCAATCATCAGCTGTTGCTTTTACGAATCTTAATTCATGACCGTTTCTATTGGTTCTAAAAATAATTTGTCCATTTTCCTGTCCATAATAGTAAAACTGAAAATCACCAAGATAACCTTTTCCAAGAAGTGATGCCGTAGGGAAATTTGCCGCATCAGATAATAAATGAATTCTATTGTTAGTTGTAAAGACTAAACTTACAGTACTTCCAACCTGAATATCATATTGGCTTCTGTGTATAGTTGTATCATCATCAAAATCAGATGCCATATCAACTTTTCCTTCAGGTAAAAATTTGAAAACATGGGTAAAACCTCCCAATTGTGTACTGTCTGTGTAATAAACAGCTTTCCATCCTAATTCTGAAGAAAGAAGTAAATCGTTTAGTTCTACTTTACGAGCATTCAATCTTTCTGTTGGTGTTTGATCAAATTTTGGATCAACTTCTGTACTTGTACATGCACCTACAATAATTGCTATTAAAGCAAGTATTAGATACTTATTTATGTTTTTTATTTTCATAATATGATTTTATTAATTCATTATTATTTACACTTAATCATTGATAACAGCATCTGTATTTTTTTGCGCTTCATCTCTTAAAGCATAAAAATCGATATTAAATCTATCTTTATAATATTGAACTACAATAGCTTCTTTCTTTTTGATGTTTGCTACAGCTGCAGGATCGCTTATACTTGCCAAAAGGTCATCGTATTCTGCTGCAGAACTTGTTAAAATCATAGACGCAGTTTCTGCAAAATCTTCATAAACATTTAATCTTGCATAACTCGTTACAAAACCTAATTCTCTTGAATCTTCCTCGTCTTCTGTATACCAGCTTGAAGTATAACCAGAAGGAGTTAATTTAGACCACGCCTGAACATCAAATGGGTTATTTTGATTAAGAATGTGTACGTACTCGTGTTGAATAGTATGAATAAATTCTGTTACTTCTGCTCTGCTGCTTCTGTTTAAATCATCAACCTGAAATAAAGTAACTCTTTGTCCACCTTCTGCCAAACCTAATGTTCTGGTGCCATTTGTATTTAAATTCATGCCTCCAACTAATACAAATTCTCTAGGTGCAATCTTTTTTACAAAATCAGTACCTCCTATAGTTGTATAACTGTCAATCCAAATTTGTTTTACAACTTCAAGTGCAGGCTGTACTTTATTTACAGCGGGTGGAAATAAATAACGGCTGTTATCTACTAAATTTTGATCCCATTCGTAATAAACTTTAATATTATAAGGGTTTAAAAAACCATTATCAATCCACTTATCTAAATCAGTTTTTAATGGTATTGAATAATCTAACTGACTGTCTGTAAGTTGATCTTCATGTGCACAGGCAGTAAAAAGTACTACTCCTGCTAATATTGCTATTGTTTTATGTAGATTTAATATTTTCATAATAATTGAATTAAATTTTTATCTAGGATTTTTCTCAATTCCGTTATCTGTTGCTCTTAATGGTATCTGAAGCACTCTTCTGTTATCATCCTTCTTTAATATGTTGTTATTAACTACTTGACCAAATTGGTAAGTATTATGTTCTACAACAAGATTAAAACGTTTAATATCAAACCATCTTAAGCCTTCATGTAAAAATTCTCTTCGTCTTGCTTCAGCAATAGCTTTAATATAAGATGTTTGTACAGGGCTTAAAGTATAATAAGGTGTAAACTCATTTGCAATAACCGGGTACATATCAACAACTAATTGCTCAGTTAATTTGTCAGTAGCAGAATTATATCCTGTTGTTCTTGTTCCTAAAAAATATTCAAGCTCTGCATTTGCTTCTGCTAGTTGATTTTTCATTACATGAGCTTCAATTCTGTTTAAGAAAAATTCATCATTGCTTAAAAGAACTGTTCCAGTATATGCTTCTCCAATACCAGCTGTAACATTGGTATATTTAAAATACTCATAAAATTTTGGTACTAAAACTGTAATACCTCCTCTATATTGACCAGAAGCAGTAATTAACCAGCGTTTTCCCCAAATATTAGTTTTTGGTCCTAAAATTAGATCTGATTTGTTACCTGCAAGTGTAAATCTATAGGTATAACTTCTTCCCCAAGTAGAATTTGGATAAGATACTAAAAGGTTTGTAGCCTGCTCTACTCTTGAATATTCTACCGGTCTGTCTGCAAAGGCAGTTGCATTGAATGCAGCATAGTTTCTAAGACTAGTTGGTTTAGAACCTAATGATTCTGAAACTTCAAGAACTTTATCCCAGTCTCCTTTCATTAGATAAAAACGGCTGGCAAAAGCTTTAGCTGCTTGTACAGTAAAATGATATTTAGGCTCTTTATAGTTATTTGTTAAATATTTCATCCCCTCATTGATATCCTGCTCTATGAAATCAAAAACTTCTTTAACTGTGTTTCTTTTGTATTTTTCTAATAAAGCGCTTTCTGGTTTTGTAACATAAGGAATACCAAGATCAGTTGCCGCTGTTGCCGGATTATAGGTTTTTGACCATAATAAAACCAGCATAAAATGAGAATATGCTCTTGTAATCAATGCTTCTCCTTTTTGCGGATTTAAGCTAGCTGGGCTGCCTAATTCTTCAATTGCAACTAAAGCCTGATTTGCAGCTGCGATTGCTCCATAAGAAGCGTTCCAGAATGATGCTTCTGTATCTAAACCAATCTGGTTTTGCATTTCCCAGTTATAACTTTGTCTGTTATCAATATCTGAATCTGTAAGTTCGCTATCAAAAACGTTGTCTGACATTGTTTCTGCAATACCCATATAGGTTCCAGTTGGATACGCAGTAACTAAAAGCTCTGAAATTTTTTCAGGTGTATCTATCTGAGTTCTGTTATCAGGTACTTCTGAAAGAAAATCATCACAGCTGGTAAGACTTATTATTAATAATAATGAAAGTGTTATTTTTATATTCTTCATGATTAACTTAATTAAAATGAAACATTTAAAGTAAATGTATACTGTGAAGTGATTGGAAATGCTACCCCTCCTGTATTACGAAACTCCGGATCCTGACCATGTAATCTTTTGTCTGAATAAATCAACCATGGATTTACTGCTGAACCTTTTAAAGTAAAAGTGCTTAAGCCTAGTTTTTTCTTGTAATCTTTAGGAAACTCCCAGCTTAGAGAAACGTTTTTCAACCTTACGAAATCACCATCAGCAATTCTAACATCAGAGAAATTATAAGTGTTGTAAGCGATTTGTAAATCTCTATTTCCATAATTTCTGTTTAATAATCTGTCTGCAATCACCGGAACATTTGTATAATTCTCATCGCCTGGATTAATCCATCTGTTTGTGTATTCTTTTGTAAATACTGTTAAGTCATTGTATTCGTTGCTATACACAGGATTTAAACGTACTTTATTACCTCCTGATCCAACTACGAAAACATATAATGACCAGTTTTTATAAGTAAAAGTATTAGCTAAACCAATAGATTTATTAGGTTCTATTGATCCTTCATATTTTAAATAATTAGTAACATCTTTCGTGTCTTGAAAATCAGCACCTGTAATATTACTTTCTGCTCCGTCTTGTAATTTAAATGTAGGTAATCCCTGATTATTTAAACCTGTAAATTGGTAAGAATAAATTGAATTTCTTGGATGTCCAACTGCATTTCCTCCATTTGAATCTACTAAATCGAATGCTGAAGGTCTATTTTGTAATTTTGTAATTTTTTGACTAAATACAGAAAAATTAAGGTTTGTTGACCATTTAAAACTATCTGTTTTAATATTCTGGGTGGTAATACCAATTTCAAGACCTTTAGTTTCCATATCTGCATTATTACCTTGTTTAATTGACTCACCGCCAATACCAGAAGTAATTACATAATCAATTAAATCAAAAGCTTTACGACTGTAAACATCTGCCGCAAGTGATACTCTATTGTTAAACATTCCTAAGTCTAAACCAATATTAGTCTCAAATTGCTTCTCCCAAGTAAGATCTCTATTTTGTAAATCTTCAATTCTGATTGCGTTTTCTCTATCTGAAAGATTAAAACGATCAGTAATGAAACTTTTGTAAATAGCTAATGAATTTGTTGCAGGTCCTGCAGTAGCAGTAAGTCCGTAAGATCCTCTCAATGCTAAAGTATTAATACTCTCTACATCCTTCATAAAACTTTCCTCAGCAATGTTCCATTTACCACTAAAAGTATAAGTAGGAAGCCATCTTGATGAACCTGTGTCTCCTTGTCTGTTTGAACCATCATAACGACCAGTAATAGATCCTGTGTAACGACGATCATATGTATATCCAACTTTACCAAAGAAACCTACTGTTCTTTCTCTTTCTTCACCAAATTCATAGTATGAATCACCTCCGTTTACAATTTTTTCGATGATTTTAGGATCAATGAAAGAAGTAAATCCTTTATCATATTGCAATCCAACAGCTGTAAAGTTATCATTACTTCTGTCTAATGATCTAAGTTCTGTACCAAAGAAACCTTCAACTTCATGTTTATCATTGAATGTATTTCTATAAGTAACACTATTTCTTACATTGTAAGAAGTCATGTCATTTGTAAACTTTCTTAAGAATCCTCCGCTTGGTAAAACAGAAACTTTTGGTGCTGTTAAATCATTTGGATCTTGATAAAGAAATACGTTTGCATCCTGAATTTGAGCATTTACATTATCCCCCACACCAGCATTGTAAGCCCCAACTACGTTAGAACCTTCATAAATTTTATGCTCTCTTGATGTATTTGCATAACGTGCTGAACCAGTTAAATTATAGCTTAAATTTTTATTAATTTTATAATCTAAATCCAATTGAAAGCGGATGTCTTTTACATCTATCTCTAATGTATTATTTGCTAACTCATTAATAATATTCATTGGAGCCCAGTTATTTTGGTAATACTCCAGATTTCCATTCTCATCATAAGGTCTTAATGTACGGCTTGTACTTAAAACATAATTAAATGGGTTAATATCAAAATCCCTTGTAGTTTTACCAAATACAACATCTTGTTTACTTTCATAAGATCCCGGAGCTCCTTGTTTACGAATAGAGCCTAAAGTAGATAGTGTAATATTCAATCTATCATTTACAAAAAATGTTCCTTTAATATTTGATGATAATTGATTTACATTGTCGGCAATAGTCCATCCCGGATCTGTATAGTAGCCTAAAGACGCATAAAAAGTGTTGTTTTTTCCACCTCCAGAAAAACTTAACGAATGGTTTTGCGTAATCGATGGTCTGAATAATACACTAAACCAGTCTGTGTTTGCTAATTCGTATTTTCTTAAAAATTCATTAATATATGGCTGATCATTTTTAACACCAAACTGCCCGCCAGTTTCATTATACTTATTAATTTCTTTAGCCAGAATATTATATGCTCCACCAAATCTTCCTGTATATGATGAACTTAAATCAAGATATCCTTTTTGTTTCATTTCCTGAAAAACACTCATAGATTCCTGAGAATTTAAGATATCATATTGAGTATAACTTGGTACAGTTCTTACAGTATTTTCAACTGAATAACTTATTTTTAACGGAGAATCTCTACGCCCTTGTTTTGTAGTTACAACCACTACTCCATTTAACGATCTAGATCCATAAATTGACGTAGCCGATGCATCTTTAAGAACTTCAATGCTTTGAATATCATTTGAATTCAAACCCGCAACAGAAGAACTTAGCAATGTAGCAGAATTCCCTGAAGCTAAATCCGCAAAGGTAACATTGATAATATCTTCCTGAACAACACCATCGATAACCCATAATGGTTTTGTATCTCCAAAAATTGAAGAAGATCCACGAACGGTAATTTTAGGCGCTGTACCAAAAGTTCCTGTAACATTTTGTACTGTAACCCCTGCCGCTTTTCCTTCGATCATTCGGCTTACGTCAACTACACCGTCAACTTTTAACTCTGAGCCAGAAATTTTACTGATAGCACCAGTAAATGTTCTTTTAGATGTTTTTTCGTAACCTGTAGTAACAACAACTTCTTTTAAGTTCTGGCCAGCTTCTGTTAAAACAACTGTTGGCGTAACATTAGTAATTCCAATTTCTTTCGTTTCCATACCTACGTAAGAAATTACAAGTCTATCTGTGTTTGCAGGCATTTCGATAGAGAAATTTCCATCAAAGTCTGTTAGAACTGCAATTTTTGTTCCTTTTGCCATTACAGTTGCACCCGGAAGCGGACTTCCTGATTGGTCTGTTACTTTACCTTTAATAATTGGACCGGCTGTTAATGCTTCAAAAAGTGAATCATGATTATCTGCACTTGCAAACGGATCTGCCGCAGCGGTTTTTTGCAGAATAATTTGATTGCTCACTTCTGAAAAAGTAATATTAAATGGCACCAAAATACGGCTAAGTATGCTTGAAAGCGCTTCCTGATTCGCTTCGATGCTTACTTTGCGGCTTAATTGTGGCAGCCTTGAATTGTACGAAAATTTTACATGAGCTGATTTTTCAATTTTAGATAAAGCATTATCAAGAGTCAAATTTTCAACTATAATGGTAACTTTTGTATCTAATTTTTTCTGCCCATTTACATTATTTGCTACGGCAAAGCTTGAAAACACAAGTGCCAAGACAAACTGAAATAGTGTTATTTTCATGATTCTATGGAGTAATCGTTGTTTAACAACTGGTTTTTTCATAATTTTGATTTGTTTTGATTAATACTATTTTGAGTGTATTTTAAAGAAACGATGAACTACTTTTTACAGAAAGTAATTCAATTTATAAGTGTCGATAATGTTACAGCATTTCGGCACTTTTTTTTGCATTATCATTTTTACATAGGCAATAGTTTATTTCTGGTTGAGTTAAGTTTTTGGTTAATATTTAGCAAAATGAAATAGAAATCAGCTGCATTTTTTCTCAAAAAAATAAGATTACACTTTAAAAAAGGAGTCATTAGGAAATAGAAATTTTATGTAATTACAGTTACAAAAAATTAATTACAGCCTTCTGAAGTTATAATAATCTGATTTCCATTCATTTCAAAACTGGTATTATTCCCTATGCTTTTACAGACAATTTTTAGCTTTTCTGTTAAAGGCTGATCACTCAGTGATGTTGTTAAATGGCATTCTTTTAATTTATTTTCCGGATAATCAATATCTACAAGGTACGCCTGTTCGATGGTTTCAAAAATCTGCGATACAGGTATATCATTAAATTCAAAGCTTAATTGTTCAATATTTCCAACATTCTGCACCAAAACAGGATCTAGTGTAATATTTGTAATTTTATTGAATTTCATAACATTACGCTCAAACCTCAAAGCTTGATTTGGAAGAAGCACAATTTCATTTTCATCTGATTTAGAAATTAAATCATTTGACTTTACCTTAACTTTACCGGTACGTACTAAAATTTCTACATCTGGCTGATCAGAATAAGCTTTAACTCTAAAACTAGTTCCAACTACTTTTGTAACAATCTCATTCGCATAAACGAAAAAAGGCTTTTTAGGATTTTTACTAATTTCAAAGAAACCTTCGCCGGATAAATACACCTTTCTTTCGTTCCCGGTAAAGATTTTAGGGTAACTCAATTTACTATTTGGCTGCAGTAAAACCGAACTGCCGTCTGACAGTGTAATAATTTGCGGTTTATTAGAATTGTTGGTTTGTTCTACTAATCCCTCACTATTGTCTTCAATCAGTTCTTTGTAGGTAACAATATTATTTTCAGATTTAAAATTGTTATTATAATACCAAGCCGACATTAAACCAATAACTAATGTTGCTGCTATTCCGGTAATGAATCTTTTTCTGAAAGTATTTAACTGTAAAGTTTTAACTGTTTTTTGATTTTCTTTTTCACGGATTTTTTGCCACGTATTTTGCAACGCTCTGTGAATATCAGATTTTGTTAGTTCTGTCGCCGGAACTTTCATAGCCAGAAGCATTAATCTTGCATCTTCTACTAATTTTGCTCGCTGACGACTTTCTAAAGTCCACTCTTCCCAGCCGTTTTCGTCAATTTTTGACAAAACCCAAAGCTGAAAAGATTCATCTGATAAGAAATCTTCTATTTCGGTATATTTATTTCGTTTTTGCATCTAATAATAGGGTTACAAAAACATAGAGGACAACTTTTATATTATATACTCACCAAATTAAGATTTTTTTTAAACTTTTTTAACTTTTCTTAAAGAGTCATTGAAAATAGTAAGGCTATTACAGAAAAACTGCCCTTCCATTCTTTGCGAAGAGTAAGCAGGCCACGGTGAAGTAGATTACTGGCTGACTGATAATTAACATCTAGCATATCTGCAATTTGTTCGACTGAAAGTGCCTGATGATAGCGTAAATACAAAGCTTCTTTTTGTCTTGCCGGTAACTCATTTAATAATTTATTTAGATAAGAAACCTTTTCTTTTGTGGCATAATCATCATCCAGAAGATCATTTTCTACTGAAAATTCCAAAAGGAATGCAATATCATCTGTACTAGATGTTTTTCTAAAAATATGGTCACGTTCGTATAGACGAGCAATTCTTTTTCTAACACTCGACAATAAATACGCTTTTACAACAACAGAGCTCTGCAAAGAGTTTCTGTATACCCAAATATCCGTAAAAACATCCTGAACACAATCCTGAACTTTTTCTGCAAAAGGAGACAATGAATTTCCGTAATTAACAAGATCGCCGTAATAACGTTCAAACAATAATGAAAATGATTTCTCGTCTCCAAGTATTAAATTATTCCAAAGTATATTGTCTTCAACAGGGTTGGCTCGTAGGATTTGGGTCTTCATAAATAGCGGATTATACCTAAACAACAGATTAATTAATGTAAAATATATACAATTTTAACATTATCATTTATTTTTGTTCGATAAATATATAAAAGCTAATACTTAAAAACAATTATTTTACACAAAAGAGACAGTTTCCTAATATAGAAAACTGTCTCTTTCTTTTGCTGTCACACGGATCTTAAGGAAATGTTAAAATTATTCATGACTAAAACATAACTCACTTTTATAAGATTTTACATATATATTTTATCTCACAATTACCTTGTGTATGATTATCGAAAAAGCAATTCCGTTCATAAATTAAAAAGCCTTACTATTTAAAATTAGTAAGGCTTTTTAAGTAATATTATTGAATTAAATGACGCTTTTAGAAAGCTACATTCCATCTTGGTAATTTTGCATTTTCATCTAAGAAATTTTGTAAAACCTGCCCTTCAACAGCAGTTGGAATTGCTTTTACATCTCCGGCAAAAGTTTCGTACCAAACAACTTCAAGAACAGAAATGTTCTCTAATTTCATTTGTGCCGGCCATGAATATTTTCTTCCTGTTTTAGCAAATTGGTGTCCGTTTACGATTTTATCGTATAATCCGCCATTTTTACTTTTTAGAGTTCCGTCATTTTGAACAGTTCCAGTTGAACCAACCATGATCAATTCTTTTGAATCTCCGTCAATTTCGTAAACTACAAAAATTCCAGCACTTCCTTCCGGAGCATTGCAAACTTCTTCTAAACTATCGTTTACAGTAAAAGTAAAACTATTTGTTGATTTAAATTTTTCTAATTCTTTGTACATATTTCTTTTTTAAGCCTCTAAGATACTGAGGTTCTAAGATGCTAAGTTTTTTCTATTTATACCTCAGTATTTTAAAATGGAAAAAAGTCTCAACAAAATATTGAGACTTTTTGGAATTTATTATTTTAAAGATTGGAATTTATTATCCAAGTACTTCTTTTACTTTTTTACCAATTTCAGCTGGTGAATCAACAACGTGAATTCCGTTGTCTCTCATAATTTGTTTTTTAGCAGCAGCTGTATCATCAGAACCACCAACAATAGCACCTGCGTGACCCATTGTTCTACCTGCAGGAGCAGTTTCTCCAGCGATAAAACCAATAACTGGTTTACGGTTACCATCAGCTTTTACCCATCTTGCAGCATCAGCTTCTAACTGACCTCCAATTTCACCAATCATAATGATTACTTCAGTTTCTGGGTCGTTCATTAATAATTCTACAGCTTCTTTAGTTGTAGTTCCAATGATTGGATCTCCACCAATACCAATAGCTGTAGTGATTCCTAAACCTTGTTTTACAACTTGGTCAGCAGCTTCATAAGTTAAAGTTCCTGATTTAGAAACGATACCAACTGTTCCTTTTTTGAAAACAAAACCTGGCATAATACCAACTTTAGCCTCACCCGGAGTAATTACACCTGGACAGTTAGGACCAATTAATCTTGAATTTCTTTCTTTAACATAATTATTTGCTTTAATCATATCTGCTACAGGAATTCCTTCTGTAATAGCAATAATTACTTTAATTCCGGCATCAGCAGCTTCCATAATTGCGTCAGCAGCAAAAGCTGGCGGAACAAAAATGATAGAAGTATCAGCTCCAGCTTGATCAACAGCATCTTTTACTGTATTAAAAACCGGACGGTCTAAATGGCTTGTACCACCTTTTCCTGGAGTAACACCTCCAACAACATTAGTACCGTACTCAATCATTTGAGAAGCGTGGAAAGTTCCTTCGCTTCCTGTAAATCCCTGAACAATTATTTTGGAATCTTTATTAACTAAAACACTCATGATATATATTTTATGTAGTTTTTAAATTTGTGTTGCAAAAATAAGGTTTTGTAATGTATTTTGCCTCTTTTATTGTCAAAAAAATATTAAGAAAATTGACTCATCTGGTAACCTCTGTAAAGTTTGTCATCTTTTATTTGCCAGATAGTTGAAAAATGTGCCAGAAGCATCTCTTCACGCGGATTCTCGATAGTTTTAACATAATGAGAATAACGTACTGAAACTAAGTCATCTTCGGCAAGAATATGACTTATTCTAACTTTAGATCTCACGTAAGCTCTGCTAAGCTCGTTCGCCATTTCTAAAATCGAATCATGATTCATTTCGATAAATCCTTTACTGCTATTCCACTCAATTATAACATCTGGATGCAAATAGGTTTTTAGAACTTCGCTGTCAATCAAGGCATCCGACTTATAAAATTTTTGAACAAACTCTTTTATAGACATATTACTTCAATTTAGTTAGAATTTCAGGAATCTTTTTGATATTGGCTAATTGTTTTAACTTTTCTCTTGATTCTTCTATTGGAGTTCCAAAGTATGATTTTCCTCCTTCTACAGATTTTGTAACACCAGTCTGGCCCATAATAACAGCTTTTGCTCCTATTGTAATACCGCTGGTGGTACCAACTTGTCCCCAAATTGTAACTTCATCTTCAATAACAACACAACCGGCAATACCTGTTTGTGATGCAATTAAACATTTTTTCCCAATAACTGTATCGTGACCAACATGAACCTGATTATCAAGTTTTGTTCCTTCTTTTATTGTAGTATCTCCTGTAACTCCTTTATCTATTGTACAAAGAGCTCCAATTCCAACATTATCTTCAATTACAACTCTACCGCCGGAAATTAACTGATCAAATCCTTCCGGACGTTTTTTGTAATAAAAAGCATCGGCACCTAAAATACTTCCTGCGTGAATTATTACATTATCGCCAATTACAGTATAATCGTAAATTGAAACATTAGAATGTATTAAACAGTTTTTACCAATTTTAACGTGGTTGCCAATAAAAGTATTAGGCTGAATTACTGTTCCTTCTCCAATTTCAGCTGAAGAAGAAATAGCTACATTTGCGAACTGAAATGGTTTAAAATGCCTTGTAAGAACATTAAAATCTCTGAAAGGATCATCAGAAATTAAAAGAGCTTTACCATCTGGGCAATCCACTTTTTTATTAATTAAAACAATGGTTGCTGCTGATTGCAAAGCTTTGTCATAGTATTTTGGATGGTCTACAAAAACAATATCTCCAGGTTCAACCACATGAATTTCGTTCATGCCTAAAACCTGAAAGTTTTTGTCACCAATAAATTCGCAGTTAAGCAAATTTGCAATTTCTTCTAAAGAGTGAACTTTTGGAAATTTCATATATCTAAATTAGAAAATTTATTAATGAGAAAATATGTCAATTAAAAAAAATGTGTCAATTAAAAAATATTTTTCAATTTTCTAATTGACTCATTGACAAGTTTTCTAATTAAAAATTACTCTTTTACACGCTCCATGTAAGAACCAGAAGCTGTATCGATTTTAATTTTATCACCTTCGTTAATAAACAAAGGAACGTTTACAGATGCACCAGTTTCTACTGTAGCATTTTTTGTAGCGTTAGTAGCTGTATTTCCTTTTACTCCCGGCTCAGCGTAAGTAACTTCAAGAATTACAGATGCAGGCATATCTACAGATAAAGGTAAATCAGTTTCAGTATTAATCTGAACCATTACATTTGTTCCTTCTTTCAATAAATCCGGAGCATCAAGGATGTTCTTGTTTAAAGAAATCTGTTCAAATGTTTCTGCATTCATAAAATGAAATTCATCGCCTTCTGGATATAAATATTGAAAAGTATGTGTTTCAACACGAATAACATCAATTTTATGACCTGCTGAAAAAGTATTATCTAATACTTTTCCCGAAGTTAAACTTTTTAGTTTAGTTCTTACGAAAGCTGGACCTTTTCCAGGTTTTACGTGAAGAAATTCAATAATTTTATAGATGTCGTGATTAAATTTAATACACAATCCGTTTCTAATATCTGATGTAGACGCCATTTGTTTTTTTATTTTAATTTTTAAAATGTCGATTTTAGATTCTTAATAAAGAATCTAATCTTCATTATTTGTTTTTTTTTTAATATTTTATGTCTTCAGTTTTAATCTTCAGCTTAGAAATCTAAAATCAGAAGTCTAAACTCTAAAATTAATAATTTCCTGAATAACCTTTCATAATTCCTCGTGATGAATTTCTAATAAAATCAAGAATTTCATCTCTCTCTGGAGTTGCTTCCATTTCAGCTTCAATAATACTTAAAGCTTGTGTTGTATTGTAATTCTTTTGATATAAAATTCTGTAAATTTCCTGAATTTCTCTAATTTTTTCAGTACTAAATCCTCTTCTTCTTAAACCAACTGAATTTATACCAACATAAGATAATGGTTCTTTAGCCGCTTTAGTGTAAGGAGGAACATCTTTTCTTACCAAAGATCCTCCAGAAATCATAGCGTGATCACCAATATGAATAAATTGATGAATTGCTGCTAAACCTCCAATAACGGCATGATTTCCAACAACTACGTGACCCGCAAGAGCAACACCATTAACAATAATAGCATTATTTCCAATTTCGCAGTCGTGTGCAATGTGTGCGTAAGCCATAACTAAACAATTGTTTCCAAGAATGGTTTGTCCTGAAGCAATTGTTCCTCTGTTAATTGTAACACACTCTCTAATTGTACAATTGTCACCAATAATAGCTAAAGAATCTTCCCCTCCAAATTTTAAGTCCTGAGGTACAGCAGAAATTACCGCTCCCGGAAAAATGTTACAATTTTTTCCAATTCGGGCACCTTCCATAATGGTCACATTTGAACCAATCCAAGTACCATCACCAATAACAACATTATTGTGAATTGTTGTAAATGGTTCGATTACAACATTTTTAGCGATTTTAGCGCCAGGATGAACATATGCTAATGGTTGATTCATCTATGTTTTATATTTTAATTTAAAATAATCTGATTTTAGGGCAACAAACCTAAACAATAAATTTGATTAATTATTGTTTTCTTGCAATTTGTGCCATTAATTCTGCCTCAGTTACTAATTTTCCGTTTGCATAAGCGTTAGCCTGCATGTGGCAGATTCCTCTTCTGATAGGAGAAATCAATTCACATTTGAAAATTAATGTATCACCCGGCAATACTTTGTGCTTAAACTTAACATTATCAATTTTCATGAAATATGTTAAATAGTTTTCTGGATCTGGAACAGTGCTTAGAACCAAGATTCCGCCTGTTTGTGCCATTGCTTCAACAATTAAAACACCTGGCATAACTGGAGCTTCAGGGAAATGTCCTACGAAGAAATTTTCGTTCATAGTAACATTTTTTAAACCAACTACATGACGATCAGACATTTCAATAATTCTATCAATCAACAAGAATGGTGGTCTGTGAGGAAGCATTGACATGATTTTATGAATATCCATCAATGGTTCTTGGTTTAAATCATAAACAGGAACATGATTTCTCTGTTCAATTTTGATGATTTTAGCCAATTTCTTAGCAAACTGAGTGTTTACAAAGTGACCTGGTTTGTTTGCAATAATTTTTCCTTGAATACGAACTCCAATAAGAGATAAATCTCCAATAACATCAAGTAATTTATGTCTTGCTGCTTCGTTTGGATAATGTAAAGTAAGATTATCTAAAACGCCGTTTGGTTTTACAGAGATTTCGTCTTTACCAAAAGCTTTCTTTAAATTTTCCATTGTAGACTCAGAGATTTCTTTATCTACATATACAATTGCATTATTTAAATCACCGCCTTTAATTAAGCCATGCTCTAATAATGATTCTAATTCATGTAAAAAACTAAAAGTTCTTGAGCTTGCTATTTCTTCTTTAAAATCAGCAAGGCTTTTAAGTGTAGCATTTTGAGTACCTAAGACTTTTGTACCAAAATCTACCATAGTAGTTACCTGGTATTCATCGCTTGGCATAACAAGGATTTCACTTCCTGTTGCTTCATCTGTAAACGAAATAACTTCTTTTACAACATAAACATTACGGCTTGCGTCTTGTTCTTCGATTCCGGCTTTTTCAATTGCTTCAACAAAATATTTTGATGAACCATCCATAATAGGCAGTTCAGAGGCATTCAATTCAATAATAATATTATCCAAATCGCATCCAACTACAGCTGCTAAAACGTGTTCAGGAGTTTGTATTTTAACACCTAATTTTTCTAAATTAGTTCCTCTTTGCGTATTAACAACATAATTAGCGTCAGCCTCAATGACTGGCTGGCCTTGCAAATCTACTCTTACAAAAGTGAAACCATTATTAATAGGAGCTGGTTTAAAAGTCATTGTAACTTCTTTTCCAGTGTGTAATCCAACTCCAGTTAGTGAAATTTCATTTTTGATGGTTTTCTGTTTAACCATTATTTCCATTTTTTGGGTTTATTATTATTTGTTTCTTTAATTCTTCAACTTCGGCAACTATCTTAGGAAGGTTTTTAAAATGAACATATGATTTATTAAAATCAGTATATCCAAGTGATGGTGTTCCTTGTAAAGTCTCATCATCTTTAATGTTTCTTGCAACCCCAGACTGCGCCTGAAGTTTCACATTATTCCCTATCGTTAAGTGGCCTGCGATACCTACCTGCCCGCCAATCATACAATTCTCGCCAATTTTAGTAGAACCTGCAACACCGCTTTGTGCAGCAATTACTGTATTTCTTCCAATTTCAACATTGTGAGCAATCTGTATTTGATTGTCTAATTTAACTCCTTGTCTAATGATTGTAGAACCAAGAGTTGCTCTATCGATTGTAGTATTGGCACCAATATCTACATTATCTTCAATTATAACGTTACCAATTTGAGGTACTTTACTGTATACACCTTCTTCATTTGGCACAAAACCAAAACCATCTGCACCTATAATAGTACCAGAATGAATAGTACAATTGTTACCAATAACAGTTTCTGAATAAATTTTGGCACCGGCAAAAATAAAGACATTATCTCCTATAATTACGTTATCGCCAATAAAGCTGTTAGGATAAATTTTCACATTATCTCCTAAAACAACGTTTTGACCTACATAACTAAAGCTTCCTAAATAAAGATTTTCTCCATATTTAGTTCCTTCAGACATAAATGACTGAGGTTCGATGCCGTTTTTGTTTAATTTTACCTGATTATAAAAATGTAAAAGCTTAGAAAAAGCTGCATAAGCATCTTCTACTTTTATTAATGTAGTAGTAATATCCTGTTCCGGAGTAAAGCTTTCGTTAACAATTGTAACAGTCGCTTTTGTACTATATATATAGTTGATATATTTCGGATTAGCTAAAAAAGTAAGAGATCCTTCCTCACCTTCTTCTATCTTAGAAAGCCGAGAAACTTCCGCATTGGGATTCCCAACAACTTCTCCTTCTAAAATTCCTGCTATTTGTTCTGCTGTAAATTTCATCGCGACAAAAATATAAAAAATAGATTTTAAATGTTAATTTTAGATAAGTTGTTTTGGAAAACAGATATAATATTTTGTGACCAATTTAGATAACGATTTCAAATTCAATTGATCAGAAGCTTCAACAACGTCTTCAATTGTCTTATCTTTTTTCAAAATTCGTATTGGTTCGGCAGCTTTACTATAAGCCTGGTTCTTAATTTTACCTCTAAAAATGAAATAACCCGCATCTAAAGCCGAAATATTATGCGCTTCTGCAAATTCTTCTTTTAAAGACTGCGACTCTTCCATTGGTATTTTATCTGCGCTGAGTTTTATTTTTAATAAATCCCTGTTTATGATCATTTTACTCAAAGTAGAAAGAATAAAATCATTATTTCTCTGCCATGCTTTTAAAGCGCTGATAATATCGAAATCATCTAATTGAGAAAATAAATCCAAATTTTGAGCATCAAAATCTTCCAGAGTTATTTTATTCTGCATGAAATACAACAAAGGCTCACTGCATGGAAGTTTAACTCCTTTTAAAGTCAGTTCTTTAGCTCTTTTCAGCACTTTCATCAAAATCAATTCAGCAACAAGGCTTGTTTTATGTAAATAAGCCTGCCAGTACATTAATCGTCTTGATAACAGAAATTTTTCGACAGAATAAATTCCTTTTTCTTCAATAACTAACACATCATCAACAACATTCATCATCTGAATCAAACGTTCAGAGTTTACATTACCTTCTGCAACTCCGGTGTAAAAACTGTCTCGTTTCAGGTAATCCATTCTATCCATATCCAATTGACTTGAAATCAATTGCAGCATAAATTTCCTGTGATATTCACCTTTAAAAACCTGAATTGCCAGACTTAATCTTCCGTCAAACTCTTCATTAAGCTGATTCATAAACAACAGCGAAATTGCTTCATGATGCACATCTTCAACAATACTTTTTTCCATAGCATGCGAAAACGGACCATGACCAATATCATGAAGTAAAATTGCTATTAAAAGTGCATTTTCTTCTTCTTCAGAAATAACAACATCTTTAAAACGAAGAGTATCGATTGCTTTTTTCATTAAATGCATGCATCCCAAAGCATGATGAAAACGCGTATGATTTGCTCCAGGATAAACTAAATATGACAATCCCATTTGCGATATACGTCGCAAACGCTGAAAATATGGATGCTGGATTAAGTCGTAGATAAGTTCATTCGGTATAGTGATAAACCCGTAAATTGGGTCATTGAATATTTTTAATTTATTAATTTGAGTCACAAGTTGGTTATTTTTTGGTCAACAAATATAAGTAAATAAGTAGAAAACCATTTTAGTTTTTAACTTAAATAAACGATAATACCCATAAGTATTTTCCTAGATATTAAATAAACATAAAAAATAATTCAAAATAAATTTAGTTTCAGCATTCCTAATTTTATACTATTTTTAATACTTTTTAAGTTCTATACCTTTAAATTGCATTAAAATTAAAATTGTTTATGGATAAGATTAAAATACTTTGGGTCGATGATGAAATCGATCTTTTAAAGCCACATATATTATTTCTGGAAAAAAAGAATTATTCTGTAACAACCTGCAACAACGGTCTTGATGCCGTTGCTTTGTTTGAAGAGGAAAATTTCGACATTGTTTTTCTGGATGAAAATATGCCGGGAATGAGCGGTTTGGAAACACTTTCTGAAATGAAAGAAAAAAAATCAGCTATCCCGATGATTATGATTACTAAAAGCGAGGAAGAATATATAATGGAAGAAGCCATTGGTTCTAAAATCGCTGATTATTTGATTAAACCTGTAAATCCAAATCAAATTCTGTTGAGTTTGAAGAAAAATCTGGATGATTCTAGATTAATTACAGAAAAAACAACATTAGATTACCAAAAAGAATTTCGTAAAATTTCAATGGAATTAGCAATGGTTAATTCTTATGAAGACTGGGTAGAATTGTATAAAAAACTGCTTTTTTGGGAATTAAAACTAGAAGATATTAATGATCAGGCTATGATCGAAATTCTTGAGTCTCAAAAAGTTGAAGCCAATTCGCAGTTTGGAAAATATATTGAAAGAAATTACGAGGACTGGTTTGAACCAAAGGCAGACAAACCAATTCAGTCAAATACACTTTTTAAAGAATTAGTCGTTCCGGAAATCAAAAAGAAAGACAGACCTATTTTATTTGTCGTTATAGACAATCTTCGCTACGATCAGTGGAAATCTTTTGAAACCGTAATCTCAAATTATTATAAACTAGAAAAAGAAGTTCCCTACTTCTCTATTCTTCCAACGGCTACACAATATGCCAGAAACTCAATTTTTTCTGGTTTAATGCCTTCAGAAATGGAGAAACAGTTTCCTCAATATTGGAAAAATGATGTAGAAGACGGTGGAAAAAACCTTTTTGAAGCTGAATTTCTTTCGGCACAAATTAAGCGTTTAGGATTAAACATTAAAGAAGATTATTTTAAAATCACCAATTACGCAGGAGGTAAAAAACTGGCAGAAAACTTTAAAGCATTAAAAGGAAATGACTTAGTTACTGTGGTTTACAACTTCGTAGATATGCTGTCGCATGCAAAAACTGAAATGGAAGTTGTAAAAGAATTAGCTTCTGATGATAAAGCGTATCGCTCGCTGACATTGAGCTGGTTTAAAAATTCGCCATTATTAGAAATCATTCAGCAGGCACAACTTTTAGGTTTCAAATTAATCTTAACAACAGATCACGGAACAATTAATGTAAAAAATCCGTCGAAAGTTGTGGGAGATAAAAATACAAGTCTAAATTTGCGTTACAAAACCGGCCGAAGCTTAACATACGAACAAAAAGATGTTTATGTTGTAAAAGAACCTAAATCAATAGGTTTGCCGGCAATAAATATGAGCAGTTCGTTTATTTTTGCCAAAAATGATTTTTTTCTGGCTTATGTAAACAACTATAATCATTATGTAAGTTATTATAAAAATACATACCAGCACGGTGGAATTTCGTTAGAAGAAATGATTATTCCGTTTTTGGTGTTTAACCCGAAATAAAAGAGTTTTCAGTCGCAGCCGCAGTTTTCAATATCAATAAAAAACTGAAAACTGCGGCTGCGACTGAAACTATAAATTAAGTAATATAAAATGAACATCATTTTTTCATTAGATCAAATTCAGGAAACTGCCCAGCAGATTTTAGATTCAAATCCTAAAAAAATTATTCTTTTTAACGGCGAAATGGGAGTTGGAAAAACGACCTTAATAAAACAACTGTGCAAAAGTTTAGGAGTTAAAGATGCCACAAGCAGTCCAACTTTTTCTTTAGTAAATGAATATGAAATTCCAAATGGCAAAAAAGTGTATCATTTTGATTTTTATAGAATTAAACAAGAAACCGAAGCTCTGGATATGGGAGTCGATGATTATTTATACTCAGGAAACTGGTGTTTTATTGAATGGTCTGAAAAAATCGAAAATCTGCTTCCAGAAGAAACTTCAACCATTACAATTGAATTATTGGCAGATGGAAAAAGAGAACTAAAATTAGTCTAGAGCTTTGCGAAAATTGAAAAAAATATTTCATGAGCATTCACAAAAAATAACTTAAGCTTAGACATTAGTATTAGCAGAATTTTTGCACTAATTTTAAAACTTTTTACGTAATTTGTACCCTTAATTTTTTGCATCATCCATGTCAATTACCTTAACTCCATTTACAAAACAACAATTAATACCACAAGAAGAAAAACTTGAGGTTGGTCGTTTTAAAAGAGAACTTTTCATAGGAATTCCTAAGGAAACGAGCTATCAGGAACGTCGTATTTGTTTGACCCCAGATGCCGTAAATTCTCTTACTTATGAAGGGCATCGTGTTATGATCGAATCTGGTGCCGGAGAAAGTTCAAGTTATACAGATAAGGAATACGCAGATGCAGGTGCAGAAATCACAAAAGACACAAAAAGAGTTTTCAGCTGTCCGCTTCTATTAAAAGTAGAACCGCCAACATTAGCCGAAATTGAAATGATAAGTCCCGAAACTACGATCATTTCAGCAATTCAATTAAAAACAAAAAAGAAAGAGTACTTCGAAGCTTTGGCGAAAAAAAAGATTACCGCTCTTGCTTTTGAATATATTAAAGATGAAGACGGATCGTATCCTGCCGTAAAATCATTAAGTGAAATTGCCGGAACAGCATCAATTTTAATCGCTGCCGAATTAATGATTACTAACGAATTTGGAAAAGGCCTTTTATTTGGAAACATTACAGGCGTTCCTCCTACTGAAGTGGTAATTCTTGGAGCAGGAACAGTGGGTGAATTTGCCGCAAAAACCGCAATTGGATTAGGTGCGAACGTAAAAGTTTTTGATAATTCGATTACAAAACTGCGTCGATTACAAAATAATTTAAGCCAAAGGATTTTTACGTCAACCATTCAGCAAAAAGCATTACTAAAAGCTTTAAGACGCTGTGACGTTGCAATTGGCGCCATGCGAGGAAAAGAACGCTGCCCGATTGTAGTTACAGAAACTATGGTGGAGCATATGAAAAAAGGTGCCGTAATTGTTGATGTAAGCATCGATACCGGAGGATGTTTTGAAACTTCGGAAGTAACAACTCACGAAAAACCAACTTTCATAAAAAGTAACGTTTTACACTATTGTGTGCCCAATATACCTTCAAGATATTCAAAAACTGCCTCATTATCAATCAGTAACATCTTAACTCCTTACCTTCATCAGATAGCCGAAGATGGTGGTCTCGAAAGCGCAATTAGATGCAATAAAGGACTTAAAAACGGAATTTATTTATACCACGGAATTCTAACAAATAAAGCTATTGGCGACTGGTTCGACCTGCCAGACAACGATATTAATTTACTTGTATTTTAAAGGAACTTTAATGTACCTTTGCAAAAATTTTATTTCATGAAGTTCGTACACCGTTTTGCATATTACCTAATAGGTCTCGTAATGGGATGTTTTATTGTATCAGGATTTTTTATAGGAAAAGACACTCGATGCAATTATTTTCCAAATGCCAGAGTTTTAAATAATCTAAGAACAAAACCTTTTCAATATTCTGATAAAGCAATTCAGACTTTAAACGAAAAATGGGTTGACACTGCCGATGTCAAAAACACTTTAACATATGGCGACGTAGATTTCGATCAAAGTAACATTCCTTATAATGGAGGTAAAACTTATATTATTGAAGGAAAAACTGTAAAAAATCAGGAAATTATTCTAAAAGTTACCAATTACGAAAAGAAAGCTGTTTTAGAAGAAATCATTAAGAAATAATTTTCATTTTCAAAGTTTCCCTCTTATGAATAAAACAAACAGAATCTTCTTCTATGACAATCCATATCCGCTGGGTCATACATTAAAAGAATTTGTTTGGAGTGCCAGATTAGATCCTGAAAGAGGACTTTTATTTGATTTTCATTTAGTAACTGATTCTTATTATGCTGAAGATGATTCTAATGATGATGATGAACACCTTAAATCTGACTGGCAGTCAAAAACAGTTTGGGAAAATTATCATAATTGTATTTTATCTTCTACAGAATGGCATTATGGTGGCATTGTAATAGGAAGACCTGAAAATAAATTTGATTTTTCTAAACTAAACAGCGCAACACTAACTTCTGATCTTTTACCATTGCCTGAAGGATTTGATTTTCAGGATTTAGCTTTTCACGTATATTTGTTAGGACATGACAGTTGCAGCAATAATAAAATAACTTTAAATCGAAACCCCGATAATACTTTTGAAATTTCCTGGACAGGAAAAATTGCAAGAACGTATTATGGAGATTATGAATTCAAGCATGATTTTGAAGTCAATATCAGCAATGAAAAATTTGATGGAATATATTTTCGTTATGGCTTAAGCGTAGAAGAAAATCTAAAAATTCTTGAAAGCTGTACTGTAGATCCAAGTATTTTTAAAATAGCAGAAGATAAATTTGAGGTCCTAAATTATTAGAATAAATCCAGAACCTCATTTATATTTACCATTCGATTTCCTTAAGTCCTTTAGATTTTAAGAAATCATTTGTCTGACTGAAGTGTTTATTTCCAAACCAAAAACCTCTGTTAGCACTTAGCGGAGACGGATGTCCGGATTTTAAAATATGATGTTTTGAAGAATCAATCAAAGCAGCTTTCTTTTGAGCAAAACCACCCCAAAGTAAGAATACCACATTTTCGGCTTCGGCAGAAATTTGTTTAATAACAGCATCGGTGAATTTTTCCCAGCCTTTTCCCTGATGACTTCCAGCTTCAGATTGTCTAACGGTTAAAGTAGCATTTAAAAGAAAAACACCCTGATCTGCCCAACGCTCCAGATTTCCGGTTTTTGGCATTGGTTTATTTAAATCAGTTTCGATTTCTTTGAAAATATTATATAATGAAGGTGGAAAAGGAATTCCATCATTAACAGAAAAACATAAACCATTTGCCTGATTTGGACCGTGATAAGGATCCTGACCAATGATAACAACTTTTACCTGATCAAAATGACAATGATCAAAAGCCGAAAAAATCTGACTTCCTTTTGGATAACAGATTTTTGTCGCATATTCTGATTTTACAAAATCTATTAATTCGTTAAAATAAGGTTTTTCAAATTCTTCATTCAAAACCGGCTTCCAGGAAGAATGCATTCTTACGTCCATAACTTTTTTTTTTGCGAATTTCAGGATTTTTTAAGTAAAATCATACTTAAACAAACAATAAAATTAGACTTAAACTTTACAGTGTACAATTATACTATTTTCGTATTTTTGCCTGTACTTTCTTAAAGAAATTAAATGATTAGTATTACAGATAAAACATTACAAGACTTACAATTTCCAACCGTACTCGAAACCATTTCTGATGGATGCAATACCGATATTGGAAAAGAAAAAGCTTTACAAATAAAACCATTCAGAGATAAAGAAGAATTGATGCAGGCTCTTATGCAGACATCAGAATATGTGTCTTCTTTTGAAAATAATAACGCAATTCCAAACCACGGATTTGATGCTATTTCGCACGAAATTAAGTTTTTAGCTATCGAAGACAGTTTCCTTGAAGTAGGAAGTTTTAGAAAAATTGCCAATCTTTCTTCGACAACAAATGTCCTGCTTAATTTCCTGAAAAAGTTTGATGATTATTATCCAAACTTAAATGCAAGGGCTTCTCGTGTAGAATTGACTAAAGATATTATAACCGCAATTGACGCTATTGTAGATAAATACGGAGAAATAAAAGACAACGCATCTCCTACCCTTTCTGGCATTCGCCAAAACATGAATCTGGTTCGCGGAAAAGTTAACCAAAGTTTTGGCGTAGCATTAACTCAGTATAACGGATTAGGCTATTTGGACGACATTAAAGAAAGTTTTGTTCAAAACCGCCGTGTTTTAGCAGTTCTTGCTATGTATCGCCGTAAGGTAAAAGGCTCTATTTTAGGAAGTTCTAAAACCGGAAGCATTGCTTACATTGAACCCGAAGCTACTTTAAAATATTCGAGAGAATTGGCCAATTTAGAATATGAAGAGAAAGAAGAAATTACAAGAATTTTAAAGAATTTATCAAATGTAATTCGTCCGTATCTTCCTTTATTAATTGAATATCAGGATTTTTTAAGTGATATTGATGTCGTTGCCGGAAAAGCAAAATACGCCAATCGCATCAACGGAATACTGCCGGCAATTACAGAAGAAAGAAGATTGTTTTTTAGAGAAGCATATCACCCAATTTTATATTTGAACAACAAACAGAAAAAAGAAGTTACGCATCCGCAGACAATTGAGTTAAAGCAAGAAAACAGAATTATTGTAATTTCCGGACCAAACGCCGGAGGAAAAACCATTTCATTAAAAACAGTTGGTTTATTGCAATTAATGTTGCAATCCGGAATTTTGATTCCCGTTCACGAAAGAAGCGAAACATTTTTATTCGACAGAATTTTAACAGATATTGGAGATAATCAATCTATTGAAAATCATTTAAGTACTTATTCTTATCGTCTTAAAAACATGAATTATTTCTTAAAGAAATGTAACAACAAAACCATGTTTTTAATTGATGAATTTGGTACAGGTTCTGATCCTGAATTAGGTGGTGCTTTGGCTGAAATCTTTTTGGAAGAATTTTATCATCGTGAAGCTTTCGGAATTATCACTACACATTATTCAAATTTAAAGATTTTAGCAAATGAACTTCCGTATGCAACAAATGCGAATATGATGTTCGACGAAAAATCTTTAGAACCAATGTATAAACTGGCCTTAGGTCAGGCAGGAAGTTCGTTTACTTTTGAAGTCGCTCAAAAAAATGGAATCCCATTTGGATTAATTAATCGTGCAAAAAAGAAAATCGAAGTTGGAAAAGTTCGTTTTGATAAAACCATTGCTACGCTTCAAAAAGAACGTTCGAAACTGGAAAAAACTTCTTTGAATTTAAAAGAAGAAGAAACCCGTGCGCGCGAGGAAAGCAAAAAGATGGAAAACATCAATACCAAAATTCAGCAAAAACTTGAAAGTTATCAGGAACTATACGACAGCAATCAGAAGATTATATATATAGGACAAAAAATTGATGACATCGCTGAGAAATATTTCAATAACAAAAACAAAAAAGAACTTATTGGGGAATTTTTGAAAATTGTTGAGATTGAAAACTCAAAGCGTAAAAAAGCAACACCAAAAGAAGTAAAAGCAAAAGTTGAAAAGAAAAAAGAAATTATTGCTGAAGTTCAGGTAAAAGTAGAAGAAATACGCAAGGAGAAAAAAGAGAAAAAACTTAAACCTGTTGTGGAAAAACCAAAACCAATTTTAAAAGTTGGCGATCGTGTTAGAATGCTCGACGGAAGATCTGTGGGAAGTATTGATTCGATCGAAAAAAATAAAGCAACTGTTAATTATGGTATTTTTACTTCGAAAGTAAGTCTAGACGAACTAGAATTAGTAGAAGCTGTAAAGAAGTAATTTCTTTTAGTATTTAGTCGTAGTTTTTCTGTGTAAAAACTTATTTTTTTGATCAAAATCCAAATAAAGCGATTTAAGAAACGATTTTACTTTTTAAACAAACTAAGATCATTTCTTTTCATTAGTTGATTAAATTCATTTTATGAAAGCTGTTTTTGATTAACTATTGTTATGGTTTTTAAAATTATCATAATAAAAAATTATAATTACCAAAATTTCTACAAAATTATTTTTTATTAGTTTTGTCATTGCGAGGAACGAAGCAACCGCACTAAACCTCATTAATAACAAAACTCATAAAAAAAATGAAACCTGGATTTGTATACATCATAACCAATAAATATCAAACAGTTGTCTATGTTGGCGTAACATCAAATCTTCCTAAAAGAATTTTAGAACATAAAAACAAAAAATATCCGAAATCATTCTCGGCACGATATAATGTCTATATTTTAGTTTATTATAAACAATTTCAATGGATTGAGGATGCAATTGCAAGAGAAAAACAAATCAAAGCAGGTTCGAGAGAAGCGAAAAATAATTTAATTCGCTCCATGAATCCAAATTGGAAGGATCTATTTGAAGAAATAGAAAATATAATGATTGTATAATAATAATTTGTAATGGAAAAACATAGTGAGATTGCTTCGTTCCTCGCAATGACTGAAAAACATAAAAAAATAATTCTTTTCGACGGCGTTTGTAATTTATGCAACAACGCAGTTCAATTTATCATCAAAAATGATAAAAAAGATATTTTTCGTTTCACAGCTTTACAATCTGATTTGGGAAAAGAAATCTGCAATTATATTGGTGTTGATCAAACAAAAATTGATAGTATTATTTTATACAATCCCGGAACTGCTTATTATTACAAATCATCTGCCGCAATTGAAATTGCCCAAGATTTAGGAGGAATTTACAACTTAGCTGTTGTTTTTAAAATTTTTCCTGAAAAAATTCGAAATTATATTTACGATTACATTGCAAAAAACCGTTACAAATGGTACGGCAAAAAAGAAAGCTGCATGATTCCTACTCCGGAATTGAAAGCTAAATTTCTTTGAGAAAAATTCCAAGTCTGAAATCCAATTTTACACAATATTGTCATTTCTACTGAAAGGAGAAACTTTACGCAAATAAAAAATCCCAAACTCCAATAATTGGAATTTGGGATTTTTAATATTTGAAATTTAAAAGAATTATCTAATTAATTTTCTATACTTAATACGTTTTGGAGTTAAATCACCGCCAAGACGTTTCTTTTTGTTTTCTTCATAATCAGAGAAACTTCCTTCAAAGAAATAAACTTCAGAATCTCCTTCAAAAGCTAGAATGTGTGTACAAATTCTGTCTAAGAACCATCTGTCGTGAGAAATAATTACGGCACAACCCGCAAAATTCTCCAAACCTTCTTCAAGCGCACGAAGTGTATTTACGTCAAGGTCATTCGTAGGCTCATCCAGTAAAAGTACGTTTCCTTCTTCTTTCAAAGTCATTGCTAAGTGAAGACGGTTACGTTCTCCACCAGAAAGCATAGAAACTTTTTTGTTTTGCTCGCCGCCACCAAAATTGAAACGAGATAAATAAGCTCTTGAATTTACCTGCTTTCCTCCCATCATAATTAATTCCTGACCATCAGCAAAGTTTTCCCAGATTGATTTATTTGGATCGATATTAGAGTGAGACTGGTCTACGTAAGCAATTTTTACAGTATCTCCTACTGCAAATTCTCCGCTGTCAGTTGCCTGCTCTCCCATGATCATTTTGAAAATAGTAGATTTACCAGCACCGTTTGGCCCGATGATTCCAACAATACCTGCTTGTGGTAAAGTAAAGTTCAAATTATCATATAATAATTTTTCACCAAAAGCTTTCGCTACATTTTTAGCTTCAATAACATTTGTTCCTAAACGAGGACCGTTTGGGATATAGATCTCTAGATTTTCATCTAGTTGTTTTTGATCTTCGTTTAATAATTTATCGTAGTTCTGTAAACGCGCTTTTTGTTTTGTCTGGCGGCCTTTTGCTCCCTGACGAACCCATTCTAACTCGCGCTCTAATGTTTTTCTACGTTTAGAAGCTACTTTTTCTTCCTGAGCCATACGGTTTGATTTTTGATCTAACCAAGAAGAATAGTTTCCTTTCCATGGAATACCTTCTCCTCTATCTAACTCAAGAATCCATCCTGCCACATTATCAAGGAAATAACGGTCGTGCGTTACAGCAATTACTGTTCCAGCGTATTGTGCTAAATGCTGCTCTAACCAAAGTACAGATTCTGCATCAAGGTGGTTGGTAGGCTCATCCAGAAGCAATACATCTGGCTGCTGTAGTAACAAACGACATAAAGCTACACGACGACGCTCTCCACCAGAAAGGTTTTTAATTGGCGTATCTCCATCTGGAGTACGAAGTGCATCCATTGCGATTTCTAATTTCGTATCGATTTCCCATGCTCCAAGTGCATCAATTTTATCTTGTAATGCCGCTTGACGATCCATTAATTTATCCATTTTATCTGGATCTGAATAGTTTTCTTCAAGACCAAATAAATCATTGATTTGATTGTACTCTTCAAGAACTGCCATAGTTTCTGCAGCGCCTTCACGCACCACTTCGATAACTGTTTTAGAATCATCAAGAATTGGTTCCTGCTCTAAATATCCAACTGTATATCCTGGCTGAAAAACCACATCACCCTGATAGTTTTTATCTACACCTGCAATAATTTTTAAAAGAGAAGATTTTCCTGAACCGTTAAGACCCAAAATACCAATTTTAGCTCCGTAAAAGAAACTTAAGTAAATATTTTTAAGTACCGGTTTGTCTGCTCCCTGATAGGTTTTACTCAATTTTTGCATTGAGAAAATTACTTTCTTATCGTCTGACATTCTATTTATTTTTAATTTTGATTAATTATTTTTTTTTATCTGATATTAAACCCTGCCTTTCAAAGCATTAAAAACCCAAGCATTAGCAAAAAAACCTACACCAGCAGCTGCAAATCCCCAGCCCGAAACATCTCTGTATCGAAAAGCGCCAAGTCCAATAAGCAGTAATCCCATAAGCACCATAATTAAGGTAGCCCATCCTAAAACGGTATTTTTATTCATTCCCATAATTGTGTAATTATTATTTTTAAGCAGTAATTTTTTTTCGAAAGGCAAATATCGTGAATTTTCACGGCTTAATTAAATATTTTATAAAGCATTTCTTTAAGTAAATCTGATTGAGGTAAAGCATTAGCTCCCACACCTTTACTTTTAACATCAATATCACGCAGCGCACCAACAATCTGACTTACTTTTCGCATTGGATAATTTTTTATAGCTAAATCATATTCTTTCAAAAAATAAGGATTTACTCCAATTGCTCCGGCTACATTTTTTGGATTTTTATCTTTTAAACCGTGATATTTTAAAAGCTGTACAAAGAAACCAAAAACCAATCCGGTTGTCATTACAAGGGGGTATTCTTTTGGATTATGAGCAAAATTTTCAGCTATTTTATACGCTTTCAACTGATTACGTTCGCCAATTGCTTTTCGCAATTCAAACACATTATAGTCTTTACTAAAACCAATATTCTCTTCAATATGTTGCGGCGTAATCATTGTGCCTTGCGGCAAAATAATCTGTAATTTTTCAAGTTCGTTGTTAATTTTACTCAAATCAGTTCCTAAAAACTCCACCAGCATGGCATTTGCTTTTGGGTCTATTGTGTATTTCTTTCCTGCTAAAACGCGCTTAATCCAATCACCAACCTGATTTTCGTATAGTTTTTTACTCTCGTAAACAATTCCTTTTTGCGCTAAAAGTTTCGTTACCTTTTTACGTTTATCGAGTGTTTTGTATTTATAGCAAAAAACCAGAACTGTAGATTCCATTGGATTGCCAACATACGATTCAATTTTATCAATTGTTCTGGACAAATCCTGAGCTTCTTTTACAATAACAACCTGACGATCAGCCATCATAGGATAGCGCTTGGCCGTTGAAACGATATCCTCTACAGATACATCTCTTCCGTAAAGAACGGTTTGATTAAATCCTTTTTCTTCTTCCGCCAGCACATTTTGTTCGATATATTCAGACAGCTTATCTATATAATAAGGTTCTTCACCCATTAAAAAATAAATAGGTTTAATATTTCCTGCTTTAATATCGTTAACAATTTTAATTACTTCGTCCATTTAATTTAGTTTACAGGTCTACAGTTTCAGTCACAGTTTTAATTATTGTTAAAACAAATTTTCAAATTGTGTAATTTTCAAATTATATTTGCTTTATGTTAAAACTAAACTTTCCCACTTACGCTTTCCGATTCAAAAATAGCGAAAATAAAGTGTCTATTTTTGATGAAATCAGGAAAAAATTTATAATTCTTACCCCCGAAGAATGGGTTCGCCAGCATGTTGTTCATTTTTTAATTCATGAAAAAAAATACCCCAAATCACTCATTAATGTAGAGAAAGTTTTAACAGTCAATGGATTAAGAAAAAGATACGATGTTGTGGTTTTTAATTCCGATGGTTCTATACATATATTAGTAGAGTGCAAAGCTCCGGAAGTTAAAATATCGCAGGCAACTTTTGATCAAATTGCGCGTTATAACATGACAATGCAGGCACGGTTTTTGAATGTTACAAACGGGCTGAATCATTATTATTGCCAGATGGACTTTGAAAATGAAAAATATCAGTTTTTACAAAGCCTGCCAGATTACCATATTATTAAATAAATTAGAGAATACTTTTGGATAAAATAGCTGTTGTCATTTTAAACTGGAACGGAGTAAAATTGTTAGAGCAATTTTTACCGTCTGTTCTGCAATATTCAGAAGAAGCTTCAATTTATGTTGCCGATAATGCATCGACAGATTCTTCAGTTAATTTTATCAGGGAAAATTATCCTTCGGTAAAAATCATTCAAAATACCGGAAATTACGGATTTGCAAAAGGCTATAATGATGCATTGCAAAAGGTAGATGCTGAGATTTATGCCTTAGTTAATTCTGATATTGAAGTTACTCAAAACTGGCTGAAACCAATTATTGAAACTTTTGATAAAGAGAATCAAACCGCTATAATTCAACCTAAAATTCTAGATTTTAAAAATAAAGAATATTTTGAATACGCTGGTGCTGCCGGTGGTTTTATAGATAAATATGGTTTTCCATATTGCCGAGGACGTATTTTTGATACAATCGAAAAAGATAACGGCCAGTATAATGACAGCTGTGAATTATTCTGGGCTTCGGGCGCATGTTTCTTTATAAGAAAAAAAGTTTATCATGAATTGGGCGGGTTTGACGAAACATTCTTTGCACATCAGGAAGAAATTGATTTATGCTGGCGTGCTTCAAATGAAGGTCATATTATAAAATACAATCCAGAATCAGTTGTATACCATGTTGGCGGCGCTACATTGCAGCAGGGAAATCCGAAAAAGACATATTTGAATTTTAGAAATTCTCTTTTAATGCTTGTAAAAAACCTTCCGAAAAAAGGTTTGTTCTTTGTAATTTTCTTTAGAATGGTTTTAGATGGAATCGCTGGTATTCGTTTTCTTACACAGGGAAAATTCAAACATACTTTGGCAATTTTAAAAGCACATTTTTCTTTTTATTGTATATCTTTAAAATATCTTAAAGAGCGAAAAGATTTTCAAATACAGCAATACTATACCGTAAAAAGTATCGTTTTCCTGTATTATATAAAGAAAATACAGGTTTTTAAAGAAATCTTTAACAGTAATCAAAATATTAAAAACTAAATTTGTAATCAACGTTTAATTAAATATAATACCTATGAGAAAAATAGTTATCGCACTATCAGTATTAATGGCCTTAACTTCGTGTGTATCGAAAAAGGAATATGCAGCTCTAGAAGCTAAGCAAAAAGAAACACAAGATTTATTAAACTCTTGCACAGTTAAATTAAATTCTTGTCTAGAAGAAAAAGCAGGATTAGCAGCAACAGCTGAAAGCTATAAACAACATAATCAAGACTTAATTAACAGCTCTAAAGATTTAACAGTTTTAACTACAAAAGGTGCTGAAAACCTTGAAAAATCTTTAGAAAGCTTGAAAGAAAAAGATTTAAAAATCTCTAGACTTCAAGATGCACTTACTAAAAAAGACAGTGTAACTTTAGCATTAGTTACAAGTTTAAAAGGTGCTGTTGGAATCAACGATCCAGACATCGAAATCAATGTTGAAAAAGGAGTTGTATTTATCTCTATCGCTGATAAATTATTATTTAAAAGCGGAAGCTACGACGTAAGCGACAAAGCAAAATCTGTTTTGGCTAAAGTTGCTAAAGTTGTAAACGACAAACCTGATTTTGAGTGTATGGTTGAAGGTCATACAGATGATGTACCATACAGAAGCAACGGTGTTTTATTAGACAACTGGGATTTAAGTGTTAAACGTTCTACATCAATTGTTCGTGTATTATCAAATGATTTAGGTGTTAACCCAGCGAAATTAATCGCAGCTGGTAGAAGTTCATATGTTCCTTTAGTAGCAAATGATACTCCAGAAAACAAAGCTCGTAACAGAAGAACTCGTATCGTTGTTATGCCTAAAATTGATCAATTCTACGATATGATCGAAAAAGAAATGAAAAAACAGGCTAAATAATTATAATACCCATTATTATATTATACAGAAAAAGCAGGTCAATTGACCTGCTTTTATGTATCCTTAATTTTTTAATAACCAATTAAATATAATCAAGAATAGCATTATTTTTATTAACTAACTAAATTTTAACTATACTAAAGTTAGTTATATTTTTTATAACTTTTATACGATTTAAGTTTTTATTTACAAAATATCAATATCGCCTTTACCTTCTCTCACGATAACTGGCTCATATTCTGATAAATCGATAATAGTAGATCCTACATTATCACCATAACCTCCATCGATTACCATATCAACAAGATTCTGCCATTTTTCAAAAATTAATTCTGGATCTGTTGTATATTCAATTACATCATCCTCGTCTCGAATAGAAGTCGAAACAACAGGATTACCTAACTGACGTACAATTTCTAATATTATATTGTTATCAGGAACACGAATACCCACTGTCGTTTTCTTTTTAAATTCTTTTGGAAGATTATTATTTCCCGGCAAAATAAAGGTATATGGCCCTGGTAAAGCTCTTTTTAATATTTTAAAAGTCGAAGTGTCGATTTGACGAACATAATCGGATAAGTTGCTTAAATCATGACAAATAAAAGAGAAATTAGCTTTCTCTAATTTTACTCCTTTAATTTTAGCAATTTTCTCTAAAGCTCTTGAATTGGTAATATCACAACCTAAACCGTAAACAGTATCTGTTGGATAAATCACCAAACCCCCATTCTGAAGTACTTTTACCACTTTTGCAATCGCAGCTTCACTAGGTTTATCCGGATATATTTTTATAAATTCAGCCATTGTTTTTTGTTTAAAGTTAAGTTGATTTTTGAGTTAAACCATTACAATTTTTAATTTTTCAGTTTCATATTTAATGGATTAGAAACCAAATTATTCTTAACCAACCACATCTAATTTAGCAAATCGTAACAACAATTTTTTAATACCGCCTACTTCAAATTTGATTTCGGCTTTTCTGTCTGCTCCTACACCTTCCAGATTTATAACTTCTCCTTTTCCAAAACGTTCGTGCATAACAATATTTCCAACAGTAAGTTTATTATCAAACAAATTAGCATTTGAGCCTGCAGGAGCGTTCCCTGAAACTGGTTTTAATTTTCGGATATTTAGATCCGGTTTTGGGTTATTATCTGTGACGTGTTTTGGAGGTGTTCCGCCAACAGGTTTTGACAAACGGAGTTTCGATTTATCTACATCTCCAAAAATATCGCCGTCAATTGGAGATTTGTAACGATAATTGGTTTCAGCCGGAGTCAGATAGTCTAAATATTGTCCGTCAATTTCTTCAATAAAACGAGAAGGTTCGCTGTCTGTTAATTTTCCCCAGCGATAACGTGACTGTGCATAAGTCAAATACGCTTGATGTTCAGCACGTGTTAAGGCTACATAAAATAAACGACGTTCTTCTTCTAACTCACTTCTGGTACTCATACTCATGGCACTCGGAAACAAATCTTCTTCCATTCCCACTACAAAAACGTGAGGAAACTCAAGCCCTTTTGCCAGGTGAATTGTCATCAAAGCAACACGGTCTTCATCTGTGGTATCTTTATCTAAATCAGTTGCCAGAGCCACATCTTCCATAAATTCAGAAAGTGCACCTCTTGCGCCGTCAATTTCTCTTTGGCCTTCAGTAAAATCTTTAATACCGTTTAAAAGCTCTTCGATATTCTGAATTTTTGCCATTCCCTCTGGAGTAGCATCTTTTTTTAATTCCTGAACCAAACCGGTTTTTTTTGCAACATGATCTGTTATATAGAACGCATCCTGATTTTGATCTATAACCTGAAAACTCTGGATCATGGTAACAAAATCCTTTAGTTTATTTTTCGTACCGGCATTTAGTTTCAGATCAATCTTATCGATATTGACCATTACTTCCCAAATGGAACGTTTATAGTGATTAGCAGCAATAGTTAGTTTTTCTATTGTAGTATCGCCAATTCCACGCGCCGGATAATTAATTACACGTATTAAAGCTTCTTCGTCTTTTGGGTTAAGAACCAAACGCAAATAACATAAAACGTCTTTAATTTCTTTACGCTGATAGAACGATAATCCACCGTAAATTCTATACGGAATATCGCGCTTTCTTAAAGCATCCTCCATAGCACGCGACTGTGCATTAGTACGGTACAAAATTGCAAAAGATCCGTTATGAAGCTGATTCTGCATTTTTTGTTCAAAAATGGTACTGGCTACAAAACGGCCCTCTTCGGCATCTGTTAAGCTTCGGTGTACTTTTATTCTCGGACCAAACTCATTAGCTGTCCAAACAACCTTATCAAGTTTGGTTTTATTATGTTCCATTACTGTATTGGCGGCTTCTACAATATTTCTTGTAGAACGATAGTTTTGTTCTAAACGAAACATTACTACACCTTCATAATCTTTCTGGAAATTCAAAATATTATTAATGTTCGCACCTCGGAAAGCATAAATACTCTGCGCATCATCACCTACAACACAAATATTCTGAAATCTGTCTGATAAAGCCCTAACGATCAAATACTGAGAGTGATTGGTATCCTGGTACTCATCAACCAAAATATAACGAAAACGATCCTGATATTTGGCTAAAACTTCAGGAAAACGATTTAATAATTCATTGGTTTTCAATAATAAATCATCAAAATCCATTGCACCGGCTTTAAAACAGCGTTCTACATACTGCTGGTAAATTTCACCCAGCCTTGGTCTTTTTGCCATAGCATCAGCTTCAACCAATTCAGGATTATTAAAGTACGCTTTTACAGTAATCAAACTGTTTTTATAACTTGAGATTCTGCCTAAAATTTGTTTAGGTTTATAAATATCACGATCCAGCTGCATTTCTTTTATAATAGAAGAAATTAATCTGGCTGAATCCTGAGAATCGTAAATTGTAAAATTTGAAGGATAACCTAAATGATCGGATTCTGCACGAAGAATACGCGCAAAAATAGAGTGAAAAGTTCCCATCCAAAGATTTTTTGCTTCAGATGCTCCCACAATATCCGAGATTCTATGCTTCATTTCACGCGCTGCTTTATTTGTAAAAGTAAGCGACAAAATATTGAAGGCATCAATTCCCTGAGCCATCAAATAAGCAATTCTAATTGTTAGAACACGGGTTTTCCCCGAACCTGCACCAGCAATAATAATCATTGGCCCGTCTTTCTTTAAAACAGGCGCTCTCTGCGCTTCGTTGAGCTGGTCAATATATTTCTGCATGTAATTTTTCTCCTTTTATGCAAAAATAAGAATTTAAAAAGTAAGTTCCTAAGATACTAAGGTTCTAAGATTCTAAGGTTCTAAGATTCTAAGTTTTTTTTCTTTTTTTTTAGCTAAATAAAGGCTGCTCTTTACATGGGTTTTCCGCCTTGGGTTATATCTATTCGCCACGTTTCGAAAATAATACCTTAATCAGAGTTATTTTTAAGATAGTGGATTCGTAAAAAAGAAAGAAATTTCTCATAAAATAAATCTATTGTTATATTTGTTACTTAATTAATTAAAAAAATGAAAGTAGAAATAACAGAGACTGCTCGAAAAAGTTTTTACCAAATTATAAATCAATACAGCGAATCTAAATCATCTGAATTTTCAAAGAAAACCATATCTATAATAGAAACTATATTGAAAAATAATTATATTGGTTCTAGATACAAAAAAACTCCATTTAGAAAATTTTTAATATCAAATCTAGTTTATTTGTTTTACAAAGTTGATAAACAAACAATTTACATCATTTTATTTTGGGACAATAAAAGAAATCCAATTGATTTAGAAATTATACTTAGCTCTTAATTCATTTTTAAAATCTTCAAAATCTATTGTTTTTCCGGCTTTAATATCTTCTTCCCCTCTTTGAAGTTGTTGAATCAAGATCTCTTCAGGGAATAGTAAATTAGTAATCAATTTTACTTCCTGATGAGTAAAAGAATTAGATTTAAGCTTTCTATAAAATGTAGCATGTTTTAAACCAAGTTTTTGCATAAAAAACTCTGTTTTATAAAATGACTTATTAATCAATTCAGGCAAGCTATTGATATAATTCTCATAATTTTGAACAATTTCTATCATTATACGATACTTATAGTATTATTATTTAGCAAATATAATCAAAATAAATGATAAAAAATCTAAAAAATACTTACGAAATAAAGCATATTTCATAGCTTAGCATGTCAGAAGCTTATCACCTTTGCTGGAAAAACACATCATAAGCAAAGCGAATCAAAGTTCCTACGACCACAACTAAAAAGAAAATTCTAATAAATCCGTTTCCTTTGCTAATTGCCAATTTTGCCCCAAACCAACCACCTAGACCGTTGCATACAGCCATAGGAATTGCAACAGCCCAGATAATTTTTCCTTTAATTAAAAATAAGCAGATCGAACCAAAATTAGTAGCCAGATTTACCATTTTGGCATTTGCCGAAGCCTCAATAAAATCAAATCCAAGAAGTGCAATAAAAGCTACTACAAAAAAACTTCCGGTTCCAGGACCAATAAATCCATCATAAAAACCAACAATTATACTAATTATAACAGCATAGAATATTTGTGTTTTTTCTGAATGATCTTTTGCAACATGCTGTCCGAAATTTTTCTTGGCATAGGTATAAATAAACAATAAAGATAAAATCACTAATAAAAGCGGTTTCATAAAATCACTACTTACCAAAGTTAAAACAGTCGATCCTAAAAATGCTGACGGAACTGCCAAAAACATCATAATTAATAACAGTTTCCATTTAATAATTACTTTTTTCAGATATTGAAGCGAAGCAATGAAAGTGCCCGAAAAAGCAGGTATTTTTAAGGTTCCAATTACAGTCGAAACAGGAAGATTTGGCAGTAAAATTAGTCCCATAGGCGTTTGTATAAGTCCGCCGCCACCTACAATAGCATCAATAAATCCTGCCGCAAAAGCTGCGAAACAAAGAAAAAATATTATATATAGATCCATTAAAAATATATTTCTGTAAGATAAAAAAACAAGTTGCAAAAATATAGTTTCTAATTTGCTTATTCGAATAAATTTAAAGTGAATTTTTATTATTGAATTTTTCAAAACTTTTTTTGAGTTAACACAATAAAAACTATAAAAAAACGCTCTAATTAAAGTTATATATAATTATTATGCATTCAAATACTGCCACAGCTTTCTTATCATTAATTCACGGAAGTAATGAAACATTAACTGGAGACTCGCAAGTTATTTTGAATATTGCCAGAGGAAGTGAATGGTGTCTTACAATAGATTGTCAGTTATGTGATCTCAAGTTACTCGAAAATATACGGTATGCAAAATGGGCTCAACATACCTCAATAAAATTTGGTTCATGTCTTGGAAATCCTACATGGTGGTCTTTTGAAGAGCAGGGAATTATAATTCTAGTTGGAGAAGATACTCAACTGTGGAAAGTCTGTATTACAATAATTCCAGAAGAGGTTGATAACTTCTTAGAAGACCTTTCAAAAGCTCCCCAAAAATTCAATATCTAAGATAATTGTAAAATTATCAAGCATAATAATTCCCTTGATTTAATAAACATTTATAATTTACTTATTCGAATAAATTTAAAGTGGATTTTTATTCAAAAAGTATATTTTTGCTAAAAAATTAACCCAATGGATTTTACAAGAATTATAGAATTAGCCAGTTACACTTTACCTGCAATTGTAACCGGATTTGTTGCTTATCGTTTTTTTGAACTGCACATTAAAAACAATGATAAAAAACGTGCTTTTTTATTAAGCAGACAAGCGCATAAAGAATCTCTTCCTATTCGCTTACAAGCTTATGAAAGAATGACTTTGTTCTTAGAACGTATTAATTTGACTAAACTTTTAATTAGAGTTGCACCGATTTCGCCTCTAAAACACGATTATGAAAATTTCTTAATCGATCAAATAGAACAAGAGTTTGAGCATAATTTAACGCAGCAGATTTATCTTTCAGAAGAATGCTGGACCATTATTACGACGGCTAAAAATGCAACCATTCAAATGATTCGTAAAACTGCCATGAGTGACAAAATAGAAAATGCAGACAAACTGCGCGAAGCTATATTAAATGATTTATTAGAAAAACAATCACCAAGTAATGCCGCTTTGAGTTTTATTAAAAGCGAAGTTTCTGAACTTTGGTAACACATATTTAAGGCAGAATTTATTAGAAAGTATTATAATGAATTCTGCCTTTTATTTTTACTTCCACCAATTTTGTTTTGGTTTAACCCACCATCCATTTTTTTGATATTTCTCAGAAACATTTAATTCTCCAGCTCCTTTATCAAAATCACAGTTTACATTTGGAACTCTGTAATCAGCCCAGTTACATATTTTTTCTTTTCCTGAATTATTTGATTTCCATGTTCCAACAAATGCGTTGTTAAAGTATTTATCAGAATCGATTTCAATATTATTATATTGTATGAGATCGTTTTTATCTAAATACCAAATTGATTCTAAATTCCCTGAAAATCTTCCTGAACCTTTTTGATTTTTATCTTCAACAAACTCATAAACTGCTGTTAGTAATCCTTGTTTTTTAATTCCGGCATTTTTATATTCATCATCTATGCCAAATCTAAGTTTTTTAACTTCTTGAATTTTTACTACAGTTATCTTACCAGAAAAATCACAGATGTTTGATTTTACCATAGATTTACCCGTTACTAAATATTCGTTTGTATTATTCTTGCTTCTTTTTAATGAAGTAAACTTAATGAGAATTCTTTCGTAGTTTTCGCCAATTATACCGTAAACCAGATTATTATCTGTTTGAATCCATAAATTTGAAAAATCATATTTTGAATATTTCTGTAATTCATTTTTCTGAATTAATTCATCTTGTCCCAAAATATGTGTTCTGCACAGATTCTGACTCCATGAATTAAAACTAAAAAACAGGCAGACAAATACGATTAGTTTTTTCATATCAGGATTTTATTATCACTCATAACTTCAGACTTATTCTGAGCATATTCGTAACCTTGTTCCCACCATTCTTTCATGACTTCTTTATTAAAAATCAAAGCATTATCTGTTAGTTTAGTCGGAGTGTAATATAAATTTAATTTCACATCTTTACTATTTGCCATAAGTTTTCCTATAGCAATATCATGTTTTTCAACCTGATCTAAGGCAATTCTAAACAAATCAATCATTAATGAAAACGGATTTTTACCAATTACCATTTTACTGGTATTGACTTCTGTTTCCAAAATAATAACATCAATTTCTGTTGCGCCGCGGTTAATGGCTTCTCTAATAGGAACTAAGCTCGAAAAACCTCCATCGCCATATTCGCAGTTATTTTTGGTCGCAAGACTCATAAACGGAACGTAATTACTTGAAATCCAAGACCATTCGCAAAACTCTTCATAAGTACAATCTTTTACAGATTTGTATTCTGATTCATTTTTAGTGAAATTGGTAACTGTAATCACTACATCAGTGTTCATTTTTTTCAGTTTATTGAAATCAGAAATTGAAAAGTTATTCTGGATGTATTTTCTTAAACCTTTGCTTTCGCCAAATGTTCTTCTTCCTTTAAAAAACTGACGTAGTACATTAAAGTGGTTAATGGTCACAATGTCTATTCCTTCTTTTACTTTAACAACAAACGGACAAATATTAAAAATACTTGCCATTGTAACATTAGTATAAACAGAATGAATTTTTTTGATATGTCCGAGAGCTAAATGCGGAATGAGCAGACTTCCTGTAGAAGTTCCTATAAATAAATCGTACTCGTGTTTTTTTTCTTCAATTAAATATTGTGCAACTCCACCGGCAAACGCGCCTTTACTCCCGCCGCCAGAAATAACTAATGCTCTCATAAATGTTGTAAGTTTTGAGTTATGAGATAAAATTTTTGACCATTTTTCTCATTTCCCGATATTCTATATTATTTAATTAATTATAAACTTTTCTTTAAAATTTGGTTCTCAAAACTCATAATCTGTAACACAAAACCTTTAACTTTTTTCCTGCAATAAACGATTTAACTGAAATTGTTCATCGGGGTTCAAATTAGGCAAAATTCTATTAAATGAAGTACGCATTTCTGAATTTTTCAATAAAATTCTAATAGAGTCTCTTCCAAACTTTGAAAACTGCCACATATGATGTGTTGTAGCGTTTACCAAATTTGTTAAAACTTTGTCGTTTATAAACTTAAATGCAATTAGTTTTTCTAAAGCATTCTGGCGTGTTGTTGCTTCATATTTTGTAGTTGAAAAAGAAATCAGTTCATTTATAAGTCCATCAGGGTCAGAACTATAATCAGGCGTTGATAAGGCAAGAGAAAGCCACAACGTACGCAGATTGTAATCGTTAAATCCAATCCATTCTTTTGATTTATCTAAATATTCCTTTCTATGGTCTGGAAAGTTCTTCCACAAGTAAAACAAAGCGATTTCCTGAGTTTCATAAGATTTATCATCAAGCAAAGTTTCATATTCCTGTCTAAAATCTTCAGGAATCGTAGAAAGTGTTGCCGCCAAAGTCTGTCGAAGCTGCACATTATTCTGATGAAGTGCTTTTAGCAGTAATTCTTTTTTATCTGCATATTTTTCATTTTGCAATTGAGAAATAACAGCTTGTTTTACAGAATAATGAATATCTGAATCTAATGTTTGTTTCAAAAAATCGATTTTTTCATTCAAAGGCGTTTTCTTTAATTTGTCGACTTCTAAACGCACTTTTATTGCTTTGTTTTTACTCAATAGAGCGTTTGCTGTCGGCGTATCAAAAGCGGTTGATTCGAGCCAGGTTTTTTGAAACGAAACCAAATCAAAATCAGAGACTTTCTTGATTTCATCGAAAAAATTCTGTGTATTAACGTTTTTAAAAGCATATTTTTTTAAATAACTTTTTATGGCTTTTTTAAATGCTTTATCGCCAATTGATTCGTGCAGTACAAAAAGTGTCCATGCACCTTTTTCATAAAAAGTCAGAGAACTGGCTTTCGCATTTAAAACCGGAATTGCATCGGTTCTCGAAGCAAATTTTATCTGCTGCGCCGTATCGTATAATTTGGCATAAAAATAATCATCGCCAAAAATTTCTCTTTCGGCCAATAAAGCATAATAAGTAGCAAAACCTTCCTGAAGCCAATGGTGCGTACTGCTTTCAGCTGTAATTAAATCTCCAAACCAATGATGTGCCAATTCATGAGCATCCACATTCGTATAATTTCTATCAGTAAAAGCAATATCATCCACAACATAACGAGTTGTAAAAAGCGTTGTGGTTGTATTTTCCATTCCGGCATACAGGAAATCACGAACAGGAATCTGCCTGAAAATTTTCCACGGATATTTAACTCCAATTTCTTTTTCCAGAAAATCAAAAATACGTTTCGAATATCGGTAAGTCGGTTCAAAACGCGCAGTGTCTTTGCTTTCTAAATAATATTCTAACGGAATTTTAGATTTAGATACAAAATCCTTTCTGTCGTATTTTCCAACAGAAAGAACCAATAAATAAGAACTCATTGGATTTTCCATTTTATACTGCCAATGGAATTGATTATCTTTTTCGGTTTTATTAACCAAAACACCGTTTGAAACAACCTGGTATTCTTTTTTATAGGTAATTCCGAGGTTAAAGATCACTTTTTCGTTTACATCATCAAAACTCGGAAACCAGTTGCTGGTGTATCTTCCCTGTCCTTGTGTCCAGATTTGAACGTCATTATTTTCAATATCAACAAAATATAAAGCCTGTTTGGGTTTTACATTGTAAGTAAACGTTAAATGATGATGATTGTCTTTTTGAAAATTATTGAGGATTTGTAATTCTTTGGTTGTATTTAAAAAAATGACGTCTTTGCCGTCTACCTGAACGTTTGTAAATTCCATGTTTTTCCCGTCAATTTTAATAGTATCAACTGGTTGTAAGACATCAAATTCGTAATCAACAAATCCCGAAATTGTTTTTTGAGAATCGTTTATAGTCAATTGTCCGTTAACCGATTTAAAGTCAACATATTTGGTTTGCTGCGCAAAAACGAATGTGGTTATAAAGAGGAAAATATATTTCATTGAAAATTAGAATTTATAGAATCCGTATCCCAAGATTGCGGATTATTTTTAATGTAATTATAAATCGTTTCGAATCGTTTATAGTTTCTAACGATATGATCATGGTAATTTTGCTGCCAAATTGATTCTTGGCCGTTTATCTGCTTCGTAGTAATCGATTTAAAAATAGCAACAAAAGATGAAATTGAATGAGATTTTCTTGAGAAATTTAATTCGTCACCGTTTTTCCGTAGAGGCGCACAGACGTGCGTCTCCGCAAAGTTTGTCGACAAAGTTTGCAGATTTTTACTGTCAATTGTTGTGGATATGCTGGACGTAGACGCACTGCTGTGCGTCTCTACGATTTGCATTACGTTGGTATTTGTATCTACAATTTGTGTTTCTGATTTTTTTGTATTTGAAACATCTTGAATTTCAATCAATAAATGAATATGATTTGGCATTACAACCCAATTATGGAAAAACCAATTTTTGCGAATTTTGATTGATTTCAAAAGTTCATTTTCGACAATTATTCCATTTTCATTTAATATCATTTTTCCATCTTCAACAGAACCAAAAATGCATTGTCTTTCTTTTGTAACTATAGTGATAAAATAAACTGCTTCGCTGGAATAATCCCAGTGTTTAAAACGATTCGATGTTATTTTAAACTTATCTTTAAACAAATTCATACTTAGGCGTGTAAAAAATCAAAGTTACAAAGGTTTGAATAACAAACCGAATGAATTTTGTAAGTTTACGATATAAAAATAATCTATAGTGACTGCAGTCAAAAAAGCCCTATTTAACTGGAGCAGCGGAAAAGATTCTGCTCTGGCTTTATACAAAATCTTACAAAATCCGGATTTTAAAATTGAATATCTGCTTACGAGCATAAATCAAAAATATCAGCGGATTTCTATGCATGGAGTTCGTGTTGAATTATTGGAAGCACAATCTCAAAGCATTGGAATTCCTTTAAAAATCATGCAGATTCCCGAAATGCCTACGATGGAAGTTTACGAAAAAGTTATGACTGAAACTTTGACAGAATTAAAAAATGAAGGCATAACACATTCTGTTTTTGGTGATATTTTTCTTGAAGATTTGCGAAAATACCGCGAAGAACAACTTGCAAAGCTTGACTTTAAAGGTGTTTTCCCAATCTGGAAAATTCCGACCCAGGAATTAATTCAGGAATTTATTTCTTTGGGATTTAAAACTATTGTGGTTTGTGTAAATGAACGTTATTTAGATAAAAGTTTTGTGGGACGAATTATAGATCAGAATTTTATAAACGATCTGCCTGAAAATGTAGACGTTTGCGGTGAAAACGGCGAATTTCACACCTTTACTTTTGACGGACCGATTTTCTCGAAGCCTATTGACTTTGAAATTGGCGAAATTGTTTATCGAAAATACGAAAGTCCTAAACAAGATTCTTCAAATGAAGCGTGCGATACAAGCCAAAACGAAGTATTTGATTATGGATTTTGGTATTGTGATTTAATTAAAAAACAATGATGACATTTTATTTTAGAAAAACGATTCTCTTAGTATTTTTAATACTTGTTAGTTATTCGCTTCAAAGCTGTTGGGTAAGCCGTTGCAAAAGACCGCAAATTACGGGCTATATTTATGATTTTGAATCGAATAAACCAATCAATAATTGTAAAGTTGGCGAAACTTTCAGCAATACAAAAGGTTATTTTGTGCTAAACGAAAAGAGATACCATCAGTTTACTTTATGGGGATTTGAAGCGCCAATGTTAATGGTTAACGAAAAGATTGAAAAAGAAGATTACGAACAAAAAAGCATCGAATTTATGAATCCTCACGGCGGAGGTTTAAAAAAAGGTGCTCAGCACAATGTTGATACTATTTATTTGAAAAAAATTGTAATTAAAAACTAATTAAATATGACTGTAAAAGAAAGTATCGAAGTAAAAAAAGTATTGCAGTTTCTGGAAGAGATTGGAATTGAAGTAATTGAAAAGCAATTCCAATCTTCTTTTTTACCGGGTTTAGATCTTGGATTCAATTGTATTTACATTGATTATGACAATCTTTTATATCCCGGCGATATATTGCATGAAGCCGGACATCTTGCGGTTACGCCTTTTCAGGAAAGAAAATTAGTCGGCACAGATCAAATTTCGTCAGAATGGCCTACGCAGGGAGATGAAATTGCTGCTATTTTATGGTCTTATGCCGCTTTGCATCATTTACAATTGCCTCTGGAATTTGTATTTCATCCTAATGGTTATAAAAAAGCTTCTAAATGGTATATATCAAATTTTAGCAGCGGTAATTATATTGGACTGCCGCTTCTTGAATGGATGGGATTATGTCTTGGAAATGAAAAAGCCGAAAAAGAGAAAAAATCCCCTTTTCCGGCTATGCAAAAATGGCTTCGTGATTAATTAAGTTGATTGATCAATCCACGTTTTAAGGAACCATTTATTATCTTTTAATTCAAAAATATAATCTTCATATATACCAGTATCAATACCGCGATGCTCAATAACTGCTGATTTTTGTTTCAGGATTATTTTTTGTCTAAACTCCATTCCTTTATCATCTAATTTTAGAATTCTATAGTTCTTCTGAGTCTTTGTAACCGTAATTTCTTCTAAATTATCATCAAGAGTTTTTATTACGATAGGAAACTTTATGCGACTTAACTGAAAGTTTTTATCTTCATTAAATTTCTTAAGAAAAGTTTTGAAATTTTCGCTGTTAGTTGTAGTTTTTTCTTGTGCTGCAGTTAATTGACAGAAACAAGCAATAAATAGGATTGCAATTATTTTTTTCATTATTCTTCGTACATTTTTAGCAGGTTCGTAACTGTGTTCCAGTTTCGAATTGTTGCGGTTACATTTAATTTTTTTTCAATATATTTTTGGTCAAAACGGGTTTTTCCGGCACCAATGTCGTATTTAATAAAAATTCTATTTTCATCAATACTTGCTTCATCTGGTTTAAACTGACTGATTTTTAAATCGTTTATGCTTTCTTTTTTTAAAGCCATCGAAACAAAAGCAACATATAGTTTTTTAAGATCAATATCTTTTTCTTTAAAGAAAGGATTATTCTCAAAACACGATTTCAGGTTTTCTTTTGTAATCATTACAACTGGAACTTCGTGTCCAAAAACTTTAAAAATTTCCTGTTTAATCATGAAACCAACTTTAGAAGCTTCTTCATCGCTGTCAACGAAAACATTTCCGGATTGCAAATACGTGCGGACGTTTTGAAAACCCAGATTTTCGAGCATGCTTTTTAACGCTTCCATTTTCATCATATTATGACCGGAAACATTTATACCGCGTAAAAGTGCTAAGTGTGTTGTCATTCTTTTTAAATTTTATTCAAAGATAAAAACTATTCATCTTCATCTTCACCAATTTCGATATCAAACTTGGTTAAAAATTCGTTTAAACGTTGTTTATATTTGCTTTTAGCCTGATTTACAATCTCATCTGCTTCTTCATTTGTTTCTAATGCATCGAGATTAAATTCATTTTTAACCCATTCATGGAATTCTGACATATTCTCATTTTCTTCATAATACTCATCGTCTTTATAAAAATAAGCATAATCAAAATCTACTGAAATTTCGGTATCTAAAGTTAAAAGATGAATTAATCTGCGAGTATTTTCGGCAACAACATGAATTCCTCCTTCATCACCAAAAACAACTATCGGGCAGTTATTCAAATCCTTATCAATAAGCCAGTAAGCATAAGAACTTCCTGAACCATTTGCGCCTGCAAATTCAATAAAACTATTGTAGAATTCTTCTTCTTCAGACCAGGTTTTTATTCCTGTTTTATCCTCGGTAATTGTAAGACCAAAACATTCTGAATAGGTTTCAGAACCATATTCTTGATCAAATTTGTAAAGTTTAATTAAATCTTCCGGTAATTTATAATTTCCAAACTGAGCCGAAAATTCTTCTAATGAAAAACTGTTGTCATATTCTGCATATTCTGTGTCATCGTCATCATCTTCCTCATCTTCTTCATTTGTTTCAAGAGACATTAATTTGTCAAAAGTATCAATTGCGGCATGTTTAACACAAAACATCTCTATTCCCGGAGCATTTTCGTCATTTATCCATTGGTATTTTGGATCTCCGTTTTCATTAAGATATTCCAGAATAAGCATAATTTCCTGATCATCATGACACCATAATGCACGCGTTCTAATACCAAATCCGTTTCCAATTTCTTTAGAAATCTGGCTGTATTTCTTTCCTTCGTAATCAAAATAGATAAACAAATCAGTTGTTCCGGAAACATGTCTTACTATTTTTTCGTTTTCTTTTAATTCATCTTTTTCAGATAAAACTTCAATCATATTAAGAAACTGATTGCGAAAATCAGTATACATATATTTGTCTTTTTTATCATAATCCAAAATTGAAAGTCCTTCTTTAAAAACTTCGAGGTAATTATTTCCTAAAGTCTCTGTTCCGTAATCTGAAAGTTCGATAAATCCTTCATCTACAATATCAGATAATTTATGAGTTGATGGAAAATAATTTTCGACTGTTATAATAGATCCGTCAGTATCCTGAACGTTGCTGCAAATTAAAATATCCGGTCTTCCGGCACTAATAATTGCCTGAACATCTGTAAAACGTTCAAAATGAAACAGCATATCATCAGTATAAACCAGCCAAGCTTTAAGATCGCCTTTTACAAAAAGTTCTCCATGGTTGTATTCTCCGGCAAGCGTATCGCACTGCAGACCGCCTCCCAAATAATGAACATTTCCAAACAAATTAATATTGACTGTTGTTGTTTTTCCTAAAACAATTAATGCAGGAGAATTATCTGTATCAAAAGAACTTATAAGTTTAGTGACATTTAGATTTCCTTTAAAAATAAATCCTAAAATAAAAACATCCTCATGTTCGTGTGTACTAAAATCCATTTCAAAAGAATCCATTTCGACATCATCTTCTGCTAAAAGAAATATTGGGTTTTCTTCGTAGTCAGGAAAACGCCAGGTATCTTCAAAAACATTGTAAATTTTCTGATCCTGAAAATCGGTAAGATCTCCAATAATAGTATGAGCTTCGTGCCGGTTGATTACTTTAAATGTAACACCTGAAAACTCCATGGTTTCAAAAGGGACTTTTTCTTCTTTCATTGTGGGGCTTATATCTTTAATACTTTAACAAATCTAACAATTATCTTTATTTATTAAAATAATACTGACTTTAAATAATAGACAACTTTGCTCGAACAATTAACAAGATTCTTTATAATTTGATATTTAAGAGATAAACAAAAAACGAATTTCTGTAAAACATTCTATTTTCAAAATTCCTAATTAAAATCTATCTTCGCTTTTCAATAAAATTTCAAAATCCAATTCTTCCAAAGCTAAAATCAACAATCTAAAAAATCTAAAATTTCTCAATGTCTAATAATCTCCTTGAAACTCCTATTGAATACCTAAAAGGTGTTGGCCCAAGTCGTGGTCAATTGCTTCGTAAGGAATTAGGGATTCATAAATACGGAGATTTAGTCAATTTTTATCCCAATCGTTATATAGACAGAACGCGTTATTACAAAATCAACGAACTGCAAAACACTGGATCTGAGGTTCAGATTATTGGAAAAATCATCAACATTAAAACAGTAGAATTTGCGAAGAATAAAAAACGTCTTGTAGCTTCTTTTGTTGATGATACGGGACAAATTGAGCTCAATTGGTTTCAGGGTCATAAATGGATTCGAGAAAGTTTAAAATTAAATGAAACGCTGGTTATTTTCGGGAAATGTTCTTTGTACGGAAGCCAGTTCAGCATGGCGCATCCTGAAATTGAATTGTTAAGCGAACACGAAAAAAGTCTTCGTTCTGCAATGCAGCCTGTTTATCCTTCTACAGAAACTCTTACAAACAGAGGGATTTCAAACAGAACGATAAACAAAATGATGGAGCAGTTATTTATTGAAACGGGAGCTTTGTTTACCGAAACTTTTCCGCCTTATCTTTTAGAAGAAATAAAATTAATTTCAAAAAGAGCCGCTTTATTCAATATTCATTTTCCTAAAAGTGCCGATGCTTTGGCGAAAGCCCAATTCCGATTAAAATTTGAGGAATTGTTTTTTATTCAGCTCCAGTTAATTACTAAAAACTTAATCAGAAAACATAAAATTAAAGGTCATCCATTTACAAAAGTGGGTGAATTATTTAATGAATTTTATCAAAATCATCTGCCTTTTGCTTTAACAAATGCACAGAAAAGAGTAATAAAAGAAATCCGTTCAGACATGGGAAGCAACGCCCAAATGAACCGATTACTGCAGGGAGATGTGGGCTCCGGAAAAACAATTGTGGGTTTTATGAGTATGCTTTTGGCGATTGACAATGGTTTTCAGGCTTGTTTAATGGCGCCTACAGAAATTTTGGCCAATCAGCATTTTATTGGCCTTTCTGAATTTGCCAACACCTTAAATATCACCATAAAAATATTAACCGGATCGACTAAAACTTCTGAAAGAAAGATTATTCATGAAGATTTAGAAAACGGAAATCTCCACATTTTAATTGGAACTCACGCCTTATTAGAAGATAAAGTAAAATTCAAAAATTTAGGTCTGGCAATTATTGATGAACAGCATCGTTTTGGTGTTGAACAAAGATCAAAATTGTGGAAAAAGAATGAAATTCCGCCTCACGTTTTGGTTATGACTGCTACGCCAATTCCAAGAACTCTGGCTATGAGTTTATATGGTGATTTAGATGTTTCTGTAATTGATGAATTACCTCCGGGAAGAAAACCTATTCAAACCGTACATAGATACGACACGAACCGATTAAAAGTCTGGAAATTCCTGCGTGATGAAATTGCAAAAGGAAGACAGATTTATATTGTATATCCTTTAATTCAGGAATCTGAAAAAATGGATTATAAGGATTTAATGGATGGTTACGAAAGTATTTCGAGAGATTTTCCGCTGCCTCAATATTCGATTTCGATTGTACACGGAAAAATGAAACCTGCTGATAAAGATGCCGAAATGAAGCGTTTCTCTGAAGGAAAAACCAATATTATGGTGGCTACAACCGTGATTGAGGTTGGTGTAAATGTCCCTAATGCGAGTGTTATGATTATTGAAAGCGCTGAGCGTTTTGGTCTTTCTCAGCTGCACCAGCTTCGCGGACGTGTGGGTCGAGGTGCTGAACAGAGTTATTGTATTTTAATGACGGGGCATAAATTAAGTACCGACAGTAAAACCCGTATGGAAACGATGGTTCAAACCAACGATGGCTTTGAAATTGCCGAAGTCGATCTTAAACTCCGTGGTCCGGGAGATTTAATGGGAACACAACAAAGTGGTGTTTTAAACCTTCAGATTGCTGATATTGTAAAAGATCGAGAGATTTTATCTTTCGCAAGAAATTATGCCCTGAAAATCCTCAAAGAAGATCCTCCGCTTCAAAAACCAGAACACGCCATTTTAAAATCTGTCTTTTTGGAACTCACAAAAAGGAAAAATATTTGGAATTATATTTCTTAGGGTTCTAAGGTTCTAAGATGCTAAGGTTCTAAGATGCTGAGATGCTGAGATGCTGAGATGCTGAGATTCTAAGTTTTTTTTGATTTGTAGAATGTGTAGAATATTATCTATATTCTGCTGAGCATCGTTGAAGGATTATGCAGTACTAAAAAGAAAAACTTAGAATCTTAGCAGCTCAAAACCTGAGCAGCTTAAAAAAAAACACTTCACTGGATCTAACTCTATAAAAGTTTCAATATTCAGGTGATTTAGATTTGTTGGGGGCAAATTTTTTATTGAATAATTGAGCGATACAATGAAGCGTGTTTACTTATGGCTATTTCTTAGGCGGACTCTTTTTTTCAAAAATACCGCTGAATAAACCTTTACTTATTTTGTTTTTATCGTCTTTACCGGTAGCAATTAAATGATCAACATATTCCATGTATGTTTTTTTGCGTTCTTCCAGAAAACCAACCAAATATTCTTCGGAAGCAATTATACCACTTGCTTCTTCAATCTGCAAAAGTTTTTTATATAAAGGTTCAATAAATTTTGTTATAATAGGCTCAGGAACCGATTTTCTGGTTCCAAAATAGCCAACAATATCCCCGTCTGCGTCGGCTATAATTTTAAAATCGGTTACAACCCAATAATAACGGCCCGTTTTGGCCATGTTTTTTATAATCACATGAATATTTTCACTCGATTTAATACTGTCCCATAAGAATTTAAAAATTACTTTTGGCATATCAGGATGCCTCACAATGTTGTGAGGCTGTCCAATAAGTTCAAATTCATCATAACCGGAAACATCTATAAAATCTTCATTAGCATACAAAATGGTTCCGTTTTTATCTGTTTTACTCAATAATACCTTATTTTTATTCCAGTCGACTTCTCGATCTGAGGGAGTTGGGCGGGCAAATCTAGTATCCATAACTTTTCTATTAATAATTAATAAACATTGGGGATTCTGCGTATATCGTTTTTTGGAAGTTCGTTTTTGCAATTATTTTTTAATTTCGGGTATTGGTAGATTTTACATGAATATCATTAACTAAATCATCAATTTTCTTTGCACTATCGCGCATCATATCCAGATAAGTCAGCAGTTTATCATTATCTGTATGCCCTTTAGAAACATCAATTAATTTTAAAACAGAATTAACCGGAAGTTTCAAATCAAGAGTTGTTCTGTGAATAAAGTCATTATATTCTTTTGTAGCTGTCATTGAGCTGTATTTAGCCGAAGCAAGTTTCATATTCTCTAATTCATATTCGTCTGAAATTTTAGAAATATGATTTTGACTGTGTTCTTTAAAATAATAAGCCCAATAGCCATTCATAAAAAATACTACAGCGGCCAAAACAGTGTGAATTATCAGCGTTTCTAAATCAAAGTTTACCTGCGAAAAATACACCTGCAGACCGTTTACATCATTGTAAATAAAGTTTTGCAGATACGCCAGACCAGCATGATGAAGCACTACTAAAAGCGTTAACGGAATTTGTAATTTCCAGTTTTGATAAATGATCAAAATGGTGCTGGCAATAAAAACCGTAAAATGCATTTCAAATAAACCATGCATTTGATAAATATACTGTGCCATAAATATAGCCAGCACAACAGACAAAACATACTGATAGAATTTAGAATTCTTAATAAAAAATTTTGCCGAATAATACGCCAAAAGATTCAGCGTACCTACTCCCACCCCTATTTCGAATGTATCATACTTAAAAGATAATCCAATCCCGAGGAGAAAATAAACTGCAAGAACATAATTAATAATGGTATCTGACTTTTGTGTCATAGTCGACATAAAACTGTGCAGATAATCTTGCTCATTCAAACTGGCTTTTGTTTTCATAGGTTAAAAAAATTAAGTTAGTGATAGATTTATTTAGTGCAATTTGGTAATGAACATCCGTAAGCTCTAAGAGCTAAAGCATTAAATGAGGGCGAATTATTTTGTTTTAACAGCGAATCGATTGCCATTTGGGCGTAATTACTTTCGGCATCGGTACAATATCTTGTTTTGTTGTAATTACCACGGTAATACAAATTATGCGAAGGATCTAAAAGAACTGCCTGCGGCGTTGAGATTACACCACATTTCTTGGCAATGCCTTCATCAAAATAAACCGGAATCTGGGCTCCAAATTTGTTTTGTATTTCTTCAATGGAAAATGTCTTTTGCTTGTTTAAGACGACAATCTTAAAATTAATTCTGTCACCATATTTTTTAATGAGATCGCTTACATGAGGCACATTAAAGCGTGAACACGGGCAGTCAGGATTAAAAAAATGAAAGAAAACCGGCTTGTTGTCGTATGAACAACATTGCGACAAATCTATTTTACTACCCATGGCTATCGTATGATAACCTTTAGGAATTGGCGTTGGCAGACTATATTTAAACTCATTCTGCCAAAAAAGAAAGACAATCGAAGCCAATAATAGCGTAAACCATAAGCTTAGGAGTATTTTTTTCTTCATATATTATTTTTGCAATTAAGAACCAAAATTATAAACACTTGTTAATATAATTATTAATTAAATTCTTTAAAAACGTCAAAAAACTACACCAAGCCTACTATTTTAACAATAAAATTACGAGTATTCTGTAATAAACACTGAATATGTTATTATTTTGTTGAACATATCAATAATACAAATTAAATCTATGATCTGCAAAAAAAATCGGACAAATGAAAAATATTTTATTGATAAGCTTATTTACTAGACACTACCAGAAAACAATAAAATTTAAAATGAGAAAAAAACAAATTCTAACAAACAGACACATCTAACTGATTTAAAGATTATTACATATAAAATTACAGAAACATTAAAAAATAATTAAAAATATCTGCCAACGTCTTTAAACCTTTTATCAAAACCAACATCTAACAGCAAACTTTTTCCAGCTGTGCAACTAAGACGATTTGAAATTATTGTAATTGAAATGTTAAATAAAAGCTAACATCTTTCGGTTTCAGCACAAAAAGTTAAATTTGCCAGTTGCGAAAAACATACACCAAAACACACATTTCACCTGAATTTTTATGAAATTAAAACATCTAATCTACGCCTTGATAATCATCGTTTTAGGAGGATTTATTACGTACAGAATAATATCCAACAAAGGTAAAAACGACGAATCAAAAAAATTTGGCGACAAAGACAAACCAACAACAGTTACGGGAATAGTTATAAAGACTTCTACGTTTGATAATAATTTATCATTATCAGGTTCTATTGAAGCCAATGAACAGATTGAAATTCACAGTGAAGTTTCTGGAATCGTAGAAGGTATATTTTTTACAGAAGGAACTTATGTAAATAAAGGTCAGGTACTTTTTAAAGTAAATGATATTGAATTAAAAGCACAATTAAGACAAGCTGTAACCAAAGAAGGTTTAGCCGCTGAAAATGAAAGAAGAGCAAAACTTTTACTTCAAAAAGAAGCCATTAGTCAGGAAGAAGCCGATGTAGCCAGAGCAGATCATGCTTCGGCGCAGGCACAAAGCCAGTTAATCAGAGCGCAGATTTCTAAAACATCTGTAAGAGCACCTTTTTCAGGAAAAATTGGTTTACGTTCTATTTCACCGGGAACTTACATTACGCCAACTGTTTTGGTTGCAAAACTAGTAAACACAGGAAAACTAAAAATTACATTCTCTATTCCGGAGAAATATGCCTCTCAGGTAAAATCAGGTTCTAAGATTGAATTTACGGTTTCAGGATCTGATAAAACCTATACTGCAAAAATATACGCAATCGAACCAGAAGTCGCTGTAGCAACACGTACGCTTCAAATTCGAGCCATTGCAGATAATACAGACGGAAAGCTTTTCCCGGGAACTTTTGCTGACATCAAATTACCTTTAAGCATTATTAAAGATGCTATCGTTGTTCCTTCTCAGGCAATTGTTCCAATTCAAGACGGAAAAAAGGTATTTGTTGCCAATAACGGAAAAGCAAAAGAAGTTATGGTTGATGCTACGACAAGAACTGATTCTTCAATTCTGATTTTAGCGGGATTAAGAGCTGGAGATACTTTAATTACAAGTGGTGTTATGTCATTAAAAAATGAAGCACCTATAAAGGTTAAAGTAAAATAATTGTAGATTTTAGACTTTAGGTTTCATATTAAACTTTGAAATCTAAAATCAACAATCTAAAATCAAAAAACATAATATGAGTTTATCAACTACAAGTATAAAAAGACCAGTTTTAACCATTGTACTGAATTTATTAATTATTTTATTCGGTTTTATTGGTTATACTTTTTTGGGTGTGCGAGAATTTCCTTCGATCGATCCGGCACAGGTTTCTATTAGAACCAATTATACGGGTGCTAATGCCGATATTATCGAATCGCAGATTACAGAACCGCTGGAAAAAGCCGTAAATGCTATTGACGGAATTCGAAATATAACATCGTCCAGTAATCAGGGAAGCAGTAACATAACCATTGAATTTAATCTAGATAAAGATCTCGAAGAAGCGGCAAATGATGTTCGTGACAAAGTTTCACAGGCCATTAGAAATTTACCGCAGGATATTGATGCACCGCCCGTAGTTTCTAAGGCAGATGCCGATAGTGAGTCGATTATTTCGATGACCGTTCAAAGTGATACCAGAAGTTCTTTAGAATTAAGTGATTATGCAGAAAATGTTATTTCACAGCGTTTAGAAACCATTCCGGGCGTAAGTGCGGTTCAAATATGGGGGCAAAAACGTTATGCCATGCGTTTATGGATTGATCCTGCAAAATTAGCAGCCTATGGCTGTACTGTTGCCGAAGTCCGCGCTGCTTTAAATGCTCAAAACGTCGAACTTCCTTCTGGAAAATTAACCGGAAATAATACTGAATTAACCGTAAAAACAATTGGAAATCTTTCTAAACCAGAAGAATTCAATAATATTATCATTCGTACAGACGGCGACAAAATTGTTCGTTTAAGTGATATTGGAGGTGCCGAATTAGGTCCCGAAAATATTGAAACCGGCTTAACTTCTTCCGGACTTCCTATGATTGGTCTGGCTATTGTACCAATGCCGGGCGCTAATTATCTGGATATTTCTTCTGAGTTTTATAAAAAATACGAAGCGCTAAAAAAAGATTTACCAAAAGATATAAAACTAAATATTGCGCTTGACAATACACAATTCGTAAAAAAATCAGTTCTTGAAGTGGTTGAAACATTAGGAATTTCGATACTTCTTGTAATTATTATTATTTATCTGTTTTTTAGAGACTGGGCAATCGCATTTAGACCTTTAATTGATATTCCTGTATCGTTAATTGCTACGTTTTTCATTATGTGGCTTTTAGGATTTTCGATCAATGTATTAACATTATTAGCTATTGTGTTGGCAACAGGTTTGGTGGTAGATGACGGAATTGTAGTTACAGAAAATATTTTCAAAAAAGTAGAAGAAGGTATGTCGCCAATTGAAGCGGCAATTAAAGGTTCTAACGAAATTTTCTATGCCGTAATTTCTATTTCGGTAACATTGGCATCTGTATTTTTACCTGTAATTTTCTTAGAAGGTTTTGTGGGCCGACTCTTTAGGGAATTTGGTGTTGTAATTGGTGCTGCGGTACTAATTTCGGCTTTTGTATCGCTTACGCTTACGCCAATGTTAAATGCGTATTTAATGAAAGGCGGCGAGCAGAAAAAATCAAAATTCTACATTAAAACAGAACCTTTTTTCGAAAAAATGAACAGCGGTTATGCTGAATCTCTTTCAAAATTTATGGAGAAAAAATGGATCAGTTTTCCAATTCTGATTGCGTGTTTTGGATTGATTTATTTGTTTTTTACGATTCTTCCAAAAGAAACAGCGCCATACGACGACAGAAGTTCTGTAACGATGCGTATGACCACTCCCGAAGGTTCTTCGTATGAATATACAAACCGTTTCATGCAGGAAATATCACAATTGGTAGATGATTCGATTCCTGAAAAAAGAGTAAGTCTTGTTATTACAGCTCCGGGTTCTGGCGGGTCTGCTGCCAATTCAGGGTTTATCAGACTTTCTTTAAAAGGTCCTGAAGAAAGAGAAAGATCACAAAAAGATATTGCTGATAAATTATCAAAATGGACAAAAAAATATCCGGATGCTAAAACTTCTGTAATTCAACAGCCTACGATTGCTGTAAACAGACGTGGCGGTTTACCAATTCAATATATTATTCAGGCGCCAACTTTTGATAAGCTGAGAGAAAAAATTCCGGTTTTTATGGATGAAGTTGGAAAAAGCGATGTTTTCTCGATTACTGATGTAAATTTAAAATTCAACAAACCGGAAATCAACGTAAGCATTGACCGCGAAAAAGCCGAAAGTTTAGGAATTTCGATTATTGATATTGCGCAGACTTTACAGCTTTCTTTAAGCGGACAGCGTTTTGGATATTTTATTAAAAACGGAAAACAATATCAGGTTATTGGTCAGTTTGATCAAAAAGACAGATCTAAACCTTTGGATTTAACGTCGATGTTTGTAAAGAACAAAAAAGGCGAATTAATTCAAATGGATAACGTTGTAAAAGTATATGAACAAAGTAATCCACCGCAATTGTATCACAATAACCGTTATATGTCGGCAACAGTTGCTGCCGGTTTAGCTCCAGGAAAAAGTATGGGCGACGGAATTCAGGAAATGGACAGAATTAAAGCAAAAGTTTTAGACGAAACTTTCACCACCGATTTAGCTGGAGAATCCAGAGATTTCGTAGAAAGCAGCTCGAATACTTCATTTGCTTTTGGACTGGCTTTATTATTAATCTTCTTGATTCTTGCGGCTCAGTTCGAAAGTTTTATAGATCCGTTTATCATCATCTTAACGGTTCCTATGGCAGTTGCGGGAGCTTTATTTTCATTATGGTTATTTAATCAGACCTGGAATATTTTCAGTCAGATTGGAACCGTAATGCTTATTGGTCTGGTAACGAAAAATGGTATTTTGATTGTTGAATTTGCCAATCAGTTACGAGAACAAGGCAAGCCAAAGATGGAAGCTATTCTTGAAGCTTCAGAAGCGCGTTTACGTCCAATTTTAATGACCAGTTTAGCGATTGCGTTAGGAGCTTTACCTATTGCGATGTCGCTTGGAGCTGCATCAACCAGTAGAATTGGTATGGGGGTTGTAATTGTTGGAGGAACTATTTTCTCTCTGGCATTAACGCTTTTTGTTATTCCGGCAATCTATTTTATGTGGTCAAAAGCAAGAAAACATTATCCAGAATTTGACCGTATTGACGAATACGAAAAAGAAAGTAAATAAAATATTTATTAGTCCTGAATTCTCAAATCACTTTGATAAAATTTGTGAATTCAGGGCAAAAGAAAAAGAATATGAATATTAAAAATTTATACTGCACTATAATAGTAATCTTCTCTTGCATTGTAAACGCAAATGCACAGGAAGTTTTAACTATTGAAGAAGCAATGAAAATCGCTCTTGAAAACAATTTTGAGATTAAAATTGCCAAGAACAATTCTACAATAAGCGAAATAAATGTTACTGTTGGAAACGCAGGAATACTTCCAAAAGCTACCGCTTCTATTGTTGATAATAATAGTGTTACAAACTCAACTCAGGTTCGTCAGGACGGAACTTCGACTACATTAAACAATGCTAAAAATAATAGTTTAACATACGGAGTTACTTTGGGCTGGACGGTTTTTGACGGAATGAGAATGTTCGCCAGATACGATCAGTTAAAAGAGCTTCAAAAGCTGGGCGATTCTGAATTAAAAAGAACAATTCTGTTAAAAATTGGTCAGGTAAATTCAGCTTATTATGATTTGGTGCAGCAACAACAGCAATTATCTGCTTTAGATACTACAATTGTAATATCTAAACAAAGATTAGAATTGGCGCAAAACCGTTTTACAATTGGTAAAGCGTCAAAATTAGAAGTTTTAAATGCTCAGGTTGACTTAAACTCAGATCAGGTTGCTTTATTGAGACAAAAAGAATCGTATGCCAATGCCAAAATATTATTAAACCAATATTTAGCGCGCGATCCTAAAATTAATTTTACTGTTGTTGATGAAGTTACGGTTGATGATAAGCTGGTTTTGGCTGATTTATTAGATTTGGCTCAAAAACAAAATCCCGCATTAGAATCTCAAATCATCAATAAACGTATTGCAGAATTACAACTAAAACAAGTAAAAGCAAATCGATATCCAACCGTAAATTTAACTTCGGGCTACAATTTTGCCGAAAGCCAGTCGAGTTTAGGATTTACAAGTGAAAATTCATCAAAAGGTTTTACGTACGGTTTTAACGCTTCGATGAATATATTCGACGGTTTAAATCAGCATAGAAATGAAAAAGTTGCCAAATTGCAGATCGAGAATTCTCAAATTGCAATCGAGCAGCAAAACCTGATTTTAAATACACAGTTAAGTACAGCATTTCAAACGTATTTAACTAATTTAGAATTAATTGATCTGGAAGAAAATAACGAAGCCATTGCCAAACAAAATTTAGAAATTACGCTGGATAAGTTTAGAATTGGAACTATTACAACAATCGACTTTAGAACAGCACAGCTTAATTATGTCAATGCAAAAGTTCGTTACAGCAACGCTCAATTTGAAGCAAAATTATCTGAAATTGCATTAAAAGAATTGGCAGGAAATATTAATTTTTAAACTAAATTTGTTTAAAAACAAACTTTAAATGATCTCATATAATACCAAAGACTGGTTTACATTTATATTCCATTTTCATAAATCAGATACCGTAAGAAAGTTATTTCCAATAATAATTGCAATCGGGATTTATGCTGCTACAGTGGGGTATCTTGAAATTCATTACTTTAAAGTTACTAAAAACGATTACATTCATAATATTCCTATTATGCACGGAATGCTGGGGTTTGTAATTTCCTTATTGCTGGTTTTTAGAACCAATACGGCTTATGACCGCTGGTGGGAAGGCCGTAAACTTTGGGGCGGACTTGTCAATAACAGTCGTAATTTTGCCATTAAACTTTCTGCTATTTTAAAAGATGAAAATGACAAAAAGTTTTTTAGAAAATACATTCCCATGTATGCTGATGTTCTGCATAAACATTTAAAAGATGAAGAAACCAGCAAAATGCTGTTTGAAGATGTTGATTTAGAGTTAGATAATCATAAACACAAACCAAATCAGTTAAAAAGAATTATGTATCATAAAATCAATGATTTGTATGATGCAGGAAAAATTTCAGGCGACCAACTCATTACAATAAATGATGAACTGGTTGCTTTTACTGATATCTGCGGTGCCTGCGAACGTATTAAAAATACCCCTATTCCCTACTCTTACAGTGCATTTATTAAGAAATTCATTTTCTTTTATACTATGACACTTCCCTTCGGATATTCTGTAAGTTTAGGTTATTTCGTGGCTCCGGTTGTCGTTTTTATATTTTATGTTTTAGCCAGTTTAGAACTTATTGCCGAAGAAATTGAAGATCCGTTTGGAGATGATGAAAATGATCTTCCAACCAAAAAGATTTCGGAAAATATCAAGAAACATATCGAAGAACTGATTTAACAAAACGTTAAATCATAATTTTCTAAACATATTTTTATTAAATTTAGAGTTTACCACTTCAAAATTTAATGGCAATGGAAAATCAACGTGTTTTAATAAATCCGCCTCATTTATCTAATGAAAAATCTTTAAAAACACTTGTTGAAAACAGGAGCGTTTATACGCTTAATCAATGCGAATTAAATCTTTTTGAAACTTACGAATCTTCTAATCTTGTGCCTCTTAAATTCAATGATTTTGTGGTAACAAGTATGCTTCGTGGTAAAAAAATAATGCATCTTTTTGATGAACCTGCTTTTGATTATCTTCCGGGCGAAACTGTGGTTGTTCCGTCTAATATTGAAATGAAAATTGATTTTCCAGAAGCATCAAAAGAAAATCCAACTCAATGTCTGGCTTTAGCAATAGACAACACAAAAATTAATGAAACATTAAACTTTTTAAACGAACGATATCCAAAAGAAAACAGTGATGTTTACTGGCAGTTAAACTATCATAATTATTTCTTTTACAATAATGTCGATCTTGCTGCCACAATAAATAAACTCATAAAAGAATGCATGAGTACTTCTATTACAAAAGATGTTTTAGCTGATTTAACTTTGCAGGAGTTATTAATTCGAATTATACAGACTCAAACCGCTAAATCTATTGATGACGGAATTGTAATTCAAACCAACAATCCAATTTATGAAGTAACGGAGTTTATAAAACTTAATTTAAAAGAAAATATAAATTTAAAAATACTAAGCGAAAAAGCCTGCATGAGCACAACATCATTCTATCGCTTTTTTAAAAGAGAATTAGGCATGAGCCCAATTGAATATGTTTTAAATGAAAAGATAAAGCACGCCAAGAAACTGCTTAAAAATCCGGGAATCCAAATAAACGAAGTCTGTTATTTATCTGGTTTTGAAGATGCTAATTACTTTATCCGTTTGTTTAAAAAGCATGAAGGAATTACACCAAAACAATATCAGCTGTTGTATGTTAATTAAGATTCTAAGATAATGAGAAGCTTAGATGTTAAGTTTTTATACTTTTTTTCTTTGTTCTCCTTAAAAAACTTAAAAAAATCCCCGATTTTGAAATTTTCAAAATCGGGGATTTTTTATCTGAAAGTTCTAAATTAACTTTTTATCCAGTTAATAACCTCAGGATCTGTTGGTAAAGTTTTTGGCTTAATTACTTTAACCAATTCTCCTTTTTCATTAATTAAATATTTTTGAAAATTCCATTCTACTTCAGAATCCTGTAAACCATTTTTAGATTTCTGTGTCAGGAATTTATAAACATCACACATATCATCTCCTTTTACAGAAACTTTGTTCATCATAGGAAAAGTTACACCGTAATTCTGCTGGCAGAAAGTTTCGATTTCTTTATTAGTTCCTGGTTCCTGAGATGCAAAATTGTTTGCAGGGAAACCTACAATTACAAATCCCTTATCTTTGTACTCTTTGTAAATAGCTTCAAGATCTTTGTATTGAGGCGTTAAGCCACATTTTGAAGCCGTGTTTACAATCATAACTTTTTTACCTTTTAAAGACGCAAAATCAAAAGTGTCTCCTGATAAATCTTCAACCTTAAACTGATAAATTGTTTCTTTTGTCATAGTCTTATCTGATTTAGATAATTTATTTTTGCTTGTTTGAGCCTGAGCTTGCGCGCCTAGAAAAAAGAACGCACTGCAAGCTATAAATAGTATTTTTTTCATTGTTTAATTTTTTATAAAATTAATTAAAATCTCTTCTGAAAGTTGACTGCGAACTCTTTATTTTTATTAATTATAAGTTAAAAAATTGAAGCCTGGCGTTAATCAGACGCCAGGCTTCCCCCCATACAAACAAATCAAACCATGAATTAATATTGTCTCTTCTATATTTTAAATTATAGTTGATGCTCCGGTAATGTTGAAAAATTATTCTAAATCTAAATCACACAAATTCAATTTATTTATGGCGTTTATGAGTGGAAAATTTCTTCGTTCGACAGCGTGTAACTTAATTTATATAACTTTCAGTTGGAAGTCCGGAGACATCAACTATTCAATATCTTTAACTTTACTCTAAAACTTTAAACCTGATTCAATATTAAGTTGTGTAATTTCTTTTATAAGATCAGCTTTGCTAAAACTTATAAATGACAAAACTGCTGTTAAGCCCACAATTAATATTTTTACTTTTTCTATTTGAGACATAAAATATCTTTTTCAAAAAATTATTTGAACATTCAAATACTTCATTTTCATTTATAATGTTATATACGTAATGAGTTTGCTTTGGGTTTTAAAAAAAGTAAAAAAAATTGCACTTTTTTTATACTTTTCACTTAAACCCTTGATTTTCTTAAGTTTTTGACTACTAAAAAAAATATTATTTTTCACAAAAAAATAAATATCTTTATATCAGGTTATAAAATAGTGCACTATAAATTTTTGTTTAAGCTTTAAATCCAAATCTATGAGTCAAGAAGAATTGTTAGTTTTAATTTACAAGAAAGACGAAAGAGCTTTTACCCATTTGTACGATATGTACTCTAAAAGTTTATTTTCTGTCATAAATGTTCTCATTAAAAATCGAGAAGAAGCCGAAGATGTTTTGCAGGAAGTTTTTGTAAAAATCTGGAAAAATATCGATTCTTATAATGAAAGTAAAGGCCGATTTTATACCTGGATCCTTAATATAGCTAGGAATACGTCGATCGACAAGCTTCGATCTAAAAATTTTAATAACAGTCAAAAAAACCTTTCCTCAGATAATTTCGTAAATCTGTTAGATGACAGTAATAAATTAATTAATAGAATTGATACAATAGGTATTCAGGAGTTTGTAAAAAAACTAAAACCAAAATGTATTGAAATAATTGATTTATTATTTTTTAAAGGATATACCCAGCAAGAAGCTTCAGAAGAATTGGCAATGCCGCTGGGAACTATCAAAACTCAAAACAGAAACTGTATTAACGATTTAAGAAATTATTTAAAAATATAATGGAAGCACAAGAATATATAGACTCAGGAATTCTAGAACTTTATGTTTACGGTTTATTAACCGAGAAGGAGAATCTGGAAATAGCCGAACTGGCTAAAACTAACAAAGAAGTAGATCAGGAAATTGTTGCAATCGAAAAAGCTATTGTGGCTTTATCATCTAGTTTTTCACCTTTCTGCTCTGTTGAAAATTTCGAAAAAATTAAAGCTCGTTTAGAACTTAAACATGGCAAAGTAGTCGATTTAAAACCGGCGGCACCAACATCAAACTGGACACAATATGTGGGCTGGGCAGCTGCCGTATTATTATTGCTTGGTTTTGGATACCAGACTTTAGAATTAACAAAATCTAAACAGGCGATTTCTGAAGTTGGAGGCGCAAAAAATAAAATTGAAAGAGAATATGCTTTTTTAGATCAGCAGCATAAACAAACTGAGAAAAATTTAAGCATTGTTAGAGATATTAAAAACACAGGTGTAACGCTTGGAGGTCAGGCTGTTTCGCCAACATCTTTTGCAAAAGTATATTGGAACCAGCAGACAAAAACAACTTATATTGACGCTGCAGGTTTACCAACGCCGCCAAAAGGAATGGTTTATCAGGTTTGGTCTTTAAAACTGAGCCCGGTTCTTACACCAACAAGCATTGGTTTACTGGATAATTTTGAAGGAAACTCTCAAAAAATCTTTGCTGTAAGCCAAACCGATTCGGCTGAGGCATTTGGAATTACACTCGAGCCGGCTGGCGGTAGTCCAACTCCAACAATGGAACAACTGTATACTTTAGGAAAAGTTTAAAAACAAACTTATTATAAATTATAAGCGCATATTAATTAATTTTAATGTGCGTTTTTTTTATCCATTAAAAATCAACATCATGAACGGAACTTTACTCTTGAGAATTGCCACAGCCGTTATCCTGCTTACACATTCGGTTTTTGGAATGTTTAACGGCGGTATTAATGATTTTGGAAATTTGTATTTAAATCAAATTGGTTTTGCTCCTTTTGGCGTCTTTTTGGCTTGGTCTATTAAACTGTCGCATATTATAGCCGCCATTTTACTGCTTATAAACAAATATGTAAAACCAGCAGGCTTTATTACCATTTTTATATTGATAATGGGAATCGCTTTAGTTCATTTTCAGGAAGGATGGTTTGTTGTGGGTGGCGGCAGAAACGGTGTAGAATATAACTTTCTGTTAATTTGTGTTTTACTTGCTATTATGTATCCAAATGGGTTTTATAAAAATAAATCAGAATAGGTTATGGAAATAATTTGTAAAAACTGCAATAATAAGTTTACCGGAAAATATTGTAACAATTGCGGTCAAACTGCAGATACACATCCAATTACAACCTCGTATTTATGGCATGATATAGAACATAGCCTGCTGCATTTTGACAGAGGAATTATTCACTCTTTCAGAGAATTGTTTACAAGACCCGGGCATAGTGTTAGAGAATTTATTGAAGGAAAACGTGTTAAGCATTTTAAACCACTTTCCTTAGTTGTTGTTACAGCTTCTCTTTATGCCTTTTTATATCATTATTTTGATATTAATATTTTTCAGAATGTAGACAAAAATCCAGATGTTGATTTAAGTGATTTTAAAAAATGGACAACTGATCATTTTTCTTGGTTTACTATTCTAACCATCCCAATTTATACCATTGGAACTTATGTATGCTTTAGAAAACAAGGATACAATTTTATCGAGTATTTTGTACTCAATACTTTTAAAGCCTCGCAAAGGCTTTTGATTCAAATCACGGCATTTCCGTTTTTGTATTATTATAACGGAACACCAAAAATCAACACTGTTTTAAATGTTGTATATGTGATGGGATTAATTTTAATTTTTTGGACTAATATTCAATTTTTTAATAAAATACGAAGAATTAAAGTAATATTGCTATCGGTCTTGAGTCATATTATTTTTCTGATTTGTTTTATGGTATTATTAATTCTATTTTTTACATTGACAGGAAAGATATAAATAGAATTTGAATTATTATTTTATGGTACAAACTCCATTTGCTTTTTAAAGAAAGTAATTAAATATTCGTCCATTTCTTTTTTAGATTCCGGCCAGTTTTCTTCCCATAACACTAATTTTCCGGGAATATCAATGTCCCAGCAATCCGGATGAATTAATTCGAATAGTTTTTTTCCTTTCTCAGTAAGATCATAGTGTTCATTATCTTCAGTGCCATTTCCATTGTCTTTTATTAATTCTGCTTTACTTAGGTTTTCAAGTATAGTACAGGTATATGAACTTGATGTTTCTGGATACGAACCTGAACCTTTCCAATTATACACTATTTCAACTATTTCATAGGTACTAAAGTTAGATTTGTCTCGTAATAGATAGAAAAGTGCTAAAACAAATTTGGTAAAAACAAAGTGTTTATCTAAAACCCCTGCTTTTTGTAAAACTGGTTTGAAGAGAACGCAAGAATTAAAGTTAAAATTATACTCAAAATAACGTTTAGCAGTATCCATCTTTAATTGCTCTTGAAAAACAGAGGCATTGGTTGTTATGGGATTTTTTAAAGAAAATTCAACTTCTTCACTACCTAGATTTTCAGCAACATATAATAAATAAGACTGGTCTATATTTTTGCCAAAATTTTGCTCTAAAAGTACCTGAAAAGCAATTGGTTCTGATACACATATACCAGCACACATTAAAACTATTTTTTCTGCTGCTTTAAGAATAGCTGAATTAGTATAATTGGTTTTATTAATTTCTTTATTTTCAAGATGCCATACATAGCCTGTATCTTCATTACATTTCTTCCATGAAAGCTCTTTAATAAAGGGAAATGTTAACGAATCTATATCTGTAGGATAGTCAAATCCATATACAACTCCACGTCCTGAATAATTTAACAAAAAGTAGACAGAATGTAATGGCCAGAGTTTTTCAACTTTATTTTTGTAAAAATCAAAATATTTGTTTGGAATTACAATTACTAAAATTGGTTTTTGTGTATTCATTGTGATTTATTTTGATGGTACAAACTCCATTTGCTTTTTAAAGAAAGTAATTAAATATTCGTCCATTTCTTTTTTAGATTCCGGCCAGTTTCTCATCCATACATCAACTTTTCCTAATATATCAATATCTGTACAGTCCGGATGGATTAATTTTAATACTATTTTCCCTTTTTCAGAAAGATCGTAGTGTACATTCTCTTTTGTGCCATTTCCGTTTTCTTCTATTAATCCGGCTTTGTTTAAGTTTTCAATCATGAGGGTATTTGAGAATATTCCTAGTGAGAATTGTGTATATAAACCAGTTCCTTTCCAATTGAGCATTAGCTCAAGCATATCATCCTCGCTAAAATTGACACAATGTCGAAGCGCCAGAAAAAACTGCAAAAGGTATTTTGTAAAAACAAAATCTGAACTTAAAATCCCGGCTTTTTGCAAAACAGGTTTAAATAATACACAAGAGTTAAAATTAAAATTATACTCAAAAAAACGTTTAGCTATATCTCCATTTAAACTTTTTTCAAAAAGTTCACAATCTGTTGTGATTGGGTTATTTAATGAAGCCGTAATTGTCTCATCAGTGATGTATTCAAAATAATACAATATATAAGATTTCTTCTTAATTTTGCCAAGAGACAGGTCTAGAAGTATTTGAAACGAAAGTGTTTCAGAAACACCCAGAGACCCCATTAAGGCAATTGTTTCAGCAGATTTAATAATTGCTGAAGTGCTATAATCAGTTTTAATAACTTCTTTATTTTCAATATGCCATACATAGCCAGTATCTTCGGCATGATACTTCCATGTTGGTTCCGTAATATAAGGAAATAATAAATTATTGCTCTCTCTTGGATAATCAAATTTGTATAAGCCATTCATTGGATGATTTATGATGAAATATACAGAATGATTGGGCCAAAACTTTTCAATTTTATTTTTAACAATACTGAGAAGTCCTTGTAAGTTAATTACAATTACTACAATTGGTTTTTGTGTATTCATTGTGATTTATTTTGATGGTACAAACTCCATTTGCTTTTTAAAGAAAGTAATTAAATATTCGTCCATTTCTTTTTTAGATTCCGGCCAGTTTTCTTGCCATAATAATAATTTTCCGGGAATATCAATATCCCAGCAATCCGGATGAATTAATTCGAATATTTTTTTTCCTTTCTCAGTAAGATCGTAGTGTTGATCATCTTCACTGCCATTTCCATTTTCTTTTATTAATTCTGCTTTACTTAGATTTTCAATCATAGTACCTGAAAATGGACTTGATGTTTTGGGGTACGAACCTGAACCTTTCCAATTATATACCATGTCAACTATTTCATAGAGACTAAAATCAGATTTGTCTCGTAATACATAGAAAAGTGGCAATATATATTTAGTAAAAACAAATCCGTTATCTATAACACCTGCTTTTTGTAAAGCGGGTTTAAATAAGACGCAAGAGTTAAAATTAAAATTATAGTCAAAATAGCATTTTGCAGTATCCCACTTCAATCTGTCCTGAAAAAATTCATCATCTGTTGTTTTGGGATTTTGTAAAGAACGGAACATTTCATCCCTGCCAGGATCCTGAGGGCAACAGAATAGACAAGGTTTATCAATACTTTTACCAAGATTTAGTTTTAAAAGTATTTGAAAAGTAATCGCATCAGATATGCATATATATGCATTCACGAAAATAATTTTTTCTGCAGCATTAAGAATATCTGAATTACTATAATCCGTTTTAACAATCTCTTCATTTTCAAGGTGCCAAACATATCCAATATCCTCCTTACAATTCTTCCATGAAGGTTCAGTAATATATGGGAATAGTGAAAGGTGTCTTTCTTCAGGATAATCAAACGTCAGCAAATTTCGATGATTCGCTAAAATGTATATAGAGTGATGAGGCCAGGCTTTACGAACTTCATTTTTGTAAAAATCAATAAAATCAGATCTTTGTACTACAATTGCAAGAATTGGTTTTTGTGTATTCATCTATAACTTATTTTAGTATAATTATTTGCAAATTTATAATAAAAAATAAGTTTTTTCTTTCTTTTTTTTTTAAAATGATTAATAAGGCATTTCTAAATATTTATACAATCAGTTTAAACTTGTCATATAAACCTTTTTGTCCGGCAGCCGTTATAATTACTGCTCTTGAGTTTTCAATTCTTCTAATCCAGTTTAATTCAAACATTTTATTTAAAAATGCTGCCGCTAATGAACCTGAAAAATGATGTTTCCGTTCGCTCCAGTCCAGGCAGGGTTTTGCAAAAGCTCTTCTTTGCTTTTTCAAAATAGCAAGATCAATTCCAAAATCAGCAAAAAACTGTTCTCCTTTCTCTGTTACTAAAAATGTTTTATTTTCAGGTAAAATATGTTTTTCCGAAATCAATTTCTGGGTAATCTCTACACCTATTTTGCCTGCTAAATGATCATAACAAGTTCTGCAATATTTAATTCCAGAATTATTATCTGTTACCTTTTGCTGTTTTTCTTTAGGAACCAAATTTGCAATGCCTTCAATCACATTTGCAATTTCTTCATTTAATAATCTATAATACTTATGTCTTCCCTGACTTTCAACAGTTAATAAATCTGCACCAAGCAATTTAGATAAATGTATACTGATATTTTGTGGAGATGTTTCTACAATATTAGCCAGTTCAATGGCTGTATAAGCCCTGTTATCGAGTAATGTCCATAATATTACAGATCGTATGGGATCTCCTATTATAGTACTTATTCTACTGATTTCATTATTCATATTCCGGTAATCATAGTTAAGTTTCTATTTAAGTTTCAAAGGTAATCCTATTTTAATTTTGCAAAAAAACAAAATGAAAAAAGTAATAATTTTACCCCTGTTTTTGTTCTTTGTTTCTACAATAAATGCGCAAAACAAAGTAACAATTTCAGATTCTAAAAAAACTAATTCTATGGAAATTTTAAAAATTCAAAGCCATATTACTGAGCTTAAACTGGCAATTAATCATCTTGTTTCAATAAATACTTCAAACGATTATCCTGTTCTTTTTCTTCATGGCTCATCATTTCCATCTGCTCTTTCTTTTGGTTTTGAAATGAATAACACATCGTGGATGAAAAATTTATCTGAAAACGGATTTGATGTATATGCTCTTGATTTTCTTGGTTACGGTAATTCTGACCGATATCCTGAAATGAAAAAATCTTCCAATAAAATTGTTGGACGAGTTGCTGAAGCTGCTTTAGATGTAGAAAAAGCGGTTGATTTTATTTTAAAACAAACGGGAAAAAATAAGATTTATTTAATTGGTCATTCCTGGGGTGGCTCTGTTGCTGCATTATCTGCATCTGTAATGCAGGACAAAGTTGAAAAATTAGTTTTGTTTGCTGCAATTACAGCTAGAAATGAAAATTCTGAATATGAAAAAATAAATACCGCATTTGAAGAAATGACACCGGCACAACGCATTAATGCAATGAAAAACTTAACACCCCTTGGAAAAGAATGCAGATTAGAACCTGAAATATTCGAAAACTGGGGCGAAATCTGGAAAAAAAGCGATCCTTTAATTAAAGATTCAAAAAACGCTGCTGTTCGATTTCCATCCGGACCTTCAATGGATGTTGAAGACTTACTACATAACAATTCGTATTATGACCCTAAAAAAATTACAGCAAAAACAATGGTTATAAGAGGCGAATGGGATCAATATCCAAACAACAATGATGCTGAAAATTTATTTATTTCTTTAGAAAATGCAGTATCAAAAAAATATGTTGTTATTGAAAAAGGCACGCACGTTATGCACTTAGAAAAAAGCCGAAATGAATTATATAATGAAACTTTACATTTTTTGAAAGACGTTAAAAACACTTTTGTAAATAATGAACATGACATTGCCGTAATTTTTGAAGTGATTCCGGATGCAGATTATAAACAAAATTATCTTGATATTGCCTCTGCCCTTAAACCCGAATTAGAAAAAATTGAGGGATTTGTTTCTATCGAAAGATTTCAAAGTATATATAATCCGGAAAAAATATTGTCTTTATCATTCTGGAAAAATGAACAAGCAATTGAAAAATGGCGTAATCTTGAAAGCCACAGAAATGCACAATCAAAAGGCCGAAGTTTTATTTTTAAAGACTATCATTTACGAATCGCAAATGTAGTGAGAGATTACGGAATGTTTGATCGTAAAGAAGCTCCTAGCGATAGTAAAGCAATAAATAATACATAAAAAGGCTCAATAATTGTTGAGCCTTTTATTTAATTTAAATCAACGAAATAAAACTCATCTTCCATTTTATGAAAATCTTCTTCAGTTTGAGTAGACGCAAATAAAGGATAACCTGCGGCTAAGTTTCCATCATCATCTGTATAAAACCAAATTAGTTTTCTTTCATTTTCATAAATAATCCAATTATTATGGTCTACAACTTTTACCCAGTTTTTTGCTGAAATTTCATTTGTAAATTCTATAAGTTCATTTTTATCCATATCATAAATAGCACCGCAAAATTCGTATCCGCCTTCCGCACACTGGCCATACATAATCATTTCTAAAAAATTAGACAGCGAAACTTCTTCAGAGTACCAGACAGCATTGTCCATGTTTTGCATTTGAAAAACAAAAGGATCATCTTGCTCTAAATCGATTCCCCAAAAGCATACAACCTGATTTTCTTCAAGAAAAACTAATTTTTCATCTTCAATAGACAAATCCTGAGGGTTAAGAAATTGTTGAAATGAAGACATAAATACATCAAGTTTGCCAACCGTCATATAAAAGTCCTTTAATATTTTTGGCAAATTTTTACCTAATTTATCTTCTGCATTCTTAATATCAGAAATATCAAATCCATCTTCGTTTGTTAATGAACGTCCTAATAATTTTTCTGCAACTGTTTTAATCATAATTTGTGTATCTTATAAAAAAGACAAATATAAAATAAAGAAGCTTATTTCTTACTTTTTTTTTACAGCAAAAAGTATTGCACAAAAAAAAGGGTTCAACAATAAAGCTAAACCCTTTTTAAACTTATCAGAAAAGTTATTTTTTACTTTTATAATATTTGTGATATTTTGGATACGTTACTGCACCAATTAATGCAATTGTTCCTAGACAATAGTAAATCCAGTTTAAAGAATGTGCTTCTCCGCTTGCATAAGAGTGTAACCCAACTAAGTGAAAGTTTACCCCATAATAAGTAAACAAAATTGAAACAAAGGCAAACATACTCATTAAATTGAAGAACCATTTTCCTCGTAATGCCGGAACAAAACGAGCGTGGATTACAAAAGCATAAACCATAATCGAAATTAAGGCCCAGGTTTCTTTTGGATCCCAGCCCCAGTAACGTCCCCAGCTTTCGTTTGCCCATTGTCCTCCAAGGAAATTACCAATTGTAAGCATGATTAATCCAATAGTAAGAGCCATTTCATTTATATACGAGATTTCTTTTACATGAAGATCCATCTTCTTTTTGTTATTTTCATTAGTAAAGAAAATCAAGACCAAAGCAACAAAACCTAAAATCATTCCAAGTGCAAATGGTCCATAACTTGCTACAATAACTGCCACGTGAATCATTAACCAGTATGAATTAAGAACCGGCTGTAAGTTTGCAATTTCAGGGTCGATCCAGTTCATATAAGCGGCCATTAAAATCATTGCAGTTACGAAGGCAGATGAAGCAACGGTAAGTTTTGATTTTTTATCGAATGCTAAACCAAAAAACATGGTTGCCCAGGCAACATAAACAATAGATTCGTAAGCATTACTCCACGGAGCATGTCCGGAAATATACCAGCGGGCTATTAATCCCAAAGTATGAAGGACAAACAATAATCCAACAATAATATGGAAAGCATTTACGGTAATGCGAAGCCATTTTTTTTCAAAAAAGATATTTACGATTGTAAAAATCAGCATTAAAATTGAAGCTGTAATATACCAATATGGCAATACTTTAAAAACGTCATATTTGTTATACGCAATCTCCGCATCTATTTTTTGTTCACTCGGACGCACTTTTGCTCCAAATTTCTTTTGGAAACCATTGATGCTCTCTACCAGATTATCTGCCGTGTCCCAGTTTTTAGAAATTGAAGCATTATTTAAAGCACTAAAATATAAAGGCAGAATTTGATTTACATAAGTAGAATCCATTCCTACAAAACCTTTGTGCTCACGTTCTAAATACGAAACCCATCTATTATTAGGGTCATTCGGGATTGGGAAGATTTTTAAAATACTTCCACTCAATGCCGATTCCATTAAGTTTACTTTTTTATCTGTTTCAACAAAATCTTTCTCAAAATTATTTGGATTTGCTGCCTTGTAAGCTGCATCTAAATAAGGTGATAATTTATAATTTCCCTGCTCGTCAAAGAATTTTACAAACGGGGCATATTGATCTTTCGAATCAATTCCAATAATTTTACGAATACTATCGTTTCCAGATTTAATGTAAATTAATGGAACCTGAATCCAAACCTGAGCATATTGCGTCATAGATAAGAAAACCTGATCAGAATTCATTCCGTTGTACTTATCACTGTGGCTTACTTTACGAAGTAATTCAGATGAAAACGTATTAATTGGCTTCATTCTTCCTCCGGCATCCTGAATAATCAAACGACCAAATTTTGCTGCGTGAGATTCCGGAGCTTTATAGATAGTAAGTAACGAATCTATTTGTTTTTTACTTGGTGCAGCCGTTACATGATTTGCATGATCGTTTGGATCTGCAGTATGATTATGTTCGTGTTCATGAACATGACCCGGCGTATGAACGTGTGGTGCTTCCTGAGCGAAACCATTTAAACCTATTAGTAAAATGAAAATAGAAATTAATTTTTCTTTTTTCTTTTGAATACTATCTAATTTCTTTTTCAAATCTCCAAAACGTGAATGCTTCGTAAACATAATAGCCATTAATCCAATGTATAGTAGAAAATATCCTAAATAAGTAATATTAGTTCCCCAAAAATCATGATTTACAGATAAAACAGTTCCTTTTTCATCCGGATCAAATGAAGATTGAAAGAAACGATATCCTTTATGATCTAAAACGTGATTCATAAAAATATCAGCATCAAAAGTTTCATCAGAATCCTGAACCGTTACTTTACTTTTAAAAGCAGAATAACTTTTTTCAGTCCCTGGATATTTATCAGCAATAAAATCATTTAAGCGAATTTTAAAAGGTAAAACATACGCTTTACTTCCAAAAAATATAGAATATTCTTTATTGCCAATTTTAACGGTTTTTGGTTCTCCAATACTTCCTTTAGAGCCCATTACCATTACTTCTTTTTCCTGTCCTTCAGCTTTTACTTTCACAACTAAAGCATCTGAATGTGATTTTGCTTTAAAATCATTATTTGATTCATAATCAACTTTTCCTTTCATTGGCGGTTCAGGAAAAACAATACGAATATCTCCAATGCTGTATAATGAACGCATCATTAAAGGCTGTACATCGTCTTTAGTTACTTTTCCTTTAAACTGATCTGCCATTCGCATAAATTCACCTTCAAAAGGAGTTTGAATAGTATATTCTTTTCCAGTTGTGTTAATGTTAATTGCACCGTCTGTTGGCTTATTTAAAGCAAATAAAACATTGTGAATATTTTGAACTTCTCCCTCTTTCAGGTAATGTTCTTCACGTCCGCCTGCTCCTGCTTCAACTAATTTAAGGTACAAAATTCCGTTTGGATCTTCTTTTACAACTTCCTTTGCTCCCATTATGTATTTTGAATACGTAACTTCAAAAGGAGTTTCATCAAATTTTCCAGCAATTGTAAAATCATTATTAGTGACAGGAGAAAGTAAAAGGCTTTTTTCAAAAACTCTACGTTTCATTTCTCCTTTATATTCACCGTCTACAAAAACGGTTAGGAAAGTTTTGTCTGAGTAAATTTGGTTTTCTGCCACTCCTTCGCGAATTGGCATCATTCCTTCATAACTAATATAACGAGTAATAAAAGCACCTAAAATGATAAAAACAAATGCCAAATGAAGTAAAAGAGTGGCCCATTTTTCTTTTTTAAGCAATTGATAGCGCTTAATATTTCCGAAGAAATTAATCACAAACACAAGCATTATCGCTTCAAACCACCATGTATTATAAATTAAAATTCTGGCTGTATCGGTATTGTATTTACTTTCGATAAAAGTTCCAACACCCATTGCAATTGCGAATGTTATAAAAAGAACGGCCATTAATCGTGTAGAAAACAAAAAAGAGAATATTTTTTTATCCATTTCTTAGGGATTACATTGTATAAAGTGCCACAAAAGTACTTAAAAATGTTGATTCTAAGTATCGCTAATTTGTTAATAAAAACCAAATAATAGTATTGAATTATAGCCCGCAGATTAGACAGATCAAACATATATTTCTTCTATCAGAATTTAAACTTTGTTATTTATAAGCAATTAAAACAGTAAGTAGATAGAAATCAGATTAATCTGCGCAATCTGCAGCCAAACTTTCCTGTTACTATTTTCTTTAGAAAAAATAATGTTAATTTTGCGATTATGATTCGACTTACAATAATTGGTTCCGGAAATGTGGCACAGCATTTAATAAAAGCATTTTCTGCAAGTTCTCTTGTTGAAATTGTTCAGGCATTTTCGAGAAAAAAAGAAGCATTGATTCATCTTCTTGAACCAGAGAAAATTGTAACCGAATTTTCTGATTTAAAAAAATCTGATTTATACATTATTTCGGTTTCAGACAATGCAATTCCCGAAGTTTCCAGCCAGTTGCCTTTTGAAAACCAATTGGTTGTTCATACATCCGGAACAACTTCTATTGATGTATTAGATTCTAAAAACAGAAAAGGCGTTTTTTATCCGCTGCAGACATTTTCAATAAATAAAGCCGTTGATTTTTCAGTAATTCCAATTTGTTTAGAAACTGAAAATGAGGAAGATTATGAAATTTTAGAAACTGCAGCAAAAAGTATTTCAAATGCTGTTTTTTCTATTAGTTCAGAACAAAGAAAAGCACTTCATGTTGCCGCTGTTTTTGTAAATAACTTTACCAATCATTTATATCAAATTGGTCAGGAAATATGTGAAGAACATCAGGTTCCTTTTGAAGTTTTAAGACCTTTAATTCAGGAAACTGCCGAAAAAATTAAAACTTTAGATCCAGTTGATGCACAAACCGGACCGGCAAAACGTCATGATTCTGTTACAACAAATGCACATTTGGATTTTATTACCAATGAAAATCAAAAAAATATCTATAAAATACTAACACAATCTATACAAGATAATGGCAAAAAGTTATAAAGAAATGATGAACGACATTACAACATTTATTTTTGATGTTGATGGCGTACTTACAGACAGTTCCGTTTTTGTAACCACAGAAGGAGAAATTCTTCGTACAATGAACATTCGCGACGGTTATGCGATGAAAGCGGCCGTAGAAAGCGGTTATCATGTCTGCATTATTTCTGGCGGAAGCAACGAAGGCGTACGCGTAAGACTTCGCAATTTAGGAATTACAGACATTCATTTAGGAACGCCTGATAAAGTAAAAACATTTAAAGAATATACAGAAGCCAATAATATTAAACCGGAGCAGGTTTTATATATGGGAGACGATATTCCTGATTATCACGTAATGAAATTAGTAGGATTACCAGCTTCTCCGCAAGATGCCGTTCCTGAAATTAAAAATATCTGCCGCTACATTTCTCATGTAAAAGGCGGAAGAGGCGCCGCACGTGACGTTATAGAACAAGTAATGAAAGTGCAGGGAAAATGGATGGAATATTTTAATGGACAACACGATTAAGTAATTTTAGATTTCTGATTTTAGATTAAAAAAACTTAAAACCTTAGCCCCTTTACAACTCAGAGCCTTAAAAAATGAAATACCTAAAACTAATTCGATATAAAAATTTACTAATGCTTGCTTTTATGCAGGTTTTGTTTCGTTATGCCTTTTTAAAACAGCAGGATATTCCTTTGGCTTTAGCCGACTGGCAGTACGGACTTTTAGTTTTAAGTACCGTTTTATTAGCCGCAGCCGGTTATGTGGTTAACAATATTTTTGATGTACCTACAGACAGCATCAATAAACCGCACGATGTCGTTATTGGAAAAGGAATTTCAGAAACCAGAGCCTACAATATTTATATTGGACTAAATATTACTGGAGTTGCGTTAGGATTTTATCTTTCAAATGTCATAATGAGACCTATGTTTGCTTCTCTTTTTATTTTCATAGCGTCACTTCTTTATTTTTATGCCACTAACCTAAAACAGATTATGATTCTGGGAAATTTTGTGGTGGCTTTACTCCTTGCTATAAGCGTTTTAATTATTGGTGTTTTTGATTTATTTCCTGCCACTACTTCTGAAAATCAGGCTCAAATGGCAAGTTTATTTTCAATATTAGTCGATTATGCGCTTTTTGCTTTTATGATCAATTTTGTACGCGAAATTGTAAAAGACATTGAAGATATGGACGGCGATTACAATCAGGGAATGAACACATTGCCAATTGCTATTGGAAAAACAAGAGCGACCAAAATTGCTTTGGGATTTGCTGTAATTCCGTTTATTTTATCATTGCTTTACATCAATAAATACTTCTTCCAAAATAATCTGATAATCGTTACGTTTTATACGTTTGTTTTTGTTTTAGCTCCGTTATTATATTTTATTGTGAAGATATTCAGCGCTAAGACAAAAAAAGATTTTCACCATTTAAGTACAGTTTTAAAATTGATTTTATTCTTCGGGATTTTATCCATTTTAGTCATCAGCGTAAACCACCAGTACAATGCTTAAAGAAAAACTTAAAAAATATAAAATCATTCTGGCTTCTGGATCACCACGCCGACAGCAGTTTTTTAAAGATTTAGATCTTGATTTCGAAATTCGCTTAAAAGATGTAGAAGAAATTTATCCGCCAGAGTTAAAAGCAGTTGAAATAACCGATTTTCTTGCAGAACTAAAAGCAAATGCTTTTGAGGGAGAACTTAAAGAAAATGAATTATTGGTTACAAGCGATACAATTGTATGGCATAATAATAAAGCTCTGGGAAAACCTAAAAGTGCTCAGGAAGCTTTTGAAATGATTAAATCAATGTCGAACGCAACTCATGAAGTAATCACATCGGTTTGTTTTAAAACCAATACTGCTTCTACCCTTTTGCATGATATTACAAAAGTTACTTTCAAAGATTTATCAGACGAAAGTATTTTATACTATATCGAAAACTACAAACCTTACGATAAAGCCGGTGCTTATGGAATTCAGGAATGGTTTGGTTTCATGGCAGTTACAAAAGTAGAAGGCTCTTATACTAATGTTATGGGACTTCCAACAGCCAAAGTTTACGAATATTTGACTACATTAGTGTAAAATTTTATTTATGTTTTATGTTAAAGAGTATAGCCGCGAAATAATAGCAACTATTGTTCTTATTGCAATTTTGATCGTATTACGAATGGTAATCGCAAAATTGGTAAGACGTTTTGCTTCTACAAGTCAATTGTTTGAACATCGTACCAATTTAGTAATCAAGTATATTAATATTCTAATGAATATTCTGGTTACAACCAGTTTAATCGTAATCTGGGGAGTTCAGACAGAAGATATTTTTATTACCATTTCTTCTATTGCAACGGTAATTGGAGTTGCTATGTTTGCACAATGGTCTATTTTGAGCAATGTTACTTCTGGAATGATTTTGTTTTTTTCATTTCCTTTTAGAATTGGCGATACCATAAAAATTCATGATAAAGATTTTCCTATTGAAGCCGAAATTGTAGACATTAATACCTTTCATGTAAGTCTTCGAACTAAAGAAGGCGAAAAGATTATTTTTCCAAATAACCTCCTTTTGCAAAAAGGAATTTCAATAATGCCTGCACATTACGAAGAGAAAGAATTTTTTGACTAATTTTTGAATGGGAATTTTATAACGCCGGAAAAAAAAGCTGGAACAGAAAAAGGCAAATAAAGTATAATATTTGTTTTATAAATCCAGTTTAATTCTAAAAAAAAATGAATCGGCCTATAACTCTACCTTTTTATGCAAAACTATCTTTTATACTTGTTACTTTAATTTGTTTTGCTTTTATTTTTTGCACAGGAAAAGATATCCTGACACCAGTTTTACTAGCTTTTTTGTTTGCTGTATTACTGCTTCCGGTTTTTACTTTTTTAAATACTAAATTTAAATTTCCCAGACATCTGGCAGCAATAGTATGTCTCGTTATTTTTCTCTCTTTTATTGTTGGAATCTTGATTTTCATTTCCTATCAAGTCACCTATATGGCCAATGATTTTGATACAATAAAGAAAAATGCGAATTCATTTATTATCGAAATTCATAAATTTATTAGAGAGAACTTTCAGGTAAGTATTGGAGATCAAAAAAAATACTTGGATTCTGTTACAAAAGATTCTGTTAAAACAGGTCAGGCAAAACTCGGATCATTTATAATATCGGTAAGTGATGTTCTGTTAGACAGTATGATTATTATTGTGTATACCTTTCTATTTTTAATTTATAAAGAACATTTCAAGTTGTTTTTAGCTAAGCTGATTAAAAAAGAAAATCACCCCGCGTTAATGGATATACTTTCCCAGATTAAAGTTTCCATAAATAACTACATCGTAAGTTTAATCATAGAAATGATTGTAGTTGCCGTATTAACAAGTTTAGGATTGTGGATTATCGGGATTAAATACTTCATATTATTGGGATTAATAACGGGTATATTAAACCTTATTCCGTATATCGGAATTACAATTGCCGGAATTATTACAGTTTTGGCTTCTTTAACCGGATCGGGAGAAATTTCAGTTATTCTTGGAATTTTGATTGTAAACATTATTGTTCAGTTTATTGATAATAACCTGCTTGTGCCACTTATCATAAATTCAAAAGTAGAAATCAATGCCTTTGTATCGATTATGGGAATAATTGTGGGCGGAGCTGCGGCCGGAATTTCAGGAATGTTCCTTGCCATTCCGCTTTTAGCAATTCTAAAAATTATTTTTGACCGAATTGAATCTCTCGAACCCTGGGGATATTTAATGGGCAATCATGTGCCGAGAAAATTTGCATGGAGAGTCCGCAGAACCAAAACTCAGGAATAAATAATCTGCTGATTTAAGAATTATTTATGTTATTTATCTTAAATTCATAGAATAATCAGCCTTAAAATAAAGTTTTAAATCTATCTGAATGTTACTAAATAAAAAAATAATTGTTTCTATTTCCTTATGCTTTTGTTTTCAAAGCATTTGCGCTCAGACAGATAAAACAAAAAAAGAAAATCCTCCCAAAAAAGATTCTACAGAAATTTATACTAAAATTAAAAACTATTCTAAAAAAAACAAGTTTACACAAACGCTTCATAAACTGCTTTTTAGAACCAAAAGACCAAAAAAAAAGGAAATCATTATACCTACAGATTCTCAAAATTATGAAGGTAAAATTATCCGTAACATTAATATCGTGACGCTCGATCCGTTTGGATATTCTATTACAGATACTGCGGCAAAGCCCAAAAACTGGGGAGAACGCACCGGAAACAGACTTCACTTAAAAACAAAAAAAATTGCCATTTACAATCTTCTTTTATTTAAAAGAAACAGCGTTTATGATACTTATAAAGTTCAGGAATCTGAACGTTTAATTCGTGCCCAGCGATATGTTACAGCCGTTAGAATTACAAACGAACTGGCAAGTCCGGCATCAGATTCTGTAGATGTTACCATCAGGGTTTTAGATTCATGGAGTACAATTCCGAGGTTTTCAATATCCAGCAGCAGAGTTTCTGTAGGATTTAAAGAAAAAGATTTCTTTGGGTCTGGACAGCAGCTCGAATATCGTTTTACTAACCGATTCGACGATGGTGCAAATGGTAACGATATTACATATACCGTACCTAATATCAAAAATACTTATATCTCTACCATACTTCATTATAATATGGATTTAGATAATAATTATACAAAAAGCATTGATATTGAAAGAGATTTCTATTCTCCGTTAACTAAATGGGCCGGCGGGGTTTTTGTGGGGCAGAATTTTAGAAAAGATACACTACAGGCACCAGACCAATCATTTGCTTTTCAAACTTTTAAAAATAACTTTCAGGATGTATGGGTAGGAAAAGCCACAAAAGTTTATGAAGACGATAATGAAGCGATTACCAACTTAATTACTTCTGCCCGATTTTTAAATCTCGATTACACCGAATCGCCAGATTCATTATATGATCCAACTCATTTCTATTCAGACGAAAAACTTCTTTTAATGGGAGTTGGTCTTAACCGTCGTAAATTTATAAAAGACAGTTATATTTTTAGAAATGGACAAATTGAAGACGTCCCGATTGGAAGAATCTACGGAGTTACATTTGGATATCAGTACAAAAATCAAATGTGGCGGCCTTATGCCGGAGCGCAGTTTTCTTTTGGAAATTACTATCGTTTAGGCTTCTTGAGTATGAATTTTGAAGCCGGAACATTTTTCCACGACTCAAAAACATATCAAACATCATATTTGTTTGAGGCCAATTATTTTACCAAATTATATAGTATAGGAAATTGGAAAATAAGACAATTCGTAAACCCTAAAGTAGTTATTGGGGCAAATCACGAAAATATTATAGGCGACCAGCTTAACGTAAATGAACAAAACGGTCTGGCCGGATTTAGAACCGCATTATACGGAACAAGTAAAACCGTTTTATCACTGCAAACGCAGACTTATTCTCCTTATGCGTTGTGGGGTTTTCGTTTAAATCCATTTTTTAATTATTCAATCGCATTTTTAGGAAATCCAAACAGTGCTATGTTCGACAGTAAATCGTATTCAAAAATTACTTTGGGATTATTAATAAGTAATGACTATTTAGTATTTAGTTCATTTCAGCTGTCACTGTCATATTATCCAAGCATTCCGCTTCAGGGAGACAACGTCTACAAAACCAATACTTTTGAAACTACAGATTATGGATTACAGACTTTTGAACTTGCAAAACCAAGAATCGTCGAGTATAAATAATCAAAAAATATTTAATCCTTTTTTCGTTATTTATTTCTTTTAAAAGTCTCTAAAAATCAATATTTTACCAATAAAAAATCCTCTTTTTATTCGTTAAAACACATATTTTTCTCGACGAAATGCAATTGTTTTTTATTTTTGGCACGGTATATGAAAATCTCTAAACAAGATTAACAATTAAATTCAAGAAAAGATGAAAACAATAAAAATAGCAATCGCCGGATTATTTCTTTTGGTTGCAAATGCCGCACAAGCTCAGGTATCGGTTAATGTTAACATAGGAACACCTCCAGCTTGGGGACCTGCAGGATATTCTGAAATGGAATATTACTACCTGCCAGATATTGAAGCTTATTATGATGTACGCGCCGCACAATTCATCTATTTTGGAAGAGGAAAATGGGTTAGAACAACTTATTTGCCAAGACAATACAGAAATTATGATTTATACGGAGGATATAAAGTAGTTTTAACAGATTATCATGGAAGAACTCCTTATACTTATTTTGACCGTCATAAAGTAAAATATTACAGAGGATACCACGGTCCGGCACAAAGACCTTATAAACCAAGACCGGTTTACGGATATAATGGTCCTCGTCATGAGCACAGACATTACGATAAACACGATAAACATCACGGAAAACATGACAGACACGATCATGACCATGATGATCACAGAGGTCCTGGAAGAAGATAATACTAAATTAACTGATTTTACTAGAAAAGAGAGTATCAAAATTACTGATACTCTCTTTTTTTTAATTATTTTTTTCATAACTTTAGTTAAAACAGTGCATTATTCATATAAATCACCTAACTCAATGATTTTAAGTGATTTATTAACAAAATAATCTTGTTTTATTAGATTTATAACATACATTTGCAGCGAATTTCAAAATCCAAAAAACACAATTATGAAAAAGAATGTCTATTTATTTTCATTTTTAGCATTATCATTGCTAATCTCCTGCGATAACAGCGATGATAACAAAAACGACAACCAATCGTTAAACGGCATTACTATTAATTCTGATCAAAACACTTTAAATCAAAGGCTTGATTACACAAATTCAGGAGTAATTTCAGTTGAAAATGGTTCTTTAACAGGCAAAACGGCCGAAAACACAGTTACAAGTTTTCCTTTAGTTCAAATTGCCGAAGTAAAACCACCGGTAGACGCTAACGGAAAAACATTGCAGGCAAGCCATGTTACCGTAAATGGAAATTATGCTTACGTTTCATACATCACAAGAGGCGACGTATATTCTGGAGCTATCGATGTTATTGATGTTACAGATCCTTACAAACCAAAATTAGTTACATCTGCTTTAATTCCAAATACAGATATTACTTCACTTACATACGCTAACGGAAACCTTATTATTGGTGCTGCAAAAGATGTAGACAAAGATCCGTTACTTGGTAATAATCCGGCTATCGTTTTTAATATGCCTTTAAGCTCAGGTTTACTTACAAATAACTTAACTACAAATTATTTAGAAAGCAGAGTAACTACAGATGTTGCAGCTAATGCTTCTAACTATTTTGCTGTAACTGGAGACAACGGAAGTTTATTCAAACTAAGCACTTCAACAAAAGCAATTACAGGAAAAACTGCTATGGCAGATTTACGTTCAATTGCTCTAACAAGCGACAAAGTAGTAACTTTAAGCGGTACCAAAGGAGTTAACATTTACAACCAGTCTACACTGGCTTTACAAAAAAGCTTTACAACATCAACAGATATCAGCGGTGCAAAAAGAACAATGGATATTGACGGAACAAAACTTTTAGTTTCTCAAGGTGCAGCAGGTCTTGGTGTTTACGATATCAACAGCGGCGCTAAATTGCAGACTATTTCAATTCCAACTGCAGGAGAAGATAATGTTACCAATGCAGTTTCTGTAAATGACGGTTATGCATTTCTTGCAAATGGAGCCTTAGGTCTTAATGTTTACCAATCTGGAACAACAAACCTTACTGCATTAGGTTCTGTAGGAATCGCAGGTTCATCAAACTATGTAAAATCAAGCGGAAACTATATTTATGTTGCCAGCGGAACAGGTGGTTTGAAAATCATTAAAATGGAAAAACCAAACACAACTTTTGCAAACTGCATTAGTTATGGATTATACAATCAGGGTAAAGATTTAATTTTAAATTCAAATGAAACTAAATCTTATCAGGGAGCAACTTCAATCAATTCTATTATTGTAAATTCCGGAGCAACATTAACACATTGCGGTGCTATTTCAGTTTTAAGCAATTTGACTTTAAACAGCGGCGGTACTTTCAGTATGAGAGGAAGTTTATCTCAGGGTAAATATCAGCAGTCTAACCCAACAGAACTTATCATTAACGATAATGCAGTATTGAACATTGAAGGTTCTGTAGCAATTTGGGGAGATTTAAGATTAAACAGCGGTGCTAAAATTAACTTTATTGGCAGTACTTCATCTATCACAATTTATGGTAAAGTTACAAAAGGAAGTAACGTTACAATTACAGGAAATTACGTAGATACCGAAAACAAATTAAAATAAAGATTATAAGCAGCTTAAACTGCTTATAACAACACAAATACTTAAAAGCTGTCAGATTATTTCTGGCAGCTTTTTTATTTTATTCTTAAAAATAAGGTATAATTATTGTGCGTTAACATTTCATTTAAATAATCTTCCATAAAATAATTAGTATTTTTGGGACAATTTCAAAAAAACAACTAACTCTGCCATGCGAAAAATACAGGTTTTATTTCTTCTTCTATTTTTTATAGGTTTTCAATTTACGTTTGCACAACAGCCACAAAAACCAAATTCAGTTGAAATCTACAATCAAATCAAAAAATTAAACTTTTTAGGTTCTGTATTGTATCTGGCCGCGCATCCTGATGATGAAAATACCCGCATGATATCGTATCTGGCAAACGAAATGAATGCCAGAACAGGTTATTTATCTTTAACCAGAGGCGACGGAGGACAAAACTTAATTGGATCGCAATTGCGTGAACTTCTTGGCGTTATACGAACTCAGGAATTAATTGAAGCCAGAAAAATAGACGGCGGAGAACAGTTTTTTTCAAGAGCCAATGATTTTGGTTTCTCAAAAAATCCAGATGAAACACTTCAAATCTGGGATAAAGATAAAGTCCTTGCAGATGTAGTCTGGACCATTAGAAATTTTCAGCCGGATATTATCATCAATCGTTTCGATCATCGTTCGCCGGGAACTACGCATGGACACCATACATCATCAGCCATGCTGAGTGTAGAAAGCTTTAAACTGACAAACGATCCAAAAATATACCCTGAACAACTTAAATATGTTGCGCCGTGGCAGGTAAAACGCCAGTTTTTTAACCCTTCTTGGTGGTTTTACGGAAGCCAGGAAAAATTTGATGCCGCAAACAAATCAAAATTTACCAAATTAGAAACAGGAGTTTATTACACAGGAACAGGAAAATCAAATCAGGAAATTGCTGCTTTAAGCCGAAGCCGACACCAGTCACAAGGTTTTGGAAGCACCGGAGTTCGTGGTTTAGAAACCGAATATCTTGAACTTATTAACGGTGAAGCGCCAAAAGACCGCGACAATTTATTTGACGGAATTGATACAAGCTGGAATCGTGTAAAAAACGGAAAACCAATTGGTGATTTAATTGCAACGATTATCGAAAAATACAACTTCAATAATCCTTCTGCAAGTATTCCAGATTTGGTAAAAGCGTACTCTATGATTGAAGCTTTAGAAGATACACACTGGAAAAATGTAAAATCTGCAGCTATTAAAAATATTATTGCATCTTGCTCTGGTTTATATCTTGAAGCTGTTGCCAGCGAGCAGGAAGCGACTCCGGGAAGCACTATAAAATTAAGCCTTGAAGCTATTAACAGATGCGCTGTAGAAATGCAATTGGCAAGTATTACGACATTGCCGGACAATAAAACAACGGTACAAAACAGTATTTTAAAAGACAATAACGATCAGAAAATCAATCTGCAAATACAGCTTCCAAATAATATTGAATATACGCAGCCGTATTGGTTAAAAGAAAAAGCAACAGTTGGCATGTATACCGTTTCAAATCAATTAAATATTGGAGTTCCTGATATTATAAGAGAAGTAAAAGTGGTATTTAATGTAAAAATAAGCGGTGTCGAAATTCCGTTTGAGCGCACAGTTGTTTATAAATATAATGACGGAGTAAAAGGCGAAATGTATAATTTTCTGGATATAGTGCCAGAAGTTACAACTTCAATCTTAGAAAAAGTCCTTGTTTTTAGAGATACAAAAAGCAAAATGGTTCCGGTAAAAGTTAGAGCAGGAAAAGACGATGTAAAAGGAAATTTACAATTAGAACTTCCAAAAAGCTGGAGCGTTTCACCAAAACAAATTCCGTTTGCATTAGACAAAAAAGGAACCGAACAAATCTTTTATTTTGAAGTTACACCGCCGGTAAATCCGGAAGAAGTAACCGTAAAAAGCATTGCAATTGCAGATAATAAACGTTTTGACAGAGATCAGACAATCATCGATTTTAATCACATAACAAAACAAATGGTATTAAAACCGGCTGAATCTAAATGCATTAGAATTGATTTAAAAACTTCCGGCGATGCTATTGCCTATATTATGGGCGCAGGCGATGAAGTTCCTGAAAGTTTAACCCAAATGGGATACAAAGTTTCTATTTTAAAACCAGAAGAAATCACGCCTGAAAAACTAGATTCTTTCAGCACTGTTATTACCGGAATCCGTGCTTATAATACCGTAAATGCTTTGGCTAACAAACAGAATATTTTATTCAACTTTGTAAAAAGCGGGAAAAATATGATTGTGCAATATAATACGAACGGGAAATTGGTGACCGATAAAATCGCACCATATCCGTTAAAATTATCAAACGATCGCGTAACCGAAGAAAATGCAAAGGTTACCTTTTTAGCACCAAATCACCCGGTTTTAAACACGCCAAATAAAATTACATCAAAAGATTTTGAAGGATGGACGCAAGAACAAGGTTTGTATTATCCGGACGAATTCGATCCTGCCTTTACTCCTATTATTTCATCTCATGATAAAGGAGAATCTGCTAAAAATGGTGCGCTCTTAGTAGCACCTTACGGAAAAGGATATTACATATATACAGGTTTAAGTTTCTTTAGAGAATTACCTGAAGGTGTTTCGGGAGCATACAAATTGCTTTCCAATATCATTTCGTTAAAACAGCCTATCGAAGCTCCAAAACAAGAAATAAAGCAATAAATCAACAGTATGGAAGCTAAAAAAACAAAAAAATGGAAAAAAAGCTACACCTATGTTTTGGTAGCTAACGCAATTTATATTGTGATTTTTTTCTTAATCATGCAATTTTATTCATAACCTATGCAGCTATTTGACTGGATCGTACTTATTGTAACACTTTTATTCATTGTTGGATATGGTTCCTGGAAAACCAAAGGAAGCAAAAACGTTGAAGACTTTATTTTAGGAAACAACGAAACGCCTTGGTATACCGTTGGACTTTCGGTAATGGCTACACAAGCCAGCGCCATTACCTTTTTGTCTACTCCCGGACAAGCCTATCATGACGGAATGGGGTTTGTTCAGTTCTATTTCGGACTGCCTATTGCCATGATTGTCATTTGTTTAACGTTCATTCCCCTTTATCATAAATACAAAGTTTTTACAGCATACGAATTTCTTGAAAAACGATTCGATGTAAAAACACGTTCTCTTGCCGCTATTCTTTTTTTGGTGCAGAGAGGATTAGGAACCGGACTTACTATTTATGCGCCGGCCATTATTTTATCGGCACTTTTAGGATGGAATCTTACCATTATGAATATCATTATTGGAGTAATGGTAATTATTTACACCTTTTCCGGAGGAACAAAAGCCGTAAACGTTACCCAAAAACAGCAAATGTTTGTAATCATGTCAGGAATGTTTATCACATTTTTCCTGATTTTACATTATCTGCCAAACGATATGACTTTTACAAGCGCTTTGCATATTGCAGGTGCAAATGATAAAATGAATATTGTAGATTTCTCTTTTGATCCCGAAGAAAAATATACTTTTTGGAGCGGTATTACGGGAGGTTTTTTCTTAGCCCTAGCCTACTTTGGTACAGATCAGTCTCAGGTTGGACGTTATTTATCTGGTAAATCAGTTGCCGAAAGTCAAATGGGATTAATCATGAACGGGCTTTTAAAAGTTCCAATGCAGTTTTTTATTCTTCTTACCGGAGTTATGGTTTTTGTATTTTTTCAATTCAATCCAGTTCCGTTAAACTTTAATCCAAATAATAAAGTTGTAATTGAAAAATCAATTTATAAAGACGAATACAATACTTTAGAAAAAAAACTTGTTAAACTTTCAGAAGATAAAAAAGTAATTAATCTACTTTATATTGATCAGTTAAATCAGGATTACGACAATCCTATTTTACGTAAAGAACTGGTTAACTTATCTAATAAAGAAAAAGATCTGCGTGATCGCGCTAAAGAAATTATTTCAAAAGCCGACAGTAACAGCGAAACTAATGACAAAGATTATGTCTTCTTTCATTTTATCCTGCATTATCTGCCAAAAGGATTAATTGGTTTACTGCTTGCCGTAATTCTTTCTGCAGCCATGTCGTCTACAGCTTCCGGATTAAACGCTTTAGCGTCTACAACAGCAATTGATATTTACAAAAGAAACCTCAAAACCGAAAAATCAGAGAAACATTATCTTCATGCAACCAAATTTTTCACACTGTTCTGGGGTGTTGTGGCCATACTTTTTGCCTGCGTAGGAACTTTGTTTGAAAACTTAATTCAACTTGTAAACATTATTGGTTCTATATTTTATGGAACCGTTCTGGGTATCTTCCTTGTTGGTTTTTATTTAAAAAGAGTTCAGGCAAAGCCAATGTTTATCAGTGCTATTATAAGCCAGCTGACTATTTTTGTAATCTATTATTTTATGATTTACAGTCAGGAAAAATTAGGTTATTTATGGCTGAATTTTATTGGCGCAATGTTAACTATTGTGCTTTCACTTTTATTACAATTCTTATTTTTTAAAGGAAAACCAAATGACGAGGAATTAGTTTTAGAATAAAAATTAATATTGTCATTCGACCGAAGGGAGAAATCGTACTAGAAATTCTGCAAAGTAATTCATGATCTTTGTCGATTTACGAGTGCGATTTCTCCCTTCAGTCTAAATAACAAACACATTTTCAGATTTTAAATAATATCAAAGTCTGAAACAAATTTCTATCTTTGAGAAACTCAATTTCTTAAAGCAGAGCATTATGAGAGACCAAAAAAAATACAGCAATAAAACCAAAGCGGCTTTTATATTGCTGATTGTAATGCTTATTATTCTGTTAGGAAACTTTAATACGCTCAGGAATTCTAAAAATGTAAACGAAAATATTAATGCGATTTACAAAGATCGTTTGGTTGTGGCACATTACATTTTTCAGTATTCTAAACAATTACATTTTATAAAGGCCGAAGCAGAAAAGCTTGATTTAAGTGATAATATCAAAAAGAATGAAATCATACATACGCTCGATATTATTCACAATATTGATGATTTGTATGCCAAAACTGTTTTAACCAATAAAGAAAAACAGTATTTCGACGCTTTTTTGAGTTCCTGCAAAGAAATCAATAAACAGGTTGAAAATAAAAACTGGAACCAAATTGCCAGTTCCAGTGCGCAAGCCTTAAAAACATTAGAAGCTTTATCTCAGATTCAAATAAAAGAAGGAAAAGCAAAGCTGTCCAGTGCAAATGCCATGTACAACAAAAACAATAGTTTAGGACAGCTTCAAATTGCTTTATTAATAATTTTAGGCGGTATTACTTTTTATCTTTTGATAGTAAAAAAAATCAAGAGAAAAATTAAAATTCCAGAACCGCCAAGCATGAATTAATATAATTTTCTGTCCTCTTCTTTAATTTGAAGGTCATTAATGCTGGCAAATCTTTTTTGCATTAAACCATTCTCATCAAATTCCCAGTTTTCATTTCCGTAAGCCCTGAACCAATTTCCGTCTAGATCCTGATATTCATATTCAAATCGAACGGCAATTCTGTTTTCAGTATGAGCCCAGTATTCTTTTTTCAATTTGTAATTCTTTTCTTTTTTCCATTTTGCAGTCAAAAAAGGAACAATTTCTTCACGTCCGTTTACAAATTTATCACGGTTTCTCCATTCACTGTTTACGGTATACGCTTTTGAAACTCTTTCCGGATCCTGACTATTCCAAGCATCTTCTGCCAATTGAATTTTTTCTAATGCCGTTTCTAAAGTGAAAGGCGGCAATGGTAATTTCTGTTCCATTATTTTAAAATTAAAGTTTGAATTATTTTTTTTGATTGTTCTATTAACTCGTTTGATTTAAACAACTGACTTTCTATGATACAGCTTTCAAATAATAAATAAACATGATCTGCTGTTTGTTCGTCAGGCAAAATATCCCTGAAATATTGTCTTAAATCAGATTTATGACTTTGAATAACATCTAGAATTTTCTTATTATCAGAAGGAATTTCAGAAAGTATATTTAGAAAACTGCATCCTCTAAAATTTTCCTTTTCATTCATAAATATCAAAAAATCAAAAGATGCCAGAATTTTAGAATTTAGATCTGCTTTATTCGAAGTAAAATTTCGCAGTTCGTTAAACCAAAAATCATGACGCTTATTTAAAAAAGCCACACACAAATCTTCTTTTGATTTAAAATGCTGATAAAAACTGGCCTTTGCCACTTTTGCCTCTTCAATAATCTGATTAATTCCGGTTGCGTTATAACCTTGTTTATGAAATAAGGTAAAAGTTTTTTCTAAAATTCTTTCTTTTGGTAACATCGTAAATGATTTATAGTGCAAATATATAATAATTTTTTAAACATACAGACAAGTCTGTCTGTTTTTTTTTTAAAAAAAAATTGTAAATATTTAGATAATCGCAGAGACGCACTGCTGTGCGTCTACATCCAGCATATCCGTAACGATTAAAAATGTCGATATACTTTGCGTAGACGCACAGCAGTGCGTCTCTACGAATAAATTGGGGTAAATATTTTTTTTTATACGCAACGATTGATAAAATATAAATTGGGCTGATAATATCGAAAAGAAGACACAAGATAATCGTAAAGACGCACTGCTGTGCGTCTACATCCAGCATATCCGAAACGATTAAAAAAATGTCGATATACTTTGCGTAGACGCACAGCAGTGCGTCTCTACGAATAAATTGGGGTAAAAAAATAAACCTCTATTCCTTTGTTACTTTGTTACTTTGTTGCTTTGTCCCTTTGCTCCTTTAAAAACAAACCTTTACCCTTCAAAAAAACGTACCGGCTCCAAATCCTTTTCTTCATCTTCGGTAAAAATCCGATATTCAATTTGAAAAGTCTTTTTTAAAGGCGTTTCAAGAGAAAATCCGCCTACGCCAAATGCATCAATAACTTTGAGTGTAAAATGTGCATGTTTCCAATATTCGAATAAATCTTTATCGACCCAAAATTCTGTATCTTCAATAATTCCAATACATACATCCCCCATTCGCTGATAATAACCGCCTTTTTCAAAACATTGCGGCTGAGTTCCTTCACAGCATCCTCCCGCCTGATAAAACATCAAATCGCCGTGTTTTTCCTTTAGAATTTTTATTAATTCTATTGCTTCCTGTGTTGCATCTAATCTTTTTACCATGACATTTTGATTTAAAATTAAAAAGGTAAGTCCGGAAACTTACCTTTTTAAACCAATTAATAACAACTATTTAAAAGAAACCCAATTTCTTTTTATCATAAGAAATCAACATGTTTTTGGTCTGACGATACTGACTCAGCATCATTTTATGGTTTTCGCGACCAATTCCGGATTGTTTATATCCTCCAAACGGAGCTCCGGCAGGATAAGAATGGTATTGATTAATCCAAACTCGGCCGGATTGAATTGCTCTTGGAACCTGATAAATTTCGTGCGCATCGCGCGTCCAGACTCCTGCACCTAAACCGTACATGGTATCGTTTGCAATTTCAATCGCTTCTTCAGTAGTTTTAAAAGTTGTTACTGCCAAAACAGGCCCAAAAATTTCTTCCTGAAAAATTCTCATTTTGTTGTGCCCTTTAAACAACGTTGGTTTAATGTAGTAACCGCCTTCAAGATCACCTCCTAAATGATTAACATCTCCTCCGGTTAGTAATTCTGCGCCTTCTTCTTTTCCTAATTTAATGTAAGACAAGATTTTTTCTTTTTGAACTAAAGAAGTCTGCGCACCAATCATCGTAGATTTATCTAACGGATTTCCGGCAATAATGGCTTCAGTTCTTTCAATAACTTTTGCGATGAACTTATCGTAAATATCTTCGTGAATTAATAATCTGGACGGGCAGGTACATATTTCTCCTTGGTTTAAAGCAAACAATACAGCACCTTCAACCGCTTTATCAAAGAAATCATCGTCGTGATCTGCTACAGACGGGAAGAAAATATTAGGTGATTTTCCGCCTAATTCTAAAGTAACCGGAATAATATTTTCTGTTGCATACTGCATTACCAAACGTCCTGTAGTGGTTGAACCGGTAAATGCGGCTTTAGCTACTTTTTTGTTTGTAACCAGCGGACGACCAAGTTCGGCACCAAAACCATTTACAACATTTAAAACTCCCGGTGGCAGAATGTCGCCTATTAATTCCATCAAAACCATTATAGAAATCGGCGTGCTTTCTGCCGGTTTTAAAACGATTGTATTTCCTGCTGCAAGCGCCGGAGCAATCTTCCAAACCGCCATTAGAATTGGAAAATTCCACGGAATAATCTGTGCTACAACTCCTATTGGTTCACTTAATGCGATTGAAACGGTCTGCGAATCAAGCTCAGCAATTGAACTTTCTTCGGCACGAATAACACCTGCAAAATATCTAAAATGATCAATAGCCAGAGGAATATCAGCTGCAAGAGTTTCTCTGATTGGTTTTCCGTTATCAACCGTTTCCACAGCTGCGATATACTCTAAATTGTCTTCAATTTTCTGCGCAATTTTATTCAGTAAAATGCTTCGGTCTGTGGCAGAAGTTTTTCCCCAGGTTTGAAATGCTTCATGCGCGGCGTCAACAGCTTTTTCAAGGTCAGCTTTGCCAGAGTGTGCTGCTTTTGTAAATACTTTTCCATCGATTGGAGAGATTACATCAAAATACTCGCCTGTAATTGGCGCAGTAAATTTTCCATTGATATAATTGTCGTATTTTGCCTTAAATTCAGGTCTTTTTGTGGTTGTGCTCATAATTAGTAAATTTTGATTTATTTCAAATTTACTTTCATAAAGTGAAAGAGAATAGCACTTTTCATTCATCTAATAGCACAAATTTTACACATTTGATTTTATAAGTTTCTTTTAATGATTTTTTATCAAAATTTTAATACGAAAATTACAAAATACCTATTATAGCAAGCTTTTTCATAAATTTAAGACAGCGAGAAAAAACCAAATAAATTCTTTCTTACTACAATTCTCAATTCTTATATTTGTATCCTCATAAAAAGAATTAAACTAAAATGAAAATATCTTACAACTGGTTAAAGCAGTTTATTAAAACTGATTGGACATCTGAGCAAACTTCTGAACTATTGACAGATTTAGGTCTTGAGGTTGAAGTTGTCGAGAAATACCAGTCTATTAAAGGCGGATTAGAAGGAGTTGTTGTAGGACATGTGCTTACATGCGAAAAACATCCCGATGCTGACAGATTAAAAGTTACTACAGTAAATATTGGTTTAGAAGCTCCTGTACAAATTGTATGTGGTGCTGCTAATGTTGCTGCCGGACAAAAAGTACCGGTTGCTACTATTGGAACTGTTTTATATGATAAAGAAGGCGCTGAATTTACTATTAAAAAAGGTAAAATCCGCGGACAGGATAGTCACGGAATGATTTGTGCCGAAGATGAATTAGGCCTTGGTACTGGTCATGACGGAATTATGGTTCTGGATGAAAATCTGGTTCCCGGCACTCCTGCTTCTGAAGTTTTCCAGATTGCCAATGATGAAGTTTTTGAAATTGGTCTGACTCCTAACCGTGCTGATGCTATGAGTCATTTTGGAACTGCCCGTGATTTAAGAGCCGGAATGCTGCAACGCGGTGTTAACGTAGAATTGATTACACCTTCTGTAAGCAATTTTAGAGTCGATATGCGTACGCTAAAAATAGATGTTAATGTTGAAGAACCAACTTTAGCTCCAAGATATTGCGGTGTAACCATTTCCGGAATTACTGTTCAGGATTCTCCAAACTGGTTGCAAGATCGCTTAAAAGCGATTGGTTTAACTCCAAAAAATAATATTGTCGACGTTACTAATTATGTTTTACACGAATTAGGACAGCCGCTTCATGCTTTTGATGCTGCAAAAATTAACGGAAAAGTAATCGTTAAAACTTTACCTGCGGGAACTAAATTTACAACTTTAGACGATGTTGAAAGAACATTGCACGAAGATGATTTAATGATTTGCGACGAAAAAGGACCGCTTTGTATTGCGGGTGTTTTTGGAGGAAAAAAATCAGGCGTTTCTGAAGGCACTACTAGTATTTTCCTGGAAAGTGCATATTTTGATGCCGTAAGTGTTCGTAAAACAGCTAAAAGACATCAATTAAATACCGATGCTTCTTTTAGATTTGAAAGAGGAATTGACCCAACTATTACAGAATATGCTTTAAAACGTGCTGCGCTTTTAATTCAGGAAGTAGCTGGCGGAAAAATTACTTCTGATGTTGTAGAAGTGTATCCTAAAAAAGTAGAAGATTTTTCTGTTTTATTGAATTTCAGCCATGTTTCTAAAATTATTGGACAGGAAATTCCAAAAGATACTATCAAAAAAATATTAGTTTCTTTAGATATTAAAGTAAACAGCGTTTCTGATACTGGTTTAGGACTAACAATTCCTGCTTACCGTGTCGATGTACAGCGTGAAATTGATGTTATCGAAGAAATTCTTAGAGTTTATGGTTACAATAATATTGAGTTTTCTAAAAAATTCAATGCAACGGTATCAAATTCTCCAAGAACGGAAGATTATAAAGTACAAAATGTTATCGCTTCGCAATTAAACTCTCAAGGGTTTCATGAAATGATGGCGAATTCATTAACAACAGCTGCGTATGCTAAATTATCGACTGTTTTAAAAGAAGAACATAATGTTACGATGTTAAATCCTTTAAGCAGCGATTTATCTACAATGCGTCAGTCTTTGTTATTTTCTGCTTTAGAAGCTATTTCATATAATATCAACAGAAAAAATGCTGATTTAAAATTATTTGAATTCGGAAAGTCATACCATAAATATCTTAACGGATACGAAGAACACAAACATTTAACGTTATCTATTTCTGGAAACAGAAACAGAGAAAGCTGGACAAATCCTCAAAAAGGAACAGATTTCTTCTTGTTAAAAGGATATGTAAAGGCTGTTTTAACGCGTTTAGGAATTGAGAAAATCTCAAATGCTCCCGTACATTCTGATATCTTCTCTGAAGGAACTTCTATCTGTTACAACAATGATACTTTAGTAGAAATGGGAGTGATAAAAAAATCAATCCTAAAACATTTCGGAATTAAACAAGATGTTTATTATGCTGATTTTAACTGGGATTTGGTTTTAAAAATCATTACTGGAAAAATCAAATACACTGAAATTCCTAAATATCCGGAAGTACGCAGAGATTTAGCATTGTTAATCGACGAAAAAACAACGTACGAAAGCATCTTTAATTTGGCAAAACAAACCGAAAAAGCGCTTTTAAAAGACATTAATTTATTTGATGTTTATCAGGGGAACAAACTTCCTGAAGGTAAAAAATCATACGCTTTGAGTTTTACCATTCAGGATAATACTAAAACGCTTACTGATGCTCAAATCGATAAAATCATGTCGAAATTACAACAGACATTTGAAACTGAATTAGGCGCAAGCTTAAGATAAAGTTCTACCATATACAATTAAACCCGATAGGATTTTAAATCTTATCGGGTTTTGTTTTTTATGTTTTAACTTTCGCTTTGTAGTTAAGTTAGAACTTAAAACTTCTATCTCGAATACTTCAAATAAGCACGCATTAGTTTTTCATCATATTTATTGGTTTTATAGGCCGGACCGTTGTAACGCAAAGCAAATTCTGCCCAGTTTTTGTTTCGCAGGGTTTTTATCAGGTTATTTTTTTCTAAGAACAAACCAAACGCTTTTAAATGTTCGCCTTCGTTTTGGTACATTTTTTCTACAAACTCATCTATACTTTGATAACCAATTGGCACTGCATTAAATCCCATTATTTGAAAAAGTCCCCAAGAGGCCGAGCAATTAGCAGCATCTCTAAATTTTTTATCAGATCCTAAACGTGCAGCTTTTTCTAACCTATTATATTCTTCGGCTCCGCCAGCGTAATATTTCTTGTTATACTTTTCAAATAAAATATCCTGATTAGAACTATTTGCATAAATACGCGGATCAATGTTTCGTTTTTCGAGTTGTTTCCAAAATATATGACCTTCAAACAAAATCTTTGGCCTGCCATCTACTAAAAAGCCTTTTCCATTGCTTTCGACTTCATTAACAGCTTTCACAACGGCTAGTTCTAAATCAAACTGATTGGAAAAATCAATTAGGTTTTGTTCTGAAAGCAGTTTTGAATTTGCAGAAAATAAATCCCCGTTCTTTGCCAGTAATGCCGACCACGTTTTTAACCCTACTACTCCATCTACAACCAAATTATTGTTTAATTGAAAATCTTTAACTGCTGTACCTGTTGGAGTTCCAAAATAATCTGAAACCACAACACTGTAACCCAACTTTGAGAGAAGTTCATTTAAGTAATAAACCTCGCTTGATTTTACACCTAATTTTATTGTTCTCATAATTTTTTATTTATGGTTACTCACTAAACTGTCGATTTTTTTTATAAAAAATTGGCGATGTAAATTTATTTATTTATAAAATGCTACAAAACAGATATTTAACCCAATTTTTTAAATAATTTTACCTATACAAAAAAGGGTATTTTTCCCCTTGTGCTATTTTTAGGTTTCAAATAATTTTGTCACAGTAACAAATTAAAAAAAGCTGAAAACTAAACCATTAACCAATTAATTTTAAATGATCATGAAAAATCCACCCGCAAAACCTAGTCAGTTAATAACTAAAGAATTTGCAAAACAATTGAATGTTAATTATAACAATAAAAGAACTGCATCCTTAACAGCAAAAGCAGCTAAAAAAGATGATGCAAATGCCATTTGGTATTCATTAGAAGCTTTAGAAAGCTATATACATTACATTAAAACACATGGAGCAAAAGACGGATATGCAGTAGATGGAATACGCTTTTATTTTGGTGTATATCCAGACGATGAACAACATGGAGAAAAAGCCGGATTAACAACCCTATTTTTGGTGCCCACAGGAAAAAAGATCGAAAGCAGCACCGCAAAAATCCAAAGCTTTTCTTTAGTTCAGGATTCAGCACCAGCTGACATTCAAAGTCTTGAACCTATGAATTACGGAAACATCGGCAGACCGCCAAGCTTAATCTATTAATTAAATTTATGTTTGAATTTTTAAGATCTTATATCATTTATTTAGCTTTATTATCAGGAAGCATCGGATTAATTTCAATGCATAAATTACCTGGTAAGAAAGCTAAATTTTTAGTAATTTTAATCTGGTTTTCTGTACTAATAGAATTAGTTGGATACTATTTTACGTATTTAACGGGCTTATTAAATTATTATGTTTATAATTTCTATATGTTCGTTAGTTTCTCAGCCTACATTTTACTGTTGCGAAGTCTGCTCTTAAAGATAAGTTACAGACTAACCGCAGTTTATTTTCTTATACTCTTTATTGTTTCTTTCTTTTTAAATATCATGTATTTTAAAGAAGACACAAACCGTTCTTTTACCTATAGTTTTGCCATTGGAGTATTACTGGTATTAATACTATCGTGTTTATATCTGGTAGAGATTTTTAATTCAGACAAAATTTTAAACTTTAAACGATCTGTTTTTTTCTGGTACATTTTAGGAATATTGGTTTTTCATGTTCCTTTTACGCCTTTTATGCTGGCTATTAACTGGTTTCTGATCAAGCAGGACGATTCCATTTTCAGCCTTGTATTATTTATTTTAAATTTTCTGGCGCACAGCTGTTATATAATCGGATTTCTATGGAGCGAAAAGAAATACAATTATTAGTCATTTCATTAGGTATTGTTTTTTTTACATTACTGGCCATTGTAGTGGTTCTTTTCTTTTATTTTTTAAAGAAAAAAAACAACTATCTGGTCGAAAAAATGGAATCTGAAATGTATTTCCAGTCAGAACTTGTAAAAACAAGAATAGAAATAAAAGACCAGACACTTTCTGAAATCAGCAAAGAACTTCATGATAATATTGGGCAGATTATTTCTGTTGGCATAATGCAGCTCAATATGTCTATTAGCAGCAAAAGCATTCAGGTAAAAGAGTTAAAAGAACTTAAAGAAGTTCTGGCAAAAGCACTGGACGAACTTAGAATTTTATCCAGAATAATTAATAAAGATAATTTACTGCAGAGTAATTTTATAGAAGCCATAAAACAAGATCTTGAGCGTGTAAAAAAACTCAAAAAAATCCAGTATCGTTATAATTTAACCGGAGAAATTCCAAAGATCAACGAAGAACACGATTTATTTATTTACCGAATTTTTCAGGAAGCTTTACATAACAGCCTTAAACATTCCCACAGCGATTTATACGAAGTAAATATTGCAACTACTGAAACATTATTTCAGCTAAAATTAAAGGATTTCGGAATTGGCTATGATACAAATAAAGCAAATTCCGGACAAGGATTAACCAACATGAAATTGAGAGCCAAACTTATTGGCGCACAATTAATCATGGAATCAGATTCATCAGGAACAACTGTAACTTTAGATTACCCATTAACTACAACCAATGAAACCGAATACTAAAAGTAAAATTATTATCGTTGATGATCATCAGCTTTTTTCCCAATCTTTAGAGCTTCTAATTAAAAGTTTTGGAGATCATGATGTCATCGAGCGTTTTGAAAACGGAAAAGTCTTTATTTCATATCTTCAGGAAAATCCCGAAGCTGTTATTGATCTAGTTTTATTAGATGTCAATATGCCTGTTTTAGACGGTTTAAGCACAATGAAATGGGCAAAAGAAAACCGGCCTGACTTAAAAGTAATTGCACTTTCTGTAAATGATGATGAAGAAATAATCATTAAGATGATTACAAACGGTGCAAAAGGTTACCTGCTCAAAGATACTTCTCCTGAAATTTTTAAAGAGGCTATTGAATGCGTTATTGAAAAAGGATTTTATTTTACCGAATTAGTTTCGGGAATGCTTTTAAATAAAGTCAACAGCGACAATAAAAAGATTAGTTTAAAAGAAAAAGAACTGGTATTTATAAAACATGCCTGTACAGAGATGACTTATAAAGAAATCGCCTCTGAAATGTGCTTAAGCCCTAAAACAATTGATGGTTACAGGGAATGTCTTTTTGACAAACTTGAAATAAAAACCAGAATAGGTTTAGTTTTATATGCCGTAAAACACAAAATTGTGTTTGTGTAGCTAATAAGCTAATGCAACAAAAACTGGATATTCTTTAATTTTTTCTCGTCCGTTAAGAAAAGTCAGTTCCATTAAAAAATTACATTGCACAATTTCACCGCCTAGTTTTTCAACTAATTCGCAAACAGCTTTAGCGGTTCCGCCCGTAGCAAGTACGTCGTCATGAATTAAAACACGATCGCCTTTTTGAATAGCATCTGTGTGCATTTCAAGGCTGTCAGTTCCGTATTCTAATTCGTATGAAGCTGAAATAATATCAAAAGGCAGTTTTTTAGGTTTTCTAACCGGAATAAAACCAGCCTTTAGTTCCTGCGCCAATAACATCCCGAAGAAAAAGCCGCGACTTTCTGCTCCTACTACTTTATCAATTTTCTGTCCTTTTAAAGAATTTATTAAAATTGATAGGCATTCTTGTCTCGCTTCGACGTTATTTAGCAGCGGAGTGATATCTTTAAACAAAATTCCTTTTTTAGGAAAGTCCTGAATATCACGTATATAATTTTCAATCTTCATTTTTTTTTATTTTTATGTTATTTTTCTCTTGTTTATCTCACATTTATGTCTATCTTTGCACCCGCAATAAGCAATCAACAAAGCTACAAAAAAATAGCTAATTGATCATAAAAAAGGCCTCGTGGCGCAACTGAATAGCGCATCTGATTACGGCTCAGAAGGTTACTGGTTTGAATCCAGTCGAGGTCACTACTCGGGACAAAAGAAAAATTTCATCTTTTGTCCCGTTTTTTTTAGCCCGTAATCTATTGTTTACCAGATAGATACAGTTGACCATTTCATTGACTCGGGCGGTGCGGATTTTCTGTTCTTGGAATGTGAAATTTTCGGGAAAAATTAAACCAATTAATTCTCTAGAATCAGCTAAAGTCCCACCATCAAAGGCTTCACCTAGCTTTAAAAGGTTTTCCAATCCAGTCGTCGTTAAATGCTCTATACTCGCCCTGTCGTCCTCTACATTACCCATCTCTTTTTCAAGATTACTGATAATCTCATTGTATTCAGTCTTCATGAGATTGTAATCTTCAGCATCGATTTTCTCGGTAACTAATAAATTTCTGGCCACAGATAATTTCTTTTCATAAACTGCAATCTGCTCAAGGGACTTCTTTTTTTCGTTTGCTATTACACCAGTATGCTCTCTATAACCTTCAAGCAGAACTGCGGTATATAGCTTCTTAACTTCTTCTAAAGGTTTAAATTTATTTAAATGTTCTTTAAAAATCTTGTTAGCTATTTCAGAATCCACTCTCCATTTACATACTTTATCACAGTGATAATAGTAGTAATATTTATTTCTTCCTTTACATTTACTTCCTGTTAACTTCTGACCGCACTTTGGACAAAGAAAAAAACCTCGCAAAGGAAAATTCTCAATAGTCTTAATTTTCGGCCGGTAGGTTCTTGCTTTACTATCAAGAACATCCTGTACCCGATAAAATAATCCCTCAGTGATAATTGGCTCATGCTGTCCATTGACCCATCTCTCCTCTTCGTCTCTGTACTTAGGAACAACTATCTTTCCACAATAAAGAGGATTTCTTATGATAAGCCACAAGTTATTTTTAGAAATAGCAAAACCTTTTTCTTTTGCCATTTGATAAATAGATTCAGTGCTAAAGATATTTTTCGCAATCTGTTCAAAGATCCAAATAACTTTTACAGCTTTATCCGGTACAATGGCAATATACTTTTTCCCATCTTCAGTTATTTTATTGGCGTATCCATAAGGAGCCATTCCCATATGTCTCCCCTCTTTCTTACCTCGTCTAAGCCCCTGAAAGGTATTTAGTGCTCTTCGGTCGTTTTCAACTTCGGGTGCGGCCAGGTAAAATGCAAGCATCATCTTGTTTTCCGGAACACTAAGATCAAGTGGCTGTTCTATTGCCTGCGGCTCTATACCCAACTTTCTTAATACATTGATCATTTGGTAAGCATCACCCGCATTACGGCTGAACCTGTCCCACTTCATAAAAAGAACCAGATTAATTTTATTTTTATTTTTTTTTACATCATCAAGAAATTTTTTCCATTGAGGCCTGTTAAAAGTCTTTGCTGAATGATCTTCATAAATTACATTGCGTATCTGTATTTGGTTTATACTGCAATATTTTCTTAACATTTCTTCCTGATTACGCTGCGAGAAGCCTTTTTCTGCCTGTTCATCGGTGCTTACTCTAATATACAAATCTGCTATCTTGCTCATTTTCTTTTGTTTAAATATTTCAACACAGCTATATTAGCAATAATTCTTAAGAAATACAAGATTTCCTCTGCTTGTTCAATAGTTACATCTAATCCCTCAGACTTTAGCATTTGTAAAGCTTTTTCTGGGGTCAACTTTGAATTACTGTAGTCTATTTGTTTCTCCATAATTTTACTTTTTTAAAATTCATAAATAGTAATTTAAGTATAGAAAAGCTCGAAAATTAGATATTAGCAGTACTTGTCCTTATAAGGAAGTCTATTTCCCAGAATCTTAGATCCCTAAATAATATAGAAATAAAAGAAAATCACAACGTTTAAGTCGATGCGACTATGAGACGGAAATGAGTCAGACATTAATAAGTTGATATGTAAGTTTGTAAAATCAACAGATCACAATGGGTAAGTCTTGTTAAAACAATAAAGAAAAATAAAAAAAAATGCCCACTAGGAAATATTATTTTATTTCTAGTGAGCTTTCATCTTGTGCAAAACGAAAATTAATATCTTCGAACTATAAGAATCTCATACTTGTATTTTTGTCAGTGATAATAAATAATAAGTTACGTGATATTCTTATAAGCCAAGTCATAAACTTGTCCTGACGGAACAAGTCTCCGATTTAATAATTTAGTAACTTTTATAAAAACTCTCTTAAGGATTACAAGCATCACAACCATAGCTTTTTACTCGATTTCAAGATGTATTTCTTCAAACTACAAATTTAATTAGATATTTTAATCAAAATTAACTTTAGGCAATCCCTTAACAATCTCTACAGTTTGTACACTGACATTTATAATACTCAGAACTAAATCTAAAATATATCTAGGATTCCCAACTTCAACAGCCCAATCGTTTGGATCATTTTTGATGCCGCTGTCTTTGTGGGTAGTTACTGCATAACGCTCCATAACCCATTCGATGGCAGATTTACCATTTATCACATATTCGTAAGCTGTCGCAGGGATATTTGAAATAGAAATACGGCTGTTATAAATGATGGTGCCTTTTTGGTCTTTCTTCGGGAAGCGCATTTTCTCTACGCTATAGAATTCGCTTTCGGTTCCTTGTACCTGAACGGCATCAGAAGCCGGAACGGTTTCATAATTGATGTGGAGTTCAGCGAGTTCTCGACCTCCTTTACTGAATTTCCAAAAATCCTTAACATCCTCTACCAATGGTAAACGAGGTAACATTTTCTTTAAGTCATTGGCGAACATTTCTCTATATTCCGGGCAATGCAAAAAGCCATAGACATAATAGAAAAGATCTTCTTTGCTTACGTTTTTGCCGTATTGTTTTTTAGCTCTCTCTAGTATAAAATCACTGATGCCATCACGGCGGATGTAGTCGTTGTTATCGCCTGTATCGAATAATCCTTTCTGTGTGGCATTATTTTCTTCGTAGTAGTATAGTGGGAAGCATTGATTATTCATTTGAACTTGAATATCAGGCATTATATCCGAAATTATACAAGAGAATTCTTTACTGGATCCAACACCAGTAACGCTAATAACTAAGTTGTTCAATTTTGAATTAGGAAATAACGATGTCATTTGCCCTCTCCTGTGTATCATTTTATCACCAAAATATAATTTTTGCTTGAAAAAAGGTCTATAATACCCAGTAGTAATTTCACTTGGTTCAAAATCAGCATTATTTCCTCTCTCTAAATGTGGAATTAGGCTACTTGACCAACTAATTTTTTTAGGGTCTGATTCAATATAATCATTAGTTTTTAACTTTGGTTCTTGTCTTTTTTCAATTTTATAACCTTCTACTTGTTCATTATAGAAGTCAACCATTTTACGCATAGTAGTCTTTAATTCATGTTTTGATGAATTATAAACCCAAGCATCACGATTTGAATTCAACCCAAGTGAATTTATTACAAAAAAAGAAAGAGTCTTAGTGTCAAATTTCTTATTTGGAGCGGTGGGAAAATAATCATCAAATGCAGAATTTCTCATACTAATCCAATCGCCATGTTCGTTTGGTTCTAATATTTTCCACGACATTTTTTCATTAGAAATAGAGCCAAATTGTGCAACGATTTTAAGTTTATTTTGTTGGGTTAAATAGTCGCCAATGTCGTGATACTGTATAATTGCTTTTTCTTGTTTTGCGGCTGGATTTTTTATCAGAAAAGTGATTGAAATTGGAGTACGCGAGCCTGAACCAAATATTTTGCCTCCTTCTTTTCTTGATAATTCTCCACTTGTTCTTTGATTTCCTCTTAAATTAAACACATAAATTGAGCTGAATTCTTTTTCTAACGATTTACGGAAACCATCCATACCGTTAACATCCAACCAAGCACCATTGGATATAAAGGCGATAACGCCGCCATTTTTATCCAAACGGTCGGAGCTCCAACGGAAGGCTTTTATATAAGAATCATATAAAGATTTAACAGAAGTAGCGCTGCTTCCTTTTGCGTAAGTAGATTCTATTCTGCTGTCAAGAATTGGGTAGGATTGATTTTGTGCATTATCATTGGCAGATTTTTGACCAATAGAATACGGAGGATTACCCATAATTATGCGAAGTGGAGCTTTCTTTTGTTTAGCAACACGATCTGAATTTTGAGGAAACATTTCGGAAAACATTTTTTCACTGTTGTCCGATTCTCCCAACTGAAAAGTGTCGGTTAAACAAATACCATCGTAGGGGATATATTTTTCTTTGCCAATACCATCATCAGGGTCGAGAGTGGCATCGTGGAAAGCATTTTCGATATTTACAGCTGCAATGTAGTAAGCTAGTAATACAATTTCGTTTGCATGGATTTCGTATTTGTATTTACGTTCCAAATCTTCTTCTTTGATTAAACCGCTTTGGAGTAGCCGCGTGATGAAAGTTCCTGTTCCGGTGAAAGGATCTAAAATGTGTACGTTTTCATCTGTCAAACTTCTACCGAATTCTTTTTGAAGAATGTCGTTTACCGAATAAATGATGAAATCTACACATTCTACAGGCGTATAAACGATACCCAATTGCTCTACCATTTTTGGGAAAGCAGTTTTAAAAAACTTATCGTAAAGCTCTATGATGATGCGCTGTTTTCCTTCGGCGTTATCGATGCCTGCAGCGCGCATTTTTACAGATTCGTAGAATTTTTGGAGTACATCAACATCTTTTTCCAGAGCCTGTTCTTCCAAAATAGCGGTCATGTTTTGCATTGCTATCGAAACGGCATTATTTTTAACAAAAGAATAGCCTTCAAATAAAGCTTCAAAAACAGGTTTGGTGATGATGTGCTGCGCCAACATTTCGATGGCTTGATTTTCATCAATACTTGGATTTATATTTTTTTGTAATCCTTCTAAGAAATTAGCAAAAGCGGTTTTGTGTTGGCCGTCAGTTTTAACGAGTTTGGTGATCCGTTCCATGTAACGCTCCGCAATTTGCGCCACGTCTTTTGCCCAAACTTCCCAATAATTCTTGTCTCCTACTTTCTTGACCATACGGGCAAATATTGCGTTTTGTAATTCTTCAAAATGCAAGGTCATTTGATCATTTAGATCATTATTTTTTGTAGTTTCTTCTGAATCGTCTTTTCTGACTGGATTACCATCCTCATCAAAACCCCAAGGAGCACCACCCACTAAAACATTAGTAGGGCGTTTGTTGTTTAATTCGAGTTTATTTACCGTTGCATTGAAACGGTCATCATGCGCACGAAGTGCATTGAGGACTGTCCATACTACTTTGTAACGTTCGTTGTCATCAAGACCTTTTTCTGCAGTGATATTGGAAGGAACTACAACTGGAATAATAATATAGCCGTATTTTTTTCCTGGCGATTTACGCATAACACGCCCCACGGATTGAACCACGTCAACCTGAGAGTTTCTAGCCGAAAGAAACAAAACAGCATCAAGGGAAGGAACATCAACGCCCTCGCTCAAGCAACGAACATTGGTTAATATTCTGCAATCACCGTCTTCAATATCTGATTTAATCCAGCCTAAAAGTTCATCACGATCTGGAGCTGACATGGAGCCATCAATATGCTTGGAAGAGATGGAAACCATTGTGTCTCTTTTCTCTTTTGGTAAGGAATCAATATAAGAATCCGAAGCTGAGTTGTAGGTTTCTGTAATTTTTTTAGAAACTTTTATATTTGAACAAAAGGCAACTGCCCTCTTCATTGGGTGTGGGTCAGAATCTTTTATAATTCCTTCGTCTCCCAAAACTTGTTTTGAAAGTGCATTGATACAACCTATTAATTTTGATGCATCATCGGTTGATATTTCACTGTTTTCATCGGCAATCATTTTTTGAATTGCCGGCGGAATATCGTAATCATTTAATGTAAGTATCAAAACTTTGTAATCAGTCAATAAATCTTTTTCTACGGCTTCGCCAAAACCAATTCTATAGATTTCTTCCCCATACAAATTGGCATCATCCATAGAACATAAAATGGCTTCTGCCTGGGCCGCTTTGCTTTTTACTTCGTCATTGTATAAACGAGGTGTAGCCGTCATGTACAGACGTTTTTTTGCTTTTATAAAATCATTGTCATGCACTTTTGTAAAAGCGGATTCGTCAAAACCTGCAATTTTTATTCCGGTGGTTCTGTGCGCTTCATCGCAAATAATCATATCGAATTCGGAGAAACCGTTTTTAAGAATAACGCTTTGCGCTTTTGCAATAACTTCAATCGATTGGTAAGTAGAAAAAACAACCGTCATACCAGGTTGGTTTGTTCTTTTGAAAAGATTGAATTGTTTTAAAATTTCTTCTGGGTCGGTTGATGCTGGCAAAGCCAAATCGACTGTGCTGAAAGTATCAGTGTCTTCATCTTTTGTTTTCTTTTTTGAAATATCGGGGTCAGAACAAATACAAATTGCGTTGATAGGTTCTTTTGCAAAAGTAGACCATTCGCGTAAAGTTTGACCAAGTAAAGAAATCGATGGTACTAAAAACAAAATCATTCCGCTACCGTTAGTTTCGTTTTCAGCAATACGAAGTGAAGTAAAAGTTTTTCCAGTTCCACATGCCATGATTAACTTACCACGATCCGCAATTTGAAAATTCACGTGTGTTTTGTCTAATGCTTCTTTCTGATGATCTCTTAAATCTCTTCCTGTAATACGTGCTATTTCACCATGAACACCCGATTCCATCTTTAACCAATCTACAGGTGCGTCCTGTAAATCGTGAAGATGAATTCTTGATACTGGTGGATGTTGGTTTTTGATTGCCTGGGTTGCATTAGGCCCCCATTTATTTGTTGTAGAAATCCAAAGACGGTGTGAAAAACGAACAGTATTTAAGTCTTCATTTTTGAATGTACGGCTAGAGGTAGATAAAAAAGAATCTACTGCCGGTTTATCTATTAGTGATGTTTCTTGATAGCATTTACATTGAATAGCCCAATAATCCCCATCAATAGTTAGAGCAACTAAATCTATACCGGTATCGCCGCTCCCTAAATCATGTTTCCCAGGAAACTCATCCCACAACCAAACTCTTTTGAAAAGGTAAGCATATTGAGGGTCGGTTAAAAGATAGGCTTGCATTAATCTTTCAAAACGAGATCCTTTGTCATGTTCAGAAAATGAAATTTTACGATATTTTTCTAGTATTTTATTAAAGCTCATTTGAATTTTTTATATGTAGGAAAATGATTTGCCGAAGATAATATTAAATTAGGGTAAAATAAATTTGTAAAATCTATTTTTCCTTGATGTTTTGACTCTACTAACATAGCAATTTTATTTTTCTTTAATAACCGCTCTCGTTCAGGTACGAATTTATATATTAATAAAAATTAAGAGATAGTGTTGTTCTAAGAAATTTTTCGATCTGCTATACTAATATATGGATGATATTAACAATTATTCTCAAGAAATGCAAGATTTCCTCTGCCTGTTCAATTGATACATCTCAACCCTCAGAACGAATCATTTGCAAAGCTATTTGAGGGGTTAACTTTGCTTACTGTAGTCAATATCATTCTCCATAATTACACTTTTTAGAATTTATAATAATGTAATTTAAATGTAGAAATGCTTTATATTTATGTAGCAGCTGTATTTGTCCTTACAAGGAATTCTATGTCTGACTAGAATCTTTCGATTCTGTAATACTTTAGAAGATATCAAAAAAACTAATTTTAGATTGATTCGATTCCAACAGTAAGTATCTGTCTAAGGTGATTTACCATCATAAAAATAAAGGTTTCGTTGCCTATATAATGATCTGAAGATTGACTATCTTATAGAACTCCTTAAAAATTCTAGTACCTACAGCACTTATAAAATTAGTGCATTAAGTGATTAAGCAGGATTTAGTAGCAACGCTAGTTTTACAAATGCATTTCAGTCCAGGACTGGGATTTCAGTTAGATATTTTCTTAGATAGTTAAAAAAGGAAATATATAACAACAATTTTTATGTTACATCGTTTTGTTTCTAATGCAAAATTTTACTTTTGCTCGCTTAATTTTAAAAAAAAATATATAATGAAAGATCTAATTGCAAAAATCAACGCAGAAATCGAAACATTTAAAACAGAGTCAGAATCTCTAATTGAAAAAGGAGTTAAAGCCGCTGGAGCAAGAGCTCGTAAATCAACTTTAGAAATTGAAAAACTTTTGAAAGAGTTTCGAAAAGTTTCTATTGAGGAATCTAAAAAATAAATTCTATATTTATCTATTACTTGATTTGCCCTAAAGTTATCTTTAGGGCAAATTTTTTTAATTTTCAGTAGATTTCGGCTTCGTATCTATTGACTATCAGGCCAATCTGTAGGTATTAATTTCTCGCTCCCTTCTCTTGGCCACCTGTATTTTGTAGCATCTGTGTAACGTTTATTTTTATTCAAGTAAGCATGTTCCAATACAATAACTTGCAGACCATTTTGTTTTTCTACTTGGTCGAAAATAAAATTAAAATGTTTTTCAAGTGCATCTCTGTCCTCATCTATTATATCTATATCTTCATTATCTTTTGGATAATAAGGCCTACTTACTTGATCCAAGATTATAAAACCTGGCACAGGACTTTTCTTTATTTCAAAAAATTTATGTAATGCAAAAATAAATGCTAAATGAATGCTTAAATAATTTTCATCAGAGCGTATAGATGAAAATTTTTCTATTTCACCAGTTTCATTATTATAAAGTTCTATTGTAGGCTTTGATGATGTAAAATTTATACTATCATTTTTGTAATTCTCATCAATTGGTAATACAGATAAATTTTTTGTGGCTATGTTTGAGATGAATCTTTCGGACTGTTGTATTTTTTCTTTTCTTTGTATTGCTCCATATTTTTCAGTAATTTCATCAAATTCATTTTGATATTGATTTAATTTAACTGTATTAAACTCCTCAATTACACGCAGATTATCAATAAAATAAGAAATTCGTCCCAATACTCTTAATCTTATATTGTTTTCATCTTTTTGATTTTTTGCAACTGATGATTCATTAATTAAATTTTGTATTTGCAATTCTATCTGTGATGTTTCGCCTAATTTTTTAGTAATGTTTGAATCTAAATCTGCTACATAAGTTTCTAATTTTGGTTGATAGTCGTTTACAACTAAACTTTCCTTCTTAAGAATCTCAAATGACGTCTTAATTAATTTAGAAACATTATTTGATTTTTCTAAATGCGAATCGCAAATCGGACAACTACCATTGTCAAATTTGAATAATTCATTTACATCTAATTTGGATGATTGCCTTTCATTTAATGATTTAAATTCGATATTGATGTCATTGTTTTTTTTTGCAGCAGCTTTTTTACGCCTTAAAGAATTTATTTCCGTCAGATATTCTGCTTTGGAAACTTGTAGATCGTTTAATAATTTTTCGTTGTCAAAAACAATTTTGCCGGGTTGCCAAGTTAAAATTTCTTTTAATTTATCAATTATCGACTTATTGTCATCTTCTAAATTATCATCTAATATTAGTCCCACCTGAATAGCTTCGTTATAAAGTAAGATCGAATTTTCTAGTGATTGGTTTTGGTATTGTTCATAATTGGACTGTTTTTTCTGTTCGCTTTCTATTCCTTTTTTTAAACCTGTAAGTTTTTTTAAAGCTTGTAACTCTTCAATATCAACTGCGTTAAGAAAATACGGTAAAGAAGCAATTATATATTTTGAAGCATTCGTATCATTTAATCCATGTAGGAGATTTTTTTTACTATCAATTACCTCTTTATCCAGAAAAAGATATGGAGTTAATTGTCTAATTGAGATATTGCTCGTGTTAACATTATCATCATCTTTAAAATCTGAAAAATTAATTAATCCAAAACGGTCTGCAAGTAGCGTTCTTGCTTGGCTTGCATTAATACTTCCTTTTAATTCATTACAGTTATCTGGTATATTAATACTGTTCCCAATTTCAATAAACATTTTACTTGACGAAAATGATTTCTGCGACACTTCTCTTACAACAAACAATTCGGTATTATCTTTAACTAATTTAATACCAACAAATGAAACCTTCTTTTTAATGAGATTCGAAAGATTTATACTTGAAGAACAAAGGCAGTAGTCAATTGTCTCAATTATATATGTTTTACCGGTTCTGGATGCACCTGTTATAATGGTCACATTCCCTGGTTTAAATTCAAGTGTTCTATTTTTGCCGTGATGGCTATAATATACGATGTCACTTATATTCCATCTACTCATACCTTCAGTCCTAAGTGGTTATAAATTGTTTTTGTTGAGTTAACTTGCCCAATCCAAGTACCCAGTCTACCAGCGTATTTAAAAAGATAGTCAAATTCGAAATTTTTACTAGCTTTAATGGTGTTTTCTATAGATATTAGATTACCTAGCTCATTAATTTTATAGATTTTCTTATAAAGTCCATATTCGATCGCTGGTTTTAAAAATTCTGCTGATTCAATTATTCTTTCTGAAAGTCCAAGAAGTATAATTGGGTTATTCTCTATCCACCTAAAAAAACTAGTTTTTGCATTTGTTCCGTCAAAGGTTTTTGATAAATCATTTGATAAAATTATGGGAAGAGGTAAAACAGCTAAAGGAAATGGTACTCCTTCTTCAACTTCGGCACAATACCCTTTCAAAAAATTAAAAATAATTATTGAACAAAATGCAGGATTTGTTTCAGAGAACACATCTATACTAATGTTTAGATTTGTCATTTTCTTGTATTAAAAGATTATAATCACAATGCCAACCTACCCTTTTAACTTTCGACAACATTTGATAAGATCCTCGAACAAAATCAGGATTGTTATAATGCTGCGATATAGCTTTAACTTGAGCATTAGCTTCATTGTGGCTCCAGTCTAGTAGTTCACGACCCTTTGCCTTTTTTTCATCATTTGATATGGTTTCAGAAATTTCCTGAGTTTCGCCAAACTTATAAGACCATTCTTCAATTAGAGTTAAGTCGTATTTATTTAATTTTGCAGCTGCTGGAAGACTATTTTTTATCCATATACCTCTTTGTATTCGTGCCTTTACCTCTGTAGTAAATGAACGTTTTTTTTGCGTAGTGGAAGCATCAATGATTTCAAGTTGACCTAAATGAATCACATGGGAGATGTCAGGCATAGGCAATTCTATATCATCAACATCGTCCGTAAATCCATCATTATAAAATTCAGCATTTTTTTTGGAAATAAATTCCTGTAACTCACTAAGATAAATACAGCCCTGTCGTTCTCTTGTTAAGGATTTAACTGCCTCTCTGTCCCACCAAGCAATAATACTTTCTGCCAGAAAAATGTGATTTTTTGGCTGCGTGTTCTTTTTAATTCTCTTTACTATCTCATCATTCGCTTGTGATATTTGAAAAATAGATGTGTTTATTCGAGTGTTATTTAAAAAGACTTTCCTCTTTTCAGGAGTAAGTGCTAAAAAACTTTCACATCCTTTATATTTAGTATCATATGGTATATTAATTTCTTTCTTGCCCTCTTTTACTAATTGAAGGTTTTCTTTAATAATTTTATTACGAGCCGCGACAACTCTTTCGGCTTCCTCTTTAAGCAGGACAACTAAATTTGATCTATCATCGTTTTCAGTCTTTAGGACATTTAAGGGACTTGAAACATCAATGGTTGAAACTGTTGAAAGCGTGAATATTCCATCATTGGGATCATTGCTTAATATAAAATCGCACCAAACTTTAATTGTTTTCCATAAATCATCACTCTTAAGTGAGATTTTAGTAGTTGCGGTAGTTTTATGTTTTAATTGATACAAATTTTTTACGGTGCCGTCTTCATGAAAAACGTCATCAAATGTTTCTATACTCACATATGCATTATCATTTTGAGAATCGAAAAGACTTATCAATGCAAAGATTGCCTGATAATAATATCCTAAAGCTGGACCAACTGCGCTATGAGTACTCATTTTTTTATTTTTATCACTTGTCAATTAAATTTATTTCATGTTTTTGTAAAATATAATTACTTTCTAATCTTTTGGTTAGTACACGCATAACTTTGTATCATTTTTTTGCGATCTGTAACTTATCAAATGAAAGCAACTGGAATATCGTTATTGTAATTTAATTAATCTTTCATGGTAGGTCAAAATTATTAAACATGCTCTCATCTGTGTCATCAAAATAACTAGCACGTTGGGATCTTCTATGTTTTTCTGCTTTAAATTCGATACCAATTTCTTTATTTTCTTGATTCAAAAAATAATCATGATTAAATGAATAAATTTCAATTCTGTCATCTAGAATTACATGTAAGTGATTTTCGTAATTCATCGACCTAGGATAAATACGCCATTTTGTAACAGGGCCAGGAATAGTGAAAGTTTTTCCATCACTTTGAATTACTATTAGTGCATTTTCGCATTCAACAATATTACCAAAATATGCTGTTCCACCATTAATAACCTTCCCTTTCCAAGCGTTAAAATTTACCGATTTTAATCGATTGAATTTTTCTTCCCCTTTTTCCTCATTCGCATAATTATTATATTTTATTATTTCAAATCCACCATCGGTTGCTTTGTAAATTTTATCTTCAATACCCCAACTTATAAAATGCTCTTTACCTTTAACATTAAAAATTTTATGGTCAGTTATACTTCCATCGAAATCGCGTAAAGGCAAATCTCTATTTCCTTTATCTTTAGTCAAATTCCATTTAAAGGTAGCTAAAAATGAGTTTTCTACTAGTGAAGTATTGTAAATATTAAGGTAAGAATAATTTGAAAACGATGAGTGACTATCACTAACTTGAAAAATGGGACTTTTACTTTCTATTCTTTTTAAATTGCTTGGTGGGCTGAGTGCCATATTTAGTTCAAATAGTCCTTCGTCACCTCCAGACAATGCTAATTGAGGATATTTATTAGCTTTAATTGAAAGCAAATTGCAATCCCAAATTTTTAATGGTTTTGAACTTACAGGAAACTTTTCTGATTTTTTTCGGTGAGCAGAACCTGAAAACAAGCCTTTTTCATGAATGATGTAGAGTTTATTACTGTATATTTCGGTATCAGTTGGCAAAATTCCTGTCGGTGTTTCTTGTTCTCCAAATAAGTAATTTTGTACTTCTTTTTCACTTAATTCAAAAATTGGCTTTTCAATTTCACTAAATTTTCTTAATAAGAGAGTTTTAAAATCATTATCCTTAAACAATTCTATTAATGATGATTTGTACAAGTAGTTTCCATCTAAGAAACAAAATGTCATTGCTATTTTATCAGTGTCTTTTTTAATAAAAGATTGAACAAGTTGATTCCAATTATAAACTTTTAAGTCTCCATCAAAAGTCCACAGGTACAATCTTCCACGATAAATTTGGCAGTCATAATAATCTCCTTTAATTGTAATTTTTACAGGTAGCATAATTGTCCTTGTCTAATTTTATTCATTTTAGCTTTGGATATAAATCCTTGAGTTACCCAACTTTTTAAAATGCCTGTTGTAGGTCTGTCTTGAGATTTTGTCATATGATCAGCTGGATATCCGTGCCAAACATTATTGTTTGTTCCGTCAACAAATTTCGCTAGTTTTAATTCTCTATTGTTCAGAACACCTACAACTTGCAAAGTAGCATTTTCAATTATTAAACCCCATGCTTCACAACCTTCTATCCAGTTGTTATTTACTGTGTCAATAAAACATAATACTTCAGCTTCAAAATCAATGATCCATAAACTTTTGTTAGCGTTTCCTGTTCTCCTGTGTTGAGATGAGATAATATAATTACTGGTTATATGATCGGACAAATCTATTTCAATGTCTGCTTGATATGCCATTAGACTTAAGATTTTTAGGTTACTTAATTTTATTTTTGAATTAAATTAATATAAAAAGTTCCTGTTTATAATTCAAACATACAAAACCAATTCTTCTATATTTTACGGATAACCGTAATTACTTTTAATTTTTAGGACAATTTAGTTTTTAAATTGAGATTACCAACGAGTATTTATACGTGTTTAAAAAATATAACTATAAGCACCTTTTTGGCTGTTAAGGTCTATGTCGAATAAGTCCTAGCGATGAATTTATCAACATTTAAGGACTATTCTACATGGAAGAACGTAAGATTAAGAAAAACTTTTATAAATTTATTGTAAATGAGCAAAATTTAGAAGCAAGTTTTAATGACGTATTTGTTCTATAAATAAATTAGCTTGAGTGACGCTAATAAACAATTGGAAGTATAAAAAATTAAGCTTTGTCTTTCAAAATATAAAAAATAAATATTAAACTAATATTTTATTTTTTTGTTTTACTAATAAAATCATCATTAATTTTTGTTCCGTATTTTTTCTCAATTGAAATAAAAAAATCTGATAATTTAATCTTCTTATAAAAACAAATTATAGCTAGCGTGGACATAGGAATTCGATATCCATCGTTTTCTCTAATTTTCCTTAAAACGTGCGGATGGATTCCTAGTTCTTGGCTTTGAGATAAATTAGATTTGTTTTTTAAAATCCATTCTTCATTAATAAAATTACATACCAATTTATCTAACAAAAAAACTCTTGCTAATTCCTCTTTCCCTTTAGAATCAATATTGCTTCCTGATTTCTCCGACATATTAACAAATAAAAAAAAATTTCTGCATTTTAATTGGCACGATAGTGCCAGTTTTAATATTTTTTGTTATATTTGTAACTGAATCCATATATTTGCGATACTTCATAAAGATATTTGAAGCATTCGCTTTGAATCCCGACTTATAAAACTGGTAATTTTTGCACACGGGATGATAAGTAAGATGCTCACGTCACTGGCGTGGGCTCACTTATTTCGTGTGCGGGTATACCAGTACCTTTAAGTCGATTTAAGCTGAGTTCCATGCCTTTTTTTATACTCTGAACTCTGTTAATTCTAAGCAATCTTCCAAATTCTAATAGTTCGCATGTAATAAATTTTAAATTTAAAGCTATTGCGTTATTGAAAAAAATCAAATTCTTTTATTTATTAAGACGTTTACTTAATACATAAAAAATGGCCCTCTATTTCGTCGCCAAACAACCATAGAGGACCTTCAGCTAATCAAATCATATTTAATTAACCAATCTCAATATTATGAATTATTTTTCATTTTACAAGGATGGAAGAGCTCTTTGTTGCCTAATTTTCCTAGGCTTTACAATCTCTTTTTCATCACTGTATGCCAAAAATCACTTTCGGCAATCCAATTTAAATTCTCAACAGCATAAGGTCCTGGGCACTGTCACAGATGGAGATAATCCTCTTCCTGGCGTAACGATTGCCATTAAAAACAAAAAAAACAATGCTGTTATTTCAGACTACAGCGGTCAGTTCTCTCTCACCTGCTCTCCTAATGATACACTTGTCGTATCTTATATTGGCTTTAAAACTGCGCTTGTTCCCATTCAAGGACGCTCAGTTGTAAATATTTTACTCTCCTATGATTCTACTACCCTTCAGGAAGTAAAAGTGAATGCCGGATATTATTCCGTTAAAGAAAGCGAACGCACAGGAAGCATCTCCAAAATCACATCAAAAGACATCGAAAAGCAGCCCGTTTCTAATGTACTGGCCACAATGCAGGGACGTATGGCGGGTGTCGATATTATACAGGATTCAGGAACTCCAGGCACAGGCTTTCAAATTAAAATCAGGGGAATGAACAGTCTGCGTGAAGATGGAAACCAGCCTTTGTATATTATCGACGGTGTCCCTTATTCTTCCGACATAATAGGATATAGCAATACCAATTCGGGAGTTCCGACCTCAACAGGCCCTCTGAACAGCATCAATCCAAATGACATTGATAGCATAGAGGTACTTAAAGATGCGGATGCCACTTCCATTTATGGATCCCGGGGCGCGAACGGAGTGGTCTTGATCACAACCAAAAAAGGAAAAGCAGGAAAAACTACCGTCACGCTTAACGCCTCAACCGGTGCGGGATGGATAACTGCGATGGTGCCTCTCATGAATACCTCCGAATATCTTGAAATGAGAAGACAGGCTTTTTCGAATGACGGCATTTCTTCCTATCCAGCCACCGCTTATGACATTAACGGCACATGGGATCAGAACAGATACACCGACTGGCAAAAAGAGCTGTTGGGAGGCACTTCAGCAATAACCAACCTGCAGGCTTCCATTACGGGAGGCTCTGAACTCACCCAATTTCTTTTAAGCGGCACCTATAGAACCGAAAGCACCGTCTTACCTGGAGATTTTGGTTATGACAAAGGAGCGGTGCATTTTAATATGAACCACAGCAGCGAGGACAAAAGATTCAAACTCACTTTTTCAGCAGGCTACACCTTTCAAAATAACCTGCAGCCTGGAACCGATTTGACCCGCATTGCCAGAACACTCTCCCCAAATGCTCCAGCATTGTATGACAGTAAGGGAAATCTAAATTTTGAAAACAACACCTTTAGAAATCCTCTTGCGCAGCTACGAGGAATCAATACGGGCAAAATAAATGATCTGGTGGCTAACGGAGTGATAAGCTATAACATAACGCCGCATTGGGAAATCAAAGCTAATTTGGGTTTCACAGACTTGAAAAATTCGGAGCAGCGTCTGCTGCCTTCCACCATGAACAACCCGGCATTAAACATCGGAAGTAGCAGGTCATCCATCTATACCAATCTTACCTCAAGGCAGTCTTGGATAATGGAACCACAGATCAGATGGTTTCATGATTTTATAAACAGCTCCATTGACATTCTTCTTGGTGGGACTGCACAGCAGCAGTCAACAGCAAGACTATACCAGTCTGGCAGAGGTTTTGCAAGCAATAGCCAAATTACTGACCTCTCTGCTGCCGTTACGAAATCCATACTTGCAAATGATGAGATTCTATATAAATATCAGGCATTCTTTGGAAGAGTGAATTACAATTTCAAAGAAAAATACATCCTGAATCTAACCGCAAGAAGAGACGGTTCTAGCAGGTTCGGTCCAGGCAAGCAGTTTGCCACTTTTGGTGCTGCAGGCGCAGCGTGGATATTTTCTAAAGAAGGTTTTATTGAAGAAGACTCTTTTCTGAGTTTCGGCAAACTGCGTGCAAGCTACGGCACAACTGGAAGCGACCAAATCGGAGACTATCAGTATCTGGACACCTATACAACCTCTGGAAACGCATACAATGGGATTGTGGGAATGGATCCTACAAGACTTTTCAATCCAAATTTCAGCTGGGAAATTAATAGAAAACTTGAAATAGCGCTTGAGACTGGATTTTTCGACGACAGATTATTTTTTACTGCCGCAGGATACAGAAACAGGTCTTCCAACCAGCTGGTGGGCATACCGCTTCCTGCCACGACAGGATTCACCTCCGTAAGTGCAAATCTGGATGCCGTTGTAGAAAATTCAGGCCTCGAATTTACCTTGCGAACACTCAACTTCAGCAGTCCTAATTTTAAATGGTCTACCAATTTCAATATTACTGTGGCCAGAAACAGGCTCGTTTCATTTTCTGGACTGGAAGGTTCAACGTATTCCAGTAAATACGTCATCGGAAGGCCAACCACAATAGCAAAGACCTATCAGTTTAATGGTGTGAATCCATCAACAGGAATCTATGAGTTTGAAGATGTAAACAAAGACGGCATAATATCCATAGAAGACCGGCAGACTATAGTTGACCTTACACCGGAATACTACGGGGGACTGCAAAATACTATCCAGTATAAGCGTCTCCAACTCGACTTTCTTCTCCAGTATGTCAAACAGCAGAATTACCAATACAGCTCTTATGTCCCTGGTGGAAGTTTTATAAACCAGTCGGCCGATATGGTTCATGCGTGGAAAAATCAGGGTGATATTACACCTTATCAGATCAATACCTCTGGCCAGAACAGCCCTGCTGTAAATGCGTATTACAATTACTCCGACAGTAATGCTGGCATTGTCGATGCTTCCTACATCCGTTTGAAAAATATCTCGCTAAGCTATGATCTGCTACTGGAAACTGCCAAAGGAGTGCAATGCAGGCTATCACTGCAAGGGCAAAATCTTCTCACTTTCACGCCATACAAAAATGGAGATCCAGAATTTAGATTTAGCGGATATCTGCCTCCTTTACAAATATTAACGGCCGGCGTTCAGCTGACTTTTTAACTTAAAAATCAGAAACATGAAAAATAGCATAGCACTTCTGCAGAACGGTTTCTGCAAAATCAATAATAGATTTATAATGCTGGCACTGCAAGGGTTATTAGCATTGTCTTTCTTGAACTCCTGCGACAATTATGTCGAAGTTGACCTGCCTAAATCCCAGCTGACCTCCGATGCCGTTTTTGAAGATGCAGAAACAGCAAATGCAGTAATGGCAGGTTTGTACACGAAACTGAGAATGAACGGCATTCTGGCGGGCAGCACAACAGGCCTATCCTCTATGCTCGGTCTTTACACAGATGAATTCAATTACTACCAGCCCAACAGCGAAAGCAATTTATATAATAACAGTCTTACCGCGGCAACGCCGCAGGTAAGCGACATCTGGAATCAAAGCTATAATCAGATATATACGGCAAACAGCATTATTGAAGGGATCCAAAAGTCCGCAGCCATAATGCAGGATCAAAAGGATCAGCTGATGGGCGAAGCACTGTTTGTACGAGCTCTGCTACATTTTACCTTAACAGGCATTTACGGTGATATACCTTATGTCACCACAACGGATTATACAATTAACAGCCAAATCTCAAAAGTGCCTACAGTCCAGATATATCAGAAAGCTATTGAGGATCTTAATAGAGCGGTAGGCCTTCTCACTGAGAAATATATTTCAAATGAGCGGATACGGCCTAATCGAAGCGCTGCCATAGCCCTGCTTGCAAGACTCTATCTCTATATGAAAATGTACCCGGAAGCCTCTAGCGCCGCATCTGCCGTAATCAATAGCCCATTATATAAAAAAGAAAGCAGTTTAGACAGGATATTTCTAAAGGGCAGCACCGAAACAATCTGGCAGATAATGCCTGGAACTGCTGGCGGCAATACGCAGGAAGGCGATCTATATATTTTTAAGGCTGGCCCTCCGCCCATTGTTGGTTTGAGAGAAGAATTCATCAATGCATTTGAGCCGGGCGACAAAAGAAAGTCGCAGTGGACTGTAATGGTCACCAACGGTGTTCAGAGGTGGTATTATGCCTATAAATACAAACAGGACCAGCCCACTGCCAGCTCGCTGGAATATTCTATTGTGCTTCGTCTGGCCGAACAGTATCTGATACGTGCGGAAGCCAGAGCTATTCAAGGAGACCGTACTGGAGCAAAAGAAGATCTGAATATCATCAGATTTGCAGCGGGGCTTTCAGATACAGCTGCACTTTCTTCCGAAGATATTATAACCGATATTTTACAACAGCGCCGTTTTGAACTGTTTACAGAATTTGGCCAACGCTTCTTTGACCTAAAACGCTTTGAAAAACTCGATGAAGTACTGGCTCCTATAAAACCCGGCTGGGACGCAAATGACCATCTGTGGCCGATTCCTGTTTTGGAATTAAATTCAAATCCAAACCTGAATCCACAAAATCAGGGCTATTAGAAATCAATAATGAAATTTCATTCGATGCGGAACCATTTTAGAATTTTTATTTTGAATTTGTTGAATTTGTGGATTTTGCCATCTGCCTGTCCCTGCATGGGACAGGCACGGCAAATGATGCATGCCACAGAAGAGGATTATAACCGCTGGGGTACACTGGAGCTAAAAAGCATTTCAGATAAGGGCAAATGGATCAGCTTTGAAATGCGTTATGAAAATGCAATGGACACATTGTTTCTTTGTAACACATCAGCAAATAAAACCTATGCATTTCCAAAAGGAAAGGACGGGAAGTTTGCAGGAGAAAAAACTTTCGCCTTTCTGGATCCTAAATCTAATCTGCAGCTCTTCAATCTGAATTCTTTAAAAACTGCCTTTTTGAAAGATGTCGCAAACTATGAGCTTCTCCGTGGAGGCAAATTCATTCTTACGTCCTCAGCTAGGCAAAATAAAGGCAGACTGCTGATTCTATACAATGATAGTGACAAAGTGCTGTATACACTTGGCGGCATAGAAGAATACGTTTTGAATTCTCAAGGTGACGCTTTGCTCTACACGACCAAAGAGAATAACTGCTATGAAGCCGGCGTATTCCATTTCGACAAGTGCAATCGTGCTCCTATCACAGAAAAAACTCCTTATAAGCTTTTTAAACCCACTTGGCAGGACAATGAGCGTAATGCCGTATTTCTTTCTGTAAGGGACTCAGTAAGCAATAAAACAGAGCTCCATTATTACAGAGCTCGAGACAATAGGCTTTTTTCATTTAATTTGAATGATAAGAAACCCGGCACAGACCTGATTATCAATCCTAAGTTACCTCTTCAGATTTCTAAAGATGGAAAAAAAGTGTTCTTTACGCTAATACGAAACAGGGAGGCTGATTCAAAAAGCAAAAATGAAACTGTTGAGGTATGGAATGGGAATGATAAATCACTTTATCCTACAAGAAGCAAGGCAGAAAACGGAGCAGAAACTCCGAAAAAAGCGGTCTGGTTTCCTGAAACTGATTCCTTCCTAGAGCTCAATGGCAATGAGCAATTCACCTTTGGAATAACCGGAAGACAGGATTTTGCTGTAATCTTCAATAAAAAACCCTATGGGCTTCAGGATAAATATTATGAAGAAGCGGATTTTTACTTAAAAGAATTAAGCAGCGGCAGCACCATTCCATTTCTAAAAAAGCAGTCCATAGATCCGGCGCAGATGAAATTTGATCCTTCCAGTAACAGGATTCTATATTACCGTGAGAAAAACTGGCAGATTTATGATCCGCTTAATGGACAGCATATAAACCTCACAAAAAGTGCAAAAATTTCCTGGGACAACGATTCCGAACCTTCAATTAGGAGCCAGTTCGGTCCCTATGGTTGCGCAGGATGGAGCATCGATGGAAAAAACATTTTATTGTACGACCAGTACGATATCTGGATGGTCGCGGCTGACGGTTCGTACAGCAGACGTTTGACAAAAGGACGCGAAAAAAATATTTCCTTCCGTCTAAATAATCACTCTCTAAACAAGACCTTCTCCATGGCAGAAGATTTTATTCTTCAGAGCAGGAACATGAAAAACCATTCGACAGGGTATCATGTTCTGAGTTTTAAATTAAGGGAAAAACTGATTGTATCTGGAAGCAAAAAATTCGAAGCGCTGCTGCAAAGCCAAAACAATATTTTTGCCTATACATCCCAGACTTATAATAAGCCTCCCCGGATTGAACTAAAAAAAAGCGATGCTAATCCTTCTATAATATTTGAATCGAACCTGCATCAAGAAAAATACGGCTATGGAAAATCAGAAATGGTATACTACCATAACACAACAGGTGAAAAGGTCAAGTCAGCACTGATTTACCCAGCAGGATTTGATCCTTCTAAAAAATATCCGATGATTGTGTACATTTACGAGAACATGTCTAATCTTGTGAATAATTACCAAAATCCTTCCATGCAAAGCACCATTGGATTTAACATCACAAACTACACTCTTAATGGATACTTTGTGCTTCTGCCTGACATTTTCTATAAAAAGGGAAATCCTGGAATATCAGCCTTGGAATCTGTACAGTCCGCCGTTAATGCTGTCCTAATGAAAGGCTCCGTCGACAGTAACAGAATCGGACTATATGGGCATTCCTTCGGAGGATACGAGGCTAATTTCATTATTTCGCAGACAGGACTATTTGCCGCAGCAGCATCTGGTGCCGGGATCAGCGACATTATTACATACTATTTTAACATCAGCAAAAATGGAGTTGCCCAGTCAGAGATGTGGCGATTTGAAAGCCAGCAGTACAGAATGAGAAACTCCCTTTTTGAAGAAAAGGAAAACTATCTTAAAAATAATCCGCTTTTAAATATCGGCAAAGTAAGTACTCCTTTACTGCTCTGGTCAGGCAAGGAAGACCGTGTTGTTCCGTATACGCAAAGCGTGTCATACTACCTTGCGCTTCGAAGGATGAAAAAGCCAACGGTAATGCTAATCTATCCAAAAGAAGACCATAACCTTAAAAAACACGAAAATCAGGCAGATTTAAGCAGAAGAATGATGGAGTGGTTTGACTATTTTTTAAAAGATAAAAAAACGGCCGAATGGATTGCAGAAGGAACTTCCAGCGACTAAGCCGAATAAAAAAATGCAGCTTCAATTTGAAACTGCATTACTTTTTGTTAATAATTTGATTCATTTACAGGCGGCGCAATTGGACATTACAATCACTATTTTCATTAATTTTTCCATAGGCCTCAAAAGAACCGCTGGTACATAATTGTCCGTTTCCTGGCTCACAGTTTACAGTTACAGGCTCACAGTCGTCCTCTGCTGGATTGTGGATATAAGCCTGAATTACCGCAGATGTTTTACTTTTTTCCGCATCACCAGTACTAGCAGCGCCAGCGCTTGCTAGAGCAAATGCTGCCACAGGCAGAACAAATGCTTTTAAAATTGTTGATTTCATAATATTTAAAATTTAATTATTAAATAGCGACCTACTCTTTTCTACAGGTTTTCGGTCAAAGCTCCTGCTACCGGCCGGTATATTTTTAATATTTTCTTACTATTTGATTCTTGAATTAATTCTTTTGCCATACCCATACTTGAGCAGATAGTGCCCTGAAATGGCATATAGGGCCGAGTCTGCCGCAAAAAAGCTTCCCATTTTTACATTCTGCTTTTGATCGTAGACATAAAAACTAAGAACATAATTCTGTTTCGCAATATCGTAGACATCAATTACGGTCGCATTTTTCCACACCTTACCATCTTCGTATCTTCCTTTAAGCATTGAATTGACAAAAAGCAGTTTTCCGAATACAGAAGTGTTTCGGTTTACGGTATAAGGAGGCGCACCTAATTTTATATCTCCAGACTTTTCTAATTTTACCACTTTTAATTTTGCGTGCACCGTGGTGTCAATCGTGTGCGGTCTCGACTTAACTTTGAGATTATTCTCAGCAATGATATACTGGTTCCTATAATAATAAGTGAATACTATCTTCTGCAGTTTATCGCTGTACTGCAGAGTTCCGTCTGTGTCAAAAATTCCATCCTTTTGCTTTTGAAATACCACATTACTATACTTAATTTTTGGTGCTGGATATCCTATTCCATATCCCATGATATTTTCGCCTGCTGGAGGCTTTTGAGTGCGGAAGGCAAATTGATTAGCACCAAGGAAAACAATGCTGGAAAAGTAGAACTTTCCCTCTGTAAGTACCGATGCCTTCCAGTCTGAAACCAGTCCTCTGTAAATGACTGGCACAGTGCCATCCATAACATAAAAATAAGGATAGTGGATTCTAACCTCCACGGCTTTATAGCTAAAGTTTTCACGGTCTAGGATAATGGTATGCTTAACTTTCTTTTCGAAATTCGAATCTGTTTCAAGTATCTCGAGAGGAGCTTTCCAATTCCCTAAATAGATTTTTTCACCATGAACTCCTGCAACATAATAGGAATAGTTTCGAAGATCAAGCATATTGGTCTTTGCAGCGGATGCTTTTGGAAAACGTCTTATAAAAGGATTTTCATTCTCCATTATATCTTCTGAAAAAACAAATAAAACAGCCACCAAGCCGGCACTGGTTGCTACCACACCAAAAAGCTTAAATAAAACGTAATTATTACCTGACCAAATCTTTACAGCTGCCATTGCAAAAAACAGAAAAGCAATATTAAAAACAAGATGTTCACCCCATCCCATCTTCTCTAAAATGCCTCCGCATGAACACGGTACAAATGAACTGAAATTCAGTATAATAACAATATATGCCGTAAACATGGTCATCAGGGCAGATGATAACCAAAGCGCCAAATATTTAGTCTTTGGAAATGCTAGCAGAACTGAAATAATTATTTCGGTCGCAATCACACCCACTGATATGAAATTAGCAAATGGGCTTAAGAGAGGTGACTGTCCAATCTGAGCGCGGAAATTTTCAAAGTCTATGAGCTTGCTTACTGCAGCATATACAAAAAGTAGAATAAAAAGTAAGCAGACTACCTCTATGAAGTACTTTTTAAAAGCTGTCTCTAATTTAGATATCATGATTCTGCAATTTGAATTCCACTATGTAAAATTCTGAATTACAAGTCAATAACACTTATATTATCGGGAGCGATTATTACTCAGTAAGGATTAATCTTTTTCACTTATAAAAAAATGACCTGTTTTGTTTCGGCCTATTTCTTTTGGGGAAAGTCCAAACTGCTTCTTGAATGATTTAGAAAAATTAGGATAACTGTTAAAACCGTTCATAAACGAAATATTTTTTAAAGGAATATCGGTCTGCTCTATCATAAGGTAGGCCCTTTTAAGTCGCTGCTCGGTATAAAACTTGTAGACACTTGTATGGAAAAAATACCGGAATCCGTCTTTGAGTTTAAAATCATTTGTACCAAATAGTCTAGCAATTTCCTTTATCGACGGCAATGGTTCTGCCAAATTCGCTAGTACGTAATCGTAAACTCGCTGCATCAGGCGCGCATCGGCTTTTCTAAAATTGTGCTGCTTTTGCTCTTTTGTTTCGTATGATTCCGGAACAGCGTCATCGAGCTGGAGAAAGGGAGCTATGAAGCTGAGTACTGTAAACTTACCTTCCGACAATCTTGATACCGAGCATTCGGCACTTACTATGAGCTTTTTATATGTTATGAAATTTAGCGTAATGATTTCACCTGATAGAAGAAGCTCCTCTAGCGCTTTTTTCTCGAGATCAGACATTTCCGTGAAGTCATCTAATAAGAATTCCTGTATTGGTTTGCTGAGCATTTCTATTGAATCATAACCCAAAATTTTCAAGGCCCCTTGATTCACATCCTTTATAGAATGATTTTCATCTAAGATAAAAGTTGCAGGTGTCACCATCCTGTGAGTAATATACGGATTGACAAAACCTGAATGAAAAGCAGACTCTTTAAGTTCTTCTGCAACCATATTGACGAGGACAACCAAGGTTTCAATTTCGTCGTCATAACTGCTCAAAGGGATTTGGTTATTGAAATTGCCCCTTGCCATTTCAAATAACATCTTGTGCATCGAGACCATCCGCTGGCGGTTGTGAGGGCTTTTCATTTGTGTAAATATTTAATACTTGTATCTATCTGTCTAAGAGTGGTCCTAAACGAAATCCGTTAGATAATCCAATGCCTCTTGCTCCACGGTAAAAATTCGCGTAGGCACCGACGGCTTGCTAATTTCAAGATAGAAAGTGCTCATAGTCATGGAAACATTTTCACTGCCAATTAGAGCGACTGCTTTTGCAAGCAGTGATCCGGATTTTGCGAGATAGTCTCGGGCTGCTTTGTCAATTGAGGCAATTCCCCGGGTATCGCAAAACACAGGAAGGTGCCTTTCATTTTGAAATGCAATCCGGTCTGCAACTACGCGCATAGCGACTTGCAAATCTATTGCAGTATTAGGTTTATATTCGAAAAAGAGGATTCCCTTTTCAATCCAAAACCTTGCATTTTGATTCTCAAAAGATTCATGTGAGGCAATCATGACCTGTTTGTTTTTAAACTTGAAATTTAACAAAATTATAAAGATTTAGAAACATTGTCATTGTCAAATATGGATTATTTCTTGCAAAACACTGTAATTTGTTGTCAAATCGGGAATTACCCTTGCCAAATTGGGAATAAAATATCTGCAAGTAAAAGCGCTTTCGATTTTTATAATGAATTTTAGGTGTCTAATTTTCAGATAATTACAAATACACATATCTAAACCTAAAAATTTAAAAAGAGATGGCAAAAATTAAACACAATAATTTTATCGATACAGTAGACACTGTTTTTACTAGTGCAAAGGATCAAGGAATGCTACACTTATACACGGAAGGTGAATATTTAAATGGCCGGACCATAAAAATTAACGGAAACGAAATGCTCCATTTTGGCACTACGGGATATTTAGGACTCGAACAGGATGAAAGGTTAAAAGAGGCTGCAATAAATGCCATACGTAATTACGGGACGCAGTTTCCTCTTTCTAAAACTTATCTTTCGCATCCTTTATATGCTGAATTGGAAAGCAAGATTGAGCAGATGTACGATATACAGCCAATCATAACCAAGAACAGTACCCTTGGACATATGGCCATCATTCCCACCCTGATAAGAGATGAAGATGCAGTAATTTTAGACCATCAGGCGCATTGGAGTGTGCAGAATGCCTGTCAGATTCTAAAGCTTAGGGGAATACCTGTCGAGATGGTACGCCATAACAATCTGGAAATGCTTGAAGACAAAATTCGAATGTTCAGCGGTAAATCGGGCAAAATCTGGTACATGGCGGACGGTGTTTACTCAATGTACGGAGATTATGCACCGGTACAGGATCTTTTGAACCTTGCTCGAAAACATCCGCAGCTTCACCTCTATTTTGATGATGTACACGGAATGAGCTGGAAAGGACAAAATGGTACTGGTTTTATCTTCGACGCTATTGGAACGTTGGAAGAAAACGTTGTCGTTGTCAGCACGCTGAGCAAGACTTTTGGTGCCAGCGGAGCCACATTTTTCTGCAGTGATCGTAAATTGCGGGAAAAGATTAAAACTTTTGGCGGTCCCCTTACTTTTTCAGCTCAGCTTGAACCTGCATCAGTTGCCGCCGCAATCGCATCCTGTGACATACATCTTTCTGCAGAAATTTATGAGCATCAGGCTCAACTTTCCAACAAAACAGCACATTTCAGCACGCTGCTTTCAAAAAGCAGCCTGCCGCTTGTTTCTGAAAACGACTCCCCCGTTTTTTTTATTGGTATGGGGACACCCGCCACTGCTTATAATTTTACAAAGCGCCTTTTTTCAGAAGGATTTTATCTCAACCTAGGCATTTATCCGGCAGTACCTATAAAAAATACCGGAATACGTATCACGATATCGGCGCATAATAAAATTGAAGACATTTCAGAACTTGCCTGTGCAATGCATCACCACTTCCAAAAAGCCGTCGAAGAAACCGGAAGCAGTGATGAAAAGATACGGCAGGCTTTTAGAATGGATATCAGAAGAAAACTCCCTGCTAAAAAACAGCAAATAGCACTGCTACATATTGAAGAGCAAACAACAATAATGAATATCGACAAGCAGGAATGGAACAAATATTTGGGTATTCATAATATCCTGGATTGGGACGGAATGAATTATCTTGAACAAACTTTCTCCGGTAACGAGGATTCCGCCACCAAATGGGATTTCTTCTATTATATAATCAGGGACCAAAACATGCAAGTTGTTTTAATAACGTTCTGCACATTCGGGATCTGGAAAGATGATATGCTGTCTACAGAATCAGTTTCAAGACACCTTGAAGAAATTCGAAAAACAGAGCCCATGTATATGACTTCCAAAGTACTAAGTACTGGCTCGTTGTTTACTGAGGGAATGCACTGTTATATTGACCAGGGTCATCCTTTGGCCGAGCAATCATTTAGAATGCTATTGAACAAGATGGAAGAAGCATACAATTCTTTAGGGGCTGATATGGTCGTTCTGCGTGATTTTGAAAATGGATTCAAGTGGGATGAAATGGTTAGAAACCAAGGGTATTTCCGGATTGATATGCCAGAATCCTGTGTTATTGAAAATAAAAACTGGCCCACAATTGAGAATTATGGTTCCTTGCTTTCAACCCGTTCACGCCAGCATTACAACAGGGAAATACTGCCATACGAAAATTTCTACGATGTTGAAATAAAGGATTGCCTCAATCAAGAAGAAAAAAACAGGGCTTATGAGCTATACTGCAATGTAAAGGATCGCAACCTAGCCATAAATACCTTCACATACAATAGACAAGTATTTGAAAATATGAACAGCTCTCCAAACTGGGAGTTCATAATGCTGACGCTCAAAGATGCCCCTGAAAAGAATTTCGTTGGGATAATGTTCTGCTATAAAAATTCAGGAAATGTATATGTACCTGAACTTATCGGCATGGACTATATTGCAGGTGAAGGCTTCAACTTGTACAGACAGCTTTTATACCAAACGATCAAAAGAGCGCGAGAGCTTGAAATTGAGCGAATTGATTTCGGCATATCGGCAAGCTTTGAGAAGAAAAAACTTGGCGCTTCTATAATAACGAAGGTCGCTTACGTACAAGCCAAGGACAACTACGCTATGGAACTGATGCAGACACTGCAGAATGAAACCAATACCGCGCGCTGATATCATATATTTAAATTCTCCAAGGAAAAGTAACGTCATACCGTATATGGGCAGAACTGCCCTCACTTTTCCTTGTTCAAATAAATCAAAATTCTGTTGCCATGATAAGATCTACATGTGAGAACGCACTTCAGGTTATTCGAAAAGCAGAACAGGAATTCAGCTTAGACCCTGAACATATAATTGAAAAATCCTACCACATGACTACCGTGCTTCGAAGCTTGCTTTGTACGGTAAAAAAAAATGTTTTAGAAAAAGGATTCTCCGATGAAAATGAAGAGATTAATTTTTTTAAAATTATCAAACCCCAAATACTGGGAAAACTTATTTTCTATAATAAAGTTTTCCGAATTGAAGCATCCTGTCCGGTTGTAACCGGTAAAATGCATCACAAATATTTTTCCAATGAGCTTAATCTCCTCAAGCAGGAGTATAAAGAGCACTTTTATAACACTGATTTTTATCGCTATTACCGAACGGGACGAACCGAATGGGACCATCATTTCTTTTGTCGAGGAAAAATAGACCTTCATGAAGGAGTTAATAGTTTTGTTTTTGAAATTGACACTCAATTTTCTACCTATTATGATTATAAGGTAGCGCGTATAATTGCTAACGAACTGCTTAACAGTTATCTCGTTTCTAAAATGGAACCTGACACACAGCAGGCCACCATTTTTTCAGACGGAAATGTAGCTAACAGAGATTTTTTCTGGACAGATTCAAAGAATGCTCTGATCGAATTAATTTATGCGCTTCACGCGTCGGGCAGTATTTCTCATGGAAAAGCCGGCATCCGTAAAATCAGTATGGTTTTCCAGCTGCTTTTCAGGATCCAGCTCGGTGATGTACATCATGCCTACCATCGGATGAAAGACAGGGCTGACAGCAAAAGTATTTTTCTGGATCAGCTGAAATTATCGCTTAAACAGCACATGGAAAAAGAAGCCTAATTTTTTTAAAACTTGCAATTTTCTTGCCAATGAGGTGCAATTGGCATCAAATGGCTACTGGCATATAATTACTTCTATATGCTCAATTATCCCAGTAAATCAGTAACTCATTTTAATTTTTTATTCAGTTAAAATTTTCATAAAACAGCATTTTACATTGGCTGATATTGGCAATGAAAAACTTTTGCCATTAGCAATTTTGCATCACTAATGTAAAACACACAGCCATGAATATAGACAGAATGGAATTCATTTCCTGGATGGAACGAATCATAGAACGTTTCGATCTTTTGAGCGCGCATATCAGTGAACTTGAAAAAAAACGCGGAAGTGTTGACGGCGAAGAACTATTGGATAATCAGGATATATTACAGATGCTTAAAATAAGTGGAAGATCACTCCAGCGCTACCGATCAATCGGCAAGCTCCCCTACTATACCATCAGTGGAAAAATATATTATAAGCTATCAGATGTACACCAGTTCATCAGAGAAAGTATCAATGTCCGAATGCCAAAAACATACGCCAAGGAGTGAAAAATAAGGCCAATAGATTCCAGCTTTTAGTGAGCTACTTTTCACCTTTTAATTTCGCAATTGAATTTAAAATTAAAGATCATGAGCGAACAAATTAAAGATACACTAAATACTACTGAAGAGTTGTCAGATATACTGCTGGTATTCGATAAAGAGAAAAAGAAAATCATGGCGGTAAAAGGCATTGACCAAAATGGTAATCTGGAAACCGTTGACCCTACCCACAAAAATCAGAATCAGTTCATGCGGGTAGACAAGCACGGGGATGTGTTTTCGAATTTCTTTTCAAATTTTTTCAGCCAGCTGAGGAACCCGACTAATTTTTCGTTCTTCAAAATCCCTGCTCTGCTGGCTGTTGATACTTCAAAAGAGATGCAGAAACATTTAGATCATCCTACACCTGAAGGTGAGCAATTAATGAAACAGCACGAACTAAAAGATTATAATCAAAAAAATGAAATTAATATGGAAACAGCACAAACAAATCCGGAAACAAGTGAATACAAATACAAACCGGAACAGATCGATTGGGAAACATTAAACCATTTGGGTTTAAGCAAAGAAAAACTTGAAAAAATGAGCCTGCTTGATCCACTACTCAAAGGATACAAAACAAATGAACTTGTACCGGTAAGTCTTAATCTTGGTACTGCAGTAACAAGAATGGATGCCCGTTTATCGCTTAAACAAAATGACGAAGGACAGGTCGTATTGGCCATTCATGGCATCCGAAAAGAACCTAATCTGAATTATCCTTTTTTCGGTCACGAGTTCAGCAAGGAAGATAAAGACAATCTGCTGCAAACAGGCAATATGGGACGCGTAGTAGATCTCACCAATCCGAAAAACAATGAGATCATGCCCTCCATTATCAGTATAGACAGGCTGACCAATGAGGTGATAGCACTGCGCACGGATTTCATCAAAATTCCCGATGAAATTAAAGGAATTAAGCTGAGTGAAGAGCAAAAGCAAACCTTGCTGGAAGGGAAGCCGCTTGCTCTAGAAGGAATGGTTTCCAAGAAAGGGACAGCCTTTGATGCATCTGTGCAATTCAATGCAGATAAACGTTTTGTTGAATTTCTCTTTGACCGAAATGATTCTAATAAACAGACACACGGCAATCAGCAGAACCAGACTCAGGGAGCACCTAAAAACTTTAGAGATAAGGAACTCAATAATGAGCAATACCAAAAGCTCAAAGATGGTCAGACGGTTTATATCAACGGCTTAGTGGATAAAAAAGGAAAAGAATACAATGGATATATCACCTACAACAAGGAAACCAATAAAACAGATTTTTCATTTCAAAATCCAGATAAAATCAAAGAACAGATAAAACCTTCTGAAGCCCATAAAACGCAGACCGCTGTCAATTCCGAAGGCAAAACTAATGAAGCTACTAAGAACATAAAGGAGCCATTAAAATCAGGTCAGACAAATCCTGATGACAAGAAACAACAGGAACAACAAAAAGAATCTAACTCCACTGCTAAATCAAAAGGGCGTAAAATGTAATAAAATATGATAACAATTATTGCAGAAAAGCCCAGCGTAGCAAGGGAAATAGCCGTTATAATCAGAGCCACCGAAAAAAAAGATGGCTACCTGACAGGTAACGGCTATTTTGTTACATGGGCACTGGGACATCTTGTAGGATTAGGGATGCCCGAAGATTACGGCATCACAGGATTTGACAAAGCATCACTGCCGATACTTCCAAACCCTTTTTTACTGACTGTCAGAAAGGTCAGTAAAAATCAAGGGGATTCTGTAGATACAGGAGCACTAAAACAACTAAGAATCATTAGAGAGCTCTTTGACAATAGCGATAATATTATTGTCGCCACCGATGCAGGACGTGAGGGCGAACTCATTTTTAGGTACATATACAAATACTTGAAGTGCAATAAACCCTTTAAGCGACTTTGGATAAGCTCCCTTACTGAAAAAGCCATTAAAGTAGGTTTAGATAATCTCAAAGACGGAAAAGAATTTGACGGATTATATCAGGCAGCACAAGCCAGGAGCCGTGCCGACTGGCTAGTGGGTATCAATGCCACACAAGCGCTCTCCATTGCATTAGCAAACGGGGTTTATTCACTCGGAAGAGTGCAGACACCTACATTGGCTTTAATATGCAAACGTTATCTGGAAAACAGGAGTTTCAAAGTCAAAAATTACTGGCAGATACAGTTGTCCCATAACAAAGAAATGATAGATTTTAAAAGTATCTCAAAAAGCAAATGGGAAGACAAAAAACTAGCCGCTGATGTGTTGAAAACCATTGCGCGAATGCAAACGGCAATAATTACATCCCAATTGACCAAAAGCGTTACAGAGCAACCGCCTTTATTGTTCGACCTTACCGGCCTGCAAAAAGAAGCCAATAAAAAATTAAACCTTTCGGCCGAAGAAACCCTCAACATTTCCCAGAGTCTTTACGAACAGAAGTTTATCACATACCCACGTACCGCAAGCAAATACATTCCTGAAGATATGTGGGCAGAGATTCCCAACCTTGTAAGAGCTTTACAAAGGAGGAAAAATATTAAACAAAACCTATCTCAAATGAAATGGCGCCGTTTTAATAAACATATCGTGAACGATTTGCGTGTCACTGACCATCATGGATTATTAACTACTGATAAAATGCCATCAGCCCTGAATCCAAAGGAAAATGCGATTTATAATATGATTGCCTTTCGATTACTCGAAGCCGTTTCCCAGCCCTGCATCAAAGAGATAACTGATGTCGACTTACAGGTACTGCATTATGATTTTACATCAAAAGGCTGTAAGATTATAGAATCCGGGTGGCGTTCCATTCGAGGCAGTTTCCTCGATGATGATACAGAACATGTAATGGATTTGCCTGAGCTGAAAAAGGACGATGAACTTAAAATAAAAGAAGCTTCCGTTCTGGAAAAGAAAACCAAACCGCTTGTGCTTTACACTGAAGCAGGCCTTTTGTCAGCTATGGAAAGTGCCGGAAATGATATCGAAAATCAAGGTGAGCGAAAGGTTTTGCAAAATTTAGGTATCGGCACTGCAGCTACAAGGGCATCAATTATCGAAATATTGTTTACCCGTAATTACATAAATAGGGAAAAGAAATCTCTGGTACCAACCGAAAAAGGATTATTGGTATACGAATTGGTCAAAGAAAAAAAAATAGCAGATGTGGCGATGACTGCCCAATGGGAACTTGCATTGGAAAAAATCGAAAACAACGAATCAGATGCAGGAAAATTTCAAAAGGAAATGGAAAATTACGCTGCATCTATTGCTAATGAATTGTTGCAGACCCCAATTGCCAAAAACAACTTGCCAGACCTCATCTGCCCTAAATGTAAAAGCCAACAGCTCATCATACGTGACAAAATCGTGAAGTGTCCTGAAGAAACTTGCAGCTGGATGCAGTTCCGCAATGTCTGCGGTGCGCAAATCAGTATAGACAATATTAAAAGTCTTGTCTGCAAGGGTACAACTTCACTCATCAAAGGAATGAAAAGTAGGGCAGGAAAGAAATTCGATGCGTACATCGTACTGAACGATAATGGCGAAACTACCTTTGAATTTGCCAAAAACAGAAGCTTCCCAAGTAATGGAAAATAAGCCTACCATTAGCACTACGGAAATCAGAAATCTGATTTATTCCATAAACGGAAAGCAAGTGATGTTGGATAGCAACCTTGCTTCCTTGTATCAGGTGGAAACAAAGAATCTAAACAAAGCCGTAAAAAGGAATATAGAAAGGTTTCCTGCATCGTTTTGCTTTCAACTAAACGAAGAGGAAGCCGAAAGCTTGAGGTTCCAAATTGGAACCTCAAGCTTGAGTTACGGTGGAAGACGCTATTTACCTTATGTTTTTACGGAACAGGGTGTTGCAATGGCATCTGCTATACTCCGTTCTAACATTGCCGTTAAGGTCAGTGTAGAAATTATGGAAGCCTTTGTAGAAATGCGTAGAATCCTTATGAGCAACGCCTCTCTTTTTCATCGATTAGATAAGATTGAATTTAAACAATTGGAAGCGGACCAAAAATTTAAAGAAATTTTTAAGGCTTTGGAAAATGATAAGCTCCATAGTGAAAAAGGAATTTTCTATAACGGGCAGGTTTTTGATGCCTATGCCTTTGTTTCAGACATTATCCGAACTGCCAAAAACTCCATTATCCTGCTGGATAATTATGTCGATGACACGGTACTGACTTTACTGGGAAAACGCAGCGATGATGTTACCGCAACTATCTATACTAGGAATATTAGCAATCAGCTACGGCTTGATATGCAGCGATACAACAGCCAGTATCCCCGGATTGAAATCGAAATTTTCCCTGATGCTCACGACCGGTTTTTGATAATTGACGATACGGAACTCTACCACATCGGAGCCTCGCTTAAAGACCTGGGCAAAAAATGGTTCGCCTTTTCAAGAATGGACATTGAGGTCGGCAGAATGCTGCAAATATTGAACAATTAAATAAATAAACCCTCTGAATTATCCGAGGGTTTTGTTTTATTTTGGACTTATAAAAAAGCCGACCATGGTCAAAACTTTAACTTAGAATCTCATTTACTCGCTCTTCTTAGTGCTATCCTTTGGTACTAAATGCTGTAAGAGGGGGTCATTTTTAATACGTGACAATTCACTTTCAATAACCACAACTACGTCCCGTTTAATCTGTTTGTAATTGCTCTCAATTGACTGCTGCATAATGTCTTTTCCGTTTTGGTCAATAAAAGAAAGGATTTCCGGTATTTGTTGATATCCTTTAGTTTCTGAAGCAACCTTTTCATTATCCACAACAATTTCAGCATGAAAGATTTTCTGCTCGATGCGTTCATCAAAATTGTCCGATACAGAACCAACAAAAAAGCCTTGTGTCAGGGTGGATATTTTGGAAGGCGGTATAAGACTGTCCAATTGAGTTGATATTGAAGTTGATGTATCGTTGCGGTTGATGCTCATGCTCTGCCTTTTCTGCAATACTTTCCCGAATCGTTCCGACAGGCTTTTTGCAGTTTCTCCGACCACTTGGCCGCTAAAAATATTACCTACGGTATTCTGAATTACCTTGCTCTCTTTGTCGCCATAATCCCTTGTAAGCTGGGAATAATCCTGAAAGCCCAAACAAACAGCCACCTTATTACTTCTGGCGGTTGCAATAAGGTTATCCAATCCTCTAAAATAGATGGTCGGCAGCTCGTCTATGATAACCGAACTTTTCAACTGACCTTTTTTGTTGATAAGTTTAACGATACGCGAATTGTACAATCCCAATGCGGCAGAGTAGATATTTTGTCGGTCAGGATTATTGCCTACGCATAATATCTTAGGCTCTTTGGGATTGTTGATGTCCAATGAAAAATCATCGCCTGTCATAACCCAATAAAGTTGTGGCGAAATCATTCTTGACAAAGGGATTTTTGCAGAGGCTATCTGTCCCTGTAATTGGTCTTGTGCGCCTCCCTGCCACGCGTCCATAAAAGGCGATAAATAGTTTTCCAAGTCGGAATATGAGGTTAAAATCGTAAATACGTCTGAGTATTTTTTATTCAAGAGTTCAATAGCGTGTGGAAACGTACAATACTTACCGTCGTCATAGATTTTCAGATACCATATTATGGCTGCCAAAAGGATAATCGGGCTTTCGACGAAAAAATCACCCTGCTTCTGTATCCAGCTACGATTGAGGTTCAGCATTATCGTATAGGCTGCTTCGTAAGCGTCCGAGATATCCGTCATGAAATCGGGATTAAGCGGATTACAACGGTGGCTCTTGCGCGGGTCATCAAAGTTTATAACGTAAAATTTTGGCTGTACCTTGTACTTATTCCTGTGCTTTAATAAATGATTATATGCAATGGTAGAAAGGTCATCAAATTTGAAATCGTAGATGTACATTGAGAAACCTTTCTCAATCTGCTGTTTGATATAATTGTTTACGATTGCATATGATTTCCCTGAACCTGGTGTACCTAGAACAATCGTAGCCCGGAAAGGATTGACGATATTGATCCACCCATTGTTCCATTTTTCTTTGTAGTAAAACTTCGTGGGAAGATTGACAGAATATTCATTTTCCATCAATTTGGTTTCCTGCATAAAACTTTCGTTCTCGTTATTGAAAACATCGTCCATAAGATTGTTACGAAGCAATCGGCTCATCCAGACTCCGGCAACCATTAAAGCGATATAACCTAAACCAGTTGTAACGATATAAGAAATTGTAGCGGTATTGATTGATAGCTTTAATAAAGCTGTGTTCAGAAAAAACAGAACAAATCCAATTGCCAAAGCAATATAAATTTTAGTCCAGGTTATATTTTGGTTCTTAACGCCCTTTGATCCCAGGCAGCTTAAAGCTAGTAACACCAAGGCAAATACTTTGGTATAAAGAGTATGCGAGAACAATCCTGCGGTACGCTGAAAATTGCCTAATACTTTGTTGATTACCTCTAGTGTCCAGCCCCGATCTATAAAGTAACCAAAGCAATACCAATAAATGTGTATCAGTATCAATAGGATACTTACTGCCCGCATAAAAGCCATAATTTTGGCTAATCCTCTTACATCATCTTCTCCCTGCATTATTTTAATTTTTAATGTTCGGGCATGAATTTAAAAGCTGTGCAGCTAGGCTATTTCAATGTGGAAGTTATAGGCGGTGTGTGGCAGTGTTTGGCTGAATTCTTATTTCTGTCATCTTTTGCGGTTTCTCTTTTTCTTCAATCTATTGGCAAAATCCTGCTCCTGGTAATCTTCTCCCAGAGCTTCTGGAAATAGGCCACCAAATGTATCAAGCAAATTCTCGTCATGTTTTTCGGCAGTATTAAGGAAGTCGAACAAATGATGAGGTTCATTTGCAGGAAGATCTGTACTATTTGATGTCGATATTTTCGATTGTAGTTTAACCTGTCCTTTTATTTCAGGTTCGATATTGTTGTTCCAATAATCATTAAAAGTATTGGACGAAAAATCTTTTCCCAATCTGGAACCGTTCCACACTGTTTTAGAATTATGGTCTATAAAGGTAATTCCGTAAATACGTCCTGTATCATTTCTCCGTGCTACCACGTTAATTCCTTGCTCCCCTAACTGTTTTTTAAAAGCCTTCTCGTCACTTGTTGATTGCACGGCAATGGTAACGGCAGCTTTAATGGTCGGCTTTGCCGGGTGGTCTTTTAAAGTTTCTTTGCATTTTGCATAATACAATTCCAGAGCCGGCAGTCCGGCATTCTTTCCAAATAAAGAAGCCTTGAAAGGATTCCCAGCTCTTTCGCCTTTTCCATTCAAAGGGATATATAACAAACCCTGCTGCATTTTTCCTTTCAACTCGCCCTGCACTTTTTCGGTGGTAATATTAAAAAGAGAAAGCAAAGCATTAAATTCTCCTAAAGTTTGGAATTGATAATAGTTAGCCAGGTGACGAACTACGGAAGCTATCTGACTTTTAACATCACCTGCCTTATAATCTACAGGACGAAAAACCTTGTCTATCTGTTTATGCTCTTTATCTGTTGCAGGTATCAATCCATATTTCCTTTCAAGTTCACGGCAGACGTTCATAGAGTGCATTTTCTCATAACTATCCGAAATCTTTTTACCCTGTTCATCAACGCACACCGATACAATATGGATATGGCTACGGTCAATATCAGTATGTTTGAACACCACATAAGGCTGCTGTCCATAACCCATTTCCTGCATATACGCATCTGCCATTTCCATGAACCTGTCGTCACTTACTTTGTCTTTCGGATCGGGATTAAGCGAGATATGCAACGTATGTTTCTCTGTATTGCGGTTCGCAACGAGATAAGGAGTAAAAGATTGGGCTAATTGTGCAACGGAATAATTACCGCTAGCGGTTTCAATTATCTTATTGCCAAACAGTATCTCCCCTTTTTCATTCTCAACTTTGAGCTGGTTGTAGGCTAAAGCTCCGTATAAATTTGCGCTTCTTCCGATTTTTGCTATCATTTCTAAGGCTGTTTTTTCAGATATTTTGCGTCAAATTCTTCAGTTATCTGTATGATTTTTTGGCATAGTGCCGCCATTTCAGCAGTTTGTTTTTCCAATTTATAGAGAAAAGCTGCCGCCTTTTTCTCGGAAAAATGATGGTACAATAGCTTTACAATTTGGTTATAATTCACCCCTACGGAGCGGAACTGACTGTGAAACGAAGTCAACCGCATATAAAAATCAACTGTTCCTTTGTCAATTTTAATTGTTTTCATCTCCTTGCTGAATAACAGCGAGGTGATAAATTTTGCTTTGTTGGGAATTCCCGATGTTTCAAAAAGCGATAAAAGTTTGGCATTTTCCGTATCCGTCAGACGAAATACATGGCGGTGGATGCTCGGGTCGCTTTTGGGCGTGCGTCCACCCTTGTGTTTTTTGTTGTTATTGTTCTCCCACATTATTTCTCCGTTATTAAATTTTATATAAAAACCTGACTTCGGAAGGTTTTTTCAGCCCCCGGCAAGGCAAGTTGTTTTGAGGCACTAACTCGGTTTAGAGTGCCTCAAAACACAACTTGCCGTGTTCTGGTGAACACAAAAATCCGCCCTTCGGGACGGATTAAATGTAACAGGGAAAACGGCTCGAAGCCGTTTCGTTATTCTCCGTTTTTTCAGTAGTCGTTGCATAAATCCTTTAATAAAAATTCATTTTACAAAGTAAATCCCTGTTTATAAAAGGATTGTAATATGAAGAAGTACCAAACACTTCCTTTAAGCGACAAGCAATGCCACACCCATACAGTGCAACGAAAATGATTAGTCCTTTGTGTTTGAATGTTGGCAGGAGGACAATCAGCCCGTACTTCAGGACAAGTATATTGGCCCCATTCCAGATTTCATATCATCTGGTTTTCATGATTGCTAGAATGCAAGATCGCAACAATGCGGAAATGTCGGAAAGCGTGACAGCATGCCGTGAGACTATCCTGAATTCCTGATGGAGTGGTTGAAAGAATATAAGTAAGATCGAATTCCCGCCTGACTAGATACAGGAGTGAATGCAGTGATGCTGTACTTAAAAAAACCAGGCGATCAGAAATGCCGGCCGGCATGCCTGATAGCTACCCGGTGCTAAAGAGTAAGCTTGAAATCAGTGTAGCCTCCAAAACTGATTTGCTAGGATATATAAACTTTAAATTATCAAATATGAACACAAAAAAGAAACCTCTGTTTATCGCCTTTTCTTCTCAAAAAGGCGGTGTTGGCAAAAGTACATTTACAACCCTTCTAGCAAGTGTGCTGCACTATCGGTTGGGCTACAACGTAGCCGTATTTGATGCGGATTTTCCGCAGCACAGCCTTGTGAAAATGAAGACAAGGGATTTGGCAATGGTAATGGAAAACGAAGCTTTGAAAAAGCTGGCGTATAGACAGTTTACTACCATCAACAAAAAAGCCTATCCCATTATGCCGTACAAAGCAGACAGCGTACTGGAAGCAGCTAAAGAGTTTGTAAATGATTCTCCTACGCCCGTTGATGTTGTATTCTTCGACCTGCCGGGAACCGTAAACACGCCCGGCATCCTGAAAGCATTGGCAGGAATGCACCACATTTTTAGCCCGATCACGGCCGACCGTGTGGTAATGGAAAGTACACTGATCTTCACACAGCTTTTGCAGGATGTGATTATGAAAAAAGGGGAAACTTCCATAGAAACTATTAACCTGTTCTGGAACCAGGTTGACGGCAGGGAAAGCACACCTTTGTATAAAGTGTATAGCCAACTTATTGAACAATTAGGTTTAAGCCTTATGCAAAGCCAAATCAAAAGCAGCACACGTTTTCGCAAAGAAAGTGAAGTAGACAGCAAAACCGTTTTCCGTTCCACCATATTGCCTCCAGATGAACGCTTGATGAAAGCGTGTCAATTAGACCTTTTCATAGACGAATTTTTAAAAATTATTCAATTGTAGATCTATGGAAAAGGAAAATAAGAGAAAAACCCCGCCGGACATTAATGAAGAATTGATGATGGACCTGATGGTTGACGGCGTCAAAAAAGAAGGGATACAGTTTCCGTCTGAACCAATCGAAGAGACACAAAAGATAGATGTAAAACAGGAAGAGTCACTGTCGATTAAACCTGTACAAAGGGAAAAGAACCGAGCAAAGAAAAGTGTTGACGGAAGTTATGGGAGCCACTTTTTGAAAACCCACTCAATGACCAAGCGTGGAGAGAAGAGTATTTACATACGTCAGGAATATCACGAACGTTTGTCCCGCATTGTTCAGGTAATAGGGAAAGATAAGATACCGCTGTATGCTTATCTCGACAATATTCTCGAACATCATTTTGAAATATTTGAGAAAGCAATTACTGAAGATTTTAATGAAAAGTTTAAACCCATTTTTTAATATTATGATTATGAAAAATTTATTTAAGAAAACCAAGCTGCCTGTACAAATCGGGCAATACAAAGACAATTTTTTACAACCAACAGAATTTATAGCCAGAAACGGCAAGTCGGTATATGTCAGTGAGGATTTTCACAGGAAGATATCCCGTATTGTTTTTATTCTCGGCGAGGGAAAAATCACAATCTCAGATTACATGTATAATGTACTAAAGCAGCATTTTCAGGATTTTGGAAAGGATATAGAGACGCTACATATTGAAAAACAAAAAACAATTCTTTGATTATGGAAACAGTTATTGTGATATGCCTGCTAATAGTCATAGTCCTTCTTATGCAGGACAAGATTATCATTCAAAATAGTTTTAGGCAACAGCAGCCGAAAAAAGAAAAAGTTAACCCGAACCTGCCAGATATTATGGGTCAGCCCAAGCCTTTAAGAAGCCTTTCAGTCCCAAACAATGCCAATGAAAGCCAAATCGAGGAAACAGAGGTGGATCCCCATAATTTTGACATTGAATACGACGAAAACGAAAACATAGGTGTTCAAATTCCGCAGGAAGAACTGGATGAAGTTTTCAGTAATATGCCTGATTTTGAACAGGAAGAAGAAGAATGGAACAGGTACGGAATATCCGGCGCAGATGACGGTTTTGCCCAAGGGGTTACCTTCGAGGAACTAAGCTCCGTGGGGATGCTGCTTCAAAAAGATAAATTGGAGCCCTCTCAACAGGAAACAGCGATAGCGTTAGTTCAGAAAATACAAGGAACCGAATTATTCAGCCTGCTGGAAAATTCCATAGAAAGTGCTTCCCGAAAAATAGCCGAGCTATTGGACGGGAGCCTTTCTTTTGAAAAGGATTCAAGATCTTCCTATCTGCGGAACATTAATTTAAATGAATTTGATATTGGGGAGTATGTCTGAAAGGGTATACTCCCCTTTCTCATTTAAAAAAATACGTCAAACTTAAAACGTTTGACGTTTTTTTATGCCAAAACACTGAGAATAGCGCCACAGCTAGCCAACTGATTCCACAGGTAACCACTTCACTGCATGCATTCGATATTCATTACACTTTTGTTGCCAGAGCCCGCGTAGTGCGGGAATACAGTAACAATCTAAAGTGTTTCATTATGAAAAAACAAAGAAAAAAATTTCTGCCGGCAGTAATCATAATACTGTCATCCTTAAAGTTATCGGCGCAGGGAAACGGAACAGCAGGCATCACGGAAGCCACCCAAATGGTTACCTCCTATTTTGACCCCGCCACACAGCTCATCTACGCCATTGGAGCTGTGGTCGGTCTGATCGGCGGGGTTAAGGTGTACAATAAATTCAGCAGCGGAGATCCCGACACCTCAAAAACCGCGGCGAGCTGGTTCGGCGCCTGTATCTTCCTTATTGTCGCGGCTACCATCCTTCGCTCCTTCTTCCTTTAACCTTGCCTATGAATACTTACAACATCAACAAAGGCATAGGAAGAACAGTCGAGTTCAGGGGACTCAAGGCACAGTACCTGTTCATCTTCGCAGGAGGGCTGCTTGGAATACTTATCCTGGTCATGATTTTATACATGGCCGGGACCAGTTCCTATATCTGTCTTTTTCTCGGCACAGGCGGCAGCTCGCTACTCGTCTGGCAGACCTTCTCGCTGAACAGAAAATACGGGGAACACGGACTGATGAAAATTGCGGCAAAAAAAAGGCACCCCCGTTACATCATCTGCCGCAAGCCAGTACGACGCTATTTACAGTCAATTCCTAAATCCAGTGCCTTATGAGAAATACAGCCAAGACCACAACACTGGAAAGCAGATTTCCGCTGCTGGCAGTAGAGAACAACTGCATCCTTTCTAAGGATGCGGATATTACCGCCTGCTTTGAAGTCCGTCTGCCTGAACTCTTCACTGTGGCTTCGGCAGAATATGAAGCGATTCATTCTGCCTGGCATAAGGCTATTAAGACCCTACCCGATTTTACGATTGTCCATAAACAGGATTGGTACATCAGGGAGAACTATGATCCTGAAATGGACAAGGATGTGCAGAGTTTTCTGGCCAGGTCTTATCAGCGGCACTTTAATGAGCGCCCGTTTCTGAACCATTACTGTTATCTGTTTCTTACCAAGACCACCAAAGAGCGCATGCGGATGCAGAGCAATTTCTCCTCACTATGCAAAGGTGTACTAATACCAAAAGAAATCAGGGATAAAGAAACAGTTCACCGTTTTATGGAAGCCGTCGCTCAGTTTGAGCGCATTATAAACGACTGCGGATTTGTCAAAGTCAGCCGTATGAGCGAAGAAGACATCATCGGTGAGCAAGGCAGGCCGGGACTGTTGGAACAGTACCTAACCCTTTCAAAGGAATCAGGTACCTCGATGCAGGATATTGTACTGGGCAGCGAAGAGGTACGCGTAGGAAATAGCAGGCTGTGCCTTCATACGCTTTCCGACACCGACGACCTGCCCTCAACTGTATCAGCTGATAATCGATATGAAAAACTCTCCACAGACCGCAGCGACTGCCGTTTATCCTTTGCCGCGCCTGTGGGACTACTGCTGAACTGCAATCATATTTACAACCAGTACCTGTTTTTGGACAATAGTGAGGAGAACCTGCAGAAGTTTGAAAAGTCCGCCCGAAACATGCACTCGCTGGCACGCTACAGCCGCGCCAACCAGATCAACAAAGAGTGGATTGAACGCTATCTGAATGAAGCGCATTCCTTTGGACTGTCGTCAATCCGAGCGCACTTCAATATCATGGCATGGTCGGACGACCCGTCTGAACTCAAGCAGCTGAAGAACGACTGCGGGAGCGCACTGGCCCTTATGGAATGCAAGCCAAGGCACAATACTACTGATACGGCGGCGCTGTACTGGGCGGGTATGCCCGGCAATGCAGGAGATTTTCCAAGCGAGGAAAGCTTTTACACCTTCATTGAACCGGCATTGTGCTTTTTTACAGAAGAAACCAATTACCATGATTCCCCATCGCCGTTCGGCATCAAGATGGCAGACAGGCTGACGGGAAAACCTATCCATCTGGACATTTCCGACTTGCCGATGAAACGCGGTATCATTACCAACCGCAACAAGTTCATACTGGGTCCCTCGGGAAGTGGCAAGTCTTTTTTCACCAATCACATGGTGAGGCAGTATTATGAACAGGGCGCCCATGTCCTGCTGGTTGATACCGGTAACTCCTATCAGGGATTGTGCGGGCTGATCAATGGAAAAACCAAAGGCGAAGACGGGGTGTATTTTACCTATACCGAGGACAATCCCATTGCCTTTAACCCTTTTTATACCGATGACGGGGTTTTCGATATTGAAAAAAGAGAAAGTATTAAGACGCTCATACTGACATTATGGAAACGTGATGACGAGCCTCCCACCCGCTCCGAGGAAGTCGCACTGTCCAATGCCGTAAGCGGTTATATCGAAAAGATCAAGCGCGATGACGCCTTTCCGTCTTTCAATGGCTTTTACGAGTATGTTCAGGGAGATTACCGAAGCGTACTGATAGAAAAACAGGTAAGGGAAAAAGACTTTGACATTGCCAATTTCCTGAATGTACTGGAGCCTTATTACAAAGGCGGCGAGTATGATTACCTGCTGAATTCTGACAAGCAGTTGGATCTGCTTTCCAAGCGTTTTATAGTCTTTGAGATTGATGCGATCAAGGAGCATAAAATCCTCTTTCCAATCGTAACGATCATCATTATGGAAGTGTTCATCAACAAGATGCGAAGGCTTAAGGGTATCCGAAAACTTATCCTGATTGAAGAGGCATGGAAAGCTATTGCAAAGGAAGGTATGGCAAACTATATAAAGTATTTATTTAAGACTGTCCGGAAGTTCTTTGGCGAGGCGATTGTGGTAACCCAGGAGGTAGATGACATTATCCAATCCCCTATTGTTAAGGAAAGCATCATCAATAATTCGGACTGCAAGATTCTTCTCGATCAGCGCAAATACATGAACAAGTTTGACGAAATACAGGCCATGCTCGGACTAACAGACAAAGAAAAAGCGCAGGTGCTATCCATTAATATGAACAACGATGCATCACGTCTTTACAAAGAAGTATGGATCGGGCTTGGAGGGACGCACTCGGCTGTCTATGCCACAGAAGTGTCCGCTGAGGAATATCTCGCGTACACGACAGAAGAAACAGAAAAAATGGAAGTAATGCAGCTTGCCGCTGAACTTGGCGGCAATGTAGAGCTTGCCATCAAGCAGATCGCCAGCAGGCGCCGCGAACAGGAAAATCAATAATCAATAACAATTTAAAAACCGATAACAATGAAAAAAATACTATTTATGGTGTCTACGGCAATTATGCTTGCCGCCGCGCCATCAGCAAAAGCCCAATTTGTGGTTACCGATCCGGCCAATCTTGCCTCGGGGATTCTCAACAGTGCCAACGAGATCATACAGACTTCCTCTACAGTCAGCAATGTGGTCAAAAATTTCAAGGAAGTCGAAAAGGTATACAAGCAGGGCAAAGAATATTACGATAAGTTACAGGCGATTAACAATCTGGTAAAGGACGCCCGCAAGGTACAGCAGACCGTCCTTTTGGTGGGTGATGTATCGGAAATGTATGTGCAGAATTTCGGTAGGATGCTCAATGATCCAAACTTTTCGGCAAGAGAACTCACCGCCATTGCCAAGGGATATTCGGCGCTGCTGGGAGAGAGTACCGAGCTTTTGAAAGAACTCAAGCAGATTGTCACCTCCTCGAGCCTCTCTCTCAGTGATAAGGAACGAATGGATATTATTGACCGTGTATACAAAGAGGTAAAAGAATACCACAGCCTGGTGCGCTATTACACCAATAAAAATATTTCGGTTAGTATCCTGCGAGCTAAAAAACAGAACAGCACTAAAAGGGTTCTTGAGCTGTACGGCACCCCAAACCAAAAATACTGGTAATATGGAATTCAATAATCTTCATGAGGTCCTTCGCTCCCTGTATGATGAGATGCTGCCACTGTCCGCCGATATGGCGGCGGTGGCCAAAGGACTGGCAGGACTCGGGGCGCTGTTTTTTGTGGCCTTGAAAGTCTGGCAGGCACTCAGCCGGGCTGAACCTATTGATGTCTACCCGCTTCTACGCCCTTTTGCACTGGGTCTCTGCATCATGTTTTTCCCGACGATCGTGCTGGGTACAATCAATGCCGTATTAAGCCCGATAGTTCAGGGAACACATAGCATTCTGGAAGATCAGGTATTGGACCTGAACGATCTTCAGGAAAAAAAAGACCTGCTGGAGCATGAAGCAATGATCCGCAATCCCGAGACCGCCTATATGGTATCGGACGCGGAGTTCGACAAGAAACTGGACGAGCTGGGCTGGTCGCCTTCGGACATCGGGACGATGGCCGGAATGTATATGGACAGGCAGACCTATCAGATAGAGAAAATAATAAAAGAATGGTTTCGCAACCTGCTCGAAATACTATTTCAGGCGGCAGCGCTGGTGATCGATACCATACGCACTTTCTTTCTCATAGTGCTGTCGATTCTAGGGCCTATAGCATTTGCCATATCAGTCTGGGACGGATTCCAGTCAACTCTCACGCAGTGGATTACAAGGTATGTCAGCGTTTATCTCTGGCTTCCTGTAGCGGACCTGTTCAGCTCGATGCTGGCCAGAATCCAGTCCCTTATCATTGAAAGGGACATAGAAATGCTTGCCGATCCCACTTTCATTCCTGATACCTCAAACACCGTATACATCATTTTTATGATCATCGGCATAGTGGGTTATTTTACCATTCCAACAGTGACAGGCTGGATTATCCAGGCAGGCGGCGCGGGAAACTTTTCACGCAACATCCACCAGACTGCCATGAAGTCCGGAAATATAGCCGGCGCAGGCGCAGGTTCGGCCGCAGGCAACATTGCCGGAAGGCTGGTCAATAAGTAATCAATAAACATTCAATAAAATGGAATTTAAAACACTCAGAAATATAGAAAACAGTTTTCAGCAAATCAGGCTTTATGCCATTGTATTTGCCGTGCTCTGTGCATCAGTGACCGGATACGCGCTTTGGAGATCGTATGGTTTCGCCGAGCAGCAGCGCCAGAAAATTTATGTGTTAGACAATGGCAAATCGCTCATGCTCGCACTCGCTCAGGACGCCTCTATCAACCGTCCTGTGGAAGCCCGAGAGCACGTAAGGCGTTTTCACGAGCTGTTCTTTACCCTGGCGCCCGACAAAAATGCCATTGAAAGCAATATGAAAAGGGCATTTAACCTTGCCGATAAAAGTGCTTTTAACTACTACAAGGACCTTTTAGAAAAGGGTTATTACAACCGGATTATATCAGGCAATGTACAGCAGCGTATTGAGATGGACAGCGTGGTCTGCAATTTCGAGACTTACCCCTATGTGGTGCGGAGCTATGCAAGGCAAATTATCATACGCTCGAGTAATGTAACCAGTCGCAGTCTGGTTACATCCTGCCTTCTGGTAAACTCGGTGCGCTCGGACAATAATCCGCAGGGCTTTAATATTGAAAAGTTTGCGGTGGTTGAAAACAGGGATATAGAAGTCATCGAACGCTAAAAAAATCTTATGGAAGCACTATTAGATTTAGACACATTTGCGAGAATCCTGACTGAAAAAGGATTTAACGGCTATTTCCATACGCAGGGTGCGCATGCTGGAAAGTTAAAAGACAGCATCGGCGAATACCTTGAAAACTGCAAAAATGGAAAAGACAGTTTGCCTAAAGAGGACCTGCTGCTGACAGGCTACCTTCAATGGTCAGGCGAAGACAAGCCAAGTGTACGATGCATTATGCTGGTAAAATACCTGAACGGTAAATTTTCTCTCAACCGAATGGAGGTGGCAAGGAAAGACCAATTTGGACAGCTGCTGAAAAAAGCGGAATTGACAAACCTGTCTGTTACATCTGCGCCCAGCGCATCGCAGGCAGTCGCCTTGGTCTATGATGAACAGCATCAAAAAACAGATAAATGTCCAAAGCGTTTTAAGCTTTGAGAACCAAAATAACAAGGTTATGAATAAATTAAGAGCAAATATAGACCAGTGGCTGCAAGGGCTTGACAGGAAGTGGGAAGCAATGCCAATAAAAAGGCAACATCAGGTGATACTGTATTTTTTTGCAGCGTACGTGCTGCTTACCGCAGTTGCCATTTTCAACGTATGCCACGATACGGCATACGCGAGAAACTTTATGGCTGTAGAACATATCGAAAACCCTGCCTCGGCAGGGAAAGAAAGTCCGGCATCCCTACAGGACTCCCTCAAGCCAATTAAAAAAAAATAGGATTATGAAAGAAAATAAAAAAAAGGTCAGCCTTCTCTCAGAAGAGGCTCGCCAAGACACTTCCTCGTTTCTGCCTGATGAAAAAAAGACAACTGTCGAGCGTATTAAAAAACCGCTGATTTTCACACTGATGGGAATTGTATGTATCGGCTGTATGTATTTGATCTTTAAGCCGTCGAAGGATAAAAAGCAGATTGAAAGCATTGGTCTGAACGACAGCGTGCCACAGGCAAGCGGATCTGTACTGCAGGCAGACAAACAGAAAGCGTATGAGCAGGAAATACTCGAAGACAAAGAAAAGCAAAAAAAGAACACTTTAACCACGCTGTCCGATTACTGGAATGAGGGCAACGCTGAGCAGAAACAATCACTGCCCGATGACGCGGAAGAAACTAACAATCCGGCGCTGAACACTTACCGTACTGCCCAAAGCACGCTGGGTTCTTTCTATAAGCAGGACAACGGAGAAACCAAGGAACTGCGCAGGCAGCTCGAGGACCTGAAGCAGGAGCTCGCGCAAAAGGAAATTCCCAAAGTTGCCACGGTTGATGACCAGCTGGCACTTATGGAAAAATCCTATCAGATGGCCGCCAAATACCTTCCCTCAGGCTCCGCTTCTGTCGAGCCTGCAGGCAAAAACACTACAGTAGCAAAGGCGGAATCAGAAGAGAAGAATTTTTCGGCACTGGTTCCTGCAAAAAAAAGCAAAGTCTCCTCACTGTATCAACGTCCGTCCGACAGCACTTTTCTTGCAGAATGGAACACGGGCAGAGGATTTAATTCACCAGGTTCAATGCAAGAGACGCTTCCGCCAAAAAACAGTATCAGGGCCTGCGTGCAACAGTCCCAGACCATTATCAGCGAGGGAGCCGTAGCACTTCGTCTTTTGGAGCCTGCAAGGATTTCAGGTCGTATCATAGCAGCGGGTGCAATGGTCACGGCTAATGCCAAGATTCAGGCAGGCCGCCTTCAGTTGAAAGTCACTTCCATCGAACTTGAGGGATCCATTATTCCGCTGGACATTACCATTTATGACCTTGATGGCCAGCAGGGAGTGCCTGTTCCCTATTCTGCAGAAAGAAGTGCCCTGACTGAAATGGCGGGCAACATGAGCCAGCAGTCCGGCACGAGCCTTATGATGACACAGTCTGCAGGACAGCAGGTGGCCGCTGACCTGAGCCGCGGGGTGGTTCAGGGTATCTCGGGCTATTTCGCCAAAAAAGTGAGGACGCCTAAAGTCACCCTAAAAGCAGGACATCAGGTGTATCTGGTTTCCAAAAAATAACAGCAATCTAAAATAAATTAATTATGAAAAATCAATTTAAAATATTTTGGGCAACAGCCCTTTTAATAATATATTCACTAGCCGCAACTGCGCAGGAAAACGAAGCCGCCAGCCTTGATTTAGGAACGATACCGCCGTACCATATGCGAGTTACTTATGACAAAACTTCCCATCTTATCTTCCCTTCCGCTATCCGATACGTGGATCTTGGAAGTGAATACCTGATTGCCTCAAAGGCCGAGGATGCTGAAAACGTCCTTCGCGTCAAGGCATCGGTCAAGACTTTTGAAGAGGAAACCAACTTTTCGGTGATTACAGATGACGGCCGTTTTTACAATTTTAACGTGCAGTACAGTGCCAACCCGCCTACCCTGAGCTATGATCTTATGGCGATGCAGAAGAACTTCGACAAAGTCAGTGCAAGCGATGTTCTTTTTGAGGAACTTGGAAAAACACCGCCCTCACTGGCAGGACTAATCCTTGAAACTATTTACAAAAACAACAAGCGAATCGTAAAACACATTGCATCGGAGAGTTTCGGTATTCAGTTCAGCTTAAAGGGCATCTATATCCACAACGGCAAGTGTTATTTCCATACGCAGCTTGAAAACCAAACCAATGTACCTTTCAGCATTGACTTTATGAGTTTCAAGGTGATAGATAAAAAAACAGCCAGACGGACTGCCTCCCAGCAAAGGCCGATTGTGCCGCTCCGCATTTACAAAACCCTTGATGAGATTCCCGGAAAAGCCACAGACCAGAATGTATTTCTCTTGAACCAGTTTACAATAGCGGATGATAAACTGCTGCTAATTGAGATTTTTGAGAAAAACGGAGGCAGGCACCAGACACTCAAGATTAAAAATTCAGATCTGGTAAAAGCCAAGGTGATAAACAGTATGCACCTTAAATTTTAATAACTATTAAAAAATTAGAAATAAAAAAGTATTACAGCCCGAAGCATTGCTTTGGGCTGTTTTGTTTCCTGAGCTTAATCTTTTCCTGTAAATAAATTGGATAACTGCATTAACGTTAATATCTTAGCATTGAACTGCAAGAGCCAAAACCTATTTTGGCAATAAGGATTTAACTTGTATAGTTATGCATAATGTTATTGACCGCACCAACAGGTTTTATATCGAAATGTCCAAGCAGGTACTTTCTGAAAAGGAATATGATTTACTTCAGAAACTACTCATTGATAAGATGCCCCTGACCCAGGCAGCAGAACAATACGGGGTTACATCTGAATATGTGGAGGAGCTTTACGAGAAAACCTGCAATAAAGTAAAAGCAGCAACCGAACTGATGCGCGAAATCGAGCATTACAAGAAAAAACTTCAGGCATTAAAGCGCGAATTAAATCTAAATCCCAGCCCCGCTCAGATCAGAAAAGAAAAAAAGGAAAAAGAACGGCAGAAACTGCTTCACAACAGCGAATTTCCTTTCAGCAGAAGACTGCAAGGTGTACTTGAAACTTTAGAGATCAGAACTATTGGGGAGCTTGCCGATATTCCGCTGAAGGATTTTCAGCATTTCAGGGGATTTAAAATAAAGTGCAAAGAAGAACTCATAGCCTTTATCGAGTTTGAAAACATAGCGTATCTTTTCAAAGGCTTTTCCCGCTGGAAAAAAGCGCCTATTGTACAATTAAAATAAAAGCCATAAAAAAAGGCGGTCTTCTTTTGCTTCTTTTCTTTGGCCGCCCTCGGAAAGAAAAGAAGCCCGCCCAAAAACAGCAAAAGGGATGATGAGCATCCCTTAAAAAAAACGCAGCGGGTTTGGTAAAATAGCGGGCACTGCATTTTGGCAAAAGCGCTCCACCGTTTTAAACGCAAAAAGACGCTCCGCCCGAGAGGAAGGAGTGTCTTTTTGCCGCCCGATTTCGGGCTTATCACACCCCAATGGGCTGAGAGCGGAAATCTTTTAAATTCAGGAAAAATCCCCTGTTTGCTGTCATGCCCTCACGAAACAAATTCCACAACAGCGAGCATCCCATCTGTGCCAAAGCGGAATTAATAAACAAATCCTGTTTCTCTAGTGCCTCGGCAAGTGAACAGCTCGGCGTGTCGTCCTTCGTTTCGGATTCCTGTAAAAGCTCCCCAAATTCCTCTGTCACAAACGGCAGGCGTTCCACGGTTTCAAATTTTTCGGAATTGGGCTGTGGAATTTCCCCAATAGTGGACAGGATGACCTGCCCAGTATACTGGCTGTTGCCAAAATCCATCCAGTATTTGGGGTCGTCCCTGTGATGCCTTTGATTGCTGTATTTTAATATTTCGGCAATGTCAAAACGGGAGCGTACGCTGTCCGTGCATGTGATATAAATTGATGCCTTTGCATTACGCGGCAGTTTTCCAAAGCTGTCCCTCTCAAATTTTACGGTTTCCGCTTTCCAGTTTGTACCCGTAAAACGATTCGCTCTGTTGATAAGTGCCACGGATTTATACAGTCCGACCTCACTGGGCGCAAAACGCTGTCTGCCAAGGTTGGCATTTGTGATAATATCATCATCCCAAAGGCGCACCGACAGTCCTGCATGCCCGAGTGCTGTTAGGCTGTGGTTCATTTCCATAAGGGCAGTCAATACCTTTGAGCCTGTACCTCCCGCCCCAATAAGGTTAACGGTGATGGGATTGGTCGGGCTAATCAGATACGGGTCTGTAAAATGCATTTTGGTTTTGCCTGTTTTCATGACAATAAATTTTTAAGTGTTTTATTAATGCTTTTCAATAATGCTGTCGGAAAGGTTCTGTCCGATGTAACAAGGTCTTTCCAAAGGGTCACACAATTACCCTTTACAGGTCTATTCTCTCCCATAAGGTGGCTGAAGTAGCTGTTGAAGAAATAATGCTCCCACGCCTTTGTAAATTCCTCAACGCAGGCAGACTCTTTTATTTCAATACTTACAGACCCCATACATACCCTGCCGTCCTCATAAATGTTAAAAAATGGTGCATAGTACAGCGGTGTTTTTTCCGTAGGTCTCCTGTTACTTAAAAGCGCAAATACCCGCAGGCTGTTTTTGCTCGCCTGCCAGACCATAGCAGGCACAAACCCCTGACCGCTCGGAATCCCTAAACCCTCTATAAAATAAAGCGGTCTTTTTTGGGATTTGGTGTACCATATCACAGCGCCTTTATCCCTGCTCGGATTGATGTGCAGGATAGTGGTTTGCAGAATCCCGCCCGATTTCAAAAAGGCGGTCTGCTTCTGCTTTTCGGTCATAAGCGCTTTTGCGAGCGCCCCTGCTTCACGCTCTGTGAGCGGATGAGCATTGATAGGCATGCCGTTTTTATCCATATCAAAATGCTCTACATACATATCTTTATTTAAACCTTTACTTTCATAGAAAACAAGGGCGGATTTCGGGTGGTAAAGCGTCCCGAAATCCTCTGTTATATCCGTTACATTATTCATTTTCGTTCTGTTTATAGTTATACAGTAAAGCGCACATATCGTCCAAAAGGTTAAAAAGACGGCTTTCAAAATCAAGGCTGTTCTCTGTCAGTTCCCTTCCGTCAAAGCATTTTATAATGGTCGGTTCGTCCATTGCCCCGTACTCGTTAAATTCATTGTTGATACCTTCTTCAATGCTTTCATACAGCCATCCTTTGGTATCGGAGATAAAGGAAATATACTTTTCCATTCCGATGCTCTCGTTTTCCGTTTCTTCGTCTTCCTCCTCGTCATGTGTTGGTGCATTTCGAAAAATGCTCTCGTTGGGATAATTGGTGTATATGGCAAAAGCTTTTTTGCCTATATCCAAACACTGCTTATCAAAGGCATCACTGCTTTTAAAACCTTTTAAACGCTCTTCAAACACGGCTAAATTTATGGGGTTGAAAATCTTCTTTTCGATACAGTCCCCAATAAGTTCTGCCTTATCGAACTCCCGCACATATATCTCGTTTTCCTCCCTGTCCTCGTCCTGTTCTGTCCATTCCCTGTGCATTTCATAGAGCCAGTAAAAATAACTACCCTGCTGTCTATAATACGGCACATCTGCAATATGATACAGATACGAGCAGACCGACAAAAGCAGGTGAGCATTCTGTTTGTGCTTCGGTTCTATGAGCATTTGATAAATCGGTTCTATGGGGATATAATACAGCGTTGTGTCTGTGCTGTACTTTTCCTCGCTGAGCAGATACGTTCTGTGGCTATCCTGCAATAACCTCAGTTCGGAAAAGTTCCCCACACTTTTTTTGAGCTTCTCTTCCAAATCCCATACAGCCAATGCCATATTATAGGGATATTCAAAATGAGAGGTCGGCATCGGCGCAATATGGTAATGCTCAGCTAGACTGTCAAGGGAGGCATAAAAATCGCTTTCCATTTTGGAAATATCCCCACAAGCCTGTAGCATTTTATTCTCTTGCAGTCTGGGCAGAAATGAAACCCTTAGAAAACCATCGGTAGCATCCCCGCAGGTACTGACCTTTGCTTGTCTTTCTGCACCTCGCCTGCATCTTTTGGTCTCTGCATCCAATGCATAAACCCTGCGAGCTGTGCGTGAAGCTGTTTTTGTCTTTTTCGCTCGGGCAGTTGCGCTGTTCCCGATATGATTGTCTGTTGCATAATCCATGGCTTTAAATTTTGGTTAGCCTTTTGTTCCCATTACCGTTTCAAATCGGTACTCAACCGCATCGTCCCTGATGACAGGGGCTGATATTTTGGCGGTGGTAAGTATCGGATAGGTCGGGGCATAAAAATTCAGTACCGCCTCGGTGCTCCATCTTGGTTCGGGGTCTGAAAGCCTTATTTCTTGCCCCTTGTCTTTGAGTATAAAAACCCGCTGTAATTGTGTAGCTAGTAACATGATTTCATTATTATTTAGATTAATATCCTACTCCTCTGCTTCAGGGTCATCTTCCCAGTTTTCCATGTCCTCTGCGTCCGTTTCTTCTTCGTCCGTTTCATGCTCCTGTGCATCACTACTATCATTAGCATACTCGGGAAAAAGTGCCTCACGGGGCGGTTCAGTCTTTGCCGTTTCTGTTGTACTGCCGAACAAATCGGGCGCAAATTTTGCCGACAGTTCGGATTTGCGTTTGCGTATCTCTTCAGCCTTAAAAGGAAATTCATGTATTTCGGGCACTTTTATCCATGCCTCACGGAATTTCCCGTCTTTTTCCAGTTCCTCGGCTTTTGCCATGGCATCGCTGAACTTTTTGTCTTTGGCTTCCTGCTCTTTTTTCTTGCTGTCGGCTTTCTCCTTCTCCATTGCCGACTGCTTTTTGGTATCTTCAAGCTGTTTCATATAGCCTTCCATGTCCACCATAAGACCCGAAGCGGACTCAATGGGCGTTGTGATATTCTCAAAAAAACCACTGTCGAGTTCTTCGGCTGTTCCCCGCAGGTTTAAAGGAGGTATGGTGTGCTTGGCATTGTCCCCACACGCCTCGTTTTGGAGCATAACCAGTACAATAAGCCTGTCCTCTGCCCCTTTGGCAATTGTAATGTGCAGGTCGCCAATGATCTGCAACTGCGCTATCTGATTGAAAAAATTAGTTGTCGTTTCCATAATTTAATTTTAGTTTTTTAATAATTAATTCCATCACGCTCTGCTCATCATGCCCCAATCTGTAGAGGCGTTCGATGTAGCTTTTCATATTTTCCTTATATTCCTTTTCTCCCTCTTCCCCTTTTAAGATAAGAAGATGGGTGTTCCAGTTCATTACCGCTTCCCTGATAATGGCTATAAGCTTTTGGGCGTACTTTTTTTCGGCTGTCTGGCTTTTTTTTGAAAGCCCCAGTTCTACGTACATGTCCAAAATATGCCAATACACCCGTGCTTCCTTGCCTATACTGCGGTGTTTGCTGACAAATTCATTATAGAGATACAGTATAAACTCAAAATTGTCGCTGTCCTGCCTTGCCATAATTCTTCTTTTTTGTATTATTTGAATTGCGCAAATCTTCATCTATTATTTGCACCGTTTAAAATTGATTTTAAAGGCAGTCGCCACGAAGGCGACCGCCTGTGATTAGCTAATTAAGATTAAGGATTTGCGCACCATCTGCCTGAAAGGCGGTACATAGTTCAAATGCCTTTTGGGCTTTTCCTTGCGCTGTGCCTCCCATTACAATGGACTGCAGTTTGGCTTCGCTGTCTTTGTATTTGCGCACATTCTGATAGTAGCCCGTAACTCCATTGTAAGCCCCGAAAAGCGTGCCTTTAGTGGTTTCCATCTGCTGAGATTCGCTTGCCATGGCGTACGCAAAAGCATCATCTACCGTATTTTTAAACACGGTAGACACTTCATCTTCTGCCCCTTTTTTAATTAAAGCGAGTGTTTCGGTATTGGGACATAAAGCCAACTGAATAAGCTTTTTAACCTGCGTATCTGTAACCTTAACTTTAGACCATTCATTAAAGATACCTTCTAACTGACTGCTGAGTTTATCAGCCAGTCCCATCACTTTATGGGCATCATCCAAACGCTGTTTAGCGCCTGAGGTATGGCGGATGCGCACCACGTTGCTCATCGAGCGCAAAGAAGCGTTAAGGGTATTTTGGCACACGATGCGGATGGGGGTAAAAGCCGCCGTGATGCTTCCGCTCCCATCGTGCGAGGTGGTCAGGAAAATGTACTTTTCAGTCACATCATCCCCTTTGCCCACACGGATATAATCAGGGAGTTTTGCCGTGATAAAAATGCGCTCTCCCTGCCCGAGCGCCCCTGCCGTTTCGTACAAGATGCCGTCACCGCCCCCGACAATGGCATCAAAGAAACTGAACGCCTCACGGTTCTGCACGATATGGTAGTCTTTCCCTACTACGCCCAAAACGGCATTGCTGTCGGTGCGGATGGTGGCAAAGCAGTCAGGTACTGCCAGTTCGGTACTGCCCATTTCAATACCGCCCGCAGTTTGGATAATGCCCGACGCTTTTGTGTATAAAGGGCTTTTAGCCACCTCGTAATCAAGCCCCGCATGTCTGATGGCTTCTGCGCTTGTCGGGTACTGCTCCACAATCTGCCCGAGCCCGTGCCATGCTTTTTCCTTTACGCTGAAAAAAGAATACTTTCCTGTCTCGCTGTTATAATTGATATTATGTGCCATGATATTTGATTTTTAAAGTTTGAAATTAAAATTGTTTAGATCCCTTTACTGCCTGCTCAAAACGGGATGTCGTCCTCAGGCTCTTTTAAGGTGGCTTTTTTGTTTTCTCCCTGCTCTGTAGTCTGCCCAGTTTTCACTGCCTGCGCACCTTCGGATTTCTTCCCGCCTCCGTGCAGTTTGATATTCGAGGTATTGAAGTTCAGCCCCGCGCGAGGCTCCCCGTCGTTTCCTTTCCACGCCCTTGCACTTACCATGCCTGTAAGTTCCACCACCGTGCCTTTGGTCAGCCGCTCGGCAACCCTTGGGCTTATCCAGTAGGCGCAATCAAAAAATGTGGTCTGCTCCACCTTGTCGCCTTTTTTGTTTTTGTAGCTCTCGTTGATGGCTACTGAAAAATTTACTACCTGTCTGCTGTCTGACAAGGTGCTTACTTTCGCATCTTTTGTCAATCTTCCTGTAATGTTCATGATTTCTAGTTTTTAAAATTTTTACTTTCTTTTTCCCGTCCCCGCATTTTTACTTTTTATTTTTTTTTATTTTTTTTGAAAATTTTATTCGGCAATGAGAGCAGGCGCTGTTTTGTTTCATCATTGCTTTTTTCAATATTTCAATTCTCATTTCTGACATTTTTTTTTATTCGTCTAAAGAGCCGCAGTATGCTATGTTTTGTTTCATGAGCATAAAAAGGTGAGTGTCCTGCAAAAGCAAGGCTCTGGCAAAAAATACAACCCGCATGGGTGGAGATTTTTTGACAAGACCTGAAAGGCCCGGCCTTGCTTTTGCTCAAGGACACGGACTACCTTTGCTCCTGAAATAAAACAAAAGCATACAGGGTCTTGGATAAAAAGAAAAGGGAAGTAATTGAGATAATGTGGATAAAGAGCATAAAGGATAAAAAGCAGACAGCTTGAGGTGAATTCTAAAAGATTTTACCTGAAACTAAGAAGTATTGCAGAAGCCTCGGGCTAAAATTCCGTATTCACAGCTGTTGCAACACAGCAAAAAAATTTGATATTTATTCTTATATTCGCTAAAAAAGCTTACTAATGTCACCAAGCCATAAAAGCCGTATTGGCGCCATTTTATGGCTACTATAAATGCACATAACAAAAAAAGACAGACGTGATTTCACAAGTTAACATCGACAAAATTTTTCAAACGAAACTTAAATTTAAAATAATATTAGATGAAGGTTTTAGAATAATAAATGAAAACAAAAACGTTTTTAATATTTATCATAGCCTTTTCAAAAGATATATTTATGGATTTGAATCCATAAATATTCTGTTGGAAGATTTTGATGCTGAAAAAAGACATAGAGAATTAGCCATTTCGATAGTCTTACGTGCAAGTCTTTTAGATTATTTAACCACATTATATTTAAGCACATATCAAGCAGAAAAAAAAGCTAATCCTAAACTCACTAAGGAATATAATGAAATAGTAGATAAACTTGTCTCCGAGCAAATCAGAAGAATTATTTCTATTGCGGAAAATGATAAGAAAACAAAATTTTATAATCATAATGACCATATTGAAGCAGTAGATTTTCTCAAAGAAAAGTTCTCACATTTATTTGACCAAGAAATACCGATTGATTATAATAAACCTTCAAAATCATTAATTTATAAGGCGCAGGACGACATAAAAACGGCAACTATGCGAAAGCGTCTAGATGAAATATCGAATCAACTAGGAAATATTCATTATGAAGATGTCTTTTATCTATATGATTTGTATTCAAAATATGACCATTTCGGAACAGCGTCTATGTTTTTTGAATACATAGACATAGATTTAGTTTGCAGTAATATTCTTGCTTCTATATTTCATATTAGCGAAGGAATAGGATTTTGTATTGACTTAATGGTAGAAGAAGTTGATTGCAAATCAGACTTTGAAAAAATTAATTATGAAATTAGTTTATTAAGAGGGACAATTCAATCAAAAACATTTTGGCTCAGTGAAGATTACAAAAATAGTAACGAATAGGTTCAGCGCATAACAGCCGTTACACGAGATTTAGGTATTTGGACTAATTTAAAGATGTTTATGTACTTGAAAAACTTGTGTTTAACCGAAAAATCTCGCATCTTTAATCCCAAACCACATATAACTCCAAGACGTTACTAGCAAGCTTAAAGAAACAAGGAAAATTAAAAAATAATATCTTAAATGTAATGAACGATCTAATTTCGCCAAAATACCAAATGAAACTTGTGAAATCAGTTCACGATGCTATCTGTGAGGAATATAAATCTGACATGGAAGTTAGTTTGTACATTAGTAAATGGCACGAGGATGATCAATGGAATTGGGAAAACTTCCGTATATACCAAAAAAGCAACGGTGAAATTGACTTATTGAGTACTTTACACTCAATGATTGGAAGTGATATATTAAGAGTAGCTATTGATATGGGAGTTGACACTCCAGATTTTATTCCATCAATTCCAACATTCAAAAATGAATTGAAATCTGATTTCAAAACTGCTTACGATACTTTTACAAAAGCTTTTAAACAAATAGAAACAGATCCAAGTCTTGCAATTGGTTTAGCAAATTCAGCGTTAGAAAGTATAATCAAGGAAATCTTAAAAGATGACCGAATAAATAGCAAAGTAAAGGGAACTGAAACACTTTACAAATTGACTACAATAGTTTTAAAAGAATTTAATATTCTTGACGATAATCATCCTGTAGAACTAAAAACTATTGGAAGTGGACTTTTGTCAATAAATCAATCAATTGAAAAATTAAGAAGTGAAAAAACCAATTTCCACGGAAAAACTTCGGATGATTATTTAATAAATGATACCGTTTATACATATTTTGTAATAAACTCTGTCGCAACTGTTGGACTTTTTTTAAATTCATATTTTAAAACAAAATTTCCTAAGCCCATACAAATAGCAGAAGAAACAGATAATTTACCTTTTTAGACTGTATAGAAAGAAAAGCCAGCTGGTAACACACGTCTGTAGCCATTTGCGAATTTAGAGGAATTCCTTTTAATTAGTATTTTAGTTCAGCTAAAAATATTCGTCTTCGTAAGTCGCAACGCCTGCAGGTGCAAGAACGTTATGGGTAATTGTAGAAAAAAGTTTAAGCTCAATCAAGAAACAATGAATGAATTTAAATATCGATTATCAAGAACTCAAAAAAATGAAATAGCTCAAAATCTAATTGATATTTTACAGAAAGATGCCGACATTATCGACTCTACCGTAGCATTCATTTGTAATTGGATTAGGACTGGTCCTGATGGAAAGAGAAAAGCTTTTTTCGATGTCTGGGATATTGTTCTAAAGAATTATCTGCCAATAACAAGACCTATTTTATTCCGCACGTGCGGAAGAATTAGTAAGAACGGTAAAATTGCAAGTTTTACTGGACGACTCGAATGTGTACGAAGAATGAGTAAAGGTAGTGGCTTTTTACTTATTTGTGATACTCGGGAAGCTCTTCAATATGATGAACATGATAGTGATTTGGGTAGTTACAGACGTACATTTTTCCCTCTTGTTGATGTTTTGATCAAGGCAAGGGACTTTGGAGGAAGCAGATTTTCTGAAAGATTCTTAGATGAATTTATTGGCGAAGATGAATATATAATGAGGATAAATCTGGATCATTCTTCCAGTTTTAAGTGTATGAAAAATGTTTGATAAAATATTAAAACAACTGCCCATAACAACTACTACTGCGGATTTGGGCAATTGGCTCAATGCAGAGTTGGTTTCATATTTGTGACGATTTGTTTCGTCTGTTCGTGCCGGTTATGCCGATAAATGTGGCTATCAAATAGGAGTTGAAAACCTCACATTAAACTCAATAAAATTGAATTATGAAAAAGCATTTCAAAAGAAACTTAAAATTATTTATTTTATGGTTTTACATATTTCAATGCCTTATTTTTTTAATATATTAGCACAAACTATTTCTTACATAATTTATATGGCAGGCAAAATATTTTATTTGAAAACAATATTCTTTACCAAATTTATCCAACCTGAATTTATTAAAGTAAATTGAAATTTAATAAACATATGCTAAAATTAGTGTTTGATTTTAATAGATAATTTGCACAAAAAGAAATAATTTAAAACAGAAACCAACAACACCAAAAATTATATAAATGATTAGAATATTACATTTAACAGATTTTCATTTAAATATTAAAACTCTACAAGATTGGAATGACTTTTATAAAAATGCTTTTTTTCAAAAATTGGATCAACTCCATACAGAAAAACCAATTGATTTAATTGTTTTTACAGGAGATTTAATAGATAAGGGAGGGATTTCTTTTAAAGAAAAAAATGACACTGTATCACCTGAGACTAAAGGTTTTCAAATATTTAAAGAAAATATAATAACCCCAATATTAGAAAAATTAAATCTAGATATTTCTAGATTTATTATCTGTCCTGGTAATCACGATATAAATAGAGATGCAGACGATGAAATTGATGAAATAGGTTTAAAAAATGCTTTAGACACAACTGAAAAAATCACCCATTTTATAACGAAAGCTGATGATAATAATTCATTCAAAAGAATTGAAAGAATTAAAGAGTATAAAAATTTTGAAAAACAACTATATTTAGACATCCAAGATAGTAAGTTGCAGTCAATCTTTAAATTTTCGTTGATAACGAATATAAATGGGAAAAAAATAGGAATAACTTCACTTAATTCTTCATGGAGATGTTATGATGATAACGACTTTGGTAATATCTTAATCGGAGAGAAACAAGTTAATGATAATTACAAGTTTATTGAAGATTGCGATATAAAGATAGCATTAGTACATCACCAACTTGATTGGTTGAATCCAATCGAACAAAAAATCATTAAGAATCATACATCTAATAATTTTGATCTTTTATTTTCTGGTCATGTGCATACTTCTCTATCTGAGTATACACAAGCAAGTACTGGCAATTGCGTTTATTGCGTATCGCCATCTGGTTTAAATCGAATCAGAGGAAATAATATTGATTTCTTAAATGGATTTACACTAGTAGATTATGGAAGTGATAAAATAGATTTTCATTACTTAAACTATAATCACAGTCTAAAAAAATTTGTAGATAATACCAATGTCGCTGATAAAGGTATGTGCACAATAAAAATATCAAATAACGTTGACACTATTTGTAAAACAAGCAATCAAAGACTTGAAATTGATAATGATTTCTTAGAATTTTTAAATGATAGTGGAGCCAATTTTACCCATAGAAGTAAAACCTTACTTCTTAATGATATTTATATTTATCCTTTTTTAGAGAAATTTAGTTTAGCGGATCAAGAAGATAAAAGTGCATCTGTAAAATCGGATCGTGTCCTTGAAAAAATTATAAACAATGAAATTAAAAATACTGTTTTTTTAGGTGAAGAAAATTCAGGAAAAACTTCTTTATGCAAAACTCTATATACAGGATTAATTACAAATAAAGATGTTTTACCAGTATATATTAAAGGGAAAAGCATTAAAAAGGCCTCCCTAGAAGATATAGAAAATTTAATAAATAAGGAAATTCGAAAGCAATACAAATCACTCCCTGATTATTCAAATCTAAGAAAAGTAATTATTGTTGATGATTTTAATAATTGTGGTATGACGCCTAAGTCAAAAAGATTTTTTTTAAACAATCTTTTTTCAAGTGATTACCAATCGGTTATCACATGGGATGAATTCCTTACCCTTAGCGAATTACTAGAATCCCAGGCAATTAACTTAGAAATATACGAAGTTTTAAAATTTGGGGCTAAAAAGAGATATGAACTTATATGTAAATGGGTCAGTTTGTTTTCTGAAGATTTTGAGAATGAAGTAGATAGGATTAGTCATATAAATCAATTAGAAAAGACAATTAATTCTGTTGTAGGGAAAAATTTAGTTCCTTCACAACCAATCTATATATTGACAATTTTACAGACAAGTGAGATTACTAATAATCAAAATTTTGAACAAAGTACTTTTGGTCATTATTATGATGTTTTAATAAAATCTGCATTAGGCCAAAAAATAAAAGATAATAAAGAGATTGAAAAATATTATTCTTATTTATCTGAATTATCTTTTTGGCTATATAATCAAGGAATTAATGAAATAGATGAAAATCAATTTATTTCTTTCCATCATTATTTTAAAAACCTATATAGAGTTTCTACTGGTTTTGTTGAAATGCTTCGGGTCTTAGAACAATGCAGTATTATCACTAACACTAATGGATTATATAAGTTTAAATATAAATATATTCATTTCTATTTTGTCGGTAAATATCTTTCTGACAATATTGAAGAAGCTGCTATACAAGATAAAGTAAAATTATTATCTAATGAATTGTATCAAACAGATAGCGCTAATATATATTTATTTTTGTCTCATCATAGTAAATCTAAATTTATAATAAATCAAATCTTAATCAATGCAAAAGCTTTATTTGAGGAACAGCCTTTATTAGGTTTTAATGATGATATAAAACAAATAAATGATTTAATTGAAGGTGTAACAGAAAATATAGGCTTTGATAACTCTAAAAGTACTGCAGATTTTAAAAATGAAGCTCTTGAAATATCTGAGCTAAATGACAATACATTTGAAGACGGTAAAGAAAGCATAGATAGTATTTCCAAAGTAAACAAGGCTTTTAAAACAATTGAAATTCTAGGCTATATAATTAAGAATAGATATGCATCACTCAAAGGAAATGAAAAACAAGAGTTAGTAGATGAATTATATCAATTAGGATTAAGAACATTATCCTTTATTTTCAAAACTTTATTAGAAGGAGAAGAATTTATAAAAGGTGAGATTATAGAGCTTATTAAAAAAGATACAACCTCAAATTTAACTGCTGGAGAAAGAGAGGGATTAGCTAAGCAGTATATGTTTAATATATTATATATGGTTTCATATTCTATATTCAAAAAACTTTCGTCATCTATTAGTTCTAAAGATTTAGAAATAACCTTTCATGATGTTAAAAATTCTTATCCGCATAATAATGCGATTCAACTTATTGATATGGCTGTCATTTATGAATATTCGAAAATTTTTCCTTTTAAAGAAACTGAGTTATTAGTTGATAATTTCAAAAGCAATAAACTTTCATATTTTATTTTGAGAAGACTTGGTGTAAATTTTATGAGAATGATGCCGATGAAGGAAATAGAGCAACAGAAAGCGGGAGAGCTACTTGAAATATCAATGAAGACACAAAGATTATTAGGAGGAACTTCAAAAATAGCTAAAAAATAGTTTTTTCAAAATTATACTTAATCCAAACTATTTTTTATCCAAAGATGTTTCTTGAAAAAAATAGTTTGGGTTATTGTTTTATTAATATCTCTACACCTCTTGTACACCTATACCCTCGTTAATCCTTGTAAATAAAGAAAAGTTAGATATTGCATCGACATCTTTGAAATTATAAAAAAGAAATGGCTTAAAGATAAAAATTTTGTCAACGGCTTATGAAATTACTATTGAAAAACCAAAAGCCAAAACATAAAAAGTGGATTCAACTCTTAGCCCCGATAGCAGTGGAAATCCTTTTGTGCCGGGGTTCGGCGCAAAAGATTGCAACGGATAGCGGGAAAAAGCTCCTAAAAAATAACATTAAACCTCAAAAAATATTAAATACAATTCACGATGCTAATCATCCCAATTAGATTCACCAACAATTCACAATACCCTATCTAAATAACTGATTACCTGATAAAAAAAAATAAAAAAACACATTCCCATACAGCCAAAAATTACGATCATGAAGACCGTAATTCCCAAAACCAAATCAAAGCCCCAAAACACGCAGCCAAAACCACCAGCCCCTATGACCCGCAGAACCCTTAAAAGGAACCCCAAAGCGGCCCCAAAGACATAAGGGGGAAGGACATTGAAAAGACCTTATAGAGAATGACTCCTTTAAAGGGGTCTCAAACGGATAGGAATACCCAGAAGAGCAATGAGGCTCAAAGCGCGTCCTTTGAGACCATAGCGCCCGAAATGGATAATCCAGTGGAGAGGGAATTCGATATCGGGCAGCTTGGCCAGAAGTAGCTTCAGGAAGATGAACGCGCAAGGGATCACACCGGTGGTGGTGCAAATAATTAACCTACCCAGAGAAAATTTTAATGCATCTGGATTTGATGCTATAAAAAAATCGTTACCACTAATGTTTTTTTATAGCATCATCGGGAGTGAATATTTATAATCTAAAATTGTAGTAACTTTATTAAAGATATATACTAAAAAAAATTTGATGGAAAAATTTATTCTCTCAGTTGTTTCCTTACTTTTTGCGTGCTTTACCATAGGGCAAAATACAGTTCAAAAGGATTCTATAGTAAATGACACGGTTAAAAACATCACCTTCAATTACAAACAGCTTATCATTCCGGGAGTTTTGATAGGATATGGTTTTTGGGGAGCTGAAAGCGGGCAGATTAAAAGTTTTAACTTTCAAATCCGTGATGAATTTACAGAAGACATTGATAAAAAAGTTACAATAGATGATTTTTCACGATATGTTCCTGCAGTTTCTGCTTATGCGCTTAATGCTTTTGGGGTCAAGGGAAAAAATAATATGCGCGACCGTTCTGTAATTCTGGCAACTTCAACCATTATAACCGTGGGAACTGTTTTTGCCTTAAAATCAGTTACTAATGTAGAACGCCCCGATGGATCTTCCAATAATTCATTTCCTTCCGGCCATACCGCTATCGCTTTTGCAGGCGCTGAATTTTTATATCAGGAATACAAGGACAAATCCATATGGTATGGTGTGGCGGGTTATGCGGTGGCTGCAGGTACCGGCATATTTCGAATGTACAACAACAGGCACTGGCTTACAGATGTAGCGGCAGGCGCCGGAATTGGAATTCTGAGCACCAAAATTGCCTACTGGATGAATCCCTATATTACAAGGAAATTATTTCATGGTGAACAAAATAAATCGACATCCTTTATAGCCCCGTCATACGATGGAAAGAATTTTACAATCTGCTATTTTAAAACATTTTAGGCTGATTTAATTTCAATAAAGAGTCCTTTTATTCAGATTTTCTTCAGAATTCATTTGTAAATTGCAGCATGAAAATTTTGATTATTGAAGATGAGCGCGAAATTGCGCAGAGCATCAAAGACTATTTTAAAACAAACGGCATTCAATGCGAAACCGCCGAAAACTATAATTTGGCACGCACCAAAATTGACAGCTATGATTATGATTGTATCCTGCTGGATCTTATGCTGCCTGATGGTGATGGTTTTGATATCTTAAAAGAGTTAAAAGCCAAAAATAAAACCGAAGGCGTAATTATTATCTCAGCCAAAGAAAACCTTGAAACGCGTTTGGAGGGATTTAATTTGGGTGCTGACGATTACCTGACCAAGCCTTTTCATCTGGCTGAACTTTTGGTTCGCATGCAGGCACTCATTCGCCGTAAAAATTTTAAAGGAAGCAATAGTGTAATCTTTAATGAAATTGTAGTCGAAATTTTCTCCAAAACAGTAACTGTAAACGATATAAAACTCGATCTTACCAAAAAAGAATTAGATTTACTTTTGTTTTTAATTGGCAACGAAAATAAAGTATTATCAAAATCTGCCATTGCAGAGCATCTTTCCGGGGATATGGCCGATATGCTGGACAATCATGATTTTATATATGCCCATATCAAAAATCTTAAAAAGAAACTAACTCAGGCCGGCAGCGGAGATTATATAAAAACGGTGTACGGCCTGGGATACAAATGGGAAAATGAGCAATAAAAAATTACTTCTTAAAACAACCAACAGTTTTCTTATTTACGCTGTTATTATACTTTTAGTAGCGGCGCCGGTATTTTATTATACCTGCCAGTGGCTCTACATTTATGAAACAGACGAAGTACTGCTTTTTCATAAAGGGGCTTTTGTAAAGGAAAGCCATAGCAATTATACCGCCAATGACATTGCAGCATGGAACAAATACAATCATAATGTTACTATTGTGCCCGATATAGGCGTGAACAAAGACTCCATCGTCGGTGAGATGATTTTTGAAGCCATGGCCAATGAAAAAGAGCCATTTCGCATACTGTATGCCCCGGTAGAAATAAACGGAAAAAAATATACTTATATAGAAAAGCGTAATCTGGTAGAAATGGAAGGAATGGTGATCAGCGTTGCTTTCATGTTCCTTTTTATCATCATTATCCTGCTTATTGGGATTATCTGGATATCCAAAAAATCGGCTGCACAAATCTGGAAACCCTTCTACAATACTCTGGGCCAGATTGAGGAGTTTGAAATTGATAAAAATAGTCCGCCTGAATTTATTGCAACAGATATCGACGAATTTGACAGGCTTAATAAAAGTCTTGAACGGTTAATTGAAAAAAACACTGTTATTTATAAAAGCCAAAGAGAATTTGTAGAAAATGCAGCTCATGAACTTCAGACCCCATTGGCTTTATTTCAGACTAAAATTGACACGCTCCAGCAATTGGACTTAACCAGAGAACAATCTGCCTTAGTAGGATCTCTTAACAAGGATGTTTCAAGGCTTAACAGACTCAATAAAAACCTTTTATTACTTTCTAAAATTGATAATGAAATTTATCTGGAACAGGAAACCATTATTTTAAATGAATATATTGATAAAAACATTAATTTCTTCATTGAACAGGCACAAGCCAAAAATGTAAAAATCAATACGCATTTTAAAAATATTCTAAGAACTAAAGGAAATACTGCCCTGACAGAAGTGCTGCTGAATAATTTATTCCTGAATACCATTCGCCACAATATAAAAAATGGCGTCATTGATATTATCATAGAAAACAATTCACTAAAATTTGTCAATACGGGTCAGCAAACGCCACTCGGAGCGCAGAGCATCTTTAACCGTTTTTCAAAAATAAATCCGTCATCGCAGGGAAATGGGCTGGGACTTGCAATTATCAAAAAAATCTGCGAAATTAACCATTGGGATATCCGTTATTCCTTTACCGATAATCTGCATACTTTTGAGGTGATTTTTTAGAAAATTCAAACTTCCTACAGAATCACCTATGAGCTTTGTACTATTCTTTTTTAAATAGTACAAATGAAATCAAAAACACTACTGCTCTTCTCTTTTCTGCTGATAGCCGTAATGCAATTATCTGCCCAGAAAAAATCTGTAATTCTTTGGGGAATTATTACCGATAGTAAATCCAAAGTTGCGATACCTTACGCCAATGTTGTTTTAAAATCTCCAAAAGATCCTAAAATTTTCTTCGGGACTGTTAGCACCGAAGATGGGCGCTTTACTATAACAGGGGTAAATTCAGGAAATTATACGCTGGAGGTCACTTCAATTGGTTTTAAAACAAAATCACAAGCCGTATTTATTGGAAGCCTTTCTGATTATCTGGATCTTGGAGCTATCGGACTGGAAGAAGACATCAATACTTTATCTGAGGTCATTGTGAGTTCAGACACGCAAAAAAATCCTGTTACAATGGATAAAAAAGTGTTTGCAGTCGCTGATAATATTACCCAAAGCGGAGGTTCAGTTCTGCAGTCTATGCAGAGTTTGCCCGGCGTTACGGTTCAGAATGGAAAAGTGCAGTTAAGGGGAAATGATAAAGTAACCATCTTAATTGATGGCAAACAAACCGCGCTCACAGGATTTGGAAACCAGTCCGGATTGGATAATATCCCGGCTTCAGCCATCGAAAAAATTGAAATTATCAATAATCCATCTTCTAAATATGATGCAAACGGAAATGCCGGAATCATCAATATCATTTATAAAAAAAATAAGCAGGATGGCCTCAATGGTAAAATAGGAATTAGTTCGGGTTATGGCGCGTTGTGGGAGCGCAAGTCAAATCTTCCCACTATCAGGAATCAATATCACATGACCCCTAAAATCAATCCGAGCCTGTCTTTAAATTACAGAAAAAATAAAGTAAATACCTATTTACAAGCTGATTATCTGTATACAGAAACCCTGAACAAAAATGAGTTTGTAACCAGAACCTACGATGACGGCACCATAATCAACCAGCAAACCAAGCGAAATCGCGACACGCATTTTACCACCATTAAAACCGGAATCGACTGGAATTATAACGAAAAAAACACTTTTTCATTTTCCGGATTATTTGGAAGCGAAAAAATTATCGATCACGGAGATGAGCCTTTTTTTAATGCCGATTATTCTGAGCGTTTGCGTCTCTGGCAATTTTTAGAAGATGAGCTAAAAACAACCGTGATGGCAAGCGCTTCTTACCAGCATAAATTCAAACAGGCCGGACGCAGATTAAATGCTGGTATTAATTACACCTATCATCAGGAAGATGAAAAATATTTCTTTGATAATATCCTGCCAGCTTCTACAGGACAAGATGCCTTTAAGTTATTATCAGATGAAAAAGTAATCGATCTGAATTTGGATTATGTCCAGCCTTTAAAATACGGGCGTTTTGAAACGGGTCTGAAATTTAGAAATCGGGAAATCCCAACCAATATGCAGTTTTTTCCGGGCGAAAACTCCCCTATCGATGCCAATGCCGGAGGATGGGCCACCTATAAAGAAATCATACCTGCTGTTTATGGGAGCTATATTTACGAAACAGAAAGAATTGAAGCGGAGCTCGGACTGCGTTATGAATATGTGCAGCTAAAGTATGAGGTCAATCCCAATCACCCTACTTATAAAAGTGATGGTTACAATTATACAGAACCTTTTCCGAGTGTTAAACTTGCTTACAAAATAGATGATAAAAATAAATTTACCGCTTTTTACAACCGCCGCGTTGACAGGCCCAACGAAGTTGATATTCGTATTTTTCCAAAATATGATGATGCTGAAATTATTAAAGTAGGTAACCCTGCCCTTCGTCCGCAGTACACAAGTGCCTTTGAACTGGGTTACAAAAATGATTTTAAGAAGGGCTATTTTTTAGGTTCTCTCTATTACCGGGTGGTAAACGGAACTATTACCCGAATTGCAACAACGGTTCCCGGCAGTCCCATTATTTATAATGTTTTTCAAAATGCCATGGAAAGCTCTTCTTTTGGCATTGAGCTTGTTTTTGCAAAAGAACTCACCCCCTGGTATTCTTTTAATCTGAATGGAAATTTATATAAAAATACTATAGACGCTTTTACGGTAACCAATTTATATCCCGTTCCGTCAACCTATAACGCAAGTCTGCAGGAAGCAACTTCGGGAAATGTAAAATGGAATAATACTTTTCAATTGAGCAAAACACTTTCCTCGCAGGTTTCCATGGTTTATCTGGCACCGGACATTATTCCACAGGGAAAAATGGATTCACGCTTTTCAACAGATCTTGGTATAAAAAGGATTGTGCAGAAAGGAAAAGGCGAAGTATTCATAAATGCCACCGACATCTTCAATACACTGGTAATAAAAAAAGAAATTCAGAGTGAAGGCTTCCGTTACACCAGCAGGGATTATTATGAGACACAGGTAGTTCGCTTTGGCTACAGCTATAAATTCTGATTTCCCAATAAAAACCAAAATTCAAAATAAATTCAGAATTGGATTATAAAATTTGCTTTTCAATACTAAAAATATATGAATAAATTATCTTCAAAATACGGCAGATATTCGCTGTTGTTTCATTTCACTATCTGGTTTTTAGCCCTTTCACAGTTGCTGAGAGTTTCCTTTTTCATATGGCAATATGATGAAGTTTCATGGAATTTAATTACTCTTTTAAGAACATTCCTGACAGGTTTGTTTTTTGATTTTGGCACTGTTACTTTCATTTCGCTCTGCAGTATATTGTATTATAGCCTAATACCTAATAAATGGATTGGGTCCATTGTAGATAAAGTCCTTGTTTATTTTTTCACCTCACTGGTGGTCTTTGTTCTTGTCTTTACTTTTTTTGCCGAATTGACATTTTGGGATGAATTTAAAACCCGATTTAATTTTATAGCCGTTGATTATCTTATCTATACACATGAAGTTGTAGCCAATATCAAACAGTCTTATCCGCTGCCTTTGCTAATTGGCGGGGTCTTACTGCTTACTTTTGCATTCCTGTTTCTTTTTTATCAAAGGAAAGCCTTTACAACGACCTTTACCTCTAAAGCTACTTTAAAAACCAGACTTTCGGTTTTGTCTTCAGCTATAATTGTCGCTCTGTTTTTTAGCTTCTTTATTACCAATAATCAGGCGGAATGGTCTTCCAACCGCTATAATTCTGAAATTTCAAAATCAGGAATTTATTCCTTTTTTGCCGCTTTTAGAAACAACCAGATGAAATATGTTGACTTCTATACCTCAATTGATAACGACAAAGCTTTTGGCATTATAAGAAATAAACTGGCCTCTGTTAATGCTGTTTATTTTAAAAGTGATTATTCTATTCATAGAAAAATAACAGACAGTGCCGCTTCTCTTAAAAACAAAAATGTCGTTTTTATTTTGGTCGAAAGCCTTAGCGGAAGTTTTCTTAAGGAGTTTGGAAATAAGGAAAACATAACTCCATTTCTGGACAGTATCGCCCAAAAAAGTATCTTTTTTGAGGATTTATATGCCACGGGAACCAGAACGGTCAGAGGCATGGAAGCCGTTACCTTATGTATTCCGCCAACGCCTGGCCAGAGCATTGTAAAAAGACCAAATAACCAAAATCTATATACGGTTTCTAATGTTTTTAAAACCCGAAAATACTATTGTAATTTTTTCTATGGCGGAGACGGTTATTTTGATAATATGAATGCCTATTTTGGAGGCAACGGATTTACAATATTTGATCGTGGACGTGGAAGTGTTTTGAGCGACGAAATTAAAACCGTCCGCCATAATATAAATGATAATGAAGTAACTTTTGAGAATGCATGGGGAATTTGTGATGGGGACATTTTCAATAAAATGCTAAAAGTGGCAGACGCGCAATACAAAGCCGGAAAGCCATTTTTCAATTTTGTTATGACAACATCCAATCACAGGCCTTTTACTTATCCTTCGGGAAAGATTGATATTCCATCTGGAACAAGCCGCGAGGGAGCTGTAAAATACACCGATTTTGCTTTGAAAGAATTATTCAAAAAAGCCAAAACAAAACCCTGGTTCAAGAATACTGTCTTTGTAATCATTGCAGACCATTGCGCCAGCAGCGCCGGAAAAGATGAAATAGATGTTGCCAATTACCATATTCCAGCCTTCATTGTGAATTTACCGGAGAATCAGAATCAAAAAATAACCAAACAGTGCTCGCAAATCGACCTGTGGCCTACTCTTTTTTCTTTGTTTCACTGGAACTATGAATCTGATTTTTTTGGGAAAAATGTTTTGGATGCCAATTTTGAGCAAAGGGCATTAATGGGAACGTATCGCAAATTGGTTTTGATGAAAAAGGAAAAGGTAATGATTTTATCCGATCAGAAGAAACAAGCCTTTTACTGCTGGAACAAAAAAGATAATAGTCTTAAAGCTCTTACTATCGACGAGTCATTTTTAGAAGAAACAATTTCGTGGTACCAGACTGCCGATTTCCTTTTTACCAATAAACTTTTAAAATAATGATTTACATTCATTTTATAATCAATCCTATATCGGGAAGCGGCAAACATAATTTGTCTGCTTCCTATCTTTTGAATCAATTTTCTAAAGATAAATATATAATTGAGGTTGATTATACCAATCAAAAAAAGCATGCTATAGCACTCACAAAAGCTGCCATTTTACAAAATCCCGATTATATAATTGCCTGCGGTGGAGACGGAACCATCAATGAAGTAGCTTCATGCCTTGTAGGAACCTCAATAAAATTAGGGATTATTCCGGTAGGTTCAGGAAACGGACTCGCCTCTAACCTAAATATTCCCAGAAATTTTGACAGGGCAATTGCTATTATTAAAAAAGGAAATACAACAGCGATGGATGTGGGACAGCTGAATCATAAATACTTTTTCAGCAATATCGGTATCGGTATTGATGCCATGATTATCAAGAAATATGAAAGAGCAGGAAAAAGAACACTTCCCGCCTACATCAAAGCTGCATTATCTTCCAGCCTAGAATTTAAACCGCAAAAAACCATTGTACATTTTAACGATCAGATTCTGGAAACAGATCCTTTGATGTTATTCATATCTAACTCTAACGAAATGGGTTATAACATGAGCCTGACCCCAAAAGCAAGTCTTCATGACGGATTACTCGATATGGTTATTATTTCGAAATTGTCCTTTTTTGAAAAAATAATGCTGGGTTATCATGTGCTTCGAAACACGATCGAAAAATTTAAAAACGCAGAACACGTTTTAGTAAAAGATATTGAAATTGAAATGCCTTCCAAAATCTTCATTGATGCCCAGATTGACGGGGAACAGTATAATTTAAAAACAAATAAAATAAAAATAAGCTTACTCCCAAATGCTTTGCAGGTTCTGGTAGATTAATAAAAAAAAATAATTCCATAGATAGACTTACTTTAATCTGTCTATCTATATGGAATTAATTTTATGATCCCTACATTATATACTGTTTTAAAATTGCCTTACAAAACTGCATCCCAGTTCTTTTCCGTTATAAAAAGGCATAATCATCGATGTGGTTTTATTTTCTTTTGAGGATTTAAAGACCTTATGCTGCAGATAAGGATACATCCAATACGCTGCTTTTGTGCTTAATATTCCTATACCTGCGCCCGCCACTACATCTGTAAGCCAGTGCCTGTCATTATACATTCTAAAAAGTCCCGTTCCTGTGGCCACAGCATATGCTGCAATTCCGTACCAAATGGATTGGTCCTTGTATTCCTGATACATAAATTCGGCTCCCGCAAAAGCAGTAGCTGTATGTCCAGAAGGAAATGAGTTATTGGAAGATCCGTCTGGTCTTTCAACTTTAGTAATATTTTTCAGGGCAAATACCGAAGCGCTCATCATCAGATAAGAACTGGCCAAAATAATAGAGCGGTCTTTTAGGTTATTTTTTCCCTTCACTCCAAAAGCATTAAGCGCATAAACAGAAGCTGCAGGTGCCCACTGGGAAAAATCATCAATAGAAACTTTATGATCGATGTCCTCATTTACTTCTTCTTTAATTTCGGCATTGTAGCTCTTAAGCTGATCACTTTCAAGACCAATAAAACCATATCCCAAAAGAACTCCCGGAATGATTAACTGTTTGTAATTGAATTTTAAATTGGTTACAGTATCTTGTACCGTAATTGTATCGTTTATTGTGTTTTGTGCACAAATCGAAGTCATACCAAAAAGAAATAAGAGGAAGGTTTTTAACATGTTAGAAAAGATTAGATATTACTAATTACGCTTTTGAATAAAAAATAAACGTAGTTTTTCTTCATAGAAAACAGATTAAATTAAGGTGATAGGTTTTTATCTTAAAGATTAATTATAAAGCAAAGTTGAAGATGAAATCTGAAGAAATTCTGTATTTGTAGCGTTGAAATTTATTTAACATATTATATTTAAAAAAGCATCGATAAAATTTGCCAAAGACTGGTCAAAATAATTTCGTTCAGGAAATTATAAAAAAGGAAAGGATAAGATAAAAATTTTGTCAACCGCTTATGAAATTATTATTGAAAAACTAAGCCGAAACATAAAACATGGATTCAACTTTTTAGCCCCGATAGCAGTGAAAATCCTTTTGCGCCGGGGTTCGGCACAAAAGATTGCAACGGATAGCGGGAAAAAGCTCCAAAAAAATAATATCAAACGAAAAAGATACAACCAAAAATTACGACAAGAACCACCGTAATTCCCAAAACCAAATCAAAGCCCCAAAACACGCAGCCAAAAACACCCAGCCCCTATGACCCGCAGAACCCTTATAAGGAACCCCAAAGCGGCCCCAAAGACATAAGGGGAAGGACATAGAAAAAGGACCTTATAGAGAATGCCCCTTCTAAGGGGTTTGAAACGTATTGTAAAAAGTAAAAATAAATTAGGCATAGCAATTTGATGACTGCCAGTATAGTTGGAACAAAAGCAGAGAAGACAACTTAAATTTTAAGCCAACAAAACCCCTGAGCCCTTGACAGGCTTACACTTTTTGCCTAATTTTGTCCCATGACTCCAGATGAAATAAAACGCTACTTTGAAGCCACGCCCCCGCCTCAGAAAGTGGATTGGAAACCATGGGCGAAAATCACAGATTCCCAGGTTTTTCTCAAAAGCTGCTACTCCACTATAAACAATTACAAAGGAAGCCTTGATATGTGCCCTGCATGGTGGCATTTAAAAGATTTTTACTTACTTGTTAGACGAACTTCACAGGAATCTAAAGGTGAAAATCAATCCGAATAAGCTCAAAATTTCTTTTTTACTTTAAGTTCACTACTACATTTTTTTCCTCTTAATTTTTACTTTTTACACTGTTATATTATTTTGCTGCCGCCTCTTATGGGGCGGTTCAGGCATATACCTAAGCAATTGAAATAATTTTATTCTAATTTTCTCTTCCTGATCCTGTTGCTTTTCGAATCCATTATATAAATTTTTACAAATCGTCTCTGCGTTATATTTCCATAATTCAATCCGCCGTAAATTCTGAATAAACTATAAAAAGTCCATTTTTCTCTATTTTGAAATCCCCCATAAAATAAGATATTTTTAATTTTGTTATCATTTATAACATAATTGATTTTACAAATTGTTCTAATCTATACTAATTTTGACCTGTATAAAGAGAAGATTATGACAAGGGCAATTGTACACATAGATATGAATACGTTTTTCGTTTCGTGCGAAAGGCTTACCAATTCTGAGCTTCATGGCATTCCGCTCATTATTGGAGGAGGCGAAAGAGGCGTAGTGGCTTCTTGTTCTTATGAAGCACGACGTTTTGGGGTGCGCTCGGCCATGCCCATTCATATGGCGATGAAACTTTGTCCTCAGGCAAAGGTTATGAAAGGTGATATGGAATTATACTCAAGGCTTTCACATGACATCACCGAAATTATTCAGGAGAAAGCTCCCGTCGTTGAAAAAGCCAGCATTGATGAATTTTACCTTGACATTACAGGAATGGATAGATTCCATGGAAGCTATAAATGGACTAATGAACTCGCACATCGGATCACCGAGCAAACCGGGCTTCCACTCACCTTTGCCCTTTCGGTCAATAAGACCGTTTCCAAAATCGGCACCGGTGAAGGAAAGCAGAAGCAAAACCTTGAAATACCCGAGCATCTGGTGCAGTCTTTTTTAAATCCACTATCAATCCAGAAAATTCCAATGGTAGGCGAAAAGACCTTTCAGCTGCTTTCGCGCATTGGGATCAGGACCATCAAAACCCTTTCAGAAATGCCGGTGGAGCCGCTTCAGCAGATGATAGGAAAAAACGGAATAGAGCTCTGGAAAAAGGCCAACGGCATTGATAATAATCCCGTAGAACCCTATACCGAGAGAAAGTCAATATCCACCGAACATACCTTTTCCCAGGATACAATTGATGTAGCGAAATTAAACAGGCTGCTTCAGGGGATGGTGGAGAAACTGGCTTACCAGCTCCGCTCTGAAGAGTGGCTGACTTCCACTGTCACAGTCAAGATCCGCTACGCCAACTTTGATACTGAAACCAAACAATGCAGGGTTGCCTACACATCGGCCGATCATATACTTACCAAGACTGTAACGGATTTGTTCGATAAATTATATCAGAGAAGAATGAGGCTGCGCCTTATCGGGGTGCGCTTTAGCGGACTGGTAAGGGGAACCTACCAGATTGATATTTTTCAGGATACCGAAGAAATGCTGGCACTCTATCAGGCCATGGACCGGATGAAAAACCGCTATGGATTTGACGCGGTAATGCGCTGCGCCGGAGCTTCCTTTAAGCCCAACAACAAAAATGAAATTTTAAAACGTAAATCGTAATCCCATGTATCTCAACTGCCATTCCTTTCACTCCCTCCGTTATGGCACTATTCCGGTTGAAGAGCTGGTACAGCAGGCATTATCTTTTGGTGTTAAGGCTATGGCCCTTACCGATATCAACACCGTTACCGGAATTTATGAGTTTATAAAACTCTGCCTTGCAGCAGGTATAAAACCCCTTGTAGGTATGGAATTCCGCTCGGAGCATCAGCTTCGTTATATTGCACTGGCCAAAAATGCTAAGGGGCTTGCCGAAATGAACTATTTTCTAACACAGCATAACTTTCAAAATATTGTTTTGCCGCAATTTTCACCTGATTTTGAGCATGTTTTTATCATTTATCCTTTGGAAAATGCTCCATCCGTTCTAAAAGAAAATGAGTATATCGGCATTCGTCCTGACCAGCTGCAAAAATTGGTGTTATCCAATTGGAAAGACAGGCAGCTAAAAATGGTTGTCCTGCAGCCAGTGGTTTTCCGAACTAAAAGGGAATACAATCTGCATAGGATACTTAGAGCTGTGGACCTCAATGAGCTTTTGTCAAAACTGACTTCGGATGATTTTTGCAAAAAAAGCGACCTTATGATACCTCCCGATCAGCTAATCGAATGGTACAAAGACTATCCCCACATTATTCAAAATACAGAAAGAATAATCCAGGACTGCAATTTTAATTATGAATTCCAGACCCCAAGGAATAAAAAGTATTATACCAAAGACAAGAAAGGCGATATTAATTTACTTACCACACTTGCACATGAGGGTCTCATTTGGAGATACGGTCCTCAAAACAAGGCAGCAAAAGCCAGGGTTGAAAAAGAGCTCAAAGTAATCAACGATCTTGATTTCAGCGGATATTTCCTTATTACCTGGGATATCATCCGCTACAGTAACAGCCGGGGATTTCTGCATATTGGACGAGGAAGCGGTGCCAATAGCATTATTGCCTACTGCCTTGGTATAACAGATATTTGCCCTTTGGAGCTTGATCTGTATTTCGAGCGTTTCCTGAATGAAAATCGCAAAAGTCCGCCTGATTTTGATATTGACTGGTCGTGGAAAGAGCGTGACGTAATCCTAAAATACATCTTTGACCGCTATGGATATGAGCATGTGGCATTCTGTGGTACAAATGTCGAATTCAAATACCGGTCAATTTTTCGCGAAGTCGGAAAAGTTTTCGGGCTTCCAAAGGATGAATTGGACCTGCTGGCCAAAAACCCAATGAAAATGCACCAGACCAATGAAATTGTAAAATTGGTACAGCAATATGGGATGATGCTAGAAAAATACCCTAATATGAGAAGCATGCACTCCTGCGGTATTTTAATTTCCGAAGAGCCACTCACCAATTATACGCCGCTGGAAATGCCACCAAAGGGTTTTCCGATCGTGCTTTTTGATATGCATACAGCAGAAGATATCGGCTTTGAAAAATTTGACATCCTGAGCCAGAGAGGGATTGGCCATATTGACGATACAGTGAAACTAATTGAGAAAAACAGAGGGCTTCGAATCAATATCCGCGATACATCATTATCAAAAAACGAGCAGTCAGCCAACAAATTCCTGGCAGAAGGAAAGACAATTGGATGCTTTTATATTGAAAGTCCGGCAATGCGCGGGCTTCTGCGACGTTTGAAATGCGATAATTATAAAACGCTCGTAGCGGCATCTTCTATTATACGACCAGGTGTTGCACAATCCGGTATGATGAAAGAATATATCTTCCGGCACAATAACCCTTCAAAATTTGAATATTTTCATCCCGTCTTCCAGGAGCAACTTGGGGAAACATACGGCATTATGGTTTATCAGGAGGATGTCATAAAAATTGCACTTCATTACGGCGGGCTATCAGCCGCTGACGGAGATATCCTGCGCAGGGCAATGTCCGGAAAAGGAAGATCCAAGGCAGCTTTGCAAAAAGTGAAAGATGATTTCTTTATTTCCTGCGCCGCAAAAGGGCATCCCGAGGCGCTAAGTCAGGAAATTTACCGGCAGATTGAATCCTTTGCCGGATACTCGTTCTGTAAGGCGCACTCGGCATCTTATGCGGTGGAGAGTTATCAGAGCCTTTATTTAAAAGTCCACTACCCTATTGAATTTATGGTGGCGGTAATAAATAATCAGGGAGGATTTTACAGGACAGAAATTTACATCCACGAGGCAAGAATGGCCGGCGCAGTTATTCATAACCCTTGCGTAAATAAAAGCGAGTATGAAACAGCTTTGTATGGCAGTGATATCTATCTGGGGTTTATGCATCTATTAAACATTGATTCAAAGCTCGCTCAGTTTATTTCCCTTGAGCGTACTAAAAACGGTGACTACCTTTCTCTGGAAGATTTCATAAACAGGGTCCCAATGGGAATTGAGAATATTAAAGTGCTGATTTTTATCGGTGCTTTCCGCTTTACAGGTCAAACCAAAAACCAGCTTTTGGTACTCGTAAGTTTGCTGTTAAATAATTTTAAACCCGCCAATCGTGGTTTGATGCTGCTTCAGGAGCCAGCCAAGGAATTTAAGCTCCCCGTTTTGGAACGCTCCGTTTTTGAAGATGCCTTTGATGAGATTGAACTTTTGAACTTTCCAGTTTCCTGTACTGTTTTTGATCTCTTGCAGACCCGGCATCGTGGTGACGTACTGGTTAAAGATCTTTTGAAACATTATAAAAAGCAGGTAAGGATGCTTGCCTATTTAATCTCCACAAAACAGGTGCCGACAAAAAGAGGAAATATGTATTTCGGAACATGGATTGATGTTGAAGGTGCCTATTTTGACACGGCGCATTTTCCTGACAGTCTTGTCCAATATCCTTTTCAGGGGGGCGGGTGTTACCTGCTTTTGGGAACCGTAGAAATTGATTATCATTTTCCAACTATAACGATAAACAAAATGGCCAAAATGCCATTTGTTCCCGATCCGAGATATATGGATTCAGACAAACGGTTTGTCACGCAGAACCAGATTAAACAGGATATCAGCAGTACGGACCGGAAACCCTATCCGCAGGAACATGAAATTAACCTGCCACGCCATCGGATGAAATTTTGATTTTTTATTTATGTAAAGTCCCAATTATGAACTAATTTTGATAGAATGTGAAAAATATAAAAATGATAATAATCAAAAAGGCAAACAGTTTATTGCTGTTTTTCTGATGAAGATTATCTTTCCTATGTTCATTTTCCAAAAGCAGTTTTTCAATGCGCCTTACGTCAAATTGATACCGATTCTTCACTACATTTTGGTGGCAAATCTATCACATGGCAATTGACCAAACTGCCCACAAAAAGTTTAATATTATTAAAATAAGGTATTTTATATACTATAATAATCAAAAAATTATGTGTTACTATGTTCAGCAGTCCGCGGCAATTGAAAATGTAAAACGACGTTTTAATGCAGAAGTGGACAACGAGGAAAACTATCTTCAGTCTGATTTTATAAATGGGTTCGCGCATCCAAATATCCCAATAATCCTCAATTCCTCACCCGGTTTAATTACAACGGACTATACGTGGGGACTGCTTCCATCATGGGCAAAAGATATTGAATTCAGGAAAAACACACTCAATGCGAGGATTGAATCCATAGACGAAAAAGCATCGTTTAAAAATATAACACACAACCGCTGTCTGATAATCGCTTCTGCTTACTACGAGTGGCATTGGAACGATGAAAAAGGAAAAAGCAAGGATAAATACCAGATCAACTCGCAAGATGATGAAATCTTCACCTTCGCAGGGTTATATTCCTCGTGGACAGATCCTGTTTCTAACGAAATAAAAAACACCTATACAATGGTTACCACAAAGGCAAATAAAATAATGTCCTATGTACACAACCATAAATACCGAATGCCTATAATGCTTAAAAGAAATGATGAATCGGCATGGCTGGACCAGTCTGTTAAAATTGAAGATTTTGCATTTCCCTATGAAGGGAACCTTGTCGCATTTCCAGTATAAATTATTCATTTCCCAAACCTGGGAACATTTCAAAAGCTGTGAGCCTATAGCTCGCAAAACTGAATTTTGTAGATTTGTAAATTATCATTTACCCACCCAAACCCTCGTAGTACTTCTTATGCAGATTCTCAACAACTGGCTTTATAAAACTTGTGAAATCTTCAAACTCCTTATCATTTTGAATTATAAAACCGTGCTTGTCCATTATTTCATTTAGGCGTCTGTTACAAAGGGCAACAAAATCATTAAATTCCTCCAGATAATGATATTTTGCCACGTCCTTTTCAACACCGCTCAACTTTTCAAATTTCTTCCTTTTCTCTTTGATCAAAGTTTCAAGTTCCAGTATATACTCCTTTTTAATCTGCTCCTTCTTCATACGCCTTTATTATAGATAAACAGAAATGTCATTATCTTCAGTCCTGATTTCAGCTCTACGGTTGGTAAGCAATTCAGACAATAGATGCTTTATTTCCGATTCCTGCATGCTGTAATCTATTTTCTGGTCCGTATCAAAATGCAGTTCAAGCAGCGATTCTTCTTCGGGAGTTTCATTATGGTTGTCAATCTCTATCCCAAAATAATCCAGTTTCAGTTGGCCTACATGCAGTAAGTCAGCAATAAAATGACTGTCAACTTTTTCAGGTAAGAGCAGCTGCCCTGTTTTATATATTGTTGTGTGCTGATACATATCTTTTGTGTTTAAATTTTATCTTAATAGTAAGGTTCTGTACTACTAATTTAAAATAAAAATTGCAATAAATATACATGTGGATAGCTATTGGCCAATAAAAGGCTATAAATAGTACCAAAATTTACCTGCCTAATGTAATAAAAGCTTCACTATTTATTTTCTTGAGATCTAAGTACTGAGACTGTTTTATCATCCATTAATCCCAGGTAATATTTATCTAATACTCTGAGGAAAATAGGATTTGTATTTTCGATTTGGTTAAAAAGTGTCATACAGGATTTTAGCTTCCTATCGTCGGGTTTACCGAAAATTTCAAGGGCTGTTTTTCCTTGTTGGGATAAAACTGCTTCTGAAATTTCAATTAAGCGCTTTCCCAGTATTGGATCATTAAGGTATTGCTCGGCTTCCTTCAGGTCCTTTATTCCATAATACTGATTATAATCGGTAAAACCAAGCCCCCTGATTTGAGGAAAAATAAACCACATCCAATGACTTTGTTTGCTTCCATTTTTAATTTCATATAAAGCCCTGTGGTAAACATTCTGCTGTGCTATGACAAATCTTTCTATACCATCATCTGGATTCATAACTAATTGTATAAAGATTAATACGTATTACGGTATCCACTTTAGAGGTGAATAGGACTGTTAATAGCTCCATAATAGGATCAATTATGAGATTGAAAAACAGCAGAATATCTGCCGCAAGAATTTAAATAATCATTAAAATCAATCAAGAATACCTTTTCCAAATACTTTTTCAACTTGAAAGATATAAGTATTTAGTATCGGTGTTGCTAAGAAAAATCGGCTGACCGCTGCCGCTGTGGCATCTGTTTTCTGATTGTCAAAGGACCGCTCTAAAAGTGTCGTATAATCCCCAAGTTGGCTTTCATCCAATACTGTCCGTAAATTTCTCTCGGTATTGATAAAGGATTTGAGCATTGGAAAATCATTATTATTATCCTGCTCGTATCTTTCCACTCCAGATTTTACATCTACGAACTCCTTTCTGAATAGACTTAAAACTGTTGGTATATTATGTCCGTAGAAAATATTAGGTATCAGTCCAATCTTATAATTAGCATAATGCTCCTCTGATGCCATTGAACTCGCCAGGTACTTTTCAAAGGTTTGAATGCGATATATGTATTCTGTATTAAAAAAATTAGTGTCCTTGTAATCAATATTCATATCGAAAAATATTTTAAAATAAATATAAATTTAAATATAAAAGTAGGTAAATTTTCAAAATAAATCCGAGCAAATAACGATTCTTCCATTATGGAGTATATGCATTTTGCTACAAAAAGTTAAGTCTACCCTAGCCCCGATAGCAGTGAAAATCCTTTTGTGCCGGGGTTCGGCGCAAAAGATTGCAACGGATAGCGGGAAAAAGCTCCAAAAAAACAATATCAAACCCAAAAAGATACAACAAAAAATTACCACAAGGACCACCGTAATTCCCAAAACCCGATCAAAGACCCAAAACACGCAGCCAAAAACACCCAGCCCCTACGACCCGCAGAACCCTTATAAGAAGCCCCAAAGCGCCCCCAAAGACATAACGGTGAAGGACATAGAAAAGGACCTTAAAAAGAATAACCCTTTAAAGGGATATTAAAAAAGAGCCAATGACTTAAAATAAGTCAATTGGCCCTTCCATGAAACAGTTACTAAATTACAAAAATAAAACGGTATTGCAAAGCTTAAAAATCTGTAGTTTAAGAAAAACAATATCCCGAAGAGTTTAAGGTTTTAATTTTGCTGCCTTTTATTTAATCAGGCACCATTATAACTATTATTTCCTTACTGCATTTTGCTGCTGGGAGCGAATCATCTTGATCTGGTCCTTAACGTTCTCGCTTATATCATTAATGGAGAAACTCGCCGGATCCTGGCTTGGGGGATAAGTGACAAAGGATTCCAAAAACACGGCCCCTTTCTGAATGCCTTCCGCTACGATATACATTTTGGTTCCCCACCATTTCTCGTATACAAAAGAGGTAATATCGGCCCTTTCGTAGGGATCCATACGAAGATTAAATAATTTCGGAACACGGAGCGGTGTAAAAGGATTGGCCCAAATACCAAAACCACCCTGGGTTCTTTGTTCCTGAAAAACGATCTTCCAGTCGTTCATCCTCATCGATACAAGCTCCGCGTCATCATTGAAATAATAAAATTCGCTTCGTGCCGATTTCGGCTGCGCACCGGTCAGGTACGGCAGCTGGTTAAAACCATCCAGGTGCACTTTGAAAGTGGTGCCCTGCGATTTATAGCTGGTCAGAAGTTTTTCTTTTATGGCAGGCTCTCCGGCCGCTGCCAGCACTGTGGGAAACCAATCGAGTCCTGAGAGGATTTCATTGGATATCTTTCCCGCCGCAATATGCCCGGGCCAGCGTACAAAAGCAGGCACACGAAAAGCGCCTTCCCAGTTTGAATCTTTCTCGCTCCTAAAAGGTGACATGGCCGCATCAGGCCAGCTGAACATGTTGGGCCCATTATCGGTTGTATAGATCACAATGGTATTCTCTGCAATTCCAAGATCATCGAGTGCTTTTAATATCAGCCCTACATCTGTGTCATGCTCGAGCATACCATCGGCATATTCGTTATCGGGCATACCGCTTTTCCCGCGCAGGGATTCGCGAACATGGGTAAAGGCGTGCATACGGGTGGCATTCATCCAGCAGAAAAATGGCTTTCCATCGGCATTTTGCCTTTTAATGAAATCAATAGCGGCTGCAAAAGTTTCATCATCTATGGTTTCCATCCGCTTTTTGGTCAGGGGGCCGGAATCTTCAATAATTTGTTTGCCTACCTTTCCAAAACGGGGGTCAACCGTAGGGTCATCTTTGTCTGTCGCTTTGCATTTTAGCACTCCCCTTACCATATAGGATTTCACAAATGCCGAGTCCTTATAAGGATAACTTGGATCTTCAGGCTCTTCTTCTGCATTGAGATGGTAAAGGTTCCCAAAGAACTCATCAAAACCATGAACTGTTGGCAGGTACTTGTTCAAATCCCCCAAATGGTTTTTCCCGAATTGCCCTGTTGCGTAGCCCAAAGGCTTAAGGGCCTGCGCTATGGTAATATCACGGGCCTGCAGGCCTATCGGGGCTCCCGGCATGCCTACTTTTGAAAGACCGGTACGGTAACAGCTCTGCCCAGTGATTAATGTGGAACGACCCGCGGTACAGCTGTTCTCGGCATAATAGTCGGTAAACATAGTCCCCTCTTTTGCCAGACGATCAATGTTTGGGGTCTGATACCCCACCAGTCCGTGGGTATAGGCACTAATATTGGATTGCCCGATATCATCGCCAAATATGATTAAAATGTTGGGCTTCTTAGCTGTTTGGGCTTTGGCCTGCTGGGTATTAAGCACTCCTGCAGCCAAAACTGCAATAGCTATAATTTTCCCCCAATTTCGGATTGTTTTCTCTAATTTCATAAAGTGAAGCATTAGTGTTAATATTGTTAATGATTAAATTTAATTTGACCTGCAACATTATTATTACCTGTGATTAGCTGCAGTAAAGCAAGCGTAAAGTTTTCCTCAACTTATTCTCCCCTTAGTGATGAATGCATTTAGCATATTTCCTAATCAATTTACTCATACCTTGAGCCTGATAAGTAAACATGTATTATGAATTCACGTCAAGTTACTGCCCTGGATTATTTGTCTGCAAAAACCTTCTCCCAGTCATCTTTCATACTGATTACGTGGTATTTGTATTTAGCGGCTGTCTTTAATGATAAATTATCCTTTTCCTGATAATTGTATTCCCTGATTGAATCGTTATGATTTACTATCAATTGAAAGGAAAGGTATTTACTTCCCTGAGAGAATCGCAGCATGGCAAGATCACCGGCACCGCCTTCGTTGCCGCAGGCAAATACAGGCCTTTGCCCTATATGAAGCTGTATGGCTGTAGGTTTTCCTTCTTTATCATTAAAATGATCTAGGGACGGGTCTCTTTGAATTGCGTCTTTGGCATCGTTGAATTTATATTTGAAAGAAGTTCCGATGACCTGTTCTTTGGGGATTCCATAATAATCTTCAGATACAGCACGAACCAATTCTACTGTTCCGCCTGTCACGATAAAAGTTTTGAAACCTTTTGCACGTAGATAATCTAAAAGTTCTAATTGGGGCTGGTACCGGATTTGCTTTAAAGGGACATTTTTGCCAGGATATTTAGCGGCTTTAAAAAAATCCTTCGCACCTGCTTCAAACTCATCTTCGGTCATACCGGTATGGGTAGCGGCTACTAGTTCGACAAGAGCTTTTTCGCCGCCTTTTTCAAAATAGGATTTATCTTTATCTAATACAGCCTTAAAAGGCTGCTTTTGGGCCAGTTCTGGGTCTGCTCCGACCATTTTTTTAACACGGTAAAACGCAAATAGTTCCTGAACCAGAGGCTTTTCAGCCCATAATGTACCATCATTATCAAAAACAGCAATTCTACTTTCAGTCGGGATAAAATCCCGACTTTCTTTTGTTACTTTATCGATATAAGCAATTATGTCTTTTTTTACTGTACTTTCTTTCCAGCTTGGTAGTGGATCATCAGATACTGCTGATACTGTTATACCATCAGCAGCGTTGGGTTCAGTACTCTGTGTTGATGTCTGTTTACAGGATAGGAGACAAAAGAAAATAAATGTCAGCAGGTTAATTTTTCTATTCATAATATGGGTTTTATAATATTAATAATAAATTACCACAAATACCATTTATAATTAGCTGCGCTAATAAAACAATTTAATAACGATAATTCCTAAAAAAAAGCTCCTCAGAAATATCATAAACAACTAATATAGAGAATATTAAAAGTAATAATTAAATTTTAATATCTTACAAATTTTATCTTAAAAAACAGCAGTACTTATTACTTTTTTTTAAAGTTGCAGAAATTGATTGAATATTTATTTAAGTTATAGCTACAACCAACTTTAAAAAAGTGATCGTGTCTGAATCTTCGCATCCTAAAACGATAAAATCTTAAAGATGTAATATATTAATCAGAGGTTAAACAATTGAGGGCGAATATCAGTTTTCAGAACAAACAAATATCCCTGCAGCCCTAGCCCCGATAGCAATGGAAATCCTTTTGTGCCGGGGTTCGGCACAAAAGATTGCAACGGATAGCGGAAAAAAGCTCCAAAAAAGTATTAAACATAAGATAATATTATAGACAATTAAGCCAGAGCTAGCGGAAAAAGTTCCTATGAAATAATACGCCCAACCCGCCCACTACAACCCTTTAAAAAAAACAGCAATAATCTAATTTAAAAAATAAAACAACAAACTCCCATACAACCAAAAATTACCACAAGCACCACCGTAATTCCCAAAACCAAAACAAAGACCCCAAAACACGCAGCCAAAAACCCCCAGCCCCTATGACCCGCAGAACCCCTATAAGGAACCCCAAAGCGGCCCCAAAGACATAACGGTGAAGGACATAGAAAAGGACCTTATAGAGAATGACCCACCGGAGGGGTCATAAACGGATATGAATACCCAAAAGAGCGGGAAGGCTGAAAACGATCCCTTTGAAACCATAGCGCCGGAAAAGGATAATCCAGTAAGGATTGAATTCGAAATTGGGCAGCCCGGCCGTGAGGAGCTTCAGGAAGATGAACTCACAAGGGATGAATCGCGTGATGGAAAACTGCATAAATAATAAACCTTCCCAGCGAAAATTTTAATGTACTTAGATCAAGGAATCCAAAAAAATCGATTACCGCCAGGGCTTGCATATTATACTTAAAAAAACCTCCAAAATCAAATGACTTTGAAGGTTTAATCAGCGTGAGCTCCTAGGAGATTGAGTTAATTGATATTTGATAAAAACCGCGCGATATTTTATTTCAAATTATCCTTAAAGAAACGCTCTAATCTACTAAACGGAATAACATCTACTTTGTCATAAAGATCTACGTGAACTGCATTTGGGATAATTACTAATTCTTTAGGTTCATTTGCTATTTTAAAAATATCTTCACTAAAGTATCTTGAATGCGCGTTTTCACCTGCAATCAATAACATTGGTCGTGGCGCAATTTCCTTTACATAAGCAAGTATTGGCATATTCATAAAAGCTATTGGATTGGTTGCAAGCCATGCTCCGTTTGAGTTCACCGAATTGACATGAAAACCACGCGGGGTCCTGTAATAATCAAAATATTCCTTTACAAATTGCGGCTCATCACCTTTTAATTTTTCGGGCAGGTTCCTTGGCCCATCGGCCGGTTTTCCAGCCTCGGCGTCTTTGTTGCGCTGCTCGCCTAAAGTTTCCAGTGTTTTGGTTCTTTGCTCGGGAGTAACCGAGTCATTATATCCTTTGGACATGACCCGGGTCATATCATACAAACTTGTCGTGGCAACCGCTTTCACCCTTTTATCAATAGCCGCGGCATTTAAGGCAAAGCCGCCAAAACCACAAATCCCGATGATCCCAATTTTGTTCCTGTCAACGTTTTTTTGCAATCCCAAAAAATCAACCGCGGCGCTAAAATCCTCGGTATTGATTTCAGGGGATGTCAGATTTCTGGGTTCGCCACTACTCTCCCCTGTATAAGACGGGTCGAAAGCGAGCGCCATAAACCCGCGTTCTGCCATTTGATTGGCATATAATCCTGATGATTGCTGTTTAACCGCTCCAAAAGGCCCGCCAATGGCTAGTGCTGATAATTTTTGAGTTTTTTTATTCTTTGGAAGGTATAAATCACCAGAAAGCGTAATGCCATAACGGTTTTTGAATGTAACTTTCTGACGTATTACCTTATCGCTTAATTGGAATGTATAATGTTCTTTTGACGTGTTCATTTTTTCTGAATTTAATTTTGTTTTTTGCGCAAATAATTGCCCTGTTATAAGAAACAATATTGTGATTGCCAATGCTTTTTTCATTTTATGTTTGAATTATTTTTAATACTTAGATACTACTCCTGGGCTATCTCTTGTTCCCAATTCATCATCTCTTTCCTAAATTTTGTACAGAGGTTTACTAAAGCTCCTGCGAAGTTGGGCGAAAGATAATTTCGTTAATGTCTACATCCGAAGGCTGGCTAATTGCAAAAGCCACTACACGGGCAAAACTGTCCGCGCTAATCCCTACTTCACCTACATAGTCCTTGTTGGCCTGCTGGATATCGGCCTCTGAAATATGTTCCAATAGCTCTGTTTTAACAGCACCGGGACATACAATGGTGGTACGGATATTATAGGGCTTAAGCTCCATACGCAAGCCTTCCGTTAAGGCGCGAACCGCATATTTGGTAGCCGAATAAACTGCAGAGCTGTAAAATACTTTATGGCCGGCCACAGAAGAAGTGTTGATAATCTGGCCGGACTTTTGCTCTTTCATATATGGCAGAACAGCGGCAATGCCATTGAGCACTCCTTTTATATTGACATCTATCATGGTGTTCCACTCCTCTACATTTATCCGGTCCATTGGAGACAAAGGCATGACCCCAGCATTATTCACGATGACATCTACGCGTCCAAATTGCCGGACTGCCGTGTCAACCAGGTTCTTTACCTGCTCCAGATCTGTCACGTCCACTTCTACAGCAAGAGCTTTCGCGCCCGTTTGCTGAATATCTTTTGCCAGCTTGTCAATTCTGTCAGCTCTTCTAGCCCCTAATATCACTGTTGCTCCCAATCCTGCCAGATGCTTGGCAGCAGCCTCTCCCATCCCGCTGCTTGCTCCTGTAATGATTACTACTTTATCTTTGATATTATTTTCCATAATTAATTATATTTAATTTCAATTCTTTTTGAAAAACTATTTTGCACTTTTATACACCTTATCGGTTACCGCTTCATTCCAGTTTACAATTCCCTTTTCGGTGTTTGGAACGATGTATAATTGCTGCAAACCCACATCAGCACTCGCACCATGCCAATGCCTTACATTTGGCGGGCATTTGATGACATCCCCTTTTTTGATAATTTCAACAGGCCTGCCCTCAATCTGATGATAACCAACACCATCGCTAATAATCAGGATTTGACCCGCGGGATGACTGTGCCAGTTGCTTCTTGCACCAGGCTCGAAATAGACATTGCCAACCGCTGTTGTAAAAACACTATCGGCATCAACCAAACCGGTATTGTATGCATTACCTGTAAATAAATCTTTTGAACCTTTTTCACCTTTTGGAAAAATTTGAGTCAGCTGGTTTTTATCTCCATTTGTTTTTTCATGGTTTTTATTCTTGTTGCAAGCAATAGCCATTGCCAATAACATGATGAATAAAAATGCTGTTTTAAAATTACTTTTCATAAAGATCCTGTTTTAATTGTTTTCAAATTTCACAACTACATTTCCTGTACCCAATGCAGCGGCCAGTCCCGATGGATTATCAATATATCCTAGTTTTGTATAACTATAGGAAGTGTTGAAACTTTTATAAAAAAGCACCAGGACATTGTTTCCGTAAAGCGTTAAATTGCCCGCTTTTATATCGCCTCCAACTGAAGCATTTGTTGGAAGCGGACCAGAAAAATCATAATACTTTTCATTGCCATTCAGTTCTGTCATATCGATGGTAAGTGGAAGTCTTGCTTTTAGTGCAGCGGCGCTAGCGTTGTTATACAATGTTGCTGTAAAAACTGCTGTACCAATTGTAATTTTCATTTTACTTGTTGAATTAGTATTAGTATTTTCATTTCCATTCTCATTGTTTTTCGGTAACGTTTCATTGTCCTTGCTGCAGCCTGCATTACAAAAACAAAAAACGAAAAGAACAGCCATAACGGTTAGAAAAGATTTCAGTTTCATACGATATGTTTTAAGGTTAAACATTTTTAATGAATTTTGCAGGAATCCCGCCCACGATAGTATTATCCGGAACATCTTTGGAAACTACGGCCCCTGCGGCGACAATTGCATTCTCTCCAATGGTAACGCCGGGCAAAATCGTTGCATTGGCACCAATCCATGCATTTTTTTTAATGTGGATAGGTTTTCCAATGAGTCCTTTTCTTTGCTCTGGATCTAAGGGATGGCTTTCGGTAATAAAGCTGACTTTCGGGCCAATTAAAACATCATCTTCAATGGTAATGCCGCCGAGTGCCAAAAAGGTGCAGTCAAAATTGATAAATACGTTTTTGCCGATCGAAATGTGTTTTCCGTAGTTGATGTAAAGGGGTGTAAAAACGGTTACATCCTGAACTTTTGTATCTAAAATTATGCTCAGTATCTGTGTAATTTCCTCTGGATTTGAGGAATTATTCATCTGGTTAAGCAATGCTTTGACAGCAAATGCCTCTTCTCTTAATCTGCCTAGTTGCGGATCGTTTGGAAGTATCGCCTCACCGGCTAAAAGCCTCTCAAAAATATCTTTTTGAGATGATAAGGCAGCGGAAATAGGGTCTTTATCTGACATAATATTTGAATTAAATATTCAGATACAAAGATAAGGCTGCCTTTAAGCAGGGAAGTAACGATTATCAAACCAAAGCTTAAGAAATTCAAACTTCAGCCAGACGAAACGCAGTGGGATTGGTTCCCGTAGTCTTTTTGAAGAAATTATTGAAGTAGGTTGGATAATCAAATCCCAAGGCATATGCGATCTCAGAAATACTCCAGTCGGTATGCTGCAAAAGCGCCTTGGCTTCTGTGATGATTCGCTCTGTAATATGGGTCGTTGTTGGTTTTCCCGTAACTTCCTTTACAGCCCTGTTCAGGTAATTAATATGCACATTGAGATGCTGGGCATAATGCTGCGCCGTTCTTAATTGGAGCGGATTCGAAGCGGTTTCAATAGGAAACTGTCTTTCCAGCAGTTCTAAAAACACAGATGCTAATCTGGAAGAAGCATTCTTGTTTTGCTCGAAATTCTCAGAAGGTTCCATTTTTAAGGATTCGTGAATAATCAGACTGATGTAATTGCGAATCAGTTCATCTTTAAATACATAATCACTTTTTTGCTCGGCAATCATTTTCTGAAAAATAGTATTCAGAAAGCCTCTCTGCTCTTCTGTGATTTTCAAAACAGGTGTTCCCCCTATTTTAAAAAAGGAAGATTGCTGCAGGCTTTCAGAACGTTCGGAGTTTTTAAAAAACTCCTCAGAAAATAAAATAGTGTAACCAACGTAAGTGGTGGAAATAGTTTCCCACGAATACGGGATGTGCGGATTTCCGAAAAAAAGAATCGTGCCTTCCTGCTCATAGGTCTTATCGGAATAATGAATCCTGCTTTTCCCTGTAGTGAGGCAGATTTTATAGAATTCCTTTCTGCTGTAGGTTCTGGTTTCAGCACCATCATCCTCTATCTGGAACGCTTTAAAACCCTGGAGTTTCAGTTCATTGTTAAACTGCGAAATTTCTCTTGTTATGATCTCTTTCATTTTGCAAAGTTAAGAAATTCAAACATACCATAACTCTTTAATCTTAATTTCTACCTAAATCACTTCCCTATTTACAATACTGACCAAATTTAGAATCCTTTTTTAAAAAGGCATAAAAAAGCAAAAACATATCTTAAAAAAAATGCTTTATTTTTTGCAATGCCTATAAACTAGACAATAGAAGAATAGGTTCAAATTTACATTCTCCAAGGACAAATTGGATCTGTTGCAGATCCTAGCCCCGATAGCAGTGGAAATCCTTTTGTGCCGGGGTTCGGCACAAAAGATTGTAACGGATAGCGGGAAAAAGCTCCAAAAAAATAATATCAAACCGAAAAAGATACAACAAAAAATTACCACAAAAACCACCGTAATTCCCAAAACCCGATCAAAGCCCCAAAAACCGCAGCCAAAAACACCCAGCCCCTATGACCCGCAGAACCCTTATAAGGAACCCCAAAGCGGCCCCAAAGACATAAGGGGGAAGGACATAGAAAAGGACCTTATAGAGAATGACCCTTCAAAGGGGTCTCAAACCGATATGGATACTAATAAGAGCGATGAGGCTGAAAGCGCGCCCTTTGAAACCATAGCTTCCGATAAGGACAATCCCGTAAAGAAGGAATTCGAATTTGGGCAGCTTGGAAATGATGAGCTTAAAGAAGATGAACTTACCTTTAAAGTCAACCAAAGTTATATCTCTTTTTAGGAACTGTCCTATGATCATATTGGACCCTGTACAGTTTTAAATACTCCGAAGGCGCCGCGCCGACATGCCTTATAAAGGCCCTGTGAGCGGTAGCCCTGGAATTAAACCCGCAGGCCATTACCATTTGCTCTACTGTTAAATCCTTCCATCCAGAATCATTCACTTTTTCCTTGAAATACCCAATTCTCATTAAATTTATATAATCCCTAAAATTTTGATTGGTCTGAGAATTAATCAGGTGCGAAAGCGTGTGGAGCTGAATTCCTGTTTCCTGCGCCAGGTCGGGAAGAGATAAATCAGATTTGAGAAAGAGCTTTTTAGAAACTAGTGTAATTTCTATTTTTGCCATATAAACCTGTTTTTGGCTCTGTGTTAGTTTTTTAAAATCCATATTTATATCCCCGAGCCTTTATTTAAAAATCGATACACTGTCCTGTAGCTCTTCCCTTGCTATAAAGGCATTGATAAATTCCTGCACTTCGCTGGCTGTCCCTGTCTCAATATCAAAAAAATTGATATGGAACTCCTCATCCTGGTCCGCAATGTGTATGATCTGGGTATAGCCCCTTGAGATTATACTGCCTTTTAATTTAATGATATTGGACTGCTGTCTGCCATCGAGCTGTTTTCGGACCTTTAGTTTCATCCCCTTTTCCATTACCAGTAATTTAAAATAATATGCTTTTTTTATTTCCTATCAAATATAAAAATTATTAAATACTATTTAGTCTAAATGCGGGACTTTAACCTGATTTTTTTGTGATCAAGATCAAGCGCGACCGCATTGCAGCCTGCTCTAATTTTGCACAAAAAAATCAAGGCTGTTTTATAATTCCTTTTACAGCGGGAATAGCTCCCAAAAAAATAAACACCAATACTATATATACACCACATCCATAAAACAAAAAAGGCACCTCTAACGAGGTGCCTTTATAAAGCTCACTGTGATAGTATATTATGCTACAACTACGTTTACTGCGTTTGGACCTTTACGGCCTTCTTCTACGTCATATCTTACTTCATCATTTTGACGAATTTCTTCTGACAGACCTGAAGCATGAACAAAAACTTCGGCGCCTCCGTTATTTGGAGTTATAAATCCGAACCCTTTTTCTTCATTGAAAAATTTTACTGTACCTTCTTGCATTTTAATGTATTTAAGGGCGTAAAGGTAGCTTTATTAAATGAGAACTGGCTGAATTTGAGTTTTTTATTTTATTTAATTTAAATTCAGGTATTCCAAAACAAAAAAGCTCCGGATTTGCCTGAAGCTTCTGCTGTCTCATCAGCAGCCCTAGCCCCGATAGAAGTGGAAATCCTTTTGTGCCGGGGTTCGGCACAAAAGATTGCAACGGATAGCGGGAAAAAGCTCCTGAAAATAATATTAAACCTAAAAAATAAAACGAAATACAATTGACCCAGACTGGCCACAAAAGAGCTAAAAAAAAACAGTATTATTTTCCATTCAGTACTAATTATTTAAATAAATCATTGCTGCCAAACTGTACTTATCCCCAAAGAGCATTTAAAAAATTCTATTGGAATTATGAAACATTCTTTTATATTTACGTAACACACTAAAATTAATTACATCTACTTTCGTTAGCATCTAAACTACCCAACGATGTATGACAATCTATTGCTTTTGAAGGACATTGTGGACAATACCCCCTTGCCCACCGCTGTTTATACAGGGGAAGAATTAAAAATAGAACTCGCCAACCCCGCTATGATGCAGGCCTGGGGTAAAGGAGATGATGTAATTGGAAAAAAATATCTTGAAGTACTTCCCGAAATTCAAAACCAAGATTTTGCCGCTCAGGCATTAGCGGTGCTGAAAACCGGAACTGCCTTCCACGCCAAGGACAAACAGGTTGATTTAATGGTGGACGGCGCTATGAGAACCTATTATTTCAATTACAGCTTTATCCCTCTTTTTGATAAGCAAGGGAAAATCTATGCGGTCATGAACACGGGCTCGGATGTCACCGAACTGCACCTTGCAAAACAGCAGACCCAGAGTGCCGAGCAAAGGCTCAGAATGGCTATAGAATCCTCAGGAATGGGAACCTATGAGATAGACCTTGCCACCAAAAAAATCAAAACCTCTGGAAATTTCAACGCCATCTGGTCCATCAAAGGGGAAATAGCCAACGAAGAGCTCATCGCCAGACTGCATCCCGAGGACCAAAAACTCCGTGAAGAGGCACACCAAAAGGCGCAAAGCACAGGGAAAATGTGCTACGAGGCGCGAATCATAAACGATGACGGATCACTCAAATGGGTGAAGATTAACGGCAGAATTATCACCGACGAAAATGGAACCCCCGGCACCCTTATCGGGATCATACAGGATATCCACGAGCAGAAAGAATTTGAGCAGGAGCTTAAAAAACAGGTGGCCCAAAACACGCAGGAACTCCAGCGCTCCAATGATGACCTTATGCATTTCGCGGGTGTGGTGAGCCATGACCTTAAAGAGCCTGTGCGAAAAATAAAAACATTCAGCAGTCTTCTAAGAAATGAATCTGAAAGTCTTTTTAATGAAAATGCAGAAAAGTACCTGAGCAAAATAGACCAGTCCGCCCAAAGGATGCAGACGATCATCGAAGGCATCCTTGCCTACTCGACCCTGGATAAAAGGTCGCAGCCTGTTGAGAAAATAAACCTTGACCTGGTCATTGAAAATATCAAGACCGATCTGGAACTGATCATAAATGAAAAAGGAGCCATTCTGGTGATAAGTGAGCTTCCCCATATTGAAGGGGCGCCGATCCTGATCCATCAGCTTTTTTACAACCTGATACATAACGCGCTGAAGTTCTCAAAGGCCGATGAGCCGCCCAGGGTGATCATCACATCCAATATTATAAAAAATCCAGAAGGCATTGAGGTGCTGGAAATAAAAATAAAGGACAACGGAATTGGACTGGACCCTGTTTTTGCCGAGAAGATATTTGATGCCTTTGAAAGGCTGAACTCCAAAGACCAGTTCGAAGGCAACGGGCTCGGACTTGCCCTGTGCCGAAAAATAGCCAAAAGGCATAATGGTGCTATTACAGCTGCGGGGGAAAAAGATAACGGCGCTGAATTTACAGTGACCCTTCCTTTAAAACAGTCCGATTCTTTTCTTTAGCCCTTTGTAAAGAAATAAATAAACTAAGAGATTCTTATCGCAAATGTGTTACTGCAAATTGTAAAGTTCAATTTGGCAAATATTTCAGTATACAATAAAAAGTTTTTAAGTAGGCATAAAATGGAAGATTATGTTTATGGACAGCCCGCCCTGTACTTAATTGTATAAGGCGGGTTTATCATTTTGATTTTCAAAAAATTCAATGATAAAAGAGCATCTTTACTATAAATTTTTAAATGCAATTCTTACCTGTTCTGCATAAAAGAATAGATCAGAAGTAAAGTAATTGCGTTCGAATGTTCATCTCTCCAAGACAAAACAGGGCTCTGTGGCAGCCCTAGCCCCGATTGCTTCGCCAGTTCGCTTCGCTCTTGTGCAGTGAAATCCTTTTGTGCCGGGGTTCGGCACAAAAGATTGGAACGTATAGCGGGAAGATCTCCTGAAAAATAATAATACTCCTAAGTCTAAAAACAGCATTATATAAAATTGAATGATCACTCAAGTCAGATTCCGGTAACAATTCTTAAATACTTCATTAATCTGGTTTCAGAGCAAATTAAAGCAATCAAAAAAATACTGCTTAAGTTATTATTAATATGCAAAGTGCTGCTTTTGGTTTAAGTAAAGAAGAACTTTCGTTTAAAATAAAAACAAAAAATGGTACTTTTGCGCCCGTAAACAAAACAGCAACGTTGAAAAAGTACCTAATCATACTGCTTGGCTGCATTATTTTACTGCCCTCATTGGGCAGTGTTTTTGTTTACGCATCTTTTAAGCTCGAGCAGCAGGAGATTGTAAAGACCATCTGCGTACAGCGAAAAATGGTTTTCAATACCTGCAACGGACGCTGTGAACTTCAAAAGAGCCTGAAGAAGTATAATGACAACGAAAAGAAAATGCAGGACAGCCTGAAAGGAAAAACAGAGCTGGTCTGTATCCTGCATACTTCAGATAATACTTTTGCATTAACCGCGCCTATCGCAGTCAAAGCAGACTTTCCCGATAGATTTGATAATAAGCCTATTTCAGTTTCAGCAGAGAATCTGCGTCCCCCTTCCCTTTTTATATAAATTCTAATTTCCATTTCAATTCGTATTGGGATCATTTTCATTGTTATACAACAATGAAGGAGTGCCTGCACTCTAATCAAATTACAATTATATAAAATTACAAAATGAAAAAACAGATATTTTTTGCGCTGGCCCTGGCGGCTTCACTGCATCTATATGCACAAAAAAAGGACAGCATCCCGGGCAAATATACCCTAATGGACGAAGTGGTTATTGAAGGTGTCAGAAAATCTAAGGACGTATCGAGCGAACTGGCCTCAAAACTCCCGATTAAAAACTTAGAAAACCCCCAGGTTACCGCTTCGGTTTCCCCGCAGCTGATTAAAAACAGAAATTTTTACACCCAGGGCGAAATGCTGCACAATGCCGCTGGTGTTGCCCCGAGCTGGGCCGGTATTTCCCCTTATTATTCCATTAGGGGATTTCGTACGCGTTCGAGTTTTAGAAATGGCGTAAACGGTTATGTAGCCTCTGATATGGATCCGGTCAGCACAGCACAGCTTGAGGTTATCAAAGGACCAAGCGCCGTAATTTTTGGAGGAGGCGGTGCTACTATGATCACTTTCGGGGGACTGATTAATCGTGTAACCGTAAAACCCCAGCATACCACTTTTGCCGACATTAGTGTAACGGGCGGATCTTACAATCTGCAGCGAGCGACCCTTGATATCAACAGACCACTTGATAAAGACGGAAAGGTTCTTGCCCGATTAACTGGTGCTTACACCTACAAGGGTTCTTTTCAGGACCAGGGTTTTTCAAAAACATTTTTTTTAGCTCCCAGTATTTCTTACAAGATTAGCGATGATTTAAATATCCAGCTTGATGCCGAAATTTTAAACAAAACTGCTACCAATAATCCACTGTACCAAGTAGCTTTGGGGACTGCTAAATCCTCCGGGGAACTCAATCTGGATTATCTGCGCTCCTTCCAGGACAATACGGTAACTTTGAATAATAAGGCGGTAAATATTTACGGAAAAATCATTTACAGGCTTTCAGAAAATTGGAAATCCCAGACCAATTTAATTTCCATCAACAATAAAACTCCGGGAGATTATATAAGGTTGAGACTCGATGATGACAGCCAGAATGTGACACGAAGAGTGTACAGAATGTATCCGGAAAATATTACCGGTCAGCAAATCCAACAGGACTTTGTCGGGAATTTCAAAATTGGCAGTATTAAAAACCGACTAATTATGGGTGTTGAATATTATCATTATCTGTATGGGATTGCCAGTAAATCTATGAATTTTACTAAAGTTTCGGCCACTGCTGCAGATCCTGAGAATGCTTATTTCAATAATGAATATATTTCTGATCAACTGGCCTTAAAACCTTATGGAGAGAATTATAAGGCAATTCAGGATCATTATTCCCTATATGCTTCAGATGTTTTGAGCCCATTAGAGAATTTAAGTGTGATGTTCAGCGCGAGAATCAATTATATTGATAACAAAGGGACAGAGGATTTGTTAACAGCAACAACTACCGGGGCTTATACACAAACGGCTATTTCTCCAAAATTGGGAATTAATTACCAGATTATTTCTGAAAGAATTGCATTGTTTGCCAATTATATGAATGGTTTTCAGCCGCAGGCCCCGCAATCAGTAAACGGTCAGATGACCAATTTTAAGCCCGTTTATGGAAATCAATGGGAATCGGGCGTTAAAATCTCTCTGCAAAAGAACCTGCTGGATGCCGTTTTGAGTTATTACAATATAGATGTAACAAATGTGGTAAGGCAGGATCCAAATGATACAGCTTCCTATCTGCAGAATGGCGAGCAGCGCAGTAAAGGTTTTGAAGCAGATTTAGAATCAAATCCGATGGCAGGATTGTTTTTGCATGCAGGTTTTGCTTATAACGAGAGTAAACTTATAGTATCTGATGCACTTACTCAAGGACTCAGACCTGTAGATGCCGGTCCTAAACTTTCCGGAACGTGGTATATCAATTACGCTGCGCAGTCAAAAGCTTTGAGCGGGTTTTCTTTAGGCTTGGGCGGGAGTCATTATGGTAAAGATTTGATGATTAACAACGCTAATGGTTCTTTTTCCACTAATGCTTATACCTTAATCAACTCGGTTCTGAGTTTTGAGAAAACAGGATATGTTTTTTCTCTTTCTGCCAATAACCTGCTCAATGAGCACTATTGGTATGGCGGCCGCGGTATGATTACCCCGGGAGTGCTGCGTGAGGTTATCTTATCTTTAAAATTAAAATTATAAAGCTGTTAATTAGAACTTAAAGTGAAAAAAATCACAAAAATATCATTTCAGCTTCACAGCTACCTCGGATTATTTTTCGGGGTGCTGTATTTGTTTTTTGGAATTTCGGGCGCTTTGCTGGTTTTTAAAAAAGACATTGAGTATTTCAATAACCCGCCCATGCATTACTGTGTGAAGGGCGGCAAAACCATTTCATTAAACCAGATGTATCATAAAGTCTCTGAGCGGTATTCCGGGGCGCGGCAGATTATGCTGCATACTTTTCCAAGAAATACGCGCGATACCTACGAATTTATGATTTTTAATTATCAGGATAATGTGGCCGATAATTATCTCTACTGCTGTATGGTAGACCCTTATACTGGAAAAATTGTAACAGAGGGTGATTTTGGCTCTTTTGAATCACCATTTTTTCGCTGGCTGTATCTTGCGCACTACTCGCTGTTAATTGACAAACCAGGCAGACTTATAACAGCCATTGCAGGCTTTGCTTTACTGCTGAACTTAATTACAGGTGTGATTATTTATCGTAAAAAGATATTTTCTGCTCTTATGTTCCGGGAGAAGTTAAATCGTAAATCCGCCAGAACCCTTAATTCATCACTGCACAGGATTATCGGTGTCTGGACTTTGATGCTTAATTTCATTCTTTTTTTTACGGGTTTTTGGATGAACAAAAGCCTCTTTTTACCTGCTGAATGGGAATTAATCCCAAAAAAAGAACAGAATTATCAGGCAAAGGCAGATATAGACCAAGTGATAAAACAGGCCCGGGAAATTCCCAATTTCAGGCCAATTGCCGTGAAAATTGCTGCTGATAAAAAAACGGACATTGTTGTAAGCGGCGAGTTTTCTAATACCAAAAACCCGCTGTATTTCGGTAAAGGCAGCGACGTTTATTATGACAGTGATAATGGAAATTGGATCAAAACCATACGGATTGAAGAAAAACCATTTTCCGATAGGTTTTATTGGATGATGAAACAGATTCACAGGGGTGATTATGATAATTTATTTATTAAAATTCTCTATGTCTTTGCCGGACTGAGCCCCGCAGTGCTTTCCATTACGGGATTTTTTCTTTGGAAAAGAAAAGCAAGAAAGAAAGCAGACCGCTAAAAAACGCAGATAATACATTATCACCTTGTGCTTATTATTTTATTTTCTGATTTCCTTCTATGTTTTTTTTGTACCGCTGGCCGATCCTGAAGGAAAAGGTTCTGTATTTAAGATTTGTTTTTAATCTCTTTATAAATTTCAATTTTCCCGATAACATCAAAATCTAAGACGTAGTCAACAGGGTATTGATAGTTTTCATCCATAAGCAAAATCATTTCAGCCTGGTGAATCGAATTACTCAAATTCAACTTTGGATTTTTGGATAAAATAAGATAATATGGTAATGCACTTTGAGATAATTCATTCTCGATCAGCATATCAAATCCTTCTTTTGTGGTTTGTTCAACAAAATAAGAACCGGGAAAGTTAGGTTGATTCTTAGCTATAAAACGCTTAAAAAGTTCAAGGTCTGATTTGTTAAAAGAAAGCGCTTGTAAATTTAAATTGCTAAACTTATCAAGTTTAAACCATTTAATATTTACAATTAGCTTTTTAGAATCTAAGTTGTATTTAAAATAGGCCAGCTGCGTATTTATAGTATACATGGATAATATTTCTAATTAGATTATTAGAAGATAAGTTTATTGTTAATGTTGTACAATTGGACATGTAATCCTATTAACAGCTGATAAATAAAAAATAAGGCATTTTTTTAACAGTTGTTTTATGCAACGGCTAATTTAGTGTGAATTGAAGTAAAAAAACAATCAAATTTAACATTTAGAACCATTCTAAAGAGTAAGAAAAAACTTAATGATAAGTCTTTATTTATCTTTCTGCTTATAATAGTTTTTTTACTCCTACTAGCACACCTAAAAATGTCCTAAATGTACACACATACTATTTACAACATTTATAAACAAGCAGTTACCTGAAATATCATAAGAATATTAGTTATCTTTGAGTTGTGAAAAAATACCTTTCCATATTATTTTTATCGGTCTACCTGCTTTCTATAACGCAGTTGGTAGAATTTATAAAGCTGCCTATAATGGTAGAACATTATGTGGAACATAAAGAACAAAATCCTGCCTTAACAATTCTTGAGTTTTTATGCATCCATTATCAGGGACCAGATGTATATGATGCCGATTATGATAAGGATATGAAGTTTCCTTTTAAATCACACACCAATATTGGAATGGATACCTTTTTTGCCACAATAAGCTAAGGCGGTTTTGGCAAAGAGAGTAACGATTTGTGTTCTTGACTCTACATTTTCGTGCAATCACCAACAGGGCACCCAAACCAAATTGCTGAAGCCACTGAAAGTCATTCCATACCAATAGTAAGCCAATCTCTTCAAATCTTTCAAAAATTTTGTTGAAATTTGTCCCGTAGAGATCACAAACAAGCCAAATGGCGCAAATTGAAGACAATCTGTGCCATTTTTTTATAACTTTCCTTATTTTTATTAGTCTAAAGAAGCCGGGCTCCTCGGCAGCCCCAGCACCGATTGCTTCTCCAGTTCGCTTCGCTCGTGTGCAGTGAAATCCTTTTGTGCCAGGGTTTGGTACAAAAGATTGGAACGAATAGCGGAAGAGCTGCTAAAAATAGCTTTACGGAAAGATGAAACTTATAAACCCTGTGCTGGATCACGCCATAATCCACAATTACTCCTCTAATCTTCATCATTTCTTCAATATCCCGATAACTAAGTGCAAATCTTAATTTAAAATCTAGCGCCTGAAGAATTATGTGTTTTGGATAACAATGACCTTTTGTATCCATTTTTTTGACAGGTTTAAAAATATAAAGATAAAAGTTATTCAAAGACGCGAGAGAACCAATTAAAAAACAGCTAAGACTAAATCTAGGAAAATATTGCTAAATTTAAAATCATCAAGAAAAAATTACAAATTATTTCAATCAGTAAAACATTAAATAACATGTTTTTTTAACCAGATTAAGATGAGTATTTAAATTTTAATTATTAACTTTAATTAAAAATTAGATTGTTAAATTAAATAATACGCAATTATGATAAGTTTCAAACAGAGCTGCGCTATATTGATGCTTCTATTTACGATTCTAAACTTCGCACAGAATAAAAGCACTGCTAAACTTGACAAAATAATAAAAAAAGATTACCAGATCATTGAGTGCAAAATTTCAAAGATGTCTGACAGCACCGTTGAATATTCCCTGCCGGGAGAAACAATGCAGATCTCTTTGGAGATAAGCAAAATTGCCAGAATTGATTTTGCAAGCGGCAGGTCGCAGACTTTTGATACAGGAGCAGCTGCCGGCACCAGTGCTGGTCCGCAGACATCTCAGGTTATTGAAAATGCCCCGATGAAAACAAATACAATTGCTGTACTTCCCATACCCTACGTGAATTCAGATAACCTGCAAAGTTCTGAGGATATGGCAAAGTTTGCCCAAAACGACATCTACAACAAACTCATTGATAAATCTTCGAATATTTTTCCTTTGACTGTACAGGATTTAAGGGTAACCAACAGTCTGCTGCATAAGGCAGGAATAAACAGTGCCAATATTGATGATACACCAATAGAGGATCTGCAGAAAATTTTGGGAGTCGACAATATTGTTGCCGCTAAAATATCCTATACCATAACCGAAGGGCAGACCACTTCAACTTACAATTCAGGAACAGCCAAAGTAAATGACAGCTACACTAAAGCCAAAACAAACAACAGTTCGGTGACAACTGCCAATACACAGGTGTATTATCATTATACTGTTTATTTTGATATGTATAAAAACGGAACAAAAATATATACCCAGACCAGAAAACCATTTCTTAATTTAAAAGACAGCTGGATCGATTCGATCACTTACCTGCTAAAACGAAGTCCTATTTATGTTAAATAATAAACCAAAAACAATATAATTGTGAGAGTGCCGGTGGTGCGATTCCGATAGAATGGAAAAAAAAGCGTTCAAAATATTCGTTATTCAATCCTTTTTCCTGTATTCCAAAATAGAAATTAAGGTATATTGAGATACGAAAGCTCCTCTGGATCAAAAAATCTGATCAATATTAAATATGAGCCATACCTGCAAAAACTGTGGAAATATATTCGAAGGCAACTACTGCAATTACTGCGGACAGGCTGCTGAAACCCATCAAATAAATGCTTCTTTTGTACTGCATGACCTCCAGCATGGTCTAATCCATCTGGATGGGGGAATATTACATTCGGCACGTGAATTATTTACAAGACCCGGGCACAGTGTCCGGGACTATATAGAGGGAAAACGCATAAAGCATTATAAACCTTTTTCAATGCTTATTGTTGTTGCGGGCCTTTACGGCCTTCTGTATCATACATTAAAAATAGATCCTTATAAAGATATACATGACAGTACATTTAATTATGAGCAGTTCAACGAGTGGATTTCACACCACTTCTCTATTATTACCCTGCTGCTGCTGCCGGTATTATCATTAAATTCTTTTTTATTATTTCATAAGCAGGGCTATAATTTTACAGAACATTTGGTCATTAATGCATTTTACAGCACTCAGAAACTCTGGCTCAGAATTTTGACACTGCCTCTGATTCTCTGGGCAGAAAATGCACAATTCATCCTGAAGATTCTACTAGTGATAGATTTTGCATTGATGTTGTGGATTTACGGCCAATTCTTCAAAAATATCTCCAGAATAAAAACCTTTATATTAACACTTTCAGCAGCTGTTTTAAATTTTCTAATCGTATTGGCGGCAACTTCAATAGCTATAATGTTTACCATGCCTTGATTGGAATGTATACCTTTTCTGCCACAAAAAGTTACGGCGGTTTTGGTTTTCTAAAAATATTTTAACCTATTGAAGTTTCATGGCAGAATCGTGGCGCACCAATATTGTAAAAACAGAAAACGATTTATGATAGCGGATCCAATAGTCAGGTTCGAATCTGCGGCTGAACATTTATTTTATTCTCCGACTAAATTTTGTTCAATAAAAATTACATTTTTTAATAGCTAAGCCAATACGAGGTTTACAGTAATTATTAGTTATAAATCGGCATCAATCCCCAACAGGACATCCAAACCAAAATATAAAAACCACCTAAAGACAGCCTCTACCTCCAGTAAGCCAATCTCTTCAAATCTTCCATAAATTTTATGGAAATTTGTCCCGTCCGGGTCACTACACAGCCAAAAGGCGCCAATTGAAGACAATTGGCGCCTTTTTTTTGTTATATATCTTTTAACAACATAAGTTTAATTCGTTTCTTTTATTTTTTTCGAATCGCACTCTTAAAAATGAATTGTAAAAAAGCCAGCAGTCTAAAACAAGGGATCAACACGAAAACCTGTGGAGCGTTAAAAATTATGCATAAATCAACATGATGCAAACGCCTATAATGAATAAAAATTATTATTTTAAAACATCCTAAATTTTCCTAATTATTGCGCAGTTGAAAATAATCAAATCTTATTTTTAAAATGGTTTAATATTTCATAATTATTTGTATTTCCTACTTCTTTTTCCGATTATAATTATTTATCTGGTAAGGTAAAAATCGGTTTATTTCATCGCGATTATTTACCAAAGTTCCTCCGAAAGGGATAAATATACCGAATTACTTCCTCTCGTTTAAAAAATAGCCGTCCATTCGCTTTTTTACAATTTAATGGCATGCCAATCTAGTAAATTTACTTTTTGCAGAAGTTGTAAGATCAGAGTGGGTTGAAGTAAAAACTACCTCAATGAAGAGCCACAAATACAGCATTCAATCTTAAATCCTTTAATTTTGAGAAAAAACAAAAATGACCCAAGATGGATAGTTGTCAGAACCGAAAGCAACAGGGAAGCTGCCAGACTATTTTTTGACTTTGAGATGGAAATCTTGAAGTTGGAAGAATGCATAAAGATCAAATACGAAAATTGCGAACAGGTGCCATCCATCTGCAGGCTGTTAGTGGATGCGAACATAGACATTTTGGAAATTTATTTAACTCCTAAAATCTGAATATATTAAATTTTGGATGTATAATTCTAGTAATTTTAATTAATGTGTCAAGATATGTATTTTGCGGAAGAAAAATTAAGTCAGCTTAATTAATACCATTGCAAGACTATCCCTAAATTTAATCATCAATAAACCAGAAATATTCCAATGCATAAATATTGTAACACATCTAAAAACTAACACGAATGAATATGACTAAACTTAATCATTTACTTATCACGTGTTGTATTGCAATTCTCTTTTCTTGCTCAACAAAACGTGCCGAGACTGCAACAAAAGAAAATGAAATCATTAAAGTAGATTTATTATTTACAGAGATTCAAAAATTAGCACTAGATTTTACCAGAAAGAACAATGTTCCTGGAATAGCCGTAGCTATTATCCAAAATGGAAAAATCATATCGATCCAATGCATCGGTTATGCTGATTTGGCAACTAAAAAACCCATAACTCCACAAACAATTTTTAACATAGGCTCAATTTCGAAGGTTGTATCCGCCTGGGGATTTATGCAACTTACTGAAAAAGGTATGGTACAACTTGATGAGCCAATTAATCAATCCTTAACCCGCTGGCAACTACCAAAATCCCAATACGATGTATCCAAAGTTACACTTCGACGCGTTCTCAGCCATACATCTGGTCTTTCTGTGCATGGATATGGTGGCTTTGAACAAGGAACAAAACTATTAAGCTTAGAAGAATCGCTCAACGGAAAAACAAAGAGAAATGGTGAAAGTGTATATCTTATAAATGAGCCAGGAACAAAGTGGGAATATTCTGGTGGCGGTTACACACTAGCACAATTATTTCTTGAAGAAAAAACAAATGAAAAATTTGCCGACTATATGAAAAAAAATGTATTCCTACCTTTGGGATTAGCTGATACCTCTTATGAGTGGACGGAAGACATGAAAGCGAATTGTGCAACCGCGTACGACACGCTTGGGAATGCTATAAAAAATAGAATATTTACAGAACAAGCAGCTGCTGGATTACAAACAACGGTGGTGGACTTAGCACATTTCGCCGAGCTATCCATTACAACTGATTCTCGGAAGTTAAATAAAGTTTTAAGGCCCAAAACAATACAACTGATGGAGCAACCTGTTTTTCCATATTCGAGCGAAGGAAAAAGTGGCCTTGGATACCGATTCATGAATTTTGAAGATCTTCAAACAATTGGACATACTGGAGAAAACGTAGGCTGGAGTGCAGCAATGTTTTTACATCTACCCACCAAGAGCGGTATCGTTATGCTTTGCAACGGTTCTAATGGAGATCGTGTCTGGTTCCCAATCTATCAGAGCTGGGCAAAGACAATTAAAGCAAAGCAAATGTAGACCCTTGTAAATTAAGTTTTGTGGCAAAATCGTGGCACTTTGTATTTTGGAATATCAGAAACATAATATATGCAAACCCTAAGAAACTTAGGTTCAAAAATTTAGAAACAGAGACCTAAATTAAAGATAAATTCTTTTTTAAATACAAAAATCATATATCGTATAATTAAAATCATCGTTTTTTGAGATGCATTAATTTTACAATGTTTGGCTCTACAAAATTTAAATATTTATATATCATCTTCAAAGATCTTTTTTCGGTGGTTCACACCCCAATTAGCAAGTAATTCATAAAGCCAAAGAAAGACAATCCTATCTCAACTTAAGCTTTCTTTTCAAACCCTCTATAATATTTTTAGAATTGTATATTAATTTACTGTCATAAACCAACTGAGTTTTTATATTTTTTTGCATCAATCCCCAACAGGACATCTAAACCAAATTTACAAAGCCAATGGAAGACAGACCATTACATATAGTAAGCCAATTTCTTCAAATCATCCAAAAATGATGTTGAAATTTGTCCTGTCCCTGTCACTACAGCCAAATGGCGCCAATTGAAGACAAAAGGCGTCATTTTTTTTATCTAACCTTCTAAATATGTAATTTTGACTCATTTTTGCTTTTATTTTCCTTTTTTAGAATCGCAATAAAACAAAGGAGCAAACTTCAAAATAATACGTATATATCTAAAAATAAGACAAATTTAAATTTAAGATGAGATAACTTAACAGGATTCGAACACCAAAAATACAGCAGAAATTAAGTTTCATATTCTCCTATAATGAGATCTCATTTAGAAAATGATTAATCATCTCATCGTTAGTGAAATCTTCCGCTACAGTTGAACTAGGCCTGTCTAATTTTAAAAGCCCAAACAATTAATTTTATCAGGCTGTAAAAGTGTATTAATTTAATACATTCTTTCTATTTGTTTTCTGGTTAGTTTTTTTGAAAATATGTTCCCTTTACTGATCTCAAGCCACTGACTGGCTCCATACCCATAATTTATATACAGCTCATAATCAAAGAATAAGATTAATAATCATTCAATCTTTTTTTATATATTTAATTTTTATATCTGATCAATATATATTTTTAAAACTAATGTTTATACTAAAATATTAATTTAATCGATCGTCTTATTATGAATTGTGAGCAACGCTATTCAATTTCAATACAGTCTGCATTAGCAAAAAAAATATTTTTCCTGCTACTATTTTATAATATAACTATATATGCACAATCTAATAAAACAGGATATAATGACATAAAAAAACAAAGATTACTTATTCATATAACATCTGACTATCTACATACTATTAGCCAAGGCCAAATTGATATGGACAGTGCAGTCAGAACTTCTTGTAAAATTTATAACTTAAGTATTCTCATCCCTTATAATGAAATCTATAGTAATGGAAAACCAACAATTGAAACCAGATTACTAGAAAAAGGAAAAGTTAAGAAAGCACAGGCTTTACTTATAGCCCTAAAAGGTGAAAACAGGCTTTTGCTGCTACTTGAATTAAGCGGTTATTACATCTTCAAACCTGGTACTCAAAAAGCAGATCTTGACCAGGCCGAAAAATATATAGATGAAGTTTTACTCGAAAAAAAACTGACCAAATGGAAAATTGGAGCCTTGATGCTAAAGGCTGCTTTACTTCATCAAAGAGGACTAACAGATGAAAGCCAAAAAATATTTTCCAGGGTTGAAGAACTTTGTAAACAAACCCAAAATAATTTAGATCAGGCAAGGGCATTATTAAACGCAGGTAAAGCATTACACTATGGTCATCCGCTGCGGCTTGGAAAATTTGAAAAAGCACTTTCTATATTTCATACGCTGCAGGAAAAAGAAAAAGAGATTGAAACACTCTCACAGATAAATATTGAATATTTTATTGCTAAAAGATATAAGGACTCAGAAAAATTGATAGTTAAAATATTAAAGTTGCAAAAAGAAATAAAATACCATCATAATCAATATGCCTTTGACGTTCTCTCCTATCTCTCCTATCGTGATGGCGATCTGCTTAGTGCTTTAACTTATTCCAATAAGAGCATAGCAAGCATGCGATCTAAATCAGATTCAACTTTTAAAAGTATGTTTTTTAGCCGCAGAGCAGGAATATATCAATATCTTAAAAAATATGAAGACGCTTTAACATGGTATTCTAAAGCATTAGAAAATCGGACTAATAATACAAAACTTTACTGGTACAAAACCTTTCTGGTTAACGTTGAACTTTTAAACAATATGCGTAGGGACAAAGAAGCTTTGTCGCTTCTAAAGGAAACGGAAAGTAAATTCCCTGCCCGCACAGATTTTGATAAAATGCATTATGCACTTTTACTTGGAGAAACTTATGAAAATCTAAAAAACACAGCTCTTGCGGAAGAAAACTACAAAGTTTTTCTGCATATGATAAAAAGTTTTCCGATTGATCATGTACACGACGAATTTCCGGCTGCATTTTTTCGGATATCTGCCTTCTACCGGAATCGTGGAAAAATGGCTTTAGCAAGAGAACTGCTAAATAAAGGAATAAATCATTCTTTTGAAATTGGTCATGCTAAAAAAAGTGATTATTACTACAATCTCTTTAAAATTGATTCTGTAGAAAATAAGTATTCTGATGCCATAAAGAATTTACAATTGAGTCAAAAGTTTAGAGACTCTGCATTTGGTAACGAACAGCAGAAAAAAATAGCCGAATTACTAATTAAATATGAGGCCGATAAAAAGGATAAAAACATTAAAATACTAAATACACAAAACCAGTTACAACAGATAAAATCCGAAGAGGCAGAAAGAGCAAAAAATATTATTTTGATTGGCGCTTTGTTGTTACTTGTCATTATTGGATTATTGCTAAATCGCTATATTATTAAACAAAAAAGCAATCGCAAACTTGAAGCTAACCAGCGAGAATTAGACCAGAAGAACGTGTTTTTAGAAACATTAAATATTGAACAGGAAAAATTACTTAAAGAAAAAGAATGGCTAATTAAAGAAGTACATCATCGCGTTAAAAACAATCTTCAAATGGTGACAAGCCTGCTCAATTCACAATCGCTCTATTTGGAAGATGTTGATGCTAAGATGGCTGTTAAAGACAGTCTCCGCAGGATGCAGGCCATGTCTATGATACATCAGAAACTTTATCGGGATGACAATATCTCGACAATAGCAATGCCGGAATATATTAACGAACTGGTTCATTATCTGCATGAAAGTTTTGACAGTGAAAACCAGATTATTTTCGAAAAAAATATTGCGCCAGTATCTCTTGATTTATCACAAGCCATTCCATTGGGACTAATTATTACTGAAAGTATTGTAAACGCTATTAAATATGCATTCATAGAAGGACAAAGGGGAATCATAAATATTAGTTTGCAGCCCGAAGGTACTGACTCACTTTTACTCAAAATATCCGACAACGGCGTTGGTATACCAAGCTTCCCTGAAAAGTCAGATCATCATTCGCTTGGTCAAGATCTTATGCAGGGACTGACAAAACAATTAAAAGGCAGCTTTACCATTGAAAATAATAACGGCGTTCATATAATGGTTAAATTTATACATCAAAATAAATAGTTTTAGACAAGATTTCAAGTAATTAAACTATATTGTATGAACAATAAAGTACTAATTGTAGAAGATGAATTTATTGTAGCTAATGATCTGCGCCTGACCCTAAAGCAGGCGGGCTATGATGTTACCGGAATTGCCATTTCAGCTGAAGAAGCTGATGAGTATATAAAAAAATCTAAGCCCGATCTGGTCTTATTGGATATTCGTTTAGAAGGAAAACAATCCGGAATTGATCTTGCAAGAAAATTAAAAGAGGAAAATATTGCGTTCATATTTTTGTCTGCTAATTCAGACCAGAAAATACTTGAGCAGGCAAAGCAAACCGATCCCTATGGATTTCTTGTTAAACCATTTAGGGAGAAAGATTTGCTTATAGCTTTGGAAATTGCATCGTATCGACACAAAAACAGTCTGGAATCCAGATTATTACAGGAAGACTTACTGAATAAAAAAATTAACGCAATAGCTGTTGAAATTTTAAAACCCGAAGAATATTTACTATCGATTGCCCGCATACTGCAACCTTATATACCTTTCGATCTTATTATATTTCAGTACGATGAGTCGGATAATGAGAATCTAAATACTTCAGGATATCTGCGTATCGGTTTTGATGAATATCAGTTTATTACTGAAAAAGAATTATCGGTTATTACTGGTTTTAAAACCAGTTCAATTACTTCCATATTCAAAAACAGAATTATTGAAAAAAATGCTACTATATATCTTAATGAAACAATAAATGATGATGCCGCCTTAAGCTTAATAAAAAATCATTTTAAGACTGAGTCGTACCTGATATTTCCTCTAATTCTAAATGATGAAACAAAATTGAAATACATCTTCTGCAGCCGTCGGCAAAACAACTATTCGAATTTTCATATTGACTTATTGAATCGTTTAAAAACATGCTTCTCAGAACTAATTAAAAAAAGCTTAGAAAACTTTAAATCAGCAGATTCTCTAAACAATGCCGACCTTAAAACAGAACACAATTCTAAAACAGAGGACCGCTTAGAATTTAATACGATTATTGGCAAACATCCGCTTTTATTAGAGGCTTTAGATCTGGCATTAAAAGTATCTAAGTATAACACATCTGTTCTTATCCTTGGTGAAAGCGGCACCGGCAAAGAGGAAATTGCCCAGTCTATTCACACACTTTCAATGAGAAAAAATGGACCTTTTATAAAAATAAATTGTGCGGCCATTCCATCCAGTCTTATAGAATCTGAATTATTTGGTCACGAAAAAGGGGCTTTTACAGGCGCTTTTGAAAAGAGAAAAGGAAAATTTGAACTGGCAGATGCAGGAACAATTTTTTTAGACGAAATTGGAGAATTAACTTTAGAAATGCAAGTAAAGCTCTTACGTGTTTTACAAGAAAAAGAAATTGACTCTGTTGGAGGTAATTCGCCAAAAAAAGTTGATATACGTATTGTTGCAGCAACAAATCGAAATTTGGAACAGGAAGTTGCAGCAGGAAGGTTCAGGCTGGATCTCTATTACCGATTAAATGTTTTCCCAATTACACTTCCTCCATTACGGGAACGTAAGACAGATATAAACGAATTAGCGCTCTATTTTGCTAAAAAATTCAGCACGGAATTCAATAAAGATTTTACGGGTATAACCACAGCGATGACAGAAGAATTGTATAATTATGAGTGGCCGGGAAATATTCGTGAACTGGAAAACGTCATACAACGATCCGTTATTTTAAATGAAGGAATCTCTAAATTAGAATTAAAACAAAATCTTAGTATAACCTCATCCGAAATATCTACTAAAAAGGAAATACAAAACCTGGAAGATATAAAGAACATTCAAAGGGAAACAGAACGTGAGTATATAATTTCCATCCTAAAAAAAGTAAATGGCAGAATACGAGGAGCTGCAGGAGCTGCTGTTTTACTTAACATAAAACCAACAACATTAGAATCAAAAATGGCGAAACTGCAAATTAAAAAAGAAGATTTTCTAAAGTAATTGACTAAGCTCTTATTAGAATTTCTCCGAAATTTTCGTGCTTTACTAAGATATCTCCTAAAATTTAAGAGATTATTTCTCATACCCTATTATCCGAACTTTAAACCAAAAAACCTGAAACTACTTAGTTTTAAAGGGTTTTATAACCTAAATAGTATAAATTTTTCATTTATAAATTACTGGCATGTTCTTGGTCATATTTGTATGAAAACCAGAATAAAATCTATCTAAAATGATTTATAAGCCATGGATCAACTGCGAAATCATATTGAAGAAATCACACCCGTTACTGACGAAGAATTTGCCTATATTAAAACATTCTTTACGGAAAAGAGAATAAAAAAAAATCAGTATCTAATCCAAAACGGGGATAAAGTTGAGTGTGAATACTGGATTGTCAAAGGTACTTTAAGAGCCTTTTATCTTACCGATGACGGCAAAGAACATATCGTACAATTTGCTCTTAAAAACTGGTGGTTATCAGACTATAATGCTTATTTTAATCAAACAGAATCCCAAATCAATATTGTTTGTATGGAAGATGCCGAAATATTGTGCCTCACTATATTTGCCAGGGAAAAGCTGGCTTCTGAACTCCACAAAATGGAACATTTTTTTAGAATGACGCTAACTAAAATTTATTCTTCTCAACAGCGGCGAATTATATCTTTATTGTCTGACAATCCAAAACAGCGTTATGAAAAATTTGCACAACTCTACCCTAACATCACGCAAAAAATACCCAAAAAATATATTGCTGAATATTTAGGATTGCGTCGTGAAACCCTTAGCCGACTTTATTCTAATGTCTCATATAACGGAAATCGTCTATAAACAAACAATAAACCAAACGACTAAGCGTGATTTTATCACGCTTTTTTATTGCTCAAACCAGATTGTTTACCACTTACTTCTGCCATTTTTATTCAAAATCTCAATGCACTTCCTTTCTTGAGTAATTAAATTTTCAAAATTAATAGTCGTAGTGCAATGTTCAATTAATTAAAACTTTTATGGAAGCAAAAAAACGTTCTTAACCAAAGTCAATGATTTTGAAAGAATGATGAACCTAAATTTGCGATCTAAATAAATGATTTGAACAATATAAGTGTGCAATTAATTCTAAATGACGCCGTAAAAATGTGAGTTGGATCACATTTTTAAAGTGAGTTGGATCAATCTCCAGATATTATAAATGACGGAAATTTGCTTTAGTAACACAATAAATATCAACGACATATAAGATAAACTAAAAGAAAATGTAATCATAAAACCAAAAAACATGAAAACAACAACCTATCATTTAAAAATTAAAAAACTCCTGATAATAACAATAAGTATGTTCATGATTATTACAGGGAATAGTAAAGCTAAAAATTCTGACAACATGAAAAAGAAAATTTTATTCGTAGTTACCAATCACGATAAAAAAGGAAACACTGGAGAACCTACAGGTTTTTATCTTTCTGAAGTTACACATCCGTGGGATGTACTCGTTAACGAGGGATATGAAATTGATTTTGTCAGTCCGGATGGCGGTCAGGCACCAATAGACGGGTTTAATTTAGGCGATCCTATCAATAAAAAGTTTTGGGATAATACAAAATACCGTCAAAAAATAGAATACACAATGAAACCAAGTGAGGTAAAAACTGAAAATTACGCAGCCATACATTATGCAGGCGGACACGGTGCAATGTGGGATTTCCCAAATAATACAGAGCTTGCTTTAATAGCCTCTGAAATATACGAAAACAATGGAATCGTAAGTGCGGTATGCCATGGTCCGGCAGCGCTGGTAAACATAAAACTATCCAGTGGGAAATATTTGGTAAATGGTAAAAAAGTTAACGCATTTACTAATGAAGAAGAAGCTGCAGTAAAGTTAGATAAAGTGGTTCCTTTCTTATTAGAGTCAAAACTAATTGAGAGAGGCGGAATATTTGAAAAATCAGGTTTGTGGCAAACTCATGTAGTTGTCGATCAACACCTGATTACGGGTCAAAATCCACAATCTGCAAGAGCTGTTGGCGAAGCGCTTTTACAGCAATTAAATAGTGCCGAAATTGTTTCAAAAGTAACAAGGTATGAAGTAAAGGAAGAATATCTGGAGGAATTTAAAAAAGCACTTTCAGATTATGTTTTTTATTCCCTTGCTTCTAAAGAAAATATTATGGCTGAAGGTTTATATGAGCAAAATAACGCCAATGTTCTATGGTTAATTGAAAGATGGAACAGCAAAAATAAAATGAAAGATTTTAACAAAGATCCACAAGGGAAAGTATTGGCGTCTCTGGCAAAAAAAGCACTAAAAAATTCCGTTACAACTTATTATGTCAAAGATCTGGAGCCGCTAACCAAAGAGCAATGGCGTACGGCTGCAAAAAAAGAAGACAGTCAGCTTATTGTAATGTTGTTTGTTGACGCAAAAAATGGAACACAGCAAAATTTTAAAGATACGTATCATATCGCAATGCCTCAATTTCGCAGCGAATCAGGTGTGGTAACATATCAGCTTTCAGAAATTGAAGGGGACGACACCCAATTTGTAACCTATGAAAAATTCAGAAGTAATGATGCCTTTCAATATCATCTCAACTTCCCTCCCATTAAACCAGTACTGGAATACCTCCAGACAAGTATTAAAAATCCACCTTTTCAAAACGGACTGCACAATCTTATCGAATTTGCACCAATGACAAGAGAATAGCAAAAAAATAAATTTCGAACACAATTATTAATAACAATTAAAACTTAAAAAATGAAAACAATTAATAAAATAATCGTTGCAGGTATAACAACTGTACTTGCTGTATTAAATGTAGAAGCGCAAGTAAAAGTAAAAACAAAAGAAATGAAAACAAATTATTCTAGTGAGTTAGAAGTTATGAATCAACTATCTACCCAATCAGCGGTTGTCAATATGCCGGTATCAAAGTTATTGAATGCTCCGGGAAATGAAGCTCTAAAAGATTTTTTCTTTACTCCTGTAAAAAATACGTCGGCTTTAAAAGGGAAAAAAATAGCGGTTATTGTGGCAGATGGTTTCGAAGAAATTGAATTAACTGGTCCGGTATGGTATTTTAAACAATTAGGAGCTGATGTAGAGATAGTGGCTCCTAAATACAATCCGGCTCCCGAGAGATACGGACTTGTATTTCCTGAATTGGCTAAAACACATGTAATGGCGATTCAGTACTTACAGCCTGTTGGCTGGTTAAAATTTGACCGTACGGCAGATCAGATCAAAGTAAGTGATTATGATGCCGTATTTATTCCCGGCGGCGCCTGGAATCCGGATAACCTTCGTTATGATAAAGACGTTATTAAGTTCCTTCAGGATTTCAATACATCTGGAAAATTAATTGCAGCTATTTGTCATGCTCCGGTAGTACTGGCATCAGCAGATATCTTAAAAGGAAGAAAATTAACAGGTTATTGGAATATCCAGTCTGATTTGAAAAATGCAGGCGGAACTGTATTAGAGCAATCTGTTGTGACGGATGCTAATCTCATAACCAGCAGACATCCAATTGATGTGGCGGATTTTTCAAAAGCTGTTGAAAATTGGCTCCTTAAAAAATAATTCCCTCTATCATAATTTTTTCAACTAAAAGGACGGATGTATAATCAGCTGTTCTGTAAAATAAACAAATAAAATAAAGTGCATTTATATTCTTAAATAATGAAAACAAATATTTTCGAACCAGTTAACCTTGGTTCTTTAAAACTTAAAAATCGTATTTCAATGGCTCCTATGACAAGAGCAAGAAATGCTGACGGAATTCCTAATAACGATAACGCTTTATACTACTCACAGCGTGCAGGAGCCGGACTAATTATAACGGAAGGAACAGCAATTTCAGAGACATCAAAAGGAGTTCTTTATATTCCCGGATTATATACCCCGGGCCAGGCAGAAGGCTGGAAAAAAGTAACCAAAGCTGTACACGAAAAAGGCAGTACAATATTTGCTCAATTGTGGCACGTTGGACGAGTATCTCATTTATCGAATCAACCCGGAGGTATTGCTCCGGTTGGTCCGTCTGATATTCAAGCCATAACTTCTTTTGCCTGGGGCTATGATGAAAACGGAAAAGAAGGTCCGGTGATTTCATCTAAACCAAGAGCCCTTTCCACAAACGAAGTTAAAGATGTAATTAATGATTTTGTCCAGGCTGCTAAAAATGCAATAATAGCGGGTTTCGATGGTGTAGAACTTCATGGAGCCAATGGTTATTTGATAGAACAATTTTTAAATCCTTTTGTAAATAACCGCACAGATGAATATGGCGGGACTATCGAAAAAAGATCCAAATTCTTATTAGAAGTTGTTGATGCAGTTATAGAAGCTGTGGGAAATACTAAAGTGGCTATTAGACTTACACCTTACGGAGGTTTGGGCGATTTGCCTCATTACGATGAAATTGAAGCTACCTATCATTATCTGGCAAACGAATTAACGAAGAGAAATCTTGCCTATGTACATTTAATGGATCAGCAATCTAAAGGAAGCCATGCTTTGCCTGACGGATTTCTGGAGCGGTTCCGCAGCTGGTATGACGGTGTTATAATTTTAGCCGGTAGTATGACTAAAGAAAAGGCTGAAAAGCTAATCAATGCGGGAACAATTGATATTGCGGGTTTTGGGGAACCCTTTATCTCAAATCCAGATCTGGTTGCACGTTTAGAGAACAATTGGGAATTAACTCCGCCAGACCGAAATCTATACTACGGATTAGGCAATCATGGCTATACGGATTGGGAAACATATAAAACTCTTTAACACTAAAAGAAATAAAAATGGAATATAGAAAATTAGGGAATTCTGATCTTCAGCTCTCCGCTATTACATATGGAAGTTTCGCTATTGGCGGTACAATGTGGGGAGGAACAGAAAAAAAAGAAGCAAAGGAAGCTGTTTTAGCCTCAATTGATAACGGCATCACTACTATTGATACAGCTCCTTTTTACGGATTAGGACTAAGTGAGGAACTTATTGGCGAATCCATTAAAGAACTTGATCGTTCTAAGGTACAGCTATTAACCAAGTTTGGAATGGTTTGGGATGGCAGTAATAAAGGAATGGGAGATTTTATGTGGAATCAGGAACATGATGGAAAAAGCTATCCACTTTATAAATATGCTTCGAAAGCCAACGTATTTAAAGAAACTGAAGAAAGTCTTAAACGATTAAAAACAGATTATATTGATCTGCTTCAGCTGCATTGGCCAGATTCCACAACACCTGTAGATGAAACCATGGAGGCGCTTCAGTTACTAATTGATCAGGGCAAAATACGCGCGGCAGGTGTTAGCAATTATAATAAAGATCAAATGCTGGAAGCCCAAAAAAGTATTGGGCTTGCATCAAACCAAATGCCTTATAGTATGCTCAATCGTGGCATCGAAGAAAATATTGTACCGGCAGCGATTGAAAACCATATTGGTATTATTGCCTATAGTCCGCTGGAACGAGGACTGTTAAGCGGAAAATATTTTAAAGGAGAACAGCTAAAATCAGATGATCACCGTCAAGGTTATTTTGGACAATTCAATCCTGAAAAAGTTAAGGCATTTCTTGAGAAACTTGAACCGTTGGCTGAAGAAAAAAATGCTAGTCTGGCACAATTGGTATTAAGATGGACAACTCTTCAACCAGGTATAACGGTAGTACTTGCAGGAGCCAGAAACAAAGAACAAGCCATTAGCAATGCTAAAGCTATAGACATAAAAATAACGGAAAAAGAAATAAGTAATATAAATAATGAACTGAGCCAGCTTGCTTTGTAAGTTCTATCAGTTTATTTACCTATCATTCTTTTGCGCAATCTGCTTAGCGATTCAGGTTTAATACCAATGTAAGAGGAAAGCTGATTTTGGGATACCAGTTGAAGAAGATAAGGTTCTTTTTTTAATAGCGTTTTGTATCGCTCTTCCGGAGTTTGAAAATGCAGCATTTCTTCTCTTTCAATAATTAAAAGATATGCTGATTCGGCAATAAGCCTTCCAAATTTTGACCAGTTAGGGGAACTATTGTATAATTTTTCAACTTTATCATATTCTAAGGCAAGTACAGTAGAATCTTCCATTGCCCTGCAATGGTACTGGGCTTTTTTTTGAGTAATAAAACTAGCGAAATCAACCAGAAAATCATTTGGCTTGGCAAATCTGCAGTTGATTTCGTTTCCCTTGTAGTCTACATAAAACATTCTGAAAAATCCGCTTTCTATAAAATAGATATGACGACATATTTCCCCTTGCTGCAAGAGATCAGTATCTTTTTTTATTTCCCTTCGTTCGATGATGGGCAGCGTCAAATTATACTCGTCATCAGACATAGCGACAATCGATGTAATAACATTTTTAATTGCATCCATAAAAGGTGAAGTAAGAGAAAATATTGAGATTAAAAATAGATTTAATTCTGCTAAATACAAAATTATTCTCTTTAAATCGATCTTAACCAAAGTCAATGACGACAACAAACCCTCATCTCTACCTTTGTCATGTAATCCTATTAAAAATCAGGATTTTAACCAATTACTAATATTTTAAAACGAATAATCATGAGAACTAAATTAAGTAATAGTGCCACAACAAACAGAAACCCTAAGCTTGGATTCCGAGTTCATCTTCTTGTATTCTTATTAGCGATACCTGTAACATTTATCATTTGGTATCTAACAAATACAACTTATCCCTGGCCTCTTTGGTCTATACCAGCCTGGGCTGTAGGAGTATTTTTTCACTATCTGGGAGTATTTGTTTTCAAAAAAAATAAAATCTAAATCTTTATAATTATGGAAACCAATAGTACAACATTCAGACGCATCGTAACCGGACATAATTCAGAAGGCAAAGCTATTATTGCATCAGATGAAATACCAGCAAGAACCTACATGGTTGGCGGACCAAACGGAGCTAAGTTTTACGAGATATGGAATACCAGGCAAACTCCGGCTTTAATTGATAACATATCAAAAGACCAGGAAGAAAACGGACTTATTTTAGGGCCTCCCAAACAAGGCACGCGAATAAGGGTTATCGATTTTCCTCCTGAAGGCGATGAAATACGCAATCTTACCAAGGAACAAGCCAAAGAACATTTCAAAACCATGAGCGGCGAACATTCTTCAAAAGCTGGTGAAAATGCACCTCACCCATTGATGCATAAAACAGAAACAATTGACTATGGAATTGTCCTCGAAGGAGAACTTACCTTAATTGTTGATGAGGGCGAAACAACTGCAAAAGCAGGTGACATTATCATACAGCGAGGTACAAATCATGCGTGGAGCAACAGATCAGGTCAAAACTGCCGTGTTGTATTCATTTTAATAGATGGACAATTTGAAGAAAAACTTCAGTAATCTAAAGCAATAATTATGCGAGTAAATCCTGTTAACCCAAAAAATATGAATTCTGAAATTCTGCACGTACATGAACAAGTTGTTACACTCATTAATTCTAGTCAGGGGCCGGTTACGATGCTGGACAAAGAAGGAGCTTTAACGGGCCCATTTCCTCCAATGCTCCGCTTTCCACAATTTGGAATTCCTGCCTTAAGTTTCGTACGTTCATTAGATAATCATGCCATTCTTGCAAAGAAAGTACGAGAAGTTGCAATCCTTACTGTAGGCGCGGCATACGGAGCACGTTTCGAACTTTACGCTCATGAAATTATGGCAAAACATCTCGGTTTTTCGCCCGGAGCCGTTGCATCATTAGCCTCTGGTTTTTGCCCTGTCGAATTAAATCAGGAAGAAGCTGTAGCCTATGAAATCGCTTCTACAGTAGTAAAAGGAAGAATCGTTCCGGATTCCTCTTATAATCTGGCTAAAGATTTATTAGGAGAAGAAGGTGTTGCCGAACTTATATTTTTAGTTGGTGCTTATATCCTCCTTGCAACTGTTTTAAATGGTTTTGATGTTATTTACTAACTAAAAAAACATCTAGTTTAATTAAATAAAATACAATGAAAATTTTAGAAATAATGAAAAAATCAAAAATCAAATCGCAATCCTTAAAAACAATATCAAAAATAGTTCTGTTGTTGTTTACTACAATCTCAAGTGCATCATGTTCAGACGATGATGATGCAACTTCTAAGAAATCTCCAATTGTACTGGTACACGGCGCCTGGCAGGCATCATACGTATGGGATCAAACTGAAGCTGATTTAAAAGCTGCAGGTTATACTGTTGTAGTTGTAAAACTGCCGGGACACGGAGATGATACTACTCCTGCTTATCAGGTTTCGTTTCAGATGTATGTTGATGAAGTGAAAAAAGCTATTAATGCCTACAATGAACCTGTAATTTTAATTGGTCATAGTTTGGGAGGAGCTGTAATTACTCAAACGGCTTCAGAAGTGCCTCAAAAAGTCAAAAAACTGATTTATGTCGCTGGTTTTATTCCTCAAAGCGGAAAAAGTGTTTTGGATTACTCTCAAATGGATACATCCTCTCTTTTACCACCAGCTTTACAACTTTCAGATGATCAGACATTAGCGGGCATTGTAAATCCGGAAATTAATCTTCCTAAAATATTTTGTCAGGACGGTACAGCTGCTCAAAAACAGTTTTTAGTTGTGCGCTACAAAGCAGAACCGACCATTCCACTGGGAACACCTTTAAACTATAAGACAGCAGATTATAATGCAGCAGGTCAAAAATATTATATTCACACAACGCAGGATAATACGATAACATATAGTTTTCAACAGCAAATGGCAAAAGAGGCAGGCATTACAAATACGTATACTATCAATTCAGGGCATAGTCCTTTTATATCTAAATCTGCAGAGCTAACAAAATTGCTAAAAGAAATATTAATGAAGGCTTGAAATTCTATCAATGAATTATTCATTTTTACTAAAAAACCTCTAAATAACACTTTGGAGGTTTGCAATTTTTAGTACTACATAATTACACCTAAAATGAATATCTTTGAGATTTACCAGCTTAGATGATCATAACACCAAAATACAAGAGAAATATTAATCGCATTTTACCATTTGCTATCATATGGCTTGTATTTAGCTTAATTTATACTGTTCTTGAAAGAGGTCTGCTAGGTAATCTGAACTTTTATCCATCATCGAGGAATCCATATGTATTTGGTCGCAATATAATAGTAATTCCAATATTGGCCACTACATTTGGAACCATAATAGGCATCTTGGAAATCCTGTACATCAATAAATGGTTCAGTCAAAATTGCTTCTCAAAAAAGATTTTATATAAGTCTTCTATTTACCTGGTTATCATTTTGTCCTTACTCTTCATAATATTCCTTACTACTAACAATGAAATGCTCACGGCAATTTCTAACGAGGTGTTTTGGCGGGGAATGTGGAGCTTCTTTACGGATTATTCGTTTCTCGGAATCTTAACATACTTGGCGAGCATTATCCTTATGACGCAGTTTTATACCGAGGTAAGTGAAAGTATGGGCACAAGCATGCTAAGCAATTTTTTTCTGGGAAAGTATTATAAGCCTGTAGAAGAAGAGAGGATATTTATGTTCCTGGATATGAAATCATCTACACAGATTGCAGAAAAACTGGGGCATGTCATCTATTTTCAGATGCTTCAAGAGTATTTTTCAGATCTGAGTGATCCTGTAATTGAGTATTCTGGAGAAATATACCAATATGCCGGTGATGAAATGATTATATCCTGGAGATTAGAAAAAGGTCTTAAAAACAATACTTGTATACGCTGCTTTTTTGCTATGAAGAATTCCCTAATGGACAAATCAATTGCCTATAAAGAAAAATATGGCTTAGCACCACAATTTAAAGCAGGACTGCATTGTGGAAAAGTCACAACTGGAGAAATAGGTGTGTTAAAAAAAGAAATCATATTTACCGGTGATGTACTTAACACAACAGCACGAATTGAAGGGCTTTGTAACAATTATAATGTAGATATTTTGTTATCTGACTCACTTACTGACAAGCTTGACCTTAGTCCTTACTACAAGGTAAAATCAGTAGGAAAAAATATTTTGAGGGGCAAAGACGTGCAATTTGAATTATTTACATTGAGTCAAAATTGATCAAGAGAAAATAAAGCATCAGTAAGCAAAATGAATTTCGCAAGATTTTCTCTAAAAAAACAAAAAATAGTATCAATCCCCAACAGGACATCCAAACCAAATTTACAAAGCCAATGGAAGACACACACTAGATAAAGTAAGCCAATCTCTTTAAATCGTCCATAAATTTTATAGAAATTTGTCCCGTCGAGGTCACTCTTAAAAAAGCTAAAACTTTCGTTTTAGCTTTTTTTTATTACAAATACTTATTAATAAAACATATAGATTGTACAGTTGCATTAAGAATTTTATGCGGCTGTCGGGCATCCAAATCTTTTCTCAATTTTAGTCGTATCTCTTTTAGGTATATTACATTTCTTTAATCAGATGAAATCACTGAGATGTTAAGGATATATGAAATTCAAGATGTTAATAATAAGCAACTTCCAGTAAACAGCTTTTAATTTACCGTTATACTTTTATTTTTTGCATGCGAACATTCTGAAGAATTTCCATCTTTAGTGGTTAATTCAGCTTTAACCTCATACGTACCCGCTGCTGTATAGGTATGAGAAACTGTTGCTCCTGAGGCTGTCTGTCCATCTCCAAAGGTCCATTTTACATTGCTGAGTGTTCTCTCTCCGGTGTATACAAGTGAAAAATTGATTTTCTTTGGATCAGCTGGATCAGTAGTGTGTTTCAGTTCACTGTAAATTGGGTCCGATAAACAGTCTCCAATATGCTCTTCTTCACTTTTGCTGCAAGAAAATGCTGTTAATAATACCATTGTAAACATAAATATTCCCGAAATCTTTTTCATAACGATGAGTTTTAGTTAGTCTTTATAGAATAATAGTACGATATATAAATGTATAAAAATATATTATGATTTTTTCAAATATACCAAAACCTTGTGCAAGTGATACATATACAAACTTTTATAAAATTTATATTCCCGAGTCTGATAATATCTTTTATTATGTTTCTTTTCTCTTCAAAAGAATTTAATTGACTTTTATGCGTGTTTTAAAACTCTCTAAAAAAAATTTCAGTCCACTAAATTGTCAATCAGTGTCTTATTTTTTTAATCGCTATGTCTCTCTGTGGTAAATCCTACAACAAACACAACAAATTCTGTAAAATATACACCGGCATAAAATTTAAATTCGAGTAAAATTTGTAAAATGCATCAGTATATAAATAAAAAACGAATATCTATTTTGGGAGGTGGTCCCAGCGGACTTTTCATGTACAAAAGACTTATTGAGAATGGCAGTACAGAGACAGAAGTAACCATTTATGAAAGAAAAAGCATGCTTGGAGCAGGAATGCCCTACGGCTCAGAAGGTGCCAATGACGAACATGTAACAAATGTTTCTGATAATGAGATCCCGATAATTGTAAATTCAATTGAGGACTGGATCCAGACTGCACCCTCGGAGCTGTTGGAAAGATTTAACATTAATCCTGACAAATTCAATGAATTTAAGGTCCTCCCAAGAATTTTATTTGGTTATTATCTTTCTTCGCAATTTGAATTGCTTCAGGAGATCGCAGCCCATAAAGGAATAAAAACAGTAATACACTATCAAACCAATGTTACTGACCTGATTTACAATAAAGAAGAAAAAACCGTCACTGTAGTATCCGAAAATAGAAAAGAAGAGTATGATTACGCTGTAATATGCACAGGTCATAAATGGCCTTTACGTAATGAGGGAAAAGTAAAAGGTTATTATGATTCACCTTATCCTCCCTCAAAGATTGCCTTAAAATTAAACCATACAGTTGCGGTAAGAGGATCATCTCTAACTGCAATTGATGCCATTCGTACTTTGGCACGCTGCAACGGAAACTTTATTAAAGGAGAAAACGGTATGCTGCATTACGAAAAAGCGGACGAAAGCCCTGATTTCAAAATAATCATACATTCCAGAAGCGGGATGCTTCCTGCAGTCCGTTTCCATCTTGAAGATTCACATCTTCGACCAGACTCACTGCTTACACGCGAAGAAATAGAGGCGCATCGAAAAGAAAATGAAGGTTTTTTATCTCTGGACTTTATGTTTAAAAATAATTTTAAGGAAATATTCCGAGAAAAGGACCCAGACTTTTATGAACGGATAAAAGACTTTACTATTGAAGAATTTGTTGCTGATATGATGGAGATCAGAGAACGTCTTGATCCTTTCCTGCTGTTGAGGGCAGAGTATAACGAGGCTGAAAAATCTATAAAGAGAAAGCAGTCTGTTTATTGGAAAGAGATGCTGGCTGTTTTGAGTTTTGCCATGAATCATCCCGCTAAGTATCTTTCTGCAGAAGATATGCAGCGTCTTCAGAAAGTACTTATGCCTTTGATTTCAATTGTCATTGCTTTTGTGCCTCAGCAATCCTGTAATGAGCTTCTGGCTCTTCATCATGCCGGTGTTCTGGATATTACAGCAGTAAATCAGGATAGTTCTGTAGAACCGCAGCATAACGGAGGAATTATTTACCGTTATACTGACGAAAACCAGAATCAGAAATCAGAATATTTCAACACTTTTATTGACTGCGTAGGTCAGCCTCATCTGTCTTATCAAGATTTTCCTTTCGCTACATTGCTCAATCAGAAAGCTATAAGCCCTGCACAATTAAAATTTCAATGCGGTAAGGCTGCTTCTGATGCGTTAGAGGAAGGAAATCCATTAGTTGAAAAAAATCCTGATGGAAGCTATTGGCTAAAAGTTTCCGGAATTGCCATAAATGACAATTTTCAGATTATAGATCAATATGGTGCTTTTAATGAAAGAATCTATATTATGGCCGTACCATATATTGGAGGTTATAACCCTGACTATTCAGGACTTGATTTCTGTGAAGCATCTTCACTTTTAATTGTCAACAGTATTTACTCATAAAAAAATAGATGAGAAAGTTTACAGCGACATGATTATTTTTTCAGATATGCTTATGTACAGGTTTTGACTGTAAGAAACATATCGTTTCCAACTGCATTGCAATTCTATAAATATCTGGCAGTGAGGCTGTAAATACAGTATAAATATTAATTCTAACTTGCGAAGATGTTACCAACAGCACAAAGAGAATAATCACTAAAACAGAATTTATGAAGGATCTACTCGAAAAATTTGAATCTGAACTCAAAGCATTTCTGGAATTCCGCTATAATTTATCACTACAGCAGGACACAGCAGAAAGATATAATGAGACTGAAAAGGCCGCGATGGTTTTTGTGGATGACTATCTTCTTAAATCCCCAGATCTGATTGCCGGTGATGTGCAGCGTTCTACACAGAATATCCTCAATGAGTTCATAGATGAAAAAATCAGATCATAGTGCCACAGAACCACTCAAAGGAGCCGGCATCGACAACCAAAAGCTGGTTATTGAAATGCAAAAGACACGATAGCAAGCTCGCCAAAGCGTATTGCTGCCACTGTAGCTAATTTTAACTTCTAAAGCAGGTATTATGAATACACAAAATAATAAAAATGTAGTGTACAGCACAAGAACTTCTGATAAGAAAACGCAAATAACCACGGTTTCAGCCAGAGCTAATGAAAAAACAACGGTCGAAATTTCCAAAGCTTCTCGTAATAATCCTTGAAATTCAGGGTCTGAAATTTTTAAGCTTTTCTTAGCGGAAATTTTCAAAAACATAATGCCAAAATTTAATTTGTGCTTTTTGCTTTCTGATAATTATATAAGCAGCTCTTTTGATTATATAAAGAAACGATGACAGACTATTGTAGCTTTAAGATCTTAATCAACAAAAAAAAAAAAAAAGATATGGAAAATTTAATTAATTAAGAAAACCTGGAAGAAATAAGAGAGCTAATTGAAAGTAAAATTGCTGATATTCCCGGGCATTATATTCTATGCGGCGCACTTGGTTCGCTGCTTCTCTCAGCTTATCTTGACAAAACGGGTCACGCTGATGCATCTTCCTTAATTGGAAAACTTGCGATCCCTATCATCGGAATTGGACTTGCTAAATATAAAGATACCATTAAGTCAGCCGTAACTAATCAGCCCGCAGCTCAGGAAAAAATAAATACTTCAGATTCCTACACGGAAAGTGAAACCGGTTCAACTCCCGTACAGCCTGTATAAACCTGCGAAGTACATCAGAAAAAATGCCGGATATTAAGAAGTAAAAACTTAGATATATTACTCTAAAACTTTAAACAACTGAGGCAGATTGCATGAATACAATCTGCCGCTTCTTTATTCTATCTGGCATTTAAGAAGAATAATTCTGCCATTGCTTTTCAGAGAAGGCAAATTATTTAACTTGTAGCAAGCAATGCTGTTTTTAACGCTTCAAATGCATCCTGCAGCGTTATCTTGAGATTATGTTCCGGTTTCTCAATTTTAAGTATAAGATCAGAAAGAATCTGCTGTACACAGTTCCCATAAACTTCTCCTTTGGTCTGGGAAATTCCGAAAGTTCCCGTAACTAATTGGTCTGCCTCATAAAGTATGCCGGATATCAGTATTGAATCTTTTTCAGCATTGACACCAGATTCTGATGCGCCCCATCCTTCAGTTCTTGAAGCATCATTTATTTTTCCAAAATACGAAGATTCACTTTCCTGCCATCCCGGTATAATAGACAGTTCTTTTCTGCTTCTTTCATGAGCAAGCAGTTTAAGATTTCCTTGCATTGGCATCCAGCCTTCGATTGTGATACGTGCCAGGTCATATACCAGATTAATTGTAGTCTGCTCAAAGAATCCCGGACCGGAAAATGCATGATAGTAGGAAGCGATTAAACCTCCATCATATAAGACGGTTGCTGCCACGCGGTCACGCTGATGCTCGTTACGCCTGTGTGATACACCACAGACCTGAGTGTATTTCTGTTTTCCAAGTGCATTTATTATATCAAAAAAGTGAACGCCGTGTTCTACCATTATACCTCCTGATATCTTTTCATCCCAGAACCAATGAGAATCAGGTAGAGATTCATCCTGCGCATAGTTATTTACAGTTGCGTGTCTAAGTTTACCCAGCACCCCGTTCTCTCCAAGATCAATAATTGCATTTATAATGGGATTGTAACGGATCATATGATTTACGGTAATTATTCTTCCCGTTTTTTTCTGAACTTCAAATATTCTAAGTGCTTCATCTTCCGTTACTGATAAAGGTTTTTCTAAAAGCACATGCTTTCCAGATTCCATTGCCGCGCAGGCCATTTCAGCATGCAGTCCCGGAGGAGTAACGATGCTCACTATATCAATTTGGGAATCATTAATCAGGTCTTTCCAGTTACTGTATACCCTGCAGTTTTCTGCCTCCTGAATATGAGTGCCATGGTCGGCCACAGCTGCTACTTCAGCATTTTCAAGTTTTGACCACCAATGATGCAGAAATTTCCCAAAACCGCCATACCCAATGATTCCTATTTTATATTTTTTCATAACATTTTATCTTTAATAGAACAATTTTACCTCTTTATGCATATTCTGTATCTCAATGATTAAAAGATCAAAACTGACAAATCTCTACAATTTACACCTCACGCTGTTATATCCTGTCAATTCGTATTTATATAATTCAATGTTTTGAAGATTAAGATGTGTGAATTTTAATAAATTATTGCTGAATTTTATAATATACGATTTATCAATTTCTCGATTTTTGATATTTTAAAACAGCTTATAATGCTTCGACCACTGATCATATTACTATATTACATCCCAACGTTCTGCTTGGCGCAGGAAGGCTTTAATCCTAAGATTTCTTATGCGCTCGAGACTTATGCTTTTCTAAAGGGACAGGACGCTGCGCTTGAAAAAGTTGTCGGACAGTTTCCAAAGCTGTCTGCTGATGTACGAGCGGCAGAAAAAAAACTTGATAAAGCTTTCGGTCAGGCGGAATATAATATTAATCAGTATCTAAAAAAAGAACTTGAATACTCTCAATTACAAAAATTTCACAAGCAGATAGATTCACTTCTCGATATTGAATTACAGTATCCTGTTGAAAAAGAAAGCCATGCAAAAGAATTTCTGAAGCAGGTCGTTCAACGTCCAGAAAATATATACGGCTCTGCAGTGTCAAAAGGAATACTATCTTTTAAATATCATAATGAACCTCATCAGGAAATACTGGACGGACATGTAAATATTTTCGAAACCAAAGATCATCCAAAGGCAGACAATGTTTCTATAAGTGTTCCCATCCCGGCAAGCTGGCTGGCTGAAGAAACAGCAATGCCGCAGACCATTCAGCAGTTTACAAGCTGCAACGGAAATGGCACGGAAAAGATTTTTGTGGTATTACATGATCTTCCGGATGACTACGGCCGATTGGAGCTGAATACAAATACAATCACAAATTTTCTTTCGCCTCAAAGTAATCTGATACGAACCGAACCGGTTTCCATTGACGGAGTACCGGGATATATGGCGGAAGTGGAAGAACTAATAGAATTTGGCGGCAGAACTATGAAAATAAGAATGCTGCAGTTTCTGGTAGTAAAAAATCAGAAGTTGTACTGTATTCAGGGCAGCACTCTTCCTTCCCTTACCGTTGCAAATCTGGAGCCGATGATCAGAAAAAATGAAAAACTTTTCCGCCTGATTGCTGATCGGACAGATCTTGACAACTAAACCATATTTATTTTATATCTCGATTTTACAACCGCAAAATTTAAGACAACTTATCGGTATAGCGGCTCAATACTAGCAGATACAAAAAAACCTGTATCAAATGACACAGGTTCTTTCTCTGTTTTTTCAGCTGTTTTATTCTTCTTCAGCCGCTGCATCAAAATTGATGGTATTGTAAGCTGCTTCTGTCAGTAGAGTATCAGCTTCTTTTTCTTCTGCTAAGGTTTTCTCGAGCAGTAACACTGCATCATCTTCACCTAAAGTAGCTGCAAATGCGGCCAGAGTTCCATAAGTAGCGATTTCATAATGCTCAATTTTTTGTGAAGCAGCAATAATACCGGCATCACGTACAGGTCCTTTCTCCGTTTCTTCCATAATACTTTCTCCTTCCTTGATAAGACCTTCCATGGCATCGCACTTTTTTGCGGCAGCTTTCTCCCCTATTGATGCAAATACTTTTTCCAGTCTTGCCGTCTGTTCCTGCGTTACTGTGAGATGATCGTTAATTGTCTTTATAAGATTTTCAGAGGTGGCATTTTTTGCCATCTTTGGCAATGCTTTGGTAAGCGCTTTTTCAGCCCAGTAAATATCTTTTAAAGAATCTATAAATAATTCTCTCAATCCATCTGCAGCAGATGCTTTAGCCTTCACAGAACCATTTTTAGATGCTGTTGCCCCTTTGGCTTTTGAAGGAGTTTTTGCAGTTGTTTTAGAAGCCGTTGTGCTTTTTTTAGCAGCTGTTGTTTTTTGTGTTGCCGTTTTCATAATCTTTAGTTTTTTAAGTTATTGGTAAAATTACAGGAGCCTTTAAAGCTATTTTTACATAATAACTGTGAACTTTTATAATTTTATTATCACTAACAGCTAAACACCAATTATTTAAATATAAATAATGCCTTTAAGATGATACTTTACAATAATTATCAGCAATGATAAAGATCTAATTTTAGTATGAAGTAATTTTACAAAAGAACGGATAGTGCATACTTACGAAAAATTAACCTTCTTTTTTTGATAGTTTTTTAAACAACCTACAAGAGACATTCGTGATAAGCATACCCCCCGCCTAGTACCTCCATTCCTTTATTTTCTTTGATTCAAATTCAAAACGGCCTTTTAATCCATGAACTAAGGAACCTAAACCAAGAACAAGATGCGGTATAAATATTCGATGAGAAAAACCCAGAAGCCATGGTGATATTGCCAAAAAAAGACCTATTAAAACATATAACAACTGATGCAGTTTAATAGGGAGCAGCTTTATAAATCCTGTCTCATTTCTTGTAACGAAACTATTTACCAGACATGCACCTGCAGCACTATAAAGCACAATACCTTCTATTGCTAAATGAGATAATCTAAACAATGATGGCACCCCAAGCATAAATAAAGCAATGAGATATCCCATTAAAGCCTGTGATTTATGATAGATTGTATAAGACATATTAATATATTTTAGTAATTAAGAATTTTGAGCGACAAATTTATAAGTTCTCCAAATGTTCTTGTTTATAAGATTGTAACCAGAAATTATACAATTAGCAGAAAGAAAATATATGCAACCTTTTATTATATAAAAATCTGATAAAACTTTATAAATATTTCAATTATTAATCTTGTAAATTTAATAGAAATACAAAATCCGCATTAAAATCACTCATATGACTTTATCTTATTTTTTAACCGGATCATGTAATGATCAGGATACAGATTTTGAACTTATTATTTCTATTGTTGAAGAAATATCTTCAACACGTTACCTGGCTCGTCTTGAAGACTTAAGCACAGCAGACAGACTGGCAACAGAAACTTCCCGCCCATTATTTGAAAACTGTCTTAAGGATATTGCTATTTTTATGGAAAATAATAATATTCGATTTTACGGAAAGAGTCGGACATCTGCTTCTAATGATCCCGATATCGACAAAAAACTTGCGGATTTCATTTACAGAAGAATTCCCGAGCACATGTAATGATAATAAATCGTAACATTAATATAAGAATGAAAGAATCACATACTTTAAAAACTGCTGTACTCCCCTTTTCGTATTATCAAAATCAGGATGTTCTTTTCCTTGCTCAGGACTTACTGGGTAAAATACTTTATACAAATATTAATGGGCAGGTTACAGCGGGAATAATTGTAGAAACTGAAGCCTATATGGGAGCGGTCGATAAAGCATCTCATGCCTATGGAGGCAGAAGAACGGCAAGAACAGAAACTCTTTACCTGCAGGGCGGTACTTCATATGTTTATTTGTGTTATGGCATTCACTACTTGTTTAATATTGTGACTGCTCGTGAAGGAGAACCTCATGCTGTTTTAATCCGTGGTGTAGAACCTTTTAAAGGAATAGACATTATCGAAAAAAGACGAGGGCTAAAAGCTTCTAATCCGCGTATTTCATCAGGACCGGGTTCTGTAGCTAAGGCTTTGGGAATCGATATCACTTTTAATAAAAAAGAATTAAATCATGATGAAATTTGGGTCGAAGATCATGGAATTCGATACAGTGATGATTTAATTGCAAGTGTTCCGCGTGTTGGTGTAGATTATGCAGAAGAGCATGCGGCTCTGCCCTGGAGATTTTTTGTAAAAGCCAACATATACGTCAGTAAACCTAATAAATTCTAACCTGAAATTAGAATTTAAATAATAGACCTGTTATTTCTAACAGGCCTTTTTTGTTAAGGACATAACTAAAAAAATCTGCATTATGGTCTAGTACCAGTAATAGAATCTTTACGTGGAGCCGTAGTCTGTTTATTAGTAGATTTAGACATTCCTTTTTTCTTTTCTGTACGCTGTTTATTAACAGTATCCGTTTTAGATCTCGAGGTGTTCTGTTTATGAACAGTGTCAGTTTTAGTTGTTGATCTTTTCTTTTGCGGGGTTTCCTGTGCGGATGCATAACTGAAACTAAAGAGCATACACCCAATTAAAAATAAATTTCTCATAACAATTAATTTAATTAACAATTTGATTATGAAACAGTTTCGATGTGTTTCGATGCAAATTTTAGAAAGAAAGACACAAACTTATATTTAATCATCTCATTATTATAATATTGCCATTATACAAGTTAAAATAGTTATTCGTAATACTAAGGTAATGATTTCCAGAACCATCGCATCCGAATAGCTAGTCCATAAATTTTGTAAACCAAATGCTTAAAACTATAAAAGATAAAGAAATAGTTTTAAGAAATTTACTGTAACAATAATCTTAAAGTATATTTTATGAAACCAAAATTTAAAAAAGGACAAGAAGTAAAACAGGAATTTGGAGGACCAATTATGACAGTAATAGGCTTTGAACCCGAATTAATTGAAAATATAATAACTCAGTGGGAAGACGAGCAAGGAACAATAATTACGGGTAAATTTATGGATGACGTTTTAATACCAGTATAATTCTTTTTTCAATGAGTTAATTTACTAACTATTATTGCAGATAAGGTTGAATTTTTGAAATAGGGTCATATTTGAATATCTTAAAAGCAATCACCGCCACAATTGCAAAAACTATATGAGCAGTAAAAAGCTGTATATAGTAATATCTTGCCGAAACATCACGATGAATCGAAGTACGATATATTTTTCTCCATAAGGCTACACCTATCAAACCGCTGATCATACCAAAAACGATACCCGAAATGAATCCAAAATCAATATCAGTATACCTCCATAAAACAGCGTAACATAAAACCATTACAAATCCAATGATATAATGCGCAAACCAGCCTGCTGCTTTATTCCATCTGCCTTCAAGCTTAATTCCTAAATGCTTCAATAAATAATCCATAATTACAGGCTCCTGAAAAAGTTTTTTAAAGCAAGCTGACATCAAATAACTAAACGCTGTCATTATATTAGTAGCGGAAAATGCGGCAGCGGCTATTTTTAATAAATTCATAATCCTTCGTTTTTTTTATTATTACAAATGTAGTGTTTACAGAATTGATGGGCTTGCTGTATCAATTTTTAAACATTTTTCATCTTTTTTGTTTTGCAATAATTTCATAAGTCTCTTTTGAAAATATGAGATTGTAAAAAAATAAGGGCATTTTTGCCCCCTTACTTTTGTAAATATTTCATGATTACAATAAACTTAACTTACTCCTATTATTGATGTTATGCGGATTTAAATTTGTAATGGTAAACAAAAACAAAATAATTCCAACATTAAATAGAACTTTATACTATTTCTTACACAAAAAGTTAAACCGAATTTAGAATCATTCACTGCAAAACCAAATCTTCTATATTCATCTTTCTCTGTTTTCATAGAAATAATTATACAATTTATCCGGAATTTAGCTGTGGACGTTTAAACAAAGTACATTGCGACGTTTAAACAAAATAGCCCTTTACGATACCTTTTACCTTTGTCCATTATAAATAATTAAAATTAAAAAAAATGGAACAGAATAATTATCAGGGCGCTTTACAAAAATCTATCAACTCAGGGTTTAATAAGACTTCTACAGCTGCTGAGGTTATAAAAGGAATTAATCTAAAAGGAAAAACGGCTATTGTGACAGGTGGAAATACCGGTATTGGTTTAGAAACCGTAAAAACACTTTCGGCTGCAGGAGCTTCGGTTGTGGTACCTGCAAGAGATGTAGAAAAAGCAGAAAGAAATCTACAAGGAATTTCAAATGTTACTATTGAAAAAATGGATTTAATGAATCCTGAGTCTATCAGCAGCTTTGCTCAAAAGTATCTTGATTCTGGAAGATCACTTGATCTTCTTATAAACAATGCAGGTATTATGTGGGTGCCTCTTCGCAGGGACAGCCGAGGTTACGAATCACAACTGGCTACAAATTATCTGGCGCTGTTTCAGCTCACTGCTCAACTATGGCCTGTATTAAAAAAAGACGGTGGTGCACGAGTAGTTAATGTATCGTCGGGCGGGCATCAGTTTTCTGATTTTAATTTTGAAGATTCCAATTTCCTTGCACGTGAATACGAAACGCTTCAAGCATATGGACAATCCAAAACTGCAGTTAATCTTTTTTCATTAGAGTTAGACAACCGTGGCAAATCATATAATGTACGTAGTTATTCCCTATGTCCAGGAGCCGTTGGAGGAACAGAATTAGGAAGAGAAGCTCCAATTGATCTATTTCAAAAACTGGGTTTCAGTGATGCAGAAGGTAATATACTGCCGGAAGTTGCCGCATCTTTAAAAACCGTTGAACAAGGTGCTTCTACAACAATCTGGGCCGCTGTAAGTCCGTTACTTAATACTATTGGCGGTGTATACTGCGAACATTCAGATATAGCTGAATTGCGTTCTGATGTCTCTGTTATTGGAGGAGTTAAACCTTATTCTCTGGATCAGGCTAATGCCGAAAGATTGTGGAAATTAAGCGAGGAACTAATCGGAATAAAATTTGTTGTACGTTAATATTTGTATCTTTATACCACATCAGTACTATGGATTATCAAGTAAATTATATATACCCAGACATTAAACTCTCCCAGTACAGCGGTAAATTGTTTAAAACAGAAGCGGCATTTGATGATCATTTGCTGGTGTGGCTGATTTCAGGTGAAACTAAAATTATTCAGGCCGATGAAACTTTTGAATTTGGTGCAGGAAGCACTTTCTTAATTCCCAGAAATCAGCTGGCCGCCATAATTAACAAACCAAAAGACGGACTACCGCATAAGGCTGTAGCGATGCATCTAAAGACTGAACGATTACGTGAAATTTATGGTCATGAAAATGCAAGACCCAAAACCGCCCAGTCAAAAATATTCAGTTTCCATAAACATCCGCTTTTAGAAAGCTGTCTGGCTTCACTTATTCCGTACTTTGAAATGCAGGAGAACTTTCCTGAACATATTGCTTCATTAAAAATCAACGAAGCCGTTTTGATACTTAAAACTATTGAAAAAGACATAGACGCTATTTTAGCCAATTTTGAAGAGCCTGGAAAAATTGATTTACTGCCTTTTATGGAAAAGAACTTTATGTTTAACCTCCCTCTTGAAAAATTTGGATATCTTACAGGCCGAAGTCTCACCACTTTTAAACGTGATTTTTATAAAGCTTTCAGTTCTACACCGCAAAGATGGCTTACAAAAAAAAGACTTGAAGCAGCACATTACCTGCTGGCTCAAAAAAATAAAAAGCCAATGGAAGTCTTTTATGAAACGGGTTTTGAAAATTTTTCCCATTTTTCCTTTGCATTCAAAAAGCAATTTGGCTATCCGCCAAGTACGCTATACAACCAAACCAGCCAATTGTAGCTGTTGCAGAATGGACGATCATTCTACAGTAACTAACTTTTTCCTGCTGTTTTAAAGAAATTAATTGCATCTCCTTCTGGGAACGAAGACTTTACAGATCGATCACTATTTCAGTCCCTCTTAAAATAATTTATGAAGACACACACCAACACACATATAACATGGAAAAACAATTCCCTGTTACGTTTGAATTCGTATATTCGGCCTTTATTTTGAAAAAAGAGAATGATTGCAAAATTGAATGAAAAAAAATCCTATCCATGGATTGTTGTTGGCTTGTTGTGGTTTGTAGCTTTATTGAATTATTTAGACCGACAAATGCTTTCAACCATGAAATCAGCGATGATGAATGACATTCCTGAATTGGCTAAAGCTGAAAATTTTGGTCTTTTGATGGCTGTTTTTCTTTGGATATATGCGCTTATGAGCCCTGTTTCCGGAATTATAGCAGACAGGTTTAACCGAAAAAGAATAATCATAGGAAGTCTTTTTATCTGGTCCGGCGTTACTATGGCAATGGGTTATGCTGCAACCTTCAACCAGATTTATATTTTGCGTGGTATTATGGGTTTTAGTGAAGCTTTTTATATTCCGGCTGCATTATCCTTAATTGCAGATTATCATCAGGAAAAAACACGCTCTTTTGCTATTGCGATTCACACCACCGGAATTTACTTAGGGCAGGCACTGGGCGGTTTTGGAGCCACTATTTCTAAGCATTTTTCGTGGCATTTCAGCTTTCACTCTGTAGGTTTACTCGGTGTGGTTTATAGTGTATTACTCATGTTTTTTTTACAGGAAAAGAAAGCCCACTTTTTTGATCCTTCAAAAAAGTCATCTGTCGGCAATGAATTCAGGCAGATGTTCAAAGGATTGGGAATCTTATTTGGTAATATTTCCTTTTGGGTTTTACTCTTTTATTTCGCTTCACCAAGTTTACCGGGCTGGGCGGCCAAAAACTGGTTACCTACCCTATTTACCGAAACTTTACAATTAGATATGTCTCTGGCGGGACCAATTGCAACGATAACCATTTCAATGTCTTCTTTTTTTGGTGTTTTAATTGGCGGTACGATTTCAGACAAATGGGTAATGAAACATCTTAAAGGAAGAATTTACACGAGCGCAATTGGGTTGTTCCTTACCATTCCGGCATTATTTTTATTTGGCTACTGTTGTGATATAACTGCTATTATTTTTGGCGCCATCCTTTTTGGACTTGGATTTGGGATATACGACACGAACAATATGCCAATTCTTTGCCAGTTTGTTGCACCTCGCTACAGAGCTACTGGATATGGCATTATGAATTTTGTAGGTATTTCGGCCGGAGCTGTAATCACCGAGTTTTTAGGAAAAGCAGCAGATAATGGAGGAATGAGACACGTTTTTGTACTACTATTATTTGTTGTAGTTACTGCTATCGCTTTACAACTGTTGAGCCTGCATCCAAAAACAATAGATATGACTGAAGAGAATGAGATTTAAGACTGCTGGCTTCTTAAATTATAATTTAAAATAAACGCTTTTTTAACTTCATCGTTATCGGCAAAAAAAACTCTAAATCAATGATTTAGAGTTTTTTTTTTTGTGTGAATTAAAATCAAATATTAATTACTTCTTATTACATTTTCTTTTACCTCCAACCTTTATCTCATTCATCGAATTATACATTAAACATCTATCTGACTCGAATAAAACACGTTCACTTCATCTTTGTATTTTATATCTTTTAATCACCAAGTTCTATAATTTAAATTCATAAATAGTTCATTAATAAGTAATTGTTCCGTAAGTCTATTCGTATTATGTAAAAGGTTGGCATAATAATATAAAAACCTGATAATCAAGCTCGTTAATTTTAGCAATTATTAAATATTAAATAACAGAAACAACAATTCAAAATTATTACTATGAACGATAAAAAGAATATTTCCAGACGTTCTGCCATTACAGGAATGGGTGCGATCTGCCTCACTACAGCTTTTACGCCTGTATTGGGTGCCGATTTTAAAATTGATGAAACAACTCCTTCTGTTCTTCCGGAAGATCCTAAAACCAAATATCCGCAGCCTCCATTTAAAGAACAAAAACAGCCATGGCCAGGTCTGGTAAGCAAAATGGATCCGCGTCCTGATCACGGCGAAAAAAGTTATAAAGGTTCAGGAAGACTTAAAGGACGAAAAGCACTTATTACCGGAGGAGATTCTGGTATGGGAAGAGCAGCCGCCATTGCGTATGCAAGAGAGGGTGCAGATGTAGCCATAAACTATTATCCTACCGAAGAAGAAGATGCCAGAGAAGTTATTCAATTAATTAAAGCAGAAGGGAGAAAAGCGATTGCCATTCCGGGTGATCTGCGTGACGAAAGTTTTTGTAAATCTCTGGTAGATCAGGCTGTAAAAGCACTTGGCGGTTTAGATATTGTGATTAATAATGCAGCGAGACAGCAAACACACGAATCGATTCTGGATATTTCAACCGAAGATTTTGATGCAACCATGAAAACCAATATTTATGCTCCTTTTTGGATTATAAAAGCAGCGCTTCCTCATTTAAAACCCGGCTCTTCTATAATAGGAACAAGTTCTGTTCAGGCCTACGCTCCTACCGAAGATTTATACGATTATGCACAGACCAAAGCGGCTACTACTAATTATATAAAGTCTCTGGCAAAACAGCTTGCTCCAAAAGGAATACGAGTTAACGGTGTGGCTCCTGGTCCTGTCTGGACACCACTGCAAGTAAGCGGAGGCGCAACAATGGAAAAGCTAAAACAATTTGGCGGACAGACTCCACTGGGAAGACCCGGACAGCCAGTCGAACTTGCCTCAATCTATGTACAGCTTGCTGCCGAAGATGCCAGTTATGCAACCGGACAGATTTACGGTTCGAGCGGCGGAGAAGGAAATCCTTAAAAAAAAGATTTTTTAAAGTTTAATTTAAAAACTACAATCATGCCTTGGTACAACGGAGATTATCCACCATCTTATAAAAATCAGCCTAAAGAACTTAGGGAAAAAGCTGTTGAAATAGCCAATGCACTTCTTCTGGATGGTGCCGAAGAAGGTATTGCTATTGCAACCGGACTCAAACAGGCACGTGAACTGCTGAAAAATCATCACGAGAAAAAACACTAAAACTTTATAATTATGAAAACAGATAAAGAACAAACTGAAAACAGTAATAACGAAAATACAAACCAAAACGCCAATAGTTCATACAGCGGATCCGGAAGTATGCAGCCTGGAGGAAGCACCGGAGAAGCCGGTCGATTAAATGACTATTCTGAGGAAGACGAAGAAACTAAAAAGAAGATCGAAAATGAAAATAAGAATAGAAATACAGAAGGAAAAAGTATTGATGAGGCAACAGATCCGTCAAAACTGGATAAAATTTAAGCCTTTGGCTTTTTATATAAATCAATTAGTAACAAATTAAAATTAAATATTATGTCAAGAGAAAATTATGATAACTACGATCAGGAAGATTTTACTTATCACGCGGCAGATCACTCAGCCAGCGATTCGATCAATTCAGAACTTATGGAGAAAAAAGATCCTGCAATTAACCAGCATGAGGATGAGTCGCAAAGACACAAACATATGCCTGAATATTATGAAAATGAAGATGAAGCATCTACCGTTCATAAAGACGAAAATGATACTTCTGATCCTTTCTTTCAAAAAAATGCATCTATTGCACAAGACTTAGATGAGGACTTGAAAGGCGAAGATGAAGATGACGAAGATTTTGATAATGATGCAAACAGACGGACTTTAGATGAAACAAAAGCTGACGAGGACGAAGATGATGATTATTAAATCATTTACAGCATTACAGAAATTAAAAAAATAAATCCCGAAAAGAAGCGAATTACCTTCTTTTCGGGATTTGTTTTTTTTCTTCGTTTTACACTTCAATTTAATCCGCTGCATATTTATTATTCCAATACAACATTAATAGAAGAGTTACAATAATGCAGGATGCTGTTCCTTCAAAAAACAAAGAAAGACAATAAGAAGTTACGGAAGGTTCTCCTCCAAACATAAAAGCTTCAGACAAAGATTTGACATAATTATTACCGCCTTTGGCATAACTATAAATAAGAAGCGCCACAATACTTATCACTACTGCAGTAAATGATGTAACCATTGCCGACACTGCATTGGGAACAAATTCATTTTTTCCCTCAGCAAGATTCATTTTTAAGGTTCTGTTTACACCATAAAAGATAAAAAGAACATTTAAAAGTCGTAAGTAAAATAAATTGGAGAGATTTAATAGTTCCATTAAAAGGAAGAACAAAGCAATTCCCACAAATATTAAAAATCCATTGACAATTTCTTTAGGTAATCTCATAATACATTTTTTAATTCAACAATAAAAAACTAATAAACAATGAATTACAAATTAACTAAAGAATTCTTCCTTTCGATTTTAGTATTACTTCTTAAACTTATATAATGTCCACAAATCATATAAAAAATAAAAACACCCTAATAAGAGTGTTTTTTATTTAAAAATATTATTTATTATTTTTAAGAGAATCCGTTCTTACATTTTGATTTCCTTTTTGTGTAGAACCATCAGTTCCTGAACCCGTTGAACCTTCTCCTGTTGCTCCTGTTGTTCCGTTTTGTCCATTTTGATCAGAATTTAATGTTGCAGATGAATCTATTGCCGGACCTATCGTGTCGACAGACATATCCATAGAATCTGCTTGATTTGTTTCTGGGTAAGTGTTATTTTCATTCTTTTTACATGAAAATACAAAAGCTGTAACAAGCAGTAAAATTACTGTGGTTTTAAAAAGCGTTTTCATAATTAATTATTTTTTAAGTTATAATCAAATCTAAAACTCTGTTTGTCAGTAAACTTATACAATTTTATAATTACGTTACAGAACTCATTTGTTATCAGCTTTATATAAATGTAAAATCTGTAAATCAACAGCTTAATATTGTAAAAAATACTTAAAAGACTATCCGAAATTTGTTTTAGAATTTACTATCCAGCTTTGACGCAGCTAGAAATGAGAATTTTTCAATTATAATCAAAAACAAACAGCTATGAACACAACAGTATTATCAAAACAAAATAAAGCTTCAAAACCATTATTAAAAAATAATGTATCTAATCTGGAGCGAATTCTAATGGTGACAAGCGGGGCATACTTACTTTATAACGCCTTATCAAAAGAAAATAAAAGCATTACGCAGGCTGGCGCAGGCGGTGCCATGCTTTTACGAGGGATTTCAGGATATTGTCCGGTTTATGATGCAGCCGATCATTTAATGAACGATAAAGCATCAAACGTTAATATAAGGGTTAACAGCGTAATAGAAAAACCTGTAAGCGAAGTGTATGCCTTTTGGAGAAATCTTGAAAACTTACCAAAATTCATGAATCATCTGGCATCTGTTAAAACCGTAAGTTCTACAATTTCAGAATGGACTGCAAAAGGTCCAAGCGGTATTGGACAGCTTTCATGGAATGCAGAAATCATTAAAGATGAAAAAGACAAGCTTCTAAGTTGGAATTCTATCGAAGGATCTTCAATAAAAAATGCGGGAAAAGTTGTTTTTAAACCAAAAGGAAAAGCAACAGAGCTAGATGTAACTATTTCATATCATGCACCGCTTGGAGTTGCGGGAGAAAGTGCTGCTAAACTTTTAAACCCATATTTTGAAAAATTAGTCAAAGATGATATTTCTAACCTTAAAATCTATTTAGAATCTCATCAGGACAACCGTTAATACTATCTTTCTTTATTTTATTTTGAAAAGCGCTTCTTTTGTTAAAGAGGCGTTTTTTATTGATTTATCACTTAATAAAATTAATGACAATGAAAAAGCTATAAAAGAGAAGATAAATCATATAATTTTTTTTTGATGTTTTTTTTGAAATTTGATAGAAAACAAGAAATCAAATGAAGACATTCTTTAAAAATAACGGCTTGTGTATCTGCTTTTTAATTCTTTTTATAGCATCATTTTCAGGACAAGTTATTTTTGGTTTTGAAGAACATAACAAAGAACTTATTAATGAAGGAGTAAATACAATAAATCTGCTCTCCTATTTTACTTCGGGACATTTTTTCCAGTCTACCTTTGAAAACTGGGAAAGTGAATTTCTACAAATGGCGTTATTTGTCGCTGCCACCATATTTCTAAAGCAAAAAGGTTCATCAGAATCCAAAAAAATAGACGAACCCGAAGAAGTAGACCGCCAGCCGGATCCATCAAAAAAAGATGCTCCATGGCCGGTTAAAAAAGGTGGATTTATTCTCAAAATATACAAACATTCCCTCACCATTGTTCTTTTGCTTTTGTTTATCATGTCTTTTATTATTCACTTCTTTGGTAGTTTAAAAGATGAAAATGAACAGCTTTTAAGAAGTGGAAAACCATTGGAAACAGCATCTTCTTACTTAACAGATTCAAGATTTTGGTTTGAATCTTTCCAAAATTGGCAGAGTGAATTCCTTTCTGTCTTTGCTATTATCATGTTATCAATTTACCTGCGTCAGATTGGTTCTTCGCAATCCAAACCTGTCGACGCTCCAAATATGGAAACCGGAGGATAATTTTTTAGTTAACAACCCTCATTTCAATTAAAAATAATTGAACCAAAATTGAATATAAAGAAAGTAATAAATTAAACTGATTAATATGAATCCTATTTCGCCCTGGACAGCCAATGCGCAGACTGATATTGACTATAGCAACGTTCTAACCACGGTAGAAAAGTCAGGCTACACTTTTGAGCTGTACTGTTCCAGAGATTCATTTTGGATTGTTTCTATAGGAACAAAAAAGGAAAGAATTGCTTTTCGTGCTGCTTACGCATTGAACAGCTTTTTTGAAATTAACAGCATATCCGAAACTGCAGCTAAAATTGTGGTAAAACTACAGACAGAACTAGGCATTTATGAAATAGTTATAGATTTTCCTGATCCTGAATCTCACTTACTGCATTATAAAACTACATTCAAAGCCTATTTTCCTTTGTTAATTCCGTTTTGGCCGCGCGATATACTTCCGCTTACACAAAACGGCAATATCGAAAATACCTCTGGGAAAATCCACGTAAGACAAGTAGGAAGCCGAACAGGATTATTATTTGCCAGTGTCAAAAAACCTAAAAAAAGCACCCTGTTCTATTTTCAAAACCTGAGTTCATTGTCGGAATATTGTGAAGCAACAAAAACGTCTGTCGCAGAAACAGTGGGCGGTATATGGCCTGAAATTGGTTTTCAGCTTCCTGCAGCTGCTGAAAATCCAATTCCTGCAGAAAAATCTTTTGTGATCTCTGATGCGTACGTATTACTTGGTGACGAAACAAAAGACAATCCTTCAAAATTATGTATGGACTATCTGGAGAGTCTGGCTCAGATTTATAAACTGATTCCCAAACCTAAAACAGAATACCACGACTGGACCGAAATTGCCCGCAAAACAATAACTGATCTGGAATATAATAAAGGATGCTGGACACAGACAAACGGAATCCCGTATTTAAACGCCTATCTGTGTGATTACGAAACTCCGGCTGAGAGCATGGTACAGCTTGCGGTTCTAACTCCGCTTAAAGAATATGAAAAATGGAATGCTGAATCGTATCGTTTATCGGAAGATTTACGAAGAGGAATTTCTGCATTTTATGATTCAAAAATACAAAGCATTACGCGCTGGCTTCCTGCGCTGCATAATAAACTGGATCAGTCTGAAGAACAAAAAAAAGATACTACAATGGATTCCTGGTATCTGCACCATCCGCTTATTAACCTCACCAGACTTGCTATTGCCGGCGATAAAGAAGCCGAAAAACTGGCTTTAGATTCTATTGATTTTGTGATTAAAGCGGCACATCATTTTGATTATAAATGGCCGGTTTTTTACAATGTAGAAACTTTTGAAATCATAAAAGAAGAAACACAGCCCGGAAAAGGCGGTGAAAAAGATGTTCCGGGCGCCTATGCGCATTTAATGCTTTTAACGTATGAACTGACTAAAGACAAACGGTATTTACGAGAGGCAGAAAAAGCAGCCAAGCAGCTTACCCAATGCGGATTTGATATATTCTATCAGGCTAATAATACGGCGTTTTCAGCAAATGCTTTATTAGAATTATATAAAATTACCCAGAACAGAGTTTATCTCGAAACCAGTTATATGTGTCTGGCCGGATTATTTAAAAACGTACAGCTTTGGGACTGCCAATATGGATTTGGTAAAAATTATAGTAATTTCTTTTCGATATTTCCTTTAAATGATGCGCCATATACTGCCACTTATGAAGAAATGGAAGTTTACACGGCACTAAACGAATATATCATTCAGGCTGAAAATATTGATATCCTGCCGGGATTAAAAATACTTCTTCCGGAGTTTGTAAAATATGCCATAAACCGAATTCCTTATTATTATCCCGCAATGCTACCGAAGGAAATGCTTTCTGAAGAGGTTAAAACTGGTGAAATTCAACAGGATTTACTCGCACCTCTCGAAGATTTATACACAGGCTGGGAACAAAGCGGCCAGATTGGTCAGGAAGTTTATGGTACAGGTTCTTCCTTTGCTGTTGTACCAAGACAATATTTTAAAATAAATGATGATTTTCTAATTTTTACTGATTACCCTGTTACCCGTTTTATAAAGAGAAAGAATACCGTTTACCTAAAAATTGACGGAAATAAAGAAATGCAGTGCAGTTTAAAAATCATTATTAAACAGAATATTAAGTCCTTGCAGGTATTTCAAAATGAATTACAGCTGCTGTACCTCAATAAAAACGCAAAAATGCAGGAATATAAAATAATCGGCGAAGCTAAAATCAAAATCAGCTGGTAATTATTTAAAAAAGGTGAAGCTCAAATGAGAAACTTCACCTTTATTTTTAAATCAGTATAGATTACTTCCATGGATCTAAAACTACTTTGACACAATTATCTTCTTTCTTTTTGAAAATTTCATAACCATGTGAAATTTCAGAAAGCGGCAATCGGTGCGTAATAATGTCATCCAGTTTAACTTTTCCCTGAACTACATAATCCAAAAGTTTATCAATGTGTTTGTGCGCAGGAGCCTGTCCTCCTTTTAAAACAATTCCTTTATCAAAAAACTGACCTAGCGGAAAGTTATCATAATTAACAGGATAAACTCCTAAAACCGATACAATTCCGTTTCTTCTTACGGCACTCATACAGGCTTCCAAAACTTTAATGGAACCTTTTTCAAAATTTACTGTCGCTTTGATACGATCAGCCAGATTTCTGTCTGGTTCAAAACCAACAGCATCAATACAAACGTCGGCGCCGCGTCCTTTGGTAAGTGCGCGAATCTGTTCGACAACATCTTTATGCCCATCGTTCCATAGAATTGTTGTTGAAGCTGTTGTAACTCTTGCTTTGTCCAATCGGTACTGAAGCGTATCGACAATAATTACTTGTGCGGCGCCGCGCAGCCACGCACTTTTGGCAGCCATTATCCCTACGGGACCAGCTCCAAAAATGGCAACTGTCTCTCCTCCTTTTACTTCTCCCCAATCTACGCCTGTATATCCTGTTGGAAAAATATCAGTAAGAAAAAGAACCTGTTCATCAGATAAATCTTCCGGCACTACTCTCGGTCCATAATTCGCATAAGGAACTCTAACATATTGTGCCTGACCTCCGTCGTAACCTCCGTACAAATCCGTGTAGCCAAAAAGTGCTCCGCCTTTCTCTGTTGCAATACCGCCTTCTGGTCCATAATGTTCGGGGTTACTGTGCTCGCAGTTTCCAGGTGAATCATGATCACAGAAAAAACAATTGCCGCAGGCAATTGGAAACGGAACTACGACACGATCGCCGCGTTTTAAATGTGTAACTGCAGAGCCTGTTTCCTCTACAATCCCCATAAATTCATGACCTAAAACCATTGGCCGTGGCTGTGGAAATCCTCCGGAATAGATATGAAGATCAGATCCGCATATCGCTGTAGAAGTAACTTTTAAGATTATATCATCTTTTTCTTTTAAAATTGGATCATCTACCGTATCATATTTAATAGAGCCCGGTCCGTGTATAACTGCTGCTTTCATAATGGTAATTTTTAAAAATTATTTTCAGCCAAATAACTATTAATAAACGAGTTACACTTACACTATTTTTTAACTTCGTTACATAAAACACAACTGGCAATCCTATAAAACACAAAATTTATACTGTAAAAAAAATCTGATTCTTGTGAGTAGATTTGAAAGAATGATTTACAAATATAAACCACAAGAAAATGACTAAATCAGCAGACAAAATAAATGAAGGAAGCATTACTTCTGGCGAGAATGTTTCTTTTTGGATCGACACAACTTCGATTTTAGCTTTCGATAAAGTCACACAAGATATTTCAACAGAAGTACTTGTCATTGGCGGAGGAATTGCCGGACTTACAACTGCTTACAAATTATTAAAAGCAGGAAAAAAAGTTGTTTTGGTTGAAGACGGCTTTTTAGGCAGCGGCGAAACAGGAAGAACAACTGCACATTTAACCTGTGCACTCGACGATCGCTATTATTACCTAGAAAGTACTTTTGGCAAAGAAAGTTCAAAGCTTGCCGCCGAAAGCCATACCGCAGCTATCGATGAAATCGAAAAAATAGTTAACGAATTAAATATCGACTGTTCGTTTAAAAGAGTCAGCGGTTATTTATTTCTTCATCCCAGCGATAAAGAAAAAAATCTTGATGAGGAATTTAACGCAACACAAAATGCAGGAGTAAATACTTCTTTACTCAACAATACACCCCATTTAGCAGGAGCAGAAAATCAAAGAGCTATTGAATTTAGAGATCAGGCTCAATTTCATATTTTACATTATTTAAAAGGACTTGCCGAAGCAGTAACAGCACTTGGCGGTACCATTTTTACCGAAGCACATGCCGAAAATATTACTAAAGATGGAGCTTCTGTTAACGGTTTCGATTTTAAAGCAAAACATATTGTTGTGGCTACCAATACGCCAATCAATGATGTTTTGACCATGCATACCAAACAGCACGCTTACAGAACTTATGTTATAGGCTCTAAAATACCAAAAGGAGCTCTGCCCTATGCCTTGTGGTGGGATACCGGAGATGTAAAATCAAAATGGGTTTCGCAGCCGTATCATTATGTTCGTTTAGAAAGTTTTGATGACGAATATGATTTATTGATTTGCGGCGGAGAAGATCATAAAACGGGACAAGCCGATGAAGAAGGCATTTCTGAAACAGAACGCTACGAAAGGCTTGCTGTCTGGACCAAACAATATTTTCCTATGGCAGATGAGATCACCTACAAATGGTCGGGACAGGTTATGGAACCTTACGATTCCTTAGGTTTTATGGGACGTAATCCCGGCGATAAAAACATCTACATCATTACAGGAGATTCCGGAAACGGTATGACACACGCTACAATTGGCGCCATGATTATTACTGATCAAATTACGGGCGTAAAAAATAAATGGGAAGATTTATACAGTCCGTCACGAATCACTTTTAAAGCCATTGGCGATTTTATAAAAGAAGCCGGAAATATGGCCTCGCAGTATTTAGATTGGATTACAGCATCGGATCTTAATAATACTGCCGATTTAAAAGCGGGAGACGGCGGCATTCTTTCTTTCGGATTAAAAAAAGTAGCGGTTTATCGTGATTATGATAATACACTTCACGCCTTTTCGGCAATTTGTCCGCATTTGGGATGTATTGTAAAATGGAATCACGATGAAAAAACATTCGACTGTCCCTGCCACGGCTCAAGATTTGCAACTGACGGAACAGTAACCAACGGACCTGCAAAAAATGATTTACACAAAATTCAGGTTAAATAAAACTACTAAATAAACACCTTTAAACAACTTAAAACATGGAGAATCTAACAGAATATTTTGGTCAGAACATCGTTCAGAAAAGAATTGTAATAACCGGCGGCACAACAGGAATTGGAAAAGCAATTGCCGATCTTTTGGTTTCGCTTGGCGGTCGTGTTTTTATATTTGGAAGAGACGAAAATGACTTTAATAATGCAATGGACGATATTAAAGAAAAATCAAAAGCTGGAGAAATTTATGGAGTTAGTGCAGATGTTACCAAAAAAGAAGATATCGATATGATCTGGGAAAGAGTCGACAGCGTTCTTGGCGGTATTGATATCCTCATAAATAACGCGGCTCTACCCGCGAGAGGCATAATTGAAGGCGAATATGAAGACTGGAAATATATTTTAGAAACCAATGTTTTAGGTTATATCGCTTTTGCGAAGGAAGCCGTTAACAGAATGAAAGAACAAAAATCAGGACATATTATCAACATTGGTTCTATGAGTGCTGAGGTAAAAGAGAAAACTGGCGTCATTTATGTTTCTACTAAAACTGCCATAAGAGGCTTCAGTACAGCACTTCGCAAAGAAATAAATCCACTTGGAATAAAAGTTTCGCATATCGAACCAGGAGCCGTAACAAGCGACATGCAGGAAGATCCTAAAGAAGTACAGCAGGAAAAAATCGAAAAAATGGAAATGCTTGAAGCAGAAGACATTGCCATGAGTGTTCTTTTTTGTTTATCGCAGCCAAAAAGATGTGATATCGTAAGTATGCAGATTAGACCCCATTTACAAATCATATAAATGTATTAAAAAAACTTTTAAAAGGTATTTAATCGAAATTAAGGCGCATAACTTAAAAATTATAGTATCTTTAATGTAAGAATTACACGCTTCTTCATATACAATGATTTTAGAAAACAATACCCAGAAAACCGAACCTGTTACTCAAAATTTTCCAATTGCAGTTATTGCAGGTGCTGCGGGAGAATTAGAAGCTTTAAATAAAATAATTTCTCAAATACCGGAACAATCAGGTATTGCTTATGTTATTATTCAGCATTTATCTTCAAATAATTCTCATAATCTCAGCGAAAATTTAGCTAAGTCAGCAAAAATTCCGGTTATAGAAATTGTAAACACAATTAATTTTCAGCCAGATCATATCTATATAATTCCTCAAAACAATTATTTAGCAGCAGAAGATGGGATTTTAAAGATGCATGTTATAAAACGCATTGATAAAATAACCCAGAATATTGATATTACCTTTGATGCTGTTGCCCAGATTTACAAAAGTTTTGCTATTGGCGTTTTACTTTCAGGAACAGCATTTGACGGCGCATTTGGACTAAAAAAAATTAAGGAATACGGCGGTGTAACGATTATTCAGGATCCTGAAACTGCTCCATTTAAAACAATGTCTCAAAATGCTGTAGAAGCAGATACTGTTGACTTTATTCTGTCACCGGAAAACATGGCGTTTCAATTAGTGTCTATTCGTAAAAGCTATCTCGACAATTATGCTTACAGCGAAGAAGAACACATTCCTAAAAAAGAAGAAGATGTACTTAACCAGATATTAAATCTTATTCTGCAAAAAACAGAAAATGATTTTTTTGATTATAAAAAACCTGCAATAAGAAGGCGCATTACACGCAGAATGGTTGTTTTAAACAAAGAAACCATGAGCGATTATTATACAATTCTCCGCAATAATAAAAACGAACAGGAACTCCTTTTTAATGATTTATTAATTCCGGTAACCTACTTTTTTAGAGATGAGGATTCCTTTGAATCCCTTTCTCAAATAGTACTGCCTCAGTTAATTCAAAACTGTACCAATAATACTTTACGCGTTTGGTCTGCAGCATGTTCTACGGGAGAAGAAGCCTATTCACTCGCCATAGTAATCTGCGAATATCTTGCACAGCATAATATTAAAGATTTAAAAGTTCAGATTTTCGCATCGGATATTTCAGAAAAATCTATTGCAAGAGCCAGATCGGCAGTATACTCTGCACAGGATGTCCAGCATATTTCTGAAACGCGCTTAGAACAATACTTTACAAAACGCGACGGACATTATCATCTTAATAAAATAATTCGTGATATGTGCATTTTTGCTGCGCATAACTTTATTAAGGATCCTCCGTTTGCTAAAATAGACCTGGTTTCATGCCGAAATGTAATGATTTACCTTAATTCGTTCCTGCAGGAAAAAGTATTGGGTTCATTTCATTATGCGCTGAAAGAAAAAGGTTTTTTATTTCTTGGAAAATCAGAATCAGCAAACAGTGTGCAGCATTTATTTGATGCAGTTGTTAAACAGGATAAAATTTACGCTAAAAAATTTACTCCTGCCCGCTATGTACCTCAGGCTTTTAAGCCTGCTTACAATAACTTAACCATTAGGACAAAAACGTATGGCAGTGCAAGTCACGAAACAGACTTTAGAAAAACTGCCGACGATATTTTGTTTTCCAGATATACACCTGCAAGTGTTATTATAAATGAACATCAGGAAGTAGTTCATTTTCATGGAGATACTTCTCCATTTTTACTGCCGGCACCCGGAAGACCAAATTTTAATATTCTTAAAATGGCGCGAGAAGGAATTAGTTTTGAACTTCGTAATGCTATTGTAGAAATCAATAAGAATAAAGAAAATATCATTCGTGAAAACCTTTCTGTAAAAGATCAAAATTATCTCGCTTCTTTTGAAATCCTGACGCTTCCAAACGATGATAATCATCTTATGATTCTTTTCCATAAAAATCCGCTTCCGGAAACAGATTTAGAATCAAAAAATTCTAAAAAAAATGCCGATAAACTTAAAATTGCAGAACTGGAAAAAGAATTATCGCACTTACGTGAAGATATAAAAAGGGTTAGCGAAGAACAGCAGATTGCTTTTGAAGAACTCCAGACTACAAATGAAGAGCTATTAAGCAGTACCGAAGAACTTCAGGTCATGAATGAGGAATTACAGACTTCAACAGAAGAACTTCAATCTAATAATCAAGAACTTATCTGTACAAATGAAGAACTTCTTGATCGTCAGGAACAACTGCTTTCGATGCGTCATTATGCAGAATCTATCGTACAGACTATTAGAGAGCCTCTTATTATTATTGATAACGATTACAATGTAAAAAGCGCAAATCCGTCTTTTTATAAATATTTTAATACTACAGAAAAAGATATCGAAGGATTTTCGTTTTTCGAAATTGGAAACAGTCAATGGGATATTCCGAATTTTAAAGATCTGATCTTTAAAATGGTAATTCAAAAACAAACTATTGAAGATTATAAACTGGAAATTTTCTACAATGGCGAAAAGAAGACACTCATCGCCAATGCACGTTTAATTCAAAATGCAAAACCAGAAGGAATGATTCTGCTTGCTTTTGAAGACATCACCGATATTCTGGCATCTAATGAACTGTTGAATAAAAGAAACGCTGAATTGCAGATTTACAACGAACAGCTGGAAAACTTCACTTCTGCAGCAAGTCACGATCTGCAGGAACCTCTTAATAAAATTCATATGTTCTGTCATCGAATTTTTGAAAAAGAAAAATCTTTGTCAGAAGACGGAAAACATAATTTGCAGCGTGCCATGCATTCGGCAAAAACTACCAGCCAGTTAATTGCGGATCTTATTAATTATTCGAGATTAAATTTCAGTGAAAAGAAATTCAAAAAATCCGACTTTAATCTGATCCTTAAAAAAACGCTGACTGACATTAAAGATTCTATTGACGAAAAGAAAACTGTTATAGAAACAGCAGTTACAGAGAGCACTGTGAATGTCATTCCTTTTCAAATCCAGCAATTGCTTACGAATCTAATTTTAAACGCTGTTAAATATTCAAAAGAAGACACTGCGCCGGAAATTAGAATAGAAACAGCAAAAGCTTCTACTGAAGAAATAACAAATCTTGGCGGTAATACTGATACAAAATACATTAAAATTAATGTTATTGATAATGGTATTGGCTTTAGTAAAGAATATGAAAACCGCATTTTTGAACCTTTCTTTAGATTACACAGCAAAGATGAATATGCAGGAAGCGGACTCGGTTTAACGCTCGTAAAAAAAATTGTTTCGAACCATAACGGATTTATAAAGGCTTTGAGTAAATCTGGTTTTGGTACTACTATTAGTGTCTATCTTCCTTCTTAAAATTAAAAGCCATTTGTGGGAATTATGAAAATCCTGATATCAATTGTAAAAGGTTAATTCAGGAAGCAGTTTTATATTTAATGCAACGAAATCTGCATTACTTTTACTACAGTTTTACATTTATGCAGCTCTATTTTTGATTTTTCGAAATTGAGGTCCAATAATGTGATTCCATTTTAGAAGTGCTGCAGTCTTTTTAAAATCCAATATTAAAACTAAGATTGCCGTAAACCTCACAAAATGAAACCTAATGATAAAATAACTCCTCATAATTCTCATTTTCAAGTTACAGCGATAGCAAGTTCTGCTGCTGAAATTGATTTATTAAAAAAAATTGTTTCTGATCTCGTATTAGATTCTGGAAGAGCTTATCTTGTTTTTGAAAGTTTATCTGCTCCCCAAACTCATAATCTTGCTGACGAATTAGCTACGCAGACGAAAATCCCTGTAACAGAAATTGTTCATCATGCTGCTATCCAGAATATCCAGCCTAATCACATTTACATCGTTCCTGAAAATAATTTTCTGCTTCATGAAGATGGAATATTAAAACTAGAATCTAAAACCCGCACCAGCAAAATAAACAACAGTTTTGACGTGTACTTTGAAGCTGTTGGACACGCCTTTAAAAGTTATGCTGTAGCTTTAATTCTAACGAAATCTCCTTTTGATGGTTCTACAGGACTCAAAAAACTAAAAGAAGCAGGTGGTTTTACTATCGCGGCGCTTTCTAAAAACGGGATCAAACCAAATCCTGTAACAGCAGAATACATAGACTATTTTACGGTACCGAATGAAATTGAAGACAAGCTTTTAGAAATTCATGCCAGTAATCTCGCTACGCATTCTTATGAAGAAAAAGAAGAATCAACGCCCAGCGAAAAGGAACTACTTGACCAAATAACAACAATATTGTTTTTAAAAACAGGTACAAACTTTCTAAATTATAAATATGCAACACTGCGAAGAAGAATCGCAAAAAGAATGGTGGAAACCAGACATGAAACTGTAGAAAAATATCTCATTTTTCTTCGAAACAGCACCAAGGAGCAAGATGTATTATTTGATGAATTTTTGATATCGGTTACTTATTTTTTCCGTGATCAGGAAGCTTTTGATAATTTATGCAACAATGTAATGCCTTCTCTTGTTGAAAGCGCTGTTAATAACACTATAAGAATCTGGTCTGCCGGATGTTCTACAGGAGAAGAAGCCTATTCGCTCGCTATGTGCATTGATGGGTATCTGGAAGAAATCAACAGAAAAGATATCAAGGTGCAGATTATAGCTTCGGATTTATCTGAGAAATGTATTTCTAAAGCACGCTTAGCGACTTATACACTGCAGGACATCAAAAATATCAGTGAGAAAAGACTCGAAAAATACTTTACCAAAAGAGACAACAGTTATCATGTCAATAAAACAATTCGGGATATGTGCGTTTTTGCCGTTCACGATTTGACTAATGATGCACCTTTTTCTAAAATTGATTTTGTTTCCTGCCGCAACGTATTAATCTATTTTGATGCCGATTTACAAAATCAGGTGCTGGCATCATTTCATTATGCGCTTCGTGAAAATGGTTATTTATTCCTTGGAAAATCAGAATGGGCGTATAACGTTCCGCACTTATTTACAGCTGTCAACAACCCCGACAGAATATATACCCGAAAAGCAATTGTACCGCTGCAGTCAAAAAAAATAGTGCACGGCGATTATGACGTTAAACTAAAACAGCATACTGAAAATGAAAATGATTACGCAAAAATTACTTCACGTATTCTGTTTGAACATTTTTCACCTGCCGCAGTATTAATAAATGAAAACTTAGAAATTGTACATTTTCATGGCGACACGAGTCCGTTTTTACAGCCCTCATCCGGAAAGCCTAGTTTTAATATCCTGAATATGGTTCGGGACGAAATAGCATTTGAACTCAGAAACTATATTTTAAAAGCCAGAAACGAAAAAAAGAATTTTTCGGGAGAATTTATTGCCATCAGGAAACAGCCTTTTCTAACATCGTTTGAAATTATTTATCTTCCAGATCATACCGAATTACTGCTTATTATTTTTAGTAAAAAGACAATTCCTGAAATAGACGCAGATAAAAGCAATACACAAGACTCACAAAAAGAATTACTGCAGCTGCGGGATGATTTTAAAAGAGTTAATGAAGAACAGCTGATTTATTTTGAAGAACTGCAGACTACAAATGAAGAATTGGTAAGCACCAACGAAGAATTACAAATGATCAATCTGCAGCTCGAAAATTCTACTCAGGAATTGCAGTCAAATGCTCAGGAACTTTCTTGCGTAAACGATGAACTCAAAGACCATCGAGAAGAACTCGAGGTGATGCGCCATTTTTATGAATCTGTTTTTAATTCAATAAAAGAACCATTGCTTATCGTTGACAAAAATTTTATCATAAAAAATGCTAATCCTTCTTTTTATCAATATTTTAAAACAACAGAAGAACAAACAGTCGGATTCTCTATTCTTGACATTCAAAGCGAGCATTGGAATATTCCCGCCTTTATCGAATCGGTCTTAAAAAAAGCGAGTCGAAACGAAACTGTTAAAAATTTTAAAATGCAGTTCCATTTTGATAATCTTGGTGAAAGAACAATGCTTATTAGTGCATCTTTAATTGGGAATTCTGCACAAAATGATAAAATTTTAATAACCTTAGATGATGTCACAGATTTAGAAGAAAGCCAGAAAACCTTAGCTAATAAAAATAAAGAGCTACAGATTTACACTGAAATGTTAGCTTCATTTACAAACTCTGCCAGCGATAGCTTGCTGGAGCCAATTCGCAGAATTTACATGTTTGGTAAAAAGATTTTAGATGCCGAAAAAAGCCTTTCAGAATCCGGAAAACATAATTTAAATCGTTTATTAAGTTCTGCTGTCAATATGAATCAGCTTATAGGAGATCTGATAGAATATTCGAAAATAAATTTTAGTCAGAAGGAATTAAAAAAAACAGATTTGAATGTACTGCTGAAAAAAGCCATTACAAGCCAAAAATCACTCATTTCGCAGCAAAAAGCAACCATAGAAATAGACTTACTCCCTACTCTGCCAATTATTCCGTCGCAGATTCAACAGTTATTTACACACCTGATTTCGAATGCTTTGAAATATGCTAAAGAAAATGATATTCCAAAAATTAGAATTGGAACACAAGAAATTTCTCCAGACGAAATGGTAGATTTTGGAGCAGATGCCGAAACTCAGTATATCAAACTTTTTATTACTGATAATGGAATTGGTTTCACTAAAAACTTTGAGAATCTTATTTTTAATCCTTTCTACAAACTTCGATCAGATGACAAACAATACGGAAGCGGGCTCGGTTTGACATTAGTACAAAAAATTGTTTACAATCATAAAGGCTTCATCAAAGTCGACAGCGAGCCTAATAAGGGCACAACAGTTTTTATATATCTCCCGCTTTTACATTAAGTTAAAAACAAAAATCTCCTTAAACGGAGATTTTTGTTTTTAAAGGCATCATGGCAATCCTGAAAAAAACAGCACTCAATTGTATAAAAATGGAATTTATTGAAAATTTAAATTTGAATTACTTAATAATTTACGATCTATAACTATCTGTAAACCCGAAGGTAAACTTGTATTTTATTGAGAGTTTTTAACTAATTAAGAAATACCATGAAAAATTTTCAAGACGAAAAACAAAGAGATTTATCCATCAATACCTCCGATGGAACCAACAAATTTTTAACCACGGATCAAGGCGTAAAAATTAACGATGACAACAATTCACTTAAAGCCGGTGATCGCGGACCATCTTTATTAGAAGATTTTATTTTAAGGGAAAAAATTACGCATTTTGACCATGAAAGAATTCCGGAAAGAATTGTTCACGCCAGAGGTTCAGGCGCGCACGGATTCTTTGAAGTAACTAATCCAATTCCTGAATTAACCAAAGCAGGTTTTTTACAGGAAAAAGGACAAAAAACACCTGTTTTTGCAAGATTCTCTACCGTTGCAGGATCAAGAGGTTCTACAGATCTGGCGAGAGATGCACGAGGATTTGCCGTTAAATTTTATACTCAGGAAGGAATTTATGATCTGGTTGCCAATAATATTCCTGTATTTTTTATTCAGGATGCAGCCAAATTTCCTGATCTAATCCACGCTGTAAAACCAGAACCACATAACGAAATTCCACAGGCGGCATCTGCACACGATACTTTTTGGGATTTTATTTCGCTTATGCCAGAATCGATGCACATGATTATGTGGGTTATGTCTGATCGCGCTATTCCTAGAAGTTACAGAATGATGGAAGGTTTTGGTGTTCATACCTTTAGACTGGTAAATGCTCAGGAAGAATCAGTTTTTGTGAAATTCCATTGGAAACCGAAATTAGGAACTCATGCCGTTGCCTGGGATGAAGCACAAAAGATTTCAGGTAAAAATCCTGATTTTCATCGACAGGATTTATGGGAAGCTATTGAAACAGGAAATTTCCCTGAATGGGAATTAGGAGTTCAAATCATTCCAAGTGAAGATGAACATAAATACGATTTTGACCTTTTGGATCCAACCAAACTTGTTCCCGAAGAACTCGTTCCTGTTACCATTATCGGAAGAATGGTCTTAAACAAAAATCCAGATAATTTCTTTGCCGAAACAGAACAAATCGCTTTTCATCCGGGTCATGTGGTGCCGGGAATTGATTTTACAAACGATCCGCTTTTGCAGGGAAGATTGTTTTCTTATACTGATACCCAATTATCAAGATTAGGAAGTCCCAACTTTCATGAAATCCCAATTAACAGAAGCGTTGCCCCTATCCATAACAATCAGCGTGACGGACATATGCGTCAGGAAATTAATAAAGGACGTGTTAGTTATCATCCAAATTCTCTCGGTGGCGGCTGTCCATATCAGGCAAAAATTGCTGAAGGAGGTTTTGCCAGTTTTAACGAACGTGTTGACGCTCATAAAGTGAGAGCCAGAAGCGAAAGTTTTACAGATCATTTCGGGCAGGCTAGACTTTTCTTTAACAGCCAGACACCAGAAGAAAAAAGCCATATTGTAAAAGCCCTTCGATTTGAACTTGGAAAAGTAGAAACTACTGCAATTAGAGTTCGAATGCTTGGACTTTTATCTCAAATTGATACAACTCTTGCCGAAAAAGTGGCATTGGGTCTTGGGGCAAATGTGCCGCCAATTTTAGAAAAGCCAATAAACAAAGGCGTTTCGCCAGAAACCGAAGAAGCCGGAACACAAGAACCACAAACAATAGATCAGGCAGTTGATTCATCAGAAGCATTAAGCATGATTAAAAACCCAACAAACGCACCTACAATCGAATCGAGAAAAGTAGCTATTCTCGTATCAGACGGCGTTTCTGAAGCAGCTGTCATGAACATGAAAAGTGCCCTTAAAAAAGAAGGTGCAAAAGGCTGTGTAATAGCGCCGCATTTAGGTTCGGTAAAAACAGATTCTGACACAGCTATTGCAGCAGAATTCAGTTTCTTAACCGCTTCATCTGTATTATTTGATGCTGTTTATGTACCGCACGGTTTAGACCTTAACACATTGGCAGAAAATGAAGATGCAATTGAATATTTAAATGATGCGTATAAACATTGTAAAGTAATTGGTGCCGACGGCGATGCTGCGTCAATTATAAGCGGAGCGGCTTTTGCCGGAAAAATTACAAATGATGATCCTGGCGTAATTGTTACAAGCGAAATTGCTTCTGAAGCATTTGCTCAGGAATTTATTACAGCTATGACCATGCACCGTTTTTGGCAGCGCGAACCCAACTTATACAATTAATATCAAAAAAAACATAAAATGAAAAATTCAGAAAAACAAGGTCAGACTAATGCCGCACAACCAAAAGCGAATCAGTCAAAAGAGATAAAAAGCAACGCAAAAAAAATCAATATTACAGAACCAGCCGCAGATGCTGCACAAGAATTAAAAGGTTTGTTTATAGACAGTCTGAAAGATATTTATTGGGCAGAAAATGCCTTAGCAGGCGCTTTGCCCAAAATGGCCGCAAATGCTACAGCAGCAGGACTTTCGGGAGCTATTTTAGAGCACCTTTCGGTTACTCAAAATCAGATAACCAGACTGGAACAGGTTTTTGATTTATTAGGTGAAAAAGCCGAAGGAAAAAAATGCGAAGCTATGGCCGGATTATTAAAAGAAGGCGATAGTATTCTTGAAGAAACTGCACCAGGCGCTGTAAGAGATGCCGGAATTATTGCCGCTTCGCAAAAAATCGAGCACTACGAAATTGCTACTTATGGAACTTTAGCTGCCTTTGCAAAAGCAATTGGTGAAAATGATGCCGCTAAATTATTAACGCAGACTCTTGCAGAAGAAAAAGAGGCTGACTGTTTGTTAAACGACATCGCATTAAATGTAGTAAATATTACCGCTGCAGAATAAAACTGAAACTAACTTTTAAAATACAATATTATGAACTTAGAAGAAAGAGAAAATTACAATCTGGGAGATCAAAATTTTCAAAATAAAGAACGATACGAAGATCCGGACATTGATATGCCTCCAACAACGGATCATCCAATATCTGATAATGCTGAACCTGATTATGGAGATGATTTAGAAATCAATGAATTTGATAAAAGAGAATCTGATGAAGATGAAGTCTACAACGATGAATTTGATGACGATGATGAAGACTTTGATGACGACGAATTTGATAATGCAGATCTGGAAGATCTTGACGAAGAAGATGAAGACGGTACAAATCCTGACCGAAATTTATAAATAAAACAAAACCCATCTAGCTTTAAGATGGGTTTATTTTATAAGTTCTGTTTTTGTTTCTTTTCTTTTCCTACAGCTTTTTGATCTTTTTTTGAAGTCCAGAATTCAATAATAGAACCCAAAACTTCTTTTAATTTTTCTTCACTGTATGGATTTATAAAATAACTCTGCTTGGGTACTGCATACGTATCTATAATAAAATAGTTTGGATATAAAACAGAGAAGAACAAACAAGGACAATTTGATTTTTGACAAAAAACACTATGATTTTCCAGACCTTTATGTTTACTGTCTTCATCAAACTGAAGAATATTGGCAAAAAATAAAAAAGGTTCTATATCATTCAGTATTAGTTCTTCGTCTGCCTCTTGAAAAGTATCAAAATAAAGTATCTCATTACTTATTGACAACTCCAAAAAAATCTGAGCAAATAAACGGCGGTCTTCTTTATTTTCTTCTATTATTATGATTGGCCCTCTTTTATCCATGACATTTCGTTTTTGGGATTATACATAGAGAATCTTACAAATATCACGAGAATTAAAACGCTGTTTTATATAATTCAATATCTAATGTTATATAATTCCCATGTTTGAAATTTTAATATTTATTAAAATATCCTTTAGTAATAGAAAAAATCGGGATAAATGGATATTCTTCACTATTGCAATAATGGGAATTATGTAAATTGTAAGTATAATTCTGTAAGCAGTGTTTCTTCCTGAGTATATCTTTGTAGAATAATCTCACATAAATAAATCACATGAAAAAATTTAAAGTTCTGCTTATCATTATTATAGTTCTTACATCGGTTTTAAATTATGGCTGTGATCATCTTTGCGGTGACGAAGATTCTCCAAGAGACCAAAAAGAAGCTTCATTTCAAAAAATAGATACCCTAAATACATCACATATTGACTAAAATCTACTCTAAAAAATTAAGTTATGGAAAATACTAAAACAACCATAAATAAAGGAACTTGCAGTCTTTCTAATACAAGAATGCTGCAGGGAGAAAACAATGAAATAATATGCCTAAAAATCTACAATGGAGATTGGGGCGACTGGGACGAAAAACCCGCAAACAACATCCAGCATAATATTGATGCTGACAATAATAGTATAGATGCTCAATTTTAATCAAGCATAGTTTTTTCCATAACTCAATATGGGGCGCAAAAATTAAAATCCTGTTTCTAACGAAATGGGATTTTTTTATAGTTACTTTTATTTATTGTGCCATAAAATCAATAGCAACGTTTTTTCTGATTTTCTCAACACCCCTTTCTCTAATTAGTTCCGCAGCATCGAGCATTTTGATAACATGAATATAAGGTGTCGTTATATCTGTAAAAGGATCTCCTGCATGCGGAGACAATGAAAGCTCTAAGATCTGATATAGAAACAATTCAAATTCTTCGAGCGTTTTTTCTTCAAATGCTTTTTGAAATACTATAAACGGATTTTCGTATTCTTCTTTCGTTAAAGAAGAAAAATGAAAAACCTTTTCAGAGCGCAAAGACGCTGAAACTTTCCATTTTTTACTTTTATGATTTATACAGTAACACACTTTAAGAAAAAAGATAAATGCTGTATACAAGATAAAAACATCAGAAGGATTTTCCTGCTGGCAGACTTTTGTTTTATAGCAATAGATTACAACTTCGCTTAAATTTTGTTTATAATAATCAAGATGTGCAAAGTCAAAAAAGGAAGTAAGCGCCTTAAATGGATTTCCTCCCTCATATCCTGCCCAAAATCCGGTTTCAAATGATATTTTATTCTTTTTCATAATAAGTACACTTTTAAATATTGTACGAAATTACTTTCTTTAAAAAGAATAATCTATTCTGTAAAATGGATATAATATCTGACAAATGAGAACGTATTTTAGGATATTTTTCTATCTTTGAAACTCAGGATTTTTAGCCGGAATGGCTTTATCTTTGAGCTTTTAGAAAAATTGATATTCACTATGGAACAGAAAATACATCAGGGAAGAAACGTAAAACGTTTTAGAGAAATGCTTAACATTAAGCAGGAAGCATTGGCTTATGATTTGGGCGAAGACTGGAACCAAAAGAAAATTTCTATGCTGGAGCAAAAAGATGTAATTGAAGACAGTTTGCTGAAACAAATTTCTGCCGTTTTGAAAATTCCTGTTGAAGCTTTTCAGAATTTTGATGAGGAACAGGCGATAAATATTATTTCTAATACTTTTCATGATACTCAAGGCTTGATTAATTATAGCCCAACTTTCAATAATGATCCAATCGAAAAGATAATTCAACTTCACGAAGAAAAAATTGCTTTATACGAAAGAATGTTGAAAGAGAAAGATGAAATGATGGCTAGGCTTGAGAAATTGATTGGGAAATAATTGTTTTTAAAGATATATTGATTTTGGAAAAGAGACTTTTAGAGTCTCTTTTTTTTCCTAACTATTTTGCCGAGAGCGTCTAGCTCGTGAAGGCAAAGTTTAACTTTTTTATATTGATTTGGATTGCGGACACGAGCGAGACGCTCGCGCTAGCGGGGGAAATTTGTCTTCCATAATCAAAATTAATTGACTTTGAATGCACGAGCGGGACGCTCGCGCTAGCGAAGAAGTGATAATCGAAAAAATGTGAAAAGTCCATATCAAAAAGTAGCTTTTTTGGCAAAACTACTTTCGAAATCCTTTAATAATTCTATATAACTCTTCTTTACTTTTTGCATCTCCATTAATACTATCCATTTCTTTTTGCGATTTAAACCAATCTAAATTGCTTGTCTTGGTAGTATAATTCCATATCATTTCTATATCATTCATATATTTGTATTTAATGTAAATCACTCCATTTTTTACAATATAATCCTGAGATTCTCTATTTAAAACGTACTTTATGTTTTTATAATAATATCGTGGAACTTCATTTGAATTAGCAATTTTAAACAGTTGATTGTGAAATGTCTCAGAGAAAAGAATGGGTCTATGTAAATCCTTTCTTTGAACTACAGGACGAAGTTCAACATATCTGTTTTGCCAATAATAATAAACTGAAAACAGAAGAGTTACAGCTCCTAAGGTTATATATATCTTTTTTTTCACTTCCTTATCTTAATTCAAAATTTATGCGTCTGCTAGCGCGAGCGTCTCGCTCGTGCCCGCAATAATTATCAATTAATATCAATTTCTAAAACAGTTTGATCATTGTCGCCATAATTCCTTTCAGACCCCGCTAGCGCGAGCGTCTCGCTCGTGCCCACAACGATTATCAATTAATATCAATTTCTAAAACAGTTTGATCATTATCTCCATAATTCCTTGCTGAACTGTATTTCCAATCTACGGGATTTGTAACAAAACCTGTTTCCAAAGGATTGTTATGAATATAATTTAATTTTTGCTCAAAAAATTTTAAAGACCAAATTTCAATAGCTTGGTTATTCTGCTGCCAAAACTGCCTGAATTTTACATTACTGTTTTTTCTGCCAGCTCTTTCAAACATCCAAAGCATCCATTCTTTTCTACTTTCTTGTGGATTCTCTTCAATTGTTTTAAGCATTTTTCGGGAAGTAAATCCCTTAAAATCGCGTATCAAACCTGAAGGATCTCCATTTGATGATCTGAAAATTAAATGAATATGACTTGGCATAATGCAATAGCCATAAAGTTCCATAGATTTATGTTTACGACAATAATCTAATGACTCAATTATATTTCCAAAATATTCTTCTCTTGTAAATACATCTATCCAATAAACAGTAGCGAAGCTTATAAAGTAAGCTCCTGTTTTTTCTCTAAACTTATATTTTCTGCTCATTATTATTTTGAACAAATATAAGAAATACTTTACATTAAAAAGCAGGGCGCTCGCACTGGAGTGGAAAATACTTTATATTCACGAGCGAGACGCTCGCGCTAGCGTTGGCTTACTTCAGCATGAGATTTAAAAAAAGATAGATATGGTCGATTATTTTTATCAGCAAAAATGAACAACCGCCTGCTTGAATTGAAAAAAAGCTTCTTCTTCTTCTCGTCTGCGTGATTTACTAAACAAAGTCCATGTAGAACAGTTAATAACACAAATTTTCATAAATCCGAAAGAAATAATTATTGTAGAAGCAGCACTATTTGATCCGGATTCATATTTATCTTTTGCAAAAGTATAGGACTTTACCTCGCTCCAATACTTTTTTTGGTTCGTTTTGTTGTTTATAACAAATCCTTCTTGATCGATATACAAACTGATTCTGCGTAGATTCAGCATAAAAAATAACTTTACAGCGAGAGCGATAAAAACCAGAAGACAAATAATAACAGTAGTTGTGTAAAGCCATACCGGCTGGTGTAATTGTAATATAGGATCGAGATAAAAACAAAGCTTTACAAAACCTATAATCAAAAAGAAAATTATGGGAACAGAGTATAACAAGTTCATGTAACGAAAAGAACTAAAATGTAAATTCTTTGGGAGTTCTAAACTATGCTGCATTTATTTCGTTTAAATAATATCTAATTTTCTTTAAAAAGAAACACGAATTAGAGAAAAGTAAAACTAATGATTAAAATTTAAGCGGTTCTGATGTAAAATCAGAAAAGTTTGAAATCAATTTTGAAGGTTCGATATAATGCGGATTTTTGCTTATTTTTCCGTCCTTGATTACATAAGGATGAGTAAGCAAGGCATCTGTAATTGCCTTTTGACTGAAACTACTTATATCGTACATGCAGATTAAAGAACAGGAATGTTGTGGTGTTAGAATATTCAAACTGGCCTCATATTCCAACAGTTCATCTGTTCCAGGCAGATTTTTAAGTGCCCAAACCATATCGCCACACGCCCTAACACTATCATAACCGGATCTTGAAGCTGATAATAAAGTTTGTTCGAGCATTTTGTACATTTTTTCTGCAGCAAACTCGCCGTCTTTAATATATGTATTTTCTGAAGCCAGCACTTCTAATTGACCGCTTGACAGTTTTTCGGCAATAGAGATTCCATTGTCTGCCAAGCATCGGCAATGTTCGCTGTGGCGGTTTCCTTCGAGGATATTAATGACTTTTTCATTTGTTTCCAAACCTTCCATAATATACGGAAGAATTACTTCATATTGCTGTTCTCTTGAATCAAAAAAACCGCAAATGTGCATAGGAGCTGGTAAAGATTCCCCGCATACTGAAAAAGACGTTTGTTTATTCATACCTCAAATGTACGTAATTAATTTCTTCCTTAAGTTTAATTACAATGTATTTTTTGTTTGAAGAAAAAAAGAGAATTCTTGAGAAATGTTCGCTCCAAAGAGGTCATGCTCACGACTTACATCTTTACTCAGTTTTAAAATTCTTTTAATAAAGTATAAACCTTCTTAAACTTATTAAAAGAATCCTCATATACTTTTTTGTTCGAGAGATTTGGCAAATAGGTTTTTACTGCTTTATTTTGATTTTCTACAATAATTTCAGTTGATTGCATTCCTATTAAAACAGCGCCCCACGCAGAGCCTTCAATAGTTTGTGATGTCTGAACTTTCATTTGAAAAATATCAGCTACAATTTGGAGCCATAATTCACTCTTTCCGAATCCGCCGCTCGCCATGATGATTGTTTCTTCTCTTTTTTGAGAATCAGGCACTAAAATTTCTGTAATTTGAAACAGCCCAAATAAAATACCTTCTAGTGTTGCTCTTACTAAATGTGCCTGTGTATGAATAATTTGCATTCCTAAAAGTGAGCCTTGCGCCGATGCATCCCAAATTGGCGCTCTTTCTCCCAGTAAATAAGGCACAAAAAGCAAACCTTCTGAACCTGCCGGAATTTTTTCTGCTGCTTCAAAAAGTTCCTCATAAGAATCATCTGTTTTCAAAATGGTTTCTTTTAGCCATTGCAAAACAATCGCGCCGTTATTTACAGCTCCCAAAGAAAGATATTTATTTCCATGTAAATGATAACATTGCGTACGCATTTGTTCATCTACGAAAGGTGTATTAACAGGCAGCCGCACTGCTCCGCTTGTACCAATAGTCAGAGCCATGAATCCCTCATTCATCGATCCTGTACCAAGATTAGCCAAAGGACCATCGCCTCCTCCTATTATATAAAGAAAACCATCTAAAATACCTTTAGCCTGATGTGTTACCTCACGAATTTCAGAAAGCTGATGCGTTTTTATTTGTAAAAAATCCAGAATTTCATCTTCCCATTTTAAGGTATGAATATTCAATAATCCTGTGCCGGAAGCCATTGACGTATCTGTTGCATATTCTCCGGTCAAATGATGCCACACATATTCCTTAATACTGATGAATTTGCTTGTTTTTGAAAAAATTTCAGGATCAAATTCTTTAAACCACGCAATTTTGATCATGGGAGAAAAAGGATGAATCGGGATTCCGGTTTTTTTATAGAAACGTTTTCCTTCTTCCGTATTTTTAATTTTATCAGCTATATCTTTTGCCCTGTTATCGGCCCATAAAACAGCATCTGTAAGTGGTTTTCCTGTTTCATCAATTGCGATGACACTTTGCATGGCAGAACTAAAACTGATGAATTGAAACACAATACCATTTGTAATTTCTCTGATACATTTTAAAACCGTTTCTAAAATTTCCTGAGGATTTTGTACACTCCAATCCGGTTTTGGATGATACATGGGATACGAATGTGAAAGCTGTTTTATTACGTTTCCGTCTATATCGAAACACACCGCCTTTGTTGCTGTTGTTCCAATATCGATTCCGATATAAAATAGTTTAATCATTGTTGCCATAATTCCTTGCTGAACTGTATTTCTGATCTACAGGATTAGTAACAAAACCTATTTCCCGAGAATTACTATTAATGTGATTTAATTCCAGCTCAAAAACCTATTATAGTTTAAAATTACTTTTCCTTTTTACTTTTATTATTTTTTCTTTTTTAATTTCTCTTCTAACTAATTTTAAATTTGGTTGATGTAATTTTTCGTCAAAGGAATTTTGGATTGCACGAAATGTAGCTACTTCATATGCAATAAGTCTTGCATCGAAAGGGTGGTAAGTACTTTCTATAATTTCAAATATAAATTTTTTAAGATCTCCTCTTTCCTTTTCTATAAAATCAATAAATAAATTGGCAACCTTATCAACACCATCTCTATAAACTTTAGGTAATTCTTTCTCACTTATACTCCAGACTATTTCTGAATTATCTTTACCAGAAGCATAAAATTTAAATTTTATATGTCCATAGCGATCGCTTCCAGAAATCATTATACAAGTACCTTCTCCATTAAGTTCTAAATTATCTTGATTTATTCTGATTTTATCAAATACTTCAAATTTTTCAAAATATTCATTTCTTACTAATTCTTCTGTCGAGTAAATTAAATCAGACTTCATATCTGAAGATTCCTGGACAGCTTCTTCAATAGAAATTACTTCATTAATTTTAGGCTTTATAAAATTAATGTTTTTAAATAAATCAAATATTTTCATAGAAACTCGTTTATTTATGTTATCCAAAAATTAGCAAAAAACTACCTACTATTTCTTTTTAAAAACCTTATAAAACACAAAAAGAATAACAAGCCAAATAGGAATTAATTCTACGGATATCTTCATGTTCGTAATCCACATTACGGCTAAAATACCCAGTAAAAAAGCGAAACAAATGTAATTGCTTACGGGATAAAATATAGAAGCAAACTTGGTTTTGGTGTTTTCTTTGTCTTTTGCACGTCTAAACTGCAGGTGCGTATACGAAATCATAACCCAGTTAATAACCAGACAAGAAACCACTAAAGACATTAGAATACCAAAAGCCTCTTCCGGCATTACTTTATTAATTAAAATACAAATCGCAGCAAAGCAAGAAGAAATCAAAATAGCATTTACAGGTACTGAATGTTTGTTTAGTTTCTTTAAAAACTTTGGCGCACTTCCCTGATCTGCCAAACCAAATAACATTCGTGAGTTACTGTAAACACTGCTGTTGTAAACAGATAAAGCAGCAGTTAATACAATTAGGTTTAAAACATTAGCAATAAGACTTGTAAAAAATATTTTATGACCAAAAAGCGAAAATTCCATTCCGTTTAAATTTTGAAAAACCATTACAAACGGACTGCTGTCTGTCGTAATTTGCTGCCACGGCGATAAAGCAAATAAAATAACCAATGCTCCTACATAAAAAATAAGGATTCTGTAAATAACCTGATTCGTGGCTTTTGGAATATTTTTTTCCGGATTTTCGGCTTCAGCAGCAGTAATTCCAATAAGTTCTAAACCACCAAAAGAAAACATAATCAGAGCCATTGCAGACAATAAGCCCTGGAAACTTCCATTTGCATTTTTTTCGAAGAAACCTTTTGGAAAAAAACCTCCATCGTTATACAAATTATGAATCGAAGCATGCTCTCCTCCTGTTCCGCTTACTAATAAATAAGTTCCAAAAAGAATCATCGCAATAATGGCAACAACTTTTATGATTGAAAACCAAAATTCGGTTTCTCCGTATACTTTTACAGAGGCAAAATTCAAAGCATTAATAACCAGAAAGAAAAATAAGCTAGATGCCCAAAGCGGAATTTCGGGCCACCAAAACTGTACATAAACCCCAATGGCTGTAAGTTCGGCCATACTTACTAAAATATACAAAATCCAATAATTCCAGCCTGAAGCAAAACCTGCAAACGAACCGCAATATTTATAAGCAAAATAACTGAAACTTCCTGATACTGGTTCTTCTACCACCATTTCGCCCAGTTGTCTCATAATAAAAAAAGCAATGATTCCGGCAATTGCATATCCTAAAATAACAGACGGTCCTGCTAATACAGCCGCCGGACCAATGCCAAGGAAAAGTCCTGTTCCTATAGAACCTCCCAATGCGATTAACTGAATGTGTCGGTTGGTTAGTCCGCGTTTAAGCTGAGTCTCTGTTGCAGCATTTTGATTTTTTTCCACAGATTAGTTTTTTAGGTTAAATGTTTTTGGAATTGTATAACAGCGAAGATAAGTTAAAAAATGAACCATACAAAGCTTCGTTTTACCGCTTATAATCTTTCTGATTTTAAAAAATCACAAAACAGATCACAACTAACTAACAACCAATATTTTAAATAAATAAAAAAAGGGGAAAATTCCCCTTTTCTGGTACCTGTACATTTTTCTAATTTCGACAAATCTTATCAGCCATATTTCATCATCGGTTTAAAACCTATTCATTTAGAATTTATAATAAATTTTATCAAAGATGATTTTTGAAGTAATACAAATAATTGAAGAACAAGTAAATAACTATCTCAAAGAAATTGAGTTAGAACAATCTGTTGTGGCTGAAAATATTGCTTTTCTTGAATCTCAAAATGATGAAGTCGGGAAAGTCTTAAAAGACGGCGTGGCACTTACAGTTATTAATTTAGCCGAAGAAGCGACTTTAAAAAATTTCCCAAACCATACTATTGAAAATACTAAAACTATATATAAAAACAGTGTCATCAATTTAAATCTGTTTATACTTTTTAGTGCAAATAGAGAGAAATACATCAATTCACTGAGAGATATTTCTAAAATTATTGAGTTTTTTCAAGGGAAAAAGCTTTTTACTCAAGCGAATACGATTTATGACAGAAACACCAGCGCAATGAGTAATGTAGACAATTTCAGGTTTACGGTAGAGCTCTACACACCCACTTTTGAAGAACTAAATTATATCTGGGGAACACTGGGTGGCAAACAGCTTCCGTCGGCATTATATAAAGTGAGTATGATACAAATTGAACGCAATATTGTACAGGCTGAAGGACAGCTTATTGGCGACTTTGCAGGAATAACCAAAAGAAAAGAACAGTCATGAGTTTTGATGCCGCATATGGTTTGTTGTTTGAAGTAAAACTTCTTCATAATTATTTTCTGAATAATGGCGAAGAAACTTTTACCGGCATGTCTGCTGCAAAAAAAGAAAAAATGCTGCAGCAATTTAGTACAGATGCTTTTATAACAATAACTCCGACTCTGGAAACCAATACTGTACTGAAAAACTACAAAATGGTATTCAAAAAAACTAAAACTGGTTTCAGCGTATACATTAAAGTAAAAGATGAATCAGAACCGTTTATAAAAGTACCTGTCAATTTGAACCTAAAGTTTTTAATTAAAATTAATGATTATCAGTTTGAAAATTATACTAATCTTGATTTTGCTTTTACTCAAGCATATCTTTTCAGTAATGTAAAACCATTGACTGAACCAGTTTCATTTGAATATATTCCAAAAGTAAACGACAACAAACTTATTTCTAATGCCTTTTTAGTATCTAAAGAAACTACAACTGGTTTAATTGCAGCATTGCAGCCATCTGAACAGCAAAATGTTTTTGGAATTATTTCATTAAACATGAAAGGCGACAATACTTCTGGAAACATTGTAAACGGTTCAGGCAAAATGATAAGTCCCAATTTTAAAATTCATTTTGATAATCGAAAAACACTTTGGAAATACATCAACCGTAAAGCCGGTACCGAAATTAAAACCAATTCTGCAAAACCATTAACGCGTTCCGGCTTTGTAGAAATCGACCCGCTTACTGATTTTACGCCTGCACAGCCGGCAGAAAGTCAATATCCTAATCCATCTGTAAAATCAATAACAAAAATCAATAGTGATTACTATTCGGAAATATTTATTTAATAATTAAAAAACAATTCAATTATGGCAACAACTTACAAAACGCCTGGAGTATATGTTGAGGAAATCGTAAAGTTCCCTCCTTCTGTTGCCCAGGTAGAGACAGCGATTCCCTGTTTTATTGGCTATACTGAAAAAGCCACAAACAAGATTAATGGAGATTTGAAATTGAAACCAACAAGAATAACATCTCTTTTAGAATACGAGCGCTTTTTTGGCTTTGCAAAACCAGAAACAACAATTAGTGTTACCATTAATGATGTTTCAACAGATAACGGAGACACAAGATCTATTGTTGTAGATCAGCCAACTGCAAAACAGCCTTTCCTGATGTATTATTCATTACAGTTGTTTTTTGCAAATGGCGGCGGTCCTTGCTATATTATATCCGTAGGACGTTATGGAAATGATTTAGACGATACTGATACTGCTGTTTCTGCAATTAATAACAGTACTGCTTTAAATGACGGATTAGAAGAATTAGAAAAAGTAGACGAACCAACGCTGATTGTTTTTCCAGATGCCACACAAGTAAGCGGTATCACGACAACGGATTTCTACGGATTATATAATAATGCTTTAATGCAGTGTCAGAATCTTCAGGACAGATTTACTTTAATCGATACTTTAAGTTATGATGCATCAAGTCCCACAGATACTAACATTGATGATTTAAGAAATAAAATCAGTTCTGAAAAAGATACTATTAAATACGGAGCTGTTTATTATCCGCATTTAGAAACCATTCTGGATTATGCTTTCGACAGCAGTAAAATTATTCTAAAACACTACTCTTACACAGCAAAAGCGTATGACCAAATCGCTGCAGGATTAGTCGCTGTCGAAAATCCAACCACAGGAATTGATGCAACTGTAGCTAAATTAATTGACCTTACCACTACAGCTCCCATAAATATTTCCGGTCAGGTAAGCGATCTGTTTTTACAGATGTACAGTAATGATGCAACTGGTTTTGATTTAGGAGGCACTTTTGTAAGCGATCCTGCTAAAAAAACAGCTTTCATGGAAAAACTGAATACATTGCTTACTTCTCTGGAAAGTTTATCTCTTTTAAGAAATTCATTGAATGACGAAGCAAATGCGGCAATCAGCACAATTTCTGATGAAGATATGGTTATTGCTAATAACATCAAAAGCGCTTTGAATACATTTAATTTGAATTTTACTGATGCAAATAAAATTGATTCCGTATATAAAAATTTAAAAACATTAAAGAAGAAAATACAGGATGAAAATGCCACAGCAAAACTGCTTAAAATTATATCTACAGATACTGTAAGTTTTGACAAAGAATTAAAAAAACTTGTAGACTATACTGATTTAAATACTCAAAGCGATATTACGCTGGTTACAAATAATTTTTCAGGCATTAAAGCAAACCTGCTTTCACTTTTAAATGCTATTAAATCTGTTAATGGTAAAGATGTAAACAACGGCGAATTAAACGGAAGAAAGTTAAGCACTTTAGAAAGCATCGACAATGCCACTTACAATAAAATACTTACTGAAATTTACAACCTGCCAATTACACTTCCGCCAAGTTCTGCTATTGCCGGAGTTTATGCCAGAGTCGACAGAGACAGAGGTGTTTGGAAAGCGCCTGCAAACGTAAGTCTGAATTATGTAATACAACCCACAGTTAAAATAACAAATACCATTCAGGACAACTTAAATGTTGATACTGTAGCTGGTAAATCAATAAATGCTATCAGAACTTTTACCGGCAAAGGAACATTGGTTTGGGGGTCAAGAACCTTAGCCGGTAACGATAGTGAATGGCGTTATGTACCCGTTCGCCGCTTCTTCAACATGGCCGAAGAATCTATTAAAAAAGCAACAGAACAGTTTGTTTTTGAACCAAATGATGCCAATACCTGGATTAGAGTACGAGCTATGATTGAGAATTTCTTAATACTTCAATGGAGAGCCGGAGCTTTAGCCGGTGCAAAACCAGAACAGGCATTTTACGTAAGAATCGGATTGGGACAAACCATGTCTGCTATGGATATTTTAGACGGAAAAATGATAATCGAAATCGGTATGGCAGTAGTTCGTCCGGCTGAGTTCATCATTCTTCGTTTCTCTCACAAAATGCAGGAATCTTAATTAATCATCATTAAAAAAATATAGATCATGAGTTATCCGTTACCAAAGTTTCATTTCTCAGTTGACTGGGGTGGAACAAAAATAGGTTTTACAGAAGTTTCCGGATTAGATGTAGAAACTGAAGTTATTGAATACCGTCAGGGTGCAAGTCCGGAATACAGCAAAATTAAAATGCCGGGCATGCAGAAGTACTCTAACATTACCATGAAAAGAGGAACTTTTAAAAGCGATAATGAATATTATGCATGGTGGAATACCGTAAAACTAAACACCATCGAAAGAAGGGATATTACCATCAAACTGCTTAACGAAGAACACGAACCGGTGATTACCTGGAAAGTAAAAAACGCGTGGCCTACAAAAGTGCAGTCAACTGATTTAAAAGCCGATGGAAACGAAGTTGCCATCGAGTCAATGGAATTGGTTCACGAAGGTCTATCGATTCAAAATGACTAATTATGGCTAATTATTATCCACCCGTAGGCTTTCACTTTCTGGTTGAATTTGATTCACTAGGTACAAAAGAAAAGGACCACCAGTTTCAGTCGGTATCCGGACTTTCTGTAGATCTTGAAACGGAAGAATTTGTCGAGGGTGGAGAAAACAGATTCAAACACAAACTTCCCGTAAAAACCAAATATCCCAATTTGGTTTTAAAAAGGGGAATTCTGATTGATTCTGACGTAATTGAATGGTGCCGGAAAGCATTGGAAAATTTCGAATTTAAGCCTGTCGATTTAACTGTAAAACTCTTAAATCAGGATCACGAACCTTTAATGCACTGGAAAGTGGTACACGCTTATCCTGTAAAATGGGCCGTTGAAGATTTTAGTGCTTTAGAAAGTAAAATTGTTATTGAAAGCTTTGAGCTTGCTTATAATTATTTCACACTTCATAAAAAATAATTTACCATGCCAATTGAAATCAAAGAGCTTCACATTAAAATAAATGTAAGCGAAAATTCAAATTCGGGTGCAAAACCAGCTTCTTCTTCATCATCAAACAATGAAAAAGATAATGTGGCAGAGTGCGTCGAACAGGTAATGAAGATTATTGAACGAAAAAAAGAACGCTGATATGACAACAACTGGTGAATTAAAAAAACTGAAGATTATTGCTTACAGCGATCCTCAATTCAACAATCCTATTTCGGATATTGAAGAGTTCGTTACTTTGATGAATCCCGAAAAGTATACGTTTCATTACAAGATCGAGCAGGATACAACGCAGGCCGCCGGAACGAGCAGTCCAGCGCCAAGATTTACAGCAATTGCTCCGGAGGAATTAGAGTTGGATTTTGTTTTTGACAGAACTGGTGTTATTGCCGGAAAGGAAACTACCGAAAATGGTGTTATTGAAGACATTGAGCATTTTAGAAAAGTAATTCTTGAATATAATGGTACAGAACATAAGCCAAATTATTTAAAAATTGCCTGGGGAAGTCTGCTGTTTAAAGGATCTCTCACCGAAATGACCATTGAATATAAACTTTTCAGGCCAGACGGAACACCGATTCGAGCCATTGCAAAAGGTAAATTTAAAGGCGTTGTTGAAGATGAGTTAAGAGCCAAACAGCAAAACAATCAATCTCCGGATTTAACACATACCAGAATTGTAAAAGCCGGCGATACGCTACCGTTAATGTCTTTTAAAATCTACGGTGATTCTAAATATTATCTCGAAGTAGCAAAAGCCAACAAGCTTATCAATTTCAGAAAATTAAAAATTGGTCAGACCATATTTTTTCCTCCACTTCAAAAACAGCAGTAAATGAACAACAGCGGTGTCATACAAACCAGTAAAAGTGCAGATTTAGTTACGCACAAACTGCTCATTGAAGGAACTGAGCTGTCTGGTGTTTATCAGGTTATGAGCATCGTAGTTCATAATGAGGTAAACAGAATACCTATGGCGCAGATTGTTTTGACTGATGGAGATGCAGCTTCGCAGGATTTTAAATTAAGTAATGAAGATTTGCTTATTCCGGGGAAAAAAATTGAAATAAAAGCCGGCTATCACAGTGACGAAGAAACCATTTATAAAGGAATTGTGGTAAAACATTCCATCAAAATAAAAGACAATTCATCGCTGCTGATTGTAGAATGCAAAGACGAAGCCGTAAAAATGACTATTGGCAGAAAAAGCAAATATTTTTATGATGTAAAAGACAGTGATGCCTTTGAAGACATTATAGGCACTTACGGATTAGACAAAGATGTAGAAAGCACAAATTATAGTCACAAAGAGTTAGTGCAGTACAATACATCTGATTGGGATTTTATAGTCTCCCGTGCGCAGGCCAACGGAAAAATATGTTTTGTTGAAAATGGCAAAATCTCGATTAAAAAACCTGATTTGTCTTCTGAAGCTGTTGAAACCGTTGCTTTTGGATCGAGTATGCTTGATTTTGATGCTGAAATTGATGCCAGAAATCAGTTTGCCAAAGTTTCATCTTACAGCTGGAATGCATCGAATCAGGAATTATTAGAAATTGAAGCCAAAGATCCAAGTGTAAGTTTAAACGGAAATTTATCGCCTTCGGATTTATCCGATATCGTGAAACTGGAAAATCTGGAGCTGCGTCACGGCGGTCATGTTACCGATACCGAATTACAGGATTGGGCCGATGCTAAATTGTTATTTCAGCAATTGTCAAAAGTCCGTGGAAGAGTCAAATTTCAAGGAATTCCTGCCGTAAAACCCAATACGATTATCACACTTGAAGGTGTTGGAGATCGTTTTAATGGCAAAGCATACATAACAGGAGTTTTCCATGAAATTGCAAATGGAAACTGGACTGTAAACGCTCAGTTTGGACTGAATCCGGAATGGTTTTCTGAAACTTATGATATCAATACGCCATCGGCTTCAGGAATAATTCCGTCCATAAAAGGATTGCATATAGGTATTGTAACCCAGCTTCAGGACGATCCCGACGGCGAAGACCGAATTTTGGTTAAAATACCCATTATCAATAACGAAGAACAAGGTATTTGGTGCCGAATTGCCGCTCTAGATGCCGGTGATAACAGAGGAACTTTTTTCAGACCCGAAATTGAAGACGAAGTGATTATTGGCTTCATCAACGAAGATCCAAATGATGCGATTGTTTTAGGAATGCTTCACAGCAGCGCAAAACCTGCTCCGCTGAAAGCATCAGACGATAATCATCAAAAAGGAATTTTTACAAGAAGTGAAATGAAAGTGCTTTTTGATGACGAAAAAAAATCGATAGCTATTGAAACTCCGGCAGGAAAGAAAATAACACTCGACGAAGACAAAGGTTCTATAGTTGTTGAAGACGAAAATTCGAACGTAATTACCATTGACAGTGCAGGAATAAAAATGGAAAGCGCGGGTGATATTTCGATAAAAGCAACAGGCGATGTAAAAATTGAAGGTACAAATGTCAATCTAAAAGCAACTGCCCAATTTAAAGCAGAAGGCAACGCTGGCGCAGAAATGTCATCAGCAGCTGTGGCAATCGTAAAAGGAAGCATTGTTCAGATCAATTAAATTTCCATTGCTTTCAATTAAAAAAATCTCTTTAAACACATAGAAACATAGTTTTTTATGTCGAAAAAAAGAGAGTAAAAGAAACGAGTTTCTACACATAGCTAAACTATGTGCATTTAAGATAGTGAAACGCCTTTTTTTAAAGGTTGTAAAACTATGTTTCTATGTGTTTAATTAATTACATCAACGAAATTAATAATTATAATTATGGGAGCACCAGCCGCAAGAATTAACGATATGCATGTCTGCCCAATGGTAACAGCAACTGTACCTCATGTAGGCGGTCCAATATTACCGCCGGGTACACCAACAGTATTGATTGGCGGTCAACCAGCAGCCTGCCTGGGAGATATGATCGTTTGTTCAGGTCCGCCGGATAGTATTATAGCAGGTTCAGGCACCGTACTTATTGGAGGAAAACCTGCCGCAAGAATGGGCGATTCGACTGCACATGGCGGCACAATTGTAATGGGATGTCCAACCGTTTTAATAGGCTGATTATGGAAAATAAAGAAGCTTTTTTAGGAACCGGCTGGAGTTTTCCGCCAGAGTTTAAAAAGAACAATAAAGCAGTCGTAATGACATCGGATGAGGCAGATATAAAAAGCAGTCTAGAAATATTGCTTTCTACCAAAATTGGCGAACGCGTTATGCTGCCGCGATACGGATGCAATATGGACGAATTACTTTTTGAAACATTAGACAGAACACTAAAAACCTATGTTTCAGAACTCATAAAAACGGCCATTTTATATTACGAACCGAGAGTTGATGTTGAAAAAATCGACATTACACAAAGTAATGATTTAGAAGGAGAATTATTGGTCATAATCGATTACAGAATAAGAAGTACAAACTCAAGAAGCAATCTTGTTTATCCTTTTTACAAAGGAGAAGGCACTAATATTTAAAAGTTTATAAGCTATGAGTACCAACGGCTGCCATATAGACAATGTTATTTTTAAAAGAAATGGAGTAAATCAGGAAGAACGCTTTAGTGATGCATTAGAGCCTGCCAACCTGAAACTTCATGATTTTACTATTGAAGACTGGCTGTTATTTGCTTATAATTTTGCAAAAGAAGTCAACTTTTTCGATACAAATAACGACCAAACTCCGGATGGCAGCTGGCAGGAATTTTTCAGCTATTTTGGTTTTTCAAAAGATAATCTTCCTGATGGAATTCCGAAAAGAACAGATAAGGAATATGCTGCTTTAAAAGAAAACATTACCCAAACATTATCGGCTGCCAATAACAATCAGGATCTTACTCCTCACCTGACCTTGTTTGTGTGTTTCCTGAAATTATTAGAATTATCTCAAAACAAACTTAACTTAATTACCAAAAAGCATTTAGACTTTTTTTATAAAGACATTCTGCAAATTGAAAAACTGCCTGCAAAAGCAGATAAAGTCAATATTATTTTTGAACTGGCAAAAAAAATTGCCGAAGAAAAAATCGCCGTAAATACAGAACTTGACGCAGGAAAAGACCCTGACGGCAAAAAACTAATCTATAAAACTACAGAAGAATTTATTGCCAATAAAGCTCATATTGCATACCTAAAAAATGTCTACAATGACGTTGACCGCGGCGAAATAAAATGCAGCGAAATCGCAAATTCTCTGGATGGAAAAGGTGAACCTTTAAAAGAAGATTCTCCATATTGGTTCCCTTTTGGATATACTTCAAATGAAGAGAAATACCCGGAATTAAACGATGCCAAATTAGGTTTTGCAATAGCTTCAGAATTATTCAATCTTAAAGAAGGCGACAGAAATATCGATATCACGATTACATTCGATAAACCTTTTGATTTTTCTACCTCATCATTATCATTTACTGCAAATGATCTTCTGGAAAACATCCGCATTTTATATAGCGGCAAAAAAGGATGGGTTGGAAATTTTAAACCCAGTACAGCCATTAAATTTAAAAATGGAAATCAAGCTTCGGGTATTGGCAGCAATCAATTAAAATTGGTTTTTCAAATCCTAAAAGATAATGCTTCAGTTGTGGGTTATGACCAAAAAGTTTTAGGCGAATTTTTTCCCACAGAACTGCCTGTCATTCGATTTTTAATTAATACACAAGATAAAAAAGGACATACTCTTTTTAGACATTTAGTCACAAAAGCCATAACGGATATTAAAGTTAAAGTTGAAGTTAAAGATGTTAAATCACTATCACTAGAAAGTGATACCGGACTTCTTAATGCAGCTAAACCATTTTTTCCTTTTACAACACAGCCTGAAAAAAACAGCTCGTTTATAATTAATTATCCTGAAATCTTTTCCAAAAAATGGACAGATGCTGATATTAACATCAAATGGAAAAACACGCCAATATCATTTGAAACTCATTATGCTGCTTACAAAAAAAGCTTTCTTGAAACCATCAGTCAGGATATTTTTACTTCTGCCATATTCGAGAAGCTAAAAGCCGAAGCCAAAATGAATGTCAATCAGCCTGAAGATGGAGTTGCAAAAAAGGCTGAATCAGAATTAAAAGCCGCGACTGAAACTAATAGTTCATCTGTACTAAACACAGCCGATCCGATTGTTACAAAAGACTATTTTAAAGCAACATTATCTGTTTTAAACAAAGAAGTTTGGGATGAGCAAAATAAAGCTGTCAATTTATTTGATGATACGGATAATGATAAAGTATTTGAATCGAATATTAATGTAAAAGGAAACACGTATCAGATTGGCAAAAGCGGTCCTATCCGATTGACATTAAACCAATCGTTTTTGCATTCGTTATTTCCAAAAGTATATACTCTGGCCATAATGAATGTGGCAACAAATCCTTCAACACCAATCCCAAATGAACCTTACACACCGGTTGTAGAAAGCATAAGCCTGAATTATTCTGCCGAGGAAAATATTGATTTTACTGTTTCCGGCTACAATTCTAACCGAATAAAATTGTTTCATGAAGCACCTTTCGGCCAGCGCGAAGAACATTCATATTTGAAACAGCAGGCCGTTAATCAAGAAATTTTAGATGCCGGCACGCCAATTACCAATTATCTGGTTTCGGATTATTGTAATGGAGGCGAATTTTATATAGGTCTTCAGGATGCCGAAGTTTTACAGCAGATTTCATTATTATTTCAAATATTAGAAGGAAGCGAAAACACCAGCGTACCAACTTTTACAGGAAAACAAAAAGTACAATGGTATATACTATGCGATAATTACTGGAAAAATCTGGATAAGGATATTTTGGCAAATGGTATTGATAACTTTTTAAAATCGGGTATTGTAAAATTTAATATTCCGAAACAGGCTTCTAATGACAATACAATGTTTCCGGCTGATACCATTTGGGTAAAAGCAAAAATGCACAAAAACTATGACGCTGTCTGCAAAGTTATCGATGTAAAAACACAGGTCGTTACCGCACAGTTTTTTGATAACGACAACAATTTAGCGCATTTAGACAGTACACTGCCAGCCAAAACAATATCAAAATTAATTACCCGAGTTCCGCAGATTAAAAGTATTGAACAGCCCTTTAATTCATTTGACGGAAAACCATTAGAGTCAGATCCCTCCTATTATCTCCGCGTAAGCGAACGCCTGCGCCACAAAAACAGAGCGATCACACTTTGGGATTATGAGCATTTGATTTTACAGGAATTTCCAAACGTTTTTAGAGTAAAATGCCTTAATCATACCTTTATTTCGGGTACAGACACTTCGTTTTTATCTCCGGGAAAAGTAACGCTGGTCGTAATTCCGGACATTGTAGACAAAAATGTATTTGATATTTACGAGCCGAGAGTAAGCACAGCCGTATTAAACAGCATCGAAAGTTTTATTAATTCTAAAAACTCAATGCAGGTGCATGCTAAAGTGATCAATCCTGATTATGAAAAAGTGATAATAAAACTGGATGTAAAGTTTTATCCGGAATACGATGAGAATTTTTATAAAAAACAGCTCAACGAAGATCTTATCAAATTTTTATCTCCCTGGGCTTTTGATACTTCTAAGCAAATCATATTTGGCGTTGAACTCCAGCGCAGTATTGTTATAGAATACATCGAAAATTTATACTATGTAGATTTTTTATCTACACTGGAAATGGCAATATACATTGATAAGAAAACAAATAAGGAGCAGCCCAAACCATTAGAAGATACAGAAAATAACAAAGACAATATTCATCTTTTAGACTTTTTGACCACACTTTCGCCATCAAGTCCAAAAAACATTTTAGTCTCTGTTAAAAACCACATTATCAGTACCAATATAAAAACTTGCAAAGAACCAATACCAGAACAACCTGAAAAATGTCGATACTAAACCAACATATCACCATTCCTAAAAAAACCGCTGCAGAGGACGATTTGGATTTCTTTTACTTAAGAAAAAAGGGAATCGAATATATCGAGTCTTTTGGCAGTAAATTTTGGACGGATTTTAATGAGCATGATCCGGGAATTACGATGCTGGAAATGCTTTGCTACGCTATTTCAGATCTTGGCATGAGACTGAATCAGCCTATAGAAAATATACTGGCATCTGATGATAGTGATAAAGACATTCCGAAACAGTTTTTTAAAGCTTCAGAAGTATTATCGTCAAGTCCTGTCACACAAAATGATTACCGAAAATTATTTATAGACATCGAAGGCGTTAGAAACTGCTGGCTTGCCAAACATGAAAAAACGGTTTATGTAGATTGCAAAAAAGATCAGCTTTCTTATGATAAAAAGGATTATGATAATCTTTCGGCAACTCCCAATTTAAGAAAATCTTTTGAGCTCAGCGGTTTGTATGATTTGTATGTCGATTTTGAAAGCTCAAAACCTTCAGAAATAGCGATCGTTAAAGAAAAAATAAGAAAGCAGTATCACGCCAACAGAAACCTTTGTGAAGATCTTGTTGAAATTAAAAAAGTCGTAGACTATCCTATAAAAATATGTGCCGATATTGAAGTAGATACCGAAGCCGATGAAGAACTGGTTCATGCCAATGTCATTCACGCTCTCGAAAGTTATTTATCGACAACCGTCAATTTTTATTCGCTTAAGCAAATGATTGACAAAGGGTATTCGACTTTGGAAATTTTTGACGGTCCATCTTTAGAAAACGGTTTTATTGATACCAAAGAATTACTTATTGCCGATTTAAGAAACGAAGTACGTCTTTCAGATATTATGAGAATTATAATGTCGGTTCCTGATGTTATCCTGATTAAAGATATTTCGTTAGGAAACTGCGGCGGCGATGACTTGGAAAATAAATGGTTGATCTGTCTTTCGCCTTATGAAAAACCTGTTATTTGTGTTAAAAGTGTTTTCAATTACAACAAAGGATTACTTCCTCTTAACATTAATCAGGCACAGGTAAAAATTTATTTAGATGCCATAAAAGCCGAAAAAGACAAAGCAACAACCAACGCCAGCCTGGACAAAGAATTAGAAATTCCAAACGGCGAATATCTAAACGCTGATATTTATACCACCATACAAAATGATTTTCCAGAAACGTATGGCATTGGCGAAGTCGGACTTCCTACCAGAGCATCGATTGAACGCAAAGCAAAAGCAAAACAATTAAAAGGATATCTTTTATTTTTTGATCAGATACTAGGAAGTTATTTTAAACAATTGGGTCAGGTAAGCGAATTGCTTTCTGTAAGCGGCAATTTAACCCGAACTCTTTTTACACAAGTTGTTCAAGACATTGAAGGTGCAGATGACATCGTAAACGGATATGAAAATTACGACAATGAAAGCATTACAGCACTGCTTTTTGACCAGCAGGACAATAATATCGAACGAAGAAATAAAATTCTGGATCACTTATTATCACGTTTTGCCGAGAATTTTTCAGAATACGTTTTTGTTAATAAAACCATTTATGGCAATACGACAGATCAGGTTGTACTGCGCGACAAAGAAAGCTTTCTAAAAGATTATAAAGTAGTAAGTAAAGACCGCGGTAATGCTTTTGATTATTACAAACAGCCTCTTACCAATTTATGGGATACGAATAATGTTTCGGGCGCCGAAAAAAGAATTTCAAGATTGATTGGGATTAAAAATTACAATCGCAGAAATCTTTCTAATTCGTTTGTCGAAATGTACAATTTTATTGATTCAGACAATCAGTCGGTTTACAGATGGCGCATTTTAGACATGCATAAAGAAATTGTACTTTCTTCAACAGCAGAATATTTTGATACTTCTGCAGCCAACAAAGAGCTTTATTTTGCCGTACTGCAGATTATTCAAACTCGGGAATATAAAATAAAAGAGGCTTTTAAAAATGGCTCTGTAAAAGATTTATCTATTATCGATAACTTTTTAATTCAGCAGTCTGATGCCGGAAAATATTCTTATGACATTATAAATCCGGCGATAAAAGACAAGAAAAACCCGGATCGTATTATTGCCCGCAGATTTGAATATTACACCAATCTTCCGGATTTAGAAAAATCGATTCTGGATTTGATCAAATTCATGAAAGAAGATTTTACCGAAGAAGGCATGTTTTTGATAGAACATATGATGCTTCGTCCCGATGTAAATCAGACCACGGTAAATCCGGATACTTTCATGCCTATCTGCGCCGATGAGTGCGACAGCTGCGAACCCATAGACCCTTACTCCTACCGCGTGAGTGTTGTGTTACCCGGTTATACGCTGCGATTTGCCAATACCGATTTTAGAAATTATATAGAAAAAATAATTAAGGAAGAACTTCCGGCTCACGTTCTGGTCAAAATATGCTGGATTGGATACAGGGAAAAAGATGTAAAAGACCCCGCAGAAAACCAGCTTATGCAATTTGAAAAAACATATAAAGATTACTTAATCGCCAAAACCGATTTGAATCAGGAACAGCCGGAACCACAATTAATCAGTTTTATCAAGGCGTTAACTGTTCTCGACAATGTTTACCCAACGGGAAGACTGTTTGACTGCAGCGACGAAAACGAGCGATTGTCAGATAAAATTATACTAGGAAAAACGAATTTAGGATCATTATAAAAACTATTCCAATGTCAGCTAAACTTTCAACAATAACAACACAATACCGTCGATTCACAAAGAATCAGGTACTTACAGAAGGAAACCTTAATGAGGTTGTAGATTTTTTTGACGATCAGGACCGCTTATCGCGCGTTTTCCTGAGCGGCGTTGGTATAGTTTGCGGATTTTATTCGGCATATAATGACGCTCAAAAAACGATTTCAATAACGCAGGGAACTGGTATCACGACAGATGGCGATCTTTTTAAATTATATCAGGCTGATGTGTTGGGAAACAAAAAAATTAATTTTGATTCGAAAACCTATACGCACTGCAAAACTTATGATAATACAAAAGCGGCTTATAAACCGTTCTTTTATGATGGTTCAAACAAACAGTTACCTCTTTTTGAACTCCTTACAGAAGATCAGCAAAAAAAAGAAAAAGACCCGAATTTTGCTTTAGCACAATTTAAAGCCAATACAGGATTTGATTTTAAAGATGCCGTTATTCTAATGTATCTGGAATCTTATGAGAAAGAATCTGACCTTTGCGTAAGTCTTTCCTGCGACAATCAGGGATTGGAAATTGTAGGCAATTTTAAAGTTTTAATTGTCAGCAAAAGTGTTGCCGCACAAATAATGAATCACGACAGTATGATTGGCAAAATCAATTATGCTAATTTATATCAGACTTTACCGGACGTAAAATCAAACCGGATTGTATTAAAAGCAGACGATTTTGTTCATCTTGAATCTATAAAACAAACTTTTACCAAAGGAATTTTCAAAAACAATGTCGTTAAGAATTTGCAGGAAGGTTACAATAAGCTGCTGACAGGCTTAAATATGCCCCTTGTTTCAGATTCTGTTCAGCAAAATATAGCTAAACTTTTTAATTTTGAAGGAGATCCTATACTTCCTTCAGATTTTCAATATCTGTATGATCTGCTTAACGATCTTGTAGATACTTACAACGAAACCAAAGCATTACTGGTTACTATAGACGACGGTTATTGTTCTCCGGATATTAATGCTTTTCCAAAACATTTAATGCTGGGTGAATTAGTAAAAAATGGCTCTTGTTATGAATTCCGTCATGGTTTTTACAAATCACCTTTACTTGCAGAAGAAAACCTTAACACTTGCCATGAATGCCTTGCAGATGAAAAAGACGTAACAAAAGATGAAATAAAAATCTGCTACGGCGAAGACACGGCCAGACAAAAAATTTACAGTCTTATTCTGCGAAGTGTACAATTATTAGAAAATTACAATTCATCACACGATGTTATAAAAATTACACCTTCTTTAGAATTGGGTAAATTGGGCAAAAAAGCCATTCCGTTTTACAATACGGTAAACGATTCGCTTATTAAAGCCTGGGATTTTGATAAAACCATTTTAGGATTACAAAGAAACAATGTCAGCTATCATGATGATTTATTGAATACTAAAAAACCGCTTGAAATACATTTAGACAGCGATTTTTATAGAATCGAAGGGCATCAGGGACGTAATTACAAAGAAGCGTTAAAAGATATTCAGCAGATTCGTTTAGATAACGGACTTGGATTTAATATCATGATTCTGGCCGTAAATGCTAACGAACTGGATAAAACCATTCAAAATTTCACCAAATATTACCTCAACAAAAACCATGGCTACGAACATAAAGCGGGTGTAGTTCCGGGAGGCACCTTTATAATGATTTATCTGGAAGAAAAAGTACCTTATTATTACTATTACAACACCAGAAAACCATCATTAACCGGTGACTTTGAAAAATTTGCCGAAGGCATTCCGATTTTAAATCCGGTTGTTGCTGATTTTTCACTGCCTTATTTATGCTGTGACGAAAATAATATCGGGCTGTCTTTACCTGTAGATAAAATCTGTTTTGACAGTAAAACGCCTCCTCTGCCTTTCAAAATATCTCCTGCGGGAGGTTTTGTAAAAGCCAATGTCAGACCAGATCAAAACGGAGGAATTTTGGTAAATGAATTTGGAGCGCTTGTTTTTGATCCAAATTTTGTCAGCAAAGAGTTAATTGGCCAGCCTATCACGTTTACAGTCAATAATTTTGATACAGATTGTGTTATAACCATTTTTGAAAAACCAAAATTCGATTTTGAAGCAGTTCCCTTAAAACCATCAGGAATGAGCGAAACTGAAGTTACTTTTACCGTTACAGGAGAAAATCTGGCAGGCAATAAATATACCTGGAATTTTGGAGACAAATCCGATCCTGTTACAGACGATAAAACAGAGATTAAACATGTCTACAAATACAACAGCGAATCTCAGAAAAAATTCACCTTTGAGGTTACGCTCAGCGTCGATAACGGTAATTGCGGTTTCCAAGTCACACATCCGGTAAGTTTTGAAATTTCAGATCCAAAAGTACTTATCGAAAACAAATTGACAGATACCGTTTCTTATTGCAAAAATGACCAAACACGTTATCCGCTTACTCTTGAACCCGCTGTAAAAGGTGCGGTTCTTTCCGGAGAAGGAGTTAAACCTTTAAAAGGAGGACAATTTCAGTTTATTCCATACAATGTTGGCGAAGGCGTTACAAGCGTCACCATTCTAATAGATGGCAAACCATCGAATCTTACCATTACACTTTTAGACTTGCCTACCGCCAGTTTTACTTATAATATTGATCCAACGGGAATGCTGAATTTAATCAACAACTCGATAAATGCGGCATCGTATACTTGGGAGATTAATAAGGAAATAGTAAAAACAGATAAAAAAGACACAATATCAAGAACTATTTCTTCATTTAGTGAATCTTCAATTTCCGTTTCATTAACTGCTGAAGGCAAATGCGGATCTGTAACCGATGGCCCAAAATCTATTGAAATTAAGAAACCGGCTGAAACCAATCCATGTCTTGATAATGCAGGAGTGTTGGTAAAAAATTCAATATCAACCCTTTCTTATTTAAAAGAAATTTCAAGTTCAAATAAATTCAATAAAGATACTGTCAAATTCATTTCTGAAACCGAAACCAGATTTATAGAAGTTCAGAGTAATCTTGAAAGTTACATTAACGGTGAGTTAAATGATAAATTATATGAATTATTTAAGCAGGAATATTTCGATTTTATATATGCAGTTGTCACTTCTGTCTCCGGAACACAGAACCTTAACCAGATTACTGCGGTTGAAACTCTTATTTCACTAAATACGGCTTTGTTCTACACCATTTTAAGATGCCAGAGCACAAAAATACTTAAAGCTTCAGTAGAACCAATTTTGCGTACGGCATCTCTTTTTACCAATTTATTTAAAAGTTTCGTAGAAATAAGATTCAATGCTGATAAGAATGGATCACTGAAAGAATTCTTATCATCTATGCTGTCCGTATTCGGAAAAATCGATTTTATAATATCTAATCTCAATATACAAATAGAAAATCTTACAGCCGGTGCTCAGTTCTAGTAAACATATTATCAATAAAGTTTTCCTTGAGATAAATACCAATTCTAAAGAAAAAGGGTATTATCTCAAGGACCATATTGATGCCTTTTTGCAAAAGGAAATATTCTCGTTTTTAGAATATTATTTTGATGAACTGGATTCGAAAAATCATTCACATAGTGTACAATTAGAAAACCTCAACATTGATATTGCCATAAATCAAAATTTGGATTTTGAAGATTTCAAAGAACAGATTCTAAAAAATATTACCAAGCAAGTTGAAGAAGTTTTTGAAAAAAAAGACGGAAATACAGAAGGTTATAAAGTCATCAAAAAACAGGAAAAAGAAACAAAAAGCTTTTTTCATTTTCTGGAAACGGGCACAAATACCTGGTGGACAACCTCAAATCATGATTTTAATGCTGTTAAGGAAAAGACATTTGATGAAGTATTAAACGATGAAAATTTTTCTTTTAAATGGAATAAAACAATCCAAAAACCAATTGCAAGAACAAGATTTATCAAACAATTTAGTGACAGTCAAATTGTAACCATTATCAAAAAAGGAATATTACTGAAAAAAAATAATGCTGAAAACACTTCAAAAATTATCCGAATTGAAGCCGTAAAAAAATACATTAAAACCAGTATTTCAAAAAAACAATTAATTCCGAATCAACGATTTTTAATGTGGGAAATAGTTGTTTTAAGTCTTTTGGAAACAAGCAATTTTAGTGTAAAACAAAAGCTTTCCGGATTGATTTACAATGTTTTTGAATTTCAGAAAAAGAAAAGCTTTTTAGAACACAAAGAACTTTTTCTAAAGGAAATTAAAAATCAGATTGAAAACCAAAACGAACTGGAATTACTCGCTGATCTGGATGCTGTTGTTTTGATTATTGAAAAAAAACTAAACCAAGTTATTTTAAAAGAAAAAGGAATCGAAACTTTTTCAAAAAATCAATCATCAGTAAAGACGGAGAAAAACACAAACTTTGAAATAGAAAATAAGAAAGAACCAGAAACAGGAAAAATTCAGGAAAATGAGGAAACAACAATTCGTGATTTGGATTTGACATTTTCAAAAACCAAAGATAAAGTTGTTCAAAAAAATGATGAAAATACCGAATCTATATCCAATACATCAAAAGAAAAAACCGAAAATAATCAAGAAGAAGTAATCGATAAAAACGAACTTTCTTTTGTAAAACAAGAATATACATTAAATGCTGATAGCAGCGATTTATATCTTGACAATGCAGGTTTAGTATTGATTCATCCTTTTATGAAATCTCTTTTTGAGAATTGTAAACTGCTCAATAAAGATAATACGATCAATAATCCGGAAGTTGCTGCGCACCTTCTGCATTATGCCGCTACAGGAAAAGAACAGGATTATGAGAACGCGATGGCTTTCGAGAAATTCTTATGCAATATTCCTATAGCACAGCCTATTGAAAGAAATATTGTGCTTTCTGAAATAATGAAAAAAGAAGTTTTGGCAATGCTTCAGGCGGTATTAAGCAATTGGGATGTAATGAAAACATCATCGGCAGAATTGTTTCAGAATGAATTTTTGCAGCGTCCCGGAAAACTGAACATCGGAGACGAAAGTCCAACAATAGTTATAGAACGAAAAACACAGGACATTTTATTAGAAAAATTAAACTGGAATCTGAGCATTATAAAACTGGCCTGGAAAAAACGAATCATTTATGTCAACTGGTAAAAATTAAGAATATGAATGTTGAAAACACCTCTTTTTTAGAACACGATAAAAAAAATATCCGCGGCTTTCAGCAAATGGCTTTAGAATTTTTATTCAATAATGTAAACCTTTCTAAAGTAGTCTTTTGCGGAGGCATTGCAGACTATCTGAACCTTCGTGAATATTACGACATTACCATTAATGATATCGATCTGATTTTTGAAAACGAAATGGATTTACAACCCATGATGAGCAAACTGGAAACCAAACGATATCTCTCTAAATACTATAAAACTAAAAGCGGAGAAGCATTGGTGCATATATTCAGAGTTGGTGAAACTTCCATTAATATAGACAGTTTTCCAAGGGATTTTTCTAATGCAGAACATATACAGTCACCTTTGCTGGGTAAAATGGTCTGGCATACTTCTTTTGAAGAGAGCAAAAAAAATCATAACAGCGAAATACATCTCAATACTTCTCAGGTAAAAGGAATCGATTATCAGTGGAGACGATTGTACAAACACAGCCGAAAAGCTTCCTTATACAACAATATAACTTTCCTTGAAGAGAAAAATTTAATTCATACCATTAAAAAAAATATTTTATGAAGGGAGAGCCTAGGATAATTTACAGTTTAGATGCATTTCCTATCAGCAATAACCGATGGAACGAAGGCAATAGATTTAAAGAAACGATTTATTCGACTGCTTTAAGTATTCTATACAGCCATTTGTGGTATCAGGACATCGAACTTTATGCTGATGAAACCGCTTATAAGTTTCTGTATATGCTTCCCTGCCGGGTTACTAAAATTACCAGTAATGAAGATACTGTTATTTGGATGAAATCGAAAATTGATGTTATGGAAAAACAAACCAAACCTTTCATACATCTTGATAATGACGCTTTTATAAAGAAGAAAATAAATTTTGATTTTGACAAAGTAATTGTCGAACAAAACGATTACGAATTATATGGCATGTACCAGTATCGTTTGGATTTTTTTAATCAATATACACAGGATTTAGAGTATTGGAAACCCGATTTAGGGTATGCTTTTAACTGCGGTGTATTAGGTTTTAGAGACTTAAAACTTCGGGATGAGTTTCTGGAGGCTTATTATACTTTGGAAGATATTTTTATAAAAAACAACAATCCGGGAATAACCAGAATAGAGCCCTGCATTGTTTTGGAACAGTATAATCTGGCTTCGTTATTACATCATAAAAATATCAAACCCACATTATTGCTCTGGAAAAAAAACTTATACGAAAACAGTAAGCTGGCAGATAAAATTGGTTATACACACATTGCAGGTCAAAAAAAATACAGGATCGATATTGTACAGGAAATAGAAAACAGGCTTTCAAAACTGTTTCCGTATTGGTACAAAGAAGTAAAAAATGCTTTAGCAAAAGAAGGCATCATTTAAAATAAAGCCCACAGGGAGTAATTATTTTTAACACATAGAAACAATAGATTTTAGTTTTAAAACAAAAAAAGATAAAAGAAAAAACCAGTTTTCACACATAGCTATGTTTGTTTAAAATAGTGAAACGTCTTTATACACAAAGAAAAGCTATGTTTCTATGTGTTTTAATTTTGAACAAAAGGGTTAAAAATTAAACTATAAAACAGCTCTATATGAAACAAAGACACAAGATGATTTACAGCCTTGATGTGCTTCCTATAATGAACAACAGATGGAATATGGGAGACAAACTAAAGGAAACCATCTATATGACAGCTCTAAGTGTATTATATAGTCATATGTGGTATGAAGAAATTGAGCTTTATGTAGACGAAATAGGTTTTAAATTCCTGAATATGCTTCCTTGTGCGGTTACCAAAGTGCAAAATGAGAACAGAATTGAACTTTGGATGAAATCGAAAATCAATGCCATGGAACTGCAGACAGAACCATTTGTACATATAGACACTGACATATTTATAAAGAAAAAAATAGATTTTAGTTTTAAGGATGTAATCGTAGAACGCAAGGAAGATACTTATGAAATTCATTACAGGAAACAGGTAGAATTATTTAGTAAATACACTCAGAATCTGCCGTATTGGAACACCAATTTAGGTTATTCATACAATTGCGGGATATTTGGTTTTAACGATCTCAAACTCCGCGATGAATTCATAAAAAGCTATTACGATTTGGAGAAAATATTCATTGAAAACCAAAACAGTTTTTCCGGATTGAAACAAGAAGGTTATGAAACCTGCATTTTAATCGAACAATATACGCTTGCATCGCTTTTAAAATATAAAAACAATGATCCTGAAATTTTATTGAAAGGAGAAAACATAACCGAACAGGGAAAATATGCTGATACGATTGGGTATTCGCATTTTTTTGGAATGAAAAAATATGAAAAATATGTTGTTGACGAAATTGAACTTCGGCTCTCTAAATTATTTCCGTATTGGTATAAGCAAATAAAAAATGCATTAGAGAAAGAAGGTATTGTGGCAAATAATCAGCAGTTTGTTTATTAAACAAATTAGTAACCCAAAATGGTAAAATAATAATCATGAGAGAATTTGAACAAAAAAAAATCGCTAATAACTCCCCTGTTTCATTTTTTGGTCCAAAAGTTCAAAAAAAACTAACAACAGGCACTGTTGGAGACAAATATGAAAAAGAAGCCGATAATGTTGCTGACATAGTGGTAAATAAACGTAAAACGGGAGGCCTGCTTCAATCCAAAAATGAAGAAGCTGTACAGCAAAAACCTATTTCTGAAACCATTTCGACGGTTCAAAAACAAGATCTCGCACAAGAACAGCCTCTGCAGAAAAAGGGAGAAAAAGAAGAAGACAAAAAAGTACAAAAGAAATCCGATAAGGAAGAAGATAAAAAAGTTCAGAAAAAAGTTCAGAAAAAAGGAGAAAAAGAGGAAGATAAAAAGGTACAAAAGAAATCCGATAAGGAAGACGACAAAAAAGTACAGAAGAAAGGAGAAAAAGAGGAAGACAAGAAAGTGCAGAAAAAATGTGCCGACTGTGAAGCCGAAGACAAAAAAGCTCAGAAAAAAGAAGAAGTTCAGGCCAAATTCAATGAATCAAATTCTGTAAATGAAGGAGTCGAAAGCAATCTCAACAGTTCAAAAGGCGGTGGCAGCAGTATGGACAAAAACACAAAACAGGAAATGGAATCTGGTTTTGGAGCTGATTTCAGCAATGTAAACATCCACACCGACAGCAAAGCAGTTCAAATGAGCGAACAACTGGGCGCACAAGCTTTTACACACGGAAACGATGTTTATTTCAATAAAGGAAAATACAATCCAGATTCTAAAGAAGGTAAACATTTACTTGCGCATGAACTCACACATACCATACAGCAAACAGGAGGCAAAACATCAAATAATGTTCAGAAAAAAGATATTGTTCAATTGTCAACAATACCTTGGAATATAACACAATGGACAACGCATAAACGCACATCCAGCAACTTTAGCGTTGGAAGCGGCGGTTCTATATCAGTAACTTCAAATCTGGCTTGGGTTGGACCTCCCAGATGCAGTGATATTGCCAATACAATAGAAGTTAAAATATATCGCAGTGTCGATTATTGGTTCGACAGCAATGTACTCAGCGAAACTATTTCATTAAGCGGAGGAAACGCTTCAGTATCTGATTTAAGCAGCGGTACGTATTATGTCGAAATTTATCTGGGCGGCTATAATGGCGATCCAACCCATTGCAGCTTAACAGGAAACATTAGCATAAATGCAACATAACAAAAATGATTTTATATAGAATACAATAACTAGATATGCCAGTCTTAACCAAAAAAACAAATACGAATCCTTCGCACTCTTCGTCAAATCATGACAAAGGGAAGGAATCTTTTTTTGGTGTTCAGGCAAAACTCAACATAGGAAAATCAAATGATAAATATGAAGCAGAAGCTGACAGAGTCGCAGATCATGTAGTTGCCAATAGACAAAACGCAAATGCAGAAACTTTCTTTTTGCCATCGCCGGCAGCACAAAAAAAACTGGCGGGAAATGTTCAAAAACAAGACGAACAAAATAAAGTACTGCAGAAAAAAACGGCACCCACAGCCATAACACCTGTTGTACAGCTAAAAGAAAGTTTAATACAAAATAAACTCGATACCAGAATACCGGAAAAACGAGAAATCAATTCGGCTTTTTCTACGCCAAAAACGTTAATTCAGAATAAACTCGAAGATAAAGTACAGAAAAAAGAAGAGACAATTCAGAATAAGGCAGAAGTTAAAAAACCAGAAACTGTTCCTTTAAAAACACCTTCAATTAAACCTTTAATCCAAAATAAAGGAGAAGAAGAAAACCTGCAGCAGAAAAAAGAAGAAGATAAACAAGCTAAAGACGACGAAAAGCAAATACAAAAAAGTGCCTCTGGTGATACTAACCCAAGCGATAATTCTAATTTAGAATCTAAATTAAACAGCAGTAAAGGCGGCGGTTCTCCTCTATCCGGAAAAGTAAAATCCGAAATGGAATCCGGTATTGGAGCCGATTTCAGTAATGTCCGCATACACAATGACTCTAATGCTGTTCAAATGAATAAGCAGTTAGGAGCTCAGGCTTTTGCCACAGGAAACAATATTTATTTTAACGAAGGAAAATACAATCCAAATTCAAAAGACGGTAAACATTTACTTGCTCACGAATTAACACACACCGTACAACAAGGCGCCGCAATTAGAAAAAAAGCAGAACCTGTCTCCCCTGCTCCAGAAATGATTCAGGGTTCATTATTGTCTATTGCTATTCCTGATTTTATAAAAAACAACGTCAGACATATCCCCGGTTACACACTGCTTACAGTTGTAGCAGGTTACGATCCTTTGAATGATGTAAATGTCGAAAGAAACGCCATTAATCTTATTGAAGGATTTATGGGACTTGTTCCTTTTGGCACAGTCATATTTGATAAACTGCAGGAATATGGTATTATAGATCGTGTTTTTGACTGGGTTAATAGTCGTTTGAGCGAAGTGGGTCTTAGTATGGATGCATTACTCGACCTCGTTAAAGATGCTTGGGACGAATCTACATTTTCAACTTTCATAGATGTTGTCAGAACTAAATTTAATGACTTAGTAAGTCGTGTAAGTAATTTTGCATCATCACTTGTTGACCAGATTATTACCTGGATAAAAGAAGCATTGATTGATGTTGCAGAACCATTATTAGCCGAAAACAAAGCGTATTCACTCCTTAAAAAAATAATCAAATACGATCCGTTACGCGATCAGGAAGTTACTGCTACAACTGTAGAAATATTAGAAGATTTCTTAATGCTGATAGACAAGCAGACAGAGCTTGAACAGATGCGCGAAAAAGGCACACTGCAAAAAACTGCTGACTGGCTTGATACTCAGGTTGGAACTTTCAATTCGCTATTAGGTGAACTCCGCGGACTCATAACCGCAGCCTGGGATGCTATTCAGCTATCTAATCTGGCAAATATTAGTGATAATCTTGCAGCACTTGCCAGTCAGGCCGGCGGATTTCTGCAAAGAGTTTGGGATTTTGCATCCGGCGTAGCACTAAAAGTATTAGAACTCGTTAAAGAATCATTATTAGGATGGCTTTCAGATCAGGCCAAAACTGTAAGAGGTTATTCATTAGTAAAAGTTATTATAGGAAAAGATCCTTTTACACAAGAAGTCGTACCTCGCACAATTCCAAATATGATAAAAGGTTTTATGAGCCTTATGGATGGCGGAGAAGAACAATATGCACAAATGGTTGAAACTGGTGCAATAGCGAGAATTACAGGCGAAATTGAAGCTGCTGTAGCAACGCTCAACATGACGCCGCAATCTATAATACAGCTCTTTACCGACATTTGGGATTCTATGACTATTGATGATCTGGTTCATCCTATAGATGCTTTCATGAGAATCATTGACAAATTTGGAGAACCTATAGGCAGATTAATTGCTTTTGTAGCAGAAATTGTTCGAATTGTAATAATGGCTATTCTAGAAATAATGAATTTCCCATTCGATCTTATAGGAAACATTATTACCAGAGCTTTAGAAGCTATAGATGATATTAAGAAAGATCCAATTGGTTTCTTAAAAAATATACTAAGAGCGCTTAAACAAGGATTTGTTCAGTTTTTTGACAATATCGTAACCCATTTAATAAATGGTGTAACCGGCTGGCTGATGAGCGAGTTAAAAGATGCTAATATTCCGGTGCTTACAGATTTTTCATTAAAAGGCGTAATTACCTGGGTTATGGAAGTGCTGAATATCTCGATGGAAAAAATCTGGGAAAAACTAGCCGCGCATCCACGAATTGGACCAGCAAGAGTTGCCAGAATCCGAAGTATGATTAATACCCTTGAAGGTATCTGGACATTTATTAAAGATGTTCAGGAACGTGGTATGGCAGCTATTTGGGATAAAATACAAGAACAGCTCAGCAATTTATGGAATACAGTTCTCGATGCCGTCAAAAATTTTGTCATGGAACGTATTGTAAACAGAATTACGGCCAGACTTTTAAGTATGTTAGATCCAACGGGAATCATGGCTGTTATAAACGGCGCTATGGCTTTCTTTAATGCGATACAAAGTTTTATTAAATACCTGCGAGAAATGCTCGAAGTTGTCAATTCGTTTGTAAACGGTGTAGCCGATCTTGCCCGTGGAAATGTAGCCACAGCTGCAGATTATCTAGAAAGAACCATGGGACAAGCCATGCCGGTCGTAATTGGTTTCCTTGCAAATCAGGTTGGTTTAACCGGTATTGGCGCCAGAATTGGCGAAATGATTATTTCTGTTCAGCAAATGGTCGATGAAGCGCTTACTTGGCTCGTAAATAAAGCCGTTGATACAGGAATGGCATTGTTGGACAGAGTTATGGCAATGGGTGCAAGTGCAAGAGACGCGATATTGGATTGGTTAGGTTTGCGAAAACAATTTAATGCTGATGGCGAAACTCATAACTTATTTTTAAAAGCCGTTGGCGGAGTACCACAAATGTGGGTTGCAAGTGAAGAAATGCCTTTTGCAACATTTTTAACGAATAAACAAACTGAGATTACAGCTATAACCAACCCGACAACGAAAGCAACAAAACAAGCAGCATTAAATAGTGCAAGTGCTATTTATACAAATGATATTCTGCGGATAAAAAATTTACTAACGACAGAAACAGATCAAGCGAAAAAAACAGATTTACAAAATCAGCTTAACACAAAATTTAATGAAATTGTACCTTTTCTTGTTATTACAGGAATAGCAAGCGGAGGTAATGTACCAGATACGCATGTTCAAATTGGAGGCAGTGGAGGACGAGCAAGTTTTTCAGAAGCTGATCCTTTAACCAAAAAAGGCAGCAAAAAACCACCAAGAGTATCTGCCGAGCCATTAGGATGGGCCTCACATATCAAAACGATTAGTGATTATGACGATATTTATGTGAGATTGCATCTTCTACATTTTGATTTAGGCGGACCTGGAAATGATACTGGAAATGTTACACCTGGAAAAAAATCAGAAAACGGTTTAATGTACAATCAGGCAGAACAAAATGCTGTCAATCTAGTACATTCTGAGAATAAAGTTCTATGGTATAGAGCAGAAGTTACTTCCTATCGATCAGAAACTGGTTTTACAGATTTTGCCGAAGGAATCAGAGTTAGTTATGGATTAAAGGAAAAAAATGCATCTGGAGAATGGGTAAGAGTTGGCGGTATACTTTACGATAATGTATTTGCAGTTAGCAAACCTGATCCTCTAGGAAGCAGTAGTACAATACCTTCAATCAATGATGTTGCAGCACGTTATTGGGATATCGAATTAAAAAACATTTCAAATGCTCCCTCAAGAGGTGTTTTTAGAGACTGGGTGAATACCAGAGGGTCAGCAAATTATCAAACATGGAAAGACTTTACAGATTCTGCTGCCTTTAAAACTGCAGATTCAAGACATGGTGGAGGCTTAGAATCTTGGTTTAGAGCAGCCGTAGCATCAAATAAATTAATTGGATTTTAATCATTATGAAAAATTACTTAAAAAAAATAGAAGATTTAGTTACTGAATTAAAGGCGATTCCTAATATTTCAAATTTAGTTTTTAAAAAAAATACGGGTATCAGAGAAGAAGATTTTGCTGATTATGCTGATGAATTTTCGATTAAAATAGCTAAAGAAGTAAAAGAATTTTATGCCGAAGTAGATGGCTTTTCACTAACATGGAAATACAATCCAGATACTTCAGGATCTCCAATCCAGCCTTTTGAAGGATATATAAACATCTTGCCTTTCTATAAAATGTTTCTAGGTACAAATGATAATTTATGGGAAAATGAAATATGGGGAAATCAAACTCCTCATAAAGATCTTTCTTTTTATAAAAATCTTAAAATATTTGATTATTTCGAAAAAGACAATATTCATTGTGTTTGTCTAGAAATTTCTGATGGCACATTAACCGAAAATTTATGGATTTTTAGAGAAGGTTATAAGCCTCTTCAGATGAAAATAGGTTTAGAGGAATACATTGAAAAATTAATTTCTGCAAAAGGATTATGGGGCTGGCAATACTTGTTTACAAAAGTAGATCTTTCCTTAGATGAATACGAAGGAATTCGAGAAGGTATAAAAGAATCAATAACATTATGGTCAGAATTATTAGCTCCGAACGTACTTACTAAAATTAAAACAGATTTTAATAATGCAATTAAATGAGAACTTTAAACTTTTAATCATGCAAAAAACATTCTATCAAAAAGAACTGGTTATTAAAGCACCGCAAAAAAGAAAAGGAACAGATAATAACAAAAAAGACGTTGAAAAAATTCAGTCCTGGCTTAGTTTATTTGCAATGCAAAATCCAAGTTCAGGAACAGCGACTGATATCGATGGCGATTTTGGTCCTGCAACAGAAAAAGCAGTGTTGAATTTTCAAAAAGCGAATGGTTTGCCTCAAAACGGAATTGTAGATCAAAATGTATTTGATAAACTCGTTTCGCCTCTAAAAAAAGCTTTTGAAAACCCAATAACCGGAAGTAATTTAAGAGAATTAATTCTAAATACAGCTCAAAATCATCTTGAAAATCATCCTTTTGAACTTGTTATAAATCATCAAAGTAATACAGGACCTTGGGTTCGAAGTTATATGGACGGACATGAAGGAACGGACTGGTTTTGGTGTATGGGTTTTGTTGAAGCCATTATCGATCAGGCAGCTTCAATTCAGGGAAAAAACTTTAAAACTCTGATGCCTTTAACGTACAGCTGCGATACGGTTGGTACAACAGGCCTTCAAAAAAAGATATTAACCCGTTATCAAACTGCCAGAACTAATTCGGCTTTAATAAAACCGGGCGATATATTTCTTCTTCAAAAAACACCAAACGACTGGATTCATACCGGAATTGTTACTGCCGTTCATACAGATACCATTGAAACTATTGAAGGCAATACCAATGCCGGCGGTTCTAACAATGGAAATGCTGTTATGAACAAAATCAGAAATTACAAACAATCAAAACTTGATTTCTTTTCAATCGAATCATTAGTATAGAAAATGGAAAATGTATTTACATATCTAAAAAACCAATTCGTATTTCAACTTGATATTCTTTTTCAGGTCGAAAATCCGACGGAAAAACCTGTTTTGAATCAAATCGATGCAAATGGTTTTATAAACGAATTTATTATAGAAAATAATCTAACCGAATTTGATATTCTTATTTTAGGATTATCTCTGGTTCCGCACATGAAACCTGATTTTTTGAGTTCGGTTATTGCCGAATATCTGCCAAATGGCGGCGAACTGCCGGAGTTTGGCGGAATAAAAACAAAAAATCATCGTGGTATTTTGCCAACTGGCGAAACGGCTCAGTTTTTAATTGCCGGAAACGATCTCGAAAATAGAATTTCATTTTATAATTACCTCCACAATCAATCTTATCTTTATAAAAAAGGAATTATAAAAATAGAATCAGTTCCAAACGGCGAACCTAAATTAAGCGGTTTATTAATTTTAGAAGATGAATACATTGAAAAATTCATAACCGGAAAAATCCTGAAACCGCAGCTTAGCAGTATTTTCCCAGCCCAATTAATAGAAACACAATTAGACTGGGACGATTTGGTTTTAAATTTCAATACTTTAAATCAGATAAAAGAAATAGAGACCTGGCTTAAATTCAACGATATTCTGCTTCACGAATGGAATATGAAAGCGAAGATAAAACCCGGTTTCAGAGTCATGTTTTACGGAACTCCCGGAACGGGAAAAACGCTGACAGCTTCTCTTTTAGGAAAATATACACAAAGAGATGTTTACCGAATTGATTTGTCGATGGTGATTTCAAAATACATTGGCGAAACCGAAAAAAACCTCTCTTCTCTTTTTGATAAAGCGGCCGATAAAGACTGGATTTTGTTTTTTGATGAAGCCGATGCTGTTTTCGGAAAAAGAACAAGTGTTAAAGATGCGCATGATAAATATGCCAATCAGGAAGTTTCGTATTTACTGCAGCGCATCGAAAATCATCCCGGATTGGTTATTCTGGCTTCTAATTTTAAAACCAATATTGATGCTGCTTTTACCCGCAGATTTCAATCTATAATTGAGTTTGAAGTACCTTCATACGGCGAACGTTTAAAATTGTGGCAAAATAATCTGCCAAAAGGAATTAAAATTGATGAAGATGTAAATCTTAATCAACTTTCAAAAAAATATGATATTACGGGCGCTAATATTGTCAATATAATTCAATATGCCTGCCTAAGAACTTTAGAAGACCAAAACAAAAGCATCAATCTTAATCATTTACTTCAGGGAATTAAAAAGGAGTATGCAAAAGAGGGAAAAATGATGTAGTTGAATAATTACCGACTTTTTAAATCTCAACAAAATGTACAAACAGCCTTGAAATAAAATTTAAAATCACTATCTTAGAAATTGACTTTAAAAACGATAATGAGTTAACAAGCAATGTTTTAAGGATTTTGCTATTGTATTTAAAACCAATAAAACTATAATAATGATGAGGTTTAGTCTTTTTGTAACAGCATTTCTATTTATAACTCTAAGTTCTTGTAAATCATCAAAAGCGGTTGATTTTAAGGAATCACTTGCAAAATCAGAACGCAGGGCATTTAACATTATTCTTGGAAAAAATGGTTCAGGTGAAAAAAAACTGAACTATCTGGTAAATGATGATTATAAAGGTGCTTTAGCAGCTGTAGATCAACAAGCCATAGAGTTTGATAAACTAATAGATGATATAAATAAACTTTCTACTAATGATATTACAGAGGGAGAACCCCTTAAAATTGCTACTCTCGAATATTACAAAGCTTTAAAAGAACTTCACCTATTCGACCGAAAAGAAATAGAACAGCAGGCACTTCTGTCAGAGCTGAAGAATAATGAGCTGAATATCGCCCAAAATAATCTTATTGCACTTGCACACCAGAAAAAACTGCTGTACACTGCGGTGTATAAAAAGGAAGCTCTGCTTCATACAGCTGCAGAAAATTTTAATGCTGCAAATGGTTTTTAATTAAGTTTTCTTCTTAATAAACCTTACTTCCTTTTCCTCGCTTCTACTCCTTTCCTATATAGAAATTCTTGTTTGAAATATTTTTATTTTTCTGCATTTGAACCTGCTATATTCAAAGAATCTCTTTCTCTGGATCTGCGGCGTTCCGGACGAAGGTTTTTAAGTTCACTTTCTTCTGCAAAAGTTGTATCTTCTTTAAATTTACCAGTTGAAATTTCAAAATTGTCAGCCGTTCCTGTAATTTTCATCGGAATATTAATAAGTCCCATTGGCGGCAGTCCTAAACGAAAACCTACATTTATTTTACCATCCATAGTAACCTGACCTTCCAGTTTACCTCTAAATCCAGCCATTTTCATGGTTGTTGGCGTAATAGTCATTACATTATTCTTTATTGCAGAATGAATTGCAATTTTATTAAATGAAGCTTTTTCTAAATCGGCAGCATCAGCTTTCTTCGCTACATGGTTTAAAAGTTTAAAGTTTTTAAATTTAATATCTTCCAGAGTCAAAGTTCCTTCGCCATCAATAGATTTAAAATCAATATTCATATTCTCATCTATACTGCCGCCAAGCTGGTAATCAACAGAAACTAATCCGTAAGCATCTTTAGCCATACTTACTAACTCAGCAAAAATAGGAATCTCTGCATAAGCACGCTGGATATCAAAATTGCTGGCTTTAAAATTCGCATTGTATTTTGCTAAACGGCGATGCTGTGCTTTATAATCTCCTGTCATTGCTATTTTGGTTCCGGCCATATTAAAAGCAGCTTCGGTTACCTGAACTTTTCGCTCATTAACAACAAGTGTTCCAATAAAATCTTGAATCTTATAAGTATCAAATTGAAGATTATTGACTTTTGCTGAAATTTTAAGATCGGCAGTACTTGGAATTCTAATTACATAGTTTTTGTTTTTATCTGCAGTATTTTTAGCAATCGTATTTACAGAAGTAGAATCTGTTTTCAACATGGCTTCTTCTTCCGCTTTCTGGTCTGTATATTTGGCAATCATCTCAAAAAACTCGTTCGCATTAATTTGATTGCTGGACAGGTTAATATCGGCTTTAAGCTTTTCGTTGGACTGGCGTAAATACTTTCGATTAAACAGATATCGCAATACATTATGAATGTATCCATTTAAAACAACATCGGATTTTCCATAAGTAAGATTAAATTCTTCAAAACGCATCTTGTCTTTAAAGAATTTAAATGTTCCTTTTGAAACCTCAAACGGCTCTGGAAACATGGCGCTTTTGATTACTAAATTTCTGGCTTCCAGTTTTCCGCCATTTTTAATATTGTCATAATTTTTGGCATCAATATCTTTTTTAGAACCTTTAGCAATAAGATTGGTTTGAATAACTCCCGAAATACTCATGTCTTTCACAGGAAATATCTGCGTTAATTTACCAACATCTAAAGTTCCCTGAGTTTTGATGTTATAAACCAAATCATAAAGATTGCTTACTTCACCCTGAACTTTAAAAGGCGATCCGGCTAAAAGAAATTCGGCAGGCTGTAATTTTACATTTAAATCCTCTCCAGTTCCTTTTTCACTAGTAACCGCAGCATTTATATTTATATTTTCAACAGGTATTTTAGGATATTTAAGCGATTTTAAATAGCCATTTTTAATATTTATTACTGTTCTTGATGATGGATATTTTTTCTGTTTACGATTTAAAATCCCGTGCAAGCTGACTTTTAAATTTAAATCTCCCTTAACTTCTAAACTGTCTAATGGATAAAATTTATGGATTTGCGCTAAGTTGATTTTAGATTCTAATTCTGTATCTACAGTAAACGGATATAATTTGTGGAGTTCAAAACGCCCGCGGACAAAATTATCCAGAGCCTCGGCGTTTAAATTGGTTATTTTACCCGAAACATTACGTAATATACTGTCTTTTGCAGTTAAACTTAGATTTAAGTTTATGTTTTTTACGGCATCTGGTTTCTTAATATTTTTAACGTATCCGTTTTTTAAACTTGCATTTAATTGAAATTTCGGAATACTTCTTATAATGGTATCTGTTTTATTTAAATACTGACTGAAACCTAAATCTCTTAAAAATACACCGTCGGCTTTTAAATCTAAAGCAACCTCTCCTCTAATATCATGTTCGTTGAGATTTAAGGCATCTTTTAATTTTGCCAAATCTAAATCAGCTTTTACAGCGGTTTTAATTTTTAGTTTTTTGAAACCTTCTGAATGAAAATTAACTGTTGTTTTCTTTTTATCCAGATTAAAAGACAAGTTGTCTAAATCAAATTTTAATTTATTAATATCTAAATCTTTAACCTGCGCTTTGGCCGATATATTGATATCTTTTACTGGTTCTTTAATTTTTTTATAAGCTATCGCACCATTATTAATTTGTAAATCAGCGGAAACAATTGGCTTTTCTGACTGATCCTGCATATATTTTCCTTTTGCAAATATTCTAAAGTCAATATTACCGGTAATTGTCATTTGTTCGCGCCACTTGTCGTAAACAGGAGGTACAAGAGAAAGCATTTCTTCTAATGTAGAATTTTTAGACTGCATACGCAGATCAAAATCATATCCGCCTTTTATAAACGCAAAATGACCATTAAATGAAAATGGAAAATTTTTAATACGAATAACGTTTCGTTCAAACTTAAATTTTAATGCTTTAGCATCAATGTAGGTAATAATTTCAGCATTGACTGGTTTATTACGTACATAATCAACACCGTTTAAGCTAAAATCAAATGACTTTATTTTGACGTTTGAATCAAGATCAAATAATGCTGCGCTTAAATCTCCGGTTCCTTTGTAATTAAGATCCTGAACTTTAAATTTTAAAAGTGCGCTTTTATCATTGTATGAAATATTTGTCTGCTTTATAACAATTCGTTTGATATTAAATTCAGTTTCGGTAGTATCTGCAGAATTTGAAGGCTTAACAATATTAAAATTGGCATTTCCTTTAGCGTCTATTTCAAGGTTTAAATTAGCTTCATCCAGATAGACAGCATCTAAAACAATTTTACCTTTTAATAAACTGTAAAAATTTACTCCGGCAGATACTCTTTCTGCTTTAACAACATTTGCTGATGTAAATTGAGTCTTTTTATTAACTACGCTGACATTTTTTGCATAAACAGTTAAAGCTGGAAAATGTTTAAAAACAGAAAGTCCAATTTCATCAAAACGTACTTGCGCGTCCAGTTTTTCATTAGCTATGCTTTGGAGTTTATCTCTTATTTCATCCTTAAATATATACGGAAAAATTGTCAGGATGATTATTAAAAGTAAAAATAGGGTTGTAATTGTAATTGCAGTTTTCTTTAAGAACTTCCTGGTCATTTTTTAAAAGATATCGTTTTAAGATTTTAAAAATATAGATTTACCTGCCAAGAAAAAATCTTGAATGATATATTAACTCAAAAATAACAATTATAAATTTTATTCGGATTTTATGTTCAAGAATAATACAGATTACTTAAAAAAAGCAGTAAATTTTTAAACCGAAAAATGTTTTATGATAATGAAAAATTATTTATCATTTCTAAATTCAGAAGGTGTTATGCCTTTATATTTTTTAAAAATATGATTTAGATGACTTTTATCTGTAAATCCAAAAACATCGGCTATTTCAGAAATGCGCATATCGCTGTGTAAAAGACGGTCTTCGATTCAATATAAAGGTCATGTAATAAGCATTCTTGGATGGGGAAATCATAGTCTTGCTCCTCTTTCTTTTCACGGTGCAACATATTCAGGAGTTTTTACCTTATATCCGCTTATTTCAGGAAAAAACAGAAAAGAGCATGGTCTGATTTTAAAAGAAGCGGCACAATTAGTAGAAACAGGAAAAATGATTCCAATTGTAGATCCTCAAAATTACACGCTTGAAACTATTGAGGAAGCTTATGCCTCTATACTAAATGGAACAGCAAAAGGAAAAGTTGTAATTGATATTGAATAAAAAACTAAATTTCTCTGCCAAATATGATCTACAAGATTTGGCAGAGAAATTTATCTTATCAGCTTTTTTAGACCTGAAATTACAAGACACTTAATACTTCGTAATATAAACGGTCTTCTTATTTACAAATTCCTGAATACCGTCCTGAGAAAGTTCACGACCATATCCTGATTTCTTTGTTCCGCCAAAAGGAAGTCTCTGATCACTTTTTACAAGTTCATTTACAAATACTGCTCCATCATCAAATCTGGGTATCAATCTGGCTGCTTTGTCGAGATCGTTCGTAAATATTGTGACACCAAGTCCAAAAGGGCTTGCATTTGAAAGCTGGACAGCTTCTTGTTCGTTCTCAAAAGTTGTAATACCTATAACAGGACCAAAAATTTCTTCTGTAAAAACCTCCATTTCTTCTGTAACATTTCCTAAAACTGTTGGTTCGAAATACGCTTTATCTCTATTGCCTCCTAACAGAATTTCTGCTCCTTGATCTAATGCAGTCTTAAGCTGTTTTTCAAGTTCTTCCGCAAGATCAATACGAGCCATAGTGCCTATTGTAGTGTCTTCGCTCATAGGATCTCCCGGTTTAAGTTTTTTAACCGACTCCAGAAAGACTTTTGTAAATTCTTCAGCAATTGAAGATTCTACAAGCAGACGTTTTCCTGCAATGCAGCTTTGTCCGGCATTTTGAAAACGAGCTTCAACACAGGTACTCACCGTTTTCTGCAGATCACAATCTGCAAAAACTATAAGAGCGTTGCTTCCTCCCAGTTCAAGCACCGTTTTCTTAATTTCGCTTCCTGCAATGGCAGCTACAGATTTTCCTGCTGCTTCGCTTCCGGTCAAAGTAACTGCTTTCACTTTTGGATTTCTTATAATGCCTTCCACCATTTTACTGTTAATAGGAAGATTTGTAAAACATCCGTCGGGAAAACCTGCTTTCTTAAATACTTTTTCGATACTTGCAGCACTTTTCATCACGTTGCTGGCATGTTTTAAAATCCCCACATTTCCCGCCATCAACGCTGGAACCGCAAATCGCATTACCTGCCAGAAAGGATAATTCCACGGCATTATTGCAAGAACAACTCCAATTGGCTCATAAGTTACATAACTTTTTTGTGCATCTGTTTCAATTATCTTATCAGCCAAATGTTTAGAAGCGTGTTCTGCATAATAATCACACAACTTTGCACATTTTTCTATTTCTGCTTCTGCCTGTTTGATAGGCTTTCCCATTTCCTGAGTAATAATTTTGGCATATTCCTGAGAGTTTGTTCTTAGTTCACGACCCGCAGCTTGCATTAATTTTGAACGTTCTGCAAAGGAAACTTCCCTCCATTTTTTATATTGTTCATCTGCCTTGCTTACAGCATTTTCAACATCGCTGACATCAAACTCTGCAGTTTCGTATACCAATTCCTGATTATAAGGATTTATAGATTGTATCATCTTTCTTTTTTATCGCACTAGATTATTAAATTAGACCGTAAAAGTTACAATTTATTTGAATTTTTAATACTTTTCGAATAAATTATTTTTCTGAGATCCCTTTATTTCACTAAACGAATTCCTGAAAACTGCCACTGATGTCTGGGGTGAAAAAAGTTACGGTAAGAACTTCGGCTGTGTCCTTCCGGCGTGGCAATAGAAGCTCCGCGCAAAACCATTTGGTTTACCATAAACTTACCATTATATTCCCCAATGGCTCCCGCTTCCTTTTTATACCTTGGGTACGGCAGGTAGGCGCTTCCCGTCCATTCCCACCTATTTCCCCAATTGAAAAAACTACTGGCGGCTTCCCATTCTTCTTCAAGCGGCAAACGCATACCTTTCCAGGCAGCAAAAGCAGATGCCTCATAAAAATTTATATGACAAACCGCTTCATCAGGATCAATTTCCTGTAATCCTTTAAGAGTATAATATTTCCAGCTGCCGTCAATAAAATGCCAGTATAAAGGGGCTTTTGCCTGATGTTCTTTAACCCAGTCCCAGCCTTCAGAATGCCAGTAAATAAAATTCTCATAGCCTCCTTGCTGCATAAATTTCAGATATTCTAAATTTGTAACCAGTGAAGAAGAAATTTTAAAAGCTTCCAGATATTTACTATGACGTGCTGATTCGTTGTCAAAACTAAAGCCTGTACCTTTAAAACCAATTTCATACATGCCTTCAGGCATTGAAATAAATCCTGAATCTACATCTGGTTTTTCATTACCTGAATAATTTTCATTATATGGAGGAAACAACGGATTATGTCCTAAAATATATTTAATATCCGTCAGCAGCAGTTCCTGATGCTGCTGCTCATGGTTTAAACCTAGTTCGAAAATTGAATAAATCTCATCTGTAAGCACAGCTTCTTGTAAATAGGCTTCCATTTGCTCGTCTACATAGGCTCTGTATGTGTAAATATCGGCTACGGAAGGACGGCTCAAATTACCGCGATCTGTACGAACAACTCGCGCTCCTACAGTTTCATAATAGCTGTTAAACACATAATTATATTGAGAATTAAAGACTTTATATCCTGAAAAATGAGGTATTAAAATAAAAGTTTCAAAAAACCAAGTGGTATGTCCCAAATGCCATTTAGGCGGACTTACATCAACTATGGGCTGAACTACATAATCTTCTGTTTCCAGCGGACTGCATATTTGTTCTGAATGTCTGCGTACTTTTTTATACTGCGCTAGTAATAATTGCGTATCATTTTTAACTATTGTTTCCATATTCATTTGGATTGTATTAAACTGCAGTCCAGAAAGCGTCCATAAACCATTCTTTGTTGTCCTTAATATTGTGTACAAACTGGAATCCGGATTTAGCGGCCATATTCTCGATATCTTCGACGGAAAATTTCTGGGAAACCTCCATATAAATAGGTTCATTTGCATCAAAATGAAATTTTTTGTCTCCCACAGTCACCTCCTGATCCTGAAGACTAATCAGATAACTTCTACAGGCACCAGTAAGAGGATCATACGTTTCATAATGCTCAAACTGATCTACAATAAAATCTGCATTCAGCTCTTTATTAATACGTTCCAGCAAATTTAGATTAAAGGAAGCTGTTACTCCCTTAGAATCATTGTAGGCATTTAAAATCGTGTTGGGTTCTTTTTTCAAATCAAAACCAATCATAACTACATCTCCTTTATTGAGATTTTTACGCAGCTCTAAACAAAATTGATAAGCTTCGTCGAGTTCCATATTGCCTATATTACTTCCTAAAAAAAGAATCACTTTTCTGCGCGATGACAGCTGGGCCGCTTTGTGCAGCATTTCAAAATATTCACCTTCAAGACACTGTATATCTAAATCAGGAATATTTTCTTTAAGTTTTTTATCTAAAATTGAAAGAATATTTCCGGAGATATCAATTGGCATATACGTAAAATCAACATTCTGTTCGTTTAAATGCCTCAGCAGATACATTGATTTTGAAGCATCGCCTGCTCCCAGTTCAATTAAATCAAAAGGCATCTGATCTGCCCTGATTCCATCTGCTATATCTGTAGTTTTATGTTTAAAGATATCCATCTCACAGCGGGTGAGATAATATTCAGGCAGGGTCATGATTTCCTGAAAAAGCCTGTCTCCGCGCTGATCGTAAAAGTATTTTGATTGTAAATGTTTAGGATGCTGACTAAGTCCGTCCAGTACATCTTCCAAAAAATGACTGGTATTTTCTTCTGCTGTTTCAATAATGCCGGCAGTAAATGTATTTGATAAATTCATGGTCTTTTCTATTTTGATATTTTTATGAAAACCAATTCCATTTATGATATTTATAAAGGGAACTAAAAGCTTCTTTCCCATAAAGATACGCTTTATGTTTCTGAAGCAGGTTTCTTATCAAAATGAATCTTAACTCAAAAAAATCAATCTGCTGTCAGTACAAATCCAGTTTTACTCCAATTCCAGACATTCATATTCAAGCTCATTAATAAAATCAATAATTTGTTGTGCAGTCACTTCGTTACTTACTACTCTTAAAATAGTATCGCAGTCTTCAAGATCAAAATTCCATTCAGAATTCGGAATAAATGAAACAGATTTTTAAACATGTTGAACTGTACTCGGTTATCATTCTGAAATTATATAAACCCTCGCCGAAATTCTATAATTTAAAAGGTTCTCGTTCTGTCTATTTTTGAATAAATGTTAAACAACTACTTGTAACTTATTAAATTATGAAATTATCACAATCATCTGGCATGAAATTTATCGGCGACGCCTTTTATCATAAAAAACCGTCAATAAACAATATTACTTCTCTATACAGCCGACATGAAGACGAACCTGATTTTGACTGCGAATTTTTATATGGCGACGGAATCGAAAGCCGCGGAAACGAAAACATACTGGATCCTGATCCTGACGATTATATTAAAAATGGTTATAATGACAGCAGATGGAATGCTGATGTCTTCAATCCGTATGTAGAGCAAACATATTATTAAGCAGAAAAGATTAAACCAGATTAAAACTAATTCAGGTCTGATTTCGTATATAAGATAAAACGACGAATCATGACTATCAATTCTTTTCATCTGCCAGCAAAGATATATCGTTATCTTTCTATAAACGAAGGCCGTCTAGTACCGTTTGAAGAACTGTGCCTTTTTATTTACACTTATGAAAACGAAAACGCGTTTTCATATGAGGTTTTTTCTGCAGAAAAAACATATCAGTCGCATGTTATGGATTTATTGCTGTTCCTGTCTGATATTAATCTAATAACATTAGACCAGTCTACAGACGAAAGCTGTCTTAATTTTGCCGGTCTGAATTAATTCTGCCTGCGTTAGTGTAATTTAGTCAGCATGTAGTATATAATGAAAAAGCTGCACAAATTCATAGAATCTATACAGCTTTTAATTTAATTTCTATATGTGTTCATACTTTACAGAAAAGTGCCGAACCTTACGAAATGACAGGTGTATCCATTTGGATTTTTCACAAGGTAATCCTGATGATACTGTTCGGCCGGCCAGAATTTAGTAAAAGGCTCCAGCTGTGTTACGACAGCACCGTTCCATCTGCCAGAATCATCTACAATCTTAATTACTTCTTCTGCCGTTTCTTTCTCAGTTTCATCCTGAATAAAAATAGCCGATCTGTAGCTTGATCCTCTGTCATTTCCCTGCCTGTCTACTGTTGTAGGATCATGCATACGGAAAAAGTAATCCAATAGTTCCTTAAAAGAAGTCTGACGTGTATCATAAGTAATCTCCAGCCCTTCTGCATGTCCGGGATGGTTTTCGTAGGTTGGGTTTTCATTTTCTCCTCCTATATATCCGGCCTCTGTATCGACCACTCCGGGACGCACCCTGAATAAATCTTCCATTCCCCAGAAACAGCCTCCGGCTATATATGCTTTTTTTAAATATTCCATGTTTCTATTTTCTAAAGTATATTAATTTATAACTTTCTTTTTCAATATAAAATTAGTGCATTAATCTATAAATATTAAGCATCAGTAATTCTAAATTCTTATTACAATATAGATAAAAATTACAGATATTTTCTAATATTCAGGCTACGATTTTTGCATTTCAAAAACTGCTGTATCATCACCACTACCCATTATTATTTTATCTGCCAGCCCTATAAAAAGTCCGTGTGCCAGCACGCCTTCAATTTGATTTAAATTTTTGGCTAAAGACTCAGGATCATGGATCAAACCGAAATCAGCATCAATAATACAATTACCCTGATCAGTTACAAACACTTTACCTTCTTTCTTTCTTATCTCGCCATTTCCGCCAATTGATGCAATCTGACTTAAAACATAACGGGAACTAAATGGAACCGTTTCAACAGGCACCCTAAATTTTCCCAGTTTTTCTACTTTTTTGGAAGAATCAGCAATGATGATCTTTTTTGTGGTAAGTGACAATACAATTTTTTCGCGAAACAAAGCGCCACCTCCTCCTTTAATCATCAGTAAATCAGATGTAAATTCATCGGCACCGTCAATTGTTACATCTGTTGCATCCACGCTGTTTATATCAATTAAGTCGATTTTTAAAGAAGCGGCAAGCTCTTCAGTTTGTCTGGAAGTGGCAATTGCTTTAATCTTAAGCCCCTCTTTAACCCTTTGCCCGATTTCTAAAATTGTATAATAAGCTGTTGAACCGGTTCCAAGTCCAACTATCATATTATTTTCAATTAATTTTACCGCTTCTCTTGCAGCAAGCAGTTTTTCTTTCTCTAAATCAACTCTTTTTTTCATAACAAACAAACAAATAACAGCAGAACAAAATGCTTAACCAAAAACAGATTACTGCATTTCTATCTCGCAGCAATCATCATTAAATATAATCAAAAACTTAAACTTTTCAATTAAAGATTAAATTGAAAATAGGCCAGAAATAAGTCCAATTCTTTAAATCATTATTTGGGAATTTGATTTAGCAAATCAATAACAGCCTGTATTCGCCTTCATTTTCTTTTGGAGCTCTGTGAATGCACGGCGGTACTTGCTGTTTTGGGTGATCTACAGCCAAACGCCAAAGATGCATTAATCCTAAATTAACAGGTTTCGCATCCTGATGTGCCTGATAATGTAAATCAAAGTAATTCTCCTTTAAAAAGTCTTCGAACTCTTCGTCGGTTCCGGTATGAAGTTCTTTTAGTTTTGTACGGATTTCAGGAATTAAAATTTTCTGTTCAGCCTCTGAATTAGAAATAATATCACTGGCCGCTCCATGATAAGTACACAAAAAAGTATCTGTTGCAATAGGCGAACGATCAACGTGAAATGAATAAACATCTGTTGAGATGAAATCGAATTCATCATCACGCTCATAACACTTGAGCAGATTAAGAGCGGGAGAAGCTCCAAAATCAGTTAATAATTGCAAATCATTTAAAATTATTTCCCTTGCTATATTTCCTTTTTCCGACAGCTGGAGTGCAATTAAATCTTCAGGAAAAACTTCTGTTATATTTTCTTTTAAAGATAACTTGGTTACAATCTCATTAAAATCGCCTTCCAAATTTCTGTACCAGCAAAGCGCGTTTACTTCTCCTTTTAAATCAGTCTGTACAAGCTCAGAAAAAGTAGATACCATACCAATTTGACTGCTGGCAGAAAATATATGATGCATAATTATGTATTAAGAAATTAATTTGTTCATTTCATTACAAAAATATGCATCAGTATTCAATTACGCATTTTTAGAGCGTCAAATTTTGGGCTTTAAATCTGTAATTATATTTGCATAAAAGGATAATCGGTATAACCTCTCGCCGTACCACCGCCAAATAAAGTATGATTATCTGAAATTTCATTTAATACCGCATTGTGTTTTACTTTTTGAGGATAATCAGGATTGGTCAAAAATTTTCTGCCAAAGCCAACTAAATCAACTAAATTTTCCTGAAGCAGAGACTCGGCTTCGTCGGGAGTTTTGTTTCCTGTAGCGATTATAGTATTTTTAAATGTTTGTCGAAGTTCCTTTCTAAAATCGTTTGGAATTTGAGGAGCATCGTCCCAATCTGCTTCGCAAAGATGAATGTATGCTACTTGCAGTTTATTCAGTTCTGCTGCTGCCAGCATTATGGTTTCCAGAATTTCGGGATCGTTCATGTCTTTAAAACTGATGAAAGGAGAAAGACGTATTCCTGTTTTTTCTTTTCCAACTGCTGCCACAACAGCTTTTGAAATTTCTATTAAAAAACGAATTCTATTTTCTTTTGTTCCTCCGTATTCGTCGGTTCTTTTATTGCTGTTGCTTCTTAAAAACTGATCGACCAAATAACCGTTTGCACCGTGAATTTCGACACCGTCAAAACCAGCTTCAATGGCATTTTTGGCGCCTTGTACAAATTCTGCAATAACTTTATTGATATCGGCTTTTGTCATTTCTCTCGGTTCATCCACGGGAACAAAAGTGGCGTCGCCATTTGCAGCGCCGTCAAAAATATAAACACTTGTATTTTGAGCGATTAATGCCGATGGCGCGAGAGGCTGTAATCCGTTAACTTTTGCACTGCTTACTCTGCCCACATGCCACAACTGCGAAAATATTTTGCTTCCTTTTCTATGTACAGCATCTGTTATTAATTTCCAGCCTTCTATTTGATCCTTGCTGTAAATTCCGGGTGTTTTAGCATAACCCATTCCCTGCAATGAAACCTGAGTCGCTTCTGTAATGATGAGTCCGGCTGTACTGCGCTGTGCATAATATTCCGCCATTAAAGCATTCGGAATATCTCCGGGTTGTGAAGCTCTTGATCGTGTCATTGGAGCCATTAAAAAACGGTTTTCCAATTGAATTCCGTTTAAATTATACGGTTGAAATAACTTTTCATACTTCATTTTAATTCTTTTTTAAAATTAAATTTTTCAGTTTTTGTGCCGAATCATTCTCGAATAACACTCTTATCTTCGTAAGCCATTTGAGCAATTTCATCTTTTCGTTTAAAGCTAACTCCTTTGTGCTGTTGAATATACGTAATTATTTCGGTAGTTGCAGCAACCATTTGCGGCGTTCCTCCAATACGATCATGAAAACTTATAGACATTTGTCTTCTCTTTGTTTCAGACTCTTTATAAAGCTGATCAAATTCTAATTTGACCTGACTTATAAACTGATCTGCACTGAAGTTTTTTCCTTCTATCAAAACAATATCATTACAGCGAATTGTGTACGGAACCACAGCAAAATCTTTTCCTTTTACCTTGATTAAAAACGGTTCGTCGCGGCTTAAATCATCAATATGATATTTAAACCCAAGTTCCTGTAAAATATCCAGCGTATTTGGACCGCGTCTGAGCCAGTTTGCGTTGTAACCCACAGCTTGAAAACCTGTTATTTTTTTAATAGCATCTACTCCGTCTTTAATGAATTTTTTCTCTGTTTCATACGGCATAGAATATTCTGTTGCCCAGTTCATTCCGTGCGCGGCGGCTTCGTGTCCTCTTGCGACAATTTCTTTGGCAAGTTCCGGATTTTTTAAAACCGCCGATCCAACCATGTGTGAAGTAACTTTGATACCGAGTTTGTCCCAATTATCGAGCATTCGCGAAATCCCTTCTTTATAACCGTATTGATACCAGGTTTCACCCGGAAGATCCACAAAACCTTTTTGCATGTTTTGCGGAAATGGACTTTCTGCATTTACCGGCTGACCGCCCGCTTCAAACTGCATGGAAACGGAAACAACCAAACGAGATCCGTCAGCCCATTTACTATCTGATTTTTCAGTATTGATAAAAGTATTTTCTTTTAAATCATCTGCCAGTAAAGAATTTACCGGCAACATTCCCGCAAGTCCAACCAAACCTGCTTGTTTCAAAAATGTTCTTCTGTCTTTCATAATCAATTGATTTTATTGAAATGCTTTTTCAATAATCAGCGTTTCTTCATAGATTGAAAATTTGCTGATTAAATTGTTTTCAACTGTAATATGTATTGCTAAAGGCATTTTAAAATGCTTTCCTGTTTTCTTTACCGTTCTTTCAACAGTTCCAAAAATTGCGGCTTGATTTCCTCGTATTAAAAAGGAATTTGTCTCTACTTTTTCTGAGCCGTCAACAAAATAACTGAAAAGTGTTTTGAATAATGGAGCGATTTCTTCCCGCTTAGAACGGTGTCCTGTCCAAGGCATATATTTAGATTCAAAAATGTACCAATCCACATTTTCTGAAACCATCGAAGCAATTTTGTCCGGATTTTTGGTTCCAAAATATTCAAAGAATTTTTCTACCGTTTCTTTTGTTTTTATTTCTTCGTCGGTGTAGACTTGTGCCTGCATTGAAAAACTTATCAATAGCAGCATTACTGCTATTTTCAAAGTTTTTAAATTCGATTTAAAGATGGTTTGTAGCATAATTATCTTTTTTAGTTTAAACTTAAAATTTCAGTTGCATGGTAATTCCTGTAAAGAAAATATCCTTTCCAGTTCCTGAAGCTTTTATATATTCTCCGGCATTAAACCAAGTGGCTTCCAGTCTGAAATACAGATAAGAATTGGGCTGCCAAATGATTTCGCTTTCTAATTGATTTCCAATTTTCTTTTCCGTTGTCGTATCGCCGGGATAAATCAGAATCGTATTGGGCGCATAAATTCCATCGTAACCGCTGTAGCGCCAAAACATATCATAATCAATAACCCATTCGATATTTTTGGTGATTTCAAAACTTAAGGAAGGATGAAAATCAATAAGGTTTGAAGGCCCAATTACAGAAGCCAAACCAAAATAAGCACCTCTTGGAAAAAGTGGATTAAATGTCTGCAGACTTGTATCGCCTTCTTTTTTATCTCCGCTAATCACTTCGGTTTTAAAGCCAATTTCGGGATGAAATTTTACCGTATTAAAACGATATCCTGCGTTGATTGAAGCTGTCCATGCATTGATGCTTTTATCGCCAACATCTCCAAACTGAAAAACGGCTTCTCCATCGTAACGCCAATTCTCCGATTTTCCCCAAATCCGGGTTCCTACTGAATGACGTTCTTCTCTTCCCGCTGCATCATTAAAGTTTGCTTTTGCTCTTTTATAACCTAAATAATAAACATCGATATTTTTTATAAAGGGTACTTTATTGAATACCAAATAACTGCCCCATAATTGGCGATCCTGATTGGATTCGTCATCGAAAATTCCGTCGTGTGCGACTACAAAATGACTGTAAAATAAATCGGCAGTCATATTGTTTTTTCCGGCCATCATTTTGATTCCGTCAAAAGACTGTCTGTTATTTGGGCCGTCTCTAACAGCCACTAAACGCTGTGATCCATACGAAAGTTCTTGTCTTCCTGCTCTAAGAATCAGCTTTTTCCCTTTTTCATTTATAAAATTAAAATCGGCGAAAGCCTGATGCACTTCCAACGGATTCTGATCTACCGGACTCGGATCAATTCTTCCATCGGCAAGGCTGCTTTGTGTCTGAGCAAATAGCCTAAAAAACTTTCCCGCATGAAAATCGGCATGAAATAAATAACGCGATAATATGTAACCGTCGCTGTCTTGCGGTCCGTCTCCCCAATTTTCATTTTTGGCATAGAAATACTGAAATCTTACATCGCCTCCAAAACTGATATAAGTGTTTTTTGAAGTTGAAACTGGCATAAACTTCATTGTTTTATACCAATTATCATGTATAGTATCATTTTTCAGGAAACTATAATTTTCATCAAATCGAAGCGGTTTAAAGGCTGGATATTCCTGTGAGAATCCTGATAGCGAAATCAATAAAATCAGTACTAACAGTTTATTTTTCATAATTGAATTTTTAATAATTCTAACATGTTGAGTATAATCATTTAACACATAGAAACATAGATCTTTTCGCCTTAACAAAAGGCGTTTCACTTACTTCAACACACATAGCTATGTGTGAGAAACTAGTTTCTTTCAATTATCTTTTTTGTAGATAAGAAAACTATGTTTCTATGTGTTTAAATACATTCTTTTTGAATTACACCCAACAATTTAATTTTATTTGTGGCAGCTTATTTTCCAGCATTCTGCTTAATATCCTTATACGCATTTGGAACATTAAAATTGAAATGAAGCCAATTAAAAAGTTCGTATCCTTTATTAAACTCTTTCATGGTTACAGCAGTTTTGGTCTGTTCTAAAGTGAGTCCTTTTTGTACGGCGTCTTCCACATTTGCTTTTAATGCTGTTACATAATCGATTGTATATTTTATTCCGGCTTTGTTGGTAATTCGGCCGTGACCAGGAACTACAACATCTTTGTCTGAAATCATATTATAGATTTTGTTCAGGTTATTTACTGGCTCTAAAAAATAGCCGTCAAACAACCACGGAATCGTTGGACTTTCTGCAATAAAAGGGTTTCCTGCCCATAAAACATTTCCAGAAGCCGATTTCAAATACACAAAAAGATCGGCAGGAGACTGTGCCGTTCCAACATTGATTACTTCTACACTATTGCCTTTTCCCATATCAATTTTCATGGTTTGGTTAATTGCAATTGTAATGTCAGCCGGGCGGTAAACACTTTCTTCAATTCCGCGTCCTTTTCCAAAAAGCATAATCATAAACTGTTTGATATTATCATAATTTTTAGAAAGGTTTTCTTTGCAGAATTCGTTCTGAATGACAATAGTTTCTTTTGGAAGCAGATAATTTCCGAAACAATGATCACCATGATCGCTCGTATTTATAGCATATACAATAGGTTTTGGAGTAACAGAACGAATCAATTTATATAATTGATCGTAAAGACCTTTGCTCAACATCGTTTCTATTAGCAAAACACCTTTTTCTCCCACAATAAATCCCGCAGAAGTCGCCTGTGGAATTCCCTTTGTGGTTTCGGTTCCGGTTGTAGTTGGTGAAACGGCATACACATTATCTGCAATTTTATGCAGTTCCAAAGTGACTTTATTAGCATCCCAAATGGGCACGTGATCGGGCATTGCAAATTGCGCATAACCTTCTGTAGTTGCAATTAAACATAATAAGAAGGCTAAGCTTGTAATTATTCTTTTAATTTTCATGATTTATTTTTTTTGAATGGTCTTCCATTCGTTTTTAAAGTTTTTTTGCATAACCGCCAAAGTATTTAACCGGCGACCAATCCGGAATTACCGGCGCTATTGCAGGATCAAGAGATTTAAATTCGCGTGCGCCATAGACAACTTTACCATTTACAATCGTAAGATCTGATTCTATATTTCGAACTTTATCTGCCGAAACTGTAAAATAATCTTCTGATAAAATGGTAAAATCAGCATACATTCCTTTTATCAATTTTCCTTTGTCTTTTTCTTCTCCGGAAAACCATGCGCTTCCTGAAGTGTATAATTGCAATGCAGTGAATTTATCCAAAACCTGATCTTTTGGCCAGAACTGCATTCCACCCAACGTTTTTCCTGTAATAAGCCAGTGCAGCGCCATCCAAGGATTATATGTTGAAATTCTGGTAGCATCAGTTCCCATTCCTACAGGAATTCCCATTTCAAGCATTTTTTTGATTGGAGGTAATTGTGTTTTTGGAGCTCCGTACATTTTCTCATACAATTCTCCCTGAAAATACATTCTGAATTGTACGGCAATACCGCCATTTAATGCTTTTACTCTTTCTAATTCCTGTGGTGTAATGGTTTCGGCGTGGTCAAAAAACCAGCGCAAACCGTTAAACGGAATTTCTTTATTTACTTTTTCAAAAACATTCAGCATTCGGTCAATAGATTCGCCGTAAGTGGCGTGAAGTCTAAACGGCCATCTGTTTTTTACTAAAAGACGGATTATTGGTTCCAGATCTTTTTCCATTTCATCAGAAAGCACAATTCTGGGTTCCAGAAAGTTTTCAAAATCTGCTGCCGAAGCCACGATGTTTTCTCCCGCGCCTTCTTCTGTATAACCGTTTGCTATCAAAAGATTATCATTTTTGTTGATAACCGTTTCAGCAACCCATTTCTCGTAATCCTGAAGTTCTTTTCCTTTTTGCTGTGCAAATAAGTAATACGAAATTCTAAGATTTAATTTTCCTTGTTTAGCCAATTCCATCGAAGCGCCATAATCTGACGGAAAGTTTTGTGAACCTCCCGCTGCATCGATAACACTCGTCAATCCGAATCGGTTAAGCTCACGATTGAACTGAAGCGAACTATTGATTCTTTCTTCTGGTGTCAATTTTGTGGTTAATCCTAAAGTCGTATAGATTGCTTTTGGCGTTTCTTTGGCAAACATTAATCCGGTTAAATTGCCGTTTTTATCCTGTTCTAAAACACTTCCTTCATAATGCGTGTCTTTTGTATAACCTAAAACTTCAATACCTTTTTTGTTTAAAAAAGCTTTGCCGTATAAATAAGTTATAAAAACCGGTTTATCAGGAACTGCTGCGTTTATTTCGTCGATTGTGGGTTGTCTTTTTTCTTCAAAGCCATATTCGTTCCAGCCTCCAATTACTTTAATCCAAACTCCGGGCGGCGTTCTTGCCGCTTGTTCTTTCAGCATTTCCATTGCTTTTTTGAGTGTTTTTACTCCGTCCCAACGCAGTTCTGCATTGTAATTTAAGCCTTCGCGAATCACATGGATATGACTGTCATTTAAACCCGGAACAACCGTTTTGCCTTTAGCATCAATAGTTTGAGTTGCAGCTGTTTTATAACTCTCTAAAATTTGTTTTGAAGTTCCAGTTGCGAGAATAATTCCGTTTTTTGACGCCAATGCCTGAACAAACTCTCCAGATTTTTGCATCGTGGCAATTTTTCCGTTGTAAATAATCAAATCTGCTTTTTCCTGAGACTGCACAAACAGACCAAAGAAAAATAATAGTATTACCAATAGTTGTTTCATTTTTATAGTTTTAATTGGTCTGTTTTTATGCTAAAAATTATTTTGCAAGGAAAAATGCTAACAAATCTTTTTGTACCTGTGCTGTATTTTCCTGAACAATCCAGTGTCCTGCTCCTGCAATTTTAGATTCGCTTACATTTTCGGCTACTAACTTAGAATGGTCTTTTAAGAAAGCTGCTGCGAAATATTCGCCGCCCATTGCCAGCAAAGGCATTTTAAGTTTCGTTTTCATAAATACAAGATTGTCTTTTCCGTCCTGTGGGAAATTAGCAAACCATTTAAATGATGATTTTGCTCCATCTTTTACAGAATACGCTCTGATAAATTCTGCAGTTTCTTCAGCTGTAAACGGCTCTTTTACGTGTCCAACTACCGGCCAGAAATTCGTTAAGAATTCTTTTTCTTTTCCGCTAACAATATCCCCAGATGCAGGCCATCCAAAGAAACCAAACCACCATGCAGAAGCAGAAACTTGTGACCAAACAGGTTCAACACCAGGAAGTAAAGCATCCATTAAAGCAATTTTCTTTACTTCGCTGCCGTATTGCGCTGCATACGCATACGCCACCATAAGTCCGATATCATGTCCTGCCAAATTGATGTTGTTATAGCCTAATTTTTTCACCAATTCGTGAATATCTTTCGCCATATTTTTTTTGTCGTAGCCTGTTTCCGGTTTATCAGATTCGCCTACTCCTCTTAAATCGGGAGCGATTACTGTGAAATGTTTTGACAATTCTGGTAACAAACGGTTCCACATGTACCAGTTTTGCCCAAATCCGTGAACCAAAACAAGAGGATCTCCTTTTCCTCCAATAACATAATGGATATTCACGCCATTTACCATTGCCGTAGCATGTTTAAAATTAGACGGCGGATTTGCAGGTGCTGTTTCCGCTGCTTCAATGGTTTCTGCTGGTTTTGCTTCTGTTGCAGCATTTTCTTCTGCTTTTTTATTACAGGAAATTAATGTCAATAATAAAAGGCCAAAGGCCATACATTGGACAGCATTTTTAATGTTCAAAAAGGTGTTGTTTACTACATTCGTTTTCATAATTAAAATTTTAATTGGTTACTAATTAATTGGTTATTATAAATTCTATGCCGGCAGTTTTGCAATCCATTCTTGGATGTAAACTGCGATTTCCTGCCAGCCGGGTTGATTTAAAACAAAATGATTTCTTTCAGGAAAAACCTTGAAATGGGTAATCGAATTTTTATTCGTGTATTTTTTGTAGTTGGAATAATTAAGAGATTCAGGAATCGTATGATCACTCGAACCCGCAATTAGCAAAAGTGGGTTATGCGGAGCATTAAAATCAACTTTTGCTGCCGAAGTAATCGTGTCTCGTACAATTAACTTTGATTCTGGAATAACCGATTCACAATACGCTTTATCCTGCCATTCTTCAGGCATTCCGTTAGTAAATGCATACTGCCATTGACTAAAACTCATTAAGAAAGTTTTCTTTGTAGAAGTAAAAAACCCTAACGGACCCCAGCCGGCTTTTAAGAATGAAAACTTAAAAGTCATGATTCCCTGCGGCGGAACAGAATGAATGGCAATTGCAGAAGCTGCAAGATTACGCTGTAATAAAATTTGTGCTATGAGTCCGCCAATAGAATGACCGATTATAATAGGCTTTTGAGACAGTTTTTTGGCAATATTCTCATAGTGATCAATTAATTGGGTTAATCGAAGACTGGCAATTTGAGGATCTGGATGACGTTCGCGCAGAACAGCTGCCGGAGCATCTTTATAAGGCCACGCTGGAGCTAATGTTTTAAAACCTTTATTTTCAAAAAAGTCTTTCCATTCGTCCCAGCATTTATTGCTTACAAAGGCACCTGTAATAAAAAGTATTGTAGTAGGGTTTTCGGTCTGCATAATACATATTTTTATGTTATGCCAAAGTGTAAACTAAAACCGAACCTTTTTTGTAATTAAATGATTTACAGGTACTTACAAATTTAATTTAAATTGGATACAACCATATTTCGTTGTAAAACGAAAATGGAACGACTGAATATCGTCGTTTAATCATTATAATAGATTGTCAGATATTTTAGAAATGACTTCTTTTAATTCCTAATTTCTGCATTCTGGAAGCCAATGTTGTAGGCGGCAATCCTAATATCTCAGATGCACCTCCTGTTCCTCTAATTCTTCCGTTGCATTTTTCTAAAACATTTATAATATGTTCTCTTTCATTCTCTTGAATGGTTTTAAAATACCATTCATTAGAATTACTATTGTTTTTAGGTTCTTCATAAGCTGGAAGCGGAATATGTTCGATAGTATCTGTTTTTGCTAATAGAATACTTCTTTCGATGAGATTTTCGAGTTCGCGAATATTTCCCGGCCATTGATATGATAAAAGACTTTTTAAAGCGCCCTCTCCTATTTCGGTAACATTTTTTCCCGTTTTAGAACTATAGACAGCAATAAAATGACGGGCAAGTATGCCAATATCTTCTTTACGTTCTCGTAAAGGCGGCATTTGAATTGGAAATACATTCAGTCTGTAATAAAGATCAAGTCTAAAACGACCGTCGGCTACTTCTTTTTCGAGATTGCAGTTAGTTGCGGCAATAATGCGAACATTTACTTTTATTGAGGTGTTTCCTCCTACGCGTTCAATTTCTTTTTCCTGAATGGCTCGCAACAGTTTTGCCTGCATTTCTAAAGGCATATCTCCGATTTCGTCCAAAAATAAGGTTCCGTTATTGGCAAGTTCAAATTTCCCAATTCGTCTTTCTACTGCGCCCGTAAAAGATCCTTTTTCATGCCCGAATAACTCTGATTCTATAAGGCTTGGCGGAAGCGCCGAACAATTAATTTTTACAAACGGTTCATCTTTTCTGTTCGAAAGTTCCTTGATACTGTGGGCAATACTTTCTTTTCCTGTGCCGCTTTCGCCTGTAATCAAAACGGTTGTATCGGCTGGAGCTACTTGTAAAACATGATCAAATATTTTGAGTAAAGCAGGACTTTTACCAACAATGGATTCAAAACCAGCATTTTTTGTACTTTTTCTTGAAGCATTATTTTCAGCGGAAGCTTTCTTCTTGTCCTGTTTTTTATCATGACTGATTAAATTTTCAATCGCAAAAATTAAAGGCTCCTGCAGTCTGCCGCATAGTGTTAAGTGATTTTTATTGTAATTATCTGGATTTCTGCTAAAGAAAGACAAATATAAACCGCCATTTTCGCTGATTGATAACGGAACAGGCAGCATAATATTAGAATGCATATTCATTGATGATGCAATCATTTTTTTTATTGGCGTTTTCTCGCAGATTTTTATAAAATCCTGATCATTATAAAATGTAGCCTCGGTTTCTACTTTACTTTGGTTTCGTAACTCATTAATTTCCGACTCTTTTAAACCTGTTATATTTTGTAATTCTTCAATACCTATACGCTGATATTCGTGCAGACCTGTTCTGGCATAACCTAAAACCCTGCTGGATAATTTACTTTCCATATAAAATACGGCCATTACAAGATCAAAAGAAATAAGAGATTGTAAGGCAGTAATAATGTTAAGAACCCGATCGTCCCAGGTACCGCTTTTGGTTACAATTGTTTTTAATTGTTTTTGAAACAAAAGCTCTTTTCGAATAGAAGATTCTATTCCGTGCTGTTGATGGTATTCGGCAATTTCAATGGTTACCAATAAATCTTTTTCGCGAAAAGGTTTTACCAAAAACCCATGAGGATGTGTGAGCTTGGCTTTGCTTAAAACTTCTTCGTTAGAATTGGCCGAAAGGTAAATAAATGGAATATCATTTTCTTTCAGCATTTCGGCAAGATCGATACCGGTTTCTTTTCCCGAAAGGAAAATATCCAATAATACCAATTCTGGTTTTCTTTCGGCGATATAATATTTAGCATCGGGTACAGAACGCGCCATTCCAATAACGGCATGTCCCGCTTTTTTAAGCATCAGCCGTAAATGGTTTGCCTCGACAAACTGATCTTCTACAATAAGTATTTTTAGTGGTTTTGCCATTTTTTTTACATCAATAAATTAATGAAGATTGCTTTCGTTAATAGTAAATTCCAAAGTAATTTTAGTTCCGTTTTCACTCGATATTTGAAATTTCCCTTTAATATCATCAGAAAGGCCGTGCATTAATTTTATGCCTAATGAGGGATTATCATAAGGATCAAAATCATCTGGAAGTCCTATTCCGTTGTCCTGAATCGTTAAAACATAGACTTTATTGTCAGTTGTTTTAAGTGAAATATTAATTATTGCGTATTTACGATTTGGAAAAGCATATTTAATTGCATTTGTAACTGCTTCGTTAAAAATGAGTCCAATAGGAATTGAATGTGATAAAGGCAGATTAAAGCTGTCTATATCGAGCACAAACCGTATGGATTTTCGAATTTCAAAGGAATCTTTGAGGTATTCTGTTAACTCAAAAATATACGACGGCATATCAATTATTGACAGATTATCTGACTGATATAATTTCTGATGAATTAAAGACATCGCATGAATCCTGTTCTGACTGCTGTTAATGGCCTGAACTGCTTCTTCATTTTTTAAAAATTCAACCTGACTTGCCAGCAGACCTACAACCATATGTAGATTATTTTTTACCCTATGATGGATTTCTCGTAGAAGCCATTCTTTTTCAATGAGCATATTTTGCAGCGTGACATTCTTTTGATTGATTTCCTCTTGCTGTACTTCTAAAAGTTTGTTGGTTCTTTTTTTAAACGTAAACCTTTTATACAGCAAACCCAGAATTATAAGTAACAATATCAAAAAAGTTATCATCGAATTTCGTAAAAAGGCTGCGGTTTTAAGTTCGTTTTGCTGCAGCAAAGCCTTATTTTTTAGAATAATGATATCCTTGTTTTTCTTTTCTGTTTCATAAAGAATATTGAGTCTGAAGGAAACGGGATAAAAGTCTTTTTCTTCAACATTGGCTTCCTTATACAATACCATTGCTTTTTCCAGAGAGTTCATGGCTTTATGAAAATCTTTATGATGAAAATACAATGCCCCTATTTCTCTATGACAGTCGCTTCGTCTTTTATTGTTTCCCGACATTTTAAACAAAGCAGCTGCTTTGCTAATGGGTATAAACTTTTCTTCTAACGGTGCATTACTGCGCATTTTTGCCGACCAGATCATTACCCACGATTCTGCCAGATCATCTATTTGATTGGTATGGGTTAACAATGCAATTGCATTTCTGGCACAGCCTTCGAGCATTACATCATTATTGCTTAACTCATAAAGCATAGACAGCTGAAGATATGTTTTACCTTCATAAATATCAGAATGGAGTGCTTTACTTAGCTTAAGTGCCTGATTAGCGTATTTTATAGCTTTTTGAAATTCTTTTGGTCTAAAATAAAAATTCTCATACCAATCGCTTAATTTTAGTAAAAGCTTTATTTTCTCAATCCCATTTAATGCTGTCAGGGACGTTTCCATTTTTTCTATCTCTGCATCAGTATAAGACTGTTCCTGGGCAGTAATGCCAAAAGAATTACCAATTATCAGCAGGATAATGATAAAATATTCTGTGCAGGCAGATGGTTTCATTCTCTAAATACAGGAGTTAAATTTTCATATCAAAGTTATTGATAATTTGAATTTTAACACTAGAGAATTCCATTTTTTACAGCCAACGATATATCGTCGTTTTTTATTATAATAATGTCTGAAAGCTTTCTTATAATTAAATAAAACACACATAAACAATCATTTACAAAAAAAATAAAAATTATTGTCTATATGATAATAAAAAAATAAAACCTCTAAATCTACTGATCCAGAGGTTTTATTATAATTTTCAATTTATAAAGTTTATGTTTAATGACTGCTTTTATGTTTTTAATTACATTTCTTTTAAGTTCACTTCTTTTTTCTCGCCATCTTTATCTATGGTTACACGTTTTTCAATATCCGCCTTGTCTGTGTAATACTGTCTCGCTGTGCCATAGTTTGTTGTAGAACCTTGATAACCAAAATAATTATAATAATTGGTATAACCAGATACATACGAATAGTTATAAGAGTTAGAAAAAGCAAAGCTGGCCATAACAATATAAGTTCCCGGCATTAAATCTAAGAACTCAAAATGCCCCTGATCGTCATAAACTTTTGTTTTTTTAACAGAATAACCAAAATCAGGATCTAAAGGAACTTCAGGTATTTTATTCTGTTTACGGATTTTTTTATTAACTGCCGCCCATTCCTCATAATAATCAGAGCTTGGGAAAAGTGTAATTTCTGTACCTCTTGGCGCATATTGCTTTTTTGCAGTATTAACTAAACCTCCTAATCTCTTTCCTGAATCTGCTCTTGCATAAGCAGTTCCTATAACAACACTATTTCCTTTAGAAATCTGGTCAATAACTTGCTGTTTATAGAATTTGTTTTTAATAGGCTGGTAATCTAATTCTTCATTAACTGTAATTTCCCACATACCTTTTCCCATAGACATTTCTCGCTGCCATAAACGATGGTCTTTTTTATCTATAATGTAATTATATATAGCGCCGGTCGCTTCTTCAGAAACTGTAACAAGCCATGCTTCATGTTTTCCGGTCTTAGGCGAATTATAAATATAACTTTTTACTTCTTTTATGCTATAATATTCGACATGTACATCAGACTCGCTATTATAGTAAAACTGCGGAAAATGAGCTTTGTAACCTACATCTAACGGCAGTGTTCCAATCACATGATCGGTAAGGTTCCAATCGATAAATTCTTCTTTTATATTCAGGTTTACTTTTTTAGTTTTTTTTGTTTTCTTAGAATAGTAAGTTCCTGTAACTGTTGTTTCTCCAAAGTTCAGGCTTATTTTGGTTTCCTTGCCGTCATTATCATAACTAATCGTTTTTAAAGTCTGCGCATTTGCTACAGTAGTACGGGAGCTGGTTCTTGAATTGTCTACTGGTGTATAGGAATTGGTTATACTTAATTGATTATTAGCCAATGTAATATCATAGGTTAATGATCCCTGTTTGTCCCACTTACTATCCTTTACATAATAAACGGTATGCATCGATTTTTCAGGTTTGATATGCTTGGTATTTATATCCTTGCTTCCTGGTGTTATTATCTTTTGAGAAAAGACTGCCAGTGGAAACAATATCATTAAATAAATAAGCTGTTTTATAAAACTTTCTGTTTTATTTTTAAAAAATAGTAATCTCACAAATAAAAAAATGTCTAAACGGTTAACTCTCATTATTGGTTATATTGGATGGATAACAAATTTAATGACGTAAGATAAATAAAACAATACCTGATTTCATGGTTATTTTCTACTTAAAAATGACTTCATTTTATCTCCAGTAAAAACATAGTGTCATAATAACATACATTATATATAAGGTATCTGTTTACTTAAATTTATCTGCAAAAATCAAAAAAAACCGACAAAATACACAATCTGGATTTTTGTGTACGTAAAAACGTACTTTATTACTCCTGTCGCAAATCATTATTAATCAACTTTGTATCAGTCAATTACCAAATTTATATGCGAACAAATTTGATTTATAAAATCTTCTGTTTTTAATATAAAATATGTAATGGGCTGAATACTAACTATTACCTATTTACTAACCTTTAATTTTTTAAAAATGAAAAAATTATTAAAACTAACAAGTTTGTTATTTATTACAGCATTAGTGTTTAATTCTTGCGAAAAGGAACAAGAATTATCTGAAACGGAAGCCATTAACAAAGAGGTGCCGGAAACTGCTGTTAAAAATGAGATCTCAGCTGACCAGGAGATCAAAAATGGTTCTACAGCAAAAGGAAGTACCGGAGCCAGAACAATCACTTTACAAACCAATACATTATCGTGTCCGGGTGGATTATGTACATCGTATGGTGTTTGGTCAACCGGAGTTTACACTGTTTGGTTTACCATGAAATTTAATAATGGATTTTACTGGAGCCGAGGCGGAAAATGCGGATATGGTATTTTAATTGGTGATCAAAATACCGGCGGTGACCCAGGATGGGACGGTAACGGTGGAAGTGCCAGATTTATGTGGTATTGTCCAAATGGATCAAACTCTGCTAAAGGAAGCGGGGCTTATTTACAACCTTATGTGTATTATAGAGATCAACCGGGACAATATGGTAACGATTTTGGAAAAAAATATTATATTCAGGAAGGTGTTACTTACAACTGCCAGATATCTGTTAAGCTAAATACAGGATCTAATACAGATGGATACGTAAAATATTATGTAAATGGTACAGAAATATTGAATCAAAAAATTCGCTGGGTAACTAATGATGCGAAACGAAATGTAAATGCAGTAAGCCTTCACACATTCCGCGGAGGAAGTCAGGAATACTGGAAAGCTCCGGTAACAAGTTCTATTTACTATCCAAGTGCATCTTGGGATGCTTTATAGCAATTTCATTTAGTTTAAAATTATATTTTACTGCCCGTTTCTAAGAAACGGGCTTTTTTTATGAAAAAGATTATATAAAAAAATGACAATTAATTAACGCAACTATGTTTCATTAATAAAAATTTAAAACTAAATTGCTCTAAATTTAAATGAAGCAAAATGAACAGACGCAGATTTCTTAAAGGCTCAACTTTACTAAGCGGATTGGCAGTTATGAGTCCAACGGTTATTTTTTCAAATGATTTAGAAACCGTAAAAAAGAAAAGCAAAAAAGCAAAAAATATAATATTCCTTGTAAGCGATGGAATGAGCACGGGAACACTGCAAATGGCAAACTTATATTCGCAGAATATCCTAAATAAAAATAGCAGCTGGATGAATCTTTATGCAGAAAATAAAGTTACCAGAGCTTTAATGGATACTGCATCGGCAAGTTCGGCAGTAACTGATTCTGCCGCAGCAAGTTCTTCTTTTGGAGGCGGATACCGAGTTAAAAATGGAGTTTTAAATGTTGGTCCAAATGGAGAAAAATATCTTCCAATATGGCAGAAATTTAAAAATGCCGGAAAAAAAGCCGGCTGTGTTACCACAGTTACTATTACACATGCCACTCCTGCGGGTTTTTGTGTGAATTCTGACAGCAGAAATGCTGAAAATGAAATTGCTGAAATGTACGCAAATTTAGGATTAGATGTTTTGATGGGTGGCGGCGATGATTTTTTTAATGCTGATAAGAGATCAGACAAAAAAGATATCTATAAAATGTATCAGGAGAAAGGTTATCAAATTTTAAAAGATAAATCTGAACTGGAAAATATAAAAAAAGGCTCAAAGGCCCTTGGCGTATTTGCTGCAGGAGCACTTCCGTATTCGATTGACAGAACCAATACTCCGGAATTACAGCATACACCAACGCTTGCAGAAATGAGTAAAGCGGCAATCGACCAAATGAAAGATCATAAGGAAGGTTTTGTTTTACTTATCGAAGGTGGAAAAGTAGACTGGGCAGCACACGCGAATGATATTGCGGCTTTAATACACGATCAGCTCGCATTTGATGAAGCTGTAAAAACAGCAGTAGATTTTGCAGAAAGAGACAAAGAAACTCTTGTTATTATAACAACAGATCATGGTAATGCCAATCCTGGACTTATTTATGGCACAGAAGCAACTAAAAAGTTTAACAGCATTGCTGATTATAAATACACCAATGAATATATACTGAATGCAATTCACAGCGATTTCAATTTGCAACAAATTAAAGACTGGATTTATCAAACTAATAAAATAAGTCTAAGTGATCAGGAAGCTCAGCATTTACTGAATTTTTATTCTGGTTTAGAAAAAATGGAAGACGGACTATACAATTATAAAAAACTGCCTTTTAAAGCTTATTCTGAAATACAAAAAAAACATAATAATATTGGATGGATAAGTATGGATCATTCTGGCGATTATGTAGAATTAGCTGCTTTTGGTCCCGGAAGCGAACTTTTAAAACCTTTTATAAAAAATACAGATATTCATTATTTAATGCTTGACGCTGCAATGGCTGAATAAATAATTATTTTCATACACAATATACCGTAATGTTTACAGTTATTATCCTAAATAAAAGCTGAATGTTAAATTTATTTTGACAAATGTTAAATATCAGTAAAATCAAGGGTTATTGAACCTTTTTACATATATTTGTGAAAGACACTGCCAGAAAAATTAACATCAGATATTTTTTTATTCTGAATGATTACTGAAGATCAAAAACAGCTGTTTTGATAATAGCTTCGTTCTGAGGTGTTTAAAAATTGTATAATACCTAAATAGCCCCCAAGACTATGAAAAAAATTACTCTAATGATTTGTTTACTGCTGACAGCTGCCGGCGTAAATGCACAACAAGAAAAAGGAATTATTGGCTACAACAACTGGCTGGACAACTGGACAGAGTTTAAACCTCACAAAGCCGAATCCAAAGATGCAAATCAAATTTTAGCTGGAAACATTTCGGAAAACACAAAACTGATGAAAAGAAATGTGTACATTCTTCAGGGAAATGTATATGTAACTAATAATGCAGTTTTGACGATTGAACCAGGTACGACAATTATTGGTGATGTTAATACAAAAGGTGCTTTAATCATTACTAAAGGTGCTAAAATAATGGCAGAAGGTCAGGAAACTGATCCTATTGTTTTTACCTCAAACAGCAGTATGAAAAAAGCTGGTGACTGGGGAGGCGTAGTAATTCTTGGCGATGCTCCTATTAACAAATTTGGAAGCGTTGGTTCGTATAATATGGATCTTGATCCTTCTCTTACTGTGTATGGAGGAAATAATGCGGCCGCTAACTCTGGTGTTTTCAAATATGTTAGAATTGAATTTGCTGGTAAAAGAGTAAAAGGAGCTGATACTTTTAACGGATTGACCATTGCTGGTGTTGGAAACAAAACAGTTTTAGAAAACATTATGGTAAGCTACTCTGGAGGTGATTCATTTGCTTTTTATGGCGGTGACGTAAATGCTTCTCAATTAGTTTCATACAAATCAATTAATGACGATTTTAAATTTACTCAAGGTATACAATGTCGTTTATTTAACTCTTTAGCTGTAAGATCTTCTTATTTATCAAGTAATAAAGATGGTTCTAGATGTTTAGAGGTTAAAGCATACGAAAAGAAAAGCGAAACTGACTTTACTAAAAAATCTACATTTGTTTCAGCAACAAATATTACTATGATGAATGACAGCGAAAAAATTAAAGCTGATATTCAGGCTGGTTTAATAAAAGAAGCTGTTTATGTAGCTGAAAATGCATCTTTAGAATTAAAAAGAAGTGTAGTTTCTGGATTTAATCCTGCGGTTTTAATAGACAGTAAAACTGAAATTAATGCAGATAACTTAAAGAAAATCAAATTTGAAGAAATGTTCTTTAATCAATGCAGCGGTAACATTTTTGCAGAAAATAAAAGCGACAACTCTGATTTAGAAAACTGGTATGGCAATAGTATTTTCGCAAATGTTTATTCTCAGGCTGATAACAAAGAAACTTTTGTTGATGTGTACAATGCAAGAAAACCTGATTTTAGACTTCAATTAGGAAAAATCACTGCTTCTAGCGGTAAATAATAATATAGCTTTTAAAAGCACTAAAAGGAAACAGAGATTGTCTTTGTTTCCTTTTTTTTTATTTAGGGATTTACCATTTTATTTAATCTGGCTGGATTTTGATTATTCTCTAATAAAAAAAGAGCTGTCAAATAAATTCGACAGCTCAATTTCTCAAAAAAAAAGTACTTGTTTTATTCTACCATTTCAAAATCACCCTGATCAACATACTTAAGAACTGCTGTATGGTTACTTCCCACAATCTGTGCAGTATTGTTACCATTTATTAAAGTAACAGGGTTAATCTCAGAAGAGTTAAGAGCAAAAGTCATTGAATACACAACGCCGTTTACAGAATAATCGACTCTAAGCGGTCTATTGATATCAACATGATTGGTTTGAATTTTTATTCCGTATTTTATGTTGGGATTAATACATTCACCTTCTGCTATTTTTGAACCATCTGCATGTACAAAAGAAATGCTCTGAGGATAAATATCTATTGGTTCTTCATGATCTGAACATCCAAAAAACAGAAACATAACGAATCCTAAAATATAGTATTGTTTAATTTTCATTATTTATTGTTTTTGATTTATTATTATTTCTTTATTCACACCGCCTACACTTACATTATATCTGCCCGGCTGTAAATCATTAAAAACGGTCTGACCGTTCTGAATATTTTGAGTAGTAACTTTAATACCGTCTTTGATCAAATCTGCTTTTACATCATTTTCATCATATAAAACTTTAATAACACCTCCGGCATAACATACAGCATCCTTTTTATAAAAAACAGCGCTGCCTAATTTTACGGTAACCGTCCATTGTTTTATAACGGACTGATCTTCTGAAAGTACCTGAAATTGTACCGGATTCGTAAAATCAATAGTATTTGATCCCGATATTTTATTAGCTGTTCCTGTGAATAATTTAGCTCCAGGACTTAATTCAAACACAGCATTTAGCGCTGCAACGTTTGTTCCTTTAGGTGCATAAATTGTTATCTGCGAACCTTGAATAGTTTTAGCAGTTTTTAAATCTTTAAAGCTAAAATCTGTAATTTCAGTTTCAGTTCGCAATGCTGGGCTTGCAAAACTATACGACTGGAACAAATCGCCATAGTGTTTGTTGTTTTCAAATAGTTTTGTTTTTTCTACATTTTTAACGGCATTGTTTGCAGCGTCATAAATTTTAAAGCTGACAACTTCGTTATCTGTATTTGAAAACACGGTCAAATAAACCATGTACTTTTTTTCGCTTGACACATAAATCGGGTTGGTAATTCCGCGGCATTCTCCGTTAACAAAGGCCGCAAGTTTATCATTCGGACCTGTTAAGTTTTTTCCATCAACATTCAGGAAACCTTCAAACGACATGGTGTATTGAAATTTATTTTCATTTACGGACCAGTCTGGCGATTGGCCAAATACAGTACTGCTTAGTATAAAAAGCAATAGTGTTATATGGATATAATTTCTCATTTTTAATTGATTATAAACTCCTAAAACAAGCTTTAAAAGCTTGTCTTAAGAGCTCAATTACTGGTTATTTAATTTTTGATCACTTTCATTCTAATCAGCTTTCCGTCTACTGCAACTTCTGCAATGTAAACACCTTGTGCAATATTTGGTGAAATTGAAATTACATTACTGCCACTTTCAATAATCGCCTTTTGGCTGAATACCAATTGACCGTTTACTGAATATAACTGCACATTTACTTCCTGCTTTTTAACGGCATTAAGTTCAAAATTCAAAGTCGTTGCAAAAGGATTTGGATAAATACTGTTTTCGTTTCTAGAAACTTCTTCTAAAATAACGGGATTTGTAATTGTTCCAAGTACTTCATTTCCTTTAAAAGTGAATGATTTTGAAGTCTGTTTTTTCGTAAATCCATCTCCTAGCGTAAACGTCAGTTCTTGTGCATCATCTCCAAAAATAGTGATGAAACTAAGTTCTTTTCCTTCTACTATTTGATTTCTTGCGATTCCTTTTAAAACACCTCTTGAATCATAAGCATACAATTCATCAAATCCTTTTGGAAGCAATACAACAGCATTCATGTTTTGCGAATATTGTTGAAACTCTGATGCAATTGGTTCCTGTGTATTATTTGAAACCGATTTTCCAGTTTTACTTCCTTCCAGATTATCCGGATACTTAAAAGTCTGCACTTTAGTTGATTTAATCATGTAACCTTTACCAGCTTCTAAGTATTTTAAAGTTCCGTTCCATCCGATAATTGGATCATAGATCGCAAACAAATTCTGCGATTTAATCACGTCTCCATCAGCAGCATCAAAATAAGCCAAAGCTTCGTTTGTTGTTTGGTTTGATGCTAAAGGATAAGCAAGCCAGTTCCAGTTTTCTTTTATTGGGAAACTCCAAGTGGAAACGTCTACATTTTTCCCTTTGATTTTTAATGTCTGTTCTTGCGTAACATTTACTTTATACATTTTAGAAGATGAAAGTCCGCCGTTTGCACTAATCGTTCCCGACCATCCGCTGTTTGCAGGATTTGACGCATCTTTAAAATACGTATCAAGCAATGCAGGAGAATGACTCAAAATACGGTTTGACGTTTCTAAAGTTAAACTCTTCGTTAATGTATTTAAATTTGAGAAATTAGTATCGTTGGTATTTAACGAAATCCAAGTCCATCCTTTGTTTAGTTTAATTTCCTGTTCTACTAAACCAGAATTAGCAAAAATATAAGGTTTGCTTAAAGTTCCTAATACTTCATTATTCATAAAAGTAATAGACGGATTCAACTCTGCCGAAGCTTCTAAAATTTTACCTTGAGAAGCATCCCAAATTTTAAATTTCAGATTTTCACCCGAATTTACATTGCTGTAAATCGTTAAGAACGCAAAGTATTCTTTGTATGCTTCATTGTAAACCAGTTTGGCAGATCCTCTTGTTTCTTCATTATAAAAAGCTCCAATTTTATCATAAGAATCAACAGATAGCACACCATCAACTTTAATTTTCGCAATGATGTTCATGCTGTAATCAAAACGAGTTGGATCAACATTCCAATTAGGTTCTGGAGCCAATACTCTTAATTTTACCTGTAATTTCTGGTCGTAACCAAAATCAGTCTGCAAGTATAAATTCTCCAGATATTCTCCAATTGCCACATCCTGATCAACTGTTGCTTTAATGGTCGTTTTTGTATTAGGATCAAGAGTTCCTGATGTTTTACTTAAACTTAACCAGCTTGGCAGATTGTTAATTGCGTATGGCTGTTGTTTTCCGCCTTTGTTAACTAGTGTAATATCAAACGTTTTGGTTTCGCCGCTATTTTTTGTCAGGTCAACAATTTCGTTGTAACCTTCAGCAAACCAGCTTACTTCATTACGATTCACATAAGCCGTCCAGGTAACTGGAGATTCCTGCATATTATTAGCGCTGTCAAACATTCTGTGTACCGTAATATCCAGAATTTGTCCTTCTAATGATGCCCAATCAGTAATAACGGGTGCGATAATCATTTCACCGTCTTTAATAACATTTGTAGTTACAAACTTAACGAGCTGTCTTTCTGGTTTTATCGCCGGTGCATCGTTAGAATAATTTACCGTGCCTCCGCTTAAAACGGCATTGTTTACAACAACTGTCTGATTGGTATCTGCATGATAATATCTTGGTCCGTTTGCTGTAGCTGGATCCGGAACATTCATTCTTGAGTATAATAATAATCCAATGCTTTCGACATCTACTTCGTTATAACTATCTCTTGTTATTTGTTCAACATTACGAAGTGTATTCCATAAACGGAATTCATCTATCTTACCTGTAAACGTTCTATCTACAGTTTCTTTACCTGAAATATCTTTTGCTCCTCTTGCACCAAGCCAGATTTTGTTTCCGGAGAAACCTCCAATGTTGGTCATTTGGTTAGAAGATACCAGTTTTGCATCGACATAAGTTCTTAACGATCCAACTCTATTGAACAATAAAGTTACATGGTGCCATGCATTATCAGAAAGTCCTTTTGTTGTTAAAACATACGACTTTCCTTCACTTTTCAGCAAAAGATTACCAGAAGTATTCATATCAACAGACCATTTATTCGATAATCCGTTGCTTTGAACCACGTCTGTACCATCGCCTTTTCCGTTTGAGAAAATAGTCGCTTCTTGCGAAGTTGGTGTTTTAATCCAAAACTCCATTGTAGCGTCCATTTCTTTTGTGATCTGAACAAAATTTACATTGTCCATAGCCAGATATTGTCCGTTAGCAAAGTCGTATGAGTTTCCTTTTGGCTTAATATCCCAAGATGTATTTACGGTTGCATGTTTAAATCTTACTAAATCTTTGGCTAAAGCGTCTCTTCCTTCATTCATTGGCCAATAACCAACTAAATTCGCTTCGTTACCCATTAATTTAGAATACATTTTTGCATAAGCATCTTCTCTGCTTAAAGTTTTATTCCATAAACGAAGATCGTGCATGTTTCCTGCAAATGTGTTTCCACCAACAACTAAAGCATTGTTATTTGCAAATTGTGCATTTGCTTTTCCGTTGTTAGAACCAATTTCGATATCATCTTCAAAAATTCTATAATCACCGTTTGTGCTGTTGTATGTAAAGGCATAATGATGGAATAAATTATCATTTTTCAATCCTCCTTGTACAGTAACATCTCCTAATGTGAAAAAAATATTTCCGTTATTCAAGCCGATATTTAAACCGCCGTCTTGCGAAACGATAGATCCTGCTGTTTTGGTTTCGTTATTCAGCCAGAATTCAAGACTTAAATTTCCTGAACTTATTTGCGGGCTGTTGATAACAGCTGTATTATTACTTCCTTCAAAATGTAAACTTACATTATGATCAATTTTTAATTGATTCGTCTGCCCTTTAATTTCGATTGTAGTTACAGCTGGATTGTAGAAAATATTTTCGTTAAAACTTATTTTCAAATCTTCACCGGCACTTAAAATACCATTTGTTGGCAATGGTGTACCAAATAACTGAGGTGCACTCAAATCAACAAGTCCTGAAATAACTTCTGAGATAAATTCGGTATCATTTGTACAAGTACTTCTCGCTCTTATTTGATACTTTCCATCTGCTAATTTTAAACCAGCAATGTCAAAATTGTACGCTAAATTCGTAGCTGTCCCGATAGACGAAATCTGAGTTTCTTTATTGTTTACCGCTTCATTATAAAATTCAGTAGTTCCATAATACGTGTGCAGACGAATCCAGTTTGGACTTGTTGCTAATCTGTATTCCAGATCAATTTTCTTGAAGCTTTTAAACTTAGTGCTATAACCATTTAAGTTTATTGCCAGCGGTTTAGTAGACCCGTCAGTGTTATAAGCTTTTTCTCTATTGTAAACCCAATTATTCAATGGCGCACTTACTGCTACACTTGAACAAGACGGAACAAAACTTGCCGAAATAAGAACTTCTGAACTTACATCTGCACCATCACATAAAGACTGAAGTCTGATTTTTATGTCTTTATATTCATAAATATCCGAAATAGATTTACCTAAAGTCAGTTTATAGATAACTTCTTTTCCGTATGGTACATGAACAATTGTACCGTTTGGCTCAATATTAATTAAAGCATTATTCGGATTGGTTGTATTGTCTACCACTAATAAGAAATCAGCATCAGAACCTGATACACTGTTGTTTTGAAGTTTTAATTCAAATTCAGCATTTTTAGTTTCTACAACATTTGTAACATCATTATCTGTTACGGCAAGAACCGGAACTTCTACTTTTTGAGTTGCAAAACTTAATTTTTCGCGTTTATCTTCAGGTAATTCATTAATTACTGTTGCAGTATCGCTGTACTCGCTTTTATTGTAAAAATGAGTTAATTCTGCATCTTCGTACGGACATGAAGTTCTTCCTCCCTGACTAATAAAAATAGGTCCGTTACCATCAAAAGAGTTAACCACATCTACACTCAAAAAGTTGGCTTTATCATTATCTTTTAAAGTATAACTTATGTTTGTAGTCGTTGTTTTTTCTGTTGATAATGATGAATTAATGTCTTGTTGGAAGAATGCTTTTGTATTAGCCTCCATTCCGACTTTATTTATTTCAAAACCTAATATTGCAGCTACTGACTGATCGATAACTAAATTGTATGAAGTAGTTGTAGCCGATACTACACTTGTTTCTACACCTCTTGAATAAGATCCTACACCTGCATCAAAAGAAACATTTTTCTCGAATTCAGATCCAAGCATATCTTTAATCAAGTTAGACTGCGTAAGCTGATTATTTAATCTTGCTTTTGCTGCAGGATCGCTGTAATCAAGAGCTCCTTTAATTTGATTGTTGAAGTTTGTTATAACTCCTGACAAACCTGCCTTGTAAGCAGCACGATCATTTTTAGCAGCATATTTTACTTTCTCATTATCAAGAATAACTTTTCTCCATAATCTTATCTTCTCTTCATATTCTGCTCTTTTTTGTACATTTTCAGCAGAAGTAGGATTTGGTCCGTTTAAATTACTTGAAATAAACGTTTCGTACTCTGGAATTAAAGTCGTTAAAATATGTTTTTGCGAATAGATAAAGAACGTCTCAGTAGGTTTATCTACAAAACTCAATGCCTTTTGTTTACTTACATATACTGGTGAACCTGCAGTTCCTAAGTTGATATATTCGCTTGCATCTAAAGGCATCGATTTTCCATTTACAAACTTTTGAGGTATCGTTTTAGACGTTTCAACATTATCATACGAACCGTAAAATATGTTTTTTGAGTTTCCAATATATAAATCTCCGTCTGAACCTACATAATCAGTTGCATCACTTGTTGAGATTGTTTTATTAAAAGTATAAGTACTTGTTACTGTCTTACCGTCTTGAGACGTATTAGAAAGATTGACACCAGTAACTACCGAATTCTGCTGTTCTATAGTTACTTTTGGCGTAGGCACTAAACCTCCCTGAAGTTCAAAATACATTCCGCCTGCAATAGTAAGTTCTTCTTCTACTCCTTCCTGATGTGCAAAAGAAGATTCTGATGTAAACGAAATACTTTGTCCCGCTTCAAGTGAAGCTGAACTATTAGAACCAGGAGGATCTCTTAAAATAATCGCAGGAATATCTGGCGCAGCCGTAACAAATGTCTGACTTCCATCTGCTTTTCCTCCTAAAATAATTCCGGTATCGTTAAAGTTTTCAACTGGATAATCAACTTCGTTTAAACGGTATTTTAAAGTACTTTTTATTTCAAATGGCGGCGTAATTGAAGGAATTCCACCTTTAAACGCATAGGTTAAAGTACTGCCGTCTGCCGTAATCGTTTCTGAATCTGGCAAAGCCAAATTGTTTGTTTTTACCAACTCTCCATCGGTTACAGGAACTTTCACTTCAGCGGTTCCAGAATCGTTATTCGTATAACGCTCAAAACGATTCATTACAATTTTATACGTAGCAAATTGGGAGTAAATTGGTTTTGCAAAATCTTGTGTAGATATTTGTGTTCCGGCAACATCAATCGTTTTATCAGAAGTCTGTTCGATAACTTGTAATACCGGAGTTGATCTGTACGTAAAACTTTTTTCGTAATGGTACGGAGTTCCTGTTAACGTTTTATCTACGTTGTTTTCTTTATACTTAAATTCAGGCGTTTTAGTAACTGGAATTTCAGAGAAATCGAATGTTTCTGTAGTTCCCGCCTTTAACAACGAAATGTTTGTATTGCTTTTTACAACCAAATCATTTGCTTCTAAATTATATTTTAAAGGCAGTACGGCAACTCGGTATTCTCCCGAATCAGTATTTGTCGTATAAGTAAACTTGGTATAAGGTGTAACATTCGCCCCAACTGGTGCATAACCTAATGTAAAATCGGCTTTACCTATGTTGTTTTTAGCACTTACTTCCAAATTTTTGGTAATTCCAGCGTCAAGAATCGTTTTTGTGACCATGCCTGAACCTCCAAAACCAATTGGTTTTTCAGCTTCTACAGAACCTCCTACTACTTTACCTACTACAGTAACTTTGGTATTATCTACAAAATAAACCGGTTCATTAGAATCTTCAAAAAACTCTTTGAACTCACTTGTAGCTGCTGGAAAACGTCCGTTATAATTAAACTGATGTCCGTCTTTTTTAATTGTAATGTAATGTTTTCCAATTGGTACGCTGATATCAAAATAACCGTTATCGTCTGTTACAACCGGAATATTATTAGCATCTAAAACAATGTTCCCATCAATGTAAACATTTGCCCCAGCTGTATAGATTGAAGCGTAAAGATCTAGATAATCATCTGATTTATCATTTGGTGTTCCGGCATCATTTTTCCAATATTTAGCTTTAGGAAATTTTTCTCCGTTGATTTCGTAATAATTGTATCCTTCATCAAGAATATTATTTTTACCATCTATCCATGCATCACCTTTGTTAGCATCTGTTTTTTTGTCTACTGACACATAAGAAGGAAAAACACCACGTGTATCATAGGCTACAACACCTTTAAAACTAAATGAAGACTGATCAATAAAATCAATTTTATTTACGACTTCTGAGCCTAATCCTAAATAAACCAATTGCTGGTTTGGTTCAAATTTATGCTGACCGTACATTGGAGTAATATTATACGACTCTCCTGTACCAGAATATTGTATCGCACTAATTTGGTAATTTCCTTTGCTGTCTGTTACTCCTAAAACACCTAATTGAGATGTAGTTGGGTAATTATCTGCCTCTGAAGCCCATAAAACTTTACTGTTTTGTGCTGTATTAGCATCCCAAAGTTTACCGTGATTTTCGTTATAGTTAAAACCGCTGCGAGACAAATCGTAAGCATAATTTCCTGCTTTTTCGTTAGCTCTTAAATACGTTACTAATCTTGAATCGTTTCCGTCAATAAATCTCGAATAATCAGTTCTAATTACAGAAGATTCTAAAGGTGCTTTCCAAATTCTGATTTCATCAACATAACTTGATTTTGATCCTCCCACTTTGGCATTATCCCAGTTTACACCAGAAAGTTTGGTAGTGCCCGTTGGAATTACAGCACTAAAATAAGGAGCAGTATAAGATGCATCAAGGCCTCTTAATTTACTGTCTGCTTCAGTTACATAAGCTTGTGTAATTTGTCTTCCGTTAATGTATAATAATGGAACCTGATTATCATTTACCACAACTGTAAAGTGTACAAATGATTGATTAAATTCTGAAACTGGCACAAGCAGATCATTTCCTCTTGAGTTTAAATTACCAGAAGGAAAATAATTATTTAATGTATATTTATTATTGCCAATATTAACATCAAGTGATTTAGTTGCTGGATTTAGTTTTACACTAACATTAAGATTATCAGCGCTTGTAGAACTAGAAATATTGAACAATCGAATGGCTGTTTCTGAGTCGTTTGCATAAGCTCCATTTGGTTTTACCCACGCCTGAAAAGTCGCAGCATTCGAGATTGTTGTACTTAAATCTTTAAGATCAACAAAACCCGATGCAGGAATATTCAATGCACTTCCTTTTGCAACTGCACTTCCGCTAGGAGTTGCCGTAACAACAACGTCTTTAACCGGATTTCCACCTTTGTAACTAATGTTTCCAGTTACAACTGCTGTAGGATTTCGGTATCCGATACCAGTTATGTACGTACTGTATAGTATTGGAGTTGCGCTGATTCCCTGCGCTTCTACTTTATATTCATACAAAACACCTCCTTCTACATATTTATCTTCATACGTAGTTTCTGTTGGAGAAAGTCCGACTACTAAATTATAAGGAAGATTTCCTGCCTCTGTATAAACCCTTCTATAGATCTTGATGCTTTTTACCAAGCTTTGATTAGCTCTTAAATCCCAAGTAATTAAAACTTTATCACCATAAAAACCTTTTGAAACGCCAAAAGATTCTTCTGCAAATGTGTTATACAAATACAATGTACTCCATGGAAAACGAATATCCGCAGGAGTTGTTTTTCTTGGTCCATTTATAGTCTGTCCTAAAAATGGGAGTCCAACCTGAATGTTGAAACCATTTTTTTGAATTGCCTGCGAAACGGGTACTATTTTAGCTCCATTCGTATTTTGAGCATAAAGTCCCGCTCCCAGAACAAACATTCCGAGAACTGCAATTATTTTCTTCATAATTACAGTTTTATAATTTGATGATATAGTTTACACCGTAGTTAACTGGTCTTGTTTCTGTTCCTCCAAAATCAGCTGTTGAACCGCTAATGTTGTGTGTATGGTTACCTGCATCCTGCATTGGTTTTGCAAAACCAAGATCGGGCTGGATAAGAGATGAATCACCATCTACAGCATTAACCGAATTGTTTCCGGTAATACTCATAAGTTTATCAAAAATTCCATTATTATGATTGTGACTACCCGCATTTTCGGTAGTCAGCGTACCTTTACCATGTGAATGGCTTTTTAAACTTTCGTCTTGTGTTGCTTTTAAAGCCGGCCCTGCCTGATTATTTACTGGGTTGGTTCCTGTACCTCTTAAAAACATACCTTGTAAATTGGGTGCGTTATTTCCAACCAGCTTAATTAACGCCGTAGCTGTTACAGGAAGCGCTGCTCCGTTACAAAGTGCCCAGCCTTCTGGAGCAACAGTACCAATAAAAGGCATAATAGAACCTGTTGGAACACCATTATTAGCAGCAATAGCATAAGGCACATGACGAAGTTTTTCATCAGAAATAGTTTCTCCGCCTTTCATAATTTTAAGATAAGTAGCATTATTAGCAATCAGACTGCTATTAACTGCTGTAGGATCAATAACATCAGAAAACACTCCAAATGCATCAGTCGCTACATTTTTTGTAACGTTATAAATAGTTTGTGGATTACTTGAATCATTCAAATAATATAGGGTAAAATCAAGGCTAATAGTCTGATTTGCTATAGCAGTATTATTAGCATCTCTTGCAATTCCTTGTATAGCAATTCCCGATTGAGAAGCTGAACTTTGAGCATAATTTGAAATTGCTGTAAAAAAAAGGCACAGCATTAAAAGTAATTTTGTTTTCATAGACATCATTTAAAAATTAATATTTCGGTTGGTAAAAGATCCTTTGCAGGATCGAAAAATAAACTCCGAAAATATTTCAAAAAAAACGATTATCTAAATTAAAGGCAGGGACAAAATGGGGACAAATTACCAGTTATAAAATCATAAATAACTAATTTACAAATACTTTTAAAAGACATCTGTACTTAGTATTTAAACAAAGATGTCAAACCTGAAATTACGACGTCATTCATTGCAAATACACTCTGCCTGCTCTTTTCAATTTGATTAATAGAAATTTCTTTCAAAACAATAAATAGAATGTAACCGTTTTGCAAATAAATTCTTTTCTATAACTGCAGGTTTTTTTAAAGATTATAAGAAAAATTTTATATTTAAGATTATCAAGCTATTAGTTAAAAATAATTTGGTTTTATGATCATTTTTTTGGGTAAAAACGCCCATTTTTTTATAGTTTAGCATCTTCTAAATAAGCCCCCTTTTCAAAATGATTTTCTGTACAAAAAAAAATAAACTCTTTTTTGTGTTATGCGCCTTTGTCTTTTTTCAACAGCTAAACGCTCAAAAGCTATCATCTTCATCTACAGATCAAATCAGTGATATTGAATCTATAATTTTAAAAGAAAACAATTCAAAAAAAGATACCACAGAACTCAAAAACCGCTTATCTTTTTTAAAGAATTCCTCCAGCAAAAAATCACATATTTTATACCACGCGCTCCTTGCAAATGGTTTTTCTTCATATTTTGATAAAATAAATAACAAAAGCGAGTATTATTATTTAAAATCCATTGAAGAATCCAAAAAGCTGAATGATCCCAGCCTTATTATCTGGACGCAGCTCAATTATTCAAAATATTTATATTTCTACTGCCAGATTGATAAATTAATTCCTATTGTTCTAAAAACAATGGAAGAAAGTAATCAGATAGATCCTTCGGAAATGATATTACCCGAAGAAACTTTTAAATTCTTTGGCTGGATCATGTCTACTGTAGAAGATAATTCGGCTATTGATTATTACAAAAAATCGATGCAGTACATGGAAAAACCTTCCTCAGAATCTGCCGGGGTTTTAAACGCTATTGGGAATTCTTATTTCAGAAATAATGATTTATCAAATGCCATGCTTTATTTTAATAAATCAGAATCTACAGCATTAAAAGTTGGCGACAGCGTGCGATATGCAAAAATATTAGGAGATAAGGCGCTCGTTTATGAAAAAAAAGGAAATCTAAAAGACGCTGTTACTCTTTTAAAGCAAGATATTTTCTATTCTCAGAAATTTAATATTGATAAGAATGAAATGTATGCGTCTATACTATTAGCTAAAATTCTTTTAAAGCTTAATAATAAAACCGAAGCCGAAAAAATTCTTGATAAAGCAGGAAAAATTGCCAGTTCAAAATCCTATTACAGAAGTTCGTTAAAAGAAGTAATTGAATTAAAACTTAGTATTTTAAATGGCCAGAATCTGGAAAAAGAACTCCTTTTAAGACGTCAGCTTAAACAAATTGAAGAATATCTTCTGAATACAAACGGCAATACCGTACTGCAAAGATCGTATTGGCTTATCCAGAAAAAGAAATACGAATACAACACCGAAAAGATTCGATTAAAACTGGAACAAGAAGAAAAAACGAAAAGAGTCTTTATCATAATTTTAGTTTTAACCCTGTCATTAAGTCTGATTGCTTATCATTCATTAAACAAAAAATTAACGACAAAAAGAATAAAACTCGAAAAAGACAGACTTCTTTTTGAGCAAAAACTCAGCGATGCCAGTTCTAACATAGACACTTACGCTCAATATCTTAAAAATAAAAATAAGCAGATATCGATTTTAGAAAACGAACTTGAAGAAATTAAAAACTCTGCATCGACACAATTAGAAGAAGAAAAAGTAAAACTTCAGGAAACCCTGAATTCTCATTTAATGACCGATGAAAACTGGAATGCTTTTAAAAGAGAGTTTATAAAACTGCATGGTAATTTCTATAATTCTGTAATCGAAAATTTTCCGGAGTTAAAAGAGTCTAACCTCAAAATAATAATGCTTCAAAAGCTGGATTTAAGTAATTATGAAATGGCTAATCTATTGGGTGTAACAATAGATGCCATTAAAAAAAGCAAACAACGCTTAAAGAAAAAATTAGGAGAACGATATGATTTATTGTTTGAAATTATAGACTACAAATAGTATTTCTGTCTTATTTGTTTGGAAAAACTGTAAAATTGAAATGTTTTTATATAACAATGCAAATACTATAAAATGCTAAGTTTGATACGGTTTAATAAACAATACAGTTATGAAAAATTTTTCTTTACTATTCGTACTATCCGTTGTATTTTTCTCATGTCAGCAAAAAGAAAACAAAAACACGTCTATTCAAACAGCAGATCCTGATTCCGCCGTTACAACCCAAATAGAAAAGACAGAAGTAAACAAACAAACAGGCGATACCATTTTTCTGAATACCAAAAATGAAAAAGGTATCTACACAGCAGAAGCATCGATAGATTCTACTCATTCCCGAATCTATGTTAAGTTTAAAAATGATTATGCAGGAGAATTAACCGGAAAGATTATTCCTGATCAAAACAGCGCCAATATACGTTTTAACCAAATTATTTTTCCCGATAAAAGTTCAGATGGTCCGTTTGGAACAGATTTGAAAACCAATATAAAACAAAAAGGAAACTACGTTTTAGTAATTGGACATTCTCAAATGGCAGAAAATCCATATTATGGAAAATTCAAAATAGAACTTGAAAATAGAAAAACAGATTAATTATTATCAGATTAGTTGTTTACTGTTTTTCAAAATAAAGATAATCAGTATTATACCCAACAACATTTCGTAAACGTACCTGAGAATTATTAAACTCAAATAATTTCCAGCTGTTATTATTAAGTTTGCTGAGTAATGCAGAATTAAAATTCAGTTTTAATTCCTTAACGCCATATACAACCGCACATTCCCACTGTCCGGTTTCAGAAACTCCTGCTTTGGTTGCCGTAACTGTTTTATCATTTTTAAAAACAAATGAATAACCGCTGTAAGAAGATGTTTTATCTAAATCGTCAAAGAAATAAGGAATTGTCCAAGAACCGCTTGTTAATGTTGCCGCAAAATCAAGAGCGCCAATATTGTTTTCCGGACAATTGTCTATGGCATATTTTATGGCATTTTCAAAATCCTGATTATTGTTTAAAGATTTTGGCTGGGAATAATAATCTAAAACAGAAATAGGATATTTTAACGAAATGTAATCGCTGTCTTTCAGGTTCTTGATAAAATTAAAAAACGCCTGATCGCCTGCAATAGACTCAGAACTCGCGATTTGGTTTGAGCTGTTATAGATATTGATTGTTATGGGATACTGAATATTTAATCCGTTGATTTTAGATAAAAGATCCGGATAAAGATTCCAATAATCAATTAAAGTGTCAAAATCAGCCTGATTTGGAATAAATTTTTCAATGTAATTGTAATACACCATCGTAACCGGAAAGTCAATTTTTACAATATCATCGTCGGTATTACTGGCGTTAATATTATCGATTACTTTTTGATAATCAGCTACAGAATTAATCGCAATTTGTGTATTGTTTACCGTAACAGTATACGGAAATTTAATTGTGCAGTAACTGGATCCGTCAATTACATTATCCTGAACCGTAGGAACCATGGCAACTCTCTGCCAATATGAAGCCAGCGGCGAAACTTTTGTAACTGTGCCCTGATTATTAGAATCCTGCTCATCAATTTCGTTTTGGCACGACAAAAACAGCAAAGGCGCTATTAACAAAAATTTTCTTAACGACAACATATTTAGATTTTTGCAAATGTAATAAAATTTAAAGAAACTGCTTTTTAATAAATTCGGCATCAGGAGATTCGGTTTCATTTTTTCTAAATTACTTATGAAAACAACATTTTAGACTTCTATAAAACAATCAGTGCTGCTTTTACCCTACTTAAACTAAAAACAAATACTTTTGCAGCTTACTAATCGTAAAACTTAAATGCCAAATAACCCCGAATCAAATACTTGTGACGAAATAATTTTTTCATCGTTTTTTAAAAGCAATGTAAAAGCACTGCGCAATTTTCTCTTTTACAAATTTGGTAATCTGGAAAAGGCCGAAGATGCTGCGCACGAAGCTTTCTTAAAACTTTGGCAAAACTGCGCATCTGTACCGCTTGAAAAAGCAAAATCGTACGTTTACACGATTGCCAACAACAGCAGTCTTAACGAAATTGCGCATCAAAAAGTCGTTTTAAAATACGAAAAAGACTTTTCAGGTTTAGACAAAACCAATCAGACACCCGAATATATTCTTGAGGAAAAACAATTTCAGGCTAAACTTTTAAAAGCTATAGAAAACCTGAACGAAAAGCAGCGCATCGCTTTTTTAATGCACAGAATTGACGGAAAGAAATACAGCGAAATTGCGCAGGAATTAAACATAAGCGTAAAAGCCGTAGAAAAACGCATTCATTTGGCTTTAGTAAGCTTACGCAAAGAAATTGATCTATAAAAGTAGGGTAAAATTAATTCAAACTGTTTTAACAACATAATACCGGTACAATGAAAAAAAATCACTTATTGGCTAAATGGCTTAACGATGATTTATCAGAGGAAGAATTAGCTGCTTTTAAAGCAAGTCCTGATTTCGAAAAATATCAAAAAATTAAAAATTATACAGAACATTTAACGGTAGATGATCTGGATGAAAACGCAATGCTGGCGAATATTTTAAAACAGAAAAAAGAAACACCAAAAGTGATTCCGCTTTACAAAACGTGGTTTTTCCGTGCCGCTGCCATTTTCGTGCTGGCGCTTGGCGTTATGTTTGCTTTTAGAATGTTGATTCCTCAAACAGAATCAGCTGATTTTGGAGAAAAAACAACATTCGCACTTCCTGATAATTCTGAGGTTGTTCTAAATTCTGGTTCTGAAATACATTATAAAAAATGGAACTGGGACCACAACAGACATCTTGAACTTAAAGGCGAAGCCTATTTTAAAGTGGCAAAAGGAAAACGTTTTGAGGTTGAAACCAGACTAGGAAAAGTAACCGTTTTAGGAACGCAGTTTAATGTTAAAACCAGAAAAAACAGGTTTGATATTGTGTGTTATGAAGGTCGTGTAAAAGTGAATTATCAGGACAAAGAAATCCTTTTAACGCACGGACAAGGTGTAAGTTTTGAAAATGGAAATCAGATTGAAATGAATACCTATTCATCAAAACCGGAATGGATCAACAACCAGATATCATTTTATAAAGAAAATATCAGAACGATACTCGACGAAGTGGAAAGACAATATAACATCAGCATAGAATTAAACGTAAAAGACACAACAGCTTTATTTACAGGAAAATTACCGGCTGAAAATCTTGATACCGCTTTGCAGATTATTAGTACAACATATCATTTAGAAGTTCAAAAAGTCTCAAAAAACAAAATAATTATTGGCGAAAAATAGATGCTGCTCCCCAAACAATATCATTTTTTGTTTTGCATTTTTTTCTATGTCCTGAATATTTTTGCTCAGGACAAAGGAAAAGCTGTGCCTTTCAGCCAAATCATTTCTGATATTGAGAAACAGCATCAGGTAAGCTTTAATTATCTCGAAGATAACATTGCCGGACTTAGTTTAAATCCACCAAAAAAATCACTTTCATTAGAACAAAAACTGCAATATTTAAGCAGAGTAACCCATTTATCTTTTGAAAATATAGACAACAAATTCATTAATGTTTTTAAAAGCGAAAATGAAACCCAAACCATCTGCGGTTATGTTTTTTCAGCCTTAGATAAAAAACCTATTGAAGATGCTAATATTAATGTATCTGGAAAAATTCATATTACAACAGATTCAAATGGTTATTTCGAATTTTCAAAAAGAGACAGAAACACAATTTTAATAAGTCATATTGGATTTTCTTCCAAAAGAGTTACAACAGGAAACCAAGATTCTAAAAATTGCATTCAACTATTTCTTGAACCAGAAGTTACGGAGCTGAAAGAAATTAAAGCGAATGCGATTTTGGCTTCGGGGATTTCTAAAAATGCAGACGGTGCATTTGAAATTAAACCTAAAAAATTTGGTATTCTACCCGGACTTATCGAACCCGATGCTTTGCAAACCATGCAGCAAATTCCGGGAGTAAACAGTATTGACGAAAGTGTTGCCAGCATTAATGTTCGCGGTGGCACACACGATCAGAATTTGTTTTTATGGAATGGAATACGAATGTTTCAAACGGGACATTTTTTTGGTTTAATATCGGTTTTTAACCCAAATCTTGCGCATACGATTTCTATTTATAAAAACGGAAGTTCTGCTTTTTTTGGCGAAAGTGTATCGAGTGTAGTTGACATTTCTTCTACTCCTGAAACTGTGGAGAAAAATAGTTTCAGCGCTGGAATCAATATGATTAATGCCGATATTTATGCGAAATACAATCTTTCAAAAAAGAGTTATATCGAATTTTCTGCACGTAAATCGATTACTGATTTTTTAGAAACTCCAACTTATAAAGAATATTTTAATAAAGTATTCCAAAACACAACCATCACCGATTTTTCGCAGGCACAGGACATTGATTATAAAAGCGATAAAAAGTTTGGCTTTTATGATGCCACTTTTAAATACGCACAGAAAATAGGAAACAAAGATCAAATTGTTCTGGATTTAATAACCATTCAGGATAATCTCGAAGTTTTTCAAAGTGCCACGGTTTACAATATCAACAAATCTGAAAACAGTGTTTTAAGACAGCAGAATTACGGCGGTAATTTGTCGTGGAAAAGAAATTGGAACTCTTTTAATACCACTAAAATCAATCTTTACAATTCGGCTTACGAACTTTTAGGAAATCAAAAAACAAGTATTACTGATCAGGTTGCTGTTCAGGAAAACACGGTTAATAATAACGGAATTAACTTAGAAAATCAGCATATTTTAAACTCCAAATTCAGCTTAAACGATGGTTATCAGTTTAATGAAATTGGTGTTACCAATCTTGAACGTGTCAGCAATCCTGATTTCTATCGAAAAGTTAAAGATGTACTCAGAACGCATGCTTTTATTATAGAAGGAAAATACAATGATACGCTTAACAGGTTGTATTTTAAAGTTGGAACACGAATTAATTATATCGAAAAATTCAAAAAAACGATTATCGAACCTCGCGTACAGTTTAATTACGGCATAAACAAAAACTTAAATTTAGAACTTCTGGGCGAATTAAAAAGTCAGAGTGCCCAGCAGATTATTGATTTACAAAAGGATTATTTTGGAATCGAAAAAAGACGCTGGATTGTTGCCGACGACAGTATAATTCCCATTCAACGAAGCAGACAAATTTCTTTAAGTCTTTTGTACAAAAAAAATGACTGGCTTATAGATTTGGAAAATTTTTATAAAAAAGTAAACGGAATTACAACTTCTAGTCAGGGATTTCAAAATCAGTTAGAATTTGTGCGTACTACGGGAGATTATGAAGTTTTTGGAACCGAATTTCTGATTCAGAAAAAATTCAACAATTTCCTGACTTGGTTCAGTTATACGTATAACAACAATAATTATCATTTTCCTGATTACGAATTCAGCACTTTTCCAAACAATTTTAAATTGGCACATACCCTTTCGTGGGCTGTAATGTATGAGAAAAATAACTTCAAAATTGCTTTAGGAACGAAATGGTCGTCTGGCAGACCAAAAACGTCGCCAGATGTTTCTCAAATTGATCTTTCTGATCCTATTTTGGTTTACAACAAACCCAACAATACCAATCTTCATGTTTTTTCGCAGGTTAATCTTTCCACGACTTACAAATGGGAAAGCGACAATGGAATTCAATACAAAATCGGAATTTCTATCCTGAACATTTTAAACCGAAAAAACGAAATCAGCGAGTATTACAGAATTGCTTCGCTGACCAATTCTATTGAAGAAGTCGAGACTTTTTCATTACAAAGAACTCCAAATTTGAGTTTTAGAGTTTCATTCTAATTTACTGAATGTAAGATTTTTAACCACATTCATACTTCGTTTTTTACATTTTTTTTCAAAAAACATAATTTTTTGGTAGGGTAATCCGCATCAAGGCTGTTTTAGTTTTAAACCCTTTCATAAAAAAAATTGGAAATGAAAAGAAAAAAAACAGCACTAATAATCGCCGCCTTACTCATAATGGTTTCTGGAGGCATTTATTTTTATTACGGTTATCTTTTTAAAGAAGCCCGAAACATTGAAACCGAAAAACCAGAAACCAGTATTTCTGCTTCACAATTAATTGAAGATTACAACTCCAATCCTCAAAAAGCAGATTTACAATATCTAAACAAAACCATCGAAATAACAGGATTGGTAACCAAAGAAACGGATTCTGTTATGATACTTCAAAGTGCTGTTTTTTGCCTTTTCAATCAAAAACTAAATCACAATCTCTTAAACACAAAAGCAGTCATTAAAGGAAAATGTATTGGTTATGACGAACTGTTTCAGGAAATAAAACTAGACCAATGCACCATTATTAAACCAAACAATTAATTTATGAAGAAATTTTTAGTCCCAATCTGTTTATTTCTGGCTACTATGGCCTACTCTCAGGACGATTTACTCAACAGTCTTGATTCTACTCAGGTAGAAGGAAATCACCCTGCAATTGCATTTAAAGCTTTACAAATCGTAACCCTGCAGTCAACAAAAATGCCTGCTAAAAAAGAGTTCTATTTTGTGGTTTCACACCGTTTTGGAACTGTAAAAGATGGTCTTGACAGCTTTTTTGGTTTGGATAACGCTACAACAAAATTAGGCGGTATTTATGGTATTACCGATTGGTTATCTGTGAGCCTTTCCAGACATACTTTAAATAAAATGTATGAAACAGGATTAAAGTACCGAATGCTGCGACAAAGCGATGATTTTCCAGTAGATGTCGTGGGTTACAGTGTGGCGGATATTAATACTTTTTTAGAAAAAGACCAATATCCAGGTTTAGAGTTTAAACATCGTACAACTTATGTACAGCAATTATTAATCTCTAGAAAATTCAGTGAAAAACTTTCATTTGAATTAGTGCCGTCTTTCATTCACAAAAACCTTTACAATCCTGATATCGAAAGAGATAATCAGTTTTCTTTTGGTGGCGGCGGGCGTTATAAAATCACTAAAAGATTGTCTGTCAATTTAGAGTACATGCACAATTTTGATAAACCAGATTTTTACAAAAACCCGCTTTCTGTTGGTCTTGATGTAGAAACCGGCGGACACGTTTTTCAGTTAATATTTACCAACTCGCAAGCTATGAGTGAAAGCGGTTACATCACCAATGCATCTGGAGACTGGGGTAAAGGAGATTTTTTCTTCGGATTTAACTTATACAGAGTATTCTAATTTAAAAACCATAAAAAACAAGCTATGAAAAAAGTATTAACACTAACTATTTTACTTGCTGTATTAGCAAGCTGCAGTGATTCTGACACGTATCAGGACATTGAAAACCCTGGAACTGGCACACCTACAAACCCAACAAACCCAACAAATCCAACAGAGCCGGCAGCTGCCATAACCTATACTAAAAATGTAAAATCGATTATCGACGCTAATTGTGTTGGATGCCATCAAAGCGGAAGATCAGCCGCTTTTAGACCTTTAACTACTTATGCCGAAGTTAAAGCAGCTGTAGAAAATGCCGGACTTTTGAACAGAATTCAGCTTCAAACCGGCCAGCAGGGAATTATGCCTCAGGCTGGAAGAATGGCTCAGGCAAACATTGACCTGATTGTAAAATGGAACACAGACGGACTTAAAGAAAATTAATTTCTATGAAAAAATCAATTTTTAGCTATTTAATGCTGATACTTATTATTGGTTTCCATACCACTGGATCAGCGCAGAAACTGATAACTAAAACGGGCAGCATTAAATTTCAGGCTTCTATGCCATCTTACGAAGAAGTTGCGGCCGAAAACAAAAGTGTATCAGCGGTTTTAGAACAATCAACTGGTGATTTTGCAGCTTTGGTTCTTATTAAAGGTTTTCGTTTTAAAGTAGCTTTAATGGAAGAGCATTTCAATGAAAACTACATGGAATCTGAAAAATTTTCTAAAGCGACTTTAAAAGGTAAAATTGAGGATTTTGATATTTCGAAAATTTCAAATACACCTAAAAATTTTACGCTGAAGGGAGATCTTACTATTCATGGTAAAACAAAACCTGTAACCGTTACGGTAAAAATTTCTAAAACTGCCAACGGCGTAAACGCAACAGGTTCTTTTGAAGCTAAACCAGAAGATTATGGTATTGAAATACCAAGTTTAGTGAGAAAAAAAATTGCTGATAAAGTAAAAATCGATTACAATTTTTTACTGTCTAAATAATGCTTTCTAACACAAATCTCATCTGAGAATTATTCTGAGACCGGTTTTTCATACTTAGCCGGTCTCCTTTTTTCTAACCAAAACCAAAATTGAAATGATCTGCAAAAATTATAATGTTTCTGGTGAAGATGTAAATGATAATATGGAAATGGAAAGTACAGCATACACCTCCTACACGCTTCGATTATTATACCATTTTTTATTTAATAACGGATTTTCAAAAGAAAAACTTAATGCGCTGCATCTTGGTTTTAAGGAAGGAAATAATGAATTGGTCTGTTATAAAAACCTTATGTTTACTGAACCCTTTTCTATAGAATTAAAATACTGCCACATAAATGAAAAGATCAATCTTAAAAGCAGTTTTTTTAACTCCAAACAAGAATGCTGTGCCGAAGTTTTTAAAGAAGTTCAGTGGTTTGACCATGTTCAAAACCAAGTAATTATAACACCTAAAAAAATTCTAAGGCATTTTAACCCTATTAAAAGATTATACTGAAATTTTACAGCATTTTTTATTTTGAAATAGGAGTTTCTGACTTTATGATACTCTTTAAAGAATCAACTATATCCCTAAAATCAGACTTCTTTTTTAGAAATTTCACGTCTTTAAATGTTGCTGCGACATCTTTAATCGCTGATCCCGCCTGACCAGAATATAAAACCACAGGAATTTTCTTCAGACCTTTAATTTCACGCAGCAGTTTAAGAAACTCGCTTCCATCTAGATACGGCATATAATAATCTAAAAATATAATATCAGGAAACTTAGTAGTTTCTTTCAATTTCTTAAGTGATTTTAGAGCATTATTTTCTATTGAAATTTTGATGTTAGAATCAAAACTTGCAACCGCCATTTGGAAAATCTCGGTATCATCGGTGTCATCGTCAACCAGTAAAATATTTTTATACTGCATACTGTAAAATTAAAAACTAACTCAAAATTAATCATATCTCTAAATGTAGAGTTACAAAATTCCCACATGCAGTTAAAACTTACTCATTTTATGCTGTTTATCTCTGCAAATGTGCCTTTTGATTAATTAAATTTTAACCGTTAATTTCTAAATCAGTTCAGAATTATTATCTGCCTACAATTTTTTTTCGATGCTCAATTCCCCATTCAGTAAGATTTTGAATAATGGTTTGCAGCGTTTTACCATGCGCTGTCAGTTCATATTGAATCGTTACAGGATGCGTATCCAGAACGGTGCGCTTAACTAGTTGGTTTAGTTCAAGCTCCTTCAATTCCTTACTCAGCATTTTGTTTGATATACCTGAGACATCATTCAAAATATCCGAAAATCTTCTTTTGTTATAAAAACAAATAGACGAAATCACAGCAATTTTCCATTTGCCGTTTAAAACATCCATCGAGTCCTGAACAGCCATCATTTCTTTCTTATGCTGCTCTTTTTCAATTACATTACATTCCATCAGGTTACTTTGTTACTTCAAGGTTACTGTTACTTTTCGTTACAAAGTTACTAAAATTAATTTACTCGATTTAAATTTGCACCATTAACATCATACATATAAAATCATGGATAAATTAAAAAATAAAACTGCAATAGTTACAGGAGCTTCAAAAGGAATTGGTGCTTCTATTGCTCAATATTTCGCCGCAGAAGGCGCAAAAGTTGTCGTAAATTATGCATCAAGTAAAGAAGATGCAGATAAAGTAGTTAAATCATTAACAGAAAAAGGCGGAACAGCCATTTCGGTACAAGCCGATGTTTCAAAAGCAGCCGACGTAGTAAGGTTATTTGAAGAGACTAAAAATGCATTTGGCCATTTGGATATTTTGGTTAACAATGCCGGTATATATCAATATGCGCCTATTGAAGAATTAAATGAAGAATCTTTTCATCAGCAGTTTAACATTAATGTTTTAGGCTCTCTGCTTACAATAAAAGAAGCTTTAAAATTATTTGGAGACAAAGGCGGCAATATAATTAATGTCAGTTCTGAAGCTTCAAAAATGCCTTTGCCAACCGGATCAATTTATTCTGCAACCAAAGCGGCACTGGATTCTATTACAATTTCCTTATCTAAAGAATTCAGCGGAAGAAATATTCGCATTAATTCTATACTACCCGGAGTAGTTGAAACCGAAGGTTCACATAGTGCCGGATTTATTGGCAGCGAAGCAGAAACAAAGTTTGTTGCCAATACGCCGCTTTCACGTACAGGACAGCCGGAAGATATCGCAAAAGCTGCTGTATTTCTGGCTTCAGATGATTCCGGATGGATTAATGGAGAGAAAATTTCTGTTTCTGGAGGAATTTACGGTTTCTAACTTTTTTAAACATTTACGAAATGAGCAAAAAATGATTCTGCTTTTATTGTAAGAACAGAAATCCTTTCAGACGGAGATCTAACTAATATAAGTTTGATGAAATAAACTTTGCTGAAGAAATCTTAACATAAATATTTATGTAGAAAAAAGCCCTCTTTCTTAAAAAAGAACTGAGGGCTTTTACTTTAATTTATTTCAAATTTATCTCCAATTCAACGCTGGAGCAACATGTTCTAAAATTGACGACAAAAGATGTACATTATAGTCAACACCTAAAGTATTTGGAATAGTCAACAATACGGTATCGGCTTCCTGAATCGCTTCGTCTTGAGCTAATTCTGCAATTAGTTTGTCTGGCTCGGCAGCATAACTTTTTCCAAAAATGGCTCTTTTATCTTGTTCGATATAACCAAAACTATCGGCGCCTTTTCCTTGTCCTCCAAAATAATATCGATCCTGATCGTTTACAATGGCAAAAATCGAACGGCTTACAGAAACTCTTGCTTCACGGTCATGTCCCGCTTTTTTCCAAGCTTCTTTGTACAATCTAATCTGCTCGGCCTGTTGTACATGAAAAGGTTTTCCGTTTTCATCATACTTCAAAGTCGAACTCTGTAAGTGCATTCCGTTTTCTGCAGCCCAAATTGCGGTTGCATTAGAGGCAGCGCCCCACCAGATTCTTTCTCTTAATCCTTCAGAATGTGGTTCTACACGCAGCAATCCCGGCGGATTTGGAAACATCGGGTACGGATTTGGTTCTGCAAATCCTTCGCCTTTAAGTCCTTCTAAAAAATCCAATGCTTTTCTGCGTCCCATATCAGCGTCATTTTCGCCTTCTGCAGGTTCGTAACCAAAGTAATTCCAGCCATCAATAACCTGTTCTGGTGAACCTCTGCTTATTCCCAATTGTAAACGTCCTTCTGATATTAAATCGGCAGCACCGGCATCTTCTACCATATACAAAGGATTTTCGTATCGCATATCGATTACGCCCGTTCCAATCTCAATTTTGCTTGTTTTCGCGCCAATTGCCGAAAGCAGTGGAAAAGGCGAAGCCAATTGCTGCGCAAAATGATGTACGCGAAAATAAGCGCCGTCTAAACCTATTTCTTCTGCTGCAACTGCCAAATCGATAGATTGAAGCAGTGTATCGCCTGCTGTACGAGTTTTGTATGCTGGATTATTTGCCCAATGCCCGAATGATAAAAATCCTATTTTCTTCATAAATGGCTTGTTTTTTACTATTCCCAAATATACGCATACTTGCTGGTTTTGTTATCGTTTTCTGTGTAATTAATATATGAATTCTTCAACTTCTTAATCTTCAAATCGCATCATAATTTTTAATAAACATCTGTAATTTGAATACAAGCTTCCGTAATCGGCAAACCTTTACCCTATTCTTTCTTTCGAAATTTGTATTCTAATAAAATGACAAAAAGATGAAACAGATTAAATTAGGAAATCAAGGATTAATTATCCCGCCAATTGGTTTGGGATGCATGGGAATGACAGGTTTTGAAGAAGGAAATATGTACGGTCAAGCAGACGAAAAAGAAGCAATTCAAACCATTCACCGTTCTTTTGAACTGGGTGGTAATTTTCTCGATACAGCAGATCTTTACGGGCCTTTAAAAAACGAACAATTAATCGCTAAAGCTATCGGAAACGATCGCGATAAATACATTTTAGCAACCAAATTCGGCTGGGAAATCGATGACAACAACAAAGTAACCTGGGCCATAAACGGAAGCAGAAAGTACATCAAAAAAGCCGTAGAACGTTCACTTAAAAACTTAAATACAGATTACATTGATTTGTATTATATGCATCGTTTGGACAAGAATACGCCGATAGAAGAAACTGTAGATGCAATGGCAGAACTTGTGAAAGAAGGAAAAGTAAAATATATCGGACTTTCGGAAGTATCTTCTGAAACTATTCGAAAAGCACACAACGTTCATCCCATAACAGCCGTTCAAAGTGAATATTCTTTATTCGAAAGAACTGTCGAAGAAAAAGGCGTTTTGAAAACGCTTGAAGAACTCCAAATCGGTTTTGTTGCATATTCGCCACTCGGACGCGGCTTTTTATCAGGACAAATCCGTTCGATTGATGATCTTCCAGAAAATGATTTCAGAAGAGCGATTCCACGTTTTCAGGAACAATACTTTCATAAAAACATTGAACTGGTAAAAGCTGTTGAAAAAATGGCGGTAGAAAAAAATGTAACTTCTTCTCAATTAGCGCTCGCATGGATTATGAGTAAAGGAATTGTGCCGATTCCTGGAACCAAACGCAGAAAATATTTGGAACAAAATATAGCTTCTGTGTCTATAGAATTAAGTCAAAATGATCTTCAAAAACTTGAAAGTATCGTACCTTTAGGCACAGATACCGGAGCTCCTTATGACGAATTCAGTATGGGACTTCTAGATTACTAAATTTAAAAAGACGCTTGTTATGAACACTATCGCATCTGTATCTGCTTTTCACCGCTTACTTTCACTTCCAGAACCCAAACATCCCATGGTAAGCGTCATAAACTTATCTGAAAGTATTTTTCTGGAAGATGAAATCTGGAAAGGTTTTGTCAATAAATTCTATTGCGTTGCTTTAAAAAGAGATGCGAAAGGAAAAATCAGATACGGTCAGGGACATTATGATTATGACAAAGGCGTTTTAAGTTTTACTGCACCCAATCAGGTGCAGTATTTGGATTTTCATAATATGGAATGCGGAGCGGGTTATCTGCTTATATTTCATGAAGATTTTCTGCTAAAACATCCGCTGGCACAGAAAATATTTGATTTTGGTTTTTTCTCTTATGCTGTAAATGAAGCCTTGCATTTATCTGAACAGGAAGAAAAATATCTAATCGAAATTCTGGATCGAATTGATAAAGAATGCCAGCATATTGATCGTCATACTCAGGAAATTATTCTCTCACAGATTGATTTACTATTAAACTATTCGAGTCGTTTTTACGAAAGACAGTTCATTACGCGTAAAAATAATAGTCATGCGTTATTGACAAAATTTGAAAGGTTTATAAATGAATATTATAATGAAAGTACAACCGAAAAAGGTCTTTTAAGCGTTAGTTTAATTGCCGAAGCGATGAATCTTTCTCCAAATTATCTCAGCGATTTCCTGAAAATACACACAGGACGAAATACAAAAGAACATATTTATGAAAAGCTGATCAACAAAGCCAAAGAAAAGCTCTCTGCAACTGAATTATCAGTTAGTGAAATTGCATACGAACTTGGTTTTGAGCATCCGCAGTCTTTTAGTACACTTTTTAAAAAGAGAACGCAAATGGCGCCTTTGGAATTTCGAGAAAAGATTCGGAATAATTAAAATGCATTGACTACAATTCTGAATGCTTAATTTTTAACACATAGAAACATAGATTTTCTTTTATAAGAAAAGAGAATTGAAAGAAACTAGTTTTCTCACACATAGCTATGTGAATTTAGTAAAAGTGAAACGCCTTTTTTAAACTAAAAAAAACTATGTCTCTATGTGTTGAAATATTTATTTTTAATGTATTACAATAACCTATAAATCAACACCAATAAATTTTACTACTATATTTTCATTAAAAATGTTGCTCTCAAATTCATTTTTATATAATTTTGTATCGATCATTACAAAATAAAAACAAATGAGAGGAAGACCAACAATCTATGAAGATGCTAATATTATAAAAAAAGCACAGGAAGTTTTTTGGCAGAAAGGATACAGCGCTGCTTCGCTGAGTGATTTGCAAAAGGCAACAGGCGCCGGCGCAGGAAGTTTTTACAACACATTTAAAGGAGGGAAAAAAGAAGTATTTCAAAAAGCTATTCAGGAACGCAGACTTGCATTTGATGCTTTTAAAAAGGAATTAAGTGTAAGCGAATCTCCATTAGAACTTATCAAAGATTTTTTTAGAAGCATTGCGCAGGCTGAGCAAAATGATCATTTAAAAGGCTGTATCATTGCTAATACTGTTGTCGAAATGACTTTTATAGATGAAGATCTTGAAGCAAATGCTGTTCAGATTTTAAAGGAAGTCGAACAAATGTTTACGGAAGTTATAAAAGAAGAACAAACAAAAGGAACTATAAAAACACAAACTTCTCCTGAAATTCTGGGGAAATATCTCATAACATTTTGGTGCGGACTCAATACACTCCGAAGAATGTATCCCAACGAAAATGTCTTAAAAGATCAAATCGAAATGCAATTAGCTGTTATCAGCTAATTTTTTTGACTATTTATGTATCGATCATTACAAAAATAAATATAATAAAAATGAATTTAAAATTAGAAGGAAAAAGAGCTTTCATAAGCGGTTCAACTCAGGGAATTGGTTTTGCAATTGCACAACAATTATTGGCTGAAAAAGCAGAAGTAATTATTAATGGAAGAAATGAAGAAAAGACAAAACTGGCAGTTCAAAAACTACAAACTGAATTTCCTGATGCAAAAGTTTCAGGACTTAAAGCTGATTTTGGAAATAAAGAGGAAGTTAAAGCATTACTTAATAAACTAACTGACATCGATATTTTGATAAATAATGTTGGTATTTTTGATTTAAAAAACTTTGAAGATCTTGAAGATGAAGATTGGTATAAAATATTTGAAATCAATGTTATGAGCGCCGTTCGTCTTTCGAAGAAACTTTTACCGCAAATGCTGGAGAAAAAATCGGGAAGAATTATTTTTATCAGCAGTGAATCTGGCGTAAATATTCCCGGAAACATGATTCACTACGGAATGACCAAAGCGGCTATGTCGGCTGTCAGTAATGGTTTATCGAAACTAACGATCGGAACTGAAGTTACGGTAAACACCATTTTAGGTGGCCCAACTTATTCTGAAGGCGTAGCATTTGCCGTAGAACAAATTGCATCAATGCAGAATCTTGAAGTGGATCAAATGAAGAATATAATTGTACAGCAGACAAATCCGCATTCTTTATTACAGCGTTTTATAAATCCATCCGAAATTGCTTCACTGGCTGTTTATCTTTCTAGTCCGCTGTCAATTGCAACAAATGGAACTTCGTTAAGAGCAGATGGAGGTGTTTTAAAAACTATTTAAATAATTAAACCTAAAAAACCTTGATTGAAAATATACAATCAAGGTTTATATTTAAAATAATTGATTTAAAAAACAGACTAACAAAAATCAATTCATTTTTTCTATATCATCCATAACCCAGCTTTTGTCAAAAAAAGCTTTATCTGGGCCATACAAACGAAACATAGGAAACCATTTTCTGCCTTTTTTTGTACTCACCCAATTATTTTCCTGACCAGCGGGAGCTTTTTCTGAAAAATAAATATCGATCGAACCATCTGAATTCTTTTTTGTTTTTTTATTGTACGAATCGAGACTTACTACCTGCGCCTCTCTAATAAATCCCGCAGTATCAAAATCATAGAGTGTTACTGACCAATATTGTTTTGCGGGTACATTTTTTGGCACTCTTAAACGATAGACAGAACCGCCTTCAAAAAAATTACCGTTTTTGTCTTTTAACGACTGAATATAAATTGTGGGTGCGCTTTCATCTGCTTTCATAGGCGGCGCCCATCCGTAAAAGCCAAGCATCCCGCGATTGTCATAATCCAGCATTTCATTTGTGAGGTATGAAAACTGGGTTTTAATACCCGAAGTATCGGGAAGTGCCCAATAATGTCCCTCCCAAAAAGGTTTAAGCTGCTGCAAAAGCTGATTAACAAACCATTGTTTAACTTCATTAACTGCCTTTTTCAGCATTGCCGTTTTCTTCGGATCCGGAATCGCATATTCTTTTCCTTTTTCAATACCAAGCGTGCGAAGCATATTCATTATTGCTAAATCGTGAGATAAAACAGGCTCTTCGTTGACCATTTTAGCGAGAACTTCATAAAATGTTTCATCCATTTTTGGTATTCCGTTCCAAATTTTTCCTGATGCATCTATGTATCGCTGTTTGGCAGGATTTTCTGCTTTTGAAAGCGGATAAACACGTATTTTTTTTATCAAGGATATTGCATTGTTTAAATCAGATACAGATTTACTTTTAGGTATGGTTCTCATAAGCCAGAATCCTCCCGCTGTTTTCTGTTTAACCGAAAAATAGCCTTCCGGAATTTTACCATTATAATTTTCAGGTATTATTAAATACTTGCCTCCTTTTCCTTTGTCTTCACCGCCGGGACCAACTATAGCAAGTGGAATATCCCACATATCGCAAAGCTGGCCGTAAATTCCTGCTCCATCAGCCGAAGGAACTTCAATTACTATTGGACCATCTTTTGTAATATTATATGCAGCATAAATATAATAGGTAGATGCATTGGGAGTTGTAGTTTGAAACTTCCAGTCTGCTGTTTTTGAATGGTATACAATATCGTTATAATGAGCGCCTAAATCATTTTCATATCCGTCTCTAATGGCTTTTGCCGCTACAATGGGCATTCCCCAGATTGCCGTTTCAACTGCACGGCGATAATACGTATTGTCATTTAATGTTTCTGATGAAAAAACAGTATTGTCATTTACTTGGCTTTTTACAATACAAAAGCTCAAAATTAGAATAGATAAAAAACATTTCTTCATAATTAAAGTTTTTAAAATAACTAAAAAATAACAGAATTAAACAGAAGAGTTTCTCATAATTCCAGTACACTAAAATTAATTAATGAAATACTGCTGTGTAGAAATTAATTGTTGCAAATTATAATATGAAACCAAATTCTATTTCTGATTCAAAGGCTAATTTCGGCATGGAATTAAAACAAAAATCCCAACTACATTTGTAATCGGGATTTTTATTTAGTTGTTATACCTAAAAATCACTCTGCCTCTTTTATTTTACGGCCTGCACATATCACATCATTATTATCAGACCAAAAAAAAAGAGCTTTACAGCTCTTTTTTATAATATATGTTTTTCTTCGCAGAAATGTTTTTTTAGTAGTAAACTGAAAGCATGATTTTAGAATCAGAGCTGTCGATTATTTTTTCAAGTCTTTTAAAGAACATTTCACTTACCATTGGGCAGCCGTGGCTGTTAATAATGTAATATTCTTTTTCATCGTCTGGAACTTCTTTATAGCAGTGTAGTACAATAGCTCTTTTTAAAGCATTATTGTTTGTTTGATCAAGACCGCTTAATCTGAATGCTTTTCCAAAAACACCTTTATAAGATTTCTCGATAGAATAACGGCCTAGAGATGTACAATTAGAATTTGGTGCATTGCTAAATTGTAAAATATCTCCTTTGATACCTGTTTCAGAACCTGAACCGTGTGCAACCAGTCCCTGATCTATAATTTTGTTGTTTTCAAGATCGTATACAAAAAAACGATTTTTGCCTGATTTGATTTTCATGTCTACAAGAAAAGCGATTTTCTTACTGTAGCCGCGATTTGTTGAAGTAAAGGTTTTAATCTCGCTTACATGATCTGTAAGTCTCATCATTTCAAGTTCGGTTAAAATTTCTTTATTGTCCGCGATATTGTAGGTGGTAAACGAACTTAAAGAAAAAAGCAGTGCCATAAAAAATATTCTCATACAAGACAGTAAATTAAGTTAAAAGCAATTTGGGACGCTTATCAAGTTTCTTGACGTTGCAAAATTATGCACAAATTTTATAGAATTCCCATGTTTGCTGTGTTAAATATATTATAAATATTTGACAACATGACATTTAGCGCCATTTTTAACACTTTTATTTTTTCTTTTGACATTTTAAATCTAAAAATCTTAATAAATTTTAAGCAATAAAGGTCTGTTTTTGAGCAAAATGAGATTTTGTAAACTAAATTTAATTACAAATTCAATTTTCCGTCTGGAGATGGGTTATAACTTCCGTCATCCGGATATTTAATACTGCCTTTTAATTCTTCAACACGTTTAGGATCAAACTTTGGCAGTTGTAATTCGTTGTTTTCTTTCCATTTTTTTACGGTCTCAGATACGGCTGCCGATTTTTCATCGGATAAACGTGTGTCTCTGGCCATGTATAATGTTTGTGACGGATATGCTAAAGATGTACCGCTGGCTTCTATAATATCCATCATTCGCAGTAAAAGATCTTCTTGTACTTCCTGCGATATTTCGAAGGTTACAGCTTCTATATAAGCTGTAATTTCAACTTTTAGAGCATCGGCAGTAATACCTGTAAAGCGAACTACAGGCGGAGAGTTCAGGACGGCAGGATGCGAATACAGCAGTGTTCTGAGTTCTACCAGCAAATAACGCATTTGATCCGGCGTAGTTTCCATCCTGAAATTAAATATCGGATTAAATATAAAACGGTCACGATGTGCAAAATTTTCTATTTTACTTGCTGATAATTGTCCGTTTGGAATAGTAACAATCGTTCGTGCAGAAGTACGAAGTGTAGTAGAACGCATACCGATAGATTCTACTGTTCCTTTAATATCATCTACCCGGCAGTAATCGCCTACTCTTAAAGGCTGATCGGCAATAAGACTGACACTGCCTACAAAATTTTCTATGGTTTTTTGTGCTCCTAATGCTAATGCGATACCTCCAATTCCCAGTGCGGCAAGTCCGGCGGTAACATCTACACCTATAATACCCAATATAGCAATGATTCCTATAAAAACGATAGCGGCTTTAGTTGTTCTGCTTAGAAACAATATGGCCGATATTGCCGAAATACGCCCTCGCCTGCTCATTCTGCTTCGGGCATACATGCTCACAAAGTCTGTCATTCGCCAAAGCAGAATTAAAAAAGCAACAATTCCTATGGTGATTATTATGATACTGAAACGCTGACGAACTACTATAGAAATTCCCATGCGCTGGGTAAATGCCACAAACAAAATTACGGTAAGGTACATATGAACCGGCAGTGAAAGGGCATTAATAATAGCTGTGCCTTTTTCTGTATCGGCTTTTTTCCATACTTTTTGAATTACAAAACCAATTGCAAAAATCAATAATCGCGAAAGTAAATAGGAAACAATAGTCATAAGCACCACAACTGCCCAGTGACCAATGGGAACATTGCCTATTTTTCGTTCTTTTAAGGCTTTTGGGAGTACTCTGTCTAAAAAAGTTTTTTCACCAGTAATATCAGCAGACAGGATTGCTTCGACTGTTTCTGCAGAGAAAAGCCATACAGCCGGCTGACTATCATCTGCCTGATTTTCTACATAAAGTTGAATAGTTGTTTTATTGTCTGAAATATTTCCAACCAGGTCAACACCTGTTGCGAGATCATCATCTGTACGTCCGGTTTCTTTATTACTGATAATAGAAGAAGGTGATAAATTTCCTCCCTGATCTAATAGCTGCTGAAAAGTTTTGGCTATTCGTATTCTTTCGGCCGTTTTGCGGTAAGAGCGTTTGCTTAATACAAAATACTGGCTGGCACGCAGATAATTTTGTTCGCCAATGGCTTTAATAAAACCATTAACAGTTCCCTGAGGTGTTCTTCTTCCCAGAGAATCTTCCGGAATTTTTGCAGGTTCTTCTGTGGTAGTTTTGGCAGAACCTAATAATTGTGCCGAAACCTTATTTGTGCTTAAAACTAATGTGAGCAATAACAGCAGATAAGGCAGAAAACGTTTAGCTCTTAAAATCATGTTTTACTTTTTAGAATACTAAAAATAAGAAATATACAAGAGAAAAGAAATCTTTCAATACGAAAAAAGGAAATTGTAATTTTAATTTCAAGCTGCTTTTTTATAAATGAAAAACATATTTGGTGCCGGCTTTTTGCAGATTAACCAGCGCTTTTCCTAAATCCGGTCCCAAATTAGATGTTATGGCATTTAGAAGATATTTTAAGTCATTAAAATCATTTGGTTTTACAAAATAGCCCGTTGCCCCCAGATCTGAGGCTTTATCCATATCGTTTTTATAAGATGAAGTCGAAATTATAATTACAGGTATATCTTTATATTCCTGAGTGCTTTTAATGAGTTTAAGACATTCCCATCCGTTCATGACAGGCATATTAATGTCCAGAAAAATAAGCTGCGGTTTACTTTCCATTTCATTAAGCAATCTCCAGGTGTGTTCACCGTTTTCGGCACATATACACACAATGTTTTCATTAACAGTTTCCAGAGCTTCACAAAACATTTCAATATCGTCCATGTCGTCGTCTGCCAGTAAAATCGTTATTTTGTTCATAATTAAATATTATTTTCTTCTTGTTTTAAAGGAAGTGTTATGGTAAATACAGCTCCTACAGATGGATTTCCAGATGCAGTTATAGTTCCGGAATGACGTTCTACTATTTTTTTACATAAAGACAATCCTAAACCGGTACCTTCGTAAGTATCTTTAGAATTAAGTCTTGTAAAAGTTTCAAATATTCTTCCGGCCTGATTTTCTTCAAAACCAATTCCATTATCTTGTACCGTAATAATGGCAGTTTTTTTGTCTTTTTCTATAATTTGAGAAGATAATTTAATTTGAATAGGAATACCTTCTTTAGCGAATTTAATTGAATTGTTAATCAGATTGTAAAATAGCTGATACAGCAAAACCTGTGCTCCTTCTATAACCGGAAGATTATCATAATAGATTTGACCGCCTGTTTTTTGCAAAGAAACTTCAAGATCTGTTTCAATATTTTTCAAAACTTCATTTAAATCAACCATTGTAGGTATCTGCTGATCTGCATTTATTTTAGAATACGTTAGAACGCCTTCTATCATATTAAACATTCGGTCAGACGCTACATGAATTCTGTCAATAAATTTCTTTGCCGATTCGTCGAGCTTGCCTTCAAGATTATCTTCAAGCCTGCTTATAAAGGTTTTTATTTTTCGAACAGGTTCTTTTAAGTCGTGAGAAGCAACATGCGCAAACTGCTGTAAATCTTCATTAGATCTTTGCAGCTCGCGGGTGCGTTCGCTTACCAAAATTTCTAATTTTTCGGTTACTGATTTCTGTTCGTGAATATCCGTACAGGTTCCAAACCATTTCATAATTGTGCCAGAAGCATCCTTAATAGGCACTGCCTTACTTAAAAACCATCGGTATTCGCCTGTTTCTCCGTTTCGTAATCGAAATTCCAGCTGATATGGATTACCCGATTCAATACTTTTGTACCAATTTTCTTTTACCAATGAAACATCGTCCGGATGCAGAACCGGAGCCCAGCTCGAATCGCCAAATTCATTTTCTCTAAATTTGGTGTACTCATACCAGCGTTTATTAAAATAGTCTGCAAAACCATCTGCTCTGCTGGTCCAAATAATCTGCGGTACTAAATCAGCAAGCTGTATGAAATTTTCAGCACTTTCTTCAATAATCTGTTGTACTTCTTTTTGAGATGTAATGTCACTTGCTGCGCCAAACCATTCAATTACCTCATTGTCATCATTTAATATAGGCACTACTCTCGAAAAAGCCCAAGCTACAGAATCATCCGTTTTTAAAACACGATGTTCAAGTTCAAATATTGTCTTATTGTTTATGGCTTCAGATATTAAATGTAAAGCCATTTCTCTGTCATCTGGATGAATGTAACTGCTTATCCAGTCTAAAACAGGTTCACCAGTTTCTGAATAAGTACCGCCGGATTCAAGACTTCGCAATACGGTCCAGTCAGCATTAAGACGAAAAACGAAATCAGAAGAAGCATTTACAAGGGCTCTGAAACGATTTTCGCTTTCTTCCATTTTTTTTCGTGCCGAAACCTGTCCGGTAACATCAACCGCAACCTGTATCATTCCGGTTATTTTACCATTTTCGATAAACGGACGATAAGCCAGATTATAATAGTAGTCTCGCATTTCTCCTGTGCGGTTATGCTGTACAAGAACTTCACTTTGATCAAAAGGAATTCCTTTATTATAAACGTTCTGGACCTGAGTCCATACATATTGTCCTTTTAATTCGGGAAGAACGTCAATTAACGGCATCCCAATAATTTCTTCGCCTCGCCCAATTAAGCTTAGCATTTGGGTATTGATCTGTTCGATTACTAAATCACTCCCCATAAGCACTAAAGTTGCCGAAGGCGTTTGGTGAATCATCGATTTTAATCTTGATTCGCTTTCTTCAATTTTTCTTTTTGCTAGAAACTGCTGTTCTTCTGCATATTTAATATCTGTAATATCACGTGTTGTTCCGGCTATGGCTTCTACTTCGCCTTCTTTATTAAAAACAGGTGCAAAAATGTAATCATAAACGCGTCGTCCTAGTTCGGCATGCGGAAAAGAAACCGTTCCTCTAATCATTTTTTTTGTAGAAACAACTTCATCTATTTCTCTTTCATGCATTACGGCATGCCATTCTTCATATCCGTTTTCTCTTAAACCTTTTCCAACAGAATCTTGAGCGGTTTTTCCCCACATGGTTAACAACGCTTTATTTGCATAAGTAAATTTATATGACAGGTCAAATACGTATACTAAATCTGGCGTCGTGTTAGTAATAGAGTTATAAAATCTTTCTTGTTTTTCAGCGAAAGATAGTGCTTCTTTGAGTGTAAACTGCTTTTCTTTATACTGGGTTATATCTTCAAGAGTAACAATTAATAAGTCGTTATTTGATTCTGCTGTAAAACGAAACCAATGTTGTTTTTCATCAATTTGAAAGCTGATTTCAAAAACAGGATCTGATTTTTTTGCTAGAATTTCGCTGAATTTTTCAACAAGAACAAAACTGTCGTACTTATTAAAAACCTTTGTAAAATGCTGGTCTTTACATTCTTCAATTTTTAAATATTCCTGAGTTTTTGTATTACAAAACAGTACCAAAAAATCTTCAGTCTTTTCCTGGTTATATAATGGCCGAAGTACTATAAGACCGTTTGCTATAGAGTTAAAAATGGCATTAAAAAAATCATTACTTGCTGTAAACTCCATCGTTGTTGAATATCTAAAGCTTAATTGCTTATTAATTGTCAAATATAATTTACTTCCATTTATTTTTTAAAGATGGGCAGCATTTAAAAATGAAAAACTTCAATTATTAAAAAAAGTAAAAGTGGATTTATTTTTAGTAAACATACAATATCAAATGTAAATTACAAGCTTTATATATGGTTTATATAATTACCGTTAATATTTATAAAATTCCACTTTTGAGATGGGAATCTTGTAAAAACAAAAAAATCCTTATGTTTTAGCATAAGGATTTTTGCAGTGTTTAATTTTAAAGAAATTATTTAATAATCAGTTTCTTAGAAACGTTTAAAACATTTGAATTAATAGTAACAACATAAATTCCAGATGCCAAATTATGACTGATTGCTGCTGATGAATGAATTTGTTTAACCAAAACTTTTCTTCCGTTACTATCTGTAACGGTTACCGTTGCAGTATTGTCTGTGCCTAATTCCGGAAGTGCAATATTAAACTCATTATTTACAGCAGGATTAGGATAAATAGTAATTGCAGTATTTTCGACACTTACTTCCGGATCTAAAACATTGATTTTTTTACCAGAAACAGACTGAAACTGCCATTGTGCACTTTCCCAGCTAGTCTGCGCACCTGCATACTGTGCAGAACCTGTTAAGTTTTCAATATGAATCATACTTCCTGTCTGCCATCTGTTTTTAATTCTTACCCATGTGGCATCAACATTTTCTGCAGACCATTGTGCGCTCCACCAGTCAGATCCTGCTGCGGTACATTGCACATTTCCAGTTAAGTTTTCAATATGCATTACATCTCCTGTACCCACATTTTTCAGGATAAAGTTTGTGGCATCTACGGCTATTTTCTGCCATTTGTAGTTATTGTTAGCCACTGTTGGACCGTAACCTGCATTAGCGCCGGCATCGTATAAATAATTGCCTGTCCACTTATTTTTAATCGTAAAATAATTTCCTGTTGCCGTGCTTACTGTTACGGCACAAGTACTTGTTTTATTTCCATCAGCAGTTGTAACTGTGATTGTTGCTGTTCCGTTTGCAATTGCAGTAATTAAACCCAAAGCATTAACTGTTGCAACTCCGGTATTATTTGAACTGTAGCTCACAGATTTATTAGTCGCATTAGAAGGCAGAACTGTTGGCGTTAACTGCTGTGTTCCTCCTACTGATAATGAAACCGAACCTGGACTTAAACTCACACTTGTAACCGCCACATTTGACGAATTTACAGTAATTGCAGAAGATGCCGTTTTTGCTCCATCCTGCGTAGTTACCGTAATCGTTGCCGAACCCGAAGAAACAGCAGTAACCAAACCTGATCCGTTTACAGTAGCAACGCCTGTATTGCTAGAGCTGTATGTTACGTTTTTGTTTGTAGCATTTGCGGGAGCAACCGTTGGTGTTAACTGCTGTGTGGCGCCTACGCCCAGAGTAACTGTCGTTGGAGCAATCGTTACGCCTGTAACCGGTACATTAGTAACAGAACAGTTTGAACTCTGTGTCCACGAAAAGTTACCAATTGCACTTACTTCTTCATTTGCCGTGGCATTTCCGCCTCTGTTAGAATAATTCATACCGCAATACGTTCCATTTCCGTTAGGAGAACCTGCAATAAGTACAAAATAACCACGTCCCCAGTTTCTGTTAAGTGCATTGTTGTTTGGATATTCTTTTCCGGTTCCGGTAACCGTTATGTTTTTAAAACTAAGATTGTAAATCCCGTCACCAGATCTTTTGCTGATCGAAATTGCATCGTTTCTGGAATCTAAAATATCAATATTGTACAACTGGACATTTTTAACCTGAGTTCCTGCATTGCTCGCGCTGAAAATATCTACCGCTGCAACCGGATTATTGTATGTATCATTAAAAGTACCACAGGTCGATACGGTAATATCATGAATTTCATGCATTCCGTCGTTATTAAACGGCGCACCGTCAAAGTTGTTGCTTACTCTAATTCCGGCTTCAAGATTGTCTTTTATGATAAGATTATAAGCTTTGTTATTTTTTCCTCCATAAATAGCCAATCCGCAGGCACGCCAGCAGTTTTCAGATGTATTGTATCTAAAAGTATTGTTGATACATTCCTGTCCGTTTGCCGACCAAATAGCCTGATCGTCGTCGCCGTTATTTCTAAAATTACAATGTTCTACGATTGAATTTGCTGTTCCTTTGCAAAGATTAATTCCATCGGCATAATTATTTCTAAAACGGCAGTGCGATAATGTAAATCCGTCTGCAATTGCTGGTCCGCCAACATTATACTGCGCAATCCATGCACCGCATTCAAAATGTTCTGCCCAGATATTTTTTACAATTGATCCAGATGTAAAAACACCATTTATGGCTTTATACGAATTACTTCTTGAAGCAGAACTTGTCGTTAAATACAAATCAGAAAACGAAATATTGCTCGCATTTGCTCTTAATCCTCCGTTACCACTGCTGGTATTGGTAAAATGAATCTGCGTATACCACATTCCTGCTCCAACTAAAGAAGTATTGGCAGAGCCGAAGTACAACTCGCGGTTTACATTAAAAACACCGCTTGGCACAAATATTTTTTTTCCGCCATTGGCATCAACAAAAGTCTGCAGATCACTTCCGTTTCCGGTATAAGTAACAGAACCAGACGGAGCTGTAATTGCTGCAGGAACAGGTTCCATTTCTGCAAAATCAATATGAATATTTCCTGATTCTCTAACCAGACGCAATGTCCCTGAAACCGGAATTTTACTTGGAAGTTTGTAACGCACTTCATCAAAACGCATTCTTGGATTTTGATTCGTAATTCCGTTATTATTTGGATTTCCGTTGCTCCACAAATATTCCCAAGACCAGGTTGATGTTAAAGTAAGTGTTGTAATTTTCGTGCTTCCGTTGTAAACCCCTACAGTTCCTGATTGTCCATCAGGAACGCTGTATCGAATAACAAGTCCGTCTGCAGCTTCGGTCAATGTCCATTGCACCGTTGCATTTGTTGCCGACATATTCACACACTGCTGATCTGATGCCTCAGATTGAAGGTCTGACTGCACGTAAGATTTCGGAGTTACAGAAGCTCCATTAGACAATTGTCCTAAATTTGCTTCATAACGTTTATAAGCCGCATCATAATAACCGCGCTGTGCGGCTAAATTTGAAGTTAAGAGAATGAAAAAAATCCACATTATAAAGTGGCAGCATTTCTCTCTTTTAAATAAAATACCATGTAATTGTTTTCTCATAATTTTCGGTTTTTTAAATAGTTAGGTCCTGGAAAAGGGTTATAACGAAACTATATCTAAAAAAAAGATTACAAAAAAAGTGGAATAAAAATCAAGATTCTTACAACCATTAAAACAAAACAAAATACTGAAAATCAATAAAATACATTTTTAACCAAATAAAAAAATCAAGAATTAGTTTAGATAAAAACCATTGCTTTTTAGTAAAATTCAATTAAGAATACGAAATTTTTAACAGCAATTATTAGAATATTCTTTTTTAGTAAACAAAAAATTATTTAATATGAAAATTTAGCAGACTAAAAAAAACAAAAATCACAGCTCGCTTTCTCAAATTAGAATTTCTATATATGTAAAAATCTGCTTTTTCATATCTTGCAGGCGTAAAAAAAATTCCAGATAAAGCAATGAATCCATTATATATAAAAACTTCACGTCTTATTGTCCGACATCTTACTTTAACTGATTTAGAAGATTTTTTTGTATATCGTTCTAATCCTGAAGTTACAAAATACCAAGGTTTTGATGTAATGAATATTGAACAGGCAAAAGATTTTATAACAGAAAATGCTCTTAAATCTTTTGGTAAAGCCGGAGAATGGGTACAATATGCCATTGAAAATAAAGAAACAGGAAAACTTATTGGCGATTGCGCTATTAAATTAGACCAATACGATACAAGAATTGCCGAAATTGGAATCACAATTTCGCATTTAGAACAAAGAAAAGGTTTTGCAAAAGAAACAATGCTTGGTATTTTGTCTTTTTTGTTTGATGAAATCAACATACATCGCGTACTTGAAATCGTCGATGCAGAAAACACAGCTTCCATTTATCTTTTAAAAAGCATTGGTTTTAAACAAGAAGGGCATTTTATAGAAAATATCTTCTTTAAAGGAAAATGGGGAAGCGAATATCAATACGCCATGTTAAAAAGAGAATGGGATAACAGATAAGCTTTCAACGATTTGATTCGCAAATAATTAATTCCGTGTATTTTTCGTATTTTTGCACAAATTCAATAATCCATGAAACGTTCCGGTACAGCAGATCTTCCATTACATTATGGACAAGTTCCTTTATGGCTTGCCGAAAGAATGTCGAAACTCGGTTTGGCAATTGTAGAAACCATCGCTTTAGAATTTTCTACTTCTGAAGTTATAAGCAAATTAAGTAATCCTTTCTGGTTTCAAAGTTTTGGTGCGGTTATGGGCATGGACTGGCATTCATCCGGAATTACAACTTCTGTTTTGGGTGCTTTAAAGAAATCCGTAAATCCGCATTCTAAAGAACTTGGTATATACATTTGCGGAGGAAAAGGAAAACATTCGCTTTTAACACCGCAGGAACTTTTATTTGTAGGCGAAAAAACCGGTCTAGACGGAAATAATCTTGCCAATTGCAGTAAACTCGCCGCCAAAGTAGACAATACGGCTATTCAGGATGGTTTTCAATTGTATCAGCATAATTTTATTGTAGATCATTTAGGCCAATGGGCTGTTATTCAACAGGGAATGAATCCTGATTCTAAAACCGCAAGAAGATATCACTGGCATTCGCAGGATTTAAAATCGTTTGTAGAAGAACCTCATACTTTTATTTATGGCGAAAATCAGGGCACAATTTTAAATCTTACGGCTCAGGCGGCCGAAAAATTGAGAAGCGGCATTTTAGAATTAGCAAAAGAATCTCCAACAAAAATCATGAAGGAAATGCAGTATCTTTCTATGCCTGCACATCACGACGTGAGAATGGAAGATGTAAACATGAAAAGACTTGGCGCCATGCTTTGGGCAACGCATGAAAATAAACCTGAAGATTTTGAAGAATTACTGCTTTTAAAAGGTATGGGACCCAGAGCTTTGCAATCGCTGGCATTAGTGAGCGAAGTAATTTACGGCACTCCTACCCGATTTGAAGATCCTGCACGTTTTTCGTTTGCGCACGGAGGAAAAGACGGACATCCGTTTCCTGTTCCTGTAAAGATATACGATGAAACTATTAATACTTTGCAGCGGGCCATTAACCGTGCAAAAATTGGTAACAGCGATAAAATCGAAGCGATTAAAAAATTATCTGAAATCTCCAGAAAGGCAGAAGAAAGTTTTACACCCAACTCTAACTTTGATGCTTTGATTGAAAGAGAGCGCAGAGAATCGTATAAATACGGCGGAAAAACTGTTTTTGGTGATGCTAAACCTCCTAAAAATAAACCTTCAAACCCCAATAATCAGCTTGAATTGTTTTAAAACTGATTTTAATAATCGTATAAAATAAAAAAACCTTCAAAATCTACTGACTTTGAAGGTTCTTTTTTATGGTAATAAAATATTACATTTCGTTTAATTCGTTAAACTCGTGTAAAGATTTTAATGTGTTTTCGTAGAATAAAATCGCCGCGATAAGGTTTCCTTTATCAGAGTAAGGCATCATTTTTCTTTGAAACTCTACTGTAGTATCTAAGAATGTTGACGTACCAATAGCTTGATTGTCTAATATTTTTTTGTGATCGCCATCGTCTGGAATACCTAAATCCGCCATTGTTACACCTGGTTTAGTAACCAAAGCAATGTAAGGAAGCGTTTTAACTAAAACTTTGATACGCTCAATGTACAATTCCAAAAGTTCTCCTTTTTGCATACCGCTCAATTCTTTTTGATCGTGGTATTTACGGATTAGGGCTGTTGTACTAATAATACTTCTTGGGGCGTTTTTTGCTTGTGCCGAAACAGCTGCCGTTGTCAAGAAGAAAAGGACACTAAAAAAAATAATTTTGCTCTTCATTTTCGTAGATCTAAATAGGTTCTTGGTTAGAGCAAAAATATGCAAATTATGTTAAAATGCAACTTTATTAATTTCTTTTTTTTGGAAAATTTTAACAATTAGCTTTTTTCCTTCTTTTTTAAGACTTAATTATCCTAAAACGGCTTGGGTATTTAATAAATATACTCTTTTTATTGCCATAGTAATCCATGAATTCTTCACAAACAAAAACAGCATGCACTTTTGACCATGCCACTACACCGCAAAATTCACTCCCCTGCTGTCTGTTTAATTTTTCGATTTGTTTGCCTAGTTTAAACCCTAAATATTTGTAAATGGTTGGTGTATATACAGTTCCATCTTCTAAATCTTCTAATGCTTTGTCAAAAGTATCCTCTCTGTCAATTATTTGTTTGTACTTTGCCATTACTGCATAAGTTAAAACAGCATAATCGGTTATTTTTTCGCTGTCGCAGTTATCTTTAATAAACACAAATCCAGCAGAAACTTTAGCTCTGTCCAGCTCTTCGCTTTTTAAATTGAATGTGGCATTATTCTTTAAGGTAATTTTTTGCTGATTATCATCTATTTTTTCTGTTTCAAAAAGATTATCTAATCCGTAAACATTCAAAGAAGCTTTGATAAAAGCAATTGACGAGCAGTTAGTGCGTTCTCCCTGCTTAAAGCTTTCGAATATTTTATCTGAACTTAATTGTGAATAGGAATTGGAACAGATAAACATTAAAAATAAGAATAGTGGAGTAACAGATTTCATTGTAATAAATTTTAATAATGGGGATCTCAATTTTAAAAAAAAATTGAGAGTTTACAAATCTATAAAAATCATATCATAGTTTGTTTTTACTTTTTCATTTTTGTCAAAAATTATAAAGAATCTTTCAAATAGTCTTTTTCTATCACCGAAAATAAAAAAGTCTCAAAAATTTGAGACTTTTTTTCTATTTTTTTTCTTCGTTATTCAACTTATCGTCGAAATCAGGTTCTTGACCTTTAAATTCATGAGTGTCAACATCATAATTTTCATCGTTTGTTAAAACTTCATCATGATCTTTATATTGATGTTTTCTGGTATCAGTTCTGTTATCTGATCCGCTTTGCTTAGCGTTGTTCGGATTTTGATTATTTGTTTTCATAATATCAAGTTTTAGATTTCAATAAAATTACTTGAAATGCATATGCAATTACTTATATAATGATTTGCAAAAGTTATAAAATATTACTCAATGATTTAGGATTTAAAAGAGAAAAAAATGGCTGTGTTTGCAAATTAACTCAAATGTCCAATCATTATAAAATAGCAGGCCATTTGGCACAGCGCAGCTTTTGTTTTAAATTTGCAAACCTAAAATGTTGAAAAAAATCAGCACAAAAGTCCGGTAAAATTAAAAAGAAAGTGGAAAAAGCAGTAAAAGAAAAATTAAACTGGACTATTTGCAAAGAATGTCAGGGAACGGGCAAAAAGAACCGCGGACTGAGCAACAAAGCCCGTCGTGATTATCAAACCGCTCTGACAGCATTTGAAAAAAATAATCAGAGCCCAGCTCCCATTCGCCCAAAAGCCCATTTATATACCTGTTTAAAATGTAATGGTTCCGGACTGGTTTCTTCGCTAACAAATCCTGAACCTGATACTCAAAATTTTCCTCACGTTGCTATTATTGGCGCAGGAATTGGCGGCGCGGCGCTTGCTGCAGCTTGTTTACAACGCGGTATTCCATTTACATTGTTTGAGCGTGATGACAACTTTTCTACCCGATCTCAAGGTTACGGACTTACTTTACAACAGGCCAGCAAAGCAATTGAAGGTTTAGGAATAATAGCATTAGAAGATAAAGTAATTTCAACCCGACATTTGGTGCATACTACCGATGGAAAAGTAATTGGAGAATGGGGAATTCGAAAATGGCTTCAGGAAGAAGTAAAAACCACTTCTAAACGTACCAATATGCACATCGCAAGGCAGTCTTTACGATTGGAATTGCTTAACCAGTTTGAAAGTCAAGATACTATACAATGGGGACATCAGTTAATTGATTTTAAAGAAAATGAAAATGGCATCGATTTAAATTTTCTGGTAAATGGAGAATTAAAAACCTGCAAAGCAGATCTTGTTGTGGGTGCGGATGGTATTCGAAGTTCTGTACGGAAATTATTGATTGGTGATGAAATTGCTCCTTTACGTTATTTAGATTGCATTGTTATACTCGGAATTTGTTCTTTGAGCGCGCTCGAAAATCTTGAAAGTCCTTTATTAGATGCTGCAACCGTATTTCAAACCGCCAATGGAAATGAGCGTATTTACGTTATGCCTTATAAAGCCGATTCTGTCATGTGGCAGCTTAGTTTTCCAATGTCTGAAGAAGAAGCAAAAACATTGAGTGCAAAAGGTCCGAAAGCACTAAAAGAGGAAGCCATTCGCAGAACGCAGTGGCACGAGCCTATTCCGCAGATTTTAATGGCTACAAACGAAGCTCAAATTTCTGGATATCCTGTTTATGACCGCGAATTATTAAAAGCCCATTTATTAGAAAAAGCAGGTTCTGCAACGCTCATTGGCGATGCTGCTCACCCAATGAGTCCGTTTAAAGGACAAGGGGCAAATCAGGCGCTTCTGGATGCTCTTACGCTTGCAAGAGGAATTTTTAAAGGATGCAGAGTTTCATCTGAATGGAGAAAAAACGGAATCAGAAAAAACGTTTTAACTGAATTTGAACTCGAAATGCTGGAACGAAGCGCCGTAAAAGTAAAAGGTTCTGCAGAAGCGGCTCAGTTTTTACATTCAGAAATTGTGCTTCATGAAGGCGACGAACCACGAGGACGCTGTTTAAAAAGAAAAAACAAATAGAAAATATTATATATAAAAAAGCCCGGATTTTTAGATCCGGGCTTCTGTGTCTTACAACCTGATTGATTTTACTAATTCAAAATCTTTTAATTATTAGCCAGTGCTTTTAAGGCAATGTATTTTTCCAGACTTTTAAAATTATGTCCTTTTTCGCGCATTGCTTTAATATACGCCGGTGTAGTTCCTATGGCCTTTGCTCCTACAATATCTTCGATACTAAGATCATCAAAACCAAGATTTTTATATTCTTTGATCAAATTCGGTGAAATATTCTGCGATTTTAAAGCCATTATATTTTCAACCTCAATATTTTTATAACCTGCATTTTGAAAACTTTTAACGTATTCTGGCGTTACATTTAATGATTTTAAACCAATAATATCACTGTTTGAAAGATTATCAAATCCTATTGATTTAAAAGAATCAACAAAAGCTTTATCGATATTTAATGCTTTAAAAGCAATCATATCGTCATCGTTATTTTTTTCATTATCCCCGTCATTATTTGCAGCTTGATTGTCTGAGTTACTTTTGTCTTTAGCCGAACTGCGGAAATCATTGATATATTTTGCTGTAATTCCCTGCGATTTAAACGCTATTAAATTATCGGGACTCACATCTTTATATCCTGAATTTTTTATTTCATCAATATAATTTTTATCGATACCTAGTGATTTAAAAGGAACAAGATTATCAAGATCAATATCTGGAATTGCTTTTTTAATTGATGTTACATACTGTTCGTTTACATCTAAAGCTGCAAGAGGAATTACCTGATCTTTATTTAAATTTTTAAAACCATTTTTCTTAAGCATTTGTACATAAGATACTTTGATATTAATCATATAAAAAACCAGAAGATCATTATCTTTTGAAATGTCTATCCCTTCTTTGCGCATTGTAGTACTGTAATCTTTATTAGCAGTAAACTTATAAGTTCCCATACCTCTGTCACCTTCAAATTTTCCTTTAAAATTCATGGTTCCGGCTTCGCGGGTTAAAGAAAAATCACCTTGCTTATCTCTTGGAACACTGCTCAATTCATTTAATTGAAAAGTAGTCGAAGAATTGTTGTTTTCATCGCCTTTAAAAGTGATTTCTATCGTATTTCCTTTAATAACAGCAAACCAGTTTCCGTCGGTTTTCATTCCGTCATGAACGATTGCGTTTTGTTTCTCTTCCCCATTAACATTCAGGGTCTGGCTTTGCGCTGCCGGTTGATTAAAAAGGCAGGCAAAAAGCACCATTAGCGGCACCAGGAAAAAATATTTCCATGTGGTGTGCACATTTGATTTTTTTGAGTTCATCATGATGATTCGTTTTTTTAATAATGATTGATTATAATTAGTTGTAAGACTCAAAGGAAATTGGGGCGCAGCTACTTTTAAAAGACTAAACTGATAGCTTTCTCTTTCAACTGTATCGTGTTGCAGCATCTGGTCATCTGTCAAAAATTCCAGATTTGTTTCTAACGCTTTTCGCCACTGCCACGCAAAAGGATTAAACCACTGAAAAACCAAAACAATCTCTGCCAGCAAAAGGTCTATAGTATGTTTTTGCTCAATGTGGATTTTTTCGTGAAGTAAAATCTGATTGTAGGTTTCCCACTCATATTTTTCGGGATTAATAAAAATATTGTTTCCAAAAGAACACGGCGCTTTATCGCCGGTAATTTCTACAATGCGAAATTTACCATCCTGAATAACTGATCCTGTGTACGATCTAAACAATAAAACAATGGCCTGCATTAAAAAGTTCAGCCCGAAAATGACCACGCCAAACCAGTATAAATAAATTACACCCTGTAATAAAACATCAACATTGATTACTTGTTTTGTCTCCTGAACAGGTTCAGCCGGATTTTCTTTTATGGTTTGCGATGCTTTGGTTTCAGTCGGAATTTTGATATTAGAAATAGTATTTTCTACAGCATTTTTTCTAAACGAAAATTGCTGAGGCACCGGAACCAATGGCAGTGCAAAGGCCAAAACCATACAAAACAGCAGTACGTATCGGTTTAGGTGAAAAAAAGTTTCTTTTTGCAAAAGCAGTTTATAGAATATAAAACAGGCAGAAAGAATAAGGGCTGTATATAAAATATAAGGTATCATAACTTTTCTTTTTTAATGATGCTTACGATTTCGTCTAATTCTTTTTCAGAAAGCTTTTGTTCTTTTGCAAAAAAAGCCAGCATTCTTGGATATGAGTTATCAAAATATTGACTAACAATATCTTTTAATGCAAACTGCTGATATTCTTCTCTGCTTATAACAGGAAAAAAACAATGCATGTTTCCGGCCGTTTCATAATTTAAGAAACCTTTTTCTGCCAGAATCTTTACTATGGTGGCCACACTGTTGTAATGTGGTTTTGGATCTGGCAGCAACGGAATTACATCTCTAATAAAAGCTTTGTTTAAATCCCAAAATACCTGCATGATCTGTTCTTCTCGTTTGGCTAATTTTATCATAGTTGAAATATTTTGATGCAAGATACTACTAATTAATTAGTAGAACAACTAATTGATTAGTTTTTTAACTAATGAGTTAGTAATTTGATTTAAAAAACTGCCGCTTGTGAGAACAAAAAAAGCTGTAGAGCCTTGATTTTATTAAGAAAATCTCTTTGTTAAAAATTTAGATATTCATATACAAAAAAATCCTGTTCAGCTAAACCAAACAGGATTCCACTCATAAAGCCAACCCATTATTTAAATAAAGTATTCGAAAACATCGTATAAATTTTAATCAGCACCGCCATCGACGCTGTCAAAAGTTTCTCTTTCTTTTGGCCGTATGCTGTATTTAACAGAAACCATTGGACCGTAGTAAATATCAAATTGATTTCCGTTTGTGCGCAGCTGCATCTGCCCTATTATACCCGCCAGAAAATGAACATTAGGTGTTATGCCTGCGCTGTAATACACCGATAATCTAAAAATATCAAAATGTTCTTTGGCATAATCTTTTGATGCCAATTTAAGCATCAGCTCTGTGTAGTAACCTAAATTTGGTGCCAGAAACAAAGGCTTTTCTTTATTTTGGCGCAAAAAATGATTGACTCCAAATCTTGCTCTTATTCTGGGAATGGTTTGATGCGTTCCTGTTTTATCGTCAAAAAACTTAGTTTCAAAACGCACCTGTTCAAAAATGGAGCCTTTGGGCATATCCTGAGAAAAAGTTCCCATTATAATAAGACGGTTTTCGAGAGTTTCATAATTTCCGGCTTCCTCTACCGCATACTTTTGATTGTGTGCATAACCCAGCCATAATTTTATATTTTTAAAACCCGAATATATAAGCCACGGTCTTACTACAACTCTTTGTGTATATTCAAAAGGATTTCCGTTTGTATAAGCTCCCTGTGTAACCAGCTGTACATCGGCCTGACCGCTTAAATGCCATTTGTCATAGATAGGAAAAGCCACATCTGCCTCTTCTATCGAAGCCGGAATAAAACCTATAGAATACGGAGCATCCTGCGCTTTAACGATTTGCAGCGTCATGATGCAAAACAGTACAATAAAACCTTTTTTAATTGTGCTCATAATTTTTGATTTCACCTTAAAAAGAAAAATTCTTATAAAGTGTCACAAAGATAAAAGGCAGGAATATTGGGTCAGGAAATTACAGGTTGCAGATTATAATATGAAACAAAGTTTTTAGAGAAGATTTTCTTCACTAAATCCATTTTCAATGCTGTTTGATGTTTTCCTTTTGGAAAAAGTCAGTTTTTCGATTTCGCTTAAAAATTCAGAATCAAACTCAGAGTACGCGCGCAGGGTGTATTTTTGGTCTCTTTTGTGCATCACGAGACGAATTTTCTGAACCATGAGCCAAATGGGTTCATAACGCTTATGCCCCAGCAGATACTGTATTTGCAGAATAGAAAATTTTCTTTTAGAAAGAGTCATCAACTCAATACAGATCATCCAGTATCGTATTGGCAAATTTGAGTTTTCCATTACGGTACCGGCACGCAGGCTCATTCTGCTGCCGCATTTTTTGCATTGAAATTTTAAATCAACCCTTCGAAACGAATGCTGATTATGAGAACATTTTCGACACAAAAGACCATTTTGCAGCCGTTTATCTTTAAATTCTTCAATGCAGATTTCTTCGTCGTGGTATTTTTCGAAGTACTTCCGTAATTCCATCTGTAAATTTGTTTTCGGATTAAATATAAACCAAACTTTACAGACAAAAAACGGTATGAAATAAAAAAGAGGAAATTCAAAATAGAAAATCCTCTTTTAATTACAAATCAGGTTTATTACAATTTTTGGGTAATATCTTTTTTGTACTTATTCAAAATTGATTTTGTCATACCTAGATTGGCTTTATTTGAATCTACGGCCAGATAAATGAAATAATCTCCACTATCAGAAACATCGATGATATGAATTTGTGAAGTAAGCGTAATCATGATATTATCTACCGCCTGCCCTTCTAATTTTAAGGCTTTAATAGCATTCATTTTTGCTTTTACTACTTCAAGATTATAAGCAGACGCTAATTCAGGATCGAAATCACTCAAAACAGAATTTGAATAATAAGACATTCCTGTTTGTATTTCAGCTACAGCAACTGCGATAAAACCTGGTACATTCTTTTTTAGGTCTTCTCCAAATTGTTTTAAAAAATCAGACATATATTATTGGTTTAATTTTGGGGGTTCAGAATCCGTTTTCTTTAGGATTTTACACAAAATTATAGAACTCAATTTATTTAATTATCCGCAATACGTACCTATTTTTATTTTTTTTCAGTAATTGATATTTCATAAAAAAATGAACTGAATAATTTAGATGAGATTAGAATTCTCTACATTCTTTGAGAAATAAAACGTGATTTTAAGAAATATCGATATTTATAAAATTCATTTATAAAATATTTTGGAATTGAACAGAATAAATTGAGAAAATAAGCGGTACCTGGGGATGTCAATCCGGAAAGAAAAAGCTTTTAAACCTATTTAAAAAGTATGTATTTCAAAATAATCAGACAATCCGGAACTTTAGTATTAAAAAAGCAGGGTTTGTTTTTTCCTGCATAATTTACCTTATTCTATTATAAAAATGTCTTTTAGCGGCAGTCTGCCATAAACTGTAAGTATATATTTACTAAACCATCAAATTGTTTAAAGTAATTATATGCAGACTAATGAAATACTTCAAAATTTATTAACCGAAAGGTATATAAAACCCATTGTCGTTGAAGGCAATTACGCAGCCAGTAAAAGCGCCGCTCTTTTAAATCCTGAAAGCGGAACTGTTTTTAGTGTCGCTTCAGATTTTCTATTCATGTTTCAGGATCAAAATAGAAATGGCTGGCTTACCATTCCGAACCAATTAACTATAAACGGCAAAAAGTACTACCCAAAACTCGGAGACAGAATTATTAACAACGACGGAACATCGTATTCATTTACAACAAAAGAAGCCATTATAGAAATGGCATACAATTATTTTAAAGAATACATAAATCATCATTTTGGCATTCAGACAGTTATAGAGGGTATGTCCTTTTTTGAAAACAGCGACGACAAAACCGATAAGTATTTTGTTGTGTTTCAAAAATTTAAATCCCGCATTCATCCTCAAATAGACGCCTTTATATCCAGTAATTAATTAAAAAAATAACACATGAGTTTTTTAGCCAAATTAGAATTAGACAATGAAGTTTTTAATGTGCTGCAATTTGATATTCAGTTTACCCAGAATGTCGACAAAAACGGCAAGCCTGCCAATAAAGCCAAAGGCGGTGAAATTAGATTAGTGATCGAAAGCACTCAGACTGATTTATTTTCAGACTGGATGGTTTCGCAGACCGGCGTAAAAGACGGCAAAATTATTTTTTACCGCAGAGATGCCATGAGCACCATGAAAAATATAACATTTAGAAAAGCGTATTGTATTTCGTTTCGCAAAAGCTTCCACAGCGAAGGATCTGTGCCTATGACTACAGAAATTATAATTACTTCAAACGAAGTGAAAGTAGGAAATACAATGTTCGAAAATAATTGGAAAAACGCTTAAATATTTTATCATGGCACTGCAAACCAATACTACAATTAAAATTGGTCAAACTAGTATTACCAATTTCAATAATTTAAAAATTATTCAAAAAATTCATGATCATCATACATTTTCATTTGAAATAAGACAGGATTTGTTTGTTGAAGAATTTAAAAGTGTTATGCCCTTTTCACAACAATTGTACGGCGAGAAAATAAGTATCGAAGTGAAACCAATTCCCGGTCTAGATGATTTAATGGTTATGCAGAACCCTAACGATTATATCATGCAGTTTTACGGTGTAGTAACCAAAGTCAAACTTCAAAAATCGCGTATTAAAGATATGGAAGAAACGATTTTGATTACAGGGCACAGTTCTTCCATAGTTCTCGACAATGGTCCCGAGTCAAATTCTTTTACCAGAATGCCGCTGAACGATATCGTAAGCAGTGTAAAATCCGGATATGATATCGATATGGATATAAGACCTTTTTATACCCAAAATCTCCCTTATACAGTTCAGTACAACACAAGCAGTTTTAAATTTCTAAACCAGCTCGCCAGACGTTACGGTCATTGGTTTTATGATAACGGACGCAGAATGGTTTTTGGATTTCCGGGCAGTACAGGCGGCGAACCTAATTTAGTTTACGGCGTTAATATGCAGGATTTTGAATATGAAATGAAATTGGTGCCGTCTCTTTTTAAAGTTTTAGAAAATGACAATCGACAAGGCGGTTTTACTGCCGATGAAACCTTAAAATATCGAAAAGAAATTGATGGTTTTCATCAGAATTTTTTAAATAAATCGAATGGCTTTTTTAATAAAGAAACCATCATACAGCTTAATCAAAATCCTGTGGGCGGTTCTGGAAATGGCGCTTTAGAAGAATATGCTAAAAACAAAATGCGATCTGTTATGAGCAAAATGATGCAGATAAAAGCATCTAGCGAAGTTCCCGGAATTACACTTGGAAACCTCGTTAGAATAAACGGCGTTGATATACAGCTCGAAAGTTCGTATCGCGTAACGCAGATTACCCATTTATGTGATGACGGAGGCAGTTACGAAAACCATTTTAAAGCGGTAAACTTTAACGGTTCTGTGTTTTCTCCTAAAACAAATCCTGATTTGGTGCCAAAATGCAAAAGCCAGACCGCAGTAGTAACGGCCAACGCCGACCCAGACGGACTTAGCGGCATACAGGTGCAGATGCCATGGCAGACTGCATCAGGACAAACGACACCTTATATACCCATGGTGCAAAAATATGGTGGAGACGCCAGAGGCAGTCATGTTCTGCCGGAAATTGGCGACACCGTTTTTGTAGATTTTCAGGGAGGCAACGCCGAACTGCCTATTGTAACAGGAACCATGACGAGCAATACAGAAAAAAGCGGTTTCAGCACACCGAATAATGATTTAAAAGTTTTTAGAACCCGTAGCGGCAACAAAGCCATTTTTAATGATGAAACGGGCGATGTTACCATTGAAAGCGAAAAGGGACAAACTCTGGCAGTACTTTATGGCGATGGAAATGTAAAAGTAAAAGCACCTAAAAATATTGAATTTGAAGCTGGAGAGGATATTATTTTAAATGCAGGAAGAGATATTACATCAAATGCAGGACAAAATATAACTGAAAATGCAGGTACTAATCATATAAGTATAGCAAATGGTAATATGACTCAAAATGCTGTTGGAGATTATAATCTTGTTGCATTTGATATCAATGAATCTGCAGTAGGAAAAAGAAATTCTCACGCTGAAATTATACAAGAACAGGCAGGTGCTATACAAAAGCATGCTACAGATGAGAACATAAATGTGCAAGGACAAAAAAAGATAAATACCAACTCTGGTGAAGATTCTAATTTCTTTTAAATATGAGTAAAGGAGGAAAAATAACCCGCATAATCTTAGGTGAATCATCATGGACTTCTAAAGGAAACATGAATATAATTGCGACGAAAGGTGATGTTACTTTTTCAGCGTCAAAAAAAGTAAATTTTCATGGTGTTGAAGAAGGTGTACATGTTGGGAATTATGATTGGGAAGAACAAAGCAATAAATTCTTTGCAACAGGATGGTATACTTACGATTATGAAGGTGTGAAACATTTATCTAGGGAAACCAGAGGACCGAAAGCTTTTTTAGATGAGACAATTTATTTTCATTTAAATGTAAGCGATAAGGTACCAACAGGAACGGAAATTATTTTTCAATTATGGGATTTCGATATGTTCCTGTTTCATGATTGTTTTAATCCTGATGATGACAAATTTAATGGTCAAGAAGTATTTGTAAAAGGTAAAGTAAGAGAAGTAAATGGAAAAAAAAGGATAACAATTGAGCTGCTTCTTGATCCTAATTGGAGCAGTGATATAGCAGTTGAAAAAGGATTTTTTTTCGATGGCTGTTTAGATTTGTATTGGGTATGGCATTACGATGGTATTAAATGGAACTCTGAAAGTTTTTTATTAAGAGTTTATTTTTCAGAAAAAACATTAATACTAAAACCAGCCTATAAAGATTATGGTTTTCCAGAAATACGAACTGCTGAAGGCAATATTGTTGTTTTCTCAGCGGGGATTGGATTAATTGATGAATCATCTACGCTTTTAGAAACCGAGATTCAAGAGATAAAAAATAAACTAAAAAGCGAGTTTTATGGCAGTGTTAGTCAAGTAGTACAAAAATATAGAGATAAAGTACAGCACACTATAGCAGTTCAGACGCTGGAAAAAGGTTATCTGGCAAACAATTTGGGCAAGATAGAATTCAGCAGAAGATTATATACAAAACCTGTTTTTGATAACAGTGGAGAACTATATACTATTACCCAAGCTTCAAATTTTGGCTATAGAAAAGGAGGAAAAACAGTAACAACCAAGGGCATAAGCCAATTAGATTTTTTTAAAGATGTTGGTCTTTTTAATAAAATTGCAAATGCTTCAAGAGATTTGGTAAGTATTTTTGGTTTTTCGGATGTACTTAGATTTGCTATGGATGAACATCCTGAGACAATAATGATTGGTTTTGCTCCTGCAGATTTTTTAACAGCTGTAGTTGCACCTGCATTAATAGAATCTATAAAAGAATCGTGGGATACACCTGTTTTTGAATTAGCAGAAAAAGCAAAAGATAAAGGACTTAAAGGGATTGATGAGTTTTTACAAAGTAGCGGAGGCCTTGAAATTAGATATAGTTTTGGTACTAGATCAATAAGTCAAGAAATGTTAAATAAGTTATTAAATGGAGAATTTAAAAATTTAGAGGAAATTGATGATTTTAAAAGAAATTATAACAACATAAATTTATCTAATACTTACACTCTTTTTTATTATGAAAAACCATTAGAAAATGAAGATAGAATTATAACTGTAATCGACACTATTTTTATAAACCAATCTTAATTATAAACTATGAAAAAGATATTCTTATACTGTTTTACGTTTTTTCTTTTAATCTCTTGCAAAAAAACAGAACCTGTCTCATTAAAAGAAATTATATCAAATGAAATTGTTGTGATTACGTATAATTCAAAAAAATCTTCAATTAATGATAGTGTTTCAATTATCATTCCACTAAAATTTGAAGTAATTATAAATAAAAATTCCTTGAAATATTTTAAAATTGATTTTTTTAAAAATAAAAAGTATAAAATGATTGTCGATGACTATGAGATTTATGATCCTCTAAATAACTTAAAACCGTTATTAAATTTCAATACATATTTATCTTCTAAAGAGCCTTTTTATATTCTCTTAAAGGAAAAAAAACAATTGATTTCAAAAAAAGATGCTCAGAAATTAATGAAGAAATATAATAGCAATCAATCTTTAGATCAGCTAAAATTTGGAGATACTTTAAACTTAATTTCCTATGATATATTCAGAAAAGACAATGCTGAAATTTTAAAAGAACTGAGAAGAACGGAAGATAAAATAAGAATTACTACAAGTGGAAAAGGAGAAAATTATTTTAATTCTCAGGATTTTAAAATCAATTGGTAATATAAATTTAAAAAGCAAAAGAAAAAAAACTGAAGACATTAATAGAGTCTATAAAAGAATCATGGGACACGCCTGTTTTTGATTTAGCTGAAAAAGCAAAAGATAAAGGAATTGCTGGAATTAATGAGTTTTTGCATAGTTCTGGATCACAAGAAAAAAGATATCAATATGCTTTAACAAAAATTGGGCAAGAAATATTAGAAAAATTATTGAAAGGAGAATTTAAAACATTAAATGAATTACAAGAAAACCAATTAAGGAAAAATAAATACCAAGAAGATTTGCCATACACTTTGTTTCATTATACTCAATATAATAAAGATAGAGACAAAGATGTAGTATTTATTGATTCTATTTTTACAAATTATTAAATTATAGCTTATGAATTTATATTTCTATATATGCGGTTTCTTGATTTTAACTTCATGCAGACATCATGAAGATATATCTGTAGAACATATTATTTCTGACGAAGTGGTAACTATTACTCGAGCATCAAATAATAAAAATTTGGATAGTGTTTGTTTAAATATTCCATTAGAATTTAAATTAAATATTCTTTCTGATGTCAAATTTTTATCCATTGATTGTATTATTAATAATCATTATTTATCAATCCCAAGCGATGTTGTAATTTATAATAAACAAGATAAAAAAGCCATATTTGACTTTAAAGAATATTTGACGATAAAGAAGCCTTTAAATATAATTATTAGGGAAAGAAATCATTTAATATCTATAGATGATGCTGAAAAATTAATTAAATATAAAAAAGAAAATATATCTGTGCACAATTTAAAATTTGGAGATACAATAAAACTAGAGACTTATAGCCAATTTAGAAAAAACAATCCTATTTTTTTAAATGAATTCGAAAAGGTAGGAGATACTTTAATTATTGCTATTAGAAAAAAGAAAGAGGATATCTACAAACCAAAAAAAATAAAAATTAATTGGTAGTGTGGTTATCAATATTTCAAGACATCTGGTAAGTATTTTTGGTTTTTTGGATGTACTTAAATTTGCTATGGATGAACATCCTGAGACAATAATGATTGGTTTTGCTCCTGCAGATTTTTTAACAGCTGTAGTTGCACCTGCATTAATAGAATCTATAAAAGAATCGTGGGACACACCTGTTTTTGATTTAGCAGAAAAAGCAAAAGATAAAGGGCTAAAAGGTGTAAATGAGTTTTTGCTAACATCAGGCACTAGCGAAAAAAAATATGGATTCAATGTTTTAGATATTGATCAAATTGTTCTCAATAAATTATTAAAGGGAGAAATTAATACATTAAAAGAATTACGTGATTTAAAATTTACTGAAAGGCAAAGTGATTCATCACCAATTTATACCATTTTTTTTACTGAAATTTACAATGAAGAAGTAGAAAAATATATCACAACCATTGATTGTATATTTATTAATAGTTAATTATGAAATATTGTATTTTAATGCTAATGTTAATAGCATATTCTTGTGAAAACTCACGTAGTATAAAGATAGAACCTTCTATAAGTCGAGAATATGTTTATATTAAGCCATATAAAAAAAATAGGAATGACACTGTCATATTAGATTTACCATTAGAGTATAAACTTATAAATAATTCATCAAAAAAAATTGATAATTCTATATTCTATATGTCACACAATAATGAGATTTTGAAGGATTTAGATCATTATTTTATTTTTGATAAAAACGGATATTATTCGGGGCAAATTTTGGATACTAAGAGAAATTTAAACCAAAATGATACTTTGCATATTTTTATAAGGGGGAATTATCTCAAAATATCTAAAAACGAGGCTATAGAAATTTTTAGAAAATATAAAATCAATGCAAATCTTATCAATGAACAAGAAAAGATTAAAATTGCAGAACTTGATAAATTTAAAATAGACAACCCTAGAATTATAGTAAATCTTCAAAGTAATAAAGATTCTTTAATTATATCAAATTTTTATAAAGGAGAATTAATGTCTGTAAATCGAATAAAAATAAATTGGTAAATAGTTCCCTCGGCTTACGCAAACATCTTACGTGGATAACCAAAAAATAAAGGACTAAATTATTGACCCATATACATATCAAGATAATTTGATTTATACTCTTTTTCATTATGAAAAAAAGCTAGAAGACAGAGAAGAAAAAATTGTTTTAATAGATTCCATTTTTATAGACCAATCATTTTATGAACAAGAGCAAAAAATTTATTTATCTTTTGATTATTTTATCATTAATATCTTGTAAAAAAGAAGAGCCCATTTTGATAAAGCAGATATCTTCTAATGAGATGGTTACAATTACTCCAGATTTTAAAAATAAGACTTCAAAAGATAGTGTTTCAATTAATATTCCAGTAGAGTTTGAAATAAAAACAAATAGTTCATTAGAATCTATTGATTTATATTATGTGGTAAATCGAAAAGTATTAATGCAAATTAATGAATTTGAAGTGTTTAAAAAAGATAATAAAACTAAGCCGATTAATAATTTGAAACCGTATTTATCAGTTGAAAAACCACTTAGAGTTATTCTTAGAGAGGAAAATCATTTGATATCTAAAAATCAAGCTCAAGAATTATTAAAAAAATATCATAGAATTCAATCATTAGAAAATTTCAAATTAGGAGATACAATAGAAATAGAGCCATATAGCCAATTCAGAAAAAACAACCCTATTTTTTTAAACGAACTCAGGAAAATAGGAGATACTCTAATTATTACTACTAGAATAAAAGGTGAAGAGATTTATAAGCCAAAAAAAATAAAAATTAATTGGTAGTGTAGTTATTAATGTTTCCAAATATCTGGTAAGCATTTTTGGTTTTTCGGATGTACTTAAATTTGTTATGGATGAACATCCCAAGACAATAATGATTGGTTTTGCTCCTGCAGATTTTTTAACAGCTGTAGCTGCACCTGCATTAATAGAATCTATAAAGAATCGTGGGATACTGCAGTATTTGATCTTGCTGAAAAAGCAAAAGATAAAGGAATTGCAGGAATTAATGAGTTTTTATTAGCTAGTGACCCCAAAAGAAGATAGATATAAATACAACACAACTCAAATAAGTCAAGAAATACTGGAAAAATTGCTAAAAGGAGAGATTAAAACTTTAAAGGAGTTGAGACAAGATAAAACTAATAATTCAACATCTTATGGCAATGACTACATTCTTTTTCATTATGAAAAAGATGATGAATATGACAAAGACAAAAAACTTACAATAATTGACGCTATTTTTATTAATAATGTTTAAAGATCTTATGAGCAAAAAAAACATACTTGTGATTTGTTTAATTTTTATCTTTTCTTGTAATAGAGAAAGGAAGGTTATTATAACGCAAAATGAATCTAATGAATACATTTCAATTTACAATAATTCAATAAGTATAAAAAAGGATAGTATAAATCTAGATGTTCCTATTGAATTTACCTCAAATATTAATAAGTTATCAAACTTAAAAAGTGTAATTGTCCATTATTTTTTTGATAATAAACATTTGTATCAAATCGATGATTATAATATATATTATAAGAAAAGTAAAAAAAAAATTTATGCAATTGAAGAGTTAAAAAAAGAAGATTTTCCAGATCAAATTTTAATACGAAATAGTAATTACTTAATTTCAAAAAAAGAAGCTGGAAACTTGTTAAAAAAATATAAAATTAATAAATCAATTAATAATCTAAAATTTGGCGATACTATAAAATTAGTGCCATATAATCAATTTAAAAAAGAGAATAAATACATTATAAATGAATTGAAAAAAATAGATGATTCTATTGTTTTTAGAATAAATGTCGGTAAAGAAAATCCCATCTTGGTAAAACAAAAAATTAATTGGTAGTGTAGAATTAAAGCAAAAAATTAAAGGTGTAGGCTTTTTTAATAAATCTGCAAATGCTTCAAGAGATCTCATAAGTATTTTTGGTTTTTCGGATGTACTTAAATTTGCTATGGATGAACATCCCGAGACAATAATGATTGGTTTTGCTCCTGCTAGCACGAGCGTCTCGCTCGTGAACCCCTGCTGGCGCGAGCGTCTCGCTCGTGTTCGCAAGTCTTGAAGTAATTTGGATTGTTAGCACGAGCGAGACGCTCGCACCAGCAGCAGTAAACAAGACGCTCGCGCCAATGGATCACATAAAACTGATTTATAAACATCCTTTAAATAAAAAAACTTCCCGCTATGAGCGGGAAGTTTTTTTATTCAGCAACATTTTATTGAAGAGAAGCTTCTTTCCATTGCTTTTCTTCAAGGGCTATTAATTCTAATTTCGCTGCAATGGCGGCAAGGCTGTTTTCTAAAGAAATTTTGCCGTCCTTCCACTCTTTTTTATAAAAACCTTTTCTAATCTGCAGGATAAATTCGCCTGTAAAAATATAATCTGCTGTTTCCTGATGTATTTTGGGCGGTATTCTTTTTAATGCTTCCCGCAGATGAATATCAATTTCGATTTCGCCGTTCATTAAAATAATATCTCTATCGTCTATACTTTTTGCAAAATAATGTCCTCTGTATTCTAACAATTTTATTAAAGAATCCATAAACAGTAATGCTCTGTGAATGTTTTTTTGTGCAACGTTTAGATGAAGTATGCCTTTTTGTTCCAGATTTTCATTTTTATTCAGTTCGGCATGATCCCAGTACATTTGTGTTTTACTAACAACATCACTTGGATTATTTAAAGTTTCTGGAACTTTTGAAGGCGCTTCTACGTCAGATTCAATATTTTCGATTAAAGCAATCAAAGGCGTTGATCTTGCAGTTTTTCGAAGCGGACTTTCATACATCTTGCGCATAATACTAATCTGACTGCTTCCGTTGTAATCTCCGGAAAGTTTTGGAACGCTTTTTCGTTCATAGTGCAGTCTTATCCAGTGTTTACTTCCCGGAAGCGGAATATGCATTTTTTCGCAGGCATTTTTGATTCCCATGCTCGAAATCTCATAATGCTTTGCAATTTGAATTATTGGAAATTTCCAAACTAAATTATAAAGTTCCAGACGTGTAAAGGTTACTTTGTCCATAATTACTAAACTTCAAAATGATAAAATCCACCATCTTAAATTAACAAGATGATGGATTAAAGATTTTAGCTTTATTCTGTACCGCCGCCCAGTGCCCGGTATAGATTTACTGCTGCATTTAATTTTTCTAATTTTATGGTAACTACATCAAGGTTGTTTTGCAGCGCACTGTTTTGGGCCGCAATAACCTCTAAATAATTAGCCATACCGCTTTTGTATAAAAGAGAGGCATCTGTTGTTGCTTTTTCTAAAGAAGCGGCTTTTTCTTCTGCCAGTTTAATTCGTTCATCGGCATATTTTAAACGTGCCATTGCATCTGAAACTTCTCCTACTGCCGTTATAAATGACTGCTTAAACTGTACAACCGCTTTTTCCTGTTCGATAACAGCAACTTCATAAGCCGTTCTTAAAGCTTTTTTTCTAAAAATAGGCTGTGCCAGATTTGCCGCTATATTTTTAGTAACCGAACCCGGAAAATTAAACCACGTATCAAATTCAAATGAATTAATTCCAATTGACGGATTTAAGCTCAGCGTTGGATACATTGTTGCTTTCGCAAGCCCTGTTTTCGCAGTAGCCGACATTACGGCATATTCGCTGGCTTTTACATCTGGTCTTCGGCTTAAAAGTGATGCTGGCACTCCAGACGGCATTTCAAATACAAATTCATCTACATTTAAATTCCCTGCACGGGCGATAGTATTTGGATATTCACCGCATAAAATCTGTAAAGCATTTTCCTGAATCGCAATATTGACTTTTGCCAAAGGAACCAGTAATTCTGCGGTTTTTTTCTGAGCTTCTGTTTGATTTACAGCCAATGAACTTATTGATCCTGAATTGTACTGCAGTTTCATCATATTCAAAGTATTATCACTCAATTCGATGTTTTGCTCTGCAATTTTAAGCTGCTCGTCTAAACCTAAAAGATTGTAATACGCTTGCGCTACCTGAACAATAATTCGGGTTTTTAAGGCTGATAAATTTTCTTTCTGAGCAAAATAAGCGGCTTTTGCGTCTCTTTTCTGCATAGCAGCTTTTCCCCAAATATCTACTTCCCAAGACATACGAAGATTAGCACTATAATCGTCCATATAATCTTTGCTTGTAAACTGCGCACTTAATGAGCCGTTTAATGAATTTTTAGACAAATACGAACGGCTTGCCGCAGCATCAAAATCTAATGTTGGAAGCAATGATAATTTTGCCTGTTTGTAATTTAAATCCAGCTGTTCCATGCTTTTGACCGCGATAAGCACCTCGTTGTTTTTAACGAGGGCTTTATCAATCAAATTAACTAAAAGCGGGTCTTTGTAATAGGTTTTCCAGGAATGTAAAACAGTATCTCCTGTTACGGTTAATTCCTCTCGGTATTTATCGGGAGCGTTCAATTCGGTGCGGGCATATTTTTTGCCCACAACGCATGACGTTAAAATCATACCCGAAAATACCGTGATTCCAATTTTATATAGTATTCTCATTATTATTCTTTTATAGGTTGAATGGCTTTTTTTCCTGATACTTTTTCCTGTAAATATTGAAATACAATGAAAAGCAATGGAATTACAAAAACTCCTAAAATAACTCCGCTCAACATTCCTATCGAAGCACTTACACTTATCGAACGGTTTCCTACTGCGGTTCCTCCCGAAGCAAACATCAATGGAATCATTCCCACAATAAAGGCCAGCGATGTCATGATAATAGGACGAAGCCTTGATTTTGCACCTTCAAGAGCCGCTTCGGTAATGGTTAATCCTGCCTTACGCCTTTGCAATGCGAACTCTACAATAAGAATGGCATTTTTGGCCAAAAGCCCCACAAGCATAATTAATCCTACCTGAACGTAAATGTTGTTATCTAAACCAACTGCTTTAATTCCGGCAAATGCACCTAAAATACCCGTTGGAATTGAAAGTAATACAGCCAATGGCAGTAAATAACTTTCGTATTGTGCTGCCAGTAAGAAGAACACAAAAAGAAGACATAATCCAAAAATGGCAATAGTCTGGTTTCCTCCTGCTTTTTCTTCCAAACTTAAACCTGTCCATTCGTAACTGTAATCAGATGGAAGTTTATCTAAAACTTTCTCCAAATTCCCCATAATCTGACCGTTACTATATCCCGGCAAAGCCATTGCGGTAATATTTACCGAATTGTAAAGGTTGTAACGGTTTACAGATTCCGGTCCATACACTTTATGGAATTTCACTATCGATTTTACAGGAACCATCTGCATATCGGCATTTCTAACAAAAATTTCATTAAATGCATCCTGATCCATTCTAAAAATTCCATCGGCTTTTACATTTACTCTGTAAAACTTACCAAATCTGGTAAAATCTGACGATTGATCTCCTGCAAAATAAGTTTGAATATTTCCTAAAAGTTCCTTTATATTCACGCCCATTTGACGTGCTTTTTCTTCATCAACTTCTAATTCTAACTGCGGATAATCGGCTCTAAAAGTCGTATAAGCGTATTGAACTCCCGGCTGCTGCATAATCTGCCCGATTACTTTATCAGACATTGCTTTTAAAGTTTCCGGATTTCTTGCCATTCTGTCCTGTAAAACAATTTCGGCACCGCTCGTTACTCCAAATCCTTCAACCGGAGGCATTCTGAATACCATGATCGAACCTTCTTTAATTGTCGACAATTTTGCTGTAACGCTATTTAAAATTTCGTCAATGTCTTTAACTTCGCCTCTTTCTTTTTTAGGTTTTAATTTAATGAAACCTAATCCGTAAGCTGTACTGGCACTATTACTCAAAATGTTAAATCCGGTAATACTGGTATTAACATCAATCGCTTTTTCTGTTTCCAATATTTTCTCCATTCTCTCGACAATTTCAGTCGTACGATCAAGCCCTGTTCCCGGAGGCATTGATAAACTGTAAACCATAAATCCGTCGTCTTCCAGCGGAACGAAACTCTTTGGAGTCGACATCATCATCCATACCGCAATTGCTGATATTCCGGTTACTAATCCTGCAGCAAGCCATTTTTTTCCAATAAGAAAACGAACTGCTTTGATATATCTTCCAGTCAGATTATTGAAACCAGTATTAAATCCGATAAAGAAACGCTCTTTAAAGCTTGTTTTGTGATGGTTTTCGCCATGCTCGCCGTTGTGGACATTTTTTAAAAGAAGTGCGCACAATGCCGGAGTCAGCGTAAGCGCATTTACTGCCGAAATAATAATCGCAATGGCCAGCGTATAAGCAAACTGTTTGTAGAAAATACCCGAAGATCCGGTCATAAATCCAATTGGAATAAATACAGCCGACATTACTAAAGTGATCGAAATAACCGCTCCTGTAATCTCTGCCATGGCTCCGTGAGTCGCTTCTTTTGCTGTCAGACTTCCATCTTCTTCCATTTTACTGTGCACGGCTTCGACAACTACAATCGCATCATCGACGACAATACCAATCGCTAATACCAAAGCAAAAAGCGTTAAAATATTAATCGTGAAACCAAAAACAAGCAAGAAGAAAAATGTACCTACAATCGCTACCGGAACCGCAATGGCCGGAATAATCGTAGAACGAATGTCCTGCAGGAATATAAACACTACAATAAATACCAGAATAAATGCTTCTATCAAAGTCGATTTTACCTGACCGGTTGCTTCGTCAAGCCTTTCTTTGGTACTCATTACATTGACGTATTTTATTCCCGGAGGAAAAGATTTTGATAATCTTTCTACCTCTTTGTTTACGCCAATTTCAATATCGTTTGCATTAGAACCCGAAGTCTGTAAAATAGCCATTGTAACGGCATTTAAGGAATTCGATTTGTTGTCTCCGCTGTATGATATAGAACCAAACTCTACTCTTGCAACATCTTTAAGTCTTAATAGACTGCCTCCGTTGTTTTTAACGACAATATTTTCATATTGTTCCGGTTTGTTTTTCTTTCCTTTATAACGAATTACATATTCTAAAGCAGCTTTGGATTCTTCTCCCAGTTTTCCGGGTGCCGACTCTAAACTCTGATCTGCAATGGCTTGTGTTACATCTGAAGGAACTAAACCTGCATTAGCCATTTTTCGAGGATCCAGCCAGACACGCATCGAATAATCTTTCTGACCAAAAATCTGAACCTGCCCTACTCCCGGTACACGTTTAATTTGTGGCACTAAGTTGATATTAGCATAATTCTGCAAAAACAACTCGTCGTATTTACTGTTATCATCTGTATAAAGATTGAAAATAACAATCATACTATTTTGTTGTTTTGAAGTTGTAAGTCCCATACGAACCACTTCCTGAGGCAGTTTTGGAGTCGCCTGCTGCACTCTGTTCTGCACATTTACCGCAGCCTGATCAGGGTCGATACCCTGTTTAAAAATAACGCTGATCGAAAACGATCCGTCGTTACTTGCAGTAGATTTAATATACTGCATATTCTCTACTCCGTTAATTTGTTCTTCGAGCGGTGTAACTACTGATCGAATAACGGTTTCACTATTACCTCCCGGATACGAACCGCTTACCATTACAGTTGGAGGCGAAATATCTGGAAACCTCGTAACGGATAATCTCGTAAGACCTATGATACCCAATATCACCAATACAATGGAGATAACGGTGGCCAATACCGGCCTGTCTATTATATTTTTTAACATGGATAATGTTATTTATATTAAATCAAAAATTATTTACTGCTTACAGCTTTTGCAGTTTTGGGTACAACTTCCATACTGTCGTAAAGAACGTCGATAGAATTTAGGGCGATTTTATCCCCTGATTTTAAACCTGATTTTACGAAGTAATTCGTTCCTGAACTTCCTCCAATTTCAATAGGAACCATGGCTACTTTGTTTCCTGGTTTTAAAACAAAAACAAAGAATTTATCCTGAATATCCTTAACACTTGCCATAGGAACAGTAATAACAGATGATAAACTGTTATTTAAAATAATTCTGGCAGAACCTCCTGAACGAAGCAGTTTTTTAGGATTTGGAAAAATGGCTTTTAATGAAATCGTTCCTGTAGTACGATCGATATTACCGCTGGCTACTTCCAGTTTTCCTTTCTGGTCATAAGTACTGTCATCAGCCATAATCAGGCTTACAGTTTGATTTGATTTTGAATCTTTTGAAAAAGCAAGATAATCTGCTTCTGTTAATGAGAAATAAACAAAAACAGTATTAATGTCTGAAAGCACTGTTAACGGAACTGCATCTGCCGGCGTAACTAAATTCCCGACACGATTTGGAATTCGGCTGATATAACCGCTAACCGGAGCTTTAATTAAAGAGAAATCAGCATTTAATTGTGATGATCCCAGTGCAGCTTTTGCCTGCGCAACTTGTGCCACAGCGGCCTCATAATTAGCCTGAGCTGTTTTTAACTGCATGTCAGAGAAAACTTTTCCGTCTACAAGCGGTTTTATTTTTTCTACTTCCAGTTTTGCATTGGCCAGATTCGCCTGAGCGCTTTTATATGCCGCACGGCTGTTGTTTACCTGTTCTGCATAAACATCTCCTTTAATTTTAAAAAGAGACTGGCCTTTGTTTACATAATCTCCTTCTTTTACATAAATAGCTTCGAGATAACCTGAAACCTGTGCTTTTATGTCAACGTTCACCATACCTTCTACAGTTCCGGGATATTTTTTTTCTACTTCGCCCGTAATAGATTCAGCCTGAAAAAAGTCTACTTCCGGCTTTGGCGCAGCAAGGGCTCCTGCATCGCTCCCGCTTTTACCACAGGATGAGAAACTGATTATAACCAATAAAACAGCCGCTTTACTGAGTGTTATATAATTTTGGAAAAATTGTTTTGTCATTTTAATTTCACTTTAATGAATTCGTCTAATTTGACGGCAAAATAACAGCTCAAAACACCTTTAAAAAGGGATAAATTTACCCAAACGTAATTTTTCGATACTGAAACGAATGTTTAATATAGTGCTGAGAAGGCACAAAAAGGCTAAGGTTTACATTTTAAACCAAGAAAATGATTATCGGTATAATTGTAATAAAGAAAAAATTGCTTTCGCAGATAACAAAAGCAAGAAACAAATTCAGAAAAAAGAAACCTTAGAAGCTTAGTGCCTAAGAACCTTAGCAATTTAAAAAAATCATCGATCCATCCACTGTTTAAAAAACGGTGCTTTTTCTCTGCTGATAATGACTTCACGTTCAGCATCGGCTTTCAGCTGAATTTTAAGTTTGGCATTAAAGTAATTCGCAATAGATTTTATGCTTTCGGCACGAATAAAAAACTGTCTGTTGGCACGAAAGAAAATATCCGGATCGAGTTCCTGCTCCAGTTCTTCCATGGTTTGTGGAATAGGAATTACCATTCCAGATTTTAAAACCAGATTTGAGGTTTTAAATTCTGAATAAATAAAGTCAATATCGGTAACATTTACACTTTTATAACCGTCACGATATGTAACTAAAAAGCGAAGACGAAAAGTAGGTTTATTGATAAAGCCTTGTAAAATTCCGGCAATATCGCTGTAAGTATCCGTTTTAGATAAGGTTTTGAATTTCTGCAAAGCAAATTCAAGTTCGCTTTTATCAATAGGTTTCATCAAATAATCGATGCTGTTGACTTTAAAAGCTCTTACTGCATATTCGTCATAAGCTGTTGTAAAAATAACGGGACTGGTGATTTTTACTTCTTCAAAAATAGAAAAACTAATTCCGTCAGCAAGACGAATGTCCATGGTTATTAAATCTGGCTTATCGTTTGTTTTGAGCCATTTTACGGCGCCTTCAACCGTGTCTATAATATCCAGAATCTCGCAATTGGGTTCTAATTCTTCTAAAAGCCTTTTTAAACGGCTGGCATTAATACTCTCATCTTCAATAATCAAAATTCTCATACTCTCTATATTAATGGTAAACGCACTGTAAAACTTTCTAACGATTGTGAAAAAACCGGTTTTTTGTTGAATAAAATTTTATAACGAAACTCTATATTTTTACGTCCTACGCCTGTAGAAACCAAAGTTTTGCCAGATGTGGGCTGTAAATTATTCTTTACGATTATATTTTTTTCTTCGGAATAAATCGAAATTATCAGCGGACTTGATAAGGTTGCCATATTGTGTTTTACGGCATTTTCGACCAATAATTGCAGTGATAAAGGTGGTAAATGAAGATCAAGACAATTGCTATCGACTTCTAACTGCAACTGTATTTTTTCGCCTAATCGTTTCTTTAGCAGATAGAAATAGGCATTGAGAAACTCAATTTCTTCTCTTACGGTAATAATATCTTTATCTAAGTTTGAAATCATGTAGCGGTAAACGCGCGTAATGTTTTCTAAAAATGAAGCTGCCTCCTGCTGATCTTCATGAATAAGCTCTGTTAATGTGCTGAAATTATTAAAAATAAAATGCGGATCTAATTGAAGTTTAAGAGATTCTAATTGAGATCGTGTCACGGCTTCCTGAAGTTTTGAAGCTTTGATTTTAAGTTCTGCCGCTTCGTTTGACGTTAAACGCCAGCGGTTAAGCAAAAATATCCCGGTATGAACGGAGCTGATAAAAAGAGATAATATGGCGGCCATAATATTAGACTGCCAGATAATAAGGAGTTCGTTTTCTTCTAAACAAGTTTCGGGATATAAATAATTCCACAAATGCGAAAAAATAAAGTTTAAAAGAATGTTTCCGGCAATAAGGCAGATAAATTGTGCTATGGCCCTAAAAATAGGATTGTGTTCCCAGCGAATTAACCGGTTTAAACTTCGGCCTACAAAAAGGCTTAATTCTGTTAATACGCCGCAGTATACCAGAATAATAAAAATATCAAATGACTTGTCGAATGATATTAAGGAATCTTGTTCAAATTTCTGGTTTGGGTTTAGAAGATAATACGATGACAAATACACTAAAAAAACCACAGGAATTACTATAACTCTATAGTATTTGTAGAAAAAATTTTTTCCGGTGATTTTATTTTGAATATTTGAACCCATTTACATTTACAACAATTTGGTAATTACTAAAATTAATAGTTTTAAAAACACATAGAAACATAGGTTTTGGAACCTCAAAAAAAGCGTTTCAGTTTCATTAACAAACATCATATATCTGTTATGGAAAATGTACTTTCTTTCAATTCTTTTTAACCACAATCAAAACCTATGTTTCTAATGTGTTAATTATGATTTACGACAACTCTGGAACTAAAATTTTCTTTCTATTTTCTGTTTTAGTTGTTTTTTGAGTTTTTCTTTCCCTCATAACTCCCCATTTTAAACAGGTTGCTCCCCATGAAAATCCTGCTCCAAAAGTAGTAATCAAAAGGTTTTGACCTTCTTCAAAATCTGCAGCAAAATCCCATAAACACAATGGAATAGTCGCCGATGTTGTATTACCGTATCGGTCAATATTTACTTTAACCTTTTCCTTGTCAATGTTTAAGCTTTCGCTTACAGCATTAATGATTCTTAAATTTGCCTGATGCGGAATAACCCAGTCAATTTCATCAGCATCGAGATCATTGCTTATTAAAACATCTCTCGAAACGCTCGACATTGCTGCCACAGCTTTTTTAAACACAAACGATCCGTCTTGTTTAATGTAATGTTTTCTGTGTAAAAGACTTTCCATACTAGCCGGAAATTTAGAACCTCCTGCCGGTACAACCAGAGATTCCGTCCCGCTTCCGTCAGTTTTCAGGATGCTTTTCATTAATCCGTATTCGGTTTCTGTTTTTTCCAAAAGAACCGCACCTGCTCCGTCTCCAAAAAGAATACAGGTATTTCTGTCTTCATAATCTACAATTGAGCTCATTTTGTCTGCTCCAACTACGATAATTTTTTTGTGACGTCCGCTTTCAATCAGCGAAGCACCCATTTCAAGCGCATACAAAAAACCGCTGCAGGCACCATTCATGTCAAAACCAAAAGCATTCGTTAGTCCGCTTAGTTCGCATATTTTACTCGCGGTCGGAGCCAAAAGATGATCTGGTGTTGCTGTTGCCAGTATAAGCGCATCAATTTCTGAAGGATCAACTTCATAATTGCTCATTAAATTTTCAATCGCCGCACTGGCAAGATCAGATGTGCCCTTGCCTACTGCAATTCGCCTTTCTTTTATTCCGGTTCTTTTTTCAATCCATTCTTCTGTAGTTTCAACAGTTTCTGAAATTGTTTTATTGTTTAGGATTGAAGTGGGTACAAAACCGCCTATAGCTGTAATTACTGCCTTCATTTTTCTTGTTTTTTTGTTATTTTATTTTTTATTAAACAGTACAGAAAATTACCTCTTTTTAGCGTAACAAGACGCACTGTTTTCAATATTAACAAAGAATTAATAACTCCCTTTTTTGATTATTTTGGGGCTGTTTTTCTATTTTATTGTTTATTAATTCTTTGGAATAGATAATAACGGAATATCTAAACCTGCTGCCATAATTCTGGTTTTGCTTTTATGAACCAGTGAGTCCCAAAAACCATATTTTTGAGGCACCATTACTAAAATATCGGCCTCAAAATTCTTGATTTCTTTCTTGATTTCGTTGATTACGGCGTTTGATCGTACATTTTTGTAAATATATTTTACTTCTTCCAGTTCTTTTTCGACAGATGAGTTAAGTAAAATTTTGCCCTGTTCTTCTTTAATTTCATCCAGCTTTTTATCGACGCTGAAAAATTCAATTTCAGAACCTAAGTTTCCTATTACACTTCTAATCCAGGTAAATCTTCGTATTGACGATAAACTTAAAGTATCGCAGGCATACAGGATTTTTTTAGCATTATTAAAACGTGCATTTTGCGGAACGGCTAAAACCGGAATATTTAAATTTTTAATGACCGATGTAGTCGAATTTCCCATTAAATCCTGCTCCAGAGAACGTTCTGCCATTCCCATTACAACAAGATTTGCTTCAGTCTGGTTAATTATAGCCGGCAGTTCATCTTCTAAAAAAGAATAACTGCAAATACTGTCTGTTGATATTTTAAACAAATCAGCAATTTCAGTGCTTAATGTTTTAAGTCTTAAAGCTGCTTTATCCATTTGCTTCTGCATTGATTCAGCAGTAATTAAAGAATTAGCGCTGTGAACGCTTAAAGAAAACGAATTAAATAAAATAAGTTTAGCTCCCGTAGCTTTAGCTAATCCTGCAGCATACGCTACAGCGTTGTTTGCTATTGAAGAAAAATTAGTGGCGGCGATTATAGTAAGTGGAGGAATCATAAATATATTGATTAAACATTTTTAGGGTAAAAATGTCTAATTATTCCTTTCCTTTATTTTTAAAGTTACCCAATAATCAATATTGAAGACCCAACCGTAAAAATTAGTTTCTGAAAAATAGCGCAATACCTGTAAAACAGCTTAGATTTTAGATTTATTAAAATTATAAGTAATTTGCTGTTAACAGCGTAAATAATCGAGCAACTCGATTTTCATTATATTTTACCCTTTAAAACAGGTCATTTACCCAATAAGTTATATCAAATAAAAATATCCGGTGGCAGGTTACTAAAACGGGTATTTTTACTCATTTTAATCTGCTTTTTTTTACTTATTTATTACCTATTGTTCATTCTGCATAGAAAACAAAACAAAATAAGTCCTATAATCTGAAATAAGTGCAGATAACACAGAAAATAACATTCTGTGTAAAATCTTAAAAAACATAATGCTGTAAGAAGGAAAAAAAAATAATCCTGATAATAAACAAAATATCATCAGGAATCGAGAAAATACATTAGAAAGAATTATATCTGAACAAATAATCCATTAGGGAAATTCTACCGAAAATCCCTGATTTTTATAATCCAGATAATTTGAGAGAGTCTATTTCACCAATACGCTTATAGTATTACTTAGATTTTCTTTAATAATAAAGTCCTGAATAAACTCCTTAACTTCATGGCTGGCTTCGACCTTTGTTTCAAATGAATTGATATGAAACTCATCATCCTGATCGCTGATGTGGATAATTTCTGTATATCCTTTAGATATCAAAGTGCCTTTCAGTTTAATAATGTTTGACTGCTGCTTGCCGTCCAGCTCTTTACGAACCTGTAGTTTTATAGCTCTTTCCATTTGTAAATATTTTTAAATAGTTAACTCTCATTCAATTATAAATTTATAATAATTAGTAATTCGAAAAAATATTTTAACACACCCCACAACCTATTATTTATCAACACCTTATGAACATATTATAAATAGTTCAAAAACGGTCGCTTTTAATTGCCGCTTTATCTAAAATAGTTCTTATAATTAAGTAACTATTACATAAAATGCTATAAAATAATTACTTGGATATGTGATTATTTTTGAATTGAAACTTATATACGATAAATTATTAAAAACAGATTTTATATGACAACAGATACTAATAGATTTTATAATCAGGACGATTATAATTTCACAAACGATAATCAGAGTTATATTGACCAATATGAACAAGAACACATTGGCGATGAGGCATTTGATGAAGAAAAATTACTAAATCAGGATCAAAATTATCTGGATAACGAATTTACAAATGCGCTGGACAGAGATGAAGATGACGAAATAGAACCGGAATATGATGAAGATGGACTGGAAGAAGATGAATGGGATGAAGACGATGATCTGGATGAAGATGACCTCGACGATGATTTAGTTGAAGATTATGACGAAAACGACCGTGAAATAGAGAGCTTTTCTGATGATGGATATAAAATTGATTAAGAACAGAAAATATTAAAAAAGCCAATGACAATCAGTTCATTGGCTTTTTTCTACAATATAAATGGAACTATTGGCTGGTTAGTTTTCCAAAGCTAATTTGGCAGTAACTTTTCTATCATAAACAATTACAAAGGTAATCCAGACCGCTAAAAGCGCTATAATTACCATAAGTTCCTGATCGCGTACTCCTTTTACAAAGAAATTATTCAGCGAGTGAACTCCTGCAACGGCAATAAGTGAACCTGTTTTAGAATATATCTTACCAATTCCCCAGGTTCCGAAGAAAATAATACCAAGAAAAATCATATTTGTTGGCGTCATGTTAAGATTTAAATGCCATACAAACCACAAAACGGCAATAATTAAAATCGAAGTAAATTTTGGAAGTCCTTTTAACTGCTCCTGCAAAAATCCACGCCATCCAATTTCTTCTAAAAGCCCATATACTAAAACGGTAAAAGCAAATACGATAGGAAATGTGCCGTATAAAAAATAAAATAATGTTGTTATTACAATTGCCGGAAGCACCCAAAAAACAACAAAAGGCAAAACAAGATTACGGTATATTCCTTTTAATGACATTGGGTTCTCTAGTGAAAATATTTTTATAGCTGCAAATGCGCCCAAAGCCGGCCCAACTCCGCGAAGTAAAATAAAAATGTAATCATGAACATTAGCACTTATTATATCTGTTTTTACTGCTATATATCGGCATACAATAGCGATGATGTAAAAAACTGCAATGGCTCCGTAGTTAATTTTTGGTTTCATAAGTTATCTTTTTTGATTAGGTTGAGACAAACTTAGCAATAGGAAATAAGAATAAAATTGACTTTGGGTAAGAAATTACTTCTCGTTAATTCTTTTTCGAATACGGCTTAAACTTTCTGCCGTTAATCCAAGATAAGAAGCAATTACTTTTAAAGGCGTTCGCTGGAAAATCTCAGGTCTGGATTCTATCAATTTTAAATAACGATCCTGAGGCGAGAGCGTTAAAAGATCGATTTGCTGCTGCTGTTTTTGTATGTACAGCATTTCAGAAACTGCTTTTCCAACCCGCAGACCGGCTTCAGAGCGGCTATAAAGTTCATTCAGATCTTTATGAGAAATAGACCATAAAACAATATCTTCTAAAGCTTCTACCTTAATAATAGACGGTTTTTGATTTAGAAACGAAAGATAATCGCTTATAAAAGATCTTTCGTAAAGCAGATTAATACAGATATCGCGGTTTCCGTCCCAGACAAATAATCCTGCCGAACCTTTAATAATGATATTCAGAATTTTTTCTACCTGATTGTATTCCTTTATAATCTGCGATTTTTTGAATTTCCGAACTTCAATCTTTTCTGAAAATCCGTCCCAGATATTCGTATTGGAAGGATAATACGAATCAAAAATATTTTTTACATCTTCTGGAGAAGGATTTTGGGGCATAGTTTTAAAAATATTGATTTACAAAAACCAAATTACAAAACTAATTTTAGGAAAATCCTCAATTTTGCTTTTTTTCTGCATCTTTTTTTGAAAAAATTAAGAAACCTTATTTTTCAAATTACTATATTTGACGCACTTTAAACAATAATAAATCCTCTTTTTTAAGGACGAATTTTATAATATCTGCTATACACTTTAAATGAAACCTGCTAAGTTCATATATGTCGTTTTACTTTCGCTGCTTTGCTTTTTTAGAAGCACCGAAACGTATCACCCGATTTTAAACACCAGCAGCTGCATTACCTTAGACAGCGTTGAAGCAGATGATACGCAGATTTTTTCTACTGACTTTTCTTCTTCTAAAAATTTAGAAGTTCATTACAAGCTCAAAAAGAAAATGAAATGCAGAGCGACTACTTTGGAACAAAGTACGATCAAAGCTCCGTATTTTAGTAATTTAGTCAACTTCAAGCTCTGCAAAGAGACTTTGATTTATGGTATAGCTTCAATATACCACATCGATAGACATCCACATCTTCATTTGTATCAGTTGTTCTAGGCTTTAATTTTTTGACGTTTTTATATTCTGGTTTCCGGAACAATAACTCATTTACCTATGTAATTGAGCCGCTATTGCTATAAAAACATTCCTAAAACGGTACTTTTCCAGCAGAGAAGCATCGCAATCCATTTTTATTTTTCATTCCGAATGTTTTCGGAAACAAAATCCAAATTCATACTCCCGATATTTTAGTATCATGGGAGAATATCTATTTATTCAAAAATTTGAACCTAATGATCAGTATTTATAAAAATAAATTTCTTTTATGCGCCCTGGCTTTATTCGTTTTGGTCTCGTGCGGAGATAAATCAAAAAAAGATTCTAATAAAGTTAAAACGTTTCCTGTTTATAAGGTTACACTAAAAGACACTATAGTTTCGAGCAAATTTGTTGCCGATGTACATGCTAAAAACAATGTAGAAATCCACGTTCGTATTCCTGGTTTACTAGATAAAGTATACGTCAGCGAAGGACAAAAAGTAAAAAAAGGACAAATCCTTTTCAAAATAAGCGATGTTGAACTTCAAATTCAGCTTTTAAAAGCCGAAGCCGTTTACAAAAGCTCAAAAGCCGATTTAAGAATCGCAACTGTTGAATTAGAACAAGCTCAAACACTTTTCAATAAAAAAGTAATTGCAGACAAAGAATTAGAATTATCGAAAGCAAAACATGAAGCTGCTTCTGCGAAAGTAGCGCACGCTGCTGCAGAGAAAAAAGCAATTGACCAGCAGATTAGTTTTACCACTATCCGCGCGCCATTTGACGGAACTGTTGACAGAATTCCGTTTAAAGAAGGAAGTTTAGTTGAAAACGGTTCATTATTGACCACTGTTTCTCAATTAGACGATGTTTACGCCTATTTCTCAATTCCTGAGAACACGTATTTCCAAATGATGGAAGACAAAACCCTAAACACGCAGGGCGATATTAAACTGGTATTGCCAAACGGACAAGTTTACGATCAAAAAGGAGAATTAAGAACGGCTGATGGAGATATTGACAGACAGACCGGTTCTATTCAATACAAAGCAAAATTTCACAATCCTCAAGGATTTATCAAACACGGAACTTCTGGAAAATTGATTATTTCAGAAGCCAAAACCAATGCAATTTTAATTCCGCAGAAAGCTGTTTTTTCTATTCAGGACAAACAATACGTTTTCCGCGTGAACAAAGATGGAGTAGTTAAAATGACAAATGTTACAATTGAAACGACTCTGGATGATGTGTATATCCTGAATGAAGGTCTAAAAAGCGACGACCTGATTGTACAGGAAGGTACACAGTCATTAAGAGACGGCGATAAAATCAACATTAAACAAATGTAGGTTATCGGCTTGTAAAACAGTTATTTAATTATTTATCTAAAAAATTTAAAATGATAGAGTTATTTATCAGAAGGAAAATATTGTCATTAATCATCTCGGTTATGATAGTCCTTCTGGGATTGCTGGCGTTGTTTCAGCTTCCCATTACCCAATTCCCAGATATTGTACCACCGTCTGTAACCGTTACAGCAAAATATACAGGAGCAAATGCAGAGGTTTCTGCCAATGCCGTTGCCCTTCCGTTAGAAAGAGCCATAAATGGAGTTCCGGGAATGACCTATATGTCAACCGTAACTTCTAATGATGGTTTAACTTTAATTCAGGTTTTCTTTGAAGTAGGAACAGATCCCGATTTGGCGGCCGTAAACGTGCAGAACAGAGTTACCACGATTCTGGATGAGCTTCCGGAAGAAGTTATCCGCGCCGGAGTAACAACCGAAAAAGAGGTAAACAGTATGTTGATGTACCTGAACATTACCAGTACAGATAAAACGCAGGACGAACAGTTTATCTTCAACTTTACAGATATTAATATTCTTCAGGAATTAAAACGTATCGATGGTGTCGGTCGTGCCGAAATCATGGGACAGAAAGAATATTCGATGCGTGTCTGGTTAGATCCGGAAAAAATGCTTTCGTATAATATTTCGGCAAATGAAGTTATTGCTTCGCTTCAAAAACAAAACATTTCTGCCGCTCCGGGTAAAGTGGGTGAAGGTTCAGGACAAATGAACAACCAATTACAATATGTAATAAAATACGGAGGGAAATTCTTTGAGCCAAATCAGTACGAAGAAATTCCGTTAAGAGCCAATCCAGACGGAACAATTTTAAGATTAAAAGACATTTCGAAAATTGAATTTGGTGCAATGAGTTACGGAATGGTTTCTAAAACCGACGGAAAACCTTCTGCATCAATCATGTTGAAACAGCGTCCGGGCTCAAACGCTTCTGAAGTAATTGCGAGCGTAAAAGAAAAAATGACGGAATTAAAAGGTTCTTCTTTTCCTCCCGGAATGGAATTTAACATTGCGTATGACGTATCTCGTTTCCTTGACGCTTCGATTCATGAAGTATTAAGAACTTTGGTTGAGGCCTTTATTTTAGTGGCATTCGTAGTTTTCCTTTTCCTTCAGGATTGGAGATCGACTTTAATTCCGGTATTAGCAGTTCCTGTCGCGCTTATTGGTGCGTTTACATTTATGTCGATGATGGGATTCTCAATCAACTTATTGACACTTTTCGCCTTAGTCCTTTCTATCGGAATTGTGGTCGATAACGCGATTGTCGTTGTCGAAGCTGTTCACGTAAAAATTACCGAGGAACATATGTCGCCAATGGATGCTACAATAAGCGCCATGAAAGAGATTACAGGTGCCGTTATCGCAATTACAATTGTAATGGCTGCGGTATTTATTCCGGTTGCTTTCCTGAGCGGTCCGGTTGGGGTTTTCTACAGGCAGTTCTCGTTAACAATGGCAATTAGTATCGTGATTTCGGGTATTAACGCTCTTACCCTTACTCCTGCCCTTTGTGCTATTATGCTGAAAGCACACGATCCAAATAAAGAAAAAAAATCGCTTTTAGATCGTTTTTTCCACAGATTCAACAATTGGTTTGATAATATTACTTCAAAATACATCAAAGTATTAGTAAAATTTGCTGATCGCAATACAGTTACAGTTGGTTTATTAGTACTGTTTTGTGTTCTAACCTGGGGAACAACTCGATTTTTAGCTTCAGGATTTATCCCGACTGAAGATCAGGGAATGGTTTATGTAAGTGTTACAACTCCGCAAGGTGCAACAGTAGAACGTACTGAAAAAGCATTAGACGAAGTAACCAAAATTGCGCAAGGAATTAAAGGTGTTGACAACGTTACTACTCTTGCCGGATACAGTATTGTAACTGAAATCGCCGGAGCTTCTTACGGAATGGGAATGATTAACTTAAAAGACTGGAGTGAACGTGATATCTCGGTTACCGAATTTATGGCGGAGCTTACAGAAAAAACAAAAAATATTACCGACGCACAAATTGAGATTTTTGCACCGCCAACCGTTCCTGGTTTTGGTAACACCAGTGGTTTTGAGCTTCGTTTGCTGGATAAATCTGGCGGAAGCATCACCAATACAGATAAAGTAACCAAAGAATTTATAAAAGAATTAAATGCTTCGCCGGAAATTCAGAACTCCTTCTCGAGTTTTGATGCTACTTTTCCACAATATTTAATTCATATTGATTATGATTTGGCAGCTAAAAAAGGAATTTCGGTTGATAATGCCATGAGCACTTTACAAACGATGTTAGGTTCTTTTTATGCCACCAACTTTATTCGGTTTTCTCAAATGTATAAAGTAATGGTTCAGGCAAGTCCGCAGTTCCGCCAAAATCCGGAAAGCATTTTAGATATGTATTTGAAAAATGACGCAGGAGAAATGGTTCCGTTTTCGACATTTATAAAACTAGAACGCGTTTACGGACCCGAAGTTTTAACACGATACAATATGTATATGTCGGCAATGATTAACGGAGAACCCGCAGAAGGTTACAGTTCCGGAGATGCGATTGCTGCTGTTGAAAGAATTGCCGCAGAAAAACTCCCAAGCCGTTTTGAATTGGAATGGTCTGGTATGACACGTGAAGAGATTCTTTCGGGTAACCAAACGATATACATTTTTGCACTTTGTATCCTTTTCGTATACTTATTATTAGCTGCACAATACGAAAGTTTACTGCTTCCGTTTCCTGTATTATTGAGTCTTCCGGTTGGAGTTTTTGGTTCTTATCTGGCACTTTTAATGGTAGGATTAGACAATAATATTTATGCTCAGGTGGCACTCGTCATGCTGATTGGTCTGCTCGCCAAAAATGCCATATTAATTGTCGAATTTGCCATGGCACAGAACAAATTAGGACGTGATATTACCGAAGCGGCGATTGAAGGTGCGAGACTTCGTTTCAGACCTATTCTTATGACATCATTTGCTTTTATTTCAGGATTAATTCCGTTGTGTATTGCAAGCGGAGCCGGAGCGATAGGAAACCGCTCTATTGGTACTGCTGCTGCCGGAGGAATGCTTATAGGAACTGTTTTTGGATTAATCATAATTCCGGGACTTTACATTCTGTTTGCCAAATTAGAAAAAGCAATGAATAAAAATTAAAAAATGACACATCAAATAAATCGATATATAATTTGCGGAGGAGTTTTGCTGCTTACAGCTTGTTCTGCTCCCAAAATCAATGATAATTTAGCGGCTAAAGAACTACCCGAAAACTTCGATCTGAAACGCAAAAAAGCGACAGACAGTCTTCAGGATTTTATTCCGCTGAAAACAGAAACATATTTTAAAGACGAAAAACTGGAAAAGCTTTTAAAGAAAGCCATGGCTCAAAATCCTGATTATTTAATTATGCAGGAAAGAATTTTGATTGCCAATTCAAATTTAAAAGTGGCTAAACTTGGGCTTCTTCCCTCTTTAGATCTTGTTGCTGATGCTTCCGGAACGCATTACGGAAAATATACAATGGACGGTGTTGGGAATTTCGATACCAATTTTTCGCAGAATATTAACGAAAAACAAAGAATAAACGAAAATGTTTCGCCTAACCTGTTTCTAGGCGGAAAAGTTTCATGGGAAGCTGATATCTGGGGAAAACTAAGCAATCGTAAAAAAGCAGCACGCGAACGTTTTTTTGCTTCACAGCAAGGAATGCGTTTGCTGCAAACGAGATTACTAAGTGATGTTGCTGATTTGTATTATAAACTGATTGCTTTAGATAAACAAGCATTGATTTACCAAACAAATTTAAAAACACAGCAAAAAGCACTTGATATTATTTCGGCGCAGCGATCTGTGGGAAAAGCAACAGAATTAGCCGTTCAGCAGTTTAATGCTCAGAATAATAATATTTTGGCTGAAGCCGAACAATTAAATCTAAGCATCGATCAAACTGAAAAAGCGCTGTTGAGTCTTTTAGGAGAATACGGTGGAAAAATCGACAGAAGTTCTGATTTTTTATCTGGTCATTTGGCTGTTTTAAATCAAAAAATAAGCGTAGATTCGATTATTCATAAAAGACCTGACGTAGTCGAAGCATATCATGAACTTCGCGCTTCAAATGCTGATGCAAAAGCGGCTCGCGCTGCTTTTTTTCCGACTTTAAATTTGGGCGGTTATGCTGGATTTAACTCGTTTTCGTTTTCGACTTTCTTTGACAACGGATCGTTTGCATGGCAGTTACTAGGCGGATTAACGGCTCCGGTTTTTAATAAAGGACAAATTAAACAGGAATTTTTTGTATCCAATAAAAGACAGCAAATCTCGTTATTGCAATATCAAAATACGATTACAACGGCATATAACGAATTGAGCGCTTTACTGCACAGAACAGAATCTTTTGTAGATGTTTTAAAATACAAATCAAAAGAAATTGAACATCTGGAAATTGCCGTAAATGTTTCAAACGATTTGTATTTGAGCGGTTATGCCAATTATCTGGAAATCATTAATGCACAAAAAAATAAACTGCAGGCCGAACTTGACTTTGTAGACATTCAGTTAAAAAATGCAGAGTCTCAGGTTTTATTGTACAAGGCTTTAGGAGGCGGAATTAACTAATCTTAAAGTAACTACTGGTCGTAAACTTTTGAATTAGTACTTAAAAACTGCAGTTACAAATCCCATCCATTAAACCGGATGGGATTTTTATTATTTAAAAATCAGTTTGCGGTAAACTCTTTTACATTCAGTTTTAAAATACTACCATACGCTTCTGCTGCTTTATGAACCTGAACAGTCCAGTCTTCGGCAGCATTATCATCGGCACCATCAGAAATATACTTTAAACATAAAAACGGAATATTTTCTTTCATGGCAATCATAGCCAGCGCATACGATTCCATATCAACAAGATCGTAAATAGTTTGAGTATGTTTCATTTCAAAACTATCTCCCGTTCCGCAGATTCCTAACGGAAGTCCGCTCATTTCTAAACCATATTCCAAAACCGGAGGCAAACCAGACAAAGGTGTTTCATATAATTCAAAACCCAAACCTCGAACGTCCATATCTCTTTGAACAAATTTCGTACAGCACACTACATCGCCTTTCTTAAAATGCGTGCTTCCAGCTGATCCCAGGTTTATGATTAATGAGGGTTTATGCTGTTGTATAGCTTTAGTTAGTTCATAAGCAGCATTCACTTTTCCTATTCCTGTTATAAGTGCGGTATGATCTTTAAAAACTTCTGCTGCTTCAGAAGCCAGTGCAAATGTAAACAGTACTTCTTCTGCCGGATATGTATGTTTCTCGTTTATTTGTATCATAAAAATTAGTTCATTTTTGAGATGCAAATATCGGATATTTTAATACACAAAGCTTTTATTGGTTAAAGATGAAGTTCAAAATATACCAAACTTATCGCGGTATCGTTTTAATTCTAAATCTGTTTTATTTAGAAGTTTTTCTAAAAGTAATATTTTGTCTTTGTATAAATTTTGAACCAGATCATTGTTATTTTTTGCTTCGGTCATTACAATTTCAGAATTGTTATTTAAGAAAAGATCCGTTTCAAAATGTAAAATATCTTCTAAATTAACTTCTAAAATAACCGCAATTTCTTCTAGTTTATTAAAACTTAAATCTGTAATTCCTTTTTCAATTTTACTGTAGGCAGCCTGACTGATTCCTAATTGATCTGCCAGATAATTTTGAGTGTAGTTTTTGAGTTCTCTGATGTTCTTGATTTTATCTTTAATTTGTGAAGCCATTTTTTTTGAAAAAAGATTGATTTGTATTCTTTGCAAAAGTGTTTTTTGTATTAAAGTTATTAATACTGGTATGGTTTTACAAATTAAATATGTTACAAATCACAAAACAATAACAAATGTTATCAGTTTTTTGTCATTCATTTTTATGGGCATATTTTAAACGGCTTAAATGAACGGAACTAATATTAAGGTATGAAGCGATATAGTGCTGCGGCACTCGCTGCAAGATTTTTGGAAATCTTGAATTCATCTTTTTATAGCGTTCCATAGCACTGTGAATATACATTGATTTTATTTTATCGTTTATAATAAAGAAATAATCTTCTGCAATTAATCTTCCCAGTTTATCTCCGTATCGAAGAACACTGTATAGGTTTTGAAGCATTTCAAATGTTATAATAATTACTTTTGTGTTTTCCATTGCCTGTATAGAAAAACTGGAAGGTATTCCTTTTAAAAAGCTTTCATAATCTGTTGCAAAAGTGTTTTCCAGACAAAAATGAAATATTTTCTCCTCGCCTTTTTCATCAAGAAAATAAATTCGCAGTAAACCGCTGACTACAAAATAAATGGTATCGCAGATATCGCCTTGTTTAACCAAAATTTCTTTCTTTTTAAAAGAAGCCGTTTTAAATGATGAACGGCAAAAATCCCATTCGGCATCATTAATTTCAATATAATTTAAAATTAATTGATGTATATTTTCGATTCCGTTCTCCATTAATCTTTATGTTTTGTTTCTATTTTTGAACGCATCCGGAATTGATATATTTTTATTGGTTGTAATTAATAACTATTTAGATTAAAATAGGTCTCTTATTATTTTTTTGAATTATTTAAACAAAAAAACTATAAAAATATAAGCAAAAATTTATATAGTATTTGACAAAATTGGAGAATAATGGTTTTAATTTAAAGTTTACATTTCCTTTACTTTCTATGCTGCGGGTGTTGCATTTTTTCTGTATTTTAGCCACGGCTCAACCAGTCAAAACAAACCCCAAACAACAAAAAGAATTAGAACCAGACAATGACTAATAACTGTTTAAATTGTAATCAAGAAATTTTAGGAAAATTTTGCAGCAACTGCAGCCAGGCAGCATCTACACATCGATTTTCGTTACATCATGTTATTCAACACGATTTTATTCACGGAATTTTTCACTTTGACAAAGGTTTTTTCTATACCATAAAAGAATTATTTACCAGACCGGGACATAGTATTAGAGAATATGTACAAGGAAAAAGGGTAAAGCACTTTAATTATTTTTCAACTATAATTCTTTTATTGGCAATAGGATATTTTCTAAAAAAATGGACCAATTTTGATGCATCATACTTTTATGATGATAAAAAAGAGATTGAAGGTGTTTTGAAAGTCTTAAAAGATTATGCGAAAATTACAATTTTTCTGCACATACCGATTGTTTCTCTTTTAAGTTATTTTTTGTTTAAAAAGAGTAAACAAAATTATACAGAAAATCTAGTCCTTAATTCATATTTGTTATGCGGGACATTAGTAATAAGTTTTATACTGGTAATTTGTATGATTTTTAGTGACAACGAAAACTTTCTTGTTTTTGTAAACTACTTTTTAACTGTATTGACTTGTTTATATGTATCAATTTTCTATTATCAATACTTTTCTGCTTTTGATTTAAAAAAATCACAGCTAATTATTAGGGTTATTATTATTTCTATTCTGTATTTAATAACCAAACAGGCAACAAACAATATTTTGAATATAATTGGTCTTAAATATTTTCATTAAAACTACAATATTCTTCATGCATACAGCGCAAACGTTTTGGACTTTGCGCTTTTTTTATACATTTTTTAATGCTTTGATTTTACTTAATACGTGCTTTTTTCTGTTTTCTAAAGTGCCGTTTACTTCTAAAATTTGATTACTAAAATCACCAATCCAATCTTGTAAAATATCATTTACTTCGTATCGCAATTTTGGCAGATCTGATTTCTGACAGAGTATTAAATCCGGTGTTTCTATTGGAACGAAAATTAAGAGATCAATTTCTGAAATTGCCTCTTCCATTTCTTGGTAAAGTGCTGCTATATTTTTTGTTTTACTTTTAGCATAAATATAAGCCAAAAGGTCTAATGGACAACGATCAAATATTACATCTTTTTTACTGTCACTTATTTGCTCAATAGAAAAATTAAATTGTTCTATATAATCATCAATTGTTGGTATTTCAGAAAACTCATATCCTTCTTCTTCAAGCTGTAAATAAGGCTCTGTCTTAAATTCGTAGTTAGACAAGCTTTTGGCAATTTCCTCTGCTAAAGTTGTTTTTCCAACTCGGTGTGAACCTGTAAAGGCTATTCGCATGATTTTATTTGGCTTAATTAAATATTGAGTTACTAAATCAATTAACTCTCAAATACGGTTATTATTTCTTTAGTTAAATTAATTATTTTCAACCACTTATGGTTAATCAAAAAAGAATCAACATTCCACTCTTTATCTTGAATATCTTGTAAAAAAAAGAAAAGTTTATCTAATTTAAATTTAACTTCAATATCAATAAAGTTTTCTAAATACAGTTTGTTAAGATTAACAGGATTAATAAACGTGTAGAAATCCCCTTCTAATTCTTGTAAATTAAATTCAATCAGATCATCTCTATCATCAATACTAATATTATCTGGAATTATCATTAGTTTTAATGTATCTTTTAAAGACTCAAAAACACTTATTGTTTCATTATTTTTATGGTTTTGCATAAACTATTAAAGCTAAAACTAAATTCATTTTAAGCGAATATAAAAAATATTCTCTCAATAACTTATCCCTTTCAGAGTTGAGAGATTGAATAAATTTAAGAGTAAAGATTCTTGAAATAGAACAACAATAATAAAGTAGTTAAAGTTTCCATTATATTATATTTCTCAGCACTTCAATATTAATTACCTTTAAACCATAAAAATCCTTCCAATGACAGAAATCTTCAAAATGTTTCGTGTTACAGTCGCAGAATCTGAAAAAATAATGCAGTCTGTAAATGAACCGCATGCGCATAATTTTGAAGAACTTATTATAGGCAGTAAAGGTCAGTTAGAGCATTTTATCGACTTTAATTCCAAATTAATAGAAGCGCCTTTTATAAGTTTTGTTACTCAGGGGAAAATTCATAGGGTAAAACCGCTTGTTAAAAACGGCGAATGCGATATGTGGGTGCTGCGTTTTAAAAGTGAATTTATTGCCGAAACGACTTTTAGTTTGTATGCATCTTTTCATGATAAAGCCAACATCAGTATGCAGAGTAATCAGTGTTTTGAAAAACTGGATATTTTGTGTAAAATGATTTATGACGAATATATTCAGGATGCTCCCGACTTATCTGTTATTAAACAACTGTTAAGTGCTTTATTTACTATTATCGAATCTGAACGACGTAAACTAAATCTGGATTATGATGAGTCTAAGAAAATTCAGAGTTCTACTTTTAAAAGCTTTTTGAGGTTATTAGAAGAGCATTATAAAGAATCGAAAGATGTTAATTTTTATGCTGAAAAGCTTTTTATGACTTCCCGCAACTTAAACCTCATCTGCCAGAATATTTTACAGCAGAGTGTTTCTGAAATTATAGAAACCCGAAAACTTACCGAAGCTAAAAATCTTTTAATGACTACAGACATAAATGTAGCCGAAATAGGTTACGAACTTGGATTTAACGAAAAAACATATTTCACACATGCTTTTAAACGCAAGTCAGGTATGACTCCTACTGAGTTTAGAGAAGAAATGAAAAAACTGCTTTCTTAAAAACACAACCATTCTTCCGAAAATCGTTACCGTTTGTCTTGTTATTAGCTGCAATTTTGTATCTCTTAAAAATGATACTTTTTACACGAACTAATTACAATATAAAATGGACAGAAAAGATTTTTTAAAAACTATGGCAATTTTACCTGTTGGTGCTGCTGCCATGAAGTTAAGTTCTCTTAAAACAGTTTCTGATTCTTTTGCTGCGACAGAGAGAATGCCGGTTCTGTTTTTGGGACACGGAAATCCTATGAATGCTATTGCTGATAATAATTTTACGCAGGGATTTCAAAATATTGCAAAAACATTACCTAAGCCAAAAGCTATTTTGTGTATATCTGCACATTGGGAAACCAAAGGAACTTTTGTAACGGCTATGGAAAAACCAGAAACCATTCATGATTTTGGAGGTTTTCCGCAGGCGCTTTTTGATGTGCAATATCCTGCTCCAGGAAGTCCTGAACTGGCATTAGAAACTCAAAAACTGATTACCTCAACTTCTGTTGGATTAAATCACGACTGGGGATTGGATCACGGCTGTTGGACGGTTGTAAAATTCTTATATCCAAATGCCGATATTCCGATTATTCAAATGAGTATTGATTATACAAAACCTGCCTCTTATCATTATGAATTAGGAAAAGAACTTGCTGTCTTAAGAAGAAAAGGTGTTCTTATTGTAGGAAGCGGAAACTCTGTTCATAACCTGCGATTGGCGGCATGGGATAAAATGATGCTTCCGGGTTATTCTTTTGAATGGGCTCATATTGCTAACGAAAAGATGAAAAAAATGATTATTGAAGAAGATCATCAATCGCTGGTAAATTTTGACAAACAAGGAAAAGAATTTCAGCTGGCAGTACCAACTCCAGAACATTATATGCCTTTACTGTACATTTTATCTCTTAGAGAAAAAGATGAAAAAGCTACCATTTTTAATGATGCCATTGTAGCAGGATCGCTTAATATGATGTCGGTAAAAATAGATAAAGCATGAGGATAAGCAGAACTTTTGTGATTGCTGCCGGAATTCTCATTTCACTTTCAATTTTCAGTTTTACTATTATGAATTCAAATACAAAAAATACTAAGCTTCATTATTTGCTTAGACAGCCTAAAGTTCTAACAGAAAACCCGCCTTTGCTTATTTTACTTCATGGTGTGGGCGGAAATGAGCAAAATTTGTTTTCGTTTGCTCAGGATCTGCCGGATAATTTTGTGGTTGTTTCTGCAAGGGGTCCGCTTACTTTTGGTCCGTCGAGTTTTGCCTGGTTTCAGGTTGATTTCTCCAGCGGTAAACCTCAAATAAACGAACAGCAGGCAGAACACGCCAGAAAAATGATTATTGATTTTATTGATGATCTAAAAACAGAAATCAAATTTGATGCTGAAAAAGTTTATTTAATGGGATTTAGCCAAGGCGGTATTATGAGCTACAGCACAGCACTTACAGCTCCCGAAAAAGTAAAAGGAATTGCGGTTTTAAGCGGCCGACTTCTGCCGGAAATAAAACCTTTAATTGCTGATGAAAAACGTCTTGAAAAACTTAAAATCTTTATTTCACACGGAAAACAAGATGCTGTTTTAAATTACCAATATGCAGTTGATGCTTCAGAATTTTTAAAAACAAAACATTTAAAACCTGAATTTCATTATTATGAAGAAGGTCATACGATTAATAAACAAATGTTTGATGACGTCAATCTTTGGTTAAAAAATAATTTAGAATAATATACTTTAATGAAAAAGAGTCTTCGAGAAATATTTCTGAAGACTCTTTTTTTTGGAATTCTGGTTTATTCTAAATTAAGTATTCTGTTTTAATGTATTTATAATCTGCTGAAATACGGCATTTCCATCATTATTTAAATAATTTGTTGCCGTGTCTATTAGAGAATCAACATTTGACTGCGATATATTATCCATCTTTGACTGCTCTCTTGTTATTGAAGGCTCCAATCTAAAATATGTAAGTCCGGAATTCTGAAGTCCTGACAACTGCTGGCTCGAAACCAATTGTACTGATTCTGTAATGATATTGACAATTGCACCACGTCCATTTTCTGTACCTGATAAATCGTCTAAATCACTTACAAGCCAAGGCGTAAATCCCCAATTTCCATAATCAGGATCAGAAATTTTTGTTTGATCTGTTACCAATCCTGCACCGCTTGGGTACGAACCAGTTCCTAAAGAAATTAGAATAATATCACTTAATTGTGAAGCTAATCCTGTTCTAAATGCTTCGCTTACAGCCCAAACTGCCGGATTATTTGACATTACACCTCCATCAAGCGCCCATCTTTCGTTAGCAGAAGAATTAGGTGCATTACCTCCACCTAGTTTTGCAACCGGAAAATAAGTTGGTGCGGCACTTGTAGCTCTTGCCGCTTCCCAAACCAAATAATCATTTTCTGATTTTACAGCATCATACCAGTTAAATAAATACGGTCCGTAATCCTGTCCCAAAGTTGGATTTGGAATATTATTTCCGCTGCTATTAACCGTATAACAAGTCGTAAAAACATGTTTTGTTCTGCTATCTGGCAGATTTTGCATATTTTGTCTGGCATCGTTTAAACTATAAGTGCCGTATTTTTGCTGTAGAAAACATTCTACTCCATTTCCATTTCCGTCATTTGCGTAATAAAGAGCATAATAATCTGGTATAATAGAATCCTGGGAAACAAAAATCTGAGATCCGTCGCTGGTATAAATATTATAGATTTCATTTGCTGTATAAGGCTGTGTTCCATTTATAGGAGATGACAAAGCGGTTGCAATAATACCGCCCGTAGAAGTTCCGCCTATTATATCAAACATTTTATAACAAGATTTGTTCAGGGCAGCTTCTATCTGCCAAAGAAAATAAGATGGTATAATTCCTTTAATACCGCCTCCATCAACTGTTAAAATAATAATCTTACTCATAATTCTTGATTTAGTTAAGTGTATATTGGGTCTTTTAGGAGTATAAATTTATATAAGCTAAATACTGATTATCAATAAAATGTCATCTAATGGCTTTTCTTTGGTGCAAAACCTCAAATATCAGGTACAAAAAAAGAGATGCCAAAACTGACATCTCTTTTCTGCTTTTATTCTTAAAGTTATTTTATCATAAACTTCGCTTTGTAACTCTTATCTGCATTATGCAGTATTAAGAAATAAACTCCCGAAGCTCTTAGATGTGTTTTGATTTCTTTATTGAAATTACCATTGATTTCGAGTTTCTGCTGTTTGTAAACTGCTTTTCCATGGGCATCAAAAATAAGTAAATCAAAAGTTCCTGAATCACCCGTTAGGTTTAGGGTAAAGTTTCCATCATTTGGAACCGGAGAAATAAAGAAACTGTTTTGTTCCGAAACAGGATTATCTACAGATAACGTTGCTTCTACTTTTACTTCCAGTGATGTTGTTTTACTGCATAAACCCTGAGTTAAATAGCTAAGAGAAAGTGTCTGATCGCCTTTTTCTGTCCATTTTATCGTTACAGTATTATTGCTTTGATCGACAATTTCACCACCCGTAACATTCCAAGTATACGCCTGCATAAATTGTGTTGCTGTATACGTTACCGTGGTATTATCGCTCGTAATAAGAATATCTCCTGAAATCTGAGCCGTAGTATTTAATCCGGTTTCAACATTTGCAGATACAATTCCTTTACCTTGCAGACCGCTTGATTTCTTATTCAGTTTTGTTAAATCAATTGCGAATGAATGATCTCCTGTAAACTTCTCGATGTTTCCAATTTCAAATTCTTTATCCGAAATTTTGGTCAAAGTAATGTTTTCATTTGAAACTGCAATTCCGCCTGACTTCACAATAATATCATTTTTAGTTAATCCTGCAGCGATAATTTCATCAGCAAATTCAACTTTTAAAACATCAGTTTCAGAACAGCCGCTGTTGGCATCGCTCAACGGAGTAACTGTACAATTAAGATCTACAATATCTATAAAAACTTCTACTTTGCTCGCATCGCTTGCATTTCCAAATTCATCATACACGACAGCTTCAAAAGTATTTTTTCCAATATATCCTTTTATCGGAATTAAAACTTCTTTTGCTGTTTCCTGATTTTGCTTACTAACCAGCGTTCTTCCTGTTGGCGTTACTGCATATAACTCTACGGTTTGCTTATTTCCGTTTGTTGTTAAAGCAATCGATAAATCATTACCAGAAGTAATATTATCTGCTGCAGATATTCCTCTGTCTGGCGTAATACGCATGTTAGAAGGTGCTGTAGGTTTTCCAAATTTCACTTCCCACATTGTGCTGGAATTTCCAGTTCCAAAGTTGCCCGAAAGGTCTTTAAAGCTCGTTTGATCTACAACAATTTTATAACCGCCTTCTGCCTGAGTATATTCTCCTAAACCAGAAATTAAGTAATGTAAGTCGTCTTGTTTAGTCACATTTAAATTAGCATTTAAATTCACACTTCCTTTATAAAGCGATACCCAGTTTTTCTCAAAACTGCTTATTGGTTTATTTAAAGTTACTACAATATCTGTAACGTTTTGACTGTGTACTGCTCCCTGATATTTAGGAGTAAAGGCATCAATTTCCGGAATCGAAATATCGACTTTCCATTTCTGCGTTTGAACAATTAATCCTAAAGTGTTGTCTTCTGCTTTTATCGACGGAAGATCAACCGCAAGCTCATATTGTCCGTTATCTTTATTGTATTCGTTTAATCCAACAATCGTGTATTTTAAATTATCTTCGGTTACAATAGAAATGTTTTCAAGTGCTTTACCGTTTAAGGTCAGTTTTTCTTTTGTAAACTGAACTGGTTTTACAGGTTTGTTAAATAAAATTTCAACACTGTTTACAGCCTGAGCTTCGATTTGGTCGGTTTTAAACTGAACAATTCCAAGTTCGCCGATTATCTGAATCCATGAAATGCTTTTTCCTTCATTACCTTCATTGTCTTCAAGATCTTTAATTCCGGCACATTGAACCGTTAATTCATAATATCCTGAAGCAAGCGACAATGTTTTGATATTTAAAACATAAGTCGAATCGTTTACTTTACCAATAAAGCTGTCATTAAAAGGAACTTTGGTTCCCTGATGAATTAACGTAATATTCTGCGCAGTAAATGTGCTTGAATTAATTGCTTTATTAAAGTTTACCTGAACAGATTCTACTGGTTTTGTAGTCGTTGAAGGCACACTTTCAAAAGAAACTACTTTTGGAACATTTGTATTTATAACACTGTAATACAAAGTATATCTTTCTAATCCCGAAATTTTATCAAGGAAATGAAGTTTGTTTTCATACTTTGGTTCAAGTCCGTCTCTTAACGTTACATGTGTCTGCCAGAAGTTTTCTATTGGCAGTTCCAGATTATCGCTGATTCTAACGACTCTTTCCAATTTGTATTTATCTGATCCCGGATCGGCAGTATTTCCGTAATTCCATCCGGTTTTAGACGAATTCATCGTTAAAGTTGTTGTAAGCGCACTTGGCGAAATTGCATTTGAAACTGTTCCTGTAGTTACTTTATACACTTCATCGCTTTCTCCGTTTGAATAATAAATCGCATCCGGAGTATCATTTGAATCTACGACATCATTTACTAAGAAATCGTTGATATTGTCTTGTCCTGCGCCGTATGCTTTTACGCTTTTAATTAATTCGTGAACATAAGAAGCTTTTATCAAGCTTAAGTTTTTATTACCATAACTGCTTAAATGCTTTATTTTAAGATCGTATTCAACAAAATGACCCAACAAAGTACTGGTAAACCACCATTGTCCTAATGCTGATTTTTGAGGTTCGATATTTCCGAAATCAACATTTAATAAACCTAATTGTTTTGGTTCGTTATTGAAATTGCTTCCTATAATTTCAAAATCGATTAATAAACCTTTTTTGTTTTCTATAATTTCTGGCTGTACAGATTCTACCTGAACGTTTTTAGCAATTCCGTATCCTTCATTTTTAATCAATAAAGCCATTTCTGCCGGAACAATTGGTTCTATTTTATCTGTCAGCGGATCATCTCCCAGAATATCTCTCTGCATAAAATAATGCATTACCAAATCCGGACTTGGATTTACTTCTAAAGTTACCGGATATAATTGCACCGTAACTCTGTCGCCTGTATTTGGATCTAAATATGACAAAGTTCCTCCAAATGAATATGATTTTGGCACGGTTGGCGCTGCTTCTTTCGTAGGGATAAAAATTACTGTTCCTGACTGACTGCTGTTTGGTCCTACAAGTCCTGTTCCGCTAAGGAAAGTGTCTTTGTTGATCTGGAATAAATGCGTCATATCATTTCCGGCTTCATCTTTAATTAATAAATCTAAGTTTAGATCTTTAATTGTGTTGGCGTCACTTCCATTGTTTAACGTTAAAGTCCCTTCAAAAGCCTCTCTCGTCATGGTAATTTTTTGAGAGAATTTAACCGTTACGCTCGCACAAACAGATGATTGAGAAGCTAATTCTTTACCATACTCCTCCATTTCTTTAAGATCATGCTCATACAATTCTGATGCAGAATTAAAACCTCTTTTTGCAGTCAGCTCAATTAGTGATTTTCTTATTCTGTCATATTCTTCGATATCATTTTTGTTTATAATGTTTGGATATTCAGCATTAGGCGCTTTTATGTTTTTATTCCATGCTTCTAAAGTATTATTCCATCTGTTACAGAAGTTATCGATTTCCTGAGTTGTAATATCTGTGCCTGAAACGCTGGTTTTAATTCGTGTAATATCTACTGCTGAAAATGGTTTTCCACTATCCAGATTCGAAGCCGCTTCTTTCATGAAGTTTTGAAAATTTGGACTTTCAAGTAATCTGTCATTGCCAAGATGTGCTTTTATCCTATCAGCTAAGGCCGTTTCAGCGTCTGCCATTGCCTGAAAATCTTCATATTTAGATTGTAAAAAACTATTTTGAGTACTTTTTCCACTCATTAATTGTTCAATACAAGTTTTCGCCATCGAAGCAAGTCCAAAATAGCATCCTACCCTTCCAGGAATACAGCTTCCTAAAGCTAAAGTTATATTTATCACGTCATTATCAACAGTCGCAAGTGAAAGAAGACATGAAGCAAGGGATAAAGGAACAAATGGAGAACATCCCATTGCCGCACTAATAGTCGAAGTAATACAAGGATTAGTACAAATTGTTGGCAGTTCTGTAATAATGTTGCCAATAGCAGTACCAATAGGAATTAATGGTCCAAATCCTCCTCCGTTAAAATCAGGAATACCTCCTACAGTAGGATTAGTAGGCGTTGTACAAGTTATGACATAATAAGGCTGGAATGCCGCCAGATTTTGTTCGGTTTCGCATACATAAGTTCCTTTTGTAATTAGATTATAACTACAGTTCTGCCCAGTTGCCGCACTTTTTCCGCTCGAAGCCGGTTTTGTAATCAATATTGGGACAATAATTGTCGATTTAGCATTTAATACATCCAGCTTATCAATCATTAGTTTGAACTTGTATTCTCCCTGACTGTCTACGTTAAATGTTACATTTGATAATGCAATCAAACCATGATTGGTAACAGTTGCATAACTCATTCTGCTTTCTCCTGTATTTAAATCTAAAACAGGATTATCGATATCAATAACAACTACTGGTTTTGGTACGTTTGTTTCAAACTTAACTACTAAATCAGACTGATATTCGTCTGCAATTTCTGTTGGCTTTACAACCCATTCGTAACTTACTGCCTGATAGGAAATAAACACTTTTTGAGTCGTTACTTTACCCGGATCTATCAATAAATTATTTTGATACGATGCGTGTTTATCTGCCGATACTGTAACTGTATAATAACCTTCCGGAATTTGAGGTGTAGTAAACAAACCATTTTCATCTGTAAATCCTTCTGCTAAAACAACACCAGAAAACGGATGACGTACAGTTACTTTCGCTCCTTTTACGTGAGGTGCTTTTTCTGTATTGTATGTGTATTCGTCGACAACATCAACTAATAAAGAACCTGTTGCTTCTGAAACTGTTTCTATTTTGAAAGGAATACTTACTCCTCCTCCATTTGAAGGATTCAAAGCCAGATTTCCGGTTAAAGGAACATTTAACTGCTGCTTATCTGTTGGTACTAATTCAAGTATAATTTTTGCAGATTCGTTTGGTGCAATTTTATCAATAACAACGGCACTTTTCAATTTCATCCATTCCAGATTTGGAACGTCTACTTTTACTTTTTCTGCATCTACTGCTCCTGTATTGGAAACCGATATTTCATAAAAACGAGAGCTTCCTTTAATCATCGTTGTATTAATGCTTACCGGATTGGCCAATAATTTAGGTGCCTGCGCTTTAGCATGATAATACGCTAAAACAGGAAGTTTTGCGCCTTCATTAGATGTTATATTGAAATTGATTTCATAATATTTTTGTTCTGCCGATGGTGTTTCTGCTAATATTGTATAGCTTAAAACGGCTTCCTGACCAGATGCCAGCGTTAAAGCATCTGTTTGTACTGCAAAACCTGCATCTGCCGGTAATTCAATTTTAATATTGGTTAAAGGCGTTTTACTGTTGTTTTTTAATACAAATTCTCCTTTGTACGGAACTTTGGTTACAACTTCCCATTTTAAATAATCAGAAGGCTTGTTTGTCCATTCAAAACCAACAATATCAAATTCTGCCTGAACTGCATTTTTAGTTCCCGGATATCCTGCACTTACTGTGTAATGGCCGCTTTCTGCCTGTAATGGTTCAAAATCATAAGCAAAATTTCCGGAAGCATTTGTTTTTACTTTAAACGAACGTGTAAAACTTCCGGCTGTAACGATAATTTCTACTTCTTTATTTACTGCGGGAGTATTGTTTGCCATTTTAGCCGATCCTGAAATAGTAACCAATTCGCCTGATTTGTAAACTGATTTAGAAACCGAACACACAGCACTGTAACTTGAAAATAATTTTATAGCCGAATATGCCTGATTATTTGTATATGATAATTCATTTATTTTTTGATCTGAATTTACTGCTGCAACTAAATAATAATCACCAGCCTGCTGAGGCAGTTTAATCGATTTTATAAGGTCAAGGTTTTTTCCTGACTCGATATCTTTATCAATTTGTGATGTAAATACAAGGACTGCGTTTTGGGTTAATTTATCTTTAGATAGAAAATATTCTATTTTTGAACCTTTTATTAAAGTCGCAAAACCTTGATTTGTTATAGAAGTTGTTACTTCAATTGTATCTTCACCATTGGCTTCTGCAACTGTTTTTACCGAATTAACGACAGCATCAGGCTTGTTTTGATCTGTAACTAAAATCCACGCAAATCCTGAACTGAAAGTATCAGCTTCTGCCTGAATTCGAATGGTTTGATCGCCTGTTTTTAACGGATCGATTATAGTATTGATTTCTACTTCAACACTTTCCTGACCTACGGGAATTGAAACTTCTGCCGGAATTGAAACAATTGTAGGAGAATCTGATGAGAGTTTTACTAAAATGGCTTTAGAAGTATCAACCGTATTTCTCGAAATGGTAATTTTTGCCGCTTTTTGAACTCCGGCTTTAACTGTTGCCGGATTTGCTTTTACTATTAAAGCTGGTCCGTTGCTGTCAAGAATGGTAATATCTTTACTAATAGTGCTTCCATCGCCGGCAGGAATAGTACAGTTACAAGATGATAGATACACATCTGCTGTTACATTTACCACTTTTGTACCATCAACAATTCCGTTGTTTATGGCTCCAATATTAAATTTTTTCGAATTTACATTGGCAGGAAAATCAATAACGTCCGGTAAAATTAAAGCATTTGCAATACTTGCTTTTAAGCGTACTGCTGTGGCTATTTCTGATTTATTGATTCGTTTTAATGTCGCGTAAGTTGCGTAAACTCCGTCGCTTTTTGAAATAGTCTGCGGTGCAATTTCTAATTCAAAAGCCGGAACATTGGAACTTTTTAAAATTACTTCTGTATTTCCTGCCTGAAAACCTTCAGCTCTAAGCGTTAATTTTCCGGTTACAGTCTGCTCAGGAACTTTATTATTTTTTACCGTTATGGTAAACGAAGCTGTTTTACTTCCAGCCGGAAGCGTAACTTCTGTAGGAACAGTCCAGCGTGAGCTTTGATCGGCAATAATGGTAAACTTTGTATCTTTTGTTTTAGCAAAATTGGTTTCTAAAGTAACGGTAATTGTTTCACCGTCTGTAGCTGCAACTGTTGAAGGAGTCAGTGTAATAGTTGAAAATTCATTGTCTATAATTTCGATATTATCCGAAACAGCAGGATAGTCATTTCCCGTAACTGATAACGAAACGGTTCTGTTTCCGTCATTCTCTGTATTGTCAATTGGTTTGATATAAAAAACTGTCGAAGACTGATCTTTTAAAATTTGTATCGAAGCATCAAACTGAAGCTGTGATGCTAAAGAAGCTGTTAAATTATACGTTTTATCACTGCTTCTGTCACCGCTTTGTGTAAGGGTTGCTCTAATAACTTCTGTAGAGTTTTCGTCAATGCTTTTTCTGTCTAAAGTTAAAAACAAACGTTTTTCGAGTAAAATAGAATTTGCTGCGCTAATTTTATTGTTGTTTTTTAAAGATTCCGGTTCTTTTACCGCTGTATTAGCGATAATGTTAATTCTAACTTTTACATTGCCTTCAATACCTAAAATTTTAGGAAGATTAAATGCGGCTGTTCTGTTTACTGAATTCTGTTTATCAAGATCTTCGTTGTATGAAACGGTTCCCAAATTGTATTCTAAACCTGTTTGGTCAGAAACAATGCTTATTTGTTCAATCCATCCGCCAGAAGCAATTCTGTCTCCAATATTATCTACTTTCCATGATACATTTATTTTTCCGTCTGGCGTAATAACAGATTCGGCTGTGCTGATTCCCGAAATCGTTAAATCAGGATATTGTGCATTGGCAATAGTCAGTTTTCCGTTTACGTGGTTTGAACCAATGTCAACCGCATTTTTTGAACTTAAAACAACACTGCTTAAATCTAAATTGTGTGTTTGTCCCGAAGTATAATTCAGCGGAATTTCAATCGGAATTTCTAATAAAGTGCCGCTGTTTCCTTTAAAAGAAGTGCTTGTAAGCGAAAGAATAATAAAGTGATAATTGCGTGGATTATTCTTTTCGATATTAACATAAATCGCATGATCGCCTTTACGGCTTTCGATAATTTTACTGTCTTTTTCGCTTACAAGTAATCCCTGCGGAACAGTAAGCGTAAACTCAGCTCCTACAACTTCATCGGCATTAGCCAGATCAATTACAATTTTTGATTTTTCGCCTGGTCCGGCCGATGCGTTTAATACTTTTAAACTATTCTGGGCTTGTGCAAACGCGGCCAGAAATAGGAAGATAAAGACCAAAAACGGTTTTATTTTCATTGTTTTCAATTTATTAGATATCATTTTCGTGAGTTTATTGTATTAACATTTTTCCATTTAAAACGACTGGTTTTGATCCGTTTTGTACTTCAACAGCATAGAAATAAATTCCCGATGCAAGATCTCTTCGCTGGAAAGTAAATTCGTGATTTCCTGCCGATGCATCTATAGATTTTGTATAAACCATTCTTCCGGCTGTATCAAAAACTTTTAATACCGCGTTGTCTGCATTTTCAGGAATATGATATTGAATTACCGTTTTATCAGTAAATGGATTTGGGTAATTTAAAAGTGCATTTGCTGCAGCTGTTTCAGGATCATCAACGCCTAAAGTATTGCCTGCAATTTTATAGCGCAGCGCATTGGCTTCGGGACTTGAAATCATTGCAGATACAATTGCAGTCTGCGATGAAACTTTTGCAATGGCTTGTTTTCCTGAAAGTGATTTATCCATAGAAAAACCTACAATGCTGATTTCGCCTTCACGTTCTGCAACTGAAACCGTATATCCTAGAGCAGAAAGAAGTTCTTTGGTTTCTGCTTTGTTTCCGTCTTTTAAACGAATATCAAACGCCGCTGTTGAAACCAATTGATTGTCGATATAAAGCGTTTTATCTTCAATACTTAAAACCACATCTTCATTACCTGAAACCATACGTTTTGCACTTGCTGGATTTTCTAATGTTCCTGCCTGAATTTTATTAATAAGCGAAATAATATCCAGTACGTTCAGGTTATTATCTTTATTAATATCGGCAGCACCGTAATTAAAGAATTTTGGTTTCTGGCTCAGCGTGTAATTTAAAGTCGACTGAATGTCCAGAATATTTACAATTCCGTCTAAATTAGAATCTCCTTCTCTATAGGTAATTTTATAAGTTAAAACACTGTTTCTGGCAGAACCTGCAATTTGTCTTAATTCAAGAGTCTGGTTGTTAGGCACATTCCATTCACTTAAAATATTCGTTAGTTTAATGCCGTCTTCCGGAATTGTTACCATTTGGAAATAATCCTTTAAAGTCATGTTGTATGACTGAGTGGCATTAAAAATAGAATTGGTATGATCGTAATGGTTGATTTTTTGATCTTTTAAAACTGCATTTAAGGTTAAAGGCAATTCTCCTAAATTAATTTTCTGACGATCAATTTTAAAGTTCACCGCTGGTAAAAATGCTGCATCAATTCCCGTTAATTCATTTTCAGAAAGATCAACCGTTTTTAGTTTGGTTACTTTTGATGCACTTTCCGGAATAGTTCCTGTCAGCTTATTTTTAGCCAGATTCAGGTTTTGCAGTTCGCTGAATTTTCCAATTTCAGGGCTGATATTTCCGGTTAAGTTATTATCAGGAAGATTGATTGATACCACATGTCCGTCGTTTGTTGTAACACCTTTCCATTTCTTTTCATGCAGATTGTTTGATGATGTATCCCAAACTTCTTTCCAGCCTGTTCCGCCTGCACTTTGGAAAAAGGCAACTAAAGCATCATATTCCTCAGGAATTAACGGCGTTTCAGAACCGTCTGCAATGGCTTTAAACTGAATGTAAGTTCCCTGTGACGTTCCGTTTTTCTGCCAAATCGCAATTTTAGCACCCGACGGAATACTGGCTACAGAAATATTTGGAAATGAAATGGTATTGCCTACAGCCGTGGCTTCAGAAATTTTGAAGTTATTCGCTTGCAGTTCAAACTGATATTGTCCTGTATAGTCCTGAGTATTTTCGTTGTAAGTTGTTATAACCGGAAGATCGACAATGATTTCGTCGCCTTTTAAATACAAATATTCATCTTTTGCAATAACCTGACCTCGCAGATTAATGTACACTTTAGCCAAATCGTATGTAAAAGGCTTTTCTAAAGCATCGAAACCATTGTTTGAAAGATCGATTTGTTCGATATTTTCAAAATCGTTGAAATGCCCCGGAATCGTTCCTTTAAATCCATTTCCGGCAATTGAAAGCTTTTTAAGTCCTGAAACACCAGATAAAACAGGAAGTGTTCCCTGAAATTTATTCGATTGTAAATTAAGTGTTTTTAGGTTTGTTAGTCTTCCTAAATCTGACGGAAGCGAGCCTTCAATGGCATTCGATTGTAGATTTAGAGTTTCTAAATACACTAAATCAGATATTTCGGCAGGAAGTGTTCCTGATAAATTATTAGCCGATAAACTCAGCGAAACTATGTGTCCGTCTTTTGTTCCTACTCCGTACCAGCTTACTTCATGAAGTTTATTTTGTGAAATATCCCATTTTTGTGTCCACTGCGCTCCGTTTGTACTTGCGTAGATTTTTTTCAGAATCTCGAATTCTTCGTCAGCTAATGGTTTTCCAAAAACAACCTGATCGTAAGTAATCGTTGTTCCCTGTGCCGTACCGTCGTTTTGATCGATTCTTATTTTGTCCGATAATTTAATTCCGAATAAAGCAATGTCTTTAAAAACTAATTTTCCTTCGCTGTTCGAATAATTCGACGCTTTATTTGCACCATTAATGTAAAGCGTAAAATAGTTTTTATTGTTAATCACACCACCGTTTGCATTAAATAAAAACGTAGATAAAACCGGCAGATTGATTACCAGTTCATTTGCACCAACTTCGATTGTTGGAATTGTAATGTTTTGATATGTAAAATCGACCGTTTTTAAAAGCGGTAAACCAGCCAGAGATTCATCTGCATCTTCAATATTGTTATAACTTAAATATAACGTTTTTAAAGCCTGAAGTTTATTCCATGAAGATGGTATAACACCTTTTAAACTGGCATATCGAAGATCTAAATATTCCAAAGATTCTAATCCTGAAATGATGTTTAAATCTGTTGTACTCAAGTTTTTTGTATAATATCCGCCGTATAAAGAAAGGTTTTTTAAGTATTTTAAATTGGCAAATGAAGCAGGAATTGTTCCCGAAACATTTGAATTATTATTCAAATTTAACCCTGTAATATGCCCGTTTTGAATACTTACTCCGTACCACGCCCCTTCATGCAGATTGTTTTCAGTCGTTACCCATTTATTGTTCCAGTTTGCACCATTCATCGCATTATGAAAATCTACTAAAGCCTGATATTCTGCATCTGGAATTTTTGGCTGGTCTACTTTTACATTGGTAAAATAAATTCTTGAATAATTGGTAGAAGCCTCAGTTCCATCATAAGACTGATACAAATACAATTCATCTCCTGTTTTTAAAGTCGAAAGATAATCTGCCGGAATTGTAATTGTTCCGTCGCCCGCAACGGTAATATTGCTTCCTATCTGCTCTCCTTTTACATACAATCTAAATGTTCTTTGTGCAGAAAAATTATTACTTGATTTGTTGTAAAGAATACTGTTTGGCAGATTGCTCACTTTTACATCTGTTCCTTCATATAAAAAGTTTTCAATGCTTAAAGTCTGATAACCCAGCTGAAGACTTACTTTATTGGTTAACATTCCCTCAATTACACCTACTTTATTACTTGATAAATTCAGGTTCTGTAAAGCTGTATTTTTTTCTAAATCTTTAATCAATACTTCGATTTGATTATCAGATAGATCTAAACTTACCAGATTTGCCAGATTTCCTGTTGAAGCCGGAATTACTTTAATTTGATTGGAAGCCAGACCAACTGTTACTAAACTTTCCATTCCGCCAAAATCTTCCGGTAAAGCCGTAAGTGCATTATATTCTAAGTATAATGTTTTCAGTTTTTTCAATTTGTTCCATGATGCCGGAAGATCGTCTTTGACTTTGCTGTATCTTAAATCTAAAAATTCCAGATTTTCAAGCTCAGATAAAACCGCTAAATCTGTTGTGCTCAAATCTTTGCTGTAACTTCCTCCATAAAGAGATAACGTTTTTAGATACTTTAAATCTTTAATAGAAGCCGGAATTGCACCTCTTACAGAACTGTTATTGTTAAGATTAAGTCCAGAAATATGTCCGTTTTCAATACTTACACCATACCATGCGCCTTCATGAAGATTATTTTCGGCAACATTCCATTTATTTGTCCAGTTTGTACCATTCATAACGGTATAAAAATCAACGAGAGCCTGATATTCTTCATCCGGAATTTTTGGCTGGTCTACTTTTACATTTACAAAATTGATTCTTGAATAATTGGTAATACTTCCGTTATAGTAATCATAAGGCTGGTACAAATAAAACTGGTCGCCAGTTTTAATAGATGATAAATACGATGCCGGAATTACAATGCTTCCATCTTCGGCTGTTGTAATGGCATTTCCAATTTGATTTCCTGCTACATATACCGTAAAAGTTCCTCTGGCAGTAAAATCATTATTGTTTCTGTTGTAATAAACCGAATTTGGAAGTGTTTCTACTTTTAAATCAACACCTGTATAAACAAGTCCTTCTACATTTATATTTTGATAATTAAGATTAAGATTTACATTACTGTTTAATAATGCTTTGACATCTTTTACGCTGTTGTTTGAAAGATTTACGGTTCTTAGTGTGCTAATATTTTCCAGTTCTTTTATAAGCACTTCAATTTGATTATCAGATAATTCTAAAGTTACCAAATTTGCCAGATTACTTATTGAAGCCGGAATGGTTTTTATCTGGTTGCCCTGAGCTTCAATAGTAACCAGACTTTCCATAGCGCCAATATCTTCCGGTAAAGCAGTTAAATTATTGTATGATAAATAAACTGTTTTTAGCTTTTTCAGTTTATTCCACGAAGGCGGTACATCGCCTTTTACTTTGCTGTATCGAAGATCTAAAAATTCTAAAGATTCTAATTCAGCTAAAACGCTTAAATCTGTTGTGCTTAAATCTTTGCTGTAGTTTCCGGCATAAAAAGAAAGATTTTTAAGGTATTTTAAGTTTGAAATAGAAGCGGGAACAGCTCCGGAAACATTCCAGGTATTATTAAAACTAATACCACTGATGTGTCCGTTTTCAATACTTACTCCATACCACGCACCTTCATGCAGATTATTTTGGGCAATATTCCATTTATTATTCCAGTTTGCTCCGCCCATGGCATTGTAAATATCAACCAAAGCCTGATATTCTAAATCCGGAATTTTTGGCTGATCTACTTTTACATTTACAAAATTGATTCTTGTATAATGTGCAATACCGCCATCATTATAATCGTAATTTTGATAGATATAAAACTGATCCCCTGTTTTTATAGAAGATAAATACGACGCGGGAATCGTTATGCTTCCGTCTGCTGCAACGGTAATTGAATTTCCTATCTGATTTCCTCCCACATATACTGAGTAGGTTCTTCGGGAAGAAAAATCATTTTTAGTTCTGTTATAATAAACCGTATTAGGCAGATTTTCAATTTTTAGATCAGAACCTGTGTAAATAATTCCTTCAACATTTATGTTTTGTGAATTAAGACTTAAATTAACTGTACTGCTTAATAAAGCAGAAATAACGGAAACACTATTACTTGAAAGATCTAAGGTTTTTAATGTCGTAACGTTTTCAAGTTCTTTTATTAAAGTTCCTATTTGGTTACTGTAAAAATTTAATGTAACCAGATTTTCTAGATTTCCTACTGATGCCGGAATCGATTTTATCTGGTTACTGCCCGCTTCTAAGGTAACTAAACTCTCGATTTCGCCTAATTCTTCAGGCAGTCCTGTTATGGAATTGCCATAAATATTAATCGTTTTAAGTTTTTTCAGCTTGCTCCATGAAGACGGAATTGCACTTGCTATTCTGCAATATTGCAAATCTAATGTTTCCAGAGACTGTAATTCTGATAAAACATTTAAATCTGTTGTGCTTAGATTTTTAGAATAATTTCCTGCGTAAAGCGAAAGATTTCTTAAGTATTTTAAATTTCCAAATGAAGCCGGAATTGAACCAGAAACATTGCTGGTATTACTTAAATTTAATCCTGTAACATGACCATTTTCAATACTTAAACCTGTCCAGGCTCCTTCATTAAGATTGTTTTCGTTTGTATCCCATTTATTGTTCCAGTTACTGCCTCCCATTGCATTGTAAAAATCAACTAATGCCTGATATTCTATTGAAGAAACTGCCGGCTGGCTGACTTGTATATTTGTAAAATAAAAACGGCTGTAGTTTGATATAGATCCTGTATCGTAGTCATACTGCTGATAAAGAAAAACCTCATCGCCTTTTTTTATCGAAGAAAGATAAGATGCTGCGATTGTTAAACTACCATCTGCGGCTATCGTAAGGTTATTGGCAATTTCACTTCCTCGTACATAAACAGTAAACTTGGGTTTGGCTGTAAAATCATTTTTTGAACGACTGTATGAAATTATATTAGGGAGATTTTCAATTTTTAAATCGACTCCCCTATAGGTCATATTTTCAATATTAACGGTTTGATTCTGCAGACTTAAATTCACCACACTTGACAATAAAGCCGAAACTGTCGTGATCCTGTTATTGGTTAAATTTAAAGTTCTAAGAGCAGTCAGATTCTCCAGTTCTTTAATCAAAGTCGTAATCTGGTTATCATTAAGTTCAGCAGTTACCAGACTTTCAAGCTGGCCAAATTCCGGAGATAATCCAGTCAGGGCATTATAGCTTAAATAAAGTGCCTTGAGCTTTTTTAATTTAGCCCACGATGCCGGAATTACGCCTTTTAATTTGCAGTATCTTAAATCTAATGTTTCCAGAGATTCTAATTCAGAAAAGACACTTAAGTTTGTGGTGCTTAAGTCTTTTGAATAACCGCCGGCATACATAGAAAGCGTTTTAAGATATTTCAAATTTCCAAAAGAAGCCGGAATTGAACCTGTAATATTGCTGGTATTCTCAAGATTAATTCCAGTTACGTGCCCGTTTTCGACCGTTACGCCATACCACGGCACTTCATGCAGATTGTTCTCTTTTGTATTCCATTTGTTGCTCCAGTTAGCTTCTCCGGTAGCTTTATAAAAATCTACCAGAGCCTGATATTCTGAATCCGGAATTGGAATATTAAAACTGTTTTTGGCCGATAATAAAGAAAGACTGCTAAACAAAAATAGCAATCCAATAAGTAGTTTTCTCTTCATAGATTAATGTTTAAATGCCAGTATATTAAGAAGATACCTTTTGTTAAAAAATCAGCTTAAAAGTAGGAAAAACATTTCTTTTATTCTGTTAAATTCAAATCAATAAAACACAAACAAATGATTATCAATTGATTACAATAAAAAATTACCTGTATACAGGTAATTTTTTATTGTATAAAACAGCTGTTTTTTAAGAATTGTTTAAGGCCTGTTTTTAAGAAGTTTTTACTGAATTTAAATACCGAAATTCATGCTTCCGGGCTTGAAAAGTTTTTGTAATATTACATACTAAATATTTACAAATGAAGATTCATATTTTTGGTGCATCCGGAAGCGGCGTTACAACAACAGGCAGAGCATTGGCCAAAATACTGCATCTTGACTACTTAGACAGTGATGGTTATTTCTGGGAAATTGCAGAAGTGCCTTTTACTGCAAAAAGAGATCCTGAACTGCGAAATTCTTTAATAAAATCCGATCTTGAAACTTTAGGAAACTGGATTTTGGGAGGTTCTGTTTTTGAATGGGGAGAAAATGTTTTTCCGGATTTTGATTTGGTTGTATTTTTATGGATTCCGCCTCAAATTAGAATGGAGAGACTAAAAAAGAGAGAATTCGAACGATATGGAGACGTAATTTACACAGAACCTGCACGCATAAAACAGTTTGAAGATTTTATAGACTGGGCTTCCAATTATGATATCCAAAATGGAACTGCCAACCGAAATTTCTGGGCTCACGAAAACTGGATGAAATCTCTTCCTTTTCCGGTTTTAAAAATTTCCGGTGATTTTACGCTGCAAGAAAGAATTGATCTTATTATCGAAAAAATTGAAAGCATAAACAAAAAGCCCCTGCATTAGCAAGGGCTTTTGAATTTAAAATGTGTTTTTCTACTTTAAAGCTTCTAAAATCTTAGTATAAATTGCGGTGTTTTGATACACTCCCGAAAAGTTTTGAGCGCCAGCGCCATAAGCAAAAACAGGAACCGGAACTGCTGTATGATCGTTTGTACTGAAACTTCCGTGAACATAACCTTTTTCGATGCTGCCGTCGATTAAAGAAAGTCCGCCCGTTTCATGATCTGCTGTTACGATTAAAAGCGTTTCTGGGTTTTGGTCTACAAATTCCATTGCCTGACCAACTAATTTGTCAAAATCAAGCATTTCTCTAACTACATATTCAACATTATTCTGGTGTCCGCCGTAATCGATTTGAGCACCTTCTGCCATCATAAAAAATGGATTTTTTGTTTTTGAAAAAGTATTTACGGCTTTCTTAAAAGACTTAGTCAGGAAATCACCTCTTCCGTTTTTCATAGAAACTACGGCTGCATCTTCAAGAACTACAAATCTGCTGTTTTTAATTGTGTCAAGCGAATTGAATTTGTCCGAAAAAGTATATCCTTTTTCAATTAAAGCTTTAGATAAATCTTTACCGTCTTTTCTGGAAATAAATTCTTTTTGTCCTCCTCCAATTAAAATATCCGAAGGATTTGAAAGAAAATCATTGGCAATAGGTTCGCTGTAGCTTCTTTCCGGCTGATGTGCATAAAATGCCGCCGGAGTAGCATCTGTAATATTTCCTGCCGAAATTACAGCCGTTTTATAGCCTTTTTTTGTCAATTGCTGTGTGATTAATTCTAAAGGTTTTCCGTTTTCGTCAACACTTATAAAACGGTTGTTTGTTTTATTTCCCGTTGCCATTGCGGTTGCGCCTGCAGCAGAATCCGTTATATAACTATCAGATGCTTTTGTAATAGAAAATCCCTGAGTTGGAATATTAAATAAGCTTAATTGACCTTTGTTTGCTGTGTAGCCTGAGTAAATCTGGGTTAATCCCATTCCGTCGCCAATTAACAGAATCACATTTTTAGGCTTCTTTTTCGCGAAAGCCGAAGCATTTTTAGGAACATAAGCCTGATGAAATTCTGTGTTTTGATAAAACGTTGATTTAATATTGTTGATGAAATGCGTTAATTCTGCAACGTTATCAGTTCCTATAAAATCGACTTTTAAATTCATTAAAGTCATCCACGTATTTATGTTATCCTGAGTAGCCCAAAAACGTATTTTTTTATTCTGATTGTGAACTTTTTTAATTGTTGACTGAATTTTTTCTAAATCAGCCTGAGTCAGTACTCCTTTTCCGTTCCAAACTGTAAGTTCATGCAAATCTTCGCTTATCATTTCAACACGCGCTAACTGATCTTTTGTGTAGTTTTCATTCAGTCTTCCGTCAAAATAAATAAAATCAGGATAATCTTTCCATTGTGCAGGATTTGGTCTGTTTCCGGAAATAACCGCTTTTATGTTTTTATTTACTGTTATGTCCGGATAAGTTTTTAACTGTTGCGCAATTACTTTTAAGGTCGAATCTGCATCTGATTTAATATCGATCATCAAAATTAAAGGTTTATTGCTTGGATATGCTTTTGAACCCAGATTTTTCAATTTAGCAGAAAGCGGTTCTAAATACATGCTTTTTAATGTGTTTTGCAGTGCAATTTCTTTTGAAGTATGCGCCACAAATAACTCATTGTTTACCAAAAATACATCGGCTTCGATAACGCCTGCTTCATTAGAATACGCGCCGTAAAACGGAAGTGCCGAAGCATAATCGTTATGAGAATGAATGTTTGATGATGTGTATTCCTGCGACTGCATGTACAGGAAAAAATGAAGGCAGAAAAGGGTGAATATTTTTTTCATCGAAAATTATTTTATTCTTTTAAAGCTGTAGGTAACTTTATTAGAAATTAATTTGAAAACTTAAACCAGTCCTTGTTTAAAAGACTGGTTTTCATACTATAAATACGTCTATTTTTTTTTTTACATACTGCAGACTCCACAACAAGTCTGCAGTGTAAAAAAAAAACTAAACAAACTAAATGAAATTATTAATTACCATCCTTCGTTTTGGGTCAAAGCGCCTTTGCTTACTGCAATTTCATCTGGCGGAATTGGCCATACATGGTGAATGGCAGGATTAAAATTACGAGCCGGATAAATTACACTTCCATCATAATGGTGAAGTGGTTTTGCGTAAGTTTCTTTTGCATCGCCCCAGCGCACTAAATCAAAATGACGATCTGTCCACTCGCCTGCTAACTCGCATCTTCTTTCTCTTTTTAAATCAACCATTGTTGCTCCGGAAATGTCTCCAAGACCAGCGCGGTGACGAATCATATTGATTTCTGTATCGGCATTTTGTCCTTTCATTAATTTAGCTTCTGCCAGCATTAAAATAACATCGGCATAACGTAAAAGAGGCACGTTTAAAGCTGTTGAAGGCTTGTCTCCGTTTGCATTTACATAACGAATATCGATTCCGCCAGAAGTTGTTTTTGGATAACTGAACGGCTCCATGTATTTTTTAAACTGATAACCTGTTCTGTTACTAGAACTTACAATATGTGCACCTTCATTAAAAGTTACTTCCTCTCCAAAATACACAAACTTGTCTCCTTTTTGAAGTATCGTTGCGCTTCTTCTTTTATCTGCTGGATCATACGTATCGAATAATTCTTTTGTTGGATAGAAATTTCCCCAGCCATTGTAAACTCCCCAGCCTTTATCTTCTAAACAAACTCCCGGAAAAATAGAGCCAAGAGAAGTATTTTCGGCACTTGACGTTACAGACCAAATGTATTCTGAAGACCAGTTGTTTTTAATTTTAAATACATCTTCAAAATTATCAAGCAATTTGTGTTTACCACTTGCAACAATCATGTTGGCATATTTAATAGCATTGTCCCAATCTTTTGCATACAAATACGTACGCACTAAGTAAGCCCATGCAGCTGTTTTATGAGCACGTCCGTAATTGTCTGCAGACAGTTCATTAAAATACGGCAGTAAATCAGCCGCTTTAATTAAATCAGCGGCAATGTATGCGTAGTTTTCAGCAACATTTTTAGCGCGAGGCACGTAAACATTTGTCGGGTTATCTCTGTCCTGAATTGGAATTCCGGCACGATCATCGCCATAATGATACGCTAATTCTAAATGCATTACAGCGTGATTGAAATAAGCTTCGCCAAGCATTCCGTTTTTTGTTTTTTCGTCTAACGAAATATTTGGAATGTTACGAATAACGTCGTTACAGCGTTTCATGATTTCATAATGAATTCTCCAGATATCTTTTGTGTCTGATTCAGATCCGTCAACGATAAAGTTTTTAATACGCTCTGCATTTTGTCTCGGTTTTGTTCCTATATCGTCGCTTGCATTGTTAAGCCAAAAGAAACCGCGACCGTACATATTATCATCAGAATACAAAGCATAAATAGAATTTACGCCTGCTTTTGCATCTGCCGGAGTTTTCCAGAAATTCCCGCTCGAAGGTGCTCCCTGAGGTACAACATCAAGTTCACTTTCGCAAGCCGAAGTGCCCACTAAAAGCGTAAAACTCAATAATAAAAGACTTATTTTTTTCATTTTGTTTGTTTTTTATTTTTAAAAAGTTGCGTTAACACCAGTCATATAAATACGTGAAAGCGGATATTTACCTAAATCCATTCCAAAGTTTCTAAGACCAACTTCAGGATCCATTCCAGAATATTTGGTAATTGTAAATAAGTTTTGTCCAGAAATAAAGAATCTCAATTTTGCTTTTCCGTTTAACCAGCTTTCTTTGATTGTGTAGCCAAGAGAAAGGTTTTTTAATCGTAAGAAAGAAGCATCTTCAATATACAAATCAGAAATACGTCCGAAGTTGTTATTGTTATCTGTAGATGAAAGAACCGGAACATTTGTATCTCTGTTTGTTGGCGACCACGCATCTTTAGAATCAGCTAATAAGTTGTAACCCGGGAAAGAAGCGTTTAATCCTGTATGTTTTACAGCATTGAAAACACTGTTTCCTGCAGCACCGCTGAAAAAGATATTCATATCGAAACCTTTGTATTTGAAATTCGCGTTTAAGCTGTACGTTGTTTTTGGAAACGGACTTCCTAACACTACTCTGTCGCTGTTATTGATTACTCCGTCTCCGTTTTCATCTCTAAATTTAATATCTCCCGCAACTGCATTTGGCTGATATGCACCACCGTCTTTGTTTACAAATGCTTTTGCTTCTTCATTACTTTGAAATAAACCATCTGTTCTGTATCCGTAAAAAGCTCCAACAGGGCTTCCAACCTGATAAATATTCGCTAATGGTAAACTACGAACCCTGCTTAAACCAAGAGGTTCTAGTGAATTTAAATCGTCTTTAATAGAAACAATTTTATTGCTTAAGAATCCAGCATTTGCAGTAACATCAAATTTAAATTCTCCACGAGTTTTTTGATATGTTAAACTCACCTCAATTCCTTTGTTTTCAACATCTCCAGAGTTAACAATTCTTCCTTGAGGCGTTCCTGAAACTCCAGGTAATTGGTCACGAACCAGCATGTCTTTGTTTTTCTTCACATAAGCATCTACAGAACCTACCAACGTGTTGTTAAGCATTGTAAAATCTAAACCAACGTTGGTTTGCTCTGAACTTTCCCATTTTAAATTTGGGTTTGATAATTCGCTTTCTGCATAACCATAATTGATTGATGGTACTGCTCCAATTAAAGCCTGAGTCTGCACTAAAGGCACACTAAACTGATATGGTCCAAGGTTTCCTAAGTTTCCAATTTGTCCCCAGCTTGCACGTAGTTTTAAGTTGCTGACAATTGGCTCAATACCTTTCATGAATTCTTCTTCGGAAATTAACCATCCTGCCGAAACTGAAGGATATACTTTCCAACGGTTATTTTCTAATAATTTTGATGTTCCGTCACGACGAACAATTCCAGAGATTAAATATTTCTGGTTGAAATCGTAATTAATTCTTCCCACATAAGAAGAAATAATTTCATCTGATCTTCCAGCTGCTGTCTGCTGAATTAATTTTGCATTTAGTAAATAACGCTGAGATGGATCTTCGTTATCAAAACCAGTTCCTTCAACGGTATAAAAATCTTTTTTAGTTTCTTGATATGTATATCCTGCTAAAGCTTTAAGATTATGTTTTCCAAATGATTTTTCGTAAGAAATAGTCTGTTCGCTTAATAAATCCGTAACCGTTAAGTTTTTCAATGTCAATCTGTTGAAATCAAATATTTTTCCCGGTTCTGTAACTTTTACTGTAAAATCTGTTGCATTATCCTGAATTCTGGTATATCCCCAGTTCGATTTTACTTTTAAACCCGTAACAATTTCCCATTCTGCATAAGGATTAATCAAAATGGTAGAAATTGGATTTTTATTATCTAATCTTTTTAAATACGCTACCGGATTGATAACGTCTCCATAAGAACCAATATACTTTTCAGGTACGCCTCCAAATTGTCCAGAACCATCTTCTCTGTAAATTGTTGCGTTTGGCGGATATAAAATTGCAGCCTGAATTGCTCCTGTGTACGAACTTGAAGTATTTGCTGTCTGCCCGTCTGTTAATGAATACGAAATATTCTCGCCAATTGTAAAATTAGGAGCCAGTTTAAAAGATGAATTTGCTCTAACTGTATAACGTTCTCCGTAAGTATTTAATAAAATACCTTCGTTTTTTCTATAACTTCCGGAAAGAAAGAAATTAGATTTTTCTGTTCTTCCGTTTACAGAAATCGATAAATCGTTGATTTGTCCTGTACGGAAAATTTCATCCATCCAGTTTGTTTTTGTAGTTCTTGCAGTTGGTTCAAATGCTGGGTCAAAAGCCGGAATTCTTGGTAATCCTGCATTGTCGCGAGCTGTGTTCATAGCATCTGCATATTCGGCAGCATTTAAAACTTCAAGCTTTTTAGCTACGTTTTGAAAACCTCCCTGAAAATTTACATCAACATTAATTTTGTCCGAAACTCCTTTTTTAGAAGTAATTAAAATTACACCTCCGGAAGCTCTTGCTCCATAAATTGCCGCCGAAGCCGCATCTTTTAAAACGCTGATCGAAGCAATATCATTTGGGTTAATTGTGTTTAAAGAACCACTGTAAATAATTCCGTCTAAAACGATTAACGGCGTTTCTGCATTTAAAGATCCAATACCGCGAATATTAATTGTTGGCGATGCAGTAGGATCTCCACCGTCATTAATAACCGTAACACCGGCAACAGTTCCCTGCAATAATTCGGCTGCACTGTTGTAAGTTCTGCTTGACGTTTCTTTCATAGAAACAGAACCTACTGCCCCAAGAACTTCACTCTTTTTTACACTTCCGTATCCCATTACAACTACTTCCTGAAGCTGTTTCATATCAGCCGGTAATTTTACCGTGATCGTACTTGTCTGGCTTACTTTTACTTCCTGAGTAACATAACCTACGTATGAGAAAACTAAATTAGCTTCAGATGCGTTGATTTCCATTTTAAAAGTTCCGTCAAAATCTGTTACTCCTGTTGCGTTTGAACCTTTATCTTTAATTCCAACGCCCGGTAAAGGCATATTATCGTCTCCGCCGTAAACAGTTCCAGAAACTATAATTTTGTTTTGGTCATCAGTAAAAGCAACTTTCTGCGTTTTTTTGATGACGATATTGTTACTTACAATTTCATATTTAAGAGAAAAATTGCTGCATATTTTATCTAATGCCTGTTCAAGCGGCACATTAGTAAGTTTTAAACTGATTTTCTGGTTTGTATTAACTTGGTTTGATTCGTACATAAAATGAACATTAGCCTGATTTTCAATTTTTTGAAAAACATTTTTTAAGCTTTCATTTTCTACTTTTAAGGTTACTTTTTTATCAAAATCAATATTTCCGGCGTTTATTAATCCGGTAAAAAACAAAGCAATAAATAAGATTACTTTTGCCCACATAGCTTTTTTAATGCTTTGAAACTTTACGACGTACCGCTTTTGTTTTTCATTCATAGTTTTTAGTTTTAATTGTTTTGGGATTTGTGTTTCTACGTAGTTATTTTTAAATCTGATTTTCAGACGTTTATTGTATTTTATATACTCCAGCTTCAAGCTTATATTCGGCATTTACAATATTGCATACCAAAGCCACAACCTGATCTGCAGACAGTTCTTTGAAATAGCCGTTTATTTTGAGAGTGTTTAGATTTTTGTTTTTGATTTCGATTGCGACATTATAATTTCGGTTTATAGTCGCAATTACCTCAGGAAGAGGCGTTTCTTCAAAAACCATTATATTTTTGCGCCATAGTGAAATGGTGTTTACAGGAATATCTTTAAAAGCCTGAAGTTTGTTGCTTTTTGATTTAAAAACCACTTTTTGTCCCGGAGTTACATACACATTTTCTTCTGTAACAGTCGATTTTACATTTACTCTTCCGGTTAAAACCGAAACTTCCTGAGTGGTTTGATCCGGATAAGCCTGAACATTAAAACTCGTTCCCAGAACTTTTGTATCCATTTTATTGGTATGAATTATAAAAGGGTGTTTTTTGTCTTTGGCTACATCAAAAAAAGCTTCACCTGTTAAATAAACTTCTCTCGTATCGCCTTTAAATTCATTTGGATATTTTAAATTACTTCCTGCATTAAGCCAAATTTGTGTTCCATCGCTTAAAGTTATTTTAGCACGCTGGCCAAGTCTGGTTGCATATTCTTTTGTTTCTGTAAATGATTGCGCCGACTGGTAAAAAAATACCGAAAGTCCGATTAGGAAAATTACAGAAGCTGCAACAGCCCAGTTTTTATATTGAAAAGAAATAACATTGTTTGTTTTCTTTATTTTTTTTAATTCTTTTTTCAGTTTTGATAAATCAGATTGAATCATTTCTGTATTCTCGGCTTCATTAGTACGATCGTACCATTTATTCCACATTTCTTGTCCTTTTGGAGAATACTTTCCGTCTAAAAAATGTTTTATTTCTTGTTTTAATTTTTCAGGCATTATAATTTCTTTATGTCTTTAATAGTATGTCTTGATAATTGAAATTTGAGGTAGGCGCTTGAGGTTACGCTTTTGTTAAGAAAAAGCTGTTGGAGTTTTCTGTTTGGTAACTTTGCATCAGTTGAATTCTCCCAAATAAGTGCGCATAAATTTCAGTGCGTATGAAATGTGATATTTTACAGTTTCGATAGATACGTTTAGTTCGTCGGCAATTTCTTTGTTTGAATAATTTTTAATCCGGCTTAGAATAAAAACCTCTTTAGCTTTTTTAGGAAGTAATGCTGCTGCTTTGTCAACCGCATCCTGAAGTTCTTCATAATAAAGAGAATCTTCTGTAGTATTTGCAGATTTGTAGAAAATATCATTTCGGTCTAAAACCTCTTGAATGTATTGATCTGTAACGGAATGTGATTTTATATAATCTAAAGTTTTATAACGTACAGAGGTGTAGATATAAGCCATAAAACTTTTTTGAATTTGAATGGTTTTTCGGCGTTCCCAAATGGTGGTAAAAACTTCCTGAACTATCTCTTCAGATATTGGAACCGATTTCATTCGCGCATAAACAAACCGAACCAATAAATCTCTATACCGAAAATACAATTCATCAAAAGCTTTGTCTTTTCCTTGTTTCAGCAATTCCACAAGTTCTTCGTCAGTGTAACCTTTATACATCATATTTCTCTTTTGAATGGTGTATTTGAGAAAGAATGCTTTTTGAAGAACTTACTTTGAGGGTTTTCTTACGGTATTTTTTAGCTTTAAAAATTGACATATACAACAGTAGTTTGTTTAATAATATGTCTCCAAAATTAGAAATGAGGGTAGGTCGCTAAAGTTACCTTTACATTAATAAAACAGCCTGTTTATGAAACATTATATTAACATTTCATAAAAGTCTAAACAGGAAATAACACTTAGTTGATTTTATATTGATGACAAGTAAACAAGGTAGTTTTTGCAGAAAAAGAAAAAGCATGTTTCTTCAGATAAGGTGTTCTGAAATAAAACATGCTGCAATATAAAATGTAACGGAACTAAATATTTATTTTATTCCGAGTAAGGCAAAAAGTTCATCTTTTTTATTGAGGGCTATAGAAATAGATTTGCCGTTTGTTAATTCGACTGTATTTCCGTTGATGCTTCTTACGGCTTCGAGATTTAGAATGAATGAGCGCTGTACACGAAAAAAATTAGGCTGACTCAGGATTTCGTCCATTGATTTTAATGTAAGCTGTGTTGAATAATCTCCGGACGGAATTACTATTTTTAAATAATCGCCCTGAGCTTCTACATAGAGAATTTCGCTGAGCAGGATTTTAATTAATTTCCCTTCTGATTTTACAAATATCTTATCTGTATTTGATTGCGGTATAACAGGAGAAGTATTCATAGAAATTCGTTCTTTTGCTCTGTTTAATGCTTTTAAAAACCGATCAAAACGAACAGGTTTTATAAGATAATCTACAACTCCTGCATCAAAACCATCTAAGGCAAAATCACGATGTGCCGTAATAAAAATTACCAGCGGCGGATTTACAAGTGAATTTAATAATTCCATTCCGTTGATTTTGGGCATTTGGATATCGCTAAACAAAATATCTACTGTGTTTTCCTGTAAGTAGGCTAATGCATTAACAGGATTATCAAATGAAGCTGAAAGACTTAGAAAAGGAATTTCTTTTACTAAACTTTCAACTACTTCTTTTCCTAAAGGTTCATCGTCGATTATAATACAGCTTAATTTTTCCATTCGTTTTTTAAATCTATTTGCAAAGTAACCTTAAATTTTGTTTCAAGGTTTTCAATATTCAGTTTATGTTTTTCAGGATATAAAAGCTGTAATCGCTTTGAAGCATTTGTAATGCCAATTCCTCCAAAAATATTGTTTTCTGATGTTTTGTCTTTATCATTTTCAATACAAAAATACAGCAGATCATTTTCTATCTTTATTTCTATATACAAAAATTGTTCACCATCACTTTTTAAACCATATTTAAATGCATTTTCTATATAAGTGAAGGTCAAAAGTGGCGGCAAAAAATAACCGAACATCTCTCTGTCTTCGGGAAAATAAAACTGAATATTTTTATCTGATGCATAACGCATGCGTTCTAATTCAATGTAATTTTTTATAAATTCAATTTCTTTTCCTAATGCTGTTTTTTCGTTATTAGACTCATACAATGTATAGCTCATAATATCTGAAAGGTTTAAAATAACCTCAGCAGCAGAATCGTCTTTTTTAATCGAAAGACCGTATAAATTATTTAACGTATTGAAAAGAAAATGTGGATTGAGCTGTGCGGTTAAAAACTGTTTCTCGATATTAATATTCTGGATTTCCAGTGCTGCTTTTTGATTTTGAATTTTCAGTGTTTTGTTATAAAGCCGTGAAATTTCAAAAAGAATTTTCACAAAAAAGAAAGGCGATAAAATTGATATGATAATAAAACACTGCGAAATCATTCTTTTTATAGAAACTGCTTCTGCAAAAGTCTGTGCAGCGCTCTTCGCTATTGCTCCCTGAAGTTCTCCTGATAAAATTTCAAAACCAAAAGCATGATATAATTTCGAAAAAAGATAGGTGACAAAAATCCAAAGAAATATACATATTGGAAAAGTAATAAGCGTGAGTACTAAAATTCTTGAACCGTTTCCTGAAACTATTTTTGGCAGAAACAGATAAAAAAACAAGTAAAAAACCATGGCATTTACTGTTGTCATTCTGAGCGTTAATATAAAAGCATTAAAATAAGAAAGCTCATAAGCCAGAACGTAACTCAAAAATAACAGCATTGCAAAGCCAAACCACATGGCTGTATGAAATAAAATTCGTTTTTTGAGCGTGTAGAATTTATCGAAATCCAGTGCTCCAATTTTACTTGCCAAATAGCTTGTAAAAACTTGTTGATTCTGCATGTATTTTATTTAAAAGAAGCAGATTCAAAGATAATTTATTTTCGAAATCTGCTCCTTAATTATTACAATATTCTGATTACAGCATTCATAACGTTTATACAATTGTGCCCTAAAATTGAATAGATAAGATTTCCTGAAAACTTACGCAAAACGCCAACACTTATAGAGGATATTAAAGTAAGATAAACAATTGTAACAATATCAAATTTAAATTGATGATCTGGCGTTAAAACTGCTCCGTGCACGACTCCAAATAAAACTGTTACTATAACAAAACCCCAGCCAAATTTAATTCCTTTAAAATTCCAATTGGGTTCAAACGCTTTGTCAAGAAGCCATAAGCAGATTCCTCTAAATGCAATTTCTTCTGTTAAACCAGGCATAGTCGACTGAAAAGCAAAAGTTTCTAAATCAAAAGTTCCTCCTTTTGGAAATAAAATCATTTTAAAAACAAAGTCAAATAATAGAAAACCGAAGAAAAATAAAAGTCCAAATTTCAATTGTTTTTTTGAATTGGTCTGCGTTGTAAAACCAATTGCTCTGCGATCTTCTTTTCCAACCGAAAAAATAATGATAAGTGAAAAGATCAGACTTATTATTTTTCCTGCCCAGGCAAATTTCAAACTTATAAATTCTAAAGAAATATACGTTTTGCTCAGATATTGAATATAAGTATCTGCCAGAAAGTACAGGAAAAAGAAAATCAGATATTTTACATTGATTTTTTTACTCTTAATTGAAGCAAAAATGAAAAGCGGCAGGATTAATAAAATCCATACAAAAGGTGTTAATAGTGACATAGTGTTTAATTTTTCTCAAAAGTATTTCCATAAAAATCCAATTGAAAAACCTGCCGACGAAAATGTCTTTTCTACCGATAAAAAATACTATTTGAGGAAAGTAAATTTTGGGATATACAAAAAACGCCTCTCAAATTGAGAGGCGTTTTATATTTAATTTACAAATATTCGATATGGAAATACATTTGAAGATCTGCTTTTAAGCTGTTTCATAAAACTGTCGCATAAATAATCCCATTCTGTTTCTGACAAATACTCTTTCTCAACAGGATTTACCTGCAGATAAATATCTACTGTACGACTGAATCCTGCTTTTACAGAAATCTCTTTTCTGGTTCCTTTTTCTATTCTAATGTCTAGAATACAACTTTTAAAATGATTAAAACCAAATGCTTTTATATCAGCAAACGTTACAATTCGTCCACGGGTTAAAAGTGCATTACGATAGGCCAGAATTCGATCTTTGTTATTCTGTTTGTTCATTCCGCCCACAGTATTGGTAATCAATGTTGCGGCTTTACTTACAAACAACATATCTTCTTTGGTTTGCAAAACGGTTCCGGCCTTAATATCATTTCCTTCTTCGGCACATGTAGACCAATAATGTATTGAAAATGATTTTCCAATAGATTCATCAATCTTAGGCTTAATCATTAAATATGGATCATTATTTTTAGAAAAACTGCTTTCTTTTGCCTGTTGTTCTACAGATGCCAAAAGCTGATTAATTTCAACTAATGAACTGTTCATAAAGTCTTTTCCTAATCCTGCAAAAGATGAACTTTCGTCTTTTAACAAGTCTAATACATTTTGAAGCAGTTCTGATGCACTTCTTGAATCAAATCTGGAAACACCGCCTGTTCTTAATACTGCATTTCCTTCTTCAATAACACCATCTTTAAATTCTTTGATTTCATAGTGGTTATTGAAACCGTCTATGACAGTATCAACATCCAGATAGATATTATTATCTGTTTCTAATGCAATATATGACAAGAAATTACCAAGTGTTTTATTGATAATATGTTTCTTTTTATTGATTACCGGAAAACAGTTTGCAGTAAAAGAGACATTGTCTAATATTTGCGGAATTAACGATTCCGGAAAAACCATTTTTACCCAAATAATTGGATTATCATTTCTGTTTGTTATTGCTTCAAAATGCTTGTATTCTTCTCCGTATTCATTGATTGGTTTGTGTTTTAATGATCCTTTCAGCGTATAAAAATTATCAAAATAAAACTCATTAACTTCCTGCATAATTTCACTTAAATGCGTGTAATTACGGTTAATGATATTTTCTATGTCGATATTATTTATAGGAACATTGTATCCTTCTTCAACCTGAATTTGTACATTATCCTGAAAACATTTCATTTGTTTTAAGTAATAATGAAACATCTCTTTCTGATGTGTATTTTTAATGTCAATATAAAGCATTAAGTCATCCAGTTCTAAATCTTTTGGATTCTTTAATTCAATTCCCATATACACAATACCGGAAGGCAGAGAATTTTTATAATCCCGAATCGCATCTTTATAAAAAAGATTTGAAATTTCGAATAAGTTTCTCTCATACGCTACATACTTTACCTCAGCAGAAGATAATTTTACTTCTAATGTCGGCGAAAGTGCAATTTCTTTCGTTATAGGTGCCAAGGGATTATAAATATTATGAATTCTTCGACTTGCCATCATTTGATTCTGCAATGAAACTTTCATATTATTTTCAATTGGCAGAGCATGTAAAATGGCTCTTGCCGGCTTTACTCCTGCTGTAACTTCGGGAAACATGATTTCTAAAACCCTTTCAACTACGCGTGTTTTAGAATCTTCGAGCTCATGAGCGACTTTTTCTAATTCATAAGACAATGCATTAAGCATCATTGATACTACAGGATCAAATGATGTTTCCATTTCAACATCAGAAAAGCCCCATGACCTAGCTGCTCTTTTTAGCACTCTGTCTTTTATTCGATCTTGTCTCATTGTATTATTTTAATTCTATTTAATAAGAAATGTATATTTGTAGTGTTTTGATTTTAAACTGTCATCTTCTTTATTCTTGACTCCTAATTACACTCAGCCAAAACTTTTCTATTTTAGGATAAACATTTATAACTTATCGAGATCTACTATAACAATATTATTACCTTGATCTTCTATTTTTTTGTTATTTAATTGTTGAAGTACAATATCGGCAAACTCTAATTTTTCTATGACTTTCATCAAATCCTTCCTCAATCTTATTAGAAAAATCATATATTTTAATTATCTGATCTTTAATATTAACTACTAAAGTATCCTTCAATAATATCTTCTCTGATATACCTATATTATAATTATTAGCATACAGGTTATCTTCTAGATCCGTTTTGATATACTTAATATCTTTACTCTTAACATAAACCCTAAGATGGTTTAAATCTTTTTCTGAATATTTTTTTGAAAAATTTTTAAAAGATATCCAAAATCCTTCTCCGCCAGCCACATAAATATTACAATTATTAGTTACTTGAGTGTTGCAGCTAAAAAAAACAAAGAAGAATATGTATAGTATTCTATTTAACTTTAATGTATCCATTACAATCGCTATAAAATGGTACATTCTAAAAATCTTTTCCTAGAAAAATCTCATTATAACCATAAAGATTATAAACTTTGCCATTTATTACTGCATTGAGAATACCGCAATAAAAATTACCCTTATCCTGTCCTGCGTTTGACATTTGAGCTCCATTTTTAAAATCATAAACTTTATAGATTTTATCTTTTAGTAGAATAGTTAAAGTGTCTTCAACTAGAATTTTTGAATCTATGTAAAAATTGAGATTATTTGCAGTATCTATTTTATAATCATATTCTTTATTATTTGAAGTTTTAATCTTAATTTCTTTTAGACTTAAATTTTTAAAATATGGATCTAACCTTATCCATACTCTTTCTCCATTAGCAACATATTCAGAAGAACTACATTTATTTGCATTTCGATAATCATTTATCTTAAAAATGAAAAATACAATCAGTACAATCAGAAAAAACAACAATATAACTTTCTTCATTTTTACTTGATTTTTATATACCCATAATAATTACTTTTAAATGATTCAATAGGAATTCTCTATTTCTTACATATAAATTTATATTTTGGACGACTGGATTTCCATTTTCTTCCTTTTGTATAACCAGATTCAATCCCCAAGTATAAATACTGAATCCAGCTAATTTGCTATCCCTACTCGCGCGACTTTTTGATGAATTTGTATTTGCTATTTTTATAGACATCCAAATTATCAATTGTCTTTTAATCAAGAAATTTGCATTATTATTCGTTTAATGCTTTTTTTATAAACTTAGTTAATTCTTTTAATTATAAAAGTTAATACAGTTACAAAAAACAATGTTTTATTACCTGTTTCAAAGTGTAAATTATTTTTTTGATAGTAATATTTTTCAGTTGCAGAAATAGTATAATCTATTATTCTATTCTTTAAATTCATCATCTTGCAAAAAATTGCCATTAATTGATATCGGAACTGCTGAAGCATCTTTATAGATTTTGATAAAAAGTTGAATCAATTTTCTGATAATTATAATCTAAACATTTACTATAGGCATATTTTTTTAATTCTATAACCTTAGTTTGTCCTAGACATTTTATTGAAATTAACAATATTACTAATATATATATATTGCTTTTTCTATTTAGTTCCCATATTCTAATTCGCAATTTTCTTTCGACAAACATGCTCAATGCATTGTTTTTTTTTGGAAATTTGACATTACAGATACATACAACCGAAAAACAATATTAAAAATGATTCATGTACTATTTTTTCTCAAAAATAATTTCCTTTTCACCTTCCTTACCTAATACTTTTATAACTTTTATGACTTCTGCTGATTCATCATCGATATTAATAATAAACATGCCTATATTTTCTTTATATTTTCCACTATATCTTAAATTCCAAATATTTTTTTTTATTACTTCATCATAAAATCTGTTAACCGAAGTAGTGTTCGAGTATAAATCTGCATCATTATTTTTCAAAAAAGCCAATACATCTTCTAGCTTAATTTTGAAGGGTTCATCAAGATCAGTTTTTTTAATCAATTCTCCTTTTTCATCAAAATCATACCAAATGCCTATCTCACAATCATCTTTAAATTTTGGTCCTTTAGATTTAATGTTGGAGTTAGTATAAAATACTTTAGCAATTGTAAATAGAGATTTTTTAAATGTCGCCTCACTAAAATAACCACTTTCTTGATCTCCAAATTCTCTGATACTTGGCCCTTCTGGTATTACATAAATGTAATCCTCTGCAATATTTTTATTCTCATCAAAACGTTTAACATTAAATGTTTCAAATTCATCTGTTACTAAATTATTGTATTGATGCTGTTTGTCCATTTTATTGATTTTAATTTTTTCTATCTCCTTCTGATCTTCATTTTGCGATTTGCAACTATGAAATGCAAAAGCTAGGTATATTAATAATATATTTTTCATTTATAAATCTTTTGTTGCTCGATCCCATAATTTAGTCCACTGCCAATGATAAAGACTAATAACTGGTATTGGAGGTGTGGTTGTATCGGAATAGTCCATAATATTATCTGTTTTAAAAATTTCAAATGTAAAATCACTATTATTATCAAATGTATGATATAATCCCATGGAATGCAATGTCTCATGGGCAACAGTACTATCTGCAAATCCTATTTCGTACACTAAAATTGTTCTAAAATCATCAGTCTTCTTTATTGACCTCCCTATACCATATAAACCATTAGCGTCTTCTTTTATAAAATAAATTTTAAAATAATCTCGATATTTTTTATAACTATGAGTTTTATATAATTCAGTATTCAAAAATTTATAAATATCATCAATCGATCCATCAGGAATGTTAGGACTTATCCCTCCTATGGAATTTGAAATAGCATTAAAATTCGTTTTCCTATTTGTAGTTTTTTTAGTTAAGGGATCAATGTCTGTATCTAATTTCAATGTTACTGTTTCAAACGAAGGATTAACCAAACCTTGATTCAAATATTTTTTTAGTTCGACATCTCTTCCAATTGTATTTGCTTTGTTTGGTTTCTTAGCATTATTTATATTAGTCCAAACATTAACAAAAAGAACATCAATTTTGTACCTATCTTTGTTTCTTAAAACTTTTAATTTTCCAGCTAAAGATTTTTCTAGTTTTCCTGAAGCATTTTTATAGGTTGCAACAACCTTTATAGGCTGATCTGTGCTAAACTCTTTCAAACAAGTGATGGTCATCTCTATTTCATGCCTTCCAACAGATAATGGAAAAACAGTATTTACAACTTTAAATAATTTAGTATCATAATCTAGCTCTAACTTTTCTGGTTTCTTATCTATTATTAGAATAGTTTTTAATGTTGCTGTAGTATTTTTAAACCCCGATTTAACCTCTGTCGGTTTTAATGTCCCATCTTTTTGTTTTACTTGTTTTACAATGTTTTCAGGATATAAACATAACCATGGTACACAATAATTTATCCCTATCTTTTTACCGCTTTTATCTTTTACAAAAAATGTATGGGGATTAAATTTAGACATTAATTTTCTATATTCATCATTGCTTTGCGTAAGTACCCCACCTCGTGAAGCATATACAGTCCCATATTTACCAATTATTGGCTTGTAATTAGTGTCCCCTTTTATTTTAGTATCACCAGTTCTTACCCAATCAAATCCGTAATTCTCCCCATTCCAATTATCTTTTGGTCTAAAGTGAACTAAGCATTTTTCATTGATATATATAGCAACCATTTCCGGTTTTCCAGAACTAACTCCTTTCTCAGCTCCAGTTACTTTAATAGATTTTTCAGAGCTTATTTCAATATTTTCTTTTGCATAAGACTTAATATCTCCTTTTGCATTGATAATTAATTTCCCTCCTACTATTGATTTATATGACATAATTAAAAGAAATTAGATTTTTCTGCACTATTTAACTTTACTTCCTTTTGTGAATGCTTTTGTATCTCTCCACTAGATGAATACTCCATTCCCATTTGGCTATTGAAAGTTATTTCCTTTTCTGTATGCAATTCTTTGTTCCCTTCAATATTTTCCATAAAATTACCTGTAACACTTAGCATATGATCTCCTCCAACAGTTGTATTAAGCATCATACCTACCATGCTCATTTTATCTGCGCCAGCACTTTCTGTAATATTCATTCCAGCACTTACACTAATATTTTGTGAAGCATTAAAATTGATATTTTGGGCATTCAAATCAATAGTATTATTTGCTGTAATACTAATATTACCGCCAACACTGTCAAAAAGTATTTCGTTGCCTGCTTTATCGACAATAGTAATACTTTCTTCTTCGGTAAATTTTATAATGTGCCCGCTGCGTGTATGAATCGCTTTTACATTATTCTGCGCATCAGCATAGCCACTTGAATCTTGTCCGTTATATTGTGCACCAATTACGTATGGATTCTGTACATTATTACCTTCAAAACCAATTAAAACTTCCTCTCCTATTTCCGGAACAAAATAAAATCCTTTTCCAGAACCAGAATAAGGCTGTACCATTCTAATCCAGTCTGTAACTGCTGTACCGCTTGCGCCATAAAATTCTACTCTTACACGTCCTAACCCTTCTGGATCGTTATTATCTTTAACCTGCGCAGGCTGTGTTTCTGCTTTACCATAAACAAATACATCAGTGTAATGCGGTGCTGCAACATCAGCAGGAATTGCTTTAAATTCGCAGGAATAATTTCCGTGTACTTTAGAATGATGTGTAACTTCAATAGCAATTAATTCGTGTATTACTGTTTGATTTACTATCGTAAATACCTGTCCAAGACCAATTGGAAAATAAGAAATCCCACTGTAGTAAACACTATTAGCATCGCTTCCTGCTGTTTGAAGAGCAATCATTTCATCAAGCTCATCCTTATACATGGCATTTGCTGTATATACTCCATTATTTAAGTCAGAATTTGCCACCGTTCCCTGATTGTAACCAACGTTAGCAGCAAAACTATCTTTACTTCCTGACGAAGTTTTAGCAGCTGCGTTACGAAAAGTAGCTACATTGCTATAATCATAACCAGTAAGTGAAATTTTATGAGAGGCCATATTAGCCTGTATTTTAAAACTATGCAGTGAAGCCCCATTAATAAGCTTAGTCTGGCTGTTTTTAGTTTGTCCAAACTGCATGCGCATTCCGTCAAAATAAAACCATTGCCCGTAACGCGTTGCAATTCTTTTTAAAAAATCAAAACTGGTTTCGTTATATTGAAGAAGATTTCTAAATTCTTTTAAATAAGTTGATCTAATAGAATCTCTTTGATAAAATTCGCCCGGTCCTTCAGCAAAAATCCCGAGTACAATATCATCCATACTACGGTCCTGAAATGTTCTTGACTTTTTCATATCGTCAATAACAATACTGTGGCTTACACCTGATACATGCAATCCAGCCGGACTTCCATCAAGATCAATAGACGAAAGTTCAGTAATTATTCCTTTGCTCATTAATCTGATACCGGTAAGACTTTTAAAAGTAAAAATCACTTCGTCTCCAAGATATGTTCTCAATGCTTTTGCCTGATCTGCAGGGTTAATTACCGCTTTACCTGTATATTGCCATACAAATGAAAAATGGTGGTGGTCGGCCATTTTTTGAGATACCTTTAAATCATAATAAACAATGTTTTGGGTAAAACCACCTATAGTTATATGTACTTGTTCTGAAAAATGTGCCATAATAATACGTTCTTGTTTTTAATAAGCATTTAAACAATTAATCTAAAGCAATCCAGTTATTTGAGAATTTAGCATCGCCAAAAGTCAGTTCTTTTGCTACTAATTCCATAGTAATTCTCATAGGAATTTCGGTAGTGCTTGTAAATTGCTCATCATAACCAACACAAAATGCTTTAGTAAACGTAAGTTCCTTCATTTTACTTAAGGCATCTCTTCTGTAAAAAACAATTTTTCCGTCTTTGGTTAAATCACCATTCAACATCCATGATAAAAAATGGCTGTTCTGACTTGCTTCGATTATCATTTTGATAACACCGCCTTTTGCATTTCCAGTTGGTTTACTTGTTGTGTCAATCTCTTGTTTAAAACCAATATTAAATTCAAGAACATTATATTCTTCGCCGTCTATATGTAATTTAGATAAAAAACTCATTTGTAGATTTATTAGATGATTAAATTTAGGAAGTGTTTGAAAATCCGGTTTTATAAGTCTAAAACCTGATATTTCGGAAAATAGAAAACAAAAAAGGAAGTCCAGTTTAGCGGACTCCCTTTTGTTTAATTAAGATTGATAAAGTCCAAAGGATTATACCCAAGCATTATCAAATTCTCCTCCACCCATCGAAATTTTACGAGCAGAAATCATAAAAGTTTCAGTTAATGGATTTTCACTGTTATGATCAAAGTTTTCTTTGTACTTAACCATGTAAGCTTCTGTAAACTTTAGCTCTTTTAAAGTAGCATTTGAATCACGTTTGATGAATTTTACTGACCCGTCTTTTCTTTCGAAATTGTTAGTCATCCACTCAAATAATTCAGTACTTCCAGTTGATTCAACTTCGATCATGATTCTTCCTCCGCGTGTTACCGTAGATGGACGCCCAGAAGCATCTGTTTCTTGAGCTAAATCATAACTTACATTTAATACTTTGTAATCTTTTCCTGCTACTGTTAATGATGTTAAAAACGACATAATGAAAAATTTTTAATTATTAATTTATTTATTTATGCTGTAAATATATAAATAAAATCTTATTATAATATTTTTTTTAATAAAATTTTATTTACATTATATAAATATCAAACTATCAATAAGTTAAACAATAAAAATAGTTAGTGTTAGATGTTATGAAATAAAAATATTACTAAAAAAAACTACTTATAAGACAATGGACCAACAAAAAAATAGCCTCTAAAATCAAAATCGCGATTGGTACTTTTAATTGTTGCTTCAATTATTATATCAACTTTTTTCTTAGCTCTGCTTACATCGTCAACCAAATACATTGTTTCTGATAATTCTACTTTAAGTTCGTTTACTTTTATTCGTTTTTCATGAAAAGCTAAAGACTGTTTCATGGTTTTTGAAATGATTTCTTTCAGTGTATTTTCATTCATCAACAAATCAAAATCAATTTCCCAGATTTTAGATCCAAAGGTTTCGTCAAACTTACATTCGCCAAATGTTGTTGTGGCTAATAAAATAATTTGTTGTGCGATAGAATGTTCAATTGAAGTTTTTTCTAACTCCTTTTTTTGCATCACGCTGTTAAAATCTATAGGCAGTTTGTAAAATGCTCCTTTCATAATTCTTCATTATTAAATATAAATCAATCTATCTGCCCGTCCTTTTTTATCTGTTTCCATTTGTTTAGAAACCTGCTTGCGCTTAATAATATGCAGTTTTACTGAAGGTGTCAGCTTTAGAAATTTTTCACGATACAAAATATCGCCTATAAAACGCTGTCCCTTTTTTTCATCAACAACTACAAAATAACTTGTTCCCTTCTCTACTTTTAAAGTATTAATATCACCTGCAAACAGCTGAATATTTTGTCCTTGTTTTTGGAAACTATAAGTAAGTTCATTCTCATTTAATTTTCTGTATCTCGAAATATCATAAGATTCTATTTCTTCTTTTAAAGGTTCAAAAGGAATGTTTTCAAACAGAAAGTTTTTTGGTGCTAAAAATTTCAAACCAAAAAAGCTCCATAATCCTTTTTTCTTCGTCTGCTGCTTGTAGAAAAAAGTATCACGGGTAACTTTATACATTTCTTTTTCGTTTGTTTTATCATCAGTCACAATCATTTGATAAGTCGGGACTTCAATTTCAGCAGGAATTTCTGCTCCTTCAAACTGTGTTTTTAAATACACAGAACCTGTTTGCTGCTCAGAAATGATGATATTAATATTGTATTTTTTCAGAGCAGAATCTGTTCTTACAATCACTTTTCCTTCTCCGCTTCCTGCATAGAAAACAGAACCGTCGTTATCTGTAAGTCCCAATGATAGGTTTAATTCCGGAAATGGCATATTTTGATTTTTTGATAGATTATACTTGAGTAACTTTTTTTTATTTAAGCCAGAAATTATCTTTTTTTCCTGACTTTGTAGAGCTTTAAACAGTGCAGGTAAAACTTTATATTCTGATTATCAACTTCAGTAGGACTAAATTCATAGTCTTTTTTAAGCGTGAAAAATTTTATAGTATTAATGTTGTGTGACATTAGTTTTTTTATGTCTCTTCGGGTAAGTTCAAGAGCTGCAGTTCCGTCACAATTTACCTTAAAGGTGTTTTTAAGGATATACATTTCTCCATTTTTAAAATAGAGCTCCAATGGCTGATCTTGTTTTACGCAGACATTATCTGTAAAAATTTTAAAATATAAATAAATGCTTCCTCTTCTTTTTCCTAACTGAAAGACAGCATATTCATAATCTTCGTTATACACACGAAGTAAAATTGGTGCCGCACTTGCAAATAACTTTCCCGAAAGCAATAAATCGTTTTGCGTAATAGGACAGTTTAAAGTGTCAATTTGATTTACTTTTTGCGCTTTAATCGAGTTTGAAATCGAAAACAAACTGACTAAAAGTAAAATTTTAAGTACGTTCATGTATTTGAATTATTTGGTTTGATCATTCAAAAAGATCAATGTTTTGTTGAAAAAGGAAACACTTAATTGTGTTTCCTTTTTTTGTACTAAGCGTACGATTATTTTTGTTCGTAATCTGTATCCCATTCTGTTCCGTCATCGCCTTTATGACCGTCCATTTTTATAAGGAAGTTTTTAGCTGGGAAATATGGTTTCATATGGATATCCATATAGATTCTGTCTTTTTGAACTGGATCTTGTTCAAATCTGCGGATTTCGAAATTCTCGATTAATTTATCAGGACCAGTGATTCCGTCAAGGAAAGCAACGATTTGATTCATAATTTCTTTACGTGTTTTTGCAGTAAAGTTTTCGAAAGCACGACGGTTAAGGAAATCCATTAACACTTTAGTCACATAATCAAAAACACGAACTACAGAATACGTTTGTAATCCTAAATTGTCTCCGCTGAATAATGTTTTAGCAGAAAAAGCCATTACTTTTCCGTATTCATTAACCATTGGAACCAATCCTAAGTTTTCAAGATTTGCGATTTCACTTTTCTTAAGATCAAATTTTACTCCGTCAACTTCATTAATTCCTCCAAATTTCTTACCAGCAGTAACCTGAGACATTAATGTTTTGTATATTTTTCCTGCTAAAGCAGCAGATGGCGCAACGTGTAAATCTTCGTTTTCTCCAATTTGGTCAAATCTGCCACGGCCAACAAGCCAGTTACAAGTCATGATTACGTTAGAACGGTACACATCACCTCCAGTTAAAGAAGCAGCGTCGAACATTTCCATTACATCATCCGGTTCGTCTAAGTGTTCGAAATCTGTAACTAACATTACTTTATTTTCATGTGCAATTTTCGCCCATTTTTCAATCACCTTATTAGATCCTAAATATCCTGGAATTACCAAAATACCGTAGTTGTTTTTAAGGTCTAAACGATCGTAGTTATCAACTAATTCTGAGTGAATAGCATCGATAAAACGTGTATTATCAAGGTCTTTTAACTGATCTAGCTCAGCATTTACAATCGTAACATTTTTTACTTTATCAGTTTCTGTATTCTTGAAGAATAAAGCTAAAGTTCTGTAAGCAGCTTCAATTTCTCTTGTATCTTCTACAGCTTTAGCAAGGTTTTTTTGTAGTAAAGCTTCAGATTCTTTGCATTTATCTTCACTTTGAGCTACCATGTCAGTCAAAGCTTCATTGTTACTTAAAACTGAAGACCAAAGTTCTAACGTTTTTAAAAGAGTTTCTCTTTCTTTAGCTTTGTTTACTTCTCCTAAAAAGATTTTTCTTCTTGCTTTTCTTTCCGGATTAAGGTTTTGAACGCCTTCAATTGCCATTTCTAATAAATCAAAACCACCGTACTTAGCTAGTTTTTCAACATTTTTTTCAATTGAAATTCCTTTTACTGCTTTAGGTTCTAATACTGCTGTATCAAGATCTCCTTTATATGCTTCTTTATTTGACATATCTATAGTATTTTAAAATTCTTATTTGTTATCTTTTAACTCAGTGATAAGCGTTCCAAGGCTTTCTAATAAAGCTTTTTTAGCTTCCGGATCTTCTAAAGCCGCTTTTAAAATCTTGTTTGATTTTAACTGGCGGATAATTTTCTGATATTGATCTTTTTCTGTTTCAAGATCAGATAAAAAACTACTTTGTGTAGTGATTCCTTTTATTCCAAAATCTCCTAAATTTTTAAAATTTAAAGCTTCCACTTTAGTAGCGCCGTCAGCAGTTTCAAAATTTACTTTTACTTCTGGTTTAAAATGTTCAAATGCTTTTTCAATGCTTGTAATTCCTTCAACCAATTCTGGCTTTACAGGAGCATCTACCGTTAATTTTTGAGCAACAAGTGTTCTGTTTTGAGGGATTGCAGTGATCGCTTCATCTGCATCAATTTTTACTTCATTTCCTCCAATTCCATAGTTTGACAACATAATTTCAAATTTTTAAATGATTAGTTTATTAATTTCTTTACTATTTAATCCTGATTATTGATTTTGATAAATCTGACGACATACATCCAGATCCCTGCTTACTTTTTCTAACTCTTCTTTATATGTTTTTGCCGACTGGTTTAAACTGTCTATTAAGTGAGAATTGTGGGTAAGACTTCTAATTTGCTTTTTGTAATCAATAATATTCTTGTATGCCAGAATAACATTGTTATATAATTTCTTATTTTCTGTGGTGTCTTTCGGTACTTTCTGATAGATATTGGCAATCATTACATTTGCCAGACGCTGCTGAAAATCGTTGTCTACTTTTGGTGAATTAATAGAATCAATTGTCATTCTGATACTGTCAATTTTAACCGAAAAGTTGGTTTGATAATCGTATTCTCTTTTCATCATTTCATTTTCTGCTTTCAGCATTTTGTTTTCTGCCACCGGCATATAAAAATTGAACGAAACTGCAATTAGCATAACCGAAAAAGTTAGGATAAAGGCAATTAAAAAAGCAATAAATGCTTTCTGGCGTTCTTGTTTATTTAATACTTCCATAATTTATTTTTACTGTTTTATTTTTAATCTTTAATAAAGAAACCGTGTCTTTTCGGGTTGTGAATGATATCTTTTTTATCTGTTTCGGCCACAAATAATTCGATATTTTCTTTCTTCTTACCTATGTAATCAAGCTTACTAAGCGTCTCGAATAATTTTTCAATTTTAGTCAACGTACTCATTACAAGCGAAACCGTTTTATCAATATGTACATGATCATAACCAGCATTTATAACTGTGGTAAACATGATTTCAAGATCTCCTTGTGAGATATCACACCATTCGGCAAAATAGTTTAGCAGCTCTTCTTTTCCTGCTCCGGATTTTGAATCAATAAAATTCTTCATCACCCGAGCAAAAGACACTACCGTTCCTAACATCGAAGCCGGATGCTGATGCAGTGAAAACCAACGAAATTGTGTTAAACAACTACCTAGAAAATATCCTGTATTATCTGCTAACTGCATTACGGTTTGTGACAAAATTCCCGATTCCTGCGCTCGATTAATTTTTTGAGAAATCTGAACGGCATAAATTTCGATCTGCCCAAAAGAACGTGCAATTTGTGCCTGCATGTCAACTAATTTTGGATGACATGCTACTGTTACAGAAGGCGGAATATAATCTTCATCAAGAACTGTTGTATCACCAATAAGGACTTTACCAATTGCCAGATAGAAACCTCCATAACCAATTCCTGAACGGAATTCTTCTGCTTTAATTAAATGCAGTTTATATTCCGGCTGTGTGTATGGATATCTTGGCGGTACTTCATCTGGATCTGGTTCACCAAAAGGAATCCTCTTTTTTGAATTTACTGATATACAAGCCAGTAAAACCAATTGTTCACCGTCTTTAATTTCATACGTATCTTCAGGATACGGAACCTGAAGATCTAATGTATCGGTATTACTTTTACTGATTTCGATTCTCGATCCGTTTGGCGTGATAGCGTGGCATTCTTCAACACGTACACGAAGCAGTTTATGGTTATCGATACCTAAAGTAATTTTTGTGGCTTCTTTATTTTGATTTCCAGAATCCAGCAGTCCATAACTTATAGGTGTGGTATGAATACCAATCGCATCATTTACCAGTTCAGAAACGTTATCCTGAATAGATAAAAAATGACTCTTATTTATCTTCATCCCATCAATCCAGTTTACGGGAAAATGACTTAATTTTTCTATCATAATTCTATATTTTTTATTTTGAAATGAGAGTGTTTTGTTCTCTCTGTATTTAGTTTCTTGGGTTAGTTTTGTTTTTATATAATTTGTTTTCACCCCAATAATAACAAGCTTTTTCGGGTTAAATAGTAACAATTTCACGCACTGAGCCTGATTTTAAGCTTTTCCTCTTGGATTTATATTTAGTTTCTAAAAAACATTTTAAGGCTGTTTATTTAAAAATCATTTTTAATTAACTGCTTCTAATTTAGTTTTATAAACATATCCTGTGTTTCCTGAATTTGTTTTTATCAGCCGCCAATTTCCTGAATCATCTAAAATTTCGACTTTTTCACCTGATTTAATTTTTTCAATTATAACTGATCTGCTGCTTTTGTCTTTTCTTAAATTGGTAAAACCATCTGAATCGTTAATTACATAATCATATTCAACTCCTAAATCTTTTAATACATCTTCATTGTTTATTTTTAACCAATTAAATGCCTTTTTGTCGCCATAAAAAACATAAGAGTTGTAATAATATTCCAAATCTTCATTTATATTGTTAGGATCACTATCTGTCTCAGGATCTTCTATCAAAATAAATCTATGCTCTTTAATAGCAATCTCAGTAAACATTGCTGGTCTTAAAACAACAATACTGTTTTTATAATCATATATTTTTATATTAAAAACCTCTGAAATCTTTTCTTTAAATTTTTCTTGACTGGGGAATTTAAATTCTCTTTTTAAAAGACTTTCTTGTACTTTTTTAATATACGCCACAGATAAAGTATCATAGTTATATTTTTTACCATCTCCTAAATCTGTTAAATTATAAGGTGCTGTTTTTGAATCATTTGTTTCAATCCTATTTACTTTCTTGTCATTGATTTTTTCATTACAAGAAATCAGCATTATAACTGCTAAAAGAAAAATTATTTTATTCATTATTATTTCATCTTCATTAATTAATGTCATCAAGTAAAAAATATAATAATTTGTAACTGTTTAGTAATACAATTTATTCTTCTCCATTTCGACATACAGCGATTCATCAAGATAATACAATGAATCCGTTTCTACTTTTCCGTTTTCAAGTATCTTTTTTCTGCCGTAGAATATATAACCTACAGACTTATCAACTGGACTTGAAAAATATTTAATCTGCCAAATTTTTCCATTCTTTAAATTCAAATAAGACAAATTTGTGTAATTACTAGGCTCGTACTCCAAATGTGTTGCATTTCTATAAAACTCAAGTGAATCAACTTTTTTATTATTTAAAAATGAATAAAGTACGATCCTATATTCTTCTTTGTTTTTAAATAACTGCTTTTCAAATTTAAGTTTGATGTTTCTGTTAGAAATAATTTGGGAGATATCGCCATTTAAAAAATCTAAATATTTCTCTAGATATAATTCATTTTGTTTTTTTAATAATGAATAACCAGTGCTATCTGTTAAATTTTGAAAATAGTTTTTCGTTTCTAAAGTCGAATCTCCTAGAAAAATATTATGTACTAATTCATAATTAACATCAAAAACCTTGTCGTTTGAAGTAATTAAACTATCGCTGATTTGAGTCTTTTTTTCCGTATGTAAAAAAGACTGATTTTTTTCTTTTTTACAGGAAACAATAATTAATACGAGAATAATGACAATTTTATTTAAACTTTTCATACTATAATTTATTTTTATAAATTCCCTCAGCTAACAAAAACATGATTTTTTTGCTAGCTGGGGCTTTTCTTTTCAATATGTCAAGGAGCTTATTATTGTTTTTGTTTTTGTCTAATTTCAATTTAAAATCAATAATTTAAATCTTAGCTTAATTTATGATCCTACTTCTGTGAACGTACCCTTTTTGCCCATCATTCGTTTCGATATAGAGCCATTTTTGATCTTTATTATCTAAAATTTCAATAGATGTTCCAGATTTTATTTCTGCTAAAATATAAGCAGAGTTCATTGCATCATCCCTTAAATTCGTATAACCATCTTTATCAAATATCTTATAACTATAATTTTTCTTTAAAAGTTTATATATTTCTTCTGCTTTTGACTCCTTATCATCATAAAAAATTAAATCGCCATTTTCATCATATCCTTTATTCTCTTTGTTTATTTTTTTATTAATAATGGAGTTATCTTTAGTTTGTAATGCTAATAAGGTTTCATCTTTGCAGAGAATATAACCAGTATGCACAACTATTTTTACTGCGTTTAAATCTTCTTGGGAAATTGCAGCGTCCATAACATCTTTTAATTCTAAACCTAAATCATATTTTTGTATAAAATATTTTAACCAGCTACTATCTATAAAATGTTCTGAATTTGTAAAAGTTTCATCATTGACCAATACAATTAAATTATCTAAATCAAAATCTTTTTTACTTGGATGTTTTTTTTCAAATAACTCCAATTTCTTCTTAAACTCTAATTCATTTGGTGAAATAGTTTTTTTTAAATCATTTGGAGTAAATTTTATTATTGATCCTTCATTAAATAATTCTGAAAATTTAATATTTTCTAAATCATTAGCTTCTTTTTCAATAACAATAGATTGATTTTTTTCAATTTTAGCATTTTTATTTTCACAGCTTAATATCAAGATTGATATTAAAACAAAAAATGTTATTCTTAAATTTTTCATTATAAATTACTTTTAGTTACCTCAGCTAGCAAAAGCATAAAACTCCTGCTAGCTGGGGCTTTTCTTTTCAATATGTCAAGGAGCATTTTATTATTTTTAATTGAAATACAGTTTATAATTTGACATCTTTACATCTAAAGATTCATCTAAATAATAAAGAGTATCAGATTGTAAACTTCCATTTGCTTTTATATCAATTCTTTTATATGATATAATTTCTGAACCTGGAGTGAAATATCTTATTTGCCAAACTGCACTATGCTTTAAATCTAAATAAGAAAGACATGTATAATTGTAATTAGGTGTTGCATTCTTTTTATTTCTATAAAATTCTATAGAATCTTTCTTTATATTATTTAAAATGCTATAAAGAAAGATTCTATATTCATTTTTATTTAAGATTTGCTTTACCAATTTAAATTTGACCTTATTAAAATTTGACGATAATAACTCAGACTTATTAAGATTGGCGAATTTCTTTTGATATAGAGAATTCTGTTTGTCAAGTATCAAACTCTCTTTTGAACTTGCAATAGATTTAAAATATTTTTCATATCCTAAACCTAAACTTGAATCTCCTAAAAAGACATCTGTTTTTGAAACATTCTGAGCAAGGATATTTTGAAAAAAACAAAAGTTCAAAATAGCCATTAGTATAATTTTATTTATATTCATCTATTTTTTCTTTAGATAATATTCATCATTTCCAGGATTAATAATAGAAAGCGGTTTACCTGAGATGGTATATTCTCCGTCATCACTTTTTATGTATATAATTCCCATGCTTCCATCTTTTTCATTAAAAACAATTTTTATTTTATTATCTGGCTCAGATTTAGCAACTAGATTTTTATACATCTTAGATGCTTTGCCTTTATTTTTATAAACAACCTCTATATTATCCAAACTATTAATTGTAATTTCAAAACTGGTCATTAGGTTATTAAGATCTTCTTTTTCAAAAATATATTTTCCCTTCCATTGATTACTATTTTCGTTACTAGAACTAATTTCCTTGCTTTTTACTAAATCAATTTTCCCATTCGTTTTATCAATTTTATATTGATTCCAAGAGTGCAATAGAATTCCTGCTTCGTCTTCATTAATTTCTAAGATCCATAACTCCAAATCAGAGTTGATATAAAAAAACTGACTAATTGCAACTAATGCTTCTGAATAATTTTCTTTTTTATAGACTATTATTTCATCAATTTTTTTATTATTCTTAAAAGTAGATAAGATAATATGAGTATAGATATCCGTATCTGAATTATCTTTTTCTTCTTTACTAAATTTTAAAACAATATCTCCTGCATTTTGCGTTTGAGTAGTATTAAAATCCCAACTATCAAACTTGTTATAATCAAATTTTATTTTTGATAAATATTCTCTTTTCGATTTTACACTTTCGCCATTTTCTATTTTGCTAACAAAATCATATTTGGATATTAATTCATCACCATATGGAATTAAGTTATTCTCACTTTTGGCTGTAATTTTATCATTTACGGTATTAGCAATTACTTTTAAATCATTTTCTTTTTTACAAGAAATTAATAACAGAATTATTAAAGGAAGAATTATTTTTTTCATTTTATATTTTTTGTAATTCCCTCAGCTAACAAATTTTTTTTCTTGCTAGCTGGGGCTTTTCTTTTCAATATGTCAAGGAGCCTTGTTATATTTAATCTTCAATATTCTATTTTATTTTAACAATAGAACCATCTTGCTTAATTTGATGTCTTTCTAAAATCTTTTTTGATCTTGAATTATAATTTACATCATAAACATCTATTGTTAAATCTTTATTAATTACAAAAGACTGATATGTTTCGTTATCAGGCATAGCATAACCAACCGCTTCTTTTGCAATTATTTTATTGTCTTTTACATTTATTAAAGTTTGTGAATCTGAATCTCCATAAGTACAATACACAAATGAATCGAATGCTAAACCTCCATTATTAATCTGAAATATTTCATCTGCATTGTCTCCGTCTGAACTTTCCGAAATAATTTTCTTAATTTCTAAAAGCTTACTATCTTTTAATTTAGGATAAACTTTTGAATAATTATCTTTATTTGAATTAGCAAGTTTATCTTTTTGCTCTAAATCAAATGGAAGTTCGACTTTCGTAACTGATAAATTAGATTGATCCAATTTTAATTCTTTTTGAACATTGTCAATTTTGTCAAAATTTTCAACTTCTTTCTTTTCTTCTTTCTTATCTGAACAACTTAAAAATGTCGTTAGAAGAAGAACGACTACCAATAACTTCATATCTTATTTTTACTTTTTATAAATTCCCTCAGCTAACAAAAACATAACGTTTTTGCTAGCCGGGGCTTTTCTTTTCAATATGTCAAGGAGCTTATTATTCTTTTAATAAATTCTAAACAACTTTTTATTATTTAATTATTTTTTATCAACTATTCCTCCTTTATTATCAATAACGTAAGACTTATAAAGAGTTTTCTTTTCAGTTGTATTTTTTCTTTTATATAGACTGATTACATAATCTTTTGAAATATTGAACTGAGTAATAGATTCACCATCCATCAATCCAATTTCTAAAGAAGAAATTACTTTATTATCACTAAGAATTACTAAATCATATGACTCTATATCTGAATCCGTATTACATAAAATCATAGGCTGGTAATCTTTAATTTTAGGCAGATACATATAATCAGTTGGATGAAAATTATTACCAAAAACCTTGGCGATTGCATTATCATCTTTAAAAAAGTATTTTGGATAATTATTATCACATTTAATACTATCATATGGATTTACACATGCCTTATAGTATTCATCAAATTCTATTGGCAAAATAGAATATCGAATCTTTTCATTAGAAAGATCTTTTTTAACTTCCTTTTTTTCTATTTGACATAAACTGAAAATATCATTTTTTGATAAAATATTTTTATCGAACTCTACTTCAATTGGATTATCAGGGTCTGCACTTGTATTGTAAAGTTTTTTATCATTAACATTTAATACCAACCAAGCGATTGTACTTTCAACTATTTGTTTAACCTTAGGATCTTCAGATACATTATTTTCGATGTACGCTTGAATAGTTACATTATCACCTTCAATTCTATCTATTTTAGTTAAAAAGTCATTTTGTCCTCTTAAATCTAATTTACTTGATTTAACAATTTGGTAAACAACATCTTCACAGGTAATTTCTTGATTCTCAGTAGGTATTTCTTTTAATGAATCATTTGACTTTTCTAATTTGGAATCTTTACAGCTTAATAAAATCAGAAATATTATTATAAGTTTTTTTTTCATTGTGTTGTGTATTATAAATTGCCTCAGCTAGCAAAACATTACATTTTTGCTAACCGGGGCTTTTCTTTTCAATATGTCAAGGAGCTTATTTTTAAATATAACCATTAATAATAAAAATCAATTTTTTTATTCATCACTCCCCAAATTATCAACTATATCCTTTAAATTATCTATTCCAAAATAATTTTTCTTAATAATCAAATCGATTAATTCTGGATGAGAAACTGACAAATCTTCGATTGTTGTCGATTCATTGCTCCATAAAGCATTGTTTTTATATTTAAATTTTTGTTTTGCTGGATTTTCAATTGATGCTATTAATGCAACTATATGTGCTTTCTCTGTATTATTAAAAACCTTAGAAGGGTCTTTATCAAATATTTTATTCAAATCACCATTGTATAATATTGAAGCGTAATCAGATAATGCGTAAATAAATCTATTATCTTTTTCATTTGTATTTTCCTTTACAAAGTCTAGCAAACCATATCTTATATCAAATGAATTATCACAGTTTTTCGAAAAAAACAAATCACCAATTTTTTCAACATGAATGGGGCTTTGCTGTTTATTTACACTATATAATTCTTCTAAAACAACTTTATTAATTTGTTTTTCTTTATCAAAACCAAATTTCACAACTAAATCAATCAAAAAAGCTTTATCATTAGAAAGAAGCCAAACCAAATCAGCTTTACTATTATTGAATAAAAACTTATTTCTTGATAAGAGAACTCTTAAATTTAACTCTCTTATTTTTGATAGATTCTGTAGAGAATTCCATTTATATATTTTGACATCATCGGTATTAGAAGGCAAATTATCTTCGAAAGCAATTATATCTGGATATACTTTTTGATAATCCAAAATTTCAGGAATTGAAAACAATTCAGTTATAAAGTTTCCATTCTTATTTATGTAAAAAGATTTATCTTGTAATTCTTCAGAACTATTTTTTAAAAATTTAATTTCTCTATCACAAGGATTAGTAAAATTTAAATAAACATTTTTTTTAGGCGAATTATAATCAAGATTTCTTTTAAAAGTATTACTCACTAATTTATTAAAAACTTTATTATCTGGAATTTTATAACCATTTTTTACTAGATATTCTTTTAGTAATTCACTTGATAAATTTAGATCAGTTTCATTAAAATTATAATTAGGATAATCAGTTTCGCTCTTCTCGGCGACATAACCTGCTTTAATTTGCTTTTCTAACAATGATTTCAAATCATTATTTTCAATATTATTTTCCTTCTTTTTTGAATCACAAGAATTTAAAAATATGATAAAAACAATTGGAATAAGATTTATTAATTTCTTCATAATTTCTATTTATAAATTCCCTCAGCTAACAAAAACATTACATTTTTGCTAGCCGGGGCTTTTTCTTTTCAATATGTCAAGGAGCATATTTTATGACAAAATTTATCTTAAAACATTTTATTTAAGCTTAAGTTTACTTTTATGTATATATCCCATATTATTAGTTTTTGTTTTAACATACCACCAATCACCTGTATTGTCAATAATAGATATTTCTTCTCCTGAACTCACTTTTTCTATAATTTGTGAAGACGTATTTTTTTCTCTTCTTAAATTAGTATATCCATCTGGATCATTAATTATATAATTAGGTAAAGATGGGCCTTGTCTGATATAATCATTTAATAATGGATATTCAAAAGCTTTATTTTTTATTAGCATTTTTAAATAATCAGAATGTGTTTCTAATAATTTATCGACAGCTCCATCATTTAAATCTCCACGTTCTCTAGCTTGATAAATTATTTTTTCTAATAAAAAGGCTAAATCTTTTTCTCTATTACCTTCATATTTTACAATATATTCTGGATTATCTTTATCAATCAAAACTTCAGTAAATCCAGAACCGTAAATATCAGCTTTAGGATATGTCTCAAGATAAGAATCAAGTAACTCTTTTCTTAACTCCCATTTTCCATTCATTCCATTCCTGCCAAAAAAGATATTAAAAGCAAAATTGTCTGACAAATCTCCTTGTGTCTTTTTAAAGAAATAATCTATGAGTTCTTTATCTTTTTTATACCCAAAATCTTGAACTAAAGAAAATAAATAATCAAGTTCTGTTTGTGATTTTAAATAAACAAATGATGCCTTGTCATTATAAAATATATACTTGTTTATATTAATAATGGCAAGATTGTCTTTGTCTTCATCTCCAGTCGAGGGGTTTGGATACCATAAAATAAATCTTTTACTTCTTACTGCAATAGGATTAGATTTTTGATCATCAGATACAATTGGTCTTGGATTTATTTCTATCTCATTAGTATTTGAATAAGAGCTTAAATCTAATCCAAATACTTCTTTTAATTTAGCATCATAAATTTCCTCAGAAGGAAAAATAAAACCATTATTTTTCAAAACTTCAAAACATATATACGACTGATCATCAAGATTATTATGAATTTTAACAATTTCTAATTCCTTATTATTGTTGTTATCATTTTTCTTGCAACTAATTATCATAAAAGGGATAATTATGACACTAATATTTAGAATTATTTTCATTTTGATTTTATAATTTATAAATTCCCTCAGCTAACAAAAACATTACATTTTTGCTAGCCGGGGCTTTTCTTTTCAATATGTCAAGGAGCATTTATGCAATTTATATTATTCCGATTTTATCTTAGTTTTATATACATATCCTTTTTTACCTTCTTTAGTTTGCACTAACCACCATTCACCTAAATTATCTAAAATTTGAATTTTAGTTCCTGTGGCAATTTTCTGAAGAATTTCAGAAGATGTATTTTTCTCTTTTCTCAAATTTGTAAAACCGTCAGAATCATTAATTTTGTTTAAATTAAATTTTTCATGAAGCAAATTTATTATTTCATCAATTTTGGAATTTGAAACAATATAACTTTCATAACCGTCTTTTTTATTTTCTTGAATTTTATTTTCAGATTCTTGTTTAGTCTCAGAAGAAATTTGTAAATCTATTTCCGAAACAACATAATGATTATTTATTAATGTTTTAACAGCGTTATAATCTTCTTGCTTTATTGCTTGACTCATTAAATCATTTAGCAGAGTAACATCTATCTTGTATTTAGTAATAAAATATTGTAGCCAAGCACTGTTTGTGTAATATTGTAAATCAAAATAAGTTTCATTATTTACTAAGTACGATAAATTTTCACTATCGAAATCTTCTGGTAAAGGAATTCCCTCAAAATATATTTCAAGCTTTTTTTTGAAATTTTGAATTTCTGAAATATCCTTATTTAAATCCTCAGGGCCAAAATCAATATTAGTACCTTCATTAAATAAATCAGTGAATTTTATTTCATTTTTCATCTCATTTGTTTGTTTTTGATTATTACAATTTAAAAAATCTCTAAAATAGTCTTGTTTAGTTTTTATTTTTTTAAAACTAGGTTCAATAGGATCTAAAGCATTTAATGATAAATATAGTGCATCCCTTTTTGGAGGAATGATGAACCAACCGACAACACTTTCTACGATTTCTTGAGTTTTAGGATTATCTGATAAATTGTTTCTTGTAAAAGCTTTAATAATAATAGTATCATTTCTGATATCATCAATCCTAACCTCATACTTTTCTTTTTTTTCAAAATCACTGGTATAAAAAAGCTGAAAAAGAATTTTTTCACAGTCTGACTCCTGTCTTGTAGAAGTTAAAGAAATTTTATTTTCATTAGATTCCTTTTTTTTTGAACATGCTATCATCGATAGCAAAATGAATAAATATAAAACGATATTGATTTTTCTCATATTACTTAAAACTATTAACAATTCTTGGAATTGTTTTATTAATATTTGTCACATAATCAGGTTGTCTGCTTACTTCTGTTGTATGCCACCTTCCTACATTTCCATTATGTCTAACTAAAAACTCTGCAACATAAACCATACCCGCTTCTACAGATGGAAACTGAATATATTTTTTTTTGTGATCTGTTACTTGTGTATTCCCTCCTTTTCCGCTCATTCCTTTATTTTCAAATTCCTCCCAAATTCCCACTGGAGTATATTTTGGAAATTTATCATACATTTCACCATTCCACCCATAAGTTGGATGATGGTTGTTTGCCGCTTCCATTCCCGGTCCTCCACAATATTTATATTGTCCAGATTTAAAATGAGAACATTCCCATCTGTACATCATTTCTACATTTTTAGCTATTTCCTCACCATAATTATCATAGATCAATCTTAATGCCCTTTCAGCATCTTCCAAATTAAATAGTTTGTCATCTTTATTTAATTCAGGCAAATTATCTATCAAAGCAAAAACTTTTATTTCTTCCTTATATTCAGATTCTTTTACCGCAATTCGCCCATTACTTGAATACCCTCGTCTTCCGTAAACTCCCGTAAGTTCAGGAATAACACTTTCTAAGTAATTATTTAAGGAGTGGTAAATAAATTTATAATTTGATGCACTTAAGTCCCCCATTTCTCCTCCACAACTAGAATGATTTGTTCCATCAGAATTTCTAATTCCTAAACAACCTATTAAGTCTTTAGATTTCCATGGATCTATAGAAATTGAACTTCGACCTTTTAATGTCATTGCTCCACTTGAAACCTCTAATCTCAAATCTTCTACAGGTGTCAAATTAGAAATATTATCATCAACAAACCTATATCTAAAACTCTCTTTTCCTGAATGATTCTGCCCCCACATATATCTTACTCTATATAAACCATTTAAAGTATTTGGAGGTATAGGCCCATTTTTGCTATAATTCTTATTATTTGACTGAGTATGCCTCGCAACTGCTAAAATAGTTGACTCTGCATTTTCATGAGTTTTAAAATATAAATCCTGTTTAAGTTTTTTTATTGCTTGCCCTTTTACATTTCCCCTATAAACATACATTTTATATAAAGGAAATGCGCTTTTAGAATTTGACAATTTTTTACAATAAATTTTTCCTTCTTTTACATATTCATTCATTCCGTTAAAACCTCCATAATCAGGATAAGAGTCTATTTTTCCATTTCTATCTATTTTTATTTCGGTTGCAATTTCGCTTGTTATATATAAAACAGCTTCTTTTCCTAATCCTACAACTTTTTCAAATTTTTCTTTCTTCTGCTGACCACCAACCTTCGCAACCTTATTCGATGAATCTACAGGATCAGGTTTAAAAACTTTAGCATCTACATCCACCTTAGCACTCGGTTTACTCAAATTAGTTTGTGGTACCTCGACATAGGCAAACAATTCCTGTTCTGATCCTTCCATAAGATCATCTCCAAGACTTTTTGGTATTTTATCTAGAAATATATCTATAGCCATTGTATTACTTATAATCTTAAATTTTCGATCAATAAGTAAATCATTACTAATTACATCCCACTCATATAACTTAAAGTTAATTTCCCTTCCTATCAATCCAACAGAATCAATCCATACTTTTAATTGTTTCTGTCTATAAACACCAGAAATAGATTTGCCAGCAACATCTGTAATATAAACATTGGTAAGCGCGCTTTTAACTTTAGTAGAAGACGGCGACGCAGTTGTTTTTGGTTTTACTGGTTCCTGTACAGTTGTTTTCGGTTTCACCGGCTGCTGTACCGGAACTTTGCCTTTAAATGGCGCGACTGGAGTTTCAAGATCGTTTACGTTTACATTGTTACTGGCAATTTTATCTTTATTAAAATCTGTTGTAACATAGTATTCATGAATTTTACCCTCGTCTTTACTCTTGTTTGCGATTTTGGCAAAACTTGGTCTCAGTAAAAAGTCAACTTCTGCTATACCATTTTTAACAACACCTGAAAGTGTTTGTATGATGTTCTTTTCATTTGCTTTATTATGTCCGGGACCATCTGCATCATCTTCCCAAAGTGTTACAAATACTTTATGTTTTTCCATGTGCAGGCAGTGAACTCTTGCTTTAAGAGTCTGTCCGTATGAAAGCGGTTTTGTTGTTTTTTTCCCGCTTTTATCCAGTAATTCGATACTTTCAATTTTTGGTTGTTCAGCAGGATGTGTGGTTACATTAAGGCGTGCCACATCGTCTCCTCTTCTTGCCAGAATCCGGATTCCTTTTCTCTCTAAACTTTTTTGAAGAAATGTATACGATATTCTTTTTCCTGTTTTATCATTCTCTTTTGTCTTGCGCCATCTTCCATTTTCCAGAATGTAAATTTCCCATTTTACAGGCTGTTCAAAACTATTGTTTGAAGCTGTATTTTGAAAAGGCAGAACACTCGGTAAAAAAGTATTTACTGAATAGAATTCTTCCTTACCTACAATAGGATCCGTACTTCCAATTATTTTAAAATCTGACATACTGTTTTATTTTATTTACAAATAGAATCACTCTCTTCTAAACTCTCCTGAAATTTTGATGTATTGACAAGCGGATTTAACTGGTTGTTTACTTGTGATTTGGCTTTTTTAGCATTTTCTTTACCCGGCTCTGCTTTCTGACCATGTTTATCTACTTCTATACAATCCGGTCCGCCAACAGGACAAGTTCCTTTACTGTCTTCTAGTAAAATTTTTCCCTGATTACTCAAGGTCACTTTTTCATAAAAAGCACTCCACTTTGTAATTGTGGCCTGACATGGCAGAAAATCACCGCTTCCGTTAGGCTGCATTTTACATTTTCCAAAAGTATTTTTCTCTAAAGTCTGACCAATTTCTTTGTCAGTAGCAATGAGTTTTTTCTCTGCATCTTTATCATTAGCATAGTGTTTCTCCTGCGATTTTACTTTTAATACATCTGTTTTAGGTTCTACACTAAATTTACATTTTAGCGTGGCTCCTTGTACTACTACATGTTTCTCACTCATTGCCTTACCATTTATAAATACATTCTCTTTACTACTCCGTTCCTAATTCCTTAAATATGAATTCTCTTATTTCTCTAATGATTCAATTTGTATCATAACTTTTATTTCTTCATCATACTCAATACTGCATTCTAAATCTATTTTTTCGATACAATATGTATGTTCATCAAGAAAATACGACGCTTTATATTTCCCTTTCCACGGCTCAAATCCAAAACTGACACCACCAGAACAATCTACATAATCTCCTTTTTGTTCTACTTTAACTAAATTCGATTCATCTATAATTGGGTCCAATATCTGTTCAACTTCAAACTTGGATTCTTCATCTTTTTCTAATGGAAAAAAAACTTCATTTTTAAAAGCTAAATTTGCTGTATAACTCACATGAATGCCATTGAAAAATGCTCTTAAAAAATAATCTGAAACAAGAGATTCTAATAGTGTTTCAGCACTATCAAAAGCATATTCTGTCTGTTCAATATATTTTTCTGCGACTTCACCTTCAAAATAATCCAAAATTGCTTCTTTAACATTTTTCCAACGGCTGTCAATTTCTTCATAATTGTAAATGTCAATCCACTTTCCAAATTCATCAACCACAATTTTTAATGGATACAGAACTTCTGCTGTTTTAGCCGCCAGCTCATCCATAACAGTATCCGGAATCGTATTATTTACATAAATGACTCCTTTGTTTATCTCAAACAAATGATAATTGTTTTTATCGGTAGCAAGCCACTTTACGCTGACTTCCATTTCGATTGTGTCTACTTGATCTCCAACAACAGTTGTATATTGAGCTTTATAATCTCTATTAATTCGGTCTGCTACAAATGGCAGCAGATAGTTACTTCCTAAACTTACTTTTTGAACTTTTTTCTTTTCTTCTTTTTCTGCTTCAAAAGTTTTCTTTGGAGCTAAAATCACAAATTTCAAATAACTTTTAAAATCTGCTTCGATCAAGTCAGAAAGCGGGCAGTATATATTATGATATCTTCTGAGTTCATAAGCATCAACGCCAAGTTCATCAGCTACACTTTGCAGTGTGTCTCCTTTTTTCACCTTGTAAGTAAGATGCTTATCGTATACTGATTCTTCTGATTCCTCTGATTTATCTAAAAAATACATTAGCTATAAACTGCTTTTATTTCTAATTCGTTAATTCAGCTTCTCTTTCTTTTTCTTTCTTTCCGGTTTTAGGTTCAAACATAAAACCATCATCGCCATTTTGTTTTTTAGGCTGTCTGATTTCTTCTTTTGTCTGTCTTTTACAGATAATTACTGAATTTTCAGTAATTCCATTCATTCCTAAAGTGTATTTAGCATCAACATATTTGGCCGTCTGATACCATTTTGGCTGTAAAAAGAATACCCAGTTACAATTTTCACCGTTTTGCTTTAAATCAATTTTGCTGTCTGCATTATGCGCATTATATCCAGAAACAGTATGATAAAAAAGTGCCCCAAAATCTATTCGAACCGGACCTTTTGATCGTATTGAGGTATATTTTGTATCGCTTTCTTTTTTCTGAATTAATAATGTTATCAATAATAAATCCTTCATTTCAACGTTATCAATCTCAGGAAAAGGATCTTTTCTTTCCGGAATTTTCCATGTAACATATTCCTTTGGAGGAATCTGCATCATGTAGTTAAAAACAGCATAAACTCCGGTTGGCACTATAAATACCAAAAAATGAGAACACATTAAAAAAGTAAGTGCAATTCCGTTTAATGCGGTGTAGATGATTACAAAAAGTACGCTTGAATATAAGGTTATTAGAAATGAAAACAACAATTCTATACCCACAACACCTTTCAAATTGAACTCGTTAAAATACCATCTGTACAAATAAACATTCAGGATTCCGAACAGCAGAGATGCAATTTGATAGAATCTAAATTCATCTGATAATTCTGTAAATAACTTATTATAGCCTAGAAAACCAACCAGTGCATAGACTAAAACAAAAGAAAAAACATAGATATAAAATTTTCGTTTATACTGTACCGCAAACTCTTTTACTTTATCACTGAACACCATGGTAAGTATAAAACTTACCGCAATAATTACTACTAAAAATACTATAAGCCTAATATCAATAAGGGCTAACAAATGCTTTTTTACCATTACTAAATTCTTGTTGTGTACCCTAACACAGGTTCTTTACTAAAATTAAACTGTTCTGTTTCTTCATTTATCAATAAAACTGTTTTTACTTCTACTTCCATTGGAAAGAAATGTTCGCAAAAACAATCTATAAATATTTTTATATCACCATTTTTAAGGTAATGCTGATAAGGTTTATTGACTATTGGTCCAATTTCTATCCTCAAATTCATAGAATAATCCATATAATCTTTTCCAGTAATAAAATCGACTCCCAGTCTGTTTTCGCCTAATTTAATCTGCTCTCCCTCTTCGCTGTATTCTTTTGAAGTTGTAGTTGTATAGCTTACTTTTTCTTCAATAATACTTGATAAACAATGACAGGCAAGATCAATATCACCCACAATTTTGTATGCATATGGCAGTAACTGAATGAATTTTGAAACTAAGATTTCAGGATAAATATGAGATAACCCCCAAAAATCGTAGAAAAAATCCAGCGGTTTACTTCCGTTCAGCTTATACAAAAAATTTCTTTCAACACTTTCAATTTTAGTCCTGTAATGAAAAACTTCATTTTCAAAAGGAGCAAAAAACACACGAGCCTCAGCCTCTTGTTTTTTCTGGTGCTTATGCTCTCTAATCATCTGTTTTACAGATTTATCAGCATTGTTTTCAGTCAAACTATGTACAAAACCCTCCGGAAGCGCATCATACATACTGTCTCGTGATAATCGTATATTAAGATATTCTTGTTTATCATAATTATCATCCTGAATTCCAGCACCTAAAATATCGCTTCTGTATGCTCTTGAAAACTGTCCGTGGTTAGAAATCGTAATTTCATCCTGTACCACTTCTTTGTTTTCAAGAAGCTCATTAGCAATAACTTCTGCTCTAATGTCATACGAAATACTTTCAATTTCGTATGCAAGCTGTTCAAGACTTTTTTTACTTTTTCTTTCCATCTTCGTTAATTCGTCCTGCGCCTATATATCGTAACTGAAAATATTCATCATTGAAATTATAAATTGCGAGACCTTTGTCTGTACAAGCCAGAATTCGGTCATTATGCAGGTACAAACCAACATCAGATATGGGATGGTCTTTATCGTATCTAAAGAAAACGAGATCGCCTTCGGCAAGGAAACTTCTTCCTGTAAAAATCTGGATTGATTTCGATTTCCACATTCCGGCCGGATCTTTTGGGAGTGTGACTTTGTAAACATCGCTGTACAAAGACTGAAGAAAATAAGAGCAGTCAATTCCTTTTTTAGAAAAGCTTTTCTCTTTGTATGGCGTATTAAGCCACGGATCTATATAAGAATATAATTTGTAGTTGGTAATTTTATTTGGCATTACGGCCAGAATAATAGAGTACTTTTCTTTAAGAGCAAGCACTTCGTCACTTAAATTCTCTGAATTATCATTAATAACGGTTTTATTTTTCAAACCGGTTTCGGTCATTTTTGACTGTTTTTTTAACAACTCCAGAGAATAATCATATTTGAACGGAATCTGTGAAATATATTTTTGAGCACGGCATTCTGCAAATAAATGCATCATCAAAACCATTATAAAAATCTGCCTCATAAAAAATATTATTTAGTACTCTTTTCTAGATAATCAAAATTATTTTTTCCCAAAATGGGTCTTTTTTAAAATTTGGTAACAATAAAAAACAAACTTTCGAGTTGCTTTTTGATTTTTAAGCTTGAGAAAATTCTCATTTTTGAACGTAACTCGTTTATTATGAATTTATTTACTTTTTTAAACGAGGTGGTTACAAACCTAATAAAATATTTTGTAAGAATACAAATATTATTTGTAAAATTTATAGTAATAATTATAACGTTTTTAAATTTTTTAAACATACATTTGTTTCCGTTTTTTGTTAAAATTATCTTACATAGTAAATTGTTTAAAATTTAAAAATGAATCAAAAAAATTTTGATATCAGAGTTGTGTTTTTTTTCGCGATTCTCTTATTAGCTGGAATCATTGCTTTTATCGTTCAATTTTTTAATCATGTCGATTGTGAAGATGCTAAATTTTACATTTTCGCAGACCAATCGCAATCCGAAGAATCCATTGAGTTTTATGACAAAACTCCCAATGCAAAATCATGGATTTGGGACTTTGGAGACGGATCAGAAAAAGATGTCAGAAAACACACTTTTCACATCTATAAAAATCCCGGAAAATACTATGTTACTTTAACAATTAACGGTGGCTGCACGCACACAAAAGAAATCGTCATAAAGGACAAATATGCGGCCGATAAAATTGGTACACCAAAGATTATTGTACCACGAACTATAACAGTGGGACAGCCTGCTTATTTCAAATGCATATCAGAAGATGCCAGAACATGGGAATGGGCATTTGGCGAAAATAAAGGCATTGATGAAACCTCTTCTAATCCTGTCTATAACTTTATTACTCCTGGCGAAAAAACAATTACACTGGTTATAAACGGAGATTTTAGCCGCGTAGCCAAAAAAGTCATTTATGTACATCCAAGAGTTATTAAAAAGACAAATCCGCTGGATGTAAGCTCTTATGAGTTTGAGAAAAAAGCCGAAGCTTTTGCCCTTCCGCGAGGCCCTGTTAAAAAAGATCCGCTTGAAGAAATGCTGCAATATGTTCCCGTTGCGCCTAAAACAAAAACAGTTAAAGACAGTACGGCTGTAAACAAAAAAGCACCTAAAATGTCTGAAGATCAATTTGAAATTCTATTTAAAAAAGTTGCAGAAGGCAGTAAAGTAAAAGATGATTTCGCCGATTTTATGTGTGATGATCTGGATATTCCTGTTGTTAAAAATGACAAAGATTTAATCACTTTTGCACAATTATGCGCTTCTGTTAAAGGGAAAAAAATCAAAATTGAATCGATCCGCTTAAACAAAGACAAACAGACAAACTGCATTAAAGGATTAAATATCAGCTATAAAGTAAAGAAATTTATGAGATGGTCTAAAGATTAAATTTGGTATGGAAGAAGAAAAAAACGTATTTAGTGCAGAATTACTAAGCGCATTAGAAATTGCAAAAAAAATTGCCAAAAACAATTTAAACAAATATTATTCAGCATCTCACTTATTAAAAGCTGTTTTAAACAGAGACCTGTCTCTTTTAAAACGTCTTGAATCTATGGGTAAAGATGTATATTACCTTGATGAATGGGCCGAAGTACGAATTGAAGAAGAGCCTAAAACAACCAATGTTCTTGATGCAGAACCAAGTGATTTGATTGATGAAATCATCAAAGAAGCCGAATCAGTTCGAATTGCATTAAACGAAGACGAAATCAGCCTTTATGCTATTATTATTGCGATAAGTTCTCCGGGAGTAGGTTTCAATTTTGATCAGATGAAATCGTATCCTATTTCCAGAAATGAATTGCTGGAAGACCAAATTGTAATTCCAGAAACCAACAGCGCTGTAAAACAAGAGGTTAAAAAAGGTTTTTTAGGCAAATACTCTATTCACAAAAATGTTGAAAAGAACAAAAAACGAATTCCTGCGATTGGCCGTGAAGCCGAACTGAATACCATAAAAGAAATCCTGTGCCGTTTTTCTAAACCAAACGTACTGCTTATTGGCGACCGTGGCGTTGGAAAATCGATATTAATAGATACACTGGTTCAGAATGTTATAACCAATCAGGTTCCGGATGCTTTAAATAAAGTGCAGCTTTTTGAACTTGATCTGTCTTCTCTTATTGCCGGCGCATCATACAAAGGCGAAATTGAAGACCGATTAAAAAATTGTATTCAGGAACTTAGACAATATCCAAAAGCAATTTTAATTATTGAAGAAATCCATACTCTACTGGACAAAAACGGTGGTGATTCAGGTGTTTCGAATGTTTTAAAAGGCGAACTGGCAAAAGGATTAACCATAATTGCAACTTCAACTATTGACGAATTTTCTAAGAGAATTGAGAAAGAACAAGGACTTTCGGGAATGTTTGAAATCGTAAAACTTGAAGAATCTGATGATGAAACCTTGTTTAGAATGATTCGCGAATCAATAAAAACGTATCAGGAACATCATAAAATACAAATTGACGACGAAACAATCTCTGAATCGATTCGATTATCAAGAAGATATTTAAAAGAAAAAAGCCTTCCGGAATCAGCGATAAACCTGATTGATCATACAATGTCCGTACTTAAAACATCCGGAGAAACTTTCTTAAAAGAAAAACAGTCAATCCTCGATAAACTTGGTGTTTTAAAAAGAAATGAAAATGATTTATCAGAAGAACAATTAATTAAAGAATTAATCTGGTTTTTAACTGATTTAATCAATAAAACGACATTTTTAATAATTGAAGATGAAGAAAAAGAAAACCAAAATTTCGAAACTTCAGAAGCTATTATTAAATATATAGAAAGCTTAATTATTACACTTGAAGAAAAAGCTTTAGACAAACGTGTGCATATTGAACCTATTGATTTGTCGCTAATTATCGCTAAAAAAACCGGTATTCCTGTTGGAAAACTAAAAGATGAAGAAAAACAAAAACTCAATACCATTGAGGAAGTTTTAAATAAAAGAGTAATTGGTCAGGATCATTGCATTGCTACCGTTTCTGGTTCTATTTTAGAGTCAAGATCCGGTTTAAGCAAAGCGGGACAGCCTATTGCATCATTCTTTTTTCTGGGCCCTACAGGAACCGGAAAAACAGAATTGGCAAAATCCTTAGCCGAATTTTTGTTTCAGGACGAAAATGCCATTATACGATTTGATATGTCTGAATTTAAAGAAGAACACTCTGCTGCGCTTCTATATGGTGCGCCTCCGGGATATGTGGGTTATGAAGAAGGCGGATTATTAGTGAATAAAATCAGACAGAAACCGTATTCTATTGTTTTGTTTGATGAAATTGAAAAGGCTCATCCATCTGTATTTGACGTATTTTTGCAGATTATGGACGAAGGAAAACTGCATGACCGTTTAGGAAAAGAAGGTGATTTTTCTAATGCTATTATTTTATTTACATCAAATATTGGTGCAGATCATATTGTTAATACCTTTAACAGCGGAGAAATTCCAACCTCAAATTCTTTAATGGAAATTATGGGGAATTATTTCAGACCTGAGTTTTTAGGACGTTTGACAGAAATTGTACCTTTTGCGCCTATCAGTAAAGAAAATGCTTTAAAGATATTTGAAATTCATCTTAAAAAGGAATTTATGGACTTATTGAAAAACATCAATATAAAAGTCGAAATCCCTATAGAAGCTAAACTTTATCTTGCAGAAAATGGTTATAATGCCAAATATGGAGCAAGACCGATAAAAAGCATCATCAGAAGTCATTTAAGAAGACCTTTGGCTAAGAAAATAATTTCCGGAGAGGTAAAAGACGGTGACACTATTTCTGTTGTTATCGAAAATAATGAAGTAAAATGGGTTGCCACAGAATTTACGACTTCAAATTAGAAACATATAATCATTAAAAAAACGCTTCTCAAATTGAGAAGCGTTTTTCGTTGTACAAAACATCTTTATTCTAAAAAACATCTATTTCTATTCTGAACTATTTCTTACGATGTAAAATAATATTTCTTCTTCAAGTTCTTTTGCCAGATTTTCACATTCCAGTTTCTGACGAAAATTTTTTTCAAATTTTTTCTTGTAAATCTCAGCATTTACAATGTTTTCACAATAATCATCGCACATTGTTTTAAATCGGACATCGATCAGGTACATCTTTTTTATCGATTCGAAATACTCGGCAAACTTGACATTATATAGTTCATCAGGTAGGGACATAGTTCTGAGTTTAAATACTAATAATTGGTTAACTCTCTGTAACTTGAGTTGCTTAGAATTACTTCACTTCTTCAAAATCTCCCAGTTTCCAGCTTCCGTTAAAAGCAGCTCCTTCTGGTCCATAAATTCGGAAATAAGCAAACCAGCCTACATTTGGTATTGTTTTTATCCATTGTCCTTCTTTTCCTGCCGGAGCTTTTGGTCCAAAATACAAATCAACATTGTTTCCCCCTATTTTATCTTTTAATTCAAATAAAGAACGTAAAGCGGCTTTGTTTTGATCTGTATTTACCTGACTTCTTGTTTTTGCATCATAAATCGTAACCGACCAGAATAATTTAGCAGGAACCGGCGTAGGAACGGTTAATTTGTATGTTTTGCTTCCGTCTACATATTTTCCTGTATTATCTTTAAGTCCAAGCCAGTATAAAGAACCTGCTCCTTCTTTTCGTCTAAACATTGAAGGCGAAGCACCAATTGCCTGATAAAACCAGGTTTCGCGAGCGTCAAGATCGACGTAATCCGGTGTATTAAAATCACCATCTTCAAATCGAAGCGCCACCCATTCCCACTGGCGGTCTTTCCACACAATTCTATCATCCCGGCGGTCAGCAAAGGATTGTACACGCATTTGTGCATTGGCAATTTTTGCCGCTTTTTCAAGTATCCCTTTCATACGGGCATCGGGGCTAAATGATTTCCCTTTTTTAATACCCAAAATGGCCAGTTCGCCATAATAGTTTCGATAACCTTCAAAAACAGGTTCGCGCTGTATAACATCGTTTAAATTCTCCCAGTATTTTATACTGTTTTCCCACCCCAGCGGCGTTGTATTTTGATGCTTATTAGTAAAATCAATCCAGTCCGGATCTTTCCAGTCTGCCGGTTTATTCAGCGGATAAACCTTAACTGTTTTAATACGCACAATTGCCGCATTAACATCACCGCCTACCGGAAGTGAACGTATGCCAACGGTTAAATTATTTGATGAAGATTTCCAGACATGATAACCAGAAGCAGGAACTACACCTTTATAATCCGGAGGAAGAAGCAGATGTCTGCCGCCATTTCCGGCATCAGGACCAGGAATTCCCATATCGGCTACCCAGCGCTGGTTTACATCCATAGCTACTACAATAAGCGGCCCTTTTGGAATATCAATAATCATAGGGCCTTTTGATAAATCTATCGGAATTGGTCCATAAGGAGTATCTGAATTGAGCGTAAAACCAATTTGTCCGGGTTTCGTATCCAATGTACCAAATGATTTATTGGGTTTTACATTTATACTGTCGTTTCCTTTTACGATAGCCTCACCGGAAACACTAGGATAGAAAAACTTGTAAACTTGTATGGCTCGTGTCAGATCGGCATCATCATATGCTTTTTTAATAGTGGCTTCGGTTGGATAACCGCCTGCAAATTCATAGCCCGAGCCTTCATTATTTGAATTAGTAGAATTGTTCGTCGTTTCAGTTTCTTTTTTACAGCTTGTTATCACTAAAAACAACAAACAGATATAAAATAGTTTCTTCATGAAAATCGATTTAGAGGATTAAACTTCAAAAGATTATCAAAGTTATTACCACCTGCCTATTTTAAATTATTAAAGCTCTTAAATTAGGTTTCATATTATAATTTGAAACGAAGTTTTGTTTTTGAACAATTCAAAAAAAGTCTTTCTGTATACTGTATTCACACAAAATAATTAATAACTAAGGCAATAAATATTTCAATTACTTGTTTTTATAAATAAGAGTTAATGTGCTCAATTATGTCACATTTATATGATAAATAAAAAAGAAATATGAAGAAAATATTGTTTTTAATTATAGCCGGAGTTTCTTTTCAGGTTCATTCGCAGGAAGAACTTAAAGGAAAATATCAGCCTGTGCAGCCTAAGAATCCCGAAACCAAAGAAGTCATTCCTCCAAAAGAGACACCGCCAACTGCAGAACCTACTCTTGCAAAAGATCCAATTGTACTGCAGATTAATCCGGAAGAGCTTTTTAAAAATAATGCTTTGTATAAAAAAGAAGCCAATGTGGAAGGTATTTTTTATAGAAGAAATGAATATTTAGGAGGTTTTATAACTAAATCAGACGTATCGACAGTTCGTTATCGAGATGCCGCTTTTGTAGACGGAGATAAAATCAGAGTCTATTTAAATGATAAAGTGATCGAACCGGAAGTTTTACTGGACGGAGAATTTAAAGGCTTTAAAATAAACTTAGTAAAAGGAATTAATAAAATTGATTTTGAAGCCTTGAACGAAGGTTCTGCTTCTCCTAATACTGCCGAATTTCAGGTTTTTGATGACAAAGGCAAAGTTATTGAGTCAAGCCAATGGAATGTAGGTACGGGTTACAAAGCCGTAATCATATTGTATAAAGAATAAAAGCTAAATTTTAACACTTGCCGAAAAGCCTTAAAGGTTCCTTTTTAAACTGGAATTTTTAAGGCTTTTTTCGTTATCTAAAGCCGGATTTAAAAAGTTTTACTGAAACAGTGTTGCATTTAAAAATAAGAATTCTATATTTGCAACTCTGTGGCATTAGTCAAATACAGATTCATTTGAATGAAAAAGAAATTAAAATGTATTAATATTCTGCTTCCGCTGATAGTATTGTTTGCAATACTATTTCCGGCGATTCATTCGTATGAACATATCCACAATCACAATTCAAATTCTAAAAAAACGGAGCTGGATCATACAGCTAAAACCGAATTTAAAATACACAAGCATCATGAAGAATGTGCTATTTGTCATTTTAAATTCAGCCCAGTTACCACATTTACTTTTGAACCTTTTGAATTTTACAAAAACAGCTTCGTCACTTCGTTTGTTGTTTTTTATTCAAAAAGCTATTCCAGCTATTTTAAAGGCTCATTATTTGCACTTCGTGCACCTCCCAGAATTTAAGAAATAGTCATTTCAAGAATTTATCATTTCGTATTTACTTAAACTCAAAAATCAGAAAACTGTTTTTCTATGCTGTAATTGCATCGTAGTTTACATGTTGCAAAAGAGCTTATAACTCATCTATTTATAGCTTTTAAGTTTACGAAAATACGGCTCAACAGCTGTACTATTTACAATTTCATCAAATCAACTTCAAATGCTTTTTGTTGCTGTTTTGTTTTGAAATGACCATTTCCTATTTCCCATAAACATACTTTGTACGATCTCTAAATGAGATATTTACTGAATTTAACTTAGCGCAAAAGCGTCTGAGCGGTCATTGTTATGCCCAATTCTAAAATTCTTTGACAAAGTATCTTCTACGTAATTTCAAAACAAATATATGAAACGAGTAAAGACCAAATCTCACAAAATCAAAGCATTAAAACACATCAGTGTTTTATTTCTAAGCATTTTAACATTCACTTCCTGCAGTAATGACAACGATCAGGAAACAGCTGCATTATTAAAACCTACAATCGATAAAATTGAACTCGGATTAGGCAACAATGAAATCGGCATTATTGGTAAAGATTTCCACTTTAATGCCGAAGTAACTGCTGGTGACAAAATAGAAAACATACAAATAAAAATTGTGCAAATAAGTACTGAAACGTATTCAAAAGTATGGTCGCATGAAATAAACTGGACACAGTATGCAGGAGCCAAAAATACCATTGTACACAAACATTTTGATATTCCAGCCGATGCTGCAGAAGGCAAATACGAATTTATCATAACGGTAAACGATCAAAATGGTACAAAACTCGAAGTAAAGAAAAACCTAAACATTTATACTACTGAAAATCTGCCAGTAAACCCGACGGCTGTAGTATTTAATGTGTTTAAAAACGATTCTTTTTTCTATAGAAAAGGAAAATATTCTCAGGAAGGAAGCAGTTTTACAACGACAGATAAATTCTTCTCGCAAGTATCGCTTTCTGGCGTTAAAGGAAATGGAAAAATGTATTTGTTATTAATCCATAAAAATGCCAAACACATTCCTGAAAGCATTGATCAGATTGATTTTAGTAAAGTAATTGTTTATGATGTTGTTGAACACAAAGACATAGCCGAAACAGGCACTTTTTCGAATACCATTACAGACGCCAATTTTAATATTGTACGCGATATGCCTTTGCTGCACATTGGCGCTGTAAAAGATAATAATCTGCCAGCACCACAAGACATTACAGGAACAAGAGCCTGGACATCTGGCGATTATCTGTTTTTAGCCGTGTACAAAAACACTACTTACAATATCAATTGGTCTCAGTCTATTAACATTCCAATTTCTTTATAAAAACAAGAATTCATTAAATAATTTAAATGATATGAAACCTCTAAAATCTACACTTTTCTTTTTGGTATTAAGCGCTTTTTTTACAGCCTGCAGCAGTGATAATGACGCAGTTGACAAAGAATATCCAGTAATTATTTCGAATGCTGATGCATTTCCTATTCAATGCAGTCAGGTTACGCGCGGACAAAAATTCACTTTTCGCGCTTCGTTCGGTGATAATGCGGCTTTAGGATCGTATAGTCTTGATATTCATCACAATTTCGATCATCATACTCACAGCACCGAAGTATCTGACTGCGAAACAGATCCGATAAAAAAACCAGTAAAACCAATGCTGTATATAAATTCGGTTACCATTCCTGATGGTTTAAAAAACTACGAAGCCGTACAGGAAATTACAATTCCAGAAGATGTTGATCCGGGCGATTATCATTTTATGATCCGCTTGACAGATAAAGAAGGCTGGCAGACCCTTAAAGGTTTAAGTATTAAAATTTTATAATCTGATTTAATGATTGAAAATAAATCAAATAGAATCTTGATTTACCTGTTTTTTGGTTTTGCCTTTTTTATAAAAGCACATGCTCAGAACAATACAGAAGTAAAAGAACTTGAAGAAGTTATTGTTACCGATCAATCTGAAAAACGTGCCAAAAAAGAGGCTTCTCTAAATGTAGAAACCGTAAACAGCAGTTTTATTCAGCGAAATCTGGGTGGCAGTCTTATGCAGTCTTTACAGCGCATTCCGGGTGTAAAAACGATTTCTATTGGCTCTGGCGGTTCAAAACCATTAATCCGCGGACTTGGCTTTAATCAGGTTATTGTGGTCGAAAACGGTATTAAACACGAAGGACAGCAATGGGGTGCCGATCATGGTCTTGAAATCGATCAATATGCAGTTAATCGTGTAGAAATCATAAAAGGACCTTCATCGTTTATGTACGGTTCAGATGCAATTGGTGGTGCTGTCAACATAAAACCTGTGCCATTTCCGAAGAAAAACACACTTGGTGGCAACATCGATTTTACAGCAAAAAGTAATAATGAACAAGTGGGAAGTTCACTGAATTTATTTGGAAGAAATGAAAACTGGTTTTTCGATACCCGAATTACTTCTTCGGATTATGGAGATTATCGCGTTCCTACAGATGTTGTTCATGTTTACAATTACGCTGTGCCTTTGTATAAAAACCGACTGCGTAATACCGCAGGACGTGAACTGGACTGGCATGCGAGCGCGGGATTTGTGGGAGAAAAGTTTAAATCAGCTTTCTATTTCAGTAATATTTACAGTAAAAGCGGCTTTTTTGCGAATGCACACGGACTCGAACCTCGTAATGTAGATCTCGAACTTCACGACAAATCAAGCCGTGATATTTTGATGCCATTTCAGGAAGTTACACACACTAAAATAAGTAATACGACTTCGTTTGAAATCGCGAATCATAAGTTTCAGACGCAGTTAGGCTTTCAGAAAAACTTTCGACAAGAATGGAGCCATTATGTCAATCATGGCTATATGCCACCAATTTATCCTGCTGATATGTATGCGCCGCACGATTTGGAAAGACAATATGACAAAGAAGTTTTTTCTGTCTCTGTAAAAGATGAATTTTCGATTGGAAAACATCAAATGACGGTTGGATTAAATGCCGAAAAACAGCAAAATCAAATCAACGGCTGGAGTTTTTTAATTCCTGCTTTTAATCAGTTCAACAGCGGATTATTTGTTTATGATAAAATACAGCTGAATGAGTTGTGGATGCTTCACGGCGCAGTTCGTCTGGATTATGGTAAAATCGAAATGAAACAATACACAGACTGGTTTGAAAGTGAGGTTTCGCAAAATGGACAAACAATGCAGGAATATTTAAAACGATCTGAAGATTTAACCAAAACATTCAACAGTTTTACGTGGTCTGCTGGTGTAAACTACAATCCCGGCAAAGTTTCTTTTAAAGCCAATGCCGGAACGAGTTTTAGAATGCCTATTGCCAAAGAACTGGCTTCAAACGGTGTGAATTATCATTATTTCCGATTTGAAAAAGGAAACCCAAATTTGGATGCAGAACGTTCTTATCAGCTCGATTTAGGAATTGATTGGCAGGAAAATAAATGGTCAGTTCAGCTGAGTCCGTTTTTTAATTATTTCCCCAATTTCATTTATTTAAATCCAACTTCACAGCATGATATTTATTATGGTGCAGGAAATCAGGTTTTTGAATATCAACAGAGCGAAGTTCTTCGTTATGGAGGTGAATTGCAGGCAAAATATCAGTTTCTGAAAAATCTGAGCGGTGAAATTCTGGCCGAATATCTGTATTCAGAACAAATTTCAGGAAGTAAAAAAGGGTACACACTTCCCTTCTCTCCTCCTGCTTCGGCTTTGTTTGGCATTAATTATACTCCGGAAATTAAGCATTTAAAAGATACTTATTTCTCACTCGATTATCGTTTTACTGCACAGCAAAATCAGATTGTTCCGCCAGAAAAAACAACAGCTTCCAGTCAGGTTTTTAATCTTGGTCTGGGCACAAAATTACAAACTGCAAAACAGGATTTTATCCTTTCACTGCAAATTCAAAACCTATTCAACACGCGATATTTAAATCATACGAGCTTTTACCGACTTATCGAACTTCCCGAAATGGGCAGAAATATTATTCTTTCTGTAAAAGTTCCTTTTTTAATTCATCCATAAAAATTACAAACAAATTTTAATACCCAAAACTCATGAAAAAAGTAAAATCGATTCTTTTATTTTTAATGACAGCTTCCGTCTTTACTGCCTGCGACAGTGATGATAATAATGAAGCTGCAAAACCAAAAGCCGAAAATATTGAAATTGGAACAGCCAATAATAAACAAGCTTTAATTGGACGTGATTTTCATTTTAATGCCGATGTAACCGCTGGCGATAAAATTGCAAATGTAGAGCTGAAAATACTTCCTAAAACGGGCGAAACATACACAAAAGATTGGAAATTAGAGTTTACATGGCATCAATATAATGGAACAAAAAACACCAATGTTCACAAACACTTTACGATTCCTGCTGATGCCGTTGAAGGCAAATTTGATTTTGTATTTAAAGTAACAGATGAAAACGGATCTGTACTTGAAATTAAAGAAACCATAACGATTACGGATCCTGTGAATATGCCTGTAGATCCGGTAATCGGGCGCGATATGCTGTCCCGAAACGATGATCTTATTTATTATATGGAAACTTGGGTTGAGCCTCAGTTGATCTTCAAAAAAAATGATAAACTAACCGCTCATGCACAAATCAGCCAGATTATGGGCAACGGCGTTTTATATTCTGTTTTAATCAAAAAAAGTCTTAATTATCATCCTGAAAGCATTGATAATCTTGATCTTAAAAAAGTAATTATTATTTCTAAAGTAGAACATAAAGATCTTGGACCGGCTTCTAAAATTACAACACTGCAAAAAATAAACGATGTCTACGGAGGCGAGAGCATTGTTGTTGGTGCCGAAAAAGATAATGAAGGAAATGCGATAACTGCCGAAAAAGCCTGGGAATCTGGCCAATACAATTGGGTTGTCCTTTATAAAAACACTTCTTATAACGTAAGCACTTATAAATCAATGCCTGTTACGCTAAACTTTTAATCCTGAATCATTTAAATATTAACCCTAAATACATTTTAACAATGACTAAAAATTATTTCAAACTGATGTTCTTAGCTGCTTTTTCGCTTTTTGCTGTTTCCTGCAGCAATGATGACGACAATACTGTGGAAACTCCAGATGAAGCACTGACTGAATTTAAGTATTTGAGAATTTTACTTTCTGATGAAAAAACAACGCAGCTTACACTTGTAAATCCTGTTGATGCAACGTCAGCATTCTTTAATGCTAAGTTTGCCAAATCTTCTCTTTATACAACTGAATCTGGAAGATATGCCGGTATTGTACACAGACTTGACAATACGGTTGAAACTTTTGACAGCGGATTTGAAAGCCACGGCGATCACGTTGATGTTGACGGAGTGCCGCAATTTGGTGCTTTAATCGGACAATCTGCAATGCCGACTCATTTTAAAAGTAAAATTGGAGAAATCCTGACTTTCAATGACGGTGACGGAACTTTATCTGTGGCAAAAGAATCGGAAGTAAATACTGCGGGAGCAAAATTTAAAACCATCAATGCAGGGCTTTTGGCACATCACGGTGCAATGGCAGCTTTTGGAAACGGAACTTATGCAATTACAGTAAAAGACAATTCGGTAACAGGAACGCTTCCTGAAAAAGTAAAAATTATCGACAATACTGGTAAAACTTTATTCGAGCCGACTCTTGCTACAAAAGGAATTCATGGAAATGCTTCTGACGGAACGTATGCCGTTTTTGGTTCTGCAAGCGGTGTTTTGGTTGTAGAAAACAACGGAAAACAAAAACTGATTGCTTTTCCTGAAGATTTTGGAACTGCTTGGTTTGGAACAATCTTAGAAACTGATTATAACGGAAAATTTGTTGGTTTTACAGCGGCAAAAGGTGCTTATATCATTGATGTGGTAAACGGAACGATAAAACCAATCCTTCAAAATACAACGATTATGCAGTGTAAAGTAAGCTACAACCATAAAAAACTGGGTATTTTATTGCATTCTGGAGATTTTAAACTTTTTGATCTTAACAGCCTTCAGGTTGAAAAAGAAGTTAAAGTTATCAGCGAAACGGCTTCAGACGCGACATTAAAACCACAAATGCAATTAACGCAAAATTTTGCTTACATCACTTCGCCTTCAACTGGAGAGTTATTGCAATTTAGCTTTGAAAAAGGATCAATTGTAAATAAAATTAAAGTTTCGAATACGCCATATATGATCACAATTCTAGGGTTTGAAAATAGCGAAAGTCACTAAAAACAAGGTCTAAGCTATGAGAAAAGCGTGCTTTACTGCACGCTTTTTTTGTTTATGTAAAAAACAGTTAATTAAAAAAGTGAAAAAATATTTGTTTTTTATGACCAATCGGTCATATATTTGCAGTGTAAAATTTAGTCATCATGGCAAAAGGCGAAGAAACCAGACAATTTATTATAGAAAAAGCGGCTCCTATTTTTAACACAAAAGGAATTGCTGCAACTTCTATGAGTGATATTATGGAAGCCACCAAATTGTCTAAAGGCAGTATGTATGTTCATTTTGAAAACAAAGAAGTATTAGCCTGTGCAGCTGTCGATCATAACATGAAAATACTAAACACTAAACTTCAAAATGCATTAGCTAAAAGCAAAACTTCAAAAGAAGTATTATTTGCTTATATCGACTTTTTCAGCGATCCCACACATCCGCCAGTTATTGGAGGTTGTCCGCTGTTAAATTTCGGAACAGAAGCAGATGACACCAATCCTATTGTAAGAGAAAAAGTAAATAACGTTATTAAACAAGGACAACAGTTATTGTCTGGTGCGATTAAAAAAGGAATTGAAAATAAAGAATTTAAACCCGATTTTAATCCATCTGAATTTTCAACAGCAATGTTTGCCATGTTAGAAGGCGGACATTTAATGTCTAGAGTTTCGGGAAATAATGACAAAATGAAAATCGTAGTGAAAACGCTTAAAAATTTAATCGACCAAAATAGTCTCTAATTTTTTTTTATCAAAAATATGACCGATCAGTCATATTTAAAATAAACAATAGCAATAACAATAGCAATAACAATAACAATAGCAATAACAATAGCAATAACAATAGCAATAACAATAACAATAGCAATAACAATAGCAATAACAATAGCAATAACAATAACAATAACAATAGCAATAACAATAGCAATAACAATAGCAATAACAATAGCAATAACAATAGCAATAACAATTTCAAAAACAACAAACCATAAACAACAAACCATAAACAACAAACCATAAACAACAAACTATAAACAACAAACTATAAACAATAAACCATAAACAATAAACCATAAACAATAAACCATAAACAATAAACAATAAACCATAAACAATAATCTATAAACAATAAAAAAGTAAATACCATGTCAAAAACAATTTTAATTACTGGAGCATCAAAAGGTTTTGGAAAAACCTGGGCAGAAGCATTTTTAGCAAAAGGATACAAAGTGGCCGCTACAGCCCGAAACGTTGAAACTTTAAAGGATTTAAAAGAAAAATACGGCGAATCAGTTTTAACTTTAAAGCTAGATGTAGATAACCGCGAAGAATCATTGGAAGTTGTTCAAAAAGTAAAAAATCATTTTGGAACTATTGATATTTTGATCAACAATGCAGGTTACGCTTTAACCGGAGCAATTGAAGAAGCAAGTCAGGACGAGGCCAGAGCACAATTTGAAACAAATTTCTTTGGAACTTTATGGCTTACTCAAGCAGTTTTACCTATTATGAGAGATCAAAAAAGCGGTCATATTATTCAGGTTTCTTCAATTTTAGGATTAGGAACTTTACCAACAATGGGACTTTACAACGCTTCAAAATTTGCTATTGAAGGTTTAAGCGAAACTTTGGCATCTGAAGTTAAACAATTTGGAATTAATGTTACTTTATTAGAACCAAACGGATATGCATCAAATATTTGGCACACCGGAATAAGCAGCGAAAGCAATCCTGTTTATGATGATCTTAAAAAAGCATTTTCGGAAGCAGAAACGTCTTTTGGAAAAGTAGAAGCGACTGCACCAGCAATTGTAAAACTGGTAGAAAGTGAAAATCCGCCATTGCGTTTGTTATTAGGAAAAGTAGCTTTGCCTTTCGTAAAACAAAGTTACGAGCAAAGACTTGCCGTTTGGGAAAAATGGAATAATGTTTCTGTTGAAGCTCACGGATAATTAAAATCTCAACATAAAACAAAAAGGCAGCCTTTACAGACTGCCTTTTTGTTTTATAAATTCTTACTTACGATTTAAGAGAATCCATATCAATAACAAAACGATATCTTACGTCGCTTTTCAGCATTCTTTCATACGCTTCGTTGATTTCCTGCATTTTGATAATTTCAACTTCAGAAACAATATTATGTTCACCGCAAAAATCAAGCATTTCCTGAGTTTCAGCAATACCGCCAATTACAGAACCTGCAACGGTTTTTCTTCCCATAATCATAGGCACCGTATTTAAAATTGGTTCTAAACCTCCTAAATACCCTACTAATACAAGAGTTCCGTTTATATTTAAAGTTGCTACATAAGGATTTACATCATGTACATAAGGAACGGTATCAATAATAAGATCGTATTTTCCGTGAACTGATTTCATCTGCTGGTCATCTGTTGAAATAATTACAGAATCGGCACCCAAATCAATTGCATCTTGTATTTTTTCGGGAGTTCTGGAAAACAATGTCACCTCTGCTCCTAAACCTTTTGCCAGTTTAATTGCCATGTGACCTAATCCTCCTAAACCAACAACGGCAACTTTAGTTCCTTTACCAACATTCCAGTGTCTTAAAGGCGACCAAGTTGTAATTCCTGCACAAAGTAAAGGCGCTACCGCCGCTAAATTTAAGTTTGAAGGCACTTTTAAAACAAAATGTTCATCTACAACTACTTTTTCAGAATAACCGCCGTAAGTATGTCCGCCAATGTGTTTATCACGTCCGTTGTAAGTTCCGGTAAATCCATTTAAACAATATTGCTCTAAATCTTGTTTACAGCTTTCGCAGGTATGACAAGAATCGACCATACAGCCTACTCCTGCTAAATCGCCAACTTTAAGTTTTGTAACTTCATTCCCCACTTTCGTTACTCTGCCTACAATTTCATGTCCCGGAACCGCAGGATACTGACTTCCTCCCCAGTCATTTCTCGCAGTATGTAAATCAGAATGACAAACCCCACAGTATAAAATTTCGATTTCGACATCTTTTGCCAAAACATCTCTGCGTGCAATTGTCATTTCTTCCAGCAATTTGTCTGCTGCTTTTGTACCAAATGCTTTTGTGTTACTTGTATTCATATTTTTTTAGATTATTAAGTTGTAAAATTAAAACAGCTTTTTTCCTTAAAATAACAGAAAAGAAACATTTACTTATGAAATTCAAACAATTCTAAAATATAAATCTTGGGGTAAAATCGACAAAAGCTAAACCGAAAAAGAGAAATAACAGTCGAATAAATGTGTTTAAATAGAGTCAATTATGCAATTTTATCTTTTGTCTTCTATCAAATTTAATAACTTTATCGTGAATAATAAAAGCATTATTATTTTTAAAATACATCAATTTCTTAAAATGGATATATCTGCAATTCTGGATCAAATATTTCAATTACCTCAGGAGTCAAAAAAGAACTTACTGCTGACAACCAATCTTGTACGTTATCCTAAAGGACATATTATACTAAAGGCCGGCAAGGTAGAATCCAGCATTTATTTCATTAAAAAAGGAATTGTAAGGGCTTATATTGATGAAGACAACAGCAATGTCACTTTTTGGTTTGGCAAAGAAGGAGAAACCATTATTTCGATGAAAAGTTATGTTGAAAATCAAAACGGATATGAAAACATTGAACTTTTAGAAGATTGTGAACTTTATGAATTAAAAACCGCCGATCTAGACCGATTATTTAATTCTGATATTCATATTGCCAACTGGGGACGAAAATTTGCAGAACGGGAACTTATAAAAACAGAAGAAAGACTAATATCAAAGCTTTTTAAAAATGCTTCTGAACGTTATATTGATCTTCTTAAAAATAATCCCGAACTTATTCAAAGAATTCAGTTAGGCCATATTGCTTCATATCTGGGGATTACACAGGTAAGCCTGAGCCGAATTCGGGCTGAGTTAAAATAATTGCTTTTTTTATCATTTGTTAAATTTATTCTGAATTCTGCGAAGGAACTTTGCATCATAAATTATTAGTTATATGAATTGGATTATTTTAATTGTTGCCGGTCTTTTTGAAGTTGCCTTTGCAACGTGTCTGGGAAAAGCAAAAGAAACGACCGGAATGGAAATGTATTACTGGTATATTGGCTTTTTTGCTTCGCTGACAATAAGTATGCTGCTGCTGATAAAAGCAACCGAAACACTCCCAATGGGAACCGCATACGCAGTATGGACAGGAATTGGTGCTGTAGGAACGGTTTTAATGGGAATTTTTGTTTTTAAAGAACCGGCGACTTTCTGGCGATTATTTTTTCTGGTAACTTTAGTAAGTTCTATTGTTGGGCTTAAAGCTGTTTCTCATTAATTGAATATTATATCGTATTAAAAAATCCACTTTAGCTGAAGTGGATTTTTTTGTTGCTTCTAATTGTTCTTTCTTTTTAATTAATGCATTTTTAGCATCAATTAATAAAAAATAAGCATTTTACATCATTAGTTTCTATTTTATATTTGTCAAAAAAATATAGAAATTAAAACATGAATTTAAACTATTGTATTAAATCTTTTGATGAATTAACTAATAACGAATTGTATAATCTGCTGCGTTTAAGAAGTCAGATTTTCGTAGTAGAACAAAACTGCCCTTACCTTGATCTGGATAACAAAGACCAGAAAAGTTTTCATTTATTGTATTATGTAAACAATGAATTTGCGGGCAGTACGAGATTAGTTCCGGCTGGATTATCATTTGAGGAAATTTCTATTGGAAGAGTCGTAATAGCCGATACTCACCGCGGATTGGGTTTAGGCAAAAAACTAATGGAAGCTTCCATTGCTGGTTGTCGCGAAAAATTTGGAAATGGACCAATTCGAATTGGTGCGCAGTATCATTTATCAAATTTTTATCAGTCTCTGGGATTTGTTGAACGGGGAGAAGTTTATGATGAAGACGGGATTCCGCACATCGAAATGCTTCTGAATCATACTTCTACGGAAGAATAAGCTTTAAAACATTGGCAAGAACCGGATTATGATCTTCGGCTCTCCAATTGATATAAAGATCTGTTTTTTCCAACGGAAGTTTAATAAAACGAATACCGGATATTTCATGATAAAGATACGAATCTGGTAAAATTGCAATTCCCAGACCTTTTCGAACCAAAGCAATAATGGCCGAACCAAATTCAGAATGAAGATAAACTTCGGGAGCATTTTCAAAAGAATTAAACAAACGCTGAATCAAATCGCTGTAACTGCTGCCTTCATCAGTAGTAGGTAATATAAATTTTTGATTTGCAAGTGTTTCTTTTGTCAGGTCTTCTGGTTTTTGGTAAGGATGGTCATCGGGCACAACAATTGCCAGATTATCTGTATAGATTTTTTCAGATTTTATATCGCGCGCATGGTTAATGTCTCTGGTAATCGCCAAATCTATTTTATAAGTTCGAAGAAATTCCTGCTGATTTTCATACAATACCTGAACCAGTTTAATTTTTAGTTTTGGAAAAGCTGTCGAAATTCGGGACAAAATATCCGGCATAAGCGAAGCAGAAATAGAATCAGGATGAGAAATCGTAATCGTACCGCTTTCGCCTAAATGAATCTGGCGTGCAGACTGATGAATATATTCGAGTTCACTAAGTTCTACTTCCCATTTTTCCTTTAGGAATCTGCCGGCGGCCGTAAGCTTAACATTGCGTTTGTTACGCTCAAACAACTGAATGCCAAGCTGGTTTTCAAGAGACTGAATCTGTCTGCTTAATGCCGATTGTGTAATATTCATTTTTCCGGCCGTATTCCAGAAATGAAGTTCGCGGGCAAGAGCCAGAAAATATTTAATCTGTTGTAAATCCATTGATGCAAATTACGCATTTAATGAAACAAAAAACAGGCTTTAATGCATTAATAAATAAAATTATGAATAACCTAAAAATAAATAAAGCTCAAATTAGTGATGCCGCTAAAATCCAGACTATTGGCAGAATCACTTTTTCTGAAACATTTTCTGATGTTAATTCTGAAGAAAATATGGTCAAATATCTCGAAGAAAGTTTTGCTCTTGAAAAACTAACGGCAGAACTCAGCAATCCTTCTTCATTTTTTTATCTCGCAGAAATGGAAGGAAAAGTAATTGGCTATTTAAAACTAAACACAGGAAATGCCCAGACAGAAAAGCAGGAAAACAATGCTCTGGAAATTGAACGTATCTATGTTTTAAAAGAATTTCATGGCAAAAAAGTGGCTCAGGCACTTTACGATCAGGCTTTAAAAACGGCTTTAGAAATTAATGCTCAATATATCTGGCTTGGCGTATGGGAAAAAAATTTCAGAGCAGTCCGTTTTTATACCAAAAACGGCTTTGAACAGTTTGATACACATATTTTTAAATTAGGCGATGATGAACAAACTGATTTAATGATGAAAAAAGTTTTAGCTCATGAATAACAAACAAATTATACTCATATTGCTTATTATTGGAACTGCTTTTTGGGGAATTTCCTATTCGGTCACCAAAATGGCTATTGGAAATTACTCTCCGGCAGTATTCTTATTTTATCGTTTTTTACTCGCAGTATTAGTACTGACCGTTATTTTTTGGAAACATGTTAGAAACATGACCTTTGAAGCTGTTAAAACCGGAGCCGTTCTGGCTGTTCCAATGTTTTTAGGAATTCATTTGCAGACTGTTGGTTTACAATATACCAATGCTTCACAATGTTCATTTATAGCCGGATTATGCGTAATCATTATTCCTTTAATAAAACTTACGGTTTACAAAACCAGTCCGCCTTTAAAAATCTGGGTGGCTGCTTTAACCGCCTTAACCGGTTTGTTTATTATTGCTGTAAAAGAAAAACTTACCATAAACATTGGCGATTTATATACTATTGCGGGCGCTTTTGGCTTTGCGGTTTATTTAATTTCGGTTGAAAAACATTCGGCTTCAAAAAATCTTCTTGCGTCTATTGTTCCTATGTTTGCATTTTGCGCGTTGTTTACTTTTCTGGTAGCGCTGTCTGATCAAAATGCTGATTGGTTCCCGGAAAGCAATACTTTTTGGATGGGCATAATTTATTGTGCTTTATTTTCTACAGCATATATGTACACCATTTCAAATATTTCGCAGCGTTATTTATCTGCCGAAAGAGTAGCAGTCATTTATTTATTTGAACCCATTTTTGGTGCCATTGCCGCTTTCTTCATTTTAGGCGAAAACCTTTCTCTAAGGCTTCTTTTGGGCGGAAGCCTCATATTTGCCGCAACACTGATTTCAGAAATAAACTTCAAAAAAAACAAACCCCTTTTACGGATTAAAAAGAATACAATTTAAACCCTTCAAAACTCCATTCCTCTCGAATGGAGTTTTTTTATTCATAAGAAAATTACCGCTTATTTACTGATAATTATATAATTACAAATTTTAATCGTATAAGCAAAAAAATCACTTGTAAAGTAACTTTGGTATACATTAATTTCAAAAGCATCTTTATATGATTTTTTATGTCATTATACAGCTAATTCTGGTTTCTATTGCAGCCACTTCAGCCATGACCTGGTTTAGTTATGCTGTGTCCAGGAGTTTTAGAGAATTATATAAAGAACCCGTGCTTTTGTCATACGCCATTAGCATATTGAAAATTGATCTTTCAACACAGGCAAAAAAAACGTGGGGCTGGTTATTGCATTATATAATCGGGTTTTTATTTGTAGTTGGATATCACATTATTTGGGTAAAGGACATATTGCCAATTTCACCGTTAAGCGCTCTCCTACTAGGAGTTATCAGCGGTGCAATTGGCATAATCAGCTGGATTTTTATTTTCAGGGTAACCCATCATCCCCCAATTGATATTAAAGGTTACTACATTCAGCTGTTCTTTGCCCATATAATTTTTGCTATTGTCGCAACAGTCTTCTACTCTATTACTTTAACGCTTTTAATACTTACCGGAGCCTATGTCACTGTCTAAATACAATCAAAAAAGAGATTTCAAACAAACGCGGGAGCCAAAAGGAAAGATTGAAAAATCAGCCAGCGAATTAATTTTTGTGGTTCAAAAACACGCGGCGTCGCATTTGCATTATGATTTTAGATTAGAAATGAACGGCGTTCTTAAAAGCTGGGCAGTTCCAAAAGGGCCGTCATTAGATCCTGAGGTAAAACGTCTGGCAATGATGGTTGAAGATCATCCGTACAGTTATAAAGATTTTGAAGGCACAATTCCTGAAGGAAATTACGGTGCCGGAAACGTTATTGTGTGGGATCATGGAACGTATACTTCTGACGAAAAAACAAATTCTGATGAGAAACAATTACTTTCTGATCTTAAAAAAGGACGTTTGAGTTTTATTTTAAAAGGAAAAAAACTTAAAGGTGAATTTTCATTAGTAAAACTTCACGGAAAACAGGAAAATGCCTGGCTGTTAATTAAAAAACAGGATAAATATGCGGCTGATACTGATATTTTAGAAAAAGATAAATCAGTCATTTCTAAAAGAACTCTCGAAGAACTGGAAGCAAAAGCAGAAAAAATTACTCAAAAACCGAAGATAAAAGCAGTCGAGAGTAAAACTTCAAAAAAAAGGCCTAAAACAAAAATCGTCAAAGCGTCATTTATGAAACCTATGCTTGCCACGAGTACAGAAAAACCGTTTGATGACGAGGATTGGATTTTCGAAAACAAATATGACGGCTACAGAACTGTTGCGGTTATCAATCCTGATTCTGTAGAATTGTTCAGCCGAAACGAAATTTCGTTTAATGCTAATTTTAAACCGGTTGCCGAAGAATTAAAAAAAATAGATCACACAGTGGTGCTCGATGGCGAAGTTGTAGTTGAAAATGATGCAGGACGAGCTGATTTTCAAATGCTTCAAAATTACCTTAAAACCGGAATTGGCAATCTCAAATATTATGTTTTTGATTTACTGAATCTAGACGGAAATATTGTAACCGAATTATCACTTTTAGACAGAAAAGAACTTCTTAAAATTTTATTTAATAAATATTCGTTCGATAATATTTTTTATTCTGAACATACTGTGGGCGACGGAATGCAGCAATTCGAAAAAGCACGCAAAAAAAGCAGTGAAGGCATTATTGCCAAAAAAGCAGATAGTTCGTATTTGGTGGGAAACAGAAGCAGTAACTGGCTCAAAATTAAACTTTCTAATGAAGAAGAAGCCATTATTATTGGAATTACAGAACCTAAAAATTCAAGAAAATATTTTGGCGCCATTCTTCTGGGGCAATACGACGGCAAAAAACTGCAGTACATTGGAAAATGCGGTACGGGCTTTACAGAATCTGTTTTAAAAGAACTGTATTCTAAACTGGAACCTCTTTTTACTGATAAATCTCCGCTTGCCGAAAAAGTGCCTTTAAGAGATAAAATTCAATGGGTTAAACCCAAAACTGTATGCCAGGTAAAATACTCAGAATGGACCGAAGATAAACATTTAAGGCATCCGGTTTATCTGGGATTAAGAATTGATAAAAAAGCCGCTGAAGTAACTTTTAACGGAAGTAGTTCTAAAATTACAGACAAACAAAGCACAAACACTCAAAAAACAACTAAAATGACAGATTTAGAAGAACATAAAACAGAAAATGATTATGATTTGAAAGTGGGAAAAACAGTTCTTCATTTAACAAATCAAAATAAAATATATTATCCGGCTGACGGAATTACAAAAGGTGAAATAGTACAGTATTATAATGAAGTTTCATCCCTGATTCTGCCTTATTTAAAAAATCGTCCGGAGTCGCTGAATCGTTTTCCTAACGGAATTGATTCGCCAAGTTTTTATCAAAAAGATATTGATCTGGATAAAACGCCTTCATGGCTTAAAACAGAAAAAATATTTTCTGAATCGAATAATGAAAACATCGATTATTTGATTTGTAATAATAAAGAAACACTGCTTTATATGGCAAACCTGGGTTGTATTGAAATGAATCCGTGGAATTCTACCATAAAAAATATTCATAATCCGGACTGGCTCGTAATGGATTTGGATCCGGCTAAAGAAGATGATTTTGATGTTGTTATTAAAACCGCGCAGACTGTAAAAGAAGTTATGGATGAATTAGAAACAGAATGTTTATGCAAAACTTCTGGAGCTACGGGTCTTCATATTTATATTCCGCTTGGAGCGCAGTACGATTATGACTCGATTAAAATTTTAGGCGAACTTATTGCCAGAGAAGTACAAAGTCGAATTCCGGATATTACTACAACTGAACGAAGCATTAAAAAAAGAAACAACAAACTCTACATCGATTATCTTCAAAACCGACGCGGACAGACTTTAGCCGCGCCTTATTCTGTTCGTCCAAAACCGGGGGCAACCGTTTCTACGCCTTTAGAATGGAGTGAAGTTAACGAAAAATTACATCCTTCGCAGTTTACTATTAAAAATGTTTTACAACGTTTTGAAAAGAAAGGCGATTTATGGAAACCGGTTCTTTCAAAAGGTGCCAACATCAAAAAAATTATTAAAAAACTTGAAGAAAATCAGCAGGAAAAATAAAAAAAAGACTAAGAAGATTTTTTCTTCTTAGTCTCTAAACTTGCTTTTAGCATAGACATTAAGTCGTCGCTTTGTTTGTGAACCACTTTTAGTTTTGGAGAAGTTTTTTGTACTTTTCCTTTTGCTTTCTTTTTAATAATATCTAAAAGTTTGGCGGTATATTCGTCTTTAAAACCTGTAATATCAAATTTCTCTGTAAGCTGGTCAATTAGTTTTTCGGCCATATCCATTTCTTTTGTTGATTTTTTAGAAACCGCCGGCAGTTTTAATTCGTTTGTCGCTCTTATTTCCTGTTCAAATCGTATTCGGTTTAAAACAATTACGTTTTTGTATGGTTTTAAAATCGCCAGACTTTCTTTATTTCGCAAAACAAAACGTGTTACGCCCACTTTTCCAGATGCCTGAAGTGCATCGCGAAGCAAACCATATGCATTCATAGCGCCTTTATCCGGTTCCAGATAATAAGGCTGTTCGTAATAAATACTTTGAATTTCTTTTTCGAGAGCAAAACTTTCAATGTCAATTGTTTTTGTTTTAATGGCATCTGCGGCTTCAAAATCAGAATCTTCTAAGATGACATATTTATCATCCAGCTTATATCCTTTTACAATATTAGCAAAATCGACTTCTTTGCCTGTATTTTCATTAACGCGTTTAAACTTTATATTGGCGTGATCTTTTTTGTCGAGCATATCCATATCAAGACTGCTTTCCTGAACCGCCGAAAACATTTTAATTGGAATATTTATCAATCCAAAACTAACCGAACCTGTCCATATTGATCTCATAACTTTTTCGTTTAAATTGTAACTTAAAAGTAAATCATAAACAGGTTTTTTATTTTATAACTTCATTAGAATGTTTTATAAAATAACGATCACAAAATAAACGATTTACAAAATTAATTTTATTGTTTTTTTGAAATAAAGCTGAGGCTGAAAATCATCTTTTTCAGTTTCGCGTTCAAATTCAAAACGTTCATATTCTAAAGTCTGCAATACCTGAATTAATTCCTGATCGCATTCAAAAACTTTTGTCCATATTATATCATGTTTTCTTTGAAAAGCAATTTCTTCTGCCCTTTTCAATAATACATTTATATCATCGGCATTAAAATGAATAATATCTTTTAAGGCAATGGCTTTTTGCGCTCCCATATTTTCGTTTGAAAGTCTGGAGGAATCTAATTTTAAAAACGACTGCGGATTCTCGTTGTCATAAACCATTAATATTTCAATCGAAAAATCATTTTGGATTCGGAATAATTCTTTTTGCGAAAATTTTTCTTCGGCGTATTTATCTACTGCCTCTTTTTGATTAAATAAACGCTCATAAAACTGATGCGCCTCGTTTTCCATCCAAGCCACATTATCATTAATTATAACTACAAATCGTGCTGTTTTGCTCATATTTATTTTAGTATTGATGAAAAGCAAATTTGCAGGGTTTATATTTTTAAGAAAAGAGCAATATGACTGTTGTTTTGTGCAAAAGGGCTTTTTTGAAGGTTCTAAGGTACTAAGGAGCTAAGGTTCTAAGTTTTTTTACTTAAGAAAAACTTGCTAAAGCATACTTACTTTGCGACTCTGCGCCTTTGCGAGAAACAAAAAAAGCTGAAAACTGCTTAAAAATCTACTTTCGATATTCTAGAGGTGAAATCCCGGTGTGGTTTTTAAAAAATCGCCCGAATGCCGACTGATTTTGAAAATTTAGTTCGTCGCTTATTTGGTTTATCGTCAGGCTTTTGTTTTGCAATAATACTTTGGCTTCCTGAATTACAATTTCAGTAATCCATTCGCTGGCTGTTTTGCCGCTGTTTTTTTTAATTACTTCAGATAAATATTTTCGGGTTACGTTTAGAGAATCGGCATAATATTCAACAGATCGCTGTTTTAGGAAATCTTTAAAGAGAAGAATTTTAAAATTCTCGAATATAGGATTTTGACTCACATCGACAGGAATTGTGTCTAAAACCGAATCGAGTTCATAAATCAAAATATATAAATAACTTATAAGCGTATCTGATTGATGTTTAGAGTTTCCGCGCAAGAGTTCACTAATTAAATTAAAAATGCGTTCAAATTTAATTTTCTGTTTTCCTTTTAATTCTAAAACATTATTGTTTTCAAAAAATTCATATTTCGATAAAAAGAAAACGTTGGTTTGTGTTTCAAGAAAAAACTGCGGTTTAAAAAATATAATATCGATTAAAATTTCGGGACTGTTTTTGGTAAAACTTCTTGTAACCGTGGGACCTAATGCTATAACAGCCGGAGCATGAATTATTTTTTTCTCAAGCTGAGTCTGCATAATAATCGAACCTTTTCGTAAAAACTCAACGGCATAACTTTCTGCCCTGTAAGGTTCGCTTATATAAGGATGCTCTGAAGTTTGTATGTAGAAATAATCATTTTTATCAGTACTTGAAAAAAGACTTTTATGCTGGTTTAAGGAATAAGTTAGAATTTTATTTTTCAAAGCTTTATGGGTAACAATCGTAATTCAAAGATAACGAATACTGCAGAGAATGAAAGACAAAAAAAAATGACGCTTAAAAGCGTCATTTTTGTATTTATAATTGTTAAAATTATTTTTTATCAATTCTATAAAGTCTTCCCTGATCAGTTACAGCATATAAAGCTCCGTCCGGACCTTGTGTAATATCTCTAAAACGTTGTCCTTCACTAGCCAATAATCTTTCTTCACCTACGACTTTATTATCTTTAATTACTAAACGGGCAATATGAGTAGCGCTTAAAGAACCAATGAAAAGATTATTTTCCCATTCAGGCACTCGGTTTCCTGTGTAGAAAGTCATACCACTTGGCGAAATAACCGGATCCCAGTAATAAACCGGCTGTTCCATTCCTTCTTTTTGCTGAATAGCATCACCAATAGGATCACCGCTGTATTCAATTCCGTAAGTAATAGTAGGCCATCCGTAGTTTGAACCTGCTTTTAAACGATTCAACTCATCACCTCCTCTTGGTCCGTGTTCGCTTTGCCAGATTTCTTTCGTAACCGGATGCATTGCTAATCCCTGCGGATTTCTGTGTCCGTATGTAAATATTTCAGGTAAAGCTCCCGCTCCGCTAAAAGTTGGATTTCCAGAAGCCGGCTGACCATCTTTCGTAATTCTTATTACTTTACCCAAACTTGCAGTAAGTGACTGTGCTAAAGGACGTGTTTGTAAAACAGAACGCTCTCCTGTACTTACGATAAGATTTCCGGTTTGATCAAAAAGGATACGGCCTCCATAGTGAAGATCACTTGGATTTGCAGGGCTTGAACGATAAATAACCGTTGCGCCTTCTATTGTTTTTTCATTAGCTGCCAGTTTTCCTTTTGCTACAGATGAAATATTTCCTCCTGTCACAGCTTCAGAAAATACCCAGTAAATCATTCTGTTATTTGCAAAATCAGGATCAAGACATAAACCTAACAAACCTCCCTGATTAGCAGGATTTACAGCCGGAAGTCCCGTAATAGGCTCGCTTACAACTCCTGCAGTAGTTACAATGCGAAGTGTTCCTGTTGTTTTTTGAGTTACTAAAAGTCTTCCGTCCGGAAGTGCTTTAACGCCCCACGGACTTGTAAGTGCGCTTGTAACAATATCTGCTTTAAATTCTGTATCTGTAGTCATACCTGCAATTCTGGTTTGTCCGGTAAAAGCAGGTTTATATTGTGTGTTTGCAGGATTAGTTTCTACAGGATCTGTTACCGTTCCACCGCCATTTCCAGGCGCATCATCGTTGTTTGAGCAGCTAAAGGCAAATAATGCACTCGAAAGAATAAAAATGTACTTTAAATTTTTCATAGTAGTTATTTATTAAATTAATTTGGGTTATAAGCGACAAATATCCAAAATTAAAAATGACTGGTTTTATATAATTTAAGGAAAGACTTACAGAATTACCGTGCCTTAAAACAAAAAAAAGACCGTTTTAAAATAAAACGGTCTTTTTGTATATATCTGTAAATGAAAACTTAATCCCATTTATTGGTTTTAGAAACAGCATATTTTCCTGCTCCGGTAAAGAACAATCCAAGTGAACCTAAAAGGTACAGCATCAATAATTCGTTTGCATAACCTCCGTGTTCGCTGATTGAAAAAATATCCTGAGCGTGCGCTACAGAAATAGCAACAACACAGGTTATCGCCAAAAGAACTGCAGCAATTCTGGTACGGAAACCTAATAAAATAGCAATTGGTGCTAAAACTTCTCCAATATAAACAGCATATCCAAATGCTCCCATATTATCTACAAGAAATGAAATTCCGTGAAGGATTTTTGCAATACCATGAAAAAGCATTAAGCCTCCTACACTAATTCTTAATAACAATAATCCAAGGTCTGTGTTTTTTGAAATCATAACAATTTTGTTTTGGGGTTTAAAAATTAAATACAAATTTGGCTTGTAAGCCGGCTAAAATACAAAACTTTTGTTATGATAAAAACGCATTATTTAAAATAATTCTAAATAATTATTTTAATACTCCACACAGCCTGTTAGAATACATTTTCTTTTAGAATTTAATGGCAATTTTTCCAATAGTTTTTCCAGATTCTAATCGCTGATGCGCTTTTTTCAGATTCTCTGCCGAAAGTCCGTTATACGTTTCTTTTAAAGTCGTTTTTAAAACGCCTTCATCAAGCAAATCTGCTAATTGATTTAAAATGTTGTGCTGTTCGATCATATCTTCAGTTTGAAACATTGAACGCGTATACATCAATTCCCATGAAAATGAAACACTTTTGCTTTTTAGTTTATTCAAAACTACGGGCTCACTGCTTCCTGTTATCGATGCTATATGTCCCTGAGGTTTAATCAATTCAGTCATAATATCCCAATACGCATTGGTATCTACAAAATCCAGAATAAAATCTACGTGTTGAAATCCTGCAGTTCTAACAGAATCAATCAGGTTTTTATGATCAACAACAAAATCCGCACCTTGTTCTTTACACCAATCTATGGTTTCTGGTCTCGAAGCGGTAGCAATTACAGTAAGTCCGGCAATTTTTTTGGCCAACTGAATCGCGATAGAACCTACTCCTCCTGCTCCGCCAATAATTAAAATTGATTTTCCTTTGTCTTTTTCCGGATTTATACGAATTCGGTCAAAGAGAATTTCCCAGGCTGTTAATCCTGTCAGCGGTATAACTGCAGCTTCTTCAATTGATAACGATTTTGGTTTTCTGCCTGTAATTCTTTCGTCAATAATTTGATATTCGGCATTACTTCCCTGTTTTGTAATATCTCCGGCGTAGTAAACAGGATCGCCTACTTCAAATAAAGTTACTTTTTCTCCCACTGCCTGAACAATTCCTACGGCATCCCAGCCAATTATTTTCGGGCTTTCCAGAACGGTGTCTTTTGCTGCGCTCTGACGAATTTTAAAATCAACCGGATTTACAGAAATGGCCTCAATTTTAACTAATAAATCGTGCGCTCCGGATGTTGGTTTTACAGTTTCAAATTCAATAAAACTGTCTTTTTCTTCTATGGGTAATGATGTTTTGAATCCTATTGCTTTCATATATTTATGATTTACTTTTTTAATTATAAGAACAAAGATATAAGCAGATTAGATTATACAAATGGTATATTTTGATACTAAATCGGTATAAATTAGGCATAGCATTTTTTAGCTGCAGATTTAATTATTAGAAAATCTACTAAATCTGCGGCAGCAATAATTAAAAATCAAATCTGCAAAAAACAAAATAACCAGCACAAAATATATCTTTAAATTTGCAATACTAAAATCTCAAAAATGATTATTCGAAAAGCCGTAAAATCTGACTCGCCATACATTGCTCCTCTTTTGCTTCTTGCCATGGAAGACATTATATATAAGTTTATAAAAAAAGAAGATTACGCTGCTGCGAAAGAATTCCTGTTGTATTTTATTCAAAGTGAAAACAATCAGTATTCGTATCAAAACTGTTTTGTAGCCGAAGAAGAAAATGTAATTACTGGCGCAGTTAATGTTTACAATGGCGCCGACTTAATACTTTTGAGAAATCCCATAATCGAATATGTCCGTAAAAATTATAATCCGGAATTTGATCCGGAATTAGAATCAAAATCCGGCGAATATTACATTGATTCTTTGGGCGTAAATCCAAACTATCAGAGAAAAGGAATTGGTTCTAAAATACTGAAATTTTTAATTGATGAATACGTACATAAAAACAAGGAAACTTTAGGATTACTGGTTGAAGAAGAAAATCCGCTGGCAAAAAACCTGTATTTAAAAATTGGTTTTAAAGTTGTGGGCGAAAAAACGCTGGTTGGAAAAAAACTGGAACATCTGCAGGTAAGTCCTGAATAAACTTCATTCGAATAACATCATATTTATAATACATTTATTCTCTTTTTAGGCAATTTGAAGCCTAGAATGTCGTTATTACAAAAAAAATACCATTAGAATGAAGAATATCACAATATTAGAAGCCGGTTTAATTTTAAGAATAGTTTTAGCATTTACAATGCTTTCGGCAGTTTTAGACCGTTTTGGAATTTGGGGAGCACCTGGTTCAAACGGAGTTGCATGGGGAAACTGGGAAAACTTTGTAATCTATACACAATCACTAAATCCGTATGCTAATAAAGCAACAGCCGAAATTTTAGGAGGCATTGCTACTTTCTTCGAAGTATTACTAAGTTTGCTGCTTTTATTTGGTTTTAAAACACGTCTTGCTGCCTTGGGAACTACATTTTTAATGTGTGCTTTTGCTTTTGCTATGGCGGTTTCAGTTTCTGTAAAAGCACCACTGGATTATTCTGTCTGGACAAGTGCTGCAGCGGCTTTACTGCTGGCCAATATTGGTAAAACTTCTTTTGCTGTCGACAATAGAATATAGTTTATAAAATACAAAAGGGATAGAAAATTTTCTATCCCTTTTTTTTGCACCCCAAATATATTTTACACCATTAAACTATAAAAGGGCTTCAACGTAATTGGCAATCTGAGAATCAGTTTGAGAATTAAAAGAAGACTGCACCAATTGAACGGTTAAAAACAACGTATCATCTTTCAATTCCATTTTTACATCGTCGTTGTTTTCTGAGTTGGTTAAATGTATGGTGTTCATTTTATCCTGCAGCGCTTCTTTCCCCATATCATCAGTGCAAATCTTTTTTACAAATGACTCTACATCATCAAAAACAATATCCAGTCTTGATAAAGGATATTCATCATAAGCTGTAAAAGTATTCCAGTCTATATCTACTTTAATATCATAACCGGCTCTTTCTTTTAATTTTGCTTCAAAGGCCGGAAGTTTTTCTGTTTTAATTGATTCTGCTAAACGTTTTTCTGCTAATCCCATATTGTTTTAAATATTAATTACAAGGGCAAATGTATCTTTAGGATTTATTTTATGCATCACTATAAATAGTGATTTTGCGTTTCATTTTCTTTAATGATTTATCAAATCGATTACGCCTTTATTGGCTAAAATTTCAGACAGCATCGATGATTCATAGCCCATTAATTTGGCTTTTCGGGCTTCTTTTAAAGCTTTTGCCGGATCTTTTAGTTTATAATACATTTCGCCCAGATTGCAGACAAAAATGGGCTCTTTAGGATTAATTTCTATTGCTTTTTCAAAATACGGAAGTGATTCTTCATATCGCAGTTCGAGATCCAGAATACATCCGTAACTGTTGTAAATCAAAGCCTGAACCGGCAGTTCGTGTTCGGTTTTGGCAAAATAATAATCTCTTTTACTGTAGCAGGTTTCAAAACCTTTGGTGTACCAAAGTATGCGTACTTCTAGAAAATAAGCCGAAGCATATTCTGGATCAATGGCTTTTAAGGCATCACATTTTTGTTGTGCGGCTTCATAATTTTTGGCAAAAACAAAATCCCAGCCTTCTTGTAAAAGAGTTCGTTTTGTGCTGTCTTCATTTTTCTCGCGCTGCTGGTCATTCATATCTTTTTTTCGGTATTGGTCAATTTCGATTTCCCAATCAGTAAAAAGTGTTTTCTTTCCGTTTGCAATAACGATAAAAACCAAATCTGAGGCGTCATTATCTTTAAAATCAAGAGAAAATGAAATTCTATTTTCAAAATCATCAAGCAGCATTTTTTCAATAAGCTGATTTAATTTTAAGGTATCGATGTGCAGTTTGAGCCACGGAAATAAATATGAACCTCTATAAACAAAAGTTATTTTTTTTGGTAATGGTTTAAGGTCAAATTTGGCTGCAGCTTCTTTTTCAATCTTATAATTTTCAAAATTAGTATTGTTTATTTCCAGATAATGATCTTTATGCAAACCCGAAAATTCTAAATTCCAAACTATTAATTTCTCTCTAAGTTCAAAACGTTCCTGAATAGTATTTGATTTTCTAAGTGTCTCTATCAGGTTTGAAAAATGCTTTTTGTGATCATAATATTTATGACTGGATTGATGTGCTATAATTTTTTTATTCTTTTCTTCTTCTGAAATTTCTGTTGGTTTATGAGATTGAAAGTCCAGTAAAACCGCGTCTTCATTATATAATTTGAAGCCTCCGTTTTGATGAAGATGCAGAAAAGTTCGTTTTGCTTTTTGCCCTCTTATACTTTTGGGTTCATTAAGCGGATATTTTTCTTCTTCGAGTTTAAATTTGTCAAAAGAAAACGGAACATTGACTTTATAATATTGATCTTCAACAATAGAATACCACGAAATTTCAAATTGATCTGCTCCAAACGGAATATGAATTAATCCCGAAAATGCAGACTGTTGTAAATGATTGTATTTTGAAGAAGTTTCCATTTCTGCCAGCTCTTTCTCTGAATAAAACGGAATGTTGTTTTCTATTTTTATATCTGAAATTAAATGTTTTGAAGTATTTATAAAAGCAATCGAATCGATATAAGTAAGGAGTTCTCTGTCATGATAAACGCTAAAATAAACTTTTAAATATGTGCCGGCCATTTTTACTTTAGCATAATGATTTGAGCCAAAATATTGAATATAATATACTATTGGTGTTCCAAAAAGAATTAACACCCAGATTGTAAAATACAATGTATTGAATATTCCGGTTTCCTGATACTGAACTAAAGCATAAACCCCATAATCTGTAAAAAGTAAAAAAGCTGCTGTAAGAACAAATCCAATTAAAAATTCGAATGTAATACCAGAACGTGATCTTCCGTAATAATAAAAGTAAAAATAACCGCACCAAGCGAGTGCAGTATTAAAAAAGACAGCAAACCCTAATCCAATAAAATAAAGAAGCAGGTAACTTATAAACGATGCTGCGCACAATATACCGACAGGAAAGAAAATTTCACTGCTAAAATAAACGGGTTCTACTTTTTTATAGGAATGGTAATTTTTCATGATTTTATTCTGGTTTAAAAGGCAAATGTAAATTTTCGCCAACCCGCAGAAGTCATCATAAATAGTGATTTTGAAAAAGTAATATTCAAAAAAAACCGAAGCAATTTTAAAAATTACTTCGGTCAAAAAAAATAGTGTTCAGGGCTTGAGTTAAAATAAATTCAAATTAGTCTTTGATAATATTGAATCCCATAATACGGCCGCTTTCTTTTAAACGGAAAGTTTCTTTTACAACTTTTGTTTCAGGGTTGTACTGGTTAACTCCAGAAAAACCATCTGATGTACTGTTAGATAAGAAATATATTTCTCCGTTATGGAAAAATGGATTTTGTGTTGTGTAGAAATTATCTGGCGGCATGTTTAAACGAGTTGCTTTTTTAGTAACTGCGTCAATTTCATTCCAAAACCAAACATCGTCTCTATATTTAACTCCGTGCTGTCCGCCTCCGTAGTAAGAAACTGCTCTTGAAGGAATTGTAGTGTAGATTTTTCCGTTGTGAGCAAAAAGTCTGTTAAACTCAGCCGGAAATTGGTACGACTTCATATCGATAACAAATGATGCATCAAAATTAACTTCTCCTTTTTTAATTCTTAAGATTTTTGAAGAAAGTGCAGAAGCCTGTAATTTCATATCACTTACAGATGCAAAATATAAATCGCCTGTAACCTCATCTAAACTCCACAAAACGTGATCGATAAATACACCTAAGTTAGTTGTACCTTCCATTCTGGTTACGTTTTCGATTTTGTTTGTTGTTAAATCGTAAACTGCAATTGCTACGTCATTAGTAGACGGTGTTACCTGCCAGTTTCCTGCAGCTTTGCTTCCTAACAATAAGTCAAGGTATAATTTGTTGTCTCTTTTTGCAATAATCAACTGTCCGATAGATTCTAAAGGCTGTCCTTGTGAAAGTGAAGAAAAGTCAATTTCTCCAGTTCTTTCCATTGTTGTTGGGTTAAAAGTCTGAAGTTTTAATCCGCCTCTAACTTTATCCCAGTAGTAACCTTCTGTTGGACTTGCTACTAAGAAGTTTGTTTCGTAAGCATTAGATTGTGAAGCTAAAAATCCTAAATCTACAATTTTTCCAGAGGCATCAATTCCCATTTTATTGATTCCTTGTTTTGTATTAGATACATCATTTACTTTAAAAAGCATTTTATCTAATGCTCTTCCTCCTAATGAAGAAGCTACTTGTAAAAATGGTAATCCAGAAAGGTTGATTTCTCTTGATTTGTTATCTTTTAAGGCATAAATACCACCGCTCCAGTTTGCTGCACCGTTGTAAATAACCCAAGTTTCATTTTTTGGCAGCGTATCGTCGTTGTTTCCGTTATCCGGAGTATTGTTATCGTCATTGCTGCTGCAAGAAAATAAAATCATACAAGCAGCGATTCCTGCCAGTACTGAACGAAGTGAGTTGCTTCTTTTCATAATTGATCTGATTTATTGGTTTGATTTAAAAAAAATTATATACTAATTTGAGGTGAAAGGATCTTCCGGGTCTCTGCACATTAAAATTGTCGTACAGCTTTACATCTCCAATATTTCTGCATTCTGCAGATATAGTCGTTTTGTGTGCTGCGAAATGATAATAAACCCCGACATCGTTGGTAAACTGTCCCGTTCTGCCGTCTTTTGGAATAATTAAAGAAGTCTGAAAATCTTTTACAGGACCAAACAAAGAAGGTTCCTGATTTTTTGGAATTGCCACCAGAAAAAATCGGTGTGTATAATTGGCATTCCACGTAAAATTTAGATTATCACCGTCTTTAAATATATTTTTGAAAAACGTGTTTGCCCAGAAATTCCCAAACAAAAACGGAATATTAGGAACTCTCGAATCGTTTAAATATCTAAAAGTAGCTTCCTTAATTCCTACTCTTCTGATATCCTGATAGGTCACGTTAAAACCTGTATTGAACCATTTTACAGGAGCATAATTGGTTTCAAATTCAAAACCTTTGATTTCGGTTTGTTCGTAGTTAATGTATCGGCTGAAAGGGATATCATACTGTAGAAAAATCCCGTCTTTGGCATTCCTGTAAAATAAATTTCCAGAAAAAGTAAGACTATTGTTAAGCAGCGAATATTCTCCGTTTAAATTTAAATTCTGGCTTCTTTCCGGTTTCAGATCTAAGTTTTCGCGGATCATTACAGCATCACCAAAAATTTCTGATTCATCCGGAAGACGCGTGGCATATTCATAAGAAAACTTTATTAAATAGTTTTTCTCAGCCCATTTAAATCCTGCTAAATAACCAAACTCGCTGTCGTCTTTTGATGATTTCCAGGCAGCGCCGTAATTATCTGTAGTATATCCGTTGGTATTATAATGGTAATATTTTCCTGCCAGAATACTTTCCAATCTAGTATCAATCCAGAGAGAACGCCACGCCAGCGCCATGTTGTCTTTTCTATAAACTGCCGGAATTGTCATCACGTCGGTACCATCAATTGGAGAAATGGCGCCTAAAGGATCGCTTCCTTTTCTTCTTTGATATTGAAATAATTCACTAAACTCCAAAAAGTTTTTGTCAGACAATTGATATTCCATGTTTAACCTTGAAGAAACAAGATTGTATTGCAGTTTTTGAAGATTTCCTGCACGTATTTCACCAGCCTGTAAATTGCTGGCGATAATATCTCTGTTCCAATTATAACGAACTGTGGCTGTGTCTATAAATCGGGTATTAAAATGACCGTAATTCGTCAGAAAATTTACCTTTAATTTATCATCAAAAAACTTCTTTTTATAATGGATCATTCCGGTAACATTCTGCTCTTTTGAGAATGCCTGCCCGTATACATTTACCATCTGCGCATCATTCTGAATTTGTTTGTAGAAATCAGAATAAATCAATGTTAAACGCAGATCATCTGCCCATGATTTTTCTTTTAAACCAATAAAACCTTCTGCATAATTGGATCTTGCCATATCATGAAAACGTCTTACGTTTTTAAATTCCTCGTTCGTAGCATTTTGAATTGGAACATTTACTTTATAATCGTTATCAGAATAATTTAAAGAGCCGTTAAAACCTCCGTAAAAATTCTTTTTATTTTGAAGATAAAGATTCGCCGTTGCGCGATGTGTATTAAAAGAAGCGATTTCGTATGATACTTCGGCAAAGTTTTTATTTGAAGTTCTGCTCACTAAATTTACACCGCCGCCCAGCGCATCCGAAGCTAGATAAACAGGCATAACGCCTTTGTAAATTTCAACACGGTCGAGCATATTTACAGGAATTGTTCCAAGACTAAAGCCGTGTCCGAATAACTCAATTGGAATTCCGTCTTTAAAAATACGGATTGCTTTTCCCTGAAGTCCGCCTAAATTAATCTGAACCTGAGAACCAACATTTCCGTTTGTTCTTAACTTAACTCCCGAAGCGCGGTTTAAAAAGTCGCCTACATCGCCCGTTTTATCGTATTGTTTTTTAAGATCGATAACCTGAACCGAAAACGGTGATTCTTCAATCTGGGTTTTAAGGGTTTTGTTTTGTATTAGAACTTCTTTTAAATTTGCGAGATCACTGTTTGACGCATCTAATTTGAATGTAAAATGATTTTGTTCGCCGCATACCACAGAAATGGTTTGTCTGGATTTAATAATATCATTCTTTACAATTTCAATAGTATAATTTCCGTCAGTAAGAGAAAGTTCCAAAATACCTGCTGTATTGCTGTTTCCCATTGGTTTATTATTCACCAGAATGGTGAGACCCTGTGCGGGATTTCCAAGATTATCTTCAATATGAATAAAAACCGGACAGGCACTTGCAGAGAAAAGCCCAGCCAGAAACATAAACATAAGGTTTAATTTAAATGTCAAAGCTGTTTTTATTTAAACTTATTATAAATTATATTTGCAGTGCAAAAGTATTTGATAACCGATGGTTGTACTTATGAAAATGGAAGTTTAAATTATGAATATAGAAGTATAAGGTATGGCGTTTAAAATTGATTCAAATGATTTTGCAGATTTTCTGACAAGTGATCCAAAACTAGATACAGGTCTTTCTGAAATTGAACTTGAAGGAGAAAAAGACACCAAGTTCGTGACTCCAAAAGGTGACATTTTATTTCATGAGCAAGCTGTTACCGAAGAACTGACTATTGTTCAGGGAAATTACCAGCTGCATGACGATATTGCGATTTCCGGACGCGGCGATTCTTCGCTTTTAGAAATGCATTTTAATCTTTCTGATCAAAAAATCGGATATATTAATCCGGGTTCTGCAAAAGGTTTTGCGGCGCCAATGTCAGGAAATATTACTTTCCTTTCTGCTGAAGATAATCATGCAAAAATTGACTTTAAAAAAGATATTATCTACAATACTTTTGACATTCATCTTCCTTTAAATGTTTTATCTAAATACGAAGGCGAATCTAAAGTTATGGACAGCTTTCTTAATAATATCCAAACCAATAACAGTACGGCTTTAGCCAAAGGAGAAATTAAAATTGGCGCTAAAATTTACAGTGCTATTCAGGATATTAAAAACTGTTTTTATAAAGGTCTTACCCGAAAAATATACATCGAATCTAAAATTTATGAACTTATTGCTTTAAGTCATCATGATTTAGACCAGCAAAAAGAAGCTTCTAATTTAAGCGGAAGCGATGTAGAAAAAATAAAATTTGCCGCACAGTTAATCCGCGAAAACATCGATAATCCGTTTACTATTGTAGAACTGGCGCGTAAAATCGGTGTCAACCAAACGAAACTAAAAGAAGGTTTTAAAACCATTTTTGGCGATACTGTTTTTGGTTATCTGCAGGAAATCAGAATGAACAATGCCAGACATTATTTAACTGATACTACGCTTTCTATTCAGGAAATCAGCCATCTTTCCGGCTATCAAAATGTTTCTAATTTCAGCATTGCTTTTAAAAGAATATTCGGCTACCCGCCTACTAAGCTGAGGCTTAAGGTTTAGTTTTGAGTCGCAGTCTTCAGTTTTTAGTTTTCAGTGACAGTAAGAACTTAAAGTTTCATCAAAGGTTAAAACTTGAAAAGTGTGTTTACACTAAATTAAAACTATATCTACAACTGAACACTGAGACTGAAAATTTTTTTAAGTTATATTTAAGGTCAGAAACGTATTCTGAACAAATATGTATTCGTAAATTAGCAGATACAAAAAATTATCTTAAATGACAGTACTTACCTTTACCCTGATTATGCTTCTTGGGGCTTGCCTGGCCGGTTTTATCGGTTCATTATCAGGATTAGGAGGCGGCATTATTATCATTCCCCTTCTTACAATCATTCTCGGTGTCGATATTCATTATGCCATTGGAGCAGCTTTAGTTTCAGTAATTGCAACATCTTCAGGTTCTGCTGCGGCATATGTAAAAGAAGGAATTACCAACATGAGACTTGGAATTTTCCTTGAAATCGCCACTACAATTGGAGCTGTTTGCGGTGCATTGCTTTCGACTATCGCTCCTACTTCATTCATTGCCGTTTTATTCGGACTTACGTTAATTTTCTCTGCTATTAATTCACTTCGAAAGAAGGAAGAACATATTGTTTTAGAATCGAGTCCTTTGGCTAAAAAACTAAAACTCGACGGAACTTACCCAACTCACGATGGCGAAGTGGTTCACTACGGAACTAAAAACGTAATTGGCGGTTTCAGTATGATGGGCGTTGCCGGAATGATGTCGGGATTATTAGGAATTGGTTCCGGTGCATTTAAAGTAATTGCTATGGACAACATTATGCGCATTCCGTTTAAGGTTTCGACCACTACAAGTAATTTTATGATGGGCGTTACGGCAATGGCAAGTTCTGTTATTTATATTCAAAAAGGATATATCGAGCCGGGAATTTGCATGCCCGTAGTTATTGGCGTATTATTTGGCGCTATGGCCGGAGCTAAAGTTTTAGTGAGAACAAATCCTAAAAAACTGCGAATCTTTTTTGCCTGCCTGATTTTTGTACTGGCAATTAATATGATTTATAACGGAATTAATGGAAAAATCTAAAGTTATGCAGCACGAAAAATTTGGAGAAAAAGATTTCCAGACTATTATTGGAAACCTATTACGTTATGGTGTTTGGATTTCATTATCAGTAGCTTTTATTGGAGGAATCGTATATTTAATGCATCACGGAAATGAAATTGAAGATTATTCCGTTTTTAAAGAGAATGACCGAAATATATTTGAAGTTATTTCAACCGTTTACCACGGTGCAATTCAGGGAAATGGAGCTTATTTAATATTTGTGGGTATCATTTTACTTTTTCTTACACCTGTTTTTAGAGTTTTGCTTTCTCTGTTTTCATTTATCCTTGAGAAAGATTATCTATATGTTACGATTACTCTAATTGTGATTTTAATTATTATAACGAGTATATCGTTTGGTTTCTCGCATTAATTTTTAGATTGTAGATTTTAGATTGTAGATTTTAGATTGCAGATTTTAGATTGCAGATTTTAGATTGTAGATTGTAGATTTTAGATTTTAGATTGCAGATTTTGGAATTTGGGATTTGGGATTTGGGATTTTAGAGTTTTGGAATTTGAATTTGAATTTAGAATTTAGAATTTTCAAAAAAAATGGATTTTAAAAGAAATTTATGGAAATAGGAATTGACAGTTTTGCTTCGGCAATGTATGGCGATAACAATACTTTGAGTAGTGTTGATGCAATGGAGCAGCTTTTGCAGAGAATTGAATTTGCAGATCAGTGCGGACTGGATGTTTTTGGAATTGGAGAACATCATAAAAAAGAATTTCTGGACTCTGCAACTGCCGTAATTTTAAGTGCCGCAGCGGCAAGAACTAAAAATATACGACTGGCAAGCGCCGTAACCGTTTTAAGCGCTGCCGATCCTGTGCGTGTTTATCAAAGTTTTGCCACATTAGATTTAATTTCAAAAGGAAGAGCCGAAATTGTTGTAGGCCGAGGTTCTGCTATTGAAGCATATCCGCTTTTTGGATACGATCTTAAAGATTATGATGCGCTTTTTAAAGAAAAACTCGAACTGCTTTTACAAGTTAGAGATAATGAATTTATTACCTGGTACGGAAAATTTCGTCCGGAACTGAATAATCTTCCGGTTTACCCTAGAGCGTTACAGGAAAAAATGCCTGTTTGGCTTGGTGTTGGCGGAACACCTGAATCTTTTATTAGAGCAGGAAGTTTAGGTTTACCCCTAATGGTTGCTGTTATTGGCGGACAGACGCATCGTTTTAGACCTTTAATTGATTTATATCGTCAGGCTGGTGAAGCGGCCGGATTTAAACCACACGAATTAAAAGTAGGATTACATTCTCCGGGCTATGTATCTAATTCAACCGAAAAAGCCATTGAAGAATATTATCCGGGTTATGCCGAACTTTGGACCAAATTAGGCTACGAAAGAGGCTGGCCTCCGGTTACAAAAGGCAAATTTGACGGTTTAATTGATGATCTTGGCGTTTTAATCGTAGGAAGTCCAGAACGTGCTGCCGAGAAAATTTTACGTCACAGCGAAGCGCTTGGCGGTGTTGAAGATTTACTTTCCAGATGGATAACGCAGGATTAACACATTCGCAGTTAATGAACGCCATCGAACTTATCGGAACAAAATTAATCCCGTTGATTAAGAAAGGATAATTTTAACCCAAAAAATAAAAAAGGCTTTAGCTAAACCGCTGCTGGTTTGGCTAAAGCCTTTTTCAATCTGAATTCAATATTCCTCGAGTTAAAACCGGAGGCAATTCATAAAATCTCAAAACATCAAAACCTTTGAACCTCAGAACCTCAGAACCTCAGAAAATAAAAAGCATCTTTCAATTAAGTCAGATGCTTTTTTTGCGATTTGTAATTTTTCAACTAAAACAAATCTATTAGAATAATTTATAGGTAACACGAACTCTAAAATTGATTGGCTGTTCTGTCTGCCAGTAATAATCGTAACCATTTGTAGTAAGAACCCCTGTTAAGATATTTATTTAAGATATTAAATACATGTAAATCGTACTTTAAAACAGTTGTAATTAATTCAGACTGCTTATCTTTAATGCTTCAAAATTTTTCCAAAAACAAAACCTTAATATGAATACTACCAATACTACACGAAAAGTGGCGATTGTGGGATATAACCGAATTCCTTTTGCAAGAGCCAATACTGCTTACGCACAGGTAAGTAATCAGGAAATGATGACAGCAGCTTTAAACGGACTTGTCGACAAGTACAATTTGAAAGGCGAATTATTAGGCGAAGTTGCGGGAGGTGCCGTAATTAAACATTCGTATGATATGAATTTAATCAGAGAATGCGTTATGAAGACGGCATTAGATCCGGCCACTCCAGCCTGTGATATACAACAGGCCTGTGATACGGGTATTGAAAGTGCTGTTTATATTGCCAATAAAATTGCTTTAGGACAAATAGACTGCGGTATTGCCGGCGGTGTAGATTCCATCAGCGATATGCCGATTGCAGTAAGCGAAAAACTAAGAAAAACGTTGTTGAAAGCCAGACAGGCAAAATCATTAGGAGAAAAAATAAAATTGTTTTTAAAACTTCGTCCAAAAGATTTTTCTCCGCTTGTTCCCAGAAATGAAGAAACTCAAACAGGACTTTCAATGGGCGGACATACTGAAATTACGGCCAAATATTACAAAATTGCCAGAGAAGATCAGGACAATTTAGCATTGGCGAGTCATTTAAATATGGCTAAAGCTTATGATGAAGGCTTTTTTAACGATATGATTACGCCGTTTAACGGACTTGAAAAAGACAATAATTTAAGACCCGATTCTACTATTGAAAAACTGGCAAAACTTAAACCCGCTTTTGATAAAGTAAACGGAACTTTAACCGCAGGAAACTCTACTCCGCTTACTGACGGAGCATCATGCGTACTTCTTGCCAGCGAAGAATGGGCGAAAGAACGCGGACTGCCAATTTTAGCTTACATTACTTTTGCCGAAATTGCCGCTGTAGAATATGTAAAAAATCAACAGAACCTTTTATTAGCGCCTTTATTTGCAGCAAGCAGAATGCTCGAAAAAGCGGGATTAAATCTTCAGGATTTTGATTATTATGAAATTCACGAAGCTTTTGCTGCACAGGTTCTGGCAACTTTAAAAATTTGGGAAAGTCCTGAATTAAGTGCCGAATTAGGTTTAAAGAAAACACTTGGCGCAATAGACCGTACAAAATTAAATGTAAAAGGCAGCAGTCTTGCCGCTGCGCACCCGTTTGCCGCAACAGGCGGCAGAATAATTGGTGTAATGGCAAAGCTTTTAAACGAAAAAGGTTCGGGACGCGGGTTTGTTTCGATTTGTGCAGCAGGCGGACAAGGTGTTACTATGATAATCGAAAAATAAATGAATATTTTACAAAAAACACTCAGCGCGATTTTTCCTAAACTTAAATCTTCTTCGGTTTTAAAAGATCAGGAAAAACTATTTAAGGCAATCATAAATAGTCTGCCAAATGAATTGTCTGATATAAAAATACAAGCCGAAAGCAATAATTTTCACGGATTTAAAAACTGGAGCCTGCATCCTGATTTTAAATATATTGAAATTACATATCCGGAAGAGAACTATTTTAAATACAAAAAAAGAGGTCGAAACTTTAAGATTTCAGGTCTCAGCATATTTTCTAAAGTAAAACAAAGAACTGAAGAAATTGAAATCCTGCTTTGGGATAATTTAATCTGGGCTTTAAAAATCAGTCATTCAAATTATGAATTATCAGAATTTGATCTGGCATCTGTAAAAGGAAAAAATGCAGTAGTCAGCAATTTTGACTTCCCTGCCAGAAGGGCTGACATTTTTTATGATAATTTAAGTGATGACATAAAAGAGAGACTCGATTATAATGACATTTTTGATGAAGAATATGACGGAAAGATTTTATACAGTTTTCATGCACTTGAAGATGGAAATTCTCTTGCCGTTGATGAAGATTTAAATGTTTTCTCCATCGTGTTTGATACAGCAAACGATAACATGATTTCTAAAATGGAAACTTCATTTCTGCAAATTTTAGACGATATAGCCGCTAATCGTTTTGATGAAGAAAAGCATCTTGAAGAAAGATATAAAAACTAATATTTTATAAAAAAGAAAATCCCAGCACAAACACTGGGATTTTTTCATCATTTAAAAAGCAAATTCTTCAACAGAAGATAATGCTTTTGGAAGTGCATTTTCGGCAAAGTCAGGAATCGCAGTTCCTTCTACACGAAAAGTAGTAATATCTGTCATTCCCATAAAACCTAATACAGCTCGAAGGTACGATTCTGAAAAATCATAGCTTTTATAAGGTCCTTCAGAAAATATAGCACCCGAAGCAATCGATAAATACACTTTTTTATCTGTAACCAGTCCTTTTGGCCCTTCGGCTCCGTAACTAAACGTCTTCCCTGCTCTTGCAATCTGGTCAATCCAGCCTTTTAAAACCGCCGGAATACCAAAATTGTACAAAGGCACACCAATTACAATAATATCAGATTCCAGAAGTGTTTCAATAGCTTCGTCTGAATGTTTAAGCACGCTCGTCTGCTCTGGTGTATGCGCATCAACGGGCGTATAAACAGCACTTATATGCGAGTTAGTTAAATATGGTAAAGGTGTTTTAGTAAGATCAAGCGTCTTAACTTCGGTTTCTGGATTTGCAGCAGTTAATTTTTCGATTACTGCATTTGATAATTGATTACTAAATGAAGTAACTCCGTTAGTACTGGTAATTATACGTAAAATTTTTTGGCTCATAATGTATCTAATTTGTTTTACGATACAAACTTATCTACATTTGCTATCTCTTTTATAGTACTATCCTTGAGGATAGCGCTATCCTGGAAGATAGTAAAGCACAAAATATGGAAACAACAACAGATATAATAAGCGAAATCGTAGAAAAAGATTGTAAACCGCAAGAATGTATGGCAGCGTTACTGCCTGTCCGTGACGCATTAGAAGTTTTGAGCGGCCGATGGAAACTGCCTATTTTAATTGCTTTATCTGACAGACCAAAACGATTCAAGGAAATTTCTAAAGACATCAACGGAATTACTGATAAAATGCTTTCGAAAGAACTTAAAGATCTTGAAGTAAACAAACTTGTTATTAGAACTGTTTACGATACTTTTCCGCCAACAGTAGAATATTCAAGAACAGAACACAGCAAATCGCTTACAAATGTTATTATGGCATTAAAAGACTGGGGAACTTTGCACAGAAAAGAAATTATTGGGAAATAGTTTTTTTTAAAGGTGGTAAGGTTCTGAGATGCTAAGGTTCTAAGTTTTCTTAGCTCGTTATTCAAATTTTATAGGCTGAAGATGAGCTTATCTTCAAAATGGATTTGAATCTTGTAAAATCTGAGTGAAATAAAAATTTATTTAAACACTACAAAAACTTTACATCAAACTCCTCATCTCAAAGTATTCCTGATCTCAGTAAAACGAGATTGTTTCTTAAAAAAGATAACATTAGAGTTTTAACATATTATACAGAAAAAGATTAAATTTGATTACCCAAATCATTTAAAATTCTGAATAATTATGAAAAAAAAGCTACAATTTAATTTCAGGAATCCCAAACTACTTTATTTTACATTCATTACTGTTTTACTGATTTCAACACAATCTTATTGCCAGTACATCACTCAAAATCTTGCTCCGACAGCTGTAATAAAAGAAGGGCTTGCCCTGGAACAAGCACCAGACGGCAGAATCTTTATTGCAGAAAGAGGCGGTATCGTTAAAGTTTTTCAAAACAATACTGTTTCAACGGTTTTTACTGTTAATACGATAACAGACAGCGAACAAGGACTTCTTGGGTTAACATTACACCCAAATTTTGCTGCAAATGGTTACATTTATGTTTTTTATGCTATTGACGATGGTGTAATCAGACACAGAATTGAAAGAGTAAAAATAGATAACACCAATCAGGTCTTAAGCAGACAGGAAATTTTACTTCTTGAACCTATTGGCGGCGGTTTTCATAACGGAGGCGATTTAAAATTCTTTAACCAATATCTTTATGTAACTGTTGGTGACAGCCAGCAGAGTACCAATTCTCAAAATTTAGATACTTACAAAGGAAAAATTCTGCGTTTAACAGAAGAAGGACAGCCGGCACCGGGAAATCCATTTTACGGAAGCGGTTCTGTACAAAGACAAAGCATCTGGGTTTATGGTTTTAGAAATCCATGGCGTTTGGTTCCAAATGAAACTGCCAATAAATTATATGTATTAGACGTTGGAACCTCATGGGAAGAAGTAAATGAAATAAGCAATCCTGCGATTCGTAACTATGCCTGGGGACACCAACAAGGAGGCGACGGAAATCAAACTGAAACCAATTTATTTACCAATCCAATTTTTACTTACGCTACAGGAAGTATTGGAAACGCATTAACAAACGGAGTACTTTATAATCCAACAATTTCAAGATATCCTAATTTACAGGGAAAATTTATCATTAAAGATTATGTCAGAACCGAAATAAGATCGTTTGACCCAAATATTGCTGATCCTGTTTCTACCGTCTTTTTTGTGGCACCGCAGCAAATGGCACTCGGAATGATGCTAGGCAACGACGGCTATATTTATTACTGTGCTTACGGAAACAATGGTTCTTTAATCAAACTCGATTATATTGAAACCGCAGCTCCTACTATTGTCAATCATCCGCTATCGCAGAGTATTATGGAAACTAATCCTGTAACATTCAGCGTTTCGGCAAGCGGTACAGGTTTAACCTATCAATGGCAGTTTAACAACGCCAACATAAACGGAGCAACAGCTGCTACTTATACAATACCCAATGTAACAAACGCAAATGCAGGAAATTACAGAGTTATAGTTACCAATACAGCAGGAAATGTAACCAGCAATCAGGCTGTTTTAACTGTTACGCCATTTAGCAACGCTCCTACTGTGTCTATAATTTCTCCTTTACCAACATTAAAATGGAATGCAGACGATGTAGTTGCTTTTGAAGCTTCGGCAACCGATGTAGAAGACGGAACACTGCCTGCAAGTGCTTTTTCATGGAATATTGATCTTTTTCACGAAGATATTCCCGGAGCCGGCCACTCTCATCCCGGTGCAAGTCCGCAGGGCGTAAAATCAGGAACTTTTACAGCCTCAAATCAGGGAGAAAAAACACCAAATGTGTGGTACCGATTTACAGTAAAAGTAACTGACAGCAACGGCTTAACCGGAACAGCATTTGTTGACATTAAGCCTAATTTAGTCGATGTTACAGCAGCAAGTTCACCAGTGCCGCTTAATTTAGAATTCAATCAAAAACCGGTTACGGCGCCTTCAACAAAACAAGTTGTAGCAAATGCTGCTCTTCAGACTTTAAATGCTCCAACACCGCAATACATTGGAAATATGCGCTACGATTTTGACCATTGGAGTCAGGGCGGAAATTCTAATCAGACTTTTAAAGCTCCGGCTACTGGAACAATAACTTATACTGCATTTTATAATGAAACAATACTTCAAAATGCACCTTATCAGGGAATAGTTGCTCAAATTCCGGGAGTTATTGAAGCCGAAAATTACGATATTGGACCCGGTGCTTTTCTGGATAAAAACGGCGGAGGCGATACCGCTTACAGACCCGGAGACGGCGTAGGAACTGAAGTCTGCAATGAAGGCGGTTTTAATTTAGCCTATGTTGCAAAAGACGAATGGTTAAAATACACCACAAAAGTAAATACAACCGGAAACTACACCATAAACCTGCGAATTGCAACACCTTATAACAATAGAAAACTGCATATTGAAGTCGATGGCGTAAACGTAACTGGTGTAGTAAATATTCCAAATACAGGAGGATTTCAAAACTGGCAGACGTTTGCAGTGCCAAATATCCCTTTAACGCAGGGAAATCACGTTATTACTTTATATTTTGATGAAAACGACACCAATGTCAATAAAATGGAATTTGTATTATCCGGAAGCACAGCAGCTCCAATTGCCGATTATGAAGTAAGTCCGCAGACAGGATGTATTAATACTGCTGTAACTTTTACCTCAGTTTCTGTAGGAACGGTAGACAATTACGTTTGGAATTTTGGCGAAGGTGCGCAGCCTGCAACAGCCACAGGAGCGGGTCCGCATACTGTACTTTACGGCACCGAAGGAACAAAAACTGTTTCATTAACCGTAAGTAATTCAATTGGAAATAATACCAAAAACAATTCGCCTTTTACGGTGCACAATTGTACTTTGGGCGTAGAAAATCCAAATGAAGAATCAAACAAAATCACTGTTTATCCAAATCCGTCAAAAGGATTATTTCATCTGTCAAAAGAACTGGAATGGACTGTGTTTTCTGCTTCGGGAAGTAAAATTAAGGAAGGTTCAGGAAATGTAATTTCAATTTCGGAACACGCTTCAGGAATATATTTCATAAAAACCAACGCATCCGCGAAAGCAATACGAATCAGCAAACAATAATTATTTACAATAAATCACTAAAAAATTAAAAAGCCGGAAAGTTAAAAAAATAAACTTCCCGGCTTTTATATCATAATACAGCTCAAAAACCTCTGTTTCTTTGAACCTCTGCCTCTTTGTCCCTTTTAAAAAACCCTAAACCGCAAAATAAGGCGACAATATATCTTCAAAATTATAAAAGCCTTTTTTCTTATCTTTTATATTTTCGGCTACAAAAACAACTCCGTTTCCAAAAGCTTCTCTTGAAATAGATTCGTGAATTAAACGCACAGTCTGATACGGAAATCCAAAAATAACTTCGTGTTTACCTACAATTCCGCCAGCTCGAACTGAATTAATGTTTTCTTTTTCAACATCAAGTGCTTCAGCAATTTTTAATGCTGTGCCGGATGTTCCCTGCTTTTTCTTAAAATGTTCTTCGTTGACTTCAATATCAACCCACGGCGCAATTTTCTTTAAAAATTTGGCAGCAAACAGTAAAAAATTTACTCCCAAAGTAATATTAGGCGACCAGAAAACGGTGGTTTTATTCGATAATTTTTCCAGAAGTTTTAATTCATTTTCTTCATAATGAGAAATAGCCGAAATAATTTTTACGTTCTTTTTAGCCGCAATTTCACCATACGTGTAAATTCCTTCGTTTGATGAAAAATCGATAATAACATCAACCGGATGATTCTCTAATAATTCTTCGACAGAACTGTTAGCGCTTGAATAGATTAATCCGGGTTCTTCTGACTCGATTCCTAAAAATTCCGGAACCGATCTGTGTTCTAAAACAGTACTTTGTCTTAAAACCCATTCCAGCGAGAATTTTTTGTTTTCCAGTAAAATTGATGCTACTGATTTTCCAGTCTTTCCAAATCCGATTAATCCTATTTTCATATAATATTTTTTAATTGAGCAATAAAACTCGTTAGCAGAAATGATATTTTCAGAAGGCAGAACAATCAAAGAAATTGTCTCAAAAAAATGCTCCTAAAATACCCTAGTTTGATAAAAATAGGAATTTTATAACAGTTTTACTAATTAAAATTGACATTTATAACAATCTAAACTCTTATTATTAAGATTTATTCTGTTAATACATTTTTTAGTGTATTTGTTTCATTACATAATTCGAAATGATTTTGCGGCTAAATTTCTACACATATTCTGCTTCGTAATATTTAAAAAAATTAGCAGTAAAAAAAAGATTTAGTAATGTACAACTAAACATATTTTCAGTAGTTTTATGACCTGAATCCCCCAAATCAATTCAGTAAAGAATGGCTTATAATACAAAAGAATTAATCAGGTTTTTAGACGCCCAGAATAAACTTTATTTAACGGCTCTTGATGAAATTAAAAAAGGTAAAAAAGAATCTCCGTGGATGTGGTTTATTTTTCCGCAGATAAAAGGAATGGGTTCCAGCGATACTTCAAAATTCTATGAAATTAAAAATGCCGATGAGGCCATTGCTTTTCTTGAACATCCTATTTTAGGCAAACACTTAATTGAAATTACCGCAGAACTTATCAAAAAAGAAGAAACAGTCGGCGATATATTTGGTTCTCCGGATGTTGCAAAATTGCAGTCATGCATGACTTTGTTTGCGAGCATTCAGAATACAGAACCGGTTTTTCAGGAAGTACTGCATAAATATTTCGACGGATCATCTGATTTTCATACACTACAATTATTATACAGCAATTTATAAGAAGTAAGAATCAATTTGCAAATACACGAGATCTTTTAAAAATAAAGCCTATTTAACGGCATTTATAAATAAGATATTTATATTTGCAACGCTGTTGCGTTTATTTGTTTGATAATTAAACTTTTAAACTTGCAACAGAAATACCACGGAATGAAAAAGAAAATTGCAGTATTAAATTTCCTGATGTCTTTTGCAGTATTGTTCGCCATGCTGTTTCAGACGGTTCACTCCTACGAGCATATTTTAAGACAGGCATCAGAAAAACACTGCGATCATAAATACACTGCCGGGCAAAAAGAAATAACACACAGCCACTCTGTCGATTCTAATTGTCATATTTGTCATTTTGCCTTCAGTACGTATATTCCAAATACTTTTGAGGCATTTTCATTTCATAAAACAACCGTTGAAATCTCTGGTATATTCTTTTACTTTGAAAGTATTTCAACCTTCTTTAAAGGCAGTCTTTTTGCACTGCGAGCGCCTCCCGCACTTTTATAATTACTGCAATTTATTTTTTCAGGCATAAACAGTTTTACCTATACTATTTAGGAAAAAGAAAACATGTTTTACTATTTTTTTGATGTATCTCTTTCGGATTCAATCAAAAACGCGTCTGTTTCCTGCGGTAATTCTTCAATACACAAATAATTTTAAGCTTTTAAATCTTTAAAAGCCTGAAAATTATATATCTATTTTAAAAAAAATCAAATTTTCTCAATAAACAAACTTATGCTTACAGCAACAAACCTCACCAAGAAATATGGCGATTACACGGCATTAAATGCCTTAAACTTAACTATAAAAGAAGGCGAAATCTTTGCTCTTTTAGGACAAAACGGCGCCGGAAAAACCACTACTATTAATTTATTCCTGGGATTTATTGAACCAACTTCTGGTGAATTGGAAATCAACAATATTTCGGTTACAGAAAACAATCAGGAAACCAAAAAACATATTGCCTATATTCCAGAAACGGTAATGTTATATCCAAATCTAACTGGTTTAGAGAATCTTAAATTCTTTTCGTCGCTGGCAGGATTTAAATATTCGGCAGGAGAACTGACTTATTTTTTAAGCAAAGCCGGACTTCAGGCTGCAGCACACGATCAAAACTTAGGCGGTTATTCTAAAGGAATGCGCCAAAAAGTAGGAATCGCGATTGCCATTGCCAAAAAAGCAAAAGTGCTGTTGTTAGACGAACCTACAAGCGGTCTAGATCCAAAAGCATCTAATGAATTTTCACAGATTTTAAAAGAACTTTCGGCAGACGGAACGGCAATTTTAATGGCAACTCACGATATTTTTAGAGCAAGAGAAGTCGCTTCACATATTGGAATCATGAAACAGGGAAATCTGGTTACGGTTATTGAAGCTGATAAAATATCGGCCAATGAGCTGGAAGATTTGTATTTACAAACCGTTTAAGATGAAGAATATATTTTCTATTTTATTCTTAATTGGTCTTGCAAATCATGCACAGTCGCAGGAAATTAGAGGAAAAGTTATCGATAATATTTCCAAAGAAGCCATTATTGGAGCATCAGTAGAAATTTTAAACTCTAATAAAGAAACCGTTACAGATCAGGACGGAAATTTTAAACTCGAAGGTCAGGGAACTATTGAAATTTCGGCAGCGGGTTATAAAACCTTACAGCTGAAATCGAGCTCGGATTTTATGACTATTCAGCTTGAAACAGACCGAAATGAATTGCAGACTGTAGAAATTGTAGGCCGTTCGACTAAAAAATACAACAGCGATTATTCGTTTGCAGCCACAAAAATTGCCGCTTTAAACAAAGATATTCCGCAGTCTATTTCAACCATAACCAAAGAATTAATTGCAGACAAAGGCGCTTTTTATCTGGCCGATGCCGTAAAAATGTCCAGCGGCGTAATTCCTGCGAGTTATTACAATCAATACACGATTCGTGGCATCAGCCAAAATGAAGAAGGCCAGATTATTAACGGAATGCGAACTCGCCAGTATTATTTTCTGCAGCCTTTAACGAGCAATATCGAGCGTATTGAAGTTATAAAAGGTCCGTCGAGCGCCACGTTTTCGTCTGTAGATCCGGGTGGAAGCATTAATATGGTAACCAAAAAACCTTTGGCAATAGACCGAAAAGAAGTCAGCATGAGCGTGGGAAGTTTTAGCACTCTTCGTGGAACACTTGATTTTACAGGACCTTTAAACGAGTCAAAAACGCTTTTGTATCGTGTAAACGGTGCGTATCAGCAGGCAAAATCGTTCAGGGATTTGGTTAATAATAAGTCGTTTTTGATTTCTCCGTCGTTCAGTTATATTCCAAACGAGAAAACGGCAATTAATACAGAACTGATTTTGAGCGACATGACGGGGACTCTGGACCGCGGACAGCCAATTTTTGGCGCCGTTGCCGGAAAAACCAGTTTAAATAAAACGCCAATAAGTTTGAATCTCGGCGCTTCGGGCGATTTCTTTAAATCAAAAGAAATGATTTTGATGACGAATTTTGCGCACAAATTCAACTCAAAAATTGGTTTTAACGCTTCGTATATGAAACAAACCTGGACAGAAGATCTTCAGGAACACAGAACTACAAATGCTTTTGCAGTCGATATGAATAATCAGCCGGTTTCGAGTCTGGCAATGATGCAGTTTGTTCAGCGTCAGCAAAATTGGGATATTGACAACTTAAGTGCGTATTTTAATTTTGATTTTAAAACCGGAAATCTCAATCATAAATTATTAACGGGTTACGATTTAAGCAGCTGGAATAAAAATAAAGGCGGCGGACAAAACGCGGCAAGAGGTTATTTATTAAAAGACGGAACAGTTGCAGGCTCTTTTGTACCGGCAAATGCTTCTAACTATCAAACTATTACGGTAGACGGCATTGAACTGCCAAAACCAAATGTAGAATATTTCAACTTAAATAATCCGGTGTATAAAATAACAAGCCCCGAAGATTATACTTTAAATGTTCGAACAGCGCTTCCATCTGCATTAACGACTACAAATGCGGTTTATATTCAGGATCAGATGCAATGGGAAAAATTCACCTTTTTATTAGGTTTAAGAAGCGAATGGTTTGAAGATATTACAAATTACGAAACCAATAATGAACTAAAAGTCAAAAAATCTGCATTACTGCCAAGAGTTGGAATTACGTATGCCGTAAACAGCGCAATTAATATTTACACAACGTATCTAGAAGGTTATCAGCCGCAATCGAATACCGTAACATTAATGCCTCAAACGGGTTCTCTGCCTGCCGGAAGTTTGTTTGATCCGCTGGAAAGTAATTTGAAAGAAGTGGGAATAAAAACTACTTTTTTAAACAACAGTATGAGTTTTAACGCCGCGATTTACGAAATCAATCAGCGTAATATTTTAATGAATGCCAACGATCCTGTAAATCCTGATTTACTGGTAACAAGAGGTGCTGAAAGAAGCCGCGGTTTTGAATGCGATTTAGCCGGATATATTACTCCAGACTGGCAGATAAACGCATCGTACAGTTACATTGATGCCGAAATTACCAAAGACAGTAATCCGGCTTTAATTGGTGCCAGAAAGCAGAACACACCAAAAAACAGCGCTAATTTATGGACACGTTACAATTTTAAAGCTGACTCTGCTTTAAAAGATTTAGGAATTGGAATTGGCATGCAGTACCAAAGCAGTAAAGTGCCTTGGTTTACGCGCGATTTTACACTTCCTGATTTTACCATTTTTGATGCTGCTTTGTTTTACAAACCAAGTAAAAGCAACGTGCAGATTGCCGTAAACGCAGGCAATTTATTAAACAAAACGTATTGGCTTGGCGCGCAGAATTATCTGCGTTTATTTCCGGGAAGTCCAAGAAATGCGAGCCTTACGGTAACTTATAAATTTTAATTTATATGAAATTATTACAAACAGAAATTCTTATAGCCCGACATTTTAAAAACTCTGTTTTTAAAAATCAGGCACTTTATATTATTACTTTTTTTATTGGCGCACTGCTTTTATTTGCTGCTTTTTCGGGTTGGGATAATTACAAAAGCCAAAATGAAACCAGCGAAAAATATCAGCATGAATCGCGCGAAGACTGGTTAAAAAATCCCGATAAAAATCCGCATAGAATGGCGCATTACGGTAATTTTGCTTTTAGAAAAAGTACATCGCTGAGTGTTTTTGAATTTGGAATGGAACCCTTTTTTGGAAATGCCATTTTTATGGAAGCGCACAAACAAAACACGGCTAATTTTTCTGAAGCAGGATTTTCAAACAGCATGCTTCGTTTTGGTGAAATCAGCATTGCCATGGTTTTGCAGATTTTACTGCCTTTGTTAATCTTTTTTGTTGGATTTAATTCTGTAGCTTACGAAAGAGAAAACGGAACTTTAAAAATACTTTTAAGTCAGGGAATCAGCTGGAAACAGCTTTTATTTGGAAAAGTTCTTGGAATCGCAAGCGTTGTTATGCTGCTTTTTATTCCCACGATTATTGTGTTGGTTTTAGTTTGGTTAATACTTCAAAACTTTTCAATTTCGGCAGATGAAACCATTAAAATGCTGCTTTTTATTGTATTTCATTTTATTTATTTAATGTTTTTTTGTGTCGTGGCTGTTTTGGTTTCGGCGTCAAGCAAAACTTCAAAAAAAGCTTTGGTTTCGTTAATTGGAATCTGGCTTATTTTTACCATTATTCTGCCAAGAACTACGCAGGCAGTTGGTGCGTATTTGTATGAAGCGCCTTCTAAAACTCAGTTTACCAGCGATATCGAAAAAGATATTTTAAAACAAGGAGACAGCCACAATCCAAACGATGTACATTATAAAGCCATAAAAGATTCTTTGTTAAGAGCTTACAAAGTCGATTCGGTACAAAAACTTCCTTTTAATTATTCGGGATTTATTATGACCGAAGGCGAAAAAATCAGTTCGAATATTTATAACAAACATTTGGAAGAACTGCTTAAAATTTATGCCAGACAAAACAGTTTTTCTAAAGCCGTTTCATTTTTCAATCCATATATCGCGATGAAAAATCTTTCGATGGGATTATCAAATACTGATTATGATTCGTACATCGATTTTCAAAAACAAGCCGAAAAATACCGTTACGGAATGGCGCAGAAAATGAATGCTTTACAAGTTAAATACATCAGTAATAAAAAACCCGGACCAAACGATAAACCGCTCACAATTGGCAAAGAACACTGGGCAGAAGTTGAAGAATTTCATTATGAACCAAAAGGTATTGCCGAAGTTTTAAAAACCGAAATTGTTTCTGTTATATCTATTGTTTTATGGGTAATTCTGTTATTCATTTTAATCAGAATTGCTGCTAAAAATCTAAAAGCCATTTAATATGTTAGTACTCTTATTTAAAAATTTTATACGTTCAAAAGGTACCAAAATTGGTTTGCTGTTTTTATTGCTTATTGGTTTTATAAGCCTTTTAATTGGTCGTCAGTTTCAGGAAAAACAGCAAAATAATATTGCCGAAACTGCAGTTTATCAAAAGGAACATATTGCCAGAAATGCTGCTTTTCATAAAGATGAAATTGGGCTTCTACTCTATTATATCAAATTTTCGCTGGTTAATAAAACGCTTCCTATAAATAGTCTTGCAATTGGACAGCGCGATGTAAATCCGTCGATTCAAAGTGTTACGATACGCGGTTTAGAAGGTCAGAAATACGATTCTGAACTTAATAATCCAAGTAATCTTTTATCCGGAAATATTGATTTCAGCTTTGTGCTTTTGTATTTGTTTCCGCTTTTGATTATTGCATTTTCGTATAATATTATTTCCGAAGAAAAAGAATCAGGAACCTGGAAAATTGTGGCAACACAAAGTTCTAATACCTTTTTATACATTTTAAAACTGTTTTATGTTCGAATTTTAAGCTTAACAACACTTTTAAGTTTAATACTTTTAGCAGCAGTTTTGTTTTTGCAGATTCCGCTTGATAAAGCATTTTTTGTTTTTTATGGACTTTCTGTTTTGTATATTTTGTTTTGGTTTGCGGTTTGCTTTTTTGTTGTTTCGCTTCAAAAAAACTCAAATTTTAATGCGGTTATTTTACTTACTGTCTGGCTGTTTTTAATTATTATTCTGCCTGCCGTAATTAATACTTACATTATTAACCGATACAAAGTTCCTGAGGCTTTAGAATTAACACTTACACAGCGAAATGCGTATCATGAAAAATGGGATATGAATAAACAGGAAACGCTGGATAAATTCTACAAACATTATCCGCAGTTTAAAAATTATCCGCTTCCGGAAAAAGAATTCAGCTGGCTTTGGTATTATGCCATGCAGCAAATGGGCGACGACGAATCGGCAGTGCAGTCTAAAGAATTAGAAACCAAACTCATGCAGCGCAACCGCGCAGGCGAATTAATCGCGCAGTTTATTCCAACGCTTCATACGCAGATTCAGTTAAATGAAATTGCAAAGTCTGATTTGCGAAACCAGCTTTTGTTTTTAAAAGAAACTACGCAGTTTCACGAAAAACTAAGACTGCATTTTTATCCAAAAATATTCGATAATGCTCCGGTTAACGAACAAAAATGGGAAGATTTTAAAGTCGAAACCTTTACAGATAACACTGAAACGAGTTTTATGAAAGCCTTTTTACCATTACTGCTTTTCAGTTTACTATTGATTGGTTTTGGATGGAGAAATTTTAACCGTAAAGTAATTGTGTAGTTTTTTTACCGCAAAGCACGCTAAGGTTTACGCAGGGTCCGCAAGGTTTTATTTAAAAGCTTTACGGACTTTTGTCATTTCTCGTTCCTCGAAATGACAGACTTAAACTTTTGCTTGCTTTGCGGTTAATTCTTATTTTTAATGAAAATTCTATTCCATGAAAAAAACACTTTTAATAATTCTTCTGATTATTATCGTTTTATACGCCTTTAAACAATTGGTTTACAATCCATATAAATGGAAAAAAGCCATTCATACACCCGAACATAAATTACAATTAGGAAGTTTTATTTTTAGTAAACAAAGAGGTTCAAACGGAAGCCAGAGTATGCAGCATAATTATTTTATTTTTAAAGTAATTGAAATAAACGGCGATTATGTACGGCTTTCTGTAATTCGTCAGTTATCTGAAAAAGGTAATCTTAAATCTTCTGATTTTTCGACTTCAAAAGAAGCTTATCATAATTTAAAAGACAGTATTCAAAACATTAAAATTACGCCAATTCTATCTGAAGATTTATATAAAGAAGGCGCTTCTTATACTTTAAATGATTATCTGTTAAACAAATATCCTTCTTTAAAACAATCCCTTTATTATTATGAAGACACCAAAAAGGATGCAAATTCGCCTCAGTATTTTGAATTGGTGTATTCTAAAAATGAAATTATCCATAAAGGTAAACTCGTTCCTTGGATTCTCAATAACAGTTCTACACCAGAATTGGCTGACCGATTATCTCAAAATATTGATTTGATATTGAATTAAAACTTATAAGTCCTATAAGTTCATTTTAAGCATCTCAAAAACATCTTAAATCACTTATATGACTTACATGTTTTGAGCCTTTTTAAACTTATTCTGAATAAAATTTCTTCAAATATTCAATAATTTTATTTTATTTAGAATTAATATAAATAAACTTTTATATTTGCCGCTTTCTGAGCAGATTGAAGTACTTTTTAAAATTTACTTAATATTGCCTTTTAAAGTAAATTTCGTTTAATGAACAACAATACCAGTTTCGAATTAGAACTATTTCATTCTTTTAAGAATGGAGATGAAACTGCGTATACTTTTTTTTACGATAAATATTTTAGAAGAATCCAGTCATTCAGCGTTCAGTTTATTTATGACGCTGATGAAGCCGAAAATCTCGCTCAGGAAGCTTTACTCCACTTATGGCAGAACAGGGAAAATGTAGAATCTATAAACGGGATTCAGGCATTTTTGTTTACTTACGCCAAATCTAAATGTTTGAATTTAATCCGCCATAATAAGGTAAAGGATAAATTTAAAAACGACCTGCTTAACCACAAAGAAAGAGAACTGGATATTGAAGTTTTAAAATCGCTTCAATTTGATACGTTAGAATTAACGGAATTAGAACGCATTATTCAGGAATCTATTAACGAATTACCTCCCAAAACCAGAGAAGTTTTTATAAAAAAACGCTTCGAGAATAAAAAAAATGCAGAAATCGCAGATGAAATGGAAGTTACTTTAAAAGCTGTTGAAGCCCACATGACAAAGGCTTTGAAGATTTTAAAGACAAAATTATCGGATTATTTGTTCCTAATCTTTATCCTTATTTATAATAATTAAGAATAAAAGGTAGGGTTTTTTATTTCTGAGGTGTACTAACAATAACGAGAAGTTTTAATACTCAAATATGACATCGGAAATAATACAAAAATATCTTTCTAACGAAGCTTCAGAGCAAGAAGTTCAGGCACTTTTTGAATGGATTGAAACATCGGCAGAAAACAAGAAACAATTTATAACGGCAAAGAAAGCGTGGGTTCTTTCCGGCATATCTAAAGATATTTTTAGTGATTCTGTTCCATTAATTCAAATGAAACCTAAAAACAAACTGAGGAAGTATTTAAGTTACGCCGCAGTATTTTTAGTTCTTATTGGGTTAGGAAAAACTATTTTATTATTTACTGATAAATCTAAAACATCAAAAGAAATTGTTCTGGAAATGGGCGACGGCCGTCTGGAATATTTTTCTGGAAAAAATGAAACCACTTTAGTAAATGACAAAGGAGATTTAGTGGCAAAAAAATTCCCTGATCAAATCATTTATTTTGGTAAAACTTCAAATGATAAAGTGGTTTACAACACACTTACTATTCCATACGGAAAACGATTCAAACTTAAACTTTCTGACGGCACTATTGTGAGCTTAAACGCCGGAAGTTCATTGCGTTATCCGGAACAGTTTGGCATAAACGGAAACCGAAATGTGTATTTAACCGGTGAAGCTTTTTTTGAAGTAGCCAAAGATAAAGAGCATCCGTTTATTGTAAATGCCAATAAGGTTGATATTAAGGTTCTTGGGACAAAGTTTAATGTGAGCGCTTATCCCGAAAATCCTACTGTTAACAGTACTTTAGTTGAAGGAAGCATCCAAATGTCTGAAACTGCTGATCCTTCAAATGCAATTTTGCTTGAGCCAAACCAAATGGCGACATGGCAGAATAATGCAAAAAAAATTACCCTCAAAAATGTTGATGTTTCTCTTTACTCAGCCTGGACAAAAGGAGAACTCGCATTTAAAGACACCCCATTTTCTACAATCGCTAAGATTATTCAGCGCACCTACGACGTTGAAATTATCAATCAAAATTCTGACTTGGCCAGACAGAATTTTACTGGTACAATAAATAGCAGAGAATCTAGTGTCGAGAACATTTTAGACCTTCTAAAACGCGACACTCCTTTTAATTATTCAATTGATCATAAAACAATTACAATTACCAATCCTCGATAAATAAATAAACATGACTTTTGCGATACAACCCGTTTTAAGAAAAATTCTGTTTTTCTTAGCCATCCTCATATCTGGTTTTAAAGGATTTTCTCAGAATAAACTCATAACATTACACGTAAAAAACAAACCTATAAACCTAATTATCAAATCAATTGAAGAACAAACTGATTTTAGAATAATTTATAATGCTAAAAAAATAAACACTGACCAGCTTGGTGATTTAGACGTAAATAATGCGACTCTTGAAACGGCTTTAACACAGTTATTAAAGGATAAAAATATTTCATTTTACATTCAGAAAAAGCAGGTTTTATTAACCAGCACTGCTCCTGATTCTTCTAATTCTGATGTTCAGGAAACGGAAAGATTTATTACGGGAACCGTTTACAATGCTAAAGATAAACTGCCTCTTCCGGGCGCGACAATCCGTATAAAAGGAACCGGAATGGGCGCTATAACTGATTTTAACGGAAAATTCGTTTATCAGTTAAAAGGAAATAATATCCAAAATCTGGTTCTTGAAGCGGGATTTTTAGGAATGGAAACACAATCTCAAAAAGCCGAAGATAAAAAATCGTTTGTTTTTTATCTTCAGGAAGTTACAGATGAATTAAATCCGGTTGTAATTACTTCTTCTTATGGAACTGAAAAATTAAAAGAAGAAATTGTGGGGAGTATTTCGACATTGCAGGCTAAAGATATTGCTGTTGAACAGGCTTCTGAAAGTTTTGATAAAATGATAACCGGACAAATTGCAGGAGTTTTGGTTGAAAATACTTCTGGAGTTGGTGGTCCTGTAAAAATCAATGTTCGTGGTCAGGGAACTTTATCTTCTTTAAACGGATCTATTACAGGTACTTCATCTCAGCCTCTTATTATTGTTGATGGTGTCGTAATGAGCGAAGAATTTGCTATTGACAGCAACTCGTTTGATGGAAGTGGTGATTTCGCTGAAAATCTGGCAAATCCATTAATGAAAATTGCTCCAGAAAACATTGAAACTATTTCTGTTTTGAAAGATGCTGCAGCAGTTGGTATTTATGGTGCTGATGGTGCAAACGGTGTAATTTTGATTACTACCAAAAAGGGAAAAAAGGGAAAAACACAGTTTGGTTTTTCTAATCAGTTAGGAGTTTCTTCTGCCATTAATCAAATTAAATATCTGAATGGAGAACAATACACAGAGCTTCGAAACGAATATTTGAAAAATACTACGCCAACCCATGTTCCTTTTGCATACAATGGCATAAATACAGATTGGTTTAACATATTAAACAGATCTGGTATTTTTAATAAATACAATTTTAATGTTTCTGGTTCAACGTCTAAGTTTTCATACCGTACAAATATTAGTTATACAAAAATTGATGAACCGCAGATTGGAAACAAAACCAAACAATTAAATGCTGGAATTAATTTAGGTTATAATTCCGGAAAGTGGGACATTAACTTAATGATGAATCCTAGTTTTGTACAAAAAGATGCGCCAAATATTTTTTACAGTTTTGCCTATATTCCTACACTTGCAGTTTATAATGCAGATGGTTCGTATGCTGACTTAGGAGTAAGCGGTTCAACCAGAGGAAATCCTTTGGCAGCAATCGAACAAAACAAAAATGAAGCACAAACTTTTGGTCTTTTAGGTAGTTTAAATTTATCTTATAAACTTAATAAAAACATCAAATTCTCTACTCTTTTTGGTATGGATTATACTGATAAAGAACAGGATCGCTACTTTTCTGCAGCAAATGAAAGCGGACAGAACAATGGAACTTTTACCCTCGACGGAATTAGCAGACCAGCATGGGGACGCCGTGTTATAAATCAAAGAAATTCTTTAAAATGGAACTGGCAGGGACAAGCATTATTTAATAAACAATTAAATGAAAGCAATGAAATTGATGGTGTAGTTGGATTTGAACTAGCTGAAGATAAAACTGATGTTAATTACAAAGCCGGAATAGGTTTTTTAAATCCGGAATATATTCACAGTGTAACAGAAGCAATAAGAGATGACAATCCGGATACACCAGCTGATGAATCTAAAAGCGGGCAGACTTATAGAAGTGAAATTAGTTATAATTCAAGAGTTTCGCTATTCTCACAATTAAATTACAACTATAAAAAACGTTATTTTTTACTGGCGAATTATCGTCGTGATCAAAGTTCTGTTTTTGGAGACGATACTGATGTGGCTCATAATGGCGGTTTGGGAGCAGGCTGGATTATCAGCAATGAAAATTTTCTGAATTCTAATTCATGGATTGATTTCTTAAAATTAAAAGCCAGTTATGGTACAACAGGAAATTCTAAAATTGGTTCATACAGATCTGCCGGATTGTATAATATTGGCCAAAACCAATATAACGGTTCGATTGGGGCAACTGTAGGAACTGCGCCTAATGGCAGATTACAATGGGAAAAAAACACAAAATTCAATGCAGGATTTGATTTTAATGTTTTCAAAAGAGTTGAATTGACATTAGAATATTATTACGATAATAAAAGTGATTTAATTACTTCCCGAGATATTCCAACAGAAAACGGATATAGTTCAGTTCAACTAAATGCATCAAGCATGTACAATAAAGGTTTTGAACTTACTACAAGAATTAAATGGATAAAAAGTAATGCCTTTAAATGGACAACTGCATTCAATATATCAACAGTCGATAGTAAAGTTACGTATCTAAAAGGTTTAGGAAGTGATTATTCTGTAGCAAATTTAGCTCTGGCACAAAAAATCGGTTACAGCACTACAACATTATGGGGAGTAAAATGGATTGGTGTAGATCCGGCAACAGGCAGGGATCTTGTACAAAAAAACGGTAAAGTTTACGATGCTAAAACGTATAATGATTTATATACAATCGCTGACTGGGAACCTATTGGAGATAAACAAGCTGATGCTTATGGAGGTTTCTATAATAATTTTACTTTTTATAACAATTTAACTTTATCAATTAGAGGAGATTATCAAATTGGAGGAGATTTCTTGGTATCAGATGCTCTTGTAGACAAATATTCAAATACTTCTAATAGAAATTTATCTGTTAACGCTTACGATTATTGGAGAAATCCCGGAGATAATGTTTCGCAGTCAGCAGTTACGGCATCTCCTCTACTGCCAAACTTAAGTAAGTATATTTATGATGCAACCTATATCAGAATCAGTAATGTTAACTTAAGCTATAATGTACCGTTAAAAAATAGTTTTCTGGATGCTCTTTCTGTTTTTGCAGATGCTACAAATGTGGCATACTGGTACAAAGAAAAAAGCCCGAAAGGAATGAATGGAATACGAGAGTACAGTTATACTTATCCTCAGGCAAGAACAATTTCGCTGGGAGTTAATGCTAAATTTTAAGAAAATGAAATATTCAAAATACCTATCAATATTTTTCCTAATCCTTTCACTGCAAAGCTGTAGTGACTTTTTAGAACAAGAACCCGGAACAGAAACTTCTATAGACGAACTTTTTCAAAACAAAAAAGGTGTTTTACAAGCACTTACAGGACTTTACTATGACCTTGAAGGCAATATTAGACCAGAACGTTTTGCCGTTTATGCTGATTTACAAGGCGGTAATCTAAAATTTGCTCCTACTGCTACGGGAAGTCTTAAAGGACAAATTTCAATATCATCAAATATCGAGCAAGTTTATTCTTTTGAAGATTTAGCTCTAACCAGTAATTTTAAATCATTTTATGATACTAATTATAAGATAATAAATCAGGCGAATTTAATTTTAGAGTATACTCCTGCTATAACTGATGCTACAGAAACTGAAAAAAATCAAATAAAAGCAGAAGCTTTGACTATTAGAGCTTATGCCCATTTTCTTTTATCGCTTGTATACAGTCAGGATTATAAATACACCCCAGATGCATCACATTTAGGAATAATTTACAGCACAGAATCTATTAAATCCGGAATAAAATATCCGGCAAGGAAAACTGCTGCAGAAACTTATTCTTTAATTATAGAAGACTTAAAAACTGCTATTGACAATTATTCAGACAGTTCATTGCTTACTGGTCCTGCAACATCTTTTTTCAGTCAAAAAAGCACAAAAGCATTACTGGCAAGGGTTTATCTTCAAAAAGGAGACTGGACAAATGCTTACGATGTTGCAAATGATGTAATTACAAATTCCGGTGTTGTATTAACCAGTAAAGAAAGCTTAGTTGCAGAATGGGAAAAACCAGATCTTCCTATTTCAGAAATCCTGCTTGAATTTTCAATTCGAAAAGATACCGAAGGAAACGTTTCATCATCAATGGCGCAAGTTTTTGGATATACCTCAGATACAAACTTTCAAAAATATACTGCTTCAAATGATTTAATAAACCTATACGAAAACGCAGATTTAAGAAAACAATTATTTTTAGAAAAATCACTTTTTACAATTGTAGATGGTGTACAAACAACTCGTAATTACAACTTTACTAAAAAATTTCAGGATAACCCAGGTTATGTTGCCTTCAGGCTCAGCGAAATGTATTTAATTCGTGCCGAAGCTGCTTTAGAAACAAATCGTGCAGATCAGGCAATGACAGATATTAACATTATCCGCGCCCGCGCCAATGCATCATTACTAACCAGTACCGCTAATCTGAAAGAAAATATCTTTTTAGAAAGAAGAAAAGAATTATGCTTTGAAGGCTTTTTATTCTTTGATATCGCCAGAATGCATAAAGATGTTTCAAGAAACGACGGTTGTATCGCTACAGTCTGCAGTATGACTTATCCGTCTTTAAAATACGTACTGCCAATACCAACATTCAACACTAATCTTAACCCAAACTTGCAGCAAAATGACTCGTATTAAGATATTCAGTATAATATTTACAGCCATATTATTTACATCTTGTTCAAAAGATGATTATAAAATAGGCTCCGACATTGACCCATTTGTAAGATTCAATTTTTTAGTAAAAAGTGATAATACACCTTTGGAGTATCCGGCTGTTAATGGAAGTTTAGTTCCTCAAAACACTTATGAAAACAAATCTGTAAAGACATTAAAAGTTCCGGTAACCTTAACAGCCCGTTCGTTAAAAGAATCGGTTACAGTTCATTTTAGTGCCGAAACTACAGGTGTAAGTGACAGTTTTAGTGTAAATCCGGTAAATGAACTTTCATTTCAGGGAAATAAACTAACAGATACCATTTATGTTTCTTTTGATAAAAGATGGGCTGCAAGCCAAAACATTACTTTAAAGCTGGAAACTGTTTCAAATCCTGATATTCATATTGGAAATTTGAATACAGAATATACTAATGACACTTTTAAAATTGATTTAGGTGCCATTTCAACTAATCATACATTTCCGGTAACGTCGTACATCATTAAAGGTGAAATTGGCGAAACGATTGATTTTAAAGTGAATTATCCAAATGGCTTTTTCCCTGAAGAAATCGAAAATGCTTCAATTTTTAAATTCCAAAACGGATTCGAATATTCGTTAACTCATGACGATTATGGCGACAACAGAACTTCTGTAAACTATCATTTAACTCTTTTAGAAGACCTCCAAAATGATGATGTTCGCTACGAATGTAAATTAACGTTAATCAACATTCCTAATTACACAGCTACCGGAAACATCAATTTAACTATTGCAAAACCAATAAAATCTTCAAGAGACGTTAAGGCATATCCGGCATCTAAATTTACAGATCCAACGAATGCATTTTATTTAACTTATGGTGAACATTGGTTTAGTAATACTAGTGGTAATTGTGCATGGCAGACATTCAACGCCTTAACTTTTCCAGTAATTGTAACCAAAGACGATCCAAATGCAATACTTTACAGTGACAGAGGAACCACAAATCCTAACGATGATATCTATCACGATGCATTTAAAATAGGTTTTAACGTAGCCAGCGGAACAAATACAGTCAATTCTTTTGGTTTAAAAAGATGGTTTTCTAACGAAAGTAACTCAGCAGCTATTTCGCCTGGATTTAATATTACCTCAGCTTTAGAATTTTTCCCGGCAAACGGAAATAGTAAAACAGAAGGAACCGTTCTTGTAATTCCACAGGATATTACTATCGGATCTAGTGCAACAAATACACATATTATTGCGATTTCCGGAGAAGGAACTTACAAAGAAATCAGCAATGGTTTATTTGAAATTTCATTCGAATTAAAATTGACAAACGACAAATTGTTTGGAGGAACAGTTTCGACACAATATAAAATGTACAACAACAAAACATATCCAAAACCAGCAGCTTTAAGCATTCCATGTCCTAAAGAAGTTACGCTTTAATTTTAAGTTGTTTCAAGTTTCAGGTTTAAGGTTTAAGGTTTCAAGTTTCACGTTTCATGTTCTTCAGTAACTTGAAACCTGAAACTTGAAACAAATCAAAAAAAACAAAATCAAAAAAACAAAAAATTGAAAAAACTAATCTTCCCTATTCTATTCCTGCTGTGCTTAACAGGCTATAAAAGCGCAGAAGGACCTGATTATATCGATATTCAGGAATTACGAAAAATCTATTCCAGCGGAGATGTTTCGAAATGGCCCGTTGCAGAACTGCATGAAAATGTCGATAAATCTAAATTTCAGGATATTGGTGTGCTTCCTGCTGTTCCTTATCCAGCTTATAATCCGTATTCGAAGGAAAAAGAAAGTTTAGGAAAGATTTTATTTTTTGATCCGAGATTATCTAAAAGCGGTCAAATCGCCTGTGCTTCCTGCCATAATCCTGAATTGGGCTGGACTGATAATCTAACCCGTTCTTTTGGCCATGACCGCCAAACCGGAAAACGTAATTCGATGACGATTTTAAATTCGGCGTATGCCACATCTTTGTTTTGGGACGGACGTGCTTCTAGTTTAGAAGATCAGGCGCAGTTTCCTGTTTCTGATCCTTTAGAAATGAACGAAAAACTAACGATTGCCGTTGATAAAATTGCTAAAATTAAAGGCTATAATTCGCTGTTTACAGCTGCATTTGGAGATAAAAAAGTAACACTTGAGCGAATTCAATATGCGATTGCCACTTTTGAAAGATCAATCAATAGTCCGAAAAGCAAATTCGATCAGTTTGTAAGCGGAAAATCAGACATTTATACCGATCAGCAAGTAAAAGGAATGCATTTGTTTAGAACTAAAGCGCAATGCATTAACTGCCACAATACGCCTTATTTCAGTGATAATCAATTCCATAATGACGGACAGACTTTATTCGGAACAAAAAATGAAGATTTCGGACGTTATAATGTGACTAAAGATGTAAAAGATATTGGAAAATTCAGAACGCCGACTTTACGTGAAGTGGTAAACACAAAACCGTGGATGCATCACGGGCACTTCCCTACTTTACTCGATGTTGTCGAATTGTACAATTTAGGAAATCCGTCGCCGGTTCAGAAAAAATATCTGGGAACAGCAAGAGATTCATTGATTCCAAAATCAGATCCAATGCTTAGAAAATTAGATTTAAGTAAAGAAGAAATTGGTGATTTATTAGCATTCATTGAAACATTAAGCACGCCGACAAGAAGAATTATGACTCCAGAAATGCCGAAGTAATCATTTAAAATGAATTAGAAAACAAATCAATGTAAATAATTATATATGAACAAATTAATAAATCAATTCGAATTAGTTTTATTCCTGTATCAAATCGCTCTTTTATTGCATCTTATCTTGTTTTCCATTTCTATTTATTATGTTCTAAAGAATAAAAGCAAGTTCAAAAACCCTTATTTACCAATCATTTTTTCGTTTTTATTTCCTTTTATCGTTTCGGTTCCGCTTTTATTCTTTTTAGCGAAAAGCGAGAAATCTTTAAAAGCAAAAACAATTTAAAACAATATAATTTGTCGTATTGAAATTTTGAGTTATTAATTTTAAAAGCAAGCTTTATGAAGTCAGTAAATATTTTAATTATTCTATTTTTAGTTTCTTCTCCTATGTTTTCTCAAGATAATATTCAGGAGATTTTACACAAAAAAGAGATCAAAATTGATTCGTTGAGAAAAATTGATTTCATAGGTTACAAGTATAAGTACTTAGATGAAAATTTAAAAATAAAAGTATCGAAAGAACTTTTCGATAAAATGCTTATTGAATACCGATTTGATCCAGTGAAAATCAAAAAATATTCAGACTCTGTAAATGTTATTTTAATGGCAGAGTTTAAAGATGATGACGCTTACAGATTTGCTCAATTAAAAATTACCTATTCCTGGGAAAGAGTTGGTTTGCATATCTGGAAAAATAAAGAAGAAGTAATTGAACTTGCAAAAAGATTAAATATCAAACATCCGTACAGACTTCAGGAATTATTTTTGAACAATGATCCTAAAGTATCTGCTGAAATCCAAAATCTTAGAATTACACTATTTGAGCAATTCCGAAAAGAAGAATTAATGATGATGCCCGCAAAACAATTACTTCCATTCGCCTTTAGCAATAATCCTGAAGTTATTGAGCTTAGAGACAATCATCATAAAAAGCGCCATAAAGACAAAAAATAAATGTAACTGATTTGCAAATTGCCCCAAAAATCTGCGAATCTCTAAAGTCCGTTTCTTAATTGAGACGGACTTTTTTATTTAAACTTTTCAATCAATAAATCTTAATTAAATATATTTACAAAAAAGATATTCATTCATGCCAAAACAGGAATTAAATAAAAATTTAAATCAAATGGACAAACAATTGTTTAAAGAAAACCTCTTAAAAACAATTGAAGAAATAATCATTGCCTCAGGCGAAAAATCCCCTACAACTTACACGTTTGAAGTTGTAATAGATCCAGAAATTACAAAAAATCACAACTCTGCTGATGACTGGATGAGATTGGCAGTTCTTAACAACTATAATATACCAAATAAAATAAGAGAATTGGATGAAGTTATAAATTTACTTACATATCCTAAACAACATTTTCCTCTTTGGGTTAATGTTTCTGTAAAAGAATATAGTAACGACACTATTATTTTTAAAATTGAATCAAGTTCAAGATTTAGAAAACCCTCTCAATTACAAAATAAAGAAACAAATTATCCGCCATTTAAAGCGATTGTGAGTTAAAAAGCTATTTCTAAAATCAGCTCTTTTTTCTTTATTACATAATCTATTTTCAGTTTTATTTTAAGTAGAAAAAAATTACAAAATAAATCCTCTTCATCTTGAATTTCACAAGAAAATTAGTTTATTTGTGCAGAAAGAAATAGTCTTTCAAAACCCCAAAAATCAACATCTTAAACCAATAATTTTTATGACAACCTTTAAAACTTGGAAAGAAAAACCAACCGAACTTGAAGCTCAAAAAGCAGTTGAAGATTTTTTTGCTTATTTGAAAAAAGGAGAACTTGAAAATGCCAAAAACAGCGTAGATCATTTATATGACGACTGGGAAGAATCTATTCATGTAATCTGGCGCGATCATTATCTTATTCACGAAATCGCCGAAGATGAATCTTTTGAAGGAAAAGAATGGCTCAACAACTTAGAATGGCTTGGAAATCTGGATATTCTGGATGATTTTATGTGGGGAGATGAAAACGAAAACGATACAAGATATTTTGATGTAAGCGTTACTTATATGGGCGAACCTTCCGGATTTGTTGCGCAATTTCAGCTGGAAAAAAATAACGATGATCATTATGTTGTAAAAAGAGGATTGATCGACATGGCTTAAAACATTGATGCTAAAACATATAAAGTCCGTTTTATTAATTTAAAACGGACTTTTTTATTGCCAGATACATTTTTAAATAGTAATTTACTATACTCGTATCAATCCATAAAATAACACTGTATTTACAATACAAACAGTGTTTTTTAAATTTGTCTTATCAATCAAAAGAAACCTTTTTCTTTTATAAACACTACCATCATGAGAATAGATCAGATTCAAATTAAAACAAACGATATTCAAAAAATAAAAGCATTTTATCAAAATGTGTTAGGACTTTTTGTTCTTGAAAATGACCAAAAATCAATAACATTTCAGGCTGGAACTTCCATCTTGAAATTTGTTGAAGACCCTGAGTTTAATTCAATTTACCATTACGCCTTTAATATTCCTGCAAACCAGCTTGAAGAAGCCATTAAATGGTGCCAGGACAAAGTAGATTTAATCGTTTTAGAAGATAAAAGTGTCGTTACCCATTTTGAAAACTGGAATGCACACTCGGTTTATTTTTACGATCACAATGGAAATTTACTGGAATTCATTGCCCGACACGATCTTAATAATGAACAAGTTGGCGAATTTAATCCTGCTTCGATTTTAAATATAAGCGAGATTGGAATTGTTACCGAAAATCCCATGGAGTTAGGAAATCAATTAATTGAAGATCACGGACTTCATTTCTTTTCTCAAAATACGAATACCGAAAAATTTGCTGCTATTGGCGATCATCATGGCTTATTAATTCTGGTACAGCCCAACCGAAATTGGTATCCAACTCAAATTCCTTCTGAAAGCAATCCAGTCAAAATTACTTTGGAGAATAACGAAAACATTATTGAATTGAATCTTTAAAATCAAATTTTAGATTTAATGTATTTCAAATCAGATTTCTTTATAGTAAGATTAAAAACTTTATCACGAATATTTTCTATCACTTTTAGATATTCACTTTCATTTGTATTTTTTAGAATTCCAATATAATCATCTAATAGTTTTAATGATGTTTTTCTATATTCTACAGAGCTTTTAAAACTATGAAATTTACTTATTTCACAGTACGTTTCTTTATTATAGTGAATGACTTCTTCGAGTGATAAATCTGAATCATCTTCTTTTAGATATTCTAAACTTCTTATTGTATCTTCAATTTTGAATCTGATTTTCCTCTCACATAAAAATTTTAAACATGAGATAAGATTTTCTTTAAGGAAGTAATCTGCCAAGGTTTTTTCAAATTCTTCATACGTAAACCATCCACCGTGCGCGCACGAAATAAGTTCTTTATATTTTTTTTGTTCAAGCCATATTTTTACAATAATATCACGTATAGCAGCATATCTTTTTAAACCTGCTTCTTGTTCTTCTTTTGTAGCGGTAAGCGCATTATAGTAAAATGGAATTCCGTTCTTCTTATAATAGTTTTCAATATCTTTATTTAATTTAGTGTAACTCATATTTAGTAATTGAAAAATTAACTTTATAATACTTTACAAGTTTACTTATTTTCAACATTTTAAACACCTTATTTTCGACATAAATATATCAAGATAAGATAATAGAGATTAAGCAAAAGCTTTATAAATAAAAGCCCAATCCAAATAAATGAATTGGGCTTTTTAGTATATTTTAAAATGAATCACTTAAAACTTCATTCTCTGAATTCGAACGGCATTTAAGATTGCTAAAAGCGCCACACCGACATCGGCAAAAACGGCTTCCCACATTGTGGCAAGTCCGCCCGCACCAAGAATTAATACAAATGCTTTTACAACAAAAGCCAGAATAATATTCTGCCAGACAATCTTTTTAGTTTGTTTTCCAATATTAATTGCCATTGCAATTTTACTTGGTTTATCATCCTGAATAACAATATCGGCAGTTTCGATTGCGGCATCGCTTCCTAAACCTCCCATTGCAATTCCTACGGTGCTTAACGCAATTACAGGCGCATCGTTTACGCCATCGCCTACAAAGGCAATCGTTTCGTTTTTGGCTTTAATTTCGTTGACTTTATTGACTTTATCTTCTGGCAGTAAATCACCAATATACTTTGTAATTCCCAGTTTATCTGCTACAAACTGAACCACATTTGTTTTATCACCGCTTAGCATTGTTAGTTTTACACCTGCTGCTTTTAGTTTAGAAACTGTTTCTTTGGCATCTTCTTTAATTTCATCGGCAATAGTTAAATAACCTGCGAACTTTCCATCGTAAGCAATTGCAATTGTCGTGTAAACTATAGAAGAAGGATCAATATCGTACGAAATCGAATATTTATCCAATAATTTAAAATTGCCTACATACAGTTCTTTTCCATTGTGAGTAGCTTTTAATCCATGTCCTGAAATTTCTTCAATCTCTTTCAGTTCAACCGAAGAATCAATTGGCCCCACATGATTATGTATTGCTGTTGCAACAGGATGCGTGCTTCGGTTTTCTAAAGCATTAACGAGTTTTAGAATTTCGTCTTTATCAAATTCTGGTTTTATAATGACTTCCTGAACTTTAAAAACACCTTCGGTCATAGTTCCGGTTTTATCTACTACCACATTTTGAATTGTAGAAATACTGTCGAGAAAATTACTGCCTTTAAACAGAATTCCGTTTTTACTTGCTGCGCCAATTCCGCCAAAATAGCCAAGCGGAATACTGATAACCAAAGCACACGGACAGGAAATTACCAAGAAAACTAAGGCTCTGTATAACCAGTCGCTAAAAATATAATTGTCTACAAAAAGCATTGGGACCAAACAAATTGCAATTGCTAAATACACTACAATTGGCGTGTAGATTTTAGCAAACTTTCTTATAAACAATTCGGCAGGTGCTTTTTTGGTTGTTGCATTTTGGACTAATTCTAAAATTTTAGACAATTTACTGTCGTTGTAGGCCGTTGTAACTTTGACTTGGGCAATGGTGTTTCCGTTTATCATTCCGGCCAACACTGTTTCGCCTTTCTTCTTGGTATCGGGTTTACTTTCTCCAGTTAAAGCTGCGGTATTAAATGAAGCCGAATCAGATAATAATTCGCCGTCTAATCCTAATTTTTCTCCTGCTTTCAGCTGAATTACAGCCCCAATTTGTACATCTTTGGCTTTGACTTTAACAGCAATATTATTTTCTAAAACATGAACCTCATCCGGACGCTGATCCAGCAGACTTTTAATACTCGATTTGGCTCTGTTAACTGCCATTCCCTGAAAGGTTTCTCCAATGGTATAAAACAGCATAACCGCAACACCTTCCGGATATTCGCCAATAGCAAATGCGCCGATTGTTGCAATACACATTAAGAAAAATTCCGAGAAAACATCGCCTTTTACAATACTTTCATAAGCTTCTCTTAAAACCGGAAGTCCAACCGGAAGATACGCAACAGCATACCAGACAATTCGAACATAACCTGTAAACCAGTTTTGCGGAAAATAGTTATCTAATCCAATCCCTATAATCAGTAAAATAAAGGATATAATCGATGGAAGAAATAATTGAAACAAACTTCCGCCGGCATTATGTTCATGATCGTGACCTCCGTGATCGTGTCCGTCATTATCGTTATGAACAGGCTCATCATGCGAACAGCAGCAGGAAGGTTTGGCTTTATTTTTAGTACTTTTTACTTCTTTATCTTGATGTATCATTTGTATTGTTTCAGGTTTCAAGTTTCAGGTTAAACCGCTCAGAAACTTTGTTTAAAATAATGTCCTAAATTTAGTCAATTTGTTTGTTGCCACAAAGGCGCTAAGGCGCTAAGTTTTTTTTATTTCACGCAGATTTTACAGATTTAAGCTAATTTCAAATTAATCTGCTTAAAACTCAACTTTGCGCCTTAGTGGCTTCGTGGCAAAACTTACTAATGAGAATGCTCTCCCCCGCCTTTCATTGCTGAAAGCAGATAAAACGCACCTTTTGTAACAATTTTAGCATTAGCAGAAACATCGTTTACAAACTTAATTTCTGTAAAACCTAAATCTGTAGTTCCCGGAATTACTTCTACGGCTTTAAAATGCACTTCTTCTTCGTGAGTTTCTTCTTTTTCGCCTTCCTTATGTTCGTGTTTTTCTTCTGCATGATTTTCATCTTGTACAAATACAAAATATTTATCGGCGTTGCGGACAACGGCATCTTTTGGAAGAGCCGGAACAGTTGCATTTACAATATTGATATTCGCCGAAACATACATTCCCGGAATCAAACCTTTAGCATCTGCAGGATCAATTTTGGCGTGAACAGCAACTGTTTTACTTTCGTTAGAAAAAGATTTATTGATTCCGAAAATCTTTCCTTTAATCGATTTATTAGACTGATTCGTTAACACAAAATCAATTACCTGTCCTATAGAAATCGAGCCTAAATCTTTCTCGTACACATTTAAATCCAAATGCATCTGGCTGTTGTCGACCACTTCAAAAAGTGAAACTCCAGTATTGGCAAAAGCACCTTTAGCAATATTAATTTTCCCAACAAAACCATTTATTGGCGAAAGAATAGGTACAACCGAAGTCGTTCCTTTTGTCGAAACATGCAAAGCATCAAGTTTGTTTTTTGCTGCCTGTGCGCGGGCTCTTTCGGCAGCTAATTTGGCTTTTACTTCCTGAAAAACCTTTCTCGGATTTACATTTTCATCACTCAATGTTTTCTGACGGTTAAATTCTAACTGAAGATATTCTACATTGGCAATTGCTGATTGATAATCTTCCTGCATTTCGATAACTTCCAGATTCTGAATCGTAGCCAGAACTTTTCCTTTGTTTACAAAAGTTCCTTCTAAAACATAAATATCTTTTACAGTCCCACCAATCAAAGTCGAAACCTCAGCCGAATTTTGCGGAGGAACGGTCGTATAACCATTTGCTTTAATGATTTTGTTTAAATTTCGGTTTTCAACAATTCCTGTTTCAATTCCGACAGTTTTGTATTGAGAAACGGTTAAAGCTACTTCTGTTGTTGATTTTTCTTCTTCCTGCGGTTCTTCTGTTTTCTTTTCATTACAGCTTTGGAAGGTAACCGCAAAGAGCGCTAAGATTACGCAAAGTTCGCCAAGTTTAATTTGTTTGCGTTCTTTGCGATTTTTCTTTGCGAACTTTGCGGTTAAATAAGAAGGTATATTTTTCATTTTTAATTGTTTTTGATGGTTGGAAACTGAAGTTCAATAGCACTTTGATTATAACTGTGCGTAGCTTCTGCAAATTGTTTTTTAATGTCGATTGCCTGATTTAAAAAACTGATGTACGACCAATAACTCATGTCGCCGTTGGCATAACTTTTTTGTGCAGTATCAATAATCTGATCGGCATAATGCAGACCTTCATTTTGAAAATAAGCTACGTTTTTCTGCTGTTTTTTAAAGTTATTCTGCAATTCTTCTTTTTGCAGATTGAGTATCATTTTGTTTTTATCTAATGCCAATTGGGACTGCGAAATACTGATTTCTGCTGCTTTGGCTTTGGTTGTATTTACACCTCCAAAAAGCGGAATCTGCAATCCGGCAGTAAATCCCTGAAATAATGATTCAGTATTAATCGTTTGCGCAAAATAGCCTAAACCCACTTTTGGCGTCCGCAAAGCTTTAAATGTTACGGCTTCTTTTTGATAAACCGAAATTTGCTGCTGATAAAAATCGGTCATCAGAGTTTCAGCTTTTGTATTTTCCTGATTTTCTATAAAAGCGTATTGCAAAGCTGTATTTGAATCCGGAACAATATTTTCATCCGTTTGAATAAAAAACTGAAGCTGTTTTTGATACATCGCCAAATCGTATTCTAATTGCGCTTTCTGAGTTTCGATTTCTTTTACTTTGGCTTTCGCACTTATTACTTCTATGTTCCCGCTTTCTCCGGTTTTAAAACGCAGTTCGGCATTCTTTAGGAATTTGGTATAAATATCATTCAGTTCTGAATTGAGTTTCTGAATCGAAACACCATACAAATATTGATAATACGCCAAAGTCACCGCTTTTTCAATTTCGTAAGCGGATAATGCTTTTCGCTTTTCGGCCAGTTTTGCCAGTTCTTCCTGTAATTGTCTGTTAGCTTTTGTAATGTTTCCTAACGGAAAAAACTGCTGTACCGAAACATTATGATCGTAATCGACACTATTGAATTGTCCGCCCTGATATTGAACCTGTAACGGATCTGGCTGAAAAGCCGCTTTTTTAAGAACGGTTTGTTTTTCGATTTCTTTATCGGCTATTTTTAAGTCGATGTTGTTGGATTTGGCAAGTTCTATTGCTTTTTCAAGGCTGATGGATTGCTGTGCAAATGTTACAGTGCTTGCTAATAGAAATGTGCTTAACCACGCATTTAACCGCAAAGTTCGCAAAGGAAGCGCGAAGTCCGCAAAGTTTATTTTTCTTAAATTATTATATATGAAATTCTTCATTTTTATATTTTTTGTTTCACGCAGATTTAAAAAAGATTTAAGCCGATAAACGCAGATTTTTTTTATTCATTAAAATCAAAATTAAATCTGCTTTAATCTATTAGATCTGCGTGAAAAATCTTTTTTAGTCTCCCGCAGATTTGGCAGATTAAACAGATTTGTTCTTTTTAAATTAATCTGTAAGATCTGCTTAATCTGCGAGAAAAATTATTTTTCTACAAACAGTAATAAATTATCTAATTATCAAATTTTCTCATTTACTAATTCTTTGCGGTTAAACCCACGCTCTAGTAGTAAATACAAAATCGGCAATACAATTAATGTCAATAATGTAGCCGACATTAACCCGCCTATTACTACCGTTGCTAAAGGTTTCTGTACTTCAGCTCCACCGCTGGTTGATAAAGCCATAGGTAAAAATCCTAATGAAGCCACAGCTGCAGTCATTAAAACCGGACGCAGACGTGTTTTGGTTCCAATGAGAATTCTCTGGAAAGGATCTAAAATTCCTTCTGATTTTAATTGATTGAAATACGAAATCAATACAATTCCGTTGAGAACCGCGATTCCGAATAAAGCAATAAAACCGATTCCGGCAGAAATACTAAAGGGCATTCCTCTCAGCGAAAGCGCAAAAACACCTCCAATGGCTGATAACGGAATGGCTGTAAAAATCAACAAGGCTTGTTTGATGCTTTTAAAAGTAAAATACAGCAAAACCAAAATCAGTCCCAAAGCGATTGGCAAAGCAACAGAAAGTCGCTCTGTTGCTTCAATCAAATTTTGAAATTGTCCGCCATACGTGACATAATAACCCGCAGGAAGTTTAAAACTTGTATCTAGTTTAGCCTGAATTTCTTCAACCACACTTTTAATATCGCGTCCGCGGACATTTAAACCAACGGTAATTCTTCGTTTTCCGTCTTCGCGGATGACCTGCACGGGACCTTGTTCGTATTCAACCGAAGCAACTTGAGAAAGCGGTACCTGTTGTCCGTTTGGCAGCGGAATAAACAAATTGCTTACATCAGTAATATCAGCGCGGTTGTTTTCGTCCATTCGAACTACGACATCAAATCTTTTGCTTTCGTCGTAGATTTTTCCGGCACTTTCTCCGGCAAACGACGAACGTATAATTTGATTAATATCGGAAATATTCAATCCGTAAAGGGCTATTTTATCGTAATCGTATTTAACCGTGATTTGAGGCAATCCCGTTACTTTATCGGCTTTTAGATCTCCAATTCCTTCGATTCCTTTTATTTTCGAAATTAATTCTGCTGCTTTTGCATCAAGGATTTCTAAATCGTCTCCAAAAATTTTGATTGCAATATCAGAACGGCTTCCCGTCATTAATTCGTTAAAACGCATCTGAATCGGCTGTGAGATTTCGATATTCGCTCCTGGAATTACTTCCATTTCCTCTTTCATGGCGTTGGCAAGCTGTTCCCAATTGCGGTATTTTCCCTTCCATTCTTTTTTGTCTTTTAAAACAATAATCAAATCACCGCTTTCAATCGGCATTGGGTCGGTTGGGATTTCACCGCTTCCTATTTTAGTTACAATGGTTTTAATTTCAGGGAATTTCGCTTTTAGAATCTGTTCGTATTTTGTCGTGGTTTCAACCATCTGCGTAAGCGAACTTCCCGTCATGATCGTCGCGTTGATTGCTAAATCGCCTTCTTCGATTGTTGGAATAAATTCGCCTCCCATATTTTGGAAAACAATAAATGCCAAAGCAAATAATCCAACAGCAACAGAAAGAACAACTTTTTTAAATGCTAAAGCTTTTTTCAATAACGGCGTATAATGGCTTTCGATCCAAAGAATCATGCGGTCGCTGAAATTTTCTTTGTGTTCTGTTTTCTTCGAAAGAAACAAAGCGCTCATCATTGGGATATAAGTAAGCGAAAGAATAAACGCGCCAATAATGGCGAAACCAACGGTCATAGCCATAGGTTTGAACATTTTTCCTTCGGTTCCAATTAAAGCCAGAATCGGCAAATATACTATTAAGATGATAATTTCACCAAAAGCGGCGCTGTTCCTGATTTTTGAAGCCGAATTGTAAACCTCAGCATCCATTTCTTCCTGCGTTAATTCTTTTTTATTTTTGAATTTCTGGAGATGATGCATCGTGGCTTCGACAATAATGACGGCTCCATCGACTATGATTCCGAAATCTATCGCACCGAGACTCATTAAATTTCCGCTTACGCCAAAGGCATTCATTAAAATAACAGCAAAAAGCATTGCAAGCGGAATAACCGAAGCTACGATTAATCCGGCGCGAAGGTTTCCTAAGAATAGAATCAGAACAAAAATTACTATTAAAGCTCCTTCTAATAAGTTCTTAGCAACGGTTTTAATGGAATTATCTACTAGTTTTCCTCGGTCAATAAAGGCTTCGGCAACGACTCCTTCGGGAAGGCTTTTGTTTATCTGCGCCATTTTTTCGTGAACGCGGTTTACAACAGCGCTGGAATTTTCACCTTTAAGCATCAAAACCATTCCCGAAACAATTTCTCCTTTTCCGTCTTTTGTAGAAGCTCCGTAACGCAATGCCACGCCTTCGCGAACCTGAGCTACATTTCGAACTAAAACGGGTGAACCATTTCTGTTTTTTACCACGACATTTTCTAGGTCTTTTACTCCTTTTGCCATTCCAACACCGCGAATGAAATACGTGTATTGGTCTTTTTCGATATAAGCGCCTCCGGTATTTTGATTGTTTTTTGCTAAAGCATCAAAAATTTCGGTAATCGTAACACCCAGACTGTTGAGCATATTTGGGTTTACGGCTATTTCAAACTGTTTGAGTTTGCCGCCCCATGTACTTACATCGGCAACGCCTTTGATTCCCTGTAATTGCGGAATAATAATCCAATCCTGAATGGTACGGAGTTCTACCGCACTGTATTTGTTTTCGTAGCCTTTTTTGGCGTATACATCGTATTGGTAAATTTCTCCTAAACCTGTTGTTATTGGGGCTAATTCCGGAGAATTTACATAATCCGGAATATTTTCTTCGGCTTGTTTTAAGCGCTGAAATATCTGTTCACGTGCCCAGTAAATATCGACATCGTCTTCAAATACAACGGTTACGACTGATAATCCGAAACGGGAAATACTGCGGAGTTCTATAATATCCGGAACTGTTTTTACGGCTCTTTCGAGCGGATAGGTAATTAACTGTTCAACTTCCTGACTTGCCAATGTTGGCGCGGTTGTAATAATCTGCACCTGATTGTTGGTTACATCCGGCAGGGCATCGAGCGGTAATTTTTTAAGCGAATAACTTCCCCAGGCAATAAGCACAAGGGTAAATAGCAGTATAACGAATTTGTTTCGTATACTAAACTGTATAATTTTATCTAACATTTGAATATATAATGACGTGAGAAATTAGACAACATATTGTCTGTAAATGTGTGGAAAGACCACAACTCTCCCGCCCGTTTTCGATTCCGACAGTTATCGGAACTACACAGGCATTATCATTATACTATTTGAGGGGGGCTGCCAGATACTTCCGTAGAAATTGGAAATAAAAACAGAATTATAAGTGGGTAAAGAAATAGAAATTTGTGTGTAAGGTTTAGGAAACTCAAAACTTACAGCAGACTGATAGCTTAAAACCTGAGCTCCACAGCAGTTACAGGCACAAAACGGAGAACATAAATCGTTATCTTTATCATGCGAGTGATTGTCTTCTGATGCAAACTGAGCCGTTTTATGGGCAGCGCTGTTTACTTCCATATCTGCGCAGGGCATATTAGAAAGTGCCATTAGGTAAATTGATAATATGATCGCTATCCATTTCACAAAAGCAAAAATAAGATATATTCTTTTACAAAATAGCTGTAGTGTCAAAAATGATTTTCTGCTCGAAAACCCCTTTTAAATCAAAACTAGCTGATTATCTTTTGATTACAAAACTACTTTCTCAAAAAAAATCTCAAATGTTAAAAAAAAATAATTAACTTTAACACTAATAAACACACTATTTGCTCTTACTACATATAAAACTTAAATCTTATACACTCCTGTAAAACAAGATAATAAGCCGAAATTCACCTCAGAATACATTAGTACACTTTTATTTACGCAGTTCGATTAATTAATTTTAAAACACTCAAACAAATGAAATGTAAACGACTAATATCAGCCTTTTTATTTTTATACAGCTTTCAAATCTCTGCACAAGTCTACACTGATAAAATTGTAGGAGAAAAAAATCAGGAACTTAAAGACAGTCTTAAAGTCGCTGATTATCCTTATGCCCTTCCTATCTGGGGCGATAAAGTAGCCAAAAAAGGTTATAAACTTCCATACTCTGCCGGACTTTCTGTTAATTATTTCTGGCAGGATTCTGAAATTGTAATCAGCGATCTTAATGTTGGTTTTAATAATGGCCCTATGTACAATCTCGATGAAATTGTACGATTTGACAAATCCCATGTTGAAGCCGGAGCACTTACCATTCGTCCAGATATCTGGCTGCTTCCTTTCCTTAATATATATGGTGTTTTTGGAAAAGCCAATACCGCAACAAAAATTAATGCCGGAATATGGATTCCGGATGCCGACAATAACTGGTCGCAGGCGACATCTTTTAGTACTAAAGCTAATTTTAATGCTACAACGTTTGGATTTGGTATGACGCCCACTATAGGAATTGGCGGCGGCTGGCTGGCTCTGGATATGAATATGGCCTGGACTGATATTAGTTCTCTTGACAAACCTGCTTTTTCGTATGTTTTTGGACCCCGATTAGGAAAAACTTTCAAGTTTTTTAAAGATCCGGATCAAAATATTGCTTTTTGGGTAGGTGGTTTTAGAGTTCATATAAGTGGTGATACAAACGGAAATCTTCCTCTTTCTGATTTTCTGGATTTAGATAATGCACAGCAAAAAGTGGATGATGGTCTGGCTAAAGTTGCCGAAAACCAAACTAAAGTAGATGACTGGTGGAACGGTCTTACACCCGCTGAACAAAAAAACCCATCGAATGTTGTAAAACACAATACTGCAAATCGGGCTTTAGAAAGTGCAGGAACTATTCTGGCTACTTTAGACGGGGCTTTGAGTACTGCAGATTCTTCTTCGGTACAATATTCGCTTCAAAAAAGACCTAAGGATATGTGGAATTTTATTGTGGGATCGCAATATCAGTTAAATCCGCATCTTATGTTTAGGTTTGAAGCCGGTTTTCTTGGAAGCCGTACACAGGTTTTAGGAGGTATTCAATATCGATTTGGTTTATAATTCGAGACAAATGAAAAAGTATTTTTTACTCGTTTTCCTGTTCAGTCTTACTCAGACAAATTCGCAGGTCCTGATTTCATTGATATTTGGAGATAAACTAAATTCTCCTTTCTTAGAATTTGGTCTGGAAGGTGGTCTTAATTTATCTGATATTTCGAATCTTGACAGCTCTGGAATGAACCCGGGTTTTAATCTTGGTTTTTATTTCGATATCCGGTCTAAACAAAATCCTGCCTGGATGATCAATACCGGCGTTATTGTAAAATCGCCAATGGGTGCACGTCACATTCCGGTATATTCTTTAGATGATGCTAACTTAGATGAAACTTTTGCAGGCGGAACGGTTAATCGTGAGATTCGTTATTTTAATGTGCCAATTTTAATTAAATATCAGTTTAAAAATAGAATTTATCTTAAAGCAGGACCGCAATTTGGACTTTTGGCTTCTGCTTTTGATGAATTTAAAAATGAAATCAATAAAAATGATGTTGTGTACAAGAAAAAAATTCGGGACGAAATTCGTGTCATCGATGCTGGTGTGGCCTTAGGAACCGGCTACCACATGAATGTGGGCAACGGACTTAATATTACCATTCAGTATTATTACGGACTTGTTCCTGTAATGAAAGGCGACGGACCAAATGTTTACAACAGGTCTTTGTATTTAACTGCCGGAATTCCTATAGGAAAAGGAAAAGCGGCTCAAAGGCGTGCTGAAGAAGATGCAGAACGTTATAAAGTTATCCTGCCGGAAGAGGAAACGCCAAAACCTAAAAAATAATCAGGTATTTATTGAATTGAGTAATTCTAATATTTCTTGGTTGTTAAGGACATAATCTGGTATTGTAAACAAAATAGCGTTGTTGGGCATAAAAGGCATATCTGCCGAAAGCGGGTTTTGTATAACAACTTTTCCGCCTGCAGCCTGAATGGCTTTTAAACCTTCTGTTCCATCTGCGTTTGATCCTGAAAGCAGAATTCCTACTAATGAATCTCCATAAATTTCTGCCGCCGATTCGAAAGAAACATCTATGCTTGGACGGCTGTAATTGATTTTTTCTGAAATATCAAGCGCCATTGTATCGTCTTTTTCAAATAATAAATGATAATTAGACGGCGCAACGTATACAAAACCGGTTTTAAGTGTGGTTTTGTCTTCTATGGCTTTTACAGGAACGCTGGATTTTAAGGTAATAAGTTCTTCTAATGTCTGATCATCGGTGCTTTTGCGGTGTAATACGATAACAACAGCAAAATGGCTGAGTTTTTTTAATCCCGGTAAAATCTGCATTAAGGCATTTAGACTTCCTGCCGAACCTCCTATTATAACTAATCTGCAATGTGATATTATTTTATTTTCCTCCATATTTTCTCTTTTTCAAACTGTTTGTATTTGCCCGGAGAAATTGAATATTTTATAGTTTCTTTTGTGCCTAAGGCCAGAAATCCTAAAACGGCTAAACTTTCATCAAATAAATTTATGACCCTCTTTTGAAGTTCATTATCAAAATAAATTAAAACGTTACGACACAAAATCATATCGAATTCGTTGAATGATGTGTCTGAAACTAAATTGTGCTGCGAATAAACCATTTTTTGCGACAGTTCTTCATTGAACTTGGCAATACCATAATTTGCGGTATAATAGCTCGAAAAATCTTCCTGTCCGCCTGCATCGCGATAGTTTTGTGAATATTCCTTCATCATCCTAAGCGGAAAAATCCCTTTTTTTGCTGTATCCAGAACTGTGGCATTAATATCTGTAGCATAAATTAAGGATTTATGGAGCAAACCCGCTTCTTTGAGCATTATGGCCATAGAATATACTTCTTCACCTGTAGAACAGCCTGCATGCCATAATCGTATAAATGGTTTTGTGCCTAATTGCGGCAGGATTTCCTTTCTAAGCACGGTATAAAATGCCGGATCGCGAAACATTTCGGTTACGTTAACCGTGATTTCGTCGACCATTCTTTTATAATATTCCGGATCTGTACGGACTTTTGAAAGGAATTCATGAAAATGGGTAAATCCATCCAGCTGGTATACTCTGTAGACACGTCGTTTTAATGATGCTCTGGAATAACTGCCAAAATCAAAACCATAATACTCATAAACTTCATTAATAAGTGTTTCGAGCTCAATATCTTCAATCATAATCTATTCAAATTTTGCTCAATATTATGAGTAACTTATCTACATCTACCGGTTTTGAAATATATTCATCTGCTCCTGCTTCTAAACATTTTTCTTTATCGCCTGCCATGGCTTGTGCTGTAAGGGCTATAACGAAAATTGATTTTCTTGACGGAATGCTTTTAATTAACGGAATCGCTTCGTATCCATCCATTTCGGGCATCATCATATCTAATAAAACGGCATCAATCTTTTCATCGGATTTTAGCAGTTTTAAAGCTTCTTCGGCGCTCGTGCAGGATACACAATCGTATGATCTAACTCGCAGTGTGTGTTCTAATGCAAAGATATTTCTGGAATCGTCATCAACAATTAAAAGTCGTTTTTTACTCATTTAGTGTTATTTTATCAAATCTGACAGGTTTTTAAAGCCTGTCAGATGTTTATTGAAATCATTTCATTTTAAACTTTATCGTAAAGCCAAACGCGCAATAGCGATAATAACTGGTCTACGTCTACCGGTTTTGTAATATAATCTGATGCGCCTGCTTTAATGCATTTTTCCCTGTCTCCGGTCATGGCTTTTGCCGTTACAGCAATTAAAGGCAGGTTTAAGAACTTAGGATTGTCACGAATTTTCTCCGCTGTTTCGTAACCGTCCATATTCGGCATCATCATATCTAATAAAACAATATCAGTATCAGGGTTTTCATTTAAAACTTTAATAGCGTCATTTCCGTCAAAAGCTGTAATAATAGTCATTTTAAAGGCTTCCAGTGCTTTTGTAAGCGAATAAATGTTACGAACATCATCGTCAACAATAAGTACTTTTTTATCGTGCAGAATATTGTTTAGTAAATTTAGCTTTTTATATCCTTCTTTTTTATCATTTCCTTCTTTTTTCTCTTCTACCAAATGCAGGAATAAAGAAACCTCATCGAGCATTCTTTGGTAAGAATGAGCCGTTTTTACGATAATAGAATCGGCATATTTCTTAATTTTTACTTCTTCTTTCAGCGAAAGACTTTTTCCTGTAAATACAATTACCGGAAGTTTTTCCAGTCCCGGATTTTTCTTCACGCCGTCCAGAATCTGATAAGCCTGTTTATCCGGAATTCCCATATCCAGAATTACACAGTCGACTTCGGTTTTGCCAAGCGCCTGAATTCCGTCGGAAACTTCACTTTTTATTTCTGAATTAATATTATACGTTTCTAAGAAATAAGCCAGTGCTTTTGCGTGTTTTGGGTTATCTTCAATAATTAAAACCTTTTGGGCTTCTTTATTAATAATATGTTCGATACGTAAAAACACATCCGGAATTTTGTCAAATGCAACCGGTTTATCTAAGAAATCAACGGCTCCTTTTAATAAACTTTCCTGTTTTAGTTTATGCGATGACATGATATGAACCGGAATATGTTTGGTTTCGGCGTGATCTTTCAATTCTTCCAGAACTTCCCAGCCGCTTTTTACCGGAAGTTCAATATCCAGTAAAACGCCAACAGGTTTATATAATAAAGTAAAGTTTAGAGCATAATCACCGCGAACGGCTACAATTCCTTTATATCCTTTTTGACGTGTAAATGCCAGTAATGATTTGGCAAAATTAATATCGTCTTCTATAATTAAAATTACTTTATCGCCTTGTTTAATACTATCTCTATCGTCATCGATTTCGTCAGGAATTACAGGACTTATGTATTTTTTAGTTAGAATATTGGGTTCAGATTCTGCTTCCGGTTCTGTAAAATCAGTCGGCGGAATTTTTTCTACATTTAGTTTATGAAGTGCAGAACCAAATACCGGCAGACATAACGTAAAGGTACTTCCTTCGTTTACTTTACTGTGAAGGACAATTTCTCCTCTTAATAATTTAGCAAGTTCCCTGCTTATAGACAATCCTAAACCTGTTCCGCCGTATTTGCGTTTTGTAGAACCGTCTGCCTGCTGGAATGCTTCAAAAACCAATGGCTGTTTTTCTAACGGAATTCCAATTCCGGTATCTTTTACAATAAAGCAAATGATTTTATCATCATCAGTATCAACTTTTATTTCCAGACTTACTTTTCCTTTTTCAGTAAATTTAACTGCGTTTGAAATCAGGTTTTTCAAAATTTGTTCTAAACGCATTTTGTCTGTTTTAATAACAAGAGGCGCATCTTTAGAAATAATTTCAAATTCAATTCCTTTTTCTTTAGCAACCAGATTGAATAAATTCCAAAGTGTATCTGTAATTTCTTTAGTCGAAACATCTAAAAACTCCAGTTCCATTTTACCGGCTTCGATTTTAGATAAATCAAGAATTTCATCAATTAAACCTAACAAACTGTTTCCTGAACTCTGAATTACTTTTGCAAATTCAATTTCTTCATTATTCATGCTTTTGTTATTATTTTCAGATAACAATCGGCTTAGAAGTAAAATTGAGTTAAGAGGCGTTCGTAATTCGTGCGACATATTGGCCAAAAACTCTGACTTGTAACGTGTTGTTAATTCCAGAGCTTCTGATTTTTTCTGGATTTCATTGTTTTTCTCTTCTAAAAGAACACTTCTTTCCGAAAGTTCTTCGTTGGTTTGCTCAAGTTCTTCCTGCTGCACTCGTAATTCTTCTTCAGAAGCCTGCAGTTTTTCGGTCTGCGCTTCTAATTCGGCATTAATTGCTTCAAGTTCGCTGTGCTGCATTTGAAGTTCTTCAGACTGTGATTTGGTTTCTTCCAGTAATTCCATAACACGTCTTCTATTTTGAGTCGATCTTACGGCAATTCCAATATTATTGGCTACTGTTTTCAGGAATTCTAAATGCAGGTCTGAAAATCCATAAATACTGGCAAGCTCTATAGCGCCTTCAATTTTGTTATCAATTAAAGGAAAAGCCACTATATGTGTTGGTTTTACCTGACCCAAAGCGTAATTAATCTGAATATCGTCTGGAGATAATGTTTTTAATTCCAGTAATTTTCCTGATGTAATCGCCTGGCCTATTAATCCCTGCCCTTTTTGAATGCGTTCACGATTTTTATTTGGTATATAGCTGTATCCTCCCGAAGAAATAAGTTCATTTTCTTCTAAAATATATAAAATTCCTGCGCTGCTGTTCGTGTATTGACACAAGAATTCGATAATATCTTTAGAAAGTTTTTGCTGCGCTTTATCGCCCAGCATAACATTGTTTAGTTCTGCAATTCCGGTTTGAAGCCATTCTTTCTGCGATAATAAATCAAAAGAAGTTTTAAGAGAAACTCCCATTGCATTTAATGATTCTCCAACGCTTCCAAGTGCATCGGCTTTTGTATCGTCTACGCGAATGTCGTAATTTCCTTTAGAAATATTACTTGCAATAGTGCTGATGGCTTCTATTCTCTGTCCGGTTTCTATATCTTTTTTCTCCAGTTCCTGCTGCAATAAAGAACGTTCATTATAATCTTTTAAAATTCTGATTAAGAAAACAATCGAAATAATAAAGGCAATAAAAAAGGCAATAATAATTAAAACTAAACTATATGTTCCGTAGCGTTCAGAATTAGCATTGCGTTCTTGTAGAAGTTTTTGTTCTGAATTTTCAATTTTTCTAATAATAGCCCTCATTTCATTCATCATGTTTCGGCCTTCGTTTAAATCAAAAATAAGTGTTGCCTTGCTTAAACGCTTTTTTACGATTTGATTATTGAGATATTTAAAGAAACCTGAACGTTTATCTCTTAAATCTTCGAGCAGTCTTTGCTGTGAAGGATTGTCTACAGTAAGTTCATCCAGTTTTTCAAAATAAGCATTTGATTTTGCTTCAGAATCGTTAAAACGGTCAACAAACTGCTCGTCTCCGGTTAAAAGATAACCACGCATACTGGTTTGGGCTTCTGTAATAATCGACGAACCTTCGTTTAGATTATAAATTACATCCTGAGTGTGATTTACCCAAAAATTGCTGTTTAATAAGCTTTTAATGCTGATAAAAGAAGCAACAGAACTAATAGTAAGTACTAATAATGAAACTAATGAACTTATTAGCAGATTTCTTTTAAAGTTACCATTCATATATTCTAAATTATTTTAATTCGTATTTTAAAGGAAGAACAATAATAAAGCTTGCGCCTTTGCCTACTTCACTTTTAGCAGTTATTAATCCGTTGTGTTTTTCGATGATTTTTTTAGCAATGGCAAGACCAATTCCCGTTCCTTCGTAAGTCTGACGGTCGTTTAAGCTTTGGAAAATGATAAAAATCCTGTCGAGATATATTTCATCAAAACCAATTCCGTTGTCTTTTACAATAATGCGGCAGTATTTCCCTTCCGGGGAAGTTGGACTGTCAAACGATTTGTCGACAATTAATTCTGAAGTTATTTCGATTAACGGCGGTTCATTGACACCCGAAAATTTCAGTGCATTTCCAATCAAATTCTGAAACACTTGTCTCAACTGGCTTGGAATACTGTCAATCGTAGGAAGTTCTGTAGTTTTTACAGCTGCATTTTTTCTTTCAATTAAATAATCAAAATCAGAAAGTACTTCCTGCAGTACAATGTTTAAATCTGTAACTTCAGGTTTAACCTGTGCAGACAAACGAGAATACGCCAGAAGATCTGTAATAAGAGTCTGCATTCGTTCTGCAGATTTTATCGTTCTGTCGACATAATTAATTCCCTTTTCGTCATCTTTAAGATAAAGTTCCTTGATTATTTTAATAAAAATCTGGATTTTGCGGATAGGTTCATTTAAATCATGAGAAACCACCCAGGCAAACTGCTGTAATTCGTGGTTTTTTAACTCTAATTCTTCATTTTTCAAAACCAGTTCTTTGGTTCTTTCCGCGATTTTGATTTCAAGATTATCCTGAGCTTCTTTTCTAATTTTGATTTCTTTAGAAAGAAGTTCCTTGGTTAATTTTAATTCATTTTGCTGTTCGTAGATTTTGAGGAAAGTTTTTACTTTCAGCATCAGCAAATCTGTATCAACGGGTTTTGTGATATATTCTACAGCGCCGGTTTCATACCCTTTAAAAATATATTTCTTTTCAATGTTTAAAGCCGAAAGAAAAATTACCGGAATATCCTTAGTTCGTTTATTTCCCGAAAGAATCTTAACAACTTCAAAGCCGTCAAGTCCGGGCATCTGAACATCCATAATAATAAGACAATAATTAGTCTTTAAGATTTTCTTCAGCGCTTCTTCACCGGATTCTGCCGTATCAACTTCAATATCGTGCAGTTCTAATGTTTTCTTTAAAGCAATAATATTTGCCTTAATGTCGTCAACAATTAATACCATGCTGTTATGGGGGATAAAGCGTTATTAATGAAAAAAGTTTGATTCATGGTTTATGAAATGACCTCACTTAAAACATCTGATCCTATTCTAAATGAGGGTTGGTCAAACTTTCAAATTTAGAAAATTAAGATACAATGGTATTGCATTCAAAATTAAAATCGTTACATAATTCCCATGTACGACTATCATTTTTAATAGAATTTATGAAACTCAGCCTGTTGAAATAATCAAATTTTAGCGATTTATCAAAAAAAGTATAGCTTTTTTCTTTCTTTTCTATTTTATTGAGATAACCTAAAAATTATTACAGTCCCTTTTTATTCAGTTCCTGCCGTAACTTTAATAATCTAAATAATGACTATGACTATGGAAACGAAAAAACCTAAAAAATTCCCACAGCAAAAACAAACGCTTCCGGGAAATGAACATAAAATGAATCCAGAACCGGAAATAATACGAGAAAACTATGCCGGAAGCGGAAAACTTCTTGGAAAAACGGCTTTTATAACTGGCGGCGACAGCGGGATTGGCCGAAGCGCTGCAGTACATTTTGCACGTGAAGGCGCCAATGTTGCCATTGTATATTTAAAAGAAGACAAAGACGCAAAGGAAACCAAAGCCATGATTGAAAAAGAAGGACAGCAGTGCCTGCTTATAAGCGGTGATTTAAAAGATGAAAAGTTTTGTAAAGACGCCATTAAAAAATGCATCACTGCTTTTAAAACCATCAACGTTTTGGTAAACAATGCAGCGGTTCAGTTTCCGCAAAATGAATTGGAAAAAATTACTGCCGCACAATTGCAAAAAACTTTTGAAACCAATATTTATCCGTATTTCTATATTACAAAAGCTGCACTGCCGCATTTAAAAGAAGGCGACGCAATTATCAATACCAGTTCTGTAACGGCTTATCGAGGCAGCGAACATCTGGCAGATTATGCGAGTACAAAAGGCGCCATTGTAAGTTTTACAAGATCATTATCGACCATGCTGGCCAAAAGAAAAATCAGAGTAAACGGCGTAGCGCCCGGACCAATCTGGACACCGCTTATTGTGGCCAGTTTTGACAAAGTGTCGGATTTTGGAAAAGACAATCCCATGGAAAGAGCCGGACAGCCGTCTGAAGTTGGACCTGCATACGTTTTTCTGGCCTGCGAAGACAGCAGCTATATTACCGGACAATTTATTCATATTAACGGAGGAGAATTAGTTGGAGGCTGATTTTTATCTAAACGCAAAGACGCCAGGTTTAACGCGAAGAACGCAATCCTTATCTGTAGGATTCTTGTAAAATACTTTGTGAACCTTGCGTAAGCCTTTGCTTCTTTGCGGTTAAAAGAAAAAACTTAGAATCTCAGAACCTTAGCATCTTAAAAAAAATGAACTACATAGACATAATAGGTTTATTTGCCGGAACATGTGTTACAATATCTACAATTCCGCAGATTTTAAAAGTTTGGAGAACCAAGAAAGTAAAAGATATTTCGCTTAAAACTTTCGGCATCCTGACTTTTGGAATCCTGGTGTGGGTAATTTACGGCATTTTAAAAGAAGATCTTCCCATTATAATCACCAACAGCGTTTCGTTGTGTTTAAATCTTGCGATGGTGTATTTTATTATTACTTACGAGAAAGAATAGTTTTTTTGAAGATGCTAAGGTTCTTAAGGAAACCTCAATATCTGAAAAACTAAAAAGCTTAGAAGCTTAGAAACTTAGAAGCTCAGCAACTTAAATAAAAAAAACAGCTCTTTAGGAAAGCTGTTTTTTTTCGTAATAGTAGTTAATATATATAATGCTTCTTAGCTAGCTAATTTTTGGTTGTATGGCTTAAACGAAAAGTGATATTTCGTTCTTAAAAGTTTGGCTGCAGAAATCATTTCAGAAAAATTCATTGTCGAAATTCGTTTAATTTCGCTGATTTGTTTCTTCGCAATATTTACAACAGGATCAAATGTTTTCAGGTAATTAAAACTGTGCTGCTCTACTTCCATTTCTACAATATCTTTTAAAATGCTTTTTTTAAGCAGCGTTCCTACTGCACCTTTTTGCGGAACGGTTTTGTATTCCTGAATTTTGTCTGAGATTTTCGAATTCTCTTTTCCCACATAAATATAATTTCCTGAATCGTTTGTAAAACGCTGTTTTACCTGCGCTGTCAATTCTGTTGTTTTATTAGTCAGTGTTGGCATTCCTAATAACGTAAACTGAATGCGTTTATAGCTTTCAAAATACAAAACACTGTTTATTACTGATGAATTACTTAAAACAGCCGACTGATTTTTGCTTAAAACTTTCTTTTCTCCATTTGCCCCAAAACTGTGGCTTACATTTCCGTTTTCGCAGTAAACAAAAAATACCGGCGCTGTTTTTATAGATTCGATGCTCATACTTACTTCCTGATGAAACTCAAGATCAAAATGCATAAAAAGAACTTTGTCATCAAAACGGGTTCCTTTTATAGAACCTTTTGTCCATTTAGAATTGATTTCTAAATTATATTCATTGTTTTTTGCTGTAAGTTTACCGCTGAAACTTTCTTTCAGATCGTTAAAAACGGCATCAAATTCTCCAGTATTTAAGTAAAGTTTTCTCATTTTTTATTTTTGCTGTTAGAGAATCGTTTCAATACTTATATATCTGTATAAAAACAATTCATATTTAATTTCTCATTTTCTATAATTCAAATTTCGTATTAATTACAAATCAAAGTCTTATAGAATTTCAATCAGAAATTTCATAATTTTTATTTAAGGATCTAAACTTATAAGTTTCTTAGAAACTCACAATCTCAGCCGGCTTAAAAAGAAAAAACAGCTGCCCCAGATTAAATCTGGAACAACTGCTCCTCAGCAAAATAAAAATACTTATCTATTTTATTTTAAGTAAGTTCGCCATTGTCTTCTCCGTTTTTTGAATAGTTCTTTTTCGGAATATCTTTAAAGAACTCAGCTTCTTCCAGATCAGCGGTAGGTCCGTAACCTAGTAAGTGTGTTCCTTTTTGCTGATCTTTGGTTTCAATAATGTACAAAATTGACATATCATCCGGATCGCTCATACCTTCATACCGGTGATGAGCTACAATATATATTTCATCTGGCTGATAGGCATATTTTGTTTCAGAATCTATAAGACAACCATTTTCAAATAAATAATTCTTAGTATAGCCTTCATCCTGATATTTCTGTATATAGTCGGTTTCGTGTTTTTGTTCTCGTTTCATGATTTTTAATGATTTGAGATTAGTTACAATCTTTGTTTAATTCAAAGTTCCTTATTAAAATCAATGAAAATTAACTCAATAGAATTTAATGTTAGCTCATTCAAAAAATCAAAATCGAATCAAAATTAATTTTCACTAATTTTAAATTTTATGTCGATATCTAGTAAAAAGTACTATATTTATTACATAAATTTTATTGTTTTAACTGAAAACAAAAACAAATTTTTAATGAACAACAAAAATTACGATTTCCTTGCCAAAGGAGGCGAAATGGGTCTGTTAACGCGTACCAAAGACTGGAGTAAAACACCAGTTGGCGCTATCGAAAACTGGCCTCAAAGTCTTTGCACGACCCTTGGAATTCTATTGAACTCAAAATTCCCCATGTTTTTATTCTGGGGACCCGAACATATTTGCTTTTATAATGATGCCTATCGTCCAAGTCTGGGCAACGATGGAAAACATCCGCATATACTAGGACAAAAAGGTGCAGAATACTGGCCGGAAATCTGGCATTTTATAGGCCCGTTAATCGATCAGGTTTTATCAGAAGGCGAAGCAACCTGGCACGAAGATCTCTTTTTGCCTATTTACAGAAACGGAAAAATGGAAGATGTTTACTGGACATTTAGTTACAGTCCCGTAAAAAATGACGACGGAAATATTGAAGGAGTTTTGGTAATCTGTACTGAAACTACCGATAAGGTAAACATTAGAAAAAACCTTGAAGAAAGTAACAAACGTTACCATGATAATCTTATGCAGACGCCAAATGCTATGTGTATTTTTAGAGGCAATGATTTTGTTGTAGAAATGGCAAACGAACCCATGCTGGAAATATGGGAACGAAAAGAACATGAAGTACTCAATAAACCCATTTTTAAATCACTTCCCGAAGCGGCCGGCCGAGGTTTAGAAGATATTTTACTGCATGTTTACATTACCGGAGAAAGGTTTACGGCCAATGAACTTCCGGTAAAACTAACCCGAAACGGCAAAGTAGTAGACACTTTTATTAACGTGGTTTATGAAGCGCTTAAAGATCCGGATGGCAAAATATATGGAATTGTTGCAAGTGCCAACGACGTAACACTTCAGGTAATTGCCCGAAATGCGATTGAAGAAAGCGAAAAGCGTTTTAAAAATATCGTAAAACAAGTACCGTTGGGAATTGCCATTTTAAAAGGCGCTGATTTAGTGGTAGAAATGGTTAATGACACATACTTGCAAATTGTCGATAAAACCGAACAGGAAACACTTCACAAATCTATTTTTGATTCTATACCCGAAGCAGAACAAACAGTTCATCCCCTGCTCTCGCAGGTTTATGAAGACGGAATTCCGTATTTTACAAATGAACTACTCGTGACTTTAAACCGATACGGAAAAGAAGAAGACTGTTATTTTAATTTGGTTTTTCATCCGCTTTATGAAGAAAATAATGAAGTTACGGGCGTAATTGTCGTAGGTTATGAAGTTACAAGTTCTGTAAAAGCACGATATTTTTTATCAGAAAGCGAAAAAGCATTTAGAAATCTGGTTATGCAGTCGCCTATTGCCATGACCATTTTTAAAGGCCATGATTATATCATTGAACTTGCCAATACGGTTATGCTGAATGAAATTTGGCAGAAACAGCCGCACGAAGTAATTGGCAAACCCGCTTTTGAGGTGTTTCCGGAGCTCTTAAATCAAAAGTTTCCCGAATTACTAGATGAAGTACTATACAACGGTAAAACAGTTCGAGAAAACGAAGCTGTTGCGTATATCGATATTCGGGGCAGATTAGAAAAGTTTTATCTCGACTATCAATACACACCTCTTTTTGAAAAAAACGGCGAAATATCATCGGTTATGATTACTGTAAACGATGTTTCTGAAAAAGTCGAAGCCCGAAAAAAAGTCGAAGATGCCGAAGAAAGAGCGCGTCTGGCTTCTGAAATTGCCGAAATCGTAACCTGGGATCTTAATATTCATACGCAGGAATTAATTTATTCTGATAATCTTCCGAAGTTATTTGGATTAAAAAAAGATATTAAAATATCCCGTCAGCAGGTTCTGGACCGGTTTTTTATTGCTGATCTTCCTGTACTTGAAAAAGCATATCAAACGGCTTTAAAAACCAATATTTACAAATATGAAGCGCGTGTGCTTAAACCAGACGACACAATGTGCTGGATACGCGTACATGGCAAAATATTTTTTGACGAACTGCAAAACCCTGTCAAAATGCTGGGAACGGTAATGGATGTTACCGATGAAAAGACCCGACATGAAATTTTAATGAAAAGTGAAGAGAAATTCAGGGTTCTTGCCGATTCTATGCCGCAATTTGTCTGGACAAGCGATGCCATGGGAAATATAGATTATTTTAATCAGTCGCTGTATGATTTTACGGGAATTTCTAAAGAAGATGTTGAGAAAAACGGCTGGCTGCAGTTTATTCATCCCGAAGACCGCGAGGCCAATGTAAACCGCTGGATGGAATCTATTAAAACCGGAAATGAATATTTATTTGAAAACCGTTTTCGCCGTCATGATGGTGAATACCGCTGGCAATTGAGCCGCGCAATTCCTCAGAGAAATGCTGAAGGAAAGATTCAAATGTGGGTTGGTACAAGTACTGATATTCAGAACCAAAGAGATTTTACAGATATGCTGGCCAAGCAGGTTCATGATCGTACGGAAGAACTGGAATTAAAGAACCGGGATTTGATAAATATGAACATTGAGCTTCAGTCTTTTGCCTATATTTCAAGCCACGATTTGCAGGAACCGCTTAGAAAAATTCAAACTTTTGCAAGCCGTCTGGCCGAATTAGATGATCAGAATATTTCGGCGAAAGCCAAAACTTATTTAGAGCGTATTGAGGTTTCGGCAAAACGAATGCAAACGCTGATTCAGGACCTTCTTACCTATTCCAGAACCAATTCTGCCGAGAGAGTTTTTGTAAAAACCAATCTGGATGAAATTGTTGAAGAAGTTATAATGGACTTTTCTGAGCGTATTGAAGAAAAGAAAGCTGTTATTGAACTCCATCCGCTGGGCGAAGGAACCGTTATGCCGTTCCAGTTTAGACAATTACTGCATAATTTGATTGGAAATGCGTTAAAATTCTCCCGCAAAGATGTACCGCCTGAAATTCAGGTTAAAGCCAGACGTGTTGTGGGTCATAAACTAAATTTTAAAGTTGATTATCCCAATAAAATCTATTTATGCCTACGAATTGCTGATAACGGAATTGGCTTTGACGATGAGTACAAGGAACGAATTTTTGAGGTTTTCCAAAGACTGAATACAGAAAGCGAGTTTTCCGGCACCGGTATTGGACTTGCAATAGTAAAAAAGATTGTCGAGAACCACAAAGGCGTTATAAAAGCACACAGCGAAAAAGGTCAGGGAGCTACTTTTAAAATCTTTCTGCCTGAACTATAAAAAAAACACCAAACTCATTTTAGTAAATAAGTTTGGTGTTTCTTCTACATCAAAAATGTAATTACAGCTTGTACACAAAAGTCTTACTGTCTGGCACAAACTCTTTCCAGTTTATAGAAAGCGAGTGCTCGATAGATTTGACAATATCTTTCATTAAAACAGGCTTTGTAATAAAATAATTAGCGCCTAGTTTTAGGCATTTTTCTATAATTCCGGGTTCATTTGATGTCGAAAAAATAATAACCGGAATATCGCTTTTATCTTTCGAACCTTTGAGTTCGTTTAACACATCAAAACCGTTTTTTCCGGGCATGTTTAAATCTAAAAAGATAACACTTGGCGTAGGCGGCGGGTGATAAATAGCGTTTAATAATTTTTCCCCGCCCGAGTAAGTCTGGAGGTTTATATCTCTAGACAATGACTCGACAGCATCTGTAAAGATATCTAGATCATCTTCGTCATCATCAGTATAAAAAATAGTAATTTTTTTCATATATTTTTTGGGGATAAATCTGTTTCCCTCAAAGATAGGAGAAATTAGGCAACTTTCAACAATTTGTTATAAAATTCTCACAAAAATAATAATTGAAATATAATAATTTAAAAATATAATTCTATAATACAGTCGGTTATAAAAATAGCAACTTTGTTTTAAGTGATATTATAAGCACAAACTACTATTATAAAACTTTTAAAACGATAAAGTCATGGGAGATCATAAAGACCTAACCGAAGAATTTGCTGTCGATAAAATCAAAGATCTGGCAGAAAACATAAAAACATGCATGTTTTGTACGTACAACAGCGACAGACTGCAGTCCAGACCAATGTCTGTTCAAAAAATTGATGATTTAGGACGTCTTTGGTTTTTATCTGACCGAAACAGCAGTCAAAATGCCGAAATAACCCTAAACCCAACGGTTGAGATATTTTTCTCTGAACCGCACGATAAGTTCCTTACACTGCACGGAACGGCTACAATTTCATACGACAGGGAAACGATTAAAGAATTGTACGACCCAATTGTAAAGGTATGGATGCCTGGCGGTGAAGATGATCCAAATTTGAGTGTTATAACTTTTACGCCTGAAGATGGTTATTACTGGAACAACAAACACGGAAAAATGGTCGCTATAGCAAAAATGGCAACGGCTTATGTAACCGGAAAAACTATGGATGACGGTATTGAAGGAAACCTAAAATTATAAGATTTTTACTTAAACGCAAGGTCCGCAAGGGTTTGCGCAAAGTTCGCTAAGATAATTTTTCTTGGGTGCTCTGCGTATTTTCTTTGCGGACTTTGCTATTAAGAATTTAACCGCAAAGAGCGCAAAGATTTACGCAGGGTTCGCTAAGTTTAAATTACTGGCGTGCTTTGCGTTTTTCATTTTGTTTTTTTTTCTTAAAAATCTAAACGCAAAGAGCGCAAAGATTTACGCAGGGTTCGCTAAGTTTAAATTACTAGCGTGCATTGCGTAAATCTTTGCGCTCTTTGCGGTTAAATACAAAAACATCAAACAACAATTCTCTGCAGTTCTAATGCATTAAGAATTCCGGCTTCGCTTGCTGTATTATTAAAATATATAAATCCTGATTTTAAATGAGTTTCATCTCTTATATGAAGTAATTCTTGAAGTGGATAACTGGAGTAAAACATTTTAGGAACTCCATGTAAACGAATGTAAACAAGAGGGAAATCTGTAAAAATTGTCTGCGGTAACTGCGGATGACTTACGCTGCAAAATGTAATTTGATTTTGGCGGAAAGCATCCCAAACCTCTGGAATCCACCAGCTTTTATGGCGAAATTCAACAACGTTTTTAAATTCTAAGTTTAAATTACTGATAATATGCTGTAATCTTTCTGCTGTAAAATAATAACTGGGCGGAAACTGAAAAAGTACACAGGCCAGCTTTTCTTTTAAGCCCGTTTCGCAGACATTATAAAAATCTGAAATCAAATTTTCGCAGTCTAAAAATTGTTTAATATGCGTAATTTCTTTTGGCGCTTTTACCGAAAAAAGGAAATTTTCGGGCGCTTTATTGTACCAATTCGTTAACACTCTGATGGTTGGAAACTTATAAAAGCTTCCGTTGAACTCATACGTGCTAAAGTGCTGGGAATAAAACTGAAACCATTGCGAGTATGTCAGATTGTCAGGGTAGAAAATTCCCTTCCAATAGCGATTATTGTAACTCGAACATCCTATTAAAATTTGCTTTTTCATATATGCAGCTGCTGACAGTTTGTACAATAAAAACTTCGGCGGTTTTTCTTCCCCGTTGGTTTTTTAATAAAAGGTAAATTGCATCTTTTGCATTCTTTTTTTGAATATGCAAGCCAGTGTTTTTTGAGTTCGAATTTCTTTTTCCAATACAAAAATTCAAAACTGTAAATGGAACATTCGGCTATGAGTTCGTCGATTTTTTCGTGCGGAATTTTTCCAACCAAAGATTCAGGATGAATAAAACATCGGTATAAAACTTCATTTTTAATAATATTCCCTACTCCCGAAAAAATATCCTGATCTAAGACGGCATCGCAAATCATTTGGTCCGGCATTTTTTCAAGGCTTCTTTTTGCCTTTTTTGGATCCCAGTTTTCATTTAAAACGTCTATGCTCCAATCGTAATAGTCGTTTATTTCTCCTTCCAAAACTTTAACTGAACAGGTGTAAAAGTTGATTTCACCGCTCGAAAAACCTAAATGCAACCTTGGTGCAGTATCCTTTTTCTCATTAATTCGGTAGGTTCCAAACATGAGCATGTGGATTTTTATTGTAAAATCTTCAAAACAAATTAAAAAGTGTTTTCCCCAGGTTTTAAAAGACAAGATTTTCTTATCCCTTAAACGATCCAGATCAATGGCTGCATTTCCAGAAACCTCAATAACGGTTTTTCCGGTAAACTGCTGTACTTCTTCTTTTAAAATCAATATTGACGGACCTTCGGGCATAACTTTCTTTTTAAATTTTTAATGAAAAAAAAGTGCAGTTTTTAAAGACTGCACTTTTTAAATAATGTTCATCTTGTTATTCTTCCATTTCTACTTCCGCAGCTTCAAGATTTATGGCATTTACAGCAACTTCTGTAAGCAGTTTGTCTGCTCCTTTTTCTTCATCAAGAGTTTGTTCTAACAAAGTTGCTACTTCTTCAAGACCTAAAGTTTCTGCAAATTGTCTTAAAGTTCCGTAAGTAGCAATTTCATAATGTTCGATTTTTTGGCTTGCGGCAATAATTCCGGCATCTCGCACTACTCCAATTTCTGTTTCTTCAAGAATCCCTTTTCCTTCTTCAATTAAACCTTCCATAGCATCGCATTTTTTAGCCGATGCTTTTTTACCAATAAGTTCAAATACTTTTTCTAAACGTGTTACGTGTTCTTCAGTTTCTGTTAAGTGATTATTAATAGCATCGATTAATTCTTCTGAAGTTGCATTTTTAGCCATTGTAGGCAGTGCTTTTGTTAAGGCTTTTTCTGCCCAGTACAAATCTTTAAGGCTGTCTTCAAACAATTCAGTTAAGCCTGCTGCGGCATTTGACTTTGGTTTTGTAACTCCTCTTTTAACCGTTTGTTTCGGCGTGGTTTCCTTTTTGTTATTTGTAGTTTTCATGGTATAAATTTTTTAGTGATTAACTATTCCAAAATTACTGCGGCAAGCAAAGAATGAGTTATAAAATTTTTTGATTAAATTCTATTCTAAACATCTGTTAATTATACAATTGCGAAAAATAATTTTATAAAGAAAGCCTTTACAATGGTAGTAGCTTTGTATATGTAAATATTAAAAACGCAATTATCATGGAAACTACAGATAGAAAAAACGGCACTTTTCCTAAAGATCCGGGAAATCCAAATAGAGAAGACAGAAATGGGGTTATGAACGAAGAATTGTATGATTTGAATACTCAGGAAACCCAAAGCAGCCGCGCAGAAGACGCAGAGCGCGGTTATACGGTACGAAATGGCCATAACCCTAACAAACCTAATCCGGATGAGAGATCGAGCGTCTACGACGACGATTTGGATGATTTAAATGATGATTTTCATAAAGATCGTGATTTAGAAGATAACAATGACGATATTTATGAGGTTGTTTTAGAAGATGAAGATGATCTTGACGACGAAGAAGAGTATGTGGAAGAAGAATTAGACGAAGATTTAGATAATGATGAATTTGATAATCCGTCTGATACTTTTGAAAACGACTTTACCGAAACTGAAGAAGATCTGGAAGACATTGACGATGAAATTGAAGATGAAGAAAACAATGATTATGTCGAAGATGATGTTCAGGAAGACAATGATTACAACGACGAACACAAAAGAAGATTATAGTTTTTCAGGAAACTGAAATAAAAAAGCCGTTAAGTTTTTATTCTTAACGGCTTTTTTATGGGCTTTAAATTTATTTTGATTTCAATAATTTCTCTAAAAAAGCTGCTTTTTCCTTTTCAACTTCCAATAAACGCTCGTAAAGTTTTTTGTTTTCTTCGAAATATTCAACAAGTTTATCTAAAGGATTGAATGTACAATTATTTGCAAAAATACTTCCCGTCGTAACAACATTATCATTGAAATTATTAAAATAATTAATCACACCTTCTTCTGAAAAATTTTTAATAGCTTCTACACTTACTCCTAAAGCTTTTGCAATCTGACTAAGTTTTTCTTCATCGACAGTTTCACTATTTTCAATTGCCGAAACAGCCTGCTGATTTGTGCCCAAGGCCTGCGCAAGAGCTTCCTGTTTCATGTCTTTTAGTTCACGAATACGGCTTATTTTTCGCCCTATATGATTTGATTTTGTTAGTGTGCTCATAATTCAAAGATACTAATTTTGATGTAAGAAATTAAAAAAATGTACGATACTGCATTTTTAATGTACGATACATAAAACAGATTTTTTTAGGTACAAAAATACAATTTTTCATACAAAATATTTTACATAAAAAAACAGCTAATTGTTTTTAACAAAAAAGCCGTTAAGTTTTATTCTTAACGGCTTTTTGTATGCGATTTATTTCTTAATCGACTGTTTGTTTAAAAAATAAACGACACATTTACCAAGATATATGTGTCGTTTTTAATTTCGTACTTATTTTACTGAATCTTGTATTAAACACTTCTTCGACCGCTGATAAGCGAGATAATAAATAATACTAAGAATATAAAGAATAAGATTTTTGCTATACTAGCGGCTCCGGCAGCAATACCACCAAAACCAAATATTCCTGCAATAATTGCCAGAATAATAAATATGACTGTCCAACGTAACATAATAATTGATTTTTAGTTAATAATGATTTGTTTTTTATATAAATTTCATGCTTTTTAAGGAGATGCATTAACTCTAAAGATTTTATTTACAACGTTCTAAAATTGTAATTACAATAAATTAACCTGATATTTTTCGATTAATTCTGCAAAAACAGTTTCAGTTCGGGTAAAGTATTTTTTGTTGCTTCGGCTCTTTTTTACTTTGTCAAAATATTCCTGTATAGATCCGTCTTCGTAGGTTGAAACCAAAAGCGGATGTACGTAATAATTCTTGCAGACATTTCTTGTGTTTCCTAAAGCTTCGGCAGTGGCATCATAAGCCAGAACAATATTTTTTTTAATTTCTTTTTCGTTTGATGTTACCCCAAGTTCCATCAAATTTTCGAAGAATATAATCGAAGCGGCCCAGGTTCTAAAATCTTTGGCACTGAAATATTCGCCTGAAATTTTATGCAGATATTCATTGACCATGTGACTGTCTAAAACTTTTCGCTCGCCGTTTTTGTCATAATATTTAAATACTTCCCAACCCGGAATTTCCTCACAGCGGCTTACCAGTTTTATTAATTGTTTGTTTCTGGTGGTTATAGTATGCTGTTTTCCTTTTTTGCCTATGAATTCAAACCGAAGGGAATTTCTATTGATGTTAATATGTCTTTTTCGCAAAGTCGAAAGCCCGTATGATTTGTTTGTTTTGGCGTATTTTTCGTTTCCAATTCTAATATGGGTTTCTTCCATTAACCGAATCACAAGCGCTACCACTTTTTCTTTCGACCATTCTTTTTGTTCTAAATCAATATCAACCTGTTTTCGTATAGCGGGAAGCTTTTGTCCAAATTCTGCTATTTTATAGAACTTGGTTTGATTTCGGATTAAATTCCATTTAGGATGATATCGATACTGCTTTCTGTTTTTCACATCTAAACCTACCGCCTGCAAATGCCCGTTTGATAAGTCGGATATTTTTACATTAACCCACGCCGGCGGTAAAACCAGACTGCTAAAACGCTTTAATTCACTTTTTTGCTTTATACAGCGTCCATTTTTTTTATAAATAAAGCCGTCTTCTCCCTGACATCTTTCAATTGGTAAATTTTGGTTGTTTACATAAACTAATTCCAGTTTTTCCAACACCTTATGTGGTGTTTTAATCAGCTGTGTCATTAGTTTTTGAGTTCTGGCGGTATTCATGAGTATTCTTGTATTTTTACGGCAGACTGCACAGATCCAAAAAGATTATCTTTCAGCATGTATATTCATCAACTTCTAGATGAACCTGTGCAGTCTGCAGCATTAATTAGTTCTTAAAGATTTAATCAAACTTTTTTTATTCATGTAAGAGCGTCCCGGAACACCAACTTTTTTGGCTTGTTCATACAGCTCTTCTTTTGTCCATTCTTCATAAGGCTTTGCTTTTCCGCCTTTTTCCCCTGCATTTGGAGTATTCGCAATACGGGCAGATTTTTCTTTACTGTATCCTTTTTTTACAAGGGCTTCGTATTGGGCTTCGTTTTTAATTCTTGGATCTGGCATGACTGTAATTTTTAGGTTAACAAATCAGTTTGTATGTTGATTCAAAGTTCCCTAAAAGAAAGATTTTTCTGTTATACAATTTTGGTTATAACTTTCATAATTAAGGTTATGGGGGCTTTTTGGTTTTTGGTCATAAAAAAATCCCATTCGGCTTGCGAATGGGATTTGAATATTTTTGATTTTTATCAATTACATTTAATCTTTTTATAATCTCCTGTTTTGTCATCATATTCCATACAGGTCTGTTTTAATAAAATCATCTTGTTGTTAACCACTTTATATTCTGCTTTGATAAAGCTTCTTCCGGCACAACATTGATTGTGTTCATAAATCCGTTTGGTTTTACTGTCAAACTCTAAAGAAGTGCCGCTAAAACTGCTTTCAAAATATTTACTAGTTTTAGGATCGTATAAAAAATACAGACTTGTACTATCAGGACCAGCCGTACCACCTTCGTAAACAGAAAAATCGGCTATACCGTCAAAATTGTAATCATCGATACTAATACTGTTTACACCTAAAAGCTGGCAGTCGACATCAAACTGCTGTATTAATTTATCGGTCTTTTTTTCGATAATTTTCACACCTGTAACTTTTGCTTCAAAATCGTTTTTCTCTTTAGTAAGAATCAATTTAAAATACTTATCCTTAAAAGAAACAGACTGCAGAATTTCCTTTCCGCTAAAGTCTCTGTTCTTATATTCATCAAGATCAAAAACTTTTTTTAAACTGATTTTTAATTCTTTACCCGAATTATCTTTCCATATTCCGCTTAAATCTGCGCTTTTTGAGTTATAGTTTTGAAAGATGAATTTCGCGCTCTGTTTACCATTTTTATCTTTTTCAATTAATGTCAACGCTTTTTGTACCATTTTGGCATCTAAATCAATTGGAGTGTCATAATTAGAGTAAGCATATATGGCACTTCCTACTCCATCTGAATAAATATTGGTAACCAGCTCTATTGGATATTTATCGATAAAACCTGTATAGCTTATTTGGGCTGATGCAAATACAGTTGTAACGAAAGCTATTAATAAGGTAATGTTTTGCTTCATTATATATAATAAGGATTATTTTTTTCTTTTTCTTTTCTTTTGGGTTGTTTTATTTTTCCAGATACGAACCGGTTTTTCCTGATCACTGCTTTTTCTTCTTTCTCTTTCTTCCAGATCTGTCGTATATAATAGGTAGGATATTCCGGATAATGCCAGCATTACAAAAGCAATAGTAAAAACTCCGCTTCCGGTTAATGTCCCCCAGGATGCTCCTCTTTTACTATAGGTCATTCCTGAAGATGATATTTCTAAAATATTCATTATAATACCAACAGCAATGAAAATTAAGCCTGCAAATAAGCATAACTTGAAGAAGATTTTCTTTGAATACATAATAAACTCAGGCTTTAAAATTATCTTGAATGTTATTCATTAGAATTGAATAATTTTCAAAATGATCCGGCGAGATCACCAAACTCTTTTTATTTTCGAGTATTAAAGTAGTAAAGTGATAACCATCAGAGATATCACCAGTTTTACTTCTCAGTTTAACCTTTCCTTTTTTAATATATTGTATACTATCAAAAGATATAAATTGTTTTGTACCTGTAATCACTAAAGTTTTTTCAATTCCTTTCTCAGTAATTGTCAATTTATAAATCTTAAACAAATCTGGAAAACAATATAGCAGAAAAAACAAAAACATATATGCCATTACTACTAATGGATTTATTTCTAAAGTTGAAAAACCATTATACAAAACATATGATAACGTTATTACAAATAAGATGAAACCCGCTATTATTCTTATTCCTACTATTTTCCTGAATTCTGAAGTGATATACATCCTACCTAATTATTATTACTTTTCTTAAGAAAACAAATATAAAGTTATTTGTAAGGTTAACAAATGAAGCTGAATATTTCTCAGCATCCAAATCATATAACAATCTCTAAAAATCGTGTAAGTCATTCATTACAAGTTATAATAATTTTACATCATAACATTTAAACTATAAAATCATGAAAAAGTTATTATTAGCCAGTAAAGCTATTTTAGGAGCAGGACTTATTATTATATCTCTTAATTCTTGTAAAAACGAAACGAAACAAGAAGATCCTAAAGAAGTGGCAGAAGATGCAAACGAAGCTAAATTTGATACTATAGACAATAAAGAAGATGATTCTGAATTTTTAGTAGATCAAGCTGAAATTAATTTAGCCGAAATTGAAATTGGAAAACTGGCACAACAAAAAGGAACTGACCCGGAAGTAAAAAAATTCGGAAAAATGCTGGTTGATGAGCATACAAAATCAGCATCGGAAGTTAGTGCCTTAGCAAAAGCAAAAAACTTTACACTGCCAACATCTTTAACAGAAGAAGGTCAGGATGAATATAAAAAACTAAACGAAAAATCTGGTCTTGATTTTGACAAAAAATTCGCTGATATGATGATCGACGGCCACCAAAAAGCAATTGACAAACTTCAAAAAGCTGCAAAAGATGCACATGACGAAGATGTTAAAATGTGGGCTACGAATAATATTGCGGGTTTAACTTCACATTTAGAACACGCTAAATTATTGAAGCAAAATCTGGATAAGAAAAAGTAAAATAAATTTAATTGGTTATTATTTATTTTTAAAACCCCCTTAAGAGTTGAATTGCTTAAGGGGGTTGCTTTTTTTAAAAAGGTTCTGAGCGGCTAAGATGATAAGGTTCTAAGTTTTATTTTTAGCGGCAAAATCTTAGCAGCTTAGAATCTTAGCCTCTTAAAAAAACTATTTCCCGCTTAATAGAAAATATTCTCCATCGGTTACTTTTTCTAACCATTCTCCGTGGCCTTTATCAATTTCTGTAATAATGGCAACATAAGAGAATTTCTCAAACGGAGTTGCACCATACCAGTGCTCTACTCCGGGTAAAATGGTAACTACCTCATCTTTTTTAAGTACTCTTACGGCAGATCCTCTTTCCTGATAATATCCCGCACCTTGTTTTGCAATCAGCATTTGTAAACCTGCATTACTATGCCAATTACTTCTCGCGCAAGGCTCAAAAGTCACTTCCTTAATAACAGTATTTTCCGGATGAATATCACTGCTTTGTTTTTTATAGGAAACGTCACCCGTCATATATGTATTAGGGACTTTTCCTTCTTCGATAACGGCTGAATAATTTGTCGACATAATTTATTAATTTATTTTTTGAGATTGATTTTTTTTAAAACTAACATCAGTACCATTTCAAGTCAGTCTGCAACCCGCTTGATTTTGCACTAATACATCTTTAAAAAACAAACATTATAATATGTTTGTTTTGAAATTTTCTCAGGCATTTTGATCTCCTTAGAAAACGATATGATAATATAGATTAACAGATTTTTCCATAAATTTTTATTGTTTGAGATTTATCAGAATCAGAAGTACTAAATTGAGAAAGCTAGAGTGCGCTTTATGAAGTAGATTATTTAGTGTGTTAAAAACTGATAAATGAGTTAATACGAATTTAGAGCAAAAGTACGATGACAATGCTTTCTGAAAATAACAATATTCAAACAAAAAATTATGAAATTGAAACAATTTTACATTCGAAGCGATTTTGGCACCGTTCCCGTAAGTCTTTTGAAGTAATTATTAAAATAACTTGGATATTCAAAACCAAGCGAATATCCAATATCCGAAATACTCCAGTCTGTATGCAGAATCAATGCTTTTGCTTCACTTATAATTCTTTCGGTAATATGGGCCGTAGTGGGTTTTCCGGTCACTTCTTTTACAGAGCGGTTTAAATGATTTACATGTACAGCAAGACTTTGTGCAAAATCCTGCGGCGTTTTTAAGCTCAAAGGCTGGTTTTTGGTTTCTATTGGAAATTGTCTTTCCAGTAATTCTAAAAACAAAGACGTAATTCTCGAAGAAGCATTTTTAGGCTTAAAGAAATTATCTGTTGGCTGCATCTTCATTGATTCATGAATAATCAGGTTGATGTAATTACGCATTAAATCATCTTTAAATACATAATCTGTCTGCTGTTCTTCAATCATTTTTTGAAATAATGAATCGATAAACACCTTTTGCTCAGGAGCTAAATTAAAAATTGGTGTACCGCCAATTTTAAACAAAGGCGATTCATGAAGTGTTTCAGAGCGGTCTTTGGTTTTTAGGAATTCTTCTGTAAAAACGCAGGCATAACCTTCATACGTGTCTGAAATAGTTTCCCAGGAATACGGAATAATTGGGTTACCGAAAAACAAAATCGTTCCGTCGGTTTCAATACCTCTGTCGGCATAATGTATACGGCTCTGACTGGTATTAATACAGATTTTGTAAAAATCTCTACGGCTGTAAACCGGAATTTTACTAACGTCTTCCTGCAGTTTATAAACCTTAAAGCCTTTTGTTATTAATTCTGAACTTGCAGAGTCGCAATTTTGAATTTCTGTTTCATTATTCATGCAGCAAAGTTATGAAAATCAAATAAAATTTTAACTTTTTGTTTTAAAGATGATTTAACTGAAAAAGAGGCAAAGACTGTGCTAAGAACTCGAAGAAAAAAACTTTGCCAATCAGCCTAAACCTTTTTGAATTGCGGAATAAAAAACCACGAAAAAGTTTAAAAATAATACCAATCGGTATATATTTGCATTATAATTGAATTTATAATGACTAAAGCGCAAAGAACTAAACAATATATAATTGAAAAAACGGCTCCAATCTTTAATATGAAGGGTTACAGCGGTACATCTATGAGCGATATTACAGATGCAACCGGGTTAACAAAAGGAAGCATTTATGGTAATTTTGCTAATAAGGATGAAGTTGCACTGGCAGCATTTAGGTTTAATGTCAAAAAACTGCACAATATTTTTTCAAGGGAAATTGAAAAAGAAAAAACATTTAAAGGTAAGTTATTAGTTTATCCACGTCTTTATTCTGATTATTACGACTTGAGAGTTACTCAGGGCGGCTGTCCTATAATTAATACTGCAACAGAAGCCGATGACACACATCCCGTTCTTAGAAAAAAAGTAGAACGAGTGATTTTGTCATGGAAAGAGCAATTGGTTTATTTTATAGAACAAGGCATTGTTTCGGGAGAATTTAAAGCAAAATCTATAAACCCCGAAAAAACGGCATTAACCATGATTGCTATTATTGAAGGAGCCGTTATGATTGCTAAAATTACCGGAAACTTATCTAGTCTAACAGACATTATGCAGTCGCTTACTAAGATTATTGAAGATTTAGAATAATTTTTTTATCACAAAATATACCAATTGGTATATTTAAAATTTTAACAGTAAATACAAATGGAAACAAAAACAAGATTACAAGTATTACAAGATCATATAAACAGAGAATTTACAGCTTCTCCTTCCCCATTTATGCTTTGGATGCGTCCGATAGTATTAGCTGCAAAAGAAGGAACGGTAACTTTTAAATATGTTATTAGAGAAGAAATGTCGAACCCAATAAAAAGTCTGCACGGTGGCGTTACAGCCGCTATTGCTGATGATTGTATTGGCGCAACTATGTTTTCGCTAAACGAAGAAAGTTTTTATACGACTATAAATCTTGTTGTTGATTATTTTGCTCCAGCGCACGTTGGCGATACAATTTTGGCTAAAACACTCATTATAAAAAAAGGAAGACAAATGGTAAATGCCCAATGTGAAATTTGGAATGCAAATGAAACCCGATTAATTGCAAGAGCAACTTCTAATTTGTTTAAAACAAATGTTGTAAAAAAGACGCTGCAGTAATAAAGCAATACTTTGGGATTATTAAAACGATAGACGCACTGCGGTGCGTCTCTACAAATGTACTTTGTATAAAATAGTATCATCACTATTTCATTGTAGAAACGCGCCGCAGTTCGTCTTTATAGCAACGGGTTAGGATAAGAATTCGTTACGGAATAATCAAACTTCCGGTTTTTAATCCTTTCGAAAATGCAGATAAAAGAACTTCTTTTGCATTTTCATCTTTTTGAATAATGATTTGTGCATAACCATTAAAAAGCTTTCTTTTCCAGGCTTCAGCAGGCGTTACAATCTGAATAATTCCGGGATCAGTATTCATAACATCCCAGTCTTTTATTTTTTGCAAAGGCGTTGCGGCAATGTAGATTATGTTTTTTCCTTCCTTTAAGATTCCAGAATTCAAAATATACTTTTGAGAATCTTCACTGCTTGGATTTATTTTATTTCCGTTTACAAAAACTACCGTTTCAATTCCTATTTTTTTGTAAAAGAAACTTACGATGTTTGAAGGCAGATTATTTTTTAACTCAAATTGGCCTCTGTATATATAAGATCGGGCTTGTTTTTTATAATCTCTGTCCTTAAATGCTTCTTTCCAATCCTTTTCGGAATAAGAAGAAAGCTGTTCAGGTAAAACTGTTGTTGTTCCGTTTTGTTCCTGAAAATTTGTTATAGAAACTAAAGTGGTTTGATCTATAAATTGATCTTTTTCTAACGAAGTTGGATCGCCGTTGCCAACTCCTAAAATTTTCCCTCCTTTTATATTGAATGTAATTTCATTATCGGCTGTTGGAACACGAAGTCCTTTTTTATCTGTAACTTCAGCCGTAATCACACTTACTTTTGATTTAGGCAAATTTTCTTTATCTAAAGAAAGTTTGATGTTTTCCGGATTTCCGGTTGTTTTTTGAGTTTCGGTTAAAACTTTTTTGCCATTCTTATAACCTACTGCTTCCAGAGTTCCGGCTTGGTATTTTACTTTCCATTCTAAATGACTGTTCAATTCCATTTTCTTTTTTCCTAAACTCTTTTTATTTAGAAAAAGTTCGACTTCATCACAATTCGAATAAGCCCAGACATCGATTTCCTGTCCTTCTTTCCCACTCCAGTTCCAGTGCGGCAACAAATGCAAAACAGGTTCTTTTCCCCACCACGATTTTAAATAAAAAACATTGTCTTTAGGAAAACCGCACACATCCATCATTCCAAAATACGACGTTACCGAAGGCCAGCCATAAGGCGTTGGCTCACCGCGATAATCAAATCCTGTCCAGATAAACATTCCGGCCAGATTAGGTCTTTCGGCATAAAACTTCCAGCCTTCTTCAATACTGTAAAATGTGGGGCGTGGTTTTTTATCGTAAGCGCTTTGATAATGTCTGGCATCATCAGTAAAATAAATACCTCGTGTTGCAAAAGTCGAACCTTCTTCAGTTCCCATTCCCGGCTGATTCTTAAATTGATTTCTATGCGCATCAATATCGCCGTTTCCGAGATAATTATAGCCCATAATTTCTACCACAGACGAAATACCGCTTTTAAATCCACTGCTGATTCCCACCGTTACAGGTCTTGTCGAATCGATACTTTTGGCAAAATCCTGCATAATATTCGTTATACGTTCACCTGTAATATTGCCTTCAATATTCCATTCTTCATTTCCAACCGACCAGCAAAAAATACTTGGATGATTTCGGTCGCGCTCTATCATTCGCTTTAAATCATTTAAATGATAATCGTTAATTCCCATTAAACGCGTTTCATCAATTACCAGCATTCCCAGTTCATCACAGGCTTTTAGCAATTCTGGTGTTGGCGGATGATGTGAACAGCGGTAGGCGTTTGAGCCCATTTCTTTAAGTTTTTTGATTCTGTAATATTGAATTTCGTCTGGCAGAGCCGTTCCAATTCCGGAATGATCCTGATGATTGTTGGTTCCTTTTAGCTTAAGTGATTTTCCATTTAGAAAAAAACCATTTTCAGGATCAAATTTAATGGTTCTAATTCCAAAAGCAGTTTCATAACGGTCAATCACCTTTTCGCTTTGCTTAATCTGAGTTACTAAACGATACAGGTTTGGAGAATCAAGATCCCACAAAAGCGGATTTTTTACATTTAGGTTTGATGCAAAAACCGCCGTTTTATAAAATTCAGGTGCTTTTACTTTTTCTTGTGTGATTGAAATTTCTTTACCAGAAGCATCAAAAATAGTCTGAACAATTTCAATTAAACCTTTATAGTTTCCTTTATTTTCTACAGTTACTTGTGCAGTAACTTTTGCTTCGTTATTTTTAATTTCAGAAGTAATATATGTTCCGTTTACTACCACATAAACCGGATTTGTTTTTTGCAGATAAACGTGTCTGTAAATTCCGGCACCTTCATAAAACCAGCCTTCTTCCATTGAAGCATCGGCACGGACAACAATTGTGTTTTCTCCGCCATAATTTACATAAGCCGAAATATCGTATTCAAATCCGTTATAACCACTTTCTTCTGTTCCCAGATAATAACCGTTAAAAAATACTTTTGAATTTCTAAAAACTCCGTCAAACTTCAGGCTTATAATTTTGCCTTTATCTGATTCCGGAATGTTGATTTTTTTTCGATACCAGCCAATACTTTTTTCCGGAAAACCTTTACCAGCAGTTTTAAATCCGTGGCTGAAACTGCCGCTTTCGCTAAAAGACTGTTCAACTGCCCAATCGTGAGGCAGATCTAATTTTCGCCAAGCGCGATCATCAAAATCTTTTGCAGCCGGCCCGTCGCCAAATCCGGTTTTAGTGAGGTATGAAAAATAACCTTCGGCATGATTGAAATCTTTTTTTGTATCGTATACATGTCCAAATGAAAAACGCCAGTCTTTATCAATTAAAATCAATTCTCTTTCTGATTTATTTTGGGCAGAAGCCAGACAGGAAATCAAAAAAGTATAAAACAGAAAAATTCTTTTAAAGAAAACAGTTTTCATAAAAGTGCAGGTTAGTCAAAGTTAGAAAGTATAAAAATAACGCACAGAATTGGTTTAATTCAATAGTATTTTATCAAAATACACACAATAACTCTCTTATACCCCCTAAAATGTGCCACTAAAATTTAGAATCATTCTATTGGCTATACTTTATAAAATGATTTTGATTTGATGTAATTTTATATAAAAATTTAAAAAACAGAGATTATATGAGTGTTATTAAAGATGAAAAAAAGCTTCTTAGCACCATTAAACGAATCGATGAAAAGATCGATAAGAATAATGATCAAAAGATACTGGCCTTTTTTGAATCTCTTGGATTAACAGAAAGAGAGGATGTTCCTAAGAATTTTCTGGATTGGGATACGATTCTTATTGTCGTACCAGACCGCCACATTTCGCATGAATTAAAATATTACAAATTCTCTATATCAAGACTTTTCTTTGTAACGAATCCATATGCAGACCAAATTCATATTTATGATTTTGACCAATGGAAAAGCGTAACCAGAAATAAAACTCAGTTTCAGATTAGGGAAATGATGAAAACGAATTTTGGCGGTGTAAAGAAAACTCCATCAGAAAACGAGTAACTAAATGTAAACAACTAAAAAGCCCATTTCTATCGAAATGGGCTTTTTTTTATTATACTTAAAAAGTTAACCTTTATTAATAAGTTCTTTAACTCTGCCAAACACAAATTTTGCCTGTTCATCATAAATAATCATCTCAAAGTCTTGTGTTCCTTCAATAAAATTCCCTTCTTTTTTAGTATCTGAGTATACTTTTTGAAAAAACTGATCACGCTTTTTAAGCCATTCTAATTGTTCTTTCTTTAACTTCGATTGTTCTTTTGAACTCATCTTCGCTTTAAGATTTTTATACGAAACATTCAGTATACTGTCTGACTTATTATAATATTCAAAGGCGCAGTTACACATGTTTTGGCCTTTGTTCAAACATTTTTGATAATCGGATTTCATTTTATATACCGCTTCAAGTGTTTGTGAATTACAATATATAGACGTCAGAAAAAAAAGTAATAAGATTGTTTTTTGTATCATAATTATATTTTTCAGTGCTTACAATATAAAAATTTTACCATCAATCTCAAAACCAGAGGTGAAATTATTGAATTGTAAGCAGGCTGTTTATTTTATCTTCTAATGCTTTTCCATGAATATTTTTAGCAATGATAATTCCATTTCTGTCTACTAAAAAATTCAAAGGAACAGATTGAAGCATGTAATCCCCTACAACAGGCGAAGTCCAGTATTTTAAATCGCTAACATTTGTCCACGGTAATTTTCCTTTTGCAATTGCAGCAGTCCATAATGGCTTTTTGGTATCCATAGAAACGCCGTAAATCGATAGTTTGTCAGGATAAGCATTATACAGTTTTAGTAATAACGGCTGTTCTTTTATACATGGTCCGCACCATGATGCCCAAAAATCAACCAACACAAGAGAACCTCTTAAAGAAGAAAGTGCTATTTTTTCTCCTTTAGTATCAGGAAGATCAATTTCGGGAGCAATATCGCCAATATCTGTTCCTACGACTTGTGCGTTGCTTATAAATAAATTAAAGAATGTAAAAGTTAAGACTAAGTAGATTTTTTTCATAATTGGATTACGTTTATTTGTTTGGGGCTTAATTAATTGATTAATCTTACAAAAATGAGAAAAGATTTGACTTCCCAAGATTAAATCAATAACAAATATAATTTTTTCTTTGAAAACATTCTTCTGAAAAACAAAACTTCCCCTGCTCCAATCATAAAATTATCACAAAAGCATATCGGGAAATTGGTATATCGGGAAAAGTCGATATATTTGTGTCATGGAAAATATAGATATTTTTAAGGCACTCTCTAACAAATCCAGACTGCAAATGCTGGAATGGCTTAAAGATCCCGAATTTAACTTTCCGGGTCAGCTGGAACACGGCGGATTTGAACACGGAGTTTGTGTGGGACAGATTCAGGCAAAAGCCGGTTTAACACAATCTACAGTATCAGAATACCTGTCTATTTTACAGCGCGCCGGTTTTATCGAAGCCAAACGTGTTGGACAATGGACTTATTATAAACGTAACGAAGGTGCCTTTGAAGCACTCAGTAAATTAATTCAAACTAATTTGTAAATTACTATGAGCACAAACAACCTGTTTTCTCCGTTTAACTTAAAATCGTTAAACTTAAAAAACCGAATCGTAATGGCGCCTATGACGCGCTCTTTTTCTCCTAACGGAGTACCAACTGATGATGTAGCAGCCTACTACCAAAAAAGGGCTGAAGGCGAAGTTGGTTTAATATTATCTGAAGGAACTGTTATTGACAGAAAATCATCTTCTAATGATGCTAATGTACCTCACTTTTATGGCGATTTAGCTTTAAACGGATGGAAAAAAGTGATTGATGAAGTTCACGCTGCGGGCGGTAAAATGGGACCGCAGATCTGGCATATGGGAATTATGGACAACCACCATTCTGGATGGGTGCCTCCGGTTCCGTTTGAAGGTCCTTCTGGTCTAAACCGTCCTGATTTTAGAAACGGAATTGCCATGTCTGAAAAAGATATTGAAAATACAATCCTGGCTTTTGGTAAAGCTGCTGCCGATGCGAAAAGATTAGGTTTTGATACTATCGAAATCCACGGCGCACACGGTTATTTAATTGACCAGTTTTTTAGAGCCGAAACTAACGTACGTGAAGATGTTTACGGCGGAAAAACATTGCCGGAACGTAACCGTTTTGCAATTGAAGTTATAAAAGAAATCAGAAAACAAGTTGGAAATGATTTCGCTGTAATTATGCGTTTTTCTCAATTTAAACCTTCAGATTACAATTATAAACTGGCTAAAAATCCACAGGAATTAGAAGCCTGGCTTACTCCTCTTGTTGACGCTGGTGTTGATATTATTCACGCTTCACAACGTCGTTTTTGGGAACCTGAATTTGAAGATTCTGATTTGAACTTTGCAGGCTGGGCAAAAAAAGTTACCGGAGCACCAACTATTACAGTAGGTTCTGTTGGGCTTTCTAGTGATTTCTTTGGTGCTTTTGCAGGAGAAAGCTCTGAGCCTACTTCTCTTGAAGAATTAAACAGACGTTTCGACAGAGGTGATTTTGATTTAGTTGCTGTTGGAAGACCACTTTTATCAGATCCAAACTGGGTGTCTAAAATCAAAGCCGGAAAAACAGATGAATTAAAAGGTTTTAGTAAAGAAGCTTTAGGACAATTGGTTTTAGAATAATTTTTTTTTTTTAAGATACAAAGGTTCAAAGGGACAAAGGGACAAAGTTTTCCCTTTGTCCCTTTTTTATTTTCTATACAACAGGTTTAAATTCAAATCTGTGTAAATCTGCTGAAATTTTAAAAATCTGCGTGAAATACTTTAACGCATAGATTTTTTACGCAGATTTATAGAGATTAAAGCAGATCAAATTAGATTTTATTTAGCACAAAACATTTATCTTTGCAGTCAAAGCCATGAATTTAACAACCGTTTCCTGCAAAAATTCATTTTCTTCCGGTACAATCTGAATTAATCCCTGTGTAAGCTGAAAAATTTGTTCTGCCTTTTGATAAATCGGCATATTATGGGTTTCTTCTAATGGAGACATTTATTTACTTTTAAAAAACTGCATAAATTTAAAGTAAAAAAGGGATGAAATAATTTAATTTCATCCCTTTTAACATTTGTAACTAACAAAGATTACAAACTCAACAATTATGCAGCCGATACAGGTTTTTGCTTTTGAAATTTATTCTGAAGCCATTTGCGTACAGGTTCGTCATACAATTTCAAACATAAATAAGCTAAAACAATACTTGCAAATAAAACAGCAAGTCCTATTTTGTAACCATCGGCCAAAGAAACCTTATTGTCTACAGCCCATGCTGTATACCAGTAAATAAGCGGATAATGTGTAATATAAATTGGGTATGAAATATCGCCTAATAATTTGCAGATTTTTAATGAAAAAGCATTTTTGATTTCCCCTCCTGCTCCAATCGCTACTATTAAAGGAAAAACTAAAATAATAGCAAATGATTCGTAAAGTCCGTTCATCCATAAACTGTTTTCATCTCCAATTCTTGGAATAGCTAAAATTACAGTAATCAACAGACTGCAAATCCAGAAAGCGCCTTTTATATGAATTAGTTTTCCTAAACGGCATAATAAAACACCAGCAAAAAACGGATATAACAAACGCGTAAAACCAACATTCATTTGTTCCAGATTTAATGACCAGCCTCCTATTACATCTCCTTTTGGACCAAAAACGGTATAATTAATCAATAATCCAGCGAAGATTAATACCAAAACGGTCATTACTTTATTTGAAAACTTACGGAATAAAACGGCATAAAGTATATTCGCAATATATTCGAAAAAAAGTGACCATGCAGGTCCGTTTAACGGATGCATTTCTCCCCAGCCTCTAATTTCCATTGATGGTGGAATTGGCAGTAATGTAAAACCAATAACCATGGTTAAAATTACTTTCCAGACTTCCATTCCGGCAATCATTGGAAACAAAATATCCGAAGCTTGAAAGTAATAGAATATCGCTCCTATAATCATTCCCATAATTACCATGGGCTGTAAACGGATCAATCTTCGTTTGTAAAATTCCCACTGTCCCATTTTTCCCCAGCGGTCATCATAAGCATACGCTACAACGAATCCTGATAAAAGAAAAAAGAAATCAACGGCAAGATATCCGTGATTAATGATTTGTATAAATCGGTTACCGCCGCTGTGCGCTTCAAAAATATGAAAGGCAACTACTAAAATGGCGGCCACACCTCGAAGTCCGTCAAGAATTTCGTAATGTTTTTTTGGTTTAATTTCGGTCATTTAGATTTTAGATTTTAGTCCCGAAACTTCGGGATTAGATTTTAGATTTTTCTAAAAATCGCTTTGCTCTTTTGGAATTTAAAGATTTGGGATTTTTTAATTTTTATTGATGATTTTTAAGCCATTCTAATCTTCTTTGATCCGGAAGATGCTTTACAGTGAAGTTTTCGAATTTAGCTTCAAAACCTTTTCCATCCGGAGAAGCAGCCATTAATCCAACTTGTACAGGTGTGTTGTCCTGTAAAGGCGCATTTCTGGTCATGATGTAGTTTTTATCATCAAAAGAATAAAAAACCTCAACAGCATCTAATCTTCTCACGGCTTTAATCCATACAAAAGGCGGTGCTTTTTCTAAGGTAGTTACACTCCAATCGCTTTTGTCGTGCGTTACCACGGTGCTAATATTGAATTTTCCGTCAACAAATTCAACTCCGGTTTTAATGTAATTTTTTTCGTCAACGCGAATCATTAATCCCATTTGGTCAAAACGGGCAATGTAGTTTCCTGTAATTTTTACCTTCGCTTCAAACTCTCCGCCATAAGTTGCGTAGTAAAATGGTGCATCATCAACTGTAAATCCGTAGTGAGAAATTCTCCAGTAATCGCTGTTTGCCGTAACATTCATAATTAAGGCGTTGTTTTTAATTTCCCATTTTTCAGGTTCATTAAACCACTGCATTTTACTCAATGTTTGAGCCGAAAGATTTTGTGCTAAAAATATAGTAATAGCTCCAAGTATAATTTTCTTCATATTATTCTTTTTTTGAATCATTAAGTCAATTAAGTAGTTGGGTATGTTTTTTTTTGCCTATGCAGTTTCATTAAGACTTAATCAAACTTAAAAAAATTATCTAGACTAAAATCTTAATTTTCTTAATCTCTTAATGGTTAAAATAATTAAGGCTTAAAAATAAAGCTGCAACTTTTACCATTGCAGCTCTACAAACCAACCAAAGTTTAGAAATAAATGAAATTATTGAAGTGAGAATCCCACTTTTGATTTGATATCTGCTGCAGATGCTCCAATAACAGCTTCAAAAGCTCCCGGTTCTGCAACCCAGTCATGTTTTTTATCGTCGAAGAAACTTAAAGCAGTTTTGTCGATTGTAAACGTAACTGTTTTTTCTTCTCCGGCTTTTAACGAAACTTTCTCAAATCCTTTTAATTCTTTTACCGGACGAGGTAATGAAGATTTTAAATCTGTAATGTACAATTGTACAACTTCAGCTCCTTCACGGCTTCCAGTATTTTTAACTGAAACAGAGAATGTAATTTTATCTCCAGCAGTCATTTGTTTTTTATCAGCCGTAACTTTTCCGTAAGCAAAAGTTGTATAGCTTAATCCGTGACCAAATGGGAATAATGGTTTGATTTTATTTTTGTCTGCCCAACGGTATCCAACAAAAATTCCTTCGTTGTATTTTACCTCATCTCCACCTGGAAATTCTCCTAAAGCGTGTGCTCCGTTATCTGCTAATTTTACCGGGAAAGTAAAAGATAGTTTACCAGATGGGTTTACATCTCCTACTAAAACATTTGCTAGAGCAGTTCCAGCTTCAGTTCCTAAGAACCATCCCTGAACAACTCCCGGAACTTCTTTAATCCAAGGCATTGCTACAGCATTTCCTGAAATATTTACGAAAACAATGTTTTTATTTACTTTCGCTAATTCGCTGATTAATTTATCCTGACCGTAAGGTAATCCTAATTCGTTACGATCATGTCCTTCGTCATCCTGATTTGGACTTTTGTTCAAACCTCCAATAAAAAGAACGATATCTGCATCTTTAGCAATTTTTAAAGCTTCAGCAGTTAATTCTGCCTGCGGACGTTTTTCTTCTAAGCTTACTTTTGCAACTACTCCATTATAGTTACTTGTTGGATCTCCAACATAACCTCTTGCATAAACGATTTCAGCCTGATTTCCAATTCTTTTCTTTAAACCTTCAAGCGGTGTAATTTCGTATCTTGCTTTAAGAGAAGAACTTCCTCCTCCTACTGTCATCATTTTAATAGCATTTTCTCCAATTACAGCAATTTTCTTAGTTTTAGAAAGATTGATTGGCAGAATGTTATTGTTGTTTTGTAATAATACAATTCCTTCTTCGGCAATTTTACGGCCAGCTAAAGCATGCTCTTCTGTTCCAAAAGATCCAAACGGACGGTTTCTGTCCATTGTAGTTAAGAAAGATAAACGAAGAATACGACGTACTTTTTCGTCTAATTCTTTTGTTCCTACTTCACCTTTTTTAATCATTTCAGCGTATGGTTTTGCCAGATAGTAATTATCGTAAGCATTGCTGGTTCCCCATGTAAGACCATTTGTCCAAGAACCAAATTCCATGTCTAAACCGTTATGAATAGCTTGTTTAGTATCATGCACACCGCCCCAGTCAGAAACTACAACACCTTTAAATCCCCATTCTCCGCGAAGAATATCATTTAATAAGTATTCGTTGTGGCAGCACTGCTGTCCTTTATATTTATTGTATGAACCCATAATCGACCAAACATCTCCTTCCTGAACTGCCGCTTTAAAAGCCGGAAGATAAATTTCGTATAGTGCACGATCGTCTACAATTACGTTTACAGAGTTACGGTTTGTTTCCTGATTGTTTAATGCAAAGTGTTTAACGCAGGCCGCAACACCGTTTGACTGAACACCCTTAATATAAGGAACTACCATTTTTGAAGCCAAAAACGGATCTTCTCCCATATATTCAAAGTTACGTCCGTTAAGCGGACTTCTGTAAATGTTTACTCCAGGTCCTAATAGTACGTTTTTGTTACGGAAACGCGCTTCTTCTCCAATTGATTTTCCATATAAAGAAGCCAGTTCTTTATTCCATGTTGAAGAAAGTGCCGTTAAAGCCGGAAATGCAATACAAGAATCATTTGTCCATCCTGCCTGATCCCATTCGTCCCATTTTACTTCGGTACGAATTCCGTGAGGTCCGTCGGTCATCCAGTTTTCAGGAATTCCTAAACGTTTTACACCAGGTGAACTAAATTTAGACTGCGCATGAATCATGGCAATTTTCTCTTCGGTTGTCATTCTTTTAAGCGCATCTTCTACACGCTCATTGATTGGCTTTTTATCATCTAGATAAACCGGAACTTTATTTTGTGCATTCAATCCGAATGAACTCAATAAAACTAAAACAAGGATTGTTTTAACGTTTTTAAACATAACTATTATAATTTATTTAAGCATTCAATTTGTAAAATAGTACAAGTGGTCAATTGTACCTTTTAATAATATTGTAAAACTAAAACGTTATCGTACATCTTAGATTTTTAAACGCAAAAAAGTAGTGAATTAAAAAATTAAAACATTGATTAACAATTATATAAATAAAAAAAAGCACTAAAAAAAGTAGTGCTTTTAAAATATATTTTTATGATTTCAATGCCAATGAGCCTATTTTCATGACCATTTCTTCGAAATCATTTCGCGAAACTGCGGCTTTATTCCGGCCTCGGGTTCGGTAATTGTAAATTGTACTTAAAGAATAACGAAGAAATGCCGCTATCTTAACACTGTCTGTAATTCCAAGTCGGATTAAAGCAAAAATTCGAAGTTCAGTGTTTAGTAATTCGCCTTGTTTTAAAACGATCTGTTCTTCGGGAATTAATAGCGCATTAAAGTCTTTTACAAATGTTGGATATAAATTCAAAAAAATAATATCGAAGTTTTTATACAATTCTTCGAGTTCATTATCGACTAAAGTAGTTGATTTTAGAATTTTGTAAATTTCATCAAACTGTTTGGCAGTCGCTTTTTTATTTAAAATAATACGGTAATTCTCTAGTTTGTTGATGTAAGTTGAACAAAGGCTGAAAAAATGCGCTATATATTCTTCTTTAACATGATTAGATTCAGACAACTGCGAATTGGTTTCTTGCAATTGTTCGTTTGTTTCGGTTATTTCCTCGTTTAATTTTGCTAATTCCTGACTCGTTTCATAAAGTTCTCCCCGAATTCTCGAAACCTTTTTCATTTGTTTGTAAACGTAGATTACAGCAGCAACTAAAAAGACAGACAATAAACTGATACACAATAAATAAAGTTGCAATTCGGTTTTTCGTTTGGCTTCTTTTTCAAGATAAACGGTATTTATAATCGAATATACTTCTGACATTAACAGCGTTCGAAACTGCACATTACAATACAATGCATCTTCAATAGCCGACTGTGTAAGTTTATAAGCCATATCGACGTCGCCAATTTCATAAAAAACCAAAGCCAGTTCCTGCAGTGAAGCATTGTCTTTATTGGCATTTTTTAAATCTGATGTTGCCGAAAGCGCGTAATATTTCTTTCTAAGTTCCAGATTATTTGTCGCTTCGTTAATTTTACCCAGTAAATAGCTAATCATGGCGTACTGCGGATTTTCTTCAGGAGTATTTTTTAGTAATACGAGTAACTGTTTTTGCGTGTTATCAAATTTTCTAAGAAAAATGTCCTGCTGGATTCTGTTAACTTTATAATCTAATGTTTTAGGATTTAAAATTGAAAGCAGCGAATCTCTGTATTTTATAATTTGTAGACGATATTGTTCATTATAACTATTTGCAGCATAATGCTCAAAAAACTCGCGATATGAAATGTAATAGGTTGGCAGTAATTGTGCAGAAAGTGTTTTTTTGTTGATGCTTTTGAGAATAGCTTCAGATTCACGGTATTTTCCTGAAGAAGAATAAAGCGTAACCAGCTGCAGATTTGCCAAATCTTCTAATTCTTTGTTTTGAAGCTTTACGGCAATTTTCAGGTTCTTTTTTACATAAAGTATCGCCGAATCTGAATTGAATTTTTGATATTCTACGTATAAAGTTTTGTTGTAATTATATTCCTGTTCCTGCGTTAAGTTTTCAGATTTTATTTTTTTGAAATTTAAAATTCGTTCTTCTTTTAATCGCACATAATGTTCTTTATTTTTTAAAGCTGCATTCAGCTTATTCAAAATAACATCAGTGTTGTCCAATGCAAAAACAGGAAAACTGATAAGAACGCTAAAAAGTAACAGAAATAGATTTTTCAAACTAATAAAAAGATAAATGAAACGTACAAATATAATAAAGTGTGTATAGAAAAATAGATTTTCCAACACTATTACAAGTATGCTTTTTCATAATTTTGTTACAGCAACCCTAAAACTTAAAATTATGCCACATTTTATAATTGACTGCTCTGAAAATGTAATACGATTAAAATCTGCTGATGAAATAATGCAGGATGTTTTTGACTCGGCTTTATCGACTAACCTGTTTACGGCTTCTGAAATTAAAGTCCGCATTAATCCTTTCAGCTATTACAACAACGGAGATTCTTTAGATGATTTCGTTCATGTTTTTAGTTATATTATGGAAGGACGAAATGACGAACAAAAAGCTGCTTTATCTAAAGTAATCGTTACAAATTTGAATAAGATACTTCCAAATGTTCCTGTAATTTCAATTAATGTTCAGGAATTTGAAAAGTCAAATTATTTTAATAAAACCATGATTTAAAGAATAACAGATATAAATAATTTTATCACAAACAGAAAATAAAATAAAAAAACTTTGTCAAAGTATATAGTTCCGACAAAGTTTTTTTGATTTATATAGTTTAAAATTAAACCGCAATTGGCGCAGCCAGACAGCTTTCGGGAATATCAAATGCATTTACCAGTGCCACTGCATCGGGACGAATATCCCAGCAAAGCTGATTTACGATTTTACGGACAGCTTTGGTTTTTACAGCTTCCATATAACCGTCTTCAAGATACCAGGCTTTGTTTTTTTCTATCTGCGAAAGCGCATACAACTGGTACAATTTGGTTAATATATTTTTTGAGTTTTCATCTTCAATTGTTTTTAAAGCTTCCTGAAACTGCTCTAAAACAATACGTTCTAAATATGCCTGAGAAACATCAATCATTTGATGCTGTACAACATTAAAAGCATCATAAGCTTCTAAACCACTGTCGACTAATTTTTTAATACGTCGCGCTGCCGATGCCAAAATTGTTTTTTCTCTATGTACAAAAGCCTGCAAATGAAATTCGGCATCTAATAAATGTTCATCATCTGTTCTTCTCGTCGCGATTGGATTTTTTTCTGTAATGGCCGTTTTCGCATTTTCATACACATAATTAATGATTCCTAAAGACCCCATTTCACCAAACGATTTTCTAAATTCAGATAAACGGTTTTTGGCTGTCAACTGCATTAAAACGGTATTATCGCCTTCAAAAGTGGTATAAATTTCAGTATCATTTTTTAAAGCATCGATTCTGTTTTCAGATAAATAACCTTTTCCGCCGCAAGCTTCACGGCATTCCTGCAAAATATCTCTTGTACTCCAGGTTGAGTACGCTTTCATTCCTGCTGCAAGAGCTTCGATTTCCTGCATTTCGGCTTCGGTTCTGTTTAAAAATCTGTTGGTAAGATATTGAAGTGCAAAATGAACAGCATAGGTTTTTGCCAAATGCGGCAATAATCTTCGCTGGTGCATTCTGTAATTTAAAATTGGAACTTCAGATCCGCCTTCTGGTCCAAACTGTCTTCTTTGATCGCTGTAGCGAATGGCAATTGTTAATCCTGATTTTGCTGCCGCCAAAGCCGAACGCGGAATTCCTATTCTTCCTCCTACCAAAGTTCCAAGCATGGTAAAAAATCTTCGGTTATCACTCGGAATCGGGCTTTCAAATTCTCCTTTATCATTTACAGATGCAAAACGATCGAGCATATTTTCTTTCGGAATTACCACATTATCAAAACTGATGGTTCCGTTATCAACGCCGTTTAATCCCATTTTATGACCGCAGTCGCCAATGGTTATTCCTTTTAATGTATTTCTGTTTGTATCTCGTAACGGTACCACAAATGCATTTACGCCATAATCGTGGCCGTCGATAACTAATTTTGCAAAAACAGTTGCTGCCTGTCCGTGAACTGCAGCGTTACCAATATACTCTTTCTGAGCATTTTTATTGGGTGTATGAATGGTAAACGTTTTATCGTTATGATTGTATGTGGCTGTAGTTTCTAAACCTTTTACGTTTGACCCGTGATGCGTTTCGGTCATGGCAAAACAGCCCGGAAGTTTTAGCGAACCAATATCTTTTAAATATTTTGCATAATGTTTTTCGGTTCCAAGCGACTGAACGCTCATTCCCCAAAGTCCAAACTGAACACCAAATTTTATTACTAAACTTAAGTCGTGATAACTCAGCGTTTCCATAATCGCGAAGTAATCTTCTACATTTCCTCCTCCGCCGTATTCCTTTGGATACGCCATATTTCCTAAGTTTTCATCGGCAAGAATTTTACACCAGTTGTAAACGGTCTGGCGGAAAACATTAATATCAGTCGAAGTTTCGTAAGCAAATTCAGGTCTTGAAATTATTGATTTTACTTTTTTAATAATCGGAGCTTCTTTTCCGTCCAGCAATTGGGTTATTTTTTGAATATCAAAATTACTTGACGTTTTTGAAGTTGCGGTAAACGAATCTGCTTTTGTTTTAAAGTTTTGCAAAGCTTCTTCGCCTAAAATCCCAAGATCATTTTCAAGTTTTTTAAAATCAGATTCAATAGGCGTTAAATCCAGATCATTTCCGGAAAGTGCTTTTGCAATATCAAAAATGGATTTAAGAGACGATTTATCCTGAATACTTTTTTCAATATCCAATTTCCATTGTGTAAGTTCATTTCGCGAAGGCGGATTTGAAATATCTACTTTAGAAAGTAAATATTCTTTTTCTTCTTCAGATAAAACATTTAGAGAATGTATAAACTCTTTTAGTGTAGCAAATTCTTTCTGCGTGAGAAGATCATCAGACCATACTAAATAAAACAAAGGAATAAAGGCTTGAAGTTTGGTATTTTTCATAGAGAATAGATTTGGATATAGTATTTATTTTTTAGCCACAGATTTTACAGATTAAAAGGATTTTTCTTTTGTCACGAATTACACAAATCATAATTTGAAAAAATTAGTGCAATTCGCGACCAACTAAAATAAGCAATTAATAATTCTTTTAATCTGTAAAATCTGTGGCATTAAAATTCTTTTATACATTTTACTGCATAAAAAAACAGGAATGAAAAATACTCATTCCTGTTTTAAAATCCTGTTAAGATTCTCGTAATTTTATACCTTAAACCAATAAAAAATACAAGATTAACTTAGTGAGAATCTTTAGACGACAGGATATATTTCTGTTTTCTAGCAAAAATATGATGTGAATTAAAAACTAACACTGCAATAAAAATTATGCCGTAAGCACTGATTTGCAAAGCACTGATTTTTTCGTGATAGACAAAGTTTGCTAATAAAAAAGCGATCATCGGGTTTATATTTAACAGCATTCCAACAGTTGATGAGTTTATTCCTGAAAGGGCGTACAAGTTTAGGAACAACGGAATAATTGTAAATACAATAGCGATGGTTTCTATACAGAAATAAAATTTAAATTCAGTAGGAACTGGTCCGCTGTATTCCGGATAAAAAGGGAATAACAATATGGCGGCCAAAGTAATATGAAACGTAAGCACAATAAATTTATCAAAACCTTTATTTATACGCTGACTCACTAAATAACAAGCATACGTAAGACCAATAATGATGCTGAAAAACATATCCATAATATCTGCATACGATAAAAGCAGACATCCAAAAAGACTTAATCCAACTGCAAGCCACTGCGTTTTAGCCAATTTTTCTTTTAAAATAAAAAAGGCAAGTAAAGTGGTTAAAATTGGACATACTAAATATGCCAGAGAAGTTGCTTTAACGCTTACATGATTCATTACATAGATGAATGTAAACCAGTTAGCCATTAAAAAGAAGCTTCCGCCAATATTTAATAAAATTGCTTTTTTCTTTTCAGGGCTTGCTAAAGAATTAAAAGTAATAATGCTTTGTTTGAGTTTACTTCTTTTAAACAAAAAAGTAATCAAAAGCATTAAAATACTACAACTGAAAACTCGATAAAACAAAATATCAAGTGCTGGATATTCGTGAATTGGTTTTAAAACCAAACTAAAAAATCCCCAAATTGTATAAGCGGTAATAGCTGCTATGTAGTATTTTGTAGTTTTCACTTTTTTCTTTGTTTTTGATGAGACAAATTTCTAAAAAATAAAATAGCAATACAGATACAGTTTTTGTAAATTGCAGCATAACAGTTTATTTTTATGGGAAACTCAAATTACTTATATCTGCAGTTTGCAGACGTGATAGAAAAGCAGATAAAATCTGGTCTTTTAAATGTAGGCGATAAACTGCCTTCGATTAGAGAAGTCTGTGCCGAAACGGGCTACAGCATGAGCACTGTAAGTAAGGCTTATTATGAAGTAGAAAGCCGCTCACTTATTGAATCTCGCCCGCAGTCTGGCTATTATGTCAGTAATATTTCGGCACGAATTATTACAGAACCTTCTGCGAGTACTCCTATTTTGAGTGTAGAAAATATCGAACGTGAAGATTTAGTCGATTTGGTTTACGGCGATATGCGCAAAAAAGATCTGACGATGCTTTCGCTTGGTTTTCCTTCAAATGAACTGCTTCCTATTGCAAAACTGAATAAAGGAATGGTTCAGGCGATGCGTCAGTTACCAAACAGCGGTACAAGTTATGAGGAAATTCAGGGAAACAGCAATCTGCGAAAAGAAATTGCCCGCTGGTCTTTTACCTGGGGCGGTTCTCTTACCGAAGATGATATTATTACGACTCCGGGCTGTATTTCGGCTATTTCAGATTGTTTGTTAACGCTGACAAAACCGGGAGATACAATTATTACCGAAAGTCCTGTTTATTTTGGAATTCTTCAGCTTGCCCGTTCTTTAGGTTTATATGTTATGGAACTTCCTACTAATATGACAACCGGAATTGAACTTGAAGCTGTTAAAAAAACACTTGCTTCAAACAAGGTCAAAGCTTGTGTTTTAATGAGCAATTTCAGCAATCCGTCTGGAAGTATGATGCCAAATGAACACAAACAAGAAGTAGTACGCTTAATGGATTTTTACAACGTTCCGTTAATCGAAGATGATATTCACAGCGATTTGTACTTTGGCGCCAGCAGGCCAACAAGCTGTAAAACGTATGATCAAAGCGGGATTGTTCTTTCGTGCAGTTCGGTTTCTAAAACTTTAGCGCCGGGTTATCGTGTTGGCTGGGTTTCTCCGGGAAAATTTAAAAAAGAAATCCTGAGAACAAAATTATATCATACGATATCCTCTCCTACTATTACGCATGAGGTTGTAGGTGATTTTTTGAAAAACGGACGTTATGAAAATCATCTTCGTAAAATACGCCAGATTTTAAATCGCAACTGCAATAATTATATTAATACAGTTTTAGAATCGTTTCCGGCAGGAACAAAAGTTAGTCAGCCTCAGGGCGGTTTTTTTCTTTGGGTCGAATTAGATAAAAAAATAGATACTGCTGCTTTTTATCATTTGGCTTTACAACATAATATAAGCATTGCACCAGGAAGGATTTTTTCTTTTCAGGATCAGTTTTCTAATTGTATGCGTTTGAGTTTTGGTCTTCCGTGGACAAATGAACTTCGCGAATCTATAAGAACTTTAGGAAGACTTGCCGCTAAACAGTTGTAACGTTAGATTACTTCGTTTCTCGCAATGACAAAAAAAACCGGACAGTGCAACTACTCACTATCCGGTCAACAATTAATTAAAGAGTACCAAAATTAAAAAGTTATAATACGAAGTAAGCGTCTTTTTCGACTTTCTTAGGTTCGTTATTTAAATCAAACTCTTTCAGAATATCAAATTCACTTTGATATTCGTTAAGCATTTGTATTATGTTTTTTTCAATTGTATTTGCAATTGTTGTTACAGGTGTATCTGTTGGTCTGTTTTCAAAAGGATCCTGTAAATGAATTGCCATTCTTTCGATCAAAAAGAAAGCGGCACCCATCGCTGTAATCAGCGGAATAGCAAACCAGCTCAACACACTTGTTAATCCAAAAGGCAGTAATAAAATAAACAGACACAAGGTTAGTCTAATATACATACTGTAAGTGGTTGGAAAAATCGTGTTTTTAATTCTCTCACATTTTCCCATTTCGTCACATAATCTTGATAGTGTATTATCGATTTCAACCTGCTGATACATGTTGATTTTTTTCTCGATTTTAGCATTTTTAAGATCGCGTGCATGAAGCATTAAAATGGCGTTTGGCACATTTTGATGATTCTTTATATATTTTATTTCTTCGTCGCTCATTAAACCTTTTAAGGGTTTTACGGCATCTCTGTTTCGAAGCGATTCGCCCAGACTGTAACACCATGCAATTTGTCTTTTGGCAAAGTTTTCTTTGAATTCGCTTGCTTCAACAGAAAAATCCGGATCTTTATAAAAGGTCAGTACCTGACGAATTAATGTTCTGGAATCATTTACTACGGCTCCCCAAACAATTCTGGCTTCCCACCAGCGGTCGTATGCCTGATTAGACTTAAAGGCTAATAATAAGGAAATAATAGTTCCAATCATGGTTGGAATCGCTATTGGAATATCTACGGGAAGTGTAACAAAATAATGATGAAATATTTCAAATAGTACGGTATAAGCCAATACTAAAGCTATTTCTACTTTAATTTTCCCGAGAACGTACTTCATTGGTATTCTTTTTCTTAATAACATATTTTCGGTTTTAAATTAAATATAATTCGTCAGGAAGAAATCGGGTTTAAGCGAGCTCTTCGTATAATGAAAGAACCGGAAGCCCCAGTTTTTCATTAATAGATTGTTTTTTTACTTTTTTAAATTTGATTTTTTCGCCTTTACGGGTTTCAACCAGCAGATCGATTTCATACTTTGAAATAGCTTCGGTTAAAAAAGGCGCTGCATCTTCGTAATTGTCATCAATTTTAGAAGCCTGACTTACAATTTCATAAGAGAAATTTTCGTTTAAATATTGCTGCACATCTTTTACATGTACATTCGCACTGCTGTTTTCGATATAAAGTGCTTTTGAAAAATCTTGTTTGAAATGCTCATTTCCTAAATGCAAAATTGGACATTTTTGATTTCCTGCCAATTGTACTAAATATTGATGAATGCGTTTGGTTTCCTGTTTATACGAATGCGTAAGAATAACCAGTTTTACAGCAAAATGATCGATTATGCCTTTAAAAATGGGAGACGAAAGCCCATATTGATTATGAATTTTAATTTTGCAGTTTTTAGTATGATCAATCATATATCTGCAGGTTTCAAGAACTTCTTCCTGACTTTTGGTAAGTCCGGTTCTCATTTCTCGTAAAAAATTAGATGATGAAAAAGCGTCCGGAGTTTCAGAAACCATCATTAGAACAATTTCTGAGCCTGATTCTTTTGCCTGACTAATTGCTGATTTTACAGCTGAAATTGTATCATCTTTTAAAGTAGTAGGTATAAGGAAATTTTTCATATGTATAATCTTTTAGTTTATACATACAAAGTAACTTCCTGAAAATTAGAAGGGTCTTAATCTAAAATTAGATTTTTCTAAGATTCAACATTAGAATTTTTAATGCTGGATTTTTTCGGATTTATTTTCTTGAAGATAATTGTTACAATGGTGCCTTTATTTTGTTCAGACTGTACTTGTATTTCTCCGTCGTGCATACGAATGATTTTTGAAGCCAATGGCAATCCTAAACCGTAACCAATATATTTGGCTGCAATTTTACCTCTAAAGAAAGGTTCGTACAAATGCGGAATATCTTCTGGCGGAATACCAATTCCGATATCATTAATCGAAATTTTAATAGCATCCTGATTGGCAGAAAGGGTTACAAATACCTCATTATTATCTGAATATTTTACTCCGTTGGTAATAATGTTATTAATAGCAAGCTCTAAAAGCGGTTTATTACACGGAATTAAAAGCAGATTAGAATCTTTTGGTGCAAAATTTAGTTTAATGCTTACACGGTTATCCGGATAAATTTTATCTAAATCTGATTTTACCTCTAATAATAATTCATCTATTCTGGCAATATCCAAAACTTGTTTATTACCGTCATAACCTGTTTGAGTCAGCTTTAATAAACTTTCTGTAAGGTTTCCTAATCTTGATGCCTGACTGTAAATATTTTGTAATGATTCTACATATTCTGCTACTTCACGTTCTTTTAAGAGCATGATTTCAGATTCGGCAATAATGGTCGTAATTGGCGTTTTTAATTCGTGTGAAGCATTATTGATAAAATTGGCCTGAATTTCAAAAGACGTTTCGAGTCGGTCCAGCATATCATTAAAGGTTTCCGTTAAATCTGAAATTTCATCAGAGTTTTTAACGGCAGGTAATCGGTTATGAAGATTGGATGCGCTGATTCTATTTACTTCCTTTGTAATTCTGGCTACAGGATTAATAACTCGTTTTGCCAGAAAACGACCTAGAAAGAAAGCCAGAAGAATAAAACCAATACCTCCAAAAAGCAATATTTTGACAATATAAACTGTGGTTGTTTTTCCTCTTCGGTCGCGCGCGCCTACAATTACAATATATTTCTGTTTGTTTTCTGTAAAAACCTGACCAAGGTAATATTTGCTGTTTACTTCAAAATAGTCTTCGCCGGTTGCAAGAATATTTGAGTAAAATGTATTAGGAAGATTTAGTTTGGTATTATAATCAAAACTATTGGCACTGTTAATTTTAAGAACATATTCTTCTTCTTCAATAAGTTCTTCCAGTCCGTTTTTCTTTAGATTACTGTAATATTTTATTTTTTCGGGATCATTTTGAAAATGAATCGAAGCCACAATTTTAGCACGGTCTTCAAGCCTTTTTAAGAAATGGTAGCGGTTGTTTTCTCTAAACAAAACGAATACTATTATACTCAATAGCAATGTACTAAAGGTAGAAAGTGCTACATAAGTAAAAGTAATTTTTTTTCTAATATCCATTTTATGGCTTTATAACATAACCTAAACCTTTCATGGTATGAATAAGTTTAGTACTGAAGGGTTTGTCTACTTTTTTTCTTAAATAAGTAATATAAACATCTACAACATTGGTGTTCATATCAAAATTAATATCCCAGACATTATCTAAAATCTGGTCGCGAGATACGATTCTTCCGGCATTTTTTCCTAAATAATACAGGAGTTTAAACTCTTTGGCAGTTAAAATAATCGATTCGCCGTCTCGTTTTACCGTTTTGGCGCGTCCGTTTATTTCTAAATCGCCAATAGTAATAACATCAATTTTATCTGTTTCCTGATGCGCTCTTCTGTGTAATGCGTTTACACGGGCATCAAGTTCGCCAAATTTAAAAGGCTTAACAAGATAATCATCGGCACCGGAATTTAAACCAGTTACAATGTTTTCTGAAGTTCCTAAGGCAGTCAAAAGCAAAATAGGAACAAAGTTTTTACTGGCACGAAGTCTTCTGCAAATCTCGATTCCGTTAATATCCGGAAGCATGACATCTAAAACTACAACATCAAAATTATAATTATGAATCATCTCAAGAGCTGTTGTACCATCAAGAGCCACACTAACTTCGTTGTTGTTTTCGGCAAATCCTTTTCGTAAAATCGATAAAAGATTTGGTTCGTCTTCGACTATCAGTAACTTCATATTAATTTGTATATACAACAAAAATAAGGATTGAGTTCAAAAATATTATTCGTAACAGTTATAAATTATGATTAAATTATGAACAATAGCTTTTAGGACATAAAAAAAGCATTCAAGAATGAATGCTTTTTATGATTTGAAATAAATTTAAGAAATCTATTTTAATTTTTAAAATTAAAACTTACCACGGCGCCTAGCCCAAACTGAAAAGTAGAAACATAATCCTGAACCGCTACTGGTCCAAAATAGTAACTCCAGTAATAACTCTCGCCAACTGCCGCCGACATTGATTGTAAATAAGCATTGACATTTACAGACACTGATGAATCTGTTTTAATTTTTACACCGCCTTTTACATCCCAGGCAAAATAAGTGCCGCTTCCGCCCTGCGGTGTTTCCAGAATACTAACTCCGGCACCTGCACCTAAATAGGGAAGCAAATTTGATCCTGTATCAAAATAATGGGTAAAATCAGCTAAAATAAAATTGAAAGCACCTTTATCGTTTCCGGCATTAATTTGTATTCCTGCCGGATCATAAAAAGGTATTTTAGTATCTGCTCTTAAATACTTAAGCTCAACTGAGTTATTTGTTGAAAAAAAATATTCAAATCCCGCTCCATATTGAAAACCATCTTCAACAGTAGCGCGAAAACCGTCGTAATCCAGCTCATCTGAAAAATTATATCCTCCATACAAATTAAGAGAAAATGATCTTGCATCCTGAGCCTGCATTCCTATCCCTGAAAGAAACACAACTAATAATAAACTGTACTTTTTCATAAATTTTGGATTTTGATTGTTAAAAGGTAATCCAAAATTAAGTTTTTTCTTCTAAATTTTTTACTTTTAAGAGCATAATTTACACATAATCAAATATTTACACATTTAAAAATTAAAAAACTTCTCCTGCATTTAAGTAAAATCCTTTAGAATTATTTCCCCATGCATAATCTGCAACAAAATTTGTCCGCGTTTTTTTATCTATTAAAAGTCTTAAACCCACTCCGGCTGCGGGTTGAATTGAATGAAAAAGTACTGTATTAGTATCGGCATTGCTGGCAGTTACAAAATTGGTAAAAACCGTGCCGCTCAGCATTTGATTGCAGGTAATGGGAAAACGAAATTCTGTTGAGAGATAAACCAGTCCGTTTCCTCTAAATAATCCCTGCGTATAACCTTCTCCGCTCCTGCTTCGCTGATCCCAGCCAATGGCTGGCAGATTTAAATACGGTACTGTTCCTCTGGTTATAAATTGCCCGTAAGCCCAGATTCCCAGAATATATCGGTCATTTTTCTTCGAAACCGGAATAAAATTTCGATATTCTGCATAAAGCACATTACTGTATTTTTGATTATGAAACAAAACCGGATTAAAACGATAATTAATATTAGCAAACCAGCCACGTGAAGAATTTACCTGATTATCGCGCGAATCGTAAACAAGATTTAAACTTACGCCAGTTAGAAAATATTCTAAAGTATCAAAACCATGTTCCTGACTGTAATTGTAATGATAAGTTAGATTTCCGTTATCAATGTCTAACTCTTTATCCTTAATATCAGTATACCAATCGATATTGATACCGCCGCCCGCATAAAAATTCTTTTTTATTTCAAATGAAGCCGTTTGATGGAATTTGAAATAGTTGTAATCCATAGCCTGTGCGAGAGAATCAATGCTAAAACCGGGATCGCGATCTCGACGGGGCGGAATTATATCAGTTCCTAAACCATAGTTGGGCTGTGAAAAGATGTAAAGCCTGTAATCGCCGCTTAAAAATATTCGGTTGTTTTTGAGGAGAATATTATTTTTTACGTTAATCATCCATTGCTTTTTCAGCGTATAGATTATGCCCAGATTGGCAACAGAATATTTATCTGATTCTTGTTTTCCTTTAAAAGTATATTGCGCAACGGCCCCAAAAAAGAATCCGGTTGCGGGCTGAGAACCTATAGCGGGAATTACCAGAAAAAAATTGTTTTTTGCGGGTTTGATCTGTAAAACCGAATCCTTCTTTTTAAAGACTTCGAAAATAGTTTTGGGCGGACATATTTCTTTTTCTTTTGATTCTGTTTCAATTTGAGCCATTAGATATAATGGAAACAGAAAGAGCAAAAATGCTTTTTTATTTTTACACCGAAAATTTATATTTCTTAAGATTTTCACTCTCTAAAAATTTTAATTTCTATTACAACAAATTAAATTTCTTGTAAATATAATTCATTTTCAACACTTTACGTAAAAACATTTTTTATATAAAAACAAAAAAGCCGTCAGTGTTTGACGGCTTGTTATTAAAATATTTATAACAATTTTATTTTGTGATAAATTTTGGATGTATTAAATTTTCTAAAGAATATATTTCATCCCATTTTTCCTGTGTAATAAGTTTTCTTTCTATAACAGCAATTTGGTGCACGCTTTTTCCTGTTTTTAAAGCTTCTCCGGCAATGCTGGCGCTTTCTTCGTAACCTATAATTGGGTTTAACTGGGTTACAATTCCAATACTGTTCATAACCATATTATAGCAATGATCTACGTTTGCAGTAATTCCGTTGATACATTTATCGATTAAAGTCTGGATTGCATTTGATAGATAATCTAATGAAGTAAACATAGCAAAAGCAATAACTGGCTCCATTACATTAAGCTGTAACTGCCCAGCTTCTGCAGCCATTGTAACGGTTAAATCCTGACCAATAACATAAAAGCAGGTTTGGTTTACAACTTCTGGAATTACAGGATTTACTTTTCCGGGCATAATAGATGATCCCGGCTGACGCGCTGGAAGATTAATTTCATTAAAACCAGTTCTTGGTCCTGAACTCAACAATCGTAAATCATTACAAATTTTAGAAATCTTAACGGCAGAACGTTTCAGAGTTCCCATAATCTGCACGTAAGCGCCCGTATCTACAGTTGCTTCGATTAAATCCGGTGAAAGCGTTAACGGGATTCCAACCTCATCGGCTAAATATTGTACACATAATTCCGGATATCCTTCCGGCGCATTGACTTTTGTTCCAATTGCCGTTGCGCCCATATTAATTTCTAATAATAATTCCTGAGCATTTTTTAATCGAATGATATCTTCGCCAATTGTTGTGGCGTAGGCTTTAAATTCTTGTCCTAAAGTCATAGGAACAGCATCTTGCAATTGTGTTCTTCCCATTTTTAGAACTTCTTTAAACTCCTCGCCTTTTTTAGCAAAAGCAACTTCTAAACCGGCAAAAGTTTTAATAAAGCTTTCCATTTTTAAATACAAAGCAATTCTAAAAGCCGATGGATAGGCGTCGTTTGTTGACTGCGAACAGTTGACGTGATTATTAGGATGCAAAAATTGATATTCTCCTTTTTTATGACCTAAATATTCCAAACCAATATTGGCAATAACTTCGTTGGCATTCATGTTTACAGAAGTTCCTGCCCCGCCCTGAATTAAATCGCTTACAAATTCTTTATCAAATTTTCCTGCAATTACCTCATCACTTCCATAACAAATGGCTTCTGCCAGTTTAGGATCGATAGCACCGCAGTCTTTGTTTGCCAGAGCTGCCGCTTTTTTTACATATCCTAAAGCTTTGATAAATAAAGGTTCTTTTGAAATTGGAATTCCGGTAATATTGAAGTTTTCTACCGCTCTAAAGGTTTGGATTCCGTAATACAGATGATTTGGAATTTCTAATTCTCCTAAAAAATCATGCTCCTTTCTTGTTGCTTCCATATAATAAAATTGATATGTTTCTGACTTAAAAATAAGTGTAAAGCTACATCAAATTATGGATTAAAATTGTGAATAAAATCAAAATGATTTAGGATTTTCTACAGCATATTCTGTTGTAAATTATTACCTTTTCACTCTCAAATAATTATTGAAAAAGAGTTGAAAAAAGAAAGCGAATATTTTCTTGATAAAGAATATAATACGATTATTTACGCCAAAGACGATCTGAATTTTAAAGATTTTGAATGCTGCGTTTTTAATAATTGTAATTTTTCTGCCTGCACTTTTCTGGCCGTTACTTTTATTGACTGCACTTTTAATGATTGTATTTTCAATGAAGCCAAAATAAATTATGTCGCTTTTAGAACGGCAAAATTTAATCGATGCGAAATTAAAGAAGTTAATTTTGCCATGTGCGATAAATTAATATTCGAAATTGAATTTAATGACTGTATTCTGGACTTTTCTAAGTTTTATACCTTAAAATTAAAAGGAACTTTTTTTACAAACTGCAGTTTAATTGCTGTTGATTTTATGGCTGCAGATCTTACGAATGTGGTTTTCTATAACTGCGATTTATACCGTTCTGAATTTGATAAAGCCATTGCCAACAAAGTCGATTTTAAAACTAGTTTTAATTACACGATTGATCCATCTAAAACCAAATTAAAGAAAGCTGTTTTTTCTTTAAATGAAGTAAAAGGGCTGCTGTTTAAACATGATGTGATTGTGAGTTAATGAATTTAAATATGAAAAACATAAATCAAATATTTTTTATTCTTCTTTGTTTAATAGCAATTAGCTGTGTAGAAAAAAAAGAAGCAGATGTGGAAAAATCAATTAAGAATCTCATTGAGAGGTTTCCAGAATTAAAAACGAATAAAAATAATTTTAAAAATGACTACCAATTTGTTAAAAGCATACGAAATGGGAAATTTGATTTTGAAATTCAATTGTTTTCGGAACCTGATAGCATAAAAGGTTATCAAGAAATTATTGTTTTTATTAATTCAAAAAAAGAATGTTATTCCATTCCTTTCTTTTCTAATAAATATAAAGATTACTGGGAATTTCCATTTGATACAAAAATCCCAAATGTTCCAAAAATAAATTCCACTTTTAATGTAGAATTAAATAATGCCTTAAATAAGTTAGTAGCAAAAGAAAAAGGCAAGAAAGAAATTATTAAATATGAAATTACAAATGATCTTCTTTATTCTCTTTTAAATTGTCAAAATTTAGAAGAAAAAGATAGTACTCAAATCTGTGGAACATTCTATGCTAATTCAAATATTCCTGATGAAGATCATGATCAAGTTGAAATCAGACTTAAAAAAAATTATAATCTAATGCAAAAACAATGGCATCCTGAAGAATATATGATAAATTACAATTGCTACTTCGATAAGAAAAATTTTAGAATATATCAATTAAACTATTATAATCAACCAACACTAAAAATAAAAACATACCGACAAGATTGGGGTTTTACACCATTAAATCTTTAGCTTTTTATAAAACTATAAATTTTTCCACATAACATAATCTTCCATTAAATAACCGTTTCCAATTTCAATATCAACGGTTTCTTTAATTTCGAAACCTAATTTTTTGTAAAAATTTAAAGCGGTATTAAAACGGTTTACGTTTAATAAAAGATCTTTTGAATGGTTTTCTAACGCCATTTTTCCAATTTCTTCAAAAACTATTTTTCCATAGCCTTTTCCCTGCGTTTCCGGCAAAAGATAGATTTTATGGATTTTCGTTACAGCTTCATTATTATAATTATGCTCAATTCCGATAAAACCAATTACGGAATCAGCATCTGAAATTAAATAGAACAACTGCTCTTTATTCTGAATTTGTTTTGATAAAGCTTCATCAGAATAAATTAGATCTAACATATACTCTAATTGTTCAGCAGTTAGAATCTCGCCATACGTAATTGGCCAGGTTATTTGTGCAATCTCTTGTATTTTAGCAATATCTTCAATTGATGCGTCAGTAATTTTAATCATATTATTTTGTAAAAACTTTATTTTCTTGTTCGCTTACGCGGATGAAAGTCGTTCGTTTAGTTAATTCTTTTAATCTTGAAGCGCCAACATACGTACAAGTACTTCTAATGCCGCCGAGAATATCTAAAACAGTATAAATCACTTCTCCTTTAAACGGAACCTGAACTGTTTTTCCTTCACTTGCACGATATTCTGCAACACCGCCGGCATGTTTGTCCATGGCAGTTTTGGAACTCATACCGTAAAACTGTTTGAATTTTTCGCCTTTTATTTCGATTAGTTCACCGCCACTTTCCGTATGTCCGGCAAGCATACCGCCTAACATTACAAAATCAGCACCGGCGCCAAAAGCTTTGGCAACATCTCCGGGAGTTGTACAGCCACCATCACTTATAATATGTCCGCCTAAACCGTGAGCGGCGTCAGCACATTCAATAATTGCAGACAATTGCGGATAACCTACGCCTGTTTTTACGCGAGTTGTGCAGACAGAACCAGGACCAATTCCGACTTTTACGATATCGGCTCCAGCCAAAAGCAATTCTTCGGTCATTTCACCTGTAACTACATTTCCGGCAATAATAATTTTATCCGGATATTGTTTTCGGGTTTTCTGCAAAAACTCAACAAAGTGTTCTGAATATCCGTTTGCAACATCAATACAAATAAATTTTAATTGCGGATTTGAAGTAATAATCTGTCCGATTTTATCAAAATCTTCTTTTCCCGTTCCAGTGCTTACCGCAATATAATCGTAGAAATCTGAGCTTACATCTTTCAGAAAATCATTCCATTCTTCTAAAGTGTAATGTTTATGAATGGCTGTAAAAAGCTTTTCTTTCGCTAAAACCTTTGCTATTTCAAAAGTTCCGACCGTGTCCATATTGGCCGCCATAATCGGAATTCCTGTCCAATTTGCTGTGCTGTGCAAAAACTTAAAATTTTGTTCTAAACTAACTTCCGATCTGCTTTTCAGTGTTGATCTTTTGGGTCTAAACATGACATCTTTAAACCCTAATTTTAAGTCCATTTCTATTCTCATTGTTCGAGATTTTGGTTACTCTCAAATATAGGAATTTTAGATTTTAGAATGTAGATTTTAGATTTAATTTATTGTGTAAATTGAAAACTGATAAAACAGATTCGCTTTCGCGAAAACGCGGATTTTCACGGATTTTTTTTTAACTTTATATCCTTAGAATTGGCTTCGACTTCGCTGAGCCTATAAAACCCGAAAACTGAACACTAAAAAAACTGACCACTGATCACTAAAAAATTATCCGTGAATCGTTTCTCCTTTTCCGTAATTGGTAATAATTGATTCTTCGAATGCTAACCATTCTCTCCATCGTTTTTCAACGTCGATTCCTGTTCCGTATTTTCTTGCGTATGTAATGAAAGTAGTGTAATGTCCGGCTTCACTTTCCATTAATTCTCTGTAGAAAACAGCTAATTCTTCGTCTTGAATATTTTCAGACAACACTTTAAAACGCTCACAGCTTCTTGCTTCGATCATTGCAGAAAATAAAAGTCTTTCTACAAGACCTGAAACACGGCTTCCGTCTCCGCTTTTCTTCATGTATTGATACAATTCATTTACGTAATCGTCTTTACGTTCGCGTCCTAATTTCAATCCTCTTTTGATGATAATGTTGTGAACCTGCTCAAAATGATCGATTTCTTCTTTGGCTAAAGCCAATAAATCTTTTACTAAATCCTGATGCTCAGAGTTGTTGGTAATAATCGTAATCGCGTTTGTTGCAGCTTTCTGCTCGCACCAAGCGTGATCGGTCAGGATTTCTTCGATGTTTTTCTCAACGATATTTACCCATCTTGGGTCGGTTGGTAATTGTAATCTTAATACGCCCATTTTTAAAGTTATGAGTTAAAAATTTATTAGTTATAAAAGCAAAAATCGAAAGTCAAAATTAGGCTTTTGACTTTCGATTTTAAAAAACTTTAAGACTTATTTTTCTTAGTATTTGAAAATAGGCCTTTCGCTCATCATTTCATTTACTTCAGCAGCAACTTCTTCGATAAGATCTTCGTTTGTATGATCAGAAAGAACTTTATCGATTAAAGCTACGATAGTTTCCATATCAGCTTCAACTAAACCACGAGTTGTGATTGCAGCTGTTCCTACACGAATACCAGACGTGATAAATGGTGATTTATCATCAAATGGAACCATGTTTTTATTTACTGTGATTTCTGCTTTTACTAATGCATTTTCAGCTTCTTTACCAGAAATATTTTTATTTCTTAAGTCAATAAGCATCATGTGATTGTCAGTTCCGCCAGAGATAATTTTGTACCCTCTTTTTACGAAAGCATCTGCCATTGCGTTTGCATTTTTCTGCAACTGCATAGCGTATGTAAAGAATTCATCTTTTAATGCTTCTCCAAATGCAACCGCTTTAGCAGCGATAATGTGCATTAATGGTCCACCTTGATTTCCAGGGAAAACAGCTAAATCTAATAATGAAGACATCATTCTGATTTCTCCTTTTGGAGTTGTTAATCCTTGTGGATTTGGGAAATCTTTCCCCATTAAGATTAAACCTCCACGTGGTCCTCTTAATGTTTTATGAGTTGTTGTAGAAACAATATGACAATGTGGAATTGGGTCATTCATTAATCCTTTTGCAATAAGACCAGCTGGGTGAGAAATATCAGCAAATAAGATTGCTCCAACGCTGTCAGCGATTTGTCTGAAACGAGCAAAATCCATATCACGAGAATAAGCAGAAGCTCCGGCGATGATCAATTTTGGTTTTTCTTTTGTAGCAATTTCTTGAATTTTATCATAATCTAAACGACCAGTTTCAGCATCTACACCGTAAAAAACCGGACGGTATAAACGACCTGAGAAGTTTACAGGCGATCCGTGCGTTAAGTGACCTCCGTGAGATAAATCAAAACCTAAAATAGTATCACCAGGATTTAAACAAGCATGGTAAACAGAAGTATTTGCCTGAGAACCAGAGTGTGGCTGTACGTTTGCATATTCAGCACCAAATAATTCTTTAGCTCTGTCAATAGCAATCTGTTCAATAACATCAACTACTTCACAGCCGCCATAGTATCTTTTACCTGGATAACCTTCAGCATATTTATTTGTTAAAACAGACCCTGCTGCTGCCATTACTTCATCACTTACAAAGTTCTCAGAAGCGATAAGCTCTAGTCCGTGAATTTGTCTTTCTTTTTCCTCTTGGATAAGATCAAAAATTTGTTCGTCGCGTTGCATTTTTTCGTTTTTCGTTAATTTCCTGCAAAAATACAAAAAAACGTTTGTGATACTGTTAGATTATGATATATTTGACATGTAATTTTTCAACAAATAATTAACATCTAACATGCCAATAACCGCCAACGATACCAATAGAAAATCATGGTTAGAAGTACCAGAAAATAGTGACTTCCCTATTCAAAATATTCCTTTCGGCGTGTTTCTTACCAAAGAAAATGTCGTTACAGTGGGAACCAGAATTGGCGATTATGCTATAGATTTAGGGGCTTTACAACAATTAAACTATTTTGAGGGAATAGAATTAACAGATGATATGTTCATGCAGGACACGCTGAATGATTTTATTTCTGATGGAAAAAAAACATGGCGTTTGGTTCGAAATCGTATCGCTGATATTTTCGACGAAACTAATCCTCAACTAAGAGATACAACAAAACACAGAGATATTGTTATATTTAAAATCGAAGATGTAGAGATGCAGCTGCCGGTTTTAATTGGTGATTATACTGACTTTTATTCAAGTAAAGAACATGCTACAAACGTAGGTAAAATGTTCCGTGATCCAGACAATGCTTTGCTGCCAAACTGGCTGCACATTCCGGTTGGATACCACGGAAGAAGCTCTACAATTGTACCGTCTGGAATTCCGGTTCACAGACCTATGGGACAAACTCTTCCTGCCGGACACGACACTCCTGTTTTTGGTGCTTCACGTTTAGTAGATTTTGAATTAGAAACTGCTTTTATTACTACTGATGTCAATGTAATGGGCGAAAATGTTTCTACTTATGAGGCTGAAGATTATATTTTTGGAATGGTTTTACTAAATGACTGGAGCGCACGAGATATTCAAAAATGGGAATATGTGCCGCTTGGACCATTTTTAGCTAAAAACTTTGCTACTTCAATTTCTCCTTGGATTGTAACGCTTGATGCTTTAGAGCCTTTTAGAACTAAAGGTCCTAAACAAGACCCTACTCCGCTTCCGTATTTACAAACAAAAGGTAAAAAAGCTTTTGATATTCATTTAGAAGTTTCTTTAAAACCGGAAGATCAGGAAGAAACGGTCATTTCAAAATCTAATTTTAAATATTTATACTGGTCTATGACCCAGCAATTGGCACATCACACATCTAACGGATGTCGTGTAAATTCTGGTGACATGATGGGATCAGGAACAATCTCAGGACCAACTCCGGATAGTTTTGGTTCTATGCTGGAATTAACTTGGGGCGGAAAAAATCCGTTAAAATTAAATGGCGGAGAGGAACGTAAATTTATTGAAGATAACGATACGGTTATTATTCGCGGTTTCTGTGAGAATAACGAAGTAAGAATTGGTTTTGGTGAAGTTTCAAGCCAGTTATTACCTCCTTTTATCAGACAATGAAGAGAAGATAGTATACATTAATTTTAATGTAGAATATATTTTAAAAAAGCTTGTTAGAGAATATCTAACAAGCTTTTTTATTTAGAATTATCTAAAGTTTTATTTCAAGCATAAAAAACTACTCTAAAACTACCTTCACCCAAACTAAACGATGATCTGAACTTGATTCACGTTTTACAACCAATTCAGACATTGGCTCACCTTTGGCCGGCCAGAATACACCACTATCAATAACTTTAAAACCAAATTTAGATGGTAATACATAATCTGCACGCATTCTCCAAAATGCCGTGTGATTAACTCCAAAAGGGTTTTGCGGTGTATATTCGGCACCGCCTTTACTTGCGGGTGTAAACTCACTGTTAACTTTAGGATGAGCTAATAATGACTTAATACCTTCTGCGATTGCACTTCCTTCCACAGGCGAAGCGTTTTGATCTCCCAATATAACAAATTGAGAATTCGAGGCTAGACCTCCTTTAATACCTTTATCATCATAAATATAGGAAGCAGAATCATCTGAAATGTAGTCTTTCCAAAACCTGATTTCATCATGGTTTCTTTTTCCATTACGATCTTCGGAGCCATCAAAAGAAGGAGGAGTTGGATGACTGGCTAAAATATGAACTGTTTTCTTTCCTATTAAAACAGGAACATCCCAATGAGATTTAGAAGATAACGGAAATTGTGCCCATGCCACTTTGCTATACCAATCTGATCCATCAGGCTTTTTAGTAAGCAATGCACCAGGCATATCTTTCCATTTGAAATTTTGAAAAGTACGAACCGCTTTAACATCAATAGGATATTTAGACAAAAGCACCATAGCGTATTGGCCCGGATACATACCAAATCCCCAGGCATCATTTCCATAATTATCTAATTTACCATCATTGTTCAAATCGAAAGGACTTGGCTTACCCGTATTCACAGTTGAATAATAATAGTAAGGGTAATCAATAGCCGTCGCTCCGCCCTGACTCACTTTTAAATAATTTTTAATGAAAGCCTTTACGCCCAGTTTAGGATTTTCAATGTAATCAAACTCATTTAACAGAATAACGTCCGGTCTTACGGTCTGAATAATTTGTGCAATGTTTTTGATTTGAGGATTCTTTCCTGAATTTAACTCATTAATCAATATTTGTTCTGAATTTCCTTTTGCACCTCTTGGCGAATAATTTTCAGATTCCATACTTACATTGTAAGTCGCAAATGTAAGTTCAGGATTTTTTTGTAAATCAGTTTGCGAAAAAAGTGCTCCGGAAGAAAGCAAAGAAAGGATAAAAAATATTTTATTCATATAAAAATTGAATCTGCATTTCTGCATTGTTAACTGCACGAATATAAGAAGGTTGTTAGTACACTCGGCAGACTATTATGTTAAGTATATGTCAATTAAAAAGCTGCCACTAAAAGTGACAGCTCAAATAATATAAAAGAATCTTTCTGTCAATGAAAAAATTCTCTATTTTATCAAAAGATATCTGAAAATCAGTATAATTAACGACGGAAAATTATGCTGGAATCTGCTGGCTCAAACAATGTAAAGTTCCAAAGCCCCAAATAAAATCAATACAGCTAATTCCGATTACTTCACGATCAGGGAAACATTCTGCCAAGATATTCAATGCCACTCTATCATTACTATCATTAAATGTTGGCACTAAAACACAATTATTCAAAATCAAGAAATTAGCATAACTTGCCGGTAATCGTAAATCTTCAAAATCAACACGCTTAGGCATTGGTAATGCTACAATTACAGGAGATTTTCCGTTTTCTAGTTTTGCGTTTTGAAGACGTTTTAAATTATCCTGCAACGGTTTGTAATTAGAATCATTTTTATCGGTTTCTACAATAGTTACAATTGTATCTTCATTTACAAATCGGCATAAATCGTCGATATGACCGTGTGTATCATCTCCTTCAATTCCATCTCCAAGCCAGATTACATTTGTTACTCCAAGATATTCTTTAAAAACAGCTTCGTAATCTTCTTTTGTAAATCCCGCATTTCTAACCTGAATTGTAGGGTGCATTAAACATTCTTCAGAAGTTAATAACGTTCCTTTTCCATTTACATCAATAGCGCCGCCTTCTACAATTACCGGCTTTCCTTTGTACATAACCTGAGTTAATGGCACATCAATAAAATCGGCTACTTTACCCGGAACGAATTTATCTAACTGGTAATTTTTATATTTTGCCCAGCCATTAAAATTAAAGTTTAATGCTTCTCTTTTTGAACCATTTTTTACAATAATAGGTCCCGAATCACGCATCCAGCTTCTATTCGTTTTATGAATGATATACGATATATTACTAAGGTTAACACGAGCTCTTTCAAGCATTTCGGCAACTTTTTCTTTTAATTTTTCATCGGCAACTACCAAAAAAACAGTTTCAAATGTGGCTACTTTTTTAATAAACTCTACAAAAGCCCATTGAACAGCTTCATATTTGCCCGGCCAGTCATTACCATTATGTGGAAAACACAATACAATTCCTTGCTGTTTTTCCCATTCTGCTGGAAATCTTCTATTATTTGTTGACATAAATACGTTCTAATTTAGAAAGTGCAAAGATAATCATTCGATAGGATTATAAAACAAGTCTTTGAAAAGATGTAACATTTCATATAAAATATCTTATAAAATTTAAGTTAAAGATTAAATAATACATCCTTAATATTCCACCCAAATCCGGGAATTACTTTTGGCGAAAACTAAAACACAATCAAAATGAAAAATTTAACCATCACATTATTAGCTGCTCTTGTATTTATGACGAGCTGTAATAACGATGAAAATCCTAAAAACGAACCAGAAGTTACAATAAACGAAAATCCGGGGACTTTTAAAGAAATTGGATCTATTACTATTGGCGGTGAAGCTGCAGCCGAAATCTCTGCTTACTGCGAAAAAACAAAAAGATTATTTACGGTAAACAACAGCGGAGTTAACCAAATTGATATTATTGATATTACTGACCCAACGAAACCAGCCAAAATTGGACAAATTGATTTAGCTGCTTATGAGGGTGCTGCAAATAGTGTTTCTGTTTTTGACGGAAAACTGGCTGTTGCTTTAGAATCGACTACTAACAAACAGGCAAATGGTAAGGTAGTTGTTTTTAATACTTCAGATTACAGTTTAATCAAACAAGTTACGGTTGGTGCATTACCTGATATGATTACATTTTCTCCAGATGGTAAATATATTATGACAGCAAATGAAGGGGAACCAAATACAGATTATTCATTAGATCCAAACGGAACTATTTCAATTATCGAAACTGCTTCTTATACAGTTACGACACTTGATTTCAGTTCATTTGCGAATCAGGCTGCAACGTTAGCAAAAGACGGTTTCAGAATTTCAAAATTTGCTAAAAGTTTTGCTCAGGATATTGAACCGGAATACATTACTATTTCTGACGACTCTAAAACGGCTTGGGTAACTTTACAAGAAAACAATGGCGTTGCAAAAGTTGATTTAACTTCTAAAACAATTACCGCTATTTATCCTTTGGGTTTAAAGGATTTTAATACTGCTGAAAATGCAATTGATGTGAGTGACAGTGATGACAAAATTGCTTTTAATCCTTGGAAAGTAAAAGGATTATATATGCCGGACGCTATCAGTCATTTTACGGTAAATAATACTCCGTACTTTGTTACTGCCAACGAAGGTGATGCAAGAGAATATAATGCTTATTCTGATGTGAAACGTATGAAAAACATGAAGCTTGATCCAACAGTTTTTCCAGATGCGGCAACTTTAAAATTAGATGCTAATATGGGAAGATTAAATCTTGTTGCCGATATGGGTGATACTGACGGTGACGGTGATTTAGACGAAATGGTAAGTTTTGGCGCAAGATCATTCTCTATCTGGAACGGCAACACTGGAAAAATTGTTTATGACAGCAAAAATGATGTTGACAAAAAAACAAACGAATTAGGAACGTATGATGATAAAAGAAGTGACGACAAGGGTTCTGAACCAGAAGCGGTAGTTGCTGCAAAAATGGGAAATCACAATATTATATTCGTAGGTCTTGAAAGATCTGACGCTTTTATGGTCTATGACGCTACAAATCCAGTTTCTCCTCAATATTTACAAACTGTAAAAACAGGCGATGCACCAGAAGGAATTCTTTTTATTCCAGCTTCAAAAAGCCCTACTAAAAGAAGTTTATTAGTAGTAAGCAGCGAAGGTGACGGAACTGTAAAAATTTATCAGCCAGATTTAAAATAACCATTATTTCGCTATTTCAAAAAGGGTAAAATTTAAATTTTACCCTTTTTTTTGATTAAAAATTGAATTTTAATTAACAGATTTTCAGAATTATACGTTAATTAGTGGAAATTATGTAAGAGTGAATAGAACTTTGTCTTAAACATGACCTTTAATTTTGTCTGGAGTTTAAATAAAAACCCAATTAAATTTTTGATATCATGAAAAAGAAATTAGCATCATTTTCCCTTTTACTATTAGCACTAACAGCAGGTGCACAAAATATGGCTACTACGTCGGCAAAACCAGCAGCCAACCAACCTGAATACAACAAATGGTCTATCGAACTAAATGGTGGTGTTAACAAACCAACCCGAGCAATGACTGCAGGTTATACAACTGAATCATTAAATTTCTTTCACGGGGATCTAGGAGTTAGATACATGTTTAATCCAAAATTCGGGGTTAAATTAGATGTTGGATACGATCAGTTTAAAGAGAAAAAAAACACTCCTGATTTTGAAAGCCGATATGTAAGAGCTAGTTTCCAAGGTGTTGTAAACATTGGACGTGCTTTAAACTTTGAAACGTGGACTAATACAATTGGTATTTTGGCTCATGGTGGTTTTGGAGTTTCGCAAATCAGCACTGAAACTGGTTTTGGAGGACAAGATTACATGGCGCACGGAATTGCCGGTTTAACAGGACAAATTAAATTAAGTAACCGAGTTGCTTTGACTGGTGACCTTACCGGAATTGTAAACGGAAGACAAAACTGGAACTTTGACGGAATGGGAAATACCACAACTGGTTCATTTGATGGAGTTCTATTAAATGCTTCTGTTGGTTTAACTTTCTACTTAGGTAAAAATGAAAAACATGCTGACTGGGTTGGCGAAGAAGACAGAATTGGTGAACTTGAAAAAAGAGTTGATGTAATCGAAACCGGTCTTATTGATTCTGATAAAGATGGTGTAGCTGATTTATACGATTTAGAACCAAATACTGTTTCTGGCGTTGCAGTTAACACAAAAGGTCAATCTATTGATACAAATCAAAATGGTGTGCCTGATGAGTTAGAAAGCTACTTAGAAAACACTTATGTTAAAAAAGGAAGCGAAACAGCAACAAACGGATCTGTTGAACAGTTAATCAATGGCGGATATGTAAATGTTTACTTCGACTTTAATTCGTCTAAACCAACAAATGCTTCTTTATCTGGTGTTGATTTCTTAGTGAAATACTTGAAAAACAATCCAGGAAAATCAGCTGACATTATTGGATATGCTGATGAAATTGGAAACACATCTTACAATACTGAATTGTCTAGAAAAAGAGCTGAGGCTGTGAAAAAAGTAGCCGTAAATGCCGGAATAGATGCTTCAAGATTAAATGTAATTGCAAACGGTGAAGATACTTCTGTGAATAAAAATTCTAAAGAAGCTCGTCAAATCGTAAGAAGAGTTACTTTCCAGGTGAAGTAATCCCTATAAACATAAAAACAAGAAAAAGAACTGCTTCAATAATGAAACAGTTCTTTTTTGTTTTAAATATAAATTACAAAAGAGCTTCGGAGAAGCGAAATATTTATGGAAAAGAAAAGACATGTGCATTAAGAGCTCCAGCGGAGCGACATGTTAACAATTTATAGATATCGCTACGCTGGAGCTCTTTTCATTTGTATTGTGCTGAAACACTATAAATATTTTGCTCCGCTGGAGCTTACAAAAAAAGCTGTCTAGAAAAGACAGCTTTTTTAATTATAGGTAAATCCTAATTATTTATCGATTGCTCTTTTTGTAATATCTCCAAAAGCATCAATTCTTCTATCTCTGAAAAACGGCCAGTTTTGACGAACGTTTTCTTGTAAATCTAAGTCAACCTCAGCAATTAAGATTTCTTCTTTATCATGAGAAGCCTGAGCTAAAATTTCTCCTTGTGGTCCAGCAATGAAAGAAGCTCCCCAGAATTGAATTCCTTCAGTTCCCTCAATGTATTTTTCAAGACCAATTCTATTCGCTGCTGCTACGAAAACTCCATTTGCAACTGCGTGCCCTTTCATTACATTCATCCAGGCGCCATATTGGTTTTCACCGTATTGTTCTTTTTCTTTAGGATGCCATCCAATTGCTGTTGGATAAAATAAAACTTCTGCACCTTTAAGAGCTGTAATACGAGCCGCTTCCGGATACCATTGATCCCAGCAGATTAATGTTCCAACAGTTCCTTTTTTAGTTTCGATAGCTTGGAAACCTAAATCTCCCGGTGTAAAATAGAATTTTTCATAGAAATGCGGATCGTCCGGAATGTGCATTTTACGGTATAAACCAGCTTCAGTTCCATCTGTATCAATAATGTAAGCACTATTGTGATAAATTCCAGCCATTCTTTTTTCGAAGAAAGGAACAATAATAACTACTCCAAGTTCTTTTGCCAATTCGCTGAAAGCAATAAACGAAGTACTGTACAATGGTTCTGCTAATGCAAAATTATCTACATCTTCACTTTGGCAGAAATAATGACTGCTATATAATTCCGGAAGTAAGATAACTTCTGCTCCCTGACTTGCAGCATCTCTTACCCAGCTGATACATTTTTTAAGATTATTTTCGGCAACATCATTCAGATTTAACTGAATAACGGATATTTTATATTTTCTTTTAGACATGACATAAAATTTAGAGTGCAAAAATAGTAATTTTTAAAGGAACAGCAAAAACGGAGATGTTTATGAAATGATAAATATTTCTAAACAAAAAAAACCATCTTACAGTGCTGTAAAATGGTTTCGTTTAATATGCTGTAGAATAACTATTCAATCACCAGCTTTTTTACTAAAAACTCTGTTTCTGATTTTTTGAATTTAATTTCAAAAGTTCCTCTTGAAACTGGTGAAAAAGTATAAACAGTATGAAGAGCTGTTGGTGTTTGGTTTGAACAAGTTTCTAATGGATATTTAGCTTCTACCTGAAATCCTTCTTCTTTTCCTATAGATATGCTGCTGATTCTATCAAATTGACCACAAGCATTATCTACGATAAACGATACATCGTAATTAATATCAACTCCAATTTTGCCAGTAGCCGGCCCGCTGATTGCAGTAACATTTGCAGATCTCGAAGTAGTTTGCGGTGTTTCACTCTTATTATCATTATCACTGCTGCATGAAACCAAAGAAACGGCCAAAAATAACATTATTAGAACTGATTGTAATCTAAAGACTTTCATATAAAATTTAATTAATTGTTCATTATTATGAAGATGAAGCTAAAATACAAAGGTTGCTTGATAAAATGTTAAATAATCTATTTTTTTTTCTACGTCTTTAAAAATAAAACCATTTTACAAATGTTTTAAAATTTCAAACAGATGTAAAATGGTTAATATAACCTAAAACTAAAACCTATTCAATAACTACTTTTTGAGTTAAGAATTCAGTTTCTGATTTTTTAAATTTGATTTCAAAAGTTCCTTTTGTGGCAGATTTAAATTTGTAAACTGTTTTTTTAGGTTCTGGAATTTGTAGTGTACAAACTTCTGAAGGATATTTTACTTCAACCTGAAATCCTTTTACAGCGCCAATTGCTGTTTCACTAATTTTTACAAATTCGCCACAAGCATTGTCTACCACAAAAGTTACATCATAACTCAATTCGTCATTTACTTTTCCCGTTGCCGGCCCTTTAATATCTGTTACAAATGCTGTTTTTGTTTTAACAGGTGCTTCAGCATGATCGTCATCATTATTGCATGAAACAAATGCAATTGTTAAAAATAATACTACTAAAGCAAAATTTAATCTAAAACTTTTCATATAAAATAATAATTAATTGTTAATTACTATAAAGATGTAAAGCGACGATAATGGTTGCTTATACAAAATGTTAATTGATACATTAAAAAGACTAAACAATTGAATTTGAAAAACTTATTGTTTAAAATATTTTTCATACAAGTAAGTTTTACTATACAAAACAAACTTTTAAAACTATTGATATTAATAATCATTTATGAGTAGAAATAAAAAAAAATACCAGTCTTTCGACTGGTGTTTTTTTTATATTTCTAGAAAGTATAATTATAAGGCTGGTTCTTTCTTTTTGAAAATCATTTTAAACAAATTCACAAGACCTAAAACAACAAAACCTAATATAAGTCCTATTACAAATTCTTTAATAATAGAAGGAATATTGATTTCCTCTGCTATATGATGAAAATATGGAATGTAATGTACAAAGATACCGCCTGCGACTAATAACAAAGCTATTGTACCAACAACCGTTAAACCTTTAATAACTAACGGAAGTGCTTTTACCAAAATATTTCCAATAAACTTTGAGATGCTTTTTTCTCTTTTGCTGAATTTTATAAGTTTATAACCAGCTTCATCCATTCTAACAATAAGCGCTACAATACCATATACACCAATCGTTGCGATTAGTGCGATAATAGAAGTTACAATAATCTGCTGCGTAATAGGCTGACCAATAACAGTTCCTAATGCAATAATTACGATTTCAACAGATAATATAAAATCAGTTACGATTGCAGACTTAATTTTTCCTTTTTCTGCTTCCAAGATTTGTTCTTCCGTAAAAGTCTCTTCGGTAATTCCTTCAGATTCTTCATGTTTATGAGGAAAAATAAATTCGTATATTTTTTCTGCTCCTTCGTAAGCTAAAAACAAGCCTCCAAGAACTAGAATTACAATAATCGCTACCGGAAAAAATGCGCTTAATAAAAACGCAATCGGCAGGATAATTATTTTATTAAGAAGCGATCCTTTACTAATTGCCCATAAAACAGGAAGCTCTCTTGAGGACGCAAATCCCGAAGCTTTCTCTGCGTTTACGGCTAAATCGTCGCCTAAAATCCCTGCTGTTTTTTTTGCTGCAACTTTACTCATTACAGCAACGTCGTCCATAATTGCTGCGATATCGTCTAATAATACGAAAAAACCTGATGCCATTATATTTGTCTTTGTTTTATGTTTAGCTGTGCGAATCTACTACTTTTTACGCTAATCTCTTTAACGAAAATTGGATTTAATTTTAACTGCACTGACCTAATAAAACCCAAAGAATTATAAAAACGATTATCGTTCCAAAACATCCTCCGCCTAATTTTTTTGCTCCGTAACCAGCCAGTAATCCTCTAAATAAATTGTTCATAGTAATTTGTTTTTATGTTACTGTAAATTTGAGAATTAAGAACAAAATTTTCTTTATATTAATTTTTCTAAAAGTTTCATTATTCACGGTTATAAATAAAAAACACCGACATTGCTGCCGGTGTTCTTCGAATGTAATAATTAACTAAACAAATCATTAAACATTACCTGTTTGGTTTCTAAAAACCAATTTTCCATCAAAAGCATCAAGAAGAATGATACTGTCTGTTGTTATATTTCCTGCCAAAATTTCTTTCGACAATTGATTTAAAACTTCTCTCTGAACGACACGTTTTACTGGTCTTGCACCAAAATGCGGATCATATCCTTTGTCTGATAAATATGCAATAGCTTCTGGAGTTGCATCCATTGTAATACCTTGCAGAGCCAGCATTTTGGTAACACTTTTTAACTGCAGCGTTACAATTTTAGAAATATTATCAACTGTAAGCGGTGTAAACATTACAATCTCGTCAATACGGTTAATAAACTCAGGACGAACTGTTTGTTTTAACAATCCAAGAACTTCATCTTTTGCTGATTCCATTGCTGCTTCAACACTTCCTTTCAGGTTTTCAAATCGATCCTGAATAATATTACTTCCCATGTTTGAGGTCATAATAATTATTGTGTTTTTAAAATCAGCTAAACGTCCTTTATTATCAGTTAATCGGCCTTCATCTAAAACCTGGAGTAAAATATTGAACGTGTCCGGATGCGCTTTTTCGATCTCGTCTAACAAAATTACAGAATACGGCTTTCTACGAACAGCTTCTGTTAATTGTCCGCCTTCATCGTAACCTACGTATCCCGGAGGCGCACCAACTAAACGGCTCACACTGTGACGTTCCTGATACTCACTCATATCGATACGAGTCATCGCATTTTCATCATCAAAAAGATATTCGGCTAGAGCTTTTGCCAGCTCCGTTTTACCAACTCCGGTTGTACCTAAGAATAAGAATGTTCCAACTGGTTTTTTCATATCCTGTAAACCGGCACGGCTTCTTCTAACAGCATCACTTACCGCTTCAATTGCTTCTTCCTGACCAACAACACGTTTGTGTAATTCATCTTCAAGATGCAATAATTTTTCTCTTTCGGTCTGAAGCATTTTCATTACAGGAATTCCTGTCCATTTTGCAACAACCTCAGCAATATCTTCTCTTGTAACTTCTTCCTTAATTAAAGAATTACCTTGTTGAAATTCCTGCAGTTGTTTTTGCAGCGTTTCCTGACGTTCTTGTGCTTCTTTGATTTTTCCGTAACGAATTTCAGCTACTTTTCCATAATCACCGTCACGTTCAGCACGTTCAGCTTCATATTTAAAATCTTCAATTTCAAGTTTTACAGCCTGAATTCCGTCAACAATATCTTTTTCAGATTTCCATTTTGCATAGATTTCGTTGCGTTCTTCTTTAAGATTCGCCAAATCCATGTGAAGAATTTTAAGCTTGCTTTCTTCTTTTTCACGTTTAATAGCTTCAATTTCAATTTCAAGCTGCATAATTTTTCGATCCAAAACATCTAATTCTTCTGGTTTTGAATTGATTTCCATACGCAGTTTCGAAGCTGCTTCGTCCATTAAGTCAATCGCCTTATCTGGCAAGAAACGATTTGTAATATAACGCTGTGAAAGTTCGACAGCAGCAATAATTGCCTCGTCTTTAATTTGAACTTTATGGTGTGTTTCGTACTTTTCTTTAATACCACGCAAAATTGAAATTGCGCTTTCAGTATCCGGCTCATCAATAAGTACTTTTTGGAAACGTCTTTCAAGGGCTTTATCTTTTTCAAAATATTTTTGATATTCATCTAAAGTTGTAGCACCAATTGCTCTAAGTTCTCCACGAGCCAAAGCCGGTTTCAAAATGTTGGCAGCATCCATTGCGCCTTCACCTCCGCCCGCTCCTACAAGTGTATGAATCTCATCAATAAAAAGAACAATATCACCTTCTGCCGCTGTAACTTCTTTTACAACCGATTTTAAACGTTCTTCAAACTCACCTTTAAATTTTGCTCCGGCAATCAAAGCTCCCATATCTAATGAGAAAACGATTTTATCTTTCAGGTTTTCCGGAACGTCACCATCAACAATTCTGTGCGCTAAACCTTCTGCAATAGCAGTTTTACCAACTCCGGGCTCACCAATAAGCATTGGGTTATTTTTGGTTCTACGAGTCAAAATCTGAAGTACGCGGCGAATTTCTTCATCACGACCAATAACCGGATCCAGTTTTCCCGTTCTGGCTAATTCGTTTAAGTTTTTAGCATATTTATTTAACGAATTATAGGTTTCTTCTGCCGAAGCCGAAGTTACTCTTTCGCCTTTACGTAATTCTTCGATCGCCGCTTTAAGACCTTTTCCAGTAACGCCCTGATCTTTTAAAATCTGAGAAACTTTACTTTTAGAATCAAAAATGGCTAAGATTAAATGTTCGATCGAAACATATTCGTCGTTCATTTTTTGTGCAATAATTTCAGCTTCGTTCAAAGCTTTATTTGCGTCTCTTGAAAGTAAAATATCACCTCCGGAAACCTTTGGAAAACTCTGAATTGTACTGTCTAAAATTTGTAAAAACAAAGGCACATTTACGTTTAATTTTTTCAAAATAAATGGCGCTACGTTTTCATCAACTTCAAAAATAGCTTTGAAAATGTGTTCATTTTCAATTTGCTGCTGGCCGTTTCGCTGCGCTAATTGCTGCGACAACTGAATGGCTTCCTGCGATTTAATAGTAAACTTATTTATATTCATATTTTTTCGATTTATGATTGATTTAGTTGTTTTATATTTTATAAGATTAAAGTTACGATTTATTGAGATCATTTTTTAACTCAAAATAATTTAACTTTGTATCCGAATAGACAAATTATATTCCATACTAAAAAAAACAGACAAAATGACGCTAAAAACTTGAATTTAATCATTTTTACACGTCAAAAAGTCATAAAACAAGCCAAATATGAGTTTTTTTAATTCAATCTTCGGAAGTTCAGAGAACTCAGAAGCTTCAAAAAGTAAAGTAAACTGGACAGAATTGACTGATATTCATCAGTTAATGGAAATTGAAGCTATTTCTAACGAAAAGCCGGTTGTAATCTTTAAACACAGTACCAGATGCAGTATAAGCCGTATGGCTTTAAAACAATTTGAAAGAGAATACGATCTTGAAGGAGTTGTTGATGCTTACTTTCTGGATTTAATTGCTCACAGAGATGTTTCCAATGAAATTGCCAGCAAATTTGGTGTATATCATGAATCGCCTCAACTTATTTTAATCAAAAACGGAAAAGCAGTTTACAATGTTTCGCATAGTGATATCGATGCCGAAGCTTTAAAAAGTAAAGTTTAGTAATTCTAAAGATGATTTAAATGGATGTTCAGACGGTTTATCAAAAAACAATAATTTTTGCCACAATAAAGCATTTAGAAAACAATCAAACGATTACAGATTCAAATCTTCCGTATGTTATTCACTTAAGTAATGTTACAATGGAAATTCTGGTTGCAGCAAATCATTCTGATAATTTTGATTTGAATTTTGCTGTTCAGGTTGCCTTGCTTCATGATACTTTAGAAGATACCAATACGACATTTGAGGAATTGGAAACAGAATTTGGACTGGAAATTGCCAAAGGAGTTTCTGCGCTTACTAAAAATGAAAATCTTCCAAAAGAAGAAAAAATGCTGGATAGTTTAGACCGAATTTCAAAACTAAGAAAAGAAGTCTGGGCTGTAAAATTAGCGGATAGAATTACCAATTTGCAAAAACCGCCAAAAACCTGGGACAATCTTAAAAGACAGAATTATAAAAAAGAAGCGGCCATTATTCTAGAAAAATTAAAAGGCGGCAACGCTTATCTAGAAAACCGTTTACGCAGTAAAATAGAAGAATACGAGCAATACTTAGATTAGTTTTCTTTGTAAAAAATTAAAAAGTGAAATGTAAACTGGAATACAGATTACATTTCACTTTTTACATTTTACAACATATATTTAAAAACTTCCTCCAGATCCGCCACCGCTAAATCCTCCGCCTCCAAAATCCATTGGCGAAGTTGTTTTTACTTCTGGTTTTACTCCTAAAGCCGAAGCAACAATTAAAGTCTGGGCATTTAAAATAGCAGTTGAATGATTAATTCTATCTGGTTTAAAAGTCAAACCTGATTCCTTATTTTTTAATTTTTGAATAGAAAAATACGCAATCGCTGACATTACAAGTCCGCCAATAGTTAATGCGGCTTCAATAGGCAGAACAGAATAGTAAAATCTAATCGTAAAAATTGTAAATGCTATTGCTGCAAAACTTATCCAAAGCATTATTCTGTCTTTTGTTCTTAAAGCCTGAACCAAATAAACAGCAGGAACTACAAATGTAAAAGCATAGAAGAAAAATGAAAACGGGATATCCTGCCCCGGAAGAACATCAGTCCCTAAAAGTTCTAATGAAAGTTCTCTTACCACAAAATAATTACAGGAAAGATAAAACAGAATTAAACAAAAACTGTTGGCTAACAATAATCCGTTATAATAATAAGATTCTTTTAAATCCTTAAGTCTTTGTTTTGTAAAGAAATAAAATCCAGCTGAAACAAGCATTGCCACAAATGGCAGAATTGTTTTTCCTAGATCGCCAATTTCAAACATTCCAAAAAATAAAACAGCCGAAGCAGCAAAACAAAAAACAAGCATTGACAGCAAATGCAGATATCGAAGAAAAGCGATAATAGAAGCTACAGCGATAAAAATGGCAGGAATAATCCCTGTATAATAGTGTTCTGTTGAAAAAACAACCGCAATTCCAAGATTTAAAATGCCTCCCAAAATAAAAGCATCATCTAAACCATGATTATGGTATTTTTGAGAAGCAAGCAGCTCTGCTCCGGCAAAACCAATAATCGCAAAAAGATACATAGAAACCTTTAAAAAAGAATCTGACATACCGCTGAATCCCACAAGAGCAATAACCCCGCAAATTGACGAATGAAGAAATGATCCTAATAAAAAGAATCCAATACGAACTAAAATATTACTTTGACTATTAAAAGCCGGAAGTGATTTTTTAATGATCTTTTTTTGTTCTTTGCTGATAAAACCGCCATTTTCAAGATTTTCAGCCTCATCAATCAAAGCTGCATTGTGCAACAAACTTTTATCGTGTACTATCATTTTGAAATTTCTTTGTTGAATTTTTTAATCAGTCTTATAAACATTACAATTGATCCAATTGCGTAAATCGGCAGAATAAGAATCAAAAGTTCCCAGAAATCATCTAAATCAATATGATCAAAGATTCTAAACAGAAGAATATTTAATCCTATAAAAGCATAAATAATCATAAAAACATACAGCGAAATTGATTTTTGCTGATAACTGGCTTTATAAAAATAAACAGATGAACCAGCCAGAATTAAAGTAAAAAGCAGCCATGTTAACTCATCACCAACCATATTGCTTATACACGCAACACTTATAATGTGAAGTGCAAAAGTGAGATACACCAATGCAAAATGCGTTTTTAGGTTAATTTTATAGCTGTAAGTTGTCCATAAAACTAATAAAACACTCAGAAAAACAGCCGAATAACTTAAACTCTGATTCGCATAAAAGTTATTATTGTCGTTGAAAATATCCTGCGGCGTTACCGAAAGACCAACATACGCCGCCAAACCTGTAACAGCAATTGTTAAAACACTTTTATTATCGAAATAATAAGCACATCCAAAACTAACAATTGTTGGAACCAGTGTCGCCAGACCGTAATGAGTTCCAAAAGCTTCATATTTAAACTGAAGATATCCTATAAAAATGCAGGTTAGAACATTAGCTGTTAATACGATATATTCTAAAAACGGACTTTCTGATGTAGTTTCAGTTTTTTGAAATCCTTTAGAATTTTTAAAACAATAATAAAAGCATCCGCATGTTACTGCAAACAAAATAGCCAAAAGCGCGATATGTCCAATACTGTCTATATTATCATAAATAAGAATTCCTATTCCGGTAGTAAACATTAAAACTGCAAGAGAAAGCAATAGTTTTAATTCTACATTTAAAGAGAAAATATTGAGATTTCGATATTCTTTAACTTCCTGAAACTGATTTTCAGTAATTAAATTTTTCTCGAAAAGCTCCTGAGTTAACTGTTCGTCAAATTGCGTCATATTTCTTAACTTAAAAATAACTATTTCTCAAATGTATAGAATTAGGTCGAATTTTCTTAAGGTATAAATACTTATTTTAAAGAAACAAGGTTCTAAGCGTTGAGATTCTAAGATAGAAAAAAATTAAGCTTCTAAGTTTTAAAAAGAAAAACTTAGAAGCTTAGTAACTTAGAGCCTTAGCATCTCTATTTAAATTTAAAAGAGCTTTTAGAAAGCCGCTTTCATTTTATCTTTAATTGCATCTAAACACAAATTATTAATACTGCCTTCGTGTGTATGTTTTGTTTCTTTTGGAGATTTATACGTTCCTGCTTCCAATTGTTCAGCAACAGCTTTGTAAGCATCTCTAAAAGGCATTCCTTCCACCACCATTTCGTTTAAAGTATCTACAGTAAACAAATAATCGTATTTTTTATCTTCTAAAATACCTTCTTTAACTGTAATATCTTTTATTGAGAAAATCGCGATATCCAGACACGCTTTTAAGTTTTGAATGGCTGGAAATAACCCTTCTTTTAAAAGCTGTAAATCTCTGTGATAACCGCTTGGAAGATTATTTGTAATTAAAGTGATTTCGTAAGGAAGCGCCTGAATTTTGTTGCATTTCCCTCTGATTAATTCGAAAACATCCGGATTTTTCTTGTGAGGCATAATGCTCGAACCTGTTGTAAGGTGTGCCGGAAGTCCGATAAAATCGAAATTCTGGCTCATATACAAACAAACGTCCATTGCAAATTTTGATAAAGTTCCTGCAACGCTTGTCATGGCAAAAGCAACTGTTTTTTCTGCTTTTCCACGGCTCATTTGCGCTGCTACGGCATTGTATTTTAGGGTTTCAAAACCTAATTCCTGAGTGGTAAAAGTCCTGTTGATTGGAAATGAACTTCCATAACCTGCTGCAGAACCTAACGGATTTTGATCTACAATTTTCGAAGCTGCGTTCAGCATTGTTACATCATCAATCAAACTTTCAGCATAAGCAGAAAACCACATTCCGAAAGACGATGGCATTGCAATTTGCAAATGCGTGTAACCTGGCAATAAAACGTTTTGATATTTTTCTGCCGATTCCATCAACAAATCAAAAAGCGTTTTTACCTGTTCTTTGATCGCTTTTAATTCGTCTTTCAAATACAAATGAACATCTACTAAAACCTGATCATTACGAGAACGCGCGGTGTGGATTTTCTTTCCGGCATCGCCTAATTTTGCTGTAAGTAAATATTCGATTTTTGAATGAACGTCTTCAAAACTGTCTTCGATTTCGAAATTTCCAACTACAATATCTGCGATGATTTCATTTAAAACATCTACTAAAGAAGTTGTTTCTTCTTCAGTTAATAAGCCAATCTGACCCAGCATTTTTGCGTGAGCAATTGAACCTAAAGCGTCGTATTTTGCTAAAACTAAATCCAGTTCACGGTCGTTTCCAACGGTAAATTGTTCGATTTGTTTATCTGTTGGTATTCCTTTTTCCCAAAGTTTCATAACTTAGATTTTTAGACTTCTTGGATTTTTAGATTTTAGATCTTATAACCCCAAAACGTCTTGATTTATACTGTTCGTGTTTCTAGCCCCGATAGTAGTGGAAATCCTTTTTCTGGCTCCTTTAGCCAGGAAAAGATTGGAACGGATAGCGGGATTAGCTCCTAATTAATATTATAATTTAAAGAAACCTGTCAATATTTTAATATAAAGATCGACTCCTTCTTCTATTTCATTTACAAAAATAAATTCGTCTGCTGAATGCGAACGCAATGTTTCTCCAGGTCCTAATTTTAAAGACTGACAGCTTAAAACCGACTGATCTGAAAGTGTCGGCGAACCATAAGTTGTTCTTCCCAAAGCAATTCCTGCCTGAACTAAACCGTGTGCAACTGGAATAGACGAAGCATTTAAATGCATGGATCTTGGCGTAACTTCGGCATTTACATTTGCTTTTACAACTTCTAAGATTTCAGCATTTGTGTAGCGATCCGTTACACGAATATCTACTACTAAATCACATTCTGACGGAACAACATTATGCTGTTTTCCTGCATTGATCTGCGTTACGGTCATTTTTACGGGACCTAAAACGTCTGAGATTTTGTCGAATTTATAGTTTTTAAACCATTCCATTACTGGAATTGATTTGTATAAAGCATTATCATCATTTTGATGCGCCGCATGGCTTGCTGTTCCTTTTACTTTTACATCTAAAACTAAAAGTCCTTTTTCAGCGACAGCTAATTGCATTAAAGTCGGTTCCCCAACAATAGCACAATCTAGTTCTGGCAAGTGTTTTAAAACGCTGTTTAAACCGTTTTTACCACTGCTTTCTTCTTCGGCGGAAGCTACAATCACAATATTGTGTGATAAGTTTTGGTTTTCGTAAAAGTGAACAAATGTTGCTAAAAGCGAAACTAAACAACCTCCGGCATCGTTGCTTCCTAAACCGAATAATTTACCGTCTTTTTCAATAGCTTTAAACGGATCGTTTGTATACGCCTGATTTGGACGTACGGTATCGTGATGTGAGTTTAATAAAAGTGTTGGTTTGTTTTCGTCGAAATATTTATTGAAAGCCCACACATTGTTGTTTTCTCTCTTGAACGGAATTTCGTTTTGATTGAACCAGTTTTCTATTAAAAGAGCTGTTTGATCTTCTTCGCTAGAAAATGAAGGGGTTTCAATCAGGTTTCTTAATAATTCAATGGCTTCTTTGGTAAGCGTTGCAATATTCTTCATAAGTATGAGTTGTTTGCCATGAAGGCACAAAGTCACAAAGTTTTTTATTCAAACTGTGACATTTTAAGTTTGCGCAAATTTCTAAAATTAATCTTTAAAAGTACTGCGCAGATGTGTTTTTTTGCCACTAATTACACCAATTTTCACAAATTATTTTTTTGTTACAGATTAAAAATCAAAATGATTTTTTTAATGTGAACCTAAAACTATTTTCTCTTTTAACTGAGAAAATTAGCGTCAATTTGTGGCAACTTTTTTATAACGTAATTGTGGTATGCGGAACATCTGAATTTTGAAGCATTCTATGATGCCCAATTTTGATTTTCTGCACACCTCTTGACAAACTATTGAAGCAGTTGTCCAATTTTGGAATCATTCCGGAATGGATTACTTTTTCTTCTTTTAGTTTTTTGTATAATGTTTCGTTGATTTCGGTAATTACAGATGAATCGTCTTCTGAATCCTGCAAAACACCTTGTTTTTCAAAACAATACGTCAGCGTTACATCAAAAACTTCAGATAAAGCAATCGACAATTCGCTTGCAATGGTATCGGCATTAGTATTTAATAATTGTCCATTTTTGTCGTGTGTAATCGCACAGAAAACAGGAACAATTCCAGTTTCTAATAAAGTAGCCAATAATTTGGTATTAACTTGCTTTACATCGCCTACAAAACCATAATCAATTGTTGGATGATTCCTTTTTGTGGATTGGATTAAATTTCCATCAGCTCCAGAAAATCCGATTGCATTGTTGTCTTTTGCCTGCAATTGCGCGACAATATGTTTGTTGATTTGTCCTGCGTAAATCATTACTACCACATCCAGCATTGAAGCATCTGTAATTCGGCGTCCGTCAATCATCTGCGGAACCAAACCAATACTCTGCGCCATTTTTGTAGCCGATTTTCCACCGCCGTGTACTAATACTTTATACCCTTCAATTTTAGAAAAATCAGTTAAAAACTGTTCTAATTCTGCGGGATTGTCGATGATGTTTCCACCAATTTTTATTACTGAAACGTTCATTGTCTTTAAGGTTCAAAGGGACAAAGAGACAAAGGTTCAGAGTTTTTTCTCAAATTTAATAACCTTTGAATCTCTGTCACTTTGTAACTTTGCAACTTAAATTTATAATTTCTTCAAAATCTTCTGTAAAACTAATTGTGCCGAATACGTTCTGTTATTCGCCTGCTCAATTACGATTGAGTTTTCGCCGTCTAAAACTTCGTCACTTACGATTACATTACGACGAACTGGAAGGCAGTGCATGAATTTCCCGTTGTTGGTTAAAGCCATTTTTTCTGCAGTAACTGTCCAGTTTGGGTCTGAATTGGTTACTTTTCCATAATCGTTGAAATTACTCCAGTTTTTTACGTAAACGAAATCAGCATTCTCAAAGGCTTTGTCTTGATCGTATTCGATTTTAGAGTCTTTTGTAATTTCCGGGCTTAATTCATAACCTTCTGGATGTGTAATTACAAAATCCATATCTTTTTGCATCTGCATCATTTCTACGAATGAATTTGCAACTGCCTGCGGAAGCGCTTTTGGATGTGGCGCCCAAGACAAAACTACTTTTGGTTTGTTTTTGTGTCTAGGCTTAAATTCTTCCATCGTAATTGCATCTGCTAATGATTGCAACGGGTGACGTATAGCACTTTCCATGTTTACGATTGGCACTGTAGCGTATTTCAAAAATCCTGAAATTACCGTTTCCTGATAATCTTTTTCTTTGTCAACCAAACCTGCAAATGCACGAATTGCGATAATATCACAGTATTGAGAAACTACTTCAGCCGCTTCTTTGATATGTTCTGAAGCGCCAGAATTCATTACAGCTCCGTCTTCAAACTCTAAAGTCCAGCCTTCGTTGGTAAAATTCATTACCATAACGTTCATTCCTAAGTTCATCGCCGCTTTTTGAGTACTCAAACGCGTTCTTAAACTTGGGTTAAAGAATAACATTCCTAAGGTTTTATTCTTTCCTAAACTTTGATTTTTAAGCGGATTCTTTTTGATCTTGATCGCTTGGTTTACCCATTTTGATAATGAGTTGATTTCTTTTATTGAGATGTAGTTCATTTGTTTTTCTTTGTTTTTTGTGTCAAAAATTGTACGCTGATAAAACAGATTCGCTATCGCGAAGTCGCTGATTTATACGGATTTTTATATTCTTGTTTTTCTTTTATTTTCAAAAATCTTTCTTCTGAATTCCGGTTTTTTTCCAAAATTTAAAAGCAAACCTACTTCACAATTAGTTCCCTTCAAATAATTTAAAATTTGATTTTCGAATTCAGGAATTATACAATCAGCTGCTTTTAATTCTAAAATGATTAAATCTTCTACAATTAAATCGGCATAATATTCTCCGACTTCAATTCCTTTGTAGTAAACTTTAATTTTCTTTTGAGCTTCAACAAAAAAACCTTTACTTTTTAATTCTAAATACAATGAATTTTAATAAACTCTTTCTAAAAATCCATATCCTAGTTCATTGTAAACTTCATAAAAAGTTTTAATAATCTCTTTTGTCAATTTTTCATGTAATAATCCTGTACTCATGTTTGCTTCGATTTAGGCACTGATTCAACAGATTCACTTCGTAAAAATGCTTATAAAAACAGATTTTTTAATTTAACGATTAAAAAATCCGTTCTTTTCCGCGTCTTTGCGATAGCAAATCCGTGTCATCCGCGTATAAATCTACACAATTTTTGTGAAAGAAATTTCTTCCTTTAATGCTTTCAATATAAAATTATCATTTAATCCGTTGACGATCCAGGTTTCTATGTTGGCTGTTTTTGCAATTCCTGCAGCTTCTATTTTCGACTGCATTCCTCCTGTTCCGTGTGAGGATTTTGAATCTCCGATTTCTTTTTCAAGAGATTTTAAATCTTCAACTAATTTTATTGTTTCCGGATTTTCATTATGAATAGATTCTTTGGTGTAAATTCCGTTTGTGTTCGTTGCAATTATCAGAATGTCAACATTTAAAAGAACTGCCGTTAAAGCTGCTAATTTGTCGTTATCGCCAAACCGAATCTCATCTGTCGCCACGGTATCATTTTCATTGATAATCGGAATGTAATTGTTTTTAACTAATACATTAATGGTATTTACAATATTCTTTTTGGTCTGTTCCTTCTCAAAATCAGAATAAGAAAGCAAACACTGCGAAGTATTTAATCCTAAATCCTTAAAATTTTCATTGTAAATCCGCATTAAATGTGGCTGGCCGATTGAAGCTAAAGCCTGTTTTACAAAAACATCTTTATCCTGATTATCCAGCTTTACAAATTGTTTTGCCGCCGCAATTGCTCCAGAACTTACGATGATAAATTCATATTCGTCGTTTAAAGCTGCAATCTGTACGCCGAGGTCTTCAATCTTTCCCCGCGAAATATGATTGGTTTCCTTTGTTAAGGTGTTGCTTCCTATTTTTAATAAAATCCGTTTTTTACCCATGTTTTGTTTTTTAACCGCAAAGGGCGCAAGGTTTTTTTGATTTTGTTTGTCTATATAAACGCTAAGTTCGCAAAGCTAAAACTTCAATTAAATTCCAAAATTTAAATTCCAAATTCCAATTGAATATCAAATTCAAAAATCAGTAATTCACAATCTAAAATCTAAAATCTGAACTCTAAAATCTGAACTCTAAAATTACCTAATTTGTCCTTCTCCGTAAACGTACCATTTATTGGTTACCAAATGCTGTAAACCAATTGGTCCTCTTTGATGTAATTTATCAGTACTAATCGCTAATTCTCCGCCAAGTCCAAATTGTCCACCGTCTGTGAAACGGGTTGAGGCATTTTGGTAAACTGCTGCAGCGTCTATCGATTCCATAAACTGTTTGGCAACTTCGTTATCTCTTGTAATAATTGCTGCAGAATGTCCTCCGCAGTATTTATTAATCATGTCGATTGCATGTTCATTAGAATCAATAGTTCCAATTACGATTTTATAATCCAGAAACTCTTCGTACCAGATGTCTTCGTTTTGAAGTGTTTCTGTATCTTCAAAACTTTCAAGCGATTTATCTACAATAATTTCCACATTTTTTTCTTTTAATGTTTCGATTAAAATAGCAGTAAACCCTTCAAAATTGGGAAGTTTTGAATCAATTATAACTTTATCAACTGCATTACAAGCCGAAATTTTAGCTGTTTTAGCATTTAAAATTATTTTTAAAGCCAAATCAGTATCGGCATCTTTATGAACGTAAACAAAATTATTCCCGCGTCCGCTTACGATTACTGGGCAAGTCGCGTGTGCTTTTACAAATTCAATTAATTTTTCTCCTCCTCTCGGAACAATTAAATCTACTTTTTGCGTTGGTTTTTCTAAAAAGGCTTGGGTTTCTTGTCTGTTATAATTCAGATATTCCACCCAGTCTTTCGAAACTTTATTTTCTTCTAAAGCTTTGTGCCAAAGACTTACGATTTTTAAATTGGATTTTAAAGACTCTTTTCCTCCTTTTAATAAAATTTTATTACCGGATTTAAAAGCGATTCCGCCAGCTTCGATCGTAACATCGGGACGAGATTCATAAATAATTAAAATCGTTCCAAAAGCTGCGGTTTTATTGATGACTTTGATTCCATTATCGTGTGTAAAATGAAAGCGCTCTACTCCAACGGGATCTTCCTGAGATGCTAACTGATTTAATGACAGAATCATTTCATCTACTTTTTTATCATCTACTTTCAGGCGTTCTTCCATCGCAAGATCAGAACCGTCGTAATCTGCAAGATCTTCCTGATTAGTCAAAATAATCTGATTCCGCTCCTGTTCGACCAGTTTTGCCATGGTCCGCAAAACTGCATTGCGCGTTTCAATTGATAATGGTTTCATAATTTCAAGTGGGTTGGTTGTTTTTTGGTTGTTTCTTGTTATCGAAACTTTTTTATACCTGACAGGTTTTAAAAACCTGCCAGGATAATAGCATATCGTTTAGTTTTTTAATTCTTCTAAACTTTCTTTCAACGCTTTTACAAACGTATCGATATCCGCTTTTTTCACAGTCAACGGTGGTAAAATTCTCAATAGATTTTTGTTGTTCGCACTTCCTGTAAAAATGTGCTTTTCGATAATTAATTTCTTTCTTAAAGCAGCAACATCAAAATCAAACTCTACTCCAAGCATTAATCCTTTTCCTTTTACTTGTTTGATTCCGTCAACTTCTTTGATTCTTTCTAAGAAATATTCGTAAACTTCATTTACATTTTTCTGTAAATCAAGCTTTTCAATTACGTCTAAAACCGCGATTCCTGCTGCACAAGACAAGTGGCTTCCACCGAAAGTTGTTCCTAATAATCCGAAACTTGCCTCGAATTTTGGTGAAATTAAAATCGCTCCAACCGGAAATCCATTCCCCATTCCTTTTGCAACTGAAATAATATCAGCGTTGATTCCGTGATGTTGAAAAGCGAAGAATTTTCCGCTTCTTCCGTATCCTGATTGTACTTCGTCTAAAATTAAAACCACATCGTGTTTTTTACATGCTTTTTCTAAAGCCTGAAAAAACTCTGTTGTTCCTTGATCTAAACCTCCAACTCCTTGAATTCCTTCTATAATTACAGCTGTAACATCGCCTTTTGCTAATTCTACCTCAACTAATTCAATTTGGTTTAGAGGTAAAAATGTTACTTCTTGCTGTGCATTTATTGGCGCAACTATTTTTTTGTTATCAGTAACCGCAACGGCTGCAGAAGTTCTTCCGTGAAAAGAATTATCAAAAGCCACAACTCTTGATTTTCCGTTATGAAAAGAAGCTAATTTTAAAGCATTTTCGTTTGCTTCAGCTCCAGAACTGCATAAAAACAATTCATAATCTTCTAAACCTGAAAGCTTTCCAAGTTTTTGAGCCAATTCAACCTGCAAAGGATTCTGAATTGCGTTTGAATAAAAACCTAAATTATCAATTTGGTTTTTCAATTTAGCCACATAATCTGGCTGTGTATGTCCGATGGAAATTACTCCATGTCCGCTGTATAAATCTAAATATTCTACTCCTTTGTCGTCGATAATTGTGCAGTCAACTGCTTTTACTGGAGTAATGTCGTATAATGGGTAAACGTTGAATAAGTTCATTTTTTTGTTTATTTTGTTTCAGGTTTAAAGTTTCAAGTTGCTCACTGAATGTGAAAACTGAGACTTTAAAACTAAAAACTAGTTATGTTTCTTTTTATTCATTTCAAGTCACATACAGAACGTGAAACATGAAACTTCAAACCTGAAACTATTATTAAAATCCGATTGGTTTCAAATGTAAACCTGTGGTTTCTTCTAATCCGAACATTAAATTCATGTTTTGAATCGCTTGGCCAGAAGCACCTTTGGTTAAGTTATCTATGATTGATGTTATGAGAACCCGGTTTCCTTTTTTCAATAAACTAATGATACATTTGTTAGTTTGTACGACTTGTTTCATGTTGATGTTAGTCGTTGTAACTGTTACAAAAGGTTCGTTTTTATAAAACTCTTTATATTTTTCAACCAGAGTTTCTAAACTATCGTCTGACTTCGTGTAAAGCGTTGCAAAAATTCCTCTTGGGAAATCTCCTCTGTTTGGAATAAAAAGCAATTCACTTTCGAAATCATCCTGTAACTGCACTAAACTTTCTGTGATTTCACCTAAATGCTGGTGTTCAAAAGCTTTATAATGTGAGAAATTATTGTTTCTCCAGCTAAAGTGAGATGTTTCAGCAAGACCAACTCCCGCTCCTGTAGAACCCGTTGTAGCATTAATATGAACATCATTATTCAATAATCCGTCTTTTGCTAAAGGTAATAAAGCCAATTGAATAGCTGTTGCAAAACAACCTGGATTTGCAATATAATTTGCTTTTTTGATTTCGGTTTTGTTCAATTCCGGAAGACCGTAAACAAAATCTTTTCCTTCAAAATGAGCATCTTTGTTCAATCTGAAATCATTTCCTAAATCGATGATTTTAGTATGACCTCCAAACTGATTTTCTTTCAAAAATGAAATTGATTTTCCGTGTCCTAAACACAAGAATACCACATTTACATTCGGATTAATTTCGTCTGTAAAGTTCATTTCAATATCGCCCATCAAATCGTGGTGCGCTACAGAAAGAGGCTTTCCGGCGTTTGTTGTACTGTAAACAAAATCGATGTTTACTTTTGGATGATACATTAAAATTCTGATGAGTTCTCCGGCTGTATAACCCGAACCACCAATAATTCCGACATTAATCATGATCTAATTTGTTTACAGATGAAAAGATGTTTTGAGCATTTCCTAAAATCTTAATAAATCCTTTTGCATCTTCAGATGTCCAGGCATTGTTCATTTCGCCGTATTGACCGAAACCTGTGTTCATTAAATCATTTTCAGATTCGATTCCGTCAAGTGAGAAATGATATGGTTTTAACGAAACAGTTACTGTTCCGTTTACTGTTTTTTGAGTATCTTGTAAGAACGTTTCGATGTTTCTCATAACCGGATCAAGGAATTGACCTTCGTGAAATAACATTCCGTACCAGTTTCCTAGCTGTTCTTTCCAGTATTGCTGCCATTTTCCTAAAGTATGTTTCTCTAATAAATGGTGCGCTTTGATGATAATTAATGGAGCTGCAGCTTCAAAACCAACTCTTCCTTTAATTCCGATAATCGTATCTCCAACGTGAATATCTCTACCAATTGCGTAAGCATTTGCTAATTTTTCTAACGCTACAATATTGTTTGAAGGTTTATCAGTTTTTCCGTTAAGACCAACTAATTCTCCTTGTTCAAAATGTAGGGTTACTTTTTCTTCTCCTTCTTTTTGCAATTGAGATGGATAAGCCTCACTTGGCAATGGCTGTCCAGAAGTTAAAGTTTCTTTTCCTCCAACACTAGTTCCCCAAAGTCCTTTATTGATCGAATATTGAGCTTTTTCCCAAGAATAGTGAACTCCGTTTTGAGCTAAATAATCAACTTCTTCTTGTCTTGATAATTTTAAATCTCTAATTGGTGTAATGATTTCGATTTCCGGAGCGATTGTCTGGAAAATCAAATCAAAACGAATTTGGTCGTTTCCTGCACCAGTACTTCCGTGAGCGATTGCGCTTGCTCCTACTTTTTTAGCATATTTTATAGCTTCAATTGCTTGAAAAACACGCTCTGCACTTACTGATAATGGATATGTATTGTTTTTTAATACGTTTCCGAAAATCAAATATTTTATTGCTTTATCATAATATTTGTCTACGATGGTAAGGTTGGCGTGTTGCGCACTTCCTAATTCGTAAGCTCTTGATTCAATAGCTGTTAATTCTTCAGCAGAAAATCCTCCTGTGTCTACAAGAACAGTGTGAACTTCGTATCCTTTTTCATTTTTTAAATATTTCAAACAATACGAGGTATCTAATCCTCCGCTATAAGCTAATACTACTTTTTTCATTTTTTATAATTTAGGCTAATACTTTCGTATGCAGCAGTTGAGATTTTTTCTAATTAATGGTTTAAACAAAAAATGCTATTATTTTATTTAAGAATAAAGCTTGTTTGATTTTTTTAAGTCTGCTTAAAACAGCCTCATTAAAAGGATGTCTCGGCGGTGTTTTTTGTTTTTCTTTTGGATCGTATAACATTCCGGTGCAAAGACACATTTTGTTTTCTTTGCTTTGTAAAATTGGGAAATTTGTACAGGTTTTACAGCCCGCCCAAAAACTTGGATCTGTTGTTAATTCTGAGAATGGAACAGGCTTATATCCTAGATCTGAATTGATTTTCATAACCGCCAAACCAGTTGTAATTCCGAATATTTTAGCATCAGGATATCTTTTCAAAGAATAATCAAAAACTTTTGATTTTATCTTTTTTGCCAAACCTAAACTTCTATAATCAGGATGCACAATTAAGCCTGAATGCGCCACGAATTTTCCGTGTTCCCAGCTTTCGATATAACAAAAACCTGCAAATTTTCCATCAGCCAGAGCAATCATCGCATCACCATTCGACATTTTTTTCTGAATGTACTCAGGAGTTCTTTTAGCAATCCCCGTACCTCTTAACAAGGCAGATGATTCTATCGTATCGCAGATTTCCTGTGCGAATTTGAAGTGTTCTTCCTGGGTAACAACAATAGAGATCTTCATTTCAATAATTGAAGTTAGAGTTAAAAATTAAAGCATATTGATTCGATTGAAATCCAGAATTGAATCCAATAAAATTAAGCATAAAAGAAGTAACATTCTCAAAATCAAAAACTTGATCAAGAAAATTTACAAAAAAATATGTAGTTTTAGGATATGTTTGTCCAATGGACAAATTATGTGATTTCAAAATGAAAAATGGATATGAATAAATATACGGCTATAAAACTCAGTGGATACTATAGAGATAGTGTCCGTACTTCGGGAGAAGTAATCGGTGAGTTTGTCCGTGACAAAGAAGTTATATGTAAACTTATTTTATTCATCGCTGCAAATGTACACTATTTTTTATTTTACAAAACAAAAAAATTAAATTCTAACATTTTTTTTGCGTTTTGTGAATATACACAAAAACAAAACCCGATAATTAAAAGTAATTATCGGGTTTTAAGCTATTTATATTAAAAAATATTATTTCTTAGTAAAAGGGAGCACTTGTCCGTTTCCTAAAACAATCATATCAAAACCTGTTTTAGCCTCATTATATTTGAATTTCAAACCTGCTCCTTTAGATTCAAAAGTATCTTTTTCGTTTGGAACTGGTTTTACTGTAAACTTAGGAAAATCTGTAATTTCAACGCTCAATGTGCTGTTCTTCTCTGTAACTTCAATTGTAAGCGGTGCTCTGTTTGTAACAAAAGTTCCAAGATATCCGTCCAGAATAACATCTTTTTCAATTTTTCCTTTTCCTGCTGTCCAAACATTATTTGATTCATTATTGTCAGGGAATGCATTATCAGGATCTAAAGTAATGCTTTCAATTTCTTCAGTAGAATTATGTTTGAAAGACCATTCATTATTACGCTGCCAGATCTCTACCGGAAGATTAACTCTTGTTACTTTTCCGCTTTTTGTTTTAACGTCTAAAACAATTGGCATAGGCATTTTATCAAAATTTTCTACAGAAATAACAACACCTTTTGCAGGGTCATTTTTAACGTATTTAATAGAATTAATACCTTGGTCGAAACGCCAGTTATTTACAAACCAACTTCTCCAGAACCAGCTTAAATCCTCTCCGGCAACATTTTCCATTGATCTAAAAAAGTCATCCGGCTGTGGATGTTTATATGCCCATCGCTGGATATAAGTCCTAAAAGCATTATCAAAACGCTCTTTTCCTAATATTTGTTCTCTTAATATTACTAATCCGGCACTTGGTTTAAAGTAGCATAACATTCCAATATTAGCTTCCTTCATGTTATCAGGCGAGCTCATAATAGTTTCTAAATCAGGTCTTGTAAAAGGTTCTGCCTGCTCGTGTAAATTTGTTGGTGCTTCTTTATATTCACCATTATTAAATGCCGCTGTACTTAGTGAATTGATAAAAGTATTAAATCCTTCATCCATCCATGCAAACAACCTTTCGTTTGAACCTACAATCATTGGAAACCAAATATGACCAAACTCGTGGTCTGTAACACCCCATAAATCTTGTCCTTTAGATTTCCATCCACAGAAAACAATCCCAGGATATTCCATTCCTCCTTCGTTTCCTGCTACGTTTGTCGCTGCCGGATAAGGATATTCGAACCATTGTTTAGAATAATGTTCGATTGAAGCTTTTACATATTCAGTAGAACGTCCGTAAGCTCCCTGCCCTGCACTTTCAACCGGATATGCAGATAATGCTAAAGATTTTTTACCGCTTGGTAAATTAATTTTTGCTCCGTCTAAGATAAAAGCCGGAGATGATGCCCAAGAAAAATCACGTGCATTTTTAATTTTATAATGCCATGTTTTTTCTGTTCCTGCGTTTGCATTTGAAGCTGCATTTGCTTCTTGCTCAGAACGAATTGTTACCGTTTTGTCGCTGTTTGCAGCATCTTTATATTTTTTGAAATGATCTGCAGAAAATACTTCCTGACCATTTACTAATTCACCAGAAGCCACTACAAAGTGATTCCCCGGAACTGTCAATTTTACATCAAAATCCCCGTATTCTAAGTAAAACTCAGAAGCACCTAAATAAGGAGCTGTGTTCCATCCTCTTACATCATCATACACGCACATACGCGGATACCATTGCGCAATAGTAAATATTTTTCCGTTTTTAGTTTCAAGAACTCCCATTCTGTCTGATCCTTCAAATGGAGTAATAAAAGAGAATTCAATTTTAATTTTTACAGAACCTCCTTTAGCAGCCAATTCTTGTGGAAGGAAAATCTGCATTCTGGTATCTGTAACGATATATTTTGCGTTAACCTCTGTTTTGTTTTTACCGCCGGAAATTACTTTTACAGATTTTATTTTGTTACCGCCGTCAAAAACCTGACCTTGAGCACCGTTACGGCTTCCTGTTAATGGCACAACAGCATTTCCTCTGGAATCATCTTTAAATAAATTCTGATCTAAATTTAACCAAAGAAAGCCTAATTTCTCAGGACTATTATTTGTATAAGTAATTTCGTCTGTACCAACAATCTCGTTTGTTGTTCCGTTTAATTTTGCAGTAATTTGATAATCGGCTCTGTTCTGCCAATATGCAACTCCAGGCTGACCGCTTGCTGTGCGGGTGTCAGTTCCGTTTTTTGTATAAAAATGCGGACCAAAGGCGTCATGATAATTATAATTATTTACAGGATTTGCTGTCGCTGAAGGCGTTGTTTGCTGCGCCCATGCAGATGAAATCCCAAAAAATAAAGCCGCGGTTAAAATGGCTTTTGCAGAATGCTTTTTCATATTTTTTAGCTGTTTATGTAGCAAATTAATGAAAAAAAAAGCTATTTACAGAGAAATAGTTAAGCTGAAATTTAATTTTAGCAAAATTTTATCAATAAAATAATTCAGAGTAATTTTCTTTAAAAACAAAATTTATAAAATATATTTACATCACAATTAAAACTAAAAACCCAATTCAATTATATTATTTTGGACACAACAATATCAAATTCAATACTTAAAGCTTCTATTAAACATGCAGGAGCAGAATTATTTTCTTTAAAAGATAATAATGACAAAGAATACATTTGGGAAGGAAATCCTGATTTTTGGGGAAAACATTCTCCTGTTTTGTTTCCAATTGTAGGCACTTTAAAAAACAACACCTATACTATTGATAAAAAAGAATATCAATTATCAAGACATGGTTTTGCAAGGGATATGGAATTTAAGCTAATTGAAAAAACGCAAAACAGCGCTGTTTTTTCATTAGAATCAAACGAAGAAACTTTAAAAAAATATCCTTTTCAATTTGAATTACAACTTATTTATACACTAGAAAATACTTCTTTAAAAATAGAATATATCGTAATTAATAAAGGAGATACAAAAATGCCTTTTTCTATTGGGGCGCATCCCGCGATTGCTCTTCCTGAAAATTTTGAAAGCTATTCTTTTAAATTTGAAAAAGAAGAAAATCTAAAATTTAATCTTTTAGAAAATGATTTAATTTCTAATAAAACAGAAATTTTAAAAACCACAGACAATATAGTTCCTTTAACATATAAAATTTTTGAAAACGATGCTTTGGTTTTTAAAACTTTAGAATCAAAATCACTTACAATTCTTGAAAACAAAAAACCGTATGTTCAGGTTGATTTTGAAGATTTTCCAAGTTTAGGAATCTGGACCAAAGATCAGGCGCCTTTTGTTTGTATTGAACCTTGGTTTGGATATTCTGACACAGCAGACAATACTGGTGATTTATTTCAAAAAGAAGGAATTATTGTTTTAGAAATTGATCAAAATTTTCATTCTCAATTTAGTATCAAAATAGCAAAATAATGTTAGAATTCAACTTTACCCCTTTTCCGGTAATCGAAACAGAACGTCTGCTTTTAAGAAGAATTACCAATGATGATGTTAATGAGGTTTTTGAATTACGTTCGAATCCGGAAACCATGAAATACATCCCGCGTCCATTAGTTAAAAATAATGAAGATGCTTTGGCGCACATTGCTATGATAGATGAAAAAATTGAAACCAATGTGGGAATTAATTGGGCAATAACTTTAAAAGACAATCCTAAACTTTTAGGCATAATTGGCTATTACAGAATGCAGCCTGAAAATTACCGCGCCGAAATTGGCTACATGTTATCTCCTGATTTTCATGGAAAAGGAATTATTCCTGAGGCTGTAAACGTTTTATTAAAATATGGTTTTGAAGATTTAAAACTACATTCTATAGAAGCTGTAATTGATCCTGAAAACTATGCATCTGAAAAAGTATTACAAAAATGCGGATTTGTTAAAGAAGCACATTTAAAAGAGTCCGAATTCTGGGAAGGAAAATTCCTCGACAAAGTAATATATTCGTTATTAAACAGTTAGACCTTCAATTCTAAAACACCAATATTTTTTTCTTGTTAAATATCTATATTTTGCAATAGCAACGACGCTATTGCGTTATATTTGCATCCGAAAAATCAAATCATCGTCAGATTAAAAAATATCATGAAAAAAATATTTGCCTTAGTTGTTCTTTTCTTATCTATTCAATTACAAAGCCAGACTTTTGTAAAATTTAACGGAGTTACTGCATTAGTTGGTATTCCTAATATTGGTGTAGAAACCAGTATTGGAGAAAAAATGACTTTTAGCGTTGATATTATGGCATCTTTTTGGGAATCTTTTGATGGTAAGCATCCAATGAAATTTTACACCTTAACTCCAGAAGTTCGTTACCATTTTAAAGAAAAATACAACGGACTTTATGTTGGAGGTCACGTTGGTGCCGATAAATATCAATTACAAAAATGGAATTACTGGGACAGCAACCGCTATGAAGACGGATTCGGTTATCGTTTAGGAGTTTCTGTAGGATATAATATAAAATTAAGCGAAAAGTTTAATCTTGATATTTTTGCCCGAGGCGGATGGCATCAGGGTTTTTATAAAGGATATTATAATGACGGAACTCCGGGAAGATACGAAAAAGCACCTAACTATAATAAAAGCGGTGAATGGCTTCCTTATGGCGGAGGAGTAATGATTTCTTATAAATTATAATACAAAAAATCAGCTGAATTTAGGAAGTGATTTTATATATAAATCTTCTACTTTTTTCCTAGCCCAATCTGTTTTTCTTAAAAAAGTAAGACTTGATTTTATACTTGGATTTGAATTAAAACATTTTATTGGAATTAATTCTCCCAAAGTATCAAAACCATAATAGTCAACAAGCGTTTCAACAATTTTTTGAAGTGTAATTCCGTGAAGCGGATCTTTTGATTTACTTTCCATTTTATCTTTTTTATATACTAAAAGACCGTACTTAAAAAGCACGGTCTTTTTGCAAAATTAAGGAATTGACCTAAAACAATTCACTAATTAGAATATGAATTTAAATCCAAAAGAAAGCGGAGAAGTTAAATTTGGATTACTTCCTGCTAAAGCTGTATTGTAAAATGGGTCAACATTTGCAACATGTGCCAATCCAAAATTTGTAACAGTCGTTTTTTCTCCATTTTTAGGCTCCAGAGTCGTCGAAGTAAAATTAGCCAAATCGTAAGAGAACTCTACAGAGAAATTTTTGGTTACAAAATAATCAAAACCTCCTGATACTGATAATCCTACCTGATTAACTTTCAAATCGCTTTCTTTTTCTTTTCCGGTAATAACGGGTATCGCTGCCTGTCCGAAGAAGTACAATGAACCAGCTACATTCCAATATTTTCTAATTAAAGGCTGAATAACAATTAAATCTGTTTTTGCAGCAGTTCCTGCATCTGATTCAGCTTTAATGTTGATATAACCAAATCCTGCTCCAACAGCTACAGATGGTGTAACAAATGTTCCTACGATTGGAAGCACAGATAAACTTGTATTTTTTTCGTCTGCAGTTTTTGTCTGCTGATATCCGAATTGAGAGGTTGCAAACCAAGCTCCTTTTAGTCCTTGAGCTGAATCCTGGGCTTTAGCGGTTAAACCCATTAGCACAACACTGACTAATGTTACAATTTTTTTCATTATAAATTTGTTTTTGAATTATGGAGCAAACTTAGGAGGAAGCATTTTTGAGAAGAATGATTAAAATCATAGATTAAAAAAAATCTTTAATTATATTTGAGCAGATTATATTTCTGCAATTTTCTTACTTTTGTACACATGTTAAAATCAGTCAATATACTTAATAAAAGAGCCAGGTTTGATTACGAAATAATCGACACCTACACTGCCGGAATTGTTTTGGCAGGAACCGAAATAAAATCAATACGATTAGGAAAAGCCAATATTACCGAAAGCTTTTGCGAGTTTAGCGGCATGGAGCTTTTTGCGATCAATACTTACATAGAAGAATATTCGTTTGGAAATCAATTCAATCATAAATCACGAAGTGAACGAAAATTGCTTTTAAATAAAAAGGAATTAAAAACACTCCATAAAAGTGTTCAGGCAAAAGGTCTTACCATTATTCCTTTAAAATTATTTACAAACGAAAAAGGTATTGCCAAACTACAAATTGGACTTTGTAAAGGAAAGAAAAACTACGACAAACGAGAATCACTAAAAGAACAGGACACAAAACGAGATTTAGACCGAATTAAAAAAGCATTTAACTAAATTTAATTTTAGTCAATTAGTAGTTTTTATTTAATTTTATTACTATTTTTACTACAAAATATAATTTTAAAATATGAAAAATTACTTAATTCTACTTATTTTAATTCTGTCGCTTTCAGGTTGCGGCAGTAATACAACTATTGTAAACAGCTGGAGAGATCCAAAAATTACAGTTGCTCAGGAACATTTTAAAAAAGTTCTTGTTGTGGCTCTTGTTAAAGATGAGGCTTCAAGAAGAATTGCAGAAAACAGAATTGCTGCCAGTAATCCTATTTTTAAAACGTCTTACCAATATTTAAACGAAACTACCAAACAGCTTACGCAGGAACAGAAATTAAAAATTCTGCAGGATGAAAATTTTGATGGCGTTGTAACCATGCGTTTAGTAAGTACCGAAAAAGAAACAACATACGTTCCCGGATCTTACACCGGAATGTATTATGGAGGTTTTGACGGTTTATACTCCGGAATGTATGGTTATGGTTTTGGAAACTGGTACGGAATGTATTCGCCTGCCTTCTACGATCCCGGATATTATCAGGAATCAACGTATTACATGGTTGAAACCAACATTTTTTCATTAAAAGAAAATAAACTAATCTGGACAGGAACTACAAGATCTGATTATGTGACTGATGTTGGACAAACTGTTGACGCTATAATGCAGGCAGTTGTAAAAGAAATGAGAAAAGACGGTTCTCTTCCTCCAAAATAAAATCAAAAGCAGCATAATTGCTGCTTTTTTTGTTTTATAAAAATTGACTAATTTTGTCAAGACTTAATTTTTCATCAAAATGAAATCACTTCTAAAAGATGCCAGAGAGCAAAAAGGTTTTAAAACCCGCGAATTAGCGCAACTTGCTAATATCGATCAGGCGTTGATAAGCAAATTCGAATCTGGAACAAGAAAACCCACCAAAGATCAAATTATAAAACTTTCGCAGCTTTTAGAAATTGATTATGAAACCTTAATGACTGCATGGCTAAAGGAAAAAATTCTTTATGAAATTGGTGATGAAGAATTTGCCTTGAAAGCTCTTCTTCTTGCTGAACAGGAAATCCAAAAGAATAAAAAAGCAATTGACTCTGTTATACTATCTTCTAATCAAATTATTTTAGATGAGATAGAAAAATTAAAAAATCAATTTCAATCTTTTAATCATTTTCAGCTCCGACAAATTTCTAAAACATTGGAATTAGAATTTATTTTTCAAAATATTCATTCTAATGGAAATTCTCTAACTTTAGAAGAAACCAAATCTGTTATTAATGATGGAATTACCATTTCTGGAAAAAGCATGCAAGAACATCTTGAAGCAATTAATTTTCAAGAAACTGCCGTTTACATAAAAGATTTAAGTCAAAAGAAAACTGCTTTAAATGAAAAAGAATTGCTTTTAATTCACAGCCTCATTTATAAGGGAATTGAATTTGAAAACTCAGGAAAATATAAAAATGATCCAATAATTTTACGTGAAATGAATTTGCTTTTTAATTGGTACGAAAGTCATAAAAACAATCTTCATCCGATAATTCTGGCGTCTGAAATATATTTAAAAATTCTCGATACAAATCCATTTGAAAAAGGGAATCTTCAGATAGCAAACATTGTAATTAACTGGATTTTACTTCAAAATAATTACATTTATGTCTTAACGCAGACAGATAAAAACAACACTGAATATTTTACAGCTTTAGATGAATATAAAATCAAAAATGATAAATCGGCTTTTATTAATTATATTCTAAAAATCGAAAAAGAAAATCTAATGAATGTAATACAATCGAATACAAAATAAAAGCCCGCTTAAACGGGCTTTTATTTAATTTTTATCTTCTAATAAAGGAACAAATCTAAATTCTCCAAACTCATGTTTTTCAAATTGAGTTTCATTTTTCCTGATTAATAAAGTCATAATCTGAACATCTTCTCCTAGCGGAATAACCAGCCTTCCTCCTATTTTAAGCTGTGCCATTAAAGGCTGTGGAATAAATGGTGCACCAGCTGTAACTATAATACTGTCAAACGGAGCAAAATTTGGCAATCCTTTATAACCATCTCCAAAAGTGACATGTTTTGGACGGATATTTAATTTAGGAAAAAGATTTGAAGTTGTTTTAAACAATTCATTTTGCCTTTCTACTGTATACACTTTTGCGCCAAGCATAAACAAAACTGCTGTTTGATAACCAGACCCGGTTCCGATTTCTAAAATCTTATGATCTTTCTTAACTTCAAGCAATTGCGACTGAAAAGCAACGGTATAAGGCTGAGAAATAGTTTGTCCCGCCCCAATTGGGAAAGCTTTGTCCTGATAAGCGAAATCTTCAAAACTAGAATTTAAAAAAAGGTGTCTTGGGATTTTTTTTATCGCATCCAAAACCGCTCTGTCAGTAATTCCTTTTTGCTCTAAAGTGGTTACTAATTGATTACGAAGTCCTTGATGTTTGGCAGTATCTTTCAAAGTAAGTAGGTTTTATTTTCGCAAAAATAAGAAACAAAACAGGATTTCAAATATTGATTTTTAAATAATAAATTAATAACGTTATGAATTAAGAGTTATTTGTTAAAAGTTAAAAGTCTAACCCCACAACTCATAACTTCTAACTCATAACATAAAACCAAAAACACACAATTAATTAAATTCATTTCCACGGTAAACAAATAAATTATATTTTTGTTTAAAATACATTCTCATGTTAAAAGTAGGAGTTTTAGGTGCTGGTCATCTTGGTAAAATACATTTACGCTTATTACAACAATCTGACAAATACGAATTAGTTGGATTTTACGACGAAAATCAGGAAAATGCCGAAAGAATCTCAAAAGAGTTTGGCTATAAAAACTTCAGCACAATTGCAAAACTCATTCACGCTGTCGATGTAATTGACATTGTTACTCCTACACTTTCACACTACAAATGTGCAAAAGTGGCAATCAAATCAGGAAAACATATCTTTATCGAAAAACCAATTGCCAACACTGTAGAAGAAGCAGAAGAAATTATCGCACTTGCTAAAGAATACAATGTAAAAGGACAAGTGGGACACGTTGAGCGTTTTAATCCTGCTTTTATTGCAACAAAAAACATGATCGAAAATCCGATGTTTATAGAAACGCATCGTTTGGCCGAGTTTAATCCGCGCGGAACAGATGTTCCTGTAGTTTTAGATTTAATGATTCATGATATTGATGCTATTTTGAGTGTCGTTAATTCAAAAGTAAAAGATATTCACGCAAGTGGTGTATCAGTAATTAGTGATACTCCGGATATTGCCAACGCCAGAATCGAATTTGAAAACGGCTGTGTAGCCAATTTAACTGCCAGTAGAATTTCATTAAAAAATATGCGTAAATCACGTTTTTTTCAAAAAGATGCCTACATTTCGGTTGACTTTTTAGAAAAAAAATGCGAAGTGGTTCGTATGAAAGATGCACCAGAAGTTCCGGGAGATTTCGATATGATTCTTCAAAATGCTGAAGGTGTAAAAAAACAAATCTACTTTACCAATCCAGACGTGGAGCAAAACAACGCCATTCTGGACGAATTAGAATCTTTTGCAAATGCAATCAACACAGATACAACTCCTGTAGTAACGCTTGAACAAGCCACAGATGCTTTAAGAGTGGCGTATCAAATTATTGATTGTTTCAATAAATAATAAAATTTCAAAAAATAAATTAGCCACGAATTCACGAAATAATTGATGAATTCGTGGCTAAATCATAAATATAACATCAAGATATACTATGAAAACAATAGCTGTAATTGGAGCTGGAACAATGGGTAACGGAATTGCACATACTTTTGCGCAAAGCGGATTTACTGTAAAATTAATCGACGTTTCAGAAAAATCATTAGATAAAGGAATGGCAACTATTGCTGCCAATTTAGATCGTATGTTATCTAAAGGAACCATTACTCAGGACGATGTTGCCAAAACAATCACCAATATTATTACCTATACAGATCTTAAAGATGGTGTTGTAGGTGTTGATTTAGTAGTCGAAGCTGCAACAGAAAACGTTGAATTAAAACTGAATATCTTTAAACAATTAAACGAATATTGTTCTCATAATACCATTTTAGCAACTAACACATCTTCTATCTCAATTACACAAATTGGAGCCGTTGTAGCACATCCTGAACGTGTTATAGGAATGCACTTTATGAATCCGGTGCCGATCATGAAATTGGTTGAAATCATTCGTGGTTACAACACTAGCGATGAAGTAACTAAAATTATCATGAACTTATCTGAGAAATTAGGTAAAGTTCCTGTTGAAGTAAACGATTATCCTGGCTTTGTGGCTAACCGAATTTTAATGCCAATGCTAAACGAGGCAATTGAAACGTTATACAATGGAGTTGCTGGCGTTTACGAAATCGACACCGTTATGAAATTAGGGATGGGTCATCCAATGGGACCGCTTCAATTAGCTGATTTTATTGGTCTTGATGTTTGTCTTGCCATCTTAAATGTTATGTACGACGGATTCAAAAACCCAAAATACGCTCCTTGCCCGCTTTTAGTAAATATGGTAAGAGCTGGAAAACTAGGAGTAAAATCTGGAGAAGGCTTTTATGATTACAGCGAAAACAAAAAAGCAGAGAAAATTTCGAAGCAGTTTTTATAAAAAAGAAATATCATGTCGATTCAATCGAATTTAAATACAATTAAAGCGAGTTTACCTGAACATGTAACGCTCGTTGCCGTTTCAAAAACAAAACCTGTTTCCGACTTGATGCAGGCTTATGAAGCCGGACAGCGCATTTTTGGAGAAAACAAAATTCAGGAAATGACCGAAAAATGGGAACAAATGCCAAAAGATATTCAATGGCATATGATTGGTCATGTTCAGTCAAATAAAGTTAAATTTATGGCGCCGTATGTTACTCTGATTCACGGTGTCGACAGTTTAAAATTATTACAGGAAATCAATAAACAAGCTTTAAAAAATAACAGAACAATAGATTGCCTTTTGCAAATATACATTGCCGAAGAAGAATCTAAGTTTGGTTTAGATGAAAATGAACTAAATGAACTTTTAACGTCTGTTGAGTTTAAAGAGTTGAAAAATATTCGTATCTTAGGTTTAATGGGAATGGCCACTTTTACCGAAGACCAAAACCAAATAAAAAAAGAATTCACACATTTAAAATCTATTTTTGATTCTATTCAGACACTGAAAACTGAAAACTGCGAACTAAATACTATATCAATGGGAATGTCCGGAGATTACCAATTGGCAATTGAATGCGGAAGCACAATGGTAAGAATTGGAAGCAGTATTTTTGGAGGAAGGTAAATTGCAAAAATCAATTACAATATCAAAAATCAATAATTTTAAATGGAGAAAATATTCAATTTTGAAGACCGACTAGTTCGCTTTGCTGGAGAATGTATTTTCTTTACTAGAAAATTAGAAAGAATATTTGAAAACGAGTATTACAAAAATCAATTAATAAGATCCTCAGGAAGTGCATCTTTAAATTTTGGAGAAGCACAAGGAACAATAACAGATAAGGACTTTGTTTTTAAAGTTTCCTTAGTTGTAAAAGAATTAAAAGAGTCAAGAAACTCTTTAAAAATTTTAGATTATATTAAAGAAGGAGATAACGATAAAAGAAATAAACTTTTAGTTGAAGTTGAACAGCTTATTGCAATCTCATCAAAAATGATAATTAATAAAAAATAGTTTTTTCAATATTAATAACAATAGCAATTACAATAACAGTTTTCAAAATTGATATTGATATTTTGATATTGTAATTGCCATTGATTTTTTGATATTGACATTGAAAATGTACGCAATACTTGACATAGAAACCACTGGAGGACAATTTAATGAAGAGGGAATTACCGAAATCGCCATCTATAAATTTGATGGACATGAAGTAGTTGACCAGTTCATTAGCCTTGTCAATCCTGAAATTCCCATTCAGCCATTTGTGGTAAAACTAACGGGAATCAATAACGCTATGCTGCGTTCAGCTCCAAAGTTTTATGAAATTGCCAAACGCATTATCGAAATAACTTCTGATTGTGTAATTGTAGCTCATAATGCTTCTTTCGATTACAGAATTCTTCGAACTGAATTTCGCCGTTTAGGCTACGATTTCGAAGCCAAAACACTTTGTACAGTAGAATTAGCAAAAAAACTAATTCCAGAACAACCTTCATACAGTTTAGGTAAATTGGTACGCGCACTCGGAATCCCTATGGCAGACAGACACCGCGCCAGCGGAGATGCCATGGCAACAACCAAACTGTTTAAAATGCTTTTGGAAAAAGACACCGAGAAAACAATTGTAAAAGATTTTATAAAACTCGAAGTCGAAAAAGGAATCGCACCTAAATTTTTAGACATTTTAAACCAAATGCCCGCTAAAACCGGTGTTTATTACATTTATAATGAAGGCGGTAATTTAATTTACATAGGCAAAAGCCACAATATAAAAAAGAGAGTCAACCAGCATTTTACGGGAATCACAACTAAAAGCAAACGAATTCAGGCTGAAGTTTTTACAATTACGTACGACGAAACCGGAAGTGAATTAATTGCACTTTTAAAAGAAAGTCAGGAAGTAAAAATCAATCGTCCGCGCTATAATCGTTCACAAAAGAAAACCGTTTTTCCTTTTGCAATCTACGCAGAAAAAGATGCTGCCGGATATATAAATCTAAAACTTGAAAAAGCTGACGGACGTAAAAAAGAAATTACATCGTTTGCTTCTTTGCAAGATGGTAAAAACGCTCTTTTTAGATTTACGGCAAAATATCATTTATGCCAGAAACTGACTGGTTTATACCAAACCAAAAAAGAATGTTTTCAATACACCATTAAAGAATGTGACGGCGCTTGTATTGGCGAAGTAACTCCTGAAGTTTATAACTTACGCGTACAGCAGTTTATTTCTGAAAACAGTTTCGAAAACAAAAGCATGATCATAATCGACAGAGGACGTAACGTTAACGAACGAAGCGCTATTTTAATAGAAAACGGAACTTATAAAGGTTACGCTTATTACGATCTAAATTATCAAATCACGAATATCGATATACTAAAAAACATTCTAATCCCAATGCAGCATAATCGTGATGTAAAAAACATCATTCAAAGCTATATTCGCAAAAGTAAGTCATTAAAAATCCTGCATTTTTAATACGATAAACTTTACGTATCTTCGCGATATGACAAAACACAAATCAAAATACGAAATCTTTAGAGAAAAAATCAAAATCATTCTATACGGAACCAATACTTTGGCAGGCAGAATGTTTGATTTAGTTCTTCTTGGACTTATTTTGCTTAGTGTACTTTTAGTAATGCTTGACACTGTTGAAGGAATTAGTAAAAAATACCATCAACAGCTTTTAATTTGCGAATGGATAATCACTATATTTTTTACTGCAGAATATATTTTAAGAATTATTTCGATTCAAAAACCAAGAAAATACGCCATTAGCTTTTACGGAATTATCGATTTACTGGCAATTTTGCCAATGTATTTATCTATCTTTTTTCCGGCAACCAGCGTTTTAACGATTGTACGTGTTTTGCGTTTCCTACGATTATTCAAAATTCTGCATATTCCACAAATATCGCATCAATCCTATCAGCTGAAAGAAGCCTTAGAAGCCAGTAAAGAAAAAATTCTGGTATTTATCTACTTTGTGGTTATAAGCTGCGTCATTATTGGTGCATTAATGTACGTTGTAGAAGGAAAAGAAAGCGGATTTACCAGTATTCCTGTCAGTATTTATTGGTCAATAGTAACACTTACAACAGTAGGCTACGGAGACATTTCGCCCATTACACCCTTAGGACAATTTCTCGCTTCATTAGTCATGATAATGGGTTACGGAATCATAGCCGTTCCAACGGGAATCGTAACGGCTGAATTTGCCAAAGCCAGCCTTAGAAACAGTTCAGTAAGCGGTAAAAAAACATGTACGCAATGCAATGCGCAATTACACTTTGACAATGCAAAATATTGTTACCAATGTGGCAAAACATTACCAAATAATTAATTTATGAAGCTATTTCCAGCTATACACTACAACTCCTCCTTATCTTTGTTGTTTTTTAAGTGATAAAAAGAGTTTCTCCCGAAACCTCGGGAGTCGCTCTTTTATTCCAAAAAAACTAACAAATATAAGTCCTGGGTTTTCGTTTCTATCTGGGCTAAAAAATATGAAATACCTAATTACCATTGTCGGACCAACAGCTATAGGCAAAACCGCCCTGAGCATTGCTTTGGCACAACATTTTAAATGCGAAATTATTTCGTGCGACAGCCGTCAGTTTTTCAAAGAAATGACCATTGGTACAGCCGTTCCAAGTCGGGAAGAATTAGCATCAGCAAAACATCATTTCATTCAAAACAAATCAATTTTTGAAAATTATACCGTTGGTGATTACGAAAAAGAAGCACTTTTAAAACTGGAAGAATTATATCAAAATAATGATTTTGCCATTCTAATTGGCGGATCTGGCTTATATGTAGATGCTGTTTTAAAAGGATTTGATGAATTTCCGGAAATCGCACCAGAAATTCGCACCGAAGTCAATTCCAATTACGAAAAACTTGGAATAGAATATCTTCAACAACAATTAAAAAATCTCGATCCAGAATATTATCAAAAAATAACAATAGAAAATCCGCAGACATTACAAAACCCGCAAAGAATGATGCGTTTTGTAGAAGTCTGCATTGGATCAAAAAAACCATATTCTTCATTTCTCAATCTCAAGAAAAACAACCGAAACTTCACACCTATTTTAATAGGTTTAGATGCCAACCGAGAAATTATCTACGACAGAATCAATCAGCGCGTAGATATTATGATGGATATGGGATTATTGGAAGAAGCCAAAGCACTTTATCCTAACAAAGAGTTAAATGCTTTACAAACGGTGGGGTATAGAGAATTATTTAGTTATTTTGACGGAGATTTCACGTTGCCATTTGCAATTGAAGAAATCAAGAAAAATACACGCAGATTTTCCAAAAGACAATTAACGTGGTTCAAACGAAATGAAAACACCAAATGGTTTGATTATGCGACAGACAGAAAAGAAATCATTAATTATGTCGAAGAAAATCTAAAATCAAAAATTTAAAATCTAAAATTCAAAAATGCCAATATCTCCAAATTTCACATCAGTTTTAAGCAAAGACTGGGAAATCAATTTCACACAATGTACACCAACGGGATATTTAAAATATACCGATTTGTGCAATCTTCTGCAATTGACCGCAGCAGCACATTCAGAAGTTGGCGGCATCAGTTTTACCGATATGCAGGAATTTGATCAGGCATGGGTTTTAAGCCGTATGCGTGTAGAAATTAAAGCATTACCAAAATGGCAGGATATTGTTACAGTAAAAACATGGATTAACAGTCTTGAAAATTCACGTTCTGTTCGAGCGCTTGAAATGTATGTAAACGGAGAAAAAATAGTAGGAAGCGAAACATTCTGGGCCGTTTTCAATACAAAAGCCCGACGTCCGGAAGCTTTGGCATTACCTTTTGAACATTTCGAATTATTTCCTGAAAACCGAGCCACAGAAGAAGGTTTCTCTAAAATAAACATTAATCCGGAGAAAGAATCTGTTTTCGAAAAAACTGTTTATTTATCAGATTTAGACATTGTAAATCACGCCAATAATGTCAAATATTTAGAATGGTGCCTCGATCATGTCAATCCAAAAAGAATTTTAAAACAAGAAGTAAAAAGTTTTGAAATGAATTTCCTTAAAGAACTTTCTTTAAACGATAAAGTAATCATACACGAAAGTGACAACGAAGATCAAACCGAAACTACTTTCAGCATAACAAAAGGCGAAAAAACTTGTTTTGCTTTAGAATTGCACTGGAAATAAAAGGAATTCCAAAAGACTTTTTCCTCTTTGTAACGCAATATTGTCATTTCGACGAAGGAGAAATCTTCACAAGTAACTCTGCAACAGTATTTCAATCTTTGTAAAGTTTCTAACGAAGATTTCTCCTTCGTCGAAATGACAAACTTTGTGTAAAAACAATAATCGATGCAAAATTGCATCGATTATTGTTTGATTAAAATCACTTTGATTTCTTTTTAGAATCCTTCCCGCCTTTTTTAGATTTCTTATTTTCTAATAAATTCATTTTACTTTTAATTCGTTTCTCAACATCACTAATTCCAGAATCGTAATCATGCTGAACTGAGTATAATTTTGCCTGCTTAATTTCTTTTAATGCCTTTTTAAACTCTTGCTGCGCTTCTAACAGAATTGCTTTTTTAATATAAATATCAGCTTTATTAATTCCTTTAATTGTTAAAGCAAAATCAATCAGTTTTTGGGCCTCTTCGTAATCTTCATTCAAAATTAAAGTCTGCAAATAATATGGATACACTTCAAGCGCGTGAATATTAATAGACAAAGCTTCCTGAAAATAAGACTTAGCTTCTTCATAATTCATCAATTGTTCTGCCTGAATTCTTCCGTATAAACACAAAATCATGGTGTTTTTTGAATTGTAAGAAAATGCATAATCCAAAGATTCTATAGTTCCTTCCAGCCAATACGGATAATTATCTAAAGCCTGAAAAAGGTATTTATCAATTGTTTTCATTTCGTAAATCGTTTTTTAATTTCTGACGAGTTCCTTTGTAGCTTTTCTCTATTTTATTCTTTTTAAAATCACTTCCCGTAAAAACTCTTATAGGATTTCCTCGCTGTACATTGAGCTGGTTTTCCCATTGTTTACCCACATGATTTTTAAGCTGAAGTAATTTCTCGTCTTCTAATTTTTTAATTAATCGTTCTGTTGCCAGTTTTTTGTTTTGATGCTGTGAACGGCTGTCCATTGATACAACGGCAATTCCTGTAGGGATATGTGTTGCCCGAATCGCAGAACTCACTTTGTTAACGTGCTGACCGCCTGCGCCATAACTTCGCATGGCCTGATATTGAATATCATTTTCCGAAAATGAAGCATTTTTATTTTGTTCAATTTCAAAAATTCCAATAAACCAGTTTTTGCGTTTGTGCATTTTCCTAAACTGACTCTGACCAATCCATTGAATGGTTCCAATCCAGGAATTTATAAACTCATCTGCGTTTTTGCCTTTCACAGCAATTGAAGCTGTTTCTACAGTTCCGTTTTCAGTTCCGGCTTCCCTTTGCAGTAAAACGGTTTCAAGACCGTTTTCACTTGCTTCTTCCAGTACTTTTTTAAGCACTTGGGCGACAACCCAAGTGCATTCTGCAGGTCCTCGACCCGCTGTTATCTGAATTATTCTTTCCATTTCTTTAAAATTTTAAGCAGCTTTTCTCTGTTTTTTGCTGCTTTTACAAACATTGGCAAACGCGCTATCATCGTACCGAAAGCATTAACTTTCGCATTCCGTTCCCTCAAATCTGCCTGAATATACCCTTGCAAATAATCAATATGATCTAAATTGTATGCCCAAAAAATATTGCCGCTAAATTCTTTTTGAAACCAAAGAGGTAAATTATATTTATCTTCTCTAACCAAGCCATCATTAAAATTTGACTCTCTTCTAACTTTTCTAATTTTAGGTTTACATTCTTCCTGAAAATTACAGTGCGGACATTTAGTTTTATATCTTACTGGTATTTCTTTTAAACCCATAGATTCAAATTCAAATGGCTCATAACAATTATTACAATAATGTTTACCATAAGCAATGTATTGATATACTGGTTCATCCATTTTATAAAAACACTCTTTACATTCAAAAAATGTAATCGTACATCTTCCGCATTGACAGCCTTCTTTAAGATGTTTTATTACAGAAGATTTAGATTGACATTTAGGACATTTAACCAAAATCTCATCTTCAAAATTTCCCAGCCATTTATTTTCATCCTGAAATCTTTCCATAACTTTTCTTTTTTAACGATCCATTCTAACAATCTTAGGCGTAAAAGTCCCAAGTACTTCAACCAATTCCGTTTGGTTTGCCATTACTTTTTCAATGTCTTTGTACGCCATTGGAGCTTCATCAATATTACCGCCAATTAAAGTAACATCGTGTTTTTTTAGTTCTTTGTTAATAAGACTTTGCGTAAAAGTACTTTTGCATTTTGCTCTCGAAAACAAACGTCCTGCTCCATGCGAAGCCGAGTTTAAACTCTCAACATTTCCTTTTCCTTTTACAATAAAACCCGGCGCTGTCATCGAACCTGGAATAATTCCAAGCTGGCCTTCACCTGCTGGTGTTGCTCCTTTTCTATGTACAATACATTCCTTACCGTTTACCATTTCTTTCCAAGCAAAATTGTGGTGGTTTTCAATCGTTACCACCACTCTTTTTCCAATCGCTTTGGCAATTCGTCTGTGAATATCATCATGACAGGCTTTTGCATATTCTCCGGCTAAATTCATTGCCAGCCAATATTCCTGACCGTCATGTGTATTTAAATCAAGCCAAGCCAAATGCTGTACATTTTTTGGTAACGGACATTGCTTAGTTGCCAGATATGTATAATGTTTTGCAATGTTAGCGCCCAATCCGCGCGAACCGCTGTGTGATAAAACAGCAAAATATTCGCCTTTTTCCAATTTCCATTCGTTCTCTGGATTATCAATTTTTGCGATTCCAAATTCTACGAAATGATTTCCTCCGCCAGAACTTCCCAATTGCTTATAAGCTTTTGGTAAAAGATTCTTTAACAGCGGAATATCCTGAAATTCGCTTTTATGAAAAACTTCATGATCCACTCTTGAAGACTGCACTTCATTCATTCCAAATTTGGTATTATCTCTTAAAATAGCTTCTAATTGATGTTCTCTTCCTTTAAAATGAGAAGCTGGTAAATCAAAAATCGAAAGGCTCATTCTACATCCAATATCAACTCCTACTCCGTATGGAATGACTGCATTATCAGTCGCTAACACACCGCCAATTGGCAGTCCGTAACCCGAATGTGCATCCGGCATTAAAGCTCCGGCAACAGAAATTGGCAGTTTCAATGAATCATACAATTGAAATTTTGCCTGTTGGTCAATTTCATTTTCACCAAAAATGGTAAAAGGCGCTCTTGTTGCTTTAAGCTGGTGCATTCTTACCTGAACAGGTTTGATTAAGCCTTCGGCAACTTTTCCCCATGTTCCATTTCCTTCGTACTTTTCAGGATTTAACAATACGTCTTTTGCTTCTGTTAGAATAGATTCCTTTTTTTCTCTTTTTCTATATCTATTTATTTGCCCTAAGGCGATGTTTATTGAATTGTTCTTTGGAAAACCTAATTTAATCAGGTCTTTTCCAGTTAATTTATTTCCCATGATTTTCTATCATTTAGTCTGCATATTGCTGATACAATTCGTACAGACTTTTATTTTTAATTGGGCTTATCTCTTTTGGATTTTCTTTTTCGTAATAACTCCAATGACGAGAAAAGCCGTCTACTAATCTGTTTATTTTATTTCTCAAATTATGATTAACAATGTAATTGTCAGTAAGCTGAATCTGGCTTTCCAAATCTGAATCAACCATTTTCGTATGTGTTATCATATAAGGACTCACACGGAGCACATATCGCCAGGGTTCGTTAAACACATAATGAATTTTATATCGCTTACAGTTACTGCACCAGCGTTCTCTTTTATAAAAATGTGCTTTTTCTTTTTCGGTTAATTCTAACTTTGAGCTTTTCCATTCCCACTCTGAAAATTCTTTTACAGTTTGGATTTTTTCAACATATACATGTCTTCTTTTTCTTTTTTTCTTTGTTTTAAAAGATTTTTCGGGAGAAAACTGCCATGTATTTATTTTTTCCAATAATTCTCTGTAAAATTCTGCTTCGCTCGATCTCGCAACATCATCTCTTAATTTAAAATTACGCTGCCAGCCTTTTTGATAAGGATTTTCTAAAGGAACTAATGGTAAATCTCTGCGTTTATTCCAAAGTGAAACTTCAAGCTTTCTTAAATGAATTAATTGTTTTTCAAAATCTTCTTTTACTAATCTTTTCTTTCTTCTTTTACTTTTAAAACGAGTACATAAAGCATACTCATCTACCCTATAATTTTCCATAAAAAAATTATCGTGCATTAAATTAACTGCCGTATAGGCATAACATTTTATCCTAAAAAATGGATAAATCTAAAAATCGATTTTCGGGGAAATTTTGAAGGGTCTAGAATAAAAAAAGCCCGAAACTTATTGTCTTCGGGCTTTTTTATATATCTAAAAATATATTTCTAAGACTGAAATAAGCCACGAAGAAGTGCTCCACCAAATTTATTTGATGTAAAGCTCTGAGATGTTGATGTAAGTACAAACACTATTTCTTCGTTTTAAAGGGTTATTATTAATTTTTTCGTGTGCAAATATTGTAAATTGTTTTTGGATTTTCCAAATTATTTTGAAGAAAATTCCTCAAAAAAAAATTCAGGAATACTTTTTGAGCTTTCAAAATCAACATTAAAATTTTAAAAATCAATTGATTAATCTCAAAAATATTAAATCAAAATATTTTGGTTTATTGCATAAAAAAAGCTCTGATTTCTCAGAGCTTTCTATATTTTTCGGTGAACTAGTTATTCAGAAACTTTGCTTTTAACTACTAATCTGAAACCTTCTCCATGAATGTTTAAGATTTCAACATCTTCATCAGCTTTTAGATATTTTCTTAATTTAGCGATGTAAACGTCCATACTTCTTGAAGTAAAGTAGTTATCGTCTCTCCAGATTTTTGTTAAAGCTAATTCTCTTGGCATTAAGTCATTTTCATGAAGAATAAGCATTTTAAGCAATTCGTTTTCTTTTGGAGATAATTTTATTGGCTCTTCATCCTGGAAAGTCAAGAATCTTAGTTTTGAATTTAAGTGGAATTTACCAATATTAAATTCAAACTGTACTTGTTCTGCTTTTGTATCTGCAGATTTTCTTTGAATGATTGCTTTAATTTTCATTAATAAAACCTCAGAATCAAAAGGTTTATTTAAATAATCGTCAGCACCTGCTTTGTATCCTTTTAACACATCTTCTTTCATCGATTTTGCTGTTAAAAATATAATTGGCACTTCGCTGTTCTTTTCTCTAATTTCTTTTGCTAAAGTGTAACCATCTTTATAAGGCATCATTACATCAAGAATACATAAATCATAAACATCTTTCTTGAATTTTTCGAAACCTTCCATACCGTTTTTAGCTAAAGTAACTTCAAAGTCATTTAACATTAGATAATCTTTAAGAACCGCCCCAAAATTTAGGTCATCTTCTACTAAAAGTATTCTTTTGTTATTATTTTCCATATTTTAATTTATTAATGGTATTTTTATTATAAAGGTGCTACCTTTTCCTTTTTCGCTTTCAACATATACTTGTCCATTGTGATCCTCAACAATTCTTTTTACATACGCAAGACCTAAACCATGTCCTTTTACATTATGCAGGTCTCCTGTATGTTCTCTGTAAAATTTCTCAAATACTCGTTTTTGAGCTATCTTACTCATTCCCAAACCATGATCTTTTACTTTTATTAAAATCATGTCTTTTACATTTTCAGTAAAAATTTCAATTTCAGGAATATCAGGAGAATATTTTATAGCATTTTCTAAAATATTAACCAATACGTTTGTAAAATGAACTTCATTTATTAAGCAGGTTGTTCTTGCTGCATTGTAATGTTTTACTACTGTACCTTTTCTGTCTTCTAAAATCAGATTTACGTGTTCAATTGCATCATCAATTACATCAGTAACTACAGTAGGCTCTTTTGTTATATCGAGTTCTCTTTTTTCAAGTTTCGAAATACGCAGTACGTTTTCAACTTGAGCATGCATTCTTTTATTTTCGTCCCTTATCATTTGAAGATAACGATAGACTTTGTCTTTATCTTCAATAATTTTAGGATTTCTAATTGCGTCGAGTGCAAGATTTATAGTTGCAATGGGTGTTTTAAACTCATGCGTCATATTATTAATGAAATCGGTTTTGATTTCTGAAATATGCTTTTGACGCAGCAACTGATTTAATGCACTTGTGTAAGCAACTATAATAATTAATGTAAATACTATTGACAGAATTGTAATACTCAATAATTCAGATAATAAAAATTTCTTTTTATTTGGGAAGGTTACAGACAATTCATATCGGCTGTTTCCTTCATTATCAGTATATATTGGTATATTATATGTCGCTTCTTTATCGTAGTGAAATCCGTCTGATTTAATTTTAGTCGGCACGCCGCTACTATAAATTCCGTATTCAAATTTGGTTTTTACTCCGTATTCTTCTAATTCTTTTTTTAACAGCTTGTGTAATTTATCTTTCGTGATTCTGCCTTCAATGGGGGTTAATGAGGCGATATCTTTATACTGAATTTGCTGCTGAACTTTATTTAAAATATCTAAGCTTCCAGATTTTTCAATTTTAAGATCCGGAATAATACTTTGACCTAAATTATTGTTATCAATTCCGTTATTATTATTGTAAACTTCTGTTACTCTTTTAGAACTGAAATTTTTAAATCTTTCACTGCTGAATTTTTTATTAAAAACAGATCCGTTGATATCATAATCTTCAGAACTCAGCGTATTAGAATATACAATTGTTTTATTTGTTTTTGTATTTCTCTGTACATACAACACTTCAAGCAAATCTTCTTTTTGTGGAATTTTACCTGTACTGTCTTTTATACGGTTGTATTTGTCGTAAAAGCTGTATTCTTCTTGCTGCTCAAGTTTATCTGCAACGTTTCCGATTACTTGTGTAACGTGGTATTTAAATTGTTCTTCATTATTTTTAAATGAAGAATTAAACCAAAATACCTGTACCAGAATTATCCCTATTAAGGACAAGCTCATTAATAAAACAAGTATTCTAAAAAATAATTTATTCATCGAAACAAAATTAATATTTTAACAATATACTAAATAATACATTAACCAAATATTAACATTTAAGACTGTTTTTGTTTTATTTTCAAAATTTTAAGAATTTCAGCAACTTCTTCTCGTGCAATTTTAAGATTACTGTTATTAATTACAAAATTGCTTAAAGAAATTCGTTTTTCATCATTCCACTGCATTTTCATCCTGCTTAAAACCTGGTCTCTTGTAGAATTGTCGCGTTTCATAACTCTTTCAATTCTAGTCTCTTCTGGCGCTGTAACGGTAACTATATAATCAAACTCTTTATACTTACCGCTTTCAAATAATATTGCTGCCTCATACACCACAAAATCCTTGCCTTTATTTTGCAAGAGCCACGATTGAAAATCCTTTTTTACGGCGGGATGAACTATTGAATTTAACTTTTCTAGTTTCTCTTTATTGTTAAATACTATTTCGGCTAATTTTGCACGGTTCAAAACATTATTATCAAAGAGCGATTCTCCAAAAGAGTTTTTTATCTGATCTATAATTTCTAATGACTGCATTACTTTTTTAGCTTCATCATCTGCAATGTAAACCGGAATACCTTCTTCCTTAAAAAAACCAGCTATTGTCGTTTTACCGCTTCCTATTCCGCCAGTGAGCCCAATAATTTTTGTCATATTATATTTTAAAAAACATACGTGGAAAAGCTTCTTGAGGTTTTTTCTTTAATAAAATGACTTTTATAAAAGATTCCAAAAATCCTGTTCCGTATCCGTAAAATTGTTTCCAAACAGCAATTACAGATAAATATCCAATTTTGATACTTTTATTCTGAATGCTTGCTGTAAGAAAAATTATAACGAAATATACAAAATATAATTGTAATAAAATATCAATATTGAAAATTAACAATAAAAAAGCTAATAATAACCCCAGAATAAAAACCGTTGGAAAGAAAAAAGTGAGCTTATTATGTTCTGGATACCAGCTGTTTAAAATAGGTCTTGCAATACCAAATTTCTTTACCTGAATCGAAAATTTTTCCCAGTCAATTCTGCGTTTATGATACACATAAGCCTCAGAAAACAGTCTGGTTTCAAACCCAAGGTTCCATAAACGGATCGATAAGTCCGGATCTTCGCCAGGATGTATGTTTCCAAAACCTTTTGAAGCTTCAAAAGCTTTTTTAGAAATTCCCATATTAAAACTACGCGGCTGAAATTTATTTATCTTTTCAGATCCACCTCTAATTCCTCCGGTTGTCAGGAAAGAGGTCATAGCAAAATTGATTGCTTTTTGAATATTAGAAAAGCTTTTTAAAGCTCTGTCCGGTCCTCCAAAACAATCTACATATTTTTCGTCTAAAGCTTTTTTTACTTCCGTTAAATAGTTTGACGGAATGATACAATCTGAGTCGAAAATGATAAAATAATCCCCCCTTGCCTTCTGCATTCCAAAATTTCTTGAATCGCCCGGACCAGAATTTGGTTTAAAATAATATGAAATATTTAATTTCCCCTGGTACGTCATCACTACATCTTTACAAGGAATAGAAGAGCCGTCTTCTACAAGAACAATTTCAAAAGGTTCATTGTAATCTGATTTTGTCAGGCTTTCTAAAAGTTCATCAACTTCATCTGGACGATTATACACTGGTATAATTAAAGAAAAAATCATAGCGGGAATGCGGTTTTAAGTGGAATATTTTAAACTTTAAAAATTTTAACAAAGATAAGTTATATTCATAAAAAAACCACCAACTTTTGGTTGATGGTTTCTATTTGCGTTATGAGTATTTTTATTTGATACTTTCGATATTAACTACCTCATTAGCATCTGCTTTGTAGTCAACACCAGGAACTTCGAATCCAAATAAATTTAAGAAATCGTTTCTGTAACCTGCTAAATCTCCAATAGATGGCAATGTTTCTGTTGTTGCTTCTTTCCAAAGTGCCGCAACTTTTGCCTGAACATCTTCGCGCATTTCCCAATCATCGATTCTAATTCTTCCTTTTTCATCAACAGGAACTTCAGAACCATTATATAATCTGTCTTGAAATAAACGCTGAATCTGCTCGATACATCCTTCGTGAATACCTTCTTCTTTCATGATTTTATATAAAAGAGAAATATACAATGGAATAACCGGAATTGCAGAACTTGCTTGTGTAACCAAAGCTTTGTTTACAGAAACATAAGCTTTTCCACCAATAGATTTTAAATTATCTGTAATTGTAAAAGCTGTAGCTTCTAAATGGTCTTTTGCACGACCAATTGTTCCTTTACGGTAAACAGCTTCTGTTAATTCTGGCCCAATATATGAATAAGCAATTGTAGTTGCTCCTTCTGCTAATAAATTTTCGCTTTTTAATGCGTCAATCCACATTGCCCAGTCTTCACCTCCCATTACAGCAACTGTATTTTCGATATCTTCTTCATTTGCCGGAGCAATTGAAACCTCAGATACGTTTCCTGTATGAAAATCAACTGTTTTGTTTGTAAATGTTTGTCCAATTGGTTTTAAAACTGAACGGTGTGTAACTCCTGTATTAGGATTTGTACGTACCGGAGAAGCTAAACTGTAAATAATTAAATCTACCTGACCTAAATCAGCTTTAATTAAATCCAGAGTTTCTCTTTTAATTTCGTTTGAAAAAGCATCACCGTTAATACTTTTTGCATATAAACCTGCTTTGTGAGCTTCTTTTTCAAATGCAGCAGAATTATACCAACCTGGTGAAGCTGTTTTACCTTCAACCGGCGGTTTTTCAAAAAACACTCCAATTGTAGCAGCATCTGATCCAAAAGCACTTGTAATTCTTGAAGCTAATCCGAAACCAGTAGAAGCACCAATAACTAATACTTTTTTTGCTCCAGCAATCGCACCTTTTGATTTGATATATTCAATTTGATTTTTAACATTTTGTTCAGCTCCCGTTGGATGGGCAGTCAAACAAATAAATCCTCTCATTCTAGGTTCTATGATCATACTTGTTTTATTTATTCGTTAATAAGCTGTTTATTAAATAAATGGATGCTTACTACCGTTTGTTTACTTATTTTTTCGATGACAAATATAAAGTATTTCTTTAGTTCAACAAGGCTTTGGCGTGATTTAAAGCCGAATCAGAAACAACCGCACCGGATAACATTTGAGCAATTTCTATAACTCTTTCGTCCTGAGACAATAGCTTTAATTCTGATTGGGTATCATCATCAATTGTTGCTTTTGAAACTTTGAAATGCGAATCGCCTTTTGCTGCAATCTGCGGTAAATGTGTAATAGCAAAAATCTGCATTTTGGTACTCATTTCTTTCATAATCTCACCCATTCTAATGGCAATTTCTCCAGAAACTCCCGTATCTATTTCATCGAAAATTAAGGTTGGTAATTTTGAATATTGTGCTAAAATGGCTTTTACAGCCAGCATAATACGAGACATTTCTCCTCCTGACGCTACTTTTTTGAGCAGACCAAAATCAGTTCCTTTGTTTGCTGAAAATAAAAACTGCAACTCGTCTTTTCCGTTTTGAAAATAAGTTTCAGACGGAATAAGTTCGATATTAAAACGAACATTTGGCATTCCTAAAGTTTCTAAAATAGAAATCAACTGATTTGATAAAACCGGAATAGCGTTTATTCTGTTTTTATGAATTGTATCTGCAAAAGCGTCTAATTCTCCTGCTTTTTGTTCTATAGATTTAGATAATTTTTCAATCTCTTCATCCATATTATCAAGCTCAAGAAGCGTATTACCTAAATCTGCCTGAATTTGCAGTAATTCTTCTACAGAAGCCACATGATGTTTCTTTTGTAAATTGAAAATCAATTGCAGTTTTTGACTTACTAACTGAAGCTGTTCAGGATCGTTTAATAATTTTTCTGAGGCGTTTTGCAGTTCTTTTGAAACATCGTCAAACTCAATTGATATACTTGTTATTCTATCAAATAAGTTTTGATATTCGGCAGAAAATGGCGCTATTTTCTGCAACGAAGCTTTGATTTCATTAAGATTATGAAATACACCAAATTGTTCTTCATTTGCAATTACAAGCGATTTATCGATTGATTCTTTAATAATTTCAACATTATTAAGCTTTTCATAATCAGCTTCTAATTCTGCCTGTTCTCCTGATTTTAATTTAGCAGAAACTAATTCGTTCAATAAAAAAGTATTGTATTCCTGCTCTTTTCCTGAATCGCTTTGCTTTTTTAATAAAGCATTTAATTTTGATTTTTCTGATTTATAATCTTTTAATAAATCCTGATATTTTAAAATCGTATCTGCATTATTGGCAATAGCATCAATTATTTTAAACTGAACTGATTCATCAGACAATTCCTGAGTTTGCTGCTGTGAATGAATATCGATTAAAAACAAACTTAAATCCTGTAGTTCCTGAAGATTTACAGGACTGTCGTTTATAAAGGCACGGGATTTTCCAGAAGGCAGAATTTCGCGTCTGATTATGGTTTCGTCTTCATAATCAAGATCGTTTGCTTCAAAAAATTCTTTTAGATTGTATTTTGAGATTTCAAACTGTGCTTCGATAACGCATTTTTCGTCTTTGTTTTTTAACGATGCAAGATCGGCTCTTTTTCCTAAAACAAGTCCAATTGCTCCCAGAATAATAGATTTACCTGCACCAGTTTCACCTGTAATTATGGAAAATCCTTTTGAAAAATCAATAGAAAGCTTTTCAATCAGCGCATAATTTTTAATAGACAGTGAAGTTATCATAAAGGAAAAATATAAAATAAAAGTGTTACGAAGAAAGTAAAAAAAATTAAGTTTTTAAAACTTAATTTGAGACCATTTGGTTGAGTTTAATGGAGAAACTCTATTTAAAACATCTGTGAGATCTGTAACGGGAATGCTTGGCCCTCCTGAAAAAATGGAAACAATTTCATCTGATTTAGCATCAAAAAATACTCTTGTTAAAAAGGCATTTGGTCTTACTGAATTTAATTTACCAATAAGCACTACAGAAGATTTCACTTTTTCTTTTGCTCCTTTAATATCATCGCTCATGGTATCTAAAGCGGTATGATATAAAAAGCTTGTCTGGCGTAAATCAGCAAACATTGGCGACAGCATATCGTTTATTAAATAATAACGATTCTGCAGTCCGTCAGTTTGAGTCCAGCCTTTAAAACCACCTTGCTGCGCTACGTTTGCAATGTTTTGCGCTGTTTCAAAGTATTGATTTCCGGCTCCAGACTGAAAAGTATCGGCATCCATACCCAAAATTACATAACTGTAAAATGAAACTACAGACACTAAGTTTGACTCGTACACAGACGGATTGAACAATAAAGGCTCATATTCTGTGTATTTAAAGTTAAAATCTTTGTCATTAAAATTAAAAACCGGCGACGAGTATGTCGAGTTAAAAATAAGTCTGGACGATTGAACTTGAATGGTTCCTGTAAATTGATCTGAACCGTATGAAGACAATGTAATATACATTGAACAGTTAATTCGTTCGTTTTGTTTTAAAGCAACACCTGTCCAGTCTGTTTTATTAACAAATTCAGATAAAGAAGTCTGCAGGGTTTTAAACACCTGCTGATTTGCATTTGGAAGCCTTTCTGTATTGACAGTTACAGTACAATTTAGCTGTTGTGCCTGAGTAAAGCCAAAAGTCAAAAAAATTAAAAAAGTAACTATTCTGTTCATACAAATAAAATATTATTAATAAGCATGAATAGTTTTTTCTATTCCCTGCTTTTAGTCTGTATTCTTAAACATCACGATCTTGAAAAATGTGAGATTACTTTTTTCAAAATATCTTCTGCCACCAACTCTTTTGCTTTTAACTCCATTGGCTCGATTTTAAAATCTTTATCAATAAATGTAACTTTATTGGTTTCTTTTTTAAAACCAGCGCCTTCATCCTGCAAAGAATTTAGAACTATCAAATCTAAGTTTTTTTTCTGGATTTTCAACTTAGCATTTTCAATTTCATTTTCAGTTTCTAACGCAAACCCAATTAAAAATTGATTTTTTTTGATTGCTCCTAATGAAGATAAAATATCTTTTGTTTTTTCTAATTCAATAGAAAATTCGTCAGTATTTTTCTTAATTTTCTGTAAAGCAACTTCTTTAGGTTTGTAATCTGCAACTGCCGCTGCTGCTATTGCTGCGTCAACATTGTTAAAATATTCATGACAGGCATTGTACATTTCCTGTGCAGAAATCACATTTACAACTTTTATAGAAGAATTCTTTACTTTAAAATGTGTCGGTCCTGACACTAAAACAACTTCAGCTCCCAGATTTGCTGCTTCATTAGCAATATCATATCCCATTTTTCCTGAAGAATGATTTCCTATAAAACGTACGGGATCTATTGCTTCGTATGTAGGGCCAGCAGTAATTAGTATTTTTTTTCCTTTTAAGGGTAATTTACTCTCTAAATCAGCTTCTAAGAAAGCAATTATATTTTCAGGTTCAGCCATTCTGCCTTCACCGGAAAGACCACTTGCCAGTTCACCGCTTTCAGCCGGAATCATAATATTTCCAAATTGCTGCAGAGCATTAAAACTAGAAAGTGTTGAAGGGTGTTTGTACATATCCAAATCCATTGCCGGAGCGAAATAAACAGGACATTTTGCTGATAAATAAGTCGCGATTAAAAGGTTATCGCTGTTTCCGCCTGCCATTTTAGAAAGCGTATTTGCTGTTGCTGGTGCTACCAGCATCAAATCTGCCCAAAGACCTAATTCGACGTGATTATTCCACACAGCATCCTCATCATCCTGATTAAAGAAATTTGAATGTACCGGATTTTTTGACAGGGTTGATAATGTAAGCGGGGTTACAAAATCCTTAGAAGCAGGTGTCATTATCACTTGGACATGTGCACCTGCTTTTATAAAAAGTCGTACTAATGAGGCTGTTTTATACGCTGCAATTCCACCAGAAACTCCCAGTAAAATCTTTTTACCGTTTAAAACTGACATTATACTATATTATTTGTTTGAATTTCTGTGGTATGTTTTACCGTCTAACCATTCCTGAACAGCTAAAGCATGTGGTTTTGGTAATTTTTCGTAAAATTTAGAAACTTCAATCTGCTCTTTATTTTCAAAAACTTCTTCAAGACTGTCATTATAAGTAGCAAACTCTTCTAATTTTTCAGTTAATTCTTTTTTAATTTCAGAATTAATTTGATTTGCTCTTTTAGCCATAATGGTAATTGCCTCATACACATTTCCTGTTGGCTCTTCAATAACTGTTTTGTTATAAGTTATTGTGTTAACAGGAGCATTCGTCTTTTTTAAATCCATGACTTTATTTTATTTAGTAAATTTTTGTAAATCAGTTTCAACTCTGGCATTCATTTCGTCTGCCTGTTTTTTATATTTTGTATCGCTTTTATATTTCATCAAATTAGCATAAGCTGTTTGTGCAACATGCAGACGTTCTTCCATTTTAGAAGGAACACTGTTTATAGCCAATTGATATGCTGAATCGTATTTATAAAATAACGCGTCTTCTTTTAGAGGTGTTCCAGGAAAATCTGCAATAAAATTATCAAAAGCTACTAAAGCTGATTTATAATCTGAAATTGTATTGTATCCTTTAGCATTCTCGTATGCTTTTTTCTCTAATTTTCCATTTAACACCTGAACGGTTTCATTAGCCTGAGCCAAATATTCTGAATTTGGATAATTATCAATAAAAGCCTGTAATTTATCTAATGCTTTTACTGTATCAGCCTGATCTAAACTGTAAACCGGTGCTAATTTAGAGTAACTGTATGCGCCTAAAAAAGCAGCTTCCTGTACTTTTTCGCTTCGAGGATATCCGGAAACAAAACTTTCAAACTGGTAACCTGCTAAATAATATTGTTTTGTCTTGTAATAAGACTGAGAAAACATATAAAAAAGCTTTTCTGCCTGAGGCTTACCTCTATAACTAGGTGCCAGTTGTTCAAAAAGACGAATTGCCTTATTGTATTTACCAGCGTCATACATTTTTGTCGCTACTTCAAATTTTGCTGCGACATCTTCATTTTTTAATGCTTTTTGATACTCACTACAAGAACAAAAAAGGGCAACAACAATAAATAGAGATACTATTTTTTTCATTTTTTTACTTTTATTATGATTTCTTAGACATTATGCCAAAGTAAAACCACACCGAAGTTTTCGGTGGCAAATTTAGTTATTAATTTAGCGACTGCAAAATAATTTTTTAGTATATTAAAATACTAACACTTTAACAATTATTTAATGCTGTTTTTTACAAAGTCATTTAGTCTTCCTGCTAAAGACTCGTCTACAGAAACTAAAGGCAGACGAACCGTATTCTCAGCAATGTTCATGGCCTGAAAAATCTGCTTAATTCCTGCAGGATTTCCTTGCTCGAAAATCATATCGATACAGTCTGATAAAAAGTATTGGGTTTTAAATGCTTCAGCTGCTTTTTTATTTAAGCCTAAACGAATCATTTCTGAAAATTCTTTTGGATATCCTTGTCCAATTACCGAGATTACTCCTGCTCCACCCGCTAAAACAATTGGTAAGGCAATCATATCGTCTCCAGAAATTACAAGAAAATCTTTTGGTGCATCTTTAATAAGTCTTAATGCCTGAGCCATATCTCCCGCAGCTTCTTTTATAGCTACGACATTTTTAAAATCATTAGCTAAACGAATTACGGTAGATGGCAGCATGTTACTTGCTGTTCTTCCCGGAACATTATATAAAATTACCGGAACTGGAGAAGCTTCGGCAATTGCTTTAAAATGCTGGTATATTCCCTCTTGTGTAGGTTTATTATAATATGGTGAAACAGAAAGTATAGCTTCAAAAGCAGAGAAATCTCTTGTTTTTAATTCTTCAACAATCTGCATTGTATTGTTACCTCCAACTCCAAGAACTAAAGGCAGTCTCCCTTTATTAACATCAATTACTGTGTTAATAACCAACTCTTTCTCTTCTTGTGTAAGGGTTGCATTTTCTGCAGTTGTTCCCATAACAACAAGATACTCAACTCCTCCGTCTATCGAAAAGTTAACAATGCGCTGCAATGCTTCGATATCTACTGAAAAGTCTTTTTTAAATGGAGTTACAAGTGCAACACCCGTTCCTATTAATGATTGCATATTTTGATTTATAATTTTATTTTATACTTTTTAAATACCTAAACAATTCTGAAACGAAGAGTTTATATTCTGCTGTTGTTGTATTTATCATCCATCGGTTCAGCTTTGCATCGACAGAAGAAAATCCTACTTTAAATCTGGCTTTTGATTTGCTTGTTAACATCATTAAAACCGGAGTTTCAACTTCATAATAACTTATTAAAAGATCAAATTCTGTATTAATAAATTCAGCTAAAAAATCTTCTGTAACCTGACCTCTCCAATCAATATGTTTTTTACCAAAAGTAGGTCGTGAATAGATTTTTTTCTTTTTGAACTTACGTCTGTATGCTGCAATTTTTATATTATCTGCAGCAATTTCATTCGATATGAGTTCCTTTATTAATTCTTTTGAATAACGAAATTTTGTTTCATCTACAAGTAAACCAACCGTTTGAATATTGCTTGTAAAGACTTCATTTTTGACAATTTTCAGGTTATTTTTTAATGATTTTTTTACAAAAAATTCCTTTATATAATTTAAAAACATAGTACTTTTACAAATTACAAAATTAATTATTTAAGCCGCATTTAAGATGGTAAAACTAAAAAAGTATAACCGATTTTTAAAACTTTTTGTTATATTCTTAACACTAACTTCGATTTTCTCTTGCAGTGAGAAGAATTATAATTTAACGAAGATAGAAGGAAAACAAATTCCTATTACAGAAAAAGGTGCTGAAACTCCAGAAATTGAAAAATTTATTAAACCTTACCGCGATCATATTAATAAGGATTTAGACAGTGTTCTTGCTTACTGTCCTGAAAATCTTGACAAAAATTCCGGAAAATGGCAGACTACAATTGGTAATATGCTTGCAGATGCCTGTGTACAGCGCGGTAACATTATTTTTAAATCGAGAGAAAATAAAACCATCGACTTTTGTCTTTTAAATTTTGGAGGAATCCGAGCTGGTTTACCAAAAGGAAATGTTACAAGCAGAAGTGCTTTTGAAATTATGCCGTTTGAAAACAATTTAGTTGTACTTGCATTAAAAGGGGAACAAGTTCTTGAAATAACTTCTTATTTTGTTAAAACTCAAAAAGCACAGCCGTTATCTGGTATGACTTTTACGATTACAAAAGATAAAACGGCTAAAAATATTGTAATACAGGGTAAACCTTTTGATGTAAATAAAACCTATTATGTTGCTACTAATGATTATTTGGCAAATGGAGGCGACAATATGTCTTTTTTCGCAAAAAACACACAGAAATTTGATTTGAATTATAAACTTCGAAATGTATTGATTGACTATTTTAAAGAAGTTAAAACAATTCCTGTATCAAAAGATATTAGAATTACAGAAGAATAAAAATCAAATTAAGAAAAAATAAAAGCGTTTACGCAAAAAATATACGAAATGAAAAGAAGAGAATTTATCGAAAAAACAGCTGCAAGTACTGCCTTATTAAGCTTAGGAATGTCTTTGAGCAGTTTTGAAACTAACGATATTAAACACTTAACTATTCTGCATACCAACGATGTTCACAGTCATATCGATCCGTTTCCGGCTGATGATCCTCGTAATGCAAATAAAGGAGGTGTTTCTCGCCGAGCGGCACTTATTGAAACTATCCGCAGGGAAAATCCAAATGTGCTTTTATTAGATGCCGGAGATATTTTTCAGGGAACTCCATATTTTAATTATTATGGCGGTGAACTGGAATTTAAACTAATGAGTATGATGAAATATGATGCATCTACTATTGGAAATCATGATTTTGATAATGGTCTTGATGGTTTGCATGCACAAATGCCTCATGCTACATTTGAGTTTATCAACTCAAACTATGATTTTAAAAACACGGTTATGGACGGCCTTGTAAAACCATATAAAATTTTCAACAAAAACGGAATCAAAGTTGGTGTTTTTGGCGTAGGTATCGAACTTCAGGGTCTGGTTGACAAACAATTGTACAAAGAAACGGTTTATAATAATCCTGTTGAAATTGCTCAGGATATGACGCAGCTATTAAAGAAACAGGAAAAATGTGATTTAGTTATCTGCCTTTCTCACCTTGGTTACAAATACAAAGATGATGAGGATAAAATTTCTGATTTAAAATTTGCAGCGCTTACACAGGATATCGATTTGGTTATTGGCGGACATACTCACACTTTTCTAGACAAACCTACAATTGTAAAAAATAAAACGGGTAAAGATGTACTGGTAAATCAGGTGGGCTGCTACGGAATAAATTTAGGCCGTATCGATTTTTATTTTGATAAAGATAAAGCACACACTAATCAATCAGCATCAATCATTGTGTAATGATCTTCGCTTCATTTTAGTTTTTTCGAGGAAATATTCTACCATAAAGTAATACGCGAGTATTTGTGTTACATCCCGAATTAAAACTAATACAACAGAATATGAAAAGTATTCGTTGAAAATATAAAATATATCTGAAAATATATAGCTTACAGCCATAAGGGACATTAATAATGTTATAAATGTCCCTTTTGTTATATAACTTACAAACGAAAAATAGCTTATTAAACTCAATACAATTCCGTATAGAACGTAAAGCATATTAAATTTCTGCATATTGTCGAATTTCATACTAAGTACAGAAATAAGCAGATAGACAATAAAAACTACTACTATAGAAATTGGCAATATATCTTTTTTTACAAGTCTTATCCGCTGGTGTTCTCTAATAAAAAGAAGCATTATTAAAGAATATACAATCAAAAAACTTATTACGCCGCCAATCTCCGAAACCTCAACATCCATTAAGTCAAAAACCTGTCCAACAAAACAAAAGAGGAATATTAAACCTTCTGTTTTTTTTATTTTAAATTCATTACTAATCAGGAAATAGATAAATATGGCAGGCAATACTATTGCTTTGGCATAAATAGCCATAAAGTCCTGTTTAGTACAATCGAATACGATTGTAAACAGTAATGCTAAAAAAAATAAAATCAACGAGGGTTTATTCGCTTTCATTTAGTTTCGTTATAAATTCGTCTTCAGATAGTATAGGAATATTTAACTTAGTTGCTTTTTCTAATTTTGCCGGTCCCATATTATCTCCTGCTACCACAAAGTCGGTTTTTGCAGAAATTGAACTTCCTACTTTTCCTCCGTTATCTTCGATGGCTTTCTTTAATTCATCTCTTGAAAATTGGCTGAAAACTCCTGAAACGACAAAAGTTTTTCCAATAAATTTCTCGGTAGCATTTGGGTTGACTTTTTCTACGATCTCAAACTGAATTCCGTAGTTTTTTAAACGTTCGATTATGACTTTATTTTCTTCGTTTTCGAAAAACTCTACAACGCTTCTGGCAATTCTTTCACCAATTTCATCAACAAGGATTAAATCCATTAAAGTTGCCTGGCTTAAAGCGTCTATATTTTTATAATGCTTGGCTAATTTTTTGGCTACAGTTTCTCCTACAAAACGAATTCCAAGGGCAAACAACACGCTTTCAAATGGAATTTCTTTTGATTTTTCGACACCGTTTACCAAATTTTCAGCAGATTTTTTTGCCATTCTTTCTAAGTGAAGAATATCTTCTACTTTTAATTTGTATAAATCTGCATAATTATGAACTAATCCGTTTTTGAATAATAATGCAACAGTTTCTCCTCCAAGTCCTTCAATATCCATTGCTTTTCTTGAAATGTAATGTTGTATTCTTCCAATAATCTGCGGAGGACATCCATAAAAGTTTGGACAGTAATGATTGGCTTCTCCTGCATTTCGAACTAATTCTGTCTGGCATTCAGGACAATGTGTAATGTATTGTGTTACTTCTGAATTTTCGGGACGTTTGTCTAAATCAACTGCTATAATTTTTGGAATAATTTCTCCTCCTTTTTCAACAAAAACGGTATCGTTTATTCGAATATCAAGTTTTTGAATTTGATCTGCATTATGAAGCGATGCTCTTTTTACAATAGTTCCTGCCAATTGCACAGGCTGTAAATTGGCAACGGGAGTAATAGCTCCTGTTCGTCCAACTTGATAAGAGATTGATTTTAATTGTGTTGATACTTGTTCTGATTTGAATTTATATGCAATTGCCCAGCGAGGCGATTTTGCTGTATATCCTAGTTCTTCCTGTGAGTGAATACTATTTACTTTTATAACAACACCATCTGTCTCATAAGGTAATTTATGGCGGTGAACATCCCAATAATCAATAAAATCAAAAACTTCCTGCATATTATTGACTAGTTTGGCTTCATTTGGCACTTTGAATCCCCATTTTCTGGCTGATTCTAATCCTTCAAACTGGGTTTTAAAAGGCAGATTGTTTCCGGTAACAAAATACAAAAGACATTCTAACGGACGTTTGGCAACTTCGGCACTGTCTTGAAGTTTTAAACTTCCTGATGCTGTATTTCTTGGGTTCGAATATGGCGTTTCTCCAATTTCGATTAGTTCCTGATTCATTTTTTCGAATCCGGCAAAAGGCAGGATTATTTCTCCTCGTATATCAAATCTTTCCGGATAATCTCCTTTTAGTTTTATTGGAATAGATCTAATGGTTTTAATATTATTGGTAACCTCATCGCCCTGAAAACCGTCTCCGCGCGTAAGTGCCTGAACTAGTTTTCCGTTTTCGTATGAAATGCTTATAGATGCTCCGTCGTATTTTAATTCGCAGGTGTATTGCAGATTAACATTTCCGAGTACACGCTGAATTCTGTTTTCCCAATCGATTAGATCTTCTTTAGAATACGAATTATCAAGGGAATACATTCTGTATTGATGCGCAATCGTTTTGAAATTTTTTGTTACAGCTCCACCTACTCTTTGTGTTGGTGAATCTTCATCAAAAAATTCCGGATGTTTATTTTCTAAGTCCTGCAGCTCTTTTAATTTGATGTCAAAATCGTAGTCAGAAATCGTGGCGTTATCCAACACGTAATAATTGTAATTGTGCTGATTAAGTTCTTCTCTTAATGTTTGAATGGTTTCCTGAATATTCATATTGATATTAAAATAATGCTGATTTTGATTTAAAGGTAATTTAAATATCAAAATTAGGATTATTTTGGTTCAAAAACATTAAAAAACAAAAGTTTTATAAAATCAAAAATCAGACTGCAAATTCATGCAGTCTGATTTTCTCCTTGTCCATTATTCTTAAAAAAGAATTTAAAAAAACCAACTTCCAAATGGTTTCTGCGTTCTATACTTTTGCACTGATAATCAAATTATTAACACACAAATATAGTACTATTTTTGAATAATGATAAAGTCAGAGCGTCTGTTTAATAAATGTTCTTCTTCAGTACATTTTACTCCGTTTTTACATTTATTAATTAAACGGCTTTCACCGTAACCTATGGCACTTTCAATTCTAGAGGCGTCTATGTTTTGCGAAAGAATATAATCTCTTGTGGCTTTAGCTCTGTTATCTGAAAGTTTTAAGTTATACGAATCTTTCCCGCGAGAATCTGTATGAGATTCTATTTTAATTTTGATGTTTGGAAATTTCTGCATAATGAAAACAACTTTTGTTAATTCTTCAATAGCTTTTGGTGTAATATCGTATTTATCGTAGTCAAAATAAATTGGCTGTACGTCTACCATTTCAACACCTCGCTTTTTAACTACTAAATCATCGTAGTTGCTAAGTTCAAAATTAACATCTTTGATTTCGCCTTCATTTTCTTTGGTTGTTTCGACCGTTTTTTCGTCACTGCTGTAATTTGGTTTTGCCGCAATCATATTTACGACTTTATTACATGGAACAACAATAGCATATTTTCCTTCGTAATTGGTTTTTGTTTCTCCCAATACTTCTCTAAATGAGTTGTAAGCCATAATGGTGACATCTGTTAACGGAAGTTTTGTTTTTCTGTCAACCGCCATTCCAGAAATACTTTGGTTACAAACCGGTTTTCCTTTTATGAATGAATAAATATCATCATCGCCTTTTCCGCCGGCTCTGTTTGAAGAAACATAACCATAAGTATCTGTTTTATCAACTACATACGTAAAATCGTCTTTGTTACTGTTTATAGGAGCTCCCAGATTTCGAGGCGTTGTAAAATTTCCATCAGATAAAAATTTACTTTCATACACATCTAAATCTCCCAGACCATAATGTCCGTCTGAAGAAAAATAGAGCATTCCGTTTCTGTAAAAAGGAAAAACTTCGTTACCCATTGTATTAATATTTGGGCCTAAATTTAACGGAGAACTCATTGTACCGTCGGCAGCAATTTTTACAACATATAAATCAGTTTCTCCAAAACCTCCGGGCATGTCTGAGGCAAAGAAAAGCCATTGTCCGTCTTCGCTTAAGCATGGATGTCCTACTGAGTAATCGTCGCTGTTAAAGAAAACACTCTGCGGATTTTCTAATTTATTGTCGACAATTATGCCTTTTACGATTTGAAAATTGTTGATTTTATTTTCATCAACAACCAATTTGTTTTTCTTTACAATATTTGTCGAATAGTAAATGGTTTTTCCGCTGGCATCAAAAGAAGCTGTTGCTTCATGATACTTACTCATAACATTTGGCAGAAAAAGTTTTTCGTCGAATAAACTTCCATCAGCCGGATTTCTTTCTGAAACATATAAATTCAGGAAAGGCTGATTATTCCATGTGTAGAGTTTTTCGCTAAACTTTGTAGTATCTCTTGCGGAAGTAAAAACGATTTTCTCTCCAAAAAATGTTGCTCCAAAATCAGACTTACTGGTATTTATATCCAGATTTTTAACCTGATAAAGCGGTTTTGCTTTTGCTAAACTGTCTAATTGTTTCTTTTGGGCAACATAACGGCTGATTTCTTTTTTATCTCCTTTTTTATCAAGATATTCTTTCGTTATCTTATCTGCTTCATCATAATCCATAACAGCTTTCATAGTCTGAATATAACGCAGATAATAAATATCTGTTAAGTTATTTCCCTGAACTTCATATAGTTTTTTATACCATTTAAGCGCATTTCTGGCATCTGAAATGAAATAATACGAGTCGGCCGCATTTTTTAATGTTTGTGCCGAAGGATTTTTGATGTTCTGCAAAATTTCCTCATATGCTTTTGAAGCATCTGCATATGAATAATTTCTAAACAATGCATCGGCTTGTTTTAAATTAGTCTTTTGAGCAAAACTAAACGTAATGCTCAAGACTAAACTCAGGATATATAGTTTTTTCATATGTTTTGTTTTTAGAAGAATCGTGGAGACTTGATTTTGCTTTGGTTTTTATTGAATGAATAATGCAGAATGAACTCGTGGGTTCCGTCGTTGTATTTATTCAATCCGCCTACTGTGTAATCAAAAGCATATCCGAGATAAAAACTTCTTGATATTTGAAAACCTGCCAGAATACTTATCGAATCATCTGTTCTGTAAGATCCTCCAATGACAAACTTTTCATTGATCATGAAATTCGCCGAAACATCGGCAGTAAGTGGTGCTCCGCTTACTGCTTTTACTAAAAATGCTGGTTTGAACTTTAAATTTGGGTTCAAATCAAAAACATATCCTCCCATTAAATAATAATGTAAACGATCATAATCTATAGATTCCTGAACATCATCATAATAGTTGTTTTCTATAAAACTTGGAATAGAGAATCCTAAATACCATTTTTCTGTATAATAGTAAACCCCTGCTCCAACTGCCAGTTTCATCTGATTGTTGATATTTTGATTTAACAAAACATCATTTCCGTCATAATATCTTCCTTTTGACCAATCGATGTTTAACATTCTCATTCCGGCTTTAAGACCAAATGCTAATCTTTTTTCGTAACCCAGAGGTAATGAATAAGAGAAGTTTCCGTCAAGATATAATTCGTTGGAAGGACCAATTTTATCATTCACAACGCTTAACCCTAAACCCACTTTTTCGTTTCTAAGCGGTGCATGAATCGAGAATGACTGTGTTTCTGGCGCTCCGGAGATTCCTACCCATTGCGAACGGTGCAAAAGGGTGGCTTCTAAAGTGCCGGTAGACCCGGCATAAGCCGGATTTACCGCCATTGTGTTATACATATATTGTGTATACTCGGGATCTTGCTGTGCACTGGCACATATTGTAATAAAAGAACATATTAAAATAAAATACGTTTCTAATGGTTTTATATATAGTTTCATAACGATACTTATTTAGTTTAATTAATTAGATGATTAATTGAATGTTATCTCATAATTGATAACCATCCTTTTTTAACCGTTCCATCTCCAATGGTAATCACATAAAAATAAGTACCTGTTGGCAGCATATCTCCTCTATTTACAACTCCGGATACATTTGCAGTTCCGTTCCAGTCGTTTTCATAATGTTGCTTGCTGTAAACTAATGCACCATATCTATTAAATACTTTCAACTCATTGTTTGGATATGATTCAAGACAGTCAATTCTAAACAGATCATTTACTCCGTCATTGTTTGGCGTAAACTCGTTGTAAACTGTTAAACAAACTGGTTCTACTGAAGCTGAAGCGGAATTGTTTGCCGCATCTACATCTAAAGGAGTTGAAATTTCTATAGTAGCAACATTTAGATAATTTCCGCTGGACAATACTTCTGCCACTATGGTAAGCACCATGCTTTGTCCTGAAGCTAAAGCTGGGATTGTCCAAAGTTGTGTTGCAGGATCGTATGTACCGCCTGTTGTACTGAAGCTTACTAAATCGTATCCGCTTGGCAGTATTTCACTAACAATAGTGTTTATGAAACTGCCCTCGCCTACATTATTTACTGTTATAGTAAATGTTACATTTTCTCCAAAATTAGGAGTTGGATTATCTACTACGTTCGTAATGGTTATATCAGAACAAGTTGCCACATTTACATTTAAGAACTTAGTGGTGTTTTCATTACAGTTATTGATGTAAGAAACCTCAACTCTTCCCGGACCAACATCTGACCATGAAACGGTTACAGTTCCATCTGCATTGCCTCCGCCAGAAAGAATAGTTCCATTAGTAATTGTCCATACATAATTAGATTTTCCGTTTGCAATTGAATATGTTACACCTTTGAAAACACATGGTGTGTCGTCACTAGTTGTAAGCTGCACCAAAGCATCATTTTCAAAGTTTATTGTAATACCTAACCTTCCGGCGTTTTCACATCCATTAGTGATATTGCTTTGTAAAGATGCATAATACGTTGTTGCAGTCAATGCTGTATTAGGTGCTAATGGCGTTCCTCCTGTCGCTGCAGCATAGAAAACTACATTTGGTTCATTTACCAAGATATTGGCAATAGTTGGAAGCGCAGCTAAACAAAACGTTTGTGTTGTTCTAGGTGTTGTAACTGTACCTGGTGTATTTACAGTAACTGCTACAGCTAATCTGGCCGGATTTTCACAATTTATTGCACTTGCAACGGCACCATAATAAGTTCCTGTTGCTAAAGCTGTTGTTGATGGAATTGCTGCTCCGCCCGTTGCTGTACTATACCAGATTACGTTTGCTTCATTTACCTGAATATTAGCAATTGTTGGTGTATTAAGTGTACAGAAATCTTGTGTTGTATCAGTAGTTGTAGGTGTTGGACTTGGGTCTGTCACCGTAACTGTCACCAACAGACGAGTTGAACTCTCGCATCCTGTAATTGGATCTACAATATTTCCGAAATAAGTACCAGAAGCTAATGGCGTAGTTGGTGGAATTGCTGTTCCGCCTGTTGCACTGCTAAACCAAGTTACTCCGCTTTCATTTACCTGAATATTAGCAACTGTTGGCGCTGCTGATGAACAGAAAGTTTGAGCTGCATTATTAGTAGTTGGGTTTATTGTGTTTCCAACAGTAACTGCTACCGCTAATCTTATACTGCTTGAACATCCTGTTGCTGGATCTAAGATAGCACCATAATATGTACCTGTTGCTAATGCTGTCGTTGGAGCAATTGCCGTTCCGCCTGTTGCAGCACTAAACCAGATTACATTTGCTTCGTTTACCTGAATGTTTGCAACTGTTGGTGCAGTTCCAGAACAGAAATTTTGAGAAGCATTATTAGTTGTTGGTGTTACAGGATCTGTTACATTAACATTTACTGTTAATCTTGTATTACTTTCACAACCTGTTGCCGGATCACTGATCGCTGCATAATAAGTTCCGCTTGTTAAAGGCGTAGTCGAAGCAATCGCAGTTCCGCCTGTTAAAGCTGTATACCAAACGATATTCGCTTCATTAAACTGAACGCTAGCAAATGTCGGTGCATTTACTAAACAGAAGTTTTGAGTTCCTGCTGTTACCAGTGTTGGTGTTCCAGGATCGCTTACATTTATTACAACTTCTAATCTTACTGCACTTTCGCAGGTAGTTGTCGGGTCGCTGATTGCAGCATAATATGTACCGCTTGTTAAAGCTGTAGTCGAAGCAATCGCAGTTCCCCCTGTTAAAGCTGTATACCAAACGATATTGGCTTCATTAAACTGAACACTTGCAAATGTTGGTGCATTTACTAAACAGAAGTTTTGAGTTCCCGCTGTTACCAGTGTTGGTGTTCCAGGATCGCTTACATTTATTACAACTTCTAATCTTACCGCACTTTCGCAGGTAGTTGTCGGATCGCTGATTGCTGCATAATAAGTACCGCTTGTTAACGGTGTAGTTGATGCAATCGCAGTTCCGCCTGTTAAAGCTGTATACCACACGATATTCGCTTCATTAAACTGAACACTTGCAAATGTCGGCGCATTTACTAAACAGAAGTTTTGAGTTCCTGCTGTTACCAGTGTTGGTGTGCCAGGATCGCTTACATTTATTACAACTTCTAATCTTGTATTACTTTCACAACCTGTTGCAGGATCGCTTATCGCAGCATAATATGTACCGCTTGTTAAAGGCGTAGTTGACGCAATCGCAGTACCGCCTGTTAAAGCTGTGTACCAAACAATATTGGCTTCATTAAACTGAACGCTCGCAAATGTCGGCGCATTTACTAAACAGAAGTTTTGAGTTCCTGCTGTTACCAGTGTTGGTGTTCCAGGATCGTTTACGTTTATTACAACTTCCAATCTTACCGCACTTTCACAGGTAGTTGTCGGGTCGCTGATTGCAGCATAATAAGTACCGCTTGTTAAAGCTGTAGTTGGAGCAATCGCGGTTCCGCCTGTTAAAGCTGTGTACCAAACAATATTCGCTTCATTAAACTGAACGCTAGCAAATGTCGGTGCGTTGATTAAACAGAAGTTTTGAGTTCCTGCTGTTACCAGTGTTGGTGTTCCAGGATCACTTACATTTATTACAACTTCTAATCTTACCGCACTTTCGCAGGTAGTTGTCGGGTCGCTGATCGCTGCATAATATGTACCGCTTGTTAAAGGCGTAGTTGATGCAATCGCAGTTCCACCTGTTAAAGCTGTATACCAAACGATATTGGCTTCATTAAACTGAACGCTAGCAAATGTCGGTGCATTTACTAAACAGAAGTTTTGAGTTCCTGCTGTCACCAGCGTTGGTGTACCAGGATCACTTACATTTATTACAACTTCTAATCTTGTGTTACTTTCACAACCTGTTGCAGGATCGCTGATTGCTGCATAATATGTACCGCTTGTTAACGGTGTAGTTGACACAATCGCAGTTCCGCCTGTTAAAGCTGTATACCACACGATATTGGCTTCATTAAACTGAACGCTAGCAAATGTCGGTGCATTTACTAAACAGAAGTTTTGTGTTCCTGCTGTTACCAGTGTTGGTGTTCCAGGATCGCTTACATTTATTACAACTTCCAATCTTACCGCACTTTCGCAGGTAGTAGTCGGGTCGCTGATCGCAGCATAATATGTACCGCTTGTTAATGGTGTAGTTGACGCAATCGCAGTACCGCCTGTTAAAGCTGTATACCAAACGATATTCGCTTCATTAAACTGAACGCTAGCAAATGTCGGTGCGTTTACTAAACAGAAGTTTTGAGTTCCTGCTGTTACCAGTGTCGGTGTTCCAGGATCGTTTACATTTATTACAACTTCTAATCTTACCGCACTTTCGCAGGTAGTAGTCGGGTCGCTGATCGCAGCATAATATGTACCGCTTGTTAAAGGCGTAGTAGATGCAATTGCAGTTCCGCCTGTTAAAGCTGTGTACCACACGATGTTCGCTTCATTAAACTGAACGCTTGCAAATGTCGGCGCATTTACTAAACAGAAGTTTTGAGTTCCTGCTGTCACTAGTGTTGGTGTACCAGGATCGCTTACATTTATTACAACTTCTAATCTTACCGCACTTTCGCAGGTAGTTGTCGGGTCGCTGATCGCTGCATAATATGTACCGCTTGTTAACGGTGTAGTCGAAGCAATTGCAGTTCCGCCTGTTAAAGCTGTATACCACACGATATTAGCTTCATTAAACTGAACACTTGCAAATGTTGGTGCATTTACTAAACAGAAGTTTTGTGTTCCTGCTGTTACCAGCGTTGGTGTTCCTGGATCGTTTACATTTACCGTTACTGCCAATCTTGTTGAGCTTTCACATAATGTAACCGGATCTATATGCCCTACATAGTAAACGCCAGTAGTTAAAGCAGTAGTTAAAGGAATTGGAGTTCCTCCTGTTGCTGTTGTATACCATGCAATGCTTGATTCATTCAACAAAATGCTGGCAAAAGTTGGCGCATCAACTAAACAGAAGTTTTGATCTCCAGGATTTGTTAATACCGGCTCGCTTGGATCGCTGACAATAATTACAGCATCTTGTAATGTTCCTGCTAAGTTTTCGCAGGTATTATCGCTTGCTACAGCTACATAATAAGTTATTGGACTTACAGCTTTTGTTAAACCTGTTACAGTTAAAACTCCGGCTGCATCTATTGCATAAGTTACTCCGGCGATAACTGCACCGTTTGTAATTGGTTGTGTTTTAGCAGCATCTAAATACCATGTAAAAACAGGATTTATTAATGCTGGTGCACTTGGCGTCAACAAAGCTGGTACATCATGACAAACTGTTACATCATCAACCAAAATATCATTTATAGTTGAAGGAGGCAGAATTGTAAATGTAATTTGTTTTCTGTCTGTTTCTGCTGTTTGACAAAATTGGTCTGAGCTTACTCCTACATAATAAGTATAAGTTCCCGGAGCTAATCCGTTTACGACTAATTGTGCAGTTGTTTCTCCCGGAATTAACTGAGGTGTAGTTCCGTTTAGACTATACCAATAATAAACGGGAGTTGTTACAACTGGCGCCCCAGTTAAACCTGTTGCTAAAGTTACTGTTCCTGAAGGCGAACAAATTGATGTTGCTGTTCCTCCGTTTAAAGTAATATCTGCTAAAGCATTTACCGGAGCAGATGCTCTTACCTCAACAGTAACTTCACCTCTTGTAAAGGCCTCACAACCATATCTTACTGGTTGTACATAATATTTATATATTCCTGCTGTTAAATTTGCCGGTACCGTAAACGAAGGTCCTGTTGCTAACGAAGCACCTCCGGTTGGCGAATCATACCAAATATAAGTTGAACAGGCTTCTTCGGGAACTACCAGTGTTATTTCAGATCCCGGACATACTATGACTTTGTTTTGAGGATCAGCACCTGTTACACTTGTATTCGCTACTCTCTCTACTGTATGAACTCTTAAGAAATCTAAAACGCCTGCTACTCCTCCAAAACGAATTCTTACTCTATCATAAGATTCTGTTGGTGAAGAAACAAGAACCATTGCCATTGTATTTCCCGGCAATAATCTTAAACTTAATAATGTACTTGTATTTTGAATTGGTGCCCCAACGGCAACACTTCCTAAATAACGCTGAATTGTAAATCCTGTCAATAAGTTAACATCTAAAAGCATTCCTGGTTTTGAAATCACAATTCTTAAAGTATCACTTACTACAGATGGTGTTTTAAATTCTACAGTTAAGTCTGACGCGGCAGCTACTCCAACTCCGCTGTACATTGTTGCAAAAGTTGCAATATCATTGTCTGCAATATTCCATGCGTCACTTACTCCCACTAAAGCAGTTGCTGCTCCAACAGGAAGTCCTAAATCTGTCGCTCCATAGAAAATATCACGAATATCTCCAGGTGTACAAGCTACAGATGGAACTGATGTGTTGTAATGAGCATCAAATACTTTTGTATTTTGTGCAACACTTAAAACCGATGCTGATTGAATACGAATTCCATCATAAGCTTGTGGCCCAGATGCATCTGAAGGAACAAAAGTAAATTCATAAGTATTGTCTCCAGAAATTAAATTCAATAAAGAACCAGATACTGACTGCATTGCTCCAATAGGAGTACCTCCTATTGTTCCAACTACAGATAGATTTTGACCTACAGCCAATAAACTGTATTCAGATCCAAGTTTAATTGTTACAGGTGTTCCTTTTGTAATTGTAGACGGCCACGTTAAATCCTGCCAGGTTGTTCCTACTCCCAAAAGCCCTAAACCTGTAGTTATAGTTGAATATGTCTGTGGATTTCCATCGACAGCATTTGCCCCATCGGTAACAGTTCCTGTAATTATCGAACCTGATGTTTGAGCTGTTGCATAAACTCTTTCTGTTAATGCTTTACAAGCATCAAGATTAATTACATTAATTGTTTTTGTTGCTGTTGCTGTACATGTACCATCATTAGCCACAGCAGTATACGTATAAACTCCCGGCGTATTTAATGGTCCTGTTGAAAATGGAGGACCCGCTAGAGCATTTCCTTGTGGATCAAACCAAGTTACAGCTGCTGTTGAAGTTGCTGTTAATGTAACACTTGTTCCTATATTAACAGATTCCTGCGGATTAGTTACTACAATACTCGGCAAAGCATTAATAATTACTGCCACTGTTTGTCTGGCTGATGGACAAGTATCGCCTGTAAGCTGTGCTTCAATTGAATAATTACCACTTACCGTAATATTTGACGCCGCATCTGAAGTAATAACATTATTTGAAGCATCATAGAAAGTATATGTAGTATTTCCTGATGAATCAAAATTAGTTATTGCATTTCTCAAATTAGCACTTCCGCAGCCTATCAATGTTGCGTTAACTGTTAAAACTGTAGTTGAAGGGAAATTAACCGTTACCTGTTTTAATGTTCCGCTGACATTTTCGCAAGTACCGCCGTTTAAAATAGATATAAAATAATTGTATGGAGATCCTGCTGCATTTAAGCCAGTTAAAGAAAGTGCTCCAGTTATAGGATCTTTAGCAAATGTAACTGTGCCAATTGTACTTCCGTCAACGATTTCAACAGTTTTATTTTGATCTGTATAATATCTAAACTGAGCTCCTGCAATAGTTGTAGAAGGCGCTATTACAGCAGTTCCTGTACAAGTTGCCTCAACAGGCGTTGTTACTACCACGTCTGCATCTGTAGGAAGCGGTAAAACTGTTACTGTAACTCCTTGTCTTAAACTATTAACACAAGTTCCTCGAGTTCCTTGTAAATAATAAGTAGTTGAAGTTGTTAATGCCGCAGTAGGATTAACCGCTACAACATTTCCTCCTGTTGGAGCATCATACCAAGTAAAGGTTTCTCCTCCTGTAGCAGAAGCTGTTAAAGAAGCTGTTTGCCCTGCACATATTGGAGCAGCAGCTCCTGTTATTGTTGCATTTGGATATCTATATGCTGCCTGATAAATATATAAATTAGTTAAAACTGTAGCAAGTCCGCCTAATCTTACTTCGACACGGTCAAAAGTGGCAGAAGTTGTGAAACTAGCTTTAAACTTATTTCCAGATAATAATTGAATTCCTATCAAACTATTATTTACAGCTACTCTGTCATTATTATATGTTGCACCATTATATGTTGCTAATGTAATATTAGATAAAAGACTCAGATCAAGAACACCTCCCGGTACCTCTAAATCAACATCAATAATATCACCAGCCTGACCCGGATTAGCAAAAACTAATTGCTGTTGAATATATCCTCCAACTCCAAGTGGTACTGAAAGATGTGCATAAGTATCAATATCACCATCAACAGAATTATTTGGATTAGTATCTGTACATAAAGCACATAGTAATCCATCAGTTCCCGGGATTTGAGTACCTGCTTGTAAACATGTACTTGCGCTGGCAGTAACGATTACATTAATGACTCCTCTTGTTAAATTAACACAGCCTGTAAGTGCAGTAGAAGCTTCTACATAATAAGTCTGATTAGATGTTAAAGCAGGAGTTGGTGTATATGTTAATGCATTAGCAGCTAACAATGTACCGCCTGTTGCAGCATTATACCAATTGTATGTAACACCCACAACCGGATTTGCTACTGATAAAGTAACCGTTTGTCCTGTTTGTATAATTACATTTGATGACGCAAACGTAGGAACCGCAGGAACCGGATTAACGATAAGGTTTACAGGCGTACGAGCTGGAGTTATACAATCTCCAATAACCGCTTCAACATAGTAATTTGTATTTACACTTAAAGTCGGAGTAGTAAAAGCTGTTCCTGTAAATACCAAAGTACCGCCTGTAGCAGCATCGTACCAATTATAAGTTGTACCTGCAACTGGAGCCTGAACTGTTAAAGTAGCTGTCTGTCCGCTGCAAATCGTTAATGGTGCAACACTAACCGTAGGAAGAACCGGATTTACTATTAAAACCTGAACCGGATTTCTTTCACTATTAACACAACCGTTTCTTGTTATTTCAACATAATACGTTGTTGGCACTGTTAAAGCTGGTGTTGTAAATGCCGCAGTCGAAGCTAATGAAGTTCCTCCTGTTGCTGCACTATACCAATTAACAGTTTCACCTACAGCAAGCGCTGCTGTTAAAGTTGTAGTTTGTCCGCTGCAAATAGAAGTGTTGCCTGATATTGTCGGAGCTTTGTATCTATATGTTGCCTGATAAATATTGGCAGTTGTTAAAACAGTTGCTAAACCTCCTAATCGAATTTCTACACGATCAAAATTAGCACCTGCAACAACGCTGGCTTTAAAACGGTTTCCTGATAATAACTGTAAAGTAATTAATGGATTATTAATCGCAATTCTGTCATTATTATAAGTCGCCCCATTATAAGTAGCTAAGCTTACCGCCCCTAATAAAGAAAGATCGGCTATACCGCCTGGCAGTTCCATTTCTACATCTACAATATCACCTGCTTTTCCAGGATTATTAAATTGTAATGTCTGCTGAACCCATCCATTAATTAAACCAACAGGAACTGTAAACGTCGATGCTGTAGCTGGATTTCCATCTACAGAATTATTTTGATTTGAAGAACTGCACAATAAACACAAACCATTTTGAGCAGTTACCTGACTACTGGCTTCAAGACATCCGCCTAAAGCAGCAGGTTGTACTGTTACCGTAACCGGTATTCTCGCAGCACTTGGACAAAGTCCATTTGGGCTTTGAGCTTCAACATAATATATTTTAGTTGCTGTTAAAATTGGTGTCGTAAAAGTTGCTGTATTTGTCGCAACTGCAGTACCGCCTGATGCAACATCATACCAATTTAACTGAGCTCCAGGTTCAGAAGAAGCAGCTGTTAAAGTTGCATTCTGACCTGATTGTATAGTAACACTTTGAGTTAAAACCGTTGGATTAGCCGGAACTGCTGTAGAAACTACATTCACTTGTGTACGAGTACTTACACAACTTCCTATTGAAGCTCCAACATAAAAAGGCGTAGTTCCCAAAGGAACTGTTGGTGAATATGTTGTACCTGTCGCAAGCGCTGTTCCTCCGGTAGGACCAGAATACCATGAATATGTTGTTCCGGGAATAGGATTTAAAACGGTTAAAGTAGTTTGCTGCGTTGCTCCGGTAGAACAAATTGAAGTTCCTGCATTATTAATCGCAGGCGCAATTGGATTTGAAACATTTAAAACCACAGGTACGCGAACATTACCTTCACATCCTGCAGCTCTGGAAATACCTATATAATAAGTAGTATTAGCAGTTAAAACAGGAGTTGTAAATGTATTCCCTGTTATTAATGGCGTAGTCGATGCTTCAGAACTATACCATGCCAGTGTTGTTCCCGCAGCCGGTGTTGCTGTCAGTGATGCTGTTGAGCCAGCACAAATGGTCTGCGTTAACCCGCCAGTTACTGCAGGCTGAGCAAACTCTAAACGTACATCATAAACTCTTAAGCTTACCAAAAGACTTAATAAACCTCCAACCTGAATTTGAATCTGATTGGTATCAGCTGTTACGTTAAACTTGGCTACGGCAACCGTATTACCATTTAACAGGTTTAGATTCAACAGCGGACTATTTAAAGCCACACTCGAACCTACATTTGCACCCGATAATTTTGCCTGAAGAGAAGCATTAGACAATAATCCAACATCCAGCAAGCCGTTTCCAGTACCAAAATATATGGCAATCTGGTCACCCGCTTTTGCTGTCTGGTTTAAAGTCAGCGTTTCTTCAACAAAACAACCTACGCCTACAGCGTTCGTTAAGGTTGCATAAGTTGTTAAGCCAGCGCTGTCGTAAGCGTTGGCAGGGCTATCAACGTTTAATCCTACACACAATAATCCACCTTGACTATTTGTTTGAGACACAGGTCGGCAAATAGTCTGCGAAAATGCATTAGTGCATAATAAGAATAAAAATAATAGTCCTAATAATCTCTTTTGGAAGCCGAGATTACAAAAAGTAAATTTTTTTTTCATAATTTGGAAGATTAGAAAATGGACAATAAAATACCTGCTGCATAAACAAACATGCTTATGCAATTAAAAAAAACGTTAAAAATCAATTACTTAAACTCTACAATAAATCCTTAGCACATAAAGACTATAGTTTAATTTTAAAAAAATATTGCTTTTATATCAGTATGCTCTTTACGCATACAATTCTGAACTTTTATCTTTTTGAAATAAAATATTTCGTAAATTTTAGGGAATATTGATCCGCACCAATCTTCCAAATGAAGTGATCTGTTTAAAAATAATTTTCATAAAGAAAATCTAACGTATGAAGGGAGTATTTAATTTATAATATTTAACTGCTTCAGTCCAAATCGAAAGTTGATTACTCTTCCTATAATTTGATCTTTGAAATCAAATTCAAAACTGAATAATTAAACGTTACAAGTTATTCATTAAATAAAATATTTAACGAAACACGTCATCGACATGATGTCGGCCAAATCTTAAATAATGAAAATTGAATATTGAAAACTTTTTAAAAAAGTCTATTATTAAAGAAGGGAAATTAAAAGATTGAAGAAATTTACTTTTCTTCAAAAGAAAAAATAAAAATGAAATAATATGAAGACCTAATATAAACGTGATAAAAAAAGTAATTGTCAGTTCCATAAGCAGGCGAATTAAATTATTATTTAAAGTCTAATTAATTTCATTTAAGCGTATACAATTATTTGTTTTGAAAAGTTAATAAGGACTTTATTTTTAAGTGGTAAAAGTGAAGCCTGTATTTTGTTTAACTTTTGTATTCTAAAATTATAAAAAAGCAAATAATAAAACAAGCATAAAATTCTTATTTTTTTTTAAAATGTAAAATCTGAAAATTACACAAAACCGCGTGAATATAAGAAAAAACGGAGGATTTGAAAGAAAAAAGGATTATTTTAAAGCCTTAAAAAAAATATAAATTTTATATAAATTTTAATATTTGAAAGAATAATAGCACAAAAAATAAACTACAGGCAATTAAATTTTAACAATATTCACTATACGAGGCATTAAATTGATGATTTATAACTAAAATCATAAAAAATTGAATATTCCTTAATAAGCAAGTAAAACTACGGGGTATAAAAAACAAAAAAGTTTAAACAAAAGTTAAAAAAATAAAAAAGGGTAAACAATTTAACATTACTGCTTACCCTTAAATAAAATTTTGAAAATGAATCATTTACAACTTAAGATTCTAAAATTGTATTGATTTGCGTGAATAATTGCCCGTCACTCAAAAAAGCGCCCTGTTTAATTAATTCAAAAATAGAAGTATTTCGTTCTTCAGTAAATACCTTTTTTCCAACCTTCATTTCAATGTTTTCTGTAAACATATTATCACTTAACCATTGCAGACCTTCTTTTGTTAAAAAGTCAGTTTCAGTAACCAATGATTTTAATACTATAGACTGAACATGAGTATCAAAACATTGAAATAAAAATATATGATTTTTTGAAAAATGCTCTAAAAATTCTGCTCTTCCTAAAACACCTTCCCAGATCAAATCAGAAAAAACATCAAGTTCCTGCTCAGCAACTTCCGGCTTATTAACTTTTAACTCATCCCACTCTTTTTTATCAATAGCCTGTGATGCCAAAAAACTGGCAAATTCAGCATGCAGTTCATCAAACTGTTCTTTTGTCAATCTTGCGTATTTCATTTTATTTTTTTGCTTTATGCATTACGCTATAAGCTTTAAGAAAACACTTAAGCAAATAACTTACTATATTTATTAAACAAAAAAAATCCCGATTTACATCGGGATTTTTATATTGTGTTTAAAACTATTACTTTTCAGCAACAATTTCGTATGGTAATTCAACGATAACATCTCTGTGTAAACGGATGCTTGCATTGTATTTTCCTGTACGTTTTACAATTCCGCTTGTAATGAATTTTCTATCGATAGCGTTACCTGATTTCTCTAATGCCTCAGCAATATCGATATTAGTAACAGAACCAAATAATTTTTCTCCACCAGCTTTTGCTGTAATTTTAATTTCAAGAGCTTTAAGCGCTTCTGCTGTAGCTTTTGCATCAGCAACGATTTTAGCTTCTTTGTGAGCTCTTTGTTTTAAATTTTCAGCTAAAACTTTTTTAGCAGAAGGAGTTGCTAATACTGCAAATCCTTGAGGAATTAAGAAGTTACGTCCGTAACCTGGTTTTACAGATACTACATCATCTTTAAATCCTAAGTTTTGTACGTCTTGTTTTAAAATAAGTTCCATGTTGTTGTCCTTATATTTTAGAAGTTAGGTTCTGCTTTATACAGAAACCAGCGACTAGAGTTTTTAATTATTTTAATAAATCGGCCACGTATGGCATTAAAGCTAAGTGACGAGCTCTTTTTACAGCTACAGAAACTTTTCTTTGGTATTTTAATGAAGTTCCAGTTAAACGACGTGGAAGAATTTTTCCTTGCTCGTTAACGAATTTCAATAAGAAATCAGCATCTTTATAATCGATGTATTTGATTCCTGATTTTTTGAAACGGCAATACTTTTTAGTTTTGTTAGTTTCAATGTTTAAAGGCGTTAAATATCTGATATCTCCGTCTTTTTTTCCTTTTGCAGATTGCTCAATTGTAGACATAATAATTACGCTTTAGTAGATTTTAATTTTGCTCTTCTTCTTTCCGCCCATGAAATAGCATGTTTATCTAAACTTACAGTTAAGAAACGCATAACTCTTTCGTCACGTCTAAATTCAGTTTCAAAAGCAAGTAGAACTTCTCCAGCTACTTTGAACTCAAATAAGTGATAAAAACCACTTTTTTTGTTTTGGATTTCGTAAGCCATTTTTTTAAGACCCCAATCCTCTTTTGATACCATTTCAGCTCCTCTACTAGTAAGAAATTCTTCAAATTTCGTTACTGTTTCCTTCACCTGAACCTCAGATAAAACGGGATTTAAAATGAAAACAGTTTCATAATGATTCATAAATACAATATTTATTTGTTAAAATTGGGTGCAAAAGTAATTATTATTTTTAAATATGCAACACGTTTTTTCAATTATTCGTCATAATGCAAAAAATATGTACTGATTTTAGTTTTTTTTCCAAAAAAATAATACATTTACTACTGCTATCCTGAATTTATTCTAAATTTAAATGTTATGAAACTAAACTGTGTTGTTGTAGATGATAGTTCTATACAAAGGACAATTATTGCAAAATTAGTTAATAATCACCCAGGTTTGCACTTAGTTGGGGATTTTTCTAATGCAATAGAGGCAAAAAGTTGTATCTCTCTAAATAATATCGATTTAATATTTCTTGATATAGAAATGCCGGTTATTAATGGATTTGATTTTCTTGACGGTTTAAAATCTAAACCGCAGATTATATTTATTACTTCTAAAGCAGAATATGCTTTAAAAGCATTTGATTATGATGCAACGGATTATTTACAAAAACCTATTGCGGTAGATCGTTTTAATGCTTCTGTAAAAAGAGCTATTGATATGCATTTGCTGAAAAAAGAAGTCAAAGAAGAAGAAGGTGAACATATTTTTATTAAAAGCAACCTTAAAAAACTTAAAATATTTACGGCAAAAATTAAATGGATTGAAGCTTTTGGAGATTACGTAAGAGTAGTTACTGAAGATGACAGCAATCTTGTGCTTTCAACGATGAAATCTTTTGAAAATGATTTATCAAAAGACAAATTTATTCGTGTACACAAATCTTATATTATCAATATCGACAAAGTAGAAAGATTCAACAGTAAATTTGCCGAAATCGGGATTACTAAAATTCCATTAAGCCGAAACAAAAAAGAAGATTTAGTAAAAGCACTGTCTACGTCGTAATTTTAATAAAAATCGACATTTACAACAACTTTTATAGCTCTGTATTGAGCAACAGCTTCAAAACTATTCAACATTTTCTGAATAGTTTTTTTTGTATTACCCAAATGCATATGCTGCGGAATCTTAATTAAAATGGTTCGAATGTATTCATTTCGTATTCTGCTTATTGCCGGCTCTTCCGGACCCAAAACAGGTAAATTTAAATTTTGACTCATAACCTGATACAGCCACATAGATCCTTCTTTTAATTTATCAAAATCACGGTGTTTTAAAGTCAATTTTATAATTCGAAAATAAGGCGGATATTTATAAATCTGTCTGTCATACAACTGCTCCTTATACATACCTAAATAATTATGGTTTGTAACCTGCTGAATTGTATTATGATTTGGATTATAAGTCTGAATAATAACTTTTCCTTGTTTTTCAGATCTTCCTGCTCTTCCTGCAACCTGAGTCATCATTTGAAAACTACGTTCAAAAGCCCTAAAGTCAGGATGATGAAGCATATTATCAGCATTCATAATTCCAACAAGACTTACATTGTCAAAATCCAGACCTTTGGCCAGCATTTGTGTGCCGACTAAAATATCAATTTCACGATTTTTAAACGTATCAATAATTTTTTCAAAACCAAACTTCCCGCGCGTTGTATCCTGATCCATACGGGCCGTTTTTGCTTTTGGAAAAAGTGATCCCAGCTCCTGCTCTATTTGTTCAGTACCAAAACCTTTGGTTGTTAAATCTATACTCGAACAGCTGTGACAATTTGTAGGCTTGGCAATAGCATAACCGCAATAATGACATCGCAGCTGATTTTTAAATTTATGATACGTTAAACTTACATCACATTGCTGGCAGTGGGGCACATGTCCGCAAGTCATACATTCTATTATAGGCGAATATCCTCTTCTGTTTTGAAATAAAATAACCTGTTCACCCAATGCCAATGCTTCGGTAATTTCTTCTATTAAAACGTCGCTAAAATGCCCCGTCATTCTTTTTCTAAAGTGTTTGTCTTTTAAATCAACCAAAACAACTTCGGGCATGCGAACATTTTTATAACGCTCAGTAAGCGTAACCAGACCATATTTATCATTTTGCGTATTAAAATAAGTCTCAATACTTGGCGTTGCAGATCCCAGCAAAACTTTAGCATTATGAAAATTAGCCAAAACAATTGCTGCATCTCTTGCGTGATATCTTGGTGCAGGATCAGTCTGTTTAAAAGTCTGTTCGTGCTCTTCATCAACAATCAATAAACCAAGATCGTTAAACGGCAGAAACAAAGCAGACCTTGCTCCTATTACAATCTGGGCTTTCTCTGAGTTTTCGAGTGTTTGTCTCCAAACCTCAACTCTTTCATTATTGCTGTATTTAGAATGAAAAACAGCTACTTTATCTCCAAAATGAAGTCTTAAACGCGAAACTAACTGTGTTGTAAGTGCAATTTCAGGAAGCAGATACAAAACCTGTCTTCCTGTCTGCAGATATTCTTCTATTAATTTAATATAAATTTCGGTTTTACCGCTCGAAGTTACACCATGAAGCAGACACACTTCTTTTTCTGTAAAACTATCTTTTATGGCTTGAAATGCATTTTCCTGCGCTTCGCTTAACTGAAGTTCTTTTTCTGATTTCTCCCCTTTATAAGAAACCCTGTCATGCTGTAAATGATATTCTTCGAAGATTTCTTTATCGATTAAAGCTTTTACAACAGCCGCAGTAGAATTAGAAAATTCAATTAACTTTTTTACTGTAATAGGTTTCTTTTCCGAAGCGCTGATTTGAAAATACGCTAAAACAATTTCTTTTTGTTTGTTGGCATTTTTTAAAACTTCCAGTAATTCTTCTAAACCATTATCTGATTCGTATTTAGAATGCAATTTTACATATCGAACCAATTTTGGCTTGTAGCTTTCTTTTATTTCTTCTTCTAAAAAAATAATATCCCGCGCTATTAATTTTTGAAGAATTGGAAGTATATTTTTTCTGTTTAAAATCGAAGCTATTTCCTGAACCGTAAGCGAGCTCTGATGCTGTAAAGCTTCGTAAATCAAAAATTCATCATCAGAAAGTTCAGAATCATTTACTACAACATCTGGCTTATGCGAAACTATAGTTTCACTTTCCAGCAGTAATCCCGTAGGAAATGCACCGCGGTATACATCGCCAATACCACACATATAGTAATTAGCTACCCAAAGCCAGTGTTTAATCTGTGTTTGGGTAGCAATTGGTTTTTCATCTAAAATTTGATGGATTTCTTTTGCTTCATATAATGTCGGTGCATTTTCATGAATATCAAGAACGAGAGCCGTGTATATTTTGCTTTTACCAAAAGGCACCGCCACACGCATTCCTTTTTTTATAAAATGGAACTCAGCCTCAGAAACACGATATGTAAAAGTTTTTGCTAAGGAAAGCGGTAAAATAACTTCGATAAAAAACATGCAATAGTATATATGAGTAGAAAATTACTTTTTCTGTAAAGGTTTAGCAAGATAATCATTAACCAGTTTTAAAGTATGGTTCAATGATTCCGGATTGGTCCAGTCATCATGCCCCGAAATTATATAAATCGGTTTTTTGAATTTTGTTTGTACTTTTTTAATTGATTTTTTCCATTCTTTTACATCAGAATCTCCTAAATACCCCAAATCTTCTGCTTCGGCACTTTTTACAAAACAGCCTCCATAGAGGATTTTCTCTTTTCCAAACCAAGCTACAATATTATCAGGAGCGTGTCCTTTTCCCGGATAATAAACCTCAAAAGTATGATTTCCAACAGTAAATGTTGTATCATTTGGAATTATAAATTCAGCTCTTGGTTCGTTTTGCGCTTTTAAAATATCATCTGTCAATTTAATAGAATATGTTTTGATTCCTTTTTTTCTGTAAAAATCAAATCCTCCCGCGCGATCTTCATGCGAATGTGTTCCAAAAAGCATTACGACATTTTTATTATGTCGTGATTTTATACTATCTAATAAAGGCTGAAACTGCGTTTTATCCCAAGGTGCATCAAAAAGAACAACTCCTTTATCTGTAACAACATACATGGCATTAGCAGAAATCTTGTTTCCTTTATAATCATTAAATGTCCTATAAACATAAAAGTCACCTGTAAGATGACTTATTTGTAATGGTGAATTCTTAGATTGTCCAAAGCTGTTTAAACCTATAACTAAGAATAAAACTATCGAAGCTATTTTTCGCATTTATATTTTTAAATTAATTTTTTACTCTCGTCCAGTATTGCGTTCTTCCCATTAAAGATATTCCAACATAACCGCGAAGTTTTAATTTATCTGCAGATTCTAATGAGATATAACATTTATATTTTTTACCGCTTGTAGGGTCTAAAATAGTCCCACCGTTATATTCTGAACCATCTTTTTTAAGACCATTTATAATAACCATTCCTAAAATTGGTTTGTTTTTTTCGGCGCCGTCACATTTCGAACAAACGTCTTTTTTATGATTTTCGCGAAGTATTTCTACAACCTTACCGTAAATTTTTCCAGATTTTTCGTAGATCTCTACTACAGATTTTGCTTCACCTGTTTCGTCGTCAATTGTCTTCCATTTTCCAATTACATTTTGGCTTTGCATGGTCAGGGCAAAGAAGAACACTCCAATAGTCAGCATCAAGTTTTTCATATTATTTTTCTTTTTTTTGTTTTAATTTTCTGATAGAAGCATTCAATTCGAACCCTAAAAGCAGAATCATACAGTTTATCCAAATATAAAACATTAGAATTAATAATGTCCCAATAGAACCATAAAGTTCGTTATATTTTGAAAATTTTATAACCCAAATCCCAAAAAAGAACGAAGATATAACAAATAAGACAGTCGTAAAAACAGAGCCGATGCTTATAAAAGGCACTTTATTGTACTGTTTGGTACCATAACGCAATAATATTGAAGATGTTATCAAAATCATTAACATTACAAACAAATATCGCCCCCAAATAATTAGTGGAATACGATCACTTAGCACATCCTGAATAATAGTTTTTTGAATAAAAACCTCAAAAACAACAATTGTTGCTACAGTTACAAACAGGATTACAGTCATAACCAGCGAAATTGCCAGTGCAACTAAATACTGTCTGAAAAAACCGCGTTTATCAAAAACATGTTTAGAAGATTCAAAACCGCTTAAAATTCCGTTAATACCGTTTGCCATTAAAAAAATAGAAAGCAAAAATCCCGAAGAAAGTAAGCCAGAATGACTATTATTTAAAATATCGCTGATAATTTTACTAATAGCATCATAAGTATTTGGAGGAACACTCTGCTGCACAAACTGCAGAAAATCGTCCTGAAAATTATCTATAGGAATAAACGGAATTAAGTTTAATATAAATAATGCAAAAGGAAATAAAGCCATAAAAAAGCTGAAAGAAACCGCACTGGCATGATATGAAAAAGCCCCCTCAAGAATCCCTAAAGTGTACATTTCCAGCAAATCATACAATGAAAAACCTTCCAGCCATGGAAGCTTTATTTTTTTTAAAAGTCCGGCCAGATTGCGTATAACAGGCAATTTATCAATCCGGTCTTCTATTTCTTTCGACATATTTTAAATTTTAGATTGTTGATTTTAGATTTTAGAATATTTCTAACTTCTAACTTCTAACTCCTGACTTCTAATTTTTTGCTTAAAAAGCCTTCAAACTCAAATCCATATTATAAACAGAATGCGTTAAAGCTCCAGATGAAATGTAATTTACACCGCATAACGCATATTCACGAATTGTTTTTTCGTTAATATTACCCGAAGATTCTGTCTGACATTTTGTTCCAATTAATTGAACTGCCGTTTTTGTATCTTCATAATTAAAATTATCAATCAGGATTCTGTGAACACCATCGCTTAACAAAATCTCTCTGATTTCGTCTAAACTTCTGGCTTCAACAATAATTTTCAAATCAAGATTATTTTCTTTTAAATATTCTTTCGTTTTAGAAATAGCGCGTGTAATCCCGCCCGCAAAATCAATATGGTTATCTTTCAGCATTACCATATCATAAAGTGCAAAACGGTGATTCTCACCTCCTCCAATTTTTACCGCCCATTTTTCTGCAGCTCTAAAATTTGGAGTTGTTTTTCGGGTATCTAAAATTTTAGCTCCGGTTCCTTCTAATAAGTCAACATACTGACTGGTTTTCGTAGCAATTGCCGACATTCTCTGCATAGTATTCAAAACCACTCTTTCGGCTTTTAAAATAGACTGTGAGCTTCCAGAAACTTCAAAAACAACTTCGCCATATTCTACATGCGTTCCGTCTTCGATAAAAGTTTTTACTTTTAATTTTGTATCAACGTGTTCAAATATCATTTTAGCAAGCTCAACACCAGCAATAATACCCTGATCTTTTACCAATAATTTTGCTTGTCCGTGTGCCGTATCTGGAATACAAGCCAGCGAACTGTAATCACCTGTACCCACATCTTCGCGTATTGCATTGGTAATCAACAGTTGTAATTCGGCTTGAAATTGTGCTTCGCTTATCATATTTTTAAATTTTATGAATTGCTAAATTAGAACATATTTCGGGGATTTAAAAGTTCAGTTAATATGAAAAATCATTTAAAACATTAAATTTTTCTTTTTTACCCATTAAGGTTTTAAGAAAAATTAAGCTTTTATTTAGTTAGTAAAACTCGATTATCTAATTGAATACAGCGTATCAAGATTAAGTTCAATTTCTTAATAAACTTAATATCTTAATGGTTGAAAAAGAAAAACATTAAATACCTTTGAAGTTCATTCAAACAAAATCATGGCACTAATTAAAGATATTTACTCGGTTTCTTTTTACGAAAAATTTGGTCAGGCTGTCGCCGAAGTTTATCCTTCATTCGACAAACAAAAATTTATTGAAACCATTTACGAAGGCGATTTTGCTCAAAAAGAATGGAAAGAACGCATGAAACACACTACAGTTGTCTTTCATCAATTTATGCCTCAAAACTTTCCCGAAGCCACAGCTTTAATTGATAAAATCATTAAAAATCTTAGAAAAAACAATTTTGCAGACAGCAATCTGGCTTTCATTTTTTTTGCCGATTACATCGAAATGTATGGTTTAGACGATTTTAAAACTTCGGCGAAAGCCTTTGTTTCAATTACACAATTTATAAGCTGTGAATTTGCTGTTCGTCCTTTCATTTTAAAATATAAAGAAAAAATGATTGACGAAATGGTCAAATGGTCTTTGCATGAAAATCATCACGTTCGAAGATTAGCAAGCGAAGGTTCACGCCCAAGATTACCGTGGGCAATGGCGATTCCTTTCTTAAAAAAAGATCCTACTTCTATTCTTCCAATTTTAGAAAACCTCAAAAATGATCCTTCAGAATATGTTCGAAGAAGTGTCGCCAATAATCTGAATGATATTGTAAAAGATAATCCGGAAATTGTTTTGGAAATCGCAAAAAGATGGAAAGGCCACACCAAAGAAACTGACGGAATTATAAAACACGGCTGCCGAACTTTATTAAAACAAGGACATCCTGAAATTCTAAGTCATTATGGTTTAGAAAGCACAAATATTGAACTTTCTTCTTTCGAAATCAAAACGCCAAAAGTAAAGATCGGCGAATATCTGCAGTTTCATTTTCATTTAAATAATAAAAATGAAGAAGCCAAAACGGTGCGTTTAGAATATGCGGTTCATTATAAAAAAGCAAAAGGTCATTTGGCGAAGAAAGTCTTCAAAATCAGCGAGAAAATTTATCATCCCAATCAATTAACCAAAGTGGAAAGAAATCAATCTTTCAAGATTATTACGACACGTGTTTTTCACACTGGAATTCATCAATTGTCAATTATTATTAATGGAACTGAAAGTGACGTTTTAGAGTTTGAATTGATGGATTAAATGATAATACAGTACGTATTTCATTGCTCCAGCGGAGCATAATATTTATAGAAAAAAGAAAACCAAAATAAAAAAGCTCCAGCGGAGCGACATATGTATCGCCCCTCTGGGGCTTTGTTGTATGCTGTAATATATTCTTCTATAAATATTTCGTCCCACTGGGACTTAATAAATTAAAATTTAATACAGACCTGAAAATTTACTAAACGATTTTCCTTATTTTTATAACACAAAAAGCAAAAAACAACTTTCTTAACCTAAATTAAGTTAGAGACCAACACAACCTTCTAATTTTGTTTCAACTAAAAAATACTACATGTCGAATATCAGTTTAATTATCGAAGAACGCGCTGCCAACATTGGCAATTTTATGGTAGGGAGATTATTGCCTTTCCGCGAAAAAAGAGCCGTTGGACCATTTGTTTTTATCGATCATATGGGACCGGCACACTTAAGTGACCATGAAAATATGGATGTTCCTCCCCACCCGCATATCGGACTTTCTACGCTTACTTTTTTGTTTGAAGGAAGCATTATGCATCGCGATAGTTTAGGAACAGAACTCGAAATAAAACCCGGCGCTGTAAACTGGATGACAGCCGGAAAAGGAATTGTACATTCTGAAAGAACGCCTGAATATTTAAGACATTCAGACAAAATGCTTCATGGATTACAGATTTGGGTGGCACTTCCTAAAGAATTGGAACAAATGGACCCGAATTTTACTCATGTTGAAGCAGATGATATTCCATCTTGGGAAGAAAACGGCGTTTCGTATAAACTAATTGCTGGTGAAGCTTTCGGAAAAAAATCTCCCGTTCCTGTTTACAGTCCGTTATATTTTATTGAAATTAAAAGTCCAACGACACAAAAAATCAATATTGGAAACCATTTATTTGGCGAAAGCGGCTTGTACATTTTAGAAGGAAGCATCAAAAGCGGTGAACACGTTTACGATCCAAAACAAATTTTGATTACAAACGACAGTACACTTTGTGAATTTGAAATTACTGCAAATTCTACAGTTTATATTTTTGGCGGACAGCCGTTTCCTGAAGAACATTTTATCTTTTGGAATTTTGTTTCTTCTGATAAAGAATTAATCGAAAAAGCAAAAAGAGACTGGACAGCGCAGACTTTCCCGAAAGTTCCTGGCGAAGCCGAATTTGTTCCATTACCAGAACCAAGAATGAAATAATTATGGATACCATTTCAGCAAAAATAGATACGCGTTTGTATCGTACCGAAATAAAATCAGCATCTGATAATATTTTAATTTCTGATGAACCACAGGAATTGGGCGGTAAAAATTTAGGTTTGAACCCGACCGAACTTTTAGCCGCTTCATTGGCTTCGTGCACCGTAATTACGTTACGAATGTACATTAACAGAAAACAATGGAACGTTGAAGAAATCAATGTAAAAATAGATTTTGACAGAGATTCTGAACGAAGCGTATCGGTTTTCACAAGAAAAATTGAAGTAATCGGAGATGTTGATGAAACGCAAAGACAACGCTTAGAAACAATAGCAAACAGCTGTCCGATTCATAAAACATTGACACATACCATCGAAATTAAAACGACTTTAATCTAAAAAAACATAATGGAAATTCAACAAATAAACGATACTAAAAAAGGCTATTTTGAAGCTGTAGAAGAGGGAAAAGAAGCCGGAAAAATGACATATACCTGGGCAGGAGATTCGCAATTTATTATTGACCACACAGAAGTAAGTCCGGAATTCAATGGAAAAGGTGTCGGTAAAAAAATGCTTATGGGAGCTGTCGATTATGCCCGAAAAAATAATGTAAAAATAATTCCGCTTTGTCCTTTCGCGAAAAGCGTTTTTGATAAGGTGGAGGAAATACGTGATGTGCTTTCTTGAGAAAAGGCTCTAAGTTTTTTTTAACCGCAAAGAGCGCGAAGAATTACGCAAAGTTCGCAAAGTTTTAGACAAAGCTTTGCGAACTTTGCGTTTATATTAAGTCCTTCTTATAAAAAAACTTTGCGTGCTTTGCGGTTAAAAAATCCCCACAACAAAATTCAATTTTCAAATTTTCGCAGAAATTCCTATATTTGCATGTAATTTAAACTTAGAGTATGACAAGGATAATTACGCTTTTCTGTATTTTTATGACGCAAATCGGCTTTTCTCAATCGGCTGAAAGTTATTTAGAAAAAATCAGAAATAATGAAGCTCTCTTAACAGCTTTCTTTCAACAAATGCCAAAAGGAGGCGATTTACACCACCATTTTTCAGGATCCGTTTATGCAGAACCGCTTTTAGAAAGAGCTATTGCAGAAGACTTTTATTTGAATGTAGAAACAATGGCAGTCTCTAAAACAAAACCTGCAAAAGGAAACTGGCAGACTTTTTCTTCTCTAAAAAATAACGATAAATTAGATTATTATCAGCAGCAAATTATGCAGACTTGGTCGGTTAAAGATTATAACGGATCAGTACCTTCTGATGATCAATTCTTTGATTCTTTTATGAAATTTGAACCTACTATAAAAGGTCATTTTGCAGAAGGAATGCTGGAATTAAAAAAACGCGCACTTTCTGAAAACGTAAGTTACATCGAAACCCAATTATCTACAATTCCGTGCGATATGAATGTTTCGGATTTAGCAGATTATAATTCAAAACTTCGACAGGCTTCTGCACAAAAAGATGAAAAAGCGGTTTTAAAACTTTTAGATGAATTATATAAAGCACTTCAGAAAAAAGATGCTAAAAAATATGCTGATGATTTCAACAACAATTTCTTAGCAAAACTTCATAAAGACTTAAAAATTGATGATGAACGTTTTACAATGCGTTATCAAAATTTTGTACTTCGTTTTATGGAACCTGTAGATTTGTTCAAAAACCTGACGATTGCTTTTATTTCGTCAAGCGAAAGCAAACTAACTGCGGGCGTAAATATTGTTTCTCCAGAACACGGCGAAAATTCGATGAAAGATTATTGGCTTCATATGGTAATGTTTAAACACTGCCATTCTAAGTTTCCAGATGTAAAATATACGCTTCATGCGGGAGAATTGACATTAGGTTTGGTTCAGCCAGAAGAATTGACTTGGCATATTAACGATGCAATTTACGTTGCAGGAGCTAACAGAATTGGCCACGGAGTAGATATTGCCTACGAAGCAAACTCTTATGATTTATTGCGTTATATGTCTAAAAACAATATTCCGATTGAGATTAATTTAGTGAGTAACGAATTCATTTTGAAAGTAAAAGAAAACAGACATCCGTTTACACTTTATAAAGAATTTAATGTTCCAATTGTAATCAGTACGGATGATGCGGGAATTTTAAGAACCAATATGACGGAGCAATATGTTTTATTGGCAAAAAGATACCCTGACGTAAATTATGAAACGATTAAAAAATACGTTTATAACAGCATTAATTACAGTTTTATTCAAGACGCTTCGGTTAAAAAACAATTACTGAAAGATTTAGACAATCGTTTTAAAACTTTTGAAGCGAAGTTTTCTAAAAATTAGAGTGTAAAAATGTTTCACGCAGATTTTACAGGTTTAAGCTGATAATCGCTGATCTTTTAAATAAAAATAAAATCTGGCAGATAATTCAAATAATATTATGATTCTAGAAGCCGCATTTCTTTACGTAAAGCCTGAATTGGCCAATCAATTTGAAAGTGATTTTATAAAAGCAAGTCAATATATTTCATCAATTGATGGCTATTTGGGACATCGGTTAGAAAAATGTCTTGAAGTTGAAAACAAATATCTTTTATTGGTTGATTGGAATACGCTTGAAGATCATACAGTAGGTTTTCGAACTTCTGAAGCGTATTTAGAATGGAAAAAGATTTTACATAATTATTATGAACCGTTTCCAATTGTAGAACATTTTGAAACGGTTTTTGAAAATAAAAAATAGTTTTATTTGCCACAGATTTCACAGATTAAAAAATCATTTTAATCCATTAATATGTGGCAGAAAAACCTCTAGCTCCCAATAGCTATCGGGATTGTAAATTAAGCCGATTTAAAATTTGTGCGAATTAGTGCAGTTCGTGGCAAGAAAAAAACAATACAATGAATATCAAACTTATCGCCATTGGCAAAACAGATAACAAAGCTTTACAGACTTTAATCGATGATTATACAAAACGTTTGTCATTTTATATCAAATTTGATTTGGAGATAATTCCAGACATCAAAAACGTAAAAAACTTATCTGAAAGTCAGCAAAAAGAAAAAGAAGGCGAATTGATTCTTTCTAAACTTTCTGCAACCGATCAATTGATTTTGTTGGATGAAAATGGAAAAAACTTTTCCAGCGTTGGTTTTTCTGAAGAATTGCAAAAGAAAATGAATTCAGGCGTTAAAACCTTAGTTTTTGTAATTGGCGGACCTTACGGATTTTCTGAAACGGTTTATAAAAAAGCACAGGGAAAAGTTTCGCTTTCACTAATGACGTTTTCACATCAAATGGTGCGTTTGTTTTTTATTGAACAGCTGTATAGAGGATTTACGATTTTAAGAAACGAGCCTTATCATCATCAATAATTTAATGTTCAGCTTTTTAATAGATAAATTCCAGTGGAACTTTATCACTAAAAGTATCTAAATCATGAACCAGAATTTTATTTTGAATATATTCTTCGTAACTCATATTCTTATCAAAAACAAAAATAAGCTGCGGATTAACCGCTAAATCAATTTTAGAAAATTCTTTTAAAAGATTAGTTTTCTTTACCTCAGAATTGTTATTCAGTACAACTAAATCATTTCCTTTTCTAAAATGAAATATAAAACCCGCATTTTCTGTTGGTTTTTCCATTTTGTAAAACACTTTTGTAAAAGGCAGAAAAGCTAAATTCTTTCCAACAGAATCTGCATACGAATAATAGTTTTCAGATTCTTCGTTTTGATGCATTTTTTCGCTGCGCTTTTTTTCCTGCATCTTGATTACCTGTGGCATTACCAATTTCAACGGCAGACGTTTATCAATATTTAAAATCCAGTTTGTTGAAATAATAGCGCTTTTTCGATTTAGTTCAGCCAGAGTGTCTTTTCCTTCAACTTTAAAAAATATATAAATAGGCGAATGATCCTGTACATCTTTTACGATTGAGACATTTGATTTTGGTAATAAAACGTCTTGCTTATTTCCGCAGGAGAAAAGAAGTAAAGCAATAATAAGGCTAAGGTATCTCATAATGGTTTTTAAATATTTTTAAACTTTTTTGTCATTTCTCCTTTCAGTGGAAATGACAATCACTCGTTTACAAATTCAATTTATTAAACAAAGTAACACATTCTACCGCTTCTTTTACATCGTGAACGCGAAGAATTTTTGCTCCTTTTGTCAAAGCAATCGTGTTTAAAAATGTTGTAGCATTCAAAGCTTCCTGAGGTGTAATATTTAATGTTTTGTAAATCATCGATTTTCTTGAAATCCCAGCTAAAACAGGTAATTCTAAAACATTAAAAAGCTCCATTTTCTGCATAACTTCATAATTCTGATCGGTAGTTTTTGCAAAACCAAAACCTGGATCCAGAATTAAATCGTTGATTCCGAGACTTCTTGCTTTCTTGACTTTCTCTGAAAAATAGAAAAGCATTTCTTTTATAATATCTTCGTATTGTGTCATACTCTGCATCGTTTGCGGATTTCCGCGCATGTGCATCATAATATATGGAACGTTGTAATGCGCAATTACATCAAACATTTTATCGTCTAATTCGCCTGCTGCAATATCATTTATAATTGCCGCACCGCTTTCTATACTGGCTTTTGCAACCTCAGCTGTAAAAGTATCAATTGACAATAATGTTTCCGGAAAGTGCTTTAAAATCAATTTGATTGCAGGAACAATTCTATCAATTTCTTCCTGTTCGGTTACAAATTCTGCACTTGGCTTGCTTGAATAAGCGCCGATATCAATAAAATCAGCACCTTCAGAAAGCATTTTTTCTACTTGCGAAAGAATTTCAGATTCGTTTTTATATTTTCCACCGTCAAAAAAAGAATTTGGAGTTACATTTAAGATTCCCATTATTTTAGGAATCTCCAAATCGATCAAACGGCCTTTGCAATTAATAAACATTTTAGTTTCAAGTTTTATTTGTTTCAGGTTTCAGATTCAGCGTTAACAATTTGTTAGGAAAAAACTTGAAACAAAGAAAACCTGAAACTTGAAACTATTTAATATAATCCCTATTTTTGAAGAAATTTTAGCAAATATACAGCAATAAATGAAGAATACTTCTCAAGAATTTGATAATGTAATTGAGGTTTGCAGAACCTTGTTTATTAATAAAATGACCGATTACGGCAGCGCATGGCGTATTTTAAGACTGCCTTCGCTTACGGATCAGATTTTCATAAAAGCGCAAAGAATCAGAAGTTTACAGGAAAACGAAATCCGTAAAGTTGACGAAGACGAAAAAGGCGAATTTATCGGAATTATCAATTATTCGATTATGGCTTTGATTCAGTTAGAACTTGGCGTTGTCGAACAACCGGATCTTGACGTTGAAAAAGCGACTGAATTATATGATGCTAAAGTAAAACAGACTAAAGAACTAATGGAAGCCAAAAACCATGACTATGGCGAAGCGTGGCGCGATATGCGTGTAAGTTCTTTAACTGATTTGATCCTGCAGAAGATCCTTCGCGTAAAGCAGATTGAAGATAATAAAGGAAAAACAATCGTTTCTGAAGGTATCGACGCTAATTATCAGGATATGATTAATTATTCTGTTTTTGCCTTAATTTTAAACCCAATCATTAAATAAAATTCCAAAAAATAAAATTCCAAATTCCAATACTAAAAACTTGGAATTTGGAATTTAAAAAATAGGAATTTCTAAATAAGTCCCATGAAAAACATCATTACTCAATTCTCCCGATTATTTGTCGGCGTACTTTTTATAATTTCAGGATTAATTAAATTAAACGATCCGGTTGGATTCTCTTATAAATTAACTGAATATTTTAGTGAGCCTGTTTTTAACCTGCCTTTTTTAGAGCCTTTTACGCTGAGTATGGCTGTTTTTCTGGTAATTTTAGAAGTAGTTTTAGGTGTAATGTTACTGGTAGGTTACAAAGCCACACAAACCATTTGGGCTTTATTACTTTTAATTGTTTTCTTTACTTTCCTTACCTTCTACTCTGCTTATTTTGATGTGGTAAAAGATTGCGGCTGTTTTGGCGATGCTTTAAAATTAACACCTTGGCAGTCATTTACAAAAGATCTTGTTTTATTATTCTTTATCCTGATTTTATTTTTCAATCAAAAATTAATAAAACCTTTATTTTCAACTGCAAAAACAAATTTTGCTGTTTACTTAAGTGTCATTTTATCTGCTTTTATGGCGTATTGGGTTTTAAATCATAATCCAATAAAAGATTTCCGTCCGTATAAAGTTGGAAATAATATCGAGAAAGGAATGGAAATTCCGGAAGGCGCACCAAAATCAGTTGTTGAAATGATTTTTATTTACAAAGTAAACGGCGTTGATAAAGAATTTAAAGAAAAAGATTTAATGAATATTCCAGAAGGTGCCGTTTTTGTTGACAGAAAAGACAAAGTAATTTCTGAAGGTTATGTGCCGCCAATTCATGATTTTACAATGACAAAAGATGATTCTGACTACAAAGACGAATTACTGAAAGAACCAAAATTAGTTATTTTTGTTACTTACGATTTAACAAAATCAAATCCTGACGGAATGAAGAAACTGGCAAAAGTTTCTGCTGATGCAAAAGCAAAAGGTTACAAAGTTATCGCTATGACTGCTTCTGGAGCCGATGAAATTGCAAAAGCTAAAAAAGAATACAATTTAGATGTTGATTTTTATTTCTGCGATGCTACAACTTTAAAAACCATCGAAAGAGCAAATCCTAGTATTGTAGTCCTTCACAAAGGAACTGTAGCACAAAAAGTTCATTATAATGATATTGATGATTTAAAATTATCAGACGTTGCATACGGAATTTAAAATCAAATAAAGATTTTTTTGGATTCATTTTAAAAAGAAAAGAATTATGAAGACGATAATAAAAAAAGAATTATCTAAAAATATAAATTTGTCTACTGATTCAAAGACAAAGATTAATAAAAAATTAGACGATTTAAAAAATATAGAATGTGACAAACAAGAAGAAGTAAGCAAACTTACTTTCAAATTAAAGATATAACATTATTATTTTAAATACATAAAGTCCATATTAAATTGGGCTTTTTTTATGCCTGAAAAATATCTTTCAAAACGAAAATTCTATGAAACAAACACTAAAATTATTTTTTGCTTTTTTAATTACAGCCTTTTCGTTTTCAATTGCATTTAGCCAAGAAAAAAAACAAAATGAAAATCAACTTTATATTTTCTTCTTTCACAACAAATTTGTCGAAGAAAATGATTTGAATGTTTCTCATCCGGAATATGGGAAAGCAGAATATAATCAAATTTTAGAATCTTTTAGAAAAGATAATTTTATAGTTTTCAGCGAAAAAAGAAAGAAAAATACCAACGCTGCAGATTATGCCGAAAAAGTTGTAAAGCAAATTCAAAAGCTCATAAAAAAAGGCGTAAAACCAAATAAAATTACGGTTATTGGAACTTCAAAAGGCGGTTATATTGCACAGTATGTTTCGACTTATTTGGCAAATCCCGATGTTAATTTTGTTTTTATTGGATGTTTTAGAGATTCAGACATAAAAGAAATTCCAGATATTAATTACTGTGGCAACATTTTGACTATTTATGAAAAATCAGATATCTATGGTGTGTCAGCAATTAGAAGAAAAGAAACATCAAAATTAAAAGTAAATCATTTTAAAGAAATCGAATTAAATACAGGACTCAAACATGGTTTTTTATATAAAGCGGCAGATAATTGGATTGCTCCATGCAAAAAATGGGCAAATGAAAATTATGATCTGAATTAAAAATTTCAGATACGTTTTTAAAATTTGCAAAAACGAATAATAATCTTACATTTGGCGTGTACCAAAAACAAAACTAACCATGAAAAGATTGATTCAATTATCATTTTTTTTATTATTAATAACCGCTTTTGGCTGCTCAAGCGATTCTAATATTATTGATTGTACTTCGCCGCCTGTGTCATTTGCTTTTGAATTTATAGATAAAGATTCTGGTGAAAATTTATACACAAATGGTACTTTTGATGCTAAACAGGCTATTACAGTAACTGACATGGATACAAAGAAAATTGTGCAATATGCCTATATAAAAAGTGATAATTTAAACCGACTTTCGATAGATGCCATAGGATTTCAATCAGGAACTTTTAATTATGAAATAAAAATTGAAAACAAAAGTATTTTTGAACTGCATGTTTCTGCCGAAAGATTAAGTAAAAATGGCTGTAGTTTCAGTAAAGTGAATTCTTTCGAAATTAAAAATGCTGAATCAGAATTAGACAAAACAAATGGTGTTTATAAAATTCGTATTACTACTAATATCTAATTTTTTAGACAAGTGTAAATCTTAAAGAGCTTAAAAATTAAGCTCTTTTTTTATACTTTATTTTCAAAAAAAATAAAACATAAAAATGCCTTTTCACGACGTTTTTCTCCTTCAAATTTTTCTCTTTTTTAGAAAAAAAATACTGATCAATAGTTTTTCAAAAATATAACTTGGAAAAATAATCGATTTTGAAGCCAACTATTACGATTTCAATCCTGTTTTTCTAACCCAAAACTGTCTTTTTGTTACAAAATAAAGGACTCTTGAAATTTTGTTAATCCGCATTTGGCTTTCAATTTGTTTGTTTAACTTTGTTGAAAATCACTAATTCTATGAAACAAATAGCTTTAATATTTATTGCTTTTATTACATTTTCTTGTTCACAGGCTCAAAAAGCAAGTTTTTCTAAAGAAGCTTTATCTGAAAAATTATCTGCCATTGACGGAAGTCAGGTTACTTTTAAAAACATTTTAAAAAAATATAAAGGAAAAACTTTGGTAATCGAAGTTTGGGCATCTTGGTGCGGCGACTGTGTAAAAGCAATGCCAAAATTAAAAGAACTACAGGTAAATAATCCTGATGTCTCTTATTTATTCCTTTCTGCTGATAAAACGGCTGAGAAATGGAAAGCTGGAATCGAAAAACACGAATTAAACAAAGGCGATCATTTTATGATGAACGACGGTATGAAAGGCCTTTTTGGAAAAGCAATTGATCTGGACTGGATTCCAAGATATATTGTGGTTGACAAAACGGGGAAAATTGTTTTATACCGTGCTATCGAAACAGATTTCGATAAAATTAACGAAACGCTAAAAAGCTTAAAATAATTTAAATAGCAATATCAATGTCAAAAATCAAATTTTAATTTTGACACTGACTACTTCATTCAAACAAAAAAAATTAAAAGAATAACAAAAACTACCAAAATGAGAAAATCGATTGTTGCAGGAAACTGGAAAATGCATAAAAACGCAGCGCAGACTGAAGAATTATTAAACGAATTAATTACTAAAATTCCAGCAAAAACAAATGCACAAGTTATTGTAGCACCAACTTTTGTAAACTTACAAGCGGCGGCGGCAAAATTAAAAAACACAACTATAGGCGTTTCTGCTCAAAATGTTCACCAAGCTGAAGGCGGTGCTTTTACAGGAGAAATCTCTGCAGATATGTTAACAAGCATTGGCGTAAACACTGTAATTTTAGGTCACTCTGAGCGCAGAGCTATTTTTCACGAAACTGATGCTTTAATCGCAAACAAAGTAGATACTGCTTTAAAACATGACATGACAGTTATTTTCTGTTTTGGAGAAGAATTAAAAGACCGTCAGTCTAATAATCACTTTAACATTGTTGAAAATCAATTACGTGACGGAGTTTTCCATATTGCAAAAGAATCTTGGTCTAAAATCGTATTAGCTTACGAACCAGTTTGGGCTATTGGAACGGGAGAAACTGCTTCGCCAGAACAAGCTCAGGAAATGCACGAATTTATTAGAGAAACTATCCGTAAAGCTTTTGGAGCTGAAATCGCAGACGAAGTATCAATTTTATACGGTGGTTCTGTAAAACCAGAAAACGCTAAGGAAATTTTCTCTAAACCAGACGTAGACGGTGGTTTAATTGGAGGTGCTGCTTTAAAAGCTGACGATTTCTTAGCAATTGTTACAGCTATCTAATTTTAGATTTTAGATTTTAGATTTTGAAATCATATAAAAAAAGCGTTCGCTGTGCGAACGCTTTTTTATTTCCAGTTATCTTCTTTAACAAAATGCTTTTCTTTAAGCTTCTTTTAATTAATAAATGATTTCAAAAGCGGGCAATTGTATTGTTTAAACGTTGATGTTGTTTTATACACAGAATAAAAATCACGAAGTTCTTTTCCGGCTTTAAAGGCCGGCCTTTTATCATCTATAAAATCAGCATAATATGCGTAATAATTACATTCAAAAAGCATTAAGCTTGCCATTGCTTTTTCGTTATTGTTTTTAGACATTTTGAGTGCTTTTTGATAATACATTTTTGCGGTATTTAAATGAAAGTAATTTCCATTTTGATACTTCTTCTTATTCTCTGTATTATCTCCGTAAACATAATCAGTATAAGATTCTCCTGACGTCCAGTCGTAGGCGCTCATCATCCATGAATTTCCTAAATATGAAACATTAAAATAAGCATTTGCCAGCTGTAAATTACTTGAAGCTGTATTTTGTTTTTTCAACTCAATAAGTTTGGCAATAAAATCTGCTTTATTAAAATGATAATCAAATTTACGTTCTTCATATTTTTGTAAAATCTTTGGTTTAAAAGGATCTTCATTCAAATAGCTTTTAAACTCATAATTTTTATCCCAAAAATCCTTTGGCATACTGGCAAAAGTCTCATAAGCCAATTCTAGATTATTGTTTCTAAAGGCAATTGTTCCTTTTAAATCTTTGTAATAGTTACTGTTTGGCGCAAGTGTTCCGGCACAAAGGTATTTTTCAAAAGGCGTTTTGTTTTCCTTTTTCTGTAAAGCAATTAAACGATCAACGTCTTCTAATGTGGCATGACGGTCAAAATAACCAATATAACTATAATAATAAAGATTGTTGTAGGCAGAATACTCTCCCTCATTTTTAATATCTGATTTCATAAAAAACAAACCTGCCGAAACGGTATCTCCTTTTTTATAAAATTCTTCACTGGCAATTCGATACAAACTGTAGAGATTTTTAAATAATCCACTGTCTTTTTCAATCAAATTTTCGATTGAAGAAAAATAAGTAAACAATTGATTTTTAACTTTCTCGTTTTTCAAATCGTCTTGTTTTAAAGATACTAAAGCCAGCAGCATATTTTTTTGCATTTGTATCGACTGATTAGCATTGGCAGAAATCATATCTGTGTATTTCTTTCCTAAATCAATTTCGTCATTTAAAAATAAAATCTGGGCAATTGCAGCGCTTAAATAATCTTTTTGTTCTCCTGAGGCCTTACTGTGAATACTGATTAAGAAATCACGCACTTGTCGTAAGTAAAAAATATCTTTGGTGTAATTTTCAGCTTTAGCTTTATCATAATCATCATACCAAATTTCTCGGTCAAAAACTATCGAAGGTGATCCGGCGTTTGAGTATTCCGGCGTTAAAAGCCAATCTTCCAGCTTATTGACTTCTCTTCCTATCAAAAAACTTAAAAGCAGACTATTTGGGTTCAGCTCATAAACTTTTTGAATTGTTTTTAAATCCGGAGCGGGATTTCGAAGACTTTCCATGGCTAAAATTGTGCTTCTTTCTTCATTATTTTGTGCCAACGCCAGAGTTTCTGCTGTTAATTTCCAGTTGTAATGTTGTAAAACGGCAAATGTTTTTTCTTCACACGATGTAAACACTTTACTAAGTAAATAGTTTTGCATTGCAAAATTATCAATACACAAAGCTTTATAATACAAAGCCCATGGCTTTAAAATAGTGTTTGTTTCTTTATCAAAATAAGTATCATAAAGCCTAATTACTTCTTGTTTATTTTCAGCATAAAAATTGTACCTTAAATATAGAAATGCATATCGTTGTTTTAAAAATTCATCTTTGGCGGATTTTATTTTTTTATCAAAGCTCTCTATATCAGCAGTTGGATGATTTTGACTGTATCCAATATTTCGCCAAGATTCCCATTTTACATCCTGGCTGCCACTGTATTCCATTTTTTTGGCAAATAAAATATATGTAAGCAGGGATTTATTTTTAGACTGCAGCAATGCCTGTACGAAAGTATTATTAGGAAATACTTCTTTTAATGCTTTCTTTTTAAAAGCATTGTCAAAATCCTCAGAATTAGTTTCATATAAAATGACATGAATATCTTCGGTCTTAACATTACTGCCTATTTTTTGCTGCCATTCTTTGCAATTCACTTCCCAGTCGGCTGTAGAAAAAGTATTTGTAGAGTAATACCAATCTGCCGAATAATAAAAGGGCGTTAGTCTAAAAAAGCCTTCTCTTTGTGCTTTAAACAAAGCCACACGAGATGTTTCCGGCGAAACGCTCCATCCGCAGGCAGAAGAAAATTGAAAACTTAACAGTAAAAACAAACTGCTAAAAACTTTCATAATATTTTGATATGTTATTGATTCCATATTCTTTAATGTATTTTTTATCAAAAGAGAAAAACGTTACTTTGGTCTGATTATCAATTGGGATTTTACTTTTTATAATAGAAATCATCTTTTCGAGTTCAGCATCAGAAATTTTCTCTATCCTTACCTCATCTCCATTTCGCAGATAAGTCTGCCCAACCAGAATATCATCTTGCAATACGTATTTACTATCGTTTATTTTCTTCAGTTTAACGGTGTCGTCCATTATATTTTCATAATTAGACAAAATTCCTTTAAACTTACCTCCCCGAAAAACAACTGCCCAACTGTATAGTGGCAGTGCAACGTCGAGTTTTAATTTATAATCACTGTGGGTAATATATTGTTTTAATTCATCACTGGTTCCGATAGAATTTTTGGTTTGAAAATCATCTGGTTTTGTGATATTATAACACATCAATAGACCTTTATCTACGGGAGGTGTTCCGGCTTTGGTGGCATATTTATATTGCCAAAGACGAATTGTAGCGGCAATTTGAGCGTTTGGAAACTGATTCTTAATTTTTTCAAGGAGATAAAAGTAGTTTTTCTTTGATTTTTCTGTCCAGTCACAATCAATCAAAATTTCTTTAAAATCGATTTTCAATTTTGCTAACTCCAGCGATTTTACCGAATCATAATTGAGATTCTTGTAATCTTTTTGTTTGTAATAATCTTTAGGATACACAATTCCGTAAGCAATTTTTTCTGCCTTGCTTTGAATAATCTTCTGTCCTATTTCCTTTATGCGCATTGATATTCGGAGCGCTAAGGTGTCTAATTGTTTTTTATTGGTATTTAAAACAACATCATTAGTAATAAAAACAGACGGCGTAATTTCCGGATAGTTTTCATTAAACGAAACATTATTAATGGTTGCTACAGGGAGAGCTTCTTTCGAATATGGATTCCAGTCGACATCAAAAAAGCGAACATACATGTGTTTTACACCCAATTTATTCATCATAGAATCATCTTCTTCCTGAAAATATAAATCCGTTTTCCAGTAACAAAAAGACCTTACAATTTCATAATCTTTCACACAGCCCATTCCGTTTAAAAACAGAAAGAGTACAACAATAAGCATATTCTTCATAACATATAAAATTCCTACAAAAATAAGTAAAAGTTGGCATTCATAATTCCAGTTTTTAATTTATTTATGAACAACTTTTGTATTTGATTCTTACCTTTGCAAAAATTTTTTATTTATGTCGAATATATATTTAGGATATCACTTTACAATTGAACCAAAAGAACTTGGATCAGAAATTTTAGTAGCTGAACTGGGCGAAAAAGCGTTTGAAAGCTTCACAGAAACAGAAAACGGAATTTCGGCTTTTGTAAAAAAAGATTTATGGGATGAAAATATTCTGGATGATATTTATATTCTACAGTCTGAAGAGTTTAAAATTGAGTATACAATTGAAGAAATCGATCAGGTAAACTGGAACGAAGAATGGGAAAAAAACTTTGAACCAATTGATGTTGACGGTAAATGCCACGTTCGCGCGCCGTTTCATCCAAAAACAGATGCTGAATTTGATATTTTGATTGAACCAAAAATGAGTTTTGGAACAGGACATCATGAAACGACTCACATGATGATTCAGCATTTGCTTGAAATGGATGTAAAAGGTTTAAAAACTCTAGATATGGGTTGCGGAACTGCAATTTTAGCTATTCTTGCCGAAATGAAAGGGGCTGAACCTATTGATGCTATTGATATTGATAACTGGTGTTATCTTAACTCTATCGAAAATGCTGAGCGCAATAATTGCAGACATATAAGCGTTTATGAGGGCGATGCAGCTTTATTGGCAGGAAAAAAATATGATTTGATTATTGCTAATATCAACCGAAATATTCTGCTAAACGACATGCAGGCCTATGTTGATAGTTTAAATCCAAAGGGAATTATATTATTCAGCGGTTTCTATGAAGAAGACATTCCTTTTATCGATGCTTCGTGCACAGAAAAAGGTTTAACGTATGTTAAAAAGTTACAAAGAAATAACTGGGTATCACTAAAATACGTAAATTAGATAGTAATTACAAAGTACAAAAAACTAAATTAAGATGAGTACTAAAGAGAAAGTAAGAGAAAAAGTCCGCGAGAAAGAAGCGGCCGTGTTCAATAACGAAATCATTATGTATAACGATGATGTAAATACGTTTGACCATGTTATTGATACTTTAATGCGCGTTTGTGACCACACGGCAGAACAAGCCGAACAATGTTCCTTAATTGTACATTACAATGGAAAATGCACTGTAAAAACAGGCCCTATAGAAAAACTTAAACCTCAATGTACACAACTTTTGGAAGCTGGATTAAGCGCTGAGATTGTTTAATTTACAAATAATTTAAAAAACATTCTATTTTATTTTATATTTGAAATAAAATAGAATGTTTTTTTATGGAAGAGTATGGAAAAATATTAATTATTGCAATGCCTGTTTTTCTGGTTTTAATCGTAATCGAAAAACTTTACGGCATTTACAAAAAGAATGATACTGCACCATTAATAGACAGCGTTTCCAGTATCAGCTCCGGAATTACAAATTCTGTAAAAGATGTTTTAGGCCTGAGCGTTACTTTTCTTTCCTATGAATGGATGGTATCTAAAATCGCTCTTTTTCACCAGGAAGCCAGCATCCTCTCTTACATTATCGCCTTTTTTGTTATTGACTTTTATGGTTATTGGAGTCATCGACTGGCACATCAAATAAATTTTCTTTGGAACAAACACGCCATACATCACAGCAGTGAAGAGTTTAATCTGGCCTGTGCGCTTCGCCAGCCTATTGCGAGTTTGGTTAATTTATTTACTTTTCTGCTTATTCCGGCAGCATTATTAGGCGTTCCTGCCACTGTTATTGCTATTACCCTTCCACTCCATTTATTTTTACAATTTTGGTATCATACCAAACACATTAAAAAAATGGGATTTGTAGAAAAAATTCTTGTTACCCCTTCTCATCATCGTGTACATCACGCTATAAATCCTGAATATTTAGACAAAAACCATTCGCAGATTTTTATTTTTTGGGATAAACTTTTCGGAACCTTTCAGGAAGAACTAGATGATGTTCCTCCAGTATTTGGCATTACAAGACCTGCCCACACCTGGAATCCTATAAAAATTAATTTTCAGCATTTAACTTTATTAATAAAAGATGCCTGGCGTGCCGAAAAATGGAAAGACAAACTAACTATTTGGTTTAAACCAACTGGATGGCGGCCAGAAAATTTTGAAGAAAAATATCCTGTACACAAAATCGAAAATGTATTTGATTTTGAAAAATACGGCATACAAAACTCTCAAAAGCTAATTTACTGGTCTGTAATACAAATTCTAATTACGCTTTTGTTTGTGAGTTATTTATTTGAAAACATCGCCAAAATTGGTCTGCCTAATATTTTTGTCTACGGATTTTTTATCTTTATAACCATCTACAGCAATTCTGAACTTATGGATAAAAGCAAATTTGCTGTTATTTGGGAAGGTTTCAGATTAATGCTCGCAGCAGGAATTATTTTATTCTATGGCGATTGGTTTGGTCTTAACTCAGTTTTCTCATTTAGCAATTATATACTATTAGTGTATCTAAGTTTATCATTTTTAATAACGATTTACTTTGTTACCGTTGATTTTAAAACTAACCAAAACCAAACCATAAATTCACAAACCGCATAATGAAAAAAGTTCTATTTTTTAAAATTTATACAGCATTCTGCTTTATTTATTTGCTGCTTTTATATATGGGATATGAAAGCCTGGACTGTTATTTAAAACCAGTATTAATTCCGCTATTAATTTTAGGAGTTTATTTTTCTAAAAAATTCCCAACTCAGAATATTCTGCTTACAGCATTGCTCTTTTCCTGGATTGGAGATGTAATTTTGCTCTTTGCAGATATTGCCGAGATTTATTTTATTCTAGGATTAGTTTCTTTTTTAATTTCTCACATTCTTTACTGCGTGCTTTTTAACAGGCAGATAAAGGAAAAGATAAAAAGAAACGCTGCATTTTTTATAACCGGAAGTATTCTGATTGCCTGTTACTTAATTGGAATGCTCTCTGTTTTAATGCCGTCATTAGGCGATTTAAAAATTCCTGTTATGGTTTATGCCAGTGTAATTTCTATAATGCTTTTATTTGCATATAACGGTCTCCTGATCTGGAAAAAACCAGCCAATCAGCTTGTTTTTTTCGGAGCCTTGTTTTTTGTTATTTCAGATAGTATTTTGGCATTAAACAAATTTCATACACCGCTCAAAAAAAGTTCGTTTATTATTATGCTGACTTATCTTGTGGCACAATATCTGATTGTAATTGGTATATTAAAACTGAATTCAAAAAAAGAAGAACAACAGTAATATAACAACACTTTTTTAAAAAGATTATCATAGAATAATTTTTGATTCTTTTTTATTTGAGTTTAAATTTCGTAATAAAAACCTTTTACATTTGTGCCACCAAAATAAACCTCAACTATGAAAAAAATAGTTCTTTTTATAACTATATTACTTGTTACCGCCTCTTGTATAAGCACAAGATCTACTTTAAAAAATGTAGATGATAATGCTCCCGATTTAGTTTTAGGTAAAAATAATACGTTTATAATTTCATTGTTCAGCAAAGACAAAAAGTATGGCTATGATCCTGATTATCCAATAAATATATTTTTTAGAAATACTCGCAATGAAGCCGAAAATGAACTTCGTTTTTTAAATGCCCTTGCCGGACCAAACGGCGAAAAAATTACGTTTAAACGTTTAGAAACCTGCTGTCCTTTTCCAACGAAAAGAAGTGATATGGGCGCCGGATTTTTAAATGTTTACCAATTAACCTGGGAAGGTCAAAAAAAGCCTGTCACACTTTATTTGAACATCTATGAAAAAGGAATTTTAATGGTTCCGATGGGATTGACTTTAAAAAAAGAATAATGTACATTAATCAGTAATTGAGACAAACTTTTAAATAACGATTTTCAAAATCTTGATATAGGATATTCTTAATTGTGTCTTATTTTAATATAATAATAGTTTATTGTGGTAATTTGATAAATCTTCACAATTTAATTTTGTGAACAATTGTGACTAAATGCAATCAAATACACTTACAAAAACTGTGATTAATAAGTAAAGATCGTCTCTACTCATTTGATTTCAGACAAGCCTTTAATGGTTATATTGTTAGTGAAAGACTACTTTCTTTAATGGATGATTTTGAAGTCAAAAATTGGGAAAAATGTAAACTAAATCTAGTAATAAATCCTTAAAAATATGCTTCACACTATATCTTTAATACTCATTTTGCTGCCTCTCCTATTTCAATTGATAATGGGCACAAGATCACTTTACCGTATCGATTCTCTTAAGTTTGGACAAGTCTGCCTTGTTAGTATTATTTCACACATTGTATTCTCAATTGTTTCTTTTAAAATTGCCGATTACAATTTTGCACAACAATATGAACAATCTGCCAATCCTGTCCGATGCGGAATGCCGCTTCTTGGAGCAGCAATGGCATGTTTCTTTTTATTTTGTATTCTTCTTATTATTATTTTGATTCAATTTTTAATTAATAAATTTAGAGATAAAAAGAATTAAGATTTCTAAATAAACAAAAATAATATATCAAAAAAAAAAGAAGATTGCATTGAAATAAATTTATCCTATTTTAATACAATTATAATTTATTGAGGATATTATAATATTAAATACAAGCTAATTTAGCATCACTAACTTTTTTTTACAAAATTTAATGTATAAAATAGAGCCTGGTTTAATAATAGAAATCTCTCTTCCCGATGGAAGACTTGCTTATGGTTTAAAACTTGACAGTGTAATAATTGGAATATATAAAATTATGAGTTCCAAAAAATTACAAATTAGCGATATTATTCAAAATCAAGTTGAAATTTATATCGCTATTGATGATACATATTTAAAAAAAAGACCTTTCACGATTATAGGGGAAATAGATTTAATAAATGAGGAAATTTATCCTCCGGATTTAGCCTGGTATGCAGAATGGTCGCCGGATGATAGTGTAAAAACAAGAGCTATCCGTAATAAAAGAGGTCAGCATGAGTACACAAATAAAGAATATTATATTTCTCTTGTCAAAAAAGGTCTTGTTTTGAGTGTTTTTAATAAACCTGAACATTTAACTTTTTGGATAATGGATAACATACTTAACTGGCCTAATTATAAAATGCCATCAGAATAAATTTATTCGCTTCAGCCTTGACTTTTAATAAAAGTAATGGTCTTAAAATAATCTTAAATCTTCATCTGCTATTCATAAATCATAACTACCTTTGCAGTGCAAAAAAATAATTTTATGAACTTACAACATATTCCACAAATCAAGCATACTGACAGCGGAAATTTCTTTTTACTGGCGGGACCTTGCGCTATCGAAGGAGAAGAAATGGCTCTTAGAATTGCTGAAAAATTAGTTGATATTACCGACAATCTTCAGATTCCTTATGTATTTAAAGGATCTTTTAAAAAAGCAAACCGTTCTAGAATAGACAGTTTCTCAGGAATTGGAGACGAAAAAGCTTTAAAAATTTTAAGAAAAGTTTCTGAAACTTTTCACGTTCCAACTGTTACAGATATCCATACTAATGAAGATGCCGATATGGCTGCTCAATACGTTGACGTTTTACAAATTCCTGCTTTCTTAGTACGCCAGACTGATTTAGTTGTTGCGGCGGCTAATACAGGAAAAACAGTTAACCTTAAAAAAGGACAATTTATGAGTCCGGAAAGCATGAAACATGCTGTACAAAAGGTTTTAGACTGTAATAACGAAAACGTAATGGTTACAGACCGTGGTACTATGTTTGGGTATCAGGACATGATCGTTGACTTTAGAGGAATTCCAACTATGCAGCAATACGCTTCTACTGTTTTGGATGTAACACACTCTTTACAACAGCCAAATCAAACTGCGGGAGTTACAGGAGGAAGACCAGATATGATCGAAACTGTTGCAAAAGCAGGTATTGCAGTTGGTGTCGATGGTATTTTTATTGAAACACACTTTGACCCTGCAAACGCAAAAAGTGATGGCGCTAATATGCTTCATTTAGATTATTTCGAAGGCTTAATGAATAAATTAGTTGCTATTAGAAAAACAGTTAACTCATTCTAATAATTATAATACTCAAGTTCTTTGAAAACAAAAATTTTATTTTTCTTACTGACTTGTGTTTCTCTAAACACATTTGCTCAGGAAGAAATACCAGTACAAAAATATGCTGCTCACAATAAAGGAAAATTCTTTGTTATGTGGGGTGGTAACAGAGAAAGTTACTCAAAATCTGATGTAAACTTTAGAGGTAAGGATTACAACTTTACTGTAGATAATATGGCTGCTCATGACAAACCAAAAGGATGGCATGTAGATTATATTAATCCTGCTAATATGACTATTCCGCAGACTAATTTAAGATTAGGATATTTCTTTAGCGATCATTACAGCGTTACAATTGGTGTCGATCACATGAAATATGTAATGACACAAAATCAAACCGCAAATGTTACCGGAAACATTAATTTACCAGCAGATCAGCCTGGTTCTATTTATAACGGAGAGTACAACAACAGACCTGTAGACATGTCTATAGGCGGTGCTCAGGAAGGCGGCGGAAGTTCAACAGGCGGTACTCCGTTTTTAATTTATGAGCATACTGATGGATTGAACTACATTAATACTGAAGTTTCAAGATTTGATGATGTTTCAAAATGGTTTGGATTACCTAATATTGATAAAGTTCAAATCAATTTAACTGAAGGATTAGGAGCGGGTGTTTTATATCCAAAAACAAATACTACGCTTTTAGGTAAAGAACGTCACGATGATTTTCACGTTTCTGGTTTTGGAGTTTCTGCAAAAGCGGGTTTAAATATTACTTTCTTTAAACATTTCTATCTTCAGGGTGAATTAAAAGGCGGTTATATCGATATGAAAGACATTAGAACAACTGTAAGCAGCGAAGACAAAGCTTCTCAGCATTTTTATTTCTTTCAACGAATTGTTGCTGTTGGAGGAATCTTTAGAATCTAATATCGATTTAGAAAATATATTAAAAATAGTTATCATTAATTTGGTAACTATTTTTTTTATTATTTACTTTGTAACTCAAAGTACTTTAATAATCATTTATATAGTATGAAAAAGCAAAAATATATTTTCCTAATCATCACATTTGTGCTAAGCTTTGGTTTGGCTCTATTTGTGGCAATGAAGGTATTTCCAAACAATCCATTTTCTAAAACAGAAACAGATAAAACGGTTTCAAATAAAATCGAGAGCGGCGATATTATATTTCAAACATCGCAGTCGCCACAATGTGAAGCGGTACGAATTGCTACAAATTCAAAATTTTCGCATTGCGGTATTATCTTTAACCTGAACGAAAAGTCGTTTGTTTATGAAGCTGTACAACCAGTTAAACTGACTCCTTTTGATGAATGGATTCAACACGGAAAAGATAATAAATATGTTGTAAAAAGACTGAAAAATGCAAAAGCTATTTTAACTCCGGAAATTCTTCAAAAAATGGAGAACTATGGCCAACAGTTTGACGGAAAAGAATATGATGCTTATTTTGAATGGACAGATAACAGAATTTACTGTTCTGAACTGGTTTGGAAAATATACAAAAACGCAGCAGACATAGAACTTTCTAAACTACGAGAATTAAAAGAATTTAATCTGGAAGATCCAAGAGTAAAAAAAGTATTAAAAGAAAGATATGGCAATAATATTCCGCTTAAAGAGAAAGTGGTTGCCCCTTCTGATCTTGCTGATTCTAATTTACTTGTAACTGTAATAGATAATTATTAAGAAATCAATAAAAGCTAATCTTAACTCCGTTAGCTTTTTATTTTAAGTATTTACTTTGAAACTCAAAGAACTTTTAACCGGACAAAATATGAGAGATTATTTAATTGAAAAATTATACGAAAGCACTAAAAAGCCGTATCAAAAATATTTTAAACAGAACGAACCGTGGAATATCGATAAAAACAAATTGTTTGATTTTCCTAAAGATAGTCTGGGATATGGTTTGGGAAATTTTCTATATCAAAATCAATTTGATATTCAGGAAAAACTCGAAGATCATGACATCATTCATGTCCTGACGAATACAGGAATTTCTGTTTATGAAGAAATTGGAATGCAGTACTATTTGCTTGGAAACGGAAAAAGAAGTTTGTATTTGTTGATGGTGACTTTATCTGGAATTGTTTTTTATCCGAAGAAAATAAACTATTTCATGCAGCAATATAAAAAAGGAAAACAGGCACTTCCTTTTCATTATCTCGATTTTTCAAAAATGCTTTTTATACCTGTACAAACTATTCAGCAAACTTTTAAAATTTAAAAATCATGAAAATTCATAACGAACCTTTTGAAGAAAAACAATCTACAGAACTGGCGATTGGATATTTTATCATTATTACGCTTTTGTTTATACTTTACATTTTTTCGAATCAAAATCCAAACGTTCTTATTATTGCGTGGCCGTTTGCTCTTTCGGCAGTAATTGTAAATGCTATCATGCTTTTTCATTTAACTGAAAAATTTATTCATTTACCATTACAGCGAAGAGATATAGCGGTTAAAATTTTGATTCTGCTTTCAAATATTCCAATTACCTTTTTTTATTATACCATTATAATGCATCCTAATTGATTTATATTGTATTTGTTTTTTTAAATTTTTAACACAATAATTCTGTATTTTTTTTTCGTTTAATGATTTTATTCACAGCTGTTTTTTGTAATTTTGTTTTTATTTGATACAAAAAAATGGGTACAATCAAAACAGGTTTTTGGAAAATGGCTTTTATTCTAACTCCTACTGAATTTAATGATTTCATAGAATATTGCTTAAGTTTAAATATTCATTCTGACAGACATAATATTCATGAGCAATATAAACTTTTTTATAATACTCTTGTCGCAAGAACTAAGCCTTCCAACTTTATTAAGCAAGATAATATCTCCTTTATTAGTTTGACAAGTTATGTTTCCGGATTGATACCTGAAAACGCTAAAGGATTTATGATGAATCCCGCTAATATGGTACATTGGCCCTATCATAATGAGGCTGTCAGGATTTCTAATTGGGCAGTACAAATAACATTACAAAAAGGAGTCAGTATAAATGTAGAAAATTCGCAAGGCAAATATTTTGTGTATGAAGATATTCAGCTTCACTCTCCACAATCTTATCCGTTGTACCAGAAATTAACTGATTATATTAAAAGTATTACTAAGCCATTACGTTTTAATGCTCAAGGCGTAGAAGCCATAGAAGAAGTAAAACCACCAGTACGAATAAGTAAACAGGCTGCGGATGATTTGGGAGATAGCTGGCTTTTTACTGAATTCAAATTCAAAATGAAAAGCTACATTTAATAAGTCTAAAAGCTATTTTAGATATTGAATTACATTCCATAGGAATGTTTCGTAGATAAAAATAAAAAAGGCAGTTTCAAAAAATTGAAAATGCCTTTTTTTTAATAAATTTTATTTGAAATATTAATTTGCTTTTGGAAGTTCAATTCCATTTTGATCTACTAAATATAATAATGTTGTCATTGTAGCAGCTCCAAGTTCAAGCTCCCTTTTGTTGATTGCATCAAATTTGTCGTTTGCTGCATGGTGATAATCAAAATAACGCTGAGAATCTGGTTTTAAACCTGCTTTTACAATTGCTTTAGACGTTAAATGATTAATATCTGAACCCGCGTGCCCAATTGTAAAACTGTGAACTAAATAAGGCTCAAAAAGATCTTTGTATCCTTGTATCTTTTTCAGGTTTACATCATCTGCTTCGATAGAAAATCCTCTTGGAGAAAATCCTCCTGAATCACTTTCTAAAGCAAAAATGTGATTTTCGTTCTTTTGTTTTGAAACTTCTTCGTATTTAGCACCACCTTTTCCGCCGTTTTCTTCATTCATAAACAATACTACACGAATAGTATTTTTTGGTTTATAGTTTAAGTTTTTAAGAATACGAACGGCTTCCATACTTTGTACCACTCCTGCTCCGTCGTCGTGAGAACCATCGGCTAAATCCCAAGAATCTAAGTGTCCACCAACAACCATAATGTTTTCAGGGCTTACAGTTCCTGTTAATTCTCCAATCACGTTATGTGATAATACATCTGGCAAAGTTTCGCAAGATTGTTTGAAATAAAATTTCAAAGCAGGATTTCTTTTTAAAGTTTTGCTTAATAACTCAGCTCCGTTTGTGCTGATTGCAGCTGTTGGAATATATTGCTCTTTTGGAAGATCACCGTAGCTTTGTGCTCCTGTATGAGGAAAATCATCAAGACGTAAATTCATAGAACGAACGATTGTTCCCAAAGCTCCTAATTTTGCTGCTTCTTTTGCTCCCGCATATCTTTGGTCAACACAAGCTCCGTATGAAGTAAAAGTTTCAATGTTTTCAGGATTCATTGGTCTGTTATAGAAAACAATTTTTCCTTTTACTTTATCGGCACCAAGTTCGTTTAATTCTTTTATTCCCTGAACTTCAATTATTTCTGCTGTTAAACCTGTTTTTGGTGTAGCTACAGAACCTCCTAATGCACAGATTGGCACTGTCGTTTTTACTTTTCCGTCAAGGATAAAAGCAGTTTCTTTTTCGCCTCGAACCCAGTGAGGCACCATTACTTCTTGCAAATATACTTTATCTAATCCAAGGTTTTCTAATTGTCTTTTGGTGTATTCTACAGCTTCTGCAGCACCTTTCGATCCAGATAAACGAGCGCCGATATCATTAGATAAATATTCCAGCCAGGAATAACATTTAGCTTCGGTTAAAGCTTTTTTGTAAAATAATTTAATGTTTTTTTCATCATTTGACTGTGCAAACAATGTCAATCCGTTTAAAACTAAAGCAGTTAAAAGAATCGTTTTTTTCATAGTTTTTATAGCATTTTGGGTTTGTTCCAATTTCTTGGCTTATTTCACAAAGAAACAAAAAATCTATAAAATTGTCAGAGTTTTTAGATAACCTTTCTCAAAAAAAAACTCTAATTACAAACCTGTTAGTTTATAATTAGAGTTTTTATGATTTATATAAAATAAAACTATTTTACTTCGATAATCTTATTCTTCACTCCTATTCCATTTTCGTTAAAAGGCTCAATTGTAAAATAATATTTTGTTCCTTTATCTAAACCTCTAAAGTCATAAGTATTGTCGCCATAAACCATAATGCTGTTATATAATTTGTCCGGCTCAATTCCGTAATAAATATTGTATCCAACTGCATCAGCTTGTTTTTTCCATGAAATCATAGCATTTCTGGAATCTGCTTTGTTTCTGTCAACTTTAAACGATGCAACAGCTTTTGGTTTTGATTCTAATCCGTTTCCAAAAACTCTAAAATCTGAAATTGCAAACAATCCAGATGCATTATGAATGTTTTCCATTTTAATATAACGCGCTTTAAATGCTTTTGAAAGCTCTACATAATCGTGCGGAGCGTCTTTATCGTTTTTAGATTTATCTACAACCAAAGTCCAGTTTTGAGCATCATTAGACATATAGATTTTATATTGGTAATAAATATCCATGGCTTTATTGAACTGAGTTGCTTTATGATCGGCGTAATTAATTTGTAAAGCGTTAATTTCCATTGGTCTTCCTAAATCCATTTGAAGCCATTCGCCCGGATTATCAGTTTTTGCAGACCAATAGGTTTGAATATTTTCATCAGTAAGGTTTTCTGGTCCGTAACAGAATTTCTCGTATACTTTTTTACCTCCATTATCCATTCTGTGTGTTTCAACTTCCATGCATTCTTCTGAAGAAGAAACGGTTACAGGCTTTTTATACGAAAGTAACATCCATCCAGAAGCTGCGCCTTTTGTCTGATCGCGCTGACTTGTTGGCAGTACAATTGGAAAATCTCCATAAGCTGTAATAGAATACATTACATCATCTTTGTCGAATCCGGCAGGAAACATATCTATACGACGCTCAAAACGATCTTTAATAGAAATTTTACATGTTCCTGTATTCCAGTAATTTCCGTAATTATCTGCAAAAGTATTTCCGTGTCCGGCTCCAATTACAAATCCACCCGGTTTATAAGACATTGGATTGTGTTTTTGATAGGTAAAAGGTCCTAACGGATTATCACCCACATGAACTCCATTTGCATAGCCTTTAAATTCTGTTGCAGGCGCTCCGTACTGCATATAATATTTTCCGTTATGTTTTGTCATCCAAGCTCCTTCAATAAAATTCCCCCATGGCGCAGGTTCCATATCATTGTTTGGACCAAAACGTTCCCAGCCATGAGCTGAAGGATCCAGAATAGCAACCTCTTTGATTTGTCCGTAAGGTTTTTGAATATCCTCAACTTCTGTTGCTTTATACAATGTTGCATAATCGGCCTGATTTCCTTTTGGAAGCCATGTTTTGTAATCTACCTCAACACCAACAAGCGGTAATTTTCCGCTTGAACCATAATACATGTATACTTTTTTATCATCATCCTGAAAAATTGCAGGATCCCAAGTTGGAAGCATCGCTTTGTTTACGTGACGTGTCCATCTTCCTGATTTTGGATCGGCTGTTTTCCAGATTGGATGATCTCTTTTCCAAGTAGAACCAACGTAGAATAAAGTATCGTTTACCACCCATGCAGCAGGCGCGCATTGATCGTCGTCGCCTGGTTCTCTTTGAAAACTTCCGTAAACAAAGTTCCAGTCAGACATATCTTTACTCCAAAAGAAACCAGCCTGATTGGTTGCAAACAAATAATATTCGCCTTTATAAGTAATAATTACAGGATCTGCGCTTGAGCGACGAGATTCTGGAATTCTGTTGTGATTGAATGTTGTATAATTATAACCAATATTAATAGGGTTACAATAAGTGGTCGCTGGTTTTGCAGGGTCAAACCATTCTGTTTTACCAGAATTTTGTGCCGAAATACTGTTTCCGAAAAGTATCAAAAACAATGAAATAGGCAGTGTAAAGTGTTTATATATATTTTTCATGGTAAGATTGTTTGTAAAGTTTATTTTTTAGCTTTTAATCTTTCACTTAAAAGTTCTGGTTCGTTTGTTGTGATATAATTGAATTTCTGATCGATAAGCCAATCCATATCAGATGCTTCATTTACAGTCCAAGCGTTTAAAATTATCTTGTTATCCTTTGCTTCTTTTATCCATTCCGGATGTTTTTGAAAAACAGAATAATGATAATCGACTCCGTTAATTTTATCTGCTTTTATTTCTTTTGGAGATTTATTTCCTTCTAAATACTGCAGAGAAGTTTTTGGATCTATCGCCCTGATTGTCTTTAGAATATCATAATCAAAACTGATGTAGCAGACATTTTTATTGGCTTTTAATTTTTTAATGTTTTCGACTGCTGCTACACCCGTTTTTTGCCCTCTCTCTTTACTAATTTCTGAAGGTTTAATTTCACAGACTAAAAGAGTGTGTTTATTATTTCGCATTCCTTCTGAAATATATTCATGAAGTGTTGGAAGTTTTTCTCCATTCGAAAGTTTAAACTTTATCAAATCTGCATAATTGGTTTCTTCAATAAGCAGTTTGTTGTAATGTGCATCATGGTTTATTACAAGTGAATCATCTGCAGTTCTCCATACATCAAATTCTGAACCCGGAAGTTTTAAATCTATCGCATGTCTTAATGATGCAATTGAGTTTTCTGGCAGGTTATTCTTTTTCCATGCACCGCGATGTGCTACAATTGCGTTTTTTTGTGCATGGCCAGATGAAAAAACGATTAGACACACTGCACTAAATATTTTTAAAGTATTCATATAAATAGTAGTTAAAAAATTACAAAAAAGTCTTTTCGGTTTAAAAAAAAGCCCTCCAAACGAAGGGCTTTTAACTAATCAATAAACCAACTATTTAGTTAACTCAAAACTAACTTTCTTGTCGGCAGTTGAATTTCCTCCTACGAAAACATCGAACTGTCCAGGCTCTGCTACGAATTGTAAATCAGAGTTATAAAATTTTAAATCTTCAACAGTAATGTCGAAACTTACTGTTTGTTTTTCCCCTTTTTTAAGTGTTATTTTTTGGAAACCTTTTAATTCTCTAACTGGTCTTGTTACAGAACCTACAATATCTCTAATGTATAATTGAACGGTTTCTTTTCCGTCGAAATTTCCAGTATTCGTTACATCAACCGTTACTTTCAATTTTCCTGTTGGGTTCATTTTATCAGAAGAAATTTTGATGTTTGAATAATCAAAAGTCGTGTAGCTTAATCCAAATCCAAATGGAAATAAAGGCTCATTTCTTTCGTCAATATAATTTGATCTGAATTTTTCGAATTTCCCTTCTGAATTAGAAAGTGGTCTTCCTGTATTTTTGTGTGCATAGTAAATTGGTAATTGTCCAACGCTTCTTGGGAAAGTTGAAGTCAATTTTCCAGAAGGATTTACATCTCCAAATAATACATCAGCAATAGCATAACCTGCTTCTGTACCAGCAAACCAAGCATTTAAAATCGCAGGAACTGTTTTTTCTTCATCAGTAATTACTAACGGACGTCCGTCAAATAAAACTAAAACAACTGGTTTTCCTGTTTTTAATAAAGCATTTAATAAATCTTTTTGCGCTTGTGGAATTTCTAAATTCGTACGGCTGCTAGATTCTCCACTCATTTCTGCAGATTCTCCTAAAGCAGCCACAATTACATCTGATTGCTCCGCTACTTTTAAAGCTTCAGCCAGTAAATCTTCTTTAGAACGTGAATCTCGGTGTAATGTTTTTCCAAACATTGTAGCGTTTGTTTCAAAAGTTTCATCGTAATCTAAGTTACTTCCTTTTGCATATAAAACTTTTGTTCCTGCTCCGGCAACTTCTTTAATACCTGCCAATAATGAAACTGCGTTTTCCATTTTTGTAGCTACAGACCAAGTTCCCGGCATGTTTTCTTTAGCATCTGCTAATGGTCCGATTAAACCAATAGTTCCAGATTTTTTAAGTGGTAAAAGCTGGTTTTGATTTTTTAATAATACTAAAGATTGTGCTGCGATTGAACGAGCTTCTTTTCTGCTGTCTGTTGTAAAGATTTCAGTTTTAGCTCTTTTTTCATCACAGTATTTGTATGGATCCTGAAATAAACCTAAATCGTATTTTGCTTCTAAAATAAGTTTAACAGCATTGTCGATAGTTTCGATTTTTACCCTTCCTTCATCTAAAGATTTTTTCAAAGTTGTTAAGAAACCTTCTCCAACCATATCCATTTCAACACCAGCATTCATGGCTAATGCCGAAACATCCTGAAGATTTCCCATTCCGTGTTCGATCATTTCAGGAATACCTGTAAAATCGGTTACTACAAATCCTTTGAAACCCCATTGTTTTCTTAACACATCGGTCATTAACCATTTGTTTCCTGTGGCCGGAATTCCGTCAACTTCGTTGAAAGAAGCCATTACAGAACCTACACCTGCATCTACAGCTGCTTTGTAAGGAGGAAAATAATCGTTAAACATTCTAATATGGCTCATATCTACTGTGTTATAATCACGTCCACCTTCTGGAGCTCCGTATAATGCGAAGTGTTTAACACAGGCTAAGATTGAGTTGTTTTTAGAAAGATCATGCTGCTGATAACCGTTTACCATTGCTTTTGCGATCTGGCTTCCTAAGTATGGATCTTCTCCTGAACCTTCAGAAACTCTTCCCCATCTTGGGTCGCGGGAAACGTCAACCATTGGAGAGAATGTCCAGTTGATTCCGTCTGCACTTGCTTCTTTTGCTGCAATCTGCGCGCTTCTTTCGATTAATCCCATATCCCAAGTACAAGATAATCCTAACGGAATTGGGAATGTGGTTTCGTAACCGTGAATTACATCCATACCAAAAAGTAACGGAATTTTTAAACGGCTTTTCTCAACCGCAATTTTCTGTACTTCTTTAATTTTTTGAACTGATTTAATGTTAAACAAACCACCCACTTTTCCTTCAGCAATATTTTTTGCCACATTTGAGCTATTTGCCTGACCTGTAGTAATATCTCCAGATGTTGGCAGATTTAACTGGCCCAATTTCTCGTCTAAAGTCATTTTTGACATTAACTCCGCCACAAATTCAGACTTTGGTTTAATTTTCACTGTATTTTTAGGTGTCTTCTTCTGAGCATAACCCAAAACAGCACATCCTAAAAAAAGTAAGACTAATTTGTTTTTCATTCTATTTTATTTATTTGTTTGTATTCGTTTTTTTCTGCTGAAACATCCAGTCATAAATTGCTGTGTTATCATAAACCCTTGTCCAGCTGTCGTGATTTGCATCATCAAAAATGGTGAGCTTTACATCTTTGGCATTACATTTCTTCAATTCTTTATAAATTGTGATTGCATAATTCACATTCACTACATCATCTAATAATCCGTGGTAAATTCTGGTTGGAATATTGGCTATTTCACAAGCGTGTTCTAACTGAATTAAATCTACAAAACCGGCTACAGGTACGTTTGCGGCAAATAGATCCGGATGTGCAAAAGCCAAATTCCATGATGCCCAGCCTCCTGAGCTCAAACCAGTAACATATATTCTGTCGGGATCAATTTTATTTTCTTTCTGAATTTTTACAATCAGCTGATAAATTGATTCTATATCCCAATTTTCATCTTCTTTGCATTGCGGTGCCAGAACATAAGCATCTAACTGATGCGTTTTTAGATATTTTAAAGGACCGTTGATTTTTACCTTTTCGATATCCGTTCCCTTTTCTCCATCTCCGGAAATAAAAACTATTAAAGGCTTTTTATCTTTTGTATTCGCTGGCTTATGCAAAACATAACCAAGTTCATACTTTGCCATTATGATTGTGTTAATTTTTCCGGTTGTTTCACTTTGGCTAAAGCCAAAAACAGAAAATAAAAGAGATAAAAGGAATAATTTATATTTCATACTGCTTCTTAAATTCCGTATTTTCCGGATTTAAATCCAAGTTTTGTTAATCCTTGTTTTACTTCTGGTGCATTCATGAATAATTTCCATAATAATCCAGTACGGTAATTTTCGATCATTACTACTTCTGGTCCTTGATCTATTGCTAAATAGCGTTTTGCAACCCAGTTGTTTCCTAAACTAAGAGCATCATAAAAACCTGCTTCTCCCCAAGTTTCAGCTTTATGATTGTCATATAAATTTCTAATCAAAGCCATAGATTCTTTTGGCGTATATACAATCGAACTTATTGCCGCTGTAGGGGAAATAACACCTTGATCATTACTTGGCATATGTGCATTGTAACCAATAGTACCGTCAGGATTTCTAGAATACGAAGCTGTTAATCCCCAATAATCAGATCCGTAACCTTTTACTTTGTTTGGATTTTGAACACAAAACTCATAATTAATTTTGGTCTGATTTACATTTAAATCCCAGTAATTAGCATATTTGTCGCTTAATTGATTGGGGTCTAAACCAACATAAGAATAATGTGCCCAGAATAATGGTCCGCCAAATTCTTCTGCTCCGTTATGTTTTAAGATTAATGGTAAATTGTATTTTGTTTTTGAAGAAACGATCCCGCCGCTTCTAGCCCAGCCTTCATGATATGCTTTTGCGTCGATTGTATGCGTTGGTGAAGATGCTGCCATTACGTATGTAATCAAACATTCATTGTATCCTTCTAATGGAAAATTCATCTGCCATTCATAATTTGGCGACCAATGCCAATACAAAACGCCTTTTTCATTGGTATACCATTTCCAATCCACACCTTTCCAAAGTGCATCATATTTTGCTGCAACTGCTTTCTCCTTTTCATTCCCTGTTTTTAAATACTCACGAACAGTAATTATTCCTGAAATTAAAAATGATGTTTCAACTAAATCTCCTCCATTATCTTTAGTTCCAAACGGTTTTACTTTTCCGGTATTTCCGTCAATCCAGTGTGACCATGCGCCATGAAAGCGATCTGCTTTTGCAAGGAAATCTGCTATTTTTTCTAATCTTTTTACGCCCTCTTCCTTAGTTACATATCCTCTAGACATTCCAGACACAATTGCCATAAGTCCAAATCCAGAGCCTCCTGTTGTAACAATATTTGAATCATTTTCAGGGTAAACTCCATCTGGATGGTAACGTTCTCTGGCTAATCCAGAATTTGGTTCTGCATAATCCCAGAAGTATTTAAAAGTTTGTTTTTGAACAACATCTAAAAGCTGTTCGTCTGTTAATGCAGTAACGCCAGAAATATTTTCCTGTGCATTTTCTTTCGACTTATCATTTGATCCACAACTAAAAAAAGCAAAAGCTAAAAATAAAACTGAAATTCTAATCATTATAAAAATTTAAATATTGAATAAATAATCACTTCCTTCAGGATGATTCTGAAGGAAGTGATTTTTAAGATTTTAATTAATAACCACCAGGGTTTTGTTGAGAATATCCTGCAGCTTCTCTTAAGAATGTAGTAGGAATTGGCCATAACTCATGTTTTCCAACAATAAAAGTTTTACCATCAGCTGCCATTGCAGCTTCAGCCTGACCAGTTCTAACGATATCAAACCATCTGTCGTGTTCAAAAGCAAATTCTAATCTTCTTTCTTTATAAATCGCTTTTCTAACATCAGTTTGAGAAGTAAATGGTGTATCATCTAATCCTGCTCTGTGACGGATAAGATTTACTAAAGGAATAGCTTCAGAAGTCTGTCCTAATTCATTTAAAGCCTCAGCTTTCATTAAAATAACCTCAGCATATCTTAAATATCTAAGATTTGTGTCTGTAAATTCCTGATTATAAAAATCAGATGAATAAGCTTTGTAGTTGTACATTGGATTTGCAACAGTAGAAGGCACTTCTCTTCCATCATACAAAACAGATCCTCTAAAAATAATTGTTGCTGCTCTTCTCACGTCACCTGTCTCATAAGCATCAGCTAAACCTTGACTTGGTGTATTGAAACCCCAGCCCCATCCACCTGCTCCACGCGGTGCCTGAGAAACTGAATAATTACCAATTCCAAATCCTGGGCTTGAAGTTGAACCAACTCCATTAATCTCAAAAATAGATTCCGGACCAAATTCTCCTTCTTTTTTATATTGCAAAGAATAATCAGCTACTAAAGAATATCCTGTTACTTTATTGCAATTGTCTATAACTGCCTGCCATTTTTTCTGATATAAACTTACTTTTGCCAGTAAAGCATAAGCTGCACCTTTAGAAGCTCTTGTTTTATCCTCTGCAGCATAAGCAGATCTTTCTGGTAAAGCTGCAATTGCATCATTTAAATCTTTTTCAATAAAAGTATAAACATCTGCTGCCGGCTTACGTGTTAACTGCATTTCTCTATCTGCATCTGAAATTGGAACTCCAGATAAATGATCTATAATTGGAACTCCACCATATCCTTTTACTAAAGTAAAGTACATAAAAGCTCTCATGAATTTAGCTTCACCTTCTAATCTTGTTTTTAAAGTTGATGTTACTTTATCTAGTTTTGGAAGAATATCCAAAGCTTGATTACATCTGTTTATTCCAGCAAAATTAGCATCCCAGGTTGACTGAAATGAAGGAGTTGAAGCATTGTAAGTTAAGGCATCAATAATATCTTTATCAGTACCTGCATCTCCAGGATCTGAACCTTTATCTGCATCGTCTGAAATAATACTCGTAACAGCGTTCCAGCCAAAAGATGACATATCCCATCCTAAAAATTGATTATAAACCGCTGTCAATAAACCTGTTGCTCCAGTATCATTATTAATCTCATCTAGATCAGCAGGAATTGACTCTGTAGGATTTACATCTAGAAAATCATCTGAACATGCTGAAAAAAGTAATCCAGACAGCACAAACATTGATATATATATTTTTTTCATAATATTAAAATTTTAAATTAGCACCAATAACAATTGATCTCAATGTTGGATAAGCATCTAGCTCAACTCCTTGAGTACCTTCAACCAGTTTTCCGTCACTTACAACATCTGGAGAGAATCCTGAGAATTTTTGAGTGATAAATGGATTAATTGCATTTACATACAATCTGCAGTAGCTAAAAAATTGATCTTCTTTTAAAGGAAGTTTATATCCTAAAGTAATGTTGTTAATTCTAAAATAGTCCGCTGATTCTAAGAAGAATGTCGAAGCATATGGAGTTTCGTTAGAAGGTTTTGGATTAGCAGATGTTGTATTGGTTGGTGACCAGAAGTCACGAGCTACAGAAGCTTCTACATTTTCACCTCCAAAACGTTGTGCTTTTTTACCATTGTAAACTTTTGCTCCTCCTGTTCCGTAACCGTCAACTGAAAAATCGATGTTTTTATACGTTAAACCTAAAGTAACTCCATAAGTAGATGTTGGTAAAAGTGATCCAACATATTTTTTATCAGTTCTTTCGTTTAATGCAGTCTGTACAACTTTGTCTCCATTTGCAGTATAATACAGCATATTTCCGTTTGCTGGATCAATTCCTGCAAATTCATACATATAGAAACTTCCTAAAGGCTGTCCTACTGACGTGTTGTCTAGTATTTTAGTGTTTTGTCCATTTCCTAAACTTCCTCCGATAATTGGAGATAATTGAACATTTTTAAGACTTGTAAGTTCATTTTTATTGTGAGAAAAGTTTCCTCCAACCCAGTAACTTAAGTTATCGTTTATTTTATCATCCCAGCGTAATGCAACTTCATATCCTTTGTTTGATACTTCTCCAACGTGAGCCGGAGTGGCAACTGTAATACCAGAAGTTGAATAAGGCTTAACATTTAAAATTGTGTTTGTTGTGTTTTTGTCATACACATCAAAAGATCCTTTTAATCTGCTGTTAAACAATTCAAAATCAAAACCTCCAGAAAGTTCTTCTACTATTTCCCAAGTTAAAGTAGGGTCAACCTGAGAGTTAATTGTGATACCTGAGCCAAGACCTGGAACGTCAACTCCAGAAGTAAATACCTGAGTATTTAATGGTACATTTTGATTCCCTAATCTACCCCAAGATCCTCTTAATTTTAATAAATTAATAGTTTCTACATTGCTTAAGAAGCTTTCTTTAGATACAATCCATCCTAAACCTACAGATGGGAATGTCCCCCAGCGTTTATCTTCTGCAAATTGTGAAGATCCGTCACGTCTTACAGTACCTGTAAGCAAATATTTGTCCATTAATTTGTATTGGAAACGTGCAAAATAAGATGCTAATCTTCTTTGGTTAAGAGCTTCATCTTTATAACCTGTTACTGAACTTGCAACATTCACATCTTTTAATGACCAGTAATTAGAATCTGGATTAACATTTTTTCTGTCAATCGTTAATTTCTCTCTAGTTCCAGTAATGTTTGCTTCGATACCTGCTGTAACTTCAATATCATGAATATCAGCAAAAACTTTATTATAAGTTAAGTAATTTGATAAATTCCAGTTGAAATATTGATCTCTTCCTCTAGTTAAAGTATTTCTATTTAAACTGGTTGGATATGCAGATTCAACACGTGTAGGGTCTGCTGATAACCATAAAGCAAGATTATCTACATAATTATACTGTTTGTAAGTAAAAAACTCTCCATTAAATTGAGATGTGAATTTTAGTGATTTGATAATATCATAATCTAATTTCAAACCTCCTTGTAAAACAACAGTCTGCTGTTGTTCATTAGTGTAATCTAATTGTGCTACTGGATTTCCAACATTATTAAATGATGCTCCTGTTTCTGCAACAATTCCATTTGAAATAAATGGTACTCCATACTTTCCATCTGCATAACGAACAGGAACTAATGGCGACTGTCTGTAAGCATTTGTAAATGCACTTAAAGGCATTGGAGTATTCTTTATAGTACTTACGCTTAAGTTTTGAGTTAACTTAACTTTTTCAGAAATTTTAAATTCGTTATTATTTCTGATAGTAGTACGACCATAATCAGATCCATTTAAAATTCCTTTTTCTTCATAATTTCCAACACTAAAAAAGTATTTTACATTTTCTGAAGATCCAGAGATTGCAATATTGTTTTGAGTATAAGATCCTGTTCTTGTAATCTCATCAAACCAATTTGTATTATAAGGCTGGTTTTGAGAAAATCTTCCTTCTGGATAAGCTGCACTGTAAGCTACATTACTATAGTTAATATATTCGCTGGCATTAGCCATTTTTACCTTTTTTAAAGGTGATCTAAACCCTGCAAAACTTTCTACTTCAACATTAAGTTTTCCTTTTCCTGTTTTAGTAGTAATCATAATTACACCATTAGCACCTCTGGTCCCATAAATAGCCAGTGATGAAGCGTCTTTCAATACTTCATATGATGTAATATCATTAGTATTGATGTTGTTAATATTATCAGTAGGCATGCCGTCAACAACGTATAATGGAGATCTTCCTCCTAAAGCTGTACCAGCTCCCCTGATTATAACTGATGGTGTGCTTCCCGGTGCGTCTGAAGTAGAGACCTGAACCCCAGCTGCTTTACCTTGAATGGCTTGAGAAGCATTTAATACCTTCATTTTGGTAATTTCTTCTGACTTGATTGAGCTCACAGCCGAAGTATTATCAATTTTCTTTCTCGTTCCGTATCCAATTACTACAACCTCTTTTAAAGCAGTATCACCCGCTTCTTTTAAAGTAATAGTCATTGGTGCGGCAGTTGCCGGTACAGAAACTGCATCAAAACCTAACATAGAAACTTTTAAAATGTCTCCTGGTTTTGCATTAATTGTAAAGTTTCCGTCGAAATCTGCGTCGGCAGTAGCTCTGGCATCAGATGAAGCAATAATTGCTCCCGGAATTCCCATTCCACTGCTGTCAACTACTTTCCCTTTAATCGCTTGTGCCTGTCCAGACATATATGCTGGAAGCAATAAGAGCACAAATAAGCTAAAAATAAAATTTTTCATACAGTTTGTAATCGTTTAAGTTAGTAGAGCCAAATTAAGCAATTACAACGTTGTAGTACATCAAATACCACTACAACACAACTACATCATTGTGTTAAATTTTTACTATATATCAATGAATATCAATACGTTAAATGTTAAATAAATTCCTTTAACACAACGTTATGATGTAGTAATGATGTGTTACAATTATGTAAAAATTGGTGGTGAAAAATATAAATTCCGTAAAAAACAAAATCAAATCTTACAGACTTAATAAAAACTTTGATAGGTTATCGTCCTGAGTAAGATTTAATTTCTTTCTAAGGCGGTATCTATGCAATTCTACGCCTCTAAAAGAAATATTCATCATAGGGGCTATTTCTTTAGAAGAAAGGTTCATTTTAAGGTAAACACAAAGTTTTATGTCCTTAGGAGTTAAGTGAGGGTATTTTTTAGAAAGATTAATAATAAACTCATTATGTATTTGATTCAGATTTGTTTCAAATATTTCCCATTCGTGTTTATTTACTTCGTTTATTTTAATTGCTTTTTTGATTTCGCTTTTGAGTTTATTGAAATCCTTTTCAGAATCAAGAATGTTTTGAATATTCTCAATCATTTCACTTTGTTTGGCTATAGATAATGATTTTCCGGCAACTTCTGATGATTTACTCTGAAGTTCGAGTTCTAGAATATGTTTTTCATATTCCTGAACATTTAACTCATTTTCTTTTTTCAATTCCATTTCCAGAATTTCGCGCTGATGTTTCAATTCTTCAGCCTGAAGTTTTAATTTTTGGGTGTAACGAAGCTTGTTCCATTTATAATAGAAAAACAGCACTGCACCAATTACTGAAAAATAAAGGAAAATCATCCAAAATGAAAAATACCAAGGCTGTGCAACTCTAAAATCAAAACTGGAAACTTTATCATAATTAGCTCCGTCATTTTTAAAGATTACAACAGAATGTGATCCGCTGCTTAAATTATTTAAAACAACTGAACCGTTTGAAATAGGAATGTAGTTTTTTCCTTTATTAATTTGATAAAATAAATTAGGCTTGCTGGCCCCGTAAATCCCCGAGATAACGTTTACACGAAGTTCTGTGTTGTGTTTTATTTTTCCATCATTTGGTAATAATTCGCCTTCATTGTAAGCTTCAACTTTTACTCCTTTATTTTGTTCGTTTTCATAACCCAGCTGAAGTGAAATAAACCCATCATCAAGATTCATCAAATAATGGTTGTGACTTCTAAAAATTCTCAAATTTTCATTAATCAGCTTCCCTTTATAATATTTTTCCTGAATCATATTCCAGACAAACTTATTGTCGTGCGAATATATGTGATATAAAATTCCATCCTGAAGTACAATGAAATGATCTTTATCAATAGCTACAACATCGGTAATATTTTTAAAATTGGTATTAAACAATTCATTTTCTTCTAATTTGTTAGAAATCGAATTAAATGTATACCAGACATTATTAATTAAAAAAAGTATTTCATTTCTAAATTCAAAAACCTTTACTCCAAAATCGTTTGTAATTTTACTTTGCTGTGTAATATTTTCAACTTTTTTGGTTTTAAAATTGTCATCAAAAATCACTCTATATAAACCGCGATAATTATCGGCTGCCCAAATTTCATTTTTCTTATTTTGTGCAACATACTTTATGGGTTTAGTAAGATCATTAATTTTAATACTCTGCTTTAGATTTGACGCATCATTATATACCAAAACGCCACTGTAAGTTGATTGAAAATACGTTTCATTTATCATACTTTTAGATAAATTCCAACCTCCGCTAACGTTGTTAGTTTTAGTCAAAACACCATTTTCATAACAAAATGTTCCATCATTATGACCTATAACATACTTCTCTCCTATTTTGGTAATATTCCATCCTTGGCCTTGTGTACCAGGCATCATTTTAAAATTACCAGAATCAAATTCAAAAATTCCATGATTTGAAGCAATTAAATATCCTTTATCTATTGTCGCAACAGAGTAAACTGATCCTAAAATTCCTGAATTATCATAAAAAAATGAAATTGGTGAATTTACCTCAACATGAGCAATTCCGTTATCGAGTCCAAGCCATAAATCTTCTTCTTTATCAAAACCAATGCTTAAAACCGAATTGTTCATTAAAACATTGTTTCGATCAATATTTTTATAAGTATTAGTATTAAAATCATAAATAAAAACTCCCTTATTTCCTGTTCCCACAACAAGCTTATTATTTTTAATAAATTTTGCTACATTGATTCCATTTGATTTGAGAGTTTCATTTAAAGGATTTTCCCATGGTCTTAGACCATTTTTTTCGACTATAAAAATTCCCTTTTTTTGGGTAAAAATATAAGTTTGATTTTTATACTTTTCAATGGCATGCACAACTGTATTTTTGAGAATATCCCAGCCTTTGGGGTTTGAAATTTTAGAACCGTCCATTCTAAAAAGTCCTTTATCTACAGATGCCGCATAGACATGATTGTCTACTACAAAACAATACGAAATTAAAAAGGGAAACTTTATTTTTTGAATATGTTTTCCGTTGTAAATAAACACATCATTAAAAGATTGAAAATACAGCGAACCCTTGAATCTAAAAATTTTCCAGATTTCTTCGTTATCTTTTTCATCAAACAGTCTCAATTTTTTGGTGATTGAAACATAATGCATTTTTCCATTTTTTCGATACCAATAACCAAATTCTTTATAAGAGCCAGAATAAATTCGGTCGCCTTCGATTAATATCGAACGGATAATGGTTTTATTTGGCAGAGAATATTTTTCCCAGACGACGCCGTCATAACGCAATAAATAATGGTTATTGGCAAAATACATGGCCTTATCTTTACCCTGAGCAACATTCCAGATTTGATTGTCGCCCTGATAGTCTGATTTATTGTAATTTTCTACGAAAGGAAGTAATTCTTGTGCTTGAATTTGAAAAGCAATGAAAAAGAAGAAAACTGATTTTAAAAGTATCGATTTCAAGATATTCGGATTTAAATCCAAAGATACTCACAAATATTTAATTTTCTATTTTAAAAAACTAGAAGTCATTTAGTTTGACACTATAATAAAAAAAGTTAGAATACTGATCACCAAACACAATGGAGCAAAATATTTAGTATCATTCTGCCCAAATTTGGTGTTTTTTATTTTTTTGAAAAAGCCAAGATATTTAAAATCTCCTATTGCTCTTACAGCAAATATTGAGGTTAAAATCCAAAGACCGTATTTTTGAATCCAAAAAGGTAATTCAAATGAAATGATGCTAACTTTTATTAAATAAAAAAGAGCAAAAGTAAACAACACAATGGCAACAATCAATGTTGATATTATTCCGGGATTTTTGGGTGGAGTCTGTGAATCCGGAGTTGGATAAACACCTTCAGTTCCCCATTTTCCTCCAAAAGCCCAATAAAAATGAACTAATGAAAGAAAAAGAAATATCGAAAATAATACAACTGCAATGATTTTTGCCATTGGTTTGAATATGTTTTAAGAAATTATACTTCTAATAAATGATAAACCTGATTTGCAATTTCATATTCTTCATCTGTAGGAACAACCAAAACTTTTACAATTGAATTTTCTGAATTGATTTCTCTTAATTCTTTAGAACGGATTTGATTTTTTGCTGTGTCGATTTCAATTCCAAAATAATCCATATCGGTACAGATTAAATTACGCATAAATGAAGAATTTTCCCCAATACCAGCCGTAAAAACAATGGCATCTAATCCGTTTAAAGCCGCAGCATAGGCACCAATTGTTTTCCTGATTCTGTAAGCATTCATTAATAAAGCCAGCTGACAATCTTTGTTTCCTTCCTGCGCTTTTGCTTCAATATCTCGTAAATCACTGTAACCTGTTAATCCAAGCATACCGCTTTGTTTCAGCAATATAGAATTCACTTCATCTGGCGTGTACCCAAGGCTTTTAACCATGTAAAAAATAACCGACTGATCGATATCTCCTGCACGGGTTCCCATAACCAAACCGTTTGCAGGCGAGAATCCCATTGTGGTATCTATACTTTGTCCGTCTTTTACAGCCGTCATACTGCAGCCATTACCTAAGTGAATGGTAATTATTTTAGAATTTTTCTGTAAGTAACTAATCGCTTTTTCTGAAACGTATTTATGACTTGTTCCGTGGAAACCATATACACGGACTTTATGTTCTGTTAGAAGAAAATTTGGAATAGCATATTTGTGTGCTTCAACCGGAATAGTCTGGTGAAATGCTGTATCAAAAACGGCTACTTGTTTTGCCTCAGAGAAAATTTCTTCTGCTACATTAATTCCAACCAAATGCGCCGGATTATGAAGCGGTGCCAGTTCTGAAAGTTCTTTAATTTTCTCTTTTACTTCTTCGGTAATTTCGGTTGTATTTGAAAAATAACTTCCTCCGTGAACCACCCTGTGTCCAACTGCTGCAATTTCTGAAGTCGTTTTGATTACACCTGTTTCAGGATCCAAAAGCATATCGGCTACCTTTTGTAATCCTACTTTGTGAGTTGGGACTGGCAGTATTTCTTCAAATGAGTTTGAAGCTGTTTTAAAAGTAATATTTGAAGTTTCTAAGCCAATTCTGTCAATCATTCCCGTACAAATCACTTCATTTGTCGGCATGACCATTAATTGATATTTAATTGAAGAACTTCCTGAATTTATAATTAATATTTTCATTTTATTAAGTTTCTGAGGTACTAAGACGCTAAGTCTTTTAGATTTTTAATTTTATTTCAATTTACATTCCTTGTGCCTGAATAGCCGTAATTACTACTGTGTTGATAATATCATCAACCGTACATCCTCGGCTTAAGTCATTTACTGGTTTGTTTAAGCCTTGTAACATTGGACCGATTGCCAAAGCTCCGGTTTCTCTTTGAACGGCTTTGTAAGTATTGTTTCCGGTATTTAAGTCAGGAAAAATTAATACACTTGCCTGCCCTGCTACTTCAGAATCCGGCATTTTGCTTTTTCCAACACTTAAATCAACCGCCGCATCGTACTGAATTGGTCCTTCAATTTTTAAATCCGGTCTTTTCTCTTTTACAATAGCTGTAGCTGTTCTTACTTTGTCTACTTCATCTCCTTTTCCTGAAGATCCTGATGAATACGAAAGCATCGCTATTTTTGGTTCGATTCCGAAAGCCAAACTAGATTCTGCAGATGAAATCGCGATTTCTGCCAGTTGTTCTGCTGTTGGATTTGGATTAATGGCACAATCTCCAAAAACAGAAACTCTGTCTTCTAAACACATAAAAAATACTGATGAAACTACAGATGAATTTGGTTTAGTTTTAATAAATTGCAACGCTGGAAGAATTGTATGTTGTGTTGTATGCGCTGCTCCAGAAACCATTCCGTCTGCGTGGCCTTTATAAACCATCATAGTCCCAAAATACGAAACATCTTCCATTAAATCTCTTGCCATGGTAATACTTACGTTTTTAGCTTTTCTAAGCTCGTAGTAAGTATTAGCATAATCTTCATAAAGTTCTGATTCTTTAGGATTAATAATATTCACTTTTGAAAAATCTAAAGTAATTCCAAGTTCAACAACTTTATTTTCAATTTGTTTTTTATCTCCAATGATTGAAATATCAACCACATCCATATCCAATAATCTCGAAGCTGCTGTAATAATTCTATCGTCATTTCCTTCCGGAAGAACAATGTGTTTTCTATGCTGTTTTGCCCTTTTAACCATGTTGTATTGAAACATTTTCGGCGTCATGCCTTCTGCTTCAAAAGTGATTAATTTTTCAGACAGCGCGTCATTATCAACATATTTTTCGAATGTTGTAATCGAAGTTTCAATTTTATGGGTATTGTTCGCGTAAATTTGAGATTTTATCGATCCAATTTTATTGGTTATATGATAAGTTCCACCATCAACAGCAATAATAGGAACAATTGCCGAAAGCCCTTCTATAAGTTTTAAAATGCTTTCCTCAGGAACAATATTTCCAGTTAAGATAATTCCGGAAATGGTTGGGTAATTAGCCGACTCATTCGCTTGTAAAGCACCTAAAATAATATCAGAACGATCTCCAGGCGTAATTACCAAAGCGTTGTCATTTAAATGCACCAAATAGTTATGAAGCTGCATGGCTCCAACGCTGTAATGACCAATTTCATTATTTAAATAATTTTCGCCAAAAAGAACTTTTGCGTCAAGCTCATTTACAATTTCCTGCATCGTTGGATTGTTCAGAGTTGAAATAAGCGGAATGGTATTGATCAATACATTTGAAGGCAGACTTTTTTGCAGGCTTTTTGTAACTAATTCAATATTTTCCGGCTGTACTTTATTAGCAAAGACTGATAAAACCTCAACCTCTTTTACTTTAAAAGAATCATATACCAAATACAAGCTGTCTAAAAGCTCTTCTAAAGTTTTTCCAACACCAGAACCTACAATTATAGTAGGAATTCCAAGGTTTTTAGCTATTAAAACGTTTAAGTCTAATTCAATTGAAGTTCCTTCTCCTGTAAAACTTGTTCCTTCAACCAATACAAAATCAAAACGTTCTTCCAGTCTTTTGTACTTTTCAATAATTAAATCAAGAACTTCGCCAATTTTACCTTTATTCTTTTTCTTGATGAGTTTGCTTTTGGTAATTGCGTAAGCATCGTCAAAATGAATATCAAGGTTAAAATACGACAAAACGGTTTGAATATGATTATCTACCTCGCCATCAACAAAATCTTCAATTATAGGTCTAAAATACCCTACTTTGGCTGTTTTACCAATTAAGATACTCATTAAACCCAGCGTAATAATTGATTTACCACTATTGTGATCACTAGTGGCAATATATATTGCTTTACTCATAACTATTTATATTTATTCTAAATAACAAATTTATACAAAATCAAATTTCCCTAAGACAAACAAACGTTAAAACCAGCGTCTTTTCTTGAAATAAATGATTAGGGCTATTACCAACAAAAACATGATCCCCATTACGATAAAATAACCGTTTTGTGTTTTTAGTTCCGGCATGTTTTCAAAGTTCATTCCGTAAACTCCAACAATAAAAGTAAGCGGAATAAATATGGCTGAAATAATAGTCAGTGTTTTCATGATTTCGTTCATTTTTCGGCTTTGTTCCGAAAAATAAAAGTTGGATGCGCTTTCCAGCGCGCTCATATCTGATTCTATCTGCTCTAAAAGCTCTAAACTCTTTTGATGAAGTCTAATAAAAAAATTGAATGTTTCTTTCTGAATTAAGCCATTATCGTCATCATCATCTTTCTTCGTTTTCAAATAGTAAAGTGAATCTCTAAGCGGTACAATTGAACGCTTTAAAAAGTTTAAATTATCTCTATGATTCTCAATTTTTTCTAAGATAATGGGCTTAGCGTCTTTCTTCGTGAGATTAATCAATTCTTCTACTTTATCTTCCTCATCTTCTAATGTGATATAGAAATTCTCCATAACAGCGTCTAAAAGCAGATATAGTAAATAATCTACTTTCTTGGTTCTAACGATTCCTGCATGTGTACGCAGCCTTTCACGAATATGTGTAAAAAAGTCACTTCGTTTTTCCTGAAAAGAAATTAAAATTCCGTCTTTCAGAATAAAGCTTATTTGCTCAACGCTTATATTATCTGAATATTCAGAAGGAAGAAGTGATTTTATATTAAAGAAAAGAACATCTTTCTGTTCTTCAAGCTTTGTTCTTTTCGTTGTGTTTAAAATATCGGCAAGAAGGAAATCATCTAATTTAAAATGGGTACCGATAGTTTTTATTAAATTAATATTATTTAAGCCATGAATATTGAGCCAGTTATTTTTTGTATAATCAAAACAGGAATTCAATGCCAGAACTGTAAATTTATCATATTCAACAACATCGGCATCGTCATACACAAAAAGCTGCATCTCAGTTTCATGTTTATGTGTTCCCGTGTACTCTAATGTAATATGCTGAAGCTTTCGTCCCTTTTTGTATTTGATCTTTCTCATTCAAAAAAATTTACAATAGTAATATTACGAAAAAGAATTTGAACAGGAAATGACAATTGTCAGTTTGTGAAAATCGTTAAAATAGACGCATTGTAATGGGGCTCTGCATTCATAACAATTGGACATAAAAAACCGAGCCATTTCTGACTCGGTTTTTTATCTTAATACTTTGTACTAATTAGTTAGCACTAAAGAATTATTTTACTTCTTCGAAAGTGACAAACCTATATATACCAACATTAAAAAGCAATGATACAAATAAGGCACAAATAAATTCACAAAAATGACTAAAAAGACTACTAAATTAAAGATTTGTCATTCAAAAGTTATAATTTACTAAAAATCATGTATAAGAGCTAAATATTATTAAATACAGGGATTTTCGCAAATACGATTCTATTATATTCCCGTTTTTCAACACACCTATAATCAAAAGCTTAATTTGATTATCTCTAAAACCGCTCAATTTTACATGCCCTAAAAATTTGAACTATACTTTTTATTAATTCCTTATAAATAATTTTATAAAACCTTTTAAACACTACTAATACAAGAAATATACGGGACCTCCTCCTCCACAAAGTATATTTTGCAAAACCTTCCCTTTGTAACCAGCTCCCCATTCACAAGCTAAAAAAATAATAAAAATGTCTATAAAAATTAAAACCCAATCTACAAGAACAACTAACTAACTAACTAACTAACTAACTAACTAACTAACTAACTAACTAACTAACTAACTAACTAACTAACTAACTAACTAACTAACTATAAATCATTAAAAAAATTACAGCGCAAGGTCAAGATTTGCTGTAAAAGACATTGTTTCGAATCCCGTCAAAGTGAATCTTAATTTTTGAATACGATTCTTTCATTTTTTTAACCTAAATTTTTTATGTTATTTTTGAAATGATTTTTAGCCTTAAACTAAGCTTTTAATTTTCACTCAGATAAAACAATAATTTTTACCTAATTCCAAAAAAAACTTTAAATGAAAAAACAAATACTCTTGCTATTGTTGACAACTTTTACAATGTTTTCGCAACAATATAAAATTCCAAACTACTACGAATTTGAACGAGAAGGTAAGTTCGGCAAAGTAAACTATAAAGGCCAAATCGTAATTCCAGCAATTTACGACTCTTTTGGTCAAGATGAAAACGGCTACTTTTCTGCTCAATTAAACGGAAAATACGGCGTTATTGATAGAAACAACAAAGTGATCATTCCTTTTAAATACGACTATGTTGATCATATGAAGAATGATTTAGTCAGAGTACAATTAAACGAAAAATACGGCTGGATAAATCTTAAAAATAAAGTGGTTATTCCTATTATTTACGACTCAATAACATTATTGAACGACGGAACATTTATTGCGTCTAAAAATGAAAAGACTGGGTTAATCGATAAAAATGGAAAAGTAATTATCGATTTTAAATACAGCACATTTGGTATAGGCGATGCCATTCAGGAAATTGGCTACAGCGAAAATAAGATCGTTTTTGAGAAAGACGGTAAATCTGGTTTTTTAGACAGACAGCAAAAAGAAATTATAGCACCAAAATTTGACGGCGCATATAGTTTCCATAATAATTATGCCATTGCAATTGTAGATAAATTATACGGAATTATTGATCAAAGCGGAAAATTTGTAATTGATCCTACTTTCACTAACATTTATTACTATAAAGGGTTTTATGAAACGGTAAAAAACAAGAAAAAAGGCTACCTAAACAGTGATTTAAAAGAAATTCTGCCAACTGAATATTACGAAGTAGAAGATTTCAGTGAAGGTTTGGCAGTTGTTGAAAAAGACAAAAAATTCGGCTTAATTAATCAAAATGGAGAATTTGTAATTCCCCTTATTTATGATGGCGCTCACGAATGCACAGAAGGATTAATTGCTGTTTTAAAAGATGGCTATTGGGGATTTGTAGATCCTACTAACAAAACTATCATCGATTTCAAATTTACTGGAAATGTCTGGCCTTTTAAAAACGGCGTAGCCTATTACAATAAGAGAGGATTTTCTTCTATGGGTAAATACAATGATGAAATTGTTGGATTAATAGATAAAAAAGGTGAAATCATCTTAGCACCAAAATACAAGGAAATTGGTTATCTGAAAAATGACGGCTGTTTAATCGCGCAAAAAGACGGAAAAGATTATTTAATCAATCTAAAAGGCGAAGAAATTTTCCAATTAAAGGATACCGAGTTAGTTCCTACAATAAACTCATTGAATTAAACTTCAAATTACGAATCGTCAAGATTCTTCTAAAATTTTAAAAGCCTGCAAAGTACATATTTTGCAGGCTTTTTTATGGAAATATTTTACCTGGTTTTTAGAAAATACACCCCCGTTCTTCGAAGAGTTCAGTCAAAATGCTGTGAGAATGTCCCAGACGTACCAACCGCAATCTCAATCAGGTACTATTTTGTAAATTTAAAATAAACAAAAAAGCTTTAGAGAAATCTGAAGCTTTTTTATTTTAGTTTTATTTGATTTGGATTTGCGTGAATTTGAATGAAATCTAATTCATTAATTTTATTGTATGGATTTGTGGTCAAGTACCTAAACTTTGTTTTGTAAAAAATTTGCAAAAAAGACGCTCAGTATCCGGTTTGATTGCTTTTAAATTGCGCCCCAGTAATCTAACATTTCAATACTTGCGAGCTATTAATTCCAAAAGGGCTCGCAGAGAAAATCCAATTCTTGAGTTTTTAAATCACTTACTTCGTGAGTGAAATCTGATCTCTTTACAGTTGTCAAATTAATAATAAAAGACTGTTCACTATCTTTTTTTACCTCAAAAAAATATTCAAATTTAAAAACAAATCGGTTTTTTCTTATAAAACACTCTATCTCAAGATGTTGCGAATTTTCATACTTTTAATTTTGAAGATGTGTATTTTACAAGAAAAAACATATATTTGATGCGAACAATTTTAACAGCCTAATGCACTATATTCCAGAATCTTCGTATGAAGATTATTTAACTTATAAGATTAAAAAAGGAGACTCTTTACTTAGTGTTGCGCAAGATTTGGACATTGAACCTTATCTTCTCAGAAGTTATCATAACCGATTTGTTCCATCTACAAAAGACTTAATCGAAGCAGATTTTCCTTGTCATCTTGAATATATTATTTTGGAACCTCAAAAGGCGACGCTTACCGATAAAGAAAAAGAACAAAACCGAACAAAAATTAATACTGCTGGTTCATTTAGACTTTCTCTTGACAATTCCAACATCAACAATTCATATGCTGTCCTTTACTCTATAGAAAAGGGACAAAATGTATATCATATACAACAGGAATTCAGTGTAAAGTGGAGAGCTAAAAATGAAGAGGGCTATTCTTTTTTTGAAGTTAACCGAATTGGAGATCTTTACATAAATGATACCCGAACCTCAACAATGGCTGATGAAATTGCAGAACGAGCTTCTGCTGCCTTATATCCCTTACTGGTAGTTGTTGATGAATCCGGAAAATGGATTTACATCAATAATTTTAACCAAATTGAAGAACGCTGGATTGAAACCAAAAAACAGATCCGAAAATACTACAAAGGCGAGATAGTCGAAAAATACTTTTCTATTTATGACCGAAATTTAGAAGACAGTGATACCCTATATATTTCGCTTTCTAAAGACTGGTTTCTTAATGCTTTTTTCAACGAAATTCATATTGAATATCCTGCCTCGCTGAGCATTCAAAAAGAGCAGGAATTTCCATTTATAGCTAAAAGCGACAATCTTAATTTTAAGGTTGAGCAAAAAGTAGATAGATACTTAGACATCGATAACTTTTTAGTGATCGACATCAACGGAAAATTAAATGACCCCAGAACTAAGACTGATTTTGAAAAAGAATTAGGTCTGTCGGTAAAAGAATATTCCGATGAAAAAGCTATGGGCAATTACAGAGCAAAATATTTTCTAAATCCACAAAATCATATGCCTGAAGTCGTTTTTATAAGCTGCGATTTGGCATTGGAAACACCTCAAAAATTTTCGGTGACCATATCCAATAAAGAAGATCAAAAAGAAATGAACGCGAAACCCAAATCGCAATTATTTGTTGAAGAAGCCGAACCTAAAAAAAAGTGGTGGCAATTTTAAAAATCACATTATGAGCGAAAAACATTTTGTAGTACAAGGCGCCACTTGCAAATGCAAGTTTAGCGAAGACCCTTCTAAGACTGATAAAATTAAAGTCAAATCGCAAAGTAAACATTTTGGAAATGACAAAGAAGGTTCGGAAAAACTTATAGCCACATCGAAAGAAATTGGTCAGACTTTAGAAAAAAACACCTTTGGGAAATGCAAAAAACAACCCGTAGGAAACAGTTTTATGGTCTGTCAGGCCACAATTACAAAGTGGAGCGGTTTTTATGAAAAAGTAACCCTTAGCAATGAGGGCAAAATATTACTCGAAGACAGCAAGGCAACCTGTCCAATGGGTGCGCCCGATTGTATTGAAATTACAGATCACGGACAAACCGCAGAACCCGGCGAACAAAATTTTAAAAATACGGAACCTATGGTGCACAATCTTATAAACCCAATGGTGGATGTCAGAGATATGTACACAAAGGAAGAGAAGCATGAAGGAATAAAATTTGACTAATTACTGTAAAATGGCAAAAGGTGTTAAAAAAATAAAATGGACAGGAAAAGGCAAAGTAATAGCCAGTAAGTCTATCCCAAATAAAAAAGTGACTATTGATGCAGATCAGATTGTTTCTTTTGAAGTGGAGTCTTGGTATAATCAAACAACTGAAGAAGAAAAGAAAAAAAACTTAACCTGGATCTTGCAGGATCGAAAAAAACAAACCATTATTATTCAAAAAGTCCAGTCTGCAAACGTTCCCAAAGAGATTAGCATCCCTAAAGAATTATGCGGCCCTTTTCAATATTATCTTGAAGCAAGTCTGGGAGGCAAAAGAGATTTTCATAATGAAACTGGTCTTTACATAAGTGGATATGCTCCTGCAAAATTAATCAGCAGTAAATGGTCACAGGTTTATGATGGAAAAGACATTCGTAAAACTTATTTTTTTTCTTATGGTGAAAAAGTTTACTTAAATCTAAAGACCGAAGGTCTAAATGGTCACCAAAACTTACAAATCTTAATTTTTAGACATCTTAATTTTCAAACAGATTCTGCGGTTTTTAAGTATACAAATGTACTGGTAATTGATGGGGAAATAAATCTGGAAATAAACAGCACTTTTAATTGGTACACCGCAATTAAGGACATAAAACAAACCGAAGAATTTTATGTGAAAATTTATGACCCTGCTGCTAAGGTTTATATTACTGACGAAAAAGGTTTAACAGATCATGCTACATTTTTAAGAATTAACAAAAAAATTGTTTCTAAAGAAATAAAACCTCCAACAAATTTATCTCCATTAAAAACTGGAGAACCAGATAAAAATGAAGCTAGATTTGAACTTTGTAAGTTTGAAACCATTTCTATAACAGAGCATAGGGCGACTACCAAATTATTTCATAACGGTCAAAATTTAAGCAAAGTAACAAATCCAAAAACGCCAATTTCAAAAACCATTTTATTCGAATTTGAAAAATATGAAATTACAGCAGAAGCCAAAACAATTCTAAACAATGTTTTACAGTATCTGCTGCAATCACATTATTCAACAATTAAAATTGATGGTCACGCATGTGTCATTGGCAAGGGACAATATAATCAAAAACTATCCCAGCAAAGAAGTGATGCTGTAAAAAAACTTTTTGTTGATGGCGGTCTGGATTCACGTCGTATTATTTCTTTAGGCCGTGGCGAAGTAAACCCAACCGATGATAAAAAAGGAAGAGATAATATAAGATATAAAAACGAGAAAGAATATATCGAAAATCGCCGTGTCGATATTTCGTTTGACTCTATTGGTCACGATGCCCAAACCATAGTGTATGAAACTATTGTGCCAAGCCATAACCAAAATATTACCATTGACGTTACCGAATATCAAAACAAAGCCTGTTTTAGAGAACTAGGAAAGCATAGAAAGAACATCAAAATTAGCTCTCCCGAATATAGCAAAGCAATAGATCAGGTTGCAGATAAATTGGATTTTCCTGTCAAGTCGGATTTGTCATGGATGAATCCTGCCCCATTACAATATATATGGCCAAGATATAACATAACGCATGTTTTAAATGCTGAAAAAAGTATGGATTCAGCCAACAACTATTTTATTGATGTTCATTCTTGTAGGTACTATTCAAATGAAGGTAATAATACTATTCAAATAAAAGCTTATCCAGATATAAAATGGTCGCTTAATTTCTTTTTAAATCTAACTAATGATTTAAGTGTTAAATGGGCTAATCAATCAGATTATAAATTAAAAGAATTGCAAAGTAAAGCAGGGAAAATTGGTGCTGAAAGAAGATGGAAACAAAAAGAAGCATCAATTGGTTTTAGTTTAAAAGCAAAATGGGATAATAATCAGCAAAATAAAGAATTAAAACACGACTATGATGTTAAATTCAAAAAATTATATAATGTATTTAATTCACTAGGTGCCTTAGCTGATGGAATTACAAATAAAACTAAAGGATCTATTCGCTCTATTTCACCTACAGGACTTCCTGTAAGCTTCGTTGTAAAACCACCCAATTTATCCTTTACCGGGGATTGGTTTTTAAGCCATCCTAAAAGTAATAACTTAATAGTTGGCACCGATGTTAAATTAGTATTAGAAGCGTCTCCTTTAATTGGTTTAGAAATTACTATTGATTTATTGGGTGCCGCTGTTTTTGTAGCTGGTGAAGTTTTGAGTTTAGGAACAGCAGGACCTCAAGCCTTAGAATTATATAAAAAAATTCAATCAAAATTAAAAAAAGGTATTAATATCGGCAATGATGAAGCAGGAATCAAAACCTCTGTTGATATTTATATGGATTTAATAATTACAGGCACAATAAGTATGAAATCAGAATTTGGATTTAATACTTCTGGTAAAGCTAAGGATTCGGATTTTAAATTAGCTTCACAGGCCACAATAAAAACAGAGCTTAAAGTTGGTATAAAAATAAAAGGTGAAGTTGTTATTGCAATTGTTAAAGCAAAAGCCTATTTCGAAGCTTCTGGAGCAGGAAGTGCTTCGGTAACTTTTGGACATGGCATAATTTACGATGAAAAAGGATTGTATTACCAGCCAAAACTTGGTTTTGATGGTTTAGACATCATATATGTTGTAAAAGTAAGTGCCAGTTTAGCTGTGAAAATAGCAAAAGAAGGCGTTAAAATTGATGAAAAAAAAGAAGCTGAACATACGTTTGCTGAGGGAGAATTTATAGGATTTATTCCTCCATTTGATATTATAAAAGAATTAGAAGAATTATTCGATATGAGTGCAAATATTCCATTAATTAAAAACAACTAAAAAACAATGAAAAAAATATTTATTCTATTTTTTATATGTACAACATTTATTTCCTGCAATTCGCAGACAGATTTAGAAACAATAAAATTTGATAAACCAGTTACCGAAGAGATAAAAAAAATTAAAGATGCTGAAAAAGATGACAATGGAAATTATGGACTAAAGTCATACAAAACCACTTCATTAGATAATTTTAAGTTTGGCGAGGTTTCTTTTTCTAAATACAATGTCCCTAACGGTTATGATGATGCATACAGCGAAATTTATATACATGTAGACAATTTTGAGCAAAATAATTACTTAGGTTTCAGCATATCTTTAGCAAACGATCAACAAGGGACTGCCTTACTTAATTACCTAAAAAAGAAATTTGGGAAAGGGGAAGAAAGAAGTACTGGATTAGAAAATGGTATTGCTTTAATTTGGGAACTGAAAGAATCGAAGCAATGGGTTTTATTGGAGCAAAACACCGAAAATACAAGAGACCATAAAAAATATTTAACAACTGAAGTTACGATAGTAAAAGAAGGGATTCGAATGTTAAATTCAAAAAATCCAGAATGGCTTACTGTTCTTGAAAATTTTAAAGCATCAAGTACTCGAAAAAAATAAATAATTTCTATAAAAAAATGAATCAAATATATTACGAATTAGATTGCAGCGCTTTAATGTGCTATTTTGAAGTACGCATAAATGATGTATGTGTTTTTTCATTAAATGTAGATGGTCAAGCCTCAATGGATATTCCAATAAACAGTGGAATATTAGAGAAAGGAGAACAAGATATAGAAATCAGAGTTTTGCCATTATCTGGAGGTAAGGAACTTCATAAAGAAGCTTATGTACGATATAAAGTTATAGAATATGATGTAAGTTCTGGAGATTTTAAATTTATACAGCAATTTGAGAATTTTCAAACGGCTCCTGTTCAGAAAAATATTCCTTTTCTCATACACAAAAGTGCCTTTACAGCAAATGTATCTTATAAACTAGAGGCATGGCAAAATGGTGTAAATTTAAAAGATGTTAGTTTTGATTTAAAAGAAGCTTTAATAAAAGAAGTTAACAAACTTGTTGCTGTGCTGAACAATAAAGACTACAAACTTTTTATTGACAAACTATCAAAAAAAGAAAAAAACGCGGCAATTGCGATGTACTTAAACGCATCAGAATCTAAAAGCAGAATTTTAAAAATAATAGATGAAATTGAGGATGGTTTTAAAGCTGTACCTATTAAAAATGATGTATATATTGAATACTCTGCCTATAACAAATTAGCAACATTAAAAAGATTAAATAGAATGCCCGCTTTGTATCTAGAAAATTCACAAACAAATGAAGAAATTGTTTTGGACATACGGTTTTGTGGTTTTCCGGGAAAGGATGAATTTGAAATTTTTTAAAACAATAAAGAATAATTTAAAGACATGAAATAAATCATCGCACAGGATCCACTATTTCTCATATCCAAACATACAAAAGAAATATCAGAATTCACATACTTCAGTTAAAAATACATAATTAGTTCCTTATTAGTAAAAATCACATAATTTCCAATTTCTATTTAGTTATAACTGCCCATCTCAGAAATTGATACGTGATTCATTGTAAAATTATCGTACTTTAAACTACCAAAATTGTAGTCATCATTTTAAAGTTGTTAAACAAATTCAATCATTTATTTTATTATTGATTATAAATCAGTTTTTTTGTTGTCTTTGAACGATTTACCCAAAGTAACCTAGTTATTTATTATTTTGCCACGACTTCCTTGCAGTAAGATATTTATAACCAATACCCTTTAACCAAACTCCCTCTCAACGGCCGAAATCACAATTAAAAACAATCGAAAAAAGAGCTAACTGATAATGAATATTAAATAAAAAACAACCCGAAGGTTGTTTATATCTATAATGTAAATACTACTGCAAATACAGATCACCTATAAATATCAGTGCTATATCTTTTATCACCATCAAGAAAATACCTTAATTTACAATATTTTCTAATTGAGGCTGTCCAGCAAAGACAGCCCCTAGTAGATTATAATTACTTAACATTATCCATTGTATCCACTGGTTTGGGGCCCTGCGGGGTCTGTATCCATTTTGAGAGTCTTACAAAACATTTTATTCCTTTTAATTCATAGTGATAATAGGATAATAAAATTTCATTTTTAGTAAGTTTTTCAATTTTAAAAACCCCCTGGTCCCATACAAAGGTAGAATCGTTTTTTAAAGACCAGACTCCTGGATCGTTTTTCAAATCGCCGTCACTATTGGCTATTCTAAAATCTGTATTGGATCTTATGAATCTGTCGCAGCTGCCATTTTTATTAAAACGGAAACAGTTTCCTCCAGTATTATAACAATAATCATGATGCACCCAGTATTCATTTTGCCCGGCAATAAATACAGATTTGATCTCCTCTTTTTTACCGCAGGAGACAATCATTATCAGTAATAGTATTACAATTATTTTTTTCATTTTATTTTTTTTAATGATCAACAGGATCCATTTTTATATAGTCTGAAAGTTTTCCATCGATTACTAACTGCAGGGTCAGCGATCCCTTTTGTGGATAGATGTCGGCAATTCGAACTTTTACATTGGTCACATTCTTATTAAATGCCTCCACCTTTTTTGCAATAACATCACGTGTTATCGTAGCGTCAGGACTTTTATCCATATTTAATAAATAATTAGCAAAAGAACCAGCATTTCCAATTCTAAAGTCCTCAGTGGTATCTTTGTAGGTAGGATCGTTCGCTGCTTTTATGTATACATCAGCATGGCTGTCTAACACATTTTTAGGTATAAAATTAGGATGATTCTTTTTATAAATATTATCATCCACATGAAATATTTCATGCTTTAAAATACTTTTTAAATTGTTAACATTATCCAGCTGTGTACTTAATCCACCTTTTGAATTTAAAAATATAGCAGTGCCAGGCGGTGTGCGTGTAAACGCAGGATTTTTAGAGGCTTTCATATCTCCATCTGTAATGCCGATTGCAATATTTTTATTCAAACCGCCGATACTTCGTGCCAGTGAGGCAGCTATATTATTCAAAGCAGTTCTGTCTGCGGCAGAATTTGGATTCAGCTGTGATGGTTTTTTATACGAGCCATCTTCTGATTTTATAAAAACATTCCCTTGAGCATCTACATAACCGTAATCAGCAGTACTATCGGGTATAGTAGTATCCACAATAGCTACTTCACTAACAGCAGGAGGACAATTTTTGCATGTAACAGGCGGATTCAGCCAGCATTGATTTGTTATGGTAGGATCACTTTCTTCGCAGTCCACTCCTTTTGTTTCAAGAATCCATCCCTCTCCAGGAAAATATTCCGAAACTGTTTCATCACTGTGGTATTTGTCACCATCCCAGTCAAGATACCATTTTCTCATACCGCAGTCAGTACCCATATTTTTTGTTGGATCTTCATCATCACAATCTTCTCCAAGAGCTGTTTCTTTGTAATATATAGACGGCCTGTATGATTCCCAGAGTAATTTGCTGTAATAACCGTCTCCGTCTTTATCCTGGTACCACATTCTTTTAGGCGGCGCTTCTGGAGCTGGAGGTTCAGGTGTATTAGGATTGTCATTATTATTCGGGTTATTGTCACCCGGCGGATATTGATCTTCGTCATACGGATAATAAGGATCATCAAGATCATTATAGTAGTTATAAGGATCTAAAAGTCCGTCGTAAATATCGTTATCATCATTATTGTCTCCATTATTATTATTGTTGTTATTATTAGAAGAACCAAAAAGATCAGAATCTACAACCTCAGTCGGCTGAAATATCCCATCATTATTCATATCAGCATATACACGTCCTTCGCCATCGTACATCATATGAATCCCCGAAGAATCTGTCCAGAAAAAAACATCAGAATTATTACTATTTCCCGAATCATTATTATCGTCGTAATTACCATAATCGCCATAATCAATATCATTATAAGGATTATCATCATTATTTACAGCATCTGCATAATCCTGATAATTATCGTAGTAATCAACATGACCTCCCTGATCTTCAAAATCTTGTATCAAATCGTATACATCCTGCCAGTCCTGTGCGTAACTGCTCTGTCCTACAAATATACATAAGAACGTAAGCACTAATATAAAATATTTATTTCTCATCATTCTTATTTTTTAATTAAAAGTGTTGTTTTAACTTCATTACCGTAAGCTAGCCGCAAAAGATAATAACCTGCAGGAGCATTTAAGGTTATCGTCTTGGTTTGTTTCCCGGCAGTTAAGCCATTCCACTGCTCATGATATAGTTCGGTACCTGTAATGTAATAGATACTCATTTCAGCATCTGTATCTTTCGCCAGGTCAAAACTAAGATTGAAATCCGTTAAAACTGGATTTGGGTAGATCACAACTGATGAAAAGAGTTCTTTGGTTTCGTTTGACCTTTCCTGTTTTTTCTCTAAAATAAGGTACATAGGCCTTTCAGATTCACGCTCTTTGATATTGTAAAGTGCCAGGTTGCCCACAATAAATAAAGATTCATCCGTTTGGAGCAGCTGTAATTTTGCTTCTTTAAAGGCATAGGAATTAATGGTATCTCTATAAAAATGTTCTGTACGGTCTATTTTAGAATTCTGAAATACAATGGCATTTTCATGAATCTGGGCGTTAAAGGAAACCGTATCTCCTGCATTTTCTTTCCATTGCCCGGTAAGCTGTGAACCATCTTGTGAAAGATCAACTTCAAGAAGCGTTTTACTTATAATATTTTGTCCGCTCCAGTCATATCGAATCAGATACCCGGTATACGCACCCGATACATTTGACGTAATAGCAGCCTGTTTTACTTTTTGAAATTTTTCCGGCGCTTCTGTTTCTGTGATGGTGATCACCTCTGCAATGTTCTGGGATACCGTTTTTAACTGATTAGGCTGTGCATTTTCCGCTTCCGGAGTCGCTAATTCAATCTCAGACTTTTTCAATCCCATTTTAGCCGACTTATTTAACCAGTATTTGGCCTTTTCAGTATCAATGGCAACCCCGTAGCCATTGCGGTAACACAGCCCCAGCATATACATCGCAGGAAGTCCTCCTTTCAGAGCTCCCGATTCAAACTGCTTTACTGCCATAGTATAATCCTGAGTACATCCTAATCCTTTATAGTACATATAACCGACCGAGTAGGTGGAACTTGGATCACCTTTGTCTGCACCCTGCTTGAAAATATGCAGGGCCAGAGGATAATCCTGTGATGTACCTTTTCCTTTCATTACCATACCTCCCCATTCATGATAGGCTTTATCATAACCTTCAGTTGCGGCTTTTTGGAAATAATTTATTGCTTTTGACTGATCCCATTCAGTATCTGCATCCTTGAGTAAAAGCCCTAAGTTATACCAGGCTTTAGCATATCCTGCAGCCGCTGCGTTTTCAAGCCATTGCAGTCCTTGCTGTTCATCTGGAGCAACACTGATTCCCTTACTGTAGATTAGTCCCAGAGCATTCATGGCTTCACCATTTCCAAGATTCGCAAGTTTCTTGTACGAAATAATTCCCTGCTCGGGATCATACGTTTTACTGCCTGGTTGCAGCTGTTGTCTTGCTGCTAATAACGTTTTTTTTGCATCTGGGGTTTCCTGTGCCTGACATAGCAGACAGCCCAGAAAAAGCATTAAAAATGCTTTGGGAGTAATTTTCTTCATAATTATTTATTTTGGTTAATAGTTATTCAATTCAAATTGTGGTTGCGGATACAGATACTTACCCTCTAAATTATAATCAGAGGAATTTGTCCGTTTATCTACCACGCTAAGGCTTGTTTTGTCTTAGCATTTTTGGATTTTTTTAGATTAATCACATCCAATTGTCTCAGTAACTCGGGCTTTTTCTTTTCAATATCACGTTTTGCAAAAATGTTTTCCTGGGTGTGGTAAACCAATGCCCGGTCTTTGATCACCAGGAACTGCAGTTGATAAACAGCAAATTCAGTCAGCGTTTTATCCTTATCTAAATCTTTGGTTAAGCCTTCCTCTTCCAGCTGTTCCCAGTTCTTTCTGGCTTCTTTTTTAGCAGCTTGTTTATTTTTCTGCAACAGCCATTTTTGTACTTGTTCTGGAGTCAATATCTTAGCTATATTTTCATACTCTGACGGGACAGCTTTTAGAGCTTCATCGCTTGATTCATTCTCTTTGTTTTCCAGTTTGATACGCTCCAATTGATTGTATCTGACTAAAAGAGTATCTGTCTGGCTTTTACTCAGTTCCAATTCCTTTTCATATTTAATTATTGAGGAATACTTATTATTAATGTATCCGTCTTCAGATAATATGTTGGCATGTACTAAAATGGATGGTTCATCTAATGCCATTTTTTTAGCTAAAAAATCTCTTTTGGTCTTTCCATAACGCTCCGCTTTTTTATCTAAAAAAGCATTTTTGGCAGCATGGAAATTCAAAATTTTGACATATTCTTTTTTGTCGTTTTTATCATCAGCCAGCTTGAGCTTTAGTATTTTTGCCCAGTCTTTAGATGCATCTTCTTCAGACTGCTCGCGATAGATTGTCTTGAGTACGGAAACATACTGCTGCTGTGTCAGAATGGCTATTAGTTTTTTATTATAAATTCGAATTGTTTCTCTTTCGGACAATTTTGGAACATCTGCCACAGAATCATTCAGTCTTCTTATCTCTTTTATTTGTTTGGGTTCAAGTTTTAAATGAGATGAAAAAAACAAAGCTGCCAAAAAGCGGTTGTTTTTGTCTGCGAAGTAACCATAGCGGTCTAATTCATCCGGGGATAAAATAGGTCTTAAAAATTCATTATCAATAGTATAATAGGACTTTAGACTGGCCGATTTGCCGTCTTTCATTAGACTGACGTTCGCCAGGCTGTCGGCTGTGTAAAGTTTTTTGACGATTTGAACCTGTTTGTCTTCCGATAACTTTAGTTTAGAATTTAATTCCTCCAGCTGATAAACAATACCAGCGGGGTAACTTCTTGCTATTTTTGAGGCCACTTGCGCAGTCCCCAGAATAGGATGGCACAAAACGGCAGTCAGTGCGATCTGGATTAGTTTTACTCTCATTTTCTTAGGTTTTTATTAGTTAGTATATTTGTAATCGATTACATTTTAAATTAAAAAAAGCACTTCATTTGAAATTATTAAAACCAAGTTCTTTTTCCCTGATCATCAACTATAAAAGGGCGCTCAAGTTTTTTTGAATCACTTGCCAGTAATAACAGTAAAGCATTTTTGGGAACCTTTGAGAAAAGCATAGAAGTGGTCTGTTGTTTGACTTCACGGGTATCTACTAATTTCCATCCGTTGTTCCAATAATATAATTTATAGGTCACACCCATTTTGAATCTGAGATATTTATCTGCTTCCTCTATTAATATTTCCCTGGTCTGCTGAGGATCAGCCTGCAGTACTTTGGTTTCTTTATCACCAATGGCAACCGGCGCACCGGCGTGTACCATTTTACCATTGATATAATACTGCGGCAACAGTACAGTCCCTTTACAGACCGAGGTGTAAGTTGTTTTTCCATCTGCTGTTTTGCCCCACCAAAAAGGTCTCCACGCCAGTCCGTTAAAAGTGGAAGCATAAACAATTTTGGGAGAGTTTGGTGATTCATACAAAGAGCATGTTACATCGGTTGTTTCCCAATAGTCTTTGGTAACATCTATATAATTCTGCTGTCTTAAAACACTATTAGGAATATTGTTTATATCTTCAAAAGCGGCAAGAGTTTCAGGCTGCTTAGAATAAGTCACACGAAGGACCTTAGCAGGTTCTCTTTTTAAATCTTCCTCGTAATCTTTTGCTCCATAATCGCAATTATAAGCATGCATTTTCTCATCGAAAAAAGTATTCGTAAAATGCCCGCCGGTTGCAGTGGCCCAGTAAGGAATTACATTTACAGCAGCAGGAATTCCCTGTGAACGCATCACAAATACCCCAAGATCTGCAATATCAGGGCACGGTCCTTCCTTTCTTGTTAGTAATTGCAAAGCCCCCAGTCTTGGAAGAGGCTCTTTACGCTGCTCACCCATAGTATTAATAAACCAGCTGTTGTAATCATCTTTTACTTCAAACAAAACCGGTTTGAATCCTTTGGCTGGAATCTGCCTGCTTATCCATTGAAATTTATCAGCATAAATACCCCTCCAATCCTGCAGCGGTTCCTCACTAACCCGATAAGGAAGAATATATTCACAAAAAACAGTAAAGGAAATATGCTGCAAGGCCGAAGACTGCCACGCTGCAAAGGCTTTTTCAAGATTTTGAATTAAGTAATCACCTTTTATGGTTTCAATGTCCTGATAAATGACAGCTTTTGCTTTTAAATCAGGGATCTTTTCTTTAATGTTGTCAAGCGCCGATTTTGCGAGTTGAAAATCAGGATAATCCAGCTCATTGTAAGCTATTTTTTCTTTTAATGAATTTTCCCAGTAATAATCGGCTGAGCTGTGGATGTCCATGTTACTGATCAAAAACTGCATCGCTTTTATTTTTTGATCATCTTTTGTTTGGGCAGCATACTCTAGAGCCTTTTCGAGTTCAGATCTGTTGTTTCCCGCTTTCTTTAAAACATTTTCCACTGAATCAGAGTATTGAGCATGGACTGTCAAAGGGATTACAAATAATAATATTTTAAGGGTTAGTCGCATATAAAATTTGGAAATTGAATTGATTACTGAATTTTAAATTGTTGGATGTGTTTATTGAGTTTCTAATTTCTGTACTAAAAAACGGCACCTATTTTTATACTCCTGTACTTCTTCTGAAGCTATTTTAGGTTTAAGCGCTATTATTTTCTTAGCCGTCAGTATCGCATTAGCAGTATCCTTATTCTTTAAATATACATTAAGGAGCAGCATTCGGTATTGAAACTTAGAGGGATATAAAGCTGTAAGTGTTTGGTATTCCAAGATCGCCTGGGGATACTGCTTCATTTTTTCGTGTACTTTTCCTGCCCCTAAATATACAGGGGGCAGAGAACTGAATTTTTTTGCTTTTTCAAAACAGACTGATGCCTCTCGAAAATGTTCCGTTTTGAAGTTCAAAATTCCGTAGTTTTGCCAGTAATCACTGTTTTCATTTAAAGACGATTCAAGACCGCGCACAATTTGTAATGCTTTTGGATAATTTCCGGACTCTTTAAACAGTTGCGCTTTTTTGTTTTGCCTGTCAGCCTGAGCCATCCCTATTAAAAGGTAAAGCAAATACAAACTGATAACGCTTATGACTGATTTAGTGACTATTGAAATAATCATATTTTTTTTAAGAAATCCGGCCGGCTGTATCTCACTGCAGATAATAGCCGCGTAAAGAATCATAAGGCACATTAACGGAATGATCTCAGTAGTCGAATTTACCATTGACATAAATATAAAACTGATAGTTCCGGCATATGCCAGATTATAAATACTGTTTTTTACAATCGGCTCTTGAGTTGTTTCTGCTGCATTCAGAATCCTTTTTTTTTGCTTGATAGTAAAAATCAGAGAAGCGAAAAACAACAGAAGTAATACAAGTCCAATGCTTCCACCCTCTACTGCATTAAGCAGTAATTCATTATGTGGCATAATAACCGGACCTGCATGAGCTGATTCTTCAGCAGTTAGAGCACCATTTTTAATATAATCTGCCTGATATAAATTATATTCTTTCTCAAAATAACCATATCCATAGCCCGTGAATGGTTTTTCTTTGATCATGTCTACAGACACCTTCCAGATGAATTTCCTGCCATCAGCTGAATCTTTTTTTATATTGTACAAATATGAGCAGGCTGGTATAATAATGAGCAGGCTTAAAACCAGTAATGCTTTTACACTGGTACTGTTCTTCTTGTTTCTTATCCAATCCGTCAATTGATACTCCAAGCTGTAATAAACTATAACCGAAAAAAAAACTCCAATAAAAGCTGTGCGGCATTTGAGCAATAGCAGAGCTAAAAACAAAAGAATAAATACTGCTAGAATTATTTTTTTATAGTTATACTTCAGCAGATACAAAAAAACAGGCACAGTAAGTGCCAGAAAAACAGCTGTAACATTTGGATTATTCCAGCTGCCTGTAACTTTGTAATAAATACTCCAACTGTTGGACAAACCTAAATACTGCATTAAGCAATACAAAGATTCTAATGCTGCAATTACCGCTATGGCAATCAAAAACTGCTTTATTTTAAAAGTGTGGTTACCAAAAAGAATGGTTGATTTAAACAGTAGAAAATAGAGTGCAGCGCTATAAATTGTAAAAACCAAAGTAGCATTATCTGTCAGATAATTAATTAAGACATACAAACACCACAATCCGAATAGTATAACAGGTATTTTGAAAGTAAATTTCTCATTACTATGTAAAGAAAAAGATCTGGCAATGGTGAAAAGAAAAACAGAAATACAAAATCCGTAGTAAGCAATTGAAGTTGAATTATAAAAATATTCACTATTAAATAGTGAAAAGACAATAATAACGATCAGCAAAAAGGTTTGTACGCTACTACAATGAAAGGCTGTTAATCTCATTTCTTTTTAAACTTAATTTAAAAAACAGTTACAGTAAAAAACACCTAGTTTTATATTAAACAAAACTCCTCAGATCTTATGTCCGATCAGACAACAATTAATTCATAAATCAATCATTTACAAACCTATAAAATATTTTTTGTAATACTTTACGTATTCCCGTAATGCATCAAAAAAAGAATAAATATTAATTTGAATCGTCAAAATTTAAAAAGAAATTAATGGTTATTTTGTACCGGTCTGTTGCTTATAACACTTGGATTTCACAACTTTTTAGTGACAAATTACTAAGACAATTTTATGCGTACTTTTAAAAAAAATATTTGAGTAAAATCAAATTCTTAAGAATTTGATTCAAGTAGGCAGTTTGATTTAAAAATTTGCGCAGCCAGCTGATTAGTAAACACGTTGAGAAATAGTCAAATACTATTTTAATGTATAGTATTTAAGCTATGTGGATTTATCTTGTTTCAAATATATTATTAGGCAATCCATTATTTAAATTTTCAAATCAGCTAACTCTTTTAACCAGTTCTTTTTCCGGCCAAAAGAACTCCTATCTTCAACTATTTGTTACTAGACTGAAGCAAAGAAATGATTTATTCCTATTTTTAATTGTTGCTTCAGAAAGGGAAAAAGTTGATTTGACACTTGCGGACCATTTGCCAAAGTTTCTTCAAAAAGGATAAACTACCAATTACTTTCTCTCGTTCAAAAAACAGCATGCCATTCGCATTTGTACAATTTAATGTCATGCCGATCAAGTAATTTTACTTTCTGCAAAAGCTGGAAAATTACAGTGGGCGGCAGTAAACGCTCCACTTATAAACAAGCAGCAAATGCAGTTTTTAATCCTAAACCCTGTAATTTTGAGAAAAAACAAAAGTGCCCCAAGATGGATAGTTTGACCATTAAAAAAACAAATTATGTAATCAGATATATGCACAGCGGAAATAATGATGATTTCACAAGTTATTTCGTTATGTATAAGGTTAAAAAGAGGTACTGTCTTTACTACGAACTGTGACAGGGCGGATGGCTTATTCAATGTCTTCTCGCCACTATTTGAAAATGGAACATGAAAACGAATATTAAAATTTTTAAAATGAAAAAAATTATCCTTGCATTGCTGTCCCTTTCTGTTAGTTTTGTCTTTGCCCAAAATCCGGTATCCTATCCAAAGGACACTGCTATTTCAAAACCGGAATTAAATTTTGAAGTGTTATGGCATACTTTTGAAGACA